>Ga0308170_10000002_pt1 | contig 1057871 bp, 1361 predicted proteins | sample PhyBR2_2_FD_202136 | JGI IMG/M metagenome (GOLD analysis project Ga0308170, IMG submission 202136) | Phyllosphere microbial communities from UC Gill Tract Community Farm, Albany, California, United States - DLSLSB.R2 | ecosystem: Host-associated > Plants > Phyllosphere > Unclassified... | reverse complement strand
GACGTCGCGGCCGTGGGGCCGCGACGTCCTGTCACTCCTCGTCCTCGCCGAAGTCGATCCAGAGACCCATCGCCTCGAACACGTCGTAGGGGAACTGGTGGACGACGCGCACGTGGCTTCGCGTCGCCTCCTGGGCATAGCAGATGGCACAGGTGTCGCGATTGCCGCCGCCGGGCGTGAGCCGCTCGAGCTCGCTCATCGCGCGCTTCTGGGCCATGATAGCGAAGAGAAGCACGAGCTCGGGTATGTCGTGGCGCTTCGTATCGCGCTGGATCCGGCGCAGCATTCCCGGACGCCTGGATTGCGTTGCCCTGATCATGTCGTAGACCTCCTCGCGGAGGAGGCGCTCGGCTTCCCCGCGCTCCTTCTCGCCGCGAGCCGAGAAGTCGGCATGCGCGCGGACCGGGTCCCACTCCTGGTGCATCAGGTCCGCGAGCGCCATCGCGTCCCTCCAGGCGAACTGGACGTATGAGTCCATGGAAGGGCGGGAGCGGGCGTAGCCGTATCCTCGTGCCATTGCGCGTTCCTTTCGGGTGTCATGACATCCTGTGTGGCTTCGGCGTCCTACCAGAGGACGCCGTCGATCGGCTTCTGCGGTTCCGGGATCTCGCGGCCGATCATCTGCTTCAGATCGATCTCGATGGTCGTGCACATCGCGGTCAGAGGTACGTCGTGGACGTCGTTGGAGAACGGGTCCGTCAGGTCCTCGCCGATCCGCAGCGCGCCGAGGAACACCATGCCGATCAGGGTGGACACGACCGGAGTGAAGTACTCCAGGTCGGCGACCAGCGAGATGGGCAGGAGAATGCAGAACAGCCGGGTGGCCAGATTGGGGAACGCGCGGAAGCCGCTCGGCAGCGGCGTGTTCTTGATGCGCTCCATGCCACCTTGCGCATTGGCGATGTCGGTGAGGATGCCCTCGACGATCGTCTGCTGCATGGGATTGATGTGGCCGGCGTCGAGCGCGTCACCGTAGCCGGTCGAGACGTCCTCGAGCAGCGCGTTCGGCCGGTTGACCCGCTCCATGACGTGCGGGATCTCGTCCTTGCCGAGCAGCCGGTCGACCTCGGCGGTGGGGTCCTCGCCGCGCAGCTGGTGCCGCAGGACGTGCGCGAAGGTGATCTGGTGCATGATCACCCATTGGCGCAGGTGCTTCGACCATTCCTCGTCGGAACGCGTCAGGGTGACCGTGATCCGGGCGAGGCTGCGCGACGAGTTGATCAGCGACCCCCACAGGCCGCGGGCCTCCCACCAGCGCGCGTAGGCGGCGTTGGTGCGGAAGCCGAGGAACAGGGTCAGCGCCGCGCCGAACAGCGTCGTCGGAAGTGGCGGCTCCTTGATCTCGAAGACGAAGTGGCAGACCGTCACAAAGACGTCCCACAGGAACAGCAGGGAGATGGGCTTCCAGACCTCGATGGCGATCTGGCGCAGGCGAGGGGTCGTGCCGACGATCATGGGCACTGGCTCCTTTCAGATGATGTGGCGCCCGGCGAGGCCGGACGCCGGGAATGTCGGTATGGGATCAGTCGACGGAGCAGAAGCGGCTCTCGCTCAGGACGCTCTCGCCGCACCAGCGGTAGGCGACCATCGCGCCGCCCTTGCCGGCGCTGTAGTCGACGCAGGCTATCTTGGGAGTCAGGAGCGTCGGTACGTCCGTCATCCAGTAGTGACCGAGGAAGAGCGGCTGGTCGCCGTGATAGCCCTGCACGACATCGGCCGGCATCGGCGCGTCGAGGCCTTCCGTGCTGACCGATCGCGGCAGCAGCGCGGCCTGGCCGAAGGTCGTGGCGTCCGAGTCCCACCAGCGCAGCCGCGTGGCCGTGCGCTCGTGGTCGTCGGCATCCCTGTAGGACATGCCGTCGGGAAGGTGGATCTCGACGCCCTTGAGAATGGTCTCGATCGCGAAGAACTCGAAGGTCGAGTCCAGCCGCGTGCCGTCGGCGAGGAAGCTGTTGCCGTTACCCTGGCTGGCCAGCACCACCGTCTCGACATCGAGCCGGTTGCCCTCGCGCAGGCGCGGCGCCAGCCTCGCCATGATCTCGTCGTCCCAGCAGGCGTGGACGACGCGGATGCCGTCGACCTCGATCCAGAGCGGCAGGTCGAGGAACCACGCGATCATCTCGCGGTGCAGGTCGCTGTCCAGGACGACCTGGTCGAGGAATGCCTGATGCTGCGACGTGTTGCGCTCCGTGCGCGTGCGGCAGAAGTCGCGGTCGGGTGCCGGCGTGGCATAGGCGATCGCGTTGAACTCGTGGTTGCCCATCACGGCGAGCGCGGAGCCTGCGTCCACCATCGCGCGGGCGATCCGGTACGTGCGGACCTGGTCCGGGCCGCGGTCGACGAAGTCGCCGACGAAGATCACCTGGCGCATCGGGTGCGACCAGACGCCGTCCACCTCGGAATAGCCCATGCGGGCGAGCAGGCGCTCCAGCTTGTCGGCCTGACCGTGGATGTCGCCGATCACGTCGTAGCCGTCGATCATCAGGGGTTCCATTTCATTTTCCTTTCCGGCTGACCGTGTCGAACCGGATAGGTCTCGAGATATCAGCCTTCCTCGGCCTCCCGGCGTCGCTTGGCGACCCGCGACAGCGATAGGTACTCGGAGTACGACCACATCGACAGTCCGGCCGCCACCCCGAACAGGGAGAGCGCCAGTCCGAACGCGATGTAGGGCCGGGGAGCGAAGAAGCCCAGCACGAACGCGACGGACGCGGCGACCATCATGGCGAAGGCGATGCCGCCGAGCACGCCGAGGATCCGTTCGCGCCCCTTCATCATCTCGTCGAGGAGCTGTGTATCGAGTGCGGCGGCGCTGAGGGGCTTCGTGCTCATGACCGGGTTATAGGATGAACGCGCGCGCCGGTCAAAGCGCGCGCCGTCCTTCCTCAGCGTGATCGGGAGGCGAACCGCTTCTGCCTTCCGAAGAAGGTTCGCACGTACCGGTCGATGGCTGCGCGCGAAGCCGTACCCTGCTCCTGCCACATGCGGATGCGGAAGGGCAGGTCCTGATCCTCGCAGTCCGGGTGCAGCAGATCCAGCAGCCTGCTTCCTGCCTCGCTGATCCCGATGGACTGGCCGCTCCGCCCGGCGACCGCTCCCACGTCGAGGAGGCCGGCCTTCTTCAGGTCGTCGAGTATCTGTGTGGCGGAAGTTGGCGATCCGAGGCCCCATTCTCCGGTCTTCGGCTCGTATCTGCCCGTGCCGGTCCATCCGTGCATCGCGCCCAGCAGCCCGCCTTCCGTCGGATCGTCCATCGATCGAATCGCATAGAGCGTCTGGAGTCCGTACTTGCCGATCTGCGGCGCGTCCCGCCTGCCCGTGGCACGCCTGCAGGCATCTCCCAGAATCGCCTGGGAGTTGACCGCGAAGCACCAGTCGAAGCGGCGCTTGGCGAGGCCGCCGTCGCGCAAGTGGACGAAGGCGTCGTCGTGCGTCGATCCGATTCTCAGATCCGCGATCGGACGACCTATGTCCGCCGACCGGATCCACGGGACCACCGCATGCGGACGCTCGGCGAGCGCGTCGCCGCCGCTGTGCCGCAGGAGCATGTCGAAGTTCGCGGCGTTGCCGTACCAGTCGCCCTCCGCGCATATCACGGCCTCGGCATCCCGGACGGTGGCGAAGGGGTCAGCCTCCACCGAGACGCGCACTCCGTCCACGATCTCGTAGACGGCATGCCTCATCGCGAAGCCGTCGGCGTTGGGGCGCCAGCGCGGCTCCGAGACATGGGGGTAGTCGGACATCGACAGTCCGCGGGGGTAGGCGAAGGCGAGGAGGCTGATCGTGCCGTCCAGGACGCCGAGCACGCGGCGGCCGGGGTGCATTCGCTTCACGAGCGGAAGGATGATCTGCGTGACGGAAGGCTTCGTCACGACGACGACGTAGGACATGGATCCGTGCTCCTGGTCTCAGGAAGGTGAGGGGAAGCACGGCTTGGCCGTGGACTGATCCCGTTGTAGGAGATGAAGGGAAAGGCCGCAAGCGTCCGCCTGCGGCCCGTCCTTACCCCTCGTAGGCGCTGACGATCCGTCCGACGATCGGATGCCGGACGACGTCGCCGGCGTCGAAGCGCGCGAACTCCATCCCCTCGACGCGCTCGAGCCTGGACACGGCGTCGGCGAGGCCCGAGGCGCCGGGGCCGCCCGGAAGGTCGGTCTGGTTGGGGTCGCCGCAGATCACCATCCGGCTGTTCTCGCCGAAGCGGGTGAGGAACATCTTCATCTGGGACGGCGTGGTGTTCTGCGCCTCGTCGAGGATGATGAATGCGTCCGCGAGCGTGCGGCCGCGCATGAAGGCGATCGGCGCGACCTCGATCTCGCCGCTGGCGATGCGGCGCTCGACCTGCTCGGGCGGCATGCAGTCGTGCAGCGCGTCGTAGATCGGCCGCAGGTACGGGTCGACCTTCTCCTTCATGTCGCCGGGCAGGAAGCCCAGCCGCTCGCCTGCCTCGACCGCGGGCCGCGAGAGGATGAGCTTCTGCACCTTGCCCGTCATGAGATCGGAGACGGCCTGCGCGACCGCGAGGTAGGTCTTGCCGGTGCCTGCCGGTCCGAGCGCGAAGATCATCTCGGCGCGCGCGAGCTGCTGCATGTAGCTGGCCTGCGCCGGCGTGCGCGGGGCGATGGTCTTCTTGCGGGTCTTGATCGTCACGAAGGCGACGGGGCCGCGCGCCGCGACCTTGTCGCCGACCTGGAGACGCGACAGCTCGTAGCAGACGACGTCCGGATCGATCTCGTGGCCCGAGCGCGCCTTGTCGTAGAGCGTCTCGAGGAGCGCCTGGGCGGTGGATACCGCGGCGGTCGTCCCGGAGAGGGAGACCCGTCCGCCCCGCGCATGGATCGAGACCGAGGTGCGGTTTTCGATGACGACGAGGTTGCGGTCGTATTCGCCGAACAGCAGCGGGAGCAGATGGACTCCGTCGAAGTTCATGACGGCGCTGGTGGTCTCAGGCGTCAGGGTCCCGACGGGGCTGGCGATGCTGCGTTCCGCACTCGACTTTCTCATCACGTCTCCTACTCAGGGACGGGACGGCCCGTCCGCCGATCCTGCCGCCGGAAATGGCGACGGTCGAATGGTATCATCCAGAAAACCTGAGTCAATCGATCCTAAAAGCGCCTTTCATGCTTTGCCTTCGGGCTTTTTCCTGCGATGATTCCGTCACGAAGGAGATCTCGGCATGCGACTGTTCGACAAGGTGGTGGCTAACCTGGGCATCCAGACGGACGGCAATGCCGACCTGATGGACGTCGCCGGGTACGCGCGCCTGCCCGCCGAGCACCCCGTCGTGCTGCTTGCCGACCGTGCCGCGACGCGCGGCCTCGGCGCGAGCGATGTCGAGATCCGCGACTTCTTCGGCGATTCCGCCTCGCGCGGCGCGGTCGTCCCTGCCGCCCCGCGCGCCGAGACGCCTGCACGGTACAACTGGATCGCCCGCCGCACCGTCGACCAGATGACGCCGCGCATGGAGGAGACGCACGTCGATCGCCGTCTTCCCCGCGAGGTGCGTCTGGCGGTGCTGGGCGCGGCGGCCGACATGATCGATCCGTTCGCGGGCACGCGCAGCAGCGTGATCGCGTCGCGCATGCGCGACGAGACCGCGATCTCCAAGCGCGTCGTCGGGTATCTCCAGGCGTCTCCCGACGAGGTCTCGCGCCGCGGCGTGGAGATGCTCGGGGATGCGTCGGATTCGGGCCTGCGCGCCGAGTTCGAGCTCGTTCCCGGCACCGTGCGCATGCGCATTCCGCAGGACGAGCGCGGCCGTGCGGCATGGATCGAGGAGCGCTCGCGCACCGAGCACGCGCTGGCCCGTTCCGGAGTCCTTCCGGCCGGCAGCATCCTCGACGCCGCCGCGCGCATGGACATCGTCGCGCAGGCGCCGTCGGACGGCCCGCTGATGGAGTCCTACGTCCATCCCGAGATCATGCGCGATGCCGCGATGTCGCTCGACGAGGCGAACTCCTTCAGCGACATCGACCTCCGTTTCCGGTTCAAGGAGCTCGGCGGTATGGGATCGGTCCAGATCCCGTCCGGTCCCGACCGCGGCGAATGGGTCATGTCGATGCTCGTCGAGGAGCGTCAGGCCCAGCTCCTGTCGGGCGAGCAGCGCGCCGAGCTGGTGTCCGACCGCCGCTCGATCGAGGCGTCGCTTCCGCGTCCGCCCGCGCCCAGCGTCCAGCAGCAGACCCGCATGAACATCTCCTTCGCCGTCAACGCTGCGCAGGCAGCCGGAATCTGATTCCGGCTCAGGCGTGTCTGAGCACGCCCTGCGTACGGCGGCGCGGCGGAGGACGGCGGCATATCGAGAGGTAGAGCGACGTCAGTCCCATGACGGACTCGGCGCCGCTCAGCAGCCAGCGGAACATGCTGATGGGCACGAGGCCCGCGAAGCCCATGTAGATGGCTCCTCCCACGTTCATGAACGCGAAGAGCAGCGTCTGGAACATCGCGATCCTCAGTATCACGTGGATCAGGCCGTAGGGCTGCACCGCCAGGTAGGCCTGCCCCTGCCGCGCCGCCGTGCGGCAGATATGGCGCACGCCGAACCCGCCGAGCAGATGGAAGATCTCGGGCAGCACCACCGGCCGCATCGTGACGGTCGCCACGTTGACTGCTACGCCCGTCACCACGGCCATCAGGAACAGGTCCGCGAACCGCTCCGCGCCGCGCCTGGGGTCCACCTCCCATCGGTCGACGAGCGGCTGCGCCACCTTCGTCGCTATCGGGTCCCTGGTCATCGTCTTTTCCCTTCCGGATCTCGCTTCATGCCCGCGCCGCCCGTCGGGTCAGCTTCCCGTCCGTGCAGCATGCAGCCCGGTGCCGGCGCGGCCGGCGCGCAGCGACCAGTCGCCTGTGACCGAGAAGGTGATGATCTCGGCGCGTCCTGCGACGTTCTCGATCGGTACTGGACCGCCCAGACCGAACCTTTTGATCGAGACCCGACTGTCCGCCGACTGGTCGCGGTTGTCGCCCATCAGGAACACGTAGGCCGGGGGCACCTTGACGGGGCCGTAGTCGTCCAGCTCGCGCTCGTAGCCCAGATCGATCGTGTCGTAGCTGCGCCCGTTGGGCAGCGTCTCCCGGACGACGGGCATGCGGCAGCGCTTGCCCGCAGGCGTGTCGACCAGATAGCGGATCTCCTCGCCGTCGCGGCACGTGAGATTGGAGTCGACAGGAAAGTCCGTCGTGCCGACCCTGCGGCTGGGCACGAGGACGCCGTTGAGGATCAGCCTGCCGTCCGCGACCTCGATGGTGTCGCCGGGCAGCCCGATCACCCGCTTGATGTAGTCGACGTCGTGATGCGGTGGCACCGCCGTGACGATGTCGCCGCGCTCGGGAAGGGCGCCGAGGATCCGGCCCGGCATCCGCGGGAGGACGCGTGGCGTCATACTCGCCCACGACCAGCCGTAGGGATACTTGGCGACCATGAGCCTGTCGCCGGTTATCAGCGTCGGCATCATGGAGACCGACGGGATGTAGAAGGGCTTGAAGAGCACGATCTGCACCGCGACCATGACGATCACGACGAGCGCCATCCACCTGAACTCGCGCAGGACGCCACGTACGGGTGCGTCCTGTCCTTCGGTGTTCGGGGATGCCGGTGCGGTCTGCGTCGATGCGTCCATGTCGAGATCCCCAGGGCGAAGGCGCCCGCTTCCGATGGCGAGGTTATAGGACGGACCCGGCGCACGGAACAGGGCGAGCCGTTGGTGCTTGGATTGCGTGCCCTGCGGTGATATCATCCTGAAACACGCAAGGCGGAGTGCGACGATGGGGTTCAGGGATGCATTCAAGGGGCTGTTCGGCGCCGGCGACGTCGCTCCGGACGATCCCGCCGTACCGGCCCCTCCCGTGTCCGAGCTGCTGGCACCCAACGGGGTGATGGAGAAGGAGTGGCGCCGGGTCGCCCGCGAGGACGCTCGGGAGTTCGGCGACATGACCCGCTCCGAGCTGGGACGCGAGTTCGGCGCGAAATGGTTCTCCGGCCCGCTTCCGGCCGCCGGCGATGAGCGTCGCGCCGCCATCGAGGAGAAGCTGGTCGGTCGCAGCCGCAGCCTGTATGCGGACCATGTCGACCACGTCCAGACGCTGTTCGATCTTCCCGACGGCGATGTTCGCAGCGGCGTGATGACCGAGATCGACGTCCTGCCTGGTCGGGGCCGCCCGCTCGAGCGCGCTCTTGCCATCTCGGGTGCCGTCCTCAGCGACGAGGCCGACGGGCGCCGGATGGACGAGCATGCCCGGGAGATGGAGGAGAGCCGCATGCAACCTCCCACCTCGAACGACTGGCTCGAGCACAGGGCGGGAGAGCCGGCCGTGCTGGCCGCCGAGGTCGACGGCGACCATGACCATGTCGACCATGCCCGCAGGGCGTACTTCGACAGCTTTCAGCTGAAGGATCCTACGCTGCGCGAGATCGCGACGACCGTCGTCGAGAGGTCCGATGCCTGGGAGACGAGCGACGCGTCCGATCTGACGACCGGACAGGTCCGCCTGGAATCGGCCACCGCCGATCGCGTCCGCCTGTCGGCGACCGCCTACGAGCCGGGCCGTCGTCGCGATGCCACGCTCGCGGAGGCGTATCTCGACGACTATGCCGCCCGCAATCCCAAGGTGGTCGAGCAGTGGAACAGGCAGGCGCTTGAGGTGATGTCGGAAGGTCCCGCCTTCATGCGCTCTCGCTACGGCGTGGAGACGGACGGCATGTCGGTGAGGCAGGTCGTCTCGCTCGAGACCATGCGTTCCGTCGCCGCCGTGCGCGAGGCGATGGACCGGCAGACCGGTCCCGCACGCGACCTCGCTCCCAAGGACGGCCGATCCGCCGATCTCGTCCGCACGGCGACGCTCAGCCAGGCCATGAGCGCCGGCCACACTATCGGCTGATCCTTTTCCTTCCGTCGGGTCGGTCTTTTGGATGCGGCATCCAAAAAAGGGGCCGGTCGGCGTGCCGTCGGTCCTATGCGGGGTCTTTCTCCGTCTCGCCGGCCAGGAAGAGCCGGTATTCGGCGCAGATCTGCACGAACGGCAGTCCGTCATGCCTGCCGGCCAGGATCGGCTTCACCATTCCCGGCGAATTGTACGCTCTCGCGGCGAACTCGCGGTCGGACTGGATCACGTCGACGTTTCTGCTGCGCATGGACCGGCTGCGATCAGTCATCGCGATCTCCTCTCGTCATCTCGTCGCCTGAAGGACACGCTCCATGCCGCCGTCGCCGATGTCGGCGAATCCCAGCGACGACCAGAAGGCACGTGCCACGGCGTCCACCGCGAACAGCTCGATTCGGGTTCCCGGAGCGAGGCGCCTCTCCCACGATCTGTAGACCATGGTGCCGATGCCCTGCCGTCTTGCGTGCTCGGGTACCCGCAGCAGGTCGACGATCGCGCGTCCGGGCGTATTGGTCCATGTCGCCAGCGCCACGCCCGGGTAGAGCCAGAGCAGCGTGTCGAGCGACGTCGCGCCGCTGAACTGTCCTGACAGGCGATGTGGGGTGTACGTGGTCTGCATGGTGGGGCCATGCTATGCCGAACGCCTTCTCCCGCACAAGCCATCCTGAAAACTATCGCGTGCGTCCTGCTGCGGCGGCGATGCTCTCGCGCACCCGATCCAGCGCCGCGCCGCGCGGATCGTCCTCGCCCATGAGGGCGAAGCTGCCGGTGAGCGCATAGTAGCAGTGCCCGTGAACGGTCGCGATGAGCGATCTCGCGAGGGCCGGTGCCCGGTCGCGCGCGTCTTCCGGAAGCGCGCGGCGCACCTCGTCGACGACGATCCCGGTCAGCCGGGCGCGGACCGCTGCCTGGTCTTCCGGAATTCCGGCGAGTATCGGCTTGTGCTCGAAGATGGCCATCCAGAGCAGACGGTTGCGTTCCGCGAACTCGAAGTAGGCGCCGACGAGAGCGGCGATGCGGTCATCGGGGTCCCGCGCCAGCCGTTCCTCGAGCGCGTCGGCCCAGATCGAGAAGGTCCGCGTGTTGATCGCGGTGACGATCGCCTCGGTGCTGCCCATGACGGTGAGCACCGTGCTGACCGAATAGCCGATCCGCCGGGCCAGCTCCCGGGCCGAGACGGCGCCGAGGCCGTCGGCCGCGATCGTCTGCGCGCCTTCGGCCGCGATGAGCTCCGCGATCTCGTCGCGGCTGTGATCCGAGCGTCTGCCTCTTGCCATGAAGCCCTCCTAGCCGAAAAAATGAACATGTGTCCAATTATTATTTGGACAGCCGTCCATTTATGTGTGAGCATTCCGTCCTGCCCTGCGAATCGGGCCATGGAGGAATTCAATGACCGTCTTCGTCATCGTCCTGATCGCGATCTGCGCGAAGCTCTGGGGCGACGTGTCCGAGCTGAAGCGCCGCGTCGGATCGCTGGAAGGCATGCCTTCCGCCGCCGTCGCCATCCCCATCCCCGTCGAGCCGCTGGCCGTGGCTCCTCCGCCCGCTCCGGTCCGTGCGCGGCCGGTGCCTCCTGTCCGGGACCGGGAGCGAAGCGGCTACGTGTCCCCGTGGGCCGCGCCTCCCGAGGAGAAGCCAGCCCGGGTCGAGCCGGCACCCGCCGCCGCACGTCCCGTGCGCGTCGAGCATGCGCCCGACAGCTGGTATCCCCCGGTCGCCGAGGCTCCCGCATCCGAGTTCAGCCTCGAGAGCCTGTTCGGCCGTACACTGCCGATCTGGGCCGGTGGGATCACCCTCGCCGTCGCCGGCATCCTCGTGGTGAAGTGGTCGATCGACATGGGCCTGGTGTCGCCTGCGGTCCGCGTGATCATGGGGTTCCTGTTCGGCCTGGGCCTGGTCGCGGGCGCCGAGCTTGCCATCCGCCGCCGGGTCTCCGACGAGCGTATTCCCCAGGCGCTGGCCGGAGCCGGCGTCGCGTCTCTCTATGGCGCGCTGCTCGCCGCCAACCTGATGTACGGCATCCTCTCCGATGCGCCCGCCCTCGTCGGCATGGTCGTCGTCACGATCGGCGCCGGAGCCCTGTCCATGCGCTTCGGCGCACCGAGCGCCGTTCTCGGACTGGCAGGCGGTCTCGCCGCACCCGCTCTCGTGGGCGGCGGCACGCCGAGCGTCCCGCTCCTGTCCCTCTACGTCTCCATGGTGTCCGGCGGCATGGCCGCTCTCGCCCGCGTGCAGGGCCGCTCCTGGCTCGGCGGCCTGTCGATGGCCGGCGCAGCCCTGTGGGCCTTCGTCCTTCTCGCCGCCGTCGGGTCGTCCGTGTCGGTCCTCGCCCTCGGCATGCTGATGCTGTTCGTCGGCCTCGCCATTCCCGAGATCCTGCCCGCCGACCGTCATGGTCTCACGGCGCGTACCGCGGGCGGACTGCTCGTGCTCGTGCAGACGGCCACGCTGGTCGTCATGGGCGGCTTCGGCGTCCTGCAGTGGTCGATGCTTGCCATCGCATCCGCAGCTGCGCTGTGGTCCTCCGAGCGCGACGGCGGCTTCCGGGACGCGCCCGCCGTCGCGATGGCGACGTTCGCCGCTCTCGTCATGACATGGGACGCTCCGGGTATCGCGTCGCTGTGCCTCGTCCTCGCCGTGTTCGCCGGGATGCATGCGCTCCATGCGGTACGCCATCTGACGTTCATCGAGATCCCCCGCATGGCGGATGGCATCCGCCTCATCGCGCTTCCGGTCGTGGTCTGCGCCGCGCTGCACCTCCACATGCAGCCCGACGTTCCGGCGGCGGCGGCGCTCTGGGCGCTGGGCACTGCGGCGGTCGCCTGCGCTATCCTGCTCGTCGCGCGCACCGGTCTCGAGCGTCTGTCGTCCCTCGCGCAGCCGCTCGCGGTCGCGATGGGCGCGACTGCGGCCGGTCTCGTCCTTCCCCATCAGGCGATGCCCGTGGCACTCCTCGCAGGCGCGGCTGTCCTGGCATCCGTGCGCGGCTGGCGGATCGGTACCGGCGTCACCGCGGCCGGGGCCATGCTCTGGTCCGTGCCGCAGATCGTGACGTGGTTCGTGGCCTCGCTGGCGGCGACGGTCTCGGATCCGCTGCTCGTCACCTCGCTGCCCTCGGCCTGGGAGATCGTCTGGGCGGTGCTCCCGGCGCTGGGTGCCGGGCTGCTGCTGGCGTGGCGCGACGACGCGCTCCGCGTTCCGGCCACCGCCGTCTCCGCTCTGCTGGGCACCGTGGCCGTGCACGTGCTCTGGAGGAACGTCATCGGCATCGCCGACGCCGACGCGTTCGCATCCCTGGGCCTGCTCGACCGCACGCTGTGGGAGGCGCTGCTCGCCGGCGCGGCTGTCGTCCTGTGGCGCGTTGATCGCAGGATCGCCGCGGGTCTCGCCCTCGCCTCGCTCGGCCACTTCGTCTGGTTCACCCTTCTGCGCCACGATCCCCTGTGGTCGGTACAGGCCGTAGGGTCCGTGCCGTTCCTCAACCTGGCGGTCCTGTGCAACGCCGTGCCTCTCGCCCTGCTGTGGGCTGCCGGACGCGCCGGGCTCGACGCGAACTGGGAGCGGGTGCGCAAGGTCGCGCAGATGGCGATCGTCTTCTTGATGGGAATGATGGCGCTGCGTCAGCTGTTCGCGGGGAGCGTCATGTACGGCGTGACCGTGTCGGAGGCCGAGGACATCCTGCGTTCGGTCCTGGCGATCGCGATGGCGCTGGGCTTCCTGCTCTACGGCATCTGGTCGACCTCGATCGAATGGCGTGCGGGCAGCCTCGTGCTCATGCTGGGGGCGGTCACCAAGGTGTTCCTGTTCGACGCCGCCGGTCTCGACGGCCTGGCCCGGGTCGCCTCGTTCGCCGCGCTCGGCTTCAGCCTGATCGGCGTCGGCTGGCTCTACAGCAGGCTGCTGCCGGAAGGAGGCCGCGCGTCCGCCTGACGGGGCTTGCCGTTCCGCGCGGTGCGCGGTAGAAGGACCGGGTTACGGGCCGCCACACCCTGCTCCGGAGCAGGCGTGCAAAAGGGCGGCCCTTCCCATGTCCGGCTCAGGCCGGCCGCAGTCCTTCCGCCCGCTCCGCGTCGACCTGCACCATCGACGGCGCGTATCCGTTCTCCGCCTCGATCTCGCCGATGCATCCCCAGCAGTCGCCGCCGCAGTCGCGCGACAGCGGATCTCCTGCGACGTCGAGCGTTCGACCGCACATCTGGCACCCTTTCGTCGTCATCGTCTTTTCCTTTCCATTGCCTTCGTCGGGCATGCGCTGGTCGTCCTCGTTCCGAAGCTGGCGCAGCATCTCGAGCATCTCGTCGAGCTGCCGGGCGGCATCGGAATCCCTTGTGCCGACAGCTACGGTGCGGATCTCGATCTTCCGGCACCGGAGGCATTCGACAGTCATGTACAGGCCGCGCAAGATGTCGATGTGGCGGAACAGCCGACGCGGGAAGCTGCCGTATTCGCGCTCCTCGCCGCGATCGGTCGTGAGGTCCGCCATCACGAGGTGGACGGTCCTGGCGTCGAACTCGTCGACGTAGCATTCCCAGGCCTGCAGGACGTCCCGGCCGAGCGCGCGGCGCGCACGGGCGCGACGGCGGGCGTTGCCGGTGCGGATACGTGTCATGTAGGCGTCTCCTGGTGGAGGGAAGGGTCGTAGTACCGGCCCCTCCCTCCTCCGGTCAGCGGTTTCGGGAAGGGTCCGAGATGCTCCTGGCGATGGCGGCGCGGTCGGTCGGCGACGGGCCCTCCTTCGTTATGGAGGCGGTGATGCCGTGACGCGCGAGCTGCTCGTCCGTGCTCAGCGCATGCTGGCGCATCGAAGGCATCGGGCCGTTGTTGCGTGCGACCTGCTCCTCGATGGCGGCGACGCGCGCCGGCCCCTGCAGGCGCTCGGTGCGCGCGCGGTCGGGGGTCTGCGCGATGCGCCCCTCGACCATGTGCCCCTGACGGGAGGCGTCCATGGCGGCCTCCACGGTGCGCGACGCGGGGAGGATGCCGGCCTGCGCGGCTGCGAGGCGCGCCTCGGTCGCCTTCATCACCCACTCGCGGCGGGTGGCGGCGGTCGGAGCGCCCACGACGTCGCCGACGTCGTGACGCAGCGTATGCGAGGCCGTCTGGTCGCCGTTGTGGATCATGTCGTTGGCCTGGATGCGCGCGTTGTGCTGCGCGGCGGGTCCGGTCGACATGAAGGCGCGCGTCTGCCGCGCGACCAGCTCCTGCTTGCTGGCGAGGATGCTCTCGATCCTCTCGCCGGGCTCGAACCCGTAGCGGGCCTTCTCCGTCACGTTGGCCGCCGCCTCGGTCAGGGCCCTGTCTCCGACTGCGCGGGACAGCTGGGCGTCCAGGCTCTGCACGGGCTTGGCGACGTGCTCGTCGGCCATGCCGCGTGCCGCCTTCGCGGTCTGCATCCAGCGCACGTCCTCGTTGCCGCTGAGCGATACGTCGCGCAGACCCTGGAACGCACGGCTGGCCTGGTCCTTGGGCATCCCGGCGACGGCGTCGGCGACGGCGGTCGCGAACCGGTCCCGCGGCTCCGTCGACCTCTCGACCTGCGCCTTCTCGCGTGCGGCGTTGCCGACCTCCACCGGGGTGGGGCTGCCGAACGCCCTGTACAGCGGATCGAGGAAGGCCATGGTGCTTGCTCCGGGAAGGTATGTCGGGAGCATATGGTATCGCGTGTTCGCCGCGACCGGAAGGGGTCTCCCGTCGTGATGTCGTGATGCTTTACCGGGAACGTGTCTTCCGTCGCCGCGCCTATCTTCCGATTGCTAGCCGCGTCATGGGCAGCGTCTCGATGGGGCGTGCCTCCAGCGTGCTTCGGATGATGCGGTAGGCCTCGGCGATGTCCGTGGCGTCCAGGTCGCTCTGCATCTGCACGCCGTGCAGGTCGAAGGACATGAGGTCGCGGATCGTCAGCATGTGCCTGTTGCGCATGGCGATCACCGTCTCGTAGGGGATCGGGAAGACGTTGATGGGTAGATGGTCGCAGCCCTCGGACAGCGCCCTGATCCGGCGGTGCTGCGCCTCGAGCGCCGCCTTCGACGCGTCGACCGGCTCCTGCTCCTTCCAGTAGGCGCCGAACGCCACCGTCGTGTCGATCACCGTCCATACCGTCTCGCCGGTCACCAGCGTGGTCCGTTTGAGGCTGGCCTCGTCGAGCACCGGCATCGACCGGCGGGCGATCTCCGTCAGGTACACGCCGGGCGCCAGCATCTCGCTCAGCATCTTGGCCGGAATGAGTCTGGGGTGCGTGCCGAGATCCACCAGCAGCACGTTGTCGTAGGGATTGCGCGCCGTCGCCAGCGGCATGAGCTCGAAGGCGGTGTCGGCCATCCGCACGCTGCCCCGCCGTTCGGTCGGGCCTGCGACGTGGGCCCAGTAGACCGGCCGGCCCGAGCCGTGTCTCCTCGTCTTTTCCATGTCATGTCTCCTCTGTGGCCGGTGCGTTCGCGTCTTCAGGAAGAGGGGGCGCTCCGAAGAGCGCCCCTGCAGGTCAGTCTCCGCCGAAGCTGAAGCTCGCGCCCGCCACCGCGCCGACGTTGCGCCCGCCGTTCGGGCTCAGGCTCACCGCCGCGTTGTAGCGGATCCGCTGGTTGCTCGAGGTGTGTCCCAGGCCGAGCGCCACGCCGGTCTCGCCCCTGTAGTAGGACACCGCGCCGCCGATCGACGTCCGGCCCGGGCGGTCGTCGAAGCGCATGCCGTTGGCGGCGAGCGCCACCGCAGTCCCGCGCTGGGCCTCGGTGCGGACCCCGTTCAGATCGCGGCGCAGATCGAAGTCCACCGCGGCGAGCTGGTTGAGGTTGACGGCGTCGAGTCCCGCCGTTCCCGGTGCCACGTTGTGGAGCTGGACCGCGCCGGTGCCGGCCGATCCGAAGGTCACCGACGTGCGGTCCACCGCGCCGGACGCCGTCCGGTCGTACTGGACCGAGGATGCGGCGACGCCCTGCAGCTGGGCGACATTGACCGCGTCGGTCAGTGCGCTGCCTGCCGCGACGTTGGTCAGCTGCCTGGGCGCGCCGGCTGAGCCGAACGACACCTCGCCCGCCGACGTCTGCGGAGCGGCGAGGCCCGTCGCCGCATAGCCGGTCTGCGCGCCGCGCGTCGCCGTGCTGTTCGACCCGATGGCCACGGAGTTCGCCGCCGTGGCGGACGCCCCGCCGCCGATGGCGACCGACTCCGCTCCCGTGGCCGCGGCCACCGGTCCGGCGCTGTTGATCGCCATGTAGGCGCCGTCCGCCGTCCGGTTGATCGCGTCGACCTGGGTGCGGACCGTCGCCAGAGAGGTGTCGAGGCCGCCGATCGCGCCGCCGACCGTCCCGTAGGTCTGGCCCTGCACCGCGAAGGCCGGGATGGTCACCGAGCCGTCGGGGTTGAGCGTCGCGCCGGGGCCGAACGTCGACACCACGGCGGCGAGCTGCGCCCCGTTGACCGCCGCATTGCCCGCACCGCTTGCGGCGACCCCGGTCACGGTACGGTCGCCCTGCGTCCCGGCGACCGAGACGACGGTGCCGTCGGTCTGGCCGGCCACCGTCACGGTCCGGGTCGCCGGATCCTGGCGGACGAGGCCCACCGTTCCGTCGGCCAGTCCCTGCTGGACCTGGGCGATGGTGGCGGCATTGCCTGCGCTCTGCTGCTGTACGCCCGCAAGGCCGGTCTCGGCTGCGGTCACGCGCCCGTCGAGGCCTGTCACGGTGGCGTTCGTCGCCGCGACCTGGCCGCGCACGTCGGTGATGGCCCCCTCGTTGGCGGTCACGCGTCCGTCGAGACCCGTGATGGCGCCGGTGTTGGCGGCCGTCTGCTGCTCGTTGACCGTCAGCCTGCCGTCCAGCCCCGTGATCGCTGTCGTGTTGGCGGCGGTCTGCTGCTCGTTGGCCGAGACGCGGCCGTCGAGTCCCGTCACTCGTCCGTCGAGACCGGCGATGGCATCGGCGTTGGCGGTCGTCTGCCCCTGCAGCGCGCCGATCGCCGCGTCGTTCTGGGCCGTGGCGGTCTCGGTGGCGGTCACCCGCCCGTCGATGCCGGAGATGGCTGCCGCGTTGGCCGCAAGACCCGTCTCGTTCGCGGTCACCCGTCCGTCGAGGCCGGCGATCGCTCCGGTGTTGGCGGCGGTCTGCCCCTGCAGCGTACCGATGGCCGCGCTGTTTTGGGCGATCGCGCCTTCCGCGACGGTGGTGCGGGTGCCGAGGTCCCCGATGGCCGTCTCGTTGGCCGTCGTGCGCACGTCGAGTGCGGCGAGGCCGGCCGTGTTGCCCGCCGTCTGGCCCTGCAGCGTGCCGACCTGGCCCTGCAGTGTGCCGATGGCGCCCTCCGCCGCCGTCACCCTTCCGTCGAGGCCCGCTACGCCGCCGCCGACCGCGCCGATCTGCGTCCGGATGTCGGCGATGTCGGCGGTGTTGACGCCTACCCGCGTATCGAGGCCCGCGAACGCGTTCTGCAGGTTCCCGATGCCCGTCTCCGCGATGCCGACCCTCCCGGTCAGTCCGCCGATGAGATCGGCGTTCGTGGTCACCCGGCCTCCCAGCGACGCGATGTCGGCGGTGTTGACGTCGACCCTGCCGCCGAGCGTCCCGAGGCCGGTCTCGGCGGTCGTGAGGCGCGTGCCGACGTCGACCAGGCCGGTCTCGGCCGTGCCCAGCCGCGTGCCGAGGTCATTCACCGTGGCTACCGTCGTGCCGAGCGTCGTCTCGGTGGTCCCGAGGCGTCCGTCCAGGCCGCCGATGGCGGCGGTGTTGGCGACGACGCGCCCGTCGAGGTCGACGAGACCCGTCTCTGCCGTGCCCAGCCGCGTGTCGAGCGAGGCGACCGCTGCGGTGGTGGTGCCCAGCGTCGTCTCCGCCGTGCCCAGACGGGTGTCGAGGCCGCCGATGGCGGCGAGGTTGGCGGCGATGCCGTCGTTCGCGGTCGTCAGTCCGGTCTCCGCGGTGCCGAGGCGCGTGTCGAGGCCGGCGATCGCGGCGGTGCTGCCCGCGAGCCCGGTCTCCGCGGTGCCGAGGCGCGTGTCGAGCGCCCCGATGGCGGTCGCGTTGGCGGCGATGCCGGTCTCGGCCGTGCCGACGCGGGTCGTCAGCGTGCCGACGGTCGCCGTGTTGGCGCCGACCTGGGTGGCGAGCGTACCCACGGCTGCCGCGTTGCCCGTCACGCGGAGGTCGAGTCCGTTCAGCGCGACGTTGGTCTGGTCGACCACCCCGCCGAGCTGGCGCATGGTCACGGCGTCGGTCGCGATCACGCCATCCGCGACGTTGCGCAGCTGCCGCGTGGCCCCGACCGCACCGATGGAGACCGAGCCGGGTGAGGTGCCGATTGTCGTATCGTAGGCGACGCCCGCGACCGGTCCGGTCACGCCGACCGGATAGAAGCCTGCGCCGACGGTGGTGCCGAGGCCTACCGATCCGCTGCCGATGGCGACGCTGCCCGGGATGGCGGCCGTCGATCCGCTGCCGAGAGCGAGCGTGTCGCCGCCGACTGCGACCGCGCCTGCGCCCACGCTCGTCGCGCCGATGCCCTGCGCCGTGGATGCCGCGCCGAAGGCCGAGGCGAGGCCGCCCGTCGCCAGGGCTCCTGTGCCGAAGGCGGTGTTGCTGCCGGTCGGGTCGCCGGGAGCGCCCGCCACCGAGCCGACGCCGATCGCGATGTCCGCGTCCAGAAGCGAGAGCGCGTCCGCGCCGATCGCAATGCCTGCCAGGCCGCTGGAGGTCGACCCGTCGCCGATTGCGATGCCGTTGGTGCCCAGGACCTGTGCCCCGATCCCCAGGCCGATGCCGCTGGTGCCGAGGATGCTGGTGCCGGCGCCGATGCCGATGCCGTTGACGCCGTTGACGATCGCTCCTGCGCCGATGCCGATGCCGTTGATCCCGTTCACCGTGGCGTCGGCGCCGATGCCGATGCCGTCCTGCGCGTTGACGTCGATGTTCGCGCCGATCGCGATGCCGTCGGGCCCGAGGACAGTGGTGTCCGCACCGATCGCGACGCCGCGCGTGCCGCCGATCTGGACGTCGGCGCCCAGGCCGATGCCGTCGACGACGCCGGGCAGGGTCTGCGCCCCGCCGACGCAGACGTTGCCGAGCAGGTCGACCGAGATGTTGGTCCCGAGGATGTTGATGCAGGCGGCCTGCGCCGGAGTGCTGGACATGAAGCCGAACGTGGCGAGTACGGGAAGCGCCGTCCGGACCAGAAGGCGATGTTTGCAAGGCATCGTGGTATCTCCCTGAATGCCGCCGACCCTGGCGGTGTTCATGAAGATTTCGACAAACTTCCTAACTGCATGTTCACGGACATGGTTTACGAACGGTATACGCGTTAGGAATTTCGGGCATACCCGCGAGGCATGTCTAGGACCAGGCTGCCTTCTGACGGTTAACGCCTGGTCACCAGAAAATTACAACCGAATCGGGATTTCTTGCGACATATTCGGTCGTTCGTGACTGCAATCGTTTTCGAATAAATCCTTCACATATCTGAATAGCCGATTTGTCCGTCGGGCATGATCCGTATGTTCGAGTCGTACCGGGCGATGAGGTGTCCGCCGCCGGGGTATTCCCGGTAGGCAGCGCGTGCCGCGCCGGCGAGCATGCGGCCCTGCTCTACGGGCACGACGACGTCGTCGGCGGCGTGGATCACCTGCGCCGGAGCCGGCCAGCGTGTCCTGGCACGCCTGGCGTTGTCCCACTGGTCGCGCAGCAGCATGGTCGGATAGAACGGCACGTAGTGGTGGATGAGCTTCCGCATCGATCCGACGGGGGCGGACAGGAACAGGAAGCCGTGCGGGAACTGGGCGATCTGGAGGGCGGGTCCTGCCCCGAGAGAGTTGCCGTGTATGATGATGGACGAGGACTTCGTGCCGCGGTCGGTCAGGTCGGCGTACACCTTGCCCATGAGCGCGTTGATGACATGCTCCTCGGGCTCGCCAGCAAGGCCCGCGAAGCCGGGATACTCGGGGGCCACCACCGTCCAGTCCTGCCGGACGTACGCGTCCACGTTGTCCCGGATGATCTCGAAGTCCTCGCCCCGTCCGTGCAGATACACGACGGTCGGGAGCCCCGGCCTGCCGGCGTGGACGTATGCCGCGAAGCCGTGCGCGGGGTCGTGGGACACGTAGGAGCGGACCGACCATCCGTCGTGGACGGCGTCCGCCATGTCGGCGACGTCGTTCCAGTAGATGAGCCTCGTCTGGTACCAGGCGACCGGCAGGCAGAGCGCGAAGTAGAGCGCGATCAGCGAGACGATGCCGACCGCCGTCCGTCTCGCGATCCGCCGGGAGCCGTTCCGCAGCGCCGCGCGTCCCGAGACGCGCAGTTCCTCGCGGCGCATCCGGTCGACGGGGCTCATCTCCGACAGGACGGAAGACATCTCTATGGACATGCCCCGTTCTAGGACGGGACGCCGGTCATTCCAACAGGAGGATCAGCCGCCCCTGCCCTGCGCCTGCATCGCCTGGCGGCGCGCGAAGTCGATCGCCTTGTTCGAGGGGGCCGGCCGCTCGGCCTTCTCCTGCCTGAGCATCGCGTCGGCGCGGAACGTCTCGATGCGCGCGATCTCCGCAGGGTCGGCGTTCCGCTTCCCCATCATGGCGGTCGCCTTGGTCCAGGTAGACGCGGCCTGGTCGAGCGAGGCCAGCGACGGCTTCTCGTAGGCGCGGTCGAGCGTCGCCTTCATGTCGACGGCGGGCACCCAGTGCCCGTCGACGAAGCGCGTCTCAACGGGCTTGCCGCCGTCGCCGAAGTGCAGCGTGATCGACTTGACCGAGGCCTCCTTCTGGAAGGTCTCGACGGTCAGGCCGTAGCCCTTGACGGCCTGCTCGTGGAACGCGTCACCGACGCCGCGGCCGAACCCGGTCGGCGATTCCTCGATCTGCTCCTCGAGGCGCTTGTAGGTGCGCGCGTGGCTGAGGTCCGGATAGGTCGCCATTCCCTGGAAATGGACGTCGTAGTCCGCCCTGCGCATCTCGTCGGCGAGCTGGACGGCCCTGCCGGTGTTCTGGAGGGTGCCGTCGATGACGACGTTGCGACGCTGCTCCTTGGCGATCTGCACCATCTGGTAGGCGATCGTGCCCGCATCGCTGTTGGCGGCGTTCGGGATGTCGAGGTCGCCCGCCTCGATCCGCTCCTTCATGTAGGGGAGCGTCGGGCGGATCTCGTCGGGATCGATCTTGATGATGCCGCCCAGCCCCTCGAACTGGACCCCGACCGAATTCACGATGTAGCTCTTGCCCGATCCGGGCTGTCCGCCGGTGAGGATCGCCTCCGGGCGCTCCATCGCCTGCGTGCGCTCGAGCTGCTCCTGGATGAGACGGGCCGCATGCTCGCGCTGCTCCGACGGACGGAGCTGTACCGGCTCGGGGCGCAGCGACCGCGACAGCTCGGTCTGGTACTGCGCCTCTCCGAGCGCCTTCGGGTCATTGGCATATGCGGTGCCGAGCGTGCGCTCCTGATGCGCCACCAGCATGTCCTTGCGCGCGCGCAGATCGCCGTTCTCGGCCGCGCGCCGGTCGTAGGCCGCCAGCGGTCCCTGTTCCGGGGTTCCCATCTGCGAGGCCTCGACCGCCGCCTCGACGGTCCGGTCAGGAGACAGCAGGCCGGTCTGGGCCATGGCGAGACGCATGCGGGTCGCGCGCAGCGTCCAGGCGTCGTCCGCCTCTCCCTGAGGCGACTCCAGGAACTCGGCGACGTCTTTTCGCAGGCCGGCCTCTGCGCCCGGCATGTCCCGGATATGCCGCGTCTGCTCGGTCGCGTTGTGCTCCGCCGCCCTGCCGTATGACATGAACGACAGCACGTCGTCGCGCACGTCGCGGACCGATCGCGCCAGCACGTGCTCCGCGCTCTCGACCGGTCCCGGTGCGCGCATGATCATCGCCGATTCCGTCAGGGCGCGTCGCGCCGTAGCCTGGCCGAGCGCGGGATCCATGTTGGCGACCGGACGTGCGATCGTCTCGTCGGCCAGCTTCAGGGCGGCGACAGACGTCTCCTTCCAGCGCATGGTCTCGTCGCCCGGCATCTCTCGTCCCGCCAGCGACTGGACGACCTGCGACGTCTGCGACGCAGGCATCCGGGCCGCGAGATCTGCGACGCTGGCAGCGAACACGTCGCGTGGTTCCTGCGATGCCCGGAGGCGGGCCTGATCCGCGAGCGCCAGCTCGGTCTCTTCTGGTGTGGGCATGCCGAAGGCACGGCGGAACGGGTCTAGGAAGGCCAATGGATCACTCCGGACGGTCTGGCCTGCAATGAGACCACCCTGCATCACGTTATGCAAGAGTCGACGTCGTCCGTCGTCGTGCACCTTCACTCCTTCCGTCTCGTCTTTTCCCCTCGGGTACTGTCTTTTCATCGCCTGCGGCAAAAAGGGGGCCGGAGCCCCCTTCCTATCGTGCCAGCTCGTCCAGCACGTGCCGCATGGTGGCTGCACGCACGAGACCGATGGCCACTAGACGATGTCGCCTCTTGTCGGAGAAGATGTCCACCGACGCCTCGCCGGCGTCGTCCTCGACGGCCTGTCCGATGGATGCAGCCTTGGACGACGCCATGGGCATGTCGATGTCGACGTGGAAGAGGTCTCCTCGCCTCTCGAAGCGGATGTGGTCGGCCATCAGTTCGCGAGCTCCGATATGGGGGTGATCATGCCGCCGCCGGACGCCAGCGGCACGCACTGGTCATAGGCATGGTACATCTGGCGGACGCGCTCCTTGGACACGCCGAGCAGTTCGGCGGCGATTATCCGCTGGAAGTCCCTGGCCGCCGTCCTTGCGATGAGCGTGCGGGCCATCATCGTCCTGATCGTGCTCAGGGGAAGCGCCTTCAGCTTCTTCACGCCTTCGGGGTCGGCGGGGAACACCTCGTGCAGCATTTCGAGATCCGCGTGGCGTACCTGCTCGATGATCGCCAGCATCCCGGCCCGCGCCTCGTCGCGGACGCGTTGTCTCTCGACCAGGCGTGCTGCCTTCTCCCGCTCGACTTTCGTACCGGGCAGAGGCACGGCCGACAGCGGGGTCTGCACGGCGCGTCGACGCTCTCGCACCCGCAGCGGGTCCGTCTCGTACGTCCAGGGTGCCCGGCGATCGGGATCCTCGGGAGCGTAGCGTATCCGTGGCTGCTGTATGGCCAGGACGTAGGGTTTCAGCTGCCCTTCCTCGTAGAGCTTCCGCGATGCAAGGATCACCTCGTCCCAGTTCTCCGCGCCCGACAGGCGGATGACGATGCTCATCGTCGAGTCCGGATACCGGTCGATGGGCTTCTCGGCGTACCAGATGAAAGAGAGCGTGTTGGTGTTGAAGCCCATCTCTCGGGCGATCTGGTTGCGTCTGCTGCCCGTTTCCTCGACGAGCATCCTCACGTAGGCCGACAGCACCACCGAGTCGTGGTCGCCGCCCTCCTCGATGAGCTTCTCGGGCCCCCACAGCCTGTTCCAGCCGGTCGTCTCCTCGAGCGTGAGCAGCGGCAGCTTCAGCGCCTCGACGTCGACCTCCAGATGGTCGGCGATCAGCTCGTACTCGGATTCGCGCACGAGGACGCGTCCGATCTCGATCCTCTTGAGACGCTGGTAGCTGATGCTGCCCAGCGCCCTGGCGAAATGCTTCGTCGTCGTGTATCCCGCCGCCCTGCTCCGCTCGGCCACCCTGTTTGGGCATATGACGGCCCATTCGGCCGGGATCGCCTCGACGCCACGCGGATCGTCCAGCTTCTTGTCGTAGGCGCGGTATTCGATGCGTCTCCCGTACGTGTCCGGCAGCAGCTTGCGCGGGCCGTAGTCGTCACGCGGGCGGACTCCCTGCACCTGCATTTTTCCGTTCTCCCGAATTCATCGAGATCGCGGTGCGGCGAGTCCTCCTGCCGGAGCGGCTATGCGTCTAGGCTGCCGCCCTGCAGGGACGCGCGTCGCGCAGGGCCGCGCTCAGGCGGCGCTGGTCGAACGGCTTGGGCAGAAGGACGAGGCCCATCTTCGAGACCTCTGCGAGATCCGAGTATCCGCTTACCAGCATGACGCGCAGCCGGGGACGCACCGTAGCCACCCTGCGGACGAGCTGCGTTCCGGTCATGCCCGGCATCAGCTGGTCCGTCACGAGAAGATCGATCCCGTCGGTGTCAGCCAGCCGGTCGAGTGCCTGCTGTCCGGAGGTCGCGGTGGTCACGCGGTGGCCGAGATCCTCGAGCATCGCGGCCGTGTTGTCGAGCACGAGCGGATCGTCGTCGACGACCAGGATGCCCAGAGCGTCCATGTCCTCATGCTCCGGGGTCTCCGTCTGGGCGTCCGTCTCCTCGACGGCATCCGCGACGGGCAGCCAGATCACGACCGACGTTCCCGATCCCGGCGCGCTCTTAATCGTCAGGTGGCCGCCAGACTGCGCTGCCAGTCCCTGCACCATCGACAGTCCGAGTCCCGTGCCGTGGCCGACCTGCTTGGTGGTGAAGAACGGTTCGCTCGCCCGTGCCATCGTGGTCTCGTCCATGCCGATCCCGGTGTCGCGCACCTCGAGGCAGACGTAGTATCCCGCCGGCATGTCCTGCGCCTTCGTGGTGGGGACCATGCTGGCCCGGGCGGCGATCGTCAGCGATCCACCCTGCGGCATCGCGTCGCGCGCGTTCACGGCGAGATTGACGATCGCCATCTCCAGCTGGTGCGCGTCGACCCGCGCCCTCGGCAGATCGCCGGGGAAGACGGTCTGCACGTCGATCATCGGCCCCAGCGTCCGCTGGAGCATGTCGCGCATGCCGTCGAGCAGATCGCGCACGTCGACCGCCGCCGGACTGAGGTCCTGACGCCGCGCGAAGGCGAGCAGGCGCTGGGTGAGCGACGCGCCGCGGTTGGCGCCCTCGAGCGCGTTCTCGACCAGGCGGAGCGTCCGTGGCTGGTCCTTCACCTTGCGGCTGACGAGGTCGAGGTTGCCGATGACGATGGCCAGCATGTTGTTGAAGTCGTGCGCGACCCCGCCAGTCAGCTGTCCGATCGCCTCGATCTTCTGCGACTGGCGCAGCGCCTCCTCGGCGCGTCGGCGCTGGGTCACGTCGGTGAGCCCGCCCATGACGCTGACGAACCGCCCCTCGGGGTCGCGGCTGATGGTCGCCGACAGCAGGACGTCGAGGATCGATCCGGACTTCGTCGTCATCCGGCACTCGACGTCGCAGATGGTGCCGTCGCGGGCGAGCTGCGGCATGGCGCGCTCGGTCGTCTCGCGTGCGGACTCCTCGGTCATGAACGCCTGCAGCTGGCGTCCGATCACCTCCTCGCGACGGTAGCCGGTGAGATCGAGCCAGGTGTCGCTGACCTGGTCGATCCGCCCCTCGCGGTCCAGGGAATGGAGGGGGAGCGGCGTGCCCCGGTACAGTTCACGGAAGCGCTCCTCGCTGAGCCGGAGGCTGTTCGCCTCGCGCTCGGACACCTCCGCGAGCCGCCTGTCGAACACGGACGCGGAGAGCGCGCAGAACAGGATGATGAAGGAGGCGATGGCCACGCCGACGGCGAGGGCGTTCTGGTCGAGGTGGTAGATCCCCCGTGCATTCGCGCCGCGGTCCATGACGAAGGTCACGCCACGCATGGCGGCATAGTGCATGCCCGACACGGCAAGGCCCATCACGAGCGCCGCGCCGATCCGCGCCGGCTGGCTGCTGTGCCTGAAGGCGATCCACAGTGCCGCAGTCGCCGCGACCACGGCGATCGCAACCGATACGGCGACCCAGGTGCGGTCGTAGTGGGCGGTGGCTGGCATCTCCATCGCCGCCATGCCGAGATAGTGCATGCAGACGATGCCGAGTCCGGTGAAGAGTCCGGCCCCGAGCAGGACGGGAAGCGATCTCCTGGTACGGCTGACGACGGCGAAGCCTATGCCCGTCGCCGCCACCGCGATGGCGAGCGATGCGAGGGTCAGCGTCGTGTCGTGTCCGAAGGACATGCCGGGCATGTGGTAGGCCAGCATGGCGACGAAGTGCATCGACCAGATGCCGCCGCCCATCGCGCAGGCCGCGCCGACCAGCCAGACCGAGCGTATGCGCCCCGTCGATTCGCGCATGCGGCCCGCCATGTCGAGCGCGGTGTAGGAGGAGAGCACGGCTATCACCAGGGACAGCCAGACCAGCGGCGTCTCGTAGGTGCCCGTCATGCCGCCTTCCGTCCTCCGGACTCGGTGCGTCCGCTGAATGGTGATGGGAGGGGTGCGTCCGCCAGGAAGCGGAGCGTTTCCCGGAATCCTCCATATGGGGACGACACCATGGACATTCCATGAACGTCGTTCGTGCCATGCGGCGGAGCGGTAAAGGGGGATGCACCGCATCCCCCGAACACCCGAAGGTGCGACGTGAAGGACCCGCGAGGGTCGAGCGGCCTGGACCGTGTCGACGCTATGGCCGCTTCCGACCGGCTGCGCAATCCTCGAAACGGTCGCCGTAGCATGCTGATCCTCCGCTGAAGGTAACCGGTCTTCCGTTCGAGTTGATCATCGACATCGACCCGTCCGCGTTCCGCACCCACCCGTTCGGGTTGGAGGCGGAGCGGCGCGCGTCGATCTGCCGGAGTTCTGGAGATCCCCTGTCCCTATCGCACAGATACGACCATGCGTTCCCTGCCGCCGTGTCGACATAGCTGACGACGAGGGTGTCGCCTTCCCGCGTGACGATGCCCGGCATGTCCGCGAAGGACATTCCCAGCTTCTGGATCGCCTTCGCGCATGCGCTGACGAGCTCGACCTGCGGCAGGCTGGTCTGGTCGATCTCCTGCACTCTGACTGCCCGTGTGCCGGCGTTCTCGGCGGCACGCGCCCTGATGTCGGGCAGCATCACGACGTACAGGACGCCTACGACGATGCCGGCCATGACGACGACGAAGGCGATGGCCGAGCGACGGGCCACCTCAGCGAGCCGGGTGCACGGCGATCCACTGGCGCATCAGCGAGATCTCCGCCTCCTGCGTCTCCACCACCTTGCCGGCGAGGGCGCGCATCGTGGGATCGCGTCCGTACTCGAGCTCGATCCTCGCCATGTCGACCGCACCCTGGTGATGCGGGATCATGCCGCGCGCGAAGTCGAGATCCGCGTCGCCGGTATATCTGGCGTCCATCTCCGCATGCATGCGCGCCGTCGATTTCCGAAAGGCCCTGGTAGCCGCGCTGTCGTCATGGCTCATCCCGCTCATGCCGGCGTGAGCCGCAGCGACTGGTGCCTGCATCTGCCCGGAGTGGCCCGTTACGGCGGATGCGACGAAGCCGACGACGAGTCCGGACAGGACGGCGACGAGCATGGGCGACTTGCTGGACGAGGCGTTCATTCGGAGGTTCTGTAGTTATAGGATGGTTTGGTCAAGTGCATGTCGTGGCCGCGACTGTCCCACTGCCCTTCGCCATTTTTCCTTCCGCTCGGGTTTTCCATGCCTGCCGCAAGAAAAAGGCCCCTTTCTGGATTGCCGTCGCCGCGAAGGCGCGCTGAAGTCCTGCTCACATGACGGGTTTTTCCTGTGTGGGCTGCGACGGCACCGCATGCAGCATGGAACGGTGCTAGGCGAGTACGCTGGTGGTGGGCGCACGGAAGACGGCGTCCAGGCCGAGCTGGCCGTAGTCGAGCGTGGTGCCGCCGACGCGGCTGATGCCGATCTGCAGGATGCGCGAGCCGAAGCCCCGGCGTCGCGGCGTCTGCGCGGCCGGTCCGCCCCGCTCGCTCCAGGAGATGACGAGGTCGCTCTCCTCGATCCGGCAGTCCATGGTCACCGTGCCATTCGGTCTGGAGAGCGATCCGTGCTTGATCGCGTTCGTCGCGAGTTCGTTCACGAGCAGCGAGAGCGCGAGGGTTGTCCTGTCGTTGAGCGTCGGATTCCCGCCCGTCATGGTGACCCGGCCGAGCAGGGAAAGCATGTCCAGGACGCTCTCGACGGTGGATCTGTAGGGAGCGACGTTGGCGCTTGCGCTGAGTAGCAGGTCGTGCGCGGCCGAATAGGCGGCCAGCCGCTCGTCGATGGACGCCGATATGGCCTTGTCCACGCGTCCCGAGAGCGTCTGCATGACGATGGCGCGCGTCACGGCCATCACGTTCTTCAGCCGATGGGCCGTTTCACCCACGAGTATCTCGCGCTCGGCTTCCGAGCGCATGCGGGCGACGGTCTCGTGCAGCCTGTCGGCCACGCCCCGCGCGAACTCAACGTCCTCCGGATCCCAGTGCCGCCCCTCGTGGTCGATGGCGTACATGAAGCCCGACAGGCGGCCGTGCAGGAGCACGGGGGCACGCAGGTACGAGAATAGCCCCTCTCGTCCGGCCACGGAGTCTACGGCCGTGACGACCTCGCCGCCCCGCATTCCGTCGACGATCGTCGCGAAGCGCGCCATCTCGTAGGTGCCGCTCGCGCTGGGGACCTCGTCCCGGTGCCATTCGCGTACCACGTCGATGGTTCCGGCGGAGTCGTCCACGTCGACGTAGCCCGACTGGTCGCAGTCGAGCGTCTGGCCGAGCACTTTCCCGGCTATCGCCATGGCGTCGGATTCGCTGACTGCCTCCCTGAGGGCGTCTCCCAGATCGACGAGAGCCGTGAGGCGCACGATCAGACGGGTGTCGTGAACCCGCTGCTCCTGGTGCTGCAGGAGGCTCGCGGCCTGGTCGGCGAGGGTCTCGAGGCCCATCGCCTCGGCAGGGGACAGCCCGCTGGGTCGCGGCTTGACGTCCAGCACGCATACGGTGCCCAGGACGAGTCCGTCGCGCGACACGATCGGGTGACCGGCGTAGAACTGTACCCCTCTCTGCACGATGAGTGGGTTGTCCCGTGTCCGCACGTCGTTGCGCAGGTCGGTGATCACGACCGGTCCGCGCGCGGTCTCGACGTGATGGCAGAACGACGCGGTGAGGGGGATGCGCTCCAGATCGAAGCCCTTGCGGGCGCGGAACGTCATCTCCTTGTCGTCCATTACCGATATGAACGCGATGGGGGTCCCGCACAGGGACGTCGCGATTTCGGCGAGGCGCGAGAGACTACGTTCCTCCGCGTGGGGAAGCACAGTCTGATATGCGGTGATGGACATGGTCTTCTCCCTACAGGAAAGGCGACCGTCTGGGAATCCGGGGATCCTCAATGGCGGTGATCGGATGCGTTGTGTCTATGGACGTCGGCCAGGACGGGCTCTTCATCTCGAAGAAGCAGTGATGAACAAGGGGCGGACGATTGCAGGATCGTCCGGCCCTTCGCTTCATCCGGAAGGCGCGTTGGGGCGCCTTCCGGATCTTGACGTCTACATGAAGTAGTCGGACATCGGAACCGGGGCGCGCGTCAGGTCATCGGTCATACATCGCCCTTTTGACATTTTATGATATACCACATACTAAGAGCACATTGAAAAGATTATCTCAATAGTGGGTAAAGTGAAAATTTTAATAACCTTGTTATCGGTATTTATATCTACGTCTTGTATGGCTGAGAGCTATAGCAGCTTAGACACAAGAAGAGCGTCTGGTCTGTGGGTTTTGAAATCAGGCAAATCAGAGTGCTTGATTGAACTGGTAGATAAACCGTTAAAACCTCATTTATATATTATCAAGCAAAGAGATAAATGCGTTAGTAGAATATTTGGTAATTACATTAAGGGATGGTATGCATTCGACAATACTATAATTTTTATATATACTGAAAATCAGAGCAAGAACGTATCATTTGTAGGGCCTCCCGAAAAACCCAAAAACCCTAGTATGATAATGCGTAGGCCTAACAAACCAGAATACATTAGATTATTAAAAAATACGTATCGGAACACCGATGTTTTGAGGTCTATGTAGGAACCTAATTTTCCAAACTAGATTGTGGTTATCCCATGCTGATGCCGTGTCGGGTCGTGTTTTCAACGGGTGTGATAAAAAAGGGGGCAGCCGTTAAGACTGCCCTAGTTTTAGGGGTGGAACGCTGTGCATCGGCTGCACCATGTTCCGACCCTAAGAGGTTGGTGAAGGCGACATCGCGGACACATGGGGTCGTAGACGGGCGTGAGGGCGTTGGCGTCCTCTGCCCCAACGCGGTCCACCTTGAGCCATCTGGCCACCTCGTCGGCAGGTGCGGACTCTAGTAGTATGGCATGCTGGTTCGATAGCGCAAGGCTGGCATCCTGGCGCTTCAACCCCGTCTCCTTTTGGAGGGTTGCCGCGATATTTTCCGCTTCGAGCAGAGGCCTGAGCAGACCTAAGGCCGACGGATCGACCTGCATGACTGGCAGGCGCACCTGCTGCGGCATGCAGACGGACCGCATCTCCGCCGACACGCCCGGCATGAGCGTATCGAGAAGGCCCAGCAGCGTGCCGTAGACCGCCATCAGCGTGGCCCGGGTCTCGTGCCACGCCGGCGTGCCGCCGTCGCAGTAGAGCCGGTCCTTGCGGACGTCGAGGTGGTGCCCCGACAGACGGTGGTCAACGAAGCCCCGCACCGCGTCGAGCTGGCGGCGGAAGTCGAAGTCGTCGCCGGCCTGGTCGCACTCGCCCACCAGCGCACGCGTCTCGGCGAGCAGCAGCAGGTCGTGCGGTCCGGACGGCACCGCGTCCGCATCCTCCGGGGTCCAGTCGCGCAGCACCCCTGTGAGATACCGGAGCACGTTGCGGACCTTGTCCCGGGTCGTGCGCGCCTCGTCGAGGAGCGCCTGGCCGAACGGCATGTCGGAGGTGACGTCGACCAGGGCCGCCCACAGCCGCAGGACGTCCGCACCGTGCTTCGCCACGGCGGCCTCGGGAGTGAGCCCGTTGCCGCGCGACTTGGCCATCTTCTCGCGGGCGTCGTCGAGGACGAAGCCGTGCGTGAGGACGGTTCGGAACGGCAGCGGATCGCCGAGCGCGCAGGCCTTGAGCAGCGTGGAGGAGAACCATCCGCGGTGCTGGTCGGTGCCCTCGACGACGAGATCCGCCGGCCCCTGTCCATAGTCGGCCACGCAGGCGGAATCGAACCAGACGTCGAGGACGTCGGTGGTCTTCTCCCAGTCGGCGTGATCGGAGCGTCCGGCCGCCGCGAAGTGCTCGGCCGGATCGGTCTCCAGCCAGGCAGCGACGCCGCCTGCTCGGACGGAGGACGTCACGGCATCCATGACGCGATCGTCGACGAGCGCCTGTCCGGTCTCCCGGTGGACGTAGAGTCCCAGCGGCACGCCCCATTCCCGCTGACGGCTGACCAGCCAGTCGGGCCGGGTTCGCAGCATGGAGAGGAAGCGGTTGCGGCTGGTCTCCGGGACCATCCGCACCTGTCCGGTCTCCACCGCCTCCAGAGCCCGCGCACGGGCGTCGGAGAGGTCGACGAACCACTGGTCGGTGGCACGCGTCACGAGGAGGCCGTCCGACCGCCACGACTGCTTGAGCGTCATGAGGCGGCGATCGCGGTGCAGGACCGCGTCCTCATCCTCGAGCGCGGCCATCACCGCGCCGTCGGCGTCGCCCAGCCGTCCGCCGTCGACGACCGCGAGGCCCTCGAACAGCGGCGTGCCGGCGACGTAGCGTCCGTCGGCGCCCACCACGTTGGGATAGTCGTCCTGCCACGCCGTCCAGTCCTCGACCGAATGGGCTGGACCCATATGGACGAAGCCCGTGCCCTTGTCGGCCGCCACGAAGGCCGCCGCCACCAGCTGCCGGTCGGAACCGGTCAGCGGGTAGCCGTGCCGCGCGAGCGGATGCCGGGGCACTGCGGTCGCGAGCTCGTCGTAGCCCACGTCGCGCAGATGCACGCAGCCTGGCAGCATGTCGGCCGCCGTGCCGACGCCCGCGACGACGAGGCGTCCCGAATGCTCGAACAGCCCGTAGGTGACGTCCGGGTTCCAGGCGACGCCGGCGTTGCCCGGCAGCGACCAGGGCGTGGTAGTCCACACCGCGAGGCTGACGGGACCTTCCGGGAAGGCGTGCGTCAGCGGGAAGGCGGCGACCACGGTCGTCACCTCCGTCTCGACGTCGACGCTCTCCGCGTCGGCGAGCACGGTGCCGTCGACGGGCGACCAGCTGACCGGACGCTCGCGCCTGTAGACCAGCCCGGCCTTCACCATGCGGTGGAACTGGTGCATCACCAGCGCCTGGGTCTCGGGATCGCAGCTCAGCGTCCGGTGCTCGACGTCGTATGCGACGCCGAGAGCCTGGAAGCCCTCGTGCTGGGCGTCGGCCCACTTCCGCGCCTCGCGGCCGAGCACGTCCAGATAGGCGCGCTGGGTGTCGAAGCGGTCTCGCTTGCCCGAGAACTTCGACTCCAGCGGCAGGCCGTGGCAGTCCCAGTTGGGCAGGAACGGGGCGTGGAAGCCGCGGCGACGACGATCGCGCAGCACCATGTCCTTCAGGAGCTTGTTGAGGGCATGTCCCATGTGCAGCCTGCCGTTGGCGTACGGCGGGCCGTCGTGCAGGACGAAGGCGGGAGCGTTGGGGGAGCCCGGATCGTAGTCGGTCGGGGCGGGCAGGTTCGGGGCCTTCATCGGCACCGGGGTCCTGGGCAGGAAGAGCGTGTCCTTGGGGGAGCGCTCTAGCTGCGAATGTCCAATTCCGTCACTTGATTATCCTCCGATTTAGCGGTTGTCTTCCGATGTGGAAGGAGGGTGTCGCACGACGCGACGCGGGATGGCATCTAGCGTCGTACGGAAATTCTGTCCAGTCATCCTACAATGCGGATACGGGCCTGATCAGGTTGCCGTCCACCTGTGCGCCCGGCATCGCGCATTCCTTGGCAGGCCACTGGCTGCCAGGCAGGTCCGTGCACTGTGCCGGGACCGGACTGCGGCGCTCGTCGACCCACTCGAGCTTCCACGACAGCGCGCCTTCCGACCGCTGGCGGCGCTTGGCCCTCGTGCGCACGATGCGGTAGTTGCGGTCCGGGCCGGGGAGGTCGAAGCCCTGGCTGCGGAGCAGGGCGATGATAGCCGTGCACGTCGGCGTGGGATGTAGCGTCATGGTGGTCGTCCCCCTAGAGGATGAGCCACCGATCCCTGTCGATCCGTGGCCTGGTATAGCCTTCGATCGTGCCGTCTTCGGACACGTTCATGATGATGTAGTCGCCTCCGTCGAAGCCTCCGTCATGGCAGAGGAAGCCGTCGGGGACGTAGTGGCCGCGCCATTTCGCGATCCGCGTGCCCGCGGCGTCTGAGAGCCAGTATTCGCCCTGGTCGCAGATCTTGTAGTGGATCTCGGCCCTTTTCCCTTCGGGCCAGTTTTCTATGTGCCCCGACGCCAGGTCGATCCGCATCTTCCAACAGTCGCCCTCGCGGCCTGGGATTAGCGTACCGTCGTCGTCGACGACGCCGTCTACGACGGCGTCCTCCCAGTAGCGGACGTCTGCCTCGACATCGAGATGCGTGGCATGAGCGAGGCGGTCTTGGTCTTCCATGGGCCGGATATTCCGTCTTGTTCTGCGATAAGTCTACCCCGGGTTTGCCGGATGTCGAAAGGCCTGATCTCCGTCAGGATGAGGCTCAAGGCCACTGCCGATACTGTCGCGGAGCGGGTTATTTCGCATGCGTACGGCGACGAGAGAAGTTCCACATCCCCACGACCGATCCTATGCATATTCCGCCCATTATGGCGAGGAACAGCGCAGACGGCCACCGGAGGGCGTCGTCGACCTGTCCGACGGTCATCACGGCGAATCCCGCTAACGCCATGACGATGCCGGCGGCTGGGTGTAGTCGCCTGTACATGCAGGGGGCGGTCAGGCCGAAACCTGCCAGCACACCTCCCGCGACTACCCGTCCGAACACGACGTGAAGAGGCTGCGGAACGAGCAGGAATGAGGGAGCTGCCAGGCAGACTCCTAGGCCCAGGCAGAAGAGGAGGACTGGACGCATGGGGAATTCCTTCTGACGTGTCTGTGGTCGTCGTGGCTGGGACGGGGCGGGGATGATCCGCCCCGTCGCCATTACCAGCGCGAGGTGATGAGAGCCGGTCCGCCGATCGCGGTCCTGATCTCCTCGGTCACGAACGGCGTGAGCGGGTGCGCCATCCTGAGCGTCGCGTCCAGCGCCGCCGCGAGACAGGCCCGTGCCGACGTGTCCCCGGCGAACACCCGTTCCTTTGCCGCCTCGATCCACCAGCTCGACAGGTCGTCGAACAGGAAGCGGCGAGCGGCAGCCCCGGCGAGGTGGAGGTCGAACGCCTCGATTCCCTCGCCGATCGCCGCCCGCGCCGACGCGGCGCGGCGCATCAGCTCGAGGTCGTCCTCGTGATCCAGTTCGCCCTCCCCCATGTGGGGAAGGGCGAAGCGGGCGATGCTCCACAGCTTGTGGGCGAAGCCCTTGCCCGCCTGAAGGCGTTCCGGCTGGATTCTGGGATCCGTACCGGGCGCGCAGCCCTCGAGAAGTGCCATGCGCATGCCGTCGCACCCGTACTGGTCGATGATGCCGAGCGGGTCGATGCCGTTGCCGAGCGACTTGGACATCTTGCGGCCCTGCGCGTCCCGCACGATGCCGTGCAGCAGGATGCGGTCGAACGGCAGCCTGTCGGTGAGCAGCAGCCCCATCATGAGCATGCGCGCGCACCAGAAGAACAGGATGTCGTCGCCCGTCTCGATCAGCGTCGCCGGATAGAAGCGGCGCATGTCGTGCGTGTCCTCGGGCCAGCCGAGCGTGGCGAACGGCCAGAGCGCGGAGGAGAACCAGGTGTCGAGCACCGCGGTCTCGCCCGGAATCGGGATCCTGTGGCCCCACCGGATCTGGCGCGAGATGCACCAGGGTTCGATGTTGCCCAGGAACTCGCGCAGGATGGCTTCCCCGTGCGCCGGCTGGATGTCGAGGTTGCCCGCATCCATCTCGGCGAGCAGGCGTGCGGCCAGGCCCTCCATCCTGAGATACCAGTCCTCGCCCTCACGGTAGAGCATGTCGCGCTCCCGGCAGATGGCGAAGGCGGCCTCCACGGCCCTGGTGTACCCGTCGTCCATCGTGAAGCGACGCCTCGACCAGTCGCAGCTGGCGCCGGTGCGGCGCAGCTGGTCCTCGATCTCGCCGCCGAGCCGCTGGCGGTAGTCTTCGGCGAACGCGTCGAACTCGGGGCCTTCGGGGTCGAGCCCCGCTGCGATTATCTCGGCGTCGAGCTTGGCCTGCGTGGCGAGGCCCGCATGGTCGAAGCCCGGCAGCCACAGCGTATCGCGCCCGTTCATGCGTGCATGACGGGTGGTGGCGTCCTGGATCGTGGAGAACAGCGCGTGCCCCATGTGGAGCCGGCCGGTGATGTTGGGTGGCGGCATCGGGATGAAGAACGGGGTGCCCGTTCCCGATGGCCGGAAGGCGCCGTCGGCCTCCCATCTGTCGTAGATCTCACGCTCGCGTGCGGCGTGGTCGAATCGCTTGTCTAGGCGACGTCCAACAGGTTCATTTCGTTATCCTCCTTTGTTCGGGTTGTCTTCCATGGTCGGAAGCGGTGTGTCGCAGGACGCGACGTCGATGCGTCTAGCGTCCTGCGGAAACGGTGTCCATCCCGCCGGGGTGGCGGTCGTGTGTCAGATCGGGCTCAGCCTGGACATGATCGTGGGGCCTTCGAGGTATCCCGATCTCCGCAGTCGGCTCTCGATCCCGTGTGCGGTTCCGGCGACGAGGAATCCAGCCGCCGCCGCCACCCCGCCGATGCCGTACAGCATCGGCCACGAGGCCATGTGCAGGAGAACGACGGCCGACGATACGAACATCGTGGTCAGTCCGATGACGCATGCCGCCGTTCCCGTCACGATGCAGACCTGCAGCGCCCTGGCGAACCACGTCGAGACGAGGTAGCCCGATACGGGGCTGCCACGCTCGAACCGCGGGATGGTGGCTGGAGCCTCCATCAGCATGACCGCAAGGCCGTGTCTGCGGATCGCATACATGATGGCGGCACCAACGGCACCTGCCACCACGATCCGTTCCTGCGGGAGGCCCGTCTTCCGCTCCGTCAGGTGCAGGATCTCCGGCCAGTAGGCACCGAGCGAGAACGCGACGCACAGGATCATGCCCATCGTCGCGGCGTCCCGCAGCTGGCGACGGCGCATCGCCATCGACGGGTGGTCTCCCACGAGCCTAGCGATCCTTCTGAGGGAATGCACCAGCAGGAGCGCGAGAAGCGCCGGAGCCAGAAACGTCGTGAGCGGCGCGTCGAAGCCGTCGAGCATGACCGACACGAAGAGCACGATCGACACCGCATTGGTCTCGGGACTGAAGCCGTGTCTCGCCTCCTTCGCCGCATCGGCCTCGTTACCGGCGAGGGCGCGCTCCGCCATCTCGCCCGAGGCGATCGCCCTGACGAGCGGCCGCAGGCCCGAGCGTCGCGTCGTACCGTCCTGGGAGTCTGGCGTCCCCGGAGCCGTGGCCTCCTCCTCTACGGGACAGGCGGGGTGTCTGGCTGTGAATGCCGCCCAGTGCTCGGCACCCGCATCGCGCGCGACCCTGTCGAGCGCCTGCTGGTATCCGAGATCCGTCTTCCTCGCCATGCGGCGGGCTGCGGCACGAGCTTCGCGCACCGGTTTGGCTTCGATTGTCTTGTTCATGGGTAATCGTCTCCGCAGAGCCCTGCGGTCGCACCGTCCACGCATGCTACCATCGGGCCTGTGGAGGCGATGGGCACTATGTACAGCGGACCGCATGGGTTCGTCAGCTCGGTGGACGACAGGCCTCCGCGTGGCCCTGGTCGCATTGTAGGACGATGACCGATCTACGGCAAGCATCGCGTACCGTGACGTGCCTGTATCGTCCTATTCGCTGGTGGCGGTGAGTCCCGTCGTCAGATTCCTGAACTCGTACTCGTCGGCATCCGCATCCTCGCGCTCGAGGCGCACCCGGTCGCCCACCTGCGTGAGCGCGATGGCCGCATCGTCCGTGCCGAACGAGAACGTGATCGGGCGACTGGGCCTATCCTCCAGGAGGATGTGCGCCGTCGGGCCCCACTGATTCGACACGATGCCGATCCGCATGACGACGCCCTCTTCGATCATGGCCGGCGGCTCGGCCGGCTCGCCCTTGTCGAGGCTGACGCCCTTCTTCTCCGTCAGCATGCAGCGGAGGTGGTAGCAGCCCAGCCCGACGAGGATGATGACGACGATTGCGATCAGTACCTGTTTTTCCATGTCGTTTCCTGTCTTCGTTCAGTGTCGTTGGTTCGGGAAGGACCGACGTCCGCCGGTCCCGTGTCCGTGCAGGCGTGTCGCCCGCACCGCGTCACAGGATGAACGGACCCGTATCCTTGCGGTCGAGATCTATGGGCTCCACGGCGCACCTGCGCTCGCCGATGATGGACTTCGCCGTGACGACGTATGCGTTCATGCGGCGGATCTCGGCCCTGTCGGCGTCGTGGTCCGCCATCATTGCCCGCGCCTGCGGTTCCAGCGACGGGCACTTCTGCACGACCTGCATGTAGTAGCCGGCGCCTGTCGCGCTGATCGCCCTGTCCGCGGCCTTCTCGAACACGGGCGGAGTGAGGACCATCATGCCGAGCGCTGCCCCGATGACCAGGGCGATGCTGATCAGAAAGAGGGCGATCTGTGCATATGGGATACGTGACAGTATCGTGGCTGTCTTCATGGTCTGGATGTCCTGTTCATGGGCATGCATCTGCGCGTGGCACGTGATGTTCGTATGATGGTCGGGACGTTGCCATTGCGGCCGGTGCGTTCTAGCGTGCCCTCATGGCCGATATACGAACCGAGGAGGGCCGGCTGGCCCAGGCACGCGAGAACGTGTCCCGTGCGGATCTCGCGGAGGAGGTCGAGCAGCAGGCGAGGGCGGTGGCCCGCCATCTCGGACAGGACGAGGACGCCTGGCGCGATCAGATCCCCATTCTGATCGCGGTGGAAGAGGGCAGGCTCATGGCCGTCCATCTCCGCATGCAGACGCCGGAATGGCGCGAGGGCATGCGCCACTACATGTCGACCCGGTGACGTCCGTCGTCTAGCGGAGCGTAAGCACGTCGGCGCGGGCGCGGTCCAGCCGGACCCTGGCCGCGTCGTTCTCGGCCTTGCGTAGAACGTCGCCGTCGAGGATGTCGTGCGCCTCGCCCGTCGTCATGACGCCGTCCGATGCCGCCTCCCGTATCTGGGCGGCCACTGCAGGATAGCGCCTGGCGGATGCCAGATCCGCATACTGCCAGGCGGATGCGGGCTTCGCCCTCGTGTAGGGATTGTGCGAACCCTCGAGGTCGACTGCGGCGATCCCCGTCCCGATCGTGAATACGAAGATCGTCCACCCGAGAGTCATTCCCCATGCGCTCTTGAGGGAATCGGTTCGCTGGCCGACGACCATGGGCAGGGCCGCGACGATGGCCGCCAGCGCTATGCCGGTCAGACCGTATGTGCCACCCCAGCCCTCCGCGGTCCAGCGATAGACGATGTCGGGGGTGAGCGAGCGGGCGAAGAGCGCCATGGCGAGCGTCGGGCCGAAGAGCGTGGCCACAATGGCCGAGATGACGAGGGTGCGCGTCAGGACGGGGATTCCGTCGGTCTTCAGGGCGGTGTCCTGCATATGGCGTTCCTTGATCGAGGTGTATCGTATGGCGGGCTAGCGGTCGAAGGCGACCTGATCGGCGTAGCACCCGAGCATGGCGCGGGCGCGCAGGCCCGCCCGCTCCCCGTCGAGCCGACCGTCCGCCATCCACAGGAAGCGCGGACGACGGCTGTCGCGGTCGCGCACGAGGCGGCCGATGCCCTGGCGCAGCGTCTTGATCATGTCGGTCTCGGCATCCCGGAAGTCGAGCTTCGTGCGCACCGTGCCCATCAGGTGCTCGTGCATGACAGGATTGGACAGGCCGTAGGGCAGCCGCGTGACGAGGAGGCTGTCGATGGTGTCCTCGGGAAGGTCCAGGCCCGTCCACGCAGGTCCGGTGGCGAGCCATATCGGCCGCTGCCCCGCACGCGCCGCCTCGACGAAGCGCCGTGCCGCAGGTCCGACGCCGCGCTCGTCCGTCACGATGAGCCTGTCCGAATGGTCCTCCTCCAGCAGCTCGTTGATCTCGGCGATGTCGGCGTGGCTGGTGGCGAGCACCAGCATGCCGAGCGCCGAGTCCACGGCGGCGAGCGCGATCGTCTCGGCCAGGCTGCTGGTCCAGTCGCGTCGTCGCGGATCGAGATCCTTCGCCATCTCGCCCTCGGGCAGGTGCAGGGTCACGTCCCGCGTCTGCCAGTCGGAGGGAACGGGCGGGTGGAGGCCGACCCGGTCCAGCGGAAGCATGAGCTGGCGCGCCACGTGGTCGTGCGGCTCGTCGTCGTCGTGGCTGTAGAGCGTCGCCGACAGCAGCGCCGCCGACCGGCACGAGCGGAACAGGAAGTCGAGCTGCCGCCCGAAGGAGAGCGGCGTGACCGACAGCCCGAGGACGTGGTGGATCTCGCTCCAGGTCATGCTCGGGGAGACCCGCGAGCGTCCGCGCTGCGCCAGCACGGCCGCGTCCCTGAAGCGTCGCAGGTAGCCGGTATCCGTCTCGCTGGCACCGAGCGTGGCGGCATTCTCGGGAATGCACTGCTCCACGGCGCGCACCAGCGCCCGGTCGTGCTTGCCGTCCATGCCGAGCCTGCGGCTGCGGACGCCCTTGCGCACGTCGCTTCCGCTCTCGAACATGGCGACCGTCCGCTTCAGAAGCGCCAGGGGCCTATCCGGAACGGCGGCTCCGTCGGCGTAGCGGTCATCGAGGATCGACAGCAGGCGTCGGAACGACAGTCTCGACGTCAGGGCCATCATGAACCCCGTGGCGAGCTGGTGTGCCTCGTCGACGATCAGATGTCGCCACTCGGGAAGGATGCGGTCGTCGGCGGTCTCCTCGCGCAGCCGCCGTTCGTTGGCGAGCACCATCGCGGACATGTCCCCATGGTCGTCGGTCCGACGGCCGACGCGGGTGGTCACGTCTCGTGCGAGGAGCACGTGGGTGCAGACGATCACCTGTGCGTTCGTCTCGTACTGGCGGCGATATGCGGCCTCGGCCTCCTGGTGTCGGCGTGATAGCAGCGTCGTCTCGATGCCGAGGTCGACGTCGTATCCCGCGTCGCGGAACGCCTCGTCGAGAGACGATCGCGTCCATCCGCCCGTGGTCCGCTCTCCGCGCTGGTCCGCGCACCAGGCCGCGAAGACCGGCAATGCTTCCGGAAGCCGTTCGGACAGCCATTCGCCCGTCATGTCGGGGTTCACGTATTCCTGCCGGCCGTAGATCGGGACCAGGTCCGTCGCCATTCCTGTCGCCGCGATCAGTCGACGTCCCGCGTCCAGCGTCTGCCTCATCACCGACAGCGTCGGCACGGCGACGACTACCCGTTCTCCGGTCTGTTCGGCCAGCCGCAGAGCGTGCTGGAGCATGACGAGCGTCTTTCCGGTCGCGGGCGGCGCCTCGATCAGCGAGATACGTCCTTCGTCCGCATCCTGCTTGAGCCAGCCGGCCATGAGCGTCTGCTCGTCGCGCGCCACGAGGCCCAGGGCCGACAGGTCGGCCTCAATGTTCGTCATCTCTTTTCCCCTCGGGTCTATCGTCGGGCCGCCATCTCCTCGGAGAGGCGACGTACCTCCTCCCACCTGCCTGGCTCGATATCGGGCATCGCCGATCGGGCCCATCTCACGTCCCAGTCCCGACGGGCCTGGGCCGGCGTCACGGACGGATCGGGGCTCTTCACGCTGATGGCGAAGCCGCGCGCGTGACGGACCAGCGACGCGAGGACATGGTCTCCGCCGAGGTTCTCCTCCGCGTCGGTCATGATTCCCTGCACATCCTGAAGGCCGAGTCCGGACGCTTCTCGGATGGCATGGGCCAGCCGTATGCGAAGATCGTCGTTCATCGGACGACGCCTGCGATATGCCGCGTGGCGTTCATGGCCGCGACCATTCGTCGCGCCACGCCTTCATCTCCCGGGCGGCCCTCAGGCTGGCGCGGACGTTCCACGCCGAGAAGCCGATGCAGACCAGCGCCATGAGCATGGAGAGGGGGCGATGGTTGTAGGTTCCCATTGCCAGGCTGAAGCATCCGACGAGACCCGCCAGCGTCCACAGCCTGACGCCGATACGCGTGGTGCGCTCGATCTCGTCTACGAGGGAGGTCATCCGGGACCTCATCTCCTCGCCTGAGGGATGCTCGGACAGGTGCGGGGCGGCATTGGCGTCGAGGGCTTCGTTCATGCTGGTCTCCTGTCCCTTAGACTACGCGCATCGCCTGAAGACCCGGACGTGCGGCCGCCGGATCCTGCCATGCATACCAGACTTCCTGCCAGCAGTCGCCCGCCGCATGCACCAGCGGGCTGTCGGGCTCTGGGTGGGTGCTCGCGATGTCGCGCTGCGCGGAGACGTGAAGGCAGACGCCGCTTACTTCCTCGCGACCGCCGATGGTGTCGATCGAGATGGCGTCGTAGCGCTCGACGGCGATGCCGTCGGGCAGCAGCAGGCGCGCGATTGCGTCGCAGGCAGCGACATGGTCGGCGCCGAGCGGTGCGGAGATCCGGTGCATGGGTCGTCCTTTCGTTTTCGGGGGAACCGGTCGGCGTCCCGGGCGCTTGACCCCGACGCATGTCGACCGACCTGATCAAGACCCTGACGTACCTGTCGATCCATCTGACCATCGGGTTCAGCGTGGCCTACTGGTTCACGGGTTCCGTCAGCATGGCTGGCGGCATCGCGATCATCGAGCCATGCATCAACGCGGTCGCGTTCTTCTTTCACGAGAAGGCATGGAAGAAGGGGCGCCATGGCCCTGTCGGCAGGATCGTCACCCGCCTGGCGCGACGGCGCTCGGGCGCCGACGATCGCGGGCGCCCGCTCGAGCCGGCGGTCGTCGAGGGCTAGTAGTCCTCGCGGACGTCGAAGCTGCCCGGCGTGATCACGACGTACTCGCAGGGCTGTCCCTCCTCGACGATCTCGAAGACCAGTTCGCCTGCCACGAGATGGCGGGCGATCGTCTCGGTGACGGTACGGGTCCAGCGATGGTCGACCCTCGTCGTCGATCCGTAATCGACCCGGCCGACGCTGTCGGCGTCAGCGATCAGCAGCTCGTCGTCGGCATCGACGATGAACGGTCCGTTCCATCCCGGAAGCGAGGCGGCGCGGCCGTCGTACAGATCGAGGAGCGCGGCGCTTTCCATCAGGTCCTCGTCGAGGGCCTGGGTGTCGTCGAAGCGCACGCCCTCGGCGTGGTATATGGTAGCTGTCGTCATGTAATGTCTCCCTGTATGGTCGTGCGGCTTCTGCCACGTCGGGGTGTCTACGGCGTCGCCGTCAGCCTTTTTCGGCGAACGACATGATCGCCGCGGCCAGAACCATCAGACTCGGCGCGATCCTGACGAGAAATCGCAGCCCGAATGGACGCCCCCTGATCGCAGGCTCGTAGCCGGTCCTGCGGCGGTGCATCGACACGATCGTCGAGACGCCGAGCATCAGGCCGGCGACGACCATCAGCATGATCTGGAGGTCGATGTGACGTGTCGTCATGATCATGAGTATCGCTCCGACAGCCAGCAGAGCCAGCGTGATGCCGTCGAGGATATGGAGAGAGCGTTCCGAACGGGTCGGGCTCCGGGTTTCGGGAATGTCGGTCGTCGTCATGACTGGTGTCGATCCTGCTGCATGATGTGGGCGGTCGGAGGATAAGGCGGCCTGATCACGAGATCCCTAGCCGTCCTGAGGTACGGCAGGGCGCCCGATTTCGTAAGGCGTCCGATCGCATACCACGCCTGGCCCACGGTGATGCCCGCATTCTCACGGATCAGGTGCACGAGATCGGACTGGCTGATCTCGCCGGTCTCCTGCGTGATCCTGATGGCGCTCGCGAGCGTCTTCTGGTCGTTCGTGCCCTCGTAGTGCTCGCGCGGGAAGCGAGCCGTCTTTGGGGGCGATGACCTGACGTTCTCGCCGCCTGTCGCCGTCGTTTCGCTTGCGCGCGATCTCGGAGCGTTCGGCGCCCTGTCCCGGTACCGGGTCGAACGCTGCGCCGGCGTCATCGTCGGATGTCGCTCGACGGGGTTCCTGAGGACGCCCTTGGTCCACGGCGCTCGTGCGTCGGGATCGTCGGGGTGGAACCGCGTGCGTGGCGTCGTCACTTGCTGAAGATGCGATGACAGCACACCGGACTCGTGCAGCTTCTGCGACCTGAGTATCACCGCGTCCCAGCTGCGTACCTCCATCATCTTCATGATGCCCAGCATCGCGCGGTCGCTCCATCTGTCGATCGGTCGTTCGGCGTTTATCATTCTGTGGTAAGTCGACCACGGTATTCCAAGGATGTCGATGATGTGTCTGCCCAGGTAGGTACGGTGCCATGCCTCGTACCTGATCGCGGCGGCGAGTATCACCGACTGGTGGTCGCCCCCTTGCACCCTACGCTGGTGGACGCTCGACGAGTCGGCCCATGCCTGCGCCTGTTCCGCATCCATCGACGACAGCATCAGGGTCGCCGGTCTCGTCCTGAGCGCCTTCGCGATGATCGTGATCTCGCTCTCGCGTGCGATCGACGTGCCTCGCTCCAGCTTGTACAGTCGCGCATACGGGATCTGGGGGATCGCGCGGCTCAGCGCCATCAGGGATTGGTATCCCCTCATGACCCGCACCTCGGCGATGGCGTTGGGGTACAGCACGTCCCATGCCACGGGGAGTGTCCTCTTCATGTGGCTGTCCTCCGTCTTCCATCATGCGAGTGATCCGGTCCTGCGATGCGAGCATGGCTCTTCGCCCGCGGAATCCTCGTCGTCGGACTCCACGGGCGGATGCAGCGCTGATGCCGGTGCGGCGTGTGCCGTCGTAGTGGATCTAGATCGCGTTCCCGACGCGCCTGCGTTGTCGAAGTACCTAGTGGATCGGGATATAGGGGGGCATCGACATGTCCGGCATCGGCGGAATCGGCTTCCCCTGACGGATCGCGTTCTCTCGTGCGGCAAGGGCCCCGCCGAATACGATGACCATCAGCAACGCGGTCAGTACGAGGATCGCCAGGGTGAGATAGTGCAGGAAGGCCATCGTCCTGTCGTGCTTTCTTGACCTCTTGTCGAAGGCCTTCAGCTCCGCCTCCTGACGCGCCTCCTCCCGGACCCTCGTCTCGAGGACGGCCGGATCTCTCTCGATGGCGGCCTGACGGGTCTCCATGGCGGTCAGCATGCCCATCAGGACGGCAGTGCCTGCAAGCATAGCCATCTTGCGGGCAAGTCCTGTCTTCGGGGCCGTATCGTTCATGGAGATGTGCCTTCCGTGATTTTTGTCGGGTTTTCAGGTGTCGTTCCGGAACGGATACGAGAGCTATCCGTTTTTACGGTATAGCTTTTCTCAGGGAGAATTTCCGATGGGTCTCATTCTCTGGCTCGTGGTCGGTGGCGTCATCGGCTGGCTCGCAAGCATGATCATGCGTACCAACGCGCAGCAGGGCATCTTCCTGAACATCGTAGTCGGCATCGTCGGCGCGATGATCGCGACGCTGGTCTTCGGCGGCAGCATCAACAACTCGGGCCTGACGCTCACCACGTTCCTGACGTCGCTGGTGGGCGCGGTCATCCTGCTGGCGATCGTCAATCTGGTCCGCAGGGGCGCCGTCCGCTAAGCGGACCGCCTTTCACGAAGTCCCCCGAGGGGTCCCGGCCGATGGGCCGGGGCCCCTTTCTACTGACTGGCCGCCTCGACCTTCGCGATCATGTCGACGAGCCGCTCGCGCATCTCCACCTGACGCACCTCGTCGATAGCGGCCTTCATGGCCGCCACATGGCGCGGCCGGTCCCGTACGAGCTCCTCGCTGGTCATCAGGGCCATGAGCGCGTCGTTCTCGAGCCCGACCCTGATTGCGGCGAGGCTCGCCGCCATCCGCTGTTCGGTGTCGATCTGGTCGAGCACCTGCACGATCCGGTCCACGTCCTCGCGAGGGAAGTCGGGGTTGTCGGCCAGGAAGCGGCGCTGCTCGTCCTCGATGTGCGCCATCATGGCATAGGAGGCGAGGGCCTCGAGTGTCAGGCCGAGGAACCGATGCTCCCGCAGATCCACGCCGAACTCCTCCATCATGTCGCGTGCTGGCGACAGTCTGCGGCGCATGGATGCGGTGATCGTCTCCAGAAGGCGTCCGTCGCCTCGCTCCCGCACGGGAGGCATGAGCTCGGCGATGCGCCGTAGCGGAGAGAGGCGCGCCTTCCTGCTGGTGCGTACCGATGCGAGACTGCTGTGCAGGGGTGACCCCTCGATCTCCGCCCGCCCCATCGCCCACCGGACGATCTCGTCGGTCGAGGGGATGCCGGTGGAATCGTACAGAGGGTCGAAGTGGAAGCGCGCGGTTCGTACGGGAAGCTCGGAACCGACGGTCAAGACGGCGCTCCCTGCACGGCCGTCCAGAAGAGGTAGAGCGAGGTCGCCGTCGCTATGCACAGCGCGGCCCAGTCCGCCTTCATCGTCGACACCACGGTCTGCCGTTCGGTCGCGATGCGACCGTCTGCCAGGAGGTTCCTGTTGCGTCGGGACTCCATGATCGCCCGCCTGTTCCCCCAGACCATGAGAAGGGCGTTGCTGGCCATTATCAGTTTCAGGAGGCGCGACGCATCGGGCAGCGCCGTCACGAAGACGGCCACGATGCAGATCGCGACGGTGATCGCCAGGATCCGACGGGACAGCTGCAGCGACATCTTCAGCATGATGCCGGACAAGAGGGCGAACCGCGCGTCTTCGTCCGTGTTCTTCGCTTCCATCTCTTTTCCTTTCGGGTGGATGTGCCTGATGTCCGGTCGATATGCCGGCATGGTCCGTCGATACGCGTGGTTTGACGCAATCGGAGAGGGCTTCCTATAACGGCGGCATGAAGAAGCTCATTCCATGCCTCCTGGCCGTCCAGATCGCCATGCTCGGCGGCTGTGGCCGCGACCCCTCGCCTGCGGCGCCGAAAGCCCCCGAAGTGGAGCAGCGGCGTGCTGAGGCGGCGAGGATCAGGCAGAACAGCAGCCGCGGCGTCTCCGCGCTGGAGCCCGTCGCGATCGTCAGGTCCGGCGATGCGAGGGTGGATGCCTACCGGGCGATGATGGAGACCAGGCGGCGTGCCATGCACGGGGTAGGCCCCAGCACGGCCGACGGCGAGCCTTCGATCAGGAAGGCTCCGCCTGTCCGCAGGCCCTGATGCTCTGACCTACCTGGGCTGGGGTCGCCGGTCCGGCAGGCGGATGACCCGGGTCTGCGGAGCACGGGGATCGTTCTTCAGCTTGGCCTCCGCTGCGGTCGAATCCGCCGGACGCTCGTTCGTCAGTGCCGCGTTCAGTCTGCGCCCCTTGGCTACGGCTACCGACAGCCGTCCCTCGAAGGTGGGCAGCTTCGCCGTCCGCGTGCAGATGGCGGCCATGTCGTTCCGGATGTCGAGACCGGCGGGTCCCTGGGCGGCGTCCTTGGGCTGCCCCGCATCCGTCTTCGATCCGCGGGCGTCGCGCATGACATAGGCCCCGCGCGGGCATGTCGTCAGGATCCGGGAGACGACGTATCCGTCGCCGGCGTTCAGGCGAACGAGCCTGCGCTCGGAACCGCCCGTCACGGTCGGATCTGACACCAGGACGACCTCGCGTCCCTGTGCGTAGTTCATCACGGCGTACCAGCGCGAAGGCCCGGCGAACGGCTCGATCGCGAGCTGGCGTGCCTGGTCCATCGTGACCCGCTGTCCTCCGCCGCCTGACGGGACCACCGTCGTCTGCTTGCTGCCGCATGCGCCGAGCGTCGTGCAGGCTCCCAGTGCGGAAGACATTATCAGGATGGCGGAAAGTCTCATGGTCATGTGATTTCCTGTTTTCAGGATGATATTCGTTTGATAGTGGTGGAAGTCCTTGTAGGACGGCTACGCCGGCTACGCCAGATCAAAGGGAAACCCCGTGCGCCGCTCCGTCTTCCTCTCCACCGTTGCCCTGGTCGGGGCCATGTCCGCAGCACAGCCTGTCCTGGCGCAGGCCCAGGGCGGCCAGTCCGTCCTCATGCGTCGCCCCATCGACAACCGGACCACCCGCAGCGAGCAGACGGACATTCCGCCTCCGGTGATCACGCCGACGCCCACTCCGGGCGGGACGACGCCGACGCCTACCCCGCCCGTCGTGGTAGATCCCAAGTTCCCTGAGTCGCCTTCGAATGGCACCGTGGCGTTCGGCTATCGGCCGATGTGTCCGTCCGATGGAGTCTGCTTCAGGATGACCGCTACCGACGACAGGGGCGGATACGATACCATCCAGGTCGACGAGGCGCTCTGTCGCCAGCCCCAGTCGGACGAGTCCAGGAATCTGGCCGCATGGGCAGGGTATCTGCCAGGCGGATCGGCTTCTCCGGCCGAGATGTGCTCGAATCCGAACAACATCTACGGCTGGGTCGGATCCTGCGATAACGGGTCGCTGTTCAAGTTCTGCATGGGACTGGACGGGTCGTCGACCACTCTGGTGGCGGCATCCCAGCCCGATGCGATGTGCCAGTCCTATGTTCCCTCGGCAGCTGCCGCCGCTGTCATGGCGAAGCTACGCCTCCAGACCAACGAGCAGATCCAGCAGACCGCCGCCTCCTGCTCTCCGACCGGGCCGATCAACCCGCAGCCCGGTCCCGGCGACGTTCCCGGCCTTGAGGACGACCCCTCGACCCGTCCCGACGATCCCTCGTCAGGCGGCGGCGGCGGATACTATGAATGAGAGGTCGGCCAGTGGACTGGCGGCGGCCAGTGCGGCGTGCAGTCCACGCTGACGCGCGCCGTCCGCTGCGTGAAGTACCCGTATGACATGCCTATGCTCAGTGCCATCGACGACGGCACCGTGAAGGTGTCGTTCACCGGCGAGGCTCCCAAGATGAGCCGCGCGATCTGGGATCCGTCGAAGAAGGCCGGCATGTCGGCCGCCGTCGTCAGGCCCGGCGACGCCAAGGTCGGTGCGATCAACGCCCAGGAGCTGGAGTTCCCCTTTCCGGACGGCGAGGAGAAGTTGTACGTCGCCTACGAGGAGTGCAGGAACGAGCTGGGCTATGCGCCGCCGAACCGGTATGTCGGAACCCAGGCGAACTGCGACTACGAGAAGGAGAAGGTCTCCGATGGCGACTGGACCAATCCGTTCGGAGGCTCCGCTACCTGTTCCGCGGATGCTATTCGCATCCCAGAGTACCGCTGCGTCAGCAAGTCCTCGGGCGAGGAGGTCGATCTGGGAGTCTGCGCGAACAACCTGAAGGACGGGGGATCTCCGGACAGCGAGATGACGATGCCGGAGCGCGGCAACTATTCCGGCTGCACTGCGGCATGGGAGACCGAATCCTACCAGATCGGATGCCACACGACGACGGACCCGAACAGCCCCGAAGGGCCCATCCTGCTCAACCAGACGCAGTCACGCTGCGTCCGCTCCGACGGCACGGTGCTCGAGGGCGTCGACGAGGCGGCGTGCGCCGCATCCGATCGGCCGATGGACGGGATCAAGAACGGAGGCTCCTGCTACAGGACCTTCGACCAGAGCGTCTGGGACGGCCTCTGCCTGGCGCACAAGCCCGGCAACTCGTATCCCGGCGATGATATGACCTCGTGGCGTACGGTGATCTTCGACGGATCGATGTACTCCGGCGGCGCCAAGGCCTGCGTCGAATCCGGCGCGACCTGCTGCCAGGAGCGCTACAACTACACCAACGGCAAGATCGAGACCGTTGGCAGCAACAAGACGATCGAGCCGATGTCCAAGTACTACGGGGTCGGATCCGGCGGTCGTGGCATCTACATGGATGACGGCACGATCTTCAAGTACGCGGGTACCGTGACGTACCCACCCTATCAGGACGAGCCGGTCCTTGACCATGCGTCGCCCGTGCGGATCACCGGATCGAAGAACGGCTATACCTGTCCGTACGAGGTGGGCAAGGTGATGGCGAGCTGCGGCAGCTTCGAGTATGCGTGCACCACCGAGGAGGCATATGAAGGGTGGCCGCCGCCGCTCATGCAGTGCGAGCCGAGCACCATCTACTACAACTACAGTGACATGCAGCGCTCGTATCCGCAGGGTGGTTCCGGCATCAAGTGGTCCTCGGAGCCTCCGCGCAGCCAGTGAGGTGATGACGGCGGGTCCAGGTCCGCCGTCAGCCCGGCGCTCCGGTCAGGACCAGCCCCACGAGCGTCGCCAGGGTGCTTCCTGCCCCGATCATCAGGAAGAAGCCGCCGCACATCATGGCTATCGTCATGAGGCGGGACGTCGTTCCCGTCATCGAGGATGCCTGCAGCATCCGGCGCCGTGCGGCCGTCGCCAGGGCTACGCCGAAGAACATGTAGCCGAATACCAGCGAGAACGCCTGGGGCGCGGACATCTCGTAGCCGGCGGCACGCGCCAGGCCGCAGGCGACCGTGGCGATCACGAAGCCCATGCCCGAACGGCGTGCCAGTCGCGTCGCCTCCGACAGAGCGTCGATGTCGGATATTCCGTAGTAGGTCATGGGACCGTCCTGATGATGCGCTGCACGAGGCGCATGTTCTCGTCCGCGGTGCGGTGCATGGCGATCTCGTTTCCGGCGATGCGCATTCCCTGCGCAATCTGGCGTGCGACCTCGTGCTCGCCGGCGGACGTGCTGATGGCCAGGATCAGGCACGGCTGGTCCCACTCGTGCGCCGCCGCCATGGCTGATATGGAAGCCAGAACTAGCGGCTCCGCCGCATGGGCCTCGTCCAGCAGGATCAGCACCGGCCGGCCGGTCGCCATCGCCGTGTCGATCATTGCCGCCACTGGCTCGAGCGCGGGCATGTCCCCGCCGACGGCGCCCATGCGCAGGACGACCGTCTCGAGGCCCAGCGCCTCTGCTACGGAGCATGCAAGGCGAGGCGCACCGTCTCCGGGGATGCGCGACAGGACGCAGGCCGTCGTCCGGCCGGCAAGCGGCTCGTCGTCGAAGACGCCGGCGAGCTGCACCACGGCATGGGCGATCGAGGCGTCGTTGCGTAGCTTCATGGCTCTTTCCTATGGTCGACCGTTGAAGGCGATGTGGACGAGGCGTCCCGTGCCGGCGTCGATCTCGGCCCCGAAGAAGCGCGAGCCGCCGTCGCATACGATCGTCGGCGACGTCGACGCCGACTTGAGGCCCTCCTGCATGGAGAGCGGGTAGTAGCTGCCGTAGACGAAGCGCCTGCCGGAACGAACGATGCCCACGACCTCCACCGCATAGCCGGACCGCAGGCCGCGGAGCGTCCGCGCGCCGGCCGGAAGCCGACCGTTTCGCGACGAGACCACCGCCCTGTCGAGCCTGTCGATCTGCGTCGGCATGGGACGGAAGAAGGCCGTGCCCGCTTCCGGGGTCGGGCGCGAGCACTGTCGCAGGACCTCCCGGGCCGCCTTGCCCGACAGGACCGTCGTCCGCATCGGGGGGCCGGCCGTGGCCGTGCCTGCCGCTACGCACGCTGCTACTGCTGCGATGGCGAAGGGGATTGATCTGGTCACGTCGCGTTTCTCCCGTTCAGTCCTGCGTCGGATCGGGTTCGACCAGGAGCGTCAGGCGTCCCCCGTTGATAGCACGCGATGCGATCGAGGTCAGCGACTCGTGGTAAGGACGCACACTTCCGATGTTGTTGGCTGCTATCACGATCTCGGCGAGCGTTGCTATAGGCTGCCAGGTTGGAACATGCAGCAGAGCCAAAGCCTCGAGAATGGTGACCTCATGCGTGGGCGACTTCTCCCGACGACGGCAATTCCCTGACCAGGAGGTCCTCGGGAAAGGCCTCGGGGTCGTTGAAGGTCGACGGATGGTCGGCCTGGGACATCTGCTTGAAGTGGAACGCCGTCTCGCCTGCCCGTGCCTGCCGCAGTAGGTCTCTCGCCCACTCGAGCGACATGCGGCGCGCCTTGCCGCCGGATTCTCCGCCCACTACGATCATGTCGAGCGTCCGCATCTGTTCAGTATCGATCCGGACGGATTCCAGCAGAGGTTCCATCGAGAGCCACCGCACGGCGGCGTCCACTTCCAGCAGCTTCGCGATGTCGCGATCGGCCTCATCTTGCGTGACGACGGACGCGCCCATCCAGACGTTTCGCGGCAGATTCCCGTCGAAGTCGCGTTCGACCATGCGGTTGACCAGCCCGATACGCTTGGTGAGCAGCATCCAGTCCAGGTGCGGCGTGTCCCGGATTACAGTCGCCGCGTCTCGACGCCACTGCGGGTCGACCGCGTTGTCGAACACGTCGGCGAGGGATGCGCAGAACACCCTCGTGCGGACGCCCGCCTCCATCGCCAGCCTGTTCCAGCGGTACGGCTTGCGCCAGTTGGCCAGCGACGTGCGCCGACGCTCGGCGCCCGGTCCCCAGTGCACGCCACCCTCGAAGCGCTGGTCCCGCACCTCGGCATAGCAGTTGTCGCAGCCCGGCCCAACCTTCTGGCAGCCGATCCACGGGTTCCAGGTGGCCTGGCTCCAGCTGATGGTGGTGACGTCTCCCACGTCAGTCCTTCCGCTTGGCGGTGATCGCGAGGTCCGTGATCGCCACGTCCGCGTCGAACACGATGGCCTCGCCTACGGCGTCGAGATTCGTGTCGAGTTCCTGGACCTTGACGTCGCCGCCCATCCATTCGCCCAGATTGTCCTCGAAGAAGGTCTCGGCGAAGGACAAGGCCGCCGCCTCGGGCGTTTCAGCCGCGATCTCGTCGCCACGTTCGGGACTGCCGTCCGGGAGATGCCAGCATAGGTATGTCGTCATTCCTTGACCTTTCGGGTGATGTCACGACTGTCTTGGTCGCATGTCCGGTCGTCTACGTTGCAAAACGTGATCGTATTCCTGAAGTCTGACTAAGCAGGCGGCCGTTTCTAGATGTTCTGCGATGTCCGCATGGCGTCGATCGACGCTGCCAGTACCGTCCACCACATGTCCTTGGCTAGTGTCTTGGTGGACCTCCTGTCGGGGAACATGACGCATACGGTGAAGATCAGCTCTGGAGCGACCGATCCGTTCGGCACCGTCGTCCAGTGACGGTCCAGCGGATCGATCTCGTAGAGCGTGCCCGGCAATAGGGGCAGCCCTTCCGGACAGCCCGAATCATGCAGCGCATCCGAATTGAGGCGATGTCCGTCGGAGCGCAGCACCAGGCCGATCACCCGCATTCCCTCCGACACGCCCTCGGTGTCGCGGTGCGGGGCCACCGGGCCTCGCGATGCGCAGATCGCATTCGAGTCCGTCTCGAGTCCCTCGTCGCCCAGTCGTAGCCTGGCATAGGCGACGTCGGCCTGCCTCTGTGCCCAGTCCATCATTGCCGCGCTTGGCGCATGCCTGGTGGGCGTGACCTTCGGTATGAACGTCTTCATTTCTTTTCCCTCTGTTCGGGCCATCCCCGTGGGCGCCGATGACCAGCTTCTGCACGACGGGCACGTTCTCGGTCTACAGCTCGACCAGCACGGCGATCTCGGGATGGAAGCTCATTTGCCAGTGATCCTCAGCAGTCGGGCGGCGACCGTCGCCCGGCCCTGATCGCCTTCGAGAGGCGCACGACGGTCGCCGTGTCGATCTCGGGTTCGCGTCCGGCTGCGGATTGGCTGCGCATCTCGCACTCGAGCATGTGCTGGTAGTCGGCCTTGAGGTTCGCCGGGATCGCGGCCTCGGCCTGCGCGGGTTTTTGTAGGCGGGTTCGGGCGGGGTCTTTTCTTTCCCCTTCCCGCCGCAGGCGGCGAGCGTCAGCAGCAGGAGGACCGCATGTCTTTTCATGTTTTCCATCCTTCGTGGCGTTTCCAGTGTGCGATTCGGCTTGTCGGGAACCGTTCCGTCTGTGACAATTCGCCGTCAAGCCCCGCCTGAGGGGCTGTTGGCAGGAGGCCCTGGGCGCATGAGTATTTTCGACCGCTTGAAGCAGATCGCCGGCATAGGGAAGACCGACACTGAGCAGGATGCCGTCGACCGCCCCATCCCCGCCCCCGTGGTGCATCCTGCTACCGGCATTACCGACATTACGGAAGCCATAAGGAACCTCGAGGTGCGCCGTGCTCGTGACGGCATTGATCGCTCCAAGCCCGGATATTCGGTCGATTCGCACTTCGGGACGGCCGATCTGACTGCAGGGATAAGGAATCTCGAGGCTCGCCGCGCCCACAACGTCGGCCACATGCTGTCCTCCTTCGACGAGAAGTCGAGGCGCGGAGATCCGGATGAACGACGTCTGGCCTCGCAGCCCCAGCCTATGAGATGGGCGGACCCCGGGGATGAGGTCCGCGTCAGGGTCGACATGCATGGGCGTACCTATTCGGATCCCCGCCCCGAGGTGTCGCGAGGCGATCCGCGCGACGGCGCCGTCAGCCTGGCGCGAGCGCCCAGGTCCAAGGATCTCAAGGCGGTCACCGAGGACCTGCAGGCAAGGTTCGGCAAGGCTGCAGACGACGACGTCATGCGGGCGTTGGGGCGTGCGGACGGCAAGGAGATGGACGTCGCTCCGCCGATACCGGGTGCCAAGCGCGATCGCTGGATCGCCGAGAGGGTGGCGATCGCGTTCGATCCCGAGCGTGACGTCATGACGCATTCCGCCCATTCCCAGAGGGGCAATCTCCAGATGCACGTGGGCGTCGAGCATGCCGTCGCGCAGACGCTGCGACACGAGTTCCAACGGGGCAAGAACATTCATGCGATGGCCATGGGTCGGCGCTCCTCGCTGTCGGCGAACATCACCGACTTCATGCAGGACGGCCCGCGTCTCGAGGACCGCATCGTCTCGGAGCGCGAGCATCTTATGACCCGTCCAGTCTCGAACATCGAGCGCAGGTTCGAGATGTCGCCCATCGCCTCGATGGAGGCCATTCCCGATGCGCCGGCTCGGAAGCGCGAATGGATCGAGGACGCGCTCCGTGCCGAGCATGCCGCCGCCCGCGCCGGCCTGATGAATGGTCCCGCCATCTTCGTCGCCGCCAATGCCGAGCGCGGACAGATGCCCTACGATCCGCAGGCCAGGATGCCCCGCATCGACGAGAGCCGTATGCGCCGTCAGGAGGCCGAGACGGCCAAGGAGGCGTCGCAGATCGACCGGCTGCCCGATCAGGCGCTGCGCACCCGGTTCCGCGACGTTCCCGGCGTGGACAAGGCTCCCATTCCCGTGACGGGAAGCGCCGACCGCAGGACGTGGATCGAAGTGGCCATCCAGGCCCGCAATATCCGCGAGGCGATGCCGAAGGAGGATCCGACCGTCAGGGTCTTCGAGGGTATTCGCAAGGACGCGTCCAAGTCCGCCAGCGAGATGAAGTTCACGCTGCCCGATCTGACTCAGGGTCCGAAGAAGGGAGCTCCGCCGCCGGCGATGATCGCAGGCATGGCACGCCAGAACGGCATGTGACTAGGCCGGTCGCCGCGAGGCGACCGGCTCGTTCAGTTCAGCGATGCCCGTCCGTTGTCGACGAGATCGCGTGACCACAGCATCCTCAGCGACCGTGCGACCGTCCTGAGCGATCCCTTGTCGAGCTGTTTCGAGAGGATGCCTCTGGCCTCTTGCGGAATGTCGACGAGGTCGTCGCGCGACAGGGACCAGTCGCGCGCGACCTCCCCGGCTATCTCCCTGATGACGCTGTCGATGTGCTCGCCGCGGGCCTGCGGGACCTCGATGATCCTGAACCGGCTGCGCATGGGCGTGGTGAACCGCGAGACGTCGTTGGCCGTGGCGATCCATGTGCAGTAGGTCAGGTCCATCTTCCGCTGAAGGCACTGGTCGTAGTAGGCGTTGGCGGTCGTCGGCTCCGTCATGCTGAGGACCGCGTCGGGAAGGTATCCCTGCCTGCTGCGCGTGGCCTTGTCGATCTCGTCCAGATGGATGACGGGGTTGGCCGTACTGGTGCGCTCCATGACGACCGCCGCCAGGTTGGGCGTGGCCGTCGTGTAGCCTCGCGGCGTTCCCGAGATCGTGACCGTGTCGTGCACCGAACCGCAGTCGAGCATGTTCCAGCCGAGACCTGCAGCCTCGGCCAGCGCTCGGGCGAAGCTGCTCTTGCCGCAGCCGGCAGGTCCCACGAGAAGCGTAGGCTTCATGGTGAACCACGACCGTCCGGCCGCGAGCTGCTCCTGGCAGGCACGGGTCACGGCCTCGACGGCCTCCTCCATCCAGGGGAAGCGGTCGCGCATCATCGCCGAGATCAGCGGGCCGTCGCTTCCGATCTCCATGGCCTTCATGCCGAGCAGCGGCAGCTTCTCGGCGAGGACCTGATACTGGCGTATCACGTGTGCATGGCTGTTCCATTCGAAGGCGTCCGAGCCGGCCAGCTCGACGTCCTCCATGACGGCGACCGAGGCGGTCCCGTCGGGGATCGGCACGGTTCTCGTGTCCGGGAGCTTCGGGAGGCCGGTGCTGGGATCGATGGCCCCGCTCTTCTTCGCCGGCTTGTCGGGCTTCGCCTCGGGCGTGGGCTTCGCCTCTGCCGCAGGCTTCGGTCCGTCGGTCGCGTCCTGCGTGGGCTCGATCACCGGATCATGCGGATCTTCGGTCATGCAGGGGCGATCTACGGGATCCGCGGACACGGAGGCGTCCAATGCCCCCGTGTCCACTTCAAGAATGTCGATGCTGGAGATCTTCGGAAGGGCGTAAGGATCAAGCACGTCGGATTCGGTAGCGAGGCGGGCAGGATCCGTGACGTATGCCTGTGTCATCTGCTGGATGCGCCCCCAGTCGACATATGCCGTGCCGGCGCCATCATGGCGCCATGGGGCGACGGCACGACGCTCGATGACCAGAAGCGGTCGACCGCAGGACCACGAGAAGCGTGCCGGTATGGCGATCTGCATGGAATCGGACGGGATGAGCGCGATGATCGTGCACTGGGCCCCGTCGGCCGTCATGCCGTCGACGATGCTCGTCTGCATGCCCGACATGCCGGTGAGATCGGTGAAGCCCCTCACCACGGAGGCGGCGATCGAATCCGCCTGGTCCTCGACGGCGCCGTCGAACGTCTCGGCCCTGGATATGACGTCGTGATAGACGCCCGTACCGTCCGCGATGCTGATGTAGACGCCGTAGACGTCGTCCGGCGGTGATCCGATCCTGCTCATGTCAGTCGTTATAGGATCACGATGCGTGATACGGCAATGCGAACCGTGGGAGTCCCGCTTCAGATCGGGCTCTCGCCCATGACGTTTCCGGCCTGCGCGTAGCGGCACACGAGAACCTCGTCGCTGGCGTTCCGCGCGATGGCGCAGCCGACCTCGCGCGTGTCCTTCCATACCATCTGGGTGTAGTGGCCGACGTCCGACCACGAGCCGGTCCTGCTGTTGTCGGGGAAGCGGCCGGGTCGGAACGCCTCTTTCTCGTCCTCCCATGCCTGGACCATCCGCTGCACGGGATAGTGTCCGCGCGTACCCATCCACAGGTTCTCGCCTTCGGGATCGTCGCGCTCCTGCGGGTCGTGCTCGAAGCGTCCTGTCGATGCGAGATGCTGCGCCCATCGGGCCGCGTCGGCCGCCAGTCCGGGGTTCCAGACCATCGGCTCGGTTCCTACGGCCGCACGGGCGTCGTTGTGTCTCGTAACGATGATCAATGCCAGCGACGTGTCATCCAGCGACGGGGCCGAATAGGGGACCCCCTGCGACGGGATAGCGGCAAGGAGTATGAGCACGAGAGGTCGGAGCATGATCGGCCTGTACGGATATGGAGTATCTGTAGAGGATATGATGACCCATCCTTAAAACCTCGTGAAGATCGACCTCCGCTTTTCGATCCCTGTCCTACGAAAAAATCCTTCCTGAACCATGGCCGGTCTGCTTCAGGGGCGAAATGATTCGGGTCACCATGAGGCCGACTGGATCTGCCTGTATCGATGCATCGCCATCAGGCGACCTGAGGCGTTTCGACAGGAGAGTCCGACCGCCCTGCCGTACATGTTCGCCGGTACGAATTTACGAGACGGTCGTCTACACGCGCTATCCGTTGGTCGCTATCGCCCATATGCACGCGCCCAGGAACACGACTATGCCGGGAAGGGTCAGCATCCAGATGAACGTGCCGCCTATGTCCGCAGAGTAGGAACGTCGTTCCCTCGCTTCGATCTCCAGCGACTCTGCTTCGTCGATCATGTGCTGGTAGCGCGCAGTCTCGCGGTCGTAGGCATGCACGCTCGCTGTCGGGACGTCGGTCACGATCCTCTCCCTGATGGACTGGATCGTTTTAGGATGGACGGCGAGTCTGCGCCATCTTCTTTCTGGCTGCCGGATCAGGCGTATCGCGGCAGCGGCAGAGGGCGCAGCCATGGGCGCGGAGCGGTATGACTGGATATCAGCGGCGTCCAGTCGTCGACCAGGCGCAGAACGGTGTCCTGATCTTCCTCTGGCCACCCTGGCATGGTGGTCGCCTCGGCTATTTGCAGATCGAGTTGGTCGAGGAGAGCGTGCGGCATGACGTTACGGAGGGCTTCGCCTGCCATGCCGGCCATCACCGTCTCCGGAAGCGCGAAGCCGGATATGCGCAGTTCCGAGCGTTCCTCGAAGGCATCGTAGGTCACCGTTCCCCGATCGGTGACGCCCACATGGATCGACGCGAGCACGCAGCCGCGACGATGCGTCACGCTGTCCACGCGCAGACCTCCGGAACCGATGCCCGCGTCCTCCATGCGGTCGATCGCGACGGCGGGATCGGAGCCGGCATGCACGAGCAGGGCGCGGGTCGCGTCCCTGATGGCTAGCGACCAGTCCGGCTCGCCGGTGCCGTCTATCGCGTCGCGTCGCTGTCTCAGACGCACGTGGGATGCGACGTCGAGCTCGAGAGCCTGCTGCATGTCGATGCGGTTGGAGCCGATATCGATCGGACCGCTCTCGGACCTGTCCGGAACCCGCCACAGGCCCTGCTGGGACCATGCGTAGAACTTCGCGGCATCGGGGTCCCCGGCGATCTCGCACAGGCGCCGCATCTCCGCCATGATGGCATCGTGCCCCGACCGTTCGTCGAGGGGCGCCACGGACGTGCGGCGGACCGTCACGGCGCGACGACGATGGCGCTCTGCGCCTCGAGGTGGAAGATCGTGCCGATGCCGTCCTCCAGCGGATTGAAGGACTCCGCCTCGCGTACGCGCGCGTCGACAGCGGTGAAGAGGACATGGTCGACGACGGTCGACAGCGGCAGTCCGGCCATCGCCGGCAGCGCCGATACCGGAAACGCCTGTCCGCGCGCCGAGACGCATGCTTCGGCGCCGTTGACGGTGATCTGGACCTGACGGTCGGCGTCGAGCGCGAAGCGCATCCGCAGCACGCCACCGTCGTTCTCGACGTAGTCCGGACGATAGTCGTCGGGCCATGCGGCGCCGCTACCCATGGCGAGGACGGGGTCGACGCCGCAGATGCGCATCATCGAGAGCGCGATCGGATGGCCCTCGACGCGGGTGCCGGAGGCGAGTGGCTTTCGTGACATGTGGTTCTCCTCAGGCCGCCAGCTTCGTGGAAGGGCGGCTGTGCTCGAGCTCGTAGTAGTCGTGGTTGATGCGCTCGCACTCGCGCATCTCGCCGAGGATCTCCGTGAGCCTCGAGGAGTCTGGAGACGTCTTCTGGAGACGACGGTACTCCTTGCACAGATCGCCTCGCCGCGCCCAGTTTGCGGTGCGGTGTGCTGTCTCCTGATCCGTCAGACCGCGCTCGGGGTGAGCGAGATCGTACGCGTCCCACTCGGCTTCCAGTGCCGCTCGCTCGGCCGGGCCTGCCGCCCGGCGTTCGGCGATCAGCGGAAGATACTGCGCGACCCAGGCGTCGTCCGACATCGCCTCCTGACGCCTGGTCGACACGCGCGAGCAGATCCGGGACCACCAGGCGCTCCATAGCGCTGCGGAAGCCCGCTCGGCGGCGACCTCCTCCGGACTGTCGAAGTCTATGGGCTTCCTCGTCCGGTCGGGTTCCGGTCCGACGGCTTCCAGATCCTCGTCGGTAAGCCAGAGGAGGTGCCGGGAGCGGGATTCGCCGATGGGCGAGCGCGCGAAGGACGCATCGGCCGCCATGACGGCGGGGCTGCGGTGGAAGGTCATATTGTTCTCCCTGTTGATTTCGGTGGCCGCGGCGGCGGGAGAGGACCGCCGCGGCGGTCTTCTATCTCTGTCCGCGTTCGACCATGTCCACGTCGAGCGTGAGCGGTCCGGGCGGCACGTCCGTGCCGGCGGTGCCGATCGATACGTTTCTGGCGTTCCTGGGGGCGATCTGGCCGGCGGGCGGGCTGACGCGCCATTCCCTGACGACTCGTCCGTCCGACGTCCGCATGGTCGCCTTCAGCTCGGGCACCCGTCCAGGCGCGCTGCCGTCGTTGGCGACCCGGGCGGTGGTCGTGATGATCTCGCTTCCGTCGGCGGCGCGCTGCCTGACGGGGCTGTCGGGGATGCTGATGACGAGACGGGCGGTGCCCGATGGCTCCCTGGCCTCCTGCTGCGTCACCACGTAGCCCGCACCTCCGGCAGCCGCGACGGCGACGATCGCGCCGAGCGCCGTCACCAGCTTCAGGCGTCGCCTCGGCCGTGCGCCATCTCCGTCTTCGACCGTCTCGTACTGCGTCGAGGTGTCATCGCGGTGCAGGGTTCCGGTCTCGCCGGAAAGTGTGGCTTCGTCGGGCGCCGAGGCCGGAACGACCGTCGCGGTCTCGTCGACCGCAGGGACGGCGACGACGGGGGCCACGGCTTCGACCGTCGGCTCCCGCTCGACCGTCGCGCCGATCCGGACGCCTGGCTCCGGTTCGGGGTCCGGAGCAGATGCGGCCACGGCGTCCGTCGAGGCGACAGGGCGGGCCGCCACGAGGACGACGTCGTCGGGGTAGGCCGTCCATCCGTGATGGCATGAGATGCATCGCACGATACGTCCTTCCGGCCCGATGGATCCGGCCGGAATGGCGTACCGCTTGCTGCACTGCGGGCAGGCTATCGCCGATCTTTCTTCTGTCATGGTAGGGTTATAGGATGGGATGGAATGTCGTCAAACGCCATCGAAGCCTTCGATGGCCCGCACGGCCGCTTTGAGGACGTTCCCGCAGGGAGAGGCTTCGACCATCCTCGCGACGTGATAGTGGTCGTCGCAGTGCATCCGTGTCGACCTGTCGATGAACTCGTCCGCCAATCGGCGGGCTGCCTCGCCGCTGAGCGTGTACGCGAGCAGGCAGCCGCAGTTGTCGCAGTGGCACGGCTCATCCTCGCATTCCAAGGTCGAGACCAGCGGCCTTCCCCGCACGTCCCAGCAGCAGCGTCGGCAGTAGAGACGACCGTCGGAGGCCTCGACGCCGTCGTCGTCCGTCTTCAGGACGCAGTACGCGGCCTGCGGTCGACAGCCGTCGAGATAGGCGATCTCGTCGAGCATCTCGACGATCGCGTGGTGACCGAGAGCGTTCATGCCAGGCGCAGCCGCCGCCCCTCCCTGATCCGTCGCCACGACACGTCGGCGTCCGCCGGAGCGTCCGCGCACCATGCGTAGTCGGGCTCGAGCACCAGATGCAGGTCGGTGCGTCCGGACGAGGCGCGCTGCGCGACGTGGCGCACGACGTGACGCCCGCCGCCTGGAAGCGCCGGGTGGTCGACGACGTCGTCCAGGTCCCAGCCCTCCGCAGCCAGGAGCGCGGTGCCGGGCAGCTCGGCGTCGTGGATCACCACGGTGCAGGCTCCGTCCTCGTCGTCGGTGGACAGCACGGAGACTGGCGACGAACCCGCCGTCAGCGCGATCGTCCCGAGGATCCTCCCGCAGCGCATCGACACGGCGGAGAGCTGGACGGTCTCGCCTACGTCCGCGGGCTCCCAGCCGGAATAGTCGTCGAGACGATCGACGAGCATGGCAGGCGTGAGGCCGGATGCCGTGAGCAGGTCGCGAAAGAGACGGGGAATCGTCACCGACCACGCCGGCGCATGTTCTGCCTCATGCCCGACGACGCTCGCCGCGCGGGCCTGCATGCGCACCATCTCGGAGAGGCGCGTGCGAAGGTCCATCGCCCGGCCGCCGCCGCTGCGGAGATCGGACATTAGCGTGTCGTCGATCGTCATGGTCGCCCTGCGCACCATGTCGCCGCAGGGGATGCCGATGCGTACTTCTGTGGCGTCCTGCTCTACCTCCAGCATGTCCGCGGCCCGGGGCATGCCCCACGAGATCGCCACGTCGCGTGCCAGATCCCGCACGAGATTGGCCGGCGTCATCGCCGCAGCAGCCGGCCCAGCAGGCCGGGCACCCCTCCGGTCTCGATATCCTGCGTCGTGCGATCACCTGCGACATGAGTCTCCCTGGCTCGGTCGTCTGGCCTGCCGCCGCCATCGACGGGCTCCAGCTGACGGCGTCCCTGGTCGTCCAGCACCATCCGTACCCGTGTTCCCTCGCGCTGATGGCGTGCGAGGTCGCGCTCGAGGCGCAGCATCTCGTCATACCCTCCGAGCCGTCTCGCGATCTGGCCGGCTTCAGCCGTCTCGGACGCGTCGAAGCTCACTCCCCATCTGCCGTATCTCATGATCGCTTCCGTGCTGACGTGCGGGTGCCGCGTGGCACCTGCACCATATACGCAGATGGTCGACGAAGGCGAGCGTCAGGCGGCGAGACGCCCCGGTCCCGCCATGGGACGTCCCGGCATCGGCACGATCTCGCCCTGTCCGGCATTTCGCGTCTCGACGAGCGAGAGCAGCATGCGTCCGCCGGCCTGCCGCGCCTCGGCGCGCGTCTCGAAGTCGGCGTCCGACCCGTCGACTTCAGACCGCTCGACCGAGGTCAGGAAGCGCTCGTCGTCGAGCGTGACGAGGCGCCATGCGAAACGGTCGCCGCGCGAGGTGGTCCGCACGAGAAGGTCGGGAAGCCGCGTGGTGGTGTCGGTCATCGTGTTCTCCCCCTTGGTGATCAGGTTCCGTCCCGGACGGATCAGCGGCGGCCCGCACGTCCGAGCGGGGCACGGCCGCGCGGCGTCGGTGCGGTGTCGGCTGCCGCCGCGCCCACGCCCCAGGCCGGGACGTAGGAGGTGTTCCGGCGCGACTCGGTCTGCTCCTTGGCGACCGCGAAGCGACGTGCGTTGGCGGTCTCGGCCGCCTGGCGGTAGCGGGCCTCCGGCGTCCAGCTGGCGGAGCGCGCGATCGCGAGCTCGTCCGAGGTCAGGGACGGAATCAGGTCCTGGCAGCGCGCAGCGGAATCCAGCTCGACCATGTCGACCACAGGCCCCACGCAGCGCGCGATGTCGGTGGGGCGCATGCGCTCGATGCTGGTCACCGCCTGCACGCCGGCCTCGGCCATCGCCTCCCGGCTCGTGACGTCGATGCCGATGTCCCTGGCCGCGAACGCGCTCATGCGCGCGAACGCCACGATCACGCTGTCCTTGACGAAGGCGGTGATGCCGCAGTCCCCGTCGCCGACCCCGATGACCGCCTTGCGGCCCGTGTCGTACGTGAAGACCGCGATCGGGCGTCCCTCCTTCTCGGATATCTCGATGCCGGTCAGGCGCATGTCGTCGCGTACCGGCTCGATGACGGGGCCCATCGACTTGAGCTCGGCGATGAGGAGGCTCGCGCTGATCTGTGTCATTTCTTTTTTCCGTTCCGTTCTGTCTATCGCGTCACCGCTGCTCCATCTGGTCCCTATGGCCTGCAAGGCTCGCTGCGGAACGCAGGCTCCAGCGGATCGCGGCTACGGGGTACCGCGTGGCGACTGCCTCGCGGGCGCGGGCCTCGAGGGATCCCTGCGCCAGTCTCATCTCTCGGTGAGTGATCCAGATCTCGCCGGGGAGATGGTCGAGATCCTCGCTCCATTCGATGTCGTTCACGACGAAGCATGGGTAGGCGTCGCCGACCATGGCCCGGGGATCGGGATCGAGAAGCCGTTCGAACCCGTGCGGGAAGCTGCGCCGGTCGATGTTCCACGTCCTCATGTAGACGCGTGTCCGGACGTCGCGCAGCGCGAGCGCGCCGACCGTCCAGAGGTGCGTCTCCACGTTCTGGATACGTGCTGCCTCGGCGATGAGGCACTGCAGCTCGGCCATGGGCGGAGAAGGCACGAGACCGTCGGGACCGGTTGCGCGCAGAGCTGCACGCTGTACGTCTTCCAGCGTGGAGAGCAGGACGCGTGCGTCCTCGATGGTCAGCCTTGTCATGTCGTACTCCGGAGTGTGCGGTTCAGCTCGCGCCGACGAGGCGCAGCGTGCCGATGGCCAGCCGGGCGGGTCCCGGATAGGCGGTGAAGAGCTGCGCCTGGCGCAGTGCGGCGGCATGGGCGAGCGCGAGCGCGGCCTGCTCGCGCGGCGTGGAATCCCAGCCGTGATCGCGACGTGCGGCGATGGCGCGCTCGGTGAATACCGAGACCAGCCGCACGGGCAGGAGATAGAGGAACGCGACGATGATGGAGAGGGTGGCGAACAGCTTCATGGCTTCTTCCCTGGGCTTTCTGTTTTTCCCATCGGAATTCCCGACTGCTATTCGCCTTCCATCCTCAGCTTCTGGCCGTCAGGCCCACTGTGCCTTCTTCGCCGCAACGAGGCGTTCAGTCCTCCTCCACGCCGTATCGGCGCTGGTAGTCGTCGATCAGGTGCACGCGCCGGTCGCGCATGTGCTCGGCCAGGAATCCTAGCACCTTCTCGCTGTCGCGCTGCCGGTAGGTGCAGCGCACGGTCCCCAGGAAGCCGACCCGCTCGAGCTGGAATGCGCCGTCGTGCTCTCTGGCCAGCCGCTGCATGCGGCGTGCCGTGCGTCCGCGTTCGCAGAACGGCACCCTGAACGCGAACCCGCTCTCGTGATGCGGAGCGTGAACCCTGGCTGGCATCCGGTCGGGCACTATCATCGGCGTCGCCATGGTCTTCTACTCCTTTTCCGTCCCCTGCGGACGAACCGAAGACACCGTCGCGCGCCTTGCCTCTGCCTGTGCCTGACGGACGCTCAGGTCCTGCCGCGTCCGAACGACAGACCATGTCCACCGCCGAGGGCACCGCGCCGGAAGGCTCCGGCGGCCAGGCGGACGATCGCCACCACCCAGAGCAGCTGCCATGCGATGCCTGCCAAATGCATGCCCAGCGACGGCGACGTGGCCGCCCGTGACACCATGACCAGCGGCGAGCTGTAGGGTATCGCCATCGCGGTCCAGAACAGCGCCGTGTCCGGCCTCGAGGCCGCATAGGTTCCCAGGGACATCATCCCGAACTGCATCAGCGAGAACGGCATGACCATGAGCGCCGCTCCGCGCGGCGTGGACGCCAGCGACGCGAGCCCCAGTATCGAGCAGCTGCTGATCAGGTAGGACATCATGAAGTAGACGAGGAACAGGACGGGGAACAGGCCACCGGTCGCGGCCGTCAGCGGCAGCGTCCCGTCGCCTCCCGAAGGCAGCCCCCCGGCCAGCGCCACCCCGATTAGGACGACGATCCAGAACCCCGTGAACAGGGTCGCCACGGCGAGCTCCCCGACGAGCTTGCCGAAGAAGACGCTTTCGAGCGACGCCGAGGAGGCCAGTATCTCGACGATCCTGCTCGAACGCTCCTCGGCGAAGCCGGTGGCGATATGGCTGGACAGCAGGTATGTCGCCATGAAGACGATGACTATCGCCGCCGCTCCCAGCGCTTCCATCGCGGTCGCGCTGTTCGCCGCCGGGCGGCTCACGAGAACCTCGGGCCGTACGATGCGCAGCGTGCGGCCGCCGTACGCGGAGATCTCCCGGGTGCGGATGGCCTGCAGCGTCTCGATCGCGATCTGCGCCAGGTAGCGCTCGTCGGCGACCGCGTCGGGGGTCCGCAGGATCTTCGGCTCCTGCACCGCGCCGTACAGCACCGCCTTCACGTCGGCGTCGTGATCGGCCAGCAGCGCATGCGCCTGGGCGGCGGGGTCCGGCCCCGGCGGCTCCGTCCGCAGCGGCGCACGCTCCTGCGTCTGCACCAGGTCGCGCAGGCGTGCGTCCACCGCACGGGCCGTCCGCGCTTCCGCGCCGGCGGACAGCATGACCACGGTCCGCTTCGACATGCTCTGGGTGCGGGCCGATTCGATCGCACCGCCCGTGACGAGACTCGCCACGAGCAGGATCAAGGGAGACAGCAGGAACACCAGGAAGGTGGGCTGCGACACCGCGGTCATGAACTCGCGCCGCGCGACCGTGAGCGTATGGCGCACGAAGCGTCCGATCCTCATCGCCTGCCCTCCTCTGTCGCGTCCCTGCCGACGATGTGGACGAACGCGTCGTGCAGGCTCGCGTCCTCGACCGACAGGCGCGCTATTCCGTATTCCCGGGCGACCAGTCCGAGGACGAGATCCTCGATTCCGGAGGCGGGAGCGCGGAAGCTCCAGCCCTCGCCTTCCTGCACCGCGTCCGCGGGCAGCATCGACGCGAGATCTCCGGGAATGGCCCTGGGGACGTACCTGACGCGCTGCGGCAGCAGCGCGCGCGCCTCGTCCACCCGCCCCTCGAAGCGGACCCGCCCGGCGGCGATGATGGACAGGCGGTCGCACAGGCGCTCGGCGTGTCCCATGACGTGGGTCGAGAACAGCACGGTCGCACCCCGGTCCCGCTGGCGCAGGATCATGTTCTCCAGAGCCTCCTGGTTGACCGGGTCGAGTCCGGAGAAGGGCTCGTCGAGGACGAGCAGATCGGGTTCGTGCACCATCGCGGATATGAGCTGGACGTACTGCGCCATGCCCTTCGAGAGCTTCCTGACGCGCGTGCCCGCCACGTCGCCCAGGCCGGCCTCTCGGAGGAGACGGTCCGCGCGGCGACGGCCCTCGCGCCATGGCAGTCCACGCATCGCGCCAAGGAAGGCCACGACCTCGCGACACTTCATGTTCTGGTACAGGCTGCGCTCCTCGGGAAGGAAGCCGATGCGGTCGGAGACGTCGGAAGGCCGCGACGATCCGAGCATCGTGCGCACGCCCGCGTCAGGCTCCAGGATGCCGAGCAGCATGCGGAGCGTCGTCGACTTGCCCGCTCCGTTCGGCCCCAGGATGCCGTAGATCGACCCCCGCGGCACGTTCAGGTCGACGCCGTCCACCGCGCACCTGGCTCCGTATCTCTTGACGAGCCCGGTGGCGGACACCGCAGGGGCGGCCGTATCCCTCATGCCTGCTTTTCCCATCTTCCGCTCGGGTTAGATCGATGTCGACGTCACAGGACGGGAACGCGGCAGGAACGGCTGGCGGCATTCGCGTGGCGTGATGATGCGCAAGTCCGTCGGCTCCTTCTCGTCCGGTTATAGGACGGAAGCCGAGAAACAGGAATGGCTAGGGCCGTCCGTTCCGCTGCGCGTCCTGGCGAGCCTGGTCGTAGGCGACCCGCGCGTCCGTGCACAGCTGGCTGGTGAGGGCGTTCTGCTCGGCCACGTCGGGATGCAGCCCGCGCATGGTCCGCGCATAGGCCTTGCGTATCTCCGCCACTCCTGCCGTCTTCGGGATGCCGAGCACCTTCGACCAGTGCGGAGCGGCGGGCGGCGGAGGCGGAGGGGGCGGCTGCGACGAGGCGTCCCGCCACCGGAAGCCGTTGGCGTTCGCCCACGCCTCGAAGCCCTCGTCCGGCCCCTGGTCGAAGCTGTCGTGGCGTCCCTGCGCCGAGGACCCGTTGGCATGGTAGCGAGGACGGTCGCGTCGGGCGTATGCCCCCTCGCCCGTGCGGCCGTAGCCCCGGCCCAGCGCATCCTCGTGGCGCTCGTACCCGGGCCATGACTGGCTTCGGGCATAGGATGTTCCGCCCGCGTTTCGCCCCAGTCCATCGCCGCTGCGGTAGTCGTTGTGCATTCTCGTATCGCCCCAGCGGCGTTCCGCATAAGCATGCACTCGCGGCGCGGGCTCCTCGCGGTACTCGGTTCCGCCCGGGACCTTCTGGCGCGCGATTCCGGCCATCGTGATCGACACGAGGAATCCGACGATCAGCAGCACAGGTATCATCGCGTCAGGCGACATGCGGGGTCCCGATCCGATCCGGTCCGGACGTGGCGGTCGGTATCGCCGTGGTAGCGCATCATGCCTGCGAATCGCCAGCACGATTTTCAGGATGGTGTCACGATGCCGTAACATTTGCATGCCATCAGGGTGCGACATGAAGAAACATACCTCCGGGCGGCAGGCGCCCGAAGGTCTCCGGATTGGCCGGGGACGCGACATCGCAGCCGGACGTACCGTCCCGGCATTTCCCTCCCCAGGCGGAGGCGACACCCCATGCCATCGCCCGACGAACGGCCCGCACGCAGGCGCAGACGACGCGTTCGCGTTGCGCATTCTGCCAGACCGTCCTATAACCCGTGACAGGACGGAAGGAGCGCCCCATCGGGTGCGATCCGCCGTCTCGCGGCTCCGTTCGCATGGTCCGTCCGCAGTGGGCGGGCACCACGGTCGCGCACGGCGGGCATGCCGGATGCGGCTCCTGATCCCGGGGAGGTCATGATGCTGGAATTCGCGCTCACCGAGCCGTACGCTCCGTTCACGATCGCCTTCCTGGTGATGGTGGGCGTCGGCCTGATTGAGGCCATCGGCCTCGGCATGGGATCGCTTCACCTGGACGCGGACCTCGACGGCCACTTCGACGGCGGCTCGGTCCTTTCATGGCTCGGCTTCGGCACGGGCATGCCCGTGCTGATCTGGCTGACCAGTCTGCTCGCCTGCTTCGTGCTGGCCGGGTTCGGCATCCAGCAGGCCGCCGAGGCGATGCAGGGCCATCCGCTGTCCTGGCAGTGGGCCGTCGGCGCGGCGGTCCCGTCGGCGCTGGTGCTGAACTTCTTCGCGGCCAACGGCCTGCATCGCATCCTTCCGCGCGACGAGACCACGGCGATCCATCCCGGTCAGCTCGTCGGAAGCCGGGTGGTCGTGCTGGAGAGCGACGCTCGCAGGGGGAGACCATCGCGCGGCCGCGTCGTCGACCAGTACGGCCAGGCCCACTACGTCATGGTGGAGCCGGACGGAGACGTTCCCATCCCGGCAGGAATGTCGGGGATCCTCGTGAGCAGGGACGGCCCGATCTTCGTCGCCGTTCCCGACATCGACATAACGCTCGGGCCGGTGGCCTGAGCCTCAACCACATCGTTCTCAAGGGAGAAGTCTGACATGGATACGCTTATCCGCTTCGGCGTCATTGCCGGGGTCATCATATTCGCGCTGCTCGTCATCGGCGTGATCCTTACCCGCCTGTATCGGCGGGCCACCAAGGACGTGTCGCTCATCCGCACCGGGTTCGGCGGCGAGAAGGTCGTCGTGAACGGCGGCATCATGGTCATTCCCGTCCTGCACGAGATGATGCAGGTCCGCATGACCACCGTGAAGCTCGAGGTGAACCGCATCGGCAAGGACGCCCTCATCACGCTCGACAAGCTGCGCGTGGACGTCGTCGGTCTCTTCCACGTCAAGGTGAAGCCCGACGCGGAGGCTATCGCCGCCGCAGCCCAGACGCTGGGCGCCTCGGTGAACGAGCCGACGGCCGTGAAGAGCCTGCTCGAGGGCAAGCTCATCTCGTCGCTCCGCTCGGTCGCCGCGACGATGTCGATGGAGCACCTGCATGCCAACCGCAAGGACTTCATCCAGCAGGTCCAGGAGGCGGTGCAGGTCGATCTCGACATGAACGGCTTCCAGCTCGAGTCCGTCAGCATCACGCACTTCGACCAGACCGCGTTCGAGCACTTCAACGAGAACAACGCGTTCGACGCCGAGGGCCTTACCGTGCTGACGCGCACGATCGAGGAGCGAAAGAAGGTCCGCAACGAGATCACGACCGACAACCGAGTCGCGATCGAGAAGCGCAATCTCGAGGCGAACAACAAGTCGCTCGAGATCGCCCAGGAGGCCGAGCAGGCCCGTCTGACGCAGGCCCAGACGCTCGCCGCCAGCCGTGCCGAGCAGAGCGCGGCCATCGCCCGCGCGGAGGCCGAGGCCGAGCGGGCCCGTCAGAGCGCGCGCATCGAGACCGAGAAGACCGTCGCGGTCGCAGAGACCGAGCGCGAGGGTGCGGTCAAGGCGGCGGTGATCGTCCGTGATCGCGAGGTCGAGCTGGCCCGCATCGAGACGCAGGTCGCGACGCAGGAGGCCTCCGAGCGCGAGTCGGCCGCCGCGGCCAAGGCCAACGAGGCTCGTGCCGAGGCGGTCCGGGCCGAGGAGAGCGTGAAGACGGCGCAGGCGACCGAGGTCGCCAACCGCTCCAAGAGCGTCGCGGTGATCGCGGCCGAGCAGAAGGCCCAGGAGGTCGCGGTCGGCATCACGGTGCAGGCGAAGGCGGAAGCCGACGCCGCGGAGCTGCGGGCCACCGCGGTCCGCGTCGGGGCCGAGGCCGACGCCGCGGCCAAGAAGATCGGAGCCGCGGCCGACGCCGAGGTCAACCGCGTTCGGGCGGAGGGCGAGATGTCCTTCAACGAGGCGACGAACAAGCTGTCCAAGGAGCAGACCGATCTCGTCGCTCGCAGGCTGCTGCTCGAGGCGCTTCCCGGCATCATCCGCGAGAGCGCCAGGCCGATGGAGAACATCGACCGGATCTCGGTCATCGACGCGCGCGGCCTCCAGGGTGCGACGGGCGGTTCCGACGGATCCGACGGGCAGCCCTCGGGCAGCCTGGCGGACAGCGCGGTCTCGGCGGCGATGCGGTACCGCGTCGGTGCTCCGCTCATCGACAGCGTCATGGCCGAGATCGGCATGAAGGGCGGATCGCTTGACGGCCTCATGGCTGCCGTCGCGCAGGCTCCCGATGCGGCTCCCGCGTCCTCGGCCGCCACAGAGGTCGTGGCGTCGGCTCCCAGGAAGGATCCCGAAGCGGCCTGAAGTCCGTCCTCATCGTCGTCTTCGGGAAGGGTTCGGCATCTCGGTGCCGGACCCTTTCTTCGTCATGCGCGACAACACGTGCCCAATATATCCGATATGACCGTATAGGCATGATCGCCAGATCGGCAGTAACTCGTTGAATACAACCGATTCGACTTTAGTCGTATGGTCGCCAGTCCATTGAATAGCAGACTATTTCAGGATAGAAGTGCGACGTCAGGAAAATAGACTGTCGGGGTGATCCGTCCATGAAGCTGCGAATATCGGTTGTCGGCATCAGCCTAGTGCTGGGAGCCTGCTCATCGCCAGCACCGCCCAAGGTCGCGGCGACCGGCTATGGCGAGCCCGTCGCGATGTCCGCCGACAGGATCGCCTCCGACAGGGCCGCACTGGAGCTCACGCGGGCCTACAAGGCGAAGCTCGGCAAGCCGGTCGATGCCCGCGTCTCGCCGTCCTCCGGGCTCAATCCGCTTCAGGCCATGGCCTTCCGGTCCAGGCGGCCCGGCTTCCAGATGGGCGACGTCTACGTGCCGGGCCTGGCACGCGCGGTGCCTGCGCCACCGGCGGGAGGACGCTGATGCGCCGTCTCGGAATCCTTCTCGCCGCCGCCTCCTCGATGACGGCAGCCGCGCCGCTCATGGCCCAGACGTCCGGCCCGACCACGGAAGTGATCATGCGGGTCGACATCAGCAAGCTCGGACGTGACGGCACGACCGCTCCCGATCCGACGCCGACCCCCACTCCGCCGGGCGGGACTCCCACACCGACGCCGACGCCCGCGCCTACCCCCACGCCGACGCCCGATCCTGCGGACGACGGCGAGGACGTTCCCGTGACGGGCTTCGTCTATGCGAAGTACATGCAGTGCTCGGCGGCGGGCATGGCGTTCGACTGCTACAGCATCAGCGACGGCGTTCCCTACGGCGTGGTGTCGGCGGATCACTGCGAGACCAGGCAGCCCGCGTCCTACCGCAAGGTGGTCAACGGCCTCTCGATGCAGCTGTTCGGCGACACCGAGACGCTGGTTCCCGCCGGCGTCACGTCCGCCAAGACCTGCGGCGAGGTCGGCCACGGATGGAACTGCCAGGACGACGGCATGCAGTGCATCGGCCTGATCAAGGGGTCGTATTCCGCGACGCTCGCCCCACCGGAGAACTGCAGCAGGCCGAACTCGGATGGCTTCGGCCCCACCCTGGAGACGTTCGGCCTGAAGGCGCCGCCATACGACGGATCGTGTAGGAAGGGCATCTACGGCGTACTGCGCGCCTGTTCGTTCGACGGAGGCGACCGGTACATCAACGCCTGGACCTGCTTCAAGATTAACCCGGATACCGGCGACGTCTCGTCGACCACCGGCAACTACTGCGCCACGGGGCACGGCTACACCGCCGAGGAGGAGGCGCAGATCGTCGCGGCCGGACTCTATCCTCCGGGTCGCGCCGACTCCCTCGTGGGTCCGGACGGAAAGAACTGCAACGATGGCGGCGCGATCCTGCACCGCTCCCTCAAGGACTACCGTGCGCTCACGGCAGGCGCCCCGGATGCGCAGGGAGTCTGTCTGGGCGGCAAGATAGTCGAGTGGGGATACACGTGCACCGGCGCGGATGGAGGCACGCTCCCGCTGTCCGCTTGCGCCAGCTCCGTGTCCGGCTGGGACCAGGCGGACCGCGAGCTCTGGTCGAAGTGCCGCGATTCCTATGGCACCGTGGTCATCGGTGCCGGATGCGGCTATCCCTCCTATGGCCGTCCGGAGTTCAAGACCTCCGAATGGCCGCTCTCGATCGCGATGGATCCTGCGACCGCATCCCGGACGGTGACGTATCGATACCCTGACAGCTGCGCCAACTGAGCGTCGAGCCCGATGATGCGAAGGCCCGGGATCCCGCGGTTCCGGGCTTTCGTCCGTTTCGGTTCAGCGAGGCTGCGGAGCGGAAGTGCCGGCGGTACGTCCGCCGCCGCGCGGTCCGCCGCCACGGTTCCCGAAGCCGCCACCCTCGCCGCGTCCGCCACCCGGGCGGCCGAACGAGGGGCGCTGGCCGTCAGGACGGCCGAACGACGGCCGCTGCTGGCCGTCGGGTCGGCCGAAGCCCGACCGCTGCCCATCCGGACGGCCGAAGCCCGGCCGCCCTGGCTGCCCGTCGGGACGTCCGCCGTTCCAGCCCTGACCAGGCCGGCCATGCTGCCCGTCGGGACGGACTCCGGGACGTCCGCCGTTCCAGCGCGGAGGATTGACTCCGTTTGGACGGCCGTAGCCCGGCCGCCCCTGCTGGCCGCGGTTCTGCCAGTAGCGGCGCTGGCCGTCGTTCCACTGCGAGCGTCGGCCGCCGCGGTCGAAGACGTAGACCCCGGTGCCCGGGTAGTAGAAGTCGTTGTACCAGCCGCCGAGGCCGCCGCCATAGTATCCGGTGCCGAGACCGCTGCCGTAGTACCCGGTGCCGTAGCCCGCGCCTCCGTATCCGCCGCCGTAGTAGTCGGATGCATACCCGACCCCGCCGTAGCCGTAGTCGCCCATGCCGGTGCAGCCCGCCAGCGCGGTTCCCATGCCCAGTGCCGCGATCGCCAGCAGGCGCTTCTTCAGAAAAGCCATGTCATGGTCCTTGTTCTTGTTCATGCCCAGGTGGCATGCGCCATGCATGTTGAACTGCTACTGAACTGTTTCGGGTCCGTGTTTTCCGTTCGTCGGGTTGTCCCTTTTCAATGCATCATTGAAAAAAAGCCGGAGCCTGACGTGGAATACGGCAGGTGTTCCGATCAGTCCCCGGTAGTCCGGGCATCCCATCTGTCCAGTCAGGGAAACGTCTTGCCTGTGCCTGTCGAACGATGACTATAGGCACAGTGGAGCGCAGCGTCGGTACGCGTGCGAACACAAGACGCTATGCCCGTCTGTATCGTCAGTAGCTCGTCGATGCTGAGTCATACGACGTCGTTCGCAGACTGTTGTTATCGACTGAGCAGGACGAAAACATAATATCGAATAGCCCACTTGAACGAGCGGTCGATGTCACTCTATATGAACGACGGGGTCCACTGATGGGAAATGACATGAATACCGACAACGACATCAATACGATCGAGCTTGCGACCGATATGACGATCGCATGGCTGAGCAACCCGAATACCCGCGCCGGCGCCGAGGACGCGTCGAGCTTCCTCCTCAGCATGAAGGACGCTCTGGACAAGCAGCAGGCCCCGGAAGCGGGCGTCGAGACCGACACTGCAGATCTCCCGCAGCCCGCAGTGTCGGTGCGCAAGTCGCTGGCATCGAAGGATCACCTGATCTCGATGATCGACGGCAAGCCCTACAAGACGCTGCGCCGACATCTTTCCACCCATGGCATGACGCCTGCGGAATACAGGACGCGCTACGGCCTGAAGCCGGACTATCCCATGGTCGCGGAGAGCTATTCCGAGCAGCGTCGCGCGATGGCTCACAAGATCGGTCTCGGCCGCAAGCCCGTCGAGGCCGCTCCCGTCGACGCTCCCGAGGTCGCGGAGACCTCCGCGCCGGCGAAGCCGCGTCGTGGCCGCAAGGCCGCTGCTGCGAACGCGTGACGTCGAGGGCGTTCGCTGGACGCCCCTCTATGCCGCCGGGACGAGTGCCCGGCGGCCAACGAGTTCCGCGAGATGCGGACCTTGCGGCAGCCGCCCGACGATCGCGGGGATCGTGATTGACCTGCCCATGATTCTCGCGGCCGTCCTGTGCCACCCATCCCATATCTGAACGCGTTCCGGCTCGATCGTCACGACGATCGGGTTGTCCAGCGGCTCGTCCATCAGGGTACGGTACCCTTGCGCGACATGGGGAAGCTCCTCGTCGAACATCGCGAGTTCGTCCTCGAACCACGACACCCATCCCTGATGCGCACCCATGAGCGGGATCAGCACGGCGAGCGGCAGGTCGATTACCACCCGCCATTCCAGGGCGTCTGGATCCAGATCGCCGTCGTCGCAGGCGTAGCGGTACGATGCAGCCTCCCGGCGGAGCATCTCCTCCGGCATCGTGAGCCATCCGTCGGGCAGGACGCCCGGGTCCGCTCCGTCGCATAATGACATGTAGGGCATCGGGGTCCTTTCGTCGTGGCCATGCGTTGGACCGCTTGCTGCACTGCCACATGAATGTCATGGTGGTGCCGGTCACAGGAGAATTCGTGAGTAACAATGCCATCGCGGCTCGGCGCGTACAGGATCTGTCGGCAAGCCAGGCGGCTCGCGATGCCGGCGGATGGCTTCTGGCCGAGATGCCTTCGTCGCTCCAGGAGGTGCGCGTCCATCAGGGGCCGCTTTCCGGCCTGGCCATCGAGTTCGGCGATGCCGCCTGGAATCTCACCGTCGAGATCTCGCCTGACGGACTGATGCTCTTCTTCGGCGAGGAGATCGCCGGAACGCGCGAGATCGATCCGTTCCCGTTCGACGCGAGGAGCGATGCGCTCGTGAACCGGATCTCGAAGGTCTATGCTGCAAACGATCGCTGATCGAGACCCAGCGTCTCGATCTCGGATACGGGCACCTGCCATGATCCTATCCGCCGCCCCCATATCCGTCTGAGCTCGTCGGCGGTGACGGGGACTATCCTGGTACCTGGCGCCCCATAGCCGTCGAGGAAGGCCTGCCGGTCGAGCCGCAGGCCCCGCGCGTCGCCGTACGCGTCCTTGCCGGTGAGCACGCCGACGTGGCGCGGCACGTCCGTCCAGACGTCGTCGTGGATGCCGACCATCGGCACCCTGTGCATCCGCGCCAGCGTATCGGCCATGACCATGCATTCGCCGAACAGGTAGCGGTGGACGAGCGCGTCGCGGCAGGGATGGCCCGTCGGTTCCTGTGACGTCATCTCTTTTCCCTTCGTCGGTGTATCGGTGTGCTTGCAGTCGCTCGGGATCCGGTCCATGCTGGCCCTGCAGGGTGCCCGCACGCAGGTGGGCCCTGGGACGCACGCAGGTGTCCCGTGAATCCCCTGCACGGAGAAGAGAATGACCACGCCCGACCAGGCGGGGGCCGACGTGCATCCGCCGTCCGGACCGCCCATCACCTTCATAGACTTCCTGCTCGACGAGACCGGCTCGATGCGTTCGTGCGCAGCCGAGACGCGTGCAGGCTTCGACGCCTTCGTCACGGCTCAGGCGGCCGTTGTTGGCGAATGCTTCCTGACGCTGTCGACTTTCGATTCGACGGGAGTGAGGACGCCCTACGAGAACCTCCGCATCGACGCCGTCCTCCCGCTCTCGTTCTTCCCGGGCGAGAGGACCAACCTGTTCGACTGCATGGGCGAGCGTCTCGCCTCGGTCATGGACCAGCGGCGCCAGGGGGCGTCGCTCTTCGTCGTCATGACCGACGGCGACGACAACGCGAGCGCCTTCTGGACGATGGAGAGCGTTCGGGATCTGGTGGTTCGCGCGCAGGACCAGGGCGTCGTCGTCCTGTTCCTGGGGCCTCCGGGCCAGGCCATGGAGGTGGGATACGGTCTCGGCATCCCGGCGGACCGCGTCAGGCCGTTCGACACGGAGCAGATGCGCGAGACGATGGACGAGGTTTCGGCGGTTGTCACCGCCTTCCGGTCGGGCAGCGATGCCGCCGGGTTCACGCAGGAGAACGTCGATGAAGACCGGTAACGTCACCCTTTCGGTAGTGATCAAGGGCAGCAACGGACAGCACGTCGCGCGTGAGTTCGTCTCGCCTCGCGAGCGCCAGACGTTCGTCGAGGGGCGCGAGGGGTCCAGCTTCGCGCTGCGCATCAGGAACGACAACCCGTTCCGGATCCTCGCGATCCTGAGCGTCGACGGACTGTCGACGATCGGCGGCGAGCGTGCGACCCCCAAGTCGCCCGGCTACGTCGTGGAGGCTCACGGTACGTTCGACGTGCCCGGATGGAAGGTCGACTCCGGCACCGCGGCCGAGTTCTTCTTCGCGGCGTCGAAGGACGTCGGCGACGAGTCCTATGCGGTCCAGATGGGGCATGGCGACCAGAACAAGGGCACCATCGGGCTGATCGCCTACCGCGAGGACGTGCCTCGCCGCCAGACGGCGATGGCGCTCGCCGCGCGGACGGGCACCCCGTTCCGCAGCATGCCGATGACCGTGGGCTCGCGCGGAGGCCAGGCCATGAAGTCGGCGTCGCCGCAGTCGGCGTCGGCCATGCTGTCCGCGAGCGCGGCCTCCTCGATCCACGAGCCGACCTCGTCGCAGGAGGACCTCCCCGAGAAGACGCTCGGGACGGGCTTCGGCAAGGCCGTGGGATTCGAGACCACGAACGTCGCCTTCCGTCGCGGCGGTCTCGTCGCGCAGATGGAGATCTGGTACGAGAACCGCCGCGGCCTGAAGCGCTTCGGGATCGACGTCGACCGTCCGGTGCCAGCGCGTCGCCAGGCGTTCGATATCGGAGGCGACGGATGCCCGCCCCCTCCGGGCTGGAACCGCTGAGAGACGAAGGGGCGGCCGAGGGGCGCCCCTTCTCCTTCAGGCCGCCGTACGGCGGCGGACGTCATGGTTCTTGAAGATCAGCAGTCCCTGATCGACCGTGCCCATGATGCCGGAGCGCTCGTTGCGCGACATGGAGACCAGCGGCACGAGCGCGTCCTGGATGCGCTCGTCATGACCCTTCTCACGCACGAGCAGGTCGATCGTCCCGATCCACTGCGCCACGTAGTCGGGGATGTCGGCGATGCGCCCTTCGCGTGCGGCCGCGATGCGGGCGGCCTCGTCCAGCCGGGACGCCGTCCGCAGACCGTCGTCGACCAGATCGATCAGAGCGGGGATCGAGGCTGCATCGCCCATCTCCTCGATTGCGAGCAGAAGGAAGCCGGACAGCGTCCGGCGTCCGGCTATGTCGAAGTATCCGTTGTTTCCCGTGATGAGAGCGGCTGCGAGCGTGTCCACGAAGAGATGCCGCTGCGACCGGTCCGTGGGCACGAGCGAAGGCGAGAGCGCGTTGAACCTCGGCATGAACATGCTCTGGGGCCAGCCGTACGGCAGATCCCGGTCTCCCACGCTCCACGCCTCGCGCATCTCAGTCGGCCGGCCGATCGCGCGCAGCATCGCCTCGCGGGAGTCGTCGAGCGCGTCGGCGCGACGGTCGTCCTCCCGGGGGATGCCGGCGGGGGATTCCATGAAGTGGGCCCAGTTCCTGCGCGAGCAGTCCCTGGCGACCGTGTCGAGGCAGGTCTGGTACGGATGCCCGGTCCTGCGGGCCAGGCGTCGCGCCGCTCGGCGTGCGGCGGCGATCATGCGTTCGTCTTCCATCTTCGTCCTTCGTGCCGGTCTGTCGATGGAGCGTCCGCGCCTCATGCATCGCCGGCATGGAGGGGTATCGTGATGGCGTCGGCGGTCCCCTGGTGGAGTTCGTCTGGGCGGACGACCGGCCTCCGCGTGGGCCGTGGCACGGTTGTAGGATGACGCGACCGGGCACGTCAATCCGCCTTTCCCGGATATCCTGCCGCGAAGCGACTTTTCCCCTGTATCACTGGACAATATCGCGTTAAGGCCCGTGATCGGGATTTTCTGGATCGGACGTAATTCTATGCGTGCTCGCACACTGCTGACGGCCTTGGCCTGTTCCGCCAGCCTTCTGACTGCAGTGGCGCCCGCGGGCGCGCAGGTCGTCATCATGCGCAAGATGATGCCGTTCAAGCCCGGTGCGGAGCCGGTCTTCGAGAGCCCGGTCACCACGACGCCCGGCAGCGAGCCGGTCGTCGTCAATCCCAACTCATACTACAGCTGGGTCGTCTCGCCGTGGAAGCAGGTCGGCGTGTGCGGATCGCAGGGCGTCCAGACCCGCGTCGTCAGCTGCAAGCGGACCGACGGCACGATCGTCCCCGACTCTCGCTGCGTCGGCAACGGCTCGGGCCCCAAGCCGATCGCGTCACAGCCGACCGAGATCACCCAGACCTGCGGCTACCAGTGGGACGCAGGAGCGTGGGTCGATCCGGGCTCGTCGTGCACCTCTAGCGAGCCGCAGACCCGCGACGTCGTCTGCCGCCGTTCCGACGGCAAGGTCGCAGAGGACGCCGCGTGCGGCGACGGCAAGCCCGCCCGTACGCAGTCGGTCGCGGACTTTTCCGCCTGCACGTTCAGGTGGTCGACCGGCGCATGGAGCGATCCCACCAGCCAGTGCGGCGCATCCACGCAGACACGCAGCGTCTTGTGCCTGCGGTCGGACGGGACCAAGGCCTCCGAGGACATGTGCGGCGCAGCCGGGACCAGGCCGCCCGAGACGCAGGAGGCCTACGTCGTCTCCGGCTGCGCGGCCAACTGGATGCCGTCGCCGTGGGGCAGCCCCGTCCCCGCCTGCGGCACCTCGACCCAGACGCGGGACGTGCCGTGCGTGCGCGCCGACGGCGTGGCAGTCGACGCGGCGCAGTGCACGCTGGAGAAGCCTGCGACGAGCCAGCCGGTGAAGGACTACACGACCTGCATCGACGGTCGTACGCCCGAGAATCCGTTCGGCTGGACGGTCGGCGAGTATGGGGCGTTCAGCACCACCTGCGGGCAGGCCGTCCGCACCCGCTCGGTGACCTGCACCGACGACGACGGCAAGGCCGTCGCCGAGACGAACTGCCGCCTGACCAAGCCTGTGACCTCGGTCTCGTCCTACGAGACCTCGAGCTGCACCCTCGCCTGGCAGATCGGCGAATACGGCCCGGTGCAGCCCGCCTGCGGCGCGACGGTCAGCACCCGCAGCGTCGTCTGCATGCGGTCGGACGGCAAGCCGCAGTCCGACTCCTCGTGTGGAACCAAGCCGCAGACGACCCAGCCGGCGACCGACTACTCGGCCTGCACCTTCGGCTGGGCGACCGGCGCATGGTCGCCCTGGAGCTCGACCTGTGGCGCCGGCGTCCAGACGCGTTCGGTCGGCTGCCAGCGCTCGGACGGCACCGCGGCCGACGAGACCCTCTGCAAGCAGACGAAGCCCGCCTCCACGCAGGACGGCTACCAGACCACGGGATGCTCGTTCTCCTGGAAGATCGGTCCGTATGACAGCCCTTCGGCTTGCGGGGACGTCACCCAGACGCGCAGCGTCCAGTGCGTGCGATCGGACGGCGAGGTCATCGACGACGCGACCTGCGCGGCCGTCGTGACGAAGCCCGTCACGACGACGATCGCCAAGGACTATACGGCCTGCAGCTACTCGTGGGCCGTGGGCGCCTACGGCGCGTGGTCGACGACCTGCGGCAAGGCGACGTCCAACCGCTCGGTGGTGTGCCAGCGTTCGGACGGTTCGACCGTGTCCGATGCGTCGTGCGCGTCCGTCGGCACTAAGCCGATCGGCGTCCAGACGTCGGACCAGACGGCGTCGTGCACCTTCTCGTGGGTGTCGGGGCCGTACGGCAACGTCGTCCCTGCCTGCGGGGCAAGCGTCCAGAACAGGACCGTGACCTGCACCCGGTCCGACGGCACCGCGGCCGATCCCGCCAGCTGTACGGGTGCGAAGCCTTCCTCGCAGCAGGCGGCCACCGATTACAACGGTTGCGGCTTCACCTGGGAAGTCGGCAGCTGGAACTCGGCCGATCTCTGCGGAGAGTCGGCGACCCAGACGCGCTCCGTCCAGTGCCGCCGTTCGGACGGCACGGCCGTCGCCGACGGATCGTGCATCGTCGGGGGCTCCGGTCCGAAGCCTGCCGTCGCGCAGACTGTCAGCTCCTTCTCGGGCTGCGGCTACGCCTGGAAGACGACTACGGGAGCATGGTCGAGCACCTGCTCGGATTCCGCCACGCGCATCAACACCGTGGTCTGCCAGCGCAGCGACGGTGCCGCGGCCGACGACTCCATGTGCGCGGGCCAGGCTCCGCCTCGTCAGGAGACCCAGGGTGTCTACTCGAGCTGCACCTACGCGGCGACGTACTCGACGACGTTCGGTGCCTGTACGCCGACCTCGGCCAATTCACCGTACGGCATCCAGAACGCGCCGATCGTCAGCTGCGCGCGTTCTGACGGTACGACCGTCGCGAACGGCTTCTGCAACCCTCAGGTGACGTCCAAGAGCTGCTCGACCTCCATGGGCGATCGGTATGTCCGCGAGGCCTACTATCTGAAGGATCCCAGCCGCTACTCGCAGACGGTCTCCCAGATCAACGTCTCCGGCTCGTCGTCGGTCAGGTTCTCTGTCGACTCGGTGATCTGCTGGGACTATACGTTGAATACTTCTGTCTCGTTGTCGAGCTGCTCGACCGCCAAGGGGCCGCAGTCTTTCGACATCGTCACGATCCCCGCCAGCTACGTCCCCGATCTGCGCGAGATATGGGTTGACCAGGCTAATCTTCTCGCGGCCGCTCCCCATCTCTATGACGTGCTAGGCGATCGCACCTCTACCTTGTGCTCCGGGAGCGGCTCGGGGTCCATCAACGTCAAGGATCCGTCGACCGGTCAGAACTCGTCCTGGACCCTCAGGTGCGGCAAGCCGGACACGTCGAACCACTACGCGCGTTCACCGTACTCGCTGGGCGATCCCGTCAACGTGCTGTCGTCCTTCCCGCAGCTGCGCTGGGCCAATCCGAGCTATTCGGGCACCTCGGTCAAGCTCGCCGTCCAGAGCACCATCTGCCGCGACACGATCACGGGGCAGAACGCGTCGTCGACCAAGTGCCAGTATCTGCCGGGTCCCAGCGTCTATGACCTGACCTCGGTCCCGGCGGTCTACGTCAAGGATCTGCGCGAGATCTACGTGACGCAGGCCGACCTCCAGACGGCGCTCGGGTACGGTACGTACTTCGACAACCGCTATTCGGTCTCCAGCGTCTGCACCAACGGCTTCGGCATGAACATCGGCCCCTCGGGCGGCGACTATCAGCCCTGGACCCTGCGCTGCGGCACGCCCGACCGTGCCGATCGCTACGTCAGGTCTCCCTATGCGCTTGGCGATCCTGCCAATGTCCTGGGAAGCGGCAGCCCCTACTACAGGGTCAACGTCAACAACGCGTCATCGCTGCGTCTGGCCGTGCAGAGCACCATCTGCCGCGACACGACGACAGGGCAGAACGCGTCGTCGACCAAGTGCCAGTATCTGCTCAACGGAGCGAACGTCTACGATCTGGCCTCCGTCCCCGCGACGTTCGTCGCCGATCTGCGCGAGATTTACGTCAACCGAGATGATCTTCAGTCCGCTCTGGGCTTCGGCAGCGCCATTGGCAGCAGTACCCTCAACTCGGCCTGCAACGGCTACGGTCTGGCCATCTGGGACGGCAGCCAGTTCAACACCTGGACGATGAAGTGCGGCGCCGCTGATACGCCGGACCACTATCAGCGCTATGCGTATTCGATCGCCGATCCCGCTTCCGTGTTCAGTTCGAACACTCCGGCATATAGGTCCAACACCACGTCGGAGACGTCCGTCCTCAGGCTGGCGGTGTCCAATATAAGCTGCCGCGACATGACGACGGGTGCGAGCGGCGGTTCGAAGTGCAGCTACCTGCCCACCGGCGCCAATGTCGGCGACATCAAGGAGATCCCGGCGACGTACGTGAAGGAGCTGCGCGACATCTACGTGTCGCAGGCAGACCTCCAGTCCGCCCTCGGCCTCGGCCAGAATATCGGAACCTCGTCGGTGTCGTCCGCCTGCAACGGCTATGGCGTAGCCATCTGGGACGGTTCGACCTTCCAGACCTGGACGATGAAGTGCAGCGCTCCCGACAGTGGCGACCACTACGTGCGCTCGCCCTACTCGCTCGACGATCCGGCGAACGTGTTCAATTCCAGCTCGCCGAACTACAAGGCAAACACGACGGCGGAGACGTCGGTCCTCAGGCTTGGCGTCTCCAACACTCTCTGCCGCGACATGACAACGGGGCAGAACGTCTCGTCGAGCAAGTGCCAGTACCTCTCCTCGGGTGCCAGTATCGGCGATCTGAAGTCGATACCGGCGACCTACGTGAAGGATCTGCGCGAGGTCTACGTGTCCCAGGCGGATCTCCAGTCGGCTCTCGGCTATGGTGCGCAGATTCGCAATACGTCCATCACGTCTGCATGCAACGGCTACAGTCTTAACATATGGGATGGGACGACCTTCCAGAGCTGGACCATGCGGTGCAGCGCGCCGGATACGCCTTCGAACTACCAGCGCGTCGCCTCGTCCTATGCCGACGCCTATAGCTACTATCAGGACGCGTCGAAGAGGACTCTGAACGATCCGACCAAGCCAGCCTACTGGGTCTCGGTGAACGGCACGCAGTGCCGGAACGTCGCGACCGGAGCTGCGGTCTCGAGCAAGTGCGACTACCTGCCGACCGGTGCCAAGCCGTACGACGTTATGTCGGTATCCGCGTCCTGGAACACGACTGCGAAGACGGCGACGGTGTCCAAGGCGGAGCTGAGGGCCCTGTCGCCGCTCGCATCGGACTCCGCGTTCATGAACACGGTCTGCGGTCGGAGCTTCACCGTTGCTAACGGAACTCTGGCCACCTACACGCTGGTCTGTCAGTAAGGGGAAGAAGGTTGAGGAACACTGTGCTCGTGGGCCTGCTGCCCATGCTCCTGATCGCCTGCTCGCAGCAGGGAGAGCAGCAGTCGACGAACTCGTCCACGGCCGATGCGCCGAGGACGAAGGCCGTCTATGTCTCGCCGCTGCGCAAGAGCGCGGATCCGGCCGTCATGAAGGCGCAGCAGAACGAGATGGTCGACCGGATGATCCACGATCCGCATGTCGATCTCGCGACGATCGAGGGCGAGGCCTATCGCCGCGGCGTGACGCTCACGCCGGAGCAGGTCGCGTTCAAGAAGGCGAATCCGGTCAATCTCGGCGCTCCTCCGGGACCTGCGGCATCTCCCGCATCTTCCGTCGTTCAGGGTTCTCCCGCAGGTACTGCGTCGCCTGATGCGCCTGCCCCTCCTTCGCGCCCTGCCTCCTGATTTTCCCTTCGGGGACCGTCTTTTCCGTGCCTCGCACATAAGAAAAGGGGCCGCTCCTTCGAACGGCCCCTGTCAGGCATCATGCATATCGCGAGAGCGCGTCAGCGCCTGTTGGGGTTCACGTATACGCTGGTGCCGCCCTGCGTCCGGAACAGCACGTTGGGGCTGCGTCGGTCGTTGTAGATGGTGAGCTGGCCGACGTCGTCGAGGACGTAGTAGGCGTTGATGTTGGACCACGTGTCGGTGTGCCATACGGCGGTGATGTACGACTTGTCGACGTTCGCCGTATATACGACCATGTTGCCGTCTCCCTGGAAGTTCCAGGTCGCGCCGGGGGAAGTGATGCCGCTGTGCCAGGTGATCGCGCCTGCCCTGTTCAGGATCGCGAGGTCGCCGTCCGTCTGCATCACGAGACGGAACTCTCCCTTCGGCGAGGCGAGGATCTGCTCGCCCGAGGCGGCTTCGGTCTTGGTGCCTCTTGCCTCCCCGTCGAGCTCGCAGGTGCCGTACTGGTAGTCAGCCGTCTGCGCACCGCACAGGGTCCCGTCGACCTTGGTGCCGTCCGAACGGGTGCACGTTACGGCGCGACGCCGCGTGCCCAGGAACTCGCATGTCTCCCATGCGCCGTAGGTCGGCGTGTAGGTGCACGAAGAGTAGATCGCCGAGTGCTCCTCGTAGCCGGGATAGGTCCGGCCGGCGGCGACGCAGTTGGCATAGTCCGTGTTGGTCTTCATGCCGTCGCTGCGCTCGCAGTAGACGGTGCGACGACGGAACGCGTCGCTCGAGCATGTCGAGTTCCAGTCCGTCCATTCGCTGGTCGTGTACTCGTAGGAGCACGTCGAATAGTCGGTCGTCGCCTGCGTCGCCGCGGGACGGCTTCCGGCCGCGCACATCTCGTCGCCCACCCAGGCTCCATCGCTTCTCAGGCAGTAGACCGGGCGGTCCTGCGTAGTCGCTCCGCATGCCGGGGCAGGCGTCCGCCATGCCTCGGTGGTCCAGTTGTAGTCGCATCCGTCGATACGGTAGCCCGTCTGGCTCGCGACTGGACGATTCCCGGAACGGCAGAGCGAGTCGTCGGCGGTCGCGCCGTCCGATCGCATGCAGGAGACGGTGCGCGTCTGTACGTCCTCGCCGCACGTGGTGGAAGGTGAGGACCACGTTCCTGCCGTCCATGAGTAGCTGCAGGCCCGGTAGTCGGTGGTCGCCTGCGTCGCTGCAGGACGGGTCCCGGCGGCACACATCTCGTCGCCGACCCACGCTCCGTCGGTTCTCAGGCAGTATACCGGGCGGTCCTGCGTAGTCGCTCCGCACGCCGCACCGGGAGCGCGCCATGCCTCCGTCGTCCACTGGTATCCGCACCCGGAGATCTGATAGGCCTCCTGGCTCGTTTCGGGCTTCGCCGTATCGCACTGTCCGTCGTCGACGGTCCGTCCATCCGAGCTGCGGCAGGATACCCCACGCGAACGGGTACCGGTGCCGCATGATGTGGACCAGCCGCTCCATGCGTCCGCGCTCCAGCCGTACGTGCAGGTCGAATAGTCCGTGGCGGCCTGCTGGTCGGCTGGCTGCGTTCCCGCAGCGGCGCACTGGCCGTCGGACACCTGCGTGCCGTCTGACCGCTCGCACACGACCTGGCGTGTCTGCACCGAGGCGCCGCACGCCGGAACGACCGTCGACCAGGTCCCTGGCTTCCAGGAGAAGCTGCAGCCCGACGTGACCTCCTCGGTCTTCGTCGCCGAGGGCTTGCCGGAGACGTCGCACTGCGCGTCGGCGACCAGGCGCCCGTCGGGCTCGGACCGGCAGGTGACGGTGCGTGAGAACTGCGCCTGCCCGCAGGTGGTGGACGGCTCGCTCCAGGGCTGCGCGCTCCAGTCGTAGGTGCAGCTCGAGTAGTTCTCCTCGGTGACCGTCTCGCTCAGCGCGATGCTGCGTCCGGTGCATTCGGCGTCCGCGACCTTCGTGCCGTCGGAACGGCGGCACTGCGCGGTGCGGGTCTTGGTCGCGGTGGCGGAGCAGGTCGAGGACGAGACATAGGGGCTCCAGTCCGCGGCCTCGTATCCGCACGAGGAGAGATCCTCGACGACCGTGGTCGATTCCGGTCGCGGCTGCGGGGCGCATGAGGCGTCAGGAGCGACGCTGCCGTCCAGATCGCGCTGGCACGTGACGGTGCGGGTCTGCGTCTCGGCAGTGGTGCAGGCCGGGCCTGGATCAAGGAACTCGCCCGTCTTCCAGCCGAACGAGCAGCCCTCGTACACGGGCGAGGTCTCGCCGGCGGCGGGGCGTGCCGCCGGATCGCAGCTGCTCTCGGGGGCCGCAGTGCCGTCGCTGCGCAGGCAGGACACGTCGCGCGTTCTGGTGGCCCTGGTCGAGCATGTCGAGGAATAGGGAGACCATGCGCCCTCGTTCCACGAGAACGCGCAGCCCTGGTAGTTCGGAGCCGTGCGCTGCGTCTCCGGAGGAGGGCCGTCGCACCGCGAGGCGTCCACCGTCGTTCCGGCGACCTGGCACGAGACCTTCCTGGTCTGCGTCGCCGCAGCCGTGCAGGCCGAGGCGTCGCCGAACGACCACTCGCCGACCACCCAGCCGCCGCGCATCGGCGCCGGCGTGGGACTTGGCGTCGGCGTGCCGGCAGGCGGCGTCGGCGCGGGCGCGCCCGGACTTCCCTGGGCGGTCGCGGACAGGGACTTGCGCATGATGATCACGTCGCTGGTCTGGCCTGAGGCAGTTCCGCAGCAGAAGGCGATCGTCAGCGCGCTTGCTGCCGTAAGGATGCTCTTCTTCATCGTGTGCGTCCGCATTAGAAGTTCGACCAGATGATGGTGCCGCCGATGTCCGTCACGACCAGTCGGCCGCTGTCCATGAGGACGAGCGAGCTGCCGGGATTCCCGGAGGCGCCGGTCTGCCAGAAAACGCTCCCGTCCGCCGCGATCTGTCGGATGGCCCCGTCGACGAACTCCATGCGTCCTGGCGCATAGCCGTGCGCCATCGAGCACCAGATCCCGCCGCCGTGGCTCTGAGACGAGTAGATGCAGAGATTCCCGTCCCCCTGGTAGGTCAGGGTCGTCGTGCCGTTCAGCGCTACGACCGCCTCTTCCGAACCAATCCTGTTGGGAACGACCACTCCCCTGATGCCGTTGCGATCGTATTGTGCCCCATCTGCCGTGCAGGTGCGGTACTCTACTGCGTCGCGGCCGCAGAGGGCTGCGTCCACCGTGGCGTCGTCGGAGCGCGTACAGGTTACCGTACGCGACGAATACAGGGTGCGGTTCTCTCCGGGACGGGTGACGTAGCTGCACGATCCCCAGGCCGTCTCGGTCGCGACGTATCCGCAGCTCGTGAGGTTGGCGGCTGTCTCGGTCGAGTCCGTCTCGGGCGAATGACCTTCGCGGGTGGCCGTCGGATAGGACCTGCATTCCGCGTCGTCGATCTTCCTGTAGCAGCCATGCTCGGCGTTGGGCACCATGACCCAGACGCCGGATGCGGGGTCGCATTCAGTCTCGTAGCGGAAGCAGCCGATCTGGCGCGTCCTGGTGGCGGAGTTCGAGCAGGTGCTGCTCCATGCGCTCCACGCCGTCGCGGGATCCCAGTATGGCTGGCAGGCGGCATAGTCGGCTACCCTGCGGGTCGCGTCGGGCCGCTGCTGGCCGGAGCATGCCGCGTCGTCGGCGATCGTCGCGTCGATGTCGCGCACGCACGTCACCGGCCTCGTCTGGGTTTCCTGAGCCGTGCAGGACGCTCCGGGATCGAGGAAGTCGCCGGTCTTCCACGAGTGGGAGCATCCCGTGTAGATCGCGGCGTGCTCGACGGTCTCGGGCTTCGCCACGTCGCTGCAGCGCGCCTCGGCAACCTTGACCTGCCCCTCGCGCAGACACTCGGCGCTGCGCGTCCGTACGGCGTCGGCCGAGCATGCCGAGGAGTAGGACGACCACTCGCCTGGCTTCCAGGCATAGGAGCAGGCGTCATAGCGCGGAGACGTCCGGTCTGCCTCGGGTGCGGCGCCCGTGCATCTGGATGCATCCACCGTACGGCCGTCGGCCTGACAGGCGACCGTGCGTCGCTGAGGCGCATCGGCGGTACATGCGGGGCCGCCTACGTCTGTCCATTCGCCGACGGTCCAGTCGGCAGGCGGAAGCGGGGCGGGTGTCGGAGTAGGAGCAGGGGTCGGAGACGGCGTCGGTGCTGGCGTGGTCACCGGAGCGGTGGCCGCGGGCCTTGCCCCCATCGCCTTGCGCATGATGACGATGTCGCCGGACTGGGCCCATGCCGTGCCCGTCGACATCAGCGCAGCCGTGCCGATAGCGGCGAGACGGAGAGATTTTCTCAAGACGGAAAGACCCTGCTGATCCGCCGGCCCCAACAGGCGGAAAGTTTCAGGATGGGTCATAGGCTATTTACGGATCGGCAACAAGTCGCGCTGACTGTCCCATGGCCGTCGGTTCGACGCTCTGGCGAATTCGCGCCGTCCGTCCTATCACTCCGTCATGGAAAGGGATCCCATGCCGAGGAATGCACTCATCCTGTCCGCGCTGCTGATCGCGGGATGCGGACAGGGCGACCGGTCCGCGCCCGCCCCGAAGCAGCCGAAGGCGGTTTCCGCGGCGCGCGTCGACCGGCCCGTCGAGGACGTGCTGGCGAAGGTGCCTCCGCAGCAGCGCGTCGCCGTCCAGGCGGCTCTCGCGTGTCGCATCAAGGCGAACAAGGGAGCCTCCCTCGCGATCACGCCGGATCTGATCCGAGAGGTCGTCGATGTCCTGAAGACGGATCCTTCCGCGGCGAAGTGCTGATCAGACGATGCGTCCGAGGATGCCTGCCACGGTCGCCACCACGGCCAGGCCGATGATGAGGAGTACCGCCAGGCATGCGAGCTTCGCCACTATCCTGAGAACGGTCACCAGTACGAAAAGTCCGAGGAGCGCCCACAGTATCGGGTGCGCGTCGAGATAGGCTGTGACTACTCCCGGTCCTGAAGGACTGGGCTTCTAGACGTGCTCGAAAGCGCGATACGAAGAACTTTCTTCCTGCTTCCGGCGGGCGATCCCGCTCGATTCACAGGCCATCCCCGGACGTCCTCCGGTTGGTCGTGCCGGGACTGGGCCGAAGGCCCGGTCCCGGATGTTGGTGCTGGCGTTGTGGTCCGCATTGGCTTCGTGGCCGCAGCTGACACATTTGAATTCCGCTTGGCTCTTGCGGGATTCGGCGGATACGTGGCCGCACGGATTGCACCGACGGCTGGTATTTCGTGGATCGACAAGCACGAAGGTGCCGCCGCGGGCGAGCACCTTATGCCGCAGAATGGTGCGGAACTGGCCGTGCGCCAGATCGAGAATGACCCGGTTGAGGGCGGCCTTCTGGGCAACATTTGTACCGGGCTCTTCCACAGTGCCCTTGGCCGACTTCGTCATGTTCAGAAGCCGAAAATCCTCCATCGCCACATGACTGTGTCGATTGGCAATAAGACAGGCCGCACGGTGCGCGGCGTCTAGTCGGCGGCGCGCCTGTCCAGCCTGGACTGCACGCAAACGGCGGATCGTCTTCGCCCTATTGGCTGAGCCGCGCTGCTGCCGTGCGATCTGCCGGTGCAGTCTGCGCGTCCGGCGCGTCTCGCGCGTCGGCGCACGTGCGATCTTGATGTGCTCGCCTGTAGACAGCATGATCGGGACGGCTACGCCCAAATCAATGCCGATATGCTCCCCGAAGTCGGCGGTACCGGGCTCGGGAAGATGCGTCTCGATCTCGCAGAGCACCGCTGCGAACCACCAGTTGCCTTCACGTATCACGGTCACAGACTTCGGCTTGCCAATGATCTCCCGATGCCGCACCCACTCCACGAAGCCGAACTTGGGCAGCTTGATCCAGCCGTCGCCGATCGTGAACTGCTTGAAATCGGGAAAGCGGAACGAGTCCTTGCGGCCTCGCTTGTGCGGTTGTGGATAGCCGGCCTCACCCTTGAAGAACCGCTGGAACGCGACGTCTAGATCGGCGATGGCCTGCAGCAGGCAGTGGTGCGGCGCCTCGGCGATCCAGGGGAACTCAGCCTTGAGGACCTTGAGTTCGGCCTGCTGGCCGAACTTGGACAGGCGATGTCGCTGTCCCCACCCCGAGCGCTGTTCGAGACAGGCGTTGCGGATCGCGCGGCAGGTGCCGGCCGTGCGTACGGCCAGGCTCTCCTGGTCAGCGTCCATGCGTAGACGGAAGCGGTAGGCGCGGTGCGAGATCACGCTTTGTTCGTAACTACGGATCGGGATATCCGCAACCGGTTTCGCCGGACCCGACCCTGAAGGACCGGGCTTGTTGCGGATGTTTTTGGTCAGTGAGGCCATTTCCTTTCTTTCCATGGTTCGTACCGTATCCCATCGATCGGGTGCAGGCCGCTTTTCGATGCTGCCGACAAAATGAGAGCCGCCTTGGTACACGATACGGCCTGCCGCCATGCGGAACATGGCGGCAGGCCGTTCTAGAAGGCGTATCGTATGCGCATCCAGGGCGCCTCGGCGGCGATGATCGAGAGCAGGCGATCGAGCATCACGCGCTTTGCACCTGAGCGGTAGCGTATGTTCGGCTGGCCATTCTGCGAGATCTTGTCTTCCTGCATGCCCGGCGTCCAGAGCAGGTCTTCCGCCTTCGGGTGCCAGCCGAGATTCACCTGGTGCAGCGCCGCGTTGTGGGTCAGCATGATGATCTCCGCACCCATGCCGTCGCGCACTGCAGGTTCCAGCTCGTCGCCAAGCCGTCGGAGAAGCTCGCGCCATTCCGCGGTCCAGCCCTCGCGCACGATGACGGGGGACAGGTTGGCCTGCACCTCGTAGCCTGCGCGGTGAAGGTCGTTCATGAAGGCGATGCGTCGAGAGATCGGTGTCGTGCGGACGTCGACCACGCGGGCTATGTCGGGCGGCATGAGCGACATGCGGATGCGGGTCGCCCGTTGCGGATCGTAGTCCAGCACGTCCGGATTGACGTGCTTGGTGGCGAACGACGCCTTGGCGCCGGGGATGTCGCGAAAGCCCGCGACCAGGTCGCGCACGTTGTCGGATATCAGCGCGTCGACGGACAGGTCGCCGTTCTCGCCCAGGTCGTACACCCACCGGGTGGGGTCCACCTGGTTCGGTACGGTCTTCGGGCCCAGACGTTCTGCGTGCCGGGCGATCGAGGCGATCACCCTGTCTACGTTGACGAACGCGGTGATCGGATTGGCGAAGCCCTTGCGGCGGGGCACGTAGCAGTAGGCGCAGGCCATGGCGCAGCCGTTGGACGTGGAGGGCGCGATGAAGTCGGCCGAACGTCCGTTGGGACGCACCTCCATGCCCTTCTTGACGCCGAGGACTAGCACCTCCCGCTTGATCCGCAGCCACTCCCGTACCGATCCGGCGTTGCCGTGAAGTTCGGGGATGTTCCAGTGCGAGGGCACCTCGATCCGCTCCGCGTCCGGAAAGCGCGCGAGGATCTCGGCGCCACGCCGCGTTCCCGCCACCGAGGGCTCGTGATAGATGCGCCTGATGTCCAGAAGGTCGAACTTCCTCATGGGTGTCTCCTCCGTCGGTCGTGTTGCGGGCAGGCCCGGATGGGAGTATGGTGGTCTCCGCCGGGGGACCCCGGGTAACGTGGCCTCCGGCTCCTTATGGAGAGGATGAAACATGACCACCATCAAGCATGCAGGCCAGAGCGGCCTTGTCGTCGCAGCCTTCGCAGCCGGTTCGGCCGCGGCGATCTTCGCCGCGAAGCTGGTCGCGGACGGCTGTCTCTATCTCGGCTCGCTCGCCTTCTGAGGGGCGGGCCCTGTCGAGCCCTATGGCCTGGGAAGGTCGTCGTCGGTCCGGACGTGTTTGATGCCGAGCGCGTTGCCGGCGACGAACTCCTCTGCGATCTCGGGCCCCAGGACGATCTCGCCCCGGAACTCGGTCCTGGGCATGCGCCCGCCCTTGTAGAGGCTGACGTGCGGACGCATGACGTCGGCATGGTCCATGTCGGGGAACCGCTCGCGCAGCCACGCGTGGCGGGCACGGATGGCGGGGTGGTCGAAGGTCAGCGCCTTGATCGTGTAGGCGAAGATCTGCGTCGGCTTGGGGCCTGCCGGGATCACGAGCTCGTTCTGGTCGAGCATCAGGTCGCCCCATTCGACCGGTACGCGCACCGTCGCCTGGGTGAAGTGCTGCTGGTCGAAGGGTATCACCTTCCTGATGCCCGCCTCGATGCACCAGTCGCGGATCGTCCCGCGACTGATCACCGCCCGGTGTATCCACAGCGGTCGGGCCGCGGGGTTCCTGCTCATGTCGTCTCCTTGGTGCGTCGTCGCCCCAGTATCTGCCTGTACCTCTTTTCCGCCCCTTCCCTGAGAAGCGGATCGTCCCTCCAGTCGTCGGGAGCCATCACGTCGGGCATGGTGACCGGTATTGCCGGCGCGGTTCGTGCGGCACGGTATCGTCGGAGCGCCCGGTCTCGCCACTGCGGCAGTGCCGTCAGCGCCAGGAAGTGCGGATTCCAGTCGAGAGGACCCATCGCCGCATGCTGAGGCGGTACGCGGTCCGGACCGCTGCCGAGCCGGTTGTGCAGGGTGTTGCCGTAGTAGGAGTGTCGCTCGGGATAGAGCCAGTCGCCGATCCTGGTCGCGAACTCCGCCTTGCGCGAGTCGTCGATGCCCATGTCCGCGAGGTCCGATGCGAGCCTGCCGCCTACGGCCTCTTCGGTGATGCCATAGGGATGGATCGTGGCCCGGCCTCTGTCGAACGAGACTATGCACGTGTCCAGATCGGCGATCGCCTCCATTCCGGGAGCGGCGTAGCCGACGGGAACCTCGACTGGCGACGACATCCGTTCGTCCCGGTGGTCCATGCCACCGGCGAGCATCGTCGCTCTCCAGAGGTCGTAGGCGACCTGCGAGGGCAGCCGCATGCCCGGGCCGCCATCGTCCACCATGCCGTGGCGTTCCATCTCGTCCATGGTCGCGATAGTGATCTCCTCGCGGTTGGTTACGGGGCGGTCGCGCCTGGTCGTGCGCCATACCTCCGCCCCCGCGTAGTTGCGCACCCATTCGATGCCGATCCAGCGCCCTTCCTCGAAGCGGTGCCACAGGGCCCGCATCGCGGCGAACATTCCGGCGGGCATCGCGTCGACGACGTCGATCTCGACGCTCTGTGGCGGCAGCCAGGAGAAGGTCGGCAGGTCGGGACTGGTTCGGTTCCAGCCCCTGTGGGGCTGGCAGGGCTCCTGCTGCTTGTAGCGGCGGCGTCGACCGACGTCGAAGCCCGACAGGCTTCCTCCGCCAGCGAATCGCGGCGCCGGAGTGACGGTCGGCAGCGGAACGGGGTCCACGCCGAGCGGCTGTCGTGCTGCCCGTGCTGAAGCCGATGGCGGCAAGTCATGGTCGTCGACGATGCCGATCGAACCGGTGAAGATGCGCGTGGTCGCGGCGAGCCGGAGCATGCGTCCCAGCATGCCGACGTCGAAGTCCGAGATGCGGCACCCGCTCGCGGCATCGCCATCGTGGAGAGTGACGCGCGAGCCGGAGGGCTGGCGCACCACTCCGATATTCTGGATGCGGAGATCCGACCGGGCCTGCTCGGCGTCCATGCGCTCGACCATGTCGGCGAGCCCCAGGGCGTCGGTCATGACGAGGGACGCCGCCACGCCGTCCGGCGTGCTCAGCCATACGCGAGCGCCTCGACGCTCTATCGTCAGTCGCATGCCTGTTCTCCCTTCGCATCGATCTGGCGCAGGCGCGATCGCACCTCGCCCAGTTCATGGCCGCGTCGTCGGTAGCTCTCGCCGTCCCTGACGGAGCGGGACCGTCCGAACCGCACGCGTGCGGCCTCCTGCCGGCGGACGAGTTCGCGGCGCAGAGCTTCGAGACCAGCTTGGTCGAGCCGGTCGAGACCGCGCAGGAATGCGGGAGTCAGCATGGTGGGGCCTCCGTGGGCAGATCGACATCGGTCGGTATTGATCGGGCGTCGCAGTCCCGTTGGGGACGGCAGTCGTGGCCCATGCCCTATGTCATCGGCTCGAGCAGCGAGGGATCGGGGCGCTGTGTCCAGATGGTGCAGCCCGGCGCGTTGGGCAGCAGCTGGCAGTCGTCGGCCAGCCACTTGCCGTTCTCGTCCAGCCACCTGTCGATCGGCACGCCGTCGCCGCTGGTCATCGACCGGCCGGCGTAGGTGAGCACCGTGCCTACGGCCAGCTGCTGACGCCAGCCCTGGCGCACGCCCCGCCCGACAGGCTGCATGCCTGTGAGATGGGCGCCCTCGCGGACGACCCGGTACCGCGCACCCTTGACGTATTCCATGTCGATGCTCCTCGTGGGATGTCGGATCAGACGTTGGCGAACAGCGAGAGACTGGTCTCGCCGACCTGGATCAGCACCGTGCCCATGCCCTGTGCGATCGCCTGCTCGAAGAACTCGAGGTCGATACGGTCGCAGCCGTCGTCCCCGCCCATGATGGAGCGCGCCGCGTCGTAGCAGTCCTCGTCGGCGGGGTCGGCCTCGCGCGCATAGGCGACCAGGCTCGAATCCGAGCCTTCCTTTTCCGGAAGATGCGGGCTGCCCGGACTCATCAGGTAGACGCCGCGGTCCTTCACCAGCCAGAGGCCGTGCGGAATGCGCGACTCGTCGATCTCGTCGGAGGTCGGAAAGACGTCGTCGGCAGGCTCCTTTCCGTCGAGCCTCAGATCGGGGTCGTAGAGGTCGGCGTAGTTGGGCTTGCGGGCGGGGGCGTTCCGCGCGTGCGCGACGATCGCCTTCAGACGGTCGTCGACGACGAACGTGAGGATTCCTGGCATCTGTGTCTCTCCGTGGGGTAATGGGGCCGAACGTCTATGCGTCGCCCAGAATGGCGGCCAGCGCCTGCACCTCGTCGTCCTCGAGCGTCATTCCGGACTGGTCCGACGATCCGGCCATGCGGTGGACATCCGATACGATGGGGGATCCGGAAGGCGGCACGCGACGCAGGAGGGTCGACAGCGTGCGCACCTCGTCGTCCAGCGTCATTCCGCCCTGCGACGTCGACTGCGCCACACGGACGATGTCGTCGCGAAGCGCGCGTCCTGCCTGGGACACGTCCTGCCCCTCCTCGATATGGTCATGCATGGTCTATCCTTTCTGGAATGCGAGCACCGTCCGGATCGAACGCCGGGCTGCGGGCGGCATCTCCGCCGCCTTGACGTAGTGAGCGCCTATCATGGCCGCCCATCCGGCGAGCATGAGCAGGCCGGACACGTGCGTGCCGACCATGCCGACGACGAGCGCGAGCGCCGCGTAGATAAAGGGGTACATGCTGCGGTAGGGGCGCTCCGTCACGCGGGCGATGCTGCTGCCGTGCGGCGACCTGGCGTACCGCTCGATGCCGCTCGCGGCGACCGCATAGTGCCATATCCACGTGCCGAGGATCAGCATGTTGCCCCAGGCGAAGCCGCGCTCGAACACCATGGCGATCTGCGATGCGACGACGAGCACCAGGAAGAGCCGTATGAGCACGCGCGCGCTCGTCCACTGGTCGATGCCCAGATGGTCGCGCAGCCTGCCGTTCGTGCTGTCGGCGACATCGAGGAGCACGTCGTCCGTGCGTCGCGTGATGGTCATGTGCGTCTCCTATCCGTCCTGTACGATGGCCATGTGTCCGGGCATGATCGTGTCGCCACTGCCCATTCCGGTCGGGCTCCACCCTTCGCCCACGATGAACGCCAGCCAGCCGGCGTATCCAGTACCGTCATCGCGCACCCTGTCCTCGTGCGCGAGCAGCCGGGCCAGCGCCTCGGGGGTGGCGCAGGGCGGCGTGATGGGCGAGCCTTCCGATACGGTTTCCCACATCTGCCAGGCCTCCCCTGTCGGAGGCTCGACGGGCTTCCACTCGTCGAAGGCGCGACGGTGCTCGTCGTCGCGGAACGTCTCGCCCTGTCCGTCGCACGCGGCGCACTCCAGGGTCACGCCGCGACGCGCCGCCTCCGCCTTCTGGATGTCGTAGCCGGGAACGCTCAGCGGATAGCCCTTTCCGAGGTTCAGCGTCCACAGATTGACCTCCCGCTGCGTCGGCGTCGGCCGGTTCAGCGGCACCCAGCTGCGGGTATCGTAGCAGTATCGGTGGGTCAGCTCCTCGAGGTGGTCGGCGGCCAGCAGCGCGTCGACGTCGTCCTGGCTCAGGTGGTGCTGCCACATGCCGTTCCAGATGCTGCACAGGCGGGCTGCCTCCCGCCTGGCCGTCTCGTCGCCCGTCGTCCCCAGATGGGCGTCGTAGAACGCGCGGCTGTCCATGATCTTGGCACGTGCGTATGCCAGGATCTCGGGGTCCTCGGCGGTGAAGGGCACCGATCCGGTCTGCTCCGGCGAGAACGGCACGTATCCCCACCACTGCCGGTACATCCCGCGGCCCTCCGGCGACATCGTATCGCCGTCGCATGTCGGGCATCGTACCGGCTGCAGATGGTCGGGACGCAGGAAACCCTCGTACGGCACGTCGAGCGGCCATGCGAAATCGGCAGGAACGCGTCTTACCTGTCGTCCCATGATCGTGTCCTTGTTGAGTGGTTCAGAAGATGGCGGGCCATGCTGCGGCGATCGCGGCGGGGGTGCCCATCAGGATAGGCGTGAGATAGCCCTTGAGCCCCTCGGTCGCCACGTCAGAGGCGGCGTTGGTGGCCTTGCCTCCGAGCTTCTTCAGCGCGGTGCCTACCACGTGCCCTACGCTGCGGTCGGGAGCGCCGGCTGCTACCAGCGCGTCCTTCACCGCGTCGCGGCGGTCGGCCGGAATGAGGTCGACTATGAGCGCGGTGGCGGCAGGCAGCGTCATGCGGATGAGCGCGCTGTTGAACGACGTGTCGGTCAGATGCCGAAGGCGCTTCAGTCGTTCCCTGATGTGGGCGTGCAGGAGCGGGTTCTCCTCCTCGATCAGGAAGAACTCGCCGTCCTTGACGAAGCGCGCGCCGGCGATCGCCTCGACCGCGAGCGCGTCGAGATCCGCGGAGGTCGATCCCCGGCGGATTTCCCGGTCGAAGATCAGCTGCGATGCCTTGGCGCGCGTGATCCGCAGGCCCGTCACGATGTCGTACAGGGAGGCTCCCGCGGGGACGATGCCGAGCGCGCTCATCTCGCAGAACATCGCGAGATCTCCCTCGCGCTTGGGAAGGGCCCCGAATGCAGGTGTGACCTGTGCGTGCAGGATGCGCTTCAGCGCCGCTCTGGCCTCCTCGGCCGTCAGGGAGTCGATCGCGGTGTCGATGTCGAACATGCCCTTGTTCCTTTTCCTCGTCGTCGGTTCTCAGGCAGCGGCGGTTTCGATCGTGCTCCTTCCCCGCAGCCTCGAATGGGCGACATGCACGTACAGCCCCATCAGGACGGACACCGCCACGTTTCCGACCACATAGGCGATCGCCGCCCCCATGAGGCCGAACGTCACGCACAGCGCCGCCAGAGTCACCAGATAGATTCCTGTCGCTACCGCCTGTGCGGCGAGGGCGTCCGTCTGCCGTCCCGCCATGTACAGGAGAGACTGGAAGGGGAACGTCGCCATCGATACCGCGAGGGCAAGGGTCATCACGCTGAGGATGCCTGCGGCCGGCAGGTAGCGGTTACCGAATATCCCGTCGATGATATGTTCTGCCGCCAGCACCACGACGAGGCCGAGCGCGATGCCGACGGCTCCCGAGATCGCCCCGGAGCGAACCGCCAGACGCCATGGCTCGGGGCCATGCGGATCGAGACGCATGATCTCGGGGTAGAACCCCTTGGACAGCATGTCGGCGGGCTTTCCCGCCGCGTCCAGCAGAGTGGATGCGACCTTGTAGACGCCTGCCGCTGCCGGTCCGAGGATTGCGCCGATCATCAGGTTGCCGACCGGCCCCCAGCCTGCGCCGAGCGATGTCGACATGTTCGTCGTCCAGACGAAGTGCCACGAGCCCGGCAGCCGGGAGGCTGGCACCCTCAGTCCAGGACGGACGTGTCGCAGCATGTCGCGTCTCGAGAGCTCGCGTAGTGCCAGCACCCATAGCATCGCGTCGCCGACGAGGTCCGCGACGTACCAGGCGACGACGAACCCGGGGAGGCCGAGGCCCGACCAGAGCGCGGCCACGGCGAGCGCGCAGCGGACGATCGGCGTCGCGGGCTGCTGCAGGGCTATGAGGTCGAACCGGTCGAGCAGGCGCAGGACGCCCGTCGGCGTTGCCGAGGCCATGCTGGGCACGATGGTGCAGTAGGCGATCGCTGCCCAGACCCAGTCGCCGGAGATGCCGAACCGCGTAGCGAGCAGCGGGAGGAGCAGCATCCCCGCCACCATGCCGACCAGTCCGCTTGCGATGTCGAGCCCCAGGGACAGCGAGATCGCGGCTCCGGCGGTATCCTCGTCGCCTCGTGCGAGCGCCGGGGCGCCGTAGCGGATCACCACCTGCCAGCTCTGGAAGTTGGTCAGCGCGTTGGCGCCGAGGGCATAGGTGTGGATGAGAGTCAGGATGCCGAACATCTCGGGACCGAGCGCGCGTCCCGCGCACGACAGAGCGACGACGCCGAAGACGGCGCCTATGATCTTAGTCGATCCGAGATATCCCGCGTTCCGCAGCACCGAGCGCAGCGGTCCGTCCTTCAGCCAGTGTCGCATCCTGTCGTTGTAGGATTTCAGGATGGATCGCGCGAGGGGCTATCGTGCCGTCGGATCGATTCCGCCTGATTCCATGCACAGGACCGTCGCGCCGGACAGCTTTTCGAGGATCGACGCCATATGTCGGCCGGGGTCGAACGCGGGGCCGTCGAGGATGACGAAGCCGATCCTCTCGGGGGCATGGCCCAGAACCGTGCCGTGCTGCCTGAGCTCGCGCGAGGCCCGCATCCGCGTGACCGCTGCGATGCCGGTGCCTTTCCACTGCTCGGCCAGCTGACCGACATAGGCGATCACGATGGCGATCCCGTCAGGGTTGGTCGCCTGCCACTGTCCGACGGCCGCAGCGGCGATCCTCTGGCCGCCCGAACCGGTCGGATAGGCGAAGGACTGGATCTGGCGTGCCTGTATGTTCTTCAGCAGCCATGCCGCCGTGTCCTGCGTGCGTCCGCCGCTCATGCTGGTCTGCATCTCGCTATTCCTCATGATGGGATCTATCCTCGCTTCAGGATGGACATAGGGGGTGTGGGTTGAAGATCGTGTGGACCATAAGGCCGTGGGAACGGTGGACGCTAGGCCTTATCGGGCTCGTGCTCGCCGTCGGCGGCGCGGTCTTCTGGGGCGCCTGGAGGGAGGCCCATTCCGATCCCGTGATCGCGCGCTACATCGTACCGGTGGCAGGCATCCGGTCACCCGTCTCCATCGCGTTCGTTAGCGACACGCACGTCAACCAGGACGCGCTGGTCTCGTCGGTCGACACGGCCCGCCTGCGCCGGGTGGTCGGCGCTGTCAACGCCCTGTCCGCCGACATGGTGCTCCTCGGAGGCGACTACGTGGCCACGTCGCACCGGAGCGGCGACGTCTCGTTCGCCGGGGCCGTGGCGCCGTTTGCAGGTCTTCGCAGCAGGTACGGGACCTACGCCGTCATCGGCAACCACGACTGCCAGGAGCCGCAGAACACGACTGCGGTCATGTCGGCCGGGCTGTCGTCTGCCGGGGTCGTCCCGCTGGTCAACCGGTCCGTTTGGGCCGGCCCGATCCGGGTCGCGGGGCTGGATGACCTGTGGTGCGGGGAGTCCGACATCGCCGCGGCGTCCCGCGCGATCGCGGACTCCTCCGGGCGTCCGGTGGTGCTCGTCTCGCACAACCCCGACGTGTTCCCCTCGGTGCCTTCGGGCATCGCCCTCACCCTGGCAGGACACACTCATGCAGCGCAGATCGTGCCACCGCTGATCGGTCCGATCGTCTCGGTGTCGCGATACGGCCAGCGCTACCGCTACGGCATGATCGTGGAGAAGGGGCGCAGGATGATCGTCTCCTCGGGCATCGGCGGTCTGCCGCTACGGCTGAACGCCGCGCCCGAGATCGTCCTCGTCACCCTGCGTCCGACGGCTACTGGATCGTCCGGGGAGCCGGAAGCGTCACGATCTCGATGAGCCGTCCGTCCACATGGCGGAAGGACACGGTGTCGGCGGTGATCTCGACCGAGCCGCTCTCCAGCGCGTTGAGATCGACCAGCGTATGCTCGTCCAGGACCAGGTCTCCAGCGACGAAGTTCGGGCCGCGTACCACGGTGCACATGCCCATGGCTGCGGGGAGCGTCTTCACGTCCTGCCCGTCGTAACGCAGCAGCACCTTCTGACCGTAGGAGCCGTCCCGGTCGAGCCGGCGGTCCAGGACGTCCGCGAGCGTGGCGATCTCCTCGTCCAGCTCGCGGCGCGCGATGACGCCGACCGGACGGTCGGGCAGATCGCGCTGGCCCCGCGTGGAGATGTAGGTCCGGGTACGTGCGATCAGCCCCGTCCTTCTGCCTGTATCCTGAGCGGCCATTTCGTTTTCCTCTCGTCAGATGTCCCTGTCTTCGCCGTGGTGCCCGATACCGTCATCCCAGCTGCGAATGCGGAATGGTATAGTGCTCGCGATACGTTGTCGCCTCCATGGATTCAGCAGGGCACACTGGCGGGCCTTCGTCGAACTGGGCGCGCGTCGGATCTGCGATCATGCCGCCGATCGCGACCCAGCAGTGACCCGTCGTCGGATAGCCCTGGGGACAGGGGTGGTCATATTCGCCCCAGACCAGGCCAGCGTCGTATCCGAGGGCATGGAGATCCGCCGCCAGATCGCCGGCGGCCTCCTCGCAGTGCCCTGCGACCAGGCCGTACCGCGATGTGATCTCGTCCCGGGTCGCGCGCGTCAGTCTTCCGAGAAGGTCCGTCCAGACGTCGCTCGTGTCCATGCCGCCTCTCCCCGATATGGTCCGTTTCCTGTCAGGCGGCGAGCAGCCGCATGGCCTCGTCGATGCGTTCGTCCGTCGTGGCCTTGAGGCACCAGTCGGCGAAGTCGCCGGCGTCGTCGAAGGTCGCGGGCCGATGGCGGCGGCATTCGTCGAAGAACCGGTTCTCGGCGTCCACCTGACGCTCGCTTCCCCAGTCGTCGTCGTCGATCGAGCGTGCTTCCGCGGCGAGCTGCTCCATCGTGCGGTCGCGGCCGAGCGCTCGCATGGCCGCGTCGTACATAGGCACGATCTGCGCCGCGAGCGAGGGATCGAGCGACCCGAAGTCCGCAGGATGGACGATGCTCGGCGGCCTGCATTCGAGATAGTCGTCGCGCGCATCCATCGAGACGACCGAGCCTGCATAGAGAGCCTGGTATCCGACCGGATGCGGATAGGGATGGTCCTCCGGCACCGTGCCTTCCGAGATGCACCGGAGGTAGCCGATCGGCCATACTGACCAGTACGCGGCACCGGTCTCCTCGCCGCCCTCTCGCCTTGCGGCATCCTCGGGCGTCTCGCCGGGCTCGAGGTGGCCGCCGGAGATCTCGGGGCCGCGCTCGGCGTGATCGGCCAGCACGAGGCCGCCATCGTCGGTGATGCCGATCATGAAGGCGGTAGGTGTGAGTTCCGCCGGGGGCGGGACGTCCGTCAGCACCAGGTCGACCCGGTTGGGTAGCGGCAGATAGGATACGTCCAGGCGTGTCAGGACGGCGGGGGCGTTCAGGGAATCTTGCATGTCACTTCCTTTCCTCGTGCCTGCGCGTCGCGCAGAGCCTGCCGATGCTCCGGCCAGAACTGGCCCATCGCATCGGGCTGGTCGTCGATCATGCCGAGAGCGTGCTTCTCGCACATGCCCCCCGCGAACTGGCCGAAGTACCGGGCGAGCCTTCCGCAGCTGCACCGGGGCCGCACGGTCAACGGAAGGGCCTTCTCCTCGCGCATCGCGTCAGCGGCGCAGCATGATCGCGACTGCGGCGACGGTTAGTCCCACGAGGGTCGCGAACACCGCGAAGGACACGAGCGTCGAGAGGACCACCATGGCGACCTTGACCACCATCAGCCCTACTAGGGCGAAGGCGCCTATGCGTGCGAGCCGGCCGAAGCGGCCGCGACGCGTGGCCGGTACCGATGCTTCCGTGCGGATGACCTTGCGTTTCATTCTGCCGTCTCCTTGCGAATCTTGCCGGATCTGATCTCGGTCGGGTGTTCAGAAATCGGCCGGTACCGGTCCGTAGCGGTTGGTGTCCTTCGTTCCCGGCAGCACGACCAGGGCGAGGAGGGAGATTGCGGATGCTGCGCTCAGACCCAGCGACACCAGGCCGAAGACCGGCATGAAGAATCCGGCGAAGCTCGTGGCCAGGCATGCCGCATAGCATGCGTAGTAGGCGATCATCCAGCGGCCGGAGGCATTCATGTCGTGGAGCCGCCTGATGCCCAATAGCACGCCAGTGTAGATCGAGGCCGGCATGATAGTCAGCAGCGTGACATACGGCATGACACTTCTCATCAGCGTCTCGGCACGCTCCATGTTCGGCGACATGATCGAGAAGACCAGCGCGAGCACGATCATGACCACCACCGCTGCCATTCCGATGAGCAGCATCGACACTATCCACGCGAACACGTAGTCGAGTCTTCCCATCCGTTCAGGACTGGGGAGGAAGGCAGCCTTAACGGGATTCATCATATGTCAGTAACCTTGTCCATTGTTTATTTTATATATTTGTTATGCATATTGCCAACTGACGGCTGATCTAGCAGTAGTCGAAAGGGATGTAGTATAATTACTATATTGTAGAAAATTGCGCGTGGTGTACTAAATAAGTAGCCCATGTAAAGTTGCATTGAATATGCGACACGTGTTATGGACCACATCTAGTTTGAAGTGGTTTACAGGTAGCCGTAACTGCTGTCCGATAACGGGTAGGGCGATGTCCCGACAGAAGACACGGAGTACTTTCACTGGTCCTCGGGCCGGGGCGCATCGGGGGATGCGTCGGGGGAAGAAGGAAGCGCAGCATGTCCGGCAGACTACGTATCGTCATCATCGATCGCAACGAGATAGCCCGGGAGGGTCTGAGACGTACGCTCTCCGACTGCGGCCTGGGCGTCGTCGAGACTCGCCCCGATGCCACGGCTCTTCCTGAAGGCGATATCGGCGTCGTTCTCGTCACCTGCTCGTCGACTGTGGACGCCAGGGAGACCTGCAGGACGATCCGCGACACCCGTCCCGAAGTCAGGATCGTCGTCCTGGCCGACGACTGCTGCTCGGATGTCGTCGTCGACGCCCTGGCGGACGGAGCGGACGGTGTGCTCTCCCGCACGATCGCCGTCGATCCCATGATCGCCTATCTGCACCTCGTCGTCCTGGGCGAGAAGGTGATCCCGACCAGCGTCGTGGATGACATGCCGTCGCGGTCCCGCGCGAGGAGGTCGGCTCTGCCCGATGCCGCCGATCTGTCGGTCAGGGAGATGGCCGTCCTCGAGCGGATCGCCGCCGGACGCGCGAACAAGCTCATATCGCGCGATCTCGGCATCGCGGAAGGGACCGTGAAGGTGCACGTCAAGTCGATACTGCGCAAGCTCGGGCTCGCCAACAGGACGCAGGCGGCGCTCTGGGCGGCGGGGAGGCCGTCCGTCCCCGCCGCCCAGATGATGACCTCGCCGATCGTCGGCATGGTCCAGTAGGACCTATTTCGCCGGATCGGTCATATGCCGCCCCGCGAGGAACCGCTCGTGATCTCCGAGACGGTCGACGTCGCGCCCCGACTGGGCGTCGAGAAGGTTCCTGAGCCGGTCCGTCATCATCTCGACGGTGCGCCTGAACGCCTCCTCGAGCTCGACGGCCCGCGCCGGCGCCGCGCGACGACGGCTCTGGACGTAGTCGTCGACGTAGCCGGGCAGGTGCCTGTCCAGCACCGCCTCGACCTCGACCGCGATATCTGGATCCGATCCCGCCGCGACCCGTGCGCGATGGCCCACGTTCTCGAGGATCGCGAGTGACTTGACGGTATCGGGATCCATGCTCTCGCTGCGTGCCAGGCGCACGGTGGCGTCCAGCCTGTCCGTCTTTTCCGCCTTCGGGGTCCCCTTTTCGGCCATTCCCCCCTTCGGGGCGTGCGGTCGCGTCGTGCGCATCCAGTGCCATGTCGCCGCGGCGATCCCCGCGAACAGGGCCAGCCATGCCAGGACGTCGCCCGTGCGATTCTCCTGTCCGAACGTGTCCTGCGTCACGGGATGCTGTGCGGCTACGAGCTGTCCGTCGGGGGCGGCGCCCGGCGAGGCTCTCCGTTCCGGCATGTCGGGCATCGCCAGTCCGCCCGGCAGGCGTCCGAGCAGCGAGATGAACTCGCCACGTGCGGGGTCGCTCTGCTGCCCGGCCAGCCGCTGCATGTCCGCAGGACCGAAGCTGCCGATACCCGGAGACCCAGCCAGATACTGTCCGAACGAGGCGACCGACAGCGCGAAGGCGGTATCGCCGACCGGGTCGGAGGCGCTCGCTAGACTCGATACCGCGACCGGCTGCTGGACGAGGACGGATGGCCCTCCCTGCGGCAGCTTGTAGCGCAGCTTGACGAACAGTGCCTCGCCGCCTCCTCCCGCCGATGCCGTCTCGTCCGGCGCGCTCCGGTTAGGCGCGTAGCGTCGACGCGCTGCCAGCGCGGAGGCGGGAAGCGCCCTGGGTGCGATCTCGTAGAGTGCGGTGACCTGATGCCCGGCTCCGATGTCGCCGGCGTCCACCGCGTCGTCGTCGAAGTCGCGTTCGGCGAGGCGACGGTTCTCGTAGCCTATCAGACGGTAGGAGGACACGAACTCGGGATTGAACTCGACCTGCGCCTTGACGTCCTTGGCGATCGTCTGGAGCGTCGCGGAGAGCTCGTCGTGCAGCACCTTGCGCGCCTCCGCGTCGTTGCCGAGATAGGCCGAGTTGCCGTCCCCAGCGTCCGCGAGGGCCTCCATGTTGGCGTCGCCGGACGACTCCTGTCCCACGGCGAGCGTCGTCAGCGTGACTCCGGAGCGGCGCTGCTCGGCGATGAGCGTCTTTAGCGAGCCCGTGTCGCTCTCGCCGACGTTGAAGTCGCCGTCGCTGGCGATCAGCACCCGGTTGATGCCGCCTCTGACGAAGCCGCGACGGGCCTGGTCGTAGGCGAGTCGCAGGCCGTCGCCTCCCGCCGTCGATCCTCCCGCTGCCAGCGATTCGATGGCGCTGCGCACCGCATCGGCGTCCGACGTCGAGGGGAGCGCCACTCCGGCCGTGCCGGCGTAGGTGACCAGCGCGATACGGTCCTGAGGCCGCATCTCGCCCGCCAGCGAGGAGAGCGCCCGCTTGATCAGCGGCAGCCGGTCGTCTGGCCCCATCGATCCGGACACGTCGATCAGGAAGACGAGGTTTGCAGGCGGTCTGGCGGCCCGGCTCACGTCGTATCCGCGCAGCGCGACGCGCAGCACGAGGGAGTCCGCGTTCCACGGGGACTTCGTCACGTCGGTCAGGACCGAGAACGGCCGTGCCGGATCGGTGGGACGCGGAAGGTCGTAGCGGAAGTAGTTGATCATCTCCTCGACCCTGACCGTCGCCGGATCGGGACGTCCGCCGGAGAGGATGGCGCCGCGTGCGCGAGAGTAGGATGCGGTGTCCACGTCCACCGAGAAGGTGGAGACGGGCGACGCCTTCACCTCCGTCATCCCCCGCGACGACGCTGCAGACTGCTCCTCGGAAGGGAAGGGGCGAGGCGGCACCGTCGCCTGCGAGGCGACCTGCTCCTGCGTCGACTGGGAGGGCAGCACGACGGGTTCCGGCGCCTGCAGGCTTGCCGACGGCTGTGTCGGCTTCTGGTCATCATGACCTGCGAAGCGGTCCTTGACCCAGGAGAACGGGCTGCTGCTAGGGCGTTCGGTGATCTTGCTCTGGAACGAACTGAAGGCGCCACCGCCTCCGCCTCCCGATGCGGGGGAATTTCCCGTCCGGTCCGGATTCGATGCTGGTTCGATCCTGGATGATGCGCCGCCCCCGTCTCCCACGTCGGTGAGCGTGTCGCCCGATTCCTGCTGCTTCCCGCAGCCCTCGAGAGAGGTGAGGAGCAGGATGGCGGAGCTCGCCATCGCAAGCCTTCGGTAGTGTGTCGTGATCATGTGGTCTTCTCTCCCTGTCGGGGAGCAGACTTGAATCTTTGCCGGCTTGCGTCAAGCCGAAGTCTTTTCCGGTCTCGTTACGTCTTCCCCGCTTTTCCTCGCAGCGGGCAAAAAAGGCGCCGCCTCCCCGAAGGAAGGCGGCGCTGGGTTCAGGCTGCGCCCTGCAGCTCCGGGACTTCCCTTTCCCGGGTGCTGGGCCATGCGGCGATGCGGGCGTCCTCGCGCGTCATGGGGCGGCCGTAGTGGTAGCCCTGCGCATAGCTGAAGCCCAGATCCCTGATGATGGCCGCATCGCGGGCCGTCTCCACGCCCTCTGCGGTCACCGGCAGGTTGAGCGCGCGTCCCAGGCCTGCGACCGCTGTCGCGATCTTGAGACTGTCGTCCTCGCCGAGCGTCCGCACGAAGGAGGCGTCCAGCTTCAGGAAGTCGAACGAGAGCTGGCGCAGGTGCGACAGCGACGAGTAGCCCTTGCCGAAGTCGTCGAGCGCCACCCGGATGCCGGCGGTGCGGAAGGCGTCGATGACCTCGCCCGCCCGCTCGATGTCGTCGATCACCGCGTTCTCGGTGATCTCGATGATGAGCCGTCGCGGGGGAAGCCCCTCGCTGGACAGGATGCCGAAGATGCGCGCGACGATCCAGGAGTCGCGCAGCAGGCATGGCGACAGATTGATCGCGACCGTCACGTCGTCCGGCCATTCGCGTGCCGCACGGCACGCCTGACGCACCATGGACGCCGTGATGTCGTCGATCATCCCCGCATCCTCCGCGATCGGGATGAACTCGTCGGGAGCCACCGCTCCGCGCGTCGGATGCTGCCAGCGGGCTAGCGCCTCGAAGCCCGTGATGCGGTCCTCCGAGTAGCAGTAGAGCGGCTGGAAGGCGGCGGTGATCTGGTCGGCCAGAAGCGCGGTGCGCAGGTCGGATTCGATCTCCTCCCGGTCGCGCAGCTTGATCACCATCGCCTCGTCAAAGAAGCGGAAGCTCTTGCGACCCGAGTTCTTCGCCTCGTACATCGCGATGTCGGCCGCACGCAGAAGGTCGTCGACCGTCTTGCCGTCGTAGGGGTTGCGCGAGATGCCGATGCTGGTGCCGATCGTCAGGCGCTTGTCGCCGATCTCGTAGGGAGCGCTGATCTCGTCGATGATCTCGCGGGCGACGCGCGCTGCGGCCTCGTCGCCGCGAGGAGACGTCATGACCAGCATGAACTCGTCGCCGCCCAGCCGTATGGCCTTGGCGCCATGACGGGTGGCGATCGTCTGCAGGCGCTCGGCGACCTGGATCAGGACCGCGTCGCCGATGTCGTGTCCATGCACGTCGTTGATCGGCTTGAAGCGGTCGAGGTCGAGCAGCATCACCGAGCACTGCTCGTCGGGGGCGCGCTGCCCCTCCATCTGCGAGTAGAGGCGGTCGTAGAGATGCCGGCGGTTCGGCAGTCCGGTAAGGGCGTCGTGCTCGGCGCGCTGCGTCGCCTTCTGCTCGGCGATCTCCCGCTGGCCGACCTCCTTCAGGGCCTGGGTCAGCGCGGCGTTCGCCTCCCGCATGCTGTCGCGGCTGCGTCGGATCAGGAGGACCACGAAGCAGAGCACCGACATCAGGACCAGCAGTCCCACGCCGACGAGCACGAAGATCGTGCGCTGCTGCTGAATGACCGCACGCTCGTCCGCCATGTTCCGGCGCATGTCGCTCGCCTTCATGCGCGCGATGCGCAGCTCCTGGCTCGCGAAGTCGAACTGAGCAGCCATGAGGGTCGTCTTGGTCGAGATGGCGAGCGCGGTGAGGGTTTCCCTGGCCATGCGCACCTTCTCGAGATGCGGGAGCGCCCTGTCGTTCTCCCCGCGCGCCTTGTACACGCGGTAGGCGAGATCGTTGATGTCGACGCTGCCCTGCGCGATGTCGTTTCCACGTCCCGTGGCGAGGACCTGCTCAACGTGCCTGCGCGCATCGTCCAGCCGCCCCGTCACGAGGGCGATCTCGCCGCGCGCGGTGGTCAGGTCCAGGTCCTTCGACAGGCCGGTCCTGGCTGCCAGCGCCTCGACCCGTCGCATCGTGCTCCCCGCTTCGGCGAGCTTCTTCTGCGCGACGAGCGAACGCACCACGTTGGTCAGGACGTAGAACTGCGAGGTCTCCTCTCCCAGATCGGCCGCGATCCTGGCCGCCTCGCGGTAATGGACCGTGGCCAGGGCGTAGTCGCGGCTGTCCATCTTGAGGTTGCCGAGATTGTTCTGGAGCGCCAGCGTGAGGCGGGGCTCTTCCGAATATGCCTCGCCCGCATCGGTGTAGTAGCGCTCCGCCCGCGAGTAGTCGCCGGCCTGGACGTAGATGTCGCCGAGATACTGGAGGACGACGGACTGGCTGCGCGCGTCGTGCATGGTCTGGAAGAGCCGCATGGCCGCGAGGTAGTCGTTAAGGGCTCCTGCGAGCTCCCCCTTCGCCTGGCGCAGCGAGCCGCTGCTCTGCAGCGCGTCCGCCTGGGCCTTGACGCTGCCGCCGCTCACCGCGAGATCGTACGACGCGTCGATCAGCCGGCGCGCCCTGGCGTACCTGCGCATCCTTGTCGACGCCTCTCCCGAGATCCAGTAGGCACGCGACAGGGCGATCCTGCCGTCGGTCCGGTCGTTGCTGGCACGGGCGATCCTTTCCAGGCCAGTGCCCAGATCATAGGCCTTCTGGGGGTTTCCCATCATCACCTTCCGCGCTTCGGCGACGGTGGCGTCCGCTCGGGAGATAAGGGGATGGGGATCGTCCGCCCATGCAGGCACGGGCATTGCGGTAGCGGCAATCGCCGCCAGAAGAGTGAACATGCGCATGTCCTGCGGTCTTCCGATCTATGGGTTAATATCAGGTGTGGATCGCGGCGGCCGGATCGGCGCGCGACATTTCTTCGTCTTTTCCGTCGGGCTAGAAACCCGATCCGCGCCTCACCTGCTGGGCCACCACCGCGCGGGCGACGTCCCTTATGAAGTGCTGTCCGGCCCGTTCTCCGGATCCGCTGTCGCCGATCATCACGGCGACGGCGTACGCATCACCTTCCGGCGAGGTCAGGATGCCGACGTCGTTGAAGCCGGCGGTCCGCCCGCCATACTGCTGGCCGGTGCCGGTCTTGTGCGAGAGGAGCCAGCCGGGAGCCAGACCCGCCCGGAGGCGCGCATGTCCCGTGACGCTCGCTCCCATGATGGACAGGAGCGTCTGGGTGGATGCCTTGGACAGGATCCGCCCTTCGCGGAGCGCCGCAAGGCCGTCGACGATGCCGCATGCGGTGGCGCCGTCGGGCGGTGCCGCCACGTAGCGCCGGTAGGCTGCGAGACGGGTCGCTGCGGGAAGTCTGGACCGGGCCTGCTGGAACGCGCCGGGCTGCGACAGGGAGGGGTTCCAGAAGAGGCCGGCGGTGCCGCTCTGCAGGAGGCGCTCTCCGGGGCCGAAGCCGACGTCGCGGACGCCGTGGTGCACGAGCATGTCGTTGACGACCGAAGGGCCGCCTACCAGCGACAGGAGCCTGTCGTTGGCCGTGTTGTCGGACTGCGTCATGGCGCGCAGCAGCAGATCGAGGGCCGTGGTCCTGTAGCCCTGCTCGCCGACCAGCGCCACGATCGGCTGATGGAAGAGCGTCCGGTCCGCAGGCGTCACCGTCACGGGGTCGTAGAGGCCGACGCGGGCGCGGTCGACCTGCTCCATGAGCGCGATCGCCACCCAGAGCTTGCTGACGGACTGCTGCGGAAGCCGCCTGCCGCAGCCTCGGTCGATCCGCCATCCGTCGCTGAAGCTGTAGATCGAGACGCCGACGGGCCCCTCTATCCTCCGGATCGCGGCATCGACGTCGCTGGCGATCGCCGCCGGAGCGCGGGTCTCCACCACGACTGCCGGCGCCGTATCCTCGCGACGGTCGGGAGCCTTCCTCTCGTCGCTGCCGCCGCACGCCTGCAGGAGCAGGAGCGCCCCGGCGGAGGTCAGCAGCCCTGCCTTCACTGCGCGGTCGCGAGGTGGCGTACCGGCTGCTCCTCCCGATTCTCCATCGCCTGGTCGTAGGACGCGATCAGCTCGTCGAAGGTCGTCCGGAAGGCCTCGGCCTCGCGCCGGAACGGGATGTCGCTGCCGTCGCTGATCTCGGCGCTGAGCAGCCAGTCGAGGTGGCGCTTGCCGGCCTCGACCCGGCCGACGCTCTCGCAGCGCTCGCGAAGGGTGACCATGGCGTCGTCGACAAGGGAGTGGCGTTCCGACCAGACGCCGTTCCAGATGTCGCCCTGCTCGGGGTAGCGGCGCAGCCACACGATCTGCGGATCGTCCGCGTCGACCTCGTCATCCTTGGCGAGCACCACGCCGAGCCGCGCGTACAGCAGCTCCTGGAACACGACGTCGCGCTCGTTTCGCCAGCGGTCGAGGAGCTTCATGTCGCGGTTCATGTGCGCGTGGGGGACTCGCCAGAGGAAGCGGTCCATGAAGATGTCGTGCCGGAAGGACTCGTAGCGAAGTCCAGGCATCTCGAGATACACCGCCATCTCCGAGAAGGTCGATGCCTCCCGCTCGTTCTGCGCGTTGCGCGCCGCCATGGTCGCGCCGTTCATGCCGCGGGCATAGGGCATCGTCGCGGCATGGTAGATCTCGTGGAGATAGCGCAGGTCGCGGATGACCGGGTTCTCGTACTCGGCGATCTGGATGGCGCTCCACCAGGGCGAGAAGTGCGTCCATTCCAGGCGCTGGTCGGATGGCTCGAAGAAGATGCGCGGGACGCGGGCGAACTTCCGCACGACCTCGTCGACCATGCCGCCGTTGCGGTGGTTCAGCTGCACCTGGCCGCCTGCGCTCCACAGGTCCATGACGTAGTCGATGATCTCGCCAGGCTTTGAGAGCAGGACGATGCTGTCGGTCTTCATACGGCGTACCTCTGTTCTGGGATCGGCTCTTCGGCCTCTCCTGTCTGTTCTTCCGTTCCCTCGGAAATCTCCGGCGCGGTCGTCCATGTCCCGAACGGCTCGTGGAGGCGCAGGGCCGTCTCGCGGTCGCGGCTATCGCGCAGGTCGAGGACGCACGGTCCGATCCCGGCGACGAAGGCGGCCCAGCCGTCGACCAGGAAGCGACCGTCGACCAGCGCGAGATCGTGTCCTTCCGCGTGCTCCGCCATCGTGGCGGTGCTGCCGCCCCGACAGAAGTAGCCGGTGCTCAGCGCGCGATCGGTGCCGAGATCCGCTACGACCTCCTGTGCCGATGCCCAGCACATGACTGCGGGACCGCCGGTCCGCGAGAAGGTCTGCTCGCCGTCCGGGTTCTCGACGACGTCGGACCAGCCGGGCGCGTCCGTGCTGCCGAAGCGGTCGACCAGCCATGCGGCCGACATCGCCTCCGGTGACGGGATCTCTCGAAGCGTCATCGTCCGGTCCGATCGGCGAGAGGGTGCAGCTGGCATTCGTTGGTCGCCGCGGCGAGCCGGCCGAACTCCCTGCGGAATGGAGCCTTCTCGCTGATGCCGCCCATCGCGCGCCGGTACTTCGTCCGATAGGCCTCGAGCAGCTCCTGCGCAGCCTCGACCAGCTGCTCGGAGGCCGCGATCGCAGCGGTGTCCTTCCGGTCCTCGTCGGTCATGATGCTGATCCTACTGCTCGTCGTCGAGGATGAGGGCTTCGAGCGACGGCGCCATCTCGGGGGCGATCAGCCGCGTCATCGTGGGCGTCAGGCATACCCTCAGCTGCCTGTCCGATCCCGTGCCCCTGATCAGGGTCGAGACGATCTCGTCGGGATTGTCGGGTATCGGCGCCGTCGCCAGCACGCTCACGCCTGCTGGTACCATTCCCTCGATGCCGAGGCGTCTGCCCACGAGCGCCGCTGCCCGCTCCTGCTCGGCACGGTAGCGTCGGGGCAGGTCGTATACGCCGTGCGCCGACATCATCTCGACGCCCCATGCGAGACTGGTCAGGTTCTTGAACCACTGGTTGCCGAACAGCGTGCCCCGCTCACCGCGCGAGAAGACGCCTCCGCACCGGTGGTAGTAGCCGCCGAAGGGCTTCGAGTGGCTTATGACGAACGCGGGCACGTTCTCGTAGTCGAGAGCGATCTGGTACGGGTGCGCCACCGACCCGACGTAGCTGAGGTCCGGTATGATCTGGACGTCGGGACGCATCGCGGCCATGGTGCCCATGAACTCGTCGAAATGCGGCCAGATCTCCCCGTCGATCGACGACGGCTGGCTGATCCAGATCTGGGCATCCTCATCCACGTCGTGGACCATCATCTCCCAGTCCTCGCGACGGTGGCGCCGCACGGGAATGCACAGCGCCTTCGCGAACGAGGCGAAGCCCTCGTACTCGCCGTCGAATACGTGGACGGTCGGCCTGCCGCCCTCCGACCATAGCCGGGTGCAGTATTCCGCCATTAGCTTGAGGATGCCCTCGCTCGCGCCGGCCGTCGGATAGCGGTGGGGAAAGGCGTTCGCATCCATGACGACGACGGGAGCCGACCACTTCAGCCATCCGTCGAAGTACGCGGCGTGCATCTCGTCCTGCTTCTGCGTCCACGGCTCGTGGTATCGCGACAGCCATCCCGTGCGCCTGGATCGCATCAGCATCTCGAGCGGATGCTCTGCGGCGAGGATCTCCTCGATGTCGCCACCGTCGACGACGCGCATGATCGCCTTCTCCGATTCGGGCATGACGAGCGCATAGATCGTCCCCGATGCGCCCTGCTCCAGAAGACGGCGCTTGGTCTCGGCCTGTGCATACGCCGGCAGGGCCTCGTTGGTGTTCATTTCGTATCCCATCCTGCTTTTCGTGTCGGTTCCATCGTCCCGTCGTCCCATGGCCTCGTCTCATCCTGAAAATGGTTGAGCGTCGCGGCGCGTCGCTATAGGGTCGGATCTCTTTCCATCGGGGTCTTGGTCATGGGCGTTGTCGCGGTTCAGCTGGGTGTCTTCCTCTACGCCGTCCTGGCGACGTTCGTGTCGTCGGCCATGAGCGTGAACCGGCGCGAGAGCCGCCGCGATTCGGGAATTATGGTCGCCACCGGATGGGGACTCCTGTCCTTTTCCGTCGCTACGACCGTCTTCCTGCTGGCGACCGCGGCGGCCATGGCGCTCGGCTATGTCTCCGAGGACGCGATTCACCTTCCGCTCTGAGTCGCCCTGACGCCGGGGATGCGCAGGAATCGCGTCGCCGCGTCCTCCACGCTGTCGGTCCAGTAGGTATCGAAGCGCTCGTAGACCTGCATGACCCGGTCCACGATGAACGCCGAACGCCTGCGCTCCACCCAGAACCCCATCGGATTGCTCTTCAGTCGGAACTCGGGTCGCAGCCTCCCCCCGGCGTCGCGGTGTGTCCTGGCGCTTTCCAGTACGATCGTGCCGGCCATCTATTCCTCCGTCTTCGTCGTCATCAGGCCCGGGTGGTCCGTGATCACGCCCCAGGGGCGCAGCATCTCGATCGCCCTGTGCTCGTCGGCCGTCACCGGTCCGTAGACCATGTTTCGCCAGCCGACGTAGTCCGCGCGGTCGAAGCCGTCGGGGCGGGCGACGTTCCAGTCCCACACCATGGTCCGGATCAGGTCGGTTGGAAGCGGCATGTCCCAGCGTTCCGACGGCAGCGAGGCGACCAGCAGGGCACCGGCAAGGCCGGTCTCCTCGACCAGGTCCTCGACGATCCCGTGGTCGAACGACGAGATCAGCGCGTCACGTGGTGCGCGGTCTCGCAGCAGGACGGCCGCCAGACTGCCGGCGGCGCGCGTCTTGATCTCGAAGTTCCACGAGACCCGCCAGCTGCGCTCCAGCACGTGCTCGAGCAGCGGCACGTCGAGACCGGTGGCCTGACGTAGCTCGGCATAGGTGTAGTCGGTGAGCGCCCGCCCGGCGAAGGTGCGGTCATGGAAGAGCACCACGTGTCCGTCGGCGGTCGTGCGCAGATCGGTCTCGATGCCGTCTACCCCGGCCATCTCGGCACGCAGGAACGCGGCCATCGTGTTTTCGGGCGCGGTGTCGTGCAGGCCCCTGTGCGCATATACCCTCACCATCCGCGTATTCCGATCCTGTCCGCCATCCGTCACCATCCGTACCGGTTTCGCTGCCCCGGCGCGACGGCTTCCGACAGCGTACGGGCCATCTCCCCGGTCGGCTCCGCGTCCAGACGGTGCGTCGAGTAGCCGCCCGGATTGGAGTGGTTGTCGTCGAGATGTCTCTTCGCGGTCTCGAAGTCAGGGAACGGGCCGTACGTCACGTACTCGTCGGTGTGGTAGTTGTCCTCGTCGTCGGGATCGCCGCCGATCTCCAGCGAGTAGTAGTGCCTGCCCGACGGTGTCTCGACGAAGCGGCATTCCAGTCCGGTGCTCATGACGTTCCCTTTCGCGTCTGGTCAGAATCGACGGTCGAAGATCGCGACGCTGCCGGTGTCGTGGATTCCGCCGCGCAGGCGGTATGCCTGGCTCGGCCGGTCCGCGCCCTCGACGGTCTTCATGAGCCCGTCGATCTTCTCGAGGAACTCGCGGTCGGCGATCTTCCTGCGGAATGCGCTGTAGTCTATCGTCTCGCCGAGAACGCACTCGTAGGCCCGGTGGAGCTCGCCGAGCGAGAACTCGGGCGGCAGCAGCCTTGCCGGCAGATCGGAATATGCTCCCTTGCCGCGGATCCGCCTGACCGCCGCCGCTACGATCTCGTCGTGGTCGAAGGGAAGTGCGGTGGCCTCCTCGACCGGCACCACGTGGAGGTCCGGGCGCAGCAGCACGTCCTGGATCGAGGCGATCGGAACGAGCGAGTAGTAGGCGACCGTCATGCTCCAGCCACGCGGATCCCGCTTCGGGCCCGAGAAGGTCGACAGCTGCTCGACGTAGATGTCGGTCATGCCGGCCTTGTCGGCCAGCACGCGACGCGCGGCGGCGCCGCACGATTCGTCCTCCTCCACGCGCACCCAGCCGCCGATGAGCGCGCGCTCTCCGACGTGCGGCTCGACCCTGCGGTCTGCCAGGACGACGCACAGGGCGTCGCGGTGGATCGTCAGCGGCACGTTGTCCACGCTGGACAGCGGACGCTCGTAGGATGTGGCGTTCATGAGGGACTCCATAGCCCGTAGGATCGTTATCTCAAAAGAAATATGCAAAGTGCAATTTGCATATTGCACATTGCTATGCGGGAGCGTACCTTCCTGATCATCGAAGGAAGGAGACGACGGTGGACATCACGGACGCAGCGGCACTTACGGCACTGACGCCGAACGACGCCCGGACCCTCTTTCCCGGCGATCGCGCCGCGGTCGCGACGCGCTTCAGGGATCTGGCCAGGATATGGCACCCGGACCGTAACCGCAGCACGCAGGCGGTCGGCGTCTTCGCCCACGTATCCGCGCTGCACGATCGCGCCATGCGCATCCTGGAGGGCACGTCGGCGGACCAGGAGCGCGTCTTCCGTACCCGCGACGGCCGTACGTTCCGTCTTCGCTGGGCCGTCCGTCATGCCGGAGATCTCGGCGAGGTGCTCGTCGGCGAGCGTCATGTCGTCCACGTGGTGCCGGCCGACATGGACGACCTGTCCGCGCGCGCCGCCGCCTGGACCCCCTCCTTCGCGGATTCCGGGATGCGTCGCGAGATGGAGCGCTTCCTGCCGGGCGTCCGGTCCGTCCTCGATACCGCCGAGGGGCGTGTGTTCGTCGAGGGCAAGACGCCCGACCAGGTGCTGCTGCGCGACCTGATGAGGATGGGTCCCGTCGATCCGCGGCATGCCGCGTGGATCGCGACGCGGCTCGTCAATCTCGCCTGCTGGCTCCAGTGGTCGGGCATCGTGCACGGCGCGCTCGGCCCCGACACGCTTCTGATCTCCCCTGAATTCCATTCCGTCTCCATCACCGGCCCGTTCCTGTGCAGCCGTCCGTTTGGGGCCGCTCTGGATGCGCTGCCCGAACGTACCCTGCATGCGGCTCCCCGCTATGCGGCGGCGGGCGCGACGGCCGATGCTAGGCTCGACCCCGAGCTCGTGCGCCAGACCGTGAGGGAGGTGCTGGGCGATCCCGCCGGCACCTCGCTGGCGGCGGACCCCGACTTTCCGAAACCCTTCGCGAACTGGCTCCTGATGCCCGCCGCGAACGGTGCCCAGGACGACTTCCTGTCCTGGGAGGCAGCCCGCGACGCGTCGTTCGGACCGCGCCGCTTCGTGAAATGGGACTTCGATCCCGCGGCCGCGATGGCGGCCTGACAGCAAGGAGAATAGACATGGGTGGTGGAAGCTGGACCTCGTCGTCGTGGACGAGCTACGCATCAGCATCGGTCAAGGGCCGGAGCCGCGCCGAGATCTTCAGCGCGCGCGGCATGAAGGAGGCGTACGATCCCTCGAAGATCACGATCCGCGAGTCGGTCGACAGCGTCGACAACCCGCAGTCGACCCCGGTCATCATCGGCGTGGACGTCACGGGATCGATGGGCAGTCTCGCCGAGCAGCTGATCGTCGGCGGCCTGAACACGACCTTCACCGAGCTCCTGAAGCGCCGGCCGGTGACCGATCCCCACGTGATGGCCATGGCGATCGGCGACGCCTACTGCGACCGCGCACCGCTTCAGGTGACGCAGTTCGAGGCCGACATCCGCATCGCCGAGCAGCTCACCGACCTCTACCTCGAGGGCGGCGGTGGCGGCAATCTCGGCGAGAGCTACAGCCTGGCACATGCCTTCGCAGGGCTGAAGACCGTGCACGACGCGTCGCGCAGGCGCGGTCGCAAGGGCTTCCTGTTCACCGTCGGCGACGAGCCGGTGCTCGACGGGGTGACGAAGGAGCAGCTGAAGTCGGTGCTCGGGGTGGACGCGCAGGGCGATCTGTCGGCACAGGCCTGCGTCGATCTGGCCAGCCGGACCTACGAGGTGTTCCATGTCATCGTGGACGGCAGCTATGCCAGACGCGACCTCGCCGGCGTGCGCGCGACCTGGGATCCGATCCTGCCACAGCGCGTGATTCACCTGAAGGACCCGGGCAAGCTGTCGGAGACCATCGTGTCGACGATCGAGCTGCTCGCCGGCCGCGACCGCAAGTCGGTCGTGGACAGCTGGGACAGGTCGACCGCGCTCGTCGTCGCCGACGCGATGAAGGGCATCGTGGTGCCGGGTGCGGGGCGCGGCGGCCTGCGTCGCCTCTCGGCATGACCCGACTGGGGAGGAGCGATCCTCCCCGTCTTCTCTGATTTTTTCCGTTCGGGAGATACGTCATGCGCACGCGGGCATGGGGAGTGATCGGTGCTGCCTACGGCGACGAGGGCAAGGGGCGCACGGTCGACGACATCGTAGCCGGTCTCGGCGGCGATGCCGTGGTCGTCCGCACCAACGGCGGCGCGCAGGCAGGTCACACGGTAGTGACGCCCGACGGCCGCAGGCACGTGTTCCACCATGTCGGATCCGGCACCTTCGCCGGCGCCGCGACCCACCTCTCGCGGTTCTTCGTCAGCCATCCGATGTCGCTGATGCAGGAGGTCCACGCCCTCGTCGATCTCGGAGCGATGCCCGCCGTCTCGGCCGACCCGCGCGGGTACGTCACCACGCCGTGGGACATGATGGTCAACCAGGCGCTCGAGGTGTCCCGCGGCGGCGGCCGGCACGGAAGCTGCGGCTACGGTCTCGGCGAGACGGTCGGACGGTGCGAGGATGCGGGCTTTCCGCTTACGGTGGCCGATCTCTCGGACCCGGGACTGCGCGACATGCTTGTCCGCATCCGTGACGAATGGCTGCCGGCCCGTCTCGACGCGCTCGAGATCGGCGAGGCCGGTCGCGACTTTCTGCGCATGGCCGATTCCGAGGCTGTGCTCGACCGGTTCCTCGACGACTGTGCGATGTTCGCCCGGTTCGTCTCCGTCATGCCGGACGCCTCGCTCGGCGACGGTCCCATGGTGGTGTTCGAGGCTGCGCAGGGCCTGCTGCTTGATCAGGTACGTGGCGCGTTTCCGTTCGTCACAAGGTCGAACACCGGCGTCGCCAACATGGTCTCGGTTGCACGCGAGGCCGGCATCGCCTCGCTCTGCGTCGCGTATGCGACCCGCTGCTACGTTACGCGGCATGGCCGCGGACCGATGATCGACGAGCGTCCGCTGGACGCCTGGTTCGACATCGTCGATCCGACCAACGCTCCCAACGACTGGCAGGAGACGATCCGTCACGGGCTGCTCGATCTTGGCGCGCTGCGCGAGGCCATCGTCGCCGATCTGGCCGATGGCGACGGACTGGACATTGAGTGGGGCCTGTCGCTGTCCTGCCTCGACCAGGCCATCGGCGACGTGCCCATGGTCAGGGACGGCACCGTATGGAGCCTTCCTGCGGCAGCGGTGCCCGCCGCCATGGCTCTGGCGACGGGAGCACGCTGGGTCAGGACCTCCTGCGGTCCGTCCAGGACGGGGGCGCTCCCGTGCCGCATGGCGGCATGAGAGGCGCTACCCCTTCGTTGGTATTGCGGGATCCGAAGACGGACCTTCCGGTCAGAGCATGACCCGCATCTCGCCGTCCATCACGGACGTTGCGTTCCTGTAGTCGTAGAAGGAGCGGTGCTCCTCCAGATGCTCGGGCGAGAGGACGTTGCCTCCGTTGATCGCGACCCCGTCTTTTTTCACCGTGGCGGTGATGAACTGCGAGCCGCTCCGGGTCGACACCCGGTAGCCGAGAGCCTTCATGTCCCGCCGAAAGGTCGGCAGATCGACGCTGGTCTTTCCCATGTCCGCCTCCTCAGGCCGCGAGCCGGGCGTCGCCGGCCACGATCGACCGGATCTTGGCGATCGCCATCGCACGGTCCGTCGCCCACAGCGCCGAGATCTCGGGGGCGTGGGCGTCGAAGAGGTCGACGGTCTGCTCGAGCTTCTTGGCCGAGTAGCGCGGCATCTCCAGCAGGAGGATACGGCCGTTGCTGTCGTCCATGGGGGTCGAGCTCTCCATGTAGACGCCGTTGCTCGACTCGCTGACTTCGATGGTCGAGATCGACATCTCGATGCCGCGCGCCTCGTTGGCGCCGGAGAAGTAGTTGCGACCGCCGTCGCGGTGATGGATGCTCAGCTTCACCATCCGACCGCTCTTTGCAGGATAGTACTGATAGCGCAGACGCTTGTCGTGCATCGATCCGCGCGGCTTGAAGTTGGTCATGACGTTCTCCTCTGGATTGTGGGGATCATGTCCCCGGAAAGGCTCCGTCCGTCGCTTCCGCGAAGGACGGCATTGCATCAGTGGTCCGACATGTTTCAGGATGCTACCCGAGGAAGGATCCACCTTCCCGATAGGAGAGCCGACGCATGCTTCTGTTCAACGGCAGGGAGTCGCACTCGCGCTCCATACTGAAGGCCGTCAGCTGGCGCACCCTCGGCAGCATCGACACGCTGCTGCTCGGGTTCCTGTTCACGCACGACATCAAGGCCGCAGGGGCGATTGCGGGAACCGAGGTGTTCACGAAGATCGGTCTCTACTACCTGCACGAGCGGGCATGGTCGTCGGTCCGTCTGGGACGTGCCGAGAGGAGTCCGTCACCGTCGGCCTCCGCGCGCGAGACGGCGCCTTCCCCGCTGTGAGTTTTCCGTCCTCCGTCTTCACTTCCCCCGGTGTCGTCCGGTCGGGTCAGGCGCGCGGTGCCTTCAGCGTGACGAGGCAGGTGCTGACCGACGTGCCGCTCTCCTCGAACGAGCCGAGCGGCAGATCGTAGATTTCGCCTTTCATGTCGGCTACGAGCTTGCGGAAGGCGACCGCCTTGCGGTTCTCGCGGAACTCGACGCCTGCCGACATGATCGCGACGATCTGTCCGCCCGGCGCCAGGAATCTGGTCGCATGGAAGACGTGGTCGATGTCGCGCTGCATGTCGAAGGGCGGGTTCATGAGGATCCGGTCGAAGAGGCCGATCTCCTCGGGCGTGCACGCGAGGAAGTCGGCCTGGATCGTACGGTGCCCCTGCGGCGGAGCGAAGCCGGCCGTCTGCAGCCAGGCGGCCCGGTCGGGATGCAGCTCGACGCAGGTGATGGCGGCCGACACGCGCGACTCCTTCATCGCCTCGACCACCCCGAGCGCGATCGCGCCCTCGCCCGCCGAGGGTTCCAGGATGCGCAGCACGTCGCCGTTCTCCGGGACGTAGCTGCGCGCATAGTGGATGTCGGAACGATTGATCATCTGGTCGACCACCTTTGCCGGCGTCGGGAACCAGCCCATGTTCTTCGCCACGTCCGTCTTGGGGTTGCGGAATGCCTCGAACGGATCCTCGTCGACCGCGTCCGATCCTGCGCCGAGGACCTCGCCGTAGTGCTCGGCCAGCAGCAGGTTCACCTTGCGCAGCAGGTCGTCGCGCCTGAACCACAGGTGCACGTTGCCGTTCTTGAACGTCCGGAAGCGGATGTATTCGCTCTCCACCTCGAACGCCCGCCGTTCGCAGCCTCCGCGCATGGCGTCGACGGCGCCGACGATTCCGGCGTAGCGTTCCGGAAGGTCGCGACCGTCCAGCTTGAAGAACGTGCGCTCGATGTCGCGTAGCGTGTCCTCGTGGTTCCGGTGGGGATTCCACGACCCGTATTCGCCGAAGGCGGCGTCGAGCACGACGCGCGTGCCGATCTTGAAGCCGTCATGGCTGCGGAAGCGTCGATCCAGCTTCGCGAAGGCGTTGGCGATGCCCCTGCGGAACAGCTTGTCCGCATCGCCCATGAGATTGAGCAGGGTGGCTTCCGCCAGCTCGACGGTCAGCTCCGGCGGCTCCTTGGCGATCTGCGTCCTGAACTCGTTCATGGCCTGACGGTCCATCAGCTTCTCGAAGCCGTATCCCATGACGAGATGCTGCCAGGCGTTGCGGTCGATCGTCTGCCGGACGCCCGTCAGGAACTCGTCGCTCCGATGCGACGAGAAGGCGTGGTGCATGATCTCGTCGCAGAGGTGGAGGCTCGTACCTCCGGTCGAGCGTCCTCCGGCCTCGCCGGCCTGCTTCAGCAGCTCATGCGCCTGCATGAACAGGTCGAGGGCCTTCGTGCGGTATCCGACGATCTCGTCGATGGAAGCGCGCGTCACGATGGATGTCTGTGCGTTCATTGGGTCATGTCCATGATGGAGGATGCGGCAGGGATCGCGGTCGTCTCGATGGCCCCTGCCGGAAAGAGATCGGGCATGACGTCGCGTCCGCCGCCGTAGGATACCCTGATGGTCGGATCGCCCCGACAGGCTGCAGCGTACACCCGGTGGTTGCCGTCGGCGGACTCATCCGAGCGAGAGGCGCCGGTCGCCGTCGACGAGCCGGTCCCGCACCAGCATGGCGATCTGCCCCGCTGCGTTGACGCCCATGCCGTCCACGACGCCCCAGAAGCGGTGATGCTGTCCGGTGCCGGTGTCCTCCACCATGTCGCGTCCCGGGATCGATACGAGGAAGGCCCGGTAGGCCGGATCCTGCTCGGCCCGTAGCACGGTCGCGCGCACCATCGCCGTCACCCGCCTGGCGTGCCAGTCGCGTCGCCTGTCGGGACGGTGCGCGGCTGCGATCGCCTTGGCGGCATGGCCGTCTTGCGCCAGCCTGATCCTGTCCTGGAGCGCGATGTCCCAGGGGAACTTCTGCGCCTGATAGACCGCCTCGAGGCTCGTCCAGCCGCGCTCTCCCATAGCGCGCATTGACGTGCGGGCCATGGGTGACAGTATCCCGTTCTCGCCTTCGGAAGCATAGTAGCAGACGGCGGCATCCGCATCCCATCGGTCGCGGGCCGTGTCTACGGCGGCGGCGATCTCGTGGACCAGCCCCGCGTCGGGCCGTCCGAAGTGCTCTGCCTGTGCGACGGCGTCGAGCAGGAAGGACCATGCCTCGCGACGCACCTCCACCGGATCGATGCAGTAGGCGATGCCCTGGTCGCGGAACTGGGCGTTGCGGCTCTCCCGCCGCGCGGTGGCGCCTCCGCTACGCATCCGGCGCCACGCGAGACCGATGCGCGCGCCGTGCTGGAACTCGATCCGGCGCGGGAGATTGCGCTCGTCGCGCAGGTGCTCGGGCAGGACGACGGCGGCCGGCTCCTTCGCGGTACGTCCCCTCATGGCCGCCCTGAAGCCGAGTACCATGTCGGACAGCAGGCCGGCCCGTACGAGCTGGGCATCGCTGATGGAGGTCATCGTCCGCTCCTCGCGTAGAATGGAATGGAAAGGGCGCCGCGGCATGTGCCGCGACGCCCTTCGTCGTCATTCGTCGACGGTCTGCCTCAGAAGGCCGGACGGTCGTTCTTGGGGTGCAGGCGGTCGACCTCGGCGTTGATCGCCGCCTGGTAGGCGTTCCGGTAGCGGCTGCCCTGCGACAGCGTCAGCCAGCTGGTGCCCGGCATGAAGTCGAGGTCGATCGTCGTCAGGACGTACTGGCCGAACACGCTGCACTTGGTCTCGCCGCGCGAGCAGAACACGAGCTGGCTGGCGGTGGCGTAGTTCTCGCGTCCGTACTTGGCGCGCGTGCGCTCCTTCATGGTCTCCCACGGCGTCTCCGACATGTTGACGCTGTAGCGCACCGAGTGGACGTACGCTCCGCGCGGGGTGGAGGTGTATTCCACGACCAGCTTCTGGGAACCGGTCCCCTTGTAGGTCTCGGAGCCCTGCACCTGCGCGGCGGGTGCCGGGAACAGCTTCGGCAGGCTGCGGTTCTGCTCCTCCTGGCGGACATAGTAGCCCCAGCCCTCCTGCATCTTGGTCTCGACGCGCGAGTAGCCTGCCGCCCCAGCCGCCTTCATGGCCTGTGCCGGCGTCATGCCGACGCGGATGCCCGCGATGTCGCGCGTGTCGCCAGGCGTGCTTGCCAGCGAGTGCAGCACGGTTGCTGCGTCCCCGGTCGGAGCGTCAGGGCCGTCCGCCGCAGCTGCCTGACGCGGGTCGGCGGCGCTCTGCTCGGTGGCGGCTGCCTTCTTCTTGTCGAAGATCGAGACGATCGGGAACATGCGGCGCACGGCCGCGCGATTCTCGCCGCTGCGGTCCTGTGCCGATACGGCTGACGAGGACATGGCGACTGCCGCGATGAGGACGAGCGTAGTGATCTTCATATGGTGATACCCCTTTGACGTGATCGATAGACGGGACGGGTTTACGAATCGTTGCGCGCACGCCTCCCCTGCTGCCTGCCCCTGGACAGACGCTGGGGAGGCCCCGTCGCGTGCGAATTCCCTACCTGGCGGGCGGCTTGCCGTCGAAACGGTTCCAGGCGTCGTTCCAGCCCTTCGACGGCTCGACGGGCTGATGCCGGCGGAGGGCGTCGACCAGGACCTCGATCTCGTCGAGCAGGCTGCCTGCGTCCGTCCCCTCGACCGCCTCCGGTCTGCGCCGAGCGACAAGACCCTCGGCGTGCGCGATGATGTCGGCGTCGGTGGCCGTCTGCATCATGTCGTGTCTCCTGCTGCGCGTCAGACGCCGAGACCGTCGAGACGTTCGTCGACCAGAGCCATGGCGGTCCGGCTCCAGTCGTCGCCCGACATGTACGGTTCGTATGCCTGCTCGAGCGCGTTGTAGCACATGTCGACCATGATGATCATCACCGCGGCCGTCACCTCGCGCTCGTCCACGTCGTCCGACAGGAGCGCCTCGAGCGTCGACAGGTCGAGATCGGTCGACTTCATCCTCGCCGCGTCGAACTTGGCGATCTGCATGCGCACGACCTCGGTGAACCAGTCCGGCCGGGTGTCCGAGCAGATCGCGCCGAGCTGGCGGAACCTGTCCATCGTCTCCTCCCTTTCGGGGGTCATGATGGTCTCGACCATCTCCAGGGCACGGCTGGAGTGCATGTCGTCGGCCTTCTCGGGCGAGATGCCCTCGAGACCCAGCCGTGTCACGGATTCCACGTCGCTGGCGAGGAAGCGCACCTCGTCGTAGCAGCCCGACTTGCCCTGAACCTGATAGGCGACCACCTCGAAGTTGCGTCCGTTCTGGCCGTCGGTTGGGAGCAGCCTCACGCCCTGCACGTTGAGTAGCGTGCCGCTGCGCAGTCCGATGCGTGCATGCCCCGGCTTGTGCATGCCTCCGATCTTGAGGTCCTCGAGCATGGAGACTACGTTGTCGACGAACAGGGTGTCGCGGTCGGGCATGGTGATGATCCTTGTCAGTTGAAGTCGGGAAGCGTGCGCAGGACGCACGGCTGGAGGGTGCGACAGGCTTCGAGCGTAAGCGCCTCGACGCGCAGGACGCAGCTCGCCCAGTCGTCGCCGAGGTCGGTATCGAGAGCATCGATGTTCCACATGTCGGTCCTGACGGCATCGTGCGCCGCGATCAGGCGGTCGTGCAGCGCCTCGTCGAAGCGATCGCCGTCCATGACGAGCCGGAATACCGCGTCCATGCGGGTTCCGTCCCGCTCGTACGACACTGCGGCGAGGGTGGCACGATAGGCGGCGAGAATGGCGTCGAGATCAGGCAACGGGGTTCTCCTCGAACCAGAAACGGGCGGGGGCGATACGGGCGTACAGATGGCGGCAGGCCTCCGGCGTCCGCGCGACGATGCGGAAGGCGAACCATGCCACCTCGGGACCGTCGTCGATGTCCAGGACCTCGATCCTCCAGGATTCGTCGTCCAGAGCGTCGAAGCGCCGGGCGATTCCCTCGTGCAGATCCTCGTCGAATAGCGACAGAGGCATCGTAAAGGTGATGCCCGCGGTCATCTCATGCCGTCGGTAGTCGTACGCGGTTGAGTCGACCCGCAGGTCGAACGCACCGAACAGGTCGTCGAGCAGGATCATCCTCAAGTCTCCGTGAATGCCGGGTGCGCCGGACGCGCATATGTGGAAGACGCCGCGACACGGGGGAGTGGCGCGGCGTCGTACGATGGTTGCGGGTATCGATCCTGCGCCTACGCGTGCTGCATCAGAACAGCAGGTGGCTGCCGATCAGTCCGGCGGGCACCAGCACCGCCAGAAGCACCACGGGGAGACAGCCTGCGCATCCCGAGGCGGCTTCTCCGGCGACCTCTACCGCGCCCGCCGCGATCTCGGCGGCTCCGCTGACGACCGATCCGCCCGTCTCGAGGATCGCGCTGCCGATGCCGAGTACGCCGTCGACGATCTCCAGGCCGGTCTCGCAGACCTCGCCCAGAATGCCTTCCTTCTTTTCCTCCCGTTCGGGATCCTGGTGCGCTGACATGTGAAGAAGCCCCTTTCAGGATGGCGTGGATAGCGGGTCCGGTCCTCCGACGCCAGAGGTCTCAGGACATGAGCGTCTCGAAGCCGTCCTGCAGGAGGTACGAGAGACGCTGGAGGAGCCCGGATGGCCTTGGTCGCAGATGGCGCATCATCAGACGGCGCGCCGAGCGCTGGTGGATGGCGTAGACCCGGGCGGTCAGGGAAGGCGTGTCCTGCTCGGGACGGGGAAGCGCTCCGCGGCGGGGGCGGGGCCGGAACGGATCGGCATGGTCGGCGTCGATCGACGCGTACCAGAGCCCGGTCCTGCGATCCATGAAGCAGTCGGCGTATCTGCCGAGCTCCTCCGGCGCGATCCGGATGTCCACCGTCTTGCCCAGCGTGCGTCCTTCGGTCACGATCCGTCTTCCTCCATGCGCGGCGCAGGCACGCGCTCGGCATGCTTGCGAATGTCTATCGGGAACCGCCGAAGCGGCGGCGTCCGTCCTGTTCGGGGCGGTTTCCGATTCGTAGACGTTCGCTTTTTGTTCTGCAAGCGGGAAGAGTCGGGTATGCGATCAGCCGATGCGGATCGTCGGTGCGGCGAGCATCGTCATGGAAGCGGTCTGTCCTTCAGGTGCCCGAGCAGCACGAGAGCGAGCGGCATGGGATCAACGCCGATGCGCTTCAGGGCGTCCGGGACCTCCTCGTACAGGCGCGATACCGGATTGAGGTAGCCGTTCGTGTCGACGATCTGCGGCCGCCCGCCGGCGACGGGATACATGTCCGCCACGATTCGGTCGCCCATGTCGAGCCAGCTGTGCCAGTTCATCCGTCCGGCATACCAGCCGTGAACGACGCGGATGCCGTAGCGCTGCGACAGGGCCGTGCACAGCACGTGGCAGCTGACCGCCTCGGGCGGATCAAGGTCGGGCAGCGCCTCCACGTCCGCGGCCATCGCCATGAAGACGTCCCACTTGGCGGGAAGGATGCCTTCCATGCGGCGCGCGTAGAGCTTCATGCCGCGTTCCGTACCGTGATGGATTCCAGAAGCGGCACGGGATCGGGATGGCGAAGCTCGAGGAAGCCGAGCTGCGTCTTCAGCGCCTGACGGCGCGCCACGGCCGAGCAGGACAGCGCCTCCTCCACGGCCTTCTTGACGCGGTCGATTCCGGTCATGAGATCGGCGTCGATGCCGGCCAGCTCGGAATCCGGCGCGATCGCCGAGGCGGCCGCATGGCGGCGCATTAGTTCCGGAAGGTGCTGGTCGACCAGCGGTCGGATCGGCGTTCCCGCGGCATCTGTCAGATCCGGTTCCGCCGCGACCGCCTCGCGACAGAGGCGCAGCACGCGTGCGGCCTGCGCGTTGCCGCGCGGCATGGGCAGGTGCGCGGGCAGTTCGAGAGCCATGCCGAGCGCCTCGGCCAGCGACGTCGACGTCCGACGGTCGAGCCCGAGCTGGATCGCCGCACCGGGCATCTGGAACCGTCCCATGACCGGGTGCGACAGGTGGGCGATCGCAGGCTGCGGCTTGCCGTTGTAGTCGGTCTTCGCCTCCATCTGGAGCAGTACGCCCTCGCCCACATCGCTCCAGGCGGATGGGTCCCTCGTCTCGCGCGTACTGGACGCGCGGTGCTTGGTCTCCTCGATGTAATGCACCTTCAGGAACGTGCCGGTGCACTGTACGGGAGCGCGGCGCTCGACGTAGCGTCCCAGCGCCTCCGCGAGCCTTTCCTTCACGGTGAACGACGGCGTCGTTCCGTCATCCTCCGGATCGGCCGGAAGCAGGTCGTCCAGTCCTAGCATCTCGATGACCGCAAGTGCCTGCAGGCACTCCCAGACGCGGGCGATCATCGTATCGAGGCCCATCTTGATGTCCTGACGCTGTCCGTCCGGCGCCACGACCGTGGTCCGGGAATAGTGGCTGTCACGGATGATGACCTGTATGCCACCAGGCAGCGTGATCGTCGCCGTCGGCACGTACTTCGAGTGATAGCCGCGTCCCGAGACGGCCTCGTCGTAGTCCAGCGATAGGTCCAGGCTTCCGCGGTGGGCCCAGAGGAGCGCGCTGACCTTGTCCGCGATGTCCTTCGGCTTGAGCAGACCGTCATCGACCTCGATCTGCTTCTGCGTCTCGGCGGGTACCTCCGGAGCCGGTAGTTCGACGACCACGACGTGGCGGGTATCCATCCACTCCAGAATCCGCCGCAGCAGGGTGGCGATCGGGCTGTTGCTCGGCACGTGCTCGATCCGCGTGAGCGCGTTTGACGACGAAGCGGTCATGATGTTCCTCGGGACGTTGACTGGGAATATGTCCGCCGGACACGCCGGCGGACGGTCATGCCGCCTGGCGCCCCTTCCGCTCGACGACCGCCTGGTCGACCGCGACGAACGCGAGGCCCTTGTTCTGGCCGATCAGGCCCGGCTCGTAGCGGGGCTCGCCGTCCTTGTCGTCGCCTGCGTGGACGTAGTCGATCGCCGAGAGCTGGAGGTCGAAGTCGACGTCCTCGAGGACGAAGGTGACTGTCGACTTGTGGATGCGGATCAGGTCGCTGTTGACCCGGCGCGTGGCGTCACCCCAGCGGACGTCGAACGGACGCCCGGACTCGAGCATCTGCTTCAGCTGGTTCGCGAGGACCACTGCGGCGCTGGTGCCGCGCTTGGGAGCGACGATGGCGATCGCGCCGTCGAGCTTCTTGAGGGTCTTGTGGACGGTGGCGGTGATCTTGGGCATTTCGTTTTTTCCTTCCTGGATCTGGATCTGCTTACGTCCTGGCTGGGCTTTCTTGTTTTCCGCTCCTGCCAGGATACTGCCCTGCCTCGTCACCGCCTTCCGCGCAGCGAACCTAGTCCCCGACGGCGTCCTCGTCGTCCATGTCGTCGCCGTCGTCGGTCCCGTCGTTGAGATCTGCGTTCTCCTCGTCGGCGACTACCGAGAGATAGTCGGAAAGCTGCTGGTCGAGGCCCTGGTCCGAGATGAACCCGGCAAGGTGGATCACGATGGATTCGTCGTTCCAGCCCTGTGCACGGGCTGTCTGCTCGGCTCCCGAAGGGAGGTGTCGTGCTGCAGTCATGATGTCGCTCCTTGGTCTATGATGTCGTGGTCGCTGGGGATGTCCCATGGACGATCACGTAGGTCGTGGCGGCCTCCACCAGCATGATTCGCCTGGTGCGCGGGGCGAGGTCCAGGGGGCTGAGGTGGTCGCCGTTACCGTACTGCCAGAGCAGCACGGCGATCCGCTCGATCTCGGCAAGGACCGACCGGTCCCGTACGACGAGGTCGAGCGCCTCCTTCAGGATGCCGAGACGGAAGACCGCCCGGCCGTCAGGATCTTGTCCGGTCGTCCGGCGCTCGTTCTCGGCTATCTCCGAGGCGAGTTCCCGCCGCAGCTCGCGGCGCAGGTCTACTGCCATGGACTTCTCCTATGGATGGATCTGGTGGGCCGGCGAGGCATCCAGGTGGAATGCGCCGCCGGGCATGGTCACGTCGACCGCGAGGTCGATGGCCAGAGGCTTGACCCAGATGGCGCGCGACGAGAGCGAGAAGGTGACGCCGAGGTCCGACATGAGCAGGCATTCGAGAATGGTCTCCCCCATGCCCTGCGCCGCCTTGCGCGGGACGGCGTTGCCGATCCATTCGCGCACCTTGCCCTCGCTGCCGCCCGAGAGGTCGAAGGACCGCTGCGAGCCTTCCGCGAAGATCTCCTCGGGGTCGAACAGCGACTGGAGCGCGGCGAGCTCGAGTACCGTAAGGGGGCGATGCCATGTACGGTCGGACGATATGATGCGGGTGGCCAGCCGCCGGGTGTCGTCGGGCAGGACGCCGTTGCCGTCGGCGGGGCGCGCATCCGTTCCAAGCGGCACCACCCGGAAGTGCTCGACCCTCTGCATGCCGGTGCCCGCGTCCCGCGCATCCGCTACTGAGAACCTGCCGTTCGACGGGTGCGTCTCGCCGGTGACCGTTCCGCTCGGCTCGTTCCAGCGTCCGACGCCGAGCGTCGACGAGCGGTCGCGTCCGGCGTAGCGCGGGTCCGCGACGGAATAGGTGCCGTTGTGCGGGCGAGACGCGCCGGCGACTGTTCCCGTCGACTGGCTCCAGGGACGGACGCCCAGCACCTCGTTGTGCGGCGAGCCCGGCGGGATCTGGCTGGCGACGTCCGCCACCGGTCCGTCGAGAGGCTGGATGCCCCAGTTCAGCAGTCGGCCGTCCGAGACCTCCATGTCCGGGTCGGCGAGCGAGCGCCAGTCGCGTCCGGCCTTCACGAACGCGAGGCGGCTCCATGTCTTCCACTGCAGCTCAGGGATGCGGTGCAGGGGACCGCCACGGGGATCACCGGGCAGCGGCATCGCGCCGAGGACGTGGCCGATCGGGCGCATCGGCAGCTTGTGCGGCTCGTACAGGAACGGCGGCATGCTCTCGACGTGCCTCGCCACCATGAGGAAGCGCCGACGGTGCTGCGCCAGGCCGCCGACCTCGCCGCAGTCGTGCTTGGATTCGGTGAACACGTAGCCGTAGCCGCGCAGCAGACCCTGGATGCGGTCCAGCAGCTGGCGGCCGGCACGCCCCTCCGAGGTGATGAGCGGTACGTTCTCGAACAGGATGATCTTGATCGGATCGTTCCGGTACGCCTCGAGCGTTAGCATCATGCAGCGGATGGTCAGCGCGTTGAGCGCCTGGTACTTGTCGGTCGGCGCCAGGTCCTTCGGAAGAAGCCCGGAGAAACCTTTGCAGTTGTGTGTGGCCATCATTGGGGCGCAGTAGGTGTCGTCCTCTTCGACGGACAGGTTCCATACGCGCTCTTCGACCACCGAGGTGGAGATTGATCGCACTCTGACCCATACGGCGTCACCGTGGAATTCGTGAAGAGCGCGTCTGGTCGGGTTGCTGCGAACCACGATCTCCCAACGAGGCAACGTCTGTACGACGCGTCCTTCAATCGTCTGAGAGCCTCCTTTCCAGCACAGGTTGATGCATCCGAGACGCGATTGCCTGAGTAGAAGGCGTTGGACGTCCCTGAGGAGCTGGAGCGACGTGGATACTATTTTCCAGCGAGGCTGCAGAGTCTGTCCTCGAACGCTGGTGCGCTCGCCTTCCTCCGATCCGTCGGCTGCGTGGTAGCCTTCTATGAAGGCGTTGGTTAGATGGTCTTCTACCTCGAACATCCCAGCAGGCAGGCATTTTCTGGCAGCACCGTCTCCGATAAGGCCGCATAGGGTATGCAGGTGCTTTGCGTTTGTAATGATTTTGACGTTGGAGTCCGTCTTTCCAATGGTGTCGTGGCTGAGACCCAGTCGATGTAGGATTTCTCGTACACGGCAGGCTAGATCGCCGTCGCGCGAGCCTACGCAGAAGACCACCCTATAGGCGTTGCCCATACGGTATCCGTCTCCGGCATACGCTCCCAAAAGGTACCATAGGTCAGGCGATTCGGCATGTGGAGAAAGATCGACTATCCGTGAATCGATAGCGGTATGGGGCGGCTTTGCGTATCGCCCTATCGCGCCACTGTCCTTCCTGACGATCTGGGGATTGTCCATGCTGTCGAGGAGGGCTCTAGCTCCGCCAGGCCTTCCGTGCTCGACTGGATATCCGACACGATCTCCGCGACGGACGTGCTTGGCTTCGATGAATTCCGGGCTGGTCAGTTCCGAAGTCTTGGTTTTTCTATCGTAGGTCGGCCTGCGGACCCACAGGGGGTGTTCGGAGGTGAACCGCTGTTCGTCGACCGTTCCGTTCAGTCGTATGCCGAACATTTCGCCTTTGTACATGTGGCTGCCGACATGCGTGACCATTCGCATCCTTCCGCGATGCGTAAGGACGTATTCACCCACTCGAGTCGTTTCGATGGGACGGGTGCCATCTTGTGTCACGATCGGGCCATTGCCGGGAAGACAAGGAGCCGAGATGAACATGACGTCGACGGGCTTCGATCCGCCGAACGCGCCGCGCACGTCATGGGGCATCGCCTCGCGCCAGTCGGCAGGCGGCTGCTGGCCGTGGAAGGCCACGTACTGCTCCCTGCTGAACAGGTCCATGACCGTGCCGGGCACGCCGGTCAGCCTGCCGAAGTTGGCGATAGCGCCCTGATCGACGTCGATGCCGCCGGCACATTCGTAGCGTCCTGCCACTCCGTCCATGACCGCGCGCGCGTCGTTGAATCCGGCAGCGCCCGATCCGATGCCGCATGCCAGATGCGCAACGCGGTAGACGCGTTCGGTCCTGCCCCTGATGAGCATGTTCGTTTTCCTTCCGTTGATGTCTCGCCCTGCTGCCTCCGGTCGGGCCCTGTCATCAGAAGACGGGGATATCGCTCGCCGGTGACAGGCTGCTGTCGCCCTCGCCGTGCCGCATCCGGAGGAAGCGGGTCTCGTCCTCCATGCGTCGGCGTGCCTCCTGCGCGTGGCGGCGCATGATGCCGGCCAGCGTATCGCGCACGACGCCGATTCCCGCCGCGAACTCCGCGCGGATCTGGTCGCGCTCCTCGCCCTGGGAGGCGTCATGGGCTACGATGTATGCCCGGACCAGCGACGGCACGTGCTGCTCCATGAGGGTCCGGCCTGTCTGCAGATCGTCGCCAGCGAACAGGTCGTCCTCGGCCGCCTGGAGCGACAGGGCAAGGGTCCTCACGGCGGATACCGCCATCGTGGCTGAGGCGTTCAGTCGGTCCTCGACAGGTGACAGCGCGTCGTCGGGCATCGGCTCGGGGTCATCGGCCGGTGCCGGTAGCGCCGTTGCGGCGATGGCAGCCGCGTCGGCGATCGCCGTCGGCTGCTGCTTGGGAGCCAGATACTCGATCCTGTGCGTGGCGACCCCGTGATGTCGCAGGACCGCGCGCAGAGGCGGCACGAGCCAGGCGAGAGTTCTCCTGACCTCTCCTTCCGTAAGCAGGTCGGACGATCTCAGGGTCGCGCGCAGATCGTCCGTCGCCGTGGACATCCGATCCCACTGGACGTGGTCGGCCGAGGCGTCGTTGTCGAGATAGGTCGACCGGCCGTTGGTCTCGACGACCGGGCGGCTCGGATAGTATCCCCGGCGTACGAGGGCGCGCAGCGGCACGTCGGGATGGAGCTTCTGCAGCTTGTCCATGGCGTCGTCGTACGCCTTGGCCAGCCGTCGCGGATTGCGTGGGACGGCGCGAAGCTCCTCGAGGAGTGCGTCGAGCGCATCCACCGCTCCGTATGGGTCGTTCGATCTTTCTCCGGGAAGGTGAAGAGGCTGGTCCGGCCGCCGAAGATAGGCGGGCAGCTGGAAGACGCCGACCAGCGACATGATCCCGCAGACGGCGCTTGCCACGACGAGAACCACTGCGAAACCCGGCGTCGTGGCCGCTACGGCCTTGACCGGTCCGACGAGCCACAGCAACGGGACCGCGCCCATGAGAGCCGTGACGGCCGCCTTCGATCTGGCCGCCTTCCGCGCCGCCTTCCTGAACTGGGCCATGTTGACGCCCTGGAGAGACTGGGGCGTCCAGCCGTTCGTGACGGTACGCTGGACATGGAGGTCCTTCATGTCTGTGTCCTGTGCTGAGAGGGGCGCCGACGGCGTCGGCATGACGAGGGCCGCACCTTTCGGTGCGACCCCTGCATTCATTCGTCGTGTTCGCAGCGCCAGTCGTCGACCGTTGCCGAGCGCCGTTCCTGCATGGTCTCCTGGCCGAACCAACGGCGGGGATTGCCACAGCAGGGGCCGCTGCAGTCCTTGGGTGCCGCCGCCGAACGGCGGACCCAGAGCTCGTCGTTCCTCACGCCGAACAATATGCCCCGTTCCCGGGCGCGACGGATGGACAGCCTACGCTGTGCCCTCCGGTAGTCTCTGTCTCGCAAGCTGACCTCCGCTTGCCTGGGCCGGCACGATTGCCGGACCGGGCATGTTCGGAGGTCGGAGTATGGCAACGCTCATTGCGTTATTGGACATGGCGGCCGCCCTGGAGTCAAGAGGATGCGATCTGCTCCGGGGCGGTCAGACGCTCTGCACGCGCGATCTCCCAGGCCATGTTCCACACCGCCACGTCTCCTTCCGCGTCCGCGTCGAAGGGGCGTTTCACCACGCCCGCGAAGGCGTCAGCCATGTGCACGTTCGCGTCGAGGAAGTCATGGGTCGCACAGCTCTTCTCGTATTCCGCGGTCGCATTGCGCTGGCGGATGGCCGTCAGGGGATCGACATCGCCACAGCCGACGTCGGATGCGGCTCCCGCAAGCGCGCCGCACTCGTCCTCGACCGCAAGCGCGAAGGCGTGGGCGATGGCGCGAGGCCGGACGAAGTTCGGCAGCGAGGAGAGCAGGACCTCCTCGTTCTCGGTCGTGAACAGCACCGGCTGGTCGCCGCGCGCCTCGTGCATCCACGAGGCCGTCCGGCTGTCCCATTCCATGGTCTCGACGATGAACCGGTCTGGGCTCTCGCGCTCCGCCTTTTCGGAATAGTTGACCCAGACGCCGATCCCGGACGGCTCGTGCACGAAGAACGGCATGGCGTCGTTGTGCCAGCTGTGGTCGGTCCATCCGCTCTCGAGCAGAGGAAGGGGTATGTCGTATGCCGAGAAGTCCGGAAACTCCCGCTTCACTCCTCTTGGCCGCTCGCTGGTCACGACATGCCCCTCCGCCAGAGCGTAGCGGTAGAGCTCGAGCTCCATGTCGGCGAGCGCGCCGTCGTGCTGCATGTTGCCGATCGTCAGGAGCCAGGTGGGTCCGGCGGGCGGCGCCTTGCCGTGGCGGCCGTCCTTCCAGTGCTCGATGTACAGCGTGTCGAGATATACGCGACCGGTGCAGCCGTCGAGATCCTGGCCTGGGATCTTCGCGCCGATATCCTCGCAGTCGACGCCGGATGCGCGGAACTGGTCGATGGTGATGATGCCCATGTCTGGTCTCCTGATATTAGTCGCGCCCCTGCACGAGTGACGTGCAGGGGTCATGTTCCGGCCTATGCCGGCTCTCGCCGGTCGGCCTTCTCTCCGTATGGCGCCTCGGCGCTAGCGATCGGTTCGGGGGCGTCCGGATTCCAGCGCTGGACGATGATGCGACGTCCTCGAGACGTCCAGTCCGCCCACTGGCGTACACGTTCGGCATAGTCGTGTGCGTCGCCCGCCCTGACCAGTCCGAACCTCGCCTTGGGCGGATCGGGGAATGGCTGCATGTCCTGCGAGATGTCCGGCGTCTCCATGGGCACGCCATAGGCCGGAGGGAGACCGGCCCTCCGGGCGACGTAGTCGCACAGACGGACCCACAGTTCCCCATGGTTCTTCCAGCGACCGTATTCCGGGTGCTGCGGATGCCAGTAGGCCGGAATGGGGCTACGCTGCGCATCCTTCACGAAATGGATGCATTCGCGTACCAGGACGCTGTCGTCGGAGGGGTAGTGGTCGTATGCCCCGGATGCGACCTGAGGCATGTTGTGCAGCGCATATCCGGTCCACCGCGCCCAGTCAGCCATCACCTTGCCCTGCTCCCGGTCCATGCGCGAGGGCAGGTTCCTGAGGAGTATGGTCAGGCAGTAGAAGATATAGGAGGCGGCCAGCGAGTCGGGAGACCCGTCTTCCCGGGCGAGCGCGTAGATGTCCGTGTCCCCCATGCGTCCATGCCATGTCCGACCGAAGCGCATGCGGTGATAGTAGTCTACCGCGTTCTCAGCGGGGGTCTGCTTCGAGGCGTCGGAGCGCACGGCGTCGACCCGTCGCTTCAGCACGCCGATCCGTTCCTGGATGTCGCGGTAGTGCTGACGCGGTGTCCGTGCGTTGATGATCTGGTCGCTACGGCGCGGCTGTCCGTCGTAGAGCGACAGCACGTCCTTGACGAGATCGTCGAGCGGCTCCGCGAGATGCCGGACCTGTTCGATCAGCAGGCTGGCGTGACTGAGGGCGGCGCTGGGGGAATGATCCAGGGACATGAGGCCTTCCCCTTCCCTGATCAGGTTCTCCGCGTCGTCGATGAGCCTGCGCGCGGCCCGGGCGACGGCATCGGCGCTGCGCGCCATCCGCTCGTAGGGGATGACCGGTTCGACGTCCGCCGGCGCGTCGCCGAACTTCAGGGGGCCCGTCTGGTAGGTGGCGAGGCTTATGCTCAGCGACGTGTCTGCCATGAAGCCGGTCCAGTGCGCGGCTCCGGCATCCTGCGCGATTTTGTCGAGCGCCTGCTGATATGGAATGCCGCGTTCGGCGGCGACTATGCGTGCGGCCTTGCGCGCCTCTCGGACGCGCAGATCTTCCTTGTGGGACATGATGGTCTCCGTAGCCGCGATGGGCGACGCCGTCCGCTCGCATCTCCGCGGCCATGGAGTCATGGGTGGGAGAGTGTCAGAAGATGGGGATTCGGGGTGTTCCTGTGGCCCCGCGAGGGTTCGTCATTGGCGGACGACAGGACTTCCACGCAGCCCCTGTCGTCCGTTCTAGGACGGCCGTCGTCCCCTGGCAAGGCTAGCGTGCATCCGCGTCCTGGCGGAACCGCGGCCGCCCTTCAGGGCGAAGCTCTCGTCGGCGATCACCCGAAGCTGACCGGGACGGTCGAGGGCCGAGGAAGGCGCGTACCGCTTCACGCCGGGGTCACGCGCCAGGACCGTCCTGCGCGAGAGCATCCAGTCGTCGAGGTGCATGACGACGAGAGCGAGCAGATCCGCCGACTCGTCGAACGTCCGTGCCGCGAAGATCTCGTCCGGAGCGCCCTCGCCGACGCATACTGTGAGCATCGGGCGCATGCTCTGGTTCGTCTCGACGACGAGGCGCAGTCCGATCTCGGGATGACGTCTGGCGATCGCGGCGACTGCCCGCTCGATCCGGTAGGTGCCGTATGTCGGAGCGCTGGGCCTGAACATGGACGGCACGAAGCCCCGCTCCTCGAACGTCTCTCGTTCGATCAGATTCCTGTCCGAGATCCGATCCCCGCAGAACCCTCCCGGCAGCGCCATTTCCCGAGGGGCTCCCGATCGCCTGGCGATGTGCAGGAAGTGTCGGCCGTCAGGCTGTGCCTGCATCATCGTGATGGCGGCCTTCTGGTACGGGTGGAGTCCGAGCATCTCGTCCATTTCGTCTTCCTTTTTCTGCATGTCGTCTGTCACCGTATCGAAGCCAGCGCCTCCGTCAGCATCTCCCGATCGTCCGGATGGATGTAGTCCTCGTCGCGGTTCGAGACGATCTCCTCGACCGCCTCGGTCAGCGCGTCCGGATCGCCGTCGACGTCGTCCAGGGCGTCCCGCAGCATCTTTTCGTCCTCCGCGTGCAGGACGTCGTCACGGTTGTCCAGCATTTCCTCGGCCGCTTCGATGAGCTTGTTCATTGTCGTTGCTCCGTTCGCGACATCAGTCGCAGGTGGTGATGATGGACATCATCGAGGAGATCAGCAGCATGTCCGGTCCCGTCGGCGACGGTGTCGGCGATGACGTGACCGGTCGTGGGCTGGACGGAAGCGCTACCGGCCCCGAGATCGAGGACGTGCCCCTGGCCATGCGTCGTCCTGGTGTCCGCGAGCCGCCGACGGCACCGTATCCGCCCTTGGGGATGCTCTTGCGATACATCTCTCAGCCCCCGAAGCCGGGCCAGACGTCCACCGGGGCGGTGACGCCGTCCTGCCTGATCAGCACGTAGCGCGCGTCGAGATCGAAGGGGCGCGACCAGTTGGTGGCGTACATGCGCGTCGTGTCCCATCCGCGCTCCGTCACGAACTCGACGAGGCCGGTGAAGCCGCAGTCGGTCTCGTCGACGTTCTCGGCGTTCAGGGCCGAGGCGATGTCCTGACTGTCGAGATAGAGGTGCCCGTCCTGGATCTCGGACAGTGCCACGATGTCACCGAGTGCCGGCATGCTGCTCTCCCTTTGGGTCTGGCCTCCTGCGCCGTATGGCGGCGTACACGCTGCGTGCGAAGTCCGCGTGATGCTGGAAGCGTTCGTTGATGTGAAGCCGTTCGTCGCAGTGGACGAATCGGGCGATGGGGCGGTCGGCCGCCATCCGGATGCAGGTCCGCGCCGCACGTGCGGAGGTGGCGTCGCCCCAGGTGTCGGCGCAGAAGTCGTCGTCGGTGACCAGGCGGATCCACCCCGCCTCCATCGCGGTCGCGTACTCGCGCGGAGCCACGTCACCGAAGTGGTCGATGACCTTGGGATAGTGGTCCCCGTCGAAGCCGACGGGGACGATGACGCCGTCCGCCCTGATCCAGTACCCGTACTGGTCGGGACGCATCATTCCCCCTTGGGGTCCTCGGTCAGTACTGCGGCGCCGCTGAGAGGATGGAACACCGCCTTGCGGCCGCTCCACGAGATGACGATCAGCTCGCAGCCGATCCGGTCCGACAGCGCGAGGATGTCGGCGGGCGTCACGACGTTCGGAGGATCGCCGGCGTCGACGAGCTGGCCGTCCTTGCGTACCAGCATGACGATCTGGCCGTTCGGACGGGTGAGCGCGCCGTTGCGCGAGATGCCGCGCATGGCCCGCTCGAGGATGGCGCGTCCCTCGGCGCCGATCGCCCAGTCCGGCGCGCATGCCTTCGGCAGGGGAGGCGCCTGTACCGGTATCGGCTGCGGCACCGGTCGTGGCTGGTGGTGGGTGCGGTGGCTACGCTGCTGCGGTACACGCTCGGCGAGGGGGCGGGTGCCGGAAGCGGCCATCATCGCTGCGAAGTCGTTCATGTCGTTTTCCTTTCACTTGATTCGTTCGCGTATGGCCTGATTGAGATGCGTATCGTCGCGTTCGAACGTCCGGTTGTCCATGCCCCTCCACGGTCGCAGGGCGGCTGGCCGCTGCGATGACTTCTCGATGTCCATGCGAAAGGTCCGGTCCGTCCACGTCGTGACCGTCGCGGATTACCAGTAGACGTCGTTCAGGACGAACTGCCAGATGCCCTCGTCCACGCGCGGCCCGCCGGACGCGACGCTCATGTTGCTTCCGTTGGTGCCTGCACCTCTGGCTACCCGATAGATCATCTGGATCCATGAATGCACCGCGACGCTGCAGTGGGTATGGTAGGGCACGTCGACGCCGTTCATCTTGCAGGTGAAGCTGCTGTTGATCTCGCGTTCGCGGTAGCCGTTGCTCAGGGTCCGCGTGACGTCCGAGATCAGCCTGGTCGACAGCACTCCGCGATCGTCACCGGTACAGCTGAGTTCGGGAGCGTCGGTCGGCGACAGTAGCCCGGCCCTGGACCGCAGCATGTTGGCGGCATACGGGCTGGGGCTCGGCTTGGCGTTCCTGCAGGCGGAAAGGGGTGCGGCCTGCACGATCAGCGTCGCGGGATCGATGGAGTAGCATTCCTCCTTCATCTCCATGGTCATGCCGGCGGTGCCGCCCTCCTTCCAGGAGCAGCTCTCCTCGCGTCCGTATACGGTGCCGCCGAGGCATGCCGTCGCCGGGTTGACGCCGGTGCCGCCCGACGTGAGGCCGAACTGGGCGAATACGGACTCGAAGCCCGTCTTGGCGGCCTTCGTGCATTCGCCGGGGTCGGCGTATCGGCCCGACAGGTTCTTCCTGTCGACCTCGATGCAGGTGAAGTCGCCGTTGTAGCTGCACGAATAGCCGTAGCCGAGATTGACGCCCGATGCGCACTCGTCTGCGGGAGCGGTGCCCGGGACGGTCAGGAGGTCGCCGCCGAGCTGGAGGATCGACTGTGCGCGCATGAGCGTATTGTGGAGCACGTTCTGCGGCTTGGCGCAGCTGGTGTTGTCCGTGATCGACACCGCGTTGGTCTTCTCCGCGAAGGCCACGCATGCGAGCACCTGGGACCTTCCAGAGCATGCCGAGTACCAGCCGTAGGTGGGTCCGACCAGCGTATCGACGATAGGCAGTGAGATCCCGGAGGTCTTCTCGACCTCGATGGCCTTGCGCATCACGATGATGTCGCCCGTCGCCTCCTGCGCCGTTGCGGCCGAGGGTATCGCCATTGCCGCCGCCGTCATGCAGAAGGCCAGGATCTCGCGCGCGCTCATCGTCCGTCGTTCCACTTCGTGTCGTCGACCCCTGGTACGATCACCCCGGGAGCCAGGCCCAGCCTGTCGATGTCCGCCGATCGCTGCGGTCCAAGTCCGTATCCCCGCGCGCTTTCGCCGCGCAGCCTTCGCGTAAGTTCCTGGGCGCGTCGTCCGGCCCGTATGTCGTCCGGAGACACTCGCTTCAGGTTCTGCGCCGAGGGGCGGTCGAGCGCCTTCCTCATGTCGGCGGCCCCGTCGGGCGCGGTCCTGGGGGAGCAGGCGCACGTCGCTGCAAGCATCGCGATACTGATCGTCGTTCCGCCACGCACGGCGCCGCTCTCCGTAGGTCGTCTAGTAGTTCTGACGGATGTACTACGTTTTCTGGATGACAGGAATACTCTCAATGCTCTGCATATCGGTTTGACCCTCTCCTATCCTTAAAATTATTTTCCAACCGTTTCGGGGATGATTCGGTCCTCATGTGTTCGTGCGGCTCCGGTCTTTTCGATGCTGCTGGTATGAAAAACCCTCCCTCTCGAGCTCCTGGCCGGTCTTGGAGATGGTTTCGGATAGAATCGGCGCACCTTCCGCGTGCGAGCGGGTCGCTCGCACGCGGAAGGCATCGTGTTCTAGTAGTCGGCACCGCCGCCGGCGCCGCCGAACGATCCGCCGCCCGGAGTGAAGTCCGGCGGGGACGGGGATGGGGAGGAAGGTGCGGAGGCCGCAATGATCGCCGCGTTGCGGGCATTCTCGTCGTCGCGACGCCGCTGGCGCTCGCTTTCCTCCTGCTCTTCCTGCTCGCGCTGCCTGCGACGGCGGTCGGCCTCCTCGCGATCGCGCTGCTCCTTTGCCTGACGCTGTCGCTCGCGTTCCTCTTCCTGACGGCGCTCCTCCGCCAGGAACGTGTCCCGCTCGGCCGGGGACATCGCGTCGAGCATGGCCTGGCGACGGCGCGCCGCCTCCGCCTGGCGCTCGCGCTCCTCGTGAGCGCGCCGGTCCGCCTCGATCTGCGCGAGACGCCGCTGCTCGGCGCGTTCCTCCGCTGCCTCCGCCGCACGCTTGTCGGCGGCCTCGCGATCGAGCTTGGCCTGTGCTAGCAGCGCGGCCTCCCGACGGGCGCGCTCCTTGCGGGTGGCGAACCGCCAGATTCCGTAGCCTGCTCCACCTGCGGCGCCGAGCCCCATGCAGGTCAGCACGAAGTCCCAGAACGTCGCCATGCGCCGACGGTGATCGCTCTCCCGCTTCGCGATCTCCCGCTGTTCCGCCAGTGCCCGTTCCTTGCGCGTGGTCGAGGCGAGCGCCATGGTCGCCCGCGCACCGGCCAGGATGGCCTCGGGGACCGTCTCCGATCGCAGGCGGTCCTGCTTGAGGATCGGCACCATGACGTCGCGAGCGATCTCGGAGGTCTCCTTGTCGGTCAGGCTGTCCTCCAGCCCGTAGCCCGGTGCTATATAGAGACGCCCGGAGCCGGGGCGACCGTCGCCGGACGACTGGAGCAGCAGGATGCCGTCGTCGATCCCCTTGCGTCCGATGCCCCAGTGCCGACCGAGCGCAGTGGCGTACTCCTCCTTGGGGACGTCGCCGATGTCAGGCACCGTCACCACTACCATCTGGTGCTTGGTGCGACGCTCGAAGTCGGCGATTTCCCGAGACAGTTCGGCCTCCTGGTCGTCCGGAATGACGTTCGAGGTGTCCACGACGCGGCCGGTGAGTTCCGGGAACCGGATCTCGGCGGCGATGGCTGGAGCCGCGACGAGCAGTACTGCCAGTAGTGAGGCGACGATGCGCATGGGGATGCTCCCTGTAATGTCGTGCTATTCGGCCGAACCGGGCCGTACGAGTCGTCTGAGGCCCGACATGAGGCGTGCTCCCCGACCTTCCGGCGCTGGGGGCTCTTCCGACTCGTTGAGCGCGATGGTGTCGCGGATGCGTCGGCGTATGGCCTGGACGTCTTCGTTCTCGGGAGGCGCGAATGCGGCCTTCATCTCCGAGACATGCAGCTGCCGGTCGAAGGAGCAGCCATAGCAGCCGTCGACGATGCGCCGTACGATGGCACGACGTGCCCCGACGACGGGAAGCATGACGAACACCTCGTCGCCGGGAACGAGATTCGCCGTGCTCCGTATGAGGCATCCCGAGCGGGACAGGTTTACGATCGTGACGTTCTGACGGGGGAGGGACTGGCTTTCCACGACGCCGTGAACATCCATGTTGCGGCGCTCGAAACGCTCCACGCGGATCGTCGTCGGCACTTCCCTGTGCCCTGCGTCCGCGCGCGGGTTGCGTAGCGCGTCGATGTCGGTGCCTTGCATGGCGACCTCCTGTGATGGTGACGTGGCAGGATGCGGTGTCGCGTCCTGCCACGATGTCAGTCCACACCCGTGTCGATGGGACCTGCGTTGAATTCGGCGTTGCGTGCGGCGACGCCGCGTCCGCCGTGGCGCTTGCGGGCGGCCTGGCTGGGACGTCCGTAGCCGCGACCCAGCCGGAGGCCGGGCACGGGACCGCAGCGGTGCTCGAAGTCGCCGCGACGGTTACGGCAGCGCTTGCGCCAGTTGACGGAGCGTGGCTCGTCCATGCTGTCCGGCAGCACGACGCGACCGCGATCGTCGCGGACGATCCAGCCGATGCGGCGCTCTACCCAGTGGTAGGTGCCGAGAATGCGGTCGTACGCGCGCGTCCAGGTCGAGAAGCGCTCGCCGATGTCGCGTCCCCGGACGAAGGCGCGGAACGCCGCTACGTCCTGGATGAGGACGCTCTCGCCGTCGCGCGAGGTGGCGATCAGCGGAAACAGGTACTTCATGGTCTATCTCCTAGGTGCTTACCTAGAAGATGTCGTTCTCGCTGTAGTGCATGCTGCCGCTCCTGTTTTCACATTCATCATGTACGTTCGCGGGACTGACGGCAAATCTTTCCGACCGCCGTCACCCACGTACTTCAGACGTCGACGAGCGCCCAGTCGATCGGCGTGCGCCCGTTCTCGCGGAGGAACTCGTTGGCCCTGGAGGCGAACCTCGACCCGAAGAAGCCCTTGTTCGCCGAATCGTGCGTCGGCGAGGGGTGGCTGGTCCGGATCACCAGGTGACGGCTCTCGTCGACCCGCGACGCCTTCTTCTTGGCATAGGCACCCCAGAGCATGAACACGCTGGGCTCGGCCTGGTCTGATACGACCCTGATCACCGCGTCGGTGAAGCGCTCCCAGCCCTTGCCCTGGTGCGAGGCGGGCTTTCCGCGCTCGACCGTCAGGACGCTGTTGAGCAGAAGCACGCCCTGCTGCGCCCATGCCTCGAGGCATCCGTGCCTGGGCGGAGCGACCCCTATGTCGTTCTCGATCTCCCTGTAGACGTTCGCCAGGCTCGGGGGCACGCGGACCCCCTTCGGGACGCTGAAGCTGAGGCCGTGGGCCTGTCCCGGACCATGATAGGGGTCCTGACCCAGGATCACGGCGCGCACCTGGTCGAGCGGGACGAGGTCGAGCGCATGGAACACGCTGTCCATCGCCGGATAGATCTCGGCGCCGGCACCTTGACGTTCCCTGAGGAAGTCGCCGAGCTCCGCCATGTACGTGCTGTCGAACTCGGCCTGCAGCGCGATCTTCCACGATTCCGAGAGCCGGACTGCCCGGCCGCTCATGCCCGGGCGCGCCACTCGCGACGCTGGGCGTCGACGGTCTCGGCGATCGCATAGATCGCCGCGGCGTCGAAGTCGGGCTTCTCGCTGCGAAAGCCTGCGCCGACGATCGCCGCATGCATGTAGCCGTCGTAGTTGCGATGGACGTCACCGAGCGTCAGGTCGCCGCGGTGACCGCGCACGAACGCCTCGATGACGTGCCAGCGACCGATGTCTGCGCTGCGGAAGTCAGCCTTGCATTCCTTGTACGCCTGATCGAGGAGCCGTGACAGACGGGTCTCGCCGTCGACGGCGATCGCGATCATGTCGTAGGCGCGCGAGGCGGTGTTCTTCTCGGAGGACGTGAGCGGGCGGGGGCGTTCGGTCATCGGTCTTGCCTTTCGTTGCGGACGTCTTCGATGAGACGTCGGAGGTTTCTGTAGCCGCGCGTGACCCGCCACGTCGCGGCGAGCGCACAGCAGAGCAGCAGTGCGGACGCTGCCAGCCCGAGGATCATGGTCGCGCCGTCGGCACGGTCGACGATCGAGTAGGAGATCCATGCGGCGCCGACCACGAGCACGGCGTCCACGGCGGCCACGCTCGCGAGCAGCAGCAGCGCGGCCGCTCCGACCTGGCGGTCGGTACTTCGGCCTATCCTGGCCCTGAGCCTGTCGCGAGGAGTCATGCCGCCTCGTCCGGCGCCTGCGGGCTGTGGAGCTCGCATCCGATCGGGGCCATCTGCGACAGCGCGGCCGCCAGCCGGACGCTGTCCTCCTGGGTGATCCTGATCGAATATCCGGTCACCCAGACATGTTTGCCGACGGTCACGGTCGCGCGGCCGTTCTCGTATTCCGGCCACTGGCCCTTCTCCCACGAGACCTCGAAGGATTCGGCATGGTCCATGGCGATGGCGATCTCGCACCAGGTCTCCTCGTCCTTGAACATGGCCGCCTCGGGAGGGGCGAACCGCAGGAAGAGCTCCCGGTAGTGCTTGAATCGCTGCCGTGCCCTAGCCTGCGCCTCGCCGTACATCAGCGCGGTTCCTGCCGCCAGGCGCATGGCCGCGGCCAGCATGGGGGCATCGGCCTCGTCGAACTCGATGGTCCGCATTCTTCTGCCGTTGCCGGCGGCCGGCGCGAGCGGTCCGTTTTCCATTGTCTCGTGCTCCTTCGGTCGAATTGCCGGAATGTCGGGTTACCGTCTCGGCAGTGTCGGATGCGTGCCGTGGACGCTACCTGTCGAAGCGCTCCAGCACCATGGCCTGGATGTCGCGTCGCCCCATGATCTCGTGACCGCCCCGCGTCTCCACGAGGGGGACGTGCGCGGATACGGCGAGCTCGCGCCCCTGGGATACGTCGACGACGTCGTCCGTCCGTCCGTGGACGACCATCACCGGCGCGGCGACCCGGGCCAGCGTCTCCGCATTGCGGTACCGGTCGAGTACCAGCAGGTCGGGAATGAACGGGAAGGTCCTGCGCACCACCTGCGGGAGATATGCGATTCCAGATACCACGGCGAGACCGCGCGGGTGGGTCTCGGCCGCGAGGGCGATGGCCGGCCCGGAGCCGATCGAGTTGCCCATGACGAGGACGTCGCGCGGATCGCGTCCCGCGATCGCGGTCCGCCATCCGGCCCGTGCCGCATGCAGAAGTCCGGTCTCGGACGGCGATCCGGGATTGCCCGGGTAGCCCGGATACTCCGGCGCCACGACGCTCCATCCCGCATCCACGAACGGACGGGCGATGAACGCCACGCCGTCGATGCCCGTCGCGTTGCCATGCATGAAGAGAAGGACCGGCCGGTCGGGAAGTCCTGCATGCCGCCATACGAGCAGACGCCCGGATGGCGTGTCGACCCTGACGGTCGAGTAGCCCTGGGGCGAGGCGGGAGTCGGCCTGCCGCCGTATCCGAGCGGATATATGATTGGACGCTGGGCGACGACGAGGGGGATCATTGTCGCGGTCCCAGCCAGGAGCGACACGATGACGGCCTGCCTCAGCGCGTATATCGCGAGACGTCCCGTTGCGGTCCCGGTCATGCCGCTTCCAGCTCCAGTTCGGGGTCTGGCGCAGCCTCCCTCGTCGGCCGCTCGCTGACCAGTACGGGCGGGGCCGGGATGCGGCGCAGCGTCCAGGCCGGATGCCCGTTCCTGATCGTGATGTCGCTGATCGTCCGGCTGCCGTCGCTGGCGACCCATCCCAGGCCGTCGCAGTCGTGGCATATTGCCAGCCTGCACCGGAAGCTCTCGAGATGGAGCATCTCGTTCCAGGCGCCGTGTCCGCGGCAGCTGCCGCAACGGGCGTCGGCGTGGTCGGGACGTGTCCGCAGGGGTATGTTGTCGAAGGCATGCGGACGGTCGGGGCCGTCGATCATGATCGGTGGAACGCTGCTGCGCATCCGCTCAGCGCCTGCCGGCGGACGGTGCGTCCGGTCGGTTCATGTCGGTCATTTCGTCTTCCGCTGTATGGGCGCGAGGCCGGTCTTCGAGTGTGCCATCCGTAAAATGGACGGTAGAGGAGCGCGCCTTCTCCCGCAACGCCTATGCCGCGCGACGTCCGAATGCGCGCGGTCCGGTCGGGCGTGACGACGGCGTCGCGATCTGGCGAAGGTAGCCCAGGATCGGCCCCTCGGTCAGGCGCTGGTCGAACTTCATGCCGAACCTGTCCGGGTCAGCCCATGCCACCGTGCCGCAGACGTCCTGGCCGAAGGCCACCAGCGATATGCGTTCGCCGGACCGCGCGTCGGGGTACATGATCTTGGCACCCGTCTCCGAGATGTCGGTGATGGTCGCGGGACCGCTGTTGACGACGGTTGCGACGACGGCGTCGATCCGTACTTCCGTACGACGTGCGATGCGATGCTCGATCATGTCCTTTTCTCCATGTTCCGATCCCTGCCTGGCCTGCGGGTCGCCCATACCCGTCCGCCTGTCTTCTAGGCCGCCAGTCTTGCGACCTGTCGGACGGGCGGCACGGCCAGTCTGCCGTCCGCTCCGAACGCTATCACGGCGTCGTAGCGGTGTCTTTCGATCATTGCCGAAAGCGTGGCCAGCGGCAGCCTGTCCCCGAGCGCCATCACCATGTCCTCCAGCGGGACGAGGATGTCGCTGGCGGGACCGGTCATGCCGAGGTGCGTGCGCACCTGCTCGGCCAGCGCGTCCGACAGCGATATGTGACCGGTATCCGCCGCCCTCACGCGAACGGCGATCCAGAGATCCGGCACCGCGCGAGCACGCCGGCGGCACTGCCCGGGTGGATGGTCACGCCCTCGGCGATCGCCTTGAGCTTGAGAGTCGTCACCAGCGCCTCCGAGCGCCGCTCCTCGATGTCGACGCTCTGCGCCGTCCGCTCCTGCATGACCTGCACGTCGTTCCCGCGGATATGGACGTTGAGTTCCGGGGCTCGCAGCGAGCCTTCCAGGTCGCATACGTCGATCCGGACGAAGCCTGCCGTCGCGAGCACCGCTACGACGAGATTCATCATCAGGCCGGGTGCGCCGTACCAGTCGAAGTCGACGACGACCGTCCCCTCCTCGAGCGCGCCGCTCTCGATGGCCTCGCCGAGCGACCGCAGCGCGAGACGCAGGCATAGCAGCCTCTCGGCCTCCATGCTGTATCCCGAGACCAGGTCGTACAGGATGTCCGCGAGCGGCCTGACGGTCTCGGGCACCGGCATCTGGAAGAAGGGCGAGGGCAGCGGCGCGGAGCCACCTGCCGACTCCAGGGCCTGCCCGAGATCGAACGGAGCCTCCGTCGTCCAGCCCGTGCCGACATAGTGGACCTGCGGCTCTGCGTCGGCCGGCAGGGCGAGAGGCGTGTCCTGGTCGACGGGGGTCGGGTCGATCGACACCGCCGCATGACGGCGTCCGAACATGCCCAGCGCCTCCGCAGCCGCGAGGACGCCACCTGCGATCGCTGCAAGGCGTCTATCCATTTCTGATCTCCTTGGTTTTCACTCTCCCCGCAGGGAATGCAGCACGTCTCTCCGGCTGTCGTCGCTCAGTGCGTCAGCGTGCTTCCGCGCAACGCGCGCCCTGCGGCCTCGAAGAAGGCGCGGCCGTAGGGGTTGGTGAACGCGTCGTACTCGGGGTGCCACTGGACGGCAAGCACGTCCGCGCCCGCGGGACGCGCGTGGAAGGCCTCCACCAGTCCGTCGGGCGCATGCGCCTCGGCGCTCAGTCCAGCTCCCAGTCGGGCCACGCCCTGATGGTGTACCGAGTTGACCGATCCGCGACGGGCTCCGAACAGGCGGTCGAGGCGTCCGTGCGGCACGATCTCGATGCCGTGGCCGTGCGAGAACAGGGTCTCGACGCAGTCTTCGTCCTGGACGGGCGCGTGATGTGCGAAGCCGTGGTCCGCGTGAGGATCGAGCGTGCCGCCGAACAGCACGTTGATCTCCTGCATGCCCCTGCAGATCCCCAGTACCGGCCGCCCGGCGTCGATCATGGCGCCGGCGATCCGGGCGACCGTCTCGTCCCGGTCATGGTCGGGGTGCACGTCGTCCGCCGCCGATCCGTAGCGCATCGGGGATACGTTGGAGCAGGAACCGGTCAGCATCAGTCCGTCCAGTACCCGAACCGCGACCGCGGGATCGAGCGCTCCGGGAATCGCGGGCACGACCATGACGGACGCGCCCGATATGCGCGCCAGCGGCTCGAGGAAGCGGTTGGCGACCGTCTGGGAGGCGCGACCGGCGACGATCCTGTTGCAGCACATCACCCCGATCAGGGGCTGGCGTGGCGCTGTCGTCGCAGTCATATGCTCCTCCGTGGTTTCTGGATGGGATCATGACACCGTCGCGGTCTTCCGTGAAGCCGCGAAAAGCGAAGGCATCGCGAAGCGTAGCTTCAGCCTCCCCAGGCTACCCGGGTCGACGTTGATGGTGGCGGCAGTTCGGCGGCCTTGAAGTAGTAGTGGAGATGGAAGCAGGAGATAGCGGCCGTGAAGAAGGCCGACGAGACGTCGAAGTTCGGGATCTGGATGGCGATCACGAACCCCATGACCACCAGATCCACCGTGCGCGTTCGGCGTTCGGACACGCGCAGTGCCCGACCGGCGTCGCTGCTGGCCTTCTGCATCCGCAGCCGCGCGACCAGCGCCTGATACATCAGGAACCACATGAAGGAGAACCCGGTGGTCACCGCGAAGCCCAGGGCGCCTCCGGGCGACCGGGCGAGCGTGAGCGCGGTCGACAGCATGATGAACGCGACGCCTCCATGAAGAAGACCTGCGGCTGTCGACCAGTGGTCGAGATCCGTGGTGCGGTCGACCATGTCGCTGATCCTCTGCGCGAGGGCGAGCATGGCGTCGTCGATCCGGTCGAGAATGGCGTTCATGGCGTTCGTCCGTCTTTGTCGTTGCGTGAGGTGCGGCGTCGGTCGCTGACGCACGGTCCGTGCTTTTTCGCCGCCATAGCTTCTTTCCGGCATAATGTCGCAGCTGAACCAAGGATTTTTAACGCTCCCGTGCCATTCCATCTCCTTGATCAAGGCTGAGGCAGGATGAAACACGTTGGGCCAGACGAACCTGAAGCACGCGCTTGAGCGCAAGTACGCGCTGTTGGCGGGCGAGCTGAAGGACAAGCAGGGCGAGGTCGCGAAGATCCAGACGCTGTTCGAGCAACTGCCGACCCTGAGCGCCCGGACGCAGCGGATCGAACGCCTGCTCGAATGCGCTGAGGAGCTTCTGAAGGAGATCGACCCGGCCTGGGCACCTGCAAAGGTCAAGGCCGTCCGGCCGAACGTCCACAAGGCACCGGTCGGCATCGGCCGCATCAGCAAGACCGCGCTCGACGTCATGCGGCAGGCCGGCGTTCCGCTCACGATCAGCGAGATCACCGATGGGCTTCTGGCGATGGAGGGGGTCGGCGAGGTCGATCCGCAGACGCGGCAGCGAGTCAGGAACTCAGTGGATTCGACGTTGCGACAGAAGGCCAAGAAGAACGTCGTCGCCCACGACGGAGCCGCTTTCGCACGCAAATGGAGCATCGTCTCCCGGCACTGACCGGGCCTAGTGGAGCCCGGCGAAGATGTCCCCGAACAGGCTGTCGACGTGGTTCGCGCTGCCGCGCTGCCAGTATCCCGAGAACGACCGGGACTGCGGCGCCGCGAGGACGGCCTTGAGGAGGTCGTGGGTCTGGGTGAGGTGATCGACCCGCCTCTTCACTTCACGCCACGCCCCGTCACTGGCGTATCGAAGCAGGTAGCGACCGGCGATGTGGTGGTGCGTTCCGGTTTCCATACGACGAAGACGGGAGAAGAAGCTCTCCATCTGGTTGGTGTTGATGACGTTCTTCTCACCCGTCGCGTAGAGCTCGGAATGGTTGACCCGCTTCACGTCGTGCGTGGCGTGTAGATCGTCCCACGCTGGCGCTTCGTCCGCATAGACCGTCGCCATGATGTCGATGCTTTCGGACAGCCATGCGCAGGCCTGGTCTTCGGTGTCGAACACGCCGACGATCATCCGGCCGCCTTCCCTGCGCTCGCGGGCACCGACGACGACGCGTCGCTTGCCGTTGAGATTCGCCTTCAAGCGACGGTCGACGCGGTTGATCTTGCGGTTCTCGGGCTTGATGTAGCCGCCGAACCACCCGCCATCGATCTCGACGTCACCGGTGAGGCGTTCGTCCCGCATGGAGTGCAGGATGCCCTCGCGATACTTCTGCTGAAGCACGTAGCCGGTCTTGTATTCGAAATCGACGTCGGCGGTCAGGTCGATGGCGTTGTTGCCCTTCGCTCCCTTCGTGAACGAGCGCGCCGCGGACAGCATCTGCTTGAAGCTGAGCTTGTGGTGCGCGAGCGGCGTGCCGCTCGTGATGGAGAACTGCTTGCGGCAGCTTGCCTCCTTGCACTTCCAGCGGCGCTGGTTCGCCAGATACCAGTGCTCGCGCGAACCGCACCACGGGCAGACGGCCTCGCCATCGGTCGTGGGCCAGCGCATCTTCCGGAACAGCGCCTCGGCTTCCTCTTCCGTGATCTTCTCGAGCTTGGACAGCGGGAACGTGCGCCAGGCCTTCGACTGCCGAAAATGCGCGCCGGACGCATTACGCGTTCGCCTTGCCTTTCCGGTATCGTCTGCGCTATCCATGGTCTCGGATATGACACCGTGGTGGTGTGATTGCAAGTGGAAAGTCTCACATGCGATACTCTAAGCTGCACGAACGATACTTCAGCGGTGTTCACAAGCTGTGACAGGTCCGCTCGGTGAAGGCGATTGGGAAGCGCTCGCGCGCAACATGCTGCGGGCGGAGCTGATGCGGCGCGGGATCAGCTATGCGCGACTGGTCGAGGCTCTCGCTGCGATCGGCATCGATGAGACCGAGGCGGCCATCAAGAACAAGGTGTCGCGCGGCCGCTTCACGTTGGTGTTCTTCCTGCAGGCGATGGCGGCGATCGGCGTGGACTGGATGCAGGTCCCGACCGTCGCCGATCTAGCGCAGGGGCGAGGCATCGGGGATCAGGGCGCTCAGCAGCTCGCCAAGAGGACGCCCACGCCCAACGCATGAAGTTTCGGCGTCGCTTGGCGCATCTTGATCTCCATCCTACAACCGAAATCGAGGAGCCGAACGTCGTCGCGAGCTCCGAAGGGGGCTTATGGAAGAAGCAGTCAGTGCCGAGGATCTGCTCATCAACCTTGCGGTCGAGAGCTGGCGACTGTGCCGGATGTTCCAGCGTTCGATCGACGCCAGCGACATCAGGGCGGCGGGGCGTCAGTCGAACCAGGTGCGATACTTCCAGCGCAAGCTCGACGACAGCCTTTCGCCTCTAGGACTTCGCCTCGTCGCCCTAGATGGACAGCCATACGACACCGGAATGGCGGCGACGGCGCTCAACGCGGCCGATTTCGGCCCGGAAGAAACCCTCTACGTAGATCAGATGATGGAGCCGATCGTGATGGGGCCTGATGGGGTTCGTCGCACCGGCACCATGATGCTCAGGAACTAGGCCAGTGGAATACGTAGGAATCGATCTCGGCACGACCAACAGCGCCATCGCCAGCTACGACGGCGAGGCAGTGGCGCTCTACAAGAGTCCCGAGCAGCACGACGTCACCCCGTCTGCCATCTTTATCGACCGGCGCGGCAACAAGTTCGTTGGCTCTCGAGCCTACGCCAACGCCGCGCGCAATCCCGACAATGCGGCCACGTTGTTCAAGCGCATGATGGGGACGAGCACGCCGGTCCGGCTCGCCGCCGTCGACAAGGTCATGACGCCGGAGGAGTGCTCGGCCGAAGTCCTACGGACGGTGTTCGGCTATCTTCCCGAGGCAATGCGGCGCGATGGCGACACGGGCACCGTCATCACGGTGCCGGCCGCCTTCAACCAGATGCAGAAGGACGCGACGCTCGCGGCGGCAGAGTCAGCCGGCATCGGTCGGGTGGCGCTGATGCAGGAGCCGGTCGCGGCGGTCATGAGCGTCATGCGCCAGCGCAATCGCGACGGCACGTTCCTGGTCTTCGATCTCGGTGGTGGCACGCTGGACATCGCCATTGCCCAGAGCATGAAGGGTCGCGTCAGCCTCCTTGCGCACGGCGGCGTCGAAATGTGCGGCGGGCGGGACATTGACCGGGCGCTGATGGACGAGGTGGTGAAGCCCTGGCTGGTCGAGACCTTCGACCTCGGTGAGAACTTCGTCGCCGACAAGCGATTCAAGTCGCTCGTGCGGCTCGCGACCTGGGCCGCCGAGCGCGCGAAGATCGAGTTGTCGCGCGCCGATGACGCCGTTGTGGCGCTGTCGGAAACCGAGATCGGGGTGCGAGATGACGCCGGCGAGGAGATCTACATCGACATCCCCATCGATCGGGCAAGTCTCGACCGCTTGATAGCACCGATCCTCGACAAAGCGATCGAGTCCGCGCGGGCAACGCTCGACCAGGCTGGCATCAGCGCGCACGACGTCGATCGGGTGGTCTTCGTCGGCGGGCCCACGCAATACAAGCCGCTGCGCGACAAGGTGGCATTCGAGCTCGGGATTGCCGCCTCCACCGACGTCAACCCGATGACGGCGGTGGCCGAGGGAGCGGCTATCTTCGCCGAGTCCATCGACTGGTCCACGCAGAGCCGCGGTCGCAAAGCCTCGCGCAGTTCCCTTTCGGCCACCGGTCTTGAGTTTTCGTTCGTCGCGCGCACGCCGGACGCCTCGGCACGAATCGTCGCCAGGAAGGTCGGTGCCTCCACCGGTGAGTTCCAGGTCGACAGTCTCGACACGGGCTGGTCGTCCGGTCGCAAGGAACTGAAGGAAGGGGCTGCCATCGACCTGCCGCTAGCCAAGCCCGGGGAGAACGGCTTCCGCGTCTTCGTCTTCGACGCGAGCGGCGGCCCGGTAGGCATCGCCAACGACCGCATCGTCATCAGCAGGACGGCCGCGTCGATCGACGCCATCCCGGCCTCGCACACGATCAGCATCGAGGCGCTCGATGCACGCGGAGGAGCGAAGATCCTGGAGCCGCTTGTCCGCGCAGGTGACCCGCTCCCGAAAAAGGGCGTCGTCAAGTTCCGCGCCGGCGAGGCTCTCCGTGCGGGCAGCGCCGGCGCGCTCAACTTCAAGCTCTGGGAAGGCGACATCCGCGAACCCGTCGAGGACAACGTGTTCATCGGCACCTTCCGGGTGTCGGGATCCGACTTCGAGGACGGCATGATCTCGGTGGGATCGGAAATCCGGTGTGAATACGAGATTACGGACGGCGGGACGATTCGCCTCGACGTGTCGGTGGACGAGATCGGCGGCTCCTTCACGAGCGGGCACAACTACTACGCGCGGCAGGATGCGCAGCTCGACTATGCGCAGGCGGCCGGCTTGGTGGCTGTCGAGGCCCAGGCGACGATCGGGCGGCTAGACGAGTTCGGCAGGCACATCGACGATCCCAGGGTGGGCGCGATTCGCGATCGGATTGCCAAGGCGGCGAGCCTCGATGTCGATCGCGCTGAACCCGAGGAGACGAAGCAGGCCCTTGACGAGATTCGCGCCGCGCGCCGTGACATCTCGCAGGTCCGCAAGGATCATCTGAAGGTCATCCGCCAGATCGATCTCGATGGGGTCGTTGCAAATTTCGACGGCTGGGGGCGCGAGTTCGCCCGTCCCGAGGAGGCCAAGGCGTTCGATGCACTGGTGCGGACGGCGCAGCATTCGATAGACACCAACGGCACCGACTTCGAGGCACATCTCTCCGAGCTGCGGTCGAAGAACATCGCGGCGCTGTGGCGGTCCGACGAGTTCATCGTCGAGCGCTTCCACTGGCTGTCGCGCAGCCCGGAGCAGTTCATCGACCAGATCCGCTTCGCCGCGCTCATTCAGCAGGGTCGCGCCGCTCTCGCCCGGTCGGATATGGCGACGCTTCGCGATCTCCTCATCGCACTGGACGAGCTGCGCTTCACCCGTGGCGGCGAGGAGGAGATGCTGGCGATGACCAACATCGTGAGAGGCTGATGCCGGGCTCCCCGCTTCCCCAGGGAACGCCGCTGCCAGAAGCTGGTCCTCTCGGCCGCGTCATCCGCTCGGTCGACGACGCCTTCTGGATCCACGCGGTCAAAGGCAGGCGTCGCGTACTCGTCATGACCCCTGCCTTTGCTTCGGCGGCCGGACTTGAGCCGGCTGGGCTCAAGGAGCTGACGTTCGCCGGGGTCGACTATCGCTGCCATCTCGCCTCCGGCGCGCTCGACGTGCTTGAGCATCTGCCGCGGCCAGCCACGGTCGATCAGGCGCTCGCGTTCGCCAGCGCCCTCGCAACGACCGATGAGCCAGTGCGTGGCGTCATTTACGACGATATGGCCGGCATGCTCATTCCGTTCGATGCACCCGCGGTGCAGCGTTTGTCGAAGGCAGATGTCCTGGGCCGCTACATGACGGGTGGGATCGAAGTATCGGGCGATGACATAATCGCGCTCGCGCGCATCTGCCCGAAGTTCGACGAGGGCGATATCGAAACGATCGCGGCGACTGCGGGCTTGGCGATGAAGAAGCCTTTGCGGCCTAGTGGCCCCAGAACACGGAGGGCCAGTGCCTCCAGGCCGGGGGCGTTACCCACGCCGATCGGACGCTTCGATCTTCCCGGTCGCCGCGCTCTTGCCGACTTCTTCAACGAGCACATCATCGACATCGTGGCCGACGAGGAGCGTTATGCTGCGCTGGGGATCGGCTTCCCGGGTGGGATCATTCTCGAAGGTCCGACCGGTTGCGGCAAGACGTTCGCCGTCGAACGGCTGATCGAACACCTTGGCTGGTTGAGCTTCCCCATCGAGGCGTCCAGCGTCGCCAGCCCCTACATTCATGAAACCTCGCGCAAGGTCGCCCAGGTGTTCGCGGAAGCGATCAAGGCCGCCCCCTCCGTCATCGTCATCGATGAGATGGATGCGTTCCTGTCGAGTCGGGAAGCCGGTTCCCAACAGCACCACGTCGAAGAGATAGCGGAGTTCCTGCGTCGCATTCCCGAAGCGGCCAAGAACCGCGTGCTGGTGATCGGCATGACGAACCAGGTCGATGCGATCGACTCGGCGATACTGCGTCGCGGCCGCTTCGACCACGTCATCCACGTCGACCACGCCGGCCGGGAAGAGATTGTAGGTCTGCTGCAGTCCCTGCTGGCCGACATTCCCAACGACGTCGACGACTTGAGCGAGTTGGCGGGCCGACTGGCCGGGCGCCCGCTATCGGACGTGGCCTTCGTTATACGTGAGGCCGGGCGACTGGCAGCACGCGCGCGGAAGGACCGTATCGGGTCTGACGAGATCGCAGCGGCGTTGGCGAAGAGCCCGTCGCGTAACGCCGACGACCAGCGCAGGATCGGGTTCTGATCATGAGTGAGGCAACCGGAAAGGGCTTCGACGGCCTGTCCGAATTCAGCACCGACATCGACGGCGCGATTGCCCGGGCGGACCGGATCGCCTCCGGTCCCCGACGCGCACCGCCTCCAGCACCGGCACCTGCAATGCCCCCAACTCCGGTCCATAACGACGGCGGAGCGTTCATGGACGGCCTCAAGAAGGTTGGGGGATGGATCCTCGCCATCGGCCTGATCTTCGCGATCAAGGCGTGCATCTTCGGCGGTGTGCGCGCCGTCAGCGACAGTGGCTCCTCGTCGCCCTCCTATTCCTCGTCAAGCTCCTCGGATCAGTCCGGGGAATACATCGCCGACAACATGACGGATGCGGATGTCATGACGGACAACATGACAGCCGTCGATGAAAGCGCCGGTACGCCGACAATCGGCGAAGCTCTCGATGCTGCGGATGCCGACACGTCCACCACGCAGGAGGAACCGTCGCAGGATGACGGCGGGATGGCTAAGCCGATGCCGGGCTACTCCACCCTCAGCATATCGGAGGTGCGCTACTGCCTTGCGGAGGACATGCGCATCGCCGCGCAGAAGACGGAACTCGACAGCTTGCAATACAGTGACGTGGACCGTTTCAATCGCAACGTGGACAGCTTCAACGACGCCGTGAACGACTACAACAGCCGCTGCGTCAACCGGTCCATCACGTCGAGCGACCGGCCGCTCGCCACGTCACAGGTAGAACAGCAGCGTTCGCAGCTTCAGGCGGAGGGACGCGACCGTGTCCAGTGAAGGCACCATGACGATGACCAATCCGTTCGCGGTCCTCGGCGTCACGACGCGGGATGATCGGGCTCGGATCATGGAGGCGGCCGAGGATCGCTCTGACGTCCTCGATCCCGAGCTTTGTTCTCAGGCTCGCGCGACTCTCACCAACCCGCGGAAACGCCTCGAGGCGGAGATCGGCTGGTTTCCCGGCACGTCGCCGAAGGTTGCCGAGCAGGCGCTGTCGACACCAGTGCCGCGCATCGGTCAGTTGCCGCTTGCCGGGCTGGCCAAGGCAAACGCCCTCGCGATCGCCGCCGAGCGCTGGACGCCTGCAGGAATCGCCGAACTGGGTGCGCTCCTGGATGAGCTGAGCGCCGCCGTTGATGAAGTCGATCTCCATCAGGTGCTGCGCGAGATCAACGAGGATCGCGAGATCGCGGGGTTCCCATCCTTCTCCTCCGCTGAAGCTGCCGAGGACGTTCTGCGTGATCGTCGCCAAAGCTGGCGCCGGTCGGCAATGGCGGTGATGGAGCGGACGCCGACGGCCGAGATGGCGGAGGCGATATTCCTGCTTGTCGACAAGCTCGAAGCCGAGGAGCGGTTCCCCTTGTTCATGCACGAGCTGATCGCGGACTACGCTCTCCGCGCTCAGCCGTTCATCACGAAGGAGGTTGATGGTGCCGAGCGTCTCGTCGCCAAAGCCCGGGACCTCGCTAGCACGCGCCCGGATGCTCTTCCGCCTCTGTTCGAGGCTTTGAAGGATCTCCTCGTCGCATGGGACGAGCTGACCCACCCGATCCAGGTCAGCGCGACCTTGCTCGGTCGCAAGGACTCCGACAGCGAGAACCTCGCGTTTGCTGTGCGCGGACTGTCGATCGATCTCTACAACGATCACCATCTTATCGACGAGGCGCGGCAGGTCTCCGCCATGGTGGGCGCTAGCTTCTCCGCCCTGCCACGCATCGCGAATCAAGTCGCCGAGGACGCCAGGGCGCTCGAGAAGCTGGCGGCTGAGGCTGCACAGGAGGACGCCGACCTTTCCTATGCAGCGGACATAGGCACCTTCAGCAAGACCCGTCTGGCCATCGACAAGGCGGGGATCGAGTGGCGAGGCCAGCGGACTGCACTGGCTGCCGTCCGCGGTGTGCGATGGGGGGCGGTGAAAAAGTCGGTCAACGGCATTCCGACCGGCACCGACTACCTAATCGCCTGGACCGGCGGGAGGTCCACCACCACGGCCGAGTTCAAGAACGGGGCCATCTTCGAGGCGTTCATCCCGAAGCTGTGGAATGGCGTTGGATTCCGGCTCGTCAACGAGATGGTGGAAAAGCTCGGTGCTGGCGGTGAGCTGCGCTTCGGAAGCATGGTCGTCCGCAACGACACGGTGGTGCTGACCAGGCGCAAGTTCCTCGGTAGCGAGCCGGCCGAGTTCGCCTGGGCGGACGTGAGCGTCACGACTGCCGATGGATCGTTCATCGTCAACGGCCCGAAGGGGTCAAAGGCTTCCGCCTCTATGGCGTACCGGGAAGTGGACAACATCCACTTCTTCGAGGGGTTGGTTCGGCAGGCCTTCAAGAACGGACGCGTTCGGTTGAGCGAGGCTTTCAGCTGATGGCTAAGGGCGGACAGATTGAGAAGGAGTTGGCGATGGGGATCCTGACCGACACCATCTACGACATCCTCAACTCGGGCGAGAAGCTGGACCTCTACAGCCTTCCGGAAGCTGCGGCGTGAAGACGACGGACGAGAACTACGGCAAGGCCGTCCTCCGCATCGGCGCGGACAAGGACGGCGCCTGGCTCGGTGTCGTCATCATGGGCGGCAAAGTCGTTGGCGAAAAGCTGCACGATGAGGATCGGGACCGGCTCCGCGCGCGGCTCATGAATCTCGCTGGGACGGTGCATCCGAACTACTTCGGGATGGAAGGCGCGATCGCGCGCTTCCTCAAGTTCATGCCCGGCGGTTTCGCCGGGCAGCGCTACACCGCCCATGATGGCGAGCGTCGCTACAAGGTCGACGCGCACAAGACGCTCACCACGCTTCTGCCGCTCGCTGCGGCAGCGAACGCGACGGACGCTAACGGAGAAGCACTGGCGGCAGCGTTCAAGAAGGATCAGCTGTGGACCCACATGCCGTCGCTACAGGAGTCGACCAGGCTCCGTGAGGTTCTGGCAGAGCATGGCGGCGCATTCCTTCGGGCGGCGGCAGCGTTCGCCAATGGTGAATTCAATATCGGGATCGCCGGGATGCGGAACGCCATTGCGCCGCACGGGACGCTGACCTGGCCGATCGCCACCTATCTGCCGTTCCTGTGGTCACCCGATAAGCACATGTTTCTGAAGCCCACGGCCACGCGCGACTTCGCGGAACGGATCGGCCACCGCTTCGCCATCGAATATGATTCGGAGATCACGGCCGACGTGTATCGGAACCTGCTCGACCTGGCTGACGATACGGCGGCAGGGATAGCAAAGCTCAACCCGGCCGACCGAATCGACGTGCAGAGCTTCATCTGGGTCGTAGGGGAGTATCGCGAAGAGAACCTGCCGTGATTGGCGACAGACGGTGATCGAGTGGCTGGCTCTCGGGGCGGTCGCGCTTGTCGGAAGCATGTTTGGCTCGGATGAGAAACAATCGTCCTTCAGCGGAGGGTCGTCGAAGCCGTTCGATCCAGATCAATGGCGTAGAGAGCACAATGCCGAGCTTCAGGCGGCGGAGGAGGCATGGCGATCCTCGTGGGAAGGGCATGTGGATCGGGAGCGCTGGATACCCCAGAGCGTGGCGCACCGCATAGTGCGAGAACACCCGCTTCCCCGATCACTGTATAGCCGCTTCGGGGTCAGGCCACCGTATATAACCGGATCAAGCACATGGACCGATAAGGAAGCTGGTCTGGCCGCGCTATTGCGAGAATTCGCGGCACTCAATATCGAGCACCTCGCGTCCAAAAAAGCGGAATTGCAGCCTTTCTTCGACACGGTGGAGGCCTCGCCGTTGACCGACGAACAGGCGGATGCCTGCATCTGCATGGACGATGCCGTGCAGATCGTGGCGGCTGCCGGGTCGGGCAAGACATCCACGATGGTCGCCAAGACGGGCTACGTGCTCCACCAGGGGCTAGCCACGCCCGAGCAGATCCTGCTGCTGGCCTTCAACACGGATGCCGCAGACGAGCTTCGTCAACGAGTGCGAGAGCGTCTGAAGGGGATCGACGGCATCGAGCGCGTCACCGTCAAGACGTTCCATGCATTCGGCAGGGACGTCATCACGGCGAGACAGGGACCCAAGCCGGCAGTGGCTCGATGGGTCGGCAATCGGCGCCAGGAAAACGAGATGATCGTCAGGATCGTCGAGGACCTGCGCGCGCGCGATCCGGGCTTCGGAATCGAATGGGATCTGTTCCGGACGGTCTTCGGGCGACCCATCGGCCGCGCGGCCGATCTGATCGAGCCCAACGACACGGGGCACGTCAACATTCGCACCGCCAACGGCGATTGGGTCAAGAGCCAGGAGGAGCGGCTGATCGCCGACTGGCTGTTCTACCACGGCGTGAACTACGTATATGAGCGGGATTACCAGCACGACACCCGGACGGCCACGCACCAGCAGTATCGCCCCGACTTCTACTATGCCGATGCCAAGCTCTATCACGAGCACTTCGCCCTCGGGCGCGACGGCATGCCGCCTCCGCATTTCTCCGGTGACTATCTGGCGGGCGTCGCCTGGAAGCGCGAATGCCATGCTGAACATGAAACGGAAATGTTCGAGACCACTTCGCACGGCATTCGTCGTGGTGTCGCCTTTCACGAGCTTGCCCAAGCGCTGAAGGCACGCGGAGTGGAGCCGGTCTACGATGCCAACCGCCCAGCCAAGGGAGAGCCGCCGATGGACACGCTGGCTCTTGCCAACCTGGTGCGCGGCTTCCAGCAGCACGTGAAGGGCGGCGGCACGACGGTGGCTGATATCCGACGCCGCATCGAGGCATCGGACGACGACGCGCACTCGGCGCGCTCGCTGAGCTTCCTGTCCCTATACGAGCGCATCGCGGATGAGTGGGAGCGACGGTTACGGGACGCGTCATGCATCGACTTCGACGATATGCTCGTCGAGGCTGCTGCGCTGATCGAGGCCGGCGCCTACGACAGCCCCTACACCATGATCTTCGCCGACGAGTTCCAGGACAGTTCACGCGCGCGGGTCAGGCTTCTGAAGGCGCTGCTCGACCGGACAGATCAGCGCGGCCACCTCTGCGTCGTCGGCGACGACTGGCAGAGCATCAACCGCTTCGCGGGTGCCGATCTGACGGTTATGACGGACTTCGCCGGCACGTTTCCCCACTCCTCGCAACTGAGGATGCCAACCACCTTCCGTTGTCCACAGTCGCTGTGCGACGCATCGGGCGCCTTCGTCTCGGCGAATCCACGCCAATTGGAAAAGACCGTCCAGACGACCAACACCCGGGAAGGGAAGGCGCTTTTGGCCTTCGCCTTCGAATCATCGGAGAAGGCGCTGAAGGGCGTCGAGACGCATCTCAGGCGGCTGCACGTGCAGATCAGAAAAGGTGCGGTGGACCGCGCGGAGAGGCGTCGGATAACAGTCATGCTGCTCGGCCGCTACAATCACGATGAGCCGAAGGAGGCAATCCGATCCTGGCGCCGCCAGTTCGGCGACGAGATCGATATCGGATTTCGCACGGTCCATTCGGCGAAGGGACTCGAAGCCGACTATGTGATGATCCTCAACATGATTGAGGACAATATCGGCTTCCCCAGCCAGATCGCTGACGACCCGGTGCTGGTTCTCGCGATGCCGGGCGGCGAGGACTTCCCGATGGCGGAGGAGCGGCGCGTCTTCTACGTCGCGATGACGCGCGCGCGGCGGCAGGTCCGGATATACACTAAGTCCTCCTCGCCCTCCCGTTTCCTGATCGAGATGGCCGGCCAGGGGCTGATCGAGCTGCGACTGGAGGACGGCGAGCAACTTCGGCCGTGCCCCAAGTGCCGCAAGGGTGTCCTGACGCAGCGCTCGGGCGCCTATGGCGCTTTCGAAGGCTGCGGCGTGTGCGACTTCAAGCGCAATCTCGCCGAAGGTGCGCCGCGTAGGTCCGGCAACCGTATTCACCTGAGTACGCCAATGGCTGCGGGTGACAGCTGTCCGGTTTGCACCATTGGCCGCATGAAGGAGCGCCCGAAAGCGCGCTACAGCCCAATGGTGGGCTGCTCAGGCTATCCTGGTTGCAAAACCACCGCTCCGTTGCGCCGATAGGCATCGAATTGCGACACACCGGTCGTGCGTGCTGTCGCACGCTCTTCCGGCGTGCCGCCACAGTGCTTTGGTTCAGCTGCGACATTATGCCGCTTCTTTCCCATCCGCAAACATCATCTGTCGACCATGCGCCCGAATGGTCCGCGGCGTAGCCTATGCCTCGAGCCCGGCCGGTCCGCTGCGGCTCTCCAGGAATCGCGCCTCGGTCTCGAGCGCCATTCGCGCCTCGGCGGCGTGGCGGACCATGATCTGGTAGAGCGAGTCCCGTACCGTGCGCAGCGTCCGCGAGAACTGCGCCCGCACGTCGTCCCGCTCCTCGCCCTGCGATGCGTCGTGCGCCGTCCTGTAGGCCTTCAGCAGGTCCGGGAGGTGGACGTCTACCAGCAGGCGGCCCGACTGCCTGTCCGTTCCGGGGAACAGGGAGGGATCGGCGGCCTCGAAGGCCGTGATCTGCGTCCTCAGCGTCGCCACGTGCATGGTCGCCGCGGCGTTGATGTCGGGCTCGATCGGAGTGAACAGGTCGGCGGTGCGGGTCGTCGGGACCGGCTCCGCGTGACGTGCCGGCAGCGCCGGAGCGGGGTCTGCAGACACGGCCTTGACCGCCTTCATCTCCCTGCGCGTCGGGGCGACCAGCGCCGCACGGTCGTAGCCGCCGTACTCGATGCCGGCATCGAAGGTCCCGCCCAGGCGCAGGATGGTGCGCAGCGGCGGGACCATCCGGGCGATCCTCGCCTGCACGTCCGGCACCGTCGCGGGCTTCTGGCCCAGGTACATCGGCCAGAGCTCGCGCATGGCGCCGTGCACCATCTCCCACTGGAACTCGAGATCTTCGTCCTCGTACGTCTTTCCGAAGGGGTGGTATCCGTCGCGTCTGATGCCGGACAGCGGGACGTCGCTGACCGCCTGCAGCCGCTCGACCATGTTCCGGGCGGCATCCCGCAGCCCGTCCGGCGTCCGCCCGACGTCCTTGTACATGGAGAGGAATGCGGCGACCGCGTGGATCGCCTCGTCGAGCGGCGTTGATCTCGGCTCGTAAACCGGGCTGTCGCGCCTGGTCGACGCCTCGCTGCATAGGCTGGAGAGCAGGATGCTCGCCCCCACGCCGACGACGGCCGCCGCCACTGCGCCCCACGGGGCGCCGGAGAGGGCCAGGCCGGCTGCACCGCACGTTCCGAGGAGGATGGAGACGATCATCCAGATCCCGTAGTTCTCGGCGACCTTGGCATATCGCGTGACGTGCTGCTGCTGTGCGCTGGGCGGATTGGGTTCTGCCCTCTCGATCGTCGTGGTCATGTTCGATCCTGTCATGGTTGCGGGGCGCATGCGGCCGGGCTGGGTCTTAGCATCCGTTCTGCGAAGGCGCGCAGACCGGCCTCGTCGCAGTCCTCGACGCCGGCCGTGGCCAGCACGGGGTCGACCACCTCGGCGACGGCGCTGGCCAGCTGGCCTGGCAGCATGGCGGGGTGCGGCCTGCGCTGGATCTGACGGCGGGTCCCTCCCGGCATCGGCACTGAGGCCGCCCAGGCGCGTGCGATGGCCGCCCTTTCCTCGAGGCCCGGAAGCGGCGAGGCGCTGTCGGGAGAGCGGCTCCGGCCCACCCGGTCGTGCTGTCGTAGGGAAATCATGTCGTGCTCCGTGGGTACCCGTTGAGCCTTCACGGGTCCATTCCTCACGGGTTATAGGATGGGAAGGACGAAAAAGGCTTGATGCGAGAGCGGAGGGGTACTACACCGTTCTGGCATTGTTCTCGCCGATGTCCGGCGGGAGGTTGAAAAGGATGGAGTCATCATGGCGACGAACGCTCTTCAGAAGCCCGTGAAACCCTCGGCGGAACTGGCCGTTGTCGTCGGCACCGAGCCGCTGCCGCGCGGCGAGGTCGTCTCGAAGATGTGGGAGTACATCAAGAGCAATAACCTCCAGAATCCGGAGAACAAGCGCGAGATCCTGTCGGACGATACGCTGCGCCCGATCTTCCACGGCGAGGACAAGGTCACGATGTTCGACATGAACAAGCATCTGTCCAAGCATCTGAGCTGATCGCGCCGCGATCTGATCGACCGGGGGCCGTCGGCAGCGATGCCGGCGGCCTTCGTCGTTCAGACGACGGGTAGCGCAAGCCTCGAGCAGTGCGCCCCGTGCAGGATTGCGGCTTCCGGGCCGAGGACGTCGAGCGCCTCCCGGCACATCTCGCGAAGCGCGCGCAGGCCGTTGGCCTCGTGCATGCTCGTCGGCCTGGGTAGTCGGGACAGCGTCTCCAGGACCAGCGTCGCAGGGGCGATGCCCCTCGTGTCGTGTCCGGGAACCACCGTTGCGGCGGTCACGCCCGATCCCGATATCACGCCCCGTCCCAGCGGCTCGCGAATGATCACCCGCCCGACGCGGCTCCCGGCTGTCCGGTATGCCGCCTCTATCTCCCCGTTGCGCAGGCCGTCCCTCACCGGCTCGAAGCCATGGATGACGACCGGAAGCTCATGATGTTCCACGGTCCGTACTCCGAAAATGCCCCCGGTCCCCCGGGATTCCTCGAACTGCTCAGCCTCCTGGAACGTCCTCGTTCCGGGGAGCCTGGTCGATCGGGGTCGTGAGGTCGCCGGCCGTGAAGCCCGGATCTCCCGCGAAGGCATGATCCGCGTCGCGCCTGAAGCCCGGGTCGCCTGCGAAGGCGTTTCCACCACCGCGCATGAAGCCGGGATCGCCTGCGAAGCTCTTCTGCTTGACCATCGTTTTCCTCCTCGACGTATTCCTATGCCTCCCGCCAGGACGCTACCGCCTCGCGTTCTACCCGGTGCCGACGCCGCACCATCATCTCGAGCACCGTGCGCCTGAAGTCGTCGGCATGCTGGTCTCCCAGGATCAGGCGGCTGCTGCGGATGGCCCTGGCGATGCGTAGATGGTTGTAGTCGCCCTCGCGGAGCCATCGCGTTCCGTCCTGGAGGAAGCAGAGCATGCGGGTCTGCGCCCGTGCCATGCGCTCGCGCGCCTCGTCGGAGGCTCTCAGGGCGATCTGGTCTACCCGATCGAGCACCGGGGCCTGTGGGCACAGGTCGCTGCGCTCTGGCACCGGAAAGGTCCACTGGGTCCAGTCGTACGTCCATTCCAGATGGTCGTCGTCCAGCGCCAGCACGTCATGATGGCGACGGCCCGCGCTGTCGCGCCCTCGGCCCGTATGGAACTGCACCAGCGCGGACTGCGCGGGGCGTCCGATCAGTCGGCGCAGTCCTTCCATGCCGAGGCGTTCGATAGTGTTGCGGTCCATGACGGGCGACCCGGTCCTCCTGATTTGAGGATGGGACTATCACGCCCAGTGGCGTTCGCGATACCATTTTGTGATCACGTACTTCTCGCCGGCGCGGATGGGCCTGGCCTCGTGCATGGTCCACGGATTGACCACGCCCCAGCGGTTGACGCTGCTCCAGACCACCAGCTTGCCGATCTCGGGCTGCACCGTCTTCTTGACGTGTCCGAATACGGTGTTCCCGCCGGCCTTCGGCACGTTGAGGTAGGCCATGGCGGTCCATGTCCGCTGTCCGGCCCGCGCGCAGTGCTTCTCGTAGTCGAGCCCGCCGGGCTCGAAGTAGTCGGTGTGCGCCTTGAACGTCTGGTCGACGTCGTAGTGCTGCCCCTGGAGGGGCTCGCCGTAGGCGGAAGCGAGCCCGAGCAGATCGTCGATGCGGGCGTTGACCGCGGCGACCAGCGGATTGGCCGCCGAGAGGTCGCACGTCTCGCTGGTGCGGTACGTCGGATCGCCGTTGGAGTCGGCGATGGTCGAGGGACGACGGTCGATGTCGATCAGGTCGCACAGGCCACCGCACTCGTCGGGAGAGAGGAACCGCTTGACGATGAACATGTCGATCTCGCGGTGCGGGACCTTCTGCACGCCGGCAGCGCCCGTCAGGCGGGCGACCGGCTCCGCGATCATGGGCATCATGGGAGGCAGCTCGCTCATCTTCGTTTTCCTCTGTCCGATCCGTCTATGCCGCCTTCCGCTGCCGTTCGTACCGCGTCCAGCTCTCGTCGCCGTAGCGCTGGATCCAGCCGCCGTAGAAGTCGACCAGCGCCTGCAGGATCTCGACCTCGTCGCCGTACCCCCAGCCGAGAGTGAAGGAGGTGATGGGGGCGGTAGTGAGGTCGGCGTGGTCTGCCGCGCCGTAGCCGTTGGTCAGCATGCCCAGATTGCGCTGGAGACCCTTGCGCTGGTGCGGCCGCAGCCCCTTCTGCTCGGGCTTGATCGCCTCCTCGAACAGGAGGCTGAAGCTGTCCTTGAACAGGGAGTCGACGCCGATCTTCACGTCGCGCGCGCCGTATGCGGCGATGAGCGTCCGCGCCACGTCGAGCGGGGAATGATGGCCGTCGATGACGGCGTGCGAGAATGTTGCCATCCGGGTTGTCCTTTCAGGTCGTTGTCGGGGCGTCCGTCAGTCTGCCGGCTGAGCCGCCTCTGAGATCTCCGCGTCCTGATGCATGGTGGCCATGCGCAGGATGGCGGCGGGATCATGTCCTTCCGAGACGGCCAGATGCAGGAGATCCGTGATCAGGTCGGCGATCGACGCGTCGCCGTCCCGGCGCTCGCGCTTCATCTCGAGATAGAGGGCGAGTGCGTTGTCCGCATAGTCGATGCGCGTGTCGATGCTGGTCATTGGCTTTCCTCGTCTGCCGGAAGCCTCTTGGCGAGCTCGGCGTTTCGGTACTGGGGAAGGTGGGTGGTCTCCTCGCCTACCCAGTCGGGCAGGACGAGGCTCGCATCCTCGGAGGGTAGTTCGACCTCGACGAGCTCCAGCCCGAGCAGCGCTGGATTCAGGAAGACGTCGATCTCCCAGATGCGGTCTCCGAGCGAGATCTCGGTACGGCGCTTTCGCAGGACGGGACCGCACTGGCGCGCCAGGCGACTGTAGCCGTTGGCGTCGAGGTTGATCGGGACCTCGGTACGCGCGATTCCCTCGCCGCGGCATTTCAGCGTCTGCTCGAACGTCGGCGTCATCCGTCCGCCGAAGATCGTCTTGCGCGCCCGTATGGTCCACTTGCCGGTGTCGGGGAGATAGCTCTGGTGGATCTCGTAGGAAAGCAGCAGGCTGCCGTTTCCTGCCGCCTCGGCGATGATCTCGGAGGCGGGACGCAGCAGCCTGAACTGCCGCTCGATCTCGATGTCCTGCTGCATGTTTTTTCCTTCCGTCGTCCGTTCAGCCGCAGACCTTCCTGAGACCCGTCAGCTGGTCGAGGATCATGCCCTCGTATCGCCGCCTTGGCCCTTCCTGGTATCGTATGACCAGCAGGGTGCGTTCGCCCTGCTGACGCACGAAGACATGCGGTGCCGGATTTGCGCCTTTGGAATCGAAGAAGTCGCGGGCGCATAGCATCTCGCCCCATGGCGCCGCGCACACCGCGAACAGCCGCGTGGTACCCGGGCCTGCGGGACGCACGACGTGGAAGCGGGTGGGCACGCCGTCGACGACGAAGTAGGAGGTGGATGCCACCTCGTCGTCCTTGGCGGTCTTCACCCGCCACTGGTCGAGCAGCACCGGGATCTTGCGGTCGATGCGCAGCGCGACCGGCTTCGACTTTGACATCACCGCGACCGGCGGGCACGCCGGCACCTGGGCCGCCGCTGCCGCCATCATGAGGAGCGCGCCGTTCATGACCTCAGGCCGCCTCGAGCAGAAGGTCGGGCCCGAGCGGTACGGACAGCGTCGCCAGCTGCTGCGCCGTCATGCTGTCCAGGATGCACGCCGACCAGCACAGGCCGGTCTCGTCCTCGACGCGCGCGGTCAGCCTGTCGCTGCCGTTGCCGAACCACTTGAACCGGCCGCTGCTCTCCGGCGAGACGATCTGCCGCCAGCTTTCCTTGTCCGTGCGCGACATCGCCGCCAGCAGCGAGCCGTGGTCGACGAGGATCACCCCGTTCTCGGTGCGCAGATGCGGCCCCACGTCGGCGGCGCCGTTGAACTCCACGTCCTGCCATTCTCTCATGTCTTGGTTTCCTTCGTGTTTCATGCCGCCATCCTCAGCGTCTCGATGGATCGGGCTATGTTGTTGCGGGCCGCCTCCTCGAATGAGCGGCGACCCCAGTCGGTCAGATAGATCGCGTCGCGCCGGAGGAACCCCTCCAGGATATCCGCGCGCCGCATGGCGAACGTCGTCCACTCGACGTGGCGGTATTCATGGCGCACGCCAGCCTCGTACCGAGAGAACCTGCCCTCGGCGGCGCCGAGTATGGACAGGTCCAGATCGAGGAAGTGCATGGTGTCGAACAGGTCGTCGGGCGACAGTCCGTCCTGCGGCCTGTGCCTTGCGGTCGCCCGGTTCATCCGCGCGGTGCGCGCGAGCGTCTCCGCCGGCACCAGACCTGCCAGTCGCCATTCGGCGAACTGCGCGCTCAGCTCCTCGTTGTCGGTGCGCCGAGGATCGTAGATCGCGTCGTGCGTGATGGTCGAGCAGACGAAGGCGAGGCGGTCGCGCAGCGGCGACGGTATGGTCGTCATCGTCCGCAGCATCTCGAGAGGATGGGACCATGCGTGATAGCCGCGGTCCTCTCCCTCGTGCATGGATCTGATCTCGGCGACCACCTCGTACGGCAGCGGCAAGTCCAGCGATGCTTCATGGTCCATCTGCTCGTCCTCTCGATTGGGCAGCGCCTGTCCACGCCGGAGATCCTGCCCCAGCGCACGGCGTCCGTCGAGAAGGATCAGCGCAGCGTCGGCATCCGAGTGTCGTCGACCGAGCGCTTCACCTTGCGCGCCGTGTCGCCGAAGGCGCGGTCGGAATAGTATTCCATGCTGTCCGTCGCCTTGCCGAACGCACGGCCGGCGCCATCGACGGCCTCGCGCGTGTTCGGGAAGCTGCGCGGCATGTCGGGAAGCGACGGCATGCTCACGTCGGAGACGGACGGCATGTCGGGGACGTACGATCCCGAGCGGACTTCGGGGGGAGGCGAGTAGGCCTCGACCGCATGCGATTCCGGCACCGAGAAGCGGCTTGCGAGCATCATGCCCGAACCCACTGCGGCTATTCCAAGAATCACGAATGCGATGAAGTATTTCACGTGCTTTCCCCGGCTCCGCATGCACCAACGCGCATAGCCCTTTTTCTATCCGCAAACGGACGAATTTTTCGGATCGGCCGATCCGGCGATCATTCCGCAGCCAGATCCTGCGTCCGCGTCAGGCCGCGTGCCACCTCCTCGCCCAGTTCGGTGAGCTCGATGGCGATCTTCACGGTCCTGGCATAGGCCTGCTTCGGCGGTCCCTTCACGTACCGGCTCAGCTTCTTGCCGGCCAGCCGGTCCGCTGTCTGCTGCGTGGCCTGTCGGGTGGTGAGCGCCAGGCGCTCCGCGGGGCCGAGGCCGCGCACGATGGTTTCTACTTCCTGCATTGCGTCCTCGTTGAGTTCAGGCCGCCAGCTTCAGCAGGCGGGGCGTGAATGACCGGTGTAGGGCGTCGAACTCGGGAGTCGTCGATCCGTCCACGGCCTGCCACGTATGGTAGGGGTCTGCATGCACGCATGCAATGACGTGCGTTCGGAGACGTTCGATCGTCCGCTGGAAGAGGCCCACCGAACGATGGCCGAACTGCCCCAGCCTCTTCGTCTGGTGGATGTCGTCGATGACGATGCCGTCCCAGTCTCCCGAGTCGGCCAGCGCCTCGAACAGGTCGGTCCGCATCCACTGCCGCCCCGTGAGTCCCCCGTCCTCGGACGACTGCAGGTCGTAGAGCCTGAGCTCCTCGGGACGCTCGGCCACGAACAGCCGACCCGCCGTCTTCCAGTCCGCATGCATGATCTCGTCTCCGCCTCCTTCCAGGGGGCGGACCTTGATCCATGCCGTCTCTCCGTCGAACGCGTAGCCCAGGCCTTCCAGGAAGGCCCGTGCGTCGCGGTTGGACGGGTGGCCGGGCAGGATGCGGTATGAGTCCATACGGCCGTACCGATCCCGCGTCGCCTCCATCGCGGCGATGTCGAAGCCCATCGCCGCGAAGATCGTCGCATCGAAGGAGTGGTGTGGCACGAACCGGTCGTCGAGCGAATAGGAGGCGAAGCTGGTCAGGACGTCCGAGCCACTCTCCGGGCAGTAGGACTGCGCGATCTCGGGCGTCTCGGCGAACCAGCGAAGCCGCTCCCAGCACGAGGCGACGAGCGGCCCCTCGAACGGCTCGACCGTTCCATGGAAGAGCAGGCCACGCGAGGCCTCCTGCGGCGTCGTGGAGGAGGTCAGCCTTTTGGCGAGCCATGCCGGTACGTCGTCCATTCCCGATTTTCCCTTCAATGTCCTCATGCTGCCAGATCGAAGCTGTCGGGACGCGCCAGATTCCAGGCCGAGGCGTAGAAGTCGTGCGCGTGGTCGCCCAGCAGCTCGCCGTCCTTGAGGAAGGTATGGAGCTGTGAGAACAGCCGGATCTCGGTACGGCTCACCCGACGCACCATGTGATGCGGGCCGAGCTGCGCCGGGCTCGTCAGGCCTGCGGCGGCCAGCATCTCCGACAGCGCGTGGAGCGTGCTACGATGGAAGCGGGCCACCCGCTCCGCCTTGTCGGGCACGACCAGGGCCTTCTGCCGTGCCGGATCTTGGGTGGCGACGCCGACGGGACAGCGGTTGGTGTTGCACGACAGCGACTGGATGCAGCCGAGCGCGAACATGAAGCCGCGACCGGCGTTCACCCAGTCCGCGCCCAGGGCGAGGGCCGCGGCGATGTCGAAGGCGCTGACGATCTTGCCGGCCGCGCCGATCTTGACCTGAGAGCGCATGCCCGCGCCCACGAGCGTGTTGTGGACGAACAGCAGGCCCTCGCGCATCGGCGTGCCGAGATGGTCGGTGAACTCGAGCGGCGCGGCGCCGGTGCCGCCCTCGGCCCCGTCGACGACGATGAAGTCCGGAATGATTCCGGTCTCGCGCATGGCCTTGACCATGCCCATGAACTCCCACGGGTGCCCGACGCACAGCTTGAAGCCGACGGGCTTCCCGCCGGACAGCCGACGGAGCTGGCCGAGGAACTCCATCATCTCGCGAGGGGTCGAGAAGGCGCGGTGGCGTGCCGGCGAGATGCAGTCCTCCCCCATCGGGACGCCTCGCGTGGCGGCTATCTCTGGCGTTACCTTGGCGGCCGGAAGGATGCCGCCGTGCCCGGGCTTCGCGCCCTGGCTGAGCTTGATCTCGATCATCTTGACCTGTGGGTCGATCGCCTGCGCCGCGAACCGTCCGGGATCGAAGTCGCCGTCCGCGGTCCGGCATCCGAAGTAGCCGCTCCCGATCTCCCAGATGAGGTCGCCGCCGTGCTCGCGGTGATGCGGGCTGATGCTGCCCTCGCCGGTGTCGTGCGCGAAGCCGCCGTCCCGGGCGCCCCTGTTCAGGGCGCGGATGGCGTTGGCCGACAGCGAGCCGAAGCTCATCGCCGATATGTTGAACAGCGACGCCGAGTAGGGCTGGGTGCAGTCCTTGTTGCCGATCGTCACCCGGAAGGCGGCAGGGTCGGCATGCGGCGCTGGCCGCGTCGAGTGCGCGATGAACTCGTAGTCGTCGCCGTACACGTCGAGCTGCGTGCCGAAGGCCCGCTCGCTGCTCTCGCCCTTGGCCCGTGCGTAGACGAGACTGCGCTGGCTGCGCGAGAACGGCGTCTGCACCTGGTCGTCCTCCAGGAAGTACTGGCGCAGCTCCGGACGGATCAGCTCGAGGATCCAGCGCAGATGCCCGACGATCGGATAGTTGCGTAGCACCGAGTGGCGCGTCTGGACCATGTCGTGGACGCCGACCGCGCCGAGCGCGCCGAACGCCAGCAGGGCGAGCCATGCCAGCGGCGACGTGCCGACGAGCATGGCCGCCGCTGCCGCGCACACGATGCAGGCGACAAGGAAGATGTATCGGCTCGTTCGCAATTCTTCTCTCCTGCGGCCCTAGAGGCCGACGTCGGGTTTTCCGTACTCGGGATGTAGCGACAGCAGCCACTCCTCCAGATCGGGCAGTCTCGGCGAGTTCAGCCTCCGGTGCATCGACAGCGGATCGAGCGCGCGGTCGGTACCTGCGGTACCGCGCCATCGGTCGAGCACGACGCGCGACATCACCGACGTACGGTGACGGTCCAGCGGTACCGCTCCCATCGCGATCGCGCGCGTACGCCGCGCGTCCACCGTATCGTAGTGGGGCCAGGAGACCTTGGGCATCGCCGTCGGGTCCTGGAACCACGTCCGCTGCAGACCCAGCCTGCGCGCGAAGGCGTGCAGCTCGTCGATGTCCGGCGAGAACAGGTGGCACCACATCCGTCCGCGCCAGGCATGGACGGCGGCGTCGACGTAGACGCTCATGCCGCCCGTCGCCAGGGCATCGTCGCAGGATCGGGAAGCGCCGCCGTCAGCGCCGCGGCGATGTCGCGCGAGCCGGTCTCGCTCCACGGAATGCGCGGCGAGGCCGTGGGAACGAAGTCCTCCACGAGGAAGCAGCCGGGACAGTGTTCCACTATCGCCATCTTGCGGGCTCCCTCTAGCGACGTCGCCAGGCCGTCGCTGTCGAGCACGAGGTCCATGTCGCGTGCGACGACGTGCTGCACCCTGTTCCCGGGCAGCGCGTAGCCTGCCATCGTCAGCCTCCCGCCCGACCAGATGACGAGAGCTCGAGCGAACATCGCGCAGCCCCCGTCCTGGAAGCCGAAATCGTAGACGTCGAGATGGGCGACCAGCGCCCTGCCTGCCGCCTTCCGGAGATCGCGCCCGAAGGCGGTGTGGTTGACGATGCGGCCGCTGGCGAAGTGGCTCTGCAGCCTCACGAGGAGATCTCGGCTGAGATCGGCGCGCCTGCCGCCGCTGCGATGCCGTCTTCCGTTCGGATCACGGCGAGATGCACCTGGCGGCCGATCCCCTCGCGACGCAGGCGGTCGAGCCCGGTCTCCCGTAGTGGATCGTCCCCGACGATCGGGACGGCGATCCGGGACCAGTCGGCGAAGCTGAGGAGCAGCGAACCGCCGCGCGTGACCGTATCCAGCCGCGCCTTCAGGATCGCCTCCTCTCCGTCGGCGAGATCGAGCCAGTCGTTCTCGCCGGTGATGCACGGCATGTCCGTCATGATGGTGATCCTTGTCCTTCAGGCCTCGGGCGGCATCGTACAGGGGATGGGGACGGCGGGCGAGCGCAGTCTGGCAGGCCGCCCCGGGGCGAACGGTACCGGTTCGCACGGTACCAGGAACTCGACGTTGCGGCCCCGCCGCCGGATGGCGGTCACGACGAGGCCGGGACGGTCGAACGCATGATGGTCGACGACGGCGAGAGCCGACTGCCCGACGATGCCCGCGAGCACCGTCTCCGGCATGGCGCATCCGCGCACGACGATGGCGCTGCGGCTGCCGACGAACGAGACCTCCTTCGACAGGTCGATGCGGCCGAGCAGGATGTCTCCGCCCTTCACCTCGCCGTCGAGATAGCCGAGCGTCTCCGGGAGGCTGCAGATGATCGCGTCCTTGTCCGTGGGCTTCGACAGGCACTTCTCGTTCGACCGGAAGGGACCGGCGGCGACGATGTCCCGCATGAATGCGTCCGGCGTCATCCCGTGTCCGGCGACATGCGCCGCTAGGACGGGATGGATGTCGTAGGACCAGGCCGGATCGTGTCGCCTGAACCGTCCAGCCTCGCCGAGATGGGCCAGGATGCGGTCGCGTCGCCGGTAGTGGCCGGCCAGCCGGTCGATGCAGGTCGCCAGGTCCTCGATCCAGGCGTCGTCGCCGGTCGCGTGACGCTCGCGCAGGAGCCACTGCCTGGTGGCGTTGCCGTACTCGTCCGGCATGACCGTCGCGACCTTCAGGAAGGGTCCGGAGTCATGATGGATGGACAGTTCGAAGCGGTGTCGACCCGGATCGAGACCTCGTTGGAGCATGGGGATGATGATCCTGCGCTGGACGGCGGGCAGAAGCCTGTTCGCGACCGCGCCGCCCCACATGCATTCCACCCAGGGCAGCTGCAGCCATCTGGCCGTATGCGCCTCGAGCGTGGCCATGTCAGTCCTCCCCGTCGGGGATCGCGTCGCGTATGGCGATGCTGGCCGCCTCGATAGTCAGGGCCTTGGCACAGAGATCGCGGTAGGCGGCGTCCGGCGACAGGACGGCGGATATCGCGACGTGCTCCTGCGTCTGGGCCGCGCTTACGAACACGTCGCTGTCGTCGTCGCGGACGATGCCGATCATGCCGTCGCCGTACTGGTTCAGGCACCAGCCCCTTGCACATGCCGCGTCCTGGTCGAACGTCGCATAGACGTTCCCCAGTGCGACGATCGCGCCGATCAGGTCCAGCGGAGCAGGGCTCGCCGTTTTCATGTCCGTCATCTCGTTCTCCGTTCCTTTGGGTATCATGTTGCGTCGCGTGCGCCGGCCTGCATGTCGACCAGCGCGGTGCCGATCGACGACAGGGTCGAGATGTCGGCCATCCCGGTGTGCGAGACACGGTGTTCCATGTCCATCTTCCAGCCGATGCGGGGCGACGAGGCGATACGGTCGCTCAGCACCCTGTCCGCGGTCCGCATGTCCGCCGGGGCGATCGCACGACGTACGCCGCGCAGGTGGCCCAGCGTCACGATGTCGTAGTAGTGGCTGTAGGGGTCCGCGGCACGGCTTGCGGCTACGACGTAGCCCGCATAGGCCGTCCCCGGGTCGTACGACTTCGTGCGTACGTCGCTGGTGCGCGGCCTCGCCATGTCGGCGTAGGTCGCCTTGAGATCCTCGGTCACGCCCTCGTACTCGTGCATTCCCCGCAGAGCATAGGAGACGGTGTCTCCGAACACGAACATGTCCCGTTCGCCGTGCGGGCCGTCGATCCGGTGCCAGCGGGGCGACGACGCCGGTCCGTCCGCATATTCCCACAGCCCCTTCAGTCCCGGCATCAGGGAGGAGCGCAGATCGCGGGCCGCGGCTGCATATCCGCCTCGGGGGTCGACACGCTGCAGGCGTCCCAGGAGCGGCAGCAGAGCGAGGCTCTTGACGTAGCGCCGGCAGTTCCACGCCGCCTTGGCTCCCGACGACTGGACCACCGCCTCGCAGGGGCCGCGGCCGGGGGTTCCGTCCGCCATGGGCTGTCCGGTCGAGTCGCGCATCATCGCCAGCACGAACGTCCCGAAGGATCGCGCGCTCGCGAGATATCGCGGGTCGCCGGTGGCGGAGGCCATGTCCAGCATCGCCGATCCGCAGAAGCCCGCGTCGATGGCGTAGTAGTAGGTGGATGGCGCTCCGGGCAGATCCGGCGTGGCCGGGACGCCGCCGGGAACGGGAAGATCCTTCCCCGACTGCTGCAGCCGCAGGATCCACGACGCCAGATCCGACGCCTTGGTCCGTGCGGCGGCGCTGCCGGTGACGGCCGCGTCCCGCGAGAGGTAGGAGATCGCCTCGCACGCCGCGCCCGGCGTGCGGCCGATGGTGGCGTTCGGCCGCCCTGTCGCCATGTCCCACTGCTTGTACGGAGCATGCGCGATCACCTGCGCGCGCACGTCCTCGATCATGGCCGCAGCGGAGCGCTGCGTCGGCGGAGTGCCGACGGCGCCCAGCAGGAGAGGAGCGAGCATCAGGTGCAGGAGCTTCCCGGTCTTCATGTCGTGGTCCCTTCCAGGATCATGCCGCCGCGAGGCGGGGCGAGGTGGAGCGATGCGAGCGTGCCGACAGCAGCGGCCGCTCGATGGCGACGTGCATCGCCCAGGCGCATGGGATCGCCACGGCCGGACCGACGATCGCGAAGGCCCACCACGGCATCAGCGAGCCGGTCAGGTGAGGCCATGCGAGCACGAGCACCGTGTTCACGAACGGGTGGAGGAAGAACAGGCTGAGGGCGATCGTCCCCAGGAAGTTCAGGACCGGATGGCAGATCGCACGCGTCATCGCGTCCGCCCGCATGTCGTCCGTGGCGGTCAGAACCATGCCGACGGCCAGAAGCGCCAGGCAGAGCGGGACCAGCCCGTAGAAGGCCGCGTTGGTGTTCGGGAGCACGACCCACGCGAGCGCGACCAGCAGCGCCCCCGTGTAGGCGCCGCGACGCGTACGGCCGCGTACGCTCGGATCGTCGACCGCGAGGCGAGCGAGCATTCCGACGCAGACGATGTCCAGCACCGACCACGGCATCTCGAGCGCGAGCGCCGAATTGCCCGGCATGAAGGCGATGATCGACGCGATCCGCACGACCAGTCCGCCGACGATCAGCCATGGCAGCGCCTTGCGCAGTCCGGAAAGTCCTACCAGGATCATGCCCAGACCGACGAGCGCGATGACCTGCTCCTGGGCCGCGATGGTCCAGAAGTGCGCGGGGAACGCCTGCGCCCCGTACATGAGCTTGGGGACGTTTCCGAGGTTGACCAGGTAGAGCCACCAGGTGGACAGGATCTGGCCCGTCAGCTCGCCGCCGTCGACATAGGCGAGGCCCACGTACAGCGCGATCACGAATGCCAGGAGCGGCCATATGCGTGCGACCTGCCGGGCCAGCAGGCGACCTACGGCGCGGGCGCGCTCGAGGACCGATCCGCTGTCCAGCGACGACTGCTCGCGCAGCATGAACCCGGCGAAGAAGTATCCGCCGATGGCGATCAGGAGGGCGTTGAACGCCTTGGCGACGTTGAAGCTGAAGAAGTCGGCGGGCATGTAGTGATGCGCCATGATGGCTATCACGGTCAGACCACGCAGGCCGACGATCGCGTCGGAGCGACGCGGGGTGGTGGACGCGCTCATCGCGGCATCTCCGTGATCGCCACCGTCTCGCCGCCCTGGTCCTCGATCTTCGAGGACGAGAACAGCGTGCAGATGGTCATGATGTGGATGCCGAATCCGCCGAAGGCGTAGACGACGAAGAGGACGAACAGCTTGGTCGCCCCGATCAGGTTGTCGGCGAGATCGCTGAACGCGAGCGCTGCGAGGATGACGGCCGCGTAGGAGCCGACGATGGCCGCCGCGGTTGCCATCAGGCTCGCGCTCATGCCCCGCATCAGGCGGAACAGCAGCAGGAAGCTGGCCAGCATCGCGAACCGCAGCGTGTTGAACGTGTCGTTGGCGAGCTTCTCGCCGTCGACGACGTCGCGTCCGACCAGCGTGTCGTAGGCGATCACCGCCAGCACCAGCGTCGAGAATGTCGCGATCAGCGGGTACCACGGACGGTCGTGCGCGCGCAGTCGCGCCAGGGCGAACATCGCGACGACGGATAGCGCGAGGGCGCCGTATACGACCGGGTCGTAGGAGACGGGTCCGTCTAGGCGGCAGTACGTCTGCATCATGGAATAGCTGCAGCTGGCTCCCCTCATGGAGAGCGCAGCCGCCAGCAGCGGTGCCGATGCCACGTAGGCCGCGGCGGCCATGCCCGTACGGACGAGGCCCTGATATGTCCTGTTCATAATAATCTCCGCAGGATCCCCCTAGGCTTCAGCCAGGGGAGGAATGCGTTTTCCTTTTCAAGAAAACAGGATAAAACAATTTTCGTGAAGCAGATCTGTGGCCTTCGCTATCGCTACTACCCGACTGCCGAGCAGGCGGCTCTGCTCGTTCGCACCTTCGGGTGCGAACGCTGGGTCGTCAACAGGATGATCGCAGAGCGCTCGCGTCGCTGGCGAGACGAGAAGAAGGGCATGTCCTATGCGGACATGTCCGCTCTTCTTACAGAGTGGAAGAAGAATCCTGAGTTCGTCTGGTTGAACGAAGTCAGCTGCGTGCCGCTGCAGCAGAAGCTGCGGCATCTCGAAGGCACGTTCAGGAAGTTCTTCAGATGGTGCAAGGCCCGGGCCGGCCGCAAGGTCGGTTATCCGAGCTTCATGAAGCGCCGCGCTCGTCAGTCGGCCGAGTTCACGACCTCTGCCTTCGGCTGGGACGGCAAGGTCCTGACGATGGCCAAGTCCAGGCAGCCGCTGAACCTCGTCTGGACACAGGTTTTCTGGGGCGATCCCAGCACCATGACGATCAGTCTCGAGCCGGACGGCACCTGGTGGGTGTCGTTGAAGGTCGAGGTCGAGACCTCGGCCGCCGCAGGCGGCCGTGACGCCGTCGGCGTCGACCTCGGCCTCACCAGCTACGTCACGGACGACCGGGGCAATCGCACCGATGCGCCGAAGGCGCTTCGCAAGAGCCTCGATCGCCTGGCGAGAGCGCAACGTGATCACGCCCGCAAGGCCAGGGGCGGCAAGAACAGGGAGAAGAGCAGGAGGACGGTCGCGCGTGTCCACGCGCGCGTGCGCAGGGTCCGGTTGGATTTCCTGCACAAGCTGTCGTCGAAGTTGATCGCCGAGAATCAGGTGATCTGCATTGAGACGCTACGGGCGAGTGCCATGGTCAGGAATCGGAAGCTGGCGTTGGCCATCTCCGATGCGGCCTGGGGCGAGTTCGTGCAGCAGCTCGAGTACAAGGCGATGTGGTACGGTCGCGAGATCGTCAGGATCTCGCAGTGGGAGCCTTCGAGCAGGAAATGCTCCGGCTGCGGGCATCGGATGGCGGAGATGCCGCTGAACGTCCGGATCTGGACGTGTCCGTCGTGCAGCGTCGTGCACGATCGGGACGTCAACGCCGCCATCAACATAAGGGTCGCAGGACTTGCGATCCTCGCCGAACGGCGGAAGGCCTGTGGAGTCGATGTAGGACGCATCGTTCGTAAGGACGAGACGCAACCGGCGAAGAACGGGGCCGAATGGCTCCGAAGGAAGCAGGAAGGTTCAATGGGAATACGCGGCGAGTGGAAGCTCGCTGCATGACCGTTGGACGCCCTTAGCGGTTAGCTATAGGAATCCCCCAGGCTTCAGCCGGGGGAGGATGTCAAGCCGTGAGAAGTTCCAGATGCTTGACGTTGTCGTCGGATGCGACGGCCACCGGGACGGTCTTCCCTGTGATTTTCCGCGCTACGCACCACGATCCCGAACTCCCCTTGCCGAAGCGCGCATGCCCGGTGACCAGGAGGTCCGACTTGACGAGCAGGCCTGCGGCGAAGACCGCGTCGCCGGCGATCCGGACGTATCCGTTGACGATGACCGGACCGTCGAAGACCGCATGTCCCTCGATCACGAGATCGCCGGTGACCTTGAGAGGCGAACCGTAGTGGCGCACGTCGCCGATGTGGAGGTCGCCCTCCACCTTCGACGATCTGACCATGGCGACGACGTCCGAACGCATGGGCGGGTCGCCTGCGTCCGGTCCTTGGATCGCTACGATCAGGTCCGTCGTCCGCGCCTCGTCGACGACCCGGAACCGGTGCTGCGTCGAGCGCTGCGAGCCGGTGCGGAAGTAGAGTGCATGGACGGCCACGATTGAGGGGAGGAGTCCCAGCGCGACGATTGGAGATACGAGGTCAAGCATTTGCGGTCTTCCGGTAGCGTACTGTCTTGTCCCACTTCAGAGCCTTGCCGAAGGCGATGCTCCTGATCGCGAGCCACAGTCCGTGGGTGGCGGCGAGCATGCTGATGGTGGACGAGATGACGATGAGTGGCAGCAGGCGGACGGCGTCCGGCTGGCGGTCGCGGATGGCGGCGGCCATGATCTGCAGATACGGCGCGAAGTTGCCGAACGACATCGCGAAGGCGACGGCCGACACCACCGCGAAGTTGAGCGGCGGATAGGCATAGAGCGTGGGATAGACGAGTGCCGCCAGGAGGTTGGCGAGCGCCAGCACCGGCAGGAGATAGAAGCAGAGCACCAGCGCCGCGTCGAGCCGCTTGTAGAGCGGCTGGTTCGGCGTCGTCAGCGTCGGCACCAGATAGCGCAGCAGGCACTGGTTGTGCCCGCACGCCCAGCGCCGCACCTGCTTCATCCGGATGCGCCAGTCCTCCGGACTCTCCTCGTAGCAGACCGCGTCGTCGACGTACTCGACGGTATACCCGCCGATGAACAGGCGGTAGGTGACGTCGGTGTCCTCGGCGAGCGTGTCGGAGGACCAGCCGCCGACCTCGTTCATCGCGGAGACCCGGATGCCGCCGACGGTGCCGCCGAACTGCGGCAGCAGGTTGAAGGCGCCCCGGGCGGCCAGATCGATGGTGTATCCGCCGCGTCGTTCCATGTCGAGCAGGCGGGTCAGGACGTTCGCGTCCGTGTTGTACGGCGTGACGCGACCCATCGTCGCGCCGACCTGCGGATCCACGAACGGAGCGACCAGCTTCTTCAGGAGGGCCGGTTCCGGCAGATAGTCGGCGTCGAAGAACACGAGCACGTCGCTGGTCACGCTGAGCAGTCCGTCAGCCATCGCGGCGGGCTTTCCCGGTGTCGCGTCGAACGGACGGTGCAGCGCCCGGATGCGGCCGCCGGTCGCCGAGACCATCCGGTCGACGATCTCGCGCGTCCCGTCCCGCGAACGGTCGTTGATCACCAGGATGTCGAGCTTGTCCCGTGGATAGTCGAGACCTGCCAGGCTCCTGAGGCAGCCTTCGATGACGGCCTCCTCGTTGTAGGCGGCGACCATGATTGTGACGCTGGGCCATTCGGTGAGGGGGATACGGCTGAACGGATTCACCTGGCTGCGTCCGGGCATGACGAACGAGAGGAAGATCTGGCGGAAGACCATCACCAGCGTGAGGATTCCGGTAATGGCGAAGATCAGGAAGAAGGGGATCTGGGCCAGTATCGTGACGAGATTGTCGGGCATGGGTCTCCATCCGGTCCTGCCGGATACCTGGTCGTTGTACGGCTGGTCCGGGAGCGCGTCTGTGCGCCGCCCGGACCGTTCGCTTCGGTCGCGATTCCGCAGGATCAGTCCAGGCGCGCCTTGATGCCGACGAGCACGCCGCGGGTGCTGAAGAAGTCGTTGCGCGAGTATTCGCCGCGCGCGACGATCTCGATGGTGCGGTTCAGACGGTAGCCGACCGACGGACGCACCGACCAGAACGGGCTGTTGACGCCGGGAGCGCCGATGTCGACGAGGTTGGCATAGGCCAGGCGGCCGCCTTCGGCATAGACGCCGAGCGATACGCCGCTGTTGCGCACGGTCGTGATGCCGGCGCCGAACGACGGCGCGTTGCGGCCGGGATGGATCGCATAGGCGGCGCGCGTCTGGAGCGAGTAGTAGCCGCCCTTGTCGCCTGCGATCGAGAAGTAGTGGGCGAGGTCGAGGGCCGGCTGGTACTCGGTCATGCCGGTCCGGAAGTGGCGATAGGCGAGCGACGGGGTGACGACGCTCTTGCCCGTCTGCACCTGCACCTGGCCGTAGCCGTAGTACTGGGGCAGGATGTTGCGGTTGTCGGTGCTGCCGCCGAACATGCCCTTCACGCGCACGCCGCTGGCCACCGCGTACGAGGCGCCGATCGCCGCATAGACGCCGTCCTGCTCGCGCTGCACGGCCGCCGCGTCGAAGTGCACGCCCAGGCCGTTGTCGAGATACTTGTCGACCATGACGCCTTCGAAGTACCGGTCCTCGTAGCCGTTGGTCGGGCTGCTGAAGCCGCCGTACGCCATCGCGGACGACTGCGTCGAGGTGGTGCTCTGGGCCTGCGCCGCGCTCCCCATGCACAGCATTGCGGCGATGATGGCGATGTTGATGATCTTCATGTTGTCTTTTTCTCTTTGTTGATTGCGTCGAATTCGGTTGTCGGAGGTCTTTGCCTGCTGCGTCGTTCAGTCCTCCAGGGACATGATCTCCACGATCTGCCGCGCCGAGGTGCCGTCGCCGAACGGGTTGGGAGCGGTGCTCATCCGCACGTACGTCTCGCCGTCCTCGATCAGCTCGAGCGCGTACCGCAGGATCTTCTCGGGGTCGGTACCGCACAGGACCGCGCTGCCGGCGTCGACCGATTCGGTGCGCTCCGTGCTCTCGCGCAGCACGAGCGCCGGGCGCGAGAAGGCGGCGGCCTCCTCGACGATGCCGCCGCTGTCGGTGAGCACGAAGCGGCAGTGGCGCAGGACGTGCACGAGCTCGGGATATTCGAGCGGCTCGCACAGCGTCACCCCCGGTACGTCGCCGAGGATGCGACGCGCCGGCTCGCGTACGAGCGGATTGGGATGCATGGGGAACAGGATCGGCACGCCGCGGCCCGCCAGCTCGGCGATCGCCCCGAACGCCTGCTCCATGGGCTCGCCGACGTTCTCGCGCCGGTGCATGGTGAACAGTACCGTCCGACCGTCGGACATGTCGCCGAACTTCTCGTCGAGAGCCGAGGTGTCGAGACCGGTGATCGATGCCGCCATCTGCGCCGCGTCGATCACCGTGTTGCCCACGTTGTGGATGCCGAATGCCCCGACTCCCTCCCGGGCGAGGTTCTCGGCGGCGAGAGCGGTCGGCGGGAAGTGGACGTCGGCGATGCGGCTCACCAGCACGCGGTTGGCCTCCTCGGGGAACGGCGTGCGGATGTCTCCGGTGCGCAGACCCGCCTCCACGTGCGCGATCCTGATCTTCCGGTTGAAGGCCGCCATCGCAGCCGCGAACGTCGTGCTCGTGTCTCCCTGCACGACCACCCAGTCGGGGCGTTCCTCGTCGAGCACGCCGTCCATCGCGGCGATCGTGGCCGACACGATGTGGTTCAGCGTCTGGTTGGGTCGCATGATGCCGAAGTCGCGGTCGATCCGGAAGCCGAAGAACTTCGCGACCGGTGCGACCATGTGCGCGTGCTGGCCTGTGGAGCATGTGACGACCTCGAACTGGCCGGAGTCTCGCAGTGCGATGATCAGCGGCGCCAGCTTGATGGCTTCAGGGCGCGTGCCGAGTACGATCATTACCTTCTTCAACTGACATTTTCCTTCAGCATGTCTGACTGCACGCTGCCCGATCGGACTTTCCCTCGTCTCCGCCGCAGGGGGCGCTGGTCACAAATAAAAAGGGGCGGAGACCGGGTCTCCGCCCCTCGTGGGCATTCTCGCGTGAAGCGTCCGCTACTCGGCTGCGATCGCCATGTCGTCGACCTGCCTGGTCGATGCGAACTCGTCGGCCTGCAGGAACCGCTCGGCGTCCAGCGCCGCCATGCAGCCCGTGCCGGCGGCCGTGATCGCCTGACGGTAGATCTTGTCCGCCACGTCGCCGCAGGCGAACACGCCCGGCACGCTGGTGCGCGTAGACCCCGGCTCCACCGCGATGTAGCCGTCCTCGTCGAGATCCACGTGACCACGGAACAGCTCGGTGGCGGGGTGATGTCCGATCGCCACGAAGCCGCCGCTGGTCTCCAGTCGACTCGTCTCGCCGGTCACGGTATCCTCGAGCTCGATCGCGACGAGCCCCTCGCTGCCGCCGCCGTCCACGAACTCGCGGACCTCCTTGTTCCACAGCACGGTGATGGCGGGATGGGCGTGGAGGCGCTCCTGCAGGATGCGCTCGGCGCGCAGCGTGTCGCGTCGATGGATCAGCGTGACGTCGCTGCTGTGGTTGGTCAGGTAGAGAGCCTCCTCGACCGCGGTGTTGCCGCCGCCGATGACCGCGACCTTCCTGCCGCGATAGAAGAAGCCGTCGCAGGTCGCGCATGCAGACACGCCCTTGCCCTTGAGGGCATGCTCGCTGTCGAGCCCGAGCCACTTGGCCTGCGCCCCCGTCGAGATCACGAGGGTCTCGCCCTCGTAGACGTCGCCGCTGTCGCCGATCAGCCGGAAGGGACGCGAGGACATGTCCACCTCGACGATGGTGTCCCACATCATCTCGGCGCCGACGTGTTCGGCCTGCTTCTGCATCTGCTCCATGAGCCACGGCCCCTGGACGACCTCGGCGAAGCCGGGGTAGTTCTCGACGTCGGTCGTCGTGGTGAGCTGGCCGCCGGGCTGGATGCCCTGGACGACGATGGGCTTCATGCCGGCGCGTGCGCCGTAGATGGCGGCTGAAAGGCCCGCCGGGCCGGAGCCGAGGACGAGCATGCGGGTGCTGTGAATGGTCATATGGGCATTCTATCCTAAAACGATGGGCGTGATCCAGACCGATTTCAGGTCCTGCGCCAGGCGATGTCGACATCGTCGGGAGCGGGTCCGGCCGGCTCCAGCAGCATGGGAAGGCTCAGTCGCACGCTGCCGTTGGATTCGTCGTTGACGGCCCGGGTGACCGGAATTCCGGCGTGGTCGCCGAACGCCGGATGATCGACGATCCGTGCGAGATCCTCGCCGACGCACGACAGCAGCGCGGTCTGTGGCAGCTGCATGCCGGTGACCATCAGTTCCGGAGCCGGCTGATCGTGGAACATCGCGAGCGGCGAGTTGTCCGGTCGGACTCCGATCTCGAGGTCGTGGACGAACACGCGGTCCGCCCGCGCCTCGACCACGCCCCTGCCGTAGCGGCCGACGAAGTCGGAGGTGTGGATGCGCAGGGCGCGTCCTGTCGACAGGTCCCTGCTGCGCGAGCGTGTCCGGTACGGCTTCACGAGATTTTCCGCGACCGGCGAGAACGTGAGCGCGCTGCCGTGCGCGGAATGCGTCAGGATCAGTCGTGCTACCCGGTGCATGACGTAGGACCATGCCGGAGCGAGGCCGCTGCGCAGATGCCGGGCGATCGCTGCCTCGCGTCGACGGACCCGTACGCCCTCGGCCACGAAGACATCCATGCGCGCCGCCTCCTTCGGGTGCAGCGTCCCGGGAGGTGCGACGAACGTGTAGGACGTGCCTTCCGACCCCTCGTCGTGGACGGGATGGCGCGAGACGGAGACGAAGCGGCTTTCCCCCTGATCGAAGACCATCAGGTTGACGTGGAGCGCGTCGTCCCGCGACGGGTCGTCCGGGCCGCCGAGCGTGACCGCGCTGCCATGTCGGGATCCCGACCGGCGCAGGGCCTCCTCGATCGAGCGCTTCAGCACGTCGTCGTCACCGGCGAGCCTGGATCTCATGGCGTTCTTCCCTGTGTCATGGCGCTCATGCCGCCGAGCGGACCTTGCCGAGCGTGTTCCTGATGGCGATGCGGGCCTCCGCGATGTCGAGCGTGCAGGCGGCCTGGTAGGCGCTGGAGAACGACGTCGCGTCGATGAGGTAGCGCATGAGCGCCTTCCTCTGGTCTGCGGTCGGCGGACGCATCTCTAGGCCGCGGCAGGTTCCGGACGCCTCGGCCATCAGGAAGCGGTCGCACCAGGTCATGGCCTCGTTCGAGGTCGCGCAGCCGATCACCGAGATGGTCTCCTTGCCGATGCGCGACAGGGCATACCACTCGCCGCCGTGGCAGAACGCGCCGGCCCAGGCGTTCTGGTTGCGGGCCACCATGGCCTCGCAGACCGAGGAGACGCGCACGAAGCTGGGCTTGGCATGGCGCATGATCTCGATCTCGCGCATGGCGAAGTCGCGGAGCACCTCCTTGGGACGACGCGAGAAGGCGTTCTCGTTGTCGTTGGCCGGGTGCGGGTGCGGCTCTGCGCGCATGACCGCCTCGCGCTCGGCGAGCACGCGCACCTCGATCGAACGATGGCGATCGGCGGCGCCCGTATAGTCGAGCAGGACGCAGTTGGCCTTGCTCTCGCCCGGGTAGCGCACCGCATCGAGCGAGCGCATGCCGCGGCCGATGGCCTGGAGGAACGTCAGCTCGGACGCCATCATCCGCAGGTTGATGACGCACGCCGTGCGCTGGTCGTCCCAGCCCTCGGCCAGCATCATCACGTTGACCACGACCCGTATGCGTCCGGCCGCGTACTCGGCGAGGATGCGCTCGTTCTCGTCGTCGTCCTTCTCGGAGTGCACGCACTCGGCGAGATAGCCCCGGTCACGGAACGCCTGGGCGAGCGCCTCGGCGTGCGGAATCGTCGGGCAGAAAGCAACGGTCTGGCGGACGTCGCAGCGCTTCTCGATCCAGTGATCGATGACGGCGTCGTGATGCACCTGCTTGTCGAGCAGCTTGCCGAGCGACTTCATGTCGTAGTCGGCCCCGACGATGCGGATCTTCTCCATGTCGGCCTTCAGGCCCATGTCGATGGTGAAGGTGCGTACGGGCACGAGGATGCCGAGATCGATCAGCTCGGCATAGGTCATCTGGAAGGCGAGGCCGGCGGCGAAGGCGAGCGTCTGGCCGTCCGAACGGTTGGGGGTCGCGGTGTAGAAGAGGATCCGGAGGTCGGGATTGATCTCCTTGGCGCGGTCGATGATCGCCCGGTAGGTGGGCGACGCCGCATGGTGCGCCTCGTCGACGACCAGATGCGTGAAGAACGGCATCCGCTTCAGGCGCCAGGGCTTCGACACCGACTGCGCCGTGCCGAACACGATGTCGCCGGTCCAGTCGTTGCGGCGCGCCTTGACCACCGACAGCGCCGCGCCGAGATGGCCGGTCAGCTCGCCGATGGTCTTCATGTTCTGCCGGATCAGGAAGTCGGATCCCTGCAGGATCAGGACCTTGGGCAGGACCGTCTCCTGCATCTCCTCGGCGATGGTGATCCCCATCGCGGCGGTCTTGCCGCTGCCGGTCGGCATGACGACGAGGGCCGATCCCTCCGCCTTCAGCCGCTCGCGCGTACGCAGGCAGCAGCGCTGCTGATAGCCGCGGTGCTCGTAGCCGCTCGGGACGCCTCCGAATGCAAGCATCTCTCTCTCCTGTCCCACTGGACGACCGGATGTTCCCCGGTCCTCCCATCGATTTTTCCGCCCCTTCGGACGTCACGCCTTGCCTGTCCGCCCCAGCGCCCCCAGATTCCACGACGGAGCGTGGATCGACCGTTCGCGAAGGCGAGACGCAGACGCCGCTCCTCCCCGCCCGCGAGGGCGTCCTGCGCGAGCAGGTGTGCGGGTCCGCGGCCCGCTGCGGAAGTCGAACCGGAGGAGCGGGCGCGATGCGTACCGCTCCTCCCATCCCCTCAGAAGTTGAAGTCGGCGAACCTCGCCGCGGCGGCGACGCTCTGCACCGACTGGTCGTCCTTCGCCCTCAGGCGTCGGAACAGGTCGGAATGCCTCCAGACGAGTGAATGCCACCGGTTCCATCGCCCTGCCTGCTGTCCGGTCAGGTAGCCCTCCCGGAACGCCTCGCGAAGCGCTCCCTCGCTGCGCCGACGCTCCGCCGCGGCACCCATCACGGGTCGCAGGGCATCCATCACCCGGGCCGCGACGTCGGCCGCCGTCTCGTCGCCCAGATCCCTCACGGAGCTGGCGATGAGGAGCTGAAGCTCGTCGTCGGCCGGTTCCTTCCGTCGTGCCATGTCGGATCTCCTTCAGGCTGCCAGGCGCCAGTCGCGGACGGGAACGTCGGGACGGCCCGTCACCGCCGCGGTGACCAGGGCCGCCGACATGAGCGGCGGAACGGCGTTGCCCGCCAGATGAATGGACTGCACCTTGGTGAGCGTGGTGCCGAGCAGTGGGCCGCCGGGACGCTCGATCTCGTAGTCCGGCGAGAAGCTGGACGCGTCGAAGAGCTCGCGAGGCGTGAACATGCGCAGCCCGATGTCGGCGATCCACATGCGTCGTCCGCGCACCATGACGGAGCCGACGGTCTCGATGTCGACGGGGCCGCGTGCATGCTCGCGGTGGTCCCACAGGAACCGGCGCACGTCCTCGGTGCGGTCGACCGGCTCGTCCGAGAGACCGCTCTCGACGTAGCCGAAGCGCGGCGCTCCCGCGAGCACTGCGCCGATCGGCTCTCCGAGCGAGCGGCCCACCGAGTTCTGGTTGAACATCGTGACCGAGCCCGTGACCAGACGCACGTCGCACCAGGCGTATTCCCCGCCCTTGCCCGTGGTGATGGTGGGCATCGGGCGCCGCCCGTCGCACACCCGCAGGCTGCTGGCGTGCGTGATGGGCACGACGATGTCGCCGCCCATCCGGTCCATCATGAACCGCTGCTCGTCCTCGACGGCGTAGCGGTAGGTCCCCTTGGCGATCCTCGCATACGTGCGCGGAGCGAGCGGTCGTCGGATGCGCAGCTTCTGCTTGCGCACCTCCTGCTCGCTCAGGAAGATCGAGTGGACGGGCAGGGTCCGATCGACGATGTCGGCCGCCGTGATCCACGGCAGGAGCCTTCCGGACATCACTTCGGGCAGTCCGGGACGTCCGTGCGTCGGGGCGGGCCATACGATGGGAAGACCGTCGCAGCGGGCCTGGACGAACATGCGTTCCCGCGTGGAGGCCACGCCGTAGTCGGCGCAGACGAAGGTCCTCGTCTCGACCGAATAGCCGAGACGGCGCAGCGCCGCCATCCAGCGCTGGAAGTCCTCGCCCGTCCGCTCCTTGTCGGGGCGCCCGTTGGGCAGTAGAGGCCCCCAGGTCGCGAACGCCGGCACGTTCTCCACCAGGATGATCCGCGGCCGTCGACGTTCCGCCCAGTGCACCACGACCCATGCGAGGTCGCGGATGCCCTTGTCGAGCGGCGCTCCGCCCTTGGCCGAGCTGAAGTGCGTACACGCAGGACTCGACCAGAGGATGCCGACCGGACGCCCGGGCACCACGTCGTCGGGATTCACCGCATATACGCTGCTGGTGAGATGCAGCGTGTCCGGATGGTTGGCCTCGTGCAGTCCGAGCGCGATGGGGTCGTGATTGACGGCCACGTCCGGTGAGCGTCCCGTCGCGATGCGGAAGCCCTCGCTGGTGCCGCCGCCGCCGGCGAACAGGTCGACGATCGCCTCCTCGGGGGCAAGGCCGTATTCCCGCCTCGCCTGGGCGGACGCGCGCGGGACGAGGGTGAACAGCTCTGGCTGGTTCATGTGGATGGCCTTCATGTTGGGACGTCAGCGACGGCCGAGTACGACCTCGCGCCGGTCGGCGGCGTCGAGTACCTGGTTGATCCGGGCGAGGACATCCCAGGCGTGCGCAGGCACGCGGGCGGTCCACTGCAGGCCGTAGAGCGAGACGAGACGCCCGAACTGCGCCTTCGCCTCATTCTTCTCCATCGGTCCTTCGGTCTGTCCCTCACGCATCGGTCGGGGCCGCTTCCGCGTATGCGCTGCGCTGCCGTTCGATCTCGCCGAGCAGCTTGTCCGTGACGCGCGTCACCGAGCCGAGCGGGTTGCGCTCGTTCACTGCCAGCCATCCCTCGGCGACCGCCTGGTCTACCGCGGCGTCGTGCATCGCCTCGACCAGCATCGGGATGCCGTATGTGAAGTGCGCGCCGAGCACCTGGTTGATGATGCCGTGCATGCGGCTCTCGCCGGCGTACCGCCACGCGTAGGAACGGCGGGTGTTCGGGTGACGGGCGACCATGACCGAGTCCGGACGCTCGTCGAGCTCGTGATAGTTGAAGGCGGGATCGTCGCCGATCGCGCGCCGGCCGCCGAAGCTGTCGCCGAACTCCTTCTCGTGGACACGGTCAAGCAGCGGGCAGGCTTCCGCCTCGCAGTACGAGTTGTAGCCGTGGTGGCCTCGCGAGAGGCATTCACGCTCGCCGTCGTCCGGGTGTCGGCGGAAGCTGCAGGCGTTCTGGAACATGTCGAAGGAGACGGTCTTCTCCCGCGGCCGAAGATGCTCGCGCTTCAACCCCTCGGCGGCGACCATCGTCGCGGACGCGCCCCAGCGACCGTCCGACGGGATCACGAGTCCCGCCTCGCGCAGGCGCTGGACGACATGGTGCGGCGCCTCGGTGCCGTCGTCGAAACGGTAGCCGACCGTCGGCTCGCTGCCCGAGAAGTCGTACTCGTCGTTCTCGATGCGTGTCCGCGTAAGGGTAGCTCCGGCCGCCATCAGGCCGAGAAGCACGTCGCGCGCATCGTTGTCCTCGTCGAGGAACGCGGTCGGACGCCCCTCGTACTGCAGCTTGCGGACGCGGTCCTTCATGGCGGCGATCATGCCGCCGCCGATCCGCAGGCAGGCGGCGCCGAGATCTTCGAGGCCGTCGATCCGCCGCGTCACGTACATCTCCTCGTAGACCTGACGGTCCGCAGGCTGGACGCCGACCTCGGGCGCGAGCAGGTCGACGAGATGGACGGCCAGGTTGCGGCGTGCGTCGTCATACCGCGGTACGAGCATGTGGCCCTGGAGCCGTCCCTGCCGCTCCACGACCATCATCGTCGGATCGTAGCACCCTTCGGGGACGGCGTACTTCTCCGAGGAGCGATGGTCGTCGGCACGCTGGACGTAGGTGCTGGGGCGGGAGCAGTAGACGTCGTCGTTGATCTCCGGCACGGGTGCAGGCTTCAGCCGCTCGTCCGGAATGACCGCCAGCCCCTCGGCGAGCACGGCGCGTGCGATGTCCAGGACCCGGTGCAGCGCCCGCTCCTGCAGCAGGAAGGGCACGTCGTAGTCGCTGCGGACGTACAGCGTCCCGTCGAGGACCATCGTCTCGTCGACCCAGACGACGCTCGACATGAGCGAGCCGATGACCGCCAGCTCGGCCGCCGGACGTGCGAGATCGCAGGCGATGAACTCGTGACTGTGCGACATGCCGTACTGCGAATGCGGCAGGCGTCCGGTCGTCTTCGTGAATGCTACCCTGCTCATGTCTTTTCCCTCCTGGGGCTGATGCGTCGTTCGGCTTCGTATCGGGTCAGTCGGCGCCCGGCTCGTTCTCCAGAGTGACGCGGGCCCCTTCGAGACCCCAGTCCGCCGCGGCGAAGAGGGTGACGAATTCCGACGCCGTCATCTCGATGGTCGTGGCCTCGGCGGTCAGCGAGATCCCCATGATCTCGTGATAGGGATGGTCCGACTGCTCGTCCCAGTCGGTCACCATCTGCCCCTGCAGATCGGGAAGGCCGACGCCCGACGGCACGAAGCCGCCGTCGTCGTCTAGGCCGTCGACGATCGCTACCGCCTGCTCGAGCGTCACGGCACCGGGCATCACGACGTGGGTGTTCTGCTTGTAGTTGTCCGCGTCGCGGTACATGTAGTCGAAGCGGGTGTTCGGGTGGCCCTTGCCGAAGGTATCGGTCTCGATCAGCGGGCTGATCTCTGTGGTCGTCATCTTGTCTTCCTTTCTGGCTTTTCAGGATAGGTATTGATTTCCGCTCCCGTCGCGGGGAGAATCGGGATCGAGGAAATTCTGGAGCTGATGACATGGCCGAACGCGAACCGCCGAACTTCACGTCCTATTCCGACCGACAGGTCGCTGCCGACTCCATGTCGATGGTGCGGTCCATCCGCGACGGAAGCGATATCCGCGACGTCGCCTCCGACATGGGCAAGATGCTCAACGTCACGGTCCCCGCCATGGCGGCCCGCGCCGGGGTGGATCTCACCGCCGGAGAGGCTTCGACCGTCGCCGACTGGGAGAAGCAGAACGGTCGTCCCATGAACGTCCACGAGGCGCGCATGTCCGTCCGGATGGGCAGCCGCGAGGGCCGCGAGAACTTCGGCGTCGGTCATACGACCTTCGCCGAGAAGGGCGGCCTGATCTCCGAGTTGGTCGACCGCGTCGAGCGCCACGAGGATGCGACGCGTCCGGTGGACCGGCAGACCGACGTGGTCCTGCTCGCCGGTCTGCCCGACGGCGTCATGGCCGCCAAGGCTCTCGAGCACGCCCGCGACCTGCGTCAGACCGCGGGGATCACGGAGCGCGACGGTGCGGTCGGCGACCTTCTGAACCGCGTCGTTCCCGTGATGGCCTACAAGATGGGCATCCCCATCGACGACCACGAGCACCGGGTGATCCTCGAGCACGGCGAGAAGTCGCGCATGCGCGGCGACAGGCCTCAGCAGACGATCGAGGACATGTCCCAGACGATCATGCACGCGGCCCGCGACGGACGTCGCATGTTCCCGGAGAGCGCGATGTTCAACGCTCCCGAGAAGGGCAACATCGCGGCGGTCATGCTCGACCGCATGCTGCGGCAGGAGAACATCCACCAGTCGACGCGGCCGGACGGCAGCCTGGAGCCCTATCCGGGTCCGGACAAGTCGAAGCGCGAGATCGTGGGCGTCCACGGCCGCGAGGCGATCGGCACGCACGCGGTCGCCAGCCACATGCTCGAGCGGACGGCGGCGATGGGTCACCATCCGATGCCGTACTGGTCGCCCGGCCACCTCGCGCCGCCCCGCGACGCCGGAAGGTTCGTCAATCTCCTCAGCAAGGAGAGCCTGCTGGAGATCAGCGACAAGCAGGTCTACGCCGAGCGCATCTCCCGCCTGCCGGACACCGAGCTTGCCGCGGAGATGGTCGAGCAGGCCCGCGAGATGCGCGAGCGCCGTCCCGAGCTGGCGTTCGCCGAGCATGGCTACCACCGCTACATGACCTGGCACGGCATCCCGCAGATGGGAACGCTGTTCGGCCAGACCATGCGCCCGGACGAGGTCGAGACGCACCCCGTCAAGGTCGAGGACGACCAGCAGGCGTTCAACGTAATGAGCTCGGCGACGATGCACGGCACGGGCGAGGGGCAGGCGTACGTCCTGCGGGGCACCAGCGCCGACCACGAGCCTCCGTCGCTGTCGGAGAAGGTCATGTTCAACGAGCCGACCCATGGCAACTCGATGGGCATGCTCCTCGACCGCGTCGCGGTCGCGCTCGACGTGGACCGCGGCGAGGAGCTCGACCGCATGGGTCGGGCCATCGCGGAGGTCGGCCGCCACCGGGGGCAGGGCGATCACCAGTATGCCTGGAAGCCCGACGTCCAGGCCGACGAGGAGGTGTCGCTGCGTCGCGCTCCTGCGAAGGAAGCGGAGCGAGCGGCTCCCGAGCCCGAACGCCAGGCGCCGGCGAAGGGTGCAATGGCGGCTGCATTCGCTGCGGCCGGGATGGGTCCCGGACGCTGATCGACGGGGGCGGCCGCGCATTCCGCGCAGGCCGCCCCTTCCGGGTCCTAGGCCCGCGCCTCCTCGTCGACGTCGCACAGCATCCAGCCGTGGCCGTTTTTGTAGTGGAAGGTGAACGACATCTCGTGTCCTGCCTCGTGCAGGGGGCTGTAGCGATGGTCGTCGAACAGCCAGTCCATGAAGGCGATCATGCGGTCGAGACCGTTGGGCATCTTCGACTTCAGCCTGTGATAGGCATGGACGCGCACCAGCCCGTCCAGCGGCGCCGGGATGGCCCGGACGCCGTCCTCGTAGGCGACGATGTCGGCTTCGCTGCTTCCCATCGCATGGCCGAAGTCCTCGCGCGACATCTCGACCGCGCGACGCATGAAGAGCAGGTCCGCGCCCGATAGTCGGCGCGGATGGCGTGCCCGGGCGGCTGTCGTCTCGTAGACGAGCCCCGTCGGATCCGGAATGACCGGCGACAGTCCGTGTTTCCCGCGCACCATTCCGACCGAGCGTTCCAGGATGACGCTGAACGGCGCCCCCAGGTCGTCGATCCTGTATTCGTCGATGATGTCGGCATGGTGCACGGCAGGCCCTCCTGAGGGCTCAATGCACGTCACCCGTGCGCGTGTCCATGACGTCGGATCAGGGAAGTCCGACGAAGGTCCCGTCCTGCAGTCCGAAGCGCATCTCGACGGTGCACCCGTCGGTCGCCAGGCCGAGCGCGATCTCGGCGTGTCCGTCCCGTCCCTCGCCGTGGATCGAGAGAAGCGCGTCGCCGACCATCATGCCCGCGCCCAGCGCCTCGGCGTCGAGCGCGAGGCGCACGACGAGCCTGAGGGCGTTGGCCACCTCCCAGACCTCGTGCTCGCCGCGGGCGACGGGGATCACGTGACAGAGAAGGTCGCCCACGAGACTCCACACGCACAGTCCCCGCACGTCGGCGACAGGATGACGGGCGCGCAGGTTGCGCACCAGCCGGCGCGCGTCGATGCGCGCAGTACGGTGCATGAGCACGCCGGCCTCGTCCTGCCGAGCGATCGCCGCCGCATATTTGGGAAGATCCAGAAGCGGCAGGTGCAGTACGCGCTCGTGGACGCGCTGCGCGGGGACGCGGGGCGGCACCTGCCGTCCGTTCGTGCTCACCAGCTGGAGATGCGCCATTCCTGCCGTTCCTTTCCGTTCGTTGGATTGTCCTGCTTCCGCACTCCTTGCGCAAGGCCTGCTCCGCGTCGTTCGCGATAACGGATTAGTCCCGTGGGGCGACGAGCGATTCGGCTGTCGTAGCGCGTGGCTCGAAGGAGAGGACGAGCCGTACGCCGCCACTCAGCTCCACGTCATGGCAGAGGGATTTCCCGAGCCGGGACAGCAGCGCGGTAACGACCAGATCGGACAGACGCATATTGATCTGGAACTCGACCAGGCTTCTGAGGCCGGGACTGGCGATGCCGTCCTTCAGCCTGTCGGTCGCCTGCATCAGGTCGTTCTCGAAGAACGTCGTCATCGGCATCTGGTTCTGTCGGTTCGGGCGTGCGGTCGCCTCCGATCGCGAGATCACGCCATCGCTGCCGATCACCTCGAAGGTGCACTTTACCGTCGGAAGCCAGTCGGTTGAATGGGTTGGGAGAGGCGGTGGGAGATGGCCGTCGAGCAGCGGCTCTCCCGCTCCTCGGATCATGCCGCCGCGATAGGCGCCGCCGTCGCGGACCTGGTACGTCTCGGCCTCGTTGAGGATCTGGTCGCGGGTGAGGCTGGTATGCGCGCCCATGCCCAGCATCGCGTCGACGCCGGCCATCATGGCCACGCGGGCAAGGTACTCCGTCGGACCGTGACCGTCGACGTAGCCCCAGTCGAGACCGGGCAGCTTCATCTCGCAGTACGACCGCCATGCCACGTCACCGTCCATGTCGACACGGGCGACCTGCTGGCCGGCGACGGAGAGGTCGAACGTCTCGATGCGGCTCGTACCGGACGCGACCGGCGATACCGTGCACTTGGCGACCATCTCGTCGGGCCAGGTCAGTTCGAGGTCGAGCTCCGCCGCATGTGCGCGCAGTCCTTCCAGAAGTGCGCCGCTGGCTGCCTGCGGCGTCGCCCCATATCCGTCGTAGGAGAAGTTCTCGGACTTCGTCTGGGCGTGATGTGCGATCGGCATCCTGTTTTTCCCTGTCCATGGAGGTTCCACCTGTCCCCACGGTCGCGGTGTAGTCGGTGCCCCCTGCATGGTCTGACACGCAGGGAGCACCGCCATTCTACTGTGCGGGAGGGTTATGTTCCGTAGGCCGGCGCAGGGCGTCGACGTTGCGGACGTTCTGGACGTCGTGGATCTCGGCAAGACGCCTCGACATTCCGACGAGCGTGCCCTGCAGGGCCTCGTCGAGCTGCACCGCCGCATCGCCGTCGGCGCTGGGGCGCGCCCTGACGTAGCGACGCGCGACCTCGACGAAGCGGTGATCGACGATCTGCTCGCACTCGGTCACCAGATCGTCCTCGAGATCCTCGCGGATGGCGAGACGCGACACCTGATGGCGGAAGTCGGACAGATCGTTCAGCAGCGCTCCTCCCGGGACCAGGCCCTCAAGACGGGTGAGGAGCATCGTCACCTCGTCCTCGGACTCGGGGCGCGGCCTTGCAGCCGCCGTCTTCTTGCCCGGGCGGGCCTTCAGCCCTGCGAGCAGCTCCGGACGCCGGCGCAGGAGGACGAACACGCCCCCTGCGAGCGCTGCGATCGCCAGGGCGGCGAGCGCCCATCCGAGGGCGCTCGACGAGGTCGGCGACGATGCAGCTCTGGCCGCTGCCGGTGCCTGTACGGGATCGATGCCGGTCGCGTCGGTCGGGAAGCGCACGAGCGCTCCGTCCTTCTGCCACGTGACGACCAGCTCGAGCGGCGTGGCGGGAATAGATCGCGCCTCGTTCATCGGCGAGTCGTAGCCCTGCGTCATGCGTGACGGCATCGCGGTGAGCGCGGTCATCTCGACTCCCGCCAGCCTGTAGCGGAAGCCGCCGTCGGGGCGGCCCGAGGTGACCGGAGCGTCCACGCCTTCCGGAACCACGATCGCGGTGGAAGGACCGGGCTGGAAGCCTCGCGGAAGCGCGGGCACGCTGCGCACCAGGACGAAGCCGGACCTGGGCACGGCGTACTCCGCCATGCGGCGTTCGCGCATCTTGGCGACGCGCTCGCGCATCTCGGCGACGCGCTTGCGCATCTCCGGATTCATTCCCCTGTACTGCATCTCGTCCATCGCATCGTCGGCTGCGGCATCGCGCGCGAGGCGACCGCCGGCCGCCTTCCAGCGCGCGACGTCGTCCTGCGTGAACGGACGGGCATAGCCCTGCTCGACAAGCTGGCGCATGCCCCACTGGCCCGGCATGAGGGCGGTCGAGTCGATCGGCACGGCGGACTTCACGTCCTGCGGCTTCACGTCGACCTTCTCGGGCGCGGTCACCGTCGCGCCGTCGATGTCCAGCACGGCGGGGCTGGAGCTGGCATAAAGCCGCGACGGCGTAGCGCCGAAGCGGGTGGAGATCGCCTTCTGCGTCGAACGCAGATCCCCGAGGTCCGAGGCGCGCATGATGGGCACGCAGGCGCCGCCGCTCATCATGGCCGAGACCCTGCTGCGTGCGTCGAGGAACTCGGTCTGGATGCCGTCGGTGGCGCCGATCACCGCCTGTGCCGAGGATCCATGTGCGAGGACGGCCTTCACGCGGCCCTTCGCGACGCCGCGGATGTCCCAGAGCACCGACGATCCGCCGGAGAGAATCAGGACGACGTCCCGTCCGCTGCCGCCGGTGACGCTGACCAGAGTGGCTGGCTCGCTCGTATCGCCGATCGCGAAGGGCACGTTGCCGCCGCCGCCCCGTCCGGCCGCCAGCACGACGATGTCGCGCCCCTGTGCGATCGAGGCAGGGAGGCATGTATCGCCGGTCGGTCGTACGATCGTCGTCTGTCCCGGCAGTCCCGGCACGCCCGGAGCAGCAGGCGGCTCCAGTGCAGTCATGTTGTCCTGCGCCACGACCGGCCCGGTCGCAAGAGCAATGGCCGCGACGGCAGCCGCTATCGTCCTCATACGTAGTCCCCTTTCAGGATGCCACGATACAGCATGAACGAGGTTTCACAATGCCCGTAACCCCCTGACGGCAGGCGTATGCTTGTCGTGTTCTGCGGTGGGCGTTGCGACTATTTCCCATTACTCCTATTTGACGTTCCATCCATAAACCAATATGCCCGCCGCATCCCCTTCGGGGGTGGCTGCGGGATTGGGGCGCGGCGTCTCTCTTGGGGTTCCACGATGAAGCTGCTTGCCTGCGTTTCCGTCATCGGCCTTCTGGCCGCCGTTCAGCCTGCGTCCGCGCAGGACATCCTCATGCGCAGGCCGCTGCCGCGCGTCGCCGGCGTTCCCGGCGTCCAGACCGGGACTCCTACGCCTACGCCCCTGCCCACGCCCACGCCCACTCCCGCACCCGCACCCGGCGTCACCCCCGCTCCGGCAGCGGGCATCGCCGCCTACGGCTGGCAGCCGAGCTGCACCGATTCGTCGGCGACCGCGGCGTGCGTCCGGCTGATCGAGGGCAAGGACTTCCTCGTACCCGCGTCCGAGTGTCCCGCGACCCAGTCCGCCGGGGCGGAAGCCGTAGCGCACTCGCGCGGCCTGTTCGGGATGAACGACGGCGTCAGCGCCGCCACCAGGGATCAGGTCTGCGGAGCGCAGGGTCCGAAGTCCTACTTCGTCGCCTACGGCACCTGCGATCCGTACGGCGACAGCGGTAGCGCCTATCTCAACACGACGTGCGTCCAGGCCTTCGTCGACCAGAACGGCGCGGTCACCGCCCGGCAGTACGTAGACGGCGGCAGGTGCATAAGCCAGCCGACGGATGGCGGATATGCTGCCATTGCGGCAGGATCCCCGCTTGTGCCGGGTGGCACGGTCGTGGCGCCTGCGGATTTCTATTCGTCCTCCGGGCAGCCATGTACCCAGGGCATCCAGTCGCAGGTCGAGCGCGTGACGGCCGGCCACTGCCTCGACGAGGGCGGCTACGTCTGCAACTCGTTCGAGGTCGCCAAGGACGCCAAGGGGGCCTACAGGCTGCTGCGCACCACCCCTACTGGGTCGAGCCAGTGCTATGGCGGCGGCGGCTCGCAGGGAGCCAACGACTTCGTCAAGTCGCTCGGCTACGACGTGGTGCAGGGCTACTACGGCGGCCTCCAGCAGCGCTGCCAGGCGTATCCGACCTACGGCGCCACCAGCGTCTGCGAGACGCGCATCGTCAGCAAGCCCGGAGGCGGCTACGACGTGAAGACGGGGCTGCAGGTCGACTGCAAGGGCGTCCAGGCGAACAGGTACAACCCCGACTGGGTTGACACCGTCGACGTCCCGACGTCGCGCTGCGAATCCGCGCCGGCGCCGACCGACGAGCAGAAGGCGCTGATCGCCAAGGCGGAGCTGCTGCCCTATGAGGAGGCGAAGGCGAAGGACTGCTCGTCTCCGCTCAACTTCAACTACAATCTCCAGGCCAAGGTCCTGCCGGGCGGGTTCGACGTGAGGCGCGGCGAGAAGACGTATGAGTATCCGACGGCCGCCATGCGTGCGGCCCGCACGCCGCGCGAGGGAGACCAGTACGGCGAGTACACCGACATGGTGTACGAGGGCACGTTCAACATCAGCCTGGTCTGCACCGACATCGCCTCCGGCGGGCCCCGGATCGGGCAGTCTGGCGACAGCTACTGGGACGGCCCGTACGACAGTTCCGTCTACAGCGGCAACCACAGCTTCGCGATCGACAAGAAGGAGGCATGCGCGGTCGGCAAGGAGGCTCTCTACGAGCCGTACGGCGGGGCGGCCTACTACTACGAGACGATTCTGACCGGCGTCGGCGAGCGGTGGGCCAATCAGCCGACGTGCTACGAGCCGAGCTACGGCGTTGCCGACGTGAAGGAATTCGTCCCTAGCGGTACGGACGGCGCCATCTTCCGCCTCAACAGATGCTCGCCCCTGCGGACGCGCTGGTTCACCTGGAACGGATCCAGCTGGGTGCCGGGCGAGTACCAGGCGGGAAATCCGCCGCTGTGAGATCGCTGCCCATCCTTCTGTCGGTTCTGATCCTGACGGCTTGCGGCTCCCGCCACGAGGCCAAGGCCCCTGCCGATGCTCCCCGGTCCGCTCCGCAGGCGCGTGCGGTGCGTCCCTGGGAGAAGCCAGCCGCATGGAGAGAGATCATCGTCGTGAGGCACGGACGACCCGGGCCAGTGCCGATCGCGCGCGAGGGCACGAAGGGACGCATGATCGTCGACGATCTGCCTCGCGGATATACGGTCTGGGAATTCGAGGTCGACTGTCCGGCACGGCGCTTCGTCCAGGGGCGGGGACATGGCTACGACGTGGGCTCGCCGATCGAGCGCGCACCGGATCCCGTGCAGGCGTTCGTCGCCTCCGATGCGGTCGACAGGATCTGCGCGTCCGATACCGGATCGTTTGCGCGCTCGCCGCAGCAGGTCGTCGACGAGCTCATGAAGAAGGCCGGCATGAGTCCCCCCTCTCCCGGAACTCGGTTCCCCGACGAGGGCAGGCTGCGCAGGTAGTCCTTTCCCTGGTTATCCTCTCCGTCGGGCCGATTTTCAACGCCGACGTCAAAAATAGGACGGGTCCGGTGCGCTATGGTGCTCCGGACCCGTTGTTCTTGTCCTGTTCCCGTCCTACAAGACGGGCATGGCAAAACCGAAGAAGCAGTATGCATGCACCGGGTGCGGAGCGATCGCCACCCAGTGGGCCGGTCAGTGCACCGGCTGTCAGGAATGGAACACGATGGTCGAGGACGCCGCCAGCGTCGTCACCCCGTTCCAGGCCAAGCACGGCCTGCAGACCGGCGGCCGCGCGATCCAGCTGACGGGGCTTGACGCCGAGGTCACGCTGCCCGACCGCATGGGGACGGGCATCGCCGAGTTCGACCGTGCGCTGGGCGGCGGCTTCGTCGAGGGATCGGCGACGCTGATCGGCGGCGATCCCGGCATCGGCAAGTCGACGCTGCTGCTGCAGGCCGCGGCACGCATGGCCAAGGCCGGCCTGAAGGTCGCATACGTCTCGGGCGAGGAGGCGGCTGACCAGATCCGGCTGCGCGCGAGGCGGCTGGGCCTGGCAGGCGCCCCTGTGCAGCTCGCATCCGCGACGTCTGTCCGGGACATCCTGACCACTCTCGGCGAAGGTCAGGTACCCGACCTGCTGGTCATCGATTCCATCCAGACCATGCATTCCGACCTCATCGAGGGCGCGCCGGGCACGGTGAGCCAGGTGAGGGCGTCGTCGCTCGAGCTGATCCGCTTCGCCAAGGACCGCGGTACCGCGCTGGTGCTGGTCGGCCACGTCACCAAGGACGGCACGATCGCCGGCCCGCGCGTGCTCGAGCACATGGTCGACACCGTGCTGGCCTTCGAGGGCGAGCGCAGCCATCAGTTCCGCATCCTGCGTGCGGTCAAGAACCGCTTCGGCGGTACCGACGAGATCGGGGTGTTCGCCATGGAGGCCGAGGGGCTGAGCGAGGTGTCGAATCCCTCGTCGCTGTTCCTGACCAACCGCGACCAGGGCATGAGCGGCACGGTGGTGTTCCCGGCCCTCGAGGGTACGCGCCCCGTGCTCGTCGAGGTCCAGGCGCTGATCGTCCGGCTGGCGAGCGGCGCCACGCCGAGGCGGGCGGTCGTCGGCTGGGACGCAGGCCGGCTGGCGATGATCCTCGCGGTGCTGGAGGCGCGATGCGGCCTCAGCTTCTCGACCTGCGAGGTCTATCTCAACGTGTCCGGAGGCTACAAGGTGCAGGACCCTGCCGCCGACCTCGCCGTCGCGGCGGCGCTCGTCTCGGCTCTGTCCGAGCGACCGCTTCCGATGGATGCGGTGGCGTTCGGCGAGATCGCGCTGTCGGGCGAGGTCCGTCCCGTGGCGCATGGTGCGCTCCGCATGAAGGAGGCGGCCAAGCTGGGGTTCGCACGGGCCTTCGCACCGTCGGTCCAGGCCGAGACGTCGGGCATGACCCTGTCCGGCTTCAAGGCCCTGGAGGCGTTCGTCAGGCATCTGATGGGGCGCTGACCGACGGGATGCTCGCCTGCTAGATGTAGTTCCAGCCGGTGTTCCTGATCGTGACGCGAGATACTTCGAACGTCATGACGGTCCTGCTCCGTACGCGTTCGATCCGTCGGATCGGCCACGAGAACGCGGAGCCTCCCCACTTCAGCAGGCGTCCGAGCGGAGCGCCCTCGAGCTCGGCCATCACGCTCCCGTCGAGGATGCGGTCGATCTCTATCTGGACCAGGACCGAGGGTATGCCGTAGTCCCGTACCTGCATGATGCGGTACGAGGCATGGTCGCCAAGTCTCGCCGTATCCACCATGAGGCAGCCGTCGACCAGACGGAACGTCGCTTCCGACGTCGCCGCCACGTACGGGTGTGACCACTGTTCCTCCAGCATGGCGGCGAGGAAGGCGTCCATGTGCGACGCCTGATCGAAGAGATCGAGCGCTGCGGGAAACGACTGGGCGAACCGTTCACGACGCAGCGAGTTCGTCGTCTCCTCGGTTTCGCGACGCTCCGCGATCCTGCGCATGTGCTTGAGGCGTTCCTCCTCGTAAAGCGCCTGTCGCCTTTCCTCGATCTCCTGCTGACGCATCCGTTCGCTCCGGCGTCCGTCGAAGGCCTTCATCTCGACCATGATCTCGCCGACGCGCGCATCTATGGTCTCGGCTCCGCCCTGCAGCGTCTCGACATCGACGAGATAGGTGTGCTGTACCCATTCCCGATCCTTCTCGCGGACCGTGAGAGACAGGCGCTGGTCGTACCGTGTGCGGATGACGAACTGGGCGGGGTGCCCGCGCCGGCGCAGCGCCTCGTCGATGATCGCTTCGTAGTCGACGTCGACAGCGATGTCGCGGTGTGCCCGGAGATCGTCCGCGATTTCGTCGAATGCCACCGGCTCCGGACGTTCTACATGCCGCCCCGGCGGATCTAGCAGCGCGTAGCGGGGGAAGAGCCCGAGAACCGTACGTATTTCCGAACCTCCCTGCGGCACCTCGCGCGTCGCCCGGTCGATGACGAGGGCATGATGGAAGCGCGGATCGCCAAGGGCGTCGGCGACGCTGCGCCTCGGGAACGTATGGATGGGCATGCCGCGCAGAGCGCCGTGACGGGTGAGCATGGGACGTGCCACATGGCCTCCCGAATAGGTCCATACGTCCAGATAGTCCTCGGGATCGGCCGCGCTGAGTTCCATGCGAACGGTATCGAGCGACGGGCCGCGCAGTCGGAACACGGCAGGCGGGAAGGCCGGCCCCAGGGCGTGGAGCGTCCTGTGGAAATTGGAGCGGGCAGACGGGGACGCGAGGCTGACCTCCTTGCCGCCGTTCTCGGTGCGGATCGTGTCGAGCTCCGCGTAGAGGACGTCGGGATCAATCCCCAGGTGCTTCATCAGTCCGTCGACGATCAGCTCGATCGAGATGCTGCCCGGCTGCAGGACCGGAGGACGCCATCTCTCGGGCTGCGGTGCGATCGGCGGCTGCGGCGCGATGCGCTCGTCGGCCATGTCGCAGATCATCATGCGCGCCATCTGGTCGGCGCCTAGGCCGTCATGGCGGGGGGTCCGGTGTCTCGGGCGGCGTCCGGGGGCGGGACGCTGTTCCCGGGAGGTCATTTCGCGCGCTTCGGAGACGAAGGTCGCGACCGAGGCCGCCTCCTCGGTGTCTAGCGTAGGGCCGATGTCGTCGTATAGCCGGTCGATCGCCGCCATCCGGCGCTCCTGCATGGCAGACAGGATCTCGAGCGACAGATCGCGCGGGAGCACGAGTCTGCCTCGACGTGCGGCCGTCGTCGAGCCCTGGACTGCGATGCGGTCGGAAATCGGAGGTGCGCTGCCTGCATAGGCGGCCAGATGGTCATGGGTGCGCTCGAGCTCGATGGCGATCGCCACGGCCCGGCGCATGGATGGCGGCATCATCCGGCGCGGCATGCGCTGGGCGATCTCCTGCAGCGTGCCATTATCCACCATGATGCTACAGGCCGATCTGAGGATGAAGCGCTGCAAGAGCGGCGCGGCGTCGGGCCTTCTCTTCGTCGCTGAGGACCTCGCGTGGACCCTCCCAGTAGGCGTCGCCCCGGTCGACGGTCAGGTCGAAGCCCTCGCCCACGAAGCAGTAGTCGAGCAGATCGCGTGCGGCGGTCTTCTCGGTCGCGTTCGCTTCCGGCGAGAACGAGCGTTCGACGTCGGCCGGTTCCTCGCTGTCGGCGATCAGGAACTGCTTGGCCGGCTTCCCGCCGATCGCCTGCTGCGCGAGCGTCAGGGCGTCGAAGGTGTTCTTCCACTTCGCGCTCGAGCGGATACGCTGTGCCATCTTCGTTTTCCTTCGGTTCGTGGTTCGCGGTCGTCGTCAGTCGTCGGGGTGATGCGTTCCCTGGGCTTGGCTTCCGACCGGGGTGGCTATGGCACGCGCGACGTGCCGGGTGCCGCTACAGGCAGATGATACCGATCAGGATGCCCACGAGCACCGAGGCCACGACGATGGCCGTGCGCATCCTGCTGCGCGGACGCACATGCACGGTTCCCGGCAGGAACACGTCGTCGGCCGATCGCGGATCGCCCGGAGAACGCTGGTCCGATGCACGGCGTATCGGCCGCGCCGATCGCATATAGTCCCTGTCCTGGATTCCCATCGTCGTCATCCCGTGTTTCAGGATGGACTAGCACGTCGCATGACGACGCTCAACGCGGGCTTCTAGTCGCTGTCGCCAAGCGGAGGCAGGCCGAGACAGAAGGCGACCATCAGGATCGCGATCGCCAGTCCGGCCATCATTATCATTCCCCACCGCGTGGTGGTGCCGGGCTGTGCCGCATGACGCATGGCGTAGGCTGTCAGCCCGCCGATGCCCCCGGAGGCCATGGCCAGCCCTCCGAACGCCGTTCCCGGCAGGACCAGCCCCAGGACGGTCGACGGCACGAGGCCGAGAACCGTCCAGCAGACGGCTCCGAGGTCGATGCGCAGGAGTCTCTCGACGGTCATGACCGCGGTCATCGGGACGATCGCCACGGCTGTCCCGTATCCGGCGATGCCGAAGGTGATCGTGACGAGCATGAAGACCATGTCGCCGAGACCGGGATGCTGCCAGGGATGAGGTCCTGCGTGATACATCGCCTCGAGGAGCATCGCGAAGGCGGCCGCGATCCCGGCGACCAGCAGCCCGTACGCCATTCCCTTCAGCGCATCGGACCAGTCGTCGCCGAACGGTCGCCCCCACGGCCTGCGGCGCGGTAGAAGCGCGACGTTCCGAAGATGACTGGCAGGCCTCATCGTGCGGGCGGCGTCGCGGACATCCCATCCATGCGCAGCAGCAACTCGTGTGTGAATACCTCCTCGAGCATGGCCTCGCTCTCGGCGAGGTCACGGCGCTTCTCGAGCACGATGCGCTCGTGGGCCTCCCGGATGGCCTTGGCGTCCTGGACGGCGTGCCTCTGGGCTTCCCTCCTGTCGAGGAAGAAGCGGTTCTCGTACATGAGTTCGCCGTCGTGCGTGACGTTGGGCCAGCCGAACTTCTCGCATGTCTTCCCGACGATCCGGCCGTCCTTCCAGGTGTAGACCGGAATGGAGGCCGAGAACACGTCGGGCCTGGCCATCAGTTCGCGGAACAGTGCCGGGTCCGCGTCGATCAGCTCGCTGTAGCGCACGAGATCGGCCGAGCCAGAGAACGTCCGGTTCACCTCGGCATGGCCCTCGGGGGTGACCGTGACCAGACTGCCTACAGACTGGGAGCCGATGTGCACGGTGCCGTCGACCACCTTGACGATGTGGCCGATCCCGTAGTGCTCCCTGACGTTCTTCCAGCCCATCGCGAATGCCTATCGCCGTGCGTTGGGGCGAGCGGGGCCGATCACCAGCCGCCCCGCCTGGTCGCGCGCTCGAGACGCTCGATCGTGGCGAGACACTCCTTCGACGGTCCCGGATTGAGGATGGCCCTGCGCTTAGGGTCCGTGATGACGATGCCGCCCGTCCTCTTCAGGACGCTGCGCCGGCTGGGGTTGCGACTGTCTTCCATGATGGCAGGATAGATCCGGTACTGGGGGTGTCAACGACTTGGAGAAGGCCGCAGGCGCCTTCTCCGCTCAGTTCATGCCGAGCGCGTCCAGATAGGAGTTCACGATCGCGTCCGCCTCGTCGCGCGTGGCCTTGTCCTGCTTCAGGAGCGAGATGATCTTGCGGATGGTCTTGGGGTCGTAGCCCTGCGACTTGGCCGCCGAATAGGCGTCCTTGATCTCCTCGCCGACGTCCTTCTTGCGCTCCTCCATGGCCTGGATCTGCTCGATGATCTCGCGCAGCTGCTCGGGGGCGGCGATCTCCGTGCCGCCGTCGGCGGTCGCGGGGGTATCTGACATGGATGATGCTCCTGGAGGGTGTGGAGCGATTGTAGGATGGAACGTCGAAGTCGGCAAACGCCAGAAAGAAGATGCGTCGTGTCATGCCGCTCCGACCGGCCGGCGTTCAGGTTCTGCGGGACCATGTCGGGTTCTGACGTCGCTGCGATTGACGATTGACGATGTTCGGCATCCATGTAGAACAGCGCGTCGGACGGACAGTGTCCGTCAATAGACGTCAATAGAAACACATGGATACGAAGGGGTATCGCCATGATCATGACCAACATTATGCTTCTTGCCGCCGCGGCTGCTGCATCGCCACTGGACAGGACCGGAACGGTTTCTGTCGAACATGTCACCGTATCGGTCTCTCCGGATGTCATTTCGGCGCTTCGTCTGCCTGAAGGCCAGCAGATCGTGGATGCGGTGCTTCAGGATCCGGCCGATGTCCAGATCGCCGTCGCCACCGACCGGACGGTCGCATTCAGCGGGTCCGCCGATCCACGCGGGACGCATCTCCTGATCAGGCGTTCGACCGGCCGCCCCCTGGACGTGCTCCTGCAGCCCGCCGCCGGTGGTGTCCGGTCTCACGTCGTCCAGATCGGCGCAGACGAGACGAGCCGCGTGCCGGAATGGCATGTCGCGAGCCGTGACGTGTCGGTTCTGAAGCCCGGGTTCGCAGTGCTGCAGGCCTATGCCTCGACCGGCGTCAGGGTGGAATCGCTTCCCTCCGACGGCACCTTCGTGGCGACGCGGGGATCACAGGACCAGGGAGACGTGATGGTCGTCGGAAAGGGCGGCGAGATCGGGATCTATCGCCTGGACTGAACGCATTCCGGTGGATCGTCGGGGCGGTTCACCGGGACTCCCGTCCCTGTAGTCCCACAGGGACGTCGGTCCCCTAGCGCCAGTCCGCGGCCCTGTCGGCAAGTACGCGAACCGCATCGACCGGTATCGTCGCGATGGCTCCCATGAGTGCGAGCACGACGATCATGCCGACCGGAGCCCCTACGATCAGCGAAGACAGGATGCCGCCGGCGGAGGTGTCGGTGCCGCGATAGGTGGACTCGTCGGTGCTGGCGGGATCGGTGCCGAGGCCCAGTCCCTCGAGCATCCTGATCGTCACGAGGCTGCGTACGCGCTGTTCCGTCACCGTGATTCTCCCTGGTCGCCGGGTGACTATACATCTGATCGTCGTCACCGTGAAAGGGCTGTTTTGCATAGCCATGACAGCATCGCCGTCATCATATCGCATGGCCCTGGCATCGGCGTCTTCCGCCATGTCGGTCGACGCAGGCGTCATGCGGTCGTCGTGGGGCGGGTTTTATGGGATGTGGATACGCTGCTCCCCATGAGGGGAGGAGGGGGTGGTTCGTCTATGCGTATGTCTAGGTCGCCAATGCCTTGATCTCGATCAACGCTGCGCTGACTGCGATTTCCGCAGGCACTCCCCATCGCCGTGTTCGCGAGGACCGATTCTAGCACGTGACCAACACGGCGGAGAGTGTCATTATGGCCGCGCACATGTGAAGCGAGGTCGATATGCCGGACAATGGGGTCTCCGTCTAAAGAGTGCGTCTAGGAGATTATGATCAGCCTGAGGTTTCTACTCCTCCACGGCTGAAGACAGCGCCATCTGTGCGTCCTCTACGTCACTGCTCGCTGACTGGACTGACGGGACGACATCCTTCCAATCCTCGCTTTCGAAACGACTTACTTGCTCGACCATTTCGTCACTAGCGGTTTCGACATCGCCGGCCTTGTCTCGAACGTCTGATAGCTGGGATTCGATCTGTGACACCCTGCTACTTAGGCGTTCATTATCGCTCTCAAGCTCTATCTCCCGACTAGATTTCCCACCTGCGGAAAGGGTCAGAAGGCTGGCGATACATATAATTAGCTTGTTCATGTTATCCCCTTTATAGGATGTTTTATCATTGACGTATGTGTAGGGCAACGACTGCTCCCTACGCGACGAGGAGGGCGTGGTTGCGTGATGAATGTGAAGAGGACATGATGTGGCATGCGGTCATACACCCCCATTGCCCTCCAAATTATCGTTGGCCTCGGCATTGGCGCTGCTCTTCCCGTCAGCGCCTTTGCGCAGGCCGAGACTGGCGTGCAGGCGCGGCTGACGCCTGCCTACCGTGAATGCCACACGCGAAGTGGTGGCGGTTTCCCCGAGGCGGTCTGCCTAGGCGAGGAGAGCCTTCGCCAGGACGCCAGGCTCAACGCTCAGTGGCGCCGGACGCTTTCGGGTATGTCCGCCTTGGAAGGCCGCTCCCTGCGCAGGCATCAGCGCGGCTGGATTGCGCGGCGGGATGCTCACTGCAAGGCGGAGGTCGTTGCCGATGACGTCCTCGGGGCAACAGCCAAGCTCGTGTATAACGACTGCTATCTCGACCTGACCGTGCGCCGGATCATGTTCCTGGAGCGGCTGCGCTAGGCGCGTAGCCGCTCCTCCCCGCAGGGGGAGGAGGGGGTGGTTCAGCAGTGCGGGATTCAACCTGACTGAGCCGCGACTTAGCTCAGGACGATGCCGATGACAACGCCGAGTGCGTTGCCATCAATGAGATTGAACGGTTACCGCGAGGTGTAGTCGACATAGCGTTCGTGAGACTGATTACCAATTATTATAGAATTACATTAAAGAGCCATTCCCTGATTTTACCGAAACCTTGACGACATCATATGCGTCATAAAACTCGGTACGATCTAATATCTCGCCCGTTCCAATAACTTCGGCAGGAAGGAAACTGCGCCCCTCTGTCTCACCATCGAAAAACACGGAATACGAGTAGACACAGTCATCGTCTTCGCTGATGCCAAGAACAATGCCTTTTCTACCTATGTAATCTGGAAATCTTAAACTAGCCTGTACGACCACTTTCTCATAAAACTGAATCATAATAATATCACCTATGGGTTATATGGCCATCAAGCGAAACATTCAGATGGGAACCATCACGCGACGCCCATCCTAGCTGATTTTGCCCGCTTCTGCTAAGCTGAACGTCCCACTCAAATGATTGGCCCTGAGTGCGAGATGGCCCTTTCAGCCACTCATTACCGAATCGGTCAAGAAATCCCTTACTAGCACCTCGAGCAAGAGGGACGCTAGGATCGTAGCCACGTTCGGGAACAAACCTTATTCGTCCGCTGGTTGGCAAGCCGTTTGCGTTAAGCCGTGATTTGATGGTCCATGTACGTGCTGCACTTAGACTCCCTGGAGAGGTTAGGATTTCTTCCGGTGCTATCAGTCCTCTTTCTGCGGAAAGGAGCCTGGTTCCACCGTAAGCTGCAGGTGCCACGCCAAAGGGTGTCATGCCGATGAATGCGCCATTGAGTGCGCCGGTTGCGATCTGCCCTATGAACTCACCGTAGTTGAACTTGCAGGAGTTCAGTGTTCCATTCTGATACTGGGCGTAAAGGTCGAAGCCTCCATAGACGATTGCACCGATCGCTGCTCCTGCAAGCACGGGGTTTGTGCCATCGGGGTCTGTGAGGCTGGTGACATTTCCGCCTGTGTAGGCGTAGAGGTTTCCGCTTGGATCAGTCCCTTCACCAAGCATATCCCGTTGAAGCCACCGGCCACTCTTTGGGCTGTAGGCGCGCGTGTTCGACAGGTATAGCTCATTAGCCGGCCCTCTTCTAAGGCCAGCGTAGACATAGTCCGTAATGGGAGCATCAGTGCTAATCAGCTGTCCATACGCGTCGTAGTCGTAGGAGGGGGCTGAGGACGTTGTGAACGCACGACGCACGGATCCGATTTGATCGATGCCATAGTAGACGGCGCTGGTATTTGTCTTTTCCCCTTCCTCCAGATATTGCTTCAGGATGTTACCGGTCGGGCTGACTGTCCCACACGGATTGCTGCCGCACCAGGTGTAGCGCTGGATTGTTGGCGTACCTCCCCCAGCAGGCGCGTTAGTCATGGAGATCTGCCGGCCAAGACCATCGTAGGTGAAGGTTGTCGCCAGAGCCGGGTTGTTTGAATGCGTAATGCCGATTAGCCGGTCTTCTGCGTCCCACAAGTAGGTCTTGGGGCCATCTGAGATTAGGTTGCCGTTAGCATCATACGTAAGTGAATGGGTGTCAAGCGTGGTTAGTTGGTTGATCGAATTGTATTCGGCTGACTGCGTGACGGGCGACGGATACGTGGTCGTGGCATCGCTTGATTGCGTAATCCCGGTAATCATACCGACGCTGTCGATGTCATACGCGAAGTTGGTGTGCTGACCTCCGTTTAGGCCGATGTTGCTGATTGATGCGAGCTTTCGATCTCGGATGTTCGGCTGGTAGGCCCAGGTCGTAGCGAGAGTGCTTCCGGCCAGAGTCCTTGAAGCTGGCTGTCCCGTTTGGCCGAGATAGGTATAGGTGAATGTGCCGAGGCTGCTGGCATGTGAGGTCATGCGCCCGATTGCATCGTAGACAAAGATCTCGAGTGCTGCATTGCCGATGGTCCGAGAGGTTGTACGACCTAGTGAATCGAAGCCATAGGAGATGGCAGGGTTTGGCCCTGTTTCGAGGGTGACCTGCAGTGCCCCGATCGATCCGACCGGTCCGTACTGGTACTGCGTCGTCCCGATGCCATCGGTCATCGAAGCCACGCGCGAATAGTATTGGTCGTAGGTGAATGAGACGCCGGGCGTCGCGTTGACCGGATTGACGTAGCTGATCGAGGCGACCTGATCGTCCTTTGTGTAGGCGAACTGCTTCACCTGTCCAAGGGCGTCGGTTTGGGACTTTATTCGGCCTGTGGCGTCATAGGCATATGAGATCGCCTTGCCGTTTTGGTAGGTCTTGGTTGTTGGCCTCCCCTGGACATCGTACGTCCAGCTAGTGACCTGTCCTCTGGCGTCGGTGAGCGTCAGGAGGCGTCCTTGGTCGCTGTAGCCGAACTCGGTGCGCTCGCTTGCGGGGTTGACGATCGCAGTCAGGTTGCGGGTTGCGTCATGCTCGTATTTCCACGCCTGCCCCTGTCGGTTCCGATAGGTCGCCAGATCGAGCTTGTCGTAGCTGTACTGATCGCGTGTACCATCAGGGTAGATTTTTGAAACGATACGGTTTGCCGCATCGTACGTGTACCTGACCGTCAATCCTTCGGAGTCTGTTGCGGTGGCGATACGATCCAATGAGTCGTACGTGAAGCTGCTGGCGGTCGCGTTGTTGGCATTGACGATGTCCGTTAGTCGCCCTGATCCATCATAGTGGTAGATGGTGCCATGACCGAGCGCGTCAGTGATCTTGGTAACCTGACCGGCTGCATTGTATTCGTAGCTGGTGGTCTGACCAGCCGCATCGGTCGCCGTTAGCGGCAGATGCTGACCGTTGTAGGTAAACTGTCCAAGCGTGGCGGACGCGCCTCCTGCGACCGTCCGGGATATGGTGGCAAGATCAATGTCGTTAATATAGGAATAGTTGGCAATCCGACCTGCGGCGTCGGTCGCGCTTGTCATCATATAGAACGGGTTGTCGTAGGCGGCTTGTGTTATCTGGGTCGTGCCGTCATCTAAAACCCGTGCAGCCTTGCTGGGTGATTGAAATAGTCCGCTATCGATCGGATTTGGAGTGCCTCCAGGACTGCTCTGTCCCTGGTAGCTGAACCATACTCGATTCTCGAGAGGCATTTTGATGCTCTCGATGACGGTCGACTTATAGCTGCTATAGTGGTTGTAGTGCGTCTGCTTTGCTAGGGTATAGTCACATCCGCCGGCCAGCGAGCAGCCAGCTTTGACATAGGCGTCCTTGTCCCAGTGGAATGTGTTCCGGTATGCCAGATAGTTGTTGTAGACCGGAACTCCCGATGGAGGGGTAGGATCGGTGTTGGGAACCCCAGGTGCGGGTTCGATACTCTCGAAGCGCTCATGGGCTCCGCGGGGGTCCTCGATATCAAGGTATCTGGCAATGCTGGATCCGCCGGGTGGCGAGAAGTTAAATCGCGTGGTGCCATATGGCGTGGCGAGCGAGTTTATCAGTGCGTTGCCATCATAGGCGAATGACGAATTTAGGCCGATGATATCGGTTATCGACTTTAGCTTCTCGCCATCATACTCGAAACGGGCCTGACGGCCGTATGGATCGGTGATGGCCTGCAGCTGGCTGTTGTAGTTGTATGAGAAGACGGTGTCCCGGCCATTAGCGTCGGTGATTCGGCTGATCCTCAGCCCCGTATATGACAGGTGGATGGCATTACCTTGTGGATCATCCACCTCCGTGAGGAAGACTTTTCTAGGGTATGTCGTAGCGCCATCGCTCTGCGAGTAGATTTCCCTCGACCCATCGGCGAGCTGCCGTCGATACACGCCCTCGGACACCCGCACCAGTACGGCACCATCTTCGAACTGTGGATTGAAGCGTCCCGTCGTCGAGTCATATCCAGAATAGGAATGCGTCTTGCCAGTCGCATAATGCGTCACGGTATTGCCGGGACGTCCCGGATAGTCGGTCACGTATCGGACCCAGTTCAAGGTCCACTTCTGGCCGAGATTGGTGTAGGTGAAAAACGCCGGCTGTCCGCTGTCTCGCTGGTCGTAGCTTACCACGGACTGCACTGCTGGACCAACTGGAGGGACGTATCCAACCGGAGTATCTGAGATCGTCAGGGATACGCTGGATTCGTTGATGTTGTACCCACAAAGAGGACACCCAGCCTCCTTCGATGAGACGGCTGGCTGGTCGCCAGCTTCGCCGGGCATGTAGCCGCTGCTAGGACCCCGGCCTCGGATGTTCTTACGATCTAGACTGGTGACTGCGGCCCATGTTTTTGCTGTAGTGGCAGGAACAAGAAAGTATCCACTGGATTCCTCGTCGATCGCTGATTGGGTCATCCATATTCCATCTCCTGGGAAGATGGTATCCATGACGTGGTAGAGGCCATTGCGCTCACCGACGATGGCTGCATAGTGCCCGTCCTTCCAGTGGACGATGGACATCTTAGGTATGGCTTGGCCTTGCCTGCGATGAACGGGCGTCAGGTGCTCCCCGAGATTTGACGCCAGCTTAGTGATATCGTCGAGGCTCATGCCGTCGGATGAGACGCGCATGGATTCCACGACAGGCAGAGTGGCGCGCTTTTCGGCCTGCATCATCGCCCTAAGGGCGGCGGCGCCGCATACGTACAGGTGCCTAGGATCCTTGATCGACAGCGCGTAGAGGTGACTAGCCTCCTCCATCGTCTCGGTCGACGCTCCGTCGACATGACGATTCTTGAGCAGATCGAGAATTGCGCGGACTTCGTCGAAGCGCCCCAGCATTGCCAGCAGTAGCGCACGATCGCTCTGCGCTCCATCCACGATCCTCTTCGTCGTGATGTCGGCCGACTGGTGCCCCGCCTTCCAAGACCGCTCCCAGGCCCCTAGCGCCTTGGTGTAGCGGCCGGCATGCAGATACGAGTCGCCTAGATTGGCATACAAGGACGGCAGCCAGGGGGACGATGGATGGGAGTCTGCGTATGCCTCCAGGGGATCAGTATTGACCTGCCCGTCGTGGACCGATGCGGAGATTGCCGAGGACAGTGCGGCGTCGTCCAAGTCCGTGGTCGCCGACATTGGCCGTAGAGGACCGGCAAAGTTCATTGACGGTAAACCGGTTGAGCCGGATTGAGCTCCGGCGGCCATGGGCATTATCATGCCGATGGCCGCCGCGAACGAGAGGAAATGCTTCTTGAAGTTCATCTGACCGGTCCTTTCATCTGATGTCTTGGATGAAGACGTGGTCAGGTGAGCCACCTGTAGCAGCCCCATGTCCCGGATCCCCACACGGGCTGAAGGCTCGATCCTGTCTGCAGCACCTGCGACGTGCGATTGCCCGAAGCGTCGTAGCGATAGACGACGCACGTCCCGTTGTCATAGGACGCGGTGGCTATTCGTCCCGCCGAATCGTAGGTATAGAACACGGACAGTGTCCCGCCCATAGACGCTGAGGCGGTAATGCCAGCAAAAACTGTCATTAACATACGCATAGCTCGGGAAAACGCTCTCATGAGAACCCCCTTGGTGCCAGGTTGGCCGATTAGGCTTCAGTGTTGTCTACTGGGTAGATGGGTAACACCAAGAATCGTCTTGCGCTAGAGGAAATGTTCAGCTTATGTTCCTTATGCAAGGCAGGCCGCCAACGATAAGGGGTTTTAGCATGAACAGATATCTGCTCGCATTGACCGGTGCGCTCACATGGAGCATCGGCACACCTGCCTGGTCGGAATGCCCGACGCTTCCTAACCAAATCGTTAACGGACAGCCTGCGGACGCCACGAAGGTGATGGCGGATCTCGATCACCTGAGGGACTGCCTGAACGGTGGGCAGGCGACCGTAGGCGTGCAGCCGACATTCCAGATCTTGGGGCAGGGTGGCGCCATCACCTCTGTCAAGGCACCTGCCACGACGGCGTCATACGATCTGAATCTGCCCGCAGGGCCAGGTGTGGCAGGACAGGTCCTCGCGTCCGCCGGCGCGGGTCAGCCGATGATCTGGCAGTCGTCCTCAAGTACGAAGCAGCCGATGGTGGATGGTTATCCGGTTCTTAGGCCGATCGCTTCCGCTTTTTCCTGGACCAATCAGAAGGATGCTTTTGTGGTGGACCACCCCAATGGTCCAGTCACTCTGATGTTTTCGGGGACATCTAGCCCGCAGTTTTCGGGGATATATCAAGCCCCTCCGACTGTGGGGTCTTATACTTTGACGGTCAAGATTGACTCATTCGGAACGTATCAATCCACGAGCGTAGGTGGGGCATATATTATAGATAGCACAGGTAAGATAACATTCTTTGGATATTCCGGGGGAAATTTGGCAATCGGTCGGGTCGCCACGCTCACCTCTAACGTAAGCACGACTGTTGGCTTCATAAGTACCGATCGTCCAAAATGGCTACGTGTCTATAATGACGGAACATCGTGGCATTATCTTGCGTCAAAGAATGGTGCAGATTGGGAAGAGTTATATAGCGAGAATCTTACCAACTATCTTGGTGTTAGTATTGCTGGGGTTGGCATAGCCGGAGAGAGCACAGGTACTTCCCGTGTCGGTGGATATGTATCTATCTGGAGCTGGGAACTAAAGAATGGTGTTGGAACAGACTCTTCGTGGTGATGTTTCGGATTATTTTACGATTGGTGTCCTAGTAGGAACCTAATCTATCCCTGTGATTTAATATTATCAACGCGAGAGGCGTTCGTCTCCACATACGAAGAGGAGAGAGCCTTCCCCTGTGATAAACAAGGTGATATTCTGATATTATGGTTGAGGGTGATCGAAACTAACCGCAAATGGCCCGGATTCGATCACTCTTCCCCAGGCGGGGAGGAGGGGATGGTTAGCCCGATCCCGTCCTGTCTCCTTCTCGGTTTTCCCTTCCGCCGTTCGGGTCTTCATCATGCCGCTGCGAAAAAAGGGGCTTCCCTGTCGATTTCAGCCCTACTGGACTGATTGGACATAGGCGAAGCAGCCAGTGCTTGTGCCTCTCTAAGAGGTGCATGTGGCAGGCGGTATCTCGGCCCGCTTGGAAAGCCTGAGATCTCCATAAGGCCACCGAGTACCATAGCGTCCATGATGAGCACCTGAGGTGTACCTGTCACCTCATCCCAGTGCTTCGGTCGTCGCTCGCCGTCGCGCCATAGTCCCGTGCTGTGCAGGCGCCGCAAGAGCCTTACGGCCTCCGGTAGCGGCACCTCGTAGGTCTGGGCGATCGTCTCCGGATCCCTTCCATGGAGGATCACGGACATGAGAAAGGCGACGTCCTCGTGGATATCGAGCAGGTGGCGCGTCTCGATCGGTTCATTGTCGTCGTCCCATCCCAGGACCTCGTCGCGCCCCAGAGGCGCAAGGCGGTCGAGCGCCTCCATGTAGACCGTGACGAAGTCGCCGCCGAGGACGGCGGGAGCCGGCTCCTTGCGTCCCATCAGGCCGAGACGATTCACCATGCCCATGACTGCGTTCCGGGTGCGGTCACCGAGCGAACGAGCGATTTCGTTCGACCTTCGTCCTGCCAGCCACATCTCCCGCAGAGTCCGTTTCTCGTGGTCGGTCCACGCCGCCCCTGGCGATCGTCCCCGTCCTGCCCCTGCCGGTGTTAGTCCAAGAGAAGCCGCCATGCGTCGCACCTCATCGACCGACCGGTCCATTACGATCGCAATGTCGGTGACGACATCTCCGTCAGAGATCATTGCCGCAAGGGAGCGCATATCGCCGTCGGTCCATTCTCCGGTCGTCACGAAACAGTCTCCTCTACCATGGCCGCACTCATGATGGACGCGAGCACCACGAGGTAGGCGCGCACCCCCGACAGGTCGTCGTCGCTCGGCTCCTCGCGCATCTCGGGCCGCCATGCGCCGAGCGTCTCGACCAGGTCGATAGCCTCTGCGATCCGCATCGGCGGCAGTCCGGTCGCCTGCGCGATCACGCCGGGCTCCAGTCCGAACTCGAGCGAGGCCAGCGCCATCATCATTCCCTCGACGCGGTAGGGGATGCGCCCGGAGCGCTGGTCCGCCTCGACCATCGCTGCAGCGAGCTCGCGGAACGCCGGCGCGGCATTTGACACGGGAAGATCTTGGAACATGTACCGCGGACCGTCGGCAGCGGCCACGAAGGCGCGACCCACGCCGGTGATCTCGAGCGTCTCCTCGCCGCCCTTGTCGACGTCCCTGCGGAAGATGTCGGCGAGCACCATGAGGTCGACGAGGAAGCATGCGCTCTCCGTCGTTCCCGGATCGGAGAACCAGCTGGCCGGCGGTTCTCGGTCCTCCGGCCATATGCCCGTCTCGTCCATGCGTGCGATGATGGCCCGTGCCCTGTCCGGGTCGGGGCACGACAGCGTGACGAGACGCGGCGAACGGCGACCGACCATGATGGCGGTCTGCGCCACTGCGAGCTCGTCCTCCATGCCGAGCGCACGCGGCGATCCGTCCTCGTCCCTGGCCGCGGCCTCCGCCAGTATCTCCGCGAGCTTCAGGCGGATCTCGTCGTCGGAAGCGTCCGCCATCGTGCCCTCGCCCTTGCGGCCCATCAGGCCGAGCCGGTTGATCTTGCCCATGACGGCGTTCCGGCCGATCGGCGCCAGGACGCTTGCGATCCCGTTCGAGCTGACGCCGGCGAGCCACATCGTCTGCAGGCGATCGAGCCTGTCCTCGGTCCAGAAGCTCATGTTCTCGCCTCCCCGAGGAGGACCGCGTCGATCCGTCCGACGATCCAGTCCGTCACCAGCTTCCACTGGCTGGGATGCGGGGAGCTGCGCCCCTCGATCCACCGATAGGTGCTCGAGAGGCTATAGCCCATGTCGCCGGCAAGGTCCCTGACGTCGAGACCGCCCTCCCTGAAGGCGGCCGTCATCATGTCGGTGAACCCGTCCCGCTCCGACGGCGGTGCGGTCCGCAGGCTGTAGGAGAGCGTATGCAGGGCGGCCATCCTGGCGGCTCGCATCGATCGGGTGAGAGGCGGAAGCCCCGCTGCTGCCTGTGCTGTCATTTCGTCGAGGTACAGGAATGCGACGCGGAATGCAAAGTTTTCGCAGTACGGAAAATCAGGTCGTTTCGGAGTTCGTTCGCTTCGAGATCAGCTTCTCGACCGCATGGCGCGCCCGTTCGGGTTCAGCCAGCGATCGCAGCTCCAGCCGCCTGAGCTCGTCGTCGTGGACACCGTCCTCGGACATGCCCAGGACCAGCGTGTCGTCCGAGATGGTCACGCCGTCGATGTGCCCGGCGGGGTAGGACCGCACCCCGTTCGGTCGGATCCGCAGCAACCGCCGGTCGGTGACCGCCCAGTGCACGTCCATCTCCATGACGATCGCGCGTATTCCGACGACGTTCGCGAGGACCAGCAGCGCGAGCACGGTCCAGGACCATGCGGAGGGAGGCGCCGGTGCGTCGAGGACCGTCCGCTGCGCCACCACGCATGTCATGACGAGCGCGAGCACGTTGCCGGGAACGTAGCGCATGGCGTAGCTCCTCGTCCCCGAACGCCCGGTCCAGACGATGGCCTCGCCCGGCTCCAGGGCCTTCAGGGCGAGGCCGAGAGCCTGGCCGTCGTCCATCATGCGGCGAGCGCGCGGCTGGATGAGATCTCCACCGCGTCGCCGATTGCCACCTCGCCCTCCTCCACGACGCGAGCCAGACGGCCGCCGCGCCACGCCGGCGTCAGCGCGGCCCTGAGGCCCGGATGAAGCGCGTCCATGCGCACGCATGGATCGCATTCCCCGGTGATCTCCACCAGGCAGGTGCCGATCCGCAGCAGGGCACCCGTCTCCATGGGCAGGGCGTCGCCCGCGACCAGGAGGTCGCACCGCCGTTCGGACCAGTCGATGGTCGCCCCGGCCTCGGCGCAGGCCGCCGCCCAGTCGTCGGCATGCACCAGCGTCACCTGACGCCTGCGGCGCGACTTCTCGATGCCGCGGAAGTTGCCCACCAGTCCGGCGGCCACGGTCACGTCGGAACGGTCCAGCTTCTCCGGAACGGCCCTGGGCGCGCGGCGGATGGCGATGGCGGCGATATGCATGGTCACGGTCTGTCCTCCCTCGGCCCGCCGGATGTCGCGCCCGATGACCGGCATCGTGGCACGGATCGCGCCGCCGTCAAAGTTCTATCCTGAAACCGTCGCGCATCGTCCCGGTCGGTTGATGTGGAGGACCCGATGCTTCATGGGGGACGATACCGCACTACCCGGAGATACGCATTGCCGCTGATGGACGCCCGCCCCGACCACGACTCCTCCATGCGCATCGTGGCGATGGCCGTGGCGCACGATCTGAAGCGCATCGCAGCCGGCGAGCGGCCGTCTCCGCCGATGGGACTGAACAGATTCCTCAGGACGCACGCCGCCCTCCGCTCGCACGGCTGGGTGCACGTCGACGGCGCCGACCGACTGAGGGAGATCTGCGAGCGCGTGTTCGCCTCGGAACCCTCGGATGGGCGTGCCTTCGTGCGCGGCATGCGGGGCGTGGCCGGCATCGTCGTCGAGGATTCTCGGGAAGGTCCCGCGACGCTCGCCGATACGGACGTGTTCTGGTCGTGCGTCGAGGCGCTGGGCAGGGAGACTGGCATCGCCATGCCTGGCCGGACGTCGTCCCGTGGCAGGCCGTCCATACGCGGTCACTGACTTCTGTGTTTTCCTTCCCGAGGTCGGGTCTTTTTCACGCGTCGCCGAAAAAAGGGGGGCGGTGACGGATCAGCCGATCTGTCATGCCACCGGCTTTTCGTCGGGTAGAGTGGCCCGCATCTTCACATGCCGTGTCCGGCCTTCTGATGGGCGATCGCCCGCATGGCATGCACGACCTTCATTTCAGGCGGTGCATGCACGATTTCCGTTCCCGTATTTCGGGCAGGACGGTCGTCCTGGATCTGCCTGCCGGTCTCGCGGAACTGTCCGATGACGATCTCCGCGTAGCGTAGCGAACGCGGATCCAGGCCGACGTTCCGGAAGTCCGGACGCACGTGCTCGATCGTCTCGCCGGGTCGTGGCGACTGGGCGATGCCGCGGAGCATGTCCCCGGTGTCGGCCGCGTCGGCCATCCTCACGATGCGTTCGGGGGACAGGACGCCTGCGCGGGCCTGCGCCACCTCGTACGCCATGACGGCACGGCGTATCGACACTTCCGACCCCGCTTCCTCGTACCTGGTCGGCCCCATGTAGCCGAAGCGTTCGGCATCGAGCGGTCCGATGGCCTCTTCGGCGGCCGCACGCCGGCCTGGATCGAGCGGCTTGGGGTTATACGAGTGCTCGCACGCCATCGCGGCCATGTTGAGCGCCCTTTCGTGCATCGGTCCCACGCCGATGTAGGTCTCGGTCGCCAGAGCGGCGGCCGCGGCTCTCGCCTTGATCCGGACGGATATCGTCGGGCTTTCCGGATCGGCGATGTCGCGCATGTTGACGGTCATGAGCGTCCGCATCCTCACGGCTTCGCCCAATGCCGGGTCGAGTCCCTGGTCGCCGCCGGCTGTCGCGTAGCGATCGCCGTATACCTCGGCGGCCCTGGCCACGTGCAGCTGCCTGCGCGCTCCCTCCTTCGGGATCCGTCCATCGCCGATCATCGTGACGTCCGGCAGCTTCCGGCGCAGAACCTCGTCGGGCGCCCCGCGAAGCGCCATGGCGGCGTTTGCCGCGAAGCACTTTACCGGATCGGCGTAATCGCGGTTGGCGAGCTCGCTTCTGGCCGCATCCTCGGCAGCGTCCGCCTCGGCCGTGGTCTCCCGACCGGTCATCCGCCGCAGCACGTCTAGGATTGCCATGTCGAATTTCTTCCCCGTAGCCAACCGCGTGACGGTCGTTGGAGGCCGAATGGTGCCGTTCCACGCGCCATTACGCAACCCCGTTCCTCGACGTACGGACAGTACGTCTGCATGCCGACGGCAGACCCCGACGAGGGCCGTATCGCGTTACGGGACGGAACGGGACGAAGGACAGGCGCAGACGTCAGCGCGCTACCGTCATGCCCCGCTCTTGCTTGGCGAACACCTTGTCGTCGACGAATACGATCACGGCTCCGGTACCGGGCTTCGACCCACGCCAGCGTCGCCCCTCGTACACCGCGCCGAGACCCGGGACCGGCACGGGGCGTCCCGGCGTTCCGACGATCCGTGCGACCTGGGAGGCTGTCATGCCTGACTGGATGCTCGCGTATTCCTCTGGCGAGATCGTGCTCCACTGCACCCCCATGTAGATCATGAAGACCAGAAATGTGCTGAACAGCGAGGCCAGGATGCCGAGCACCAGTCCGGCTATCGATCTCTTCCTGGGGGAATCCGTCCTGGCGAGAGCGTAGACGCCGGTCACGATCGCCGCGATGCCCAGCAGCGGCAGCAGCAGCGCGGTGTAGAACGTCATTCCCATGGGGAACGCGAGAAGGCCGCATGCCAACGAGATCGTACCGGCTCTCGACCGGCGGTCCTGCTTTTTGTGCATCTTTTCCCCCTGTATCGTCGGGGCCGCGCTCATCGTCTTGCGGCGTTCCATGAAGGAGAGGCCTTCCGCCTAGGTGGCCGGGAGGCTTGTTCTAGCAGGGGAGTGGACGCACGGGCGGTGCAGACCGGCCCGTGCGCCCGCCCACGTCACGACGCTGGTGCGAACGTCACCTCGACACGGCGGTTGCGGCGCTCGAGGACGTCGTCCGAGGTCGGGACCAGCAGGTCCTTCTCGCCCTCGGTCTCGGTCGCGATGATGCGGGCCGGAATGCCCTTCATGACCAGATAGGCCTTGACGGCCTCCGACCGGCGCTCGCCGAGGCTGAGGTTGTACTGCGAGTGTCCGGTCGTGTCGCCGTGCCCGTTGATGTTCACCACCGAGCGCCCGAAGCGGCCGTAGGTGGCGACGACCAGATCGAGGATCTTCTTGCCTTCGGGCAGCAGTTCCGCGCGGTCGAGATCGAAGTACACGCCCCACGGACCCGGAGCCGGGACGTGGCGGTCGAATGCGGCGGCCGGCATCTCGTTCTCGAGCGGCGGCGGCATGTCGGCGACGTGCTCGTACCTCTGGCATCCGGAAACGAGAAGCGCGAGCGTGATGACGCCGCCCATGGCGGACGTCCTGAATATGGTCATGTGTAGATCCCTTTCTTTCCCGAGCCATCCTGACACGGGATGGCGTGTATGTCGACTCCGCCGGACACGGTTTGATCCGCAGTGGCCTGACCGTCCGTCAGCGTCCTGCCTGCATCTGTCGGCGGAAGATCACGACGTCGCCCTCCTGCCCCGGGCGAGGAGGAGGAACGTCGCCGCACGTACGCGTCTCGTTCGACGCCGGGCGTGCGCCGGTGCACAGACCGTCGGCGGCCGCGGAGCCGTCGGAGCGGCGGCACTGCACCTCGATGGCGCGCGTCTGTCGTCCCGCCCGGCATGTCGACCATGCGCCGATGCCCGTCTGCACCCAGTCGTATCGGCAGCCGGTCGTGTCCGCGACCCGCTCGCTCGAGACCGGACGCGAGCCGGCGTCGCAGCGATCGTCGGCGCTGGGCGATCCGTCGCCGCGAAGGCAGGACACGGTCCGCGTGCGCGTGGTCGTCCCGCACGCAGCAGGCGTCGTCCAGCCTCCCGTCTGCCATGAGAAGGTGCAGGCGCCGTAGTCGGTCGCAGGGCGCTCCAGCTCCTCCTGCGCGCCGCACGACGCCGAAGCCACCGTGACCCCGTCCTGCCGGACGCATTCGGCGGTACGGGTCGAGACCGTCTCGCCGCAGGCAGGAGCGGGAGCGGTCCAGTCCGAATAGCGCCACGAGGCGGTGCACACCGAATAGTCGGCCACGGTCTCCGAGGCTTCGGGGCGGGTCGCGGTGCATGAGACATCGGCAGCCACGGCTCCGTCGGAGCGGCGACACAGCACCTCGCGCGTCCGCGTGGACGATCCGCAGGTGCGGGCCGGATCCGTCCATGCCCCGGCCTCCCACGAGAACCCGCAGGCCGAGAAGTCGGCGACGTCGCGGCTGTCGTCCGGACGGGTCTCGGACGGGCAGCTGGCATCTCCCGCCGCCTGGCCGTCCGAGCGCTCGCATCGGACGGCGCGGCTCTGAACGGTCATGCCGCAGGCGGGTACGGTGGCGCCCCATGCCTCCGCCTTCCACGAGAAGGTGCATCCCGAGGTCTGTGCGGAGGTCTCGCTGGCCTGTGGCCGTGCGTCGGCCTTGCAGGAGCTGTCCGACAGCGTGGCTCCCGTCCGGGGACCGATGCAGGTCACGGTGCGGGTACGGGTCGCCTCGCCGCAGGTCGTCGACCACTCTCCCCATCCGCCCGTCTGCCAGACCGGAGCGTCGGACCCGAGGAACGTCGCCTGGACGGCCACCCCGGTCGAGTCGAAGCCGTAGTCGCCGTTGGGATCGACCGCGAACGCGACGGACTGGCCGGGCTCTAGATGCTTCTCGTAGGAGAACGAGGTGGACTGGCCGGGTTCGGAGAGCAGCTTCTGGCCCTCTCCCCACGATACAGTGACGCCGGTCGGATAGTGGTCGATGATCCTGAATCCGCCCGACAGGCGGTACGTGCCTTCCCTGGGTGCGGTGAAGACGATCGCCGCCGGCTCGAAGTATGCCGGGTGCAGGAAGAGCATGGAGGAGTCGAGGCCGATCGTCAGCCATTCCCCGTCGACCCTGGGCTTGTAGACGCCTGCGAACGCCACCTCCGCATCGATGATGCAGTCCCCCTGCTCCTCCATGCAGCTGGCGTTCTTCAGCGTCGCGAGACGTCCGCCGACGGTGTAGCGGAAGGGGCTCGACGCATCCTCGTTCGCGTCCAGCGAGAACGATCCGTGCGCATCCCATGTCTGGGCGCTGGCCTGGGCCGTCATCATCGCGGTGGCCACCAGAAGGGCGACCTTCATATGTCTCATGTCGGATAGCCCCACGAATTTCGGGAAATTCTATCCTGAAATGCGCCGACTACGTCAAGACGGAGATTTCAGGATCGCTCCCTGCTCTTCTGCGTCGCTGTCTCATTTTCCGCCTCTGTCGGGTCTTTTCCATGCCGCGCATACAGAAAAGGGCCCCCGCGAGGGAGCCCTTTTGGCTGATCTTACGCGAAGACGGAGATCATCAGGCCGGTGTAGACGCAGGCGGCGAGCGCCGACGCCGTCCGGGCGACGATGGTGTACATTCGATTTCCCTTTGATGAAGGCCTTCGGGACGGCCTCCGCTCCCACTTATTATGTTTTAGGAGCGCGCAACTATCGTACGCGGAAAATCGGGTCAATCGGCAATCGAGCGGACCTGTCCCATTTCGGCGATGCTCGTCGCCGCGGCGATCTGGCCGAGCACGCGCCTGATGGTACGCACCGCGGTGTCGCTCTCCTCGAGACCATGCGAGATCAGCAGAGTGTCGAGCGCGCCCTCGAGATTGAGCGCGGCGTCGTTCGATCCGTCGACTCCGAGCGCCTCGCGGACGCCGCGGGCCGCAGAGGCCGAAGCCGCCGCGAGAACGGCGTCGGCCAGGTGGTCGACCATGATGTCGATCTCCTCCTGTCCGGTGGAGATGTCCTGGCCGTCGACGGACAGATGGTCGATCAGCGGATACGGGATGTCGGACCCCTCGATCCTCATGCCGGACAGGCTGTACCCGTTCAGCGCGTCGCGCAGGACGGTGCGGAGGGTCGGCTGCTGCTCGGAATGGTCGGTCATGTCGTTCCTCAGATGTCGCAGCGGGTGCCGCCGTCTTCCTCGATCAGCGCCGGGCAGTAGCTGCCCTCGCCCTCTTCCAGGTCCTGCGTCCGCCAGAAGCAGAGGAGCTCGGCGTCCGAGCGGAGCTGGAACTGGACGTTGCCGTAGTAGCCCTGGTGGTCGCAGATCGCAAACCATCCGGGCACGCCGTTGCTGCCGTCCTTGGCATAGGGGCGTCGCTCGCCGACCGGCCTGGGGCTGCGGCGATGATCGCTCCACAGGCGGTCGACCGTGTCCTCGAGATCGTCCTGCGCATCGTCGTCGATGACGAAGCCAAGCGCCTTCGCCGCGACCTGGCAGCGGAGCCAGTCCACCTCGTCGGCGCGCGGGTCCGCGGCGATCTGCGCCTCGAACGCTGCGGTGGCGACCTGATCGACGGTCGCGGGCTGGACGGGTGCGTCCTGCGTCATGGTGTCCATGTCTCTCTCCTTGCCGGGTGTCAGGCGTATTCGCGGATCTGCTCGGGCGTCGCCTGGCCGGACCAGAGCGCCTCGTTGAGGGGATGGCCGTCGTCCCATCCCTCCAGGCCGCCCCGGTCGAGGTGGCGCAGGATGGCATACTGCGCGGCGTCCATGTCGGATGCCAGCCGCTGCACCTCGACGTTGACGATCTGCGCCTGTACCGCGCTGCCGGCAGCTGCCAGCTCGGCGTGCAGAGCGTTCAGCACTTCGACCGTCCGCGTGAACGCGATCGCCCGGTCCTTGAGCGTGCCGAGGATGTCGTCGGGCTGGGGGACGCGCTCGCGGATCCAGCGGATGCCGTCGATGATGGCGTCCATCTGCGTCGCTCCGCTTCCCATGCCGAGACCGCGATCGTATATTCGCTGGATCATGTCCGGAGCGCCCGGAGGCTTCATGGAGAAGTGGAATCCGTGCGCGTCCGGTCCGCTGACGAACCGCTGCCAGTCGTCCGGGATGCAGTCGAGCGCCGCGCCTGGCGTCGCGGAACCGGTCATTCGGTCGAGCACCTCGTGGACGAGGGTGCGGACTGCGTTGTCGATCATGATTCTTCTCGCATGACTGAGTGTGGTGCGACCACTGGCCGGCGCATTACGTGTGGGTGCAGCACCGGTCCGAAGATCGAGACGGCGTCGAGGCAGGCTGTGGTTATGGCGTCCTCGTCCACGTCGGGCGAGGTCGAGACGAAGCGATGGGCATCGATCATCTCCCAGTGCGGCCTCTCGACATACGCCTCGGCGGCGCGGTCGAACGACCGGGGTCCGAGTGCGTCCCATGCCTGGCCGTCCGCCCCCCGCGCCGCGAAGTGGAGGAAGTCGTCTCCTCCCTCCTCGGCGACACCGAGCACCGGCCAGCCGCACATCCAGTGGAGAGCGAAGGCGAGCGCCAGGCAGTCACCCTCGAGATAGCCGTGGATGACCGCCTCCATCTCCTGCGTGGATCGGCGGTCGGGCATGGCTCAGGCGCCGTGGTCGACGATGCCGAGATGCTCGCTGACGTCCTGACCGACCAGCACGCCCAGCGAGGGGTGGCCCGCACGATCGACGTAGGTGACGCTCTCGCCCATGAACGACCCTTTCCTGGTCTTGAAAAGCAGGCCCCGGCTTTTGTAGCCGCCCACGTTTCGCGCCTTCACGCGGTCGTACCGGTTGCCGTCGAGGTAGCCGCGATCGCGCTCTTTGTTCCAGTAGCTGCGCTCCTTCATTACGTCCTCGGGGAGGATCGAGCCTTCCGTCACGTAGACGACGGTCTCGCCCTCGCTCCAGCGCGGCGTGCCGTCTTCCTGGAGGTTGGCGACGACCTCGTGGGTCGCGTCGCCGTCCTGGACGGTGACGATGGTCAGGTTCTCACCGTGGCGACGTACGCCGGCGATGGTGGCGATGCGTGCGGTCATCCGATCGTTCCTTGCTGTGTCAGGCGGCCGTCAGGGCGTCGAGCGACTGCCGCAGACGGTCCGCATAGGGGTAGGGGAAGCCTTCGCGTGCCAGCCGGTCCATGACCTCGCGTGTGGGCTCCAGGTACTGCACGACCGCAAGGTCGCGCAGCATGAAGATCAGGCCGTCGACGTCGGGGTCGTCCGCATGCGGCGTATCCTGCGCGAAGCCGAGCATGTCCATAGCCAGGCGGAAGACGACGCCCTCGTCGTCCATCGGCGTCGGCGGGGTACGCTGCATGGTAGTCATGCCGGTGACTGCGTCCTTCACGGGAGCCATGCGGCCCGGCGTGGACGGAATCAGGGTGTCGAGAGGAAGGCGCGTGCCTTCAGGGATTCCGACGATGATCATGTCATGTGTCTCCGGTATCGGGAAAGGCTGGTTCAGGCGGCGAGACCGAAGTCGCGGTCGAGGTCGGCGCGCCCGCGCAGGATCTTGGGGAACTCCATGTTTCCCGCATCGTCTAGGCCGAAGTGCCGCGTCTCGACGATGAACTGCGATCCGCGCGAGCGTACCCAGTTCAGGTCGAGATCCTTGCTCCAGGATCCTACCTTGCCTGCCGGGACGATCGCGCCCTCGACCACGCGGCCGAGGTGGAACACCGCACCGATCATGTCGGGACCTGCGCCGCCGACGATCCTGAGGACCATAAGGTCCTCGGTGACCGTGCGCTTGATCTTCCAGCTGTCTCCGCGCTTCACGTTGCCGTTGGTGTTGAGCTTGTGGACCGCTCGCCGGTCCCAGGTGACCACGCCTTCCCAGTCGCGGACGCGGATCAGATTCTCCATGGCGGCGTAGGTCGGCGCATCGCAGACCTCGGCCCGGTGGACGTCGTCGCCCAGTCGGTCGGTGAACGCCTCGACCAGCTGGAAGCGGCGGTCCTGCGACATGGATGCGAGCTTCCCGTCGATGTCGAGCATGTCGAAGACGCCGAGTCGCGCCTGCATGTCGCCGCCGCGGCCGTTGATCGCCGCCTGGATCGCCGAGGTCGTGTCGACGCCGTGGACGTAGAGCTCCGCGTCGATCAGCAGTCCCTCGGGCTGGCCCGTGAACTGCGCGGCGAGATGCGGGAACATCGGCGTATAGTCGATCGACCAGCTGCGGCTCCAGATCGTGGCGCCTGCCGGACCGGTCAGGACGTGCGCGCGGAAGCCGTTGTACTTGCGCATGTGGGTGAGATTGCCCTCGGCGTTCAGCCTGTCGAACAGCTTCGGGTCCATCTGCTGCTGCGGCTTCTGCAGCGCCCAGTTCGCCGGAACGGTCATCTCTTTTCCTTCGCTATGCCTGTCTCAGCATCGCCGTCTCAGACCGCCGGCGGTACGCCGACCCAGTGCATCGCCACGACCGTGTCGTCGCCCATCACCTCGCCGGCCAGCCGACGGTCGCCGATGAACGTGTCGATGACGGTGGTCGGATCGGCCACGTCGGCGCGAAGCTCGCACAGAAGTCCGTCGGGCAGATCGGCGGCATCGATCACGATGCCGGGTCTACCGCGTGCCTGCATGGCGTCCCGGAGGCGTACCACGACTCCTCCGTCGCCGAGCGCGGTGGCCAGCGTCCTGTCGACGGCCAGCATCGGCTCGTAGTCGGTGCCTGACAGATCGTGCCTGCGCACGACGATCCGGTAGGTCTCCTGGCCCTCGTGGGGGCGGCCCTGCTTGATGGCGAGAGTGGTCATCCGGTCTCCTGTGTCGAGCGATGGCGGTCCACGCCTGTGCGCGTAGTGCCATCATACGGAACGAAAGGGCAACCCCGGGACTGTGGGGGCGGGAGTCCTGCTCCCGCCCGCAGCCGTCAGACCGGGTCGCCGATGTCGGGCTGGCGCTTCAGATGATCGACGTCGTCGGGCAGGACAGTGCGCAGCACGCCCGCGTCCACCCGCCCCTGCTCGACCTCGCTCCAGTCGCGTCCGCAGCCGGAGCATCTGCCGGTGTCGTAGTCGATCGTCTGGTCGCAGTCGTCGCAGACCGAATCGTCAGGCCGGTCGTCGGCGTTCTCGTCGTCCTCTTCGGCCTGGGATGCCAGAGGCATAGGGCTGTCCCCATCCGTGGTGCCGGTCTGTTCCTCGTTGGAATCCAGGCCGCAGGTAATGCAGACGCCGCTTCCGTCCTGCGCCGTCTCGCCGCAGTTGTCGCAGGACCAGTCCTCGTCGGCGTCCTGCTCCTTGGCCATCCTGCGGTCATCGAGATAGTCGGCGATCCCGTCGGCGACCTCCACGTAGAACGGCCCCTTCCAGTTGCGGATCCAGTCGGGCGCAAGGACCGCCATCTGGAACTCGTCCGAGCTGTCGCGGTAGTCCTCCACGGCCCGGGCGGCCTTGGACCCCATGAGCAGGACCTCGACGGTGACGTCGATGTCGGTCTCGCCCTCGGGGTCGGTGTCGAGAGCGTCGTCCTTGACCCATGTCTGCGGGCCGAACGTCGCGGTGATGCCCTCGTGGTCGGCGCCCAGCAGGATCGCGACGGCCTCGTGCCAGTCGCGGATGTCGTCCACCTTCGCTGCCAGGTCGACCGGCAGCATGACCTCGAGCTCGATCCGGCCGAAGAACGTGTCGTCGTAGCACCGGATGATGCCGCCGACACGATCGATCGCCTCGGCCCTTGCCTCGACATAGGTCTGGAACGAGCGCAGCGCGAGAACCGCCTGCTCGTGGCCGTCATACTCCTCGCCGGCGGTGATGGCGAAGTGCAGTCTGCCGTCGATGCGCGCCATGCTCCATGCATCCGCCCAGTGGACGGGATCGCAGTGGACGTGGATGTCGTCCTCCGCCGTCAGCAGATGACGCCAGTCCGCGACCTCCGGATCGTTCGATTCGCCCTGGTTGTCGATGACATAGACGATGTCGGGCTTCTTCTCGGTCGCGTCTCGGGTCGACGTCAGCGTGAAGGCCGTTCGCCCGTCGTCGAGCGTACGCGTCGCGACCGAGGCGACGGTCAGCGAGAGAGACCCTTCGATCGGTTCGGCTGCCGCCCCGGCGGTCTCGAATGCGTCGTCCGGCATCCGCAGCAGGCCGCCGTACGGCGACACCCCGAGGCTGACGTGGCGGGTCGCTGCCGGCAGAGCCTCCGTCTCCAGCGCATATACCGCATCGCTCAGCGGGTCGCGCAGGACGGTGAGCCTCTGGCCGTCGTGCCAGGCGACGCCCAGCATCTCGGCTGCAGGGGGATCGAAGCGGCCTTCCTTCATGGCGGCGACGAAGGCGTTGCCGTCGAGGAAGCCGAAGGTCTCCGATGCGATCTCGAGGATCGCGGACCTCCTCCAGTCGACGCCGCGCGAGGCGAGCGCCTTCTGGAGCCGGTCGAGTATGATGTTCTGTGTGATCGAACGCATGTGCTTCTCCGTTCGGGCTGGCCGGCATGGGAGTGCGGATGGTCCCTCTGTCCGCGAGCGCCGGCCGCCCAATCGAGAGGAGCGGTGTATGGTCGTTCACGGTCGTTTCGATACGACGCTTCACCGTCGCGCGGATGCGCTGGGACCGGCGGGCGCTGTCGTGGCCCGGAAGGCGGATGGTCCGGCTTCCTCGTAGCCGCCGCGGCGACGGGCGGCGGCTACGGGGAGGTCGGAGGAGCGGCGCACTCGGGCGCCGCCCTTCCCTATCGTTCGAGGACGGACTCGTCGAGACCGACGAGCGGCATCCATCCTCCGTCGATCTCTATCTCTATGTCCGCGCCGGAGACGGTCACGGAGCTTCGTCTTTCTCCCATCATGTCCCCGTTCGGATCCCTCGCGCTACTCTTCGGGCGGGGAAAGCGCAGGACGAACGACGGCTCGGCTGACCGGAGCTGCTCCTGATAGTAGCGGGCTCCCTCGAGGTCGTCGCAGAAGAAGAGAAAGCCCTTCACGGCCAGCTCGTCCGGCCACATGCCGCGTGTTCCGTCGTTGGGAACGAGGCCGACGCGGGCGATGTCCGGAACGTACGATGCGACCGTGGCATGATAGCCGTAGCGGATCGATGGCATGGCGGTTCTCCGTGAGCTTCAGTCTGCGGTCATGACGTGCTCGAGCTTCAGATCGCGCACGATGCCGAGGATCGCATCGACGTGGGCGTAGCCGACGATGTCGCTCGTCCGCTCGGTGCAGGATTCCTTTCGGAACAGCACGAACTCGACCACGTCGCTCTCGCGGAACTTGATCGCCACCTGCTCGATGAACTGGCAGACGCCGTCCACCTTTCCGCTCTGCCACACCAGCCGTGCGAGACCGTCGTGCTGGATGAAGGCGCCGGGCTGCCTGACGCCGGGGAGGCGGGCGGCGAACGTCCTGGCGTTCTCCAGCGACGGCAGGGAGATGGGCCTGTCCCTCTCCCCGTCCTCGATGGCCTGCGGGATCAGTACCTGCAGACGGTCGATCCGCTCCTGGAAGCGATCCCACCATGCCGGCAGGGTCACGACTGGTCCCCGCCCTCGTGGATCTCGATGTTGACGTTGTCGCGCCTGGTGACCTCGATGCCGATGCCCTTGTGCAGCAGGCCGGCGCAGAGACGGAACTCGGCGATCGCGTTGTCTTCCGTGTTGCCGACGCCGATGGCTCCGACCGAGACCTGCGTGCCCAGCGGCTGCTCGGGCACGGCGAAGACCGTCCAGAACGCCTCGCGCTCGTCGATATGGTTCAGGACCGTGCAGATCTTCACTCTATCGGACATGGTCGTGCTCCTCAGTAGCGGCCGTACGGCGGACTGCCGTAGAAGTTGTTGATCACGTGTCGCGATCCCGACGCGGTGCGGGCCGCGCGCGGCTTGATGCCCAGCGACTTCTCCCAGTCGGCCTTGGCGCGGCCGTAGCGCGCGTTTACGGTGTTGCCGCCGCCGCCGGCGTCATGACTGTCGCGGTTGTACTCGTTGTTGCCGACGATCTCGCCGCCGCACTTCGTGTCCCACTTCATCCGGTCGAGCGCGCGGAACAGCGCGACTGCGACGGGATGCTCGCGCGCATGCTCGATGGCATGGTTGTTCTCGTGCACCTGCCAGTGGACGGTGCGCGCCTTGTCGTCGAGCGTGATGCCGCCGTCGGTCACCGTGAACGTCATCGTCTTGCCGTTGGCCTCGGGGAACATACCCTTCGTCGGCTTGGGCGGACGGCCCGCGCTGCCCTTGAGGTCCATCGGGTCGGCGTACGTCTTGCCTGCTGCCAGGCACGCCTTCTCGTGGTTGGGCGCGAATAGGCGGTCCAGGATATGCCACGAATCCCGCTCTCGCGACGCGATCTTCTCGAAGACCTGATGCGACAGCTGGCGCCAGTCGACGTTGCGCTGGCCGGTCGCGGCCTTGATCAGCTCCTCCTGGATGCGCGTGGCGAGTGCCAGCAGGCGCTTCTGCTCGGCGTTGTGCGCGTCGCGGATGAGGGTCTTGAAGCCCGCCCATTCGGCGCGCGGGATGGAGATGCTGCCGCTCTCCCATTCGTAGCAGGACATGTAGGCGCTCCTCGTTCAGTTCAGGACTACGGTGATGACGCGCGAGCGCTGGCTGTTCGCCAGGTCGCGCTCGACCATCAAGTGTCTCATGCCCCGTTCGGGCGAGTGGTTGGCGTCGAAGACGTCCCAGTATTCGTCCATCGAGACCCTTCGGCCGTCGACGAAGTGGCGCGTGGGATGGCGGGCGGGATCGCTGTGCGAGCGGGATACGAGCTTCATCGAATGTCTCCGGATCAGTATGAGGAGAAGCGGCCGTACTGGACCTCGACCTTGAACCCGGCGTCGACCAGCGGCTTCACGCGCTCGGCCATGAAGGCCCTGACCGCGTTCTCGTCGAGCACGTCGAACCCCTTGGGGAAGGCCGGCGTCACCGCGATCGCGATCGAGCGCTCGTCGCTGCCGAGCGTGGTCTGCGTCGCGTTCTGGAAATTCGTCTCCTGCAGATCGCCGGGCACGTTGCCCTTGAACTTGAAGCTACCCTTCATGGTCTTTTCCCTTCGTTCGGATTCTTCGGGATCGGCCCCTGTCCGGCGATCCACTCGTCGAGTTCCTCGACCGTGAACCAGCCGAAGTTGTTGCGTCCCTGCTCCATGGGGTTGAGGAAGAACCTGACCCTATGCGCGCTGCGCTTCGCCGTCTCCGGATCGATCCACGCCGGTGCCAGCGCATGATAGGGGCGCATGCGTCCGAACGGCGTAAGCGGACCGATGCGGGCCAGGCGGTCGGCGATGCCGGTCGCGTCCGCGGCGGCATGGAGCCGCCGCTGTCCTGCGACGTCGTCGTCGAACCCTCGCGCCATGCCCGCGGGCACGAGCGAGCGTCGTGCGATGCACAGGTGTCCGTGTCCGAACTCGATGTCGCCCGATACCCAGACGACCAGATCGCGCGTCTCGAGCCCCTCCTGTACCAGGTCGACGATCCTGCGGCCGGCATCGTCCCAGCCCCTCACCGCGAACGAGGAGTCGTCCCATGCCCCGGTGACGACGCTCTCCGGGCTGTACCGTACGGTCTCCTCGACCGCGTGGGCGAGATGACCCTCGACGCACAGGACCGCGCTGGTGCTCTTCAGCCTCCGTGGCTTCGGTCCGACGTCGAGCCACAGCTTCTCGTCGTGCGCCAGGTCGTCGCGTGCCCATTCGGGCACGGACGTCGAGACGTATTCGTCGAAGGTCCTGATCCCGTGCGCATCCGCGCTGGCCGCACCCATGCGGCGCAGCAGCCGTTCGATGCCCATGGAGTGCTGCCCGACGCTGTCGGGCGCCAGGTGCACGCCGATGATCTCGCCGTCTATCGTCATGGGGCCGCTCTGCCCCTGGTTCGCCGCCATCATGCGGACTTCTCCCGTGTGCGAGGTGTTCAGGCTGGTCCCAGGTCCATGCTGACGCGCACCTCCGGGTTTCCGTCCTCGAGCGACATGACGTACCTGGCCAGCTGGATCGAGCATCCGAGCTCCATGGCGCGCGCATGCAGCCGTTCCGTCGCCTCTCGCTCCCGCCGGACCTGATGGACGCTTGCGAAGGCGGCGAGCTCGGCCGACACGGCCTCGAAGCCGTCGGTCGTCTCCAGGTCCCAGTCGGGCGATGCCAGCCAGTCCTGCTTGAGCTGCTCGATGGCGTCGCGCTCGGGCATCCGCAGCGGCTTGAACTCGCCGGGGCTGCCCACGACCGCCCATGCGTCCCCGTCGCGACGTACCGCCACGTACGGTCCGTCCGCCTCGAGCTGAACCGTCCAGCAGCCGTCGTCGAGACGCGCCTGCTCGTAGACCACGTTGAAGACGGGATATGCGTCGCCTTCGTGCATGGCGATGTCGCCCGTGATCGGCTGGTCGAAGTAGTGTGCCGGCGCCTCCACGCCCTGATACTTGCGGAAGTAGACCGCGAGCGCGAGCGTGTGGGTCGGGAACGCGAGCACGCGGGGTTCCCACGAGAACTCGATCGCCGTCGTCTCGGCGTCGGGGACCCAGTCCCGGAACTCGTCGACGTGCACCGGCACCGGATTGACCGAGAAGGTTAGCGACTGCCGCTTGCCCGGCGGATACATCGGGCCCGACCCGCGCGACTGCACGATGTCGAGGTCCTCGCGCCGGACGTCGCCGTCGCGGTGGATCTCCTCGCGGTACTCGCGCATCGCGGCGTCGTCGACGCCGTCGTCGGTGGCCTCCTCGAAGCCTCCGGTCAGTCCTTCGCATCCGAGCTGCGGGCCATGGCCGCGTACCGGCGTGAGGATGCCGATCCGGGTGCCGTCGGTGACGGTCTGCAGCAGCACGCCGATGGGGGTCGGGTTGTTCCAGCGCAGGTCGCCGCAGTCAGGGCACCTGCGCGGCCATCGGGCGTCGGGGTAGGCCCCGCCGCAGTGGTGGCAGTGCGAGTACGGAAACGGCTTCACCTTGGTCTGCGTCGTGATGGACATGTCTTCTCGCTCCTGTCGGAATGGGGGTCAGCCGGCATATGCCCAGCCGAAGACGACCATGGTGCCGTCGCCGAGGTCGGCGATCCATGACCGGTAGTTCGGGCGCACGTATCGACGCTCGCGATCCACCGTGGCCAGACGGCTTTCGAAGGCCTGCGTACGGGCATATGTCTCGCCGTATCGCGCCTTGTCGCGTTCGCTCTCGTCGAGTTCGGCCATCGCAGGCAGCGTCACCGTCTCGAAGCCGTCCTGCTCCAGCACGGTGCCGCTCGGACGGTCGGGATCGAGCATCAGCTCGTCGACCTGATGCCCTGCCGCCGCGAACGCCTCTTCGGGTGTCTTGGCGCTTACGACATGGTGGTAGGACTGCCAGCCCATTTCATTTTCCTCTTGTGCGTCTCTTTCAGCGTACGTCGATGACGTCGGGACGGCGCCTGCTTCCGGTGGGCGCGCAGACGTCCAGGACGTCGAGGTAGCGCAGGCGTCCCCTGTGCAGCGCGGCGGGCGAGACGCGTGGCCAGTCCAGGCGCATCGCCGCTGCGACATGAGGACGGGACCGTGCGTCGCGCAGCGCGTCGGAACGGTGCCTGATCGTCGATACGTCCGTGTCGAACGCGAGTCTTCCCCACGCATCGCGCATGTCCTCGCGGATCCGCTTCAGCGAGCGTACGCCGGACCAGTCGAGGCACGGCCAGCGATCGGGCACGCCGTCGTGGTTGGGCAGGATGACGAAGGCATGGGCGAGCTGCCCGCCTCGGGTCAGCCGTCCCGTCGGCAGTCGCATGACGCTGGCGACCGCGGAGGCGAGATGCAGACAGTCCCGCAGCATGTAGCGCTGCCAGAGCGAGAAGTCTAGATCGTCGATCGACGGCCGTTCCGCGGGACGGTCGAGATTGCGCGCGAGATAGCGCCCCCAGGGCGTCCCGTCGGCCGCCGCCTTCGCGCCCCAGGCGTCGTGGCGACGGAGGAGCGGGAGGCTTCGGGTCATGCGCCGTGGCCTGCCCGTACGGGTCTCACGACGAAGCTCCGCTCGGTGCTGATCGTCATAGCGGCCGGATACTCGCCGCGGTCGCACTGCTCGCGGGCGACGGCCTCGGCCTCCTCGGCGTTCGCCACGTTGCGGACGACCATGGTGTGCCGCTTCACGACCTGCACCTCCTCGATGAACACGAAGAAGCGGTTGGGAACCACCAGCCCCATGGGATGCGTCGCCTCGCGGTGCTCGTCGTATGCGACCAGAGCCGCGCGTCCTTCCACGCTGATCGAGACCTTCGCCCGGTCGTTGAGCTTTCCGATATCGCTCTCGACCCATGCACGCCGATGGCTGAACGCGCCGGCGACCGACTGGTACCAGATCCGTTCGCTCGTCTTCTGCGAGATCCGCTCGGCGATCTCGTGGAGGCTCAGCCCCGTCCCGGCATCGGCGAGGATGCGCAGCACCCTGCGCTGAAGCGGGCTCACCGCCGCTTCGCCAGGCCGGCGAACGCTCCGCCCATCATGTCCGGCATGATCTGGTCGAGGATGCCGTGTGCCATGTCCTCGAACTCGAGCGTGCGTTTCACGGAGGCCATTACCGCCTCGGCGGTCTCGTCGTCGCAGTCCAGGCGCTCGCGCACGAGGGCCACGCTCTCGTCGTGGGTTGGCGGACGCCGGTTCTCGATCTCGAAGCGCAGCTGGGAGATCTGCACTCCGAGATAGATCGGGTCGGCTGGAGTCATGTGCTCTGTCATGGAATGTCTCGCTCGCTCGTTCCTGGGTTTAGATGGTCAGATCCGCGCCGCTCGGAGGCGACTCAGCGCCCTGCGCAGGGCCGTTCTCGCATCGAAGCGCGCCATGCGCACCGCATGCACGAACGCGCGTACGCGGCGTTCCAGCGGAGGCCACTGGCTCTCCAGCGCAGGTGCCCACCCGGGCCCGTAGCAGGGACGGCATTCCAGCCGCGTCCAGTCGCTTCCGTCGGGGTCCGCCGGGTCGTCCGGCTTCGCGTCGAGCAGGTCGATATGCGTGGGGACGCCGCATGCGTGGCAGGCGTGGAAGTCGGCGGGATCGCCGGTCGCGATGCTGGTGTCGCGGTCGAAGACGTCGGTCATGGCGGTCCTTTCGGGTTTCAGGCCAGAAGCGAAGGCGGCAGCGCGCGGATCCGCTCCACCAGGCGGGACATGCGCCCCTCCTGGACCGCCAGCGCATTCAGATCGCGCCACGCTCCGCCGAGGACCTCCTCCACCTGGAGCGAGGGTTCGAAGTCCTCGTCGGCCAGCTCCAGATACATGAAGTCGTGGTGGAAGTGAGGTCCCTCGCCCTTGTCGGGGCGTGCCGGGATAGGATGGGTATCGATGTCAAGCAGCAGCGCACGCCCCATGGGCGATCGCGTGGCCTTCAGTCCCGTCTCCTCCGCGAGCTCGCGCAGACCCGAGACGTGCAGGTTGCCCGGCGCCTCGTAGTGGCCGCCGGGCGGGATCCACAGCCCGTAGGCGCCATGCAGGATGAGAAGAGTACGGCGGCGCGTCCGGTCCAGCGTCATGATGCTCGAGACGACGTGCCCCCTCATGTTCGAGCGTGCACCGTAGTCCTCGCCGCTGGCCATCTGGTCCAGAAGCAGGCCGAGCCTGTCGCGGTCCTCCGGATGTCGGTCGAGATAGCGGGCCACCTCGTCGTGCGCGTCGGGTATCATCGTACGTCTCCCTGTGCCGGTACGATCGAGAACGGGATGGCGCCACCGATCGACCTGACGTTCGTACGGGCGGCTGCCCGAGATGGATAGAGGTAGGCTTCCTCGCGCACGGACGACCACGAGGGCCCGTCCACGCCGACCAGCCACCTGCCCGTGATCCGGTTGCGTACGAGGCACGGCGTGTCGGGTCGAGCCTGGCGTATCCGCGGGGTCCTGACAGATTTCATGCACGTCTCCCACGTGGCTGGCTGTTTACGGATTGTACAGTTCATCCTACAAACCATGGAATGAAGCTGTCAGAGGGTCTCAGGAGGCTGCGCGCCTCGTCGGTGTGGCGCTCGCCGCTCGTCGCGAACGTCCGGTTCGTCATCATGTGCGCGCTCATCGCCGTCGGCGTGAGGAGCTTCGTCGTCGCGCCTTTCGTGATCCCCTCGGAGTCGATGCTGCCGAACCTTCTGGTCGGCGACTACATCTACGCGACGAAGTGGACCTACGGATACAGCCACTATTCGACCGCATGGGGGCTGATGCCCCATGTCGGGCGCATCGGGGGGCGGGACCCCGAGCGTGGGGAGGTGCTGCTGTTCGCCAGCCCCGGCGATCCGTCGATCACGTTCGTCAAGCGCCTCGTCGGCATGCCGGGAGACCGCGTGCAGATGCGCGCCGGGACCGTATGGCTCAACGGAAGGCCTCTGCCGCAGAAGCGTCTTCGGGATTTGCTGATTCCGATCACGCCCCATACGACCTGTCTGGCCATTCCCGGGATCATCGACCTGCGCGACCGGATGCCGGACGGACGTCCCGCCTGCCACTATCTGCGCCGACGCGAGACGCTGCCCGGAGGCCGCTCGTACGTCGTGCTGGACTTTGCCGTGGCACGTTCTGACGACACGCGGGAGTTCCGGGTCCCCGAGGACCACTACTTCGTGCTCGGCGACAACCGCGACAACAGCATGGACAGCCGCTTCGGTCTCGACGAGGCGGGCGTGGGCATGGTGCCCAAGGAGAACCTGATCGGACCGGCCGGCGGCATCTTCTTCAGTCTCGACGGCTCCACGTCCCTGACCAGGCCCTGGACCTGGTGGAACGGCATCCGCTGGCGCCGGATCGGATCGGTCGACAGCCGTTCGGGCACGATCGCCGGCGCGACGGTCGACGGTCTGCCCGACGCTCACTGATCGGCGAAGGGGTCCAGCGTGATCGCGGGATCGTAGGTACGCCACTCGATCATCGTCGCCTTGTTGTTCTCGGCATACGAGACGACGTTGTCGAGACGTTCGTGATAATGGCCCATGCAGATGTCGATGCACTTGCTCTGGCTGCGCGCGATCCGGTTCTTGATTAGCGAGATCTCGCGCTCCTCGTTGTCCAGAGGGCTGAGGAGTCCCATCGCCTCGAGCAGCATCATGGCGCTGCTGTGGCGGATGGTCAGGTCCGGAGCCTTGGCGCGGTGGCGCGTCACCTGGAAGCAGAATCCCGCGTCGTCGGTGATGAGCTCGACGACGAGCGAATGGCGCGCCGCTATCGCCACGTGCGTGCCGATCCGCTCGGCGAGCGACTTCTTCAGCTGCGGCAGGATGAGCGCCGCGCGGAAGCCGAACATTTCCTTGATGCGCAGCGGCAGCGAGGGATCGTCCTGCGCCGGAACGCCGTTCGTGGCAGCCCAGTTCGCGAGCGTCACCGCGTCCTGCCGGTTGAGCCGCTCGGGTTCGGGCAGCGGGATGTCGTTCACCTGCGATTCCGCGACCTTTCCGCGGAATTTCGTCATCAGGTGACCGTTCGTCTTGCTGGTCATCTCGTCGCTCCGTGTTTTTCGGATCATCGTGTCCTTCATGCCGTCCAGGACTCCGTTTCGAGTTGTGCGCCGGGAAATATGGCCCCATATCGGGTGGGCGTCGCGGTGGATCCCCCTTTTTCCCGCTCGGCGTGGCCCCAACGGGCCGGCGGGTGCCTCCCGGGGTATCCGCCGAACCGGGGTCCTACTCGGCGGAGCCCGCGATCTCGACCTGGTTGCGGCCCTGGTGCTTGGCCCGGTACAGCGCCTTGTCCGCGCTCTTCATCATGGACGCCGAGGTGGTGCGCAGCGGCGGACCCGAGATGCCGGCCGAGAACGAGATCCGTCCCAGCGACTTTCCCGTGCCCTCGACGGTCAGCCTGGTCTCGCTGAGCTTGATCCGCACCTCCTCCAGACGCCGATAGGCCTCCGCGGTGTCGATCCCGGTGAATATCAGCACGAACTCCTCGCCGCCGTATCGCCCGACGAAGGGCGAGCCCTGCGTCGTCAGCAGCAGGTTCGCGACGTACTTGATGACGCGGTCGCCGATGTCGTGACCATGACCGTCGTTGATGTGCTTGAAGTGGTCGATGTCGACGATCGCGACCGCCATCTTCGACTTCTCTGCCCGCGACGCGTCTACCGCCTCCTTGAGCGCGGTGTCGAAGGCACGGCGGTTGGCGAGGCCGGTCAGCGGATCGCTTGCCGCCCGCTCGCGAGCCTCGGCCAGATCGGTCCGCAGCGACTGCGCCTCGTCGGACACCTTCCGGATCTGGTTCTCCAGGTCCTCGCTCTTGCGGATCATGCTCTTCGTCGCAGACAGGAGCGTCGCGACTGCCGCCACCGGATCGCCGCCGAAGTCGGCCGATTCGAGAACCGCGCCGAACTCGGACGCGTTCTGCCCCGAGCGCGCGGTCAGATCGATGATCTGCGCGATCTGGTTCGACGCGTCCTCCGCGAGCTTGGTCAGCTGACGCGGCGTCGCGTGCGGCATGATGTCGGACAGGCCCTTGAGCGCATCCGGAGTGATGGTGCCGTGCCGGCCGATCGCATCGTCGATCTGCCGGCTGAGTTCGGGGTCGCTGCCCGTCAGATACCGGTGGAACATGTCGTAGTTCGCCGTGGTCGGCTCCAGGCCGCCCTCCTCGATCATCTCGCCGATGCGTCCGAAGAGCGCCATTCCGGCGAGCGTGTCTGCCTTGCGGGACATTCGTCCTCCTTTTCCGTGTAACGTCGTCATCATGCTGCGAGGCGTATCTTGGACGGGCTGCGGGCCTCGTCCGTGAGGAGGTATCGGGCAGCCTCCTCGCGAGTACGGCCGTAGCTCGACCATACCCGGCCCTCCGCGTCCATCGCGAGCCACTGGCGCAGCGGCTGGTAGGTCACTTCCGCCGCCGTGAAGCGGACCTGCACGACGAGCCCCACCTCGCGCCCGGCGTCGAACACGCGGTAGCATGACCCCGCTCCGTCGCGCGCGCCTTCGTACAGGCCGCCCTCCTCTCGTGCTGCCGCGTCGAAGAACGCCGAGGCGGACGTTGGCGAATAGCCGATCGGGGCAGGCTGGACCTTCAGGCGCTTGATCTCGACTTCCGTGCGACGCCCTTCGCCCAGACGGCTGGCCGTCCAGCGGTATGCGTCGACGAGCCGTCCCGACAGGTCGTACTTCCATACGATGCCGTCGATCTCGAACTGCGCGTAGAGCCCGCTGAACGGATCGAGGAACGCGCGCGTGATGCGCGGTGACGGACCATGGTCGCGCCTGATCGCGCCTTCCGTCGTGCCGAGCAGACGCGACCTGTCGGTACCGAGTGGCATATCCATCCTCTTTTTCCTTCCTTGCGGTTCACATGCGGTCGATCTTCCGACCGATCAGCCGTTACGGCGTCGTTCCGCGATGTCGTCCAGCCAGGCATCCACGTCGACGACGGTCAGCCGTCCGGTCGCGTAGGCCCCGGTGTCGATCCACGAGCAGTTGCGGTGGACCAGCGGATCCGTGGTCCTCGTATGTCCGAAGAATACGTGGTCTATGCCGTCGACGCCTGGTGCGTCGTAGCCCATGCGCACGAGAGCGACCTGGGTCCTTGCCCATAGAGCCTGCTCGCACGCGTTGTCGTGATCGGGATGGCGTTCGTCCGCCAAGGCGAGCCTGGCCGCCTGCCAGTCGTATCGCGTATCGGCTGCATGAACGACCGCCTGCTGATGGAAGGCGTCCGACGGGTCCCGCAGCATCTCGCCCAGTCGTCGCCAGTCATGACCCGGAAGACTCGGCACCTGCGCATGTACGAAGCCCACGCGCCGTGCCCGGGGAGTGACGATCTCCAGGGCGACCGGCGCGTCCATCAGTCGATCGGCGACCTCGCCGCGCGCGTATCCGGCCATCCCGTCCAGCCAGGATGCGGAGGTACGGCCGGGCAGACGGTCGGAGAGCCCCTGGACGTACCAGGCCACCATCCGCTCGTGATTGCCGAGGACGCGCAGCTCGTCCCACCATCGGTCGACCAGCCCGCTGTGGGGGCCGCGGTTGACGAGATCTCCGAGAAGCACGATGCGGTCGCGGGACGGATCGTACGCCATGTGCGCGAGCTGCCGCTCTAGGAGGTCGAAGCGGCCATGCACGTCGCCTACTGCGAGGACCCGTCCGGGGATGTCTCTCAGATCGGTCTCGGCGAAGACGCTGCATGTCATCGTCCCCGTCTCCTTTCATGAAGAAGGGGCCGTCCCGCGATGCGGAACGGCCCCTCCGGTATGCGCATGCCTGACGGCGTACGCGGTGTCAGTTCCTGTCGTCCTCGATCGGGTCGCGCAGCACCAGCTCGTCCTCGACGGGCTTGAGCGGGCTGGTCTCCTCGCGGACGGTGCCTAGCGCGGCGATGCTGCCTGCCTGGGCACCGCCCTGGCTGACGCGCAGGGCTTCAGATGCGATGCCGCCGAACCGGCCGGCAAGACCGGCGTCGGGACGGCGCGGCGCGTCGGGGGTGTCCGCGGCGGTCGACGCGTCGGCGGAGCCTGCCGGAGCCTCGTTCGCGCTGCTCGCGTCGCCCGTGTCCGATGCCGTGCTTTCGGCGGTGTGCTCCTGCGACGCTGCGGGTGCCTCGACGGAAGCGGGTGCAGGCGCTGCTGGCGCCTCTGCGGGAGCAGGGGCAGGAGCTACGGGTGCGGGAGCAGGTGCTGCTGGCGCGGGAGCAGCCGGAGCTGCGGGCGCTGCGGGCGTCTCGTCCTTCGACGTGCGCACCAGGGTCAGCGTGTCGCGGACCGCCGTGGAGAAGCTCTTGGGATCGGCGGGATCGCCGTCGATCAGCTGCAGGAGCACCAGCGGGGTGTTCGGGATGGTGGAGTGGACGCGGAAGCCGCCTTCGACCTCGTCTCCGTCATGGATCGACGCGCGTACCAGCGAGACGCCGGTACCGGAAACCATCGCGGGAACGGCCGCGTCGATAGCGCCTTCCAGCGCGATCATGAGGAAGTTGCCTTCCACGTTCTGAACCTGACCACGGATGGTGACCAGATCGCCTTTCCTGAATGAACTCATTGAACGCCCCTGATGTGTGAACGGGAGAGTTATAGGATGGACGCGCAGATATGACCATACGCCATGCTCCTTCATCTTCCTCTCCCGTCCCGTATCATTCCGCCATCGACTGGATGACGCCCCGGAGCGTGGTCTGCCGACGCGAGCTCTCGTCGTTGGACAGTGCCCGTGCGAAGGCGCGGCGCGAGCCGATGATGATGCACTGCTTCTTGGCGCGCGTCATGGCGGTATAGAGGATCGTCCGCTTCAGCAGGCCGTAGTGCGCCTGATGGAGCGGGATGATCACCGTCTCGTATTCCGACCCCTGCGACTTGTGGACGCTGAGCGCATAGGCGAGCTCCAGCTGCGACAGCTTGTCCGCTCCGTATGAGCGTACCTCGGCCCCCATGGTCACGACGGCGCTGCGTCCGTCGGCGGTGACGTCGGTCACCACGCCGGCATCGCCGTTGAAGACGTCGCGGTCATAGTCGTTGTCGGTCTGGATGACCTTGTCGCCCCTGCGTGCGACGGCTCCCTTGGAGATGCGGATCTCGGGTCCGCTCGTCCCCGACACGCCCTGCAGTCGGCGGTTCATCTCGAGCGTGCCGATCTCCGCCTTGTGTCCCGGACACAGAACCTGGATCTCGCCATCGATCATGCGCGACAGCCGCGCGATATGGGCCGCGATCGACTCGGGATCGTTCTGCTCGATGAATACGAGATCCGAATGACCGAGCGCGGTGGTCGCGGGCGCCTGGCCGTTCTTCACCGCCGCCGCGCCGAGGGCGATCGCCGAACCCTTCTCCTGTCGGCGCACCTCCACGAGATGGACGGTCGGGACCTCGCCGCTCGCGATGAGGTCGCCGAAGACGCGTCCCGCTCCGACGGATTCCAGCTGGTCGGGATCGCCGACCAGGAGGACGTTCGACGTCCCCCACGCGAGCGACACCGACGCGAAGATCTGGACGTCCGCCATCGAGACCTCGTCGAACGCCAGAAGGCCGGACTCGAGGGGATTGCTCTTGTCGCGGCGGAACCCGCCGTTCTTGGGGTCGATCTCGAGCATGCGATGGAAGGTCTGCGCGGGAAGTCCGGTCACTTCGGACATGCGCTTGGACGCCTTTCCGGTGGGCGAGCCCAGCGTGATTGTACGTCCGCGCTTCAGATGGGGGTGGCGGCGCATCAGGATGTTCCATGCGGCGACGATCGCACGCAGCGTCGTCGTCTTGCCCGTGCCCGGGCCGCCGGTCATGATGGAGATCGGGCAGACGAGCGCCTGCACCGCCGCATGACGCTGTTCCGCATTGAGTGTGAGCCCGAGTTCCGCCTCGGCTTCCCTGACCGCTCCGGCGGCCATATCGAAGTCGACGCCCGGCTCCTCGTCGAGCTTGTCGAGCACGCGGTCCGCGATGAGACGCTCGGCCCGCGCGAGATAGGAGAGCGCTAGAGCCGGCTTCCCGTCGAGGTCCACCGTCTCGACGCCGTCCATGTCGAATGCGTCCAGGAGCGCCATCGTGAACCTCGTGGCGATCTGCGCCGTCTCGCCGACACGTTCGGCGATGTCGGAGAACCGCAGGGCGGTATGGCCGTCCTGCGCGGCCTGCCGGAGCGCGTCGACCACGGCTGCACGAATGCGGCTCTCGGACATCCCCGATAGACCCGTCGAGCGCGCTATCCTGTCCGCAGTGGCGAACGCGATGCCCTCGATCTCCGCTATCACGCGGTACGGGTCGCCCCGGACGACCTCCTCGGTCCGCATGCCGTAGGTCTCGTAGATCTTTTTCCGCAGTGCGGGTCCGATGTCGTGCGCCGCCAGCAGCCGACCGAAGCGCTCCTCGGCGCGATGTGGCAGGAGGTCGGCGATCGCCCCGTCGATCCGGGCGCCCAGCAGGCGCACGGCCCCTTCGTGCCGCTCGAGCACGGCGTCCACGGTCCGTACGCCGTACATCTCCACCAGACGGCGGGCCGTGACCTCTCCGACACCCTTGATGCCTGTCTGCACGAGCCACCTGACCAGTCCGTCGGCCGTCTCGGGGACGATGCGTCGCACGTCGGCGACCTCGAGCTGCTCGCCGTAGCGCTGGTCCCGGACCATTCGTCCGGAGAAGACTGCCTCCTCGCCGATCGCGAGGTCGTGAAGCACTTCCCTTCCCTTGACCGTCTGGCGGCCCTGCGCGGTATCTATCGCGATGATCCTGAACGGATTGCTCGGCGACTGGTAGACGATCGCCTGCACGCGACCCTGGATCGTGGCACTGGACTGCATACTGTCTCCTGTTGCTGTGAATACGGCGAGCCGGAGGCGCGAGGCGCCAACGCTCTCTTTTCCCTCCGCCCACCGTCGGACTGGTCATCCATGCGAAGTCACGAAGGGGCGGGCGGATGCCCGCGGACGCATTGAGGAAGGGCCGCCGGAACGCGTGTTCCGACGGCCCTTCGCGGCTTGGCGTAGACCGGGACTCCTAGAAGGGGAGCGCGCCTATCGACCATAGCAGGGCGTATATCGCCGCCACCACGACGAGGTTCCGCACGGCCAGTCCGGAGACCGGACGATGCATGAAGGATTCCGCCTGCGGCCGTGCGGCCGTCCGCGCCGACGCCATCTCGCGGGCGATGACCTGCATGGCGGTGAACATGACGGTGGTCGCGGCCACGACGATCATGGCGATGATGCCGGAATCCAGCTTCGCGATCTCGTCCGTCGCCAGAAGCCCTCCCATCAGGACGGCGAACCAGACGGTGGTGGCGATGCGGAGCCTGGTCCGCGAGGCCGGATCGTACGACGGGGCGCTCACGGCTCCACCAGCACGATGAGCGACTGGGGAAGGACGATGCTGCCGGGCGCCGCACGCGCGCTCGTCATGATGGCCTGCGGGCGGCCGTCGGCAGGGAGCACGCCGGTTATCTCCGTGCGTCCTCCCTCGTCGGTGCGGACGCTGCCGTCGATGCTCGGGGTGAGCGAGGAATCGATCACCTCCGCATGGATGCCGATGCCGCCCCTCTTCGCCGGTCCGTAGGACAGCACGATGTCACGCTGGGCCGCCTGCACGGTGGTGACGCTCAGTCCGCGGTCGACGAAGACGGCGGGATCGCCGCCGAGCCGCACCGTCTTCTGGTGTCGCTGCCCGTCCAGTATCATCGGGATGCGCACGCCGGAGAACGCGCCGCGGTCCAGCCGCTGCCTGACCTCGACGGCCAGCGTCGCGCTGTCGAGCCCCTCGATCTGCTGGGTGAGCGGGGAGATCACCAGCGTCATGCTTCCACCCTGCTGGGCGGACGCCGGCTGCGATGCGAGCAGTCCTGCGACGAGAAATGCGATGCGCCTCATGCCTTCTCCATTCTGGCGGCCGTCGGCCGCGCGGGATACGGTAGGCGGAATGGGTCCCGCCGGATGGTCGTCTTGTAGGATGGATCGCATCGAAGCGCCACCTCGACCGCCTCAGCTACGACATGCCCGCTCGATCATGCTCCTGGACTGCACGTCTATCCAGGAGTCCATGATCTCCAGCGGCACGTAGCCGAACTCGCCGCGCATCGTCACGACGAACGTCGTCTCGAACGATCGGTGGAGGCGCCATGCGAGGCGCGATATCCGTTCTCCTCCGGGCGAGCGTACGGACCACAGTCGGTCGTTGGCCGATGCGCGCTCGTACGTTTCGGACGGAAGCGTCGACATCCTGTCCTCGTCGTACAGATCGGGCGGCGATATGAGTGCGCAGAGCGTGGACAGCGCAAGGTCTGCCGGACCGTTTCCGGCATAGCCGAAGTCCATGCCCGAGGGTGAATGCCAGACGACGTGGCGGACGTTTGCGGATACGCCTGCCGGCCCCCGCTCGACGACGAGTCCCAGACGTCCGATCGTGTGCCGCCCCTCGAACAGGGCGGAGAAGTCGTGCCTGTTCATGCGTGAACCCCGATCCTGACCACAGGCATAGCACGACCCGGTCCCGCTCGACAGGGATTCCGTGACGTCGTCGCGTCGAAAATCGGTCCGGCGTCAGAAGCCGAGGACCTCTCTGGTCGCCTGTCGCCGCGACGACGAGATCTCGCCGAGCGCCTCCAGATCCTCGACGGTACGCACCTCCACGTGGTCCAGCCATTCCGCGACGTTCGCCGGACCGCCCCCGGTGACCACGTAGCCCGGCACCGCTCCGAGACCCGCCATGAGCCCTCTGACCAGCGCCCGGCTGTGGCTCACGACCATGACGCCGCACCCGACAGGCGGCGGATCCGCGGCGAGACGGCCGATGAGCTCGCCGAACGCATGCGCGAAGCCGTCCGACAGGCCCATCTCCGGCTCGTCGAGAAGGACCATCGCCGGCGCACTGCGTCCGGCCAGCGTCTCGAAGGCCTTGCGCGTCGTGCGCACGCTCGTGTTTCCGGTGCTGTCCCGGTGCTCGGAGCCGTACATGAACTGGCGACGCATGGAGCCTGGCGATTCGTTCGATCCGGTGCGCTCCCGGATGGAGAGCGAGATGGGCTCGATGCCGTGTGCGTGCGCCAGTCCGACGAGCATCTTGTGCATGATGCTCTTGCCCGTGGCGTTGCCGCCTACGACGAGAGTGAGGCGCGGATCGCCGGGTACGATGTCGGCCCGGAACGGAGACTGGTCGCCGTCGAAGGCGATGCTCTCCTCGCACAGATAGGTCGCGAGATCCTGGACGATCATGCCCGGAATGCGCGACGCCTCGATCAGGCGTCCGTCGTCGGTCGTCATTGCGCTGTCCTTTCGGGTCTCCCGACCCGGAAGGGGTCAGGCAGTCATGTTGATGGGCGTCGACGAGTTCCGGTCTCCCGTCATCACGCCTTCGGCTACGAGCATGTCGATGAAGAAGTTGAGATCGCCCAGGTCCGGATCGAGCCAGGCCTCCGGCGTCACGCCCCCTGTCATTATCCCCTTCTCCGCGAGGCTGCGCATGGTCTTGAGGGTGAAGGGCTTGGGGAAGTCCCAGGGCAGGATGCTCTGGGGGTTTCCGCCTCCCAGTATCGCGGCGATCGCGACGAGCGATGTGCGGTGGCCCTTGGCCCCGGGGCTGTAGGGCGTTCCGAGGATCTCCTCGACGAGCGAGACCGCGGTCCGCCAGTCGGGGCGTCGCTCGCGACCGCTGCGGGCGGTGGCTGATCCGGGGGCGACGTAGGCGGCGGCCGGGACTGGCGCGCGCTCCGGCGCGATGGCCCGGCGCAGCGGACCGAGAAGTCGACTGGTCAGCTTCTGCCGGGGCTTTCCGGACTGTTCCGGCATGTCCGCCATCTCCGCGGAGGGCGGCGCCGACGTCGGCTCGGGCGGAGGCGGCACCGGATCGTGCCGAGGCTCCTCGGCGGCCTGCGTCACGGGAGGAAGATCCTCGTGCGTCCCGCCGTGCGATATCGGCCGGCATGCGCCGTGTACGGACCTGATCAGGGCGTTGTGATCCCTGTTGCCCATGAGGCCCATGCGGTTGACCATGCCCATGACGGCGTTCCGGGTCACGTCGCCCAGCGCCTCGGCTATCTGGCGCGAGGTCTTGCCCTCGACCCACATCAGCCTGAGCGTCTCCTTGCGGTCCGGTGTCCAGCTCACTCTGCAATTGCTCCACATATACTCGAAGGGCGGAACGCGTCCCTTGCGCTTCCGGGTCCGTGTGCCGTTGCAGGCGTCGCGTGACTGCTCCCGGCCCTGAAGGACCGGGCTTCTCCTAGGCGTGCCCGAGAGCACTGTTGGGAGAACTTTCTTCCTGCTTCCGGCGGGTGATCCCCCTCGATTCACAGGCCATCCCCGGAGGTCCTCCGGTTGGTGGTGCCGGGAACGGGCCGAAAGCCTGATCCCGGATGTTCGTGCTGGCGTTGTGGTCGGCGTTGGCACTGTGGCCGCAGCTGACGCATCTGAATTCCGCTTGGCTCTTGCGGGATTCGGCGGATATATGGCCGCACGGATTGCACCGGCGGCTGGTATTTTGTGGATCGACGAGCAGGAAGGTGCCGCCGCGGGCGAGCACTTTGTGCCGGAGGATGGTGCGGAACTGGCCGTGTGCCAGATCGAGCATGACCCGGTTGAGGCCGGCCTTCTGGGCGACGTTGGTACCCGACTCCTCCACGGTGCCCTTGGCCGACTTAGTTATGTTCAGAAGCCGCAGATCCTCCATTGCCACGTGGCTGTGCCGGTCGGCGATGTGACAGGCCGCGCGGTGCGCGGCATCCAGGCGGCGGCGGGCTTGTCCAGCCTGCACGGCGCGCAGGCGACGGATACTTTTTGCTCGATTGGCCGAGCCGCGCTGCTGACGGGCCATCTGCCGGTGCAGTTGGCGCATCCGGCGCGTCTCGCGCGCCGGCGTGCGAGCGATCTCGACTTGTTCACCGGTGGAGAGCATGATTGGAACGGCTACGCCGAGATCGATGCCGATGCGCTCGCCAAAATCCGCCGTGCCTGCCTCTGGAACATGCGTCTCGATCTCGCAGAGCACGGAGGCAAACCACCAGTTTCCTTCCCGGATTACGGTCACCGATTTCGGCTTCCCTACCATCTCGCGGTGCTGAACCCACTCCACGAAGCCGAGCTTAGGGAGCTTGATCCAGCCATTGCCGATCGCGAACTGCTTGGCGTCCGGGAAGCGGAAGGAGTCCTTGCGCCCCCGCTTGTGTGGCTGGGGATAGCCGGCCTCACCCTTGAAGAACTTCTGAAAGGCCACGTCGAGATCGGCGATGGCCTGCAGCAGGCAGTGGTGCGGCGCCTCTGCTATCCAGGGGAATTCAGCTTTAAGCATCTTGAGTTCGGCCTGCTGGCCGAATTTGGATAGGCGGTGACGCTGTCCCCATCCCGCCCGCTGTTCGAGGCATGCGTTACGGATCACGCGGCAGGTGCCGGCCGTACGTACGGCCAGTTTCTCCTGGTCGGCGTTCATACTGATACGGAAACGATAGGCACGATGCGAGATCACGCTTTGTTCCTATCGAGGACCAGAAGCATCCGCAACTGGCTTCGCTGGATTTGTCCTTGAAGAACCAGGCTTGTTGCGGATGTTTTTTGGTTAAGTTTCGCGCCCACGTCCGCAGTCCATGCGCCTGAAGGAAGTCACACAGGCACACATCGTCCACAGACCATGATGTTTCTAGTCCGTAGCTTCGGCGGACATCCGCTATTTCATGATATTGCGTAGTCCTTGAACTGATCCGCGGGTAGGCGGATCAGGCGTCTTCAGCGTACGCCGAACACGCGCAGCATCTGCGTCACTACGTGCGCAGGCCCGGGGTATGCGGTGAACAGCTGCGCCTGGCGCAGCGCGGCGCCGTTCGCGAATGCGAGGCGCATCTGGTCGCCGTGGCCGGTGTCCCAGCCGCCGTTCCGGGGATTCTCCAGTAGCTTCTCGCTCAGTCGGGCGACGAGCCTCAGCGGCACGAACATCGCGAAGACGAGAAGGAGGGCGAATGCGTTGAACATGAACATGGGTTTCTTCCTTTGGGACTTCCTATTTTCCCTTCGGTATCTCTACCGACCCATATCCATGCTCGATATGCTGCGCCGCCGGCGCAGGTCCTTCCTTCTCTTCTCCGGGCGCGCCGTGGTGTGCGCCGCTCTGTCCATCGTGCCTGTTGGCTACGTATTCCGACGGCCTTCCCGCGATACGGCCGACGTCGTTCGCGAAGACGACCTCCCTGTCCCCGCCGGGGGCGAGAAGCTCTATGACGTGGGGGTATCCCATGGCGTCGAACGGCACGCGTCCGATCCTGGCGGCCGCGATCGTCGTCGCCTCGGCGTCGGCGCTGCCGTCGCGTTCGTGACGGGCGCGCTCGCTCCTGTCGGCGAAGGCGAAGTGCTCGAGAGGCATGGCGTAGTCTACCATGCACGGAATCTGGCCCCTCGGTGCCGTTTCGTCAATCTCCGTCGCCGTCTGCCGTTCGGGGCAGCCTGCCCGTTCTCGTTTTCCGTGTGCGGATCCCCGACCCTATGCCCGCTTCCGGTCCTCCTCCGGCACCGCCGTCAGCGTCCATCTTGCCGATGCGAACAGATTTCCGTCGCGTCGTGCATGTCCCGTGCCCTCCAGTCGCCGCAGGGCCTGCTGCACGTCCTGGATCGTATCGCTCCTGCTTACGCTCAGCACCGCCGCGGCCCCGTTCGAGAGCCTCCATGTCGCCATCGCGTCGGCGATCGCGGCATGATCCTTTTCCACCGCCTCGTGCATCTCGGTCGCCGTCATGCTCTCATACTCGCCTGCGACCAGTCGGAGGAGCCTGGAGTCCACGCTCTGGTCCCCGAGGTCCCTTACGGCGCCGACGAGCACCAGCTCGAGGTCGCGTACGCGGCGGCGCAGTCGCAGAAGCGATGAACGCAGGACATGTGCCTGTGTCAGCAGCCGCCCCATGAGCGCCATGACCTCGGGGTGATCCTCGTTGCGCTCGATCCGCGTGCGCAGGCGTTCCCACAGCACGGGAGCGGTCCACCGGGGTTCCGCCGTGCGGTGGGACAGCGTTCCTGTATCCCGCAACAGCCGCTCGAGAAGGGCAGGCGTCGCCACGGAAGCCTGGTCCTCGGCAGCCGAGAGCGTCGCCTTGCAGCGCCGTATCTCGCCCTCCTCCTGGTCGATGATCACGGCCGCCTCGACGAGCGGCTGCAGATCGAGCTCCTTCATTTCTTTTCCCCTGTCGGTCCTTCGTTTCCGTAGTCATCCAGTTCGGGTGGAAGGCGGAAGATCCCCGCCTCCCTCACGCGCCGGATCGCCTGGCGCCGGATTTCCAGCGTCGCCCGGTCGACGAACGGCACGACGTTGACGGGCCTCCCGTCGGAGCGGTCCTTCATGTCCGGTCCGTCCAGCGGAAGGTGAGGTTGATGCGCATGCCGGTCTCGTCCGTCTTGCGGATGCCGTGCTTCCAGTTGCGCTGGGTATCGCCCGACATCACCAGCAGGCTTCCGTGGGCGAGCGCGATCCTGACGGGCCTGACCCCGCCCCCGCGCCGGTTGGGGCGCAGCTCGAAGACGCGTTCCGCGCCGAGGCTCACCGACGCGATCGTCGGACCGACACCCGGCTCGTCGTCGGCGTGGAAGCCGATGCTGTCCTGGCCGCTCCTGTACTGGTTGAGCAGGACCGAGTTGTAGCGGGCACCGCTCGCGGTCTCCACGGCGCTACGTATCTCGTCGAGCAGCGGAGTCAGGGGCAGTGCCGTCATCGTACGTCCCGAATACGTGTAGGATATGCCGCCGTCTGCGTGCCAGGAGGTCAGTCTTGGCTCCGGCCCCCAGCCCGTGTCCTGCTGTATCCAGGGAATTCCTTCCCGCAGCCCCTCGAGCGCGTCGTCCGGTGTCATGCCCATGTCGAAGGCGGGATGATAGACCACGTCGGCGCCCTGCATCTGCAGCCGGCGCGGAGCGGTATCGTCGTCGAACAGATCCATGCTTCTCTCCTGCCGTACGGTCGCGTCCCGAGCCGTCGGAGTCAACGGCGCGAGCGGGCGAGGTCGATCTGCGCCCGGCATGCCGAAGCCACGTCCTCGGCCACCGTGAACAGCCCGCGGTCGCCCCGGCACGGCACCATGTCGACGAACGGGATCGGATCGGCCAGGACGAAGGCCTTGGGGCCGAAGAACCACGGACTGTCGCTCTCGATCACGGATCCGACGATGGTCGCCACCCCCACGATGCACCCGCGCTCCCCCTTCAGCGTCCCCAGCGCCGGCACCCCGTCGTCGGGAATCGCTCCCAGCGATCTTGCGATATGCGTCGCGATCTTCAGGTCGTCCCGCATCTCGTCCTCGTCCCAGCCCTTGCTCGAGTGGATGAGGACCGGGCCGCGATACGACGATGTCCAGCCTCGGTTCTCCAGGTGCTTGCCGCCCTGCAGGATGAACCAGGGCCAGGGCTGGCGCAGACTGATCGCCTTCATCTCGTTTTCCTCTTTTCGATGCACTTCACACGCGATCGCCGTCGGTCGGGTCACTGCCGCGTACGGCACCGGTCGACGTATTCCTCCCACGACCGGCGATAGTCGCCGTACGATTTCCAGGCGTCGCGCTTCGATGCGTCGAGGAACAGGACCGCGGACGCACGGCTCTCATGGCTGACGAGACGTTGCGATTCGACCACCGCCGCGCTCAGCCGGTCCAGCCTGCGGGCGCTCTCCTCGCGGCATCCGCACGACGAGGGAGCGGACACCCTCTCGAGAGGCAGTCTCGCCCGTTCGTCCTGCCGCATCGCGGCGAGTGCCAGGCGGACGACCTCCTCCAGGCGCGCGATCTGGGATGCGAGCACCGTCTCTCCGCGGGCCATCACTGCGGTGGCGTAGGTGGATAGCCCGGTCTCGGCCTGTGCGACGTTCGTCATGAGATGCTCCCTGGCATGAGTGCGGTGTCCATCAGGTCCACGGTCTCGCCGCCGGTTACTACTATCTGGTCGAGACGTCTCTCCAGCGTCCCGCCGCCAAGCCACGGATCGAGTCCGATCGTCGTCTGCTCGTCGTCCATCAGCACCTGGGACAGCAGAAAGGCGGCCGTCTCGGATCCGAGCATGGACAGCGTCGACATCGCCTCGATGCCTCCCTTGAGCCGGCATGGCGCGTCCATGTCGTAGCCGCAGCTCCGGTCGCGCTCGGCGATGATCGAGGCCGTGGCAGGCAGGCTCCTCAGGTCGCACGTCAGCATCTCGGCGAGGAGGCGGTCCGCCTCCGCCTGCCCCAGCGGGTCTGGCGTCTTGATCATCCCGACCGGGATCGAGGGCATGCGAAGCCCGAGGAAGGTGCCGGACTCGGCGACGTCGACCTCGTGTATGGTCCACGGCCCCAGTGCTGCGGCGTCGGCGATCGCGTCGATCGTCATGCCCCGGGCACCGTGCGCTATGGTGTCCGGCAGCGGCTGCGACAGCTGCAGGCCCAGATCGCTGAGGACGCTTCCGTCATGGTAGCAGATCCTCGACGTGATCCTGGGATGTCCGTATTCGAGATGGATCGCCTCGACGCCCTCGACGGCGTCCGGCATGAAGGCGCCGGCCGACAGCGACAGCCATCGCCCGTCGTTGCCCTTGCCCTGGAGACCCAGCCAGTGGCGTAGGGCCCTCACGCCCGGTTCGCGCAGTCCGCCGAGAAGGATTCCCGCCGCCGCGGAGACGATCTGTATGTCCTGCGCGTCCTGGAACGGCGGAGGCGCGCGCTTGAGCAGGCGTGCAGACGCCTTTGCGACCGACGCGCGGAAACGCGAGAAGTCGTCGCACGAGGCCCCGATCCGCGTCTCTCTCGTCATGTAGCGGCCCATCTTGGCCGTCTCCGCGGAGAGATGGTAGCTGCCGGCCCGCCAGATGAACCTCTGGCCCCTCCCGGCGACCTCGGGGTACATCGGGAGCATCAGCAGGTCGTCGTCGCCGTTCGTCCTTGCGAACACGACGGCTGCCTCCGGCGGAAGCATCGCTATCTGCGCCTCGAACGTGTTGGCCCGTGCCGACGTCACGTATTCGTTGATGCCCGCCTGACCGTAGCGCAGGATGGTCCGGGCGCGGTCCTCGTCGAGGCACAGCACCCACAGGTCCCTGCCCGAGGGATTGAAGGGCGTCCCGCACTTGCGCTCGAGGAGCGGCACGCGCCCCCTGTAGTCCTCGAACACTGCGGCATGGACGCCGCCGATCTCCTCGATGCGGTTCATTGAAGATCCTTCAGGAAGGAGAGCGGGGCCGCATGATGCGACGACCCGAGGACGAAGAGTCGGTTGCGCAGCTGCACTTCAGCCGTGACGCCGGGCGGTGTCCACGGCGTGATGTCGAAGTCCATTCCGGAACTGCCGTTCTCGACGCAGTAGAGCACGAAGGCCGCCCGCTCCCGGCCCATTCCCGCAAGTGCCAGCATGGCGTCTCCGGAGACCTCGTTGCCCTCCTGCTGGATGCGGGCGATCTCGTCGTGGGCATCGAACGGGATGTCGGAGACGGGTGGTCGGATGCGTACCGACACGGGGTCTATCCGCGCGGACCAGCTCGAGACGTGCCTCGTCATGGAGAGGATCCGGACTTCCTCGCTTCCGGGCAGGTCCACGACCTGATCCAGCATCAGCTCGCCTCGTCCGGCCATCTCCGAGAGCCCCGTGCCCAGCGTGTCGGAAAGCTGGAGACCGGAGATCTCCATCTCGGTCACCCGTATGTCGCCCATCGTCATGAAGAACGACGCATGGAGGCCGACGCCCTTGGATTCGATCTTGAGGCAGTCGACCGGCAGGTCGGTGCACAGACCACGGGCGGGGATGGTGAGCACCTCCAGCTCACGCATGCCCAGCTGGCCCATCCAGTGCGACACGGCCTCGGCCGCGGGACGGGTCAGCGTGCTTAGCATGGCAGCCAGGATTGGCGAGGCGTTGAGGTGGTCGAGCGTCTGGTCGAATCCCGGACCGACCTCGGCGAGCAGCTCGTCGCGTACGGCGCAGAGCGTCGCCGCGAACGTCGTGGGCGCGGCGCCGATCTCCCGGCGGAAGAACCCGTGTCCTGACGACACTTGGTACTTGCCGCCCGACCATCTGATGCTTTCGTTGACGCGCGCGGGAGCCGGGTGTCGACGCTGGATCAGGCCATGATCGTCCACGGCCGCCGTGCCGCTCAAGTAGCAGGCGACGTCGTCCGGAACGAGCGCCATCGCCTCGGCGAAGCTCGGTTGTCGTCTGGTCGTGACGTACCGCTCGCGTGGCTGGACGATGTCCTCGGGAAGGAAGTCGCGCTGTGCCAGCTTGGCCAGTGTAGCCGCGTCCTCCTCGGTCGTCGTGACGATCCAGAGATCCTCGCGATCAGGTCGCAGCGGCTTTCCCAGCCACCTGATCGTGGATTCGTTGATCGCGGACCTCCAGTCGCGCACCACCACCGCGTGGAAGCCGCCGGCCAGTTCCACCACCGGGAAGTCGGACAGAGGCCGGCGCATCAGGACTGGCTCAGCGTCAGCGTGCCGACCTCGAAGGGAGTCGCACGCTTCGCGAGATCGCGGATCGCGGCCAGCGCCGCCTTGGGCGTGGCCTTCCCGTCGAGGATCTCGACGATCTCGTGGACGAATACGAACGGCTCGCCGCCGGAATCGGCCTCGCGCTCGGTCGGCGCAGACATGCCCGGCGACCACCAGCACACCATGCCGGTGTCGCCGTGGTCGGGATCGTGCTCGCGGCGGTAGGAGAGACCGTGTTCGCGGCAGAACGTCTCGAGCGCCTCGAGGCGTCCACCTCCGGCGACGTCGTTGTAGAGTCGCAGTGGATCGCCTGACGAGCTTTCCTCGTCGATCATGTCGCGCAGGCGCTGCAGTTCGGAATTGGTCTCGCCGAGACGGTCGCCGTTCCAGTCGAACCCCGTTCCGCAGTGGACGGCCGCACTGAGCAGCTCAGGCAGGAGCGAGACCGGCAGGACGCCGCCGATGGAGATGTTCGTGGCATAGTCGTTCATGTCTGGACCTTTCAGTCGTTGAATCCACGGTCGCCCTGCGACCGTTCACGTCTGGGCTGATGTAGCGCGACGTCCTTCCCGAGGGCGTCGTCGTCCACGCTCATGCCGCCTTGCGGGCCTGCTCGATGCCGAAGGCGGTGACGAAGTCGACCAGCCCCTTCTCGAGATCGACCTGGGCCGACGGGACGTGCAGGCAGTAGGTCGGGTTCCAGCTGAGCTGTACGGGAACGTGCAGACGCCCGTCGGTCCAGTCCATGGTCATGCCGACGAACGGCGTGATGGGATCGCGGAAGCCGACCAGGGCGTCGATCGCGATGCGTCCGAGCGCCAGGATCGCGCGCGGCTTCACCAGCTGGATCTCGCGGAACAGGAAGGGGCGCGACGTCGAGACGAGCGTCGCGTTCGGGGTCTTCTCGCCGGGCGGCGACCAGTGCACCGCATGGGCGACGTGGAAGTCCGACAGCTGCAGGCCGGCCATCTTCATGGCGCGCAGCATCGGCTGTCCGTTCGGCCCGGAGAAGGGGTGTCCCGTGACCAGATCTTCCGGCTCAGGCCGCTCCGCCACGATCATGAGCGGATTCGTGCGGCGCGTCCGCTTCGGGAGCGCGGCCGGACTCTCGGAGGTCGCGGGATGCGCGTCGAACGCGGTCAGCGCCGCGCAGAGCTGCGGCACGCTGCGCAGGCGCGCGCTGGCGGCGATCGCGGCCGCAACGGGCTCGCGATCGGACAGGTGGTACTGCATTTCGTTTTCCTTCGTTCGGGGCCTACAGCTCGATGCCTTCGTCCGGACGGTAGTAGAGGCTGGAGTGGTGCCCGATGATCAGGTGGTTCCGCTTGACCACGACGGGCCTCGACGGATCGGAGAGCCAAGGTGCGATGTCGATCTTCGCCTCGTCCCGCGCCATCAGGCTGCGGTAGACGTGGAGCCTGACCGAGGCCGGCAGTTCCGCCATCAGACGCAGGACCACGCCCTCGATCATGGTGCCCTGTGGCATCTCCAGAGCGCGCAGATCCGCGGCGGCCGTGTCCTCGTCGACGGGATCTGGATCCGGAACGGGAACCGGTACGACCTCGCCCTCGAGAACGAGGCTGACGCCGCTTCCCTTGCCGATGCGCCTGACCGTCAGGCCGGCGAGGTCCGGGTCGCCCCATATCACCGAGGCGTTCTGACCTACCAGGCCGAACACCAGCGTCTGGGGAAGCGCCGCCTTGAGATCGAGCAGCCGGTCGACGATCGCGGTACCTCCGTGATAGTCGCATCTCGACCACAGCGCGTAGGATCCGCGCACGCCCTTCAGTTCCAGGCTCAGCAGATCTCCGGGAGCAGCCATGCTCGAGGACGCCACGAGAAACGGTTCCACCTCCTGATGGGCGTCGATGCCGGCAGCTTCCATCTTCGAGCGCCATCTCGCAAGGCGCTGAGCGGCGTGCCAGTCCAGACGGGACAGGATGGCGGCCACGTGCGCCGGACACGTGAACGTCGAGACCGACGGAGGTGTCCTGAGGGCGAAGCGCCTGTACCCCTTCCGGATCTGCTCGTCCCAGTCCGGACCGTCCTTCAGCACGATGCGCTGCGAGGCGGTCTCCCCGCTCCTTGCGGTGGACAGGCAGCGCATCCGGTAGCGCTTCTCCCTGGCGATCCACTGGAAGTCGATCATCGGCCCCGCAGGCACCGGGTGCAGCGCCTTGAGGCGCTCGTCGTCGCAGGCCGGTCCGAGAGCGTCGCAGGCCACCGCGTGGCCTTCGACGAGCAGACGCGTCGCGATAGGCCCGTAGGTGGGCTTCCGCCCGATGGCGATCTCCTGGGCCACGCAGAAGGGATACTTCACCATCACGGCGAGGATCTCGTCGGCCCGTGCGGCGTCGTGGCACAGGATGTACAGATCGCGTCCCCTGGGGAGGCTGTCGTCGTACTTCTTCTCGCCGCAGTAGTGGCCCAGCAGCGAGTGATAGGAATGCCAGTCGGGCACGACGACGGCATGGGCGCCGCCGAGGTCGACGACGTTCGGTGCTGTCTCCATGTCGTTCTCCGCTATTGAGTGTGCACGCCTCCGTCCCAGCTCCCGGCCAGGCTGCGCGCCAGATCGATCATTCCGGGAAAGCCTCCCAGGAGAGAGAGGTAGTAGTCCTCGTGTTCGGACGAGTAGAAGCCGCGCCCGTCGGTCTCCTCGAGCAGCTGGACGTCGTCCAGCGTGCCGGCTACCGCTTCCTCGTAGGACGCCCGCGCGCGGCGCAGGCCCTCCGGAATTCTCTTCTCCCACGGGCCGATTCCGATCATCTCCAGGCCCGCAGGCATGAACATGGCGTGATTCGATCGCATCGCGATCGAGGCGAGCAGTCCGGGGGTCAGCGGATGGATCATGTCTTGAGCACTCCTGCGGCCTTCGCCTTTTCCAGCCAGTCGGGATATTCGGTCATCATCAGATCGTACAGCTCCGTGTCCGTGACGTCATCCGGATCCTCGACCGCGAAGAAGTTCGCGTTGTCGACGGTCCGCCCCGGCATGGTGTCGAGCATTTCCAGGAAGTCGAACCCCTTGGGCAGGGTCGAGCGACCGCGCTTCAGGCCGCGCGGAAGCTCGCCGATGGCCATGAACTGCCAGAAGATGCCCTCGCTCGACGCCTCGATGATCTGCTGCTCGGTGAGGCGCGGATCGTTGGTTCCGCCATCGGTGAGGAACATGACGTAGACCGGCACGCGACCGAAGTCCGGCTGCTGGCGGTAGTGGTCGCGGATCATCCGCATCGTCTTGCCGTAGTAGGTGTTGGGCTCCAGGCCGGGGCGGCGGAGCAGCCGCGACGTGAACGTGCGGTACGTGTCCGCAGTCTCCTCGCCCAGCCAGTGGGCGTTGAGACCGAAGGCGCACGTGTCGATCGCGCCGTCGTCGTCGATGTTGAGGGCGAGCCCCAGGCACCGGGTCAGCAGCCGGTCGACGGCTCCGCGGGCATAGCGCTCGCGCATCGAGGCGGAGATGTCGGTCGCGAGACACATCTTGGCGGTCAGTCCGCCCAGGCCCCGCTTCGACAGGCTTACGCGGGCCGTCTCGGCCACCCCTGCGAGGTTTGCGTCCTTCTTGCGCAGATCGACCAGACGCTGCCCGCGAAGGTCTGATGGCGCGGTCTGCGTCGCGGGTGCGGGCTCGGCATTCACGTCGATGCCGAACGATCGCGCCAGCGGCCCCATGCCGCCGAGGAAGCCCTGTCCGATCGCACGTACCTTCCATGCGCCTGTACGGCGGTAGAACTCGCACATGATGGTCGCGGCTGTCGCCTCCCGTCCGAGGCCGTGCCTGAACACGGCCGATCCGTCGAGCTCGAACACGATTTCGTCGAGCGAGGCCGGGTCTCCCCCGTCCACCACCAGGCAGAACCGTATCGTCTCGGCTCGCGCCGGGACACGGTCCAGATCGATCTGGAAGCCTCGCCTGTCGACGTCCATCACGACGCAGTCCGCTCCATCGGAGCGCTGGTTGTAGAAGACCATGTCGCCGTCACCCGATACGCGTCCGTCCGGTCCGAGGAGATATGCCGACAGGTCGATGTCGAACCCCTGCGGATTGCGTAGCGGGTAGAGACGGACATGATGCCGTCCCGTCGAGACCGGCGCGTTGGCGCCCCGGGCGAGATCCACGGGCATCAGTCCTTGAACTCGATGTCGCCGAGGCTGACGTCGAAGGTGCCGTCCCGGTGCAGACGCGGGGCGGCCTCCGCGTCGGTGCCCTTGGGCTTCTTGCCGAACATCGTGCCGGAGACGCCGTAGGTCTCGACGTGCGAGATGCGGATCTCGTCACCGACGTCGACGTGGCTGATCGCGACCCAGTAGGAGAAGTCGTTGGGGTTCAGCAGAGGGATGGTCACCTCGTTGCCGGCATGGTCCGTCAGCACGACTCGCGGCCGGAAGCTCATGAACGAACCGGTGCCGTTGCCGACCGCGCTGTATGCGGCGAACAGCGCATAGCGCAGCTGGTCGGGGCGATGGAGTACGATCTCCTCCATGCCTGCGGACCGCGAGTCTCCGGACAGCGTGACGAAGGGCGCGCGATCGCGGCTGCCGTGGTCGTTCCAGTAGATCTTGCCGCAGGTGCCGTCGCGCATGACGTAGAAGCAGTAGAAGTCCAGGTCGCCCTCGCCCTCGTCGTCGCGTCCCTCCCAGTACAGACGCGCGCGGATCTCGCCGCCGCCCTTCTTGAGGCTGACGCTGCCCTTCTTCTCGAGGGTAACCTTCTTCAGGCTGACCGGAGCGGACCTGGGCGGTGTGGGGGGCGCGGCCGGCGCGGGTGTGGCCGGTGCTGCCGGTGCTGGATCGTCACTGACGTCCATGCCGAAGGAACGTGCAAGCGGAGCCATGCCACCGGTGAAGCCCTGCCCGACGGCGCGGACCTTCCACTCGCCGTTGCGACGGTAGATCTCCGCCAGGATGATGGCGGCCTCCGGCGACGCGCCGACGTCGTGACGGAAGACGATGTCCTGTCCCACCCTGAGCTCGATCGCCCCGAGCGATGACGCCGGCTGACCGTCGACGACGACGCAGATGGCGATCTTCTCGACGTCGGTCGCGACGCCGGCGGTATCGAGATCGAAGCTCCTGCCGTCCGCGTCGAGCGCGAGTCCGGGAGCCGAACGCTGGTTGAAGAAGACCATGTCGTCGTCTCCGCGCACCCGGCCGTCGCCGCGTAGCATGTAGGCGGAGACGTCGATGTCGGCACCCTCGGGGGTTCGATCGAAGGCCAGTGCGAGACGGATGGAGGTGTCGACGAGGGGCGCGTTTCCGCCCTTGCTGAGCTGCATGATGATTCTCCGATGATTGAGGAGACCGCCGAGGCGGTCAGTCGTACGATGCTGGATTGACCACGTCGATGACCGTGCGGCGAATGCCTGCGCGCGACACCACGAGCGCATGGGCCTCGCGGCCGCACACGACGGATCTGCGTATCCGGCGTCGACCGCCGGGAAGCACGATCTCGTCCTTCTCGCGGGTGCGTTCCTCGCAGAGCGCCGCGATCCGGTCGACTACCTGCCAGGGGGCTTCCAGCCGGTCGGGATCCACGGTCCTGGTGCAGCCGGCGACGCGGGCGATCGCGTCCTGACGGCGGGGGTGATGCGCCATGTCCGTCATCGTGCGCGTGGCGTCGTCCGCGACCATGTCCCTGCAGTCCCAGATGCCCTGGGTCAGGGACAGCACCGAGCCTTTCTCGTGCGGCTCGGTGTACGATATGTTCTGCAGACCCGCTGCAGGTGCCGGACCTGCAGCGCAGGCGGCGAGCAGCATGGCGACGACGCGACCGTGACGCATTTGGCATTTCCCCTCTTCGGCGACGATCCTGCTACGGATCGTGCCCGCTTTCCATTCCTTTTCCGCCCTGCTGCCGGGGCTTTTGCGACGAGCCGATTCGATGGGGTCAGTCCTCCGTCTCGCGGTCGCCGAACGCCCGCGCTAAGCGGACCTGCTCGGCGTTGAACGACAGCATCGACGGGTACGGCACTCCCTGAGGCGTGACCGCATCGTAGAACAGCGGTCCGGTCGATGTCTCCACCTCCACGTACACGTGGAAATCGTAGTCGTAGCCTTCCGGGTGCGGCAGGCAGGGGTCGTCGGCCAGCATGTCGCAGGTGTCGCGGTCCTGGACCCGGACGCCCACAAACGCCTGTCGGACCTCCTCCGTCAGACATTCGGCGAAGGGACCGCAGCCGCCATAGGCCACGTCGAAGGCGCTGGTGATCAGGACGCTGCGGTTCTCCTCGACGTAGCGGTCGACGAAGGATCGCACGAGACGCTCCACGTCCGCCGGAGCCGGGCGTGCCGGATCAGCGGTTGAGATCATCGAGCAGCGCCCTGCGATATTCCGGATACGGCTCGATGCAGCTGGGCTCGATCGTGGCCCCTTCGGTACGACGCGCAGCCTCGCTCATGGCGCACTGCGTTGCGAACGCGGTCCGTGCGTCGGGGCAGACGATGCGCATGGTTACGACATGCCGCGCATCGGGTGCCGGCAGGTCCTCGTCGACTTCCGGCCCCTGGTAGCCAGACACGGGACTCCATGGACGCAGCGGACGCACCACGCGCCAGCCGAAGGACTCCCACCGCTCGTCGAGCGTCGTTCGTTCCCTGGTTACCAGCGTGATGCGGTGCCGCCCCGTCGATGGCGGTTCTCCGCATGCCGCCTCGAGGGCCAGGCGATCCTCCTCGCCTGCTGGTCTGGCGCCGTCGCGCCGTAGCATCTCGAGCGGGAACGGGCCCTTGCCCTCGACGACGTAGCGGTCTTCGCTGGGACGCTGGGTCATGCTTCGATGTCCTTATGTGCTAGGGGCGCACTCATGCGCTGGAGATGGATGGCGACGGCCGGTCGTCCGTCGATTCTCGCCCGGACCGCCTTCCTGATGGCGACGGCAGCCAGCCCGTCCAGGGCCGGATGGTCCACGACCTGGTCCAGCGTCATGTCGCGCATCGCGACGAGCGCCGTCTCCGGCATCTCGCATGCCACTGTCAGCACCGGCCCTTCCGCCCTGTGGTCGCAGTAGCCGATGTCGATCAGGTCGAGGTCGCGGAAGCGTATCGTCTCTGCGTGGATCCGGATGCGGTGGTTGATCGCCCTGTCGGGATGGGCCCGCGATATCGCATCGTGGCTGTCCTGCATGGCCCGATCGCCGTCACTGATCCGCTCCAGAGCGGCCGAGCATATGTCCGCCTCGGGATAGCCGGCGTGCAGAGCGAGCGCCAGGCCGACCGGATGGCATCCGAACGTGGTCGGGCAGGGCTCGTATCGGGTACCGCGGCGGGCCTCGGCCTCCGCGTCCCGGCGCTGCAGACGCGCGATCAGCGCGACCTCGTCCGCGACCAGGCTGCGGAAGCGCTTCAGTCCGTCGGGCTTCAGCAGGTTCACCTTCCGGCCGTATGAGGCGTATCCCTCGCTCCAGTGACGAAGGCGCTCGAGGGTGACGCCGCACTGGCCGTCATGACAGAGCCTCATCCAGATGCGGGCATCCTGCGGGGCCCATCGCGCGGTCCTGTCTGGATCGTGGACGATGTCGACGCCCAGTGCGCATGCGTCGTCGACGGCCTCCTGGAGAATTTGCTCGTGAACAGCCATGGTCGTACCCCCCATGTGTTTCAGGATGCGTAGCGGAAGGTGCCGGGATCGTCGAAGTAGATGCCGTCCAGCCCTTCGAAGTGCTCGATGGCCTCCTCCTCGGTGTCGAACCGGCGGTAGAACGACCGATCCTCCGCCCCTAGGAACATCACCACCCACGGCCGCGTCACCGACACCTCCTCGGTGTCGTAGGCATCGTCCCCCCACGGCACGTCGTGAAGGAAGAGGTGGGTGGCTGCATAGTAGTCGCCTTCGACGTGGATGCCCCAGGCGGTATAGTCGCCGCCGATGGGCGAGAGTCCCAGGAACGCATGCGTCGGGTTCTCGCGCCACTGGCAGGTGACCCGGTTGATCGTCGACACCAGGGTGCTCGGGGTCGACGGCGGGCGGGGAAGGACGGCTCTTTCGGCCATGGCATTCATCTTTCGGTACGGTCGGGGCAGTACGTCGCCCCTTTCATGGGTTGTTGCTACAGGTCTGCGTTCGGGATCACGGTCGCCTGCGGAAAGACCGTTACCAGTCCTTTTTTCCTACGTCCGTCATCCACCTTCACCTTGAGTTCGCCGCCTTCGACGACGAGCGACAGCCCTTCGTCGGAGAGGCGCCCGATCGCACGGGCAAGCCTGGATACGGCCTTGCGCTGCCGCTTGCGCAGACGCGGTGCCAGCCTTCCTGCGGCGGGCTCGTCCACGTCCGCCGCAGCCGGCCGGCCGTCGTCAGCGTCAGGGTGAAGCGCGTCTATCAGCGCCGCCTGCGCCGATGAGGACAGCCACCACTCGCGGCGGTCATCGGCCGAGATGCCCAGCGCCGGATGGCCATGGTAGAGGCCCCGGACGTAGACAGCGCCCTCGTCGTCGCGCAGACGCTCGCCGTGCCGTCCGCCGCGACCCCATCGGTATTTGGGGAAGACGCGCTTCAGCTCGGCTGCGCCGAGTTCGGTCACCATCACGGTGTACGATACGGCCTCGGTCCGGACCATGTCCTCCGCGACCGTCGCCGCGGTGGCAATGTCCTCGTCCTTCAGGACCTCGGACAGCAGGGACCATCCGTCGCCGCCCAGCGGGTGCGATATCTCGTCGGGCAGTCCGAGCGCGTAGCCCGCCAGCCCCGCGAGATGCACGGCAGCCTCCGCGTCGATCCAGACGGGTCCGTTCCTGCCGTAGCGGATCATCTGCCCGTCGCCGATCGTCGCGATCTGGTAGCGGACCGACGGCGTGGCGGCCGGCACCGGACGGAGCGCGTCCTTCACCATTTCGGCCACGAGCGGCTGGACGATGGGCTTCCATTTCCGTCCGCCGAGATCGCCCAGGAAGGCGATGCCGTCGGGGTCGTCCGCCGTGGCGCCGACGAGCGGCTTTGGAAGGTCCTGGGAGGCGTTCCACTTCCTGATGCGCGTGCCGAGGATGACGTAGGGCATCGTCTCGTCGCCGGTGCGATAGACCCGCGCGCGTCGACGGGGAGGCGGAGTCGAGGTGTCGCCCTCGACGTGGTAGCGCCAGGCTCCGAGAGCCGCCGCCGAGAACCACGTATGGACGCCTCCGGCCTTCCCGTCGTGATGGAAGATCCTCATGACGAGTACCGGATGCCCCTGGAAGCGGGCCCGGTGGTAGCGGGCGTATCGTCCGTTACCTAAGAACGGCACGGCGCCCGATCCGAGGTGTCCCTCGATCACGATGCGCTCGACGCTCTCCATTCCGGAGAGACGTTCCACGACGGACTGCCCGGTCTCCGACACATCGGGAGACGGACTGGCTACTGCCTTCTGGTGGTGGATCCACAGCATCATGGTTCTTCTATTGCTTGCGGGTTCGTGCGAGGGCTTGCGCCACCGCGGTCGAGGCGTCGCACAGGATCGCCTCTCCGGGCTGGTCCTCGAAGATCTCGCGGCCGACGTGGCGCAGCGCCTCGACCGCCATCTCGGCTTCCCTCGGGGTCATCGGCACGAGTACCGTCGCCTCGCGCTCCCGGTTCCGGTTGCTGTAGTAGGGCGTCCGCATCTGCTCAGGCCGCATGGCGCAGGTTGATCAGCGAGCGCCCGCTCTTGATGATCGGGCTCATCGCGGTCCTGGCGTCGTCGCCGAAGTTGCTGGTGATCTCGTCGGACGAGACGCCGGCCTTGCGCAGCTTCTGCAGTATCACCTCGCGCATCGGCGAGACCATGTCCTTGAACTGCAGATCGGTGCCGGAAGGGAACTCGGCGGCGAGGTCGAGGACCTGACGAGCTTCCTTCACGGTCTTCGGCCACGACATCATGGAGAACAGCAGGGCGTGCAGCTGGCCGGTGCCGGTGGGCCACATCGATGCCCGCTTGGCGGGCGACGCCTCCAGCAGGTCGAGCAGCGTGTGTCCGCCCATCACCTGATCGAAGATCGCCATGCAGCCGACCGCCAGCGCGTTGCCGACGATGCTGGCGCCGCCCCAGACGAGCTCCTCGCGCGCCTCGGTGGTCATCACCCCTCCGGTCTGGCCGAGCACTTCCCAGATGAGATCCGAGAACGTCGTCCAGTTGCGTGGATTGCCGTATGCGGTGAGCTCGTGCTCCAGCGCGTATTCGGTCATGCAGAAGTGGCCGATCTGGTGCTTGAGGTACGACACGACGGCCGGATGGACGTTGTGCACGGCCGCGAAGTCGGGAATCCACTGCTGGAGCGAGGGCACCAGGCGGAACTTGAGGAACCGGCCGAGGGTCGCGTTGTCCATGTGCTGGACGACCGTGCCGAAGCTGCCGACGTTGCCGGCCGCCATCAGCAGGTCGTCGTCGTCTGCCTTGATGTCGTTCAGCTGGCGCTCCAGGAACCAGCCGAACAGCGGCTTGCGCACCATGTCATGGGCGGCCGAGAACTCGTCGAAGAAGTAGAGCTTGGGGCGGTCGTCCTTGATCTGCATCCACTCGGGCGGGAACCACACCGTGCTGCGGGTCTTGATGTCCTGCATGAGGGTGCCGGCCGCCGTGTCGGGCGCCCAGCCGCTCGCGCGACGGTCGATCTTGCAGTAGTTGAACTCCTCGCCGATGTCGTCGACGATGAACGACTTGCCCACGCCTGGCTCGCCCTCGATGTAGAAGGCCTTCTTCGCCTTGCGGAAACGCCGGATGATCCTCTTCATCTGGTTGGGGCTGACTTCGGGAATATCGCAGTTGAGCATCTCGACGAGCGCGTCGTTGCTGGTTGCCATCGCCATCTTCGTTTTCCTCTATGTCGGGTTGTCTGCTCACGCCGCCATGCGGAGCATCGTATCGTCGACCGCGACGCGGGCCTCGCGCGCCATCTTCACGATGGTGCCGTACTGTTCGAGTCCGGTGGTCGCGCCGCCCGGGGTGATCGCCCAGATGACAGGGATCCTCGGCTTCGCCGGCAGGTCGATGTTCACGTGGCCATCGGTCATCATCACGATGGCCTTGTGGCCGTGACGCTCGGCGTAGTCGAAGACCTTGCGCACGACGGTCGTGCCGCCGCCGCCTCGCAGGCCCTTGCGCAGGATCTTGTCGAAGTCCCGCTTGCTGCGGATGGTCAGGATCTCCTGTACGCCGTCGTCCCACGTGAGCAGGTCGATGTCTGCCCCCTTCATCTGCGCCATGGACCAGATCTCGGCGCAGCAGCGCCTGATCTCGTTCATCATCGATCCCGAGACGTCGAGACCGACCATGATCCGTGGCCGCGGGCTGTAGATCGTGGTCCCGTGCGATACCGGGAGACTGCGTCGGCCGAGCGCCATGGCGCACAGCGTGGCGTTGCCTGGCCGGGTGTAGCTCTCGCTGAGCTTCGTTCCCAGCGCGCCGTCGATCACGTCCCGGATGACCCGGTACCAGGGCACCGTGGGCTTGGGCAGATCGGAGGACAGGCTCATGAGCATGGAGCCCTGGCCCGACCCCGCGACCTTCATTCCCTGCACTGCCTCCTGGATACGGGCGCGGGCCTGCTCGATCTCGGTCTCGATCGACTTGACGATCTGGTCCGAGCTCTGACCCTCGTCGAGCTTGCGACGCACCTCGTCGAGATGCTCGCGCAGGTCCCAGGCCTCCTCCTTCTCCATGATCTCGACGCCGGTCAGCGGCACCTCGCCCGGCTTTCCCTTGCCGGTCTTTCCGCTTCTACGCTTCGGCGTGGACTTCGATTCCTCCTTGCCCTCGTCACCCCCTTCTCCGCCGGACCCCTCCTGGCCGGACCCGGGCTTCTTCTCCCCGTCCTCGCCTTCGTCGCCCAGGGGCTTCCCCGTCATCGGATCCTGGTTGCGGAACCGGCGCATGGCGAACAGAGCCCACACCAGCCATTCGTAGAGGGCCTCGACGCGCAGGTCGCGGTAGATCAGCGGGCTGTAGTCGGCCGGCGGCTTCTCGCCGGTGATGCGCACGACCTCGGCGATCTCGTGGTGGATCGTCGTCCTCATGCGGCACGGCGGGAACAGCTTCGGTGCCCGGAACATGCCCGTGCGCATCATCGGATTGGCCTCGATGCCCTCGTTGATGACGACGTCGGCGGCGTAGTTCCAGAGAGCGGGGAAGAGGAAGCCGTTGTACATCATCCAGAGCATCGCCCGCATGGAGTGCAGGAAGATGCCATGGCCGATCTCGTGGATGCAGATGTACGTGCGCTCGGGGAGCTCGAGCATCACGTACTTCGGACCGTACTCGACCGTCTTGCCGTCCGTGCACGCTATGATGTCCGCATCCTCGGGCAGCGTGTGGTAGTGCTTTAGCTGATGGACGAACGTCATCAGGAACGGCTCGGTCATCAGGATGCTGTTGACCTCGTCGGATATGTCCATCCTGGTGCGGGAGACGTCGCTCCTCACCTGCGCCTTGAGCATGCCCATTGGCTTTTCCCTTCAGTCTCTGTTCCTTGACCTGCCTCGCGTTCGGGTCAGGCCGCCAGCGCGTCGCGCGCCAGGTCGATCGCGTCGTCCAGCAGTATCGGGGTGAAGTTGATGCGCTCGACCGAGACGCTGAAGTATCGCGGGTCGGGGCGTTCGTCGTCGCCCGTGCCGATCGTGACCACCATCGAGTGGAGGTGGCCATGGACGTTCACCCAGCCCGGCTTCAGGCTGCCCGGATGCCATGGCACGTGCGACAGGACCGCGCGTCTCGCCGGCAGCACCCGCGAGCCGTAGAGCTTGCGGAAGTGGCGCAGGTAGATCGCGGTGTCCTCGTCGTCGTGGTTGCCCAGAATGAGGATCTTGGTTCCGTTCATCAGATCGTACTTGCACAGGGCCGCCTTGACGCCCTTCGATCCGGTCGTGTCGCCGAACACGTAGACCTTGTCGTCCGGCGTGACGACCGAGTTCCAGTTGGCGATCAGGGCCGCGTCCATTTCCTCCGCGCTGCTCCACGGGCGCAGCTTGCTTCCATCGGCGGCGGCATAGGTGCACATGCTCTCCTGACCCAGGTGCAGGTCCGCTATGGCGAATTCCCTCATCGTCTTCCTCCTTCCTCCAGTATGTCCAGTCACATGCCCCCGGACTCGGCAGGTTGGCTCCGTGGAACCTCCATCCTATAACGGGAGCAAAGGGCCGGGAGAACGCTTCCCGGCACGGCTGCGCAGGGGGCTGCGACCGGACCCGTCGCTCAGGCGCTCCGTCCCTCGGCGCTTTTCTTTTCGGTCGTTCCGGAGCATCTCCGGAACGGTCACGTATCGGAGCCAGTCCATTGTCGACACAGTCCGTCACCCGCCGCCAGAACCGCTTCGTATGGGCGGCCGGCATCGTGGTAATGCTCGGCCTGGTGCTTCTTGGCATGTCGATCATGTGGAGCGAGGTGCGGCTGGGCAGGAGCCGGGATGCCCTTGACAGCTGGCGGGCGCATTCGCTGGAGGCCATCATTGCGTCCGACAGTCTGGAATCCAAGATGCTGGACCGTCAGCGCATCGTGCGCGGCTACGTCATGACCGGCAACAAGGCGTTCCTGCAGGGGTATGACGGCAACGCCATGCAGGAAGCACTCTGGGATCTGGAGAGGATCGTGCAGGGCGATGCTGCGCAGCGGCGTCGCGTCTCGAGCCTGCATCCCGTCGTCATGGACGTCGCGCTTCGCACCGAGCGCGCCAGGATGCTCGTCGAGGGGGGCCAGCGCGAAGTCGCGCTCAGGATGATCTCGGCGCAGACGGGCGACCAGGCGATCATGGGAGCCAAGCGCATCTTCTCGGGAATCGTCGACGCCGAGCGGGCATCGCTCGCCCAGCGCCAGGCCGAGGTCGCCCGGGTAGACGGCCTTTCCGAGATCTACGTCTACGTGGTCGCCCTGTTCGGCGCCTCGCTGGTCGTCATCGCCGGCGCGGCCGGGTGGCAGTTCATCCTGACCAAGGGCAAGCTCCGGGAGCGCGAGCTGACTCAGCGTCTCGACGACGAGACCCGTTCGAGCGAGGAACGCATGCGCATGGCCCACGAGGCCACCGGCGCCGGCACGTGGGAGCTGGACCTGTGCACCCGAACGCTGCTCTGGAGCCCCGAGATGTACTCCCTCTACGGTCAGTCGCAGCAGGACGCGATGACCGTGGATGCCTGGTCCGGTCTTATCCATTCCGACGACCTTTCCGGCTGCACGTTCCTCGGCACCTGCAGCCTGCGTGCGGGCAAGGTCATCCGTCAGGACTTCCGCATCGACCTTCCGGGCGGGGAACAGCGCTGGATCTCGTCTCGCGCCCACGTCGTGCGCGGCGAGGCCGGACTTCGCCTGGTCGGCATGGATCTCGACGTCACCGAACACCGGGCCATGGCGGACCAGCTCGAGATCCTCAACCGGATGCTGACCGCCGACGTCGACGAGAAGCGCCGCGAGCGCGAGAGCATGTTCACCAAGTCCAAGGACCTGATGTGCATCGCGCGCGACGACGGATCTCTCCTGTCGGTCAATCCCGCCTGGGAGACCATCACCGGATATACCGAGAAGGAGCTTCTCGGCAGGCAGTGGGTCGACCTGATCGTCGGCGAGGATCGCGAGCGTGCGCTTTCGCGCACGCCCGACCTGGAGGCCGGGGGGTCGGTGAGAAACCTGCTCGCCCGCGTGCAGACCCGCGACGACAGGATCGTATGGCTCGACTGGACGCTGGTTCCCGAGCCCGAAGGCAAGCGCATCTACGGCATCGCCCGCGACGTGACGGACGCAACGCTGAACGAGGAGAAGCTACGCGAGGCCGAGCAGCAGCTCCAGCAGATGCAGAAGATGGAGGCCGTCGGCCAGCTGACGGGCGGCATCGCCCACGACTTCAACAACATGCTGACGCCGATTGTCGGCAATCTGGACATGCTTTCGCGCCGGCATGCGGACGATCCCAAGTCCCAGCGCATGCTCGCGAGCGCGCGTCAGTCGGCGGATCGCGCATCGAACCTGGTAAGCAGGCTCCTGAGCTTCGCTCGCAAGCAGCATCTCGAACCGAGCGTCGTCGACGTCGTGGGGCTGGTCTCGGGGATGGAGGACCTGGTCGCCCGTGCGCTCGGCCCGCTCTTCGAGGTCGCTATCTCGGCCGAGCAGCCGGTGGGATCCGTCAAGGTCGATCCGAACGCATTCGAGAACGCCCTGCTGAACCTGTGCGTCAACGCGAAGGACGCCATGGCCGAAGGCGGACCGCTGCAGATCGGGATCGCGCGCCGCATCCTCATGAACTCCACGGATCTCGGGATGCAGCCGGGCGAGTACGTCGTCGTATCGGTACGAGACCGCGGGCACGGCATGGACGAGGCCACGATGAAGAAGGCCATCGAACCCTTCTATACGACCAAGGCTCTCGGCAAGGGCACGGGGCTAGGCCTGTCGATGGTGCACGGCATGGCTGCCCAGTCGGGCGGCAGCCTCGTGCTGGAGAGCGAGATCGGCGTCGGGACCGTCGCCTCCATCTGGCTGCCGGTGGTCGACGAGGAGGCTCCTGCGGGAGTCGTGTCGTCGCTTCCCGAATTCGTGGCCATCGACAGGCCCCTGCGCATCCTGGTCGTCGATGACGAGCCGCTCGTCCGTCACAGCGTCTCGTCGATGCTCGACGGCGTCGGCCATTCCGTCGTCGAGGCGGAGTGCGGCGCCGAAGCCCTGCAGAAGCTGCGCGACGGAGACGGCTTCGACCTGCTGGTCACCGACCATCTCATGCCGGGCATGACCGGTCTTCAGCTGATCGAGCAGGCAAGGGTCCTGCTTCCGGGCATCAGGACCCTTCTGGTGACGGGCTACGCGCAGATGGAGAACGATCCGAGCGTGCCGCGTCTCGGCAAGCCGTTCTCGGCGTCGGATCTGGCGAGGGCCGTCGAGGAGGCCTCCCGCGGCGACAATGTCAGACGCCTTCCGACTCGACGAACTGCATGATGTTTCGCTGTCCGTCGAAATAAAAAGGGGGTGCCGGTCGGCCTATGCCGACCAGCGTCCTATCTTCTCCATCACCCACTTCGCGACTGCTATGTCGTCCCACGGATCCCCTTCGGGCTCCCCCATGAGGACGTGCTCTATGGCCTCGTCGCGCGTCCACTCCACGATCGGCGCGCTGCGCATGCCGTAGCGGCGCATGACCTTGCGGGGCGGCGACTTGCCGACATAGTCCAGGATGTCGCCGTCAGGGCAGCGTACGGCGACATGCATGCCTCCGTTGATGCCGACGATCGGGTGGCCGGTCAGGTCGTGCAGAGCGACTGCGAAGGCCGCGCACGTGCCGGACACGTACTCGCGCCTGATGATCTCGAGCGCGGTCACCTCGTCCATGACGTCCGGCAGGTCCTCGTCGATATCGAGAAGATCGTCGTGGATCGAGAGCATGTGCTCGGCGACGCCGACGATGGAGGTCGGTTGCGCCTGTTCCATGTCCTGCTTCCTATTCGTCGAAGGGGTTGCGCCTCGTCGTGATCCTGGCAGCCGGGAGAGCCTCGGGTAGATCCATGTCCTTCAGCCGTGCGACCATCGCGTTGGCGATTCCGGCGAGACGTTCGGCCTCGGCAAGACCATGCGTCGTGGCCTCGATTGTCACCGATCCGTAGAACGCCACCCTGTCTCCTGCGTCCTCGATCGTGAGGTCGCCGATCCCGACGCTGTCGGCGCCTTCCCCGTATGGGCGGAATTCAGTGCTCATCGTCCATCTCCATCGCGGATTCGGTCACGGTTGCGGGCCTTCAGGCGCGCCGCCCGGTCGTCCTGCGGGCTGGCGGACCACGACTGGCCGGACTGTCCGCCGGTCGCGCCGCGGCCGCCGCCGGTGCTCCACTTCTTGTCTCCGCCGCCGCCGACCGTTCCCGGCACGAGACCGAACTTGGCTTCGTCCTGGGTGATAGGGTGGCAGTGGCCGAAGTGCGGATCCTCGGTGGGACGCCACGGGGCGTTGCAGTTGCGCGGATTCCATGGCTGGCTCGTCGTGCCGGACTGCCCGGAGCCGCCCGACTTGCCGCGGCGCTTCTTCTTGCCCGGCTCCTCGCCCGCCGCCATGTTGGCGTTGGCGAACTTGGGGTCGAGCGCGGGGAACGGATTGACGCCGGAGAACTTCGCGAACTGCGCGACCGACATCGTCTTCCACACCGGATAGTCGGTGTTGCTGGCGAGATATACGGCCGCTCCCTTGTCGGGGATGAGGATCGCCTTCCAGACGTGGCTGGGTATCATGACCCGCTCGTTGATCACCAGCACGTTGCGTCCGTTGAAGACCGGGCCGGTGACCACGTAGATCTGCTTGACGTCGAAGGACTGGTCGCGGACGTCGCTCTCCAGCTCCGCCCAGGATCCGCGGTTCAGCCTGGGGGCCTGCGGGACGATGTTGGCGAGCGAGAAGCTCTCCTGCTGGGCGTCGCGGGTCGGCATGTCGCCGGATGGCGCGAGATGGCCACGGTCATACCCGGAACCCCGGTAGTCGGCGAGCTCGGCGCGCGGCGAGTCCTCCAGCGACGTCTTCCGCTTGGGGGCGAGCTGCTCCTCTGGATGGAACTCGTCGCGTCGCTCCAGCTTACGTGCGAACTTCACCGTCGTGGAGTCGACCATCTCGGCCGACCACAGCGCCGTTCGCGATACGGGCGAATAGCCGAGCGCGAAGGACCGGTAGCACAGCCGGCTCATGTTCTTGGCCAGCGACGCCTTGGTGACGACCGGCTCGCGTCCACCGTAGTAGAAGCGGTCGCAGCCGGTCTTTACGTGCCCCTCGGCACTGGAGTCGACCGTCTTGCTGCGCCCTGTCGACTTGCCGCCGCCGCATCCGGACAGGGTGAGGGACAGTGCGACGAGCATACCGAGGCGCATGGAGGTGGTGGTCATGCGAAAGGATCCTCGCGGTTGCCATAGCGGTCCGTGATGAACCTGTTCGCGTCGTCGAAGCTGGAGATCTCGCGCTTGGCCAGCCTGGCGATCGTGCCGTCCAGCCGCTCCGCGATCACGTCGAGGCTGTCCTTGAGGACGTAGCTCGCGGACTTGCCCTTCTCCTTGAAGATCAGTGCGCGGTGGTCCGCCGGGATGTCGACGTAGCTGGCGATGAGGGCCGGCAGGTGGACGTCGCGCAGATCGGTCATCTCGCGCTGCGTCATGTCGCCGAGATCCACCTTGCCGAGCGTCTCGAGAATGCGTTCGATCTTTCCCTCGATCGCGATCATCGTCGGCTTGGCGACGGTCGGCAGCCTCGGATGCTCGCTCGCCCTGGGGGCCGTCGGTGCTGGTTCTGGAGCGGCGGTCGACGGTGCGACGACCTCGGGTCGCTGCTCGACCGCCGGTGCCGGCGCGGCTGCTGCCGGCGTGCCGAACAGCTCCTTCAGCAGATCCTGGATCATGGGCTTCCTCGCTTGGGACGTGGTGTTGGCGGATTGGCGGGCGATGCGCAGCTGGTACAGCGCCATCATGACCCCGAGCAGCACGGCGGTGAGAATCATGAGGTAGGGCGTGACGATCAGGGCGAGCGGCACCGTGGCGACCGCCGTCACTCCTGCAATGACGAATGGCCGGTTCCGCCGTCGGCGCGCGACCCGGCGACCCCTTCCGGGGCGCGACGGCATCACCGGTTTCACCCCCTGGGGGACGGAGTTTGCCGGAGGCACCCTCCGGCCGGACAGTCTCTTCATCTCTTCTCCGCTATGTTTCTAGTGCATGGTCCGCTTCGCATCGGGGAGATTTGCCTCTCGCTCGTTTTTCATCAGATGGTCTGGAGGATGGACAGCGCGCTGTCGATCTCGCCGATGTTCGCCGCGTCCGCGTCGCGTCTTGCGGCGATGCGCTCGATCTCCCCCTCAATTCGCACGATTTCGGCGCGACGGGCGGCGAGACCTTCTTCGTGATCGACGATCTGGCGTATGATCTGCTCACGGCGCCCCCTGACGCCGGCGAGCCAGTCCTCGGCAGCCGGAGCCGCAGCGCCTGGCGATGCGAAGACGGGATCTTCGTTTGCGCCGTCTTCGACTGCAAGGGCGGGCGGCGGAGCCACGCGGTCTTCCTGGACGTCGGCGACCGGTAGGGCCGGTGGTGGGGCCACGCGGTCGTCCGGAATGTCGGCGACCGGGAGAACTGGCGGTGGGGCCATGCGGTCTTTCGGAACATCGGAGCTTTCTGCCAGCAGGTTCGTGCCGTGGTCGGACGCGGCTGCGGTCCGCGCATTGTCCTCGGGGGTTTCCTGAGGAGTCCCCGATGTGTCGGACAGCGTGTCGAGCAGCAACGGCACGTCGTTCTGTCTGGCGATCTCGACGATTCTGTCGATCACCGTGTCGGTGTAGCGCTGAGCGCCGTCCATCACCTGCTTGATCCGGCTGGCGGCGTTCTTGCGCTGGTATACGGCCTCGCCCAGCTTGTTCTTGGAACCGAGTCTTGCCTGAAGACGCGCCATGAGCGAGTTCATCTGGTCACGGTCCAGCCCGCGGTCGTAGAGCCGCTCGCGTTCAGCGTACATCAGCGTCTCGGTCTGTCCGCTACGCTTCGCGGCTGGGTAGCTCGGCATGTCCATATGTCTCCGACGATCCTCTTGGGGTGCCGTCGGATTATAGGATCGACCGGCGGTACGCGCACGCGCAATCGACCGGCTCCGGGAGATTTCAGGATGGACCGGAGCCGAAGCTCCGGTCCTCCGTCATCCTTACGACAGCTGGAGCGGCGAGCCGCCGTTCTGGTCGGCGCCCTGCGCGCGCGCGACGTACGCGCGCGACTTCTCGACTTCGACCGAGAGCACGTCGACGGTCTGCTTCATGTTGCCGAGCGCCTGCATCTTGAAGTTATCGACGGCGTCCATGGTTGCATAGACGTTCTGGAACGCGCGCTGCAGCGTCTCGAGCGGGATTGCCGGGTTAGTCGCCTGCTGGTGGATGCGGGCCGTGTTGTCGGCGAGCATCTTGCCGGTCGATTCGATGACGTTCGCCGTCGTCGTGTTGAGCGCGTTGATCGAATCCAGCACCAGCTTCTGGCTGGTCAGCGCCTGCGCCACAGTCACGGCCGTGCGCAGAGCCGCCACGGTGGTCGTCGACGAGCGGTCCACGCCCTTGATCAGCTCGATGTTGTTCTTCTTGACCATGTCGAGCGCGAGGTAGCCCTGTACCGATACCGCCATCTGCGTGAGCAGATCGGTCGTCCGCTGGCGGACCTGGAAGAGCGCCGTCTGGCGGATCGCCTTGGCCTTGTCCTGATCGATATGATCCTGGTCGTTCGCGGCCTCCTCGAGCTTCTGATCCAGGGCCTTGGCGAGGTAGATCATCTGCTCGAGCTGGCCCATGACGTTCCACAGGCGCGTACGCTCGCCGTCGATCGCGGCGTTGTCCTTGAGCAGGCCGTCCTTGCCCGTCATGAGGCTGCCGAGGATCTCCGAGATGTGCTTCTGCGCCGGCGTGTAGTCATCGAAGTACGCCTGGAGCTTGGAGCCGAACAGCGGGATGATGCCGAGGAGCTTGCGCGGCGCCAGCAGATTCCCGCGCTTGCCGGGGTCGAGGCTCTCTACGACGTTGCGCAGCTTGACGAGGTCGGAGCCCACCTCGCCCTGGTTCTTCATGGCCTTGATCGGACGGTCGAGGAAGCGGTTCGAAGACGATGCGGCATCGGTGATCTGCTTCTGGCCCATGTTGGTGATCGAGTCGGCCTGCTTGCCGAACTCGGGGCTGCTGGCCGAGGTCGCCAGCAGGCGGCTCACGAACTCGTCGACTTTCTTCTCGAGCTCGGTCTTCTTCTCCGCATCGACGGGCACCAGGCCCGACGTCTTCTCGATGGTCACGGGAATGGGGGTCGGGGGCGTAAGCGCGAAGTCGTCGATCGGCGGCGTCATGGTCATGGTGTCGGTCATGATGTCTTCCCTTGCTTTGAACCACAGGCCCGAAGGCTACTGTCTCTTGAAACTCGTTTTTCCCTCCGCTTGCGAAGGTCATCACGCATCCCCGAAGGAATGCCCTGTGCCTATCGGTCGCGGTATTCGCGCGGTCGGCGCATCAGCACCAGTCCCCGCCGTAGGTCGTCGCCACGGCCCAGGACGCGGTCGGGCGACAGCGTCCAGGTCACGACGTCGTCGTTTCCATCCGGGCCGACGGTCACGATCTGGAGGTGGTTGTGCCGGAGCGTCATCGACACGATCTCGTGATCGATGAAGGTCATGTCCCGTCCGGGACGCGTGTCGTCGACGGCGATCTGATAGGCCGCGCTGGGATGCGCGAGTACGAGCCAGGTGTCCTGATCGTCGAGCTGCCAGCCCGCGAAGACGTCGTCTGGATATTCGGTACCCAGCTCGGGCATGTACCGGATGATGCGTCGCCCCAGAAGCATCGCCTGACCGGCGAAGCCCGCGAAGTCTGGGAGGCCAGTGACGTCGATCAGATGGTCATCCGGCTCTCCGTCGAACCCCTGCGGCGGCGGGGCGAGGCGCCTGCCGAGATTGTCGCGCGAGGCGGGGCTCAGTAGCTTGGCCAGCTTGCTCTTCCGTCCCGCTTCCACCGTGGAACGGTCTACCAGGCCTGCCAGGCATGCGTACTCGACGGCGGCGAGGACGTCGCCCATCTCCTTGGCGAGGTGCCGTCTCGGGCTGTCCTCGCCGTCGCGTCCGGGCGTGTCGAAGCCGAAGCGCCCGCCGCTGCCGATGACCGTCAGGGACTCGCCGGCCTCCTCGCAGTACAGCGATCGGGCATAGTCCTCGGCGTCGACCGTGCTGACGTGCGACGGCACGGGGATGTCGAGCTTCTCGTAGCGTCCGACATGCCATCCGGTCTCGTAGGCCGTCCGCTCGCCGTCGTCGGCCGCGTCGAGCCGGCGATGTCCGAACGCAGCACCGGTGCTGCCGTCCACGTAGCCGTCGCTCCGCGCGCGCCTGAGGGCACGTCGGCGGTCCGGCGTGATGTCCTGTGCCGTCATTCGCCGTTGGCCAGCGCCGACACCGCCCGTGCGACGAGATCGTCGTACTGCATGTCGGTGATGTCCTCGTTCCGCCAGTCGGTCAGCGCCGACTGCAGGAACTCGCCTACTCCGGTCGGCGTGGCGAGATCGAAGCGTGCGCAGTATGCGTCATAGTCGTAGTTCATTTTTCCGTTCCCCTCAGTCGTTCGGAACCTGCCTATGCTGTTCGGCCGCCTGCGCGGCGCGCGCATGGATCTCGTCGTCGGAAAGGCGGCTGTCCTTGAGGTACCTGACCCATTGCTGGTACAGGCCGCGTTCCTTGCGGGTGGGCTGCCGCACCTTCCGCAGCGTAGAGAAATCGACGTTGCCCATCTGGCGTCTCCTTGTTCTATACGGCGACCCGCGAGAGATCGGCGTGCATGCGGAAGTCCGACCGCTGGTCGAACCGGAAGGCCGATCCCGCGACGTAGTCGACGACGGGATCGGAGCTTATGAAGCGTCGTCCGAGGTCCAGGGCGACCTTGCCCGTGGTGTTGGACCCCGCCATCGGGTCGTAGACCGTCTGCCCGGGTTCCGTCGAGAGCAGGATGACCCGTCTGGGCAGAGCCTCGGGAAAGCGTGCGGGATGCAGCGACAGGCCCGCCTCGCGGCATCGCCGCGCGTAGGTACCGCCGCCGCCGACGCCTCCGGACACTAGGAGGTTGGACGGTATCGCGCCATCTCCGGCCGCGGCGAAGGCGGCGTCGTCCATGTGGTACCCGCCGGGGCGACGACCTGCCGCGCCGGCGGACCGTGCGCGTCGTCGCGCGCCCTCGGCGTCGGCATAGGGTTCGGAAGGCAGGCGGCGCGTGTCCCACGACGGATTCGGCGTCTTGGACAGCAGGATGACGTGCTCGACGCTGTTCTTGAGCGAGACCCGTCGCTTCACGGCCCATTCGAGGCTCGCCAGCTTGGTCGGCGAATGCCACGGCATCCGGCCGGCGAGGTGCATCCCGTGTCGGTCGATCGCGTCGAGGGTGAACCGTTCGACGTATGGGGAGATCATCGGAGACCCGGGAACGTGCACGTCCATCAGATTGATCGCGAGCGTGCCGTCGTCCCGCAGCAGGTCCTTCCACATGCCGACCAGGCCGGACATCCAGGACAGCCATTCGGCGAGGCCGAAGCGTCCGTAGTCGCGGCGCACGACCGGATAGGGCGGGCTCGTCATGATCAGGGACAGGCTGTCGGGCTCGATCGCGCCGGCCGCCTCCTCCGCATGGGCCAGGAAGGCGAGGCCGTCGTCGAGGCTGTAGACGAGCACGATCTTGCCGCGCTCGACTCTCGTCAGCTTGCCGCGCCCCAGATCGGTCAGCTCCCAGACGCCGCGCTCTCCTGCGATGAGCCCCTCGGAGACCGCGGTCTGACGTGCCCAGCGAACCTGCTGGTCGAACACCTTCGTGGTCTGGTTCTCGTATTCGCGCACTTCCTGCCTTGCTGCCGGATCAAGTCCGACGCGTTCCGCGAGCCCGTCGTACAGATCGCGTGGACGTGCCCGGCCGCCGTGATCGGCGAGAGCCTCGAGCAGAGGAAGCTGGAGCATGCCCTGCAGCGACGGCTGCGAGCCGCGCCCCCGTACGGACTCCTCCTGCCGCTGTCCCCGCGCTATCCGCCGCCGGCGTGCGGCCAGAGCCTGAGGCGACGGGTCGTCGCTGCGTTCCGTCATGTCGGTGCCTTCCAGGTCATGTCCGCTCTAGCGGGATGAGGTGGTCGAAGTCGCGGCGCCCTTCGGGGGTGTCCGGCGTGATCTGCGTGCATTCGGGCAGTAGCGACGATGGCTGTATCCGCCAGAGCCTGCCTTTTGCACGTACGACCATGTTCTCGTTGTACAGGATGCTGTCGCGGTCATGGTGCGAATGGGTCGGCCACCAGCCGGGGCGATCCACCGGCGTGCCGTCCGTCAGCTGTCCGTACGTCAGCACCTCCAGCTCCTCGGGCAGATAGTTGACCTGGTGGTAGCGGTTCGCCTCCTCCTCGTCGAACGACACCGTATCGCCATTGGTTTTGACCACGTCCTGCGGAAAGGCGACGACGTTGGGGCGACCGTACAGCGTCGAGTACCCGACCACCACCCCGGTCGTGCCGGCCACGGGAAGAGGCCAGTCGTCGGGAAGCATCTCGAACGCCCGGATGCGGACCGTGGTCCCGAGCGGCAGCAGGAGCGACTGCGGATCGTCGCGCAGACGTCCGACGACGCTTTCTCCTCGCGCTATGTCGCGCTCCAGCTGGCGTCGCACTGTCTGCATGCGGCCTTCGCGATCGGCGTCCCGCCACCTGCCCTCCTCGGTGCTCTCCGTATCTCGCTCCGCCCATTTTCTCCGCTGCTCCGCGTCCCGGTCCAGCTGCTCGATCTCGCGACGCTTCTTCGACAGCTCTGCGGGAGCCCTCGTCTCGAGTGGCATGAAGATCCGTCGCGTCGGCGCGTCGTCAGGAGCGATCTCGCCGAGAGCGACGCCTGCGACGATCAGGCTCTCGTATGCATGTCTATCGGCATACTCGCCGACGCTCATGCGTCCGCGCATGTCCATCAGGGCGGCGGTCAGACGCGCGTTGATGGCGGCGGCGCCGCGGAAGTAGGTAAGGATCTGGCGAGAGAGGCTCGGGGCCACCGGCACCTCGGGCTTCTCGAGGCTGCACCACGTCATCTCGCGGATCTCGGCCTGGATCTCCGGCGTCGATGCGAGATGGCCGACGTGCACGTGGACCTCGACCTCCACGTCCGTCGCATCCGCGGCGTCGTCCCTGAACGTCGCTGCGTAGGCCAGACCGACTATGTCGCAGCCGAGTTCCTCCCGGACCTCTCGACGGACCGCCTGTTCCATGGTCTCGCCCGGCTCGATCTTGCCGCCGGGAAGGATGAAGGCGGTCGCGCCTTCCTTGCGTACCAGCAGCATGCGGCCGTCCTGGATGACGACCAGCGTCGAGATGACGATGATACGTCGTTCCGTGGTGGATGGCATGGTCGTGCTCCCGTCTGTTCGTGCGGTCGATGCCGTCAGGCGTCGCCAAGGGTGTGGTTGCGCAGCTCGCCGACCACGAGCTCGCCGGAGGGGCTCTCGATCAGCCGTATGGTGACCTCGTCGCCGGCCTTCATCATCAGCAGGCGTCGACGCGGCGTCGTTCCGACGTCGGGCAGCGGCACGCAGTGGATGTCGTCCGCCTCCAGCCTGACCAGCAGTCCGTCGCTGTCGAGCGCGACGCGACTCACGATTCCACGCACGACCAGCCCCGTATGGCAGTCGATCGTCGTGGTCGTCCCATCGTCGGACGTCGCCTGTGCATACGGCAGGTAGCCGTGGTCGAGGCAGGTCTGCTGTATCTGCGCCGTCGTTGCCAGCGCTATCGCCCGTCCCTCGACGCCCGACAGTACGAGACGGATCTCGCGACCGTCGCCGCTGCCGGCGACGGTCGCGACGTGTCCATGCTCGTCGCCGAGCGCCTGCAGGAGGCGGTTCATCCTGTCCTTCATGGGATCCCCTTACTTTTCAGGCCACAGCCCGTCGACGCCTCCCTTCATGAATCGGGAGAGGGTCGTGGACCGGCCGGTGACGTGATCGGTCACCCTGTCGTTCTGGAAGCGCAGCGTGCGCCGCTTGTCGGAGCGCTCGCCGCTGCCGATCTGGCTGGCGCGCGCGGCATTGACCCCGCACGCCGCATCCGCCCGGTGGCGTTCCGCAAGCGCCGTCTCGAGCGCCTGTCTGGCGTCGCGCAGGCTGGTCTCGCGCGACCTGGTCTGGGCACTGCGCGAGATGCCGGTCGGCACGTGGATCACCTCCACGCTGTTCTGGTGCTTGTTGCGGTGCTGTCCGCCTGCACCCGTCCCCGAGAACCAGCGCAGCCGCAGGTCGCGGTCGTCGAGCACGAAGGCGGATGCTCCTGTGGCATCGAGCACCGAGACGGTGACGGTCGAGCTGTGCACGCGGCCGGCGCGCTCCCCGCGCGGGACGCGCTGGATCCGATGTCCTCCGGCCTCGTGCCGGAAGCCCGGGATGGGGCGATCGAGCACGATGCGCGCGAAGCCGTCGCTGCGCTCGATGCGGTGCAGTCAGGAACGTCCGACGAGGTAGCGTTCGTATGCCTGGGCGAGCTCTGCGACGAACTCGGCGGAATCGCGGCCGCCCTCGGCCGCGCGTATTTCGATGATCATGTGATGTCCTTCCTTGTCTGACGGGATGCTTCCAGAAGAGGAGACGTCGTCAGCTGTCCGGAAGGACGTCCCGGTCCGTCAGGACCCGGACGGGCGCTGGAGAGCCGGCAAGGCCCATGACGCACGCCTGAAGCAAGCGAACCGCGTCGGAGCCTGCTCGGTGCGGGACGGTCGTCGTCTCCAGGTATTCGACCATGCGCTCGAACGCGTCGGGCTCGAACTCCATGGTCACGGAGTCGAAGTCGACGAGACCGAACGGGAGATGCGGCCACCCCGACGCCATGGTCAGACGCATCAGCCAGCGCAGGTCGTGATCTTCGCCGTCGCATATCGCATGGCCCACGCCCGCTGCGACGCTGCGCAGCCCCGACACCACGTCATGGGCGCTCAGCCCCTTCTCGAGGTCCGCCGGCGATATGCCGTGTATCTGCTGAGCCTCCCACGTCCAGTCTCCGTACCGGACCCATGCAGGTGCCGGCACGACCAGGCTGGACCATGTCAGGACGTCATGCCCCGGTCCGTCCCACCGCGCTATTCCGGCCTCGATGGGATAGGAGAAGTCGCCGAGACACGACGCCTCGAAGTCGACTACGAGGAGAGGCTTCACCGCGGCCTTTCAGGAAAGGGCGGCAGGCACGTTGTCGGCGATGTGCTGGTTGCCCCAGGTGGCCATGCCGTCCTCGAGCCACTTGCGATTCTCGATAAGCCAGTTCGCGGCGGCATCCGGCGAGATGTCGCCTTCGGCCGCCTCGACGGCGCTCTCGACGTCCTCCGGCATGAACACGCATACCGCGCAGCCCAGGCCGCGCAGCTTCGACATCGCCGTCTGTACTTCGAGCGACTGTTCCGGGGTGAGTGCCATGATCTGTCTCCTGCTTACGTGGTGTGACGTACGTTGACGATGCGCAGGCGTCCTTGCCCATGCGGAATCCTCTTCCGTATGGCGTTCCTGCGGCTGCATGGTTGATGGTGTGGCGCCCCGGAAGGGATTCGAACCCCTGACCGTCGGTTTAGGAAACCGCTACTCTATCCGGCTGAGCTACCGGGGCGCAATGGACCGTCGCGACGGTCTAGAGGATGCTACGGTCAGCTGTCCAGCGGACCGATGCGGATCGAGAGAACGTATGCGTTCGGCATTATGGAACTCCCTTTCGTCGATGGCGCCCGGAGGGGGATTCGAACCCTGACCGACCTGACCGCTTAGAAGGCGGACGCTCTATCCGCTGAGCTATCCGGGCGTAATCGCTATGGCGCCTTTCGGGCCATCCGTAATCATTTTCCCACCCTTGTAACCGGGTCGGCATACATGACGCGATATGTCATGGATATTGAGAAGTGGCGGCTGCGACGGGATTTGAACCCGCGATCTCCCGCGTGACAGGCGGGTGTCCTGGACCACTAGACGACGCAGCCGAAAGCATGGCTGGCGACGGCGAACCGGGGTTCACCGTCTGGTCGTATCTCGCAGGATCAGGATGCAGGTCATGAGGCGGCTTATGCCGTCCTCATGATCCCCGGTCAAGCTCCGTTTTCAGGATCGCAGCGGAATCGTCAGAGTGGCGTCGAGCCCGTTGGCCTTCCAGTCGATGTCGAAGAACCCACGCATCGACTGCGCGACGCGGTTCATGAGACGCAGACCCTGGGCGCCCTCGCGGGACCGCGCCTCGACCAGCCGGTTGCCGCGCTCGCTCCACAGGATCTCGAGGGTATGGTCGTGGCACCGGACGTCGATGGTGATGCTGCCCTTGCTGCCGAGCGCGCCGTGCTTGTCGGAATTGACTGCGAGCTCGCCTAGCACGAGTGCGATCGCGTCGGCCTTGGCCTGGTCGAGCTCGGCGTCGGAGATGTCCTCGATGGTCACGGGACATTCGGCGGTGTCGAACGCGCCGATGATCGCCGGCATCAGGTCCTTCACCCGGCAGGAGGTCTTGCTCGTGCTGACGAGCAGCGCCTGCGCCGACCCCAGCGCCGAGAGCCTCTCCAGCATCTCCTCGGCGAACTTCTCGCGTTCCGGAGTGCCGCGCGAGAAGCTGGTGACGAGGCTTCCGATCATCGAGTAGGTGTTGCGAAGACGGTGGCGCATCTCGGCGGTCTTGGTGTCGAGCGCCTGTCGGACCATCTGGTCCGACGTCATGTCGCGGACCACCGCGACCAGTCCACGCACGAGACCGTCGGTCCCCTCCACCGGGAACACCGTGCCGGAGAACCACCGGGTGGCGCCGGTCGCAGGCTGGTGGTGGGCCTCGAACTCGACCGTGTCGCCGAGCGAAGCCCGCAGGCGGGCGCTCTCGACGACCGGCCTCATCTCCATGGGCCACATGTCCGCCCATTGCGTGCCGATGACCGTTCCGGCGTCGTCGATGCCGAACGCCTTGGCGGCACGCGCGGTCATGTACCGGATCCGCCCCTCCATGCTGATCTTGACGCAGTCGACACCCTGCTCGACCACCTGGGCCAGCGTGACGAGCGGAAGGGCCTCGAACGCGGATACCCGTGAGGTCGAGTTACGGTCGTGGATCCGGCTGACGGCGAGGTTTTCCATGGTACGGGGTTCCTGCGGCAGGTGCTTCAGGCACCCCCTTCCATATTCAACGCTCGAGATTTAAGGATGATCCGTCCGTGGTTAATGGAATTCGCGTGCGATCGTCTCTCCGAACACGGCCTCGACGATCTGCCTTCCGTCGATCTCGATGGACGGCGGCGCGCCGATCCACTCGCCATCGACCTCCTCGCCTGCCGGCTCCTCCGTCGAGACGAATTCCTGGTCCTCGTCTGCATAGAGCGTCGACGGCATTTCCGAGATGAAGCCGCGTAGCATGTCGCCGACGGGTCCGGCGTATACGCCGCTCGTCGGGCCCTCGAGATCCGACGGCAGCGCCGCCCAGTCGTCCTCGGAGAAGTCCTCCCACCTGCCCGTGGCCGGCAGTCGCGCATAGCGCGGACCGTTCATGAGATCCGACGCGCAGGCCGCTGCGGCCTGGCGAATATGGGCTGGCACCGGAACCGCGTCCCGGATGGCTGCTGCGAGCGTTGTGCGCATGATGCTGTCCTCGTGCCTTGGTGATGTCAGAGCGATGGGGCGACCGTGACCCAGGTCTCGCCGTCGAGCTCGACCTGATGGGGCTCGTCGTACTGGTCGACGATGGTAAAGACGCCTTCCCCCGAGCGCGGCTGCTCTTCCGGAACGCCGCTCACGCGGATGACGACGTCGCTGCCCATGAAGGGCATTTCGATCCTGTCGCCGGGATAGGGGCTGCTCATGGTCTTCTCCTTTTCCATTGTCTCGTGTTTCATGCCGTACGTTCTCGCACGATGCCGTCCGTGACCGTGATGACGCGCGGTTGCCGTTCGCCTTCCGGATACGGCTCCGGCCCCTTCCTGCCGCCGGAACGCCACATCGAGAAGCGCAGGCCGTAGAGAGTCCGGTCCTTGCCCTGGCGCGCGTCGCGGCCGAGCATGCGACGCAGGCAGTCGATCGCGATCGGCGCGACTGCCTTGCGGATGACCGCGTACAGCCGCGTCCTCTCCGCTTGCTGCTGCTGGTAGAAGGACAGCATCCGGTCGTCCTGGGTTCGATCTTCGTCCCCGCCATGGAAGTCGAAATGCGAATGCCCGTCGAACCATTCCCTGACCGAGAAGGGCAGGTCGACGGTGATCTCGACCGAGTGGTCGGACGCCTGGAACATGTTCGCCCGGACCGAGACCTGCTTCAGCAGATCGTCCTCGTAGGGAACCGCGGCGGCGATCTCTCCGCCCCCGTCGACATCCCCCTCGAGATAGGCGCGCAGTTCGGTCAGACGCTCGCGCATGTGCGTAGGAGCCTTGGCCAGCATGGCTTCCAGATGGCATAGCGCATCTCCCGTCGTGATGTCCGATGTCATGTCGCGAGGTCCTTGCCGGTTGAGTTCGATGGACGCCAACGACCGAAGGCCACCAGCCTGCGGGGCTGACGGCGCTGGTCGTTGCGGTGTGTAGGAGCGTGTGACGGCGAATTCAGGCTGGTCGAGTGCTGACAGGAGAATGGGGTCCCGTCAGCGTCGGCCGCACAAGCATTCAGCGACGTCTTTTCCGAATGATAATGAGTTGGTGGGTCCTCTGGGGTTCGAACCCAGGACCTTCCGCTTAAAAGGCGGTTGCTCTAACCTACTGAGCTAAGGACCCATGACTGGATCCGCTTGCGATGTGGTGGACGAGGAGAGATTTGAACTCTCGGCCTTGGGATTAAGAATCCCCTGCTCTAACCAACTGAGCTACTCGTCCCCGAGATCGCAGACGCTGGTGATGTGGTGGACGGGGAGAGGTTCGAACTCTCGACAAGCCGATTAAGAGTCGGCCGCTCTACCAACTGAGCTACCCGTCCGGAACATCACCGAGGACGGGCGCGCGGAAACGCCTGTCCTCAGCGGGTCTTTCGTTTCGAAAGGGCGAGCATGGTCGTCATGCGGAGTCTTCTATGGAAGGAGCGAACCGTCGTCAAGGGGATTTGTCGATCGTTCGCTGAACACTACGGGTCTTGTCGATCGTGAAACCCCGCTTCACGATCGACAAGCCGCCTCAGGCCGCGAGAAGCATGGGAAGTGGACGCGTCTGATGGACGATGGCCGGACCGGTACGCTGGTCGATGCGGACGTAGACGAGCCAGTTGTCCACGAGCAGCCGCGTGCCGACGCTCGCCCCCTCGTCCTGGGTCTGTTCGTGGACGAGCGCCATGGCCGCCGCCGACAGGACGCATGCCGCAGGACATCCATGGACCCGGTCGGCCAGGCGCTCGGCGGCGAGGACCGCCTCCACCACCAGTACCGCGGGATCGTGGACCACGGTCGTCATCTCGAAGTCGTCGATGCTACGGGTACGGTCCATGATCCTGACCGCGAGGCGTGCATGAGCGGTCACTGGACGTCTCCGGTCAGCCCGGCGAGTTCGTCCCAGAGGCGGCCCTCCTCCTCGTCGATCGCCATTATGACGACAGTCGGTCCGCAGCGCGTGTTGTGCCATCCCTCCCGAAGGCTGGGGGTCGCAGTCTCGACGTTTTCCCGGTCCATGCCGCGTCTCCTCGCTATGAGCTGACGCAATGGTATCACCGAGGCCGGAGCCACGTCCAGTTTAAGGATGAAAGAAAAAAGGGCGACGTCCCACTTCCAAGAACGTCGCCCGAGTCTGATCGCTCCGATCTAAGGGAACCGGAGGTCACGTTTTAGGATGGGACCGCGAATAGCGCTAGACCCCGTCGATGTCGTTCCCGAATATTCTGATCCGGTCCGAGGGCTGGACGGCGAGCTGGGCACGGCCGTCAAGGACGTCATGTCCCAGCATGAAGCTCCATGCCGTGCCGGGAGCGGAGTCCATCGCCTCGCCTATCGAGACGGTCAGCACCATGCCTTCCCGGTCGTGACGGTCGATGCCGCGTGCGATGTCGTCCGATCCCGCGTAGTGGCGTAGCCCGAGCCACAGGCATGCCGCACCGCCGACGTCGTCGAACATGGCGGCCGCACTCTGCCGGTCGCGAAGCCCCGCCGCGACCCACTGGCGCAGGGACATCTGCGCCATCCGGTCCCTCCTCAGCGTCGGCCCGCCCTTCAGACGTCTTTCCATCGCGTCGAGGATCCCGTCTATGCGGCTCTTCTCCAGGAAGACATGGAACTGCGCGTCGTCGACCAGGACGACCATCTTCAGCTCGTCCTGACGGGGAGATCTCGTCGTCTGGTTCATCTTCCGTCTCCGTCCTCTGTCCGCCCTACCGCCAGCAGTCTGGCCCGAAACCGGATCTCCAGTACCGGCTCCGACATGAAGGCGGCCGCCGCCATGCGTGTCGAGATCTCCCGCATCTCTTCCGGTACGGTCGTCTCCAGCGCATGTGCCGTCGCCTTCATGCACAGGTGCACTATTCCGGCCGCCAGGTCGATGCCGCGGCGATCGCGTCGTCCGTCCAGGCCCAGCAGCGGCAGATCGCGTCGCTGGACGGCCGATGGGGGACAGGCGCGCAGTATCCAGGAGGCGATGCCTGGCGTCGCGTCGCCATCCCCCGAGATCAGGACCGACGCCAGCTCGCCGATGCGGTCCGAGACGCATGCCTCCACCGCCTGCCGCAGGTGACGAGACGACCCCGCGAGCGCCGGGCATTCCGACATCCGCCCGGCGATCCCCTCCGCGGCTCGTGCGTGATTCCTCATCGCGGACAGCGTCCTGTCCAGCTGCGTCTCCTCCTCGTCGCTCATGGCGAGGCAGAGGCATGACACCGTACGCGTGGTCGCGTCGCGCAGGATTCCCGAGGTCTCCTCGTCGGCGTTCGCCATACGCCTGATGACCTCGCCGATCCGTACGCATATCGCATGGACCAGGGCGGATGACGACCGGATCGGGGCGATCCACTCCGGAGCCGCATACTGTCCGAGATGGTCCCTGACCTCCAGATATGCCCCCTGCAACGCCTGCTGCAGGGGCTGCCGGTCCGCTGCGGCAAGCGCGTCGTCGATGTCGGCCAGGCGTTCCGAGCACACACGCGAGATCAGGATGTCCAGCGGGTCGTTCAACTTTTTATGCCTCCATCCTGCAAATACCTGTTGACGGGAGTCCGTGTTCCGATACATGATGCACCCATGTTCACGAACTCATCTTCGACGACGTCCAGTAACTCGACCATCTAGGGTCGGGCGCGTCGCCGCGTCCGACCCGAACGGGGAGGACGAAGCGAAGATGAAGGAGCCAGAACGCTCCTCTAGCATCGGAACTGAAAACCTCCCCGCAACGTGATTGCCCCCGTAGCTCAGTGGCTAGAGCAGCGCTTTCGTAAAGCGAAGGTCGGCGGTTCGAATCCGTCCTGGGGCACCATTTCACCGCGATCCACGGATCGCATCTGCGAAGCGCGGCCTGGCCGCCAGGAGGGTGTACCAATGTCGATGTCCAGTCGCCCCGTCAGTCTTCAGGCTGCTCTCGTGCTACGGCGTGCCCAGGCCGCCCGCGAGCGCGCGGAGGCCGTCGTTCCGGCGGCACCGCGGCGCAGCGGGTCCAGACTGGCCCGGATCTTCGGCTTCGGCCAGGATCTGGAGAGCGCCGGCGAGGCCGAACCCCGAAAGATGGCCGCCTGACCCCTCGGGATCGGGCGTATGGAACGGAACAGGAGGAACTTCACGAATACCGATCGCGGGATGATGATGCTGCCGTAGCTCAGCGGTAGTAGCACTCCATTGGTAATGGAGAGGCCGGGAGTTCGATCCTCCCCGGCAGCACCATCATCCCGTGATCATCCCTCAGCGGAGCCGTGGTCGAGCGGTTTAAGGCAGCCGGCTTGAACCCGGCCGGGCGTCGCGAGGCGTCCCCTGGGTTCGAATCCCAGCGGCTCCGCCAGAGGGATACGGAGAGTTGGCAGAGCGGTCTAATGCACTCCGTTCGAAGCGGAACGAACCGAGAGGTTCCCAGGGTTCGAATCCCTGACTCTCCGCCATTTTCAATGGCTTGCGGCGACTTCGACGCCGTGCATGCGGAGCGGTGGCCGAGGGGTTTAAGGCACCGTCTTGGAAAGGCGACGTACCTTTACGGGTACCGCGAGTTCGAATCTCGCCCGCTCCGCCAGAATTCGTCGATGTCCCGACGATCGCGCATTCGCCGCGGATCGGTACGTCGGCCCAAGGGTACGGACAGGTGGGTGAGAGGCTGAAACCACCAGATTGCTAATTTGGGGAACCTTCGGGTTCCGTGGGTTCGAATCCCACCCTGTCCGCCATTTCACGAATCGGATCCCCGCTCGCCTCAACGAGCCACCTCGGCCAGCTGGTCGAGGCCATCCATCGCGCGATCGTGATCGAACGTCGCGCCGTGCCGCAGATCGTCTGGATCCGGACCGCAGCGGCTGTCGACGAACTCTTCGCCCCAGAGATGGAAGCGCATGCTGTTGAGGGCGTGCTCGACGTGCAGGGCCAGCGCGTACGTGCCTGTCGGATCCTCGCCCGCCGCGACCCGGGTCTGCAGCAGCTCGACCACGGCGTCGTCCCCCTCGAAGGGTTCCGTGCGCAGGCAGCCTTCATATTCCCCCGGCTCGTCCAGGCGGACGACGCCCGCGTCGGTCAGATGGTCGAGCTGTCGCAGATCGTTGAGGAAGAGATTGGACAGCGCCCAGCCTTCGGCGATCGAGAGTCTCTCGTGGCTGCTGTCGTTCCACGTTCCGATCGCATCCCTGACGATGGCGCGTGCTTCGTCGAGCGGAAGATATGGTGCATATACGTTCATGTGTAGGTTCCCTGTTCTAGGCGGCCTGCGCCGTCGGTCCTATGCTTCCAGCAGCAGGACCGGGGGTGCCGGGAGGAAGCTCATCGGCATGGCCATGTCGAAGTCGACGCCGTGCGGACCGTGGTCCATTCGGTTCGAGTTTGCGGGCTCGTAGGCGCCGGCGCGGTCCCAGTACCCGATGTAGACGATGTCCATCACGTCGCCGAGACCGGCCTCGCGGGCGAGATCCACGGGATCGAACATCAGCACGTCCCGGTACCCGCCGCCGCACTCGTCGCAGCTGCACGATTCCAGCATCCGTACGACGTGTCCCGTGGGACGATGGACGAGCAGCGCGCCATGCGAGCCCTCTATGCGCAGCAGGTCATCCTGCATGTGCGGCGCTCCTGTTCTGTGTCTCGAGGAAGGCGTCGAATGCCTCGGCGTCGCCCGACGGGCACACGTAGGCGATCTGCCGGTCGGGACGGAAACCGCGCGGCGAATACTGGATCGCGGCGTATCCGTAGCGGGCCCCCGGGAAGCTGAACGGCACCGACACGCTCTGCAGCAGAGGCACGCCGTCGTCGTCGCGGAACTCCGCGCCGGGACGTCCGCCGTATGCTTCGACGTCGACCGGCCGGGCGTCGGGAAGCCTCGAGAGCAGGATGCGCGTGAACCGCGCCACCGCGCGCTCTTTCATTCGCCGGCGCTTCTCCTTCACGATGCGGTCGTCTTCCAGGCAGCGGGCCGTGCAGTAGACCGCGCTGTCCTGCGTGCCGATCACGGCCGCCGGGGTCCACCCGTCGTACCGGCCGCCGGTCGCTTCCTCGGTATCGCCGTCGAGATCCCGCATGTCGCCGTCGATGGTCCGGTTGCACCCCGAGCACTCGAACCGCCAGCCGTGCTCGACCATGTCTCCTGCCGGAATGGGCTCGCCTGCATGGTCGTCGGCCCACGGGGCCCGCGTGCAGCTCGTCTCGGGCTCCTCGCCGTCGAAGTAGCGCGCGGTGGCGCGGCGGATTGCCTGCTCCCTGCGGGATGCGAACACGATGCCGCCCGTCCACTCGTCTCTCTCGAGCACCGAGTATGCCTTCTGTCTTTCCGTCATCGTCGTGTTCCCTCAGCCTGCCGCGAACGGGTCGTTTCGGTTGAAGCGCTGCTCGAGGAAGCTGCCGTGCGCCTCGAGTGCGGCGATGTCCCCGCGGATCAGCTCGTCGTGCTGGTCGACGAGCTCCTGCTCGAGCTTGCGCAGATCGTGCGCTATCTGCTCGCGGGGTGTCCTGCCGTTGGCGAGCTTTCGCGAATCGCGCACGCTGCCCGGAAGCGCCAGATAGGTACGGATCGTCGTGGGGATGTAGTCGATGACCGCGCGTCGGATGGTGTCCGACGCTCCGCCCGTCGTGCTCTCGAGCCGAGGATAGATCTCCTCGAGCTTCTGTATGATCCGCTTCATGCGGGTATTGGTGTCGGCATCCACCGTTCCGTTCAGGATCTGCGCCAGATCGCGAAGATCGGCCAGATCGGGGAGCGGCGGCGCTGGAGGCAGCATGCCGAGCGCGCCGCGCCCCGGCTTCACCGCGCAGTAGCCCGACCAGCCCATGCCGTAGGCCGCCGCGGCCAGGATCAGTGCATGGGGTAGCGTGTCCACCAGCCCGATTGCTCCTGCGACGCCGGCGAGGCTGCCGAGCGCGAGTCCGGCCTTGCTCTGCCCCGTGGCGAGCATCTCGCGGATCCTGGTCGTCATGCTCATTGCTGGTTCGCTCCTGCTGCGGCCGCGCGTGCGGCCTGACGTGCCCGGTATTCCTCGAGCCGCCTGATGTAGCTCTGCACCAGAGCCTGCTGTGCCTCGGGGTTGCCGCCGGGGTCGATCACCGGCCTGGTCGGAGGGGATTCCTCGCCCGCATCCCGGATGGCCGGAGCAGGCTGCGCGGGCTGCGCGGACTGCGCGCTGCCATCCCATGGTGCCCGTTCCTCCTCGGCATCGGCCTTCCGGACGGGGGCCGGCGCCTTCTTTTCGACGAGGCGGCCGATCATCGTCTCCACGATCGCCGGATCGGGCATCTCGAGGATGGTGCGGTAGGTCGCAGGCGGCGTAGGCGCGCCGCTGGCCCACTGTCCGGGGACCTGGGCGCTGCCCGCGACACGGAAGCCATGCTTCAGTGCGATACGCCGGGCCGCCGGCCGGTCGAGGAGCCGTCCTACGCGCTGGCCCATCAGGGTGTAGGGCACGAAGACCTGGGGCGCGACCACTGTCTGGTCGGGATACAGCACCACGATGTCCCGGCTGGCGTCGGGTCGGCCGAGCAGCTGGATGGCGTCCGCCTCGCTGACCAGCAGGAGCGGCGTGCGCGAGATGCCGAAGGCGACGAACTCGGAGATCGCCTCGCTGGCGGTCGTCGGCTGCCTGCCCTGCTGGAACATGGGTACGAGACGGTCGGCGATCTGCGTCGCCTGGTCGGCCGTGACGACCTCGCGGCCCTCGTTGGCCGACTGCGCCGCCACGGCCAGGAACATCGTCGTCGTGCCGGATCGCTGCAGATCGGGCATGCGGACCTGAAGCGGCCGGTCCGATGTCCACGGCCCGCGAGGTGACACGTCGTTCCAGCGCCTGGATTCGGTCACGGCCGCGACGAGCGACTTCATGCTGACCGAGCGCCACCTCCCGGACCCCTCGACCATGCCCGCGCGTGCGAGAGCGTCGGCCGCCGGAGCCCATGCCAGGATGACGGGCGACGTGTAGAAGGGAGCCGGGGTCGTACGAACCCAGGGATTGCGCGGCAGCCGACCGGCCAGGACGCTCGCCGTCTCGTCGTCGGTCGGCCACGAGAACACGTACTGGGTCTCGGGTGACGGCGGCACGATCATGTCGCGGGCCGGTACCGTGCCGACCTGCACCGTCAGGCCGTTGGCTGCGAGAAAGGCGGTCATGGCGGGATCGGAGAGCAGCGCGATCTTGTCGCCGGACACCTGGCCGCGCACGGTCTGCAGCTGCCGGACGGGAGTCGCCACGGCCACCTTCTGCACCTTTGCGGGAGGAGGCTCCGGCGGACGGAACGTCATGGTGGTGTATATCAGTCCCCCGGTGCAGGCGAGGAACATCGTTGCTGGTGCTAGGCGACGCATGGTGCCCTTTCGGTCTTACAGGTTTACGGGGACCATGTCCCGGAGCGCGTACTCGCGCGGCTGTCCCCGCTCGAGATCGGTCGCGGACAGCAGGAACTGCGGCTCTGCATGATACTCGCTGGTGCCGTAGCGGATCGAGTACGGTCCCGACGCCCGACGCCTTGCCCGCTCGCCGCGCCAGTTGACGTAGTCGAAGGCGATCTCGCCGTCGATCGCGAGCTGGACGCGAAGTCCCTCGGGACCGGCAAGGTGGATCGGCTTGGGTATCAGGACCGGGAAGGTCGCCCCCTCCGGATCCGCCAGCGCCATCCTGATCGCGGCAGCAGCGGCATCGTCTCTGGTGCGATAGGTTCCGGTGCCCGACACCCCGTGAGCCGCCACGTCCCGCAGCATCCGCGCGGTGCAGGGGATCCAGGTGTCGATCATGCCGCGAGCTCGTAGTCGAAGCCCTTGTGGCACCACCCGGTGCGCTCGCTGATGGCCTCGCCGATGAGTTCCTCGACGTCGCCTTCCTCGGTGTCCGCCGGCAGATCGATCTCGAGCTCGTCGGGAAGGTCGAGGATCGAGACGGAACCGTCGGTGTCGTAGCGGATGCCGGTCACCGTATACGAGATCTCGTCCGACTCGGATTCGATCCGGATGTCGAAGATCTCAGTCTCGGGTACGAAGATCTGCCGCCCCTCCGGAAACTCCTGCAGGGTGATGCCCTTCACGCGATCCTGCTCGCCGACCTTGACGACGGCGTATTCCCGGGTCGGTCCGAGTCCCGTGGAGGTCCAGATCCGCGCATGGATGGTGAACGCCTCGGGCTTCTGAAGGACGACCCCGACACGCTTTAGGCTCGAGCCCTGCCTGACGGCCGTATGATCGGTCGCGGTTCGTTCGGGGCTGCCGTGCTCCTGCGGTTCGCCGACGGCGATCGTGTCGCCCTTCAGCGCCTTGATCTGGGCCTCGGTCCAGCTCTCGGCCTGTACCATGACCTTGGTCACGACGGTGCGCGTTTCGGTGATCTCGATCTCGTAGGGCCTGGTCATCTCGTTTTCCTTGTCGATATGGGTTCTAGGATGATCTGTCCGATCGGGCTATGCCGCTCTTCGTCGGATCTCTTGCACGACAGCCTCCGACCGACGCCTTCGCTCCTCGATCTGACCTGCGGTCAGCGGTGTCGACCAGTCGTCGTGTTCCGTCTCGTCGCGCATGAGGCGCCGGTACTCCGCGAATGAGGCCGCGTCGTATCCGGTGCGGCCGAGCGCCACGACGTCGTACCCGTGGGAGCCTCGTAGCGAGGCCAGTCTGGCGTTCTGCTCGGGAGTTCGGCGATCCTCGTCGAGCAGCCGCATGCACTCCATCGCCTCGTCGATCACGTCGAGCCGCATGGTGGACTGGAGCGCGAACGGCTCGTCGCCCCATCCCCATGCGGGACGCTTGAGCAGGGCGGTCATCCCGATGCCGTTCTCTGCGAGCGGCGCGCAGGTCTCTGGCGAGTGGAGCGACATGCGGGGTGGAACTCCCCGCCCGTCGGCGATGGCGGAGAGACGATACATTGCCTGGTTCGCCACGGCGTCCGCCGGGGCATGCATGCATATCGCCACGGTCATGATCTCGCGACCAGGACCGGCTGGTACGCGGGTGCGACGGAACATGATGCCGCCACCGGGGATGCCGCTTCCGGGGATGGGCCGAGGCCACTGCGCGGTCCGGACGTGGTCCGCGAGCTCGTGGCCCGCATCCGCGACGGGACGTTCCGCATATTCGGACGGTACAAGGAGGTGGCCGGTGCCGAGGCACATTCCCACGAAGGGCAGGATCCGTTCCGGGATCAGGACGTCGACGGGCGCCTCGACGATGCCGACACCGCCGGCGGCCGCCCATCCGTCGCGGTCAGGCGTCGTCCCGTACAGGCACAACTGTCCTCGGATCATCGGGGCGCATCCTTTCTGCATGTTCGGGGCGCGACTTCAGCCAGTCGACCATAGGCTGGAACATGTCCTTCCGGTCGACGCGGGTGGTGCGGGAATACGTGCTGACGCCGTCCGGAAGCGTGATCACGGTCTCCCCGTCGGCCAGCACCTCGATCGACGCGCCCGGCCACCGCATCGATATGCGGTCCTCGCCGACGGCGATGTCGAGGCCGTCGATCGCGCAGAGATGGGATCTCGCCATCGAGACGAAGTCCTGCATGGGATAGCGCATCATGTACGACAGCTTGGACTCGCCGGACAGCACGACCGACTTCCCGGTCCATGCGTCTCGAATGGCGTCCTCCCACTTCTCCAGCGCATCCACTTCACGGGCCTGCTCCAGGATCTGCGCGCAGATGTCCTCGGGGACGAGATCGATCCGGACGTCGAGGTCGCCGGCGATCTCGGTACGGATGTCGTCCGCGTCCCACCCGAAGCGCTCGACGTCCACCATCGTCGCCGGGCGCAGGTCGGATTCGATCTCGACGTCCTCGCCCTCGCCGGTCCACCTGGTGTCTTCCGCGAGCCACAGCCCGAGGGGCGGCTCGCCGCCGCCGAACATGCTGGCGAGCGCATCGTCGGCATGGTGGAAGGTGATGCCGCTCGTCCCGAGCAGCATGCCGGCGCGGCGATCTCCGTCCATGTAGCCGAGCACGAGCGCCTCGTCGGGCTCCGTCCTGAGACGCGCGCGCAGCTCCTCGTCCTCAATCTCGTGAATGTCGTGGAAGGGGCCCGAATAGTAGCCGAGAGGCGACAGGCTCTGCGGCAGCCACTGTCCGAGCCGCTCCACCGAGCAGGCGAGCACGTCGATCATGTATCGCACGGTGTGCACGGGCAGTCCGTCGACGAGGTGCGCCTTGCCGGTCCATGCGACGACCAGCGCACCCGGTCGAAGCCCCCAGTCGTCGTCCTTGCGTTCGATACGGAGCATATGAGCCCAGATCGCCGCGTTTCCGACCACGTAGTCGGGAATGCCCTCCTCGCGTGGATGGATGCTTGCGATGTTGCGATCGTCGCCCTTGGGGAGGACGGGAAGAGCGTAGGCCAGCCCTTCGTGCACGGACTGCACATGGAGCAGCAGCGGCTTGTCGCTGCCGGTTCTGCGGGCCAGGCCTACGGCACCCGTGACGAGACGGCGCAGTTCCTCGTCGGTCGCCTCGGGGACGGGGATCGTCCAGACCACCTCGCTCGGAATCCGCAGCCTGGCGGTCGTGTATGGGTCCCGGTTCGGCTCGAAGTCCCGGCGTGCGCCGCCTCTGTTCACGAAGAACAGGCCGGTCTCGTCCTGCTCGACGGTCACGACGTCGAACTCGCTGACCATGCCCGAGAGATCTCTCGACGCGCAGTGGATGGCGCGGCCGACGACCAGCCGTGCGCCGGCGACGATGTCTGCGATGCGCACGTTCATCGTCTCACTCCGTCGATCACGGGGAGGCATGCGACCGCGAGCGTCGCGACGCGTGCCGCCAGCAGCCGCGAATCGCGACGCTGGAATCGCCAGCTGCGCATGCGCCCCGTCCGATCCTCGATCTCGAGGTCGACCTCGTCCTCCACGGGAGTGGCGATCGCGCTGCCCGCTATCCGACGGCGACCGGCCGCGGCGTGGGCGAGAGCGCCCGCCAGCTCCAGGGCCTGCGCGCAGTCGAATCTCTGGAAGCCCGCGATGGACAGGCCGCAGCCGTCGGGTACTACTGCCGGCGTGCCGTCGGTACGATCGGGCATCTCCTCGAGAGCGTCGATCCGTACCCAGCGGGGGCGGCCCTGATGGGCGTTCTGCCGCGTCACGTACGCCTCGGCGTCGACTGCGGCGCCGAACGGCACCGGGGCTCTGTCCGCCTCGGTGTCGAAGGCCCAGCAGCCGGCGGCCTGTCCGGAAGTCTCTCCGGACGTCTGCGTCTGCGTCATGTGCTTGATCCTTTTCCGCTTGGTTTTCGTGTCAGGCCCGCACGCCCAGTATGTCGGCGACCTTCAGCATGCCGCGCTGCGTATGGTCGGCCAGCGGCAGCCGGCCGCTGGCGACCAGCGCGCACGACAGCACGTTGAGCACCCAGTCGATCTCGACCAGGCGCCAGCGGTACCACATCCAGTCGGGGCGTCTCTCGTCGTGGGCACGGTCGAGATCGGCGTCGGCCTGCCGGCGCAGGGCCAGCAGGCCGTCGTCGTCGAGCATGCGGCACTCCTCGAGTCCGTGGAGACCGCCTTCGAGCTTGTGGCGCTGGTCGATGCGCAGCATGGTGGTGTGCATCTCGTACATCGCGTCGTCGATGATCGCGTTGAGAAGGTCCTGTCGGTCCATCATGGAGCGGGCCTCCCCAGGATCTGTGCTCCCACCTGTCGCGAGGCGCGGATAGACGCGCGTTCGACCGTGCGATGCACGAGGTCGGCGAGCACCAGCGCCGCCGGCAGCGAGAGCGCTCCCGCCAGGTTCGCCTGCACGCCTCTGGCCGACAGCAGTATAGTCGCGGCGAGCACCAGCGGATAGTGCACGGCATAGAACGGATAGCTGATGCGTCCGAGCCACGCTATCGGGCGGCTCGTCAGGAGGCCGCGTATCGCCCCTCCGTGCACGGCCAGGATGATCGCCGCGGCTCCGATCGCGGACACGTACCGATGCCACGGCTCGTACGCGCCGACCAGGTATCGGCTGAGGAACAGGGCGCATCCGACGGCGAGTGCGGGGTACAGGGATCGGCGCGGCAGGTCCGGCACGTAGGTCCGCATCGCCACCCCCAGCACGAACAGGGACAGTGTCATGAACTCCAGCCGGCCGGAGACCTGCCACAGCAGCACCCAGGAGAGGAACGCCGGCACTAGGAAGAAGCGCCCCTGTGCCCGGAGCCCCACGACCGTGACGGGGATGAGCAGCGACGCGTACATCTCCATGACCAGGGTCCATAGGGGCACGTTGAACCGCTCGGTGTCGGGCATCGGCACCGAGAAGGTGATCATCCCCAGCATCTCCTGCCATCGCAGCGGCTGGTCCATATGGGCCATGCCGAGGAGCGGCGTCTGCTGCATGGGCACGATCCACAGCTTCACGGCCAGCCCGAGCAGGATACCGGTCCATGCGACGGGCATGAGGCGCACCCAGCGTCTCGCGAGGAAGGCTCCGAGCGCTGGTCCGTCCATCCGCACGCGTTCGAGGCTCGCGCACAGGACGTATCCCGAGAGGACGAAGAAGAGGTCCACCGCTGGCGCGCCGAGGTGCCAGAACGCATATTCGATGCCCTGCGGTCCCCGTTCGCCGGGCCTGGGATACCACGTCATCATGGCGACGTGGTTGAAGAAGACCATCAGCGCGGCGATGCCGCGTAGTCCGTCGAGGGCGTGGTCCCGTGGCGCAGCGGGGGTGGTCATGCGTCGGCCGTTCGCGGCGGCGTCGCAGGCACGCGTGCGATCGACCTCGGGATCGCGTTCAGCCCCTGCCCCTTCTCGTAGTAGTGGGTGGGATCGTAGCCTTCCCTGACGCATACGGCGACGGCTGCGGGCAGCGTCATGGCTGGTCCCTGTGCGTCCGCCAGCTCGACGTGGTCGCAGCCGTTCGCGACCGCGACCCGGAGGTAGAACGGAGCCCATGTCGCCTCGCGGTCGAACACGATGCACTGAGGGGGAAGTTCGTCGTCAGAGCGCATGGCAGGGTCCTGGTTCGCTGATGTCGTCGTCGGCCGACGGCATGAGCAGCAGCTGCTCCGCGTCTTCGGCCGCGGGGATGGACATGTGGCCGACATGACGTTCGGTCATGGCGTCGAGATTCTCGTAGAACCGGCGTCCGCCGGTCGCGAGCTCGTCGCCCGAGGTCAGGTCGAAGAAGGCGAGCCATTCCTTCATGTCCGAACGCTGGTCCAGCGGCACGCCGGAGGCCCAGTCCTGCCATGCCATCAGCGCGGCGGGCGCCGCCTCGATGATGTGCTCGACCTCGCTGGCCGGCAGGAGCTTCTGATCGCGGATGTACTCGGTCATGGAGCCCGGCTTGGGCGTGGCGCCGTTCTTCCCCTTCACGGCCTTGCGCCACAGCCCTTCGGTAGTCCGCAGCCGTGGCGCGGCCCGTGCCTCCATGAGCACGATCCGGCGAAGCAGGGCAGGCGGGAAGTCGTCGGTGTTATGGAGCTCGTGCGGCTTGGTCGCCGTGCACATGTAGCAGGCGCTCTTCGGGGGGACGGGCAGCCCCGCATCCCTGATGCGCTGCTCGCAGTCCGGCCTCTTCCATCCCCACTCCCGGAGCGGATAGCGGTAGTAGTAGCGGCCGTCGACATACCCCTCGCGCTCGGCATACCTCTTGAGGTCGGCAGGAGAGCAGTCATAGCCTATAAGTTTAGTGACCTTGCCACCTGCACTCCAGATGTCTATTGCTGGTTTCCAGGATTCGGTCCACTTGTTCTGCGGGGCTATTTTCCATTTTTGACTGCAGCTCGAGAATCCGAACGCAATACTCGGGAGCGTACCGTTCGTAAAACAGTTCTGATCCAGAGAATTATAGGCCGGGAAGTTCTTGTACTTCTTGGGCTGGTACTGGACCACGGTAAGGGGAATGCCACGCTCCTCTAGCCAACTGGCGAAAAGCTCGAGATACATATAGGTCGTCGGCTTCTCCGCTCCGGTATCGGCGAAGAGGACGTGGTCGATGATCTCCGAGCCCTTCTCGACATGGCGCCCTCCCTCGATCATCTCGATGAGGTAGCTGGTCGAATCGACGCCGCAGCCCCACGCCGCCAGCACCGGGGACCGGTTTGGAATGGCGCCGAACATGTCGAGCTGCGGTGCGCGCACGGCGCCTGCGTCTGCCAGGTTGGTCATGATGGTCACCTTCTGCTTGTGGTGCGAGACGGGGTCAACCGTCTCGACGGGTTTGTAGGATGGTATTTCCATTCCGTGCGCATGCTGCTATCCGGCATGCGACAGCGACGAAATTTCAGGATACGCCGATGCGCCTCACTGCAGCTCTACCGGCCCTCGTCCTGCTCTCCGCCTGCGGCGGAGGCGAGGATACGGGCAAGGCCAGGACCGATGCTCCGGCATCGTCCCGCGAATCGAAGCGCTCGGTGTCCTCCGAGCTTCCCAAGGGCGTCAAGCCGTCGGCCTCGGTGATGGAGGCCCGCAAGATCGCAGGTGTATGGCGGTCGTCTCCGGGTGCGCTCGCCGCGGCTCCGAAGCAGATGGTGCAGCTCGAGATCGCGTTTGACAACTCGTTCACGATGACGCTGTGGGGCAAGGATCCCAAGGCGGCGGGCGAGGCCGTGTTCGCCAGGCAGTCGGGCAAGTTCGGCCGCACGGCGTCGGGGATCGCCGGATCGACGTCCGGAGCCAAGCCGAGCGGCCTCGTCCGCCTGGCGAGCTGGTCGGCCGCATTCGACAAGGACGGGCTTCTGATTCTCTCTCCGTCCGGCGGCGGCACCATCCCCCTGCGACGCACGGGCAACTGACGCGGGCGCCGACATGGCGTCGTCTTCGGCTCGTTTCATCCTGCAATTTTTTCCGACTAACGGGATTGCAGGATAGCACGTCCGGATATACGCTGCGCTCCTGATATTCAGGGGTCTTGCCGTGTACATCCGTAGGTTGGTATCGGCCGCGGCGATCGCGGCAAGCATCTTCTCCGCATCCGGAGCCTTCGCTCAGAGCGGTTCCGAAGTCGTGGTCATGCGTCGCTCGCTCGATCCGAAGACCCGTACGTACGCGTGGGTACCCGGCGAGTGGAGCCAGTGTTCCAACAGCTGCGGCGCCGGCCAGCAGACCCGCCCGGTCCAGTGCATGATGAACGGCAAGCGCGGCTCGCCCGACGTCAACTGCGGTCCCAATCGCCCGGCGGACGTTCAGTCGTGCTACGACGTCCAGGCGTGCTCCTACACCTGGAACCCGTCCGAATGGTCCGACGTGAAAGGGTGCGGACAGGTCGTCGAGACTCGCACCCTTACGTGCGACCGCAGCGACGGCCAAGTCGTCGCCAACGACCAGTGTCCCACGCCGGCTCCGGACACGGCGCGCACGGTCAACGACCTGCGGACCTGCAGCTATTCGTGGAAGGCCGAGGACTGGGGTTCCTGGTCCGACTACTGCCGGACCGGCGCCGAGCGTGCCCGGCAGGTATACTGCCTGCGCTCGAATGGCGAGAAGGTCGGCGACGACTTCTGCGCGCAGGAGGGGGCGAAGCCGTCGGCCAGCGAGACTGCCGATCGCTACGAGCAGTGCGGCTATGCCTGGGACGCGAAGGAATGGGAAGCATGGTCGTCCACGTGCCAGACTGCGGCCACGCGCACCCGTCAGGTTACCTGCAGGCGGTCCAACGGTGACGCCGTCGCTGATGCGATGTGCGCCTCCGCCGGCGACAAGCCGCAACTGTCGGAGGCGGGCGATCGCTACGAGGGCTGCTCCTACAGCTGGAAGCCAGGTGCCTTCGGCGCCATCGCTCCGGCATGCGGGCCTTCGCAGAGCACGCGCACGGTAGAGTGTCTTCGTTCCAACGGCGACGTGGTCGCCGACGCCTCCTGCGACGCCGGGACCCGTCCGAGCGAGATCCAGGCTGGCACCGACTACTCGACCTGCAGCTACGACTGGAACGAGGGAGCATGGAGTCCGCCGTCGTCGTCCTGCGGCTCGGCTACCTCGACCCGGTCGGTGACCTGTCGATCCTCCGACGGCCGTACCGTCCCTGACGGTTCGTGCACCACGGCGAAGCCCGACACGTCCAAGACAACCTACGAGACGTCGGGATGCGGTCATTCATGGAAGACCGACGGCTGGAGCGCCTCCGTGCCCGCCTGTGGCGCCACGGTCCAGAACCGCAACGTCTGGTGCCTGCGTTCGGATGGCCAGACGGTTTCCGACGCTGCATGCGAGGCCTCGTCCAGGCCCGCCTCGCAGCAGGGCGCGACCGACTATGGCACCTGCACCTACGGGTGGAGCGAAGGCGCCTGGAGTGCGCCATCGACCACTTGCGGCCAGGCGACCTATACCCGTTCCGTCACCTGTCTTTCCTCCGATGGCCGTACCGTCTCCGACAGCTCCTGTTCGGGGCAGAAGCCCGATGCGACCAAGTCCGACTACCAGACGTCGGGATGCGGATACTCGTGGAACGCCGGGGCCTTCGGCTCGCCGGTTCCAGCCTGCGGTCCTACCGTACAGAACCGTCCGGTCAGCTGTCTGCGTTCCGATGGTCAGACCGTCGCCGACGGCTCGTGCGATGCTGGTGCCCGTCCGTCTCCGCAGCAGCCCGCGACCGACTATTCGACCTGCACCTACGGCTGGTCGGTCGGCTCCTACGGTGCATGGTCGGCCAGCTGCGGAAGCGCGACCCAGACCCGGGCCGTATCGTGCCAGAGCTCTGACGGTCGCACGGTGGCGGACAGCTTCTGCTCGACGGCGAAGCCAGAATCGTCGCAGTCGTCCTATCAGACCGACGGGTGTGCCCGCACCTGGAACGTCGGGGCCTGGGGGTCTCCAGACAGCGGCTGCTCGGCTGCAGCCGTGCAGACCCGCGCTGTCACCTGCCAGCGCTCCGACGGGCAGGTCGTAGCCGATGCGGAATGCACGACGGCGAAGCCCGGTACTACCCAGACGGTCGCGAACTATGGGGCGTGCGCGCCCTACTGGTACGCGGCTTCAGGGTGGACCGACTGGAACAGCCACTGCTCCGCCAGCGCCGTGCGTTCACGGGACATCGGCTGCTTCAGGTACGAGGAGCGCTGTGTCCAGGGTTCGGCGAACTACTGGTCCGACGCCGGGGGCGGCAACTGCTACCGCAAGATCGACGATGCTCAGTGCTCCGCAAGACCTGACGCCACACGTGCGGGATACGGTCCCGGACTCAACAACACGGAGAGCGCAGCAGTCTACGACCAGTGCGGCTATTCCTGGCAGGCCGACCCGTGGAGCGCGCCGGCCGCGGCCTGCGGCGCCACCACGCAGTCGCGCGTCACCTGGTGCCTGCGGTCCGACGGCACCCGCGTGATGGACATGTACTGCCAGCAGGCAGGCCTTCCTCAGCCGACCAACACGCAGGGCGCGACGGACTACTCCACGTGCTCGTTCTCGTGGCAGGCGGGCGGCTGGTCCGCTCCGTCGACCACTTGCGGCTCGGCGACACAGACCCGCGACGTCTGGTGCCTGCGTTCCGACGGCACCCGCCTCAATCCGATCAACGACGCCGCGTGCGGCGGCAACAGGCCGGCGGCGTCGCAGGCCTCGTATCAGACGGGGTCGTGCAGCTATGCCCGCGTGAGCCCGACCGCATGGAGCGGGTGGGACAATGCCTGCTCGGGCACTGCGAACCGAACCCGTACATATTCGTGCCAGCGCTCGGACGGCGCGATCGTCGACGGCAGCGAGTGCGCCGCCCGCGGCATCTCGCTCTCCGAGACCGAGACCGGCGCGAACTACACCAACGCCTGCCCGGGGTACTTCTCGGTCAGCGGCTGGACCGACTACAACAGTCATTGTTCCGCTTCCGCCACCCGGACACGCAGCGTTGCGTGCTATCGTTCCGGCGACAACGTGTTCGCGGGCGACCAGTACTGCACCGATCGCGGCGTCGCCGTGCCGACCCGCAGCGAGACCACGGCTGTCTATGACGGCTGCGGCTACACGTGGAGCACGGGTGGCTGGGGCGCTCCTGCGGCGGCCTGCGGCGCCTCGGCCCGCTACCGGGCGGTCTGGTGCACGCGTTCGGACGGCGCGACGGTGGCCGAGGGCAACTGCAACCCCGGTACGCGTCCGCCGGACGGCGAAGGCGTCACCGACTATTCGGCCTGCTCCTACGCATGGGCCTACAACGGCTGGGGCACGACGTCGCAGACCTGCGGCTCGGTCAGCCAGGCACGTTCGGTCTGGTGCCAGCGTTCCGACGGAGCGACGGTCGCCGAAGGATACTGCAACGCGGGCGCCAGGCCTGCGGCCTCGCAGAGCTACGCCGACTATTCGGCATGCACCTATGCGCGCGGCGACTACACCGGCAGCACGGACTGGAACTCGCACTGCTCGCCGACCGCGTACCGGTACAACTACTACAACTGCAAGCGCGCCGACGGCGCGGTGGTCGCGAACGCCGAGTGCACCAATCGCGGCATCTCGCTGACCGAGCAGCAGGGCGGATCGGTCCTCGACCAGTGCGGCTACTCGGTCAGCGCCTGGAGCGGCTACAGCTACGCCAGTAGCTGTTCGGCTAGCACCACGGCGACCCAGTATGCCACCGGCTGCCGCCGCTCGGACGGGGCTGACGTGGCGGTCGCCGAATGCTCCAATCGCGGCATTCCGACCACCCAGTCGGTTCAGACCTCCAACCTCTCGGGCTGCGGCTACACCTGGCAGGCAGGCGGCTGGTCCGGTCAGCAGGCAGTCTGTACCACGGGTACGGAATACCGGGACGTCTGGTGCCAGCGTACCGACGGCGCCCGCGTCGACGGGTCTCTGTGCGGCGGCGGACAGCCCGCTAATGCCCAGGGGTACTCCAACGCCAACGCATGCGGGTACTCATGGTACCAGAGCGGATTCAGCGGATGGAACAGCGCGTGCTCCAGCAGCGCCACCCGCACCCAGACCGTCTACTGCCGTCGCTCGGATGGAGCCCAGGTCGCCGACGGATACTGCGGCGGCGGCAAGCCCGCCTCCTCGGAGTCCACGCCGATCTACTCGGGCTGCTCGTACTCGGCCGGCTACGGCGGCTGGAGCGCCTGCCCGGCAGGCGCCAACGCAACGCAGAGCCGTTCGACGAGCTGCACGCGCGTCCAGACCGGAGAGCCGGTGGATCAGCAGACCTACTGCGGCATTCCCGCCACGCAGACGCAGGGCTGCACGATCAATCCGGGCGGATATGCCCCGGGCACCACGCTCGGCACCTATGCGTTCCAGACCTGCTCGCAGCAGTACGACTACGGCACGCAGGGAACCATGCCCGGCATCAATCCGGCCCAGTGCAGGACCGGCGTCGCGACCTACGCGCAGCAGTGCACCGGCGGCGGCAACTTCGCCACCAATGCGAACTGCACCGGCAAGCCGTACGTGAACAATCCGCGCGGCCCCAGCGGCTACCCCTGCGACATCGTCTGTCGCTAGGACGGGAGAGAATGGCGGAGGCTCTGCAGGGGCTTCCGCCGATCATATGGACTGGAGGAAGAGAGTGAGCGCCAAGACGGGTTCGGTAGGGATGGCGGCCATGGCGGCGGTTCTCGCATCGGCGTCGCCTGCCGCCGCGCAGCAGGCGACCTCCTCCACGCAGGGGTCTCATGACGTCGCCGTGGCGCTCGTCGATCTCGGTGCGAATTCGCTGGTCTCGAAGGACGCCAACGTCCGCTTCGTCGATCTGACGCCACGGCTGAAGGAAGGCGACCGGCATGCGGTTCGTCGAGTCGGGAAGATGGACCACGGCGACATCGTGGCGCAGTCCTTCGTCGACGAGTACCGCCGGATCGATCCCGAGGCACGCATCACCTTCTATACCGTCAATCCGTTCGTGGAGAGGGGCATGGCTGGATCCACCATGTTCAGCCGCTCGATGCTCCTGCAGGCGCTTCCCAAGCTCAAGGAGACCAGCGTCCGCGTCGCCATCACCACGTTCGGAGTCGAAGACGAGGCGTCGGGTAACCGGATTCTGAAGGACTTCCAGGATGCCGGGCTCGTCGTCTTCGCCGCGTCGCCGAACAGCCGGGAGGATCGTGGCATCTGGCCCGCTGCGAACCCTTCCGTCATCTCGGTCGCGGACGGCGTCACGGGCGACTCCGGTTTCATGAAGAGCCGCAGCTGGGCCAGCTGGGTCGACGTGGTCGGCAACGGCATCTACCATAACGGCACCATCGACACCGACGGCTCGTCGTTCGCGACCCCTCGCGTAGCCGCATATGGTGCCTACCTTGCACGTTCCAGGCCGGAGATCGGCGTCGACGAGATGAGAAACGCGATCGTACGTTCCGCCGTCACCGTCAGGATCCACGACAGGGACTTTCCCAAGATCGGCGGGGATACCACGGCCGCACGCTTTCGCGAGCAGGTCGCGCAGATCGGCCAGGCCACCCAGGTGGCCGCCGTTGGTCCTGCGCCTGCTACACGCGCCGCCGCTGCCCGAACCATGTCGATGGCAGCCATGGCGGGACGCTGACGTCACCCTCGGTCGTCCGGACCGTCCACGATTCTCGCGAGAGCAGGATCCAGCACCAGGTAGCTATCCTGCGAGGAGGGAACCAGCTTCCTGAAGCGGCCGTCCGACAGCGAATCGATATCGCTGCATCTGGCCCGCGCCTCGTCGAACTCCTCCAGCGGAATGCCCTCGAAACGGTTCAGATAGCGGACGAGCCCTGCGCCGCGTGATGCGATCGCGCGGAGGTCCTTCTCCTTCCAGGATCCCGTATCGCGTCGGCGCAGGGTCCTGCCAGGCAGTATCTCCACGCGCGTCAGCACGCATCCCCGGCCGCCTCGCATCTGTGCCTGGGCCAGACTGCCCAGATGGAGGAACGGCCTGATCTCCAGTAGCGGCTCGCGGCTGCCGTGCCACCATTCACCGTCCGGCATGGGCACGCTGCAGGGCGCGTGGCGTCGGAACGAATGCCCTGACCAGCCCGAATGCTGACCCGTAGACGACGTCGCGGTCCAGCGCGTCGCAGTACGGGGACACCTCGCCGGCGTGCCAGTCGGCCACCCCTTCCCGCAGCGTGCGGCCTTCCCTCAGGATGTCTGCGATACGGTCGGCCTGCTCCTCCGTCGGGCCCTCGCCCGGAGCGTGCCGCACGACGACGCTCGCGTCGAACATGCTGGGCTCGATCACGAAGCTCATGGTGGGAATGACCTGCCGGCATGCGGCGGTCACCTCCTCGACGGTGTCCCGCTCGAAGTAAGCGGTCTCCTGGTACAGATCGGTCATCCCGGTCTCCTGTTCATGCGGCCTTTCGGCCATGCGTATCGGCGGCGGCGTTGCTGCCGGCGTCCGCGACGATGGTGAGCGATCGCCGCCCGGTCCATCTGACCGGAAGGTCCAGCGCGGCGCCGGCGACGAGCTGCGCCGAGACCCGCGCGTAGTTCGCGCCCTGGACCATGAACCCGACGTCGCGGACGGGCTCTCCTGCGATCTCCACCAATGCCCGACCGCGTGCGTACGTCCTGCCGCCCTCTCCGAGCCGTTCGACCTCGACGATCGTCATGCGGTGCATCCGCACCGGGTTGACGGTATCGCGCCCTCCCTTCCCCTCGTGGTTTTCCCAGATCTCTCCGTCCTGGGTCCTCACCGAGCAGACGGGCAGCGCGCGCTCGACGTTGAACAGCACGTCTCCCGCTTCCTGGAGACGTGCAAGGATCTCGAGCGCCGCTTCCGGCAGATCGATCTGCATGGGCTGCCTGTCCTCGTTCGGGCGAGGACGGAAGTATGCCTGGAGAAGCGGCTGGAAGTCGTAGTCGTCGAGCAGCCGGTCGAACGCGGCATGGTAGGCCGACTTGGCCCGCCCCATGTCGTCCCGGTCCACGTAGGTCCGGCTGGTGAAGACGCGCGACGCCCAGACGCTCTCGCCGGTCTCCGGATGCTTCAGCGTCATCGAGTTGAAGCAGCCGAGGAGCGGTCGACGGACCAGCGACTTGCCGTTCTTTATGACGTGATGCTGCGCGAGCGGGATGCGGCGGGGGCCGGCGGTGTTCCAATCGGCGAACAGGCGTCCGTCCAGGATCATCAGGCCGGAGCCGAACGGCACGGCCTTGTGGTGATAGTCCGCCGGGCTCGACGGAGAGACGTGGCCGATCTCCGCGGCGGCCGCGATCGCGAGACCGCACAGCGCGCGCAGCATCTCGTCCTCGAGGACGTGGGCGAAGGTGTCGTGCGTGCAGCCTGCACGCGAGTAGAGGCGCTCGAGGGCGTGGCGGCTGATCGCGAGGTGGGCCGTGGCCATGCTGTAGACCAGCTTGTTCTGCGACACCTCCATGTCCAGGCGCCTCACGACCACCACGTCCTCGTCGTAGGGGGTGCCGCCGTCGACGGGATGGTTGGTGATGCGGGCTGCGACCGGGATGTAGCCGGTGGAGTGGCAGGCGGGCCGTCCGAGGACCGTAGTCCACTTCTCGATGAAGCCGAAGCCGCCGTGGGCCTGTATGACTTCCTGATGGTCTTCGACCATGCCCTGTATGGTCGCATGGGTCATTGGGCGTCGCGTAGCGGCGCATGCACGTTCGAACCAGTCGGCGGATGCCGGACCGGCTAGGTTCCGCGTCTTCTCGCGGAGATCCCTGAAGTACGCACGCACGCCGTATCGCGGACCGATGTCTGTCATCGGATCCTCCTGTGGCGTGGGGTTGATTTCTATGTGGGGCGCAGGACCTTGCGGTCCTATGCCATGGCGGCGAGCTCGGGAACGCCCTCCAGCAGGCGTCCGACCAGAGCCTGTCCCCGGGGGGTGATGCTCACGATGACGCGGTTGCGATTCTCCTGCAGCCGCGCCCGCTTCACGAGCTGGTGCTTCTGGAGGGCGTCGATCGCTCTGGAGGCCGCTGCGTCGCTGACGTTGAGCGACTTGGCGATCGAGCAGACGGCGTCAGGGTGGTAGCGTACGGTGAGAAGGACCGCGGTCTGACGCATGGTCAGTTCGCACTCCTCCTCACGGACGTGATGACAGATGGCCGATGCCAGCATGTCGACAGCCCGGGTCTCGATATCGTAACCGTCGCGCATTCATCCCCCTTGGCGGAGCTTCAGGACATGCGCAGATCCGCGCGACGTCGGGGACGTCTTGCGGTTCGTACGCGACAGGCGGGAGGATCCGTCTTTCCGATATCCTCCTCCTATGCATGTCTTTTTAGGATCGAATGCGTCATTTGTCCAATGTACCCGCGGTTTTACGGGAAAAAATTACTCCGGCCGCTCGTAGGCCACGAACGTGCACACGACCTTGCCGTCGCGCATGACCTCCGTCCTCTCCTTTTCCGCCCATCCGGTCAGATCGGGTTTCCAGAACACGTCGGCGTCGTGCACGCCCGCTACCTCGGTAACGAGCATCCGCTGCGCCATGGGGGCGAACTGCGAGTATATCTCGGCCCCTCCCACGATCATGATCTCGCCTACGCTGCCGGCGGCCTTCACGGCTCCGTCGACGTCGTGGACGACGGTGACCCCGTCCATGTGCCATGACCGGTCACGCGTGACGACGATGTTGCTTCGCCACGGCAGCGGTCTGCCCAGCGTGTCCATCGTGCGGCGCCCCATGACGATGGACCGTCCGCGGGTCACGTCCCGGAACCGCTTCATGTCCTCGGGCAGACGCGGCCACGGCAGACCGTCGCCGTGACCGATTCCGCCCGCCTCGTCATGCGCCAGTACGAGGGTGATGATGGGTTTCATACCGCGATCGGTGCCTTGATATGTGGCTGCGCCTGATAGTCGACGATCTCGAAGTCGTCGAACGTATAGTCGAAGATCGTCTCCGGCCGGCGTCTGATCGCAAGGCGCGGCGGTGCCGTGGGCGCACGCTGGATCTGCAGGCGTGCCTGATCGAGATGGTTCGAGTACAGATGGGTGTCGCCACCCGTCCAGATGAACTCGCCCGGCTCGAGATCGCACTGCTGCGCCAGCATGTGCGTCAGCAGCGCATAGGAGGCCAGATTGAACGGCAGCCCGAGGAAGGAATCGGTGCTCCGCTGATAGAGCTGGAGGCTCAGCTTCCCGTCGGCGACGAACGTCTGCCACAGGCAGTGGCACGGCGTCAGGGCCATGCGCGGATTGTCCGCCGGATTCCATGCGGTGACGATCTGGCGCCTGGACTTGGGATCCCTGCGGATCGTCTCGATCAGGTCCGATACCTGATCGATGTGCCGGCCGTCGGGAGCCTCCCAGTCACGCCACTGCTTGCCGTACACCGGCCCCAGATCGCCGTTCTCGTCGGCCCATTCGTCCCAGATGCTGACCTTGTTCTCCTGCAGCCAGCGCACGTTGGTGTCGCCGCTCAGGAACCACAGCAGCTCGATCATGATCGAGCGCAGGTGCAGCTTCTTGGTGGTCAGCAGCGGAAACCCCTTGGAGAGGTCGAACCGCATCTGACGGCCGAACACCGCGAGGGTACCGGTTCCGGTACGGTCCTCCTGCCTGGATCCGTTTCTGAGGATATCGGCGAGGAGGTCGAGATACTGCTGTTCGTCGTGCATCATGCATATCCTCTCATCTTGAAGAATTCCTGATGGTGCATCCATCCGCTCTCGTGGAGGAAGCCCCACTCCCTGACATGCGCGCCGGTCAGGAAGAGCGTCCACGTCGGCTCCTCGACCAGGAGCCTGTGACGGTCCTGCGCACGGCGGAACACCACGGTACCGGGCGGACGGTCGAAGACGACGGTCTCGCCTTCCGCGGTCACGATCTCCTCGTGCCCGGTCCCCTTCAGCCAGATGCTCATGTTGTCCCAGGGGTGGTCGTGATGCTCGGCGTCGTAGTCCGAGCGCAGCGTCTCGTGCAGATGGACGTTGCCTTCCTCCCTGGAGCGTTCGAGATGCCAGCGGCGCTGGTACACGTCGACGCCGTTGTGGAGCACCTTGCTCGGATCGGTCCTGGCGACGTCGTCCAGGAGCGGCGCGGCAAGTGCGGACAGCAGGAACGGTGGAAGCCGGAAGGTCGTGTTCATCGTTGAGCTTTCTAGGATCGACAGGCCCGCGAAGCCAGAGGATATTTATGGATGGTTCCCTTACCCATGGCTCGGACCACCCCCTCGGGGCCACGGTTCGTCCCAGTTTACGGATAGAAGGGTTGATTGCCGGATGGAACGGCGGGCACAAGTCCGCATCGTCAACGGCATGTGAGCCTGTTAATGCGTTTTCTGCTAGCCGTGGTGGCCCTATCGTCGGCCTCGTCCCCGGCCTTCGCCTCCGATCTCGCCGCCTCGTCGAGGGCCATTCCGCCCGTCGAGGAGGCAGGCTTCGTCGAGACTGCCACCCCGGCCCAGACAGGCATCACCGATCTGGTCTACCGCCCGCAGGCGTCCCCCGTCCAGATCGATACGGCCCGGCCGGTCCCGCAGGCGACGCCGCCCAAGCGGCAGGACGACGTGCAGCAGACCTGCATAGCGCAGGCGGTCTACTACGAATCCAAGGGCGAGCCGATGCGCGGCCAGCATGCCGTCGCGGACGTGATCATCAACCGGACGAAGCGTCCGGGCTTCGCGTCGACCCCCTGCGGCGTCATCAGGCAGCCCCATCAGTTCACGAACGCCAGCCGCTGGCGCGTTCCTTCGGCCGCGGATCCGCTCTGGCAGAAGGCGCGCGAGATCGCCCGCAACGCCATCGCCGGCATCGGGACCGTGTCCACCGCCATCACGCACTTCCATGCCTCGAGCGTCCGTCCGGGCTGGAGCATGCGCCGCATCGCGGCCATCGGTGGTCACGTCTTCTACTGAGATCCCGTCATCGTCCCGCAGGGGCGCCGTCGACGTACAGGTCTGTCTCCTGCTCCCGGAGACCGGTAGGCATGCCTGCTTGGGATAGGCACCCGTTACCCGCGCGTCGACGACGTGCGCCAGGCTACCCCTGCAGCTGCCGGCACTCAACGACGATCTTTTCCGTTAGTCGCGCTCCTCGTGCATCCTGTCGCGCCGTTCCTGCATCCGGTCCTCGTCCCGGCGATCGCGCGCCGCCTCGTCCTCGTCCGTCCAGTGCCGCATGAGGTCCGACAGCAGTTCGACGTCGTCGCGCAGCAGGTCCTCCAGCCATCCCGCAGGCACCGGCCCGTCGCTGGTGACGACCATGATCCGGTCTACCGTCACGGCGGGATCGCTGCCGGGATCGCAGGTGGTCTGTTCGGAGCCGGCTTCGCGGGAATACTCGACCCGGATCGTCTGCTCGCGCTCATCGCCGCCGGCGACGGCCAGGACGATGGTCGTATCGTATGCATGTGTCATGTCTGTCTCCGGGCGTCCGCCCGGCAGGGTCAGGTCGCCATTGCTGGGATCCGTCCCCGACGCGTGGCCATCTCGTGCAGCACGAGGAGCGTGACCGCGAGCAGGAACGGACCGATGTGGTATACGATGCGGAAGAGGATCAGGGCGGCTATGACCTCCGCCTTGGGAATTCCCGGGACGAGAGTCACGACCACGAGCTCGAGGACCCCCGCGCCGCCGGGCGTGTGGGTGATCATGACCGTCACGAAGGCCGCCACGTAGGCCACGAGCACCTGCGGATATCCCGCCAGGCCGAGACTGGGCATCAGCACGGCCAGGACGGATGCCGCGAACACCAGGTCGAGCACCGACAGTCCGCACTGGGCCAGGCCGAGACGTGCCGTAGGCAGCGGTACGCGCCATCGTCTGAAGCCGATCTCCTTCATGCCCCGCGCCAGTATGGCGAGGTAGAGGACGTTGATGCCGACTATGGCCATGCCGATCGCGGCCTGCGAACCGCGGCTCATGGAGTAGCCTGCCAGCGACGACACGTCGGGGATCAGCACGAGGCATAGCCCCAGCATCAGCACGACGCCGATCCAGAACGACACCCCGGTCAGGAGCGTGATCTTCGCGATGTCGCCGACGCCGAGTCCCGCCGAGCTGTAGATGCGGAAGCGCGCGACGGCACCGGTCAGGACCGCGAAGCCCAGGTTGTGGCTCAGGTTGTAGCTGACGAACGACGCCTTGGCGGCCTGTCTCCAGGGCAGAGGCCTGTCGATCGTGCGCAGGGCGATGACGTCGTACCCCGTAAGCACGAGATAGCTCGCTGCGCCGAACAGCGCGGCGAGCGCGATGCGCCACCATCCGATACGCGACATCGACGCCGCCACCTGGTCGTACGAGACCTCGCTCAGTACCTTCGAGAGGCCGTTGAAGGCGGCGGCCATGATCGCAGCCATGATGACGAGGCTGAGCACCGTTCGGAGCGGGGACGAGGACGAGGAGGCCATCAGGACATTGTAGGATGGAATGTCGTCCGCGTCACCATGCGCTGTCACGTATGGACGTAGCCGTCCTTCTCGATGCCATGGTAGACGCCGCCGATCGTCACGCCGATCCAGTCGAAGGATGCCGATACGCGCCGGCGGAACTCGCGGTAGTCGACGCAGCCGTCGGCATTGCGTCGAAACAGTCGCAGGATGGCCTGTCGCTGGGGCCTGGTGGTCTTGCAGATCATGACGCGCTCCTCAAGAGAAGGAGGCCCCGAACACTGTTCGGAGCCTCCTGTGATTCTGTCTTGTTTGACTGACGTTGATCCGATATAAAACGCTTATATATCAGATACTTACGGGCCGTCTAGGTCCGCATCGGCATCAAAACGAAGGTCTTCTCGCGCTCATTGCTGGCGGACTCCTTCTGCTTGATGAGCACCGGCGATCCAGCGTCCTTGAAGTGGAACTCGACCTGCTCGGTATCGATCTGGCCGAGCACGTCGCCGAGGTAGCGCGAGTTGAAGCCGATGCGCAGCTGCGCGCTGCATTCCGCGGGGACCTCGTCGGTGGCGGTGCCGGTTTCCGGGCTGACCACGCTGAGCTGCACCACGTCCTTGCCCATCTCCATGGTCAGCGCGCGCGTCTTCTCGCTCGAGACGATCGAGACGCGGTCGGCCGCCGAGCTGAGGGTGGCCACGTCGGTCGTCATGACCTTGTCGTTGTCGGTGGGGATGACGCGCGTGTAGTCCGGGAAGGTCCCGTCGATCAGCTTGGACGTCAGGACCACCCGGCCGAGGTCGAATCGGATCTTGGTGCTGGAGAGGTGGACCTGCAGGTCGCCGTCGATCTCTCCGAGCAGCTTGCGGATCTCCGCCACCGTCTTGCGCGGGATGATGATGTCGGGGATCGAGGGCCCCTGGTATGCGATGCCGGAGAGGGCGAGGCGGTGGCCGTCGGTCGCCGCGGCCTTGAGCATGCCGTTCTTGGTGTGGAGGAAGATGCCGTTCAGATAGTAGCGCGTCTCCTCCGTCGACATCGCGAAGCGGGTAGCGTCGATCATCTCGGAGAGCTCCGCCGACGTGATGTCGATCTCGTCCGGAAGGCTGCCCTCGGCGATCATCGGGAAGTCGTCGGTCGGCAGGACGTTCAGCTTGAAGCGCGATCGGCCGGCGGTCACGGTCAGCTGGTTGCCGTCGGTGGCCAGCTGGACGCGCGCGCCTTCCGGCAGCTTGCGCACGATGTCGGTGAGCGTGCCCGACAGCACGGTGGTCGAGCCAGCCTGGTCGATGTCGGCCTCGATGCTCTCGGTGATCTGGATGTCCAGATCGGTCGCGGCGATCGTCAGCCGGCCGTCCTCGCCGCGCAGGAGCACGTTGGACAGGATCGGGATCGTGTTGCGGCGCTCGACGATCGAGTTGGCGTGGAGCAGTGCCTTCAGCAGTACGGAACGCTCGGTGGTGATCTTCATCTTTTGTCCCCTTTCGTGGGCATGGTCTTTTCCGTGTTGATACAGGACACGCATCCGTCACGTGTCGGGCATGGATTCACGCCGCCTGGCGCAGCGTCAGCAGGTGGTCGACGGCCTCCGTCACCGACGGCAGGCACAGGATGTCCGGACGTCTGCCGCAGAAGGCCCGTCTCGCCTCCCGCCCCACCGGGGCGTCCAGAAGGATGGCGGAGAGCCCCGCGTCGACGACGCGCTCCACTTCGTCCTGGCTGTCGTCGATCAGGAGCGTCGCACCGCTCCTGAGGCATGCGGCGGTCTTGCAGTCCGCGTACGACATCGCGGGATCGCGGCTGCCGACGAAGTGGGCGGGCACTGCGGGGAAGCCGTTCCGGGCCAGCCATCGCCGGGTCGCCTCGGCGACATTGGGGCCCCGCCTCGTCACGTACGCGACCAGCAGGCCGGCATCGTGCAGACGCCATGCGGCATCGACCGCTCCCGGCATGGGAAGCGCGTCGTGCATGACTTCGTCGCGTTCCCAGAACGCGTGATCCATCCGGATCCGCGCGTTGATCTCCGGATCGGCGTGGGCGAGACTGCGGTGATAGATGTAGGTCTGCACGATCTCGTCCACGGGGACGCCGAGATCGTCCGCCAGGACGATCCGGGCCTGTCCGACGAGATCGCACATGACATGGTCGAGATCGCTTGCAATCCTCATCTGCTCTCCTCTGATGGAGCATGGCTCCCTGGTGATCCGTGATCGTATGATCCTAGCAGACCGCGAGTGCGTTTCGCCACCTCGCATGTATCGCTAGGCCCGACTGGAGAACCGCTCGAAGGCAGTCACGCGGGAATGCAGCGCCTCGCGACGGTTGCGGTAGACCTGCTCGCGCAGGAACGTCATCTCGGCGTCTGCCTGCTCCGGCAGGACGTCCATCTGCCAGGCCTTGCGCGGCTCGCGCTCTTCGCCCGTCCAGCGGTATCCGCGCTGCTTGAGGACGTCCTTGGATTCGAACGGCGTGCCGACCGCGCTGATCCTGATCCGCGTGCGCCTGGCGCGTTCGATCAGGAGCGACATCCCGGTGCGACCCGAGCGCGGCATGGTACGCGAGAGCAGCTCGATCGCCGCATGGCAGTCCGAGGTGGCGCGATGCCCGGTGTGGAACTGGCCGCTCTGCAGCAGCAGCAGTCCGAGCTTCATGCCCTCGAAGCCTTCCGCCTTCCAGTCGATCTCGCTCATGGTGCATGCCCAGCACTTGGCCACGAATACCGTCCAGCGGCGTTCGACCATGCGCCGGTCGTAGTCCGCGTTGTGCGCGATCACCAGATCCGCGTCGGCCACGAACGCCTCCACGTCGGCGGCCACGATGGCCTGTCCGGCCACCATGGCGTCGTCGATGCCCGTCAGCGCGGTGATCTCGGGAGTGATCGACGATGTCGGCTGGTCGAAGCAGGAGTAGGTGCCGAGGAGTCCGAGGATATCGCCTTCTGGCGTGTACGCGAATGACACCATGCCGAGCTCGATGATCTCGTCGCGAGCCGCGTCAGCCCCTGTCGCCTCGACGTCGAGCACGACGGCCTTCTTGGCTCCTTCCGGCAGCGATTCGAGCATGGGGCGCTTCACCAGCCGCCGGAGCACCCGATAGTCGGGGTGACGTTCGAGGATCGCGGCCGCCGCCGCCTCGTCCATGCTCATGCGGCCCTGGGGACGTCTGTCACGTCCTCGATCACCTTCTTGCACACGAAGGTGTTGTTCTGTGAATAGACCCCCTCGAGCATGAGGCTCCGGCCGATGTACATGTACGGCACCAGCCGATCGTAGTTTCCGCCGTTCGCGAAGACGTTGAAGGGCATCTCCACGCCTCCCACGACGGTCGTGCATCGAAGCGTCGCGCTCTTGACGCCGTTTTTCTGGTGGCGGTGATCTACTTCCCTGATGGTGAAGACGGCGCGGCTCGAGGGCCTGCGCTGCGCCACCGGCTTGTATCCTGTCATTCGTTCTTTTCCTTGCTGTTGGCTTCTACTGTGACCTGGAGCGACATTGCTCCAGGTCCTCGTCTCGAGGATCGACCCCGTTCGCGATGGCCATCTCCCGGTAGTCCCTGTACAGCGGCAGCCCGCCGCTCCGATCCGTCCGCTCCAGCCGGCCGTTCATGTAGGCCAGCCGCACCGTGAGATTGTGATTGGCTCCCCGCTCCAGGAATCCGGCGCATACCAGAGCGGCGCCTTCGCTCGTGCGGTGACACTGGAACAGACCCCGGTCCATGTCGGCGGCCGTGTGCGCCATCTGTCTGAAGCGCTCCACCGGGAAGACGCCCGTCTCCACGTCGGTCCTCCACGGGCACTCGGCGCATGGTCGCCCCGGCGCGTGAAGCGTCATGCTCTCCGTCTCCGACTGGCCTCGGCCGCCCTTTCCAGGGCTCGGCCCATGGCTTCCAGCGCCCGCTCGGGCTCGTCGGGTCCGATGCCGCCCACCTGGACGATGACGCAGCGGTCCTGCGGATCCGCGCGCGACACGAGATGGGGCTGGTATACGTTGAAGTATATCAGCGCACCCACCTCGAGGCGGTGGTGGCGGTATGCATCCTCGGTCTCGCGCACCAGCAGCATCTGGTCCCCGTCGACGTCGATCACGGCGTTCCAGCAATGCCCCATCCTGTCAGGATACGCGTCGATACCGTGCCGGTCGCTATGGAGGGGCTGGGCCCCCTTCATGCCGAGAACCCAGCAGTCCTCGCCCAGGTCGACGAACCAGGCCCCCTCGCAGTCGTGCGGTCGCTGGTCGCACGCCCAGGCGCCCTTCCATCGGCCCCACTCGACCTCCGACCAGGTCTCCGGGTCGAAGGTGGTCGCGACCGAGGCCGGCAGTCCTTCTACGTAGGAGAACTCGTTCTCCCGATCTATGCTATCGACGTCGACACGCATGGAAGACTCCTGTTTTATCTGTTCGGGGCATTCGTGACGGAGTGGCGCAATTTTCACTCCCGTCCTATAACCCATCCGTAAATCGTCCCAACCATGTCAGGTGAGCTATCGTCATGAACGCTAAGAAAGGCTTCTCGAAGAAGGATCTCGCGGATCAGAACGCGAAGGTCGCCGAACTCGGCAAGGAGGAGAGCAAGCTGCTGTCCGCCATCGAGCGCGGCGAAAAGGCGCTTGCCGACAACCGCGAGAAGCTGAAGGAGACCCAGCGCTCCAAGGCGACGGAGAACGCGACGCTCGAGCAGATGATCCAGAAGGGCATCAGGGCCGCTGCCCGCGGCGAGACCGACCAGCGCGCGGCGCTCATCGCTGCGCTTCTGATGGGCGGCGACGGAGAGCCGCACGTGCCCGCGACGGAGCCGCAGCCGGACCTGAAGCCCGGCACGTCGCGCAGCCAGACGCCGACGCCTACTCCCGCTCCTGCGGAGAATCCGCCGCCGGCATCGGCGTCGGGTGACGAAGAGCAGAACGAAGCCGCCTGAGGATACCAGTGATGAAGAAATCGAAGGTGTCCGCCGAGACGCGCGACAAGACCATCAAGGAAGCGGATCTGGGCATCGCGGGCTGGGCCCTCAAGGCCGTCCGTCGCACCTCCGCGTTCCGCAAGAGGAAGTCAGGCAAGGTGCCGACGGGCGAGATCGCCTATCGGGCCTGCCAGATCCTGCTCGGCCTCGTCGCCTTCATGGTGGTCAAGGGCATCTTCGGCATTCCGCTGAACTTCGTCTCCGGCATGGCTCTGCTCTGCTTCCTCGTGGGCAGCCAGTTCGGAGCCCTGCGCTTCTCGCTCTTTTCCCTGCTGTACTGGGGCATCGTGGGAACCGGTCTCGGGTTCCTCGTCGGCATGTGGCCGCTCAGCCCGTCATGGTGGAGCATCGCGGCCGAGGGCTGGTCCGGCGGCGAGGCCGTTCCCAAGATCGCGATCGGCAGCGGGCTGCTGGCGAGCGTCATCTGGGTCGCGGTGGGGCGGCTGGTCACCAAGGCGGTCGGTCGGGCGTTCTCCGATCGTCTGGAGACTTGGACGTTCGAGCGTAGCCAGGGCGTGCAGAAGCAGCGCGAGCTCGATGTCGAGCTGGAATTCGAGAAGGCCGGCGTAAGCCGGGCCGAGGTCGACGATCTGGCCCGTCGCAACGAATCGGACCGTCGTCGCGCGGTCGTCTTCGGCGGCAGCACGCGGCGCCGTCGCGCCGAGGGCGAGGGCGTCTCCCTGTCTAAGGCCGACGAGCCGGAGGAGGTCTCCGACCCTTCGGAGCGGTCGCAGCGCGTCGCCGATCTGGCGGGGCGTATCGACGAGAAGGACGAGGGCATTCTCGCCGGACTGGCCGCGGGACCCGATCTCGGCGGCATGTTTGCCACGCCGCCGCAGCAGTCGACGACGGATGCGGCGAGCTACGAAGACGACATTCCCGGGCCGTCGGCTAACGCCTCGCAGGCCGACGCGGCGGACGACGACATTCCCGGGCCGTCCGCGAACGCCTCGCGCGCGGTGGTCGTGGACGACGACATCCCCGGGCCGTCGAACGCTCCCCAGATCAGTCCGGCTACCGCGATCAGAGAGATCGCCGACAGGGTGGAGGCCCCGGTTCCGGCTGTCTCCGCACCTAAGATCAATCCGGAGGCATCGCGCGGGCGCAGGCGCATGTCTCGCGAGGACCTGGGTAAGATGATCGACCTGTTCAACATCATGTCGCGCGAGGACAATCTCACGATGTTCGTCAACGCCACCCGCAGCAAGCTGGTGCGGCTCACCGACGAGGACTACGAGGAACTGCGCACGATGGATGGCGGCGAGACGCTTATCACGCTCAGCCAGGACCTCAAGCTCGCCGACCAGTCGCGCGGACGCACGGCCGCCGTCACCGTGCCCGCAGCCGTCGAGGACGATACCGCCAGCAGGAGTGCAGCCGACATGCCCGGCATAGCCAGACAGGTTCCGTCGGAGGCCGGCGCGCTGCTCGTCGACACGATGGAGAACATGCGCATGGCGGCGTCCGGCCGCGTTCCGCTCGGCGTCGTCCCCGCACCTGCGGCGCACGTTCCCGTGGAGGGAGAGATCGAGGACTTCGAGAACGAAGCCGCGTCTGTCACCGTCGATCCGGTCGTGACCGAACCCGTCGCCGTCGAACCCGTCGCTGTCGATCCAGTGAACGCTATCCCCGACGCTCCACAGGCCGTCGTGGCGGACGAAGAGCCCGCCCAGGACGACCGTCCGCACGAGATCAGCGCCGTCACCTCCCGCGGCGAGAGCGTCTCGTTCGACGTCGACATCTCCGAAAACGAAGGCAACGACCCCGAAATGAGGCGCTATCCCACCCCCTACGCCAGCGCGCGTGTTTCCATCCTCAACAATCCGGCTCTGAGCGACGAGCAGAAGATCGAGCGCCTGCGCACTCTGGACCGCTCGCAGGGCGTATCGACGCTCGAGATGTTCGACGGCGACGACTTCGGTGCGCTGCTGAACCTGCAGCCCAAGGTCGTCTCCTCGCTTCGCGCCAAGGTCAAGACGCTGCTGGGGGAGAAGCCCTCGGACATGAACGTCCTGCAGCGTCACTACGAGCGTCGCCTGGAGCTCGTCGAGAAGGACATGTTCGAGCGTCCGCACGAGTATCAGCGCATCCTGCATGCGTTCATGACGGTCGGCGCCGAGATCCAGGATCTGGTCGTACGGCTCGACACGCCGCAGGCGCGCGAGATCATGGAGAACTCGATCCGCCTCGACCCCTGGTTCGAGCGCAACCTGACCGGCCTCCGGGCGGGTTCGCTGAAGGCACCGCTTCCGCGTCCGCTTCCCGGACCGGGCGTGCTCGATCGGTTCTCCGGCACCGTCGACGCGGCGATGCGCGGTGCGGGCTTCGCCGGCCGCCCCCAGGCCCCACGGTCGACCGACGAGGCGCCACGTGCCTCCGAGGCCATCATCGACATGGAACCGCGTCCGGCGGTCCAGCCCCAGGCGGTCGCCGCCGTACCGGTTTCCGAGGTTCGTTCGGGCGGACGACGCTTCGAGAAGGGCGTCGACGCCCAGTGGGCACCGGATGCCCCGCACGGCTCCGATCTCTACAACAAGGAGATGGCCGAGCACTTCTCCATGATCGTCAGGCGCAACGACGCGCAGAACGCCACCGCCGAGCGCGAGGCGAACGAGTCGGCCGAGCGCGATCGTCGCGAGGAGAGCGCGCGTGCGCAGCGCCAGCGTGAGGAGGAAGACCGGCTTGCCCGTGCGAAGGCCGAGACGGACCGCGAGCGTCGCGAGGCCGAGTTCTTCGCTACGCTGCCCAAGTCGGAGGGAGGCCCCTTCGTTAAGCACCTGCCCGCGCGCTTCATGGTCGATAGGATCATGGCCGCGATCACGGGCATCGTCGACGGACATGTCATCGTCTCGCGCCTGCATCACGAATACGTGACGCAGAAGATCGCCTTCCTGAACGACTGGGAAGCCAGCAAGGGCTCCCAGCCTGACGCGATCGACGAGCTGTCCGCTCCCGGCCAGCGCCTGCAGGCTGAGGTCGCCGTTCGCAACGGGGACCTCGCGCGCGACCTGCTCATGCATGTCGCCGAGGCCTGTGGACTTCCGCGGGACGCGGTGCACGACGAGATCCTCGCTCGTCTCGCCGACGACGAGGAGCAGGAGTTCGTCCGACGCGTCGAGACCGTCCGGGCTCGCGGCGAGGAGCTTCGCGGCCTCGTTTCGGCGCTCGACCACCGGGAGAAGGCAGCGCTCGCAGAAGCGGCCCGCGAGGAGGCTCGTCGGCAGATCGGCGAGGCGAGGGCTGATGTCACGGCCAGCGGAGAACGCGTCCAGCAGCTCGAGACCGATCTGAAGGATCGTGCCGAGGAGGTCGACCAGCTGCGGGCCGACGCCAGCGAGGCCACCGCCCGAGCCGCCGCCGCCGAGGCTGCTGCGGTCCAGAGCCAGCAGGCGGCTGATGCCGCGATCCGGGCTGCTGCGGAGAGAGTGCGCGAGCTCGAGGCCCGCATCGCCACTACCGCCGCTCCGGTCGCGTCCGAAGATGCACCGGTCGACGAGGAGGCCGAGAGCCTGCGCCAGTTCGATGCCTTTGTCGTCGAGCATCTCACTCCTCTTGATGTGCAGGCCGATCTGCGCGCCTATACGACGAGAGTCGACACGCGGCTCCTCGTCGTCGTCGACCTTCCCGAGTCGATGGCGACCGAGAACGAGATGACCGTGGGCGGCCGTCGCCTGTCGCTCGTCGAGGGCCTGAAGCGTACCGTGATGCGTCCGGCGCTGAACAGTGACCCGATGATCGACTCGTTCGAGGTCACGATCGTCACCAACGTGCCTCTTCCGGAGGACGTCACGGGCGAGAACCTGGATCTCGACGAGACGGTCGTCGTCGTCTGCGCACGCGACGCCAAGGAGCTGCATCGCAGCCTTCGCGGCTATGGGGTCCTCTGATGCTGGCACTTCTCGCACTGGCTGCGGCCGCCGCATCGCCGCAGCCCGAGATGGCGCTGCGGTGCGCAGTGGTCGAGGGCGCGCCCCTTCTCGCCCGCAACGCGGCCACGCTCGGAGGAAGGCTGACCGGCGGACCGGCGCCTGCCCCCGTCATGAGGCCCCTGCCCCAGATGATGGTCGACGGATGGTCGGTCGAGGCCATGCCTATCGCGCAGGCGCTGGGCCAGCTCGGTCCGGATGCAGGCTTCGTCGTCGAGGCGGATGCGGGGCTGTCCCCGGTTTCGTGGAAGGGCGGGGCTACGCCGCTTCCTTCGCTGGTCGCCCGTCTGGCCCAGTCCGCCGGGGGTGTCCCTTCGTTCGACGGGCGCGTTCTTCGCATTTCCAGGCCCGTCACTCCCGCACCGTGGCGCTTCGAGCGTCCGGCTGGACGCGACGCCACCCTTGCGCTGCTCGACGCGCTGCGCGGGTACGGTGCCACCGAGGTCGCCCTGTCGGCGGACGCGGTGACCTTTCAGGCATCGTCCCCCGTGGTCGCCCGCATCCGCAAGGGGCTGACGGCCGCGAGCAGCGTGATCGCCTTCGACGTATGGACATACCGAATTCCCGCCACCAGGACGGTGGACTGGAAGTCGCTCGATACCGTAGCACCGGTATCGGAACGTCACCCTGTCGGCAGCGGCGGCCGCTTCGTGGTCGGCTACGTCACGTCCGACGCGATCGCGACGTTCCTCGGCGGCCCGACGTCTGCCACGGCTTTGGGCAGCCAGACGGTCGCCGGTCCGCAGGGATGGGCCATGGAGGTACCGCTGACCCAGTGCGCTGCGACCCCCGGCATCGCGGGTTCGGCGATGCTGAAGCCTGCATGGTCGGGCCAGACGATGAGCGTGGAGATCTCCGGAACCGCACTCGATGCCGGACGCGTCGACGCCGTGGCACCCGGATCTTCCTTGATCGTCACTGGCCCGTCGGCCGGTGGATCGCGCATCGTTGCGCTCATCCGGCCCAGGGTCCTCGTCGCACGCTGATCAGGATGTGATCTCGACGATCGCATCCCGACATGTGACCCGGACACGGTCGGCGATCTCGAACATGCCGATGTCGGCCCAGCGGACGTCGCGTTCCACCGCGGCGGAGCGGAAGCCGTCCTCGTCTATGGTCAGGCCTTCGCCCGAGCGCGACCGGCCATCCGGCGACCGTACCGTCACGCTTGCGATCCGCCCCTCCATCGAGGCGATCTTCTTCACGCTGCCGATGGCGTCCGTGAGCGCCTCGCGGAAGTGGCGTCCGGGCTCCATGTCGTCGTCGCGCGCGATCATTCCGAACGAGCGATCCCTGCCCGAAGCGTAGCAGAAGGCCGTCTGGCGGAATGCCGTCGGGGGCTGCGGCGGCATCCGGAAGTGGTCCGGTGCGCCTGCGACCACCATCAGCGTGTCGTCGAACGGTATGAAGAGCGGCGTACCCGCGACGGCAAGTCCCGCAGGTCCCACCAGAAGCTCGTCCGTACCGACGATCGCGGTAGTTCCCCCGATCCTGACCACATAGCGGGTACCCAGTTCGATCACCTCCTCGAGAGCGCTCAGAAACTCGCCCGTACGTACCGTTCCCGATGCCCGGAGGAAGGGTATCGCCTGCATGAGAAAGCTCGTCATCTGTTTATTTCCCTCTGGTTGCGTTTCCGGTTTTAGGCGTTCCATCCTATAACCAGGGCATGAAGCTGTTCGGGTGGATACTGGCGGCCCTGCTGCTCGTCGGCGCAGGGATCGCCGAATGGCGTCTGCTGGGCGACATCGGCTCGCCGCTGCGTGGTTCAGGCGCTCGCGATGCACGTGCCGTCCCCTACGCCATATCTCTTTCTGGCAGGGCTCTCCAGAGTCGGGTCAAGGAGGAGCTGACCGCGATCAACACCGCGCGAATGGCCATGATCGACAGAGGTCTGGGGGATGCGATCGTTGTGGAGGGCGTGACCTACGAGCGCAACGGCGGCGTCGTGCGCGCCCAGGGCAAGGTCCGGGATCTCGGTAGCGGCCGGCGCGTGCTCGCCGTCATGGACGCCTACGACGCCGATATGGGATATCTGACGAGCGCCGCCATTCCCGTGCAGACGACCAAGGGCACGCCCGCGGCATTCGCGGTGGCCATGCCCGACAGGGTCGATCTCTCCACCCTGTCGTTCAGGGTGCTGTCCGAAGCGGACAAGTCTGAGATCCTCTCGCTCACCGAGCGCGATCTCCAGAAGCGCCGCTCCGACGTCGAGGACCGCGCCACCCTGCTGCTCGACGATGCCGTCCAGCCGATCGATCTGCAGGAGGCCGAGGAACGGCTTAGGCGTCTTGGATACGTCACGTCTCCGTCCGACGTGACCGTCGGAGAACCAGCGATGAAGGTCGTGTTCGCCCGGTTCAGGAAGGACCATGGCCTGCCGCGCTCCTCGGGCGTCGATCTCGAGACCTTCCTGGCGATCAGGCTGGTGTCGGCCGAATTCAAGCCGACGTACCGCGCCGCTCTTTGACGGTAGCGGAGGGCGAATACCGCTGGTATCATCGGTTTTCGGATAGGAGACAGGTCGAGATGAGCATTTTCGGTGGACGTACGCAGACGCAGCCCGGACCGTCGGCGACCGAGCTTGCCAGAATCGTACCGTCGGGCTCCGACGAGACGATGGACGAGGCCGGCATCACCGCCCGCGCCTCCGACAGGGTCCTGCGCAGCCGGTTCGCTGCCGTCTGGCCCAAGACCTTCGAGATTCCCGCCGATCCCGACAGGCGGGTCGGTGCCGTCCACGACGCCATGATCGCCCAGGAGCGCGAGGAGACTGCCGACATCGCAAGGCGTGCGGACCGCATCGCTGCTCTTCCTCCTGCCGAGATGATCCGGTCCTTCGGCATCGAGGCTCTTCCGGTCGATCCCGTATCCCGCGGCGAGGCGACGGTCGAGATGGCGATGCGCGACGTCCCGGGCTTCGAGTCGCCCCGTGTCGCGGCCGAGCGGGCGCTTGCGAAGGCGCGTTCCGTCCGGGAGGCGCTCTCGCTGGATCGAACCGACGCGGAACGCTTCAAGGACGTCTCTCCGCTCGCCCGACTGACCTGGAAGCACGTGCCTGACATGGCGGCGCGGTTCGGCGTTCCGATCCGCGCAGGCGAAGGCTATTCCTCCGGTGACGCCGAGCATGGCGATACGGGTCTTGCAATCCACAACTCGGGAGCGGATTCGCGTGCCGCGAGCAAGGTGAGGAACGGCTTCTCGCAGTCCGTCAACCGGGATATCGACGCTCTTATCGGTCCGCAGGGATCGGGCGGAATGTTCGATCGCGTGATCGACGAGGCCGCACAGCGCGAACGCCGTCTCTCGCATCAGTCGACTCCGGCCCGCAAGCCCGGTCGCGACATGTCCGCAGCGGCCTTCCTGTCGGGAATGATCAGCCGCTAGATCTGGCGAGCAGCTCCTTCATCGCCTCGTCCATGTCCGCACCCCAGACGCTTATCCTTCGCGTAGGCTCGGACAGGACGAGACGCACCTGCCCCTTGCCCGAAAGAGGCACGTCCACGATCAGTCTGGATCCGTGCGGCGCCATATTCGACAGCACCGCGGCGATGTCCACGGTCTTCTCTCCGGCCTTCCTGACCGACGCCGGACTTGTCTTCTTCTTCCCGTTCTTCCTGGTGGCGGCTTCGTCCATGTCGCTGACGGGTCCCTCTGCTTGATAGGATTGTTTCCGATGGATCCCACGCTTCGCGCCAGAACCGTACTTTTCGCGTCGACCACGAGCGCCCTGATGTTCGGTCTGACCGTCATCGAGAGGGGCGCCACGGTCGATCCCGGCGTCTCCGGGTTCGCCGCGATGGCCCTGATGGCCGGCGGCCTCTTCCTGGAGCGTGCGCTGGTCGCTGCCTACCGAGGGACGCTCGTCCGCGCCGATGCGGCGCTGGCGGGTCTTCTCTTCGGTTTTCCGCTGTCGTTCTTCATGGTCCAGACCCGTGCCGCCGTGGCATCGGGAAACGCTCCTCTGGCTGTCGGAGCGGAGCGCGTGGTCGGCACCGTCGGCGTCGTCATGGTGATCGTCGCCGTCGTCGGCGCCTGGCGCCGGCGGAAGGCTCAGAGGATGTAGGATTCCTTGGTGCGGCCATGCCCGTCGTAGGCGATGGCGCGAATGCCTCGACGTCCGTCGATCTCCTCGAACAGCTCCGCCATCTCGCGTTCGACGGGCACGGAGAACATCGCGATCTGCGAGGCTCCGATCCTGCGCATCGAGATGAGCTTGAAGCTGGGGCACATGTCCTCACAGCTGACCGGAAGACACCGCGGCCCCTGGAGGTTGCCCATGATCAGGAGCGTCGTGGTGCGGGTCTCCTCCGCCACGCTGCGCGCGATCCTGCGGTCGAGCAGCCCCAGAAGGCCGTCGTCGAAGCCGACGTCGGCAATTGGGGCGCTTCCGAGGAGCGCGTCGATGTCGAGACCGATGTCGTCCATGTTGCTTCCGGCAATATCGGAGCTCTGCGCGTTCTTGTCCAGCGCGTGGCCGGTGGAGGCGGCGTGTCGCCGTCCGGGTCCGGATCCCATGCAGTGCATGACGCCTCCGCCGGATCGGATCGCGATGACGTTCGCTCCCATGCTTCCGGTTTCGTCCTGAGAGGGGAACCGGCGAGGTCCCGTCTCCGCATGGTTTGTCTGGGGAGCGTCCATGGTATGGGATTATAGGACGCTTAACCAAATAGTCACAAGCCCATCATTCAATGGTCATGTCAGCCTGGAATGACGGACCGGCTGATGCGGTCCACCCAGCGTCGGGCGAATGCCGGGAGGTACATGGGCTTGTACCATGGGCCGAAGGGCAGAGCGTACCACGGGACCGTCAGCAGCCGTGACAACGGCCTGACCTCGTCGGGATGCCTGTCGGCGATCTCCTCGAGAACCTCCATCGCGTGATATCGCGTCTGGCTGACGATGTACCATGTCAGGGCGGCGAGGATCGCCCACAGGACCAGATAGGCCAGCATGGTCGACAGGAACTGCCGCGGATTCTGCATGACGATGGCGACGGGGAGCCAGATCGCCAGGCCGACGGCAAGAGCGATCGTGCTGTTCCTGATCTTGACGATGGTGCGGCTTCGCTGCGCGACCTCGGGCGATATGGAATCGCGTTCCTTGCGCACCAGGTCGGCGGCGGGCTTCATTTCCGGAGGGAAGAGGTGGACCATGGCTGGGGCTTTCTGGAGAACGACAGATACAGTGGATGCTCGGGATGGCCCGAGGCGACGGTCCCGAGGCAGTGCATGGCGATACCGCGAGCCTCGAGGCGCCTTGCGAGGGTGGGTGCCCTGCCGAGATGGTCGCCGTTGGCTCCCCACCCGCAGATGACGATGGCCGCCTCGTCGACCGCCAGATCGACGGCAAGGTCGTTTGCCGGACCGACGGGATCGGCTGCCTGACGCATATCCCGGGGGAGCGTGTCCCGCCAGGCGAACGCGTTGACGACTATCAGTCCGTCATAGCCCAGCCGGCACGCCCTCGTCGTGATGCGGTCGACGGTGTTGTCGTCGTCGAGGTGCGTCGCGGTGCTGGGATTGAGCATGACGGCGACGAGATAGCGTCCGCCCTTGCCCCATATCCTCCAGAGCATGTATCGATAGAGCGAGCTCTCGATGTCAGCTCCCTCGCCGACAGGCCCGAAGACCGCTCCCTGCACGCTCTCGTCAAGCAGCTGGAGCTCGCGCAGCACGAGACCGGGGAAGGCATCCAGGAGAGCGGCGACGCCGGCGGGGCGCATCATCGTGGCGCACCGGACGGCCTGTCGAGCACGGACACGTGCACGCGTGACGTCGCGCCCTGACGGACCAGTACGATCATCCTGATCCCGTCGCGAGCCAGATCGCGGGGCCTGTCGAGATCGCTCCAGGTGATGACGGTCTCGTCGCCGGCGGTGATGTCGACGGCGTCGCCGTAGCGCGCGGCGATGTCCGCACGCGCATTTCCTGCGGTGACTAGCGTGTAGCCCCGGGGCGAAGTGCCTTCGTAGTGGCAGATCCCCGCGACGTATCCGGAGGGCACGCTCCTCATAGGCTGTTGGCCGCTGACGGCCGCCGCCAGTAGCGGGCAGAGCAGGATGGGATTCACTTGGCGTTCTCTCCTCTGTCTCAGTCCATGTCGATCGACAGGGCGCTGTCGTGCACCTCAGCCTCGAGTCCCTCGCCGACGAGAGCGTCGCATACCGCATTCACGCAGCCGCCGTCATCGTCGTCGTGGTACCATGCTCCGGTGACCAAGGCACGCCGCACTCCCGTGGCGACGACATGGTCCCGGACCTGAGGCACCCAGTCGACCCCGTCATAGTCATCCTGTCCGTCGCCTGCCAGCAGCCTCGTGGCACGAGACGATGCCGCAGCGCGTGCCAGCGCATCGGCGATGGCACGGGCGAGCGACGGATATGCGACGATCTCGTCGGACAGATCGCTGTCGACCACTACCAGAGGGCCCTCCCAGGAGTCCAGCGTCCGGACGAGCATCGCCCGTTCGGAATCGGCGTAGGGACGTCCATGGTGGAAGTTGGCTGATCCGCAGGCGCTTCCCGGGTGCACGAGCACCAGTATGCGGTCTTCTTTCATGTGGTGTCTCCCGTTCTCCGCTCAGCGGGACAGGCCGACACCCATGCCCTGCTCGTGCGCGAGATGCTGAGGAATTATGTTGCGGTAGCCATAGCGGACGCGTTCGCCGACCTCGTAGGGCTCGAAGGCGAGCATCTGCCCGAGCCTGATGGACGAGACCGCTTTCTGGTCGAACGCCGCGAGGCACACTCCGTCGGGATGCCGGGCGCTCGGATAGAGGATTCCGTCCCAGCCTCCGGTCCGTGCCAGCCTGGCAAGCTCGCGTCCGGCCTCGTAGGATTCCGACGGGTCGGGAATCAGCGCCGGCGTATCCGCCTCGCGCAGATCCAGGAAGCTGCCGCGCATGTCTGCCAGTACCGCTCGGTAGGCGCGGGTACGATCGAAGTGCGGTGCGCCGGCAGGATTCTCCAGATGCCACTGGATCTCGGCGATGCTCGCCGGCAGCGTCGTGCCGGCGTAGTATACCCCGTCGTCTCCGGGCGCGTTGAATCGGTTTAGCTGACGCCTTGACGCCTCGAACGAGTACAGGACCCGCTGCGCGATGACGCCGTTGACCGGTACCTGTATCCGTTCGGACGGGGACAGCCCCTCCTCGACGATGTTTCCGAGCGAGAACGGCGGTCCCGTGATGAGGCGGTCTCCGTCCACGAGCTTCAGGCGCGGCTGCAGGATCGCGGCAGGGATGAGCCTGACCGTCGTCTGCCTTGTCAGCTCGACCGTACGCGAGCCCGGAGCCTCCTTCAGCCCATCCATGCTTCGGCGACTTCCAGGATTCGAGAGGTGCCGTCGGTGTCTCCGAGCAGCAGATCGCGGGCCGACCGTCCTTCCAGCCCCGGCAGGGACGTACGGAACCAGTCAGCCATGCGTGCGGGAGAGTAGCCGTCGAGTAGAAGCGACTGCGCGGCGACGAGCCTGTCGATCTGCGCCGCCCTGACGCTCCCGACCAGAATAGGGGACCCATCGCGAACGGCGTCGACCGTCTGCGCGGTCAGCCCGAACTGCCTGGCCAGCGAATCGTCGTCGACGACGTCGGACTCGAGCATCCATCGCAGCGCAACGGAGCGCGCGATAGCGGCCTGTCGAACGTCCGTATATCCAATTGATGCGTCCATGGTGGAATTGTCTCCCATATCCATGCGGGAAGCCAGCGCTTTCGCTCAGGCGAAGATGTAGTCGTTGCCGGTTTGCGGTCCTGTCGTCTTCGGCTTCCGGCCCAGGCTGCGGGCTTCCCGCGCCTGGCGCCGTTCGCCGGACTCGATCATGCGCTGGCGGATCTGGACCGTCCTGTCGATGATGCCCGCGGCGTCGTTCACCACGAGCTCGATGCCATGCAGCCGCGCGACCTCGGTCCGGATTCCCGCCATGACGGTCGCCATGCCGTAGTCGGGGACTACCGGCAGCTCGTTGTTCCGGAAGCGCATCTCCGGCGGTATGGCGGCCTCGATGGTGCGTCGCTCGGTCGCCAGCGTCCTGGCCGATGCGAGAGCGGTGGCGAGAGCAGGGTCGAGAAGATGCGGCGCTATGTCGCCGAGCCAGCGCGTCGGCTGGAAGGAGAATCCGTACGACGCCTCCATGCCGACCTGCAGCCGGTACAGGTCCTGGTTCTGCTCCGCCGCCGCCGAGACCGAGAGGTCGTTGAGGCTTCCCAGCACGCAGTATGCGCAGCTGAGACGCGTGCTGCCCAGGGCATACGCCTCGTGCAGCGGAATCTTCTCGCGGGCATGCAGATCGAAGACGTCCTGCGTCGACCAGGCTGCGATCGGATTCCATACCACGGCGCGATGCTTCAGTCTCTGCTGGAGGTCCTTGTCGTCGCCCGAGATCGGCGTGTTCTTGCGCCCCGAGCTCTCCTCGCGTCGCAGGCCGATTATGCTGACCACAGGTGCGCCGAGCTTCTTCTTGAAGCCGTCGAGGGGCACCTTCTTCAGCTCCTTCCTGCAGAAGAGCAGTCCCGATGCGGACCATGGCCCGAAGTGCCGCACGGTCTCGTATTCGGCATAGCGGATGCGTCCCAGATCGCCTCGTCGCTGCCATCTGGAGATCATGTCGTGCGTCGGATTGCGAACCACCTCCAGCGGCACGCCGAGACTGTCGCACACCGCCTGGGCATGTGCATGCGTGGACCGCCATTCGGCCCGGCCGAGATCCGCGTGAAGGGCCAGACGGCGCTCGCGCGGATGCCCGATCGCGTCCAGCATGGGAATGGTCGCCGCCATCGCGGCGGAGCTGTCCTTGCCGCCGCTGACCGACCACACTGCCCACGCCCCGCTCCTGAGCAGGCTCTCGACTTCCGACGTCCATTCGGCCTGCATCTGATTTTCCCTTCCGTAATCTCTATCGGGCGGATTTCAGGCGGTCGATCTGCTCCATGATCCCGTCCACGCTGCCGATGCGCGCCACCTCGGCGATCACCTCGTCGCATACGCCGCGCAGTGCGGCCACTGCGACGTACAGCCGGGCAAGCGCGGCCTGCGCGACGTAGCGGTCGTGCTCGAGATCGAACGCATACGACACGTCGTCGGGAACGGGGCAGATTCCGACCCAGACGTTCAGCCGGAGCACGTCGTCGGCATCGCTGAACGGACCGTACGTGCCCCATTCGCCCTGGAACGCGAAGTTCCAGCCGTCGCGCGAGACGCGGCCATTGACCGAGTGCCAGCGCCGGTAGTCCCGGGTCTCACCCTCGGAGATGCGCACGTTCTCCGACGTTTCTCCGAGACCGCCCAGATGATCGAATTCAACCTTCGAGATGAACCCGTCCATCAGCGGGTCGGGCGTGCCGATCGCACCGTCGCTGCAGTCCAGCGATTCGAACAGATTGACGACGGCCTCGCGGGCCAGGACGGTATCGGTCATGAGCGGTATTCCTCGGTTTTGATTTCGTGGGTGTGATCCGGCGATGAGACGACCGCCAGGGCTTTTCGGATGGGAGATTTTATCCTAAAAGAGCGACACAAGGAGATTTCCCATGCTCGTCGCCGTTCTCATGATGCTCGCCGCTCCCGAACAGGCCTCGGCCGACTGCGCTTCGGCGACGCCGCGCGGTCCTGACTTCATGGCCATGATCTCGGGTGGCTCCAAGCCGCGTCCGGCACCTCGTCGGCGCGATCCGATGGGCAGCACGATCGTCGACCCGCCGGTTCGTCACGAGCCGATCATGCCCGGTACGCTGGCCGCTAACGCAACCCCTATCGAATTCCCATCGGATCGTGCGGTGGCGGATACGAAGGCCGACGCCGATCAGATCGCTCGCAACGAGGCGGCAGGAATCTGCAACGCGGGCAAGCATTCCGGCTGATCTCGGCCGACCAGCGACGATGGCCGGGCGGCCCGGAAGGCTAGTCCTTCCGGGCCGCCTTTCTGTCTCTGGCCGCGATGGCGCCGAGATCCGACGGCGTCGGGATGAACTGATGCTGGTGCAGGTCTCCGACGCAGAGCCATCCGAGCAGCATGTCTCCCTGATGGTAGAGCGGGCCTTCCCGCCCCTCCTGCCGCTGCTCCTGGGTCGCGGCGACGCTCTGGTGCTGGAGCGGCTTCAGCCCGAGCACCTTCAGCACCGCGGTCATGGCGGCGATCGCCACGTGCTCCTGCGTGAGGCGTTCGTATACGGACTGCGCCGCGTCCCGATCGACGCTCCGGAAGACGCAGTCGCCGTATGTCGTCGATCGAGTGTCGCGGAAGTCGCGCACCTGATGCGGTACCGGATCGTCGTATGAGCTGTAGTCGAACAGGCCATAGGGACCTTCCCGGTCGGGATGCATGGCGTCCTCGATGGCGTCGTGGACGGTCTTCAGCCTCTGGTCGAAGTCGGAGACGTCCATGTCGTGCGCCGGTATGCGTTCATTCATCGCAGGAGTCCCCGTATCTGGCGGAGATGCTATGGCAGTCGACATGAATAGGCAAGTATTGGCAGGGGCGATCGGATTCGAACCGATGGCCTTCGGTTTTGGAGACCGACGCTCTAACCAGCTGAGCTACGCCCCTGCAGGAAAACGAAGAAGATCATTCGTTGGCGGTGAGCATTCGGGATCGAACCGAAGACCTCTGGATTTGGAGTCCAGCGCTACTACCAGCTGAGCTATGCTCCCGCTATACGAAATGATGCTGTGGTGGCGGTGGCAGGTTTCGAACCTGCGACCTTGGGATTATGATTCCCCTGCTCTACCGCTGAGCTACACCGCCGGGTGGAAGGATACGTCGATGGTGCTCCAGGAGAGAGTCGAACTCCCGACCTTCCGTTTACAAAACGGCTGCTCTACCAGGCTGAGCTACAAGAGCTTATCGACGAAACTGATGCACGCGCTCCGAACGCACGTGCGGGACCGGCTCAGAAGAGCCGTGTGGTCATTCGCCAGAGGTGGGCGTTCGTCGTCATGTCGAGAACGATACTTCGACTTTTCGCTTTCCGCAACGAATTTTTACGCCGCGAACGCCAGCGGGTACTGATCGTCCGATGCGATGCGCATCTCGACCACCTCGCCGGTCTCCTCCGCCACGTTGACGACGCTGCCGTGGAAGTACGAGTTGACGTATCCGCAGATGTCGGAAGGGGAGGAGCTGGCCGCGATGAGCGTGCCGTCCTCCGGACGCAGCGTCACCTCGGCGATTGCGTCGCCGTCGAAGTGCGTGCCGTTGATCGGCCCGTGTGCGCTGAGGCGGGCGTTGCGCAGCACGATCGGACGGGTGGTGTCCAGGGCGAGCAGTTCCGAGATCGGCACCTGCACGTAGAAGGCGAGGTAGAAGTAGCTCGAGCTTGCGTTCTCCATGATCGTCATGATCTCGCCAGGCGTCGCCAGCGTCCGCGGCAGAGGCTGCAGCGTCGGATCAAGGCCCTGCCGCGCCTCCTTCACGTTGCCGGAGAAGCGTCGGAAATCGCCGATGCCGTAGCCGAGCCGCGAGAGCGCGAACTGCAGCGGGTGGTCGACGTTCGCCGACGCCGCCTCGCTCGACCCGTACTCGGTCGTGATCATGGCGTCCTCCATGGACGCGTACTTCGGCGCGAGGAGGAACAGGATCTCGGCGCGGTCGCCGGACTGGATCATGTCCTCGACGCTGCTGTCGTCCTTCTCCTCGAGATGTTCGATGAGTGCGGTCTCCAGCGCCTCCCGCCACTCGTGCTCGTCGAAGTCGGCGCCCACGTCCGCGGCAAGGCCGCCGAGAGCGCTCAGCGCGGAGTCGATCTCGTCGCTCTGCTCCGACACCGATTCGTAGGCCTCGCGCGCCGATCCGTAGGCCTCCTCGAGCGCATTGTAGCGCTCGCAGTGTTCCGTGGTCGCGAGCATGCTCTGCGCCAGCTCGTTGCCCTGCTTGAGGTCGAGACCGTTGTCGCTCCGGTCGAGGTAGAAGGCGCTGTGGTACATGTTTCGCCCGATCACCTCCAGGCCCGCCTTGCCGCGAGGGCCGCTGAGGAACGCGTCCACGTCGAGCAGCTCGTCGAAGGTGACCGCGAACGTCGTCCCGCGCCAGCCGCCGCCGACGCTGCATTCGAGAGGGGCCGGCACCGACACGGCTGCGGCGCACCTGACGATCGCATCGGCCTCGTCCGGGTCGAGCCGGGCGGCCAGATCTGCCAGGGCCTCGAGATCAGGCGTATCCGGCATGGCGTAGGGGTTCTTGAGAAGCTCCCTGTTGCGCAGGCCTCGCGCAGCGGCGATCAGGTCGTAGATCTGGGTGCGGCGTGCGAGGACGCCCACGTTGTCGAGTGCCGACTTCAGACGGTCGGCGGTCTTGCGGTCCTGGATCTTCATGACGGTCTCCGTTGTTCCGGTCGGGCATGGTCGGACGATGTCCGGCGAGTGCGCGCGTTGCTCCGCCCGACCGGCCCGTGGAGGCGGTCGGATGATGGTGCATGTCTCGAGATGTTCTGCGAACGTCTTCGTGCGGATCTCCCGTGACGCCGGTGGCGTCGCGCGCGAGTGGCTCCGCAGGGCCTTGGCCGAGGCCGGAGGAACCGTCCCATCGGGGGCGGCTCGTCGGGCATCGGCCGGCGGGGAAGACCCCGCCGGTCGGTGTTCAGGGAATGCTGGAGTCGATCTGGCTCATGCGCATGAGCGTCGCGACGACCAGGTTGGAGGCCACCGTCTCGCGGTGACCTTCGGGTACGCGGCCGATCATCGGGGATTCCAGCATCTGCGCATACATGGCCGCCACGTCGTCGGTGGCCTGCAGCGCGATTGTCTTCAGCATGTCCTTCATTTCGTACTCCGTGTCCGGACGTCGGGGCGGCATACGTGCGATGCCGCCCCTCCAACGTCAGCGGATGGAGTAGAGACGCTTCAGGGCATCGATGTCCAGCTCGAGATCGCAGTGCCCGTTCCACAGGTTCCAGGCATCCTTGTTCGCCAGACCCGATTCGGCGAGCCGCATCATCTGCTGCTCGTCGCGGTCGCCCATGAGATACGACTGCGCCCATGCCCTGCCCTCGAGCAGCACGTCGAACGTCGCATCCCACCGGTTCTCGAAGTGCGGAAAGGTCTCGAATCCGGCTAGGACGCGGACGAGTCCGTCGCGCAGATCCTCCGGGCACAGGAGCCACTGCATGGCCGTCATGAGATCGTCGGCGCCCTGGAATGCCATGACGGTCTCCATGGGGACGAACACGTCGACGGAATGCGCATAGTCGGTCGCATCGGGGTACGTCCTGACCGATCCTCCGATCGCCTCGACGAGGGGCGTCAGATCGCGGACATAGGCCTCGAGACGACGATAGGCCTCGTCACGCTCGCCCTCGCCGAAGTCGAACTCGACAGCCGGCACCATCCACTTCGTGTCCTTCCAGAGACACGACTGTCCGAGCCTGATCTCGATCCCGTCGAGTCCGTCGATCTTCACGAACTTTCCGCATCCATCGTTGCAGTCCATCCAGGAACCGGGCTGAAGCCGCTCGAACTCGTCGGATGTCAGCGGCAGCCACTCGTTCTTTCCGTCCCCCCTGTCGTAGTCCAGTCCGAGGTTCTCGAGCTGGTCCCGTGTCACGTCGTAGATGACGTCGCCCTCGACGTCGGTCAGCCAGACCGGCTCGTCACGTCCCGCAGCCGTCTGCCGTACGGGCGTACCGGGCGCCGGATTCCCTGAGATGGACATGAGGATCTCGGCCGCTTCCGCCATGGCCGACTTGGCATCGGCCATTTCGCTCACCGCCTCGGCGTCGCGGCGAGCAGGCGCATCCGTATCCCAGATGTCCGCAGCAAGACCTTCCTTCAGCCTCTGGGCCACGGAATGTGCGTCGAGCCGCGGGTGCAGGTCCACCCTGGACAAGGTCGCCGTCGTGGTCTCCATCTGCATCGGGCTGCTGCCGTCTACCACCTCCTCGCGGCGCTCCAGCGAGTAGGCGGGCTCGTCTTCCCCGGCGTGTGCAGCGTAGAACATCTCGATGACCTGGGTGTCGGGAAGCAGCCGAGGATCCAGATCTCCTCCCGACCTATCGGCCAGCGATCCCCAGTTGCCACGGCAGTGGTCCGCCACGATCCGGTCGAGGCTGACGGGATCGGTGCTGAAGCGCACCTCGTCGACATGTTCCGTGCGCATGATCGCGACATGCATGACGTTCGACCGCGTCTCCCCTCCGTCAGTTGGATCGAGCGGACGGGCGCTCTCCACCGCGTCGATCGCAGCCTGGAGATCGGTCGTCCAGAGGTTCTCCTCGGAATCGTAGATGCCGTCGTCGACGCCCGTCTCGGCGTCCTCCAGATGGCTGCTGGCGGCTCCGACGACCCTGTCGAGGGCCTCGCGGCTGACGAGAACGAACCGCGACGCGTCATATGCCGGAGCCCGGTAGACTGCCTTGGGCTGCGAGTGGGTGGTGCCGTAGAGACCCCTTGCCCGGATCACTGCGGCGTTGACGGCGTCGAGTGTTTCCTGCGTCGACTGGATGTCATCCGACGACATCGAGTCGTCCTCGAGATTGTCGTGCAGAGCATCGGCGTTGGCGTCGGCCGCTTCCGCGAGAGTGCTCAGCGTATCGAGATCGATGATCACGCTTCCTGCCGGGATGCCATGGCCATGTGACGTATCGGCATCCTGCCGGACGACGACGCTTGGCATGTCGGCGTCGAGGTCGGGCAGCGTGACCAGCCCACCGTACGGAGTGATGCCGATCGTCCCTAGCCGGTCGCGATCCTGGGTCTGCCCGATGGCGTACGTACGTCCTTCTCCGTCCCGGAGCACGACGAGGGGCGTTCCGTCGTCCAGATCCAGCCGGCCTGCGGCCACGGCGGGTGCGGGTGCGAGATCGCCGGCACGTGCAGCTGCCTGGAACTCGTTCGAGTTGTGGTAGCCGAACGCGGCGGCCACGATCTCGATGATCCTGCTGCGGCGGATGTCGATCCCCTGCGCCTTGAGCGCGCGAGCGAGACGGTCCACGTGGACCGGTGCTGAAGTCTTCATTTTCCATTCTCCGATGGCGACACGGCTCTTGGAGTGCGGGGGTCCCTCTGACCGCATGGCCGGCCGCCGTCGGTGAACGGTGGGTTGATCGGTTGCATGCGTGCGTTTTCCGGAGGTTCGCCTGAGGCCTGCGGGCCTCGCCGACGTGTGTCGGCTGGGACCGGCGCGCTTTCCGGGGCGCGGAAGCCTTGCGGCTTCCTCGTCGCAGTCGTCGTAGGGACGGCTGCGACGAGGAGGTCGCGGGGAAGGCTCTCGCCTTCCCCTTCGTTCTAGCTGTAGCGCTTGTCGTGCAGTCGGTGGTTCAGCGCCTGGGCCAGCGACTTGATTCGCTGGGTATAGCCGCGTTCCAGCGTCTGTATGTCCTGCTGCGTGAGCGGGACGCCGTCCAGAACGCCGCACGTCCGCACCTCCATATTGGAACTGTCGCGCTCCGGATACTGCGGGACGCGGGACGCGGCCGCCCGCAGCTCGTTTCGGCGGTGGACCAGCACCTCGAAGCCCAGGTCGGCGGCGTCGACCAGGCTGTTGTAGTGAGCCATCGGTACCTTCAGGTAGTGCTCGCCCTCTACTTCGCCTTCGTCTTCGTTTTCCGTTTCGTCGCTCATCGTCGTGCTCCGTCGTCGTCGAAGGCCGCTGCGAAGCGCAGCACCTCCCTGATCGTCTGCAGTTCGGCCCGGGCGAGAGGCGGGTCCTCCTCGCTCTGGTCCTCGAGTCCGTCCGCCATCCTCTGCAGGACGGTCCCCTCGTAGCGTCCGCTGCGGCGCCATTCGACGATCTCCCGGCACCGGGCCGGGAGATCGGATCCGCCGAACAGCATGTCCAGCGTCTCGACGGGTACGACGACGTAGCCATCGTATTCCTGGGAGCGCGATGCCCTCAGTAGCGCGACGGCATCCGCCATCGATACGCTCATCGTCCGCGCACGAGTGCGCCGAACATGGCGCCGATCACGTCGGCCGGGTCCTCGCCGAACTCGTCCACCGACCAGTATGCGGTCTCGCCGCCGTCGGGATCGCAGATTCGAACGTAGTCGACCTGCGCATCGGCGGGGACGGTCAGGCGGAAGCCGTTGGCGACGTTCACCAGGGCGGTCTCCTCGCCGTACTTGTTGCCGTTCACTGCATCGCGATGGACGATCTCGCCGGGCCTGAGGCAGTGCGGGTTGTCGCCGGGCTCGCGCAGGACGTCGATCTCGATCTCCGGCTTCTCGACCGTGCGGTCGAGATGGGCGACGAGCGTGCTCAGCGTGTCGCCAGGATCGCGCGCGAACTCGGCGCCGTCGAAGTATGCGATCTCCACGCCGTCGGGCGCGCAGACCCGTACGTACGCGGCATCGTCCGGATAGGCGGCGGTACGCATCGAGAAGCCGTTGGGGAACGTGACGCTTGCCTCGGGGCCGAAGCCCGCGGTCCCGGCCAGGATCGATTCGGCGTGACGCTCGAGCTCGATGTCGTCGAGTGCGTAGGGATTGTCGTTCATGGGTATCCTTTCATGCGGGTCATGCCGCGAGGTCGAACAGGGAGATCTGGCCGGTCGGCGCGACTGCCTTGGCGGCGTCGGCATCGTCGGCACTGCTTCGCCGACGGGCCTCGGCCTCCGCGAAGTCGCATAGCACCACCTCGACGCGGATGGACACGTCGCGCCACTCGTCCTTGTGGTAGTCGGTATCGATGCCCGAGTTGAACTCGAACTCGATCCCCGTCTGCGCGCGAAAGCGGTCATAGGGCCTGCGGTCGTCGTCACGCGCAGCCGTCATGCCCTGCTGGCCGGAATAGCGGAACGGCGTCGCGTTCTGGGGAATGAGGAAGACGCCTCGGCGCGCCAGCTCCGATGCCACGTCGATGACCGCATAGTGGCAGTCCTTCCCGACGTAGCGAGGCCCCTTGCCGCCTGCCGTGTTGTAGCTGCCGTACGGAGGGTTCGAGATGGCGACGTCGAAGTCGCGCGAGCGCAGCTCGGCGATGAGGACCGGATCGAACACCGAGCCGACGATGACCTCGGCTCCTGGCAGCAGGCGACGCGCGATCGCGGCGTAGTCCGGGTTCATCTCGACCAGCGTGTACCTGTCCTGGTTCTCGTGCGGCGTGCTCGCCCAGACGTTCATGTGCGCCCAGTGCGCATAGGAGAGCGTGCCGATGCCGGCGCACAGGTCGAGCACCCGCCCCTTCGTCTCCGCCTCGACCGCCATGCTGACGCCGAGACCGTAGGGCGTGAAGTGCGCGCCCATGCGGGAGTTGGAGTGGCCTGCTCCCTCGTGCCAGTCGTCGATGATCTGGCCGATCTCGTCGGGATGCAGCACGCGGTCATCCGCCAGCAGCTTGCAGGCGGCGTCGTGGCGACGCAGCGCGTCGCGGGATATCCTGGCCATTATGCCTTCTCCTTTTCGCCACCTTCGGGCAGCATGAAGTTCTCGATTGATTTCTGGAAGGCGCTTGCAGCAAGCACGCCCTCCTCGGTAGCCGAGTACACGTCCATGTCACGCACCCCGCCCCGGGTGGTCGTTCCGCTCCGGCGTTCCACGGACAGATACCCCTTGCCGACCAGTCTCTTCAGAGTGGTGAAGACCGCTCCGAAAGCATGCGTCGTCGTATCGCGAGCGCCCATCCATGCGGCGATGACGGACGGGGTGGAGGGCCCCATGTCGCGCATGGCCTGGACCGTCTTGTACTCGAGAGGCCCCATGGGCCGTCCGCTTCTCATGACAGGACGCGAACGAGCGATCGACCGACCGCCTCGCCCAGGCCTACCGGTACGGCGTTGCCGAGCTGCTTCAGTCCATCCGACCAGGTCCCCGGGAAGCGGTAGGCGTCGTCGAAGCTCTGGATCCGCGCGGCCTCCCGCACGGTGAAGTGGCGATAGCGTCCTGCAGCTGCACCTTCGCCATAGTCGATCATGTTCTCGCCGCCCGAGACGCCGTGGACGCCGGCCCGCAGCGTCTTCGACGGCTCGTCGATGGGCGATCCGGTGTGGCCCTTGTAGGCCCGCGCCTCGCGTGGCGCGGCCACGTGGTCGAAGTGGTCAGCGGAACCGTCCGGCGTCGGCGCTGGCAGGCCGACGAGCGCGTCCCGGACCGTGAGATGCGGCTGGAGGCGTGGAGCGAAGAGGTCGTCGCTTCCTTCCTGGTTGTGCCGTCGCAGGAACGCCACCGCCGCAGCATCCATGTCGGGCGTCGCCAGGCCGTGGCGGCTCCAGTACTCGCCCGTGATCCACTTGGCGACGTTCAGCTCGCGCGCGCCGTGCGTCGCCGTCGGCGCTTCCCAGCTGCGTGCGACATCGTCGCGGACGCCAACGATGAACACGCGCGATCGCTTCTGCGCCACTCCATAGTCGGTCGCGGTCATGGTCGCCACCGAGACCCGGTAGGTCGGCACCGATCTCACGCCCTCGTCGAGGCATCGGCGAAGGAACGCGGCATCGTCGCGGTAGTCGGCGTACGGCGAGGCGACGTCGGGAAGCGTAAGCGCCATCTTCAGATAGTCGAGATATTCCCGGTGCTTGGTGGCCAGACCCGTCACGTTCTCGAACGCGAACGCGCGCGGCCGCAGCACCCTGACCGCGTCGATGGTCCATGGCCACATGTTGCGTTCGCCGTGCGCGCCGGCGTGCTTTCCGCCGAGACTGAATTCCTGACAGGGTGGTCCGCCCGACAGCAGATCGGGTTCGGGGGCGACCGCCGACAGGTCGACGCTCTCGACGTCGGCCTCGACGACCTTCCAGCCCTGCACGTGCGGATGGTGGTTGCGCTGGTTGAACAGGATGGTCTCGCAGGCCGCGCGGTTGTTCTCCACCACGATCTCGTGATGGAAGCCGGCACGGGCGAGTCCGAGACCGAGGCCCGCTGCGCCGGCGAACAGCTCGATCGACCGGAGCGCAGCATGGGATGGGGACGTGTGCATTCAGCCCTCCTTGACGATGCGGTAGAACATGATGTCTGATCCGGTGCCCTGGTGGTGCCATTCGATCCGACCGCATGGGTACGGACCGTCGACGCCACCGCTGCGGCGCTTCACCATGACGTTCGTGGACTGGCCGATGTCGGGCGCGTTGAGCGCGGCATCGTAGCGGCCGTGCCACGGAGTCCATCCCGCCTGCTCGTCGAGCCACGCGGACAGCCGCGCCGCGACGTCGTCGCGTACTTCCGGAATGGTACGCGACGCGTCGATGACCATGTGACGCGCCGGATCGGCCTCGGCCATGTCGAGGTAGCCTCGACGCACGCGGTGGTGGAACTCGATCGCCATGTTCTCCATTCGCCCCTCGTCGACGCCATCCTCCTCGAGACGGCGCTTGGCGCGCGCGATGCCGACCTCGGGATCGATGTCGAGGATGATGGTGAGATCGGGCATGTCCCCGCCGACCGCGTGCTCGTGCAGGTGACGGATGAGATCGACGGGGCCCTGATGTCCATAGCCCTGATAGGCGAGCGTCGAGTGGACGTAGCGGTCGCATAGTACCGATACGCCACGGGCGAGATGCGGGCGGATGATCCGGGCGACGTGCTGGACGCGCGACGTCGTCATCAGCATGATCTCGGAGGTCTTCTCCCAGACCTTGCCGTATTCGCCTAGCAGCTTCTCCCGGAGGAACTCGCCCTCCTCGGTCCCGCCCGGCTCGCGGGTGCGGATATACTCCATGCCGCGCTCGGCGAGCAGCTTCTGTGCGATGCCGCTGGCGACGCCCTTCCCCGCACCGTCCCCGCCTTCGAGAACGATCCATACCGGCTTGTTCATGTCTTTTCCCCTGTCGGGCACATCTCGTCTTCACCGCCGATGCAGCGGTCCGCCGTGTGCCCCGTGTCTTCAGATGGCTGCGAGCACCAGGTCGGAGATGTCTCCGCCGCCGGTCTTGGCGCGCGTCTGTAGTTCGTCCTGCTTCGAGCGGGACAGTCGCCCCCATGCGATTCCCACGGCGCGACGGCGCATCTCGTCGGAACCGCCTATGGCGACGCTTTCACCGGACCATGCCTCCAGGGCCTCGCGGTCGTGGATCTCGGCGACGACCCATCCGCGCAGGCGCTCGGAGCGGGCTACTCTGCCGATCTCCCGGAAGTCGTCTGCCGGATAGAAGCCGAACGCCATGGTGGGCGCACGGTCGACCATGCGACCCGCGGCGATCTGGATCTTCTCCTCGAAGGACATCGACTGGCCGTATACGGCCCCTTCGTAGTAGATCTCGACGCGGCGGTCGTCGTCCTGGCCATGCATGATGCCGACGATCGCCGAGCGGGGGGCGATGTCGAGCGAGCGCGGACCGTTCGGGACGTAGAGTCCGAGCACGGTATCACGCGGAAGGGAGAGGCTTACCATCTGATGTCTCCGTGGTTTCGGTCTGGCGGGAAGGACGGAGGATCCGTTCGCCCCGCATGTACGGCGGCCATTGGTCGCGCGGCAGCGCTGCGCGGCCGTCCTCGACCGCGTTGGCGGCTGCGTGGAGGGTATTGTAGCTGCCGTAGTTCCAGCCGCGCGCAAACTCCTCGTGCCCCGGCTGCTCGGGGTCCGGCTCGCGGGTCAGAGCGAGATCGGCACGAGCCCGGATCCACTCGGCCACCCGTGTCGTCGCCTGGCGCGACGACTCGATCTCACTGGCCAGATCGCGCAGCACGGAGATGTCCGACGCACCCAGAGTGAGGTTGCCCCGCTCGACGCGCGACAGGATCTCGTCCAGCGCGACGGCCGGATCGGCTCGGTTATCCTCTGTCATCCGATCTCCATTCAGGCGCGGATCCACCGGTACAGGCGGTACCCGCCCGGCTTCCCCGCTCGTGCGTCCGTGACGCGGAACCGCTCCCCGTCGCAGGCGAAGGCCGCTGCCTTCGGGAACTCGAAGTAGACCTTCTTCTCGCCTTCGGCCACGATGAAGTCGCCGCTGCGCACCTGGACGACTGGGCGTTCGGTTCCTACTGCCCCACGCGCGTTCGCGTACTCGCTGTCGGTCGATTCCAGCACGATGCGGTCGCCGACCTTGATGGTGCGCCGGAACTCGGAGACGCTCATGCGCTTCTCGACCTCGGTACCCTCGGCGATGACCGCGTGCTGCGCATGGTATCGTCCGTCGACGCGCACCGACAGGAATGCGCTGCAGCTGTGGTAGTCGCTCAGGATGTTGCCGTTCGAACGCTCGAAGCGGCGCATCTCCTTGAGGACCAGGTCCTTGAACGCATTCTCCGCGCCCTCATCGTTGAGGCCGGCAGGCCCCGAGACGATCTTCACGAGGATTGATCGACCGCCCGCGAAGACGTCGCGCGAGGGCGAGAAGCCGTAGTCCGGGAATGCCTGACTGAGATGGGCGAGCATACGCGGGACGAGGTCGTCGAGCTTCTCCCCCGGGCGATAGAAGTCGCCCTCGTGCGAGTAGTTGCCGCTGGGGTCAAGGCCGTCGTCGGCCGGTTCGGTGGCATTTGCGTCGAGCATGGCGCTGTCCTTGTCGATGATTGGCGGAAGGATGCCTGGATCAGTCCCAGTCGGGCAGCGTCGACGAGCGCTCGAGATCCCAGTCTTCGGGGCTCTCCAGCGCCTCGGCATTGGCACCGACGAGGCTGTCGAGCAGGTCTGCCTTCTCGCCCTCGCTGGCCGCGCGCCACTTGCCCTCGCGCGTGATGTCCATGACCGGAAGCGTCCGGGTCTCGGTGTCGAAGGCGAAGCGGGTCGAGCGCTCCCTTTCCGTGGCATCCTCGCTGAAGATGTGTGTCCAGCCGTATCCGAGCAGGTAGCGTTCCATTCGTTCTTTCCTTTTCCTATCGGGTGAGTTCCTTGACGACCCCGCTGCGCATCGTGTTCACGTCGGGGGCCTGTCGGTACAGAGTGCGCAGCTCGCCAAGCTCCGCTGCGGTCAGACGGCCGTCCGCGAGCCTTGTGCGCGCCGGATCCCGCATCTGGGGGGCGGTCTGCACCATGTACCAGACCTCCGCGTATTCGTCGGCGCCGGTCTCCCGGTCGCCTCGCGTCGGCCACAGTCCGCCGATGGCGATCACTACGGCCAGCAGTATCGCAACCCCCGCCACCAGGCGGGAGTGTCGGACCGAGACCTCACGCAGCGCGGTGGTCACCGTGCTTTCGGAGCAGAGCAGAAGAAGCGCGACTGCGGCAAGCAGCACGAGCGCCATGATTGCGATCATTCACCAAGGCCATACCGTTTAGGATGGTTGGCGATATGGACGAGTGCATCCAGGATGTCATCCTGCTTTAGGGCTATCGGGTAGTCGCCCTCCTCCACTTCCGTGGAGAAGCCGCCCGCATAGGTCGCTATCGCGTCGTCCGGGTCCATCTCGGCGGCGATCGACCAGTGGTCGACGTCGAGCTCCTGCGCCATCTGCGAGACGTCCCGGAAGCCCCGCACGTCCATGGTTCCTTCGGGTAGATCGAGATAGGCGTGCGTCGCATCGTGGTCGATGTCGCCCCATCCCTCGCCGAAGTCGTTCGAGAGGATGCCTATGGTCGCGTCCCCACGGCGTCCGTGCGCTATCCACAGCGCGTAGGCGAAGGCGAGACAGCCGCCCTGGAGATAGCGCTCCGCGACACGGTCGTAGCATCCGGTGGACACGAGACGCGCGATGTCCCGCGCCGCTGCCGTCTCGTCCGGGGCGGCGATGGCGAGCGCGGTCATGCCGCGCGCCTTTCGGGGTCGCGACGGTATCCCTCGATCTGGTCGGCGAAGAACGGCATGAGCAGGAAGTGCGGCCGGCCCTCGGGAGCCGTGGAATCGAAGTGCAGGCCGTTCCACTCGAGCCATACGTGCGTTGCGGAGCCTATGAGTCCGGAAAGCTCGTCGTCGGTCATGTCGACAGGGAGCGGGGCCGCTTCCGAGCGGAGCCTTGGTATGTCGGCCTCGAACGACAGGGCGGCATCCATGTCGTTGCCGTCGTCGTCCAGCTCGCGCATCCACCAGTCGTCGGTGTAGCGGAGAAAGGTCGCGGACGATGCTTCCGGCAGTTCGGCGGCTATCCGCGCGAGCGCCTGCTCGGCGAACTCCTCGCACAGGCCGTCGCCTATGGCCCGCACCGTCGGCACCGTGCCGTCGTCGAGCCATTCCTGGGTCAGGGAGCGGATGTTCCTGCTGATTGTCTCGTGAATCTCGTTCATTCTCCACTCCTCCCGGAGGTGCTCCCGACCCTCTGGAGGTCGGGAGCCTTTTCATCATTCCACGTCGTCGGGGTCGAAGCCGTAGTACTCGGCGGCCGCATCCCTGACCGCTACGCCGAAGGGGCCGTACCATTCTCGTACCCATTCGGGCGCGCGCACGGCGTCCTTGAGAGCCTCGGCCTCGTCGTCGCTGTCCTCCATCGCCCTGACGGCGTCCTCGCCCATGAGCTTCAGCTCGTAGGTGACGTCGATCCGGTCGTTGCCGAGCGGATCCGCGTCGTAGCAGCTCTCGCCGATCGAGATCTGCGGCCGGAACTGGGCCACGATGCGCGGTCCGCTCCCCCCTGGCGTGATCAGATCCTCCAGCGCCGCCTTCCAGCTCTCGAGATCCGCGGCCCGACGCGCCTCGTGCAGGGGGATGAGGATCGTCATCATGACGGCCTCGGGATCCTCCTCGAGCATGACCATCCCCCTGACGCCGCGGATCGCGGGTTCGATCGCGGCGGCGTATTCCCGGAGCTCCTCGCTGTTCTCTTGCATCGCACGCACGGGCTCGTCGGCGTCGAAGTGGAACGCCTTGATGGTCGGAGCGAGATATACCTCGCCATCGACGAGTGCGGCATAGCCGATCTCGGCGGTTCGGATCGGTCCCAGTCCGACATCGATCTCGTCGGCCTCGATCCAGGGAAGGACTTCCGCCGCCCGGTCTGGCGGTCCCTGGACGTCGCACTCCCTGTTGGTCAGGAAGACGATGTCGAGTCCCTTGCCGTCGCGGTTGAGGTAGGGGCGCTGCACCGATGGCGCAGCCGTCGATCCGGGCAGCGGGACGACGAACAGCGAGCCGGCGTCGATCCCTGCGACCGGCCAGGTCAGCGGCGGTTCGTCGAGGACGGTGGCGGTCCGGGCGTCGACCCAGCCGTCCGTCCCGGACCAGTAGAGGAAGGGCTCGTCGGCATTGTCCGTCGCCCTTCCGACGATATACGCGCTGCGCATGTCGAAGCCGTCCGGGACGAACGGCGCGCTCCTGGCAGGAGCGCCATGGCCGGGAATCTTGACGTTCTCGGGATCGTAGTATGTCACCCCGTCGTCGTCAGCCTGCTCGAAGTAGGCGTCGCAGGTCTCCTCGTCGCTCAGCCCCTCGTAGCTGCCGTCGATGCCCTCCTGGTCCCAGTATTCGCGGCACCAGTCGGCGATCTGGCGTTTCAGCCCTTCCTCGGTGCGGTCGGAGTAGAGGTCCGATCCGTATTCGTGGGTGATGGCGGCGAAGTGCAGGACGTTTTTCGAACCCGCACGCATGTCGGGCAGGATGCCGATATCCCGCATGTCCATCAGGCTGCCGTAGGGGTTGACCATGAAGGCCGCGGACTTGCCCCCGGTTTCGGCCGCATCCGCCGAGACGGCGATGGGACGGCCCTCGGCATCCTCGATGAGGGCCATGTCGCGGCCATGGACTGATACGATGCCGATGCCGCGCGCAGGTGCGGGCTCGAGATCGCCGGCCCTGGCGGCAGCGGTCAGCTGGTTCTGGGCATGATAGCCGAACGCGGCGGCCGCCACGTCCATGAGGCTGTGGCGCTTGAGGGTGACGCCCTTGGCCCTGAGGGCGGCGTCGAGACGGTCGAGATGGATAGGCAGGGTACGCATTTGGCAGGCTCCTCGTTCGGGCGTGGCCGGCATGAGGTTGCGGGTGTTCCGTTGACCGCGAAGCGCCGGCCGCCCGTTCAAGAAGCGGTTGAAGGTCGTGTTCGCGTAGGTCGTGTTCCGGAGATTCGCCTGCGGCTCGCGGCCGCGCATCCGCCTTTCGGCGGACGTGGAACCAGCTGGTCCATCCGGGACCAAGGACGTGCTCTGATGGCGGCGTCCATGTCGCTGCCGCACCCGGCGGCGGCGACATGGAGGTCGTCTCCCCGTCGTGCCTTGGCACGACGGGGCAGTCAACGGTAGTTCAGGCCGCGCGCGTGGCGGCCCTCATCGATACGAGCGCCTGCGAGATCACGTCCCGCAGGCTTTCGGTCCCGACCATTCCCAGCTGGCCCTCCAGCGTCTGGAGGGTGGGCGCGATCACCAGCAGATCCTCCTCGAGCTGGCGTTCCGGGGTCCAATCGACCGCGATCATGTCGGCGATCAGCGCGCGGTAGGCGGCTTCGTCCTCGCCTTCCAGATGATGGCCGCACCAGCGGTCGAACCTGGCCACGATCTGATCCCTGTTTTCCTCGTTCAGGAACTCGAACACGTCGATATCGTCGGAGATATCCTCTCCTTCGATGTACGACGCCCGGGCCAGCAGCCCGTCGCTGCGTCGACGCAGCAGCAGATGAACGTCGTTGTCCTCGTTCTCAAGCGCCAGGACGTCGAAGTCGGAGGCTTCGGGCGTCCCGGGCATCGAGCGCAGAATGGTATCCGCGACCTCGTCCGCCGTAGCGAGCGAGCGAGGAAGCTCCTGCTCGGCGATCGATTCCGAGACTTCCTTGAGCTGAGCGATTGCCGGATGGCCGTCGATGACTGCGTAGTTCATGGTGTTCTCCGTCATTGCAGGGGCCGCCTCAGCGAGGTCGACCCCTCGCGGTTCAGTTGCTGTCGGGCCGGGGCATGGCATCCATCACCTGGCGGCGAATGACGTCCCGCAGCGGGTCGTCGGCGGGGAGCTTCTGCGCCGCCGCCCAGGAAGCCTCGAGGATCGGCAGGAGCACGTCGTCGAAGGAGGCGGGCATGATCTCGATGCCGTCGATGTCGGCATCGAAGTTCTGATTGCGGTTTTCCTTCGCCTCGTCCTCGGCTGCTTCCTTCTCGTCGTCGGTCAGGTCCTCGTCGAGGTCGCCGCGGTCGCTGTCGTAGTAGTCGTCCAGCTTCAGCCCGAACGACGTCGCTGCGATCTCGCGCCCGCGATCCTCCTCGTTCTCGCCCTCGTCCAGCCTGAACGTCGTCAGGACGGTGTCGCCGTCCCTGTTGGCGTTGACGGTGTAGTACTCCGCAGGCACGCCCGGAAACGGCTCGCACGGCGGCGCCACGTCTCTAGGCGCAGGAGCGTCGCCCATTGCGATCACGTGGTACTCGACGTAGTCGGATGCGCTGAAGCGGCTGACCGCCAGGAAGTACATCTCCTCGGCCTGGTCGTCGTCCAGTGCATCCGGCGTCTCCGGAACGTCGGCGCGATCGTCCTCCTCCGCGTTCTGGTCGGCCTGCCATGCGTCGTCCCAGTTATCGCGCACGTAGTCGCCCACCTGCCGCGATACGGCAGCGAGCGTGGTGCCGAGGCGCAGCTCGACGCCGTGCTTGCTGTGGATCACGGCCACATGGATGTCCGTACGACCGCCGGCTCGCATCGCTTCCAGCAGCGGATTGGGAACAGCAGGGACGGAAGCGGCAGCGCCGGTCGGCAGTACCGTCGTCCTGATCTCGCCGATCATGCCGACATCGTCATCCGCCGACAGGCCGACGTTGTCCTTCCAGCCCTGGATCGAGGCGTGGACATTGGAGCGGACGATCTCCGCCGTCACGGCGCCGTCCGTCTCCAGCTCCACCAGGATGCGCAGGGTCGCGTCGTCCGACGCTGCAACCCCGGCCTCGGTCTCGGACTGTCCCCAGGCGGTCGCGGGGTGGGCGGCTACCTGGCTCAGGTCGAGCAGCCTGCCGTATGGGCTGGGCCCGTAGGCCTCGCGCCGCTCGTCCTCGACGACCTGCTCGATGAAGGTCTCGTCGATGGCATAGGGGGCGTCGGTTACCGGATCGCGCAGCACGATCAGAGCCTCTCCTCCGGGGATGGCGACGCGGCAGATCGGCTGGGCTGCGGGCGGCGTCAGGTCTCCGCGCTGGGAGGCGGCCGTGCATTCGTGCGTGTTGTGGAAGCCGAAGGCGGCGGCCACGAGCTCGAGCGCCTTGGTGCGCCTGACGTCGATGCCCTGCTCGGCGAGGGCGGATACGAGACGGTCCACGTGGACCGCTACTGGCTTGTTGATCTTCATGATAGGCTCTCCGTGCGGGCGGGCCGGCGTCTGGGGTGCGGGGGTTCCACTGACCGCGAGCGCCGACCGCCCGTCGAAGAGGGGTGGTGTAGGTCGTCGCGTGATGATCTGGAGTTTGCCTGCGGAGCGATTGCCCCGCGCGCCGAGGCGCTGGAACCGACGGGCCTGCCAGTAGCCCGGAAGCGTGTAACGGCTTCCTCGAAGCGGTCGTTCTCACGGCTGCTTCGAGGAGGTCGTATTCCTCGGGGCGGAAGCCACGCGCTTCCACCCTGTATTTTTCCTAGTCCACGGTCACAGATGCGATCGCCACCCTTGCAACCCCCTGGTAGAAGGCTCGGTACTCGATGGCATGAGTCCGCATGTCAATGGTCTGCTCGTACTGCATCGTGAAGGTCACGAAGTCGGTGCTCGAACCGAAGTCGCTGCGCAGGATCTGACGACCGTTGACTATGCCGCCCCTCGTCGAGTCCCATACGTCGAGATAGACGACGCCGTTTGCGTCCCGCTCGGCGTCGAGTAGCTTTATCTTCCATGTGAGCGTGCGGGTGCCCGGCGTGATCCTGTATACGTACGGACCATACCACATGTGGTTCTGACCCATCGCAGGCATGGCGAACCATGCGGTGCCCATAGGCTCGCCGAGGACGTGCCCGATCTGGGTGTCGGTTCCCGTCCATGTCCGGTTCCTGGTGCACCCATCGTAGTTGACGACCGTCTGGGTCGCTGGCGGCCTGCTGCTGGACGAGCACTGGGAGTCGTCGACCGTCGTCCCGTCCAGCTCGCGTGCGCACGTGACGGAACGCGTCTGCGTCTGGGACGGATCGCAGTCCGGTCCGGGATTCACGAAGTCTCCGGTCTCCCAGTCATAGGAGCACCTGTCGTAGACGGCGGCCGTCTCGGTCTGGTCGAGATCCACGCCACGCGAGGCGCATTCGGCGTCGGCGGCCGTCGTCCCGTCGGAGCGTAGGCAGCTCCACCGCCTCGTCCGCGTTGCCGAGGCCGAGCAGTGGCTGCTCCAGTCGCCGAAGTCGGTCGCCGTGCCCTGACCGTACTGGCAGGACGAATAGTCGGCGACCGTCTGCGTCGCGGCCGGCCGACTGGCCGCGACGCATCTGGCGTCATCGGCGGTCTGCCCGTCGATCTCGCGAATGCAGGTCACGGACCTCGTCTGGGTCTCGGACGAGGTGCACGCACTGCCCGGATCGAGGAACTCGCCTGTCGCCCAGCGGTACGAGCACGAGGAATAGTTCGCCTCGGCGACGGTCTCGGTCATCGGTACATTGCGCGAGAGGCATTCGGCCGCGTCGACGATCGTGCCGCCGGCGTCCGAACGCTGGCACTTCGCCGTACGCGACTTTGTCGCGGTGGCCGAGCATGTTGAGTCCGACGTCCATGGTCCGAACTCGACGGCCCTGTACGAGCACGAGGAATAGTCGGCGACGATGCTGGTGGCGTCCGGCCGCGATCCTGCCGCACACTGTCCGTCGTCCACGGCCTGTCCGTCCAGCGTCCTGGTGCAGACGACCGTACGGGTCTGCGTCTCGGTCGCCGTGCAGCCCGCGCCCGGATCCAGATATTCCCCGGTCTTCCATTCATGGGAACATCCCGAATACACGCGAGCCGTCTCCCGTGCGTCGGGGCGCTGCGAGAAGTCGCAGAGGCCGTCGTCCGCGGTCTGGCCGTCGGAACGCAGGCATCTGACGTCGCGCGTCCTCGTCGCATCGGCAGCGCACGAGGACGAATAGGCGCCCCAGTCCGCCGCATCCCAGCGGTATCCGCAGGAACGGTAGTCCGACGCCACGGTGTCGGTGGAAGGCTTCTGGCCCGAACAGGCCGAGTCCGGCAGACGCGCGCCCTCCGCTCCGGCGCACCATACCTCGCGTGTCGCGGGTACCGATGCTCCGCATGCCGGAGCCGTCACCACCGGTCTCCCGAGCGTCCACGCGCCCGTCTGAGGAGCTGGAGCAGGTGTCGGCGACGGTGTCGGCGCAGGGGCAGGCGCCGTGACCGGGGGAGTCGCGATGGCCGGTGCGGTCGTCGTGAACGGCTTGCGCATTATGATGACCTGCGCGTCGACGACGGCTGGAACGAAGGAGGCCGTGCACAGCGCTACGGCAAGTATACGGCGCATCTGTCTGTTTCCCGGAAAACTTCCGGCCATCTGTCGCACGCCATCCTGAAAATCTCAAGCGAATCGGGGTGCATCGTTTCGGGATGCACCCCCAGCCGCCTATTCCGCCGTCTTTTCCCTGACCCCCGGATCTCTGCCGTCCAGCACGTCGATCGAGCGCTCGTGGTCGAAGCCGAACGTCGCGCCGAGAGCGGCGATGGCGGTGCTGCGGTCGAGCGCGTAGCTGTTCGCCGCGAGCACCAGCGCGTCCTGGACACGCTGCGCACGGACAACGTCGTGGCGCCAGGTCTCGCGATCTCCTTCCGCATTCTCGGCCCCGTGCGGGGCGACGGGCACAGGCGGGGCTCTCTCCGCAGCGGGATTGCCGATGACGGTGGGCATCGTACGGTCGCCTGCTGCGATGGCCCCGATCAGCGCCCGACGTGCGGGCGACGGGTCCGGAAGAACCGCGAGCGCCTGTCGTGCGGCATCGAGAAGACGGAGCGCCGCCTCCTCGCGCGGTGCGGGCCTCGTCCTGTAGAGATGCATGGCCTGACCGCCGACCACCTCCTCGGCACGGCTTCGTCCGATCCGCTCGCCGTCCTCGTCGGCGCCGACCGCGTAGAAGATCGACCGGATCGTGCTCGTACCGTTCGGGCCGCCTTCCTTCACCCCTACGTCGGTACGCCACAGGGATCCCGCACGCAGATGCGCGCTGCCTCGGATCGGCGGGAGCTCGCCGGCGAGCTGCGCCTCGGCGATGTCCAGCCTCAGCAGGAGCGCACGGGCATGACGCTCCATCATGGTCCCGACCCGCCAGCGCGTCTGCGAGCGCTCGCTTGCGCTGGACTTGCTGTGATTGTCGGCCACCGCATGCCGGATCTTGTGCAGATCCATGTCCGAAAGCGGCCGTGCACCCCTGGTCGAGGCCTTCTTCAGATCCCTGGTCCACGACCGCCAGTCTGGACCGAACCGTACCTCCTGCTCGTAGGACCTCTTCCAGTCGTCCGCGATGCGCAGGCCGGCGTGCAGGGCGATCATGCAGTCGGACACCCATTCGCGAGTGTCGGGCGTCACCATGGCGAGTTCCGAAACCCGCGCGGCCAGATCCTCGACGGCGGTTTTCATACCGTCGATGTCCCTGCCCCACGACGCCCGTTCCGCATCCGTCGCACGAGGGCGACCGGCGGTCTCGGGACGAGAGCCGTCGTCGTCGAACGAACCTCCCTCCAGCGCGGAGATCAGCCGACCGAGCGTGTTCTCCGCCTGGCCGATGTCCTGACCCTGCTCGTCCGTCTCGCCGGTGAGGGCGTCGAGCTGCTCGCGCAGGTGCCGGGCCTCACGCAGGGCGCAGTCGAAGTGAGCGTTGGCCGTCGCGTCCCGGGAGACCGGTCCGACCTGAACGGCCGCCAGCTGTTCCGTCGCGTACTTCAGGTCCACAAGCGTGCCGTAGGGGGTAGGACCATAGCGTTCCGCGCGCCTGTCGGCGACTGCGTCGAAGAAGGCCCCGTCGATGCCGTAGAGCATCTCGTCCTCCGCCTTGAGGACGACGAGTTCGCGTTCGAACGGGGTGCTCGGTATCGATACGCGGCAGACCGGCACCGCATTGCGCGGGTCGAGATCTCCTCTCTGGGATGCAGCCGAGATCTCGTTCTGGTTGTGGTAGCCGAACGCTGCGGCGGCGACCTGCAGCAGGTCGGTACGTTTCATGTCGACGCCCTTGGCGGCAAGCGCCTGGGACAGCCGGTCGAGATGTATTGCGATGGGCTTCATGGGTATTCTCCTCGTACGGGCGAGGCCGGCATTGATGCGGGGATCCCGTTGACCGCGAGCGCCGGCCTCCCGCTGCGAAGAGCATGGATGGTCGTGATCGATCGCGTGCGTCGTGCCGTCGTTTACCTGCAGGTATCAGCCTGCGCGCATGTGCGCTGGGACCGGTGGGCCTACGGCAGCCCGGGTAGCCTTGCGGCCCCCTCGAAGCCGTCGCCCTGCGGCGGCTTCGGGGAGGTCGTCCCTCTATTATTCTTCCTCCATCATCACGTCCACGTAGCGTCCGATGTCCAGTCGGGCGTTGTGCGGATCCATGCTCCTGGCCCACTCCCTCATCTGGGCGATCGTGATCGGACCGATGGCCCCGAGATGCCCGCAGGCCGAACCTTCGGCCAGGATCGCGACATCGACCGGCATGCATCCGCGCGCATCGTAGGCGCGTTCCGCCTCCGGGTCCACGAGGAAGGCATGTTCCGGTCGCCCATCGACCCACAGGGCCCGCAGGTCGAGCATCCTGCCCGTCTCCCGGCGGACATGGCGGCGAAGCTCCTGGGCGAACGCGAAGCAGCCTCCGCGCAGATACCGCGACTGCTCCCTCGCCGGAATGCGGATCGACAGCGAGACGGTCATGCAGGCCGCTCGGCGAGCTCGTCGAGCTGCGCGATGACCCGGTCCATCGCCATGTAGTCGCCGTCGACATGGTCGGTATGTTCAGCGGCATCGGTCAGCACGATCTCCACGTCGTCCGATATGCCCATCAGATAGGCCTTGAGAAGTCGGGCTTTCGGCATGTCGTCGTCTCCATCCATCCAGGGGCGCCCTGCGGCGCCCCTGTTTCCTGGTTGATGTATCTCAGCGATCCGCGTCGGGATCCATCTCGGGGTGTCCCGACCATCCTGCCTTGTCGTCCTGTTCGCAGTCGCTGAACGGGCATGTCTCGTCGGTGCAGAGACGGTCGACGTCCAGGGGGCTGCCGCACCGTGCGCATTCTCCGTGGTCGCCGTCGCTCATCACGTCGCGCTTGGCCTTCTCGCTCAGCGTGCGCGTCCACCATCCGCGGTTCATCGTCTCGCCCTCGACGTAGCCTTCTCCGATCATCCCCCCGATACGCTGGAGCTCGTCGGACAGCTCGTGCTGCAGCAGATCGATCGCCCAGAGACTGAACGTCGTCTGGTCGGGATCGGCGTCCGCGACCATGTCCTGAGGAGTCCAGCTGTACGAGGCGCGCCAGAAGCGTCGCGACACGTAGTCGGCCACGGCGGCGTCCTGATGCTCTCCGCGGTTCGCCTCGCACGCGGCTATGGCCTCCTCCAGCGTGTCGTGAGACGACACATGGTCGCCCTCCGACGGCATGTCGTAGGCGTTGACGGTGCGGGGGTAGGCCCGGTAGCGCCCGTCCACGACCGGCTTGGCTGCCGGGATTGCGAGGATCGAGCCTTCGTCTAGTATGCCCTGACGGATGGCGTCGACGATGTCGGCCAGGCTTTCCTGCCCCTCCATGAGGAGGCATTCGCGCGTGGCCATCGCCTCGAAGTATGCCTGGATGACCTCCAGGTCGCTGAGGCGCTGGCGTCGCTCGCGGTCCGGCACGTCCCGGCCGTGCGTCCGCGCATCGTCCCAGTACTCGACGCACCACGAGGCGATCTCGCTCGCGAGGGCGGCGGCGCTGCTCTCGTTGAAGAAGGTGTGGCCATCGAACCCGTATCCGGTCTGGACCACCGCCCGCCATTCGCCCACTGCATTCCCGAGATCCGCCGACGTGGGACGCGTGACGAGCGGAATCTCGCTGACCGAGACGCGCCGCAGGTCGGCCAGGCCGCCGTAGGGCGTGGGGGCGAAGTGCCTGCTGCGGTCGTCCTCCAGCCCGTCCAGGAACGTCTGCGCGATCGCGTAGGGCAGGTCGGTAGCGGCGTCCCGCACGAGAACGACGGCGTCCGGTCCAGTGCCCAGACGTCCGATCGGCTGGGCGCTGGGCGGGGTAAGTTCTCCGGCCTCGGCCAGCCTGGACGTCTCGTTCGACGACCGGTGCCCGAAGGCCGCGGCGGCGACCTCGAGGATCTGCGACCGCTTCAGGTCGACTCCCTGCAGCGCGAGCGCCGATGCGAGACGGTCGAGATGGATAGCGATGGGCTTTGCGTTCTTCATGATAGGCTCTCCGTGCGGGCGGGGCCGGCTTGATGCGCGGGGGTTCCGTTGCCGCTGACGCCGGCCGCCCGTTCGAAGAGAAGGGAGGTAGGATGCTCAGCGTGGCATTCGTCCCGTGATTCGCCTGCGGATGCGACACCGCACGCCCGAAGGCGCTGGAACCGGCCGGCTCACGGGAGCCGTGTTGAAAGCGTTCTACGGCTTCCACGGAGCCGCCGGAATAAGCGGCGGCTGCGAGGAGGTCGTCTTGTCGTGGGGCATCGCCTTCTGCAAATGCCATGTTTCAGGATGGATCATTTTGAGCTATCGGGATTCATTGTTCCTCACGGGTTTTTCCAATGACCACCATCATCTCCGTCATCCTGGGCATACTGCTGGCCGCTGCGGCCGCGCTGATGGTGGTGTTCTACGGCGGCGACGCATTCGACGCAGGCTCGGTGAAGGCGGAGGCCAACACCGCGATCGGGAAGGTCCAGCAGGTCGCATTCGCAGTGCAGATGCGTCAGGCGTCCACGGGCCTGCGCATGTCTGCGAGGGACTATCAGACCAACACGGAGACGCTCAAGGCCGAAGGCTGGCTTTCACGTGGTCTGGATGACGAAGTCTATACCGTCGACGTAGGCGGATACGGATATGGCGACGTCGATCACGTCTATCTGTCGCTGGGCAGCACACCCGAGGCAGGCAGGGTATGTCGCCAGATCGATCTGCAGGCCCGGTCGGCCAATCTTGCCGAACGCATCTCGAAGTCGGAGGAGTGGGAAGGGGCCGCCGCGCGAAGGCCCACCTACGGCTGCTTCCAGTTTCATACCGGCCTCTACGTGGCGATCAGCCACATCTGACGATCATGCCTCGGAGATGTCGATGCTTGCCGCAGCTACCTCGTCCTGCTCCTCGTCGAGAACCGTGATGCCGATCATGCCCTGATCGTCGTTGATGCGCGCGTCCAGGCCCAGCACGGCGTGATAGTAGTAGTAGTCCAGACCGCATCGCGAATCCGGACCTTCGGAGTCGGACCACTCGTCCGGCTTCGTCCCTGTCACGTCGGCCAGCATGGCCTGGTGGTCCACCGTGATGGTCTCGCCGTCATGGGAGACGTAGACCGCGGGATTCCTGAGGTCGTCGTTCATGCCTTTTCCCCTGTCTGTGTCGATGCTGTCAGTCGATTTCGTTCTTGGCGTGGATTAAACTCGTTCAGCGGCGTTCCCGTCGCCAGATGCGCCTCGAGAGTCTCGCACAGCGCGATGCCTTCGGATGTCATCCGGTAGACGCCGTGCGCGGTCGACAGGATGTCGAGCAGGCCTTCCGCCTCGAACTCCTCCAGGCAGTCGATGTCGTCGTGATAGACGATCTGCAGCTTGGCATCTTGTGCAGCCTTGGGGCTGGCGACAAGGGAGGGATCGTCGTCGTAGCCCTTGAGCCGCGTTCCCGATTCCGAGGTCCATGGCGAGCCCTCGGTCGGCCAGGCCGATACGGCCTGCGCGTTATGGTTCGCCGGATTGATGCGCAGGCGCTGATGTTCGATGACGGGATCTTCGCCTGATGCCGCCACATGGCGTGAGTGGAGATACCGCAGCAGGGTCCAGTGGTCGTGCCCCCATCTGGCGATCTCGATGTCCCCACTGCTTCTGCCGGGTGGAAGGGAGGTGGGTTCCCCGTCGGCGCCGGTCAGCTCGGCTACCGTCGACGCAAGCCACTTCTCGTCGCCGTTGACGATTTCCAGCCGCGCCAGGTCCTGTGCCAAGTCGTACGTCGCCTGTGTGGGGGCGCAGCCGCTGGCGAGGGTGGCCCGAAGCCCTTTCTCGTCGGCGAAGCGCATGCGGTGATAGACGGGGCCCGGGGACGAGTTGCTGATCAGCGCGACGAGGCATGGACGGTCGTCCTGGTCCGTCACGCGGCCGAGATAGACGACCGGTTCGTCCCACCAGTAAATTATCTGGTCGACGGTCATGCCGTCCATCTCCAGTACGCCCATTGCCGCCTCCTCAGTCGTGTTTGCCATCGTCGTCGACGCCGTTCGGCGCTGCCGGATCGTGCTCGTCGTACGCGCGTACCGCGCGGGCGATCCATGCCGGATCGACGTCCACCGTCTCGCCTCGCATCAGGCCTTCCGACGTGCTCCCTCCGGTCTGGGGAATATCAACGAGATCGCGCAGCGGGGTCCCTTCCGTGTCGTAGTCGACCACGTAGGCGTCCAGCGCGACGTCGCCGACGATTCCCTGCACCAGCCCTCCCTCCAGCGTCACGATCACGCGCGGGGTGTCAGCCTCGACGGACGCGATGTCGACGTAGCATCCGGATACGTCGTCAAGATCGTCGTCGTCCTCCAGCGTCTCGCCGCGCTCCGCGACGATGGCTCTCTGCACGTCGGCGAGATACTCGCGCCAGCTCGCCACGTCGCGTGCGACGTCCGGCAGGCCTTCCACGTCGTCTGCGATGGTCTTCACGAGGTCGAAGGCCGCGACATCGGCCGCGACGCTCGTGAAGTGCACGCTCATCGGGCGGCCGCCCTGGGCATGATGCTCCCCTGTCACGACGTAGACGCTCGTCTTCTGCATGGTCTTCTCCTGGGGCAGGTTCGATATGTGTATGGGGCGGTGGCGATCGGATATTCTCACGCCGTATATGTCCCTCATGGCGTCCACGAAGCGGATCCATTCGGCGATTCCTGTCGGCCCGTGCGTGCACAGGAGGCACTGGCCGAGCTCCGTCTGCTCCAAGGCCGGGCGGTGGATGTCTATGCCGAGTCGACCGAATCGTCCCGTGCAGCTTCCATCGGAGGCGTCGTGGACCCAGACGGTGACGCCGTCCGACCGTACTCGCGCATCGTCCTTCATGGGGATTTCCTGACGGATGGCGCCAGACGCCGCATGATGACGGAGCCGACGCGCTGCGACACGATCCTGAAGCCTCGCCTATCGTAGAACGCGACGAGTTCATCCTGGCCGAGCCCACGCACCCGCGGCCCGTCCTCGCGAACGGCGCGGGCCTCGAGATCGAGCGTGACGTCGTACAGATCCGCTGCGCGGACGACCTCGTCCATGACCATCGATCCGTTCCCTCGTCTCTTGTGCAGCGTACGCAGATACACGACGCTGGCCGATCTGGGTCGGCAGAGCCTGAGCAGGAGCGTCACGTCGTACCGGATGTCAGGGCGACGACGGTAGAAGTCCTCCATGTGTGTCCCGAGCGCATCGCAGGCGTGGCGCCCCTCCGGCATTCCGGGGTCGCGTTCGACGTCGATCGTCATCGCGCTCCTCCTTTTTTCCGGATGGGTCCATTTTTTCTGTTGCATGACATCGGGCGCGTGGATAGAAGGCCCCCATGACCAACCGTCTCGCCATTACGAACTGTCGATTTATCGGCTGACGTCGTCGCTACCCATCCGGAGCGGCGGCGTGCGGGATCCTTCGATCCCTGGACCGGATGCTCGGGTAGCTCAGTTGGTAGAGCGTTCGCTTGATAAGCGATAGGTCGGGGGTTCGAGCCCCTCCCCAAGCACCACCGGTTTCCGAATTCGTATCGGGACGGTAGCTCAGTTGGTAGAGCGATACACTGAAGATGTATGCGTCGGGAGTTCAATCCTCTCTCGTCCCACCACGAACATATTTAGATGTTGACGCGGTCTGCCATCTTCATGCAGACACAGGTCGAAGTATTGAGCCTCGGTAGCACAGTTGGTAGCTGCGTGGGACTGCAAATCCTGAGGTCGCCGGTTCGAGTCCGGTTCGGGGCTCCACTTCGAAAATATTTCACGAAGCGAAAATATCAGTTGCAATAGTCCAGCAGACTCTTCATAAGGTCGGCGCGGGATAGAGCAGTCCGGTAGCTTGTCAGGCTCATAACCTGGAGGTCCTGGGTTCAAATCCCAGTCCCGCAACCAATACGTCAAAGGCGTCTCCCCGAACGGGTCGAGACGCCTTTTTCAGTTTCAGCCGGCCAGGGCGTGGGCGCGCATCGCGGCCTCGGCGAGCATCCGCACCGTGCCGTCGAGGCGCCCCTGCTGCGCCATCTCGCTGACGTTGCTGAGACCGGAACAGAGCGCCAGGCCCGGCGATCGGATCACGGCCATCAGGTCGCATCCCGTCGTCTCCATTCCGCACCGGCGCGAGATGATCGCGTACTTGGCGTATTCGACCTCATGATGGACGGTCTGCCCGTCGCCTGCATTGGCGGCCTCGATTGCACGTCGGATCGCCGCCTCGGCGGCAAGTGCTGGATGCCGGCCTTCCGCATCGAGACGATCGTGGTAGGCGTTCATCGGGGAGGTCTGCGGGATGGTTTCCAGTGTCATCGTCATTCCTTCTGCCCTTGGGGCTCATTGTTTTCAGGATCGGAACCCAGCAGCACGGCCAGGTCGATCTCGGGAAGCGTCATGCTGGCCACGAGGCGGTCGCGTTCGGCGATCCCCTCGTCGGTCCCTATCCAGCAGCTGGCCTCGGAGGCCGCGGCGACAAGTGCATGCACGTCGTCCGGCGTCTTCACGATCTGCTTCATTCGCGCCTCCAGTGCAAGGTCGACTGCTGTCCCGCGCAGGCGATTCTGGATGGAAGGCAGCGCTTCCAGTATCTCGGTCGCGGTCGAATCGAAGTAGCGAGGTGTCAGCACGACGACGCACCCATGGCCTGCTGGCCACATGTCCGGAACGAGCGTGCGCCAGATCCTGCCTCGGCGCCTCCATTCGACCGCTCCGATCCCGTCGGGTCGATCGCTGCCGTCCCACCACGAGCAGTCTGAGACGGCGGGCTGGTCGAGCCATGCCTTTCGCCACTCGGCGCGTTCGGTATGGATCAGACCGTAGATGCCGCTGGCGTGGCGCAGCATGACGAGCCGGAACTCAGCATCGACGACGGGATCCCGCCGCTCGGTCCTGACGACGGCGAGACGTCGGTCCTGGATGGACGACCATGCCGTGGAGAGAGGCGTGGCTGGACGGGGCATGCCGCGTACATGCGATCGGTCGATCAGCGTAGCTGCGGTCTTCGCGACGAGCCGGGCGTTCCAGTCCTGTAGCATCCGTAGGGCATGAGGACGGAAGGCGTCGACGACGTCCATCGCCTCGTCCAGCGTCTGGGCGTCGATGCTGAAGCCGTCCCATGATATGCTCATTTCGTCGATCTCCATGCGCCATCCGACTGATGCCTGTCGACAGTCGCGTCGCGCGGTGCTCTTCTGCTGCTTCCGCTAATCGGAAAGGACGCATCACCATGCCGCAGACGGGTTCTCCCGCATCCCTCCAGGCCCGCCACTCCCTGATCGAGGACCGCATCAGGACCGAGCAGCTGAGGCCGCTCCCCGACGACGCCGCCATCGCCGATCTGAAGAAGCAGAAGCTCCAGATCAAGGACACGCTGCAGACCCGCTGAGGTCTGCGGGGGCGGCTGCGGCCGCCCCTATTTCTGCCGCTCGGGCTTGACGCCCATCTTCTGTAGATGGGGACCGCAGAGGTCGACGACGCGCCGCGCGTCCTCCGATCCCATCATCCCGATGTGGCACCGCTCGATCGGGATAGCGAGCTGCTTGGACAGCCACTGGTATCCGCGATCGCGGGCATGGATCTGCCGTCGGGGATCGCTGGCGGGAAGACGCTGGTCGGCTGCCCTTATCGCCTTCCATATCGGATCGAAGTGACTGTGCGCCTTTCGCCGCATCATGCGGGTATGCTCGAGCGCCGGCGTGCCGAACGGCTGCCACGTCCCCTCGTGACAGCCGACCTGGGCACGGCACCCGTCGCACAGGTAGAACCGCTTGTTCCTGAGATCGCGTCGGCTGGGGTCGATCTGGTCGCCGGTGACCGCACGTGCCGCGCCGCCGCATTCTCCGCAGGACACGGGGACGGGGTCGAGCGAGTGCCCGTGCCGGTCCGTTCTTGCACTGGCCATGTCGTGGCTCCTCACTGGTCTGGATGAACGCGCTGCTTGATGTCGTCGGAGATGCACCGGTAGCTCCAGCCGATGGTGCGGGGGTGCCATTCCCTGGCGGACAGCGTGACGAAGTAGCGCGAGGCCATCTCCACGCCCCGCTGGAACTCCAGCAGCAGCCGGTTGTCCCTGGCCGCCGTGCCGGCGTCCGCCTCGTGGCGCAGCGTACGGACGATGGCGACTGCGATCTCCGCATGCCTTACGAGGTGTCGCTCGCTCTCCATCATCGAGACGTTCGTCTCTACCAGATCGGCACGGAGCGACGGCCATCCCCTGGCGACGGCGTCGCGTGCCAGTGCTTTCCTCACGGCGGCACCGGGACTGGCGAGCCGCTCGGCGCCGCGAGGCGTCAGCGCCTCCTGCATCTCGACGACGTGACGCTCGATCGACGGAGCACTGGCCCCGTAGATGACGTAGCGGTCGGCATGACGACGAACATAGGCGGCCGCGGCGTCGATTCCCGCTCGACGCCATGCGTCCCGCTGGATGCCTTCGCTTCCGGGGTCGGAGGATTCGATCTCCTCCAGGATCCGCACCGAGATCTCGGCCGTGCGCACCAGCTGGTCGTCGCTCCTCATCAGAGCGACGTTCTCCTCGATGCGGTCGTCCTTCAGCGATGGCCAGCGGCTCTGCACCTCATGGCGGGCCAGCGCATCGAGCACCGCGGCCGTGATCGTGTCCTTCATCTCGTTTTCCTCGTGATGCATGGTTCAGGCCGCCAGCGCGTATGTCGCGCGTGCCGTCCTGCGGAAGCCGCTGCGGAGCTGCTTGCGCACCTGCTCCTGCCAGTGGCGGGTCTGTGTCGGGCGTCGCGGCGCTATCTCTGCGCACACTTCCTGTACGGTCGCCTCGCCGCCCAGCCGACGGATAGCGGCCTCGACGACTGCATGCCAGCCGGACCGCCCTTCCCTGAGCGCTGCGGCGTAGACGTCCGGCATTTCCTCGATCTCCCGGCTCTCGTGATAGAGGAGGAAGCCGTGGAGTCGTCGCTGGTAGGTCTTGGCGAAGGTGACGAGCGCGAGCGGCAGACGTATGCCGGGAAACAGATTCCTGGGCAGCATGCTCTGCGCTATGCCCCATCGCGCGTTCCAGCGCGTGACCCGCGAGCTCGACTGCAGCGCGTAGCACGGCAGGATCCACACGGCCTCGCCTTCTTCCGCCAGAAGGGAGTGGGCCCGGTCGAGCATCCCCTCGAACACGTCGAGCTGGAACGGAGGGTTGCCGATGATGCGCGTCGCACGCTCGACGGGAAGCGCTGCCGTGCGAAAGTCGCCCGTCACGATTGTCCGCCCCGTCTCGCGTCGGGCCACATCGGACAGCCGGGGATCGATCTCGACGCCGATCGCATGCACGTCAGAGGGCAGTGCATGCAGGAAGCGGCCGATCCCGCAGCTGGGCTCGATAACGACGTCGTCGGCTCCGAGACCTGGAAGAGCGGCCTCGCAGATAGCCTGAGCCGCCCACGAGGGCGTCATCCACTGGCCTAGGGTCTCGTCATACTCGAGATCGTCGGGTACTGCCCTGTCGAACCCCGTGGGCAACAGCTCGAGCTGCATGTCGTCGCCTCCCTTCAGCGCGTGGCGCGGCAGTGGACCGTGGGAAGGCCGAGCAGGTCGGCCGCCTTCCGGTAGTGACGCGCCTGCACGACCGCCGGGCGCATGGTGTCGGCGTCGTCGGCGCGGAACGTCGCAGCTGCCTCCGCGAAGGGAAGCAGAGCCGCACGCAGCTCCACGTTCTCCGCTTCGAGGCGCTCGTGGTCGGTCAAGATGAGGCGTCCCGTGCGGCGATGCCCTCGGCAAGGATCCTGCCTAGGCGTCCGGACAGCGCCAGGAGGCGACCGGCATGGTCGACCACGTGCTGGCCGATCCCCTCCATCTGGGAGATGGCCACGTCGATCTCGTCGAGCGCCGCCACGACGACCAGGCGAGCGACGTCAGTCGCGGCGACCGACATGAGCGAAGCCCCCTGATCCTCCTCGTCGTAGAAGGCGATCGTCCCTTCGAAGGTGCCGAGATCGCGGCTCTCGTACGCGTATGTCAGCTTGCCCCACATGACGATGCCCGGCGTCTCGACCTCGCCTTCGGCAGACAGCTCGGGCGCGCGGCGCAGCTGCACCGTCTCGTCGAGCTCGGCCGTGCCGTCGCGCGGCTGCAGCGCCATGACCGTGCCATCCTCGCTGCCCTCGTCGTAGCCCGGCAGAAGGTCGCCGACGACGCGCGGCGTCGAGCCGATCGTCACGCTCCATGCGTCGGGGACCTTCGCGGACGGCTTCATGGCCTGGATCTCCCAGCCGTTGATGTCGTCGATGATGTCGCGCGCCGCGCTCTCGTCGTACTGGTCCATGGTTTTTCTCCCGTATCTGTGTTCGTGTCTGGGTGCCGCTATCGGGGGCCCGCACTGCTATGGTCGAGGTCGAGCGACATCAGGCTGGCGTAGTACCACTCCTGAAGGAAGGAGCCGCGACCGTAGTCCCAGCCGCGTCTATGCAGCCACAGCGCCCGTGCGCTGCGTCCGTTGCCGTCTGTGAACGGGTGCAGGAAGAGGTACCGGTGGTGAAGCGCCGCGGGCGTCAGGGTGTCGTCGGCGAGAAGCATGTCGAGCGCGAGCGGGATGCCCATCCCGCCAGGCGGCGGATCGTGGTCCCCGACCGAGACGTCCAGGCCCTGCCTGTCCCGCAGCCGTGCTCCGGGCTGGACGACCTCGACCAGCCGCACGACGTCCTCCAGCGTCGGACGCTCCACCGACCGGAAGTCGATGTAGGCGGCGATCTCCTCGTCGCTCGGCGAATCGTATATGCCCTCGATGGCGTTGCTCTCCGTGATGAAGGCGAGGAGCGCCGACATGCTGTATGTCCGGTCGGTGGTGGTCATGCCGTCCTCACGCTGCCATGCGGGCTATGGCGGCCGTGCCGTAGGGCACGATCTCCGAGGGAGCCGCCGGCGCTATGCCCGCAGCGCGCGCCACGGCCTTGCCGACGGCGCGCGCGAGAAGCGGCGCCACGCTATTGCCGATCTGGCGGTATGCGAGGATCTTGGTCGGGCTCAGGACGACCCAGTCCGGAATGCTGTGCAGACGCGCCGCCTCGCGTACCGTGATCATGCGTGTCCCCTTGGGATGGATGGGCATCACCGCCGTGAAGGACCCCTTGTCTGCGCCTGTACCGGCCCGCAGCGTCAGCGACTGTCCCGTCGGATCGAGACGATGGCGACGGCTCCTCTTCTCGGAGCCTCCGGGAGCGGTCGCCATGAACCTCGCGATCGAAGCATTCTCGTGCTGGGTCCGCTGGGAGCATGTCAGGAGATCGGGACGCCAGGCCCGGCGATAGCCGAGATCCTCGGGGTCGTTCTCCAGCCCCCGCATCACCCTCCCGTACCAGCCGTCGGGCAGGGGATGCTCGGCCGTCGTCCAGTCGCGGGCCCACAGGGCGTCGTAGTCGTCGGCGTCCGGCAGGCCGTCCAGCGCATGCGCGACCGTCGGCGTCGGCCGTGACCACATGTCTCCCCCCGGACCATGTGTCGGGGTCGGATATTCCGGCGCCGTCTGGTCGAGGCGATGGATGAGCAGGAAGACGCGTTCCCGCCGCTGAGGCACGCCGAAGTCGATCGCCCGCAGCACCCGCGGCTCCACCAGTCCGTAGCCTCCGGCATGGAGCGCCTCGCGCAGATGGTCGAGATGTTCGGCGTTCCGCTCCTCCAGGAGGGTCGGCACCTGCTCCATGATGCCGTACCGTGCACCTAGCCTGATCAGATGCCGCACGAAGCTGTCCATCAGCCGGTTGCGCGGGTCGCCGGGGTCCCTGCGGCCCATGGCGCTGATGCCCTGGCATGGAGGGCCGCCCACCACGACGTCGGGCAGCGTGGAGAACGACAGGGCGTCGATCTCCGCGCTACCCCCGAGAATGGACCGGATCTGCCGCGACCGGTCCTGGTTCAGGTCCATCGTCTCGTGACGTCCGTACGAGAACATCGAACCGTGCGTCGCCACGTTCTCCGGCAGCACGTCGACGGCCAGGTCGATGTCGAAGCCAGCCTGCTCGATGCCGAGCGACAGTCCTCCCCATCCCGCGAAGAGATCGACGCACGAGCCCCGTCCGGTATGCTTTGTCATGGTCGGTCTCCTCGTCCGGTATCGATGCGTCAGGTCCTCAGGCGGCAAGCCGCGCGATGGCGGCGAACGTCCGGTCGGCCTCGTCGTTACGGCGTCCGATGGGACATGTCGCCACTTCGGCGACCGCCTCGTGCACGGTCCGTGCCGCAGCGACGTCGTCTGCAGTCCTTACGCCTGCGGCCACGTCGCGCGACACGGCCTTCTCGAGCTCGGCGCCCGTACCGATCATCGCACGTCGACGGTCTCCTGCGATCGCATAGACGTTGCATGCCTCCCGCGTCGAGGTCTCGATGTCGGCGAGAATCGCGGCCACGGTACGCTCGGGTCGTGCAGGTGCGAAGTCGGGCGGGACGTTGGCTGCCTCGCGGGACAGCAGGTCGTCGCACATGCCGTAGCTGGCGGTCAGGCCGAGCTGCTGCATCTCGAAGTCGTCTGCACGTCCCAGAGCCATGAGCGCCATGGTCGCGTCGCTGCCGTCCCTGCCCTCGAGCATGCACGCCGTGGCGACCTGCGAAGCCCAGTCGATCGCCCGCTCGCGCAGGGATTCCCGATAGGACCCGTTGTGGAGAGCGTCCGAGAGGACGGGGATGATGCCGGTCAGAATGGTGCGTACGGTCATGGTTTTTCCTTTCTCGCTGGAGTTTCGGCTGATCGCTTGGAAGTTGGGCGTTCTCATCCTAAAACCCCATGACGTTCTGCATAAGGAGTGCATGGTGAAGAAGCTGTCGGAAATCATGGCCGCTAAGGCTCTCAAGAAGGAGCAGCGGCGCGCTGAGATGGAGGCGCAGGGCACCGAGCAGGACGGCGGCGTCCTGACCGCGCAGATCGCGCGCTCGACGTTCCCGGTGGTCCTTCCTCCGATCGCCGAGCTGATCCGCTCGTTCGCGTCCGACGAGGGGCGTCAGCGGTTCCGTGCCCGCTTCTCGCCGAAGCAGAAGAAGCTCCTCGACTCGATCGAGGGCCAGATCGACGACGCCTGGCTGGAGCGCGCCGCCGACTTCATCGCGTCGATCCCTCCCGGTCGCGGCGTCGATGCCCGCCGTATCAGCTGGCAGGAGTGGATCGACTTCGGTGCGGCCTTCGGTTGGCCCGAGAACGACGTGCTCGGCACGCTTCGTCTGGTTTTCGTCCTGTCCGCGCAGACGGCGCAGAGCAAGGCGCAGAACATCGCCGCGCGCAACCGTACCTGATCAGGCGACTGCCGCGGTGCCCTGACGGTACGGCGGCACGAAGGCGACGACGTTGGAGGCGGCTTCGGCCGCCTTCTTCCGTTGTGCGTCCAGCATGGCCTTGCGCAGGCGCTGCTTTCGCGAGAGCCGCCGCTTCTTGGACACGCCCCGCGCGAGTTCCATGTGCGCACGCGCGATCTGGTCGCAGTACGTGTTCACGGCGGAACGTGCATCGGTCTTGCCGCGATGCCCCTTGACGTGGCGCCACCGTACCTCGAGCTCGTAGCGGGAGACGAGATCGGCGAACCTCGCGACGATCAGATCGATCAGCATGTTCCTGTGGTCGACGTCGCGCTCGATGGCGGCCGGGTCGGCGTCCTCGCGGCGCAGGGACCTCGCGGTCACCTTGCGGCGTATCTGGTTCTCGAGGATCTGCCAGACCGAGTTGTTGTCGGTCTGTATGAGCAGACGGCATCCTCTGCGGATAAGGCCCTGGCGCAGCCCCAGGTGGACCCCGTTGACGGCGGCCATCGCCTCGGCGACGCCGGTATCGATCGTCAGGTAGCGGAAGGAGCCTCCTCCTCTTACCGTGCCCTCGTCAGACTTCAACCAGGCGGCCCAGCCGCCCTTTCCGGTGTACGAGCACAGAGATGCATCGCTGAACAGTGTGACGTTCATCGTTTTCCGCTCCCAGGAGCCAACTACTCCTTTTCGTCCATGGGAGGGACCGGCCGCCGCCGGCTTCTGGCGGCGGCCGGTCTCGGTCACGAGTTGGCGGGGCTCTTGTCGCCGAAGCGCACGGTGGGCGACCGGAACGGGATGCCGGGCAGCTGCTTCGGAGCGCCCACCATCCTGTCGACCAGGCCCTTCAGCGTTTCGAGTCCGGCCGCGTTGACCAGATTGCCGATGCCGTCGCCGGTCAGCTCGTGGAGGTTGAAGGGCCCGCCGTCGGCGAAGTGCCAGTGCAGGAATACGGTCGGCTTGCCACCTTCGACCAGATAGCCGGCGGCGAGGCCGTCACCGGCCGGGAACAGGACCGCCATGGTGTCGACCGGACCGTCGTTGAACAGCTTCACGAGACCGGTCTCGACCTCCATCCAGTGCGCCGAGTTCTCGTTGTCGGCGGACCAGGCGCTCTGGCGGACGGTTTCGCCCGACTGGGCGAGGCCGATGATGTTGACCTTGTCGCCCGGCATCTCGGAGCGGCCCTGGCTGATCGATGCGAGATGCCCGACGTAGGCGAGAGGAATGCTGGTGTAGGACACGTATATCTCCTTGGTGGTGGATTCTAGAACGGAACGTCGTCGAGGAAAACAGGCTTCTGCACGGGTCGGCTGACCGGTGCGGGACGCTTCTTCTCCTCTGGACCCAGGAATGTGCGGGCGACGACGCGCTTCGCACCGGATGGAAGGCCGCGTGCCGCCAGACGGCCGCTCGCGATGTCTACGCACCATGCCGACCACAGGCCGGTAAGCGGGTCGAGCACGGCGTGGAGGACTCCGGCGCGCTCCGCGTCCAGACCCGGCCCCTTGCCGACCTCGCCCGACCAGCGGAACCGGATCGGCGAGCCTGCGACCTGCGGCTTCCAGTGGCGCAGCGTCTTGGTGGCGTTCGGGATCGCCCCGAGCGTCGCCGCGATCTGGTCGAGGATCGGGTCGTCCACGTACTCGTCTACCCGAAGGTCGGCCTCGATGTGGTCGACCAGCACGGAGTCGCGGCCGAGATCGCCGTCGATCAGCACGGTGCTGCCGAGACGCGGCTTCCACGCGCACTTGCCGTAGTGCCGGTTGGTGGCCAGCACGATGTGCTTGCGCGAGGAGAACGCGATGTCGCGGCCCTCGACCTCGAGACGTCCACTGACGCGGTTGTCGAGCGCATGGTTGAACTCCGTGATGGTTGCCGGCATGCAGTATACGTAGGGCATGGTGTCGATCCTTTCAGGAGGGAGGGGGCGCCCCTCCGTCCGGAGAGGTCAGTCGCCCATGAGGAACATCTTCTCGAGGCGGGCATCCACCACGAGAAAGAAGGTCGTACGCTGCCACATCCACGATCCCACGATGGATCCGAGGATGGGGATGGACAGCATCCAGATGTACTCGAAGCCGAGACTCCAGATCGCCCAGCCGCCGATCGCGAAGCTGGCGACCATGGGCCACCAGCCCCACAGCAGCTTGAAGATGATGCCGAACATGAAGTAGCCGATCACCCCTCCGACGAGGACGAGCACGGAGAACGCGGCGACGAGACCCGGGTTCACCGCGCGATCTCCCGGATCATCCGCCCATGGTCCGCCGCGGTGATCGCCCCGGCGTCGAGCATGCGGTCGAGCCGAGCTCTCGCGGCGACCGGATCGTCGCGGTGTACGGGCTGCGGGGGAACGGGCGCCGGCTGGAGCGCGGGCACCGGCTGGGGAGCGGGCACCGGCTGGGGAGCGGGCGCGTGCTGCAGGGGAGGCGGAGAGGCGTCCGGCAGCGATTCCATGTACGCTCGCAGAGGACCCGAGGCAGGCGGAGGCGGCATCTCGATGCTGGTCACGGGAGGCTCCCACGCCGGCTCGGGCTCTGGTCGTGGCGCAGGTTCGACGGGGCTTTCCGCTGCCGAACCGTGGGAGCCGGACAACGTGCCGGCGTCCCACGGGTACGCAGGGGCCGGGATCGGGACGCCCGAACGTGCCGAACGCTCGAACTCCTCGATCGCCCGGTCGAGCCGGTTCGTGAAGGGGATGATCGACTTCTTCCACACGTTCCTGATCGCGTATTCGCGACTGCCGTCGTGCAGCATGATGTTGCCGAACACGATGCCGGCCTTCTTCTGGACGCTGTTGATCTTGCCGAGGCCGACCGACGTCTCCTCGTGCCCCCACAGCAGGTTCTTGTTGAGGAAGATGACGCGCTTGCTCGTCAGCACGATCAGCCAGGTCGAGTTGTTCATGTACCCGGACGAGAATCCGTACAGCCATTCGTCGGAGGCCATGATCTTGGGCAGGAGGGCCAGCTCCTTGGTGGTGAAGAAGCGATCGTCGCTCATCTCGACCGCGATGTGGTCGTAGAGGCGCTTCAGGTCCTCCGGGCTGGCTGTCGTGACGTCCATGCCTCTCAGTGCCTCATGCCGGGCGCCAGGGCCATAGCGTCCCGGCGCATGTAGGGGAGCGCGAGCATCAGCTCGCAGTAGAGATGGTCCCAGAAACCGGGGCCGATGTCCATGTGCGCGTTGCGCTGCGTGACCTTGACGGTCGGAGCGGGCTCCAGGACATGCTCTATGACGGTCTGATCGGCGTCCCCCAGCTTCTCGCGGGGAATTCGTCCGTTCACCCGCTGGCGCACGCTCAGCAGGTAGGCGCACAGGATCTCGGCCGAGAAGGGATCGAGACGGATGACGTCGGGCTGTTGCCCGTCGATCCGCTTCAGGGTAAGCGTACCCCCCTTCTCCTGAGCCATCTCGAGGTCCTGGGCCAGCGGGTTCTTGATCAGCCTCTTTCTCATGGAGGCGGTTATAGGATGAGGGCAGGTTTTCAGACAGGGCCAAACATCGGATTTGGCATATCGGCGAGTTGATCCTAAAACCCACTCAACACGGAGGAGAAGTCATGATCAATAAGGTGGTTCTCGCCATCCTGCCGGTGGCCCTGCTGGCCGGCTGCGGCGACAAGGGCGAGCAGAAGAAGGCACCCGACGCCCCCAAGGAGAAGGGGCTGAAGCTCGACGACGTGAGCAAGCTCCCGGCGAACGCCCAGAAGGGCGCCAACGCCGAGGTCATGCGCATGCGCAAGGTGTCCGGCCGCTGGCAGTCGCAGCCCGGCGTCCTGCCGTCGAAGGACCAGTGGCTGGTGCTCGATGTCTCGAACGACAAGAAGTTCACTCTGGACGTGCGCGGCAAGAGCCCCGACGCCAAGCTCGACGCGGTCTACGTCGAGGTCCAGGGCGATATCGCATGGACGCCCGAAGGTCTCATCCAGGCCAAGGGCAAGGGCGCCAAGGAGCCGATCAAGGGCTTCGACACCTGGACCGGCAGCTTCCCGGGCCCGGGCAAGATCTCGGTGCGCGGCCCGGATGGCAAGGCCTACGAGCTGAGCTACCGCGGCCTCTAGAAACCGGCGTCCTCCGCGAGAACGGCGAGGTCGACCTTCTGGTCGGCCTCGTCCTCCTGGAAGGCCCGTCGGCCGATGATCGCATCCGCGATCGCGTCGTATTCCTCGATCCTCGCCGCCTCGTCGTCGATCCCCGAGAGGGCGATCTCCGATGCGAGCTCGAGCGCCACGTCGTCGGACGCTTCCGCCATGTCGGACAGCTCCGCGAACCGTCCCATGTCCAGTCCCATTCTTCCTCTCCCTCGGGCTATGCCGCCTCTTCGAACAGCCGAAGCTGATCGCTGTCGTCGCGGGTGGGCTTGTGGCTGCGGTTGAAGTCCTCGAACGAGCTGGTCGCCCGTGCGCCGGTGATGACCCATGCCTGGAACTGCTTCAGTCTGGCCCATTCCGCTGGACGAGGCGTGTTGGCATCGCCTCCGAAGACCATCGGATATACCCGGATCCCAGCCTCGTTCATGCGGCCGTAGCGGTGCATGATGCGGTCCCATGTCTCCTTGGGGTCGTATCCGATCAGCATGTACGCGGTCAGCCACGATGGACGGAAGCCGTGCTTCACGAGACGTGCCACGCCCTCGAAGAACACCTCCTCGTCACCCAGGTTGTCCCACGCGCAGTAGAGCGTCGGCCGCGAGAACCGGAAGTTCTTGGGGCGCATTCGTGCGAGCGCCTCGCACTGCTCGTCGGCCAGGCGCTCCGCCGCGGCGATCGCCGCGTGATCCTCGGGCGTCGCCTGTCCGCGCCGGAGCCTTCCCAGTACGCCGGCGACCTTCGTCCGTCCGGCCAGGGCCCGCACGTTTATGCCCTGGTTGATGCAGACCTCGTAGCCGCCCTCGACGACCTCGTCCGCCACGGCCCGCCATTCGGGATTGCCGAAGAAATCGTTGTCGAGGAGTGCGATCCGCTTGGGGTGACCGGGACCGCGCCAGATCCTGGCGATGGTCGAGTTGGAACGCGCCCTGCCCTCGAGAATCGGCACGACGCAAAATTTGCAGCGGTACCTGCACCCTCGCATCGCGTAGCCGATCGATGCCTGGAAGTCCGGATAGCCGCTGTAGTCGAGCTCCTGGAACTGCGTCGGCACGATGTCCTCGACGCGCAGGTCGCCGTTGGCTGCCCTGCAGGATCCGCCGACCACCGCCTCGGGCCACTGCACCATGAAGTCCGCGACGCGCTCGGCCGAGGTGTCGAAGATGGCGGATGCATACACGACGTCGTAGGACGCCGGCTCGTCGGCCTGACGTGAATAGTCGTAGCGGTCGTCCGCGCGCTTGGGCGTCTTGCGGACTCTGGCGGCAGACGATGCGGGCGCCGAGGACGATCGCCGCAGGGGCACGCCGTGCCGCCACTGTATCTCGTGCCCCTGGCTGCGATGCCAGGCGGCGAGGCGCATAAGCGCGATGTTGGGGAGATCCCCGTCTATCTGGGTCAGCCGGACGATCATGGTTGGCCTCGATTCTGATGGAGAACGCAGCTCGCGTCCAGCCTCAGCGGTCGGCGATGAGCAGCGTCCTGCGTATGTCTATCTGGTTGGTGGTGCCTGGTCCGAAGTGGCTGTCGATAGCCTCGGCGTGGGCGTTGAGGAGGGCGCGCGTGAGACGTCCGCCTTCACGGTGCAGGGTCTTCCCCTCGAAGCCACCCGCCCAGCTGATCTTCAGCCTGGCGGGGACGTATCTGTGTCCGAAGCCACGCACGCCGCATACGGGGGTCTCGCGTCCCGCGAACCACGCCAGGACCCGGACGATCTGGCCTTCGCGGTTCCGCACCTCCACGAGCGCGATACCGTCAGAGCCGAAGTCGACGCCGGCACCGAAGCGGACGACGTCGTTGTAGGGGCGGCGTCGGGGTATGCGTATGCGATCCACGAGCATGCGGGAAACGTGCGGGGCGACTGCCGTCATCTGCGTTCTCCATGGTCGCGTGCCATGTCGACGCTGCGGCACGTATGGCGCACGTCCCCAGCGGCGTCCGCCGGGTCCGGATAAGCGGTCGGACATCCGTCTCTCGCCGGTCAGCCTTCCTCGCTGGCCCCGCCCCATTCGACCTGCGGCTGCACCTCGCGCTCGGCGATCATGAGCTGCTCGTGCTCGATGAGATCGCGCAGATAGGTCTCGCTCATGCGGTACCAGTCACCGTCGATCTGGATCTCGTAGTGGATCTCCTCCCACTCGAGCTCGCGTGCCCGGGTCTGGAAGGTCCATTCCTCTCCGTCGATCTCGATCTGGATGGGCAGCGTGGTGTCCTCGCCTGCACGTTCCGATTCGAACGTGTCGAACAAGATGCGCGAGCGCAGCTGCTTCGGGATGATCTCGACGATCAGGACGTCGTTGAACTCGATCATCTCGCGATTGCGGTAGAGACGCCAGAAGACGACCTCGAAGCTGCCGCCGCGTCCCGAGCCGTACGGGATGATGTCGAAATGGCCGTACTTCTGCTCCTTGCAGCTGACGTCGACCTGGACCGTGATGGGGATTGGATATGCCACGTGCTAGCTCCGTTGCTCCGCCGTCACTGTCCGCCCGTGGGGCAGACGGCATAGGCCGCGAGCGCCGCGTCGGTGATGGTGGGCGATTCGGGTGACTTGACGACCTCCTCGGCGAAGGCCTTCTCGAAGGCTTCGGGGGTAAGCTGGTCGCATCCGCCGAAGAAGGGATTGATCCTGAGCGCCTGGACGCTGGCCTCGGCATGCAGGCGGCGAGCCGCCGGCGTACTCGCCTGCCAGTCCTTGCCCGACGGAAGACGATTGACCACGACCTTGCGGTCGGGCTGCTGCTCGGCACTGACTGCGGGAGCGCTCTGGACGGCGGCCATGGCCAGAAGGAGGGCGATCACTGCGCGGCCGCCTTGCGCTTGCACTGCTCGATCGAGAGGAGGCCCTGGGCCAGCGGCCGGGTCGGCGCCGTCTTCGCCATCGCCGCGAGCGTCGCGTCGAGGACCTCGGGCGTCTGACGGTTGAAGCACTCGGTGTCGATGGGGACCGCGGTCCCTTCGACTGCCGACGTCGCCAGAAGAATACCCTCCACGGCACCGACGAGAGCGATGCGACGCGTGCCCGCATCCTGTGCGGACCACTGGGCGAGGGTCGGCCCTGTCTGGGCCGGAGCGGCTGCGGCAAGTGCCGTCGTGAGAAGGATCGCTATCAAGGCGCATCTCCAGTTGCGTTGAGAGCGTTATAGGATGGAATGGAGAATGCTGCAAAGACCAAGCGGATGTCTTCGTCGACGATACGACGAGGGGGTCGGAAGACGGACTTCCGACCCCCTCCAGAGGCGCATCTCGACTGACGATTCAGATTCCCTGTCCCGCGATGGCCAGCTCCGGACCGACGCGTCGGCCGAACACCGGCTGCCGACGGCGCATGTCTCCGTGGGGGTGCCGTGTGACGGAGCCGCGTATCGGCAGCGGAGCTCGCCTCGCCGGCATCTCGCGCTCGATGGCCGCAGTCGGCGCTGCTGGCATGAGCGAGATGTCGAGCACCTTGGCGGTACGCTCCTGCTGCGCGCGTCCGGTCCGATCGAACGCCCCGACCGACATCCGCGTGAGCTCGTCGTCGGTGGCCTGCCCATACAGCGCGACCGTACTGACCTTCTGCGCCTCGAGACGCTCCATCGACCGGACGCCGTTGTCGTTCTCCCGGTCGCCCATGAAGGCCTGAAACGGATCGGGGCGCCCCGTACGCGCCTGGAACTCGTGAGCGGCCGCCTCCTGGACGAGGACGCTCCGCATCGCCGCGTCGGACACGTCGTACTTCTCGGTATCGGAGAGTCTGCCTTCCGAGCGTACGGAAGTCTCGCGCATGAGGGCCTCGGTCAGCCGGTGCGACGTCGCCTTGCTGGCTCCGACGTCGATGCCGGACTCGCCGAGATACTTGACGCTGAAGTTGACCATCTCGGGAAGATCGCGATGCACGCGGGCAAGGCTCGCCTCGGCGTTGCGCGCGGCTCCCTGCATGCCGGCGGCGTGGACGACCGCGACGGCCCTGACGTCGGCTGCGTGGCTATCGTCGAAGCTCATTGGTTCCTCCTCTGGAGGCCATGCGGCGCTCCTCGGTAGAAGTGTAGCACCCGGAATTATCCGGATGTTAGTCTTTTTCTTGGTCTACCAGCACAATCCATCCTGAAACTCCGCGCGTTCGGGACATGCTCATGAAGCCCGGGCGCTTCCCGTGCGTCCTACAGGGCGGCGCTTGCGGGGCGGATGGATCATCCTGTTTTGCCGCGACGGGGTTTCCTCCTATAAGGATGGCATGCAGACCCCCTGGAGGCGTTGATGATGGATGCGGAAGTCAGTCCCGAACTCATGAGCAGGAGCCAGTTCCAGCCGTTCGTCGATCTTGCCCGCCAGGCATGCGCCCGCTGGGACGTGCCGATCACCGGCCTGGAAGGGTCGACCTCCGATCTCGCCATAGCGGTGCGCAGTGCGCTGCAGAAGGCGGCGCTGGTCGCCGCCGACAGCGAGGTGCCACTCACCTATGCGGGCGACACGCCGGCGCTGGTGGGGTCGCTTCCCGGGCTGTCGCTCGATTCGCTGCGCAGCGACATCGTCGAGGGCGCCAACTACGGCGACGAATGGGGCATCTGCTTCCGCGTCGTCGCGGGCGACGTCTCGTTCGACGTGCCGCTGGTCTTCGGTCTGGACGAGGACAGCGCGTCCAGCATCCTCGCCGAGATCGACGGGCGCGAGCACGAGTTCGTGTGCGTCGAGGACGTCGCCATCATGGCGGACACGGATTCCGTCACGGTCAGGGCGCATGCGGACTCTTGGCGCTACATGAAGAACCTCTCCAAGGACCTGTCCCTGGATCTGGTGACGGCTCTTCCGTACCGTCGGCCCGGGGCATGGGACCTCCTGCGCGGCGAGATGACGCAGATCGTGCCCAGGACGCTGCCGATGTGGTCGGAAGCCGACTTCCACGCCCGCTACCTGCTGTCCGTGCGATACGACATGGACAACATGGCGGAATCGCGCGAGATGCTCCGTCTCTACTCGGCGTGGACGCCCGAGCCCTTCTCGGCCGAATGGAACTCCTGGTTCCCGCAGGTCACCGATCTGCTGCATGCCATCGGCAGCCCCCGTCCGCTGGCGGGCATGTCCGTCGTCATGCACTTCTCGGTCGAGGAGGAGAACGGTCACGACTGGGAGCCTGTGAACGCCCGCAACGTCGTCGTGGCATGCGGGCTCGATCCCGTGCAGGCATACATCCTGCTGGAGTTCGTGCGACAGGATCCGCATCCGTTCTACGATCTGCCGGACGCCGCCGACAAGCGCTTCACGCTTCTGGCGACCAGCGCGATGCCCGATGCGATGCTGGCCTCGTGCCGGGTCACGTCGTCGGGGAGGTCGAGCGCCTATGATCGCCTGGTCGACGGCATGACGGCCAGGGCTGACGCCGCCGAGATGGCGGAGATCGACGACTAGCCTGCGCCCGGAGGCCGTCCCTGGGACGGCCTCACTTCTTCTCCGACTGGTCCTTGCCGGCCGCCTTGGCGGCCAGTGGATCGCTGTCTGCCTTCGATCCGTCCACGATGCCCTTCAGCACCTCGCCGCCCTGCACGGTCGCCGATGCCGCGCCCTCGCGCACGCTGCCCGAGTTCGAGAGGTGCTGCTGCAGATGATAGCCGGCCCAGATGAGGGTCGGTACCAGTACGATGATCACCGCGACCTTGACGATGCCGAGCACGCCCATGAGGAGAGCCTCGAACAGGCGGCCGAGCAGGCGCGGGAAGAACATGAGCCCGTTGCCGAGCGCCGACAGGATGCCGCGCTTGATCCACTCGCCCATGGGGAGGTGAGGGCTCGCCGAGCTGACGTTGACGCTGATGTTCTGACCGTTCATCGGCGTCAGTCCGGCGAGCGTCTGGCCGACCACCTCGCCCATGGGGACCACCTGGCTGCTCTGGCCGCCGTGAGTCATGCCGCCTGCATGCTGGCCGATGGCCGGAGGCGAGAAGCTCCGGATCGGCGAGGGGTCGATCGTCCTTGTACTGTTTTTCATTTCCGTGAACTCCTTCGCCAGCGGCTTCCGGAGTCCCGGTCACTGGCTTTTCCTAATTGAAGAATATCATTCGGATGTCGTTGGAGAAGGCGAAGACGCTCAGCACCGCGACGCAGCCGATGCCTACCTTGACGGCCCTGGTGAAGGCCACCTTGGACAGATCGCGCCTGATCGCCGTCTCGATGGCATACAGCGTGAGGTAGCCTCCGTCGAGGCCGGGGATCGGCAGCAGGTTCATGAACGCCAGGGCGCAGGAGAGGATCGCGGTGAATACCAGGAGCGGCACGAGGCCGTTCGAGGCCTGCTGTCCCGACATGCGGGCCAGGCGCAGCGGGCCGGAGATCTCGTCGACCGACCGTTCGCCGCGGATCATCTGGCCCATGGTCGTGAACTGGACCGCGAACATGTCCCGTGTCTCGTGGGCGGCGAGCGATACGATCCTGATGGGGTCGCGCTCGCGTACCGTCTCCTTGTCGAAGTTGATGCCCACGCGGCCGATGGTCGCATGGTTGCCGAACCGGTCCGACACGTTGACCGGCGCGATGGGCACGGTACGGTCGATGCGCTTGTCTGCCCGGTCGACGGTCAGGTCGACGCTGCCGTTCGGGTGGATCTTCACGTAGCGGAAGAAGTCCTGACGACCGTCGTACTTGCTGCCGTTGTACGAGACGAGGCGATCGCCGCTCTGCAGACCCGCCTGTGCCGCAGGGCTGCCCGGAACGATCTCCTGGAAGCGGTTCGACATGATCGGATAGCCGATCGTGGCGAAGATGCCGTAGAAGATGGCGCCGCAGATGACCAGATTGGTGAACGGACCCGCGAAGATGATGACCGCTCGCTTCCAGCGGGCGATCCGCGCGAAGCTGTCCGGATGCCGGGCCTCCTCGTCGGTGCCCGTTCCCGGGTGCATCTCGCCATGGAACTTGACATAGCCGCCCAGCGGGAAGGGACAGATCTTCCAGCGGGTACCGTTCCTGTCCGTGAAGCCAGCCAGCTCAGGGCCCATTCCGACCGAGAAGGCCTGCGGCTTGAGGCCGAAGGCCCGCGCCGCGAGATAGTGTCCGAGCTCATGGAGCACGATCAGCACCAGTACGACGGATATGAAGCTGATGGCGGCCAGCAGGGGAAAGGGAATCATCGTCATCTCGGCAGGAACCCTTGTGCCCGGAAGGGTTTCCGGATCACTTACGTTCTATGATCAATCAGCCGGAAGTCCAAGACCCATTGTGGGCTTGGCGCCCATCCTCAAACTCACGCCGCGCGGCGTGCGCTGCGGACGTCGACCGACAGTCGCTTGCATTCGAACAGGTCGACCTCATCGTAGGTCACGCGCGCGAGACCGGCGATCGTCTTCTGTAGGTCCCAGTGGGATGCGTCGAGCCAAGCGAGAGCGCCGGCCCGGTCGGTGACGACGGGGCGACGGCCTTCCTGCGTGCCGTCGGTCTCGGTCAGAGCCACCAGGCCGCCATCGCGCACGTCGGTGTCGTACAGTCCGATCAGATACGCGTCTGGCCCGGTCATCCACGTCTCGGCCGGCCGGTTCTCGCAGTATCCCGAGATCGGCACGACGCAGCGCTGGCGGTTGAGCCGCGTCCAGATCGTCACCTTGTCGATCTTCTCGGAGCGCGCGTTCCAGAACATGTCGCGCCGACCCATCGGCCCTGGCGGGATCATGCCGAACCGCATCGGGGTCGCCACCAGCGAGCCCCGCTGGCGGTGGATGCCCAGCGTCTGTCGTCCCGAGCCCGCGGTCCTGTCTGCGAACGAGGTGACGACGGGATTGGCGGCGATGATGTCGGATGCGGCGTTCCTGATTGCCCAGCACATGTCGTTGACCTTTCCGTATGACTGCGGACGCCGTCTTCGACGCCCTCTTCCTTTTCCCTTCCACTGAAGGCTCTGCGATGTTCGCTAGTCCGATATCGGCGAAGTCCCCCAGGGACCTCGCCTATTTTCCGCGCGATGCGCGCGTCAGTCGAACAGAGGAGTGGGTGCGAGCACCTTGGCCTTCTTGGTCCGCACCTCGCCTTCGTCGAGCAGTCCGACCTGGTTCCCCCAGGCGGCCCATCCCGGACGCGTCGTGCGTGTGAAGAGTTCGAGATACGGCCCCTCGTAGAGCCGCTCGATGATCTTCCTGAATTTCTCGGGCTTGCGCGAATGCTGCATGCGCTTTGCGAACTGGAGCCGCCGGATGCCCTCGTCGGGCTTCAGATGCCCCTTGATCAGATGCTTGCGCCGCTGCGGTTCTCCACGCGCGCACAGCCAGAGCTGTTCGGGATTTGCCCGCGTGCCGTAGCCATTGCCGAAAGGGAAGTCTGCGGTTTCGTGCATGCACGTCAGATCCGTGCCCTTGCAGGTCTTGGCCCAGTAGGCGAGCACGCTCTTGTACTCGAACCCCCACGACTCTATCAGGGTCATTGCCTGGCGCAGCGTCGGATCCGTTACCCAGATCGCAAGCACGCAGTCCGGAGCCGCAAGGTCGCGTACCGGAAGGGCCATCAGCTCTTCGAGTGACATCGTGTTGTAGTGCTGGTTGGCGTTGCGGTCCTCTCCCTTCTCCGAGCGGTTGTCGAACTTCCAGGGAGGATCGGCGTAGATGACGGGCCACAGCCGCGACAGCTTGCCCAGCAGATCGTAGGTGATCGGCCTTTCGGTGATGATGTTGTCGAACGTGTGCGGCATGATGCCGTCGGGGAGGACGAGCCCGGGCGAGCGGGCGAACCCGTACTCCGGCACGGCGTCCAGCATCGTGTCCATTCCTATCGCTCCTCGTGATGCTGGCCTTCGTCGGCGTCGCCGACGTGGGAGATTCCTGCCTCGGGATCATGGTCGGGGTCGATCTGGTCACCGGATTCATCGTCTGCGTTGGTTCCGTCGTCGGTGCGAGGCGCCTCGTCCGCGGTCTCGACCGGTGCATTCTTCCGCAGCACCACCTCGTCGGAATCGTCCTCCGAGGATGCGGACGCGGTCTCGGCAGCTTGATCGACGTCGCCGGACTCCCGGTCGCCCTCGGCTCCGCCCATGAGGATGGCCGCGAGCGAGGCGAGTTCGGCCGGGTCGATGCCGGGCACGGTCTGGAGAGGTGCTACCCCGTCATCGATGCCGAGCTCGAGGCATATGCGCCCCACCACGTCGGTCGGGTCGAGTATGCCGCCCTCGTGGCATGCCACGCGGTAGCCCGCCTCGAGCGAGAAGCGGAGGCGCGGCGCGGTGACCGGGTTCACCTCCGGCTCGACGCCCTCGGGCCATGCGCCCGGGTCGACGAGACGGGCATATGCGACGACCCGGTGGTCGTCCGCACCGATGGCTGACTGGTCCATGTGATGGCTCCTATGCGGCGTGGCGCATGATCTCGAGGGCTGTGACGTCGAACGGCTGCGACAGGTCCGCTATCGGATAGTCGTACCGCACGAGCGGAGAGGCGGCGATCCTGGCGGACCGCGTGAGGGGGAAGAGGTACTTGTGCGTGCCGGGGTGCCGGATCCGCGTGAAGAACCCGCGCCCGCGCAGCCGCTGGAGCCATGCTTCCGGATCCTCCGCGGATCCGATCGGATCCGCGCCCGCCGACATCAGCTGGCGGACAGCATAGTCGGCGCCGGTCTCGCCGGCACGCAGCTTGCTCAGCGCGCGCGGCGAGAACACCAGCCCGTTGGGCATGACGTCGAGCGTGCGCGGCGTGGCGCGCCCCAGATAGAGAGCGTCCATGACCTGGTAGATGCGGCCTATGTGCCCGCCGTGGACCGTGCCGGAACCGACCACCCGGCGCTTCACCGGATCGGCGTAGGAGATGACGGAGACCACTTCGGGCTTGTTCTGCCTGAGCAGGCGGAGAGCTCTCGATACGAGGAAGCTCTCGCCGTTGCATCCGACGTCGTCGAGCAGGACCAGGCGTCCGAGGTCGACCGCATGCGTGTGGTGGCGCAGATTGGCGGTCTTGGCGACGCTCCTGTTGTTGGATGGCTGCGCGAAGGTGCACACGCCGACCAGCTGCGAGGTTCCGGCCGGTCCGTTCCTGAAGAGCCCGACCGACAGCCTGCTGGCTGGGAAGCTGCCAGAGTAGTGATGCGTCTCGACGAAGGGCTTCGCCTGGCCATGGCAGTCGATCACGTCGACGCTGTGGATCGAGGGGTCGAACTCCGCGCCTCTCGGCACGAACCTCTCCCTTCGCTCCCGCCAGCGCTGGGAACGCTCTGTCTTCATCTCGTTTTCTCCGCTGGTCCTCGTTTCCGGACCTTCATCCGGTCAGGACGAGAAGGGCGTGGCGCCCTGCGAGCATCAGCCCGAACAGGGCCGTGATGGTGATGTAGGTCCACGGCACGTACTTCACGCGGCCGAGTGGCAGGCGACGCATGTCCATGGCGATCGCCATGATCAGCACCGCGAGCACCGCGAGCAGGAGAGCCACGGCCGTCACGGGGGCGTCGATGTCAGGCATCGAGATCCTCCGTGTCGAGCTGGCCGTCCGGGTTGCAGGCCAGCACGGCCTCCTGGGCGCCGTTGGGCCGTACGCGCATGCGGCCTATCACCGGCATGGCGCGACGATCCAGCAGGGGGCTGTCGACCAGATCCGACAGCGGGCATCCGGCCAGCGAGAAGAGGGCGGTATGCGGCAGCCTGTGACGGCCGAGGCGTACCGAAGGGACCTCGTCCTCCGGATGGCGCAGGACGACATCCTCCGAAAGCGCCAGACGCTCGACGAAGACGCGGTCGTGGTCCACGCGAATGTCCATCGCGGGAACGTCGGACACGACGACCCGCGTACGCGCATGGTAGTCCGGAGCACGCCGGAATCCGTTGGATCCGTCGGACACCGCGTAGCGTGCATGGAGGGCGTGCCCTGTGCCCGATGCGAGCTGGTCCATCGACAGGAGGCCGTCCCTGATCACGACGGCGAGCAGCGGGTCGACGTTCCGGCGGTCGAACGGCGCGTGCGCAGGATCGACTGCCGCAGCCTCCATCTCCACCATCCAGCGTCGACGCGCGATCTGACGCAGGACGCGCCTGTCGAGCCAGGTCCGAGGCCGCCCCCAGGACAGCGTTCCGTTCCAGTCGATCCAGATACCGCACAGGACATCGCCCGCTCCCATCGATACGCGCAGGGCAGGGCGTCCCGGACGGTCGGGCTGCTCGCCCTCGCGGATCTCCAGGCCTACGTCAGCGGCGTCCATGCCAGCGACGGCCAGGTGACGAAGGACATGGCGATCCACGATTTCCAGGGCGGCATCGAAGAGGCCGTCATGCAGGCGCGGACGTCCGTCGGCCGCGAGGACCGCTGACATGTCGTGCATGAGTGGCTCCTTCAGGAGAGGACCATGATCCCGTTGATGGCGGACAGGATCGCGAGCATGATGACCATCTGTCCGACCCTTATCGTTGCGATCCGCCCCTGACGCTGGGCCCCGGGACGCGAGAACAGCTGGGACTCCCTGCTTAGGCGCGACAGGAGCAGCGGCGACATGATGAGCATGCCCAGCGTGACGGTGGTCGTCGACAGGACGTACTGGCGCACCTCCAGGGGCGTGTTGCCCCATGTCGCGAACAGGCCAAGGACGGCGATCGTGTTGGCGAGCGCGAGAAGGCCGCCGACTATGCCCGCCGATCGCAGAAGACCCGCGAAGGGAGACGGGCGTACGATCGGTATCCGCGCGTCCTCGGCTCGCTTCGCCTCGACGACCGTCCTGGCAGCGCGGGGATGCAGGACGACGTCGTCGTCATACTCCTCCAGCGCGCGGACGAGGTCGATCGCGGGGAGCCGGTCCTCGGCGGGTACGCCGTCGGTCTCGTGGAAGACCATGTTGGCCATGTGACGACGCGCGCGGGCGTCGGGATGCCCCGTTCGCGTCACGCGCATCTCGCCCTCGTATCGTCCTTCGAGCATGGTCAGGCGCCACCCGAGCTGGTCGTCCGGCACGATCGTCACGACCACCAGGTCGTCAGGCAGCAGCATTCCCTCTATGACGGGATATGCGTAGTAGCTTCTTCCGTCGCCGCTCGCTCCTGCGGCAGCGTCCTCCAGGCGTTTTACCACGGGCAACCTGTCATCGTTCGTGTCCCCATTGGAAGTAGTAGACGTGTCGTAGCGCAAAACGTCATCCTCGCGATAGATTTGGTGTTGCCAGATCGTCCCGGCACCGATACAAGCCGCCACATGAACCGCTTCGACCGACAGCAACGCATCTCGTTCTGATCGACGTCCCTAACAGGGCGTCGACGATGATGCCCTGTCGTTTAGCGGTAGGACCCTGGACTCTGAATCCGGTAGCGTTGGTTCGAATCCAACCGGGGCATCCACTTTCAACCCATCCGTGAGTTCGCCCCTCCTCTAGTGGTAAGAGAGCGGACTCTGACTCCGAAAACCGAGGTTCGACCCCTCGGGGGCGAACTCACGGATGGGGCAGTGTTGCCCCTTGGTGAAATTGGTAGGCACGCCGGATTTTGGCTCCGGTGCCCGGAAGGGCGTCCAGGTTCGAGACCTGGAGGGGCAGCCACTCATGTCAGCCAGCAGTCCTGATGGCCTCGAGATATGGAAACTCGAGAAGCGCCGCCCGCAAGGCCTGCATCATCACGACGCGCAGCAGCGATACAGGGGAAGGCTCTCCCGGGGCTGCGGCGATCTCCTCCAGCCGTTTCCTGAGAAGCGCATCGCTCGAGTCGATGAGCATGTCCAGCATCCGCACGCCGTCCGCTGCATGTCTGCCCGACGCGCCGAGCTTCATGGCCGTCGATCGCTGATGGAGGACACCCATCGCCACGGCGAAGTAGAGCGTCCTTAGCGAATTCGGCGCCACCACGTGCCGCAGGAACGACAGGGCATACGTCTTCTGACGCTGCCGCCAGAAAGGCGACTTGCTTCTGTACTGGACGTCGGGGTCCAGCACGATTCCGACGGCGACGTCGTCATTCGCCATGACCTGGAGGCTGGGCCGGATCTCGCGGATGAGCGATCTGTAGGAGGCACGTGACGTCATCCGGTCGACCAGCTTCAGACCATGCGAACGATAGGCCTCCTCAGCGAAGAACTGGACCGCCAGGAGATCGAAGAATCTCTTCTGGAAGAGCTCCAGATGCTGCCCCCGCGAGGCATGGTTGCGCTCCTGCATGGACTGCGTCGACATGGAGGCGACCCTCATCTCGCAGTCTGGAACGTCGCTGCCGCCCGACGCATAGTGCGACAGGTACTGACGTCCTTCGGGATCGGATCCAGCCTTGAAGACCGCCTCGTAGCAGCAGGGACATACGATCTGGAAGCTGCGGCAGTCGTCGTAGTCGACCTCCCTGGCCTCCATGTACTCTCTTACCAGCAGGCTGTAGCCGTGCTTCATCTCGATTTCCCCTCTCGGATCCTCCTAGACCAGCTGAAGCTGATCGGTCGGGCTGTAGTCGACCCTCCGGGCGTCGGCCTGCCACACCGCGAGGCTATCGTCGGTCACGCCGGGCAGCGGCGTCGTCGAGTTCATGGATACGGCAGCCAGACGCTTCGCGCGGATGTCCTCGTAGAAGAGGTCGCAGCCGGTGAAGGAGCGCCCGTTCTCCCGGCACGCCACGTGCGTCGTGCCCGATCCGGAGAACGGATCCACCACCAGATCGTCCGGATTGGAGTAGAGCATAACGGCGCGCCGAGCGAGCTCGAGCGGGAACTGAGCCGGATGGCCTGTCTTCTCTCCGTGATTGTGGCCGATGTTCGGGATCTGCCAGACGTCCGACGGGAACGCGCCGAACGGGTGACCGCTGAGCTGTCCCTTGTTGGGGCCCTTGTACGCCCGCTTGCCGGGCTGCTTCTGCGGAGTACGCGCCGGAGTGGGATTGAACACCTCGATCGGCCCCTTGGTCATGACGAGCGCCGTCTCGTACCGCGCGGCAAGGCGGCTGCGCGGCGTCAGTCCGTGCGGAACGATCCACGCGACGCGGCTCTGGTAGGTGAGGCCTGTCTTGCAGATTGCGTCATAGATCAGCATGTCGAGCGGCACGATCGTGTCCTGATGGTCGCGCGTCGACCCGACCTGGAGAAACAGGGTGCCGCCGGGGCGCAGGATTCGCGACGCCTCCGAGACGACCTGCATCAGCCAGCCCAGGAAGTAGATGTGTCGCATCGAGTCCGCGCTGGCGCCGGCGCCGTAGGGCTTGCCGAGATTGTACGGGCAGCTCGTCAGGACCAGCCGCGCGCAGTCGTCGGGCAGCGCGTTCAGATAGTCGAGCACGTCGGCCGTGGCGGTCTGGTCGAGCAGCTCGGCCAGCGTCTCTCGCTGGCGGGCCCGTCGGTCCTCGGCGCGTTCCCTGATGCGCTGCTCGTTCTTGCGTGCGCCGGTGCGCATGGCCAGCTTCCAGATCCTGCCGCGGGACCAGCCGTGCCTGAGGCGGACGTCATCGTAGGTCATGGTCGCGAGGTCGCGCACGACCTCGCGTTCCTTGTCGGTCAGGCTGTCGAGAATGTCCGGTGTTGCTAGGGTCATGGTGCCTCCTCAGGCCTGTGGGGCCGTCTGTCTGGACGATGGCCTTCGACGGACGGGCTTGACCCGGACGCAGTAGCCGCGCGTCCCGATCTTGTCGGACTCGAACTTGCCGGTCTTGCGCGCGAGCTCGCTCAGATACTGCTCGCCGAAGGCCCGCACGTCGAAGTCGGGATGCGTGTTGTGGATCGCGCGGTCCAGCCGCTTGACTGGAACCCAGCCCTCCTCGTCGCCGAGTCCCGCGATCGCGCGCCTGATCAGCGGCTCGGCATCGGATACGGGACGTAGCTTGGGCGTGACTTCGGCATCTGGATCCGGCGTTCCGCTACCCAGGTTCTCCACGTTGAAGAACCTGCGGCATGCCTGGACGAAGCTCTCCGGCGTCGTCTTCTTGCCGAACCCGTACACCTCGGCACCCGCCTCGCGCAGCCTCTGCGCCAGGCGGGTGAAGTCGCTGTCCGAGCTGACGATGCAGAAGCCGTCGTAGATGCCGCTGTGGAGCAGGTCCATGGCGTCGATGACGAGCGCGATGTCGCTGGCGTTCTTGCCCGAGGTGTAGGCGAAGCTCTGGGACGGGACGATCGCGTGACGTGCCAGGATCTCCGACCACCCCTTGAGGCGCGAGCTCGTGAAGTCGCCGTAGATCCGGCGCAGGCTCGCCTCGCCGATCTTGGCGATCTCCTCGAATAGCGGGCCGGCCGTCTGGTACGAGGCGTTGTCCGCGTCGATGAGCACCGCGAGGCGCGTCGACGAGCTTCCGTTGCCGTTACCCGACATTGGAATCGTCCTCCTCGTCGATCTCGGCATCGTCGTCCTCTTCGTCGTCCTCGTGCGGCAGTTCGTTCCCGTGGAGATCCAGACCGTGCTCCCGTGCGTCGCGCACCAGGTCGCAGACCGCCTCCTCGACGCCGCGCTTGGCGTCCAGATCCCAGACGCCGAGGGATCCGAACTCGTTGCCGACGTCGATATGGCGGTCGACCAGGTTCCCCCGCATCGTCCGACCGCTGCCGAAGCTGATCTTGGCCCCCATCTCGAGCAGTTCCGCAACGGTCGTCGTCGCGGTGGGTATTTCGATATTCTTGGTCATGTCTTTTTCCTTTGTGTCTGCTGATGCCGGATCCGTCGTCCATCCCGGGTCTGCCGCTGCGAAGGGTGACGGACGTGCGTCGACACCCGCAGGCTGATGCCTGCAGGTGCCGTGGTACCGTCGTTCTTGATTGCCCGCCTCGCCCTGCGGCGTCGTGCCCAGAGTGGCGCGGGACCGTATGGCGCCGCCGACGATCTGCTAGCGGGCGATGCCCTCGTCGCGACTCGCGGCCTCGAGGTGCGCGTGCACCTGGCTGCGGAACGCCATCCTGTTTCCTTCCGTCACGGTCTCCGTATTGCCGTCTACCGGAATCTCCTTGGCGTGGTCCTCCGCCTTCTCCCGTTCCTTGGTATTGTCGGGATTGTGGGCGTCGAAGTGCGTGTCGATCTCGATGTGCCGCCCATGGAGCATCATCTCGGTATGGACGTCCTGCTCGTCCCACTGGGACACCGCGTTGTCGAGGTTGCGGGCATGCTCGCCTCCGAGGATCGCGAGATCGCGGGCAGCGGTGTCGCCGTCGATCGCAGGCCGCCCTGCCGCATCTGTCCGGCCCCCGCCTTCTTCTCCACCCGTCGTCGCTCCTTCGCCGTCCACTGCCCCGTCCATGCTCACGCCATCACGCTTCGCATTGCCCCACGGCGTGATCCCGCCGCCCGCATGTTCCATGCCTCCCGCACCGGATGTCTCGTCCGTCATCGAGGGGCTGCTGGCCATGTCGATCCGGTGCTCGGCACGCTCCCGGTCGGTCTCGCGATGGAGGAGGTGGCCATGGACGACCTCGGCCTCCATGCGGCCCTTGGCCAGCGCCATCATGACATGCGACGGGTCGAACTTCTCGCCTGCGGCCATCTGGACGAAGTCGCCACCCGGTACGAAGTCGATGAGATTGACGTCCATTCCGGCCATCTGCATCTCGCCGGCCCCCGCCACTCGCTTGGCGAGGTAGGTCGGCCCGTGGTCGCCGGCGTACTGCTCGATCTCCAGGGACTGGTCCGTGGCCTGCTCGGCCAGGAAGGAGCCCACTGGACGCTCGAGGAGAGAGCCGCCTTCGGGAGGGCCGGAGATCACGGTGGCGCCGTGCGACATCGCGTGGCTCGAGAGTCCGTCGACCGTGCTCGCAGTCCCGGATGCCGCATTCTCGAACATGCCCGGATCCACCCCGATCGCGTCGACCGGAGTCGGCGCTCCTCCTAGGAGGCCCTTGGTCATGAGCCGTGTGATCGTATCCTCGATCTCGTTGGGCTTGACGATGTCAAGCTGCTGTGGATTCGCCATGATGTCCTCTCGCGTGAACGGTGCCGTTGTGGCTCACGACGGGGACCACCTTCTCGATGGACCTGCCGTGTCCGGCCTGGACGAGGACGAGGCGGTCGTCGCGCCGTACGTACGGCACCGCCCGCTCGCTCCCCATCAGGTGCACCGGGCTGTCGCCGTCCAGGACGACGCCGTCGTCCGCGGCTATGACACGGTCTGCATCCACTCCGTGGGGTACCACGAGAATGCAGACGCCCGATGATGCGACGACGAGGTCCCACGAGGCGGTCTGTGGCAGCATGATGATCCGTCGGCGCATGCGTCGAGTCTACAGCCCCCATCTCGAATCCGACAAGGAGTTTCAGGGTCAGGTCCCGAGATACTCCCGGGACACCTTCAGCCTGGCGGCGGGAACGGGACGTCCCGAGAGGTCGTGGGCGGGAAAGTCGACGACGATCCACGATGTCTCGACCAGCGCGGCCTCGAGGTCTCCCGGCGTCAGGGGAGACGACCCCAGGTGCGGCAGGACCGAGGTGTGTCCGACGAGCGCGATCTCGGTCCCGTGGATGGACCTGTTGAGCGAGACGATCGATCCGTCGCGCACGTCCGTGATTGCATACACGTGGAGCATGTCGTCCCTTTCAGTGTCTGGTAGTGCCCGTACCCGCACAGATGACCCCGAGATAGCTCTCTTCGGAAAACGGGATGATCTGGCAGGCGGGGTCCCTGCCGGAGAGATGCTCCTGCAGCCACCTCGGGTCCGTTCCGTCGGGATGGGCGGGGTGGAAGCTGATTCCGTGCCCGTCGGTCACGACGCCGATCTGTCGCGGCAGCGCCGTTCGCGGCCAGCGCCGCACTATGTCGGCGAACATGTCGAGCAGATGATGCGAGATCAGCTTCGAGATCGCCAGGGCCTTGCCCGGGGAACCAGGCTCGTACGGCGAGCACGTCAGGACGCCGTCGACCAGAGTCCATGCATGCAGCGAGACGGTACGCTGCCGTTCCGCCGGATTGGAGAGAACCACGGAGAGGAAGAGAGCGTCGCTCGCGTCGATTGCCGCGGCCAGCGGCACCATCGCCCTGGTCGCGGACTTGACGCCTGCGGGCCTCATGTCGGGAAGCGTCTTCCATACGGAGGGCACGTTGCCGTACGCCATGGCCTGGGCCAGCTTCATCTTTTCCCTCTTGTCCATTGCTTGTGGGGTCCGGGTCGTCACGCGAGGAAGATCTCGTGGAAGTCGTTGCGCTGGTCGCCGACGATCTTGCACTGGGCGAGCGCGGTGCGCCGCGGGCGGATGTTCTCGATCATCCTGGGGTCGACGCGCAGCATCCGCGCCATCTGCGCGATGTACATCTGGTCGACGCCCAGCACGATCTTGAGACCGACATTGGCCAGCACGTCGTCCGAGAAGTGGTTGAGCGACTGACTGGCGAACATCAGGCCGATCCCGAACTTGCGGGATTCCCGCATCAGGATGTTGATGATGTGGTCGGCGTCCTTGTCGAGGAAGATGCTCGCCTCGTCGATGACGATGTAGTCGCGAGGCGTATGGGTCTGGCCACGCGCCTTGGCGACCTGCCAGATGTCGTCCAGCAGGATCTCGACGAACATCTTCTGCTCGTCGCGCCCAAGAGCCTTGATGTCGTACACGTGCACCGCCGCGGATTCGTCGAGCCTGGGCGGCGCATCCTTGAAGATGCCCGCCTTGTCGAGGAGATCCACGCGGTCGAGGACGGATTCCAGGATGTCGGCGCTGGTATAGCGGAGCATGTCGTTCAGCTCCTCGCCGGTCCTGACGGCGCGCACGTAGGCGCTGTAGGTCTCGATAGCCTTCAGGACCGCCTTCTCCATGCTGGCGTCCTTCATATAGTCGGTATCGACATCATCGCCCTCGGTACTGCCGGGGTGGCTCTTGAGCACCTTGGCACGGAGCGAGCGCGCGACCTTGTTGAGCTCGTTGAGGGCGCCGTTGGCCTCGCCGCCGGCGCCCGTCTTCAGCTCCTTGAGCTTGAAGGCCGTGAACTTCTTCAGGTCGGAGATGTTCGGATAGACCCCGTGATGGAGCGAGCGGCCCCGCACGTTGGGGTTGGTCAGCGGGTCCCACGTACGCCAGTCGTTGGCGTCGAAGCCGTTGCGGCGATACAGATCCTCGAGCAGGCGGATCATGGCGGCGGACTGGCGCGACCCGAGTGCGGCCGAGGTGCGCTTGAGCATCGAGCTGAACGCCCGGATGCGCTTGTTCACTCCGCCCGAGAACCTGTCGGGGTTCACCTTGAGGGGATTAAGCCCGTAGGGCGAGGATTCCGAGAAGTGCGCGCGCTGCTCGCCGGGGATCTCGATGTCCCCATGCACGTCGATGATGTGCACGCGCGCGCCGTAGTTGCTCACGACGCCGTCGATCAGCTTGCGCAGGCGGTGTGTCTTTCCGCTGCCGGACGAGCCGACGATCAGGCTGTGGCCGTTGATCGCCTTGTCGGGCATCCAGGAGATGGTCTCCCGCTTGCCGCCTGCTGCGACCGCGCTCGTTCCCAGCAGGATTGACACGTGACACGTTCCCCATGATGACCCGGACGGGCCGGCCTGTGGAGAACGGTTATAGGATGGTCGCGCCAATCGTCCAAACGCCGTATCCGAAAACTGCTTTGCGGATTCGTAAACCCTTCCTATAACCCCGGTACGAGGCCCACGGTGGGGCCGCTGTATGGGAGTTTCTCGTGAGGACTTACGCCTTGACCGGAGGAGGGCTCGTAGCCGCCCTGCTTCTGTCCGCCATGCCGGCTGCTGCGCAGCAGAACCCGTTCGTTCCGCCGTCGTCGGGCGGGCTGTCCAAGGCGCAGGTCCAGGCGATCATCCGCGCCGAGGTCGCCCGTCAGGGCGCGCAGAGCGGAGCGCCGGCCGGCGCCCCCGCGGCTGACGGCAGCGTCACGTCGCAGATGAAGGGCGGCGGCAAGCCTGCCCTTCCGGGTTCGGGCGCGGCGGCGGCAGTGGGCGCGCTCCCCTCGCAGGGAGGAGGCGCACCCACCGGCGTCTCCACTGCGACCACGGGTGCCGGCGGCCGCGCCGTCGCGGATCCAAGCGACGTCGTCGGCCAGCTCGTCTCCGACGGCGGCCAGTTCGTAGGCTGCGTCAGCGCCACTCCGGTGTTCAAGGACAAGGACGGACGCCGGGCCTATTTCACCTCCAAGGAACTGAAGGCATCCAATGTCGCCAAGAGGATTGCACGCTGTGGATAACGTGAACCGCATGCGGGGTTTCGCCCGTACGTCAGTTCTGGCGCTGACAATGGCCTCGCTGGCCGTGTCGACGGCAGCGGACGCCAGAGACAAGAAGCAGACCTCGACGAAGTTCGCACAGGTCGTCGAGCCGACCTCGTTCGCCGAGACCGAGCGCGGGTACGACGGCATGTTCGCCAACCGTCCGGCAGTCCAGCGCGTCCGCGTGCCTGGCCAGTTCTTCGTGTCGAAGCCGCGTGACGGCACCGTCCCGTCCTCGCTCTACAGCAAGCAGGTCGAGATCGACATCCGTGCGGGCACCCCCCGCCTGTCCGATCTCCAGACCATGCTCGAGATCCAGGGTGTCGCCATGTCGATCGACTGGCGCTCGCTGTCCAACGTGCCGGATCCCGACGCGAAGGTCGGTACGTTCACGGCGGCATCGCGCTATCAGGCGATCACGAATTCTGCCGGCGGCAATGGTGGCGGTCAGAACGGCAACAGCGGCGGCCTCGGCGGTGGCCTCGGCGGTGGCGGGCTTGGAGGAAACGGTTCGTACGGGAATGGCTTCGGCGGTTCCTTCGGTGGCTTCGGCGGTCAGGGTTCCGTAGGGTCAGGTACGAATTCTACCCCGAACATCACGATCGTCGGTTCTGCCGGCGGCGGAAATTCCGGTTCTGGCGGCGACAGCAATGGTCTGACCGGAGGCTCCGGCACGGGGCAGTCGCAGGGCCAGGCCGACAAGATCCCGAGCTATCCCAACGCACAGGGTTCCGGCTATGGCACGTCCGGCGAGGGCGGTCAGGGCACGGACGAATCCAAGTCTCCTCGCTTCTACGACCGCATTCTGCCGTTCCGCTACTTCAAGGGGTCGGTCGGCGAGCTCGTGAAGCGTCTCGAGAATTCCGGTGAGCTCGCGGTCTGGTATGACAATGGCCTCGTCGTCGGCGAGACGCGTCGCTACTCGGTCGCTATCATGCAGAACATCGACGTCAGCCAGTCGGTGGTCAACGAACTGATCCGCCTTGGTGCTCGCGACGTCGTCGGTTCGATCGGCGCCGGGCAAATCTTCTACGCGGCAGCCCCGCGGGTGAACGCCGAGCTGATCGAGCCGTACCTGCGCCGCGTGTCGACGAACCTGTCGGAGATCACGCTGCAGGTCGCTCTGGTGACCGTCGCGATGACGAAGAACGCCGAGCGCGGCTTCGACTGGTCGGCGTTCAATCTCCAGCTGGGCAACGGCACCGCGTCCAGTGACGGTGGTAACGGTTCGAACTTCGAACGCAACACCGGCAGCTTCAGCAACGGGGCATTCCGTTCGACGTTCGGGATCGGGCTCTCCAATCCGCTGACCGTTGCAGGAGCCATCCGGTTCCTGTCGCGTGTCGGCGACACTTCGGTGACGCAGAACGTCGAGCTCCGCACGCTCTCGGGCGCTCCGGTTGCCCTGCGCTCGGGCGAGAACATCCCGTACGTCCAGAACGTCGGATCGAACATCGTCGGCGGTCTCGGTGGCGGCGCAGGCATCTCGGGCAGCACCCAGACGGCTTCGCTCGGTACTGGCATCACGCTGAACGTCGATCCGCGCTACGACGCCTCCTCGGGCATCGTCACCATGGACGTCGGCGTGAAGCTGGTCGATCTCGTCGAGTTCGTGCAGCTGAATGCAGGCAGCCAGGTGGGGACGCTTTCCCAGCCGCGCACTCGCGAGCAGGGTCTGAACTCGATCATTCGCGTTCCGGCCGGTCAGACGACGATCGTCGGCGGTATCCGTCGCGATCAGGCGTCCGACAATCGCACCGCACCGTTCGGCCTGTGGGGCATCGGCAGCCGCAACCGCGAGCGTAGCGTGTTCTGGCTCTTCACCATCGTCCGTCCGGTTGTCACGGTGTACGAGTCGAGCGACGTTCCCTACGTGCCGAAGTCGGTGCTCGACACGACCGTGACGGTGAATCCGTCGGACGAGCGTCCCGTCTGGCCGCGCGATCAGTACCGCGTCGATCAGGCCACGATCCAGCAGCAGCAGGGTGCGGTGCCGATCCAGCAGGTCCCTGGCGGCTACGTGCCGCGGACGCGCGTTTACGATGCCGGCATGGCCCCGTCGACGCCGCCGAACCGTCAGCCCGGCGCGGTCGTCATCTCGCAGCCGCCTGCGCCGCGCAACGTCGTAGTCGGTGCCCCGTCGTCGCCTCCCGAGGTGACCTCGGCGCTGAACGCCCCGGCCAATTCGGTCGTCCGCGTTCCGGTGTCGCCGACCACGACGGCCGAGATTCCCGGCAACCGCGTCACGTTGGACGGTTCGGCGGTCAACCTGCCGCTTGCCCCGGCTCCTGCCGACGAGCATCTGCAGCCGACCGTGTCGACCGAGCCTGCTCCGCCCTCCACGGTGGTGCCGTCGGGCCGCGCGCAGACCGGTGCAGGCGTTCCTACGGATGCGGTTGCGCCTTCCGCGCCCCGTTCCTTTCTCCGCCCTATGACTGAAGCCGAGCGCAAGGGAAGCAACTGATGGGTGTCTTCAGCCGCAAGAAGCCCGACGCGGTCGGGCTCGGACGCGACGTGTCCGATCTACATGACGAGGCTCCGGCCTCCGTCGCCGTCCCGAACGGTCCGGTAGTCCCGCCGTCGGAAGACCCCGATGCGCCCGCTCCTGCAGCGGACGCTTCGGAGAACCTCGACGCGCTCATCCGCGAGACGTCGGGCGGTCCGTCCGCCACCGGCAAGGTGCGTCTGTCCAAGGACGAAAAGGCCGAACGGAGCCGTATCGCCCGCGAGGAGAAGGCCGCAGCGCGTGCCGATCGTCTGAGCGCCCGCGCCGCCGCCAAGGAGGCCAAGGTCGCCGGCGTGACGACCGACGAGCCGAAGGCCGCACGCAGGCCGTTCTCGTTCGGCAGGAAGCCCAAGGTCGCGACCGAGGTCGTCGACGCCGACGAGATCGAGCTGATCTCGGGCGAGCCGGACACGCGCCTGTCGGTGTCGGTGGTGATCGAGTTCCTCCAGGGCTATGCCAAGGACGACGCGATCACTTGGGCAAAGCGCTGGGCGATGGACAAGATGGTGGTCCCTTCCGACTGCTACTACTTCGTCATGAAGTATCCGGGCGGCTATGCCGTCGAGATCCAGGAGGGTGTCGGTCAGGCCTACCTGCCGTCGGTGATCAACCTGGCGACCCGTAATCCCGGTCGCATGGTGATCGTCCCCATGTCGCGTCGCAAGATGACGGTCCGCTATACCGAGCGCACCGACGATCTCGAGGCGTACGTGCTGCCGGAAGGCCAGGAGCCCCCGGTTACGGGCACCGACCCGCTGTTCGCGAAGCGCACGGCGAAGATGAAGCCGATTCTCCAGCAGAACGCCCACTGGCTGTACGCAGGTATCGGCACTTCGGTGATCGGCGGCCTGTTCCTGCTGTCGTCCCTGGGCGTCTATGCGTTCGATCCGAGCGCGAAGGTGCCGCCTGAGTGGCGCACCACCGCCATCCCGCGTCTGCCGGTCATGCAGTGGAACCGTCTCCAGCCGGATGCGACTGATTCCTACGTCGTGCGCATGGAGTTCGCGGACGGCCAGTGGCGGATCATCCGTCAGGCTGCCGGGGCCACCGCCGAGGTCGCTACGCCCGAGGCAGGCCCCAGCTCGGCCATCGTCGGCGGTGCGGTCGCTGCGCCGACGACGCCTGACGCGTCCATTCCGCCTCCGCCGCCCGCCGGCGTGGTGGTCACGCCCATTCCCGGTGCCGCAGGCGCCGCCCCGACCCAGATCCCGCCGCCCGCCGCGGCGCTGGGTCGCTGAGGAGTAGATTGAAATGACGCCATCTCAGCGCCGCCTCGTCGGCATCATCCTCCTCGTCTTTGGTGTGGTCTCTCTCGCAATGGGCGGCATGGTGGTCGGGATGACCGTCAAGGCCCGTGCAGCGTCCGCTGCGCGCTTCACCGAGACCCAGGAGAGCTGCAAGGTTCGACTGAAGGCCCTCGGCGGCGAAGTGTCCGAGGTTCCCGGCCGCATCATCTGGATGAAGGGCGACATCGAGCAGGCTCCGGCCCGCATCGGCGAGGCGAGCGTCGCCTCCGTGCTCTGCCCCGGCTGGCAGCTCAAGACCGCCTGCGTCGGCCGTGACTGCGCCGAATCAGGGTCGATGCGCCTGGTGCTCGAGCCGATGACCGACGGCGAGGGTTCCACCGCCGAATAGTCCGGACGCCCGTCCCCCGCGTCCACCCGAGAAGGGCCGGCGAGAGCCGGCCCTTTTTCGTTGTCCGCACGACATGGCTGTCCGGCTTCGTCGGGCGGGACGGGCGATGGCTTCCACGATGCAGGACACATAGCCTCGCCGTGCCTCTTCCATGCATGACGTCTCCATCGGTAGGTCGTCATGCCGAATGCGTCGTCATTCCGGGAGCCTGCCGCACTGATGTGCCGCATCTGCGGCGATCCTGTCGTGGGCATGAGAGGTTCGTGAAGCGGCTTGTCCCGACGTATGGCAGGGCCGAATCGGTCCAGGTCCCGATTCGGCCCTTCCGCATCCCGATTCGCGTGCTCCGGATCGATTCGCGAGCTTCCGCAAGGCTCTACGAAGGGAGTTAAGAAAGCATTTCCGCATCCGAAAAACCCACGGATTTCCGCCGGTTTCATGGGTTAACGAGGACGATTTCAGGATGGAAGCAAGATTATCCCGAAATCCTTGCTTGCACCATCCAGAACTCCGTCATAAAACCCTTTTCAGACGGGGCGCGGTGCCCGGTCACTCTGGGTCAGAATGACCAGCTAGAAGAGAGACGAAGGCGGGCGGTCCCAAGTAGTTTGGGATCATAACCATAGTATACTCCAAGGCAAAACCAAGGGAAGTTTTTCGACATGACCACGATCATCCTCACCATCATCGGTATTCTGCTCGCAGCTGCGGCTGCTCTGATGGTCATCTTCTACGGCGGCGACGCATTCAACGCTGGTTCGATCGGCGCGCAGGCCAACACGCTGCAGAACGCCGGCACGAACGTGATCTCGGCCGTCCAGCTCGCACGCGCCGAGAGCGGCGTGACCTTCTCGGGTTCGGTCGCCGACCTCGTTGCCGGCTCGTACCTGAAGGAAGCTCCTTCGGTCGAAGGCATTGGCACCGACAAGGGCATCGCTGGCGGCACGGTCTACACCGTCTCTCTCGCAGCCAAGGGCGACAAGAACGCCGACGCAGTCTGCGCGCGCGTCAACAAGAACCTGAAGCGCGCTGCCGTCACCGGCAAGGACGGCAAGATGGGCTGCGACACCACGGACAACGTCTTCTTCGCGAACCTGTAATCCAGGCCGCGAACCGGGATCGCCCCTGAGCGATCCCGGGACGAGCTAGGACCCGTGAAGCCCCAATCTGAGCGGGTCTTAGAAGGGCGGCGGTCTGGTTAGCCAGTCCGCCGCCCTTTTTGCGTTCGCGAGGTTTTGAACTTGACTGGATGCAGGATGGCGTTCCGTGAAAAGGTTGCCCTCCGGTTAATTCCATCCTAAAACGAATCCAGTTCACCGGAGTTCCGCACGATGTCGCCCTTCGCCCTATTTCTCCGTTCCATCGTTCTCACGCTCACCAAGCACGGGCGGATCGCGGATCTGTTCGTCGGCTTCGTGCTGATCGGCATGGGCGTCCACTATGTCAGCCCCTGGCTCGTCGCCAGCGGTGCGCTGGCGTTCCTGACGTATTCGATCGATCTGAACGGACTCGTGCAGCGCTACACGATGACGCGCATGCTCTCGCTCGCCGCGGCCCGTCGGCGCTGATCGAATAGGTCCGGAGACAATCCATGCTGAACGTCATCATCGGTATCCTGCTAGTGTCGCTCGCGAGCGCCTCGGGCTTCATGCTCATCGAGCAGATGTCCCTGACGGTAGCCGTCGCGGACATGCGCGAGAATTCCCGCCGCCTCGACATGGCGGCCGATGCCGTTTCGGCTAAGATGGGTTCTCCAGCTGGTGGGATTCAGAGTGCGATTTATGTCCCGGCCGCGAAAAGCGGATCTGGCACCTATAACTACGCACAGCTGCCTGACAGCATCCCGGGAATACATACCACGGTTGGCGGTGTACCTTTCCGCTATTGCCCATATGCTCCCGATACTGGCGCTGAAACTGTATCTCCAGACGGCTATCTGATGAAGGGTGCTCATCCGTCTAACTCTGACGTTGCTGGGTTTAAGCCTGCGGGCATCATCATCGCTGCGGGACTGAAGGGCGCCACTCCTGCCGGTTGTGACGACGTCAGGGTCGTCCAGGGACGTCTGACTGTCCCGGGTGGCCTGGTTCGCATGATCTCGGGCGTGAAGGGCGTCGCCGACGCCCAGCTGACCGACGGAAGCTCGTTCGAGATGTGGGTCGCACCAGACGCTGGCGGTACCGGCTCCGACGCGGAGCATCCCGCCTCTCTGGTGTCCGCCATGAATGTCTGGAAGGGCAAGCTCCCCAAGTCGATGGTCATCCACGTTTCTGCCAACGCCGTATTTGCGGACGGCAGCGGTGCTCTGGCGGGTGCGTTCTCGATGAGCAGCCAGCCGGCCGGCACGATCCGGAGCTCGAAGCTGTCCATCGTCTCCGGCGGCGGCGCGATCATTGCTGCTAACGCGACGTTCGATCCCCAGGGCGGACTCGCCTTGGTGGGCGTAAGCATGCCCCAGACGGTTCTTCGCCTGGCCTCGCACAATCAGGCGTCGCTGCAGAGCGCGCGGGTGGCAGCGGTCGATGTACAGCCCGGATCCGCGGTCGCCTTCAACGGCGGCGTCTCGGTACAGGGCGGCGGCATCAACGTCGCAGGTGATGCCACCGTCCAGGGTGCGCTCGAGGTCGTCGGTTCGACGTCTCCCGATCTCATCACGGTTCCTTCTGGTGGTCGTCTGATCCTGTCCGGCGCTGGCGTGACGCTGCGCGGCGGCACCAGTGGCGTGGCGCTTGCCGGAGATCTGGCAGGCAGCGGCACCATCGTCGGAGCTGGCACTGGCGTGCGCGAGATCGTCCGTCTCGTCGACGGTGGCCGCATGTCGATGGGTGGATCCGTCGGCGGCGCCGTCTCCGGATATACGATCCTTGGGGATGGTGTGCCGGCCTCGCTCGGCGGCACCATGTCAGTGGGTTCGGGGGGACAAGGCTGCTGGGCTGGCGACACCTTCGCCTTCTCGACAAGTGCTTCTTCACGAACCGTGGTTCCTGCGCAGGTCGCGGCTCCGCCGGTGAGCGAGGACGGCAAGGCCGACGCCGCGGCGACCAACGCCTTCGTCGAGAACAGCAATGCCCGATCGCGTGCTCTCGCGGTCGCAGGCGTCAACAGGTCTAACTGGAGCTGCGGCGCGTGAGCCCGGCCCCGGAAATGAAGATTTGCCTCTTTCCCGTCAGAGGCGAAGCGGGGGGACACCCGTCCACATCAAGGCGGCTTGAAAGGAGTATGAAATGACCACCGTGATCCTTCTGGTTCTCGGCATTCTCATCGCCGCCGTGGCGGCGCTGATGATGTTCTTCTACGGCGGCGACGCCTACAACGAGTCGCAGGCGAAGGCCGATGCGGCACGTCTCGTGACCGAGGGCGGCCAGCTCGAGAGCGCAGTCTCTCTCTACCAGATCCAGGAAGGCAAGCTCCCTGGTGACGGCGTCGGTCTTGACGACAAGGCGATGCAGGACATGATCTCGAAGCAGTACCTGACGCATCGTCCGCCAGGCAACAAGGACAAGGATGGCAATCCACGCATCTGGACCGTCGACTACGACATGGGCATCATCCGCTCGACCGTCGGTGCCGTCGACGACAAGCAGGCGGTGGGCATCTGCCTCCAGGCTCGCAAGCAGCTTCGTCTGCCTGTAGCTTCCACGGCGACTGGTGTCTATCAGTGCGACGGAAAGGACTATCCGGGCAATCCGGGCAGCCTGCCGGGCCGCGAGCCCTGCTGCGTCGCCTCGGGCGTGACGGAAATCACCGCGAAGTGATTATTGGATGGGTCGGAGCTTCCGTTCCGGCCCATCTATCCGTATATGAGTAGTCTACCGCATGCCTGATGTTCGGCATGGGCGAGTTATTGGGATCGGTCATGGCGAAAAAAGACAAGGAGCTGGCGCTCCTGGATATGGCAAGTGCAGACCTGAAGTCGGTCGATAGCGACAGGCGTTCGGAGGAGCTGGTCTGGGCCGCAGAGGACCAGATGCGCTTTGGCATCGAGCTGATGGACTCCAAGGAGATCACCCGCGAGCAGCTCGAGGCTGCCATGTGGGCCTCGGCGGTTAACGACGACTCCATCGGCCAGACGCTCGTCCTGCAGGGCGTGCTCCGGCAGGAGCGTCTGATGACGCTCATGGAGAAGTTCGACTACGCGCAGATCTCCACTGCCATGCAGTACAACGTGCCGATCGACGACGTATCGATCCTGCACCGCGAGCGTGTCGCCCTGTTCGGCATGAGCTCGAAGACCATCTATCTGGCGTGCCTCGGCAACCAGCGCCTCGTGCGCCATCACTTCGAGACCCTGTTCCCGAAGCACAGCCTCGAGTTTCTCGGCATCCGTCCGCAGCAGATCGAGGCCTTCCTTTCCAAGACCGACCGTCTCCCCAAGAATCCCGAGGAGCGCTCGGGGTCTCTGGACGGCCGCGTCGAGATCCAGCGCTTCGTGCCTCGGCAGACCGACGATTCCGACGTGCTGGACCTGATCGTGAACCTCGCGGGCATCCGCGGCGGCTCCGATATCCATATCGAGCCCAAGGCCAAGAGCTATTCGATCCTGGTCCGGATCAACCGTATCCGCCGGATCATCCACGAAGGCCCGCTCGCCCAGTACAATACCCTGCGCGCGCAGGTGAAGGATCGGGCGAAGATGGACCAGATGGAGCATCGCCGCCCGCAGGACGGCGCCTATTCCCAGGAGATCCTGGGTCGCATGTTCGATCTGCGCGTCGCGACCTTCCCGATCGACGGCGGCTATGAGAAGGTCGTCATCCGTCTGCTCGATCCGGACAAGGCGTCGAAGCATCTGACCGAACTCGGCATCGCCAACGTCGACGACTGGCGCGGTGCCTGCGGCTATCCGCACGGCCTCGTCATCGTGGCCGGCAAGACCAACTCGGGCAAGTCGACGACCCTCATCTCCTCGCTGCGCGAGCAGGACCGCATCGGCAAGTCGATCTACACGATCGAGGATCCGATCGAGCATCGCGTCGAGTTCATCACCCAGATGGCCGTCAACCGCGCCGAGAGCGTCCAGCTGGACTTCAAGGCCGGCGTCCGCGCCATGATGCGCGGCGATCCCGAGATCATCCTCGTCGGCGAGATCCGCGACGAGGAGACAGCGGCGGTCGCGGTGTCGGCCGCGGAATCGGGACACCTCGTGTTCTCGACCCTGCACGCGGGCACGGTCCGCGAATCCATCAGCCGTCTTCGCGGCATGAAGATCTCCGACGAGATGCTGCGTCCGATGGTCCGCGGCATTCTCGCCCAGCGTCTCATGCGTACGATCTGCAACCACTGCCGCAACAAGAGCGGCAAGGGCTGCCCGATGTGCCTGCACACCGGATACGGCGGCATGACCGTGATCTCCGAGATGGGATTCTTCCCGTCCGAGGGGCACTTCAACCGCATGCTCGAGGGTGAGGTCTTCTGGCAGTCGATGGTGCAGGACGCGCTCGACAAGCTGGAGCGGGGCATCACCGACGAGAAGGAGGTGTATCGCGTCTTCAAGTCGGAGATCGAGTATCTGAACGACGACTACGAGGGCGTGAGCGATCTCGCCAAGCGGGTGCTGTCGGTCGTGAAGAACGATGCTCCCTCGGCTGTCGAGCGCGACGACGGCATCGGCATGACCGAGGCGGATCTCAAGGCGCTCGAGCAGGCCGAGATCCTGCAGAGCGCCCTGCGTCGGCACAGCATCACCGGCGTCTCCCCGATGCCGATGACGCCCGAAGTACTCCTCGCCGACCCGAACCGCTACGGGGACTGAGACCATGTCGACGACCCTGCTGACGATGATCGGCATCCTGATAGCGGCGCTGGGCACCACGGCGGGGTTCGTCTACTACGACATGGACTCGGGCTCCGCGCTCGAGAGCGGTCTGATAGCGTCCCAGGGCATCATGTCCCTGGAGCAGGCTGCTACGTCATACAGTGCGGCTACCGGCGCAGGCCCCGTCACGCTCGACGAGCTGAAGTCCGTCGACGACTTGCCGGACCTGCCCCGCTTTCCCGGCGCGGCCTGGGCCGTGAGCAGGGAGCATGTCTGTCTCTACGGCACGCACGGCACGATCGCCGACCGCTCGCTGGACGATGCGGCCCGGCGGCTCGGCTCTAGGGCTACGGTGTCCGGAGAGTGTGGCGGAACGGCCCCGAGGACGAATACGGTCGTCCTCTCCTATCCCATCGCGCCGTGATCGGCGCGGGTTTCGAACGGAAGAACTGATGAACGTCACCTGGCAGGCCCGAATCAAGAAGGGCCATGGCGTCGAGGAGATCACCGTCGTCGGCGCGACGATGGAGGAGGCGCGCAGGTCTGCGGCCCGCGAGGGTCAGATCATTTCGGTCCGCCCAGCCAAGAAGAGCATCCTCCAGTTCGGCATGAGCCGCAACGAGCGCTACATCTTCCTGATGCGTCTCGCCACGATGATCGGGTCCAAGGTGCCGCCCAACGAGGCGTTGCGCATGATGATCTCGAGCTTCCAGGGACGAATCAAGGAGGCCGCCAAGAGCGCCTACCCGCTGGTGGTCCGCGGCAAGACGCTTGGCGACGTGCTGGCAGACGACACGAAGAACTTCCCAGGTTCCATAGGCCTTCTCATCAAGTCGGGTTCCGCCGGCGGCAACACGGCCCACGCGCTGCGCGAGGCTGCCGAGTTCGAGCGGCAGATCGGCGAGGCCTCGAAGAACACGATGTTCGCCCTCGCCCGATCGTTCCTGTACATGTTCATCGCGATGGGCCTGCTGCTGGGCAACCAGTACTACATCATCCCGAAGATGTTCGACTCGCCGATCATGAAAATGGGCAAGAAGATCAACATCGACAGCTACCTGAGTATCGGCTTCTGGACGATGGTCATGACGATTACCGTCATGGCAATCCTGGTCTCCCTCATCCTGCTGGCGACGCTCGGGCGACGCGCCGCGCCAGACAAGGTGGACAACATGATCCTGAAGATGCCGGTCATGCGCGATCTTGTCATCAGCCAGGACAACTACGTCGGACTGTTCCGGCTGTCCCTCCTGATCAAGGCGGGCGTGCCGATGGGCGAGGCGCTCAGTTCGTGCGCCGATTCCACCCGCCCCGGCGCACTTCGCGAGGACTTCAGGCGCGCCTATCGCGGCATGCGCAACGGCGAGAAGTGGGCGCTCTTCATGAAGACGCTCCATCCGACCGATCGGGCGGCGCTCGTGATGATGCCCGACAACGACGAACTCGCGAAGAACCTGAATTACATTGCAGACCAGTCGAAGGCTCTGTATCTCCAGCGGCTGGGGGTCATCTCCCCCACGATGGACCTCATCTCCGCCGGCCTCATCTCGGTCGCGGGCTTCGTGGTTCTCGTCGTCACGACCGTGCCGCAGCTGCAGCTGGTCTCCGAACTCATGGGCTGATTGGGGAGCTCTATTGTCCGTCGTACCACCGTCCGCAGAGGACATTCCGTACATCTCGCCGCTGCCCAAGCCATCGGGGCGGGTCCTCGACGGTATTTCCATCCGGGAACGCTCGTATCGCCTCAGGGCTGGCGAGGTCGAAGGCATCGCGATCGCCGACGTCATGAAAGTCCGTGGCCTCCTCGACGACGCCGAGCGCTTTCTCAATCCGCGCATCAACCGGGACATGCCCGACCCGTCCGTCCTGAAGGACATGGACAAGGCCGCCGACCGCATCGCGGATGCGATCAGGCATGGCGAGCGGATCGTGGTGTTCGGTGACTACGACGTCGACGGCGCCTGTGCCACCTCGATCATGGGGCGCTGGCTGCGGCAGGTCGGCGGCGTGTTCTCCATCTACATCCCGGACAGGATGAAGGAGGGCTACGGCCCCTCGTCTCCCGTGTTCCAGCGCATCGTGAAGGAAGGCGTCGACGTCATCCTGTGCGTCGACTGCGGTACCGCAGCGGTCGATCCCATAGCCGAGGCGACCGACGCCGGCGTCGACGTGGTCGTCGTGGACCACCACAAGCCGCCGGTCGGCGATCTGCCTCCGGCCGTCGCGATCGTCAACGCCCATCAGGTCGACTGCACCTCCGGCCTGACGATGCTGTGCGCCGGCGCGCTTGCCTTCATGCTGTGCGTCGCGACGCAGCGCGAGCTACGTCGCAGGGGCTTCTTCAAGGACCGCGAGGAGCCCAAGCTCCGCGACCTCATGGATGCCGTCGCCCTGTGCACGGTGGCGGACATCGTGCCCCTGATCGGACCGTCGCGGCTGTTCGTCGCACGCGGCCTCGACGTCATGGCACAGAGCCCCTCGGTGGGCATGGCTGCGCTCCTGAAGGTGAGCGACTGCAAGGAGCTCAACGCGCGCGCCCTTGGCTTCGCCCTGGGTCCGCGCATCAACGCGGGCGGCCGTCTGGGTGGCGGCACCATCGAGACCGATGGCGCGATCGGCGCCAACCTGCTCCTGTGCGACGATCCGGTCGAGGCCGAGCGGCTCGCGCGCAAGATCAACGAGATGAACGTCGAGCGCCAGGCGATCCAGGCCGGCTGCGTGGAGGAGGCTATCGTCCAGGCCCGCCAGCAGGTCGAGGAAGGCCGTCGCGCGCTGGTAGTGCGGGGCGATTCCTGGCATCCCGGCGTCGTCGGCATCGTCGCTGGCCGTCTCAAGGAGATGTTCAACCGCCCGACGATCGTCGCCGGCTTCGACGGCAAGGTCTACAAGGGGTCGGGACGCTCGGTTCCGGGGTTCGATCTGGGCGACGTCGTGATCGAGGCCCGGAGCCGGGGCATCCTGGCGAGCGGCGGCGGCCATGCGATGGCCTGCGGTATCGGCTGCCTCGACGACCGGTGGGAGGAGTTCTGCGAGTTTCTCGAGAAGCGGACGGTCTACAGACCCGAGCCTGTCGCCATAGATCTCGAGATCGCGGGCGACCGGCTTGACGTCGACGAGATCGAGACGCTCGGCAAGCTGCAGCCGGTGGGCATGGGCATGCCGGAGGTCGAGATCGCGGTATCCCACTGCACCGTCTCCTCGGTCAGGACGCTGTCGGACGGCAAGCACGTCAAGCTGACGCTGCGCTCCGGCTCCAAGACCGTGGAAGCACTGTGGTGGAACGCGCTCAGCGACGGCTACGTCGAGCGCCTCACGGCTCTGGACGGGTGTCGGGTGGTCGCGATCGGCCGTCCCGACATCAACGAGTTCCGGGGACGCAAGACCCCGCAGCTCATCCTGTCAGACGTGATAGCGGCCTGATCAGATGATATGCAGGCCGCGGCGGCGGGAGGACGATGCGTCGTCCTCCTGCATCCTTTGCGACCTGGCCGCCTGAAGACGGATCTGGTCGGCGATCACGTAGAGGTGGCGCTCCTCCTTCACGGTGACGACCCCGTCGGCCATGGCCGCCATGGCGGCCCGTCGGAACGGCTGCGGTCCCATGCGGGCGAGGCGCAGCACCATGTCCCGTCGCACGCCGTGGACGACCGTCCTGTCTTCCCGCCGATCGGCGATGAATGAGCCGAGGCACAGGCCGGCGACCATGGACACGAACCCGGCGGTCACCATCCCCATGCCGTTCAGCAGGCGTCTGCCGCGGCCTTTCGTGATGTTCCGGGCGTCCTTCATGGCAAATCGTCTCCTGGGTGGCGGAATCCTCCGGTTCATCCTAAAACGGACGGGAGACTTATTCCACAGGCATTTCCCAGGGTACCAGCATGTCGTATGCCGATACGGTTGACTATCAGGCGAAGAAGTTCGGCGCGGGCGCGACCGTGTCGATCTTCGTCGCGGCTGCGGCCGGAATGTTCCTGAACATCTCCTTCCTGCCAGACCCCCCCAAGATGCCTGACCGCGACCGTTCGCTCGTCGTGTTTCCAGTGCCCGGGATCAAGGAGAAGCAGTCGACGATGAAGGTCTTCGACGTACCCGAGCCGGTCAAGCCGCAACCCAAGCCGGAACCGAAGCCGGTTCCCGTTCCGGAGCCGCCCGCCGAACCGCAGAAGGCCGCCAGCGAGCAGGTCGACCAGACCAAGCCGGACCCCGACCAGGCCGAGGCCCGAGAGGCGCTGGGCCTTCCGACGTTCTGGACTCCTCCCCCGCCGAAGGTCGCGAAGGAGAAGCAGGAGGTCAAGGAGGTCAAGAAGGTCGAACTGCCAAAGCTGACCGTCAACGACACCATGTCCGAGAAGAAGATGGACGTGAACCGTCCGCCCAGACTCGTGCAGGCGCGCGAGCAGCGGATGGACGACAGCGAGGTCATCACGGCCGTCCGTCGTCTTCAGCAGCAGCTGTCGGCGACTTCGCGACCGCAGTCCGGCGGCTCGACGCAGACTGGCGACGACCAGCAGTCGATCGAGGACGGCACGGTAGCTCTTCGCTTCCAGGTGATGCCTGACGGCCGCATTTCCGGATGCACCGTAGTGGTCTCGAGCGGCTCCGATGTCCTCGACAGGCGGGCATGCGACCTGGTTAGCTCGTTCGTCTACGAAGCCGGGACCGACGAGAAGGGCACCAAGGTCGAGAAGACCATGATCGAGACGATCGAGTGGCTCGGCGCCGGCGATGCCCGTCGCGGATCGGATGGCCGTACGGTCACCCCTTCGCGCGTCGTTCCGACGGCACAGCCGATCATCCCGTCCGCAGCGCGGCGTCGCTGATCAGTTGAGGCGGAGACGTCCTGGTACAGCGTCCGCCGAGCACGAGGCGATCGCGAGCGACAGTTCCTCGTCGTCGTCCCGCTCGGCATAGACGCGCAGGTAGCGCGATCCCGTGTCGAGGTCGGCCCGTATCCAGTAGCAGGTTCCGTCCTGCGCAAGGCTGTCCGACAGCGCGCCTTCCATCGATACGAAATCGCTGGACCGCGCGAACTCGTCGAGGATTGCGGTCATGTCCCTCAGGAAGTCGTTCCACGGGTAGGGACTGATCGTTGCCTCGACGGGGCAGGGAAGCGGAAGGCGGGCATCGAGTGCCGGTCCCTCGACCGTGAAGGTCGTGATGTTCATGCCGTGAGGTACTCCTCGAAGGGCAGCAGACGGTGGAGCGAGGTCCGCTCCGAAATGCTGTGCGAGATGTTGCTCGGGTCGACGAGCGACGCTCCGCGCGACTGCGGCCGGTACGTCCCGACGATCCCGAGACGCGACCGTCCATTCTGGACGATGGCCAGCGCATATTCTCCGGCCTCCGGATCGCCTTCGGCCGCATACAGGCGCTCGCCTCCCGGCATGGAGATGGCGTCTGGTACGACGACGCCTTCCGGAAGGGTGATGCGTCCTGAATCGTCCACATCGTACACTACTGTCTGCATCGGCTCGTCTGGGACCTTGTACGAGGTCTCGCCTGCGTTTTCCGCGTCGTTCTCGGAACGGACGCCCAGATGGCCCTGTAGCAGCCCCTGCGAGAGATCCAGGATCACCTTGACCGCGGCCCCGGTATCGCCGTCTTCCGCCTTGCGCAGCAGATCCTCGTCACAGCCGGCGATGCGGCACAGCGTGGTGGAATCCATGAAAAGGTCGGTCCGCATGAGGCGCAGCAGCGCCGAGGCGTTGATCTCCTCCTCGCGGCGGTCCAGCCCCAGGAACGATATGATCCGGCCGGTGTACTCGCTCTGACGTCCTCGGGCCTCGATCATGTAGAGCGTGTGGTAGGTCAGCCCCTCGATCGCGTCCGCGAGTTCGTGGCGCGTATAGTTGAGCTCCTCGCGCCGACGCCGGATACGGTCGCCCGGCGATTCCTCGCGCAGGATGGAGCCGAGATCCGGACGGAGCAGGGTCTCCTCCGATACGCCGTAGATCTCGGCGAGCGGAGCCAGATAGCTCGTACGCTTGGATACGTCGTTCTCGATCTCGCTGAGCGTCGACCTGTTGAGGCCGGGGACCCGGGCGACGACGTCGGCGCCCGTCAGTCCCAGCGCCTTTCGAACGGCCTGGAGGCGCTTGCCCAGCGTAGGCTCGAGAAGGGCCTGCTGGAGGCCCTGCTGCAGGGCCTGGCGCGTCTTGCTGGTCATGATGATCTCCTGACTGCGGCCGGAGGATCCGGCCTGTCGCTGATGGTTGCCAGACCACGCGACATGCCAACGCCTCAGCGTCGCGCATGTCCCATGAGCCCGAACGGAAAAGGGGCCCGCAGCGTGAACTGCGAGCCCCTTCCAATCGAATTCCGCCGCTGACCTTACGGCGTGAAATTGATCTAAATCAAGGTCAGAACGGCACGTCGTCGTCGAGATCCTTGTCGTAGCCGCCACGGCCACCGCCGCCGCTGCCACCGCCGCGCGAACCGCCGCGATCGTCGTCGCGACCGCGCGAGCCACGGTCGTCATAGTCGCGACCACCACCGCTGCCGCCACGCGAGCTGCCGCGATCGTTGTCGCGACCACCGCCGCTGCTGCCACGCGAACCGCCGCGGTCGTCACCGCCGCCGCCACCGCCACCGCGCTCTTCGCGCTCCTTCTTGGTGGTCAGGATGGAGACGTTGCCCTTGAAGGGGCCAACCTGGATCTCGGTGGCCCAGGCGTCGCCGCCTTCCTTACGCTCGTACTTGCGGATCTTCAGCGATCCGTCGGCGATCAGGACCCTGTCGCCCCTGGTCGCGAAGTCGCCGAGGTACTTGACCTGCTGCTCGCCGAACACGTTGATGTCGATGCCGAAGCTCTCCTCGACGACGTTGCCGTCACGATCCTTGTAGGAGTCGTTGAACATCACCCGGAGCTTGCAGACCTGACGTCCGCTGGAACCGAGATCGCGGACCTCGGGGTCGGCGGCAAGGTTGCCGATGCCGTTGAACTGATTGTAGCTGCGCGCCATGACCTGTCTCCTCTGCGCAAAGTGGTTTCCTGCCGGTCGGGCGCTGGTCAGGCGCTCCTTGCGGTCGGGACTCGATGCCAGAGCCGAAAAACGGAGTCAAGCGGGTTGGAACGTAAAGGGGTCACTTTTTGGATGGGGTGCATTTTTCCCTGAGAAAACGCACCATGGAGACCGTCGTCAGGCTGCCTGACGGACGGTCTGGACCGCATGTTCCAGCGTCTCGACGCCATCGAGGAAACATGCATCTTCAGCCGTGATGCCGCTGGCATGACCGCCTTCGCCGTACTGCGAGGAATCGACATGCGCGTCGCTGATCCAGCCCGCATGAGCCGGCGAGTATCGCCAGCCCAGAGCCCGGGCCCCCTGCTTCCACAGTATCCGCGCCGCTTCGGCTTCGACTTCCATGAAACGTATTCCCCGTCTGCAGCACATACGAAAACGGCCGGAGCGGATGCCCCGGCCGTCTCGTGCTTTTCCCTGTCGGGAGCTTACTTGATCGACTCTTCCAGTACGTTCGGCGGAACCGCGCCCGGATAGGCGGCCGTCGGCGTGACGAAGAACGGCGTGCCGTTCACGCCGAGATCCGTCGAGATCTTGGCATGTGCGTCGAGCACCTTCTTGACCTGCGGACCATCCATGTCGGCCTTCGCCTTGACGAAGTTCAGACCGGTCTGGTCCGCGATCTTCTTCAGACCCTCGTCGGTCGCGTCGATGCGGCCCTCGATCGCGTAGAGCGCGTCGTGGACCTGCGGGAACTTGCCCTGGAGGTCGGCGGCGAGCGCGAAGCGCGCGAGCACTTCCGAGGTCGGGCCGAGGATCGGACGCTGGATGATGATGAAGCGCACGTCCTGGCGCTTCTTCACGAGCGCGTCGACGCCGGTGTGCGCCTGCTTGCAGAAGTGGCAGTTGTAGTCGAGGAACTCGGCGACCGTGTACTTGGCGGCCTTGTTGCCCAGAACCGGACCGATCGGCGGGTTCTGCTTGATGAGCGGACGGATGCTCTCCGCCTTGGTGCTCAGCTCCGCGGTCTGCGTCTGCTGCTGACGAGCCTGCATTGCCTGCATCGTCTCGGCGACCCATTCCGGGTGTGCCATCAGCGTCTTGCGGAACTTGGCGTCGAATTCCGGATCACCCGAACCAGAGGTCTGGGCGACGACCGGGGTCGCGACGATAACCGACGCGGCCATGAAAAGCGCGATCTTCCTGAACATGAGAACTCCTTGAGGGAAATGCACCGTCTGTGTTGGACTACGTTATAGGATGGCACCTGGCGTTTGCAAAGACCATGTCTCCATCATGGTCCGCAACGCGAACGCCGCGTGCCGACCCGGGACCGTCACGCCCGACGCTGCAGATCGGATGATCCCTTCATGTGCGCGGAGAACGCGCGCACGTGATCCGCGAGAGGACGACCGTCGGGACAGGCCTGGAACACCGCCCTGTGCTGACGACGGACGACCGTGGTCGGCAGATGCAGCGTCAGCTCCATGGCCTCGGGCTGGAGGAGCTTCTGGATCTTCATGACCGGCGAGCGGTACTGGATCTGCTCCTCGGAATCGTCGTCGTCGAGACTGTACACGTGACACGTCGCCTCGGCTGTCAGCGGCGACTTCCCGCCGGCGTCGACCACGTACGGCGTCATCAGCGGCAGATGGTGGATGATCTCCACCGCGGCGCCGGTCTCCGCCGCTATGACGCCGGCGTACAGCTCCATCGCGTCATGCCAGTAGGAATAGTCGTGCTCGCCAGCGGCGCTGGTGTGCGTGCCGAATGCCTCCAGGAACGCGTCGACGACCAGCTCGGCCGTCACGTCGCTCCTCAGGTGGCGTCGTCCGAGCCTGGTCGGAATGAGCGCGATCTCGCCGGTGTCGCTCCACACGACGTTTTCCGGCTCGCTTGACATGACGAGCCGACCCCCCTCGATATAGGCGTGAGGCAGGCATGCCTCCAGCGACATGATGCCCGACGCGAGTACGGTGATGTGCATGTCGACGCCCGAGCACGAGGTCCTTAGACCGTACTTCACTTCCTGACGCGCCTGCGGCTGCATGCGGTCGAGGAACCTGCGCTCGGGGAGATTGACGAATTCCGCATTCGCGATGAGCTGGCTGCGGGCTGTGTCGTCCTTCCCGGTAGAATGCATCCGGTAACCCCTTTTATGTACTTGACGCGAACGCCACTGAATGGCGGCCACCCCTGTCCCTTATGATAGGAGAGGGGTGGCCGCGATGTAAAGCGCAAGCCTTACGCCTCGACGGAGAGCACGCCTTCGAGGCGACCGATCTCGTCCATCAGACTATCGCTGACCGCGATCATCGGAGGCGTCGCCGTCCACATGCCCTCGCGTGGAGCGATGAGCAGACGATCCGATCCTGGCTCCGCCAGTGCCAGCATTGCACGAAGCGCGTTCTTCTTGAACGCCTGGTCGACGCCGACGCGGATCGTACGGCCTCCGACCATTTCGTCGACCGTGCCCATTACCTCCTCGATGCGGATACGGCGCTCGCCCTTGCTGACGTAGGCGCTGATCCGCAGGCAGATGAGCGCACCGGCGACGATCCGCTCGGCACCCGGCAGGGTCTCCTCGCAGCCCACCGACATCGACGTCATCTCGTCGGAGATGAGGGCGGACATGTAGGCGTTCTTGCCCTTGCCCATCTTCACCTCGTCGATCATGCAGGCCACCGCGACCGGCATGACGTCCACCAGGTCGGCGACGACGTTGGGGGTGAAGATGCCCTTCGCCGACAGCTTGTCGATGTAGCTGTCGAGTGGATGCGCCGAGAGCGTGAGCCCGAGAGCGTCTCGCTCCAGCGTGAGCACCTCCTTGTCGTCGATCTCGTCCTCGCGCAGGTTGTTCTCGACACGCATCGACTCGTCGTCGTCGAACAGGCCGACCTGGCCCGCCTTCTTGGCCTTCGCCTCCTCGGCGATCGCCGCAAAGCTCCCGCGGATCGACTGGATCGCCAGCGCGCGGTTCGGGAAGTAGGCGTCGAGCGCGCCGCACGTGGCGAGCATGACCATCTGGTTCTTGTTGGTCACGCCGCCGAGCTTGTCGACCAGATCCCGGTAGTCGGAGACCCCTTCCTTCGCCACCCGCACGAGGTTGTTGACCACGGCACCGCCAAGACCGCTGACCGCACGCAGCGACCAGACGATATTGCCGTCGTCGTCGACTGTGAAGCGATCGGCTCCCGGCGCGACCCGTGGAGGAAGCAGTCCGATGCCCAGGCGGCGCGCCTCGTAGGCGAGACGGACGATCCGCTCCTTCTGGTCGCCCTTGCCGATGGAGGAGTCCATCGCAGCCGCGATGAACGCTGCGGGATAGGACGACTTCAGCCACGAGGTGATGTAGCTGAGCAGACCGTAGGCTGCGGCATGGCTTCGATTGAAGCCGTAGCCGGCGAACTTGTCGATGATGTCGAACAGCGCGTTCGCCTGCTCCTCCGGGATCTGGTTGACGGTCCAGCAGCCCTTCACGAAGGTGTCGCGCTGCTTGTCCATCTCAGACTGGATCTTCTTGCCCATCGCGCGGCGCAGGAGATCTGCCTGACCCAGCGTGTAGCCGGCCAGCACCTGCGCCGCCTGCATGACCTGCTCCTGGTATACCAGGATGCCGTAGGTGTTCTTGGCGACGTCGTCGAGCAGCGGATGCGGCGTACCGAAGGGCTCGATGCCCTTCTTGCGCTTGGCGTACATGGGGATGAACTCCATGGGGCCGGGACGGTACAGCGAGATCATCGCGACGATGTCCTCGAAGTTGCCGATGCGCACCTCCTTGCACGACCGCGTCATCCCGCCCTTCTCGAGCTGGAAGATGCCCGCCGTATGACCCTCCGTGATCTGCTGGAACGCAGGAGCGTAATCCAGCGGAACCGCGTAGGGGTCGAGGTTGATCCCTTTCTCCGCCAGGATGACGCGCGTCCGCTCGATCAGCGTGAGCGTCGAGAGCGCCAGGAAGTCGAACTTGACGAGCCCTGCGTTCTCCACCGACTTCATGTCGTACTGGGTGACGATCTGGTCTGGCTTGCTCGGATCCGGCACGTCGAGCGCCGTGATGTCCGAGATCCGACGGTCCGCGATGATCACGCCGGCTGCGTGCATCGTCTTGGACTTGGGCGTGCCCTGGATACGGTAGGCGAGCTCGAGCGCTTCCTTGGCCTCGCGCGTGGTCACGACCTCGCGGATCTGGTCCGAGTTCATCAGCTGGCGGGTGAGCTTGCCCTCCTTGTCGTTGTCCTCCTTGAGGAGAGTCGCGATTGCCTTCGAGATCCGATCCGTGACGTGATACTGCAGACCGAGCATGCGGCCCACGTCCTTGATGGCCCCCGACGCCTTCAGCGTGTTGTACGACCCGATGAGGGCTACGCGTTCGGCGCCGTAGCGCTCGCGCACGTAGTCGACGATCTCGCCGCGACGCTCGTCGCACATGTCGATGTCGAAGTCGGGCAGCGACACGCGGTCCGGGTTGATGAACCGCTCGAACAGAAGGTCCATCTTGATCGGATCGAGCGCCGTGATACCCATCGCCCAGGCGACGATCGATCCTGCACCGGAGCCGCGACCCGGTCCGATCGGAATGCCCTGCGACCTGGCCCACTGGATGAAGTCGGCGACGATCAGGAAGTACCCCGAGAACTCGAGCTTGGTGATCAGTCCGATCTCGTAGTCGTACCGGTCGTTGTACACCTTGTGCATGCCCGGGTCGACGTTCTGCATGAGTTCGTCGAGACCCTTGCGGGCCATGCTGCGGATCGCCTCCTCCTCGCTCATGCCCGTCGAGGTCTCGAAGCGGGGCAGCATCGGCTTGGCCTCGCCGGGCGCGAACGCGCACAGGCTCGCGAACCAGGCGGCGTTGTCGATCGCGTCCCGGTGGTCCGCGTGGAGCTTCGTCATTTCCTCGGGACTGCGCAGACGCTCCTCGTCGTTGTCGGCCGGATCGTAGCTCGCGCCTGATTCCAGCGCTCGCACGACGGGAACGAGATCCTCGTCGCCCTTGGCGCAGCGACCGATGCTTGTGGCGACCGTCGGCAGGCTGAGCTGACGCGCGATCTCCAGCAGGCCGTACTCCGTGCGGAGGTCAGGCCTTGCCGCATTGCGGTCGATCTCGATAGCGAACGCCTTGGGGAAGGCGTTGGCGAGGAAGCGCGCGGCCTTGAGGGCGTTTTCGGCTCCCTGGGTCCGCAGCAGATGGGCGATCGCGCCGTCCTTGCCGCCGGCGAGGACCGCGATGCCCTCGCGGTTGTCGAGAAGCTGGCGGCTGGTCAGCCCCTGGCCCTTGTTGTCGACGTTGTTGATCGTCGTGAGACGCTGGATGTTGCGCCAGCCCTCCTCGCTCATGGCGTACAGGACCAGCGGATAGGCAGGTCCGGTCTGGAGCGGAAGCTCCACGCCCACCATGGGCACGAGCCCCTCCTTGCGCGCATAGGACGCGAAGGTGAGGCAGGCCGCCGTGGTCGACCGGTCGGCCAGACCGACATGGGTGTAGCCGAGGTTCTTGGCCTCCTTGACGATCTGCGCCGCGGTGAACACGCTGCGGCACAGCGAGAAGTGGGTGGTGCCCCTCACGAACGGCACTACGCCGTCCACGGCCGGAGCGATCTTCACTTCGGGACGGGGGCCGAGATCGCGGCGGTCCTGCTCCTCCTGTGCCCGCTCTGCCTGGGTCTGCTCCTGGGGCTTCGCCGCGTTCGCATCTCGCACCGCAGCCTGCACCGCGCCGATCATGAGCTCGCTCTGCTGCATGAGATGGCGATAGATCTGCGCGAGGATCTCGCAGTCAAGCAGCGCGCCGTGCTTGTCGCGGGGGATTTTGACCTCGAAGCGCTTCATCAGCGCATCGAGATTGACCTTCTTGCCCGGAAAGCGGTCACGGGCGATCTTGAGGGTGTCGACCATCTCGTTGTCGATCATCGCCCTGTCGAGCTTCGACAGTTCCGCCTGCAGGAAGCCGAAGTCGAACTCGGCGTTGTGCGCGATGACCGGATCGTCCCCGATGAAGTCGAGGAAGCGGTCGACCACGTCGCCGAACTTCGGCTTGCCCACCAGCATCTCGTTGGTGATGCCGTGCACGTTGATGGCGGATGCGGGGATCTGCCGCCCCTCGGGGTCGAGGTATGCCTGGAAGGTGCGCCCCGTCGGCGTCATGCCCTGCATCTCGATTGCGCCCAGCTCGATGATGCGGTCGCCGTCGGCTGCGTTCAGACCGGTCGTTTCCGTATCGAAGATGATCGTCCTGTCGCGCATGTCTTTTCCTGTTCTGTTCTCTCGATCCGGAATTCAGACGGTCAGGCTGCCATGGCGAGCCTTCCGTCTTCCCGGGTATAGGGAGCGATAGCGGTCGACACGACGGCGGCGGACGCCGGCGGTGCCACTGAATTCCCTACCATCAGCTTCTTCTGTTTCCCCGTCAACGGCTTGCCGTTGGCGACGAGGTCGATCTGGTATTCCCTCCCCTCGAGGAAGTCGCGGTTGAACCCCTGAAGGTCGAACAGCTCCCTGTCGCTGAGGAACCGGAAACCGATGTCCGTCACGACGTAGTCGGTCCCGTGGATCGTCACGATGGCGAAGCGGTCGCGCGTCGTGATCGTCCCGACCGGCGCGTCGAGGTCCTGAAGCATACCGCCCTCGGAATAGTACTTGATGGCGTAGGCGGCCACCCGTACCTCGGCATGGTGACCGCCGCTGGCGCAGATGGTGTGCGCCGGATCCGTCATCGACGACCCGATCGCGTTGTTGCGCAGCTTGGTCATGTAGGCCACCACCAGGCTCTGGTTGTGGCCTACCGTGGTGATCGTCGACAGCGGATCGCGGATATCGCGACCGATCCTGCCCTTGTTGTTCTGCGTCAGGAAGGCCGCGGCGAGATCCGAGTGGTCGCTTCGCGACACCATGGCCTCGGGCGGGGCGATGAAGGGGGTGGGATTGTTCTTCACGTACCGCTCATAGCCCTTGATGATGCGGTTGTGCGTCGCGGGCGCAAGGTCCTTCGGGCGCTCGAAGATGGACTTCGCGGGTCTGGACCAGTCGATGAAGTCGGCCGTGCGCTTCCACGGCTGCGAGGCTCGCGGTCCGTGCGTGGGCTGCGGAAACTCGACGGGATGCCCGTCACGCCTGGCCTGGACAAACAGCCGCGTGCGCGCCGTCGGTGCGCCGAGGTCGGCTGCGTTGAGGATCTGCCAGTCGATATCGTAGCCGAGATCGCGGAAGGCCTGGACGAAGGCGTTCCAGGTCTCGCCCTCGCGCTCGCGGATAGGGAACCCGTCGGTACCGAGCGGCCCCCACTTCAGATATTCCGCCACGTTCTCGAGGCAGACGATGACGGGACGCGTGGCCTTCACCCAGTCGATCACGCGCCATCCCATCTCGCGCAGCTGGCGGTCGGCCGGGAGCGCGCGACGGCTGCGCGAGAACTGCGTGCAGCTGGGGCTCGCCCATAGCAGGAAGACAGGACGTCCGCGGGTCGATTCCAGAGGGTCCGCCGTCTCGATGTCCTGGCAGATGTGCCTAGTCATCGGATGATTCACGGCATGCAGAGCGACCGCATAGGGGTTGTGGTTGAGCGCCAGCGACACCGGGCGTCCAAGAGCCTTCTCGATGCCTACGCTCGCTCCGCCGCCGCCGGCGAAGAGGTCGACGGTCATGCCGTTCTCGTAGAGCCAGCGGAACTCCTCGGGCCCGGTAGCCTGCGCCCTGACGGCTGTGCTGCGCGCCTGTGCGGCGTCGAACTGGTGTAGCATGGTCATGCCTTCCGGGATGGTGTGGATATTCGTGCGCGTGCACGGTCGAATCTCTGAGCCCCATACGACGAGACGCCCCGACCGGGCCGCCTGGTGGCGGCGCGATCGAGGCGCCTCGCGGAGGACGGTCCGCGTCCGTGTCCGGGGATTGGCTGCGTCTGGGACGCCGGCAGAGGTCAGCTCGCCTGGCGGATGTCCGAGATGGAGAGGGACATGTAGTCCTGCCCCGCGTTCTCGCCGCTCTGGGTCTGCTTGATCCATGCCGCGACGCGCTTCTTCTGCCGCGCGACCTCGATCGGACCGGTCTTCACCGGGCTCTTGTCGGACGTGGGATTCTCGTTGTCGTAGAGCGCCCCGGACACGCCCTCGGCGGTGATCCGGAGATACTCCTTCTTGTTCTTGTCGTTGGCCGGCTCCGCGGTGACGTCGTACGTGACGCCTCCGAGACTGAAGCTGCCGCTCATGGTGGGGGCACCGGGCGCGTCGTAGAACAGCGACCCCATGCCATCTTTGTGCTGGAAGGCCTTCTTGGCCGGCGCGGAGGGTTTTTTAGCCATGCGGCCATTATAGGATGGACCGGACTGATAGGCCAAGGCCTATCGCATCAGGCGAATATCCGCTCCGACCGCGCGACCTTCAGGGGAAAGCGAAGCTCGCTCAGCACTCCTGCCTTTTCCACCTCCTCGCTGTCTCCCCTCATCGCGGGATATCGGGCAAGGGGTGCGACGTAGCGAGCATGGATCGCGGGCGCATGGTCGCGACAGACCTCGGAAAGGAAGTCGAAGGTTATCGGCGTAGCGCGATCGCTCGCGATGGGCGGAACGATGCCCTCCGCGGCCAGCGCGTCTATCCTGCGGGGGCGCATCACGCACCGACCGCTTCGATCGACGACGCTGACCCTTGCATGCAGAAGCTGGTCGTATTCGGTGTATACCGCCTCGTCGACGTGCAGTACCATCCACATCGGCTATTCTTCCCCGTTGTTTGGACCGCGGCTCATGCCATGATCCTCTGGCTGCGTCGTGGTACGGCGGGCGCGGTCAGCCCCGCGTTCGCGGCATCGTACTGCTCCATCTCGGCGCGGCTGGAGAGGACCTTGCCGAACCTCCCCTGCTCCCAGCGTATGCAGAACGTGGTGGTGCCGAACCGGGCGATCCACCGGGCGATCTCGTCGCCGATACGGGCCTCGTGCGCAGGTCCGACAACATCCTGCATGTAGCGCGCGCCCCGGATTCCGGCGACGTAGGTCTTTGTCGTCTCGGGATCGACCGTGCGCACTGCGTCGAACACGGCGTTGTGCACGATCCGAAGCATGGCGTGCTCGGTGCCCGTCCTGATCTCGACGAGCGAGACCGGACCGGTGCCCACGTCGACGGTCATGAAGTGCACTATCTTCATCTGAGTATCTCCTGGACGATCTGGGTGAGGGCCTGTGGAAGCTCCTCGATGTCGGCGATGCCGTGCGCGATCCTGCACCACTGGCGCATCGCGGTCAGGTTCTGGGGCGAGCCGATCGATATTCCGACCACGGTGATCCCCATGGATTCCGCGATCGCATAGGCATCGGCCGACTGCGACGGATCCTCGGCCTCGCCGTCGGACACGATGATCATGAGCTTGCGCTCCTCGGGCCGGGGCGTGAGGCGCCTGACGGCGTCGTAGATCGGTACGGCTACTGGAGTCCCGCCCTTCTGCACCTTGGTCATGTTCCCGAGGGAGGCGGCGGCCGCGTTCCCCTTCTGCTCGAAGGTCCGATACTGGTAGAGGCGGACCTTGCCGGTCAGGAACTCGCTCGTGAAGCCCGTGATCTCGATGGCCGTCCTTGTGCCCGTCACCGACTGGTCGAGGACGATCGCGGTCTGCTGGCAGACGGCCAGCGCGTGGCCGTCCATCGAGTACGAGTTGTCGAGCAGGAGCGAGATCGCCGTGTTGACCTGGATCTTCCTGGTCATCTGGCGGTAGATCGAACTGTCGCCGAGAGCCATGCCGACCACCCGCTCGAAGTCGAGATCACCCTCTTCTCGACCACGCGCTATCCGGGTCGTGCTGCGCGACTGCAGCATTCGCCGGACGATCCCGGCCGACCTCATCGCCGGACCGCCGAGAGACGCCCTCAGCGCGGCATAGCGCTCAGCACCTGCCTTCGTCACCTTGTCGCGGCGCAGGTTTCGCTGCTGGTCGGTTTCCCCCTTGGGGTCCTGAGCCTGGCCGATGTCCTCGGGACTGACGGTGGCGGGATCCTCCGCCTCGGGGTCCTCGACCTTGTCCAGCGCCTTCCGGATATCGTCGATGTCGAGATCTGCGGCTTCGGGGTCTCCCTCGTCGTCGTCCTTCTCGAGATCGAGTCCGGGACGCTGGGGCTTCTGCTTTCCCTCGTCGCTCTCGCCGTCGCCGTCGTCGAAGTCCAGATCCCTCTTGCTGAGGTCTTCGGGCTCCTCCGGCTGGAAGGTACCGTCGGGTGCGCCGGTTCCGGCACCGCCTGCGGTGGCCTGGCCGTCCTCCGACGACTCGACGTCTGTCGACGTCGGCGCCTGCTTTCCACCCGCGCCACCGCCTCCCTGGGGAGGTGTCGGAGCGGCGTCCGCGTCGTCGGTCGTATTTCCGTCAAGGTCATCCCCTTGGCCGGCGTCCTGCACGTCGTCGGTCGCGTGCGACGGGTCCGTGCCGCCCTGCGACGAGATGTCGGGCTTCTGGGATTCCGGATCGTCCTGGCCGCCTGCAGCGGCGTCGTCGGCTATCGCGTCTTCGAGCTCTCCGCTGTCCGGACCCGTCTGTGCATCGTCGGATCCGGGACCATTGGCCTGCTGATCATGATCTTCTGCCGAGTCGTTTCCGTCGTTGTCTTCGGCTTCATTGCCGTCTGCGGGCTGATCTTCGCCAGCCTGGTCGTCGCCGTCCTGGTCATGGTGCTCGGCCGGTTCGTCATTGCGCTCGGCCGGTTCGTCGCCGACCTCGTCCCCGGAATCGGACTTCGCACCTTCATCGGTGTCTTCCGCATCCTTGCCGGTCGTCGCCTGATTCTGTCTTCCGTCGGTCTCGTCGTCACCCTTGCCATCCGTCTCGGGGCCGCTCGCGCTACTGGCATCGTCTTCTGCGGGATCGGGGCGCTCTCCGTCGCCGTGATCTTCGTCGTTCCCGGTTTCAGGCGCGTCGCCGTCCTTGGGATCCCTGCCGTCTTCCGTCGTGTCGTCGGCGTCCGGATCGGCCTGCTTGTCCGTGTCTTCCGGCATCGCATCGTCGTCGACCGGTCCGGTGCCGGTTTCGCCGGCGCGATCGTCATCCGCGCTGGTGGTGCCCGGAATGTCGCCTTCGTCGTCGCCGGGAGCGTCCTGATCCTGACCGTCGGACTGCTGGTCATCCGACTGCTGGTCATCCGACTGCTGGTCATCCGACTGCTGATCGTTGTCCTGACGGTCGTCGGACTGGTCGTCGTTCTGATCGTCGGGTTGCGAATCCTCGTCCTGCTGCGGCTCGTCGCTTTCCGGCGGCGGCTGCGGAGCTGAACGATCCTCCATCTGCTTGTACAGATCGTCGACCATCTGCTGCGCGAGATCGAGCGAGTCCATCACGATGGAGACCTTCGCGAGGTCCGGTGACCAGCTCATCACCCAGTCGCGCAGCTTCGGATTGATCGCAGCCAGTGCCAGCGACGGTACCTGCGTACGGTAGCGGTTGAGTTCCGCGCCGTTCCAGGTGACCGCGACCGCGCCGAGGAAGAACGGATTCGACAGGTTCGCGGCCGTGTACTCGCCGTTCTCCACCCGCTGGAGGAACTTGCGTGCCGAGTGGTCCCTCGTCACGTCGATGTAGTTGGGGAAGCCCGGAAAGAGGGTGCGGCAGATCTTCTCGATCCGGTAGTCCTCGACGGCGTTCCAGAACGCCTTGAGGTGCTTCTGTGGATTTGTCGGCTTGAAGTGGGGCTCGTTCAGTCCGGGAAAGATCCTCTCCATGATCCCGAACTCGGTATAGAGCTGATGGCAGATCTCGTGCACCGCATAGCCCAGCACCGTATACTGCTCGCGTACGGTGAAGAGCCAGTTCTGCGGCAGCCGGGGCAGCAGCATCATGTGCTCCGTGGTGGCTGCACCGGATCCGCCGTAGTAGTGCGCGATCTCCTTGGCCGTGATGCCGCGGACGATACCCTCGATCACGTGCCGGAGGTGATGGCCGGTGATGCAGCGCCGGCGCTCCGCCACCGGCACATCCATGAACGGACGGCCGAAGGTGTCGGTCACCACCTGTCGACGACCCTTCTGGACGACGGTTATCATGCCCATGGGACGCTCCTGTTGTTTCTGGTGTACTCGCGACGACCGTTGTCAGGCGGCCAGGGCCGTAGCCGCTGTCGGTTCGAGGAACGGAGTCCCGTGATTGACGATGTCCACGCCGATCTTGGTCGCGGCGGTCGACTCGATCAGCATCTTGTCAGCCTCGTTGGCCCGGTTGCTGATGATCATGCGGACGCAGTCGGCCAGCACCAGCTTGCGCATGGCTTCGTCCTTGATGTTGCGCGTCACGAAGACGTAGCGGCGCGCCGTCTCGATCTGGTCCGTGATCGAGCAGCTCTGTGACATCTTCGCGCCCTTGTACTCCTCTCGGATCGTCGCGGCGATCGAGGTGATGCAGTCGACGGCGAACTCGTCGATGCCGTCGAAGTTCTCCTCGAGGACGGCCTCGTCCTCCTCCTTGCTCTGATAGTCCATCTCGACCCACTGCGTGAGACGTCGACGCGTGGCCTCGGTCATCTCCTCGCTGGCCTGATACAGCCCGTCCATGCTGCCGCGCCCCTTGGTGTTCGACGTCGTGAAGACGCGGTTCATCTGGTGCATCGGCTGGATGCGGCCGCCATCGTCGAGCAGCGTCAGGCCCTCGCCGGTGTAGACCGAATGGATTGCGTAGTGGATGTCGGCGGCGCCGCGGTCGACCTCGTCGAACAGGATGATGCCTGGTTCCTGAAGCGCACGCGCGATGATGCCGTCGCGCCACACGTCCTGAGGGCCGTTCGGTGTTGCCATGATCCCGCGCTGGCCGATCAGCTGGTTGCGGCTGATGCCCGCGTCCATGGGAACCAGCGTCACCGGCATGTTGACGGCGACGCCGATCTGCTTGACGAGCTCGGTCTTGCCGCAGGCCGTGGGCCCCACGAGGTTCGTCACGGTGTCGGTCGCCAGCGCGTACAGGACCGCATGAAGATCGGGCAGGTTGTACTGGTAGCGGATCTTCTTGGGGATGCGCGGATGGATTCGTCCGTCTTCCCATGCGACCACGGGAATCTCGAAGTCGAACAGGTATGCCCGCGAACTCTGGGCGATCCAGGGCATGACGTCGACGACCTTGCTCATGTGGACGACATGCTCGAGCAGCGGCTCGGCCACGGGAGCGACCGGACTGCGGATGATCGCCGGAGCCGCGATCGGGGCCGCGATGGGTACGGGAGGAAGCGGGAGGGCGGCGACAGGCGCGTGCGCCGCAGGATCGGCGACGATCGCGGGAACCCCATCAGCCGACAGTGCGGGGTCCATGTCGGACGGCTCCTCGACGAGCGCCGCTGCGCCGCCGGCGTATGCGGGCGACGGAGTCGCCGGAGCCAGAGCTGCCGGAGCCGGGGCTGCCGGAGCCGGGGCGACCGTCAGCGCGGCGGATACGGGAGTCGCTGCCTGAACCGGTACGGCGGCAAGGGGAACGGGAGTGTTGCGGTTGGCATAGGCGCGTGCGGCGAGATCGTTCGCCTGCTGGCTTTCGACGCCGATCACCATCGAGCCTTCCTCGGCCATCGCGAGCGCCTGCGCATAGGGCGTGCCCTCGAGCGAGATCTGCAGGGCGATCTTCTCGATGGCGTTCTGCATGAGCGGGGCGAGGCGGTCCGCGTCGTGAGCCGACACGCTGTCCTCGGCGGCCCGCTGCATGGCGTATGTCTCCACCGCGGCGGAGATGGTCGCTTGGTCGTAGGTCATGGTGATGCTCCTTGCGCGCATGCGAAGACGCCGCGCGGAATGTCCCGCACGGCGTCTCGTGTTTTTCGTTGTTGTGGTCGGGTGTCGAAGAAGGTCAGCCTACGGCGAGACGCACCAGCTCCACCGGGATGGTCGGCTCGGCATAGTCCTCGCCATCGCTGCCCAGCACGTAGGCGGGAAGCGGAACGCGTGGATGCCGTCCTATCGAGGCGGTGACGACGGCGGGATCGAACAGCCCCTCGTCGTCGTACCATATGTCGTTCACGTCGTCGAAGCCCAGCATCGCCCACACGACGTCCGAGGTCTTCCATTCCTCGACGGGACCGTCGATCTCGTCGACGGTGAGATCCCGGTTGATGCGATACGCCCTCATGCGTCCACCCCCGTCATTTCCCTGATGTTCGCTATTTCACGTCCGGCAGTTCCCGCGAACTCGATGCGGGACCGGCGCCGGCCTGCGACGATCGCGTCGGCCTTCTCCATGTATCCCTCCACTTCCCGTACTGCGATTCCATGCCATCTGAGGCTGTCGTACACCATGATGGCCGCCGTCTCGTCCGCGACCAGCAGCGCGTGTATTCCGGCCGACAGCATCTCCCTCGCGATCTCGTGAACCTGCATGGCGAGAGGCGGTTCGGACAGCGCCAGGAGATCTCCGTACTGGGGATCCCTCGGCGTCGACAGCCATCGCAGTCCCTCTGGCAGGGATCCTATCCGTCTGACGATCACGTCGCCGGTCGGGGTCGGCCGCCATGCGATCAGTCGCCATGGATGGGAGCGCCCGTCCTCGTCCACCCGGCAGTCGAGGCCGGCTATCGCGATCGTCCGGTCTACCGATGCCATCCGGTTCCCGTCCGTATCTGCTGACCCTTGGGTATCGGCGGCATCGCCATCATCTGCACCATGTTCGTGATCGAGGCTCCATGCCGGTCGAAGTCCTCGCGGAGAAGGGATTCCAGACGCGACATGCCACGTTCGCTGCGGCTCGTCATCTGCGCAAGTGCGCGCTCGTTGTTGTGGATGCGTCCCCGCATCCAGTCCCCGAGTCGATCCGCACCGACGATGCCCTTGCGATCCTGTCCTGGAACCTCGAACAGCTCGACCTTGTCGCCGCGCTTCTCGTGATGGGCCGTCGTCAGGGCGACGTATCCCTTGGGCGTCTCCGAGGCGTAGATCAGTCGCCCGTCGATCGACGTGCCGTAAACCTGCGGCGCTCCGGTCCGAAGCGGCTCGAGCGCCACCCACGGAGAGAAAGAACGCTGCGACTTGCCGGGCAGGAGCTCCTCGCTTGCGACCACGTCACGGTCGATGTCTCCCCGCAGGCTCTGCAGCTTCGCGATGGCGCCCAGATCCCCATGCATGAGGGTGGAGGCGCCCATGTCGACGAGGAGCGACTTGTCGTCGACTCCCGTTCGATCGATGCCGCGCGATGTTCGGCCGTAGATCTGCTTCAGCTCGCCGGCGCTCGTCTGGTACTTGGTGAGGAGGATGCCCCGGCATTCCGGAACGTCCCACCCTTCCGAGATCATGTCCACCGACAGTAGCGCCTCGTATTCACCGCTCTTGTAGTCCTTCATCACCCGCTCGACGTCGCGGACCTTGCTGTGCACGGTCGCCACGCGGTGGCCACGCCCCGAAAGCTCCTCGCGCAGCTCCTCCGCTTCCTTGATCCGCTCCTGGAATCCGAGGTTCTGGCGTCCGGCCAGGTGACGTTCGTACATGTCGGCGCACAGCTCGATCCAGTCGTGCGGGAGAAGATCCCGCATCTCCTTCGTGACGCCTCCCTCGATCTCGGCCGAGCGTGCGCTCGCCCGATGACGGTCGACCACGTCCGAGACGGTGCTCCGCTGATCGTTGAGAACGTAGTAGGGACGGACGGTCTCCGGGATCACGACGATGCCGGCCTCGATGGTCTGCTCGAAGGTCGCGACATGGTGGTCGGCCTTCTCGAGTTCGGGATGCAGGCCCTTGTGGAGTTCCGGCGGCGTCGCCGTGGCTCCGACCACGACGAGATCGGGATTCTCCTTCTTCATCCGGGCGATCAGGGCACCGTACTGAACGTGGTCGGCGGTCGCGTGATGCGCCTCGTCGATCACCAGGATGTCGTACTTCTCCAGACGGTCCAGCGTCTTCTCCTGGGAGGCGGTCTGGATGCTGGAGAACACGATCTGGCCGGTCTGGTCGATGTCGCCCTTCATGCCGATCGTGGTCTCCCCCTCCTGGGCTCCGTTCCACCGTTCGTAGTTGTCCGCGCCCTGGGTGACGAGCGACAGGCGGTGAGCCGCCACGAACACGCGCTTGTCCGCCCCCGCCAGCTCCTTGGCGAGCCGGGTGTACATGCGCGACTTGCCGGCCCCCGTGGGAGCCTCGATGAGCGAGTTGCGCCCTTCGCGCGAACTCTCGACGGCACGCGCGATCAGGTCGTCCTGGATCACGGTCGCCGCCCGCTCGATCTCCTCCCTGGTCCGTGTCTGTACCGTCATCTGCCTTTTCCTCTCGGGTGAGCACTTTACGGATAGCAAGTATGGCAGGAGGAGAGGGGCGACGGCAAGGCCGCCCCTCTCTTTTCAGCCGTATGCCGCCAGCGGCAGCGACGCCAGCGACACCTGAGGCACGACAGGTGCAGGAGCCTGTACGCTCGCCACGCCCTGCACGGTCATCTCCGAGCCGACCGACAGCTGCTGCAGCACGGTGACTGCCGTGGCGCGCGGGATCTCCAGCTCATGCCCGAGCGGGGTGTCGTGCACCTGTACGCCCATGCGCCGCATCTCGCCGCGCTGCTCGCCGGTCTGCTCCTCGTCGGGGACGAGCAGACGGTAGCCGTTGCCGGCCCCCACGATCCGCCAGCCGTTGTCCATGGCGATCTCGGCGCCCTGGTCGACCTTGCTCAGCATCATGCTGATCTGCATCGGACGATAGCCCGACTGGATGCCGATCTTCTGCAGCGTCTCGCGCAGATCGGTCGAGTGGATGATCCGCCCGACCACGATGCGTCCGTCGTCCGTCTTGCACCGCTGGAGCCCGAACCCGCGTTGGGGCAGCTTGCTCCAGTTGTACAGCAGCGAGCCGGTCAGCATGTGGATGTCCGAGATGCCCTTCATGTCGAGCCTCTCCTTCTCCAGATCCCAGAGCTTCTCCGCCTCGAACATGTCCTCGACGATCTTCCACGGCTCGTGCCGCAGCATCTCGATCGACCTGGTCTCGGTTCCCTTCGGGGTGAAGGTGTCCACGATCCCGGTGGACCGGTCGCCGGTGATCGCCAGCATGATCTTGCCACTCACCCGGTGACGGAGAAATACCGCGCTGCTGGCACGCTTGCGTCGCGCCATGGTCGCCTTCATCGAGGCGGTCATGAACGTGATCGGCTTGACGTCCTCCTGCCGGCGCAGACGGACGTAGGTCGTCGCCGCGCCGTTGGGATTGACCACCCGGCGCTCGTCGATGATCTTGATCGACGTCGCGCGGATGGTCTCGAGGCCCTGGCTGTACTCGCCCTTGCGGACGGCCTCGGCGATCGCGTCCTCGGTGTGACGGATGAGCGAGTCCACCAGCGCGCGCTGGTCGCCGTCGGTCATCATGGCGATCTTCTCGAGCATCGAGCTGAGGTTGTACAGGCTCGTGCGCGAGTTCTCCTGCTTGCGGCGGAACTCCTCGTCGGTCAGCCGCTTCATGCGCGGGCCGGAGCCCTCGGTGCGCTTCACGTCCAGTCCGAGATCCCTGATGAGGCTCGAGTAGGTGATCGGCGCCAGCTTGCCGTCGACGACGTCCTCCAGCGTGCGAAGCCAGCCCATCTGCGCGTACTTGCCGCGCAGCGGAATGCGCTGCTCGAGGATCGCGTTGGTCTTGGCCTGCTGGTGTCCGCTGCTGAGCGCGCCGAGCTTCGACAGCTTCTCGAGCGTACGGCTGGCGTAGATCATGTGCGCCGGGATGTCGCAGCGCACGATCTTGACGATCGGCGCCACCACCTGGCCCGAGCGGTGGGTGCGGCCGATCCCCTGCACCGCCTGGTCGGCGCGACGGCCGAGCTCCACGATGTAGTGGACGCGACGGCCCTGGTTCGCCCACTGCGCGGACGCATGATAGCTGCGCCCGCTGCCGCCTGCCGCCAGCGAGAATACGAGGATCTTCTTGTCTCCCCGCAGGAAGGCGTCGACGTCCGCGTCCTTGTCCCTGGGCGACCGCTCCTCGATGTGCCAGCCTACGGTCCGGCCGTTCTCGCGATGCGGAAGCGCCCGCAGCCCGCGCCCGGTCATCTCGGCCACCATCGACGGCGGGAACGCCTCGTAGAGGCGGTCGAGGACGCCGTGGCGCGGCGACAGGTCGCGGACGATCTCGATCACCTTGTTGCGGAGAGCGATCGCCTTGTCGTTCTCGATCTTTTCCCCGTCCTCGTCGAGCATATACTCGGTGATCATCAGCGGGGTGCCGTCGGAACTGGTCTTGAGCGTTCCCGTCTTGGGATCCCGGTCCTGCACGTAGGTGACGTCATGGACGTTCATCATGCGGTCGATCCGCTGCAGGACGCCCTTCTCGAAGAAGTCCTCCTCGGGCACGTAGCTGCGGCCGTCCGCGATCTTCTCGAGCCTTGCGGCGCCCGTCATGGCGATCTGGATGACTGGCGAGCGTCCTTCGGCGAGATCCTGGTGGATGCTCTCGACGAGCGTATCCATGACGAAGGACGAGAGCGCCTGCTCCACGGCCATGCGCTTCATGGCCATGTTCATGGTCCGGGCAGCGGTCGCCTCCGCCCGGATGTCGCTCTTGGGGCGCTTGCCGCCGCACTCGCGGGCGGCCTCCTCCATGATCTTGTCGATCTCCTGCCAGCCACGGATCAGGGCGTCGAACGACTGCCGCTGGCGCGGCGTCATGCGATGCTCGAGCTCCTCGTACTCGACGCCGTCGAACGAGAGGTTGCGACTGCAGTAGCGTCCGGCCGACTTGAGATCGATCGACACCTGCTCGAGTCCGGCCTCGTCGAGGTTCTTCATCGCCGACAGGAAGTGCCGCAGATCGGTGAACGGCGCGTTGCGGCCCCACAGGCCCAGACGCGGAGCATAGCCGAGGTTGAAGACGTCGGTCGCCATGGTGGCCGACATGTACGCCACGCGCGCGTCGGGGAGAGCGTCCTGGATCTCCACGCCGCGCATGCCCTGCTGGCTCTGGTTGGTGCCGAACATCCGCTTGGAGCCCTCGTGGAACTCGTCCTCGACGGCGTTGCGCATGTTCTGCGCCTCGTCGAAGATCATGAACCCGTGGAATTCGCCGCGTGCCTGCGTCCAGGCGAGAAGCGCCTCGTAGCGGTCGTCGTTGCGGATGAGCGCATAGCTGGTCACGATGACGGCGTCGCGGTCGGGCAGGTCCTCGCGGCCGTCGTAATCGCCGTGCCAGACGATATCGCGGGCGCGGCCGCCAAGGATCTCCCATGCCTCCTGGATGTGGCGGCTGTGGTTCTCCCGCTCGACGACGATGACGTGCCGCTTGCTGCCGCGGTTCCACTGATCCATGATCATGCCGCAGGCGATGTTCGACTTGCCGACGCCGGTACCGTCGCCGATGATGACCCCGCCGCGCGGAGCCTTGTCCCATTCGCGACCGCTCGGCGCACCGTCGAGATACTTGTCGGTAGCCTGAAGCCCGTACACGACGGCCTCGAACTGCACGTCCGAGATCATGCCGCGCTCGAGCGCCGACAGCGGCAGCAGGGGACGGTAGGTCGGCATCGGATAGGAGGTCGCGGCCAGCGTCGCCGGCTCGATGATCTGGTTTGGGTGCGCCTTCAGCTTGTCGCTGTAGACGGTGCTCGCGCGCCACGGGTCGTGGACGGTGTCGAACAGCATGATGTCCTCGAGAGGCGCCTGGCCATAGGACAGTTCCACGTTGGCCAGACCGCCGGAATCGCGCAGCGCCAGCGAGTCGATCTCGGCAGCGGCGGAAATTCGGTCCGCCACGTCGCTGCGACCGGGCTGGGGGGCGTCTCGCAGGACGATCGACCAGCCGTCCATGCAGATGATGCGGCTCCCGTCCTCGTCGTCCACGCGACCTTCCGCGATGCGGATGCGGCAGTCGTCGTCCATGCCTACGGTCATGCCGCTCGGAATGAGCGTGAGGCCGGCGGCCAGCATCAGGTCGTCGAGCTCGCCGGGAGCCGCGCAGTCGTCGATCTGCGCTGCAAGACGTGCGGCGAGGAGTTCGGCGACGATGCGGCCGTCGGTCTCCAGGCCACAGAGCGTCCGCATCTTGTCGACCCGCGCGAACCACGAAGGAGCAGGCTTCAGGACGGGGCTGAGGTACTTGCGCATGGCGCGGCACGCCTCGCGGAATGCCTCGCGCCGCTCGTCGATGTCGGTCGCATCGATGGTGCGGCCGTCACGGATGGCGAGCAGGTGCTTGCTTGGCTGATTCATGGTTCACTCCGATATTGGTTCTGCATGCGTCGGGTCGTGCGGGGGAGCTCGCTCCCCCGCGACGGCTCAGGCCGTCTCTTCCTCGTCGATCTGTTCCTGCATTCCTCCGAACAGCACGTCGCCGTCACCCTGCGCGAACGGGTTGCCCAGGATGCCAGGGCTTCCGCCGCCGAGGAGCGCCGGCGCCCACGAGGTCACGACGCCACGCTCGACGTCGTCGAAGCGCGTGCCATCCTCGAAGGCGTCGTCGATGTGCTGGAAGACGGTCTCGACCATGTCGGCCTTCTTGCCCTTGATCTTCCCCGCCATGCGCGAAGGCAGAATCTCGGCGGCCAGGTTCTTGATCTGGTCCCCGGGCATGGTGCCGAGGTACGAGCGGTCGGGGCTCCAGACCGCCGACAGCGGCACGTCGCCGTACTCGCCGACGACGTCGAGAAGACGTTCCACGCCAGGCATCGAGGTCGAGACGCGCGTTGCGATCAGGACCTGCTGGATGGCGAGCAGCTGCTGCTGGTCGCCCTTCATCAGGGACCGCATGTTGTCGTCGTAGGACGCCTCGGGCGTCACGCCGAGTGACTTGAGGTGGCGCGTCATCGCCGCCATGTGGCGATCCACCGCCACGCGCGTCCGGCTTTCGGGATCGATGTCGCGCATGTCGGAGAAGGTGCGGCCCTCGACGAGCTTGGGGGCGCTTTCCGACAGGAGACCCAGGATGGTCACCGCCAGCGTGAGCCGGAGGTCGGAACCCATCAGCATCGCCTGTACGACCAGCGCGCGGTTCTTCTCGAGATAGGCGGTGGTCGCCTTGCCGTCCTGGTACCGTACGCCGACGGTGTCGCCCGCGGTCGCCGCCGGCTCGAGGCCATCGTCGTCGCCGAACAGGGCCTCGCCAGCGTCATGGTCCTCCTGGCTGTCGACCGCGTTGACCCGCGCCTCGGCCCGGAGCGCCAGTCCGCTGTATTCCACGACCTGACCGGTCTGATGGCGCACGAACACGACCTCGGCGCGCTCCTTGTCGTCGATGCCGTCGTTGTACTGCCAGCGGTCGAACGTGCGGTCGGTCAGCACCGACACGCGGCTCCACCCCTCGGCGCGGCGCTCGTCGACCAGACGCGCCACCGCGGCGTCCTGCAGGCGCAGGAACTCGGCGGTTGGCAGGTAGGACGGTTCGGCGACATCGAAGATGTCGCGTCGCACCAGCGAATCCTCGGCGAGCGCGGGATCGAACAGCGCGTACGTCATGGGGACGAGCTCTGTCGACAGGCGACGCTGGATCTCGAGCGCGTTCCGATAGCGGTTGGGGTCGTTCTCGATCTCGTCGAGCATCGCCGACTGCGCATCGGCCGACGCCACCGTCATGGCGCTCGCCCAGGCGAGGTCGCGCACGTCGCGGAGCACGAGATCGCGAGCGCGAGGATCGAGCTTGGCATAGGACAGGCGCTGCTGGACGACGTTCGGCGTGACGCCGTACGACGCGGCGATCTGCGAGATCGTCTTGCCGGCCTTGTGCATGTCGCTGAACGCGATGAACTGGTTCATCGGGTGCATGGCGAGATGAAGGTTCTCGGAGGTAGCCACGTCGAGCGCGTCGGCGTCGTCGTCGAGATCGGTGCGCACGATGCACGGCACGTCGCGATCGGCAGGCCAGCGTCCGGCGTCCGCCAGGAACCGCACCGTCGTGCGCCGCCGATCGCCGGCGATGACCTCGTACATTTCCTTCGAGTTCTTCAGCGCCCGGACGATCAGAGGCAGGATGACGCCCTTGGTCTCGATGCTCGCCTCGATGTCGCCGTTCTGCTCCATGCTCGTCTGCGGGCGAGGGTTGCGCTCCCAGCGCACCAGGCTGGCGATCGGGATGTTCCTGTTCTTCGCGTTTTCCATGTCTTCCTCCGGTTGCTCGTTGGCCGCCCGATGTCGGGCAGATGTGCGGACGGCCGCGAATCGCTTCGCGGCCGTCGGTGTCTCAGATGTTCGTCTGCGCTGTCCGTGACGGCGCATGCCGTCCGGCGGGATCGTGTCCTGCCATGGGTGATCTCCTCGGGTCATGCGAAAGCGGCCGCCGGATCGCTCCGACGGCCGCTTCAGGTATTCATTCGATGCAGTGGCCTCAGCCGCGGACGTTTCGTCCCGCGGGGGTCTTCTGCGCCATCTGACGCGCGTCGCTGGCCTGCTTTTTCTCCGCCTCACGACCGAATTTGGTGACCGCGCATTCCCTCGGGCGGCGCTTCGCCTCGTGGCATACGCCATAGGCCTGCTCGCGGCTGATCGGCCCGAACATGAGGGCGTACTTGCCCTGCGTGGTCCGGATACCGGCCGGACGCAGCCCGGTCAGCATGTTCCAGCCCGAACGCACGCCGGCCCACGAGGACCGCATGGCGCCGACATCGGCATAGCTCGCGACCATGACCCCGTATGCCTGTACCGGAAGCACGATCCGTCGAGCATCGATCACGGAGATGTCGGTGCGTTCCGCCACGCTGCGGACCGCCTTGGCCCGCGCCGGCCGTGGTGCCGTGTCGGTCCTGTGCATGCGCGAGACCCCGGTCTCGAACTGGTCGGGCGGGATGGCGCGCGAGGTCTGCGCGGCGGCCGCGCTGGCCATCGAGGTCGCCAGCGCGATGCCGAGGGCGGCGCTGGCGATCCGGCCGACGAAGGGATTGCGTCGCATCGGCTGGCGTGCGGCGGCGAACAGCGGGAGATCGTCCTCGACGAAGATCGGAACCACCTTGGGATCGGCGACGGCATCGTCGTCCGACACGTCCTCGATGATGGATTCGACCGCGTCGAGGGCCGGCTCCGGGAGGATACCCATGGTGTCCGCGAGGTGGAACTCGACGGATGCGGCGACGGTCTCGACCGCGGGGAGGACCTGCGCCGTGGGAGCCAGACGGATGTCGCGGCCGAACTCGGCCCACGACAGGGAGACGTACTCGCTCCAGATGTCGTTGTAGCCGGTCGGGTGCTCCTCGGAGACGTGGCTCGCGGCGAGGTAGCGGTTCAGCGCCCCCGGCTCGCGCGGGCCTTCCTTGCCGGACTTGGACGGTTCGGTGGGATCGGTGTAGATCTTGGCGGCGATCTGGCGGACGCGCTCGCGCGTGATGCCGTATCCCGACGCGATGACCTCGAGGGTCTCGCCCTGGAGGAAGTGGCGCACGAACACCTCGCGCTCGCGCAGCTTGTTGATACGGTGCTCGCGCAGGCCCGACGGGGTGGCGAGACGGCCGGTGCGGCGTCCTTCGCTACGCGCGAGATAGTGGGAATAGGCGCGGTCGATCTGGAGATAGACCATCCCGACCTCGAGACGGTGGTGGATATCGGCCTGGGCCTGGGCGTCCTCGATCGTGTCGGCGATCGTGAAGTCCTCGCTGTCGTTGCCGATCGGGGTGAAGAGGCTGACGTGCTGGACCGGGGCGATGGTCTGGATGTTGCGGCTTTCGGGCTTCATCTTGTGCTTGAGGTCGCCGACGGCGGCCCGGAGCTTGTTGTGGACGTGTGTCGAGAACGAGCCGAGCGAGGGGTCGAAGGTACGCACAGCGACCAGAATGCCCATCTGGCAAGCCTGACCGCAGTCCTCGTCCATGTCCGTCATGTACTTCTGGCGGATGATCTTTCCCGAGCGCTTCTTCAGAAGCCGGTCGAGATTGTAGATCGCAAGATCAAGATCCCTGCGCTGGCGGCGGGTGATCTCACCACCGGTTGCAAGTCTATCCAATGCCTGAGCCGAGATGGCCCAGGAATCCAGGTTCGCGACGTCCATGTGCCCGAAATTCCCCAATCTGATGCCGCAGCCGTGACCGTCTGGCTGCTGCGGTATCCGGAAATAAAGAGATACCGGACCAAAACGCAAGGAAATTTTTAGGATATGGGATCGGTTCGTCTCTTCGGACGTTCTGCCGCGCCCTCGCCTCAGGGTGTCAATCCTGAAAATGATTTTTTTCCGTTTCGTCGAATTGCCGTCCGACCGACACTGAAGTCCCTATTCGGGTCGCCCGTCCGTGTCCGGTCCTCGCGATTCAGCGACGGTCAGCGTCCCCCTCGCCCGCATGCCGGTCCTTACCAGCGCGATCCAGCACGCGACGAACAGTACCAGCGCGACGATTTCAGCGATCCGGAGGAACCAGACCAGATATTCCGACGATACGTCGTTCTCGGGAATGATGCCTGGCTGCTGCTGCATGTAGATCATGGCCACGCTCGATATGGATGTCATGCTCATGACCAGGCCGATCTGCATCAGCTTGAGACGCAGACGCTCGCGCGGATTGAGCGGACGCGCCCCCATCCCCTCCTCCTCGTCCTTCCATTCGGCATTCGGCATCTCCTGCCGGAACGTGCTGAGCTCCTCGCGGGCCAGCGCGAGCATGTGCGGCAGCCCCCCGGACACGACCCGGACGAGCACCCGGGTCGACGATGAGCCCGGAGGTATGATCGCCAGGACGATGCCGAACGCCAGCGGCAGGCAGGCGGCCATGCGCAGGAGCGTCATGTCGATCCCGAGCGATATGGTCAGCAGCCCCGCCGCTATGCCGAACAGGAACCAGACGATGGTTCGTGCGGGGGGATTGTAGGGGGCGACGACGGTCACGGACGTGACGGCGTCCAGTGCGATCGCGCTGCTCGTGTCCCCGAACATGTCGAACGGACTATGGAGCTGTCGGAGTTCCCGCCCGTCCTTGACGAGACGGACGGGGCTGTGGCGTGCGCTGACGAGATCGATCCTCATCCGCCTGTTTGTAGGATGATCGATCCGCTTTAGGAAGCTCTGCCGTCCGGACGCCGTCCAAGGCGGTCCCGCATCTGGGCGACTCCGTAGACGTAGAGCACGACGTTTTCCCCCATGATGTCCTCGACTCGCGCGGCGGCGGCGACCGCCTCGTTGTGGAGACGCACGATCTTGGTCTCGTCGTCGCTCGACATCAGCCGGGTCTCCAGCAGCACCGAGATGTCGTCCGCCAGGACGCCCGGCAGGGCGCCCCACTGTAGCGCCTCGTCTCGGGCGAGGACCATGTCGGGAACCTGCTCCAGCCCCATGCCTGACACGGCCTTCGACAGCGCCTCCATGCGACCGCGGCGACCTTCGTCGAGCCGGATGACCGCGTTCTCCGCGAAGTCGCCCTCCCCCAGCCAGAGAAGACGCAGCAGCAGGTGATAGAGCATCTCGACGGCGACCCGGGGTGCAGTCACGCCCGGATGGTTCCGCATGATCCAGGACGCCTGATCCTCCTGGGCCTCGTAGCAGTCCTCGGCGGCCTGCTTGAGGTCGGGATAGCCGTCGAAGCTATCGAAGTTCATTGGCTTCTCCTGATTGTTCGACGCGGGCTCAGGCCCGCTGGTAGGCCCTGACGGCTATGCGGCATACGGTTCCCGGCGCCATGTGACGCAGGGCGGCTCCGCAGATCGTGGCCGCGTCACGGTAGACGGCCTCGGGCCTTGCGGCCTGGACCGACATGCGTAGCTCGAGCGCATGCGTCACGTCCTCCTCGACCTCCGGGGGCGGCGGCTCCGGTATTGAAGCATCCGCGGGTACGAACGTCGGCAGATCCCGCAGGAACCGCATCATCCAGCCGCCGCCTACCGGCAGATGCGAGAGATGGCCCACCTGCAGGTCGAGCGCACAGGCCAGGATGTCGGCGGGCGAGGCGTCCGGATGCATCCTCCAGACGCGGTCGAGCAGGTCGAGAGCCGATGCCCTCTCCCCTTCCGATTCCGTCCTGTCGCCGGCCAGCCGTTCCATGGAGCGATGGTAGGATGGAATCCGCTTTTTTTCAACATCGCCCCGGAACACGAACGCGAGACGACCGTTATGTGATTACCTTGGAATGAGAACGAACACCGCGCCGGGCCGCCTGTCGAAAGACCGGCGGCCCGTCTCGTTTCGAACATGCGCACTTGCCCCGGTCGGCTTTACGCCTCTACCATCCCATCCTATAAATCCCAGACGCCTGAGGAGGATGGACGAGAGTGTCGTTTACGTTGAGGGAAAGAGAGATCCGCGAGCTCCTCAGCCGCCACAAGGCGAGGATCGATGCGGTAGAGCGTCCGCTGAAGCGCTCGCGCGAGGATCTCCTCGTCGAGTTCATCAACGACCACTATCCGCGGTTCCGCGACGTGCGTCGCCGGCTCGCGCGTGCGCGCGTCATGCTGCTGCAGTGCTCCAGGCCGTCTTCCGACATGAGGCGCAGCCGGCCTCAGTTCGAGCGCGAGATCGAGGACCTGACGACGCAGAGGCATCAGGCCATCATCGAGGCGGAGACCTGCGACGACTTCGAGGAGTTCGTCATCCAGCAGACGAGCCAGTTCGAGTGCGACATCGACGAGCACGACCTCAACCGCAGACTGCTCGATGCGATCGACGCGGTACTGTCGCGTCGCGAGATTCCCGAGATCGTTGTGGACTCGACCGATCCCGCGATCATCATCTCGGCAGTAGAGAGTCACGAGAGCGTCGCGCCCCGGCTGGGCGACGTCATGCTCCGCGCTCCGCAGCCGTATCACGGGCGCCCCATCTTCAAGGAGCGCCAGCCTTCGACGGCCGGTCTTCCGATCTCAGTGCTCGGCCACATGGTGGGGCTGACGGTAGCCGCCGACAGCGAGCAGGGCAGGGATGCGCTCTCCAAGGGCGCGATATCGTCAAAGGGCAGACTGTTCATGCCGCTGTCCGACGAGGGCTGGCCCCAGAGCGGATGCGACTGGGACGGTCTCAACGACTATCTGCCGCTGGCTGCCCGCCGCTTCGTCGTTCCTGTCCTTCCCGACTTCATTCCGTCCTCGTCGTGGGGTTCCAGCCTCGCCAACATGCTGCTGCCCTCGAACTGGAGCAGGCTGCGGCACGAGGCGCTCGACCGGCGCGCCAGGACGTGCATGATCTGCGGTTCCGGCGTCGACCTCGAATGTCACGAGCTCTGGGAGTATGCCGAGCCCGTCGATGACCGGTTCTACGGCCTCCAGAGGCTGAAGGACCTGGCGTCGGTCTGCTCGCGATGCCACACGATGCACCATATCGGCCGCGAGCGCGTGCGGGGCACGTCCAATGCTGCGATCGACCGCCTTCGCCTCGTCAACCGATGGACCCACGAGGAGGCGTCGGCTGGCATGCGGTTCCTGGACGAGCGATTCCTGCGGCGTTCCCGCCGCGTCTGGGCGCTCGATCTGTCGGTCCTCGCCGGCACTCGCCTCGCCGTGCGCCCGTCATGGCGCCTCCAGCCCGACGGATGGATCGAGCACAGCGGCGACAACGGCGAGCAGGCGACCCGCATCCTGGGCGTGCTCTGGCATCAGGACGGCAGAACCGATGTCTTTGATCCCGTTCCGCCCATCCATCTGGTCGGCTGGGACGACGAGATCGATCCTTCCGACATCGAGGATCCCGAGGACGAGAAGCCGACCGGCGGCTCCTCCTCGTCCTCGTCCTTCGGATCCGGCGGCGGAATGGAGTCCGAGGAGAACGAGGAGGAGGCCGAGGAAGCCGAGCAGACGCTGGATACCGGCGTCTCGGTCGCCCCGGCATCCCGGTCGTTCACGTTCGAGCCCGTCTACGGACGCTGATCCCGCGAAGGCGCGGGAAGCGCCTTCGCGGCTGGACCCGAGAGCAGCGGTTCCGCGTCGACCCACGCCTTGATCCTCATGAGCGCGTCATGCGGCATGAGCCCGAGCTGTCGCGCCTTCGTCTCCAGGTCGGGGACGCTGGCGCGCGGTCGCGCGACGATCCAGGAGAGCAGTCGACCGTCGTCGGGATCGAGTCCCGCCCACTGTGACGGATCATGCTCCGCACGCGCATACTTGAGCACGGTCTGTCGGGGCGTCATCAGGGATGCGACCGTGCGGCGACCGTCGAGGCCCTCCCTGTCGAGTAGGGCCTCCAGCCGCTCCACGACCACGTCGTACAGCGTGCCGTCCGCAGTCACCGCCGCATACAGCGAACGTACCAGGCGATCGCGAGACATTACGTCGTGTTTCCCCAGCCCCAGCTTTCTCGGGCGGCTCTCGCCGTTCCTGAGAACGTGATGATAGTGAGCGCCGAGGATCGACCTCTCGTCGGGACCCAGCCTGACCAGACCGTCGGCGATGTCGACGATGCGCTCCTTCTGGGCGTCTCCCGGCTCGCCGATCGCCCTTCCTATGTGGAAGGCGTTCTCCATGAACGCGATCGCTCCGATCAGGGCGTCGCTGGGCGCCGGAACGGGAGATTCGTCCCTGCTCAGGATGAGCAGGTCCGTCTCGCCTCCGCGCGCCACCTCCCCCTCTTCCCATGGGATGGGGACCGGGACATATCCGCGGGCGGCAAGAGCACTGACGTACGACGACGCGCTCGAGGCCGCCTCCTCGCCTATGGTCGACACCAGCGCGTCGACCTCCACGGTCACCAGGCGCAGCGCCTTGGCGTTCCGTTCCATCTCTTTTCCTTCCCGCATGTCAGGTTCCGACTACGCCACGGCCCGCAGCGACGTCTCGGTCACGCCGTACTGTTCGGCCCGCTCCATGATATGGGTGGCCCACATACGGTGGGTCTGCGGCTCGCACATGGCGCCGTGCGACTTGAAGACCGCTGCTGCCTCGGCGCTGAGGATGCGACGCGCATCCTCGAGGTCCTCGACCGAGACCCGGTAGGCATCGTGGATGATCTGGATCTGATCCGGATGGATCGCCGTCTTGGCGATCAGCCCATGCTCGAGATCGCGCTCGAGCTCCTCGCGCAGCAGTTCCTTGTCGCCGAACATCTCGAGCACCGGCGACGACATCGAGAAGCCGTAGGGAACGAACGTCCCGATCAGCGAAGAGATCAGCGGACCGAGCGGGCCGTCGTAGAGGGTGCGCGCGCGCGAGCGTCGCGTCCCGAGGCACGAGAGCAGGTCGTTACCGCCGATCCTGATGGCGAGGACGCGCTCGCGGATCGTGTGCAGCTTGTCGCGCAGACGCTTCATCTCCATTGGATCGAACGCCTCCTCGGTCTCGATGGTCGGCATGATCAGGTGTCCGGTCCCGCTCAGGCTGTCGGTCCAGTGATCAAGGGTGGATGCCGTGATCTTGGGCAGCACGAACCCGTCGACCAGATCGATGTTGCGCATGCGCATGATCTGCGCGAGCATCTCGGGACTGCGAGGACGGACGAAGGTCAGCACCGGGCTGGCGCGATGAAGCGACATCGAGTGGAGCGTACGCTTCAGCTGATGCATGGCCTGCTCGACCTGATCGTCGCGGATCGCGTCCTCGAGGCAGAGCACGAGCGACTTCAGCCCGGGAAAGCGCGTCCCGGCGATGCACTCGATCGCGTCCTCCTTGAGTGCGGGCATGTAGAGGGTCGCGCCCAGACGCAGCGCGGTGATCGACGACTTGGCTCCCGACATGGTGTTCTCCTTCATTCTGCGGAAGCGGACCGGATGACGGTCGCAGCGCGATAGTGGGTATCGACCGGCATCCGGTCGATGGCGATGCCCTTCTGCAGGGCGAGATGCACGAGGTGCTCGACCGCGGGATCGTCGCGATCGGTCAGGTACAGCTTGTCGGGGACTCGGCGCAGGACAGCGCGCGTGGCCTCCGCGATACCTGGCTTGATGTTGTTCTCGTTGTCAACGCCGGCGTCGGCACGGATCGCGTCGAGCATCCTGCGGCAGGCAGCCCGTCTTGGCGCGCGGTCGCATTCCAGCCAGGTCGCGGCCTGGACCGAGCTGTCGAGCATGAGGCGCCAGATTCGCTCCAGGAAGTTTCCCGTCACGTCCTGTCCGGCCAGATGGTCCAGATAGACCGTGCCGTGGAAGTCGTCCGGCCCGATGTCGTCGTTCAGCACCGTACGGCTGATAAGCCCCGACACGATGCCGTTGAGGATGCCCGAGGGAATCACGTAGTCGTCGCCGCTCGCCGCGAGATCGGCGCAGCCGGCGGGATCCGCGACCACGGCGAGCACCGGACGGATGCCCAGCATGTCGGGGCCGCGGGTGCTGTGCAGCTCCCGCGTGATCGCGCCCTTGCCCGTCCATCCGTCGACGAAGACGACGTCCGATGGCGCATGGTCGCGCAGGATGTGCGCGAGCGCGTTGAGATCGACGCCCCGGTCGCGGATGATGCTGATGGAATAGTGGCGCGACGCGTGCCCGGTCAGCTTCAGGTGCCGATGAATAAGCGCGCCGATCGGCGTTCCGGCCCGTGCGAGCGAGACGATGGCGATACCCGCCGAGCCCGCCTGCGGCACCACGCTGCGCGAGATCGCCCGCGACAGCGACACCAGATCGCGAGCCAGACGCGTACCGTTCTGGTCCATCGCGCGTTCATAGAGATCAAGGTAGCGGTCGTCCGGGGCCTGCTCGATCGATATCATCTCCGAATAGTGACGCTCACCCGACTGGATGAGACGCTCCTTCTCCTCGACGTCCGTGTAGGATACGGTTAACGGCTTGAGAAGGAACGTGACGTCTTCGGGCGCGTAAGAGCCCGAGAAAACAGGGGGGAAGTCGTTCGATGAAGTCATCTGTCTACCTTGTCGATGAGGGTGTAGTTGTAGGATGAGACGCTATTCGCCGGAAGAGGGATGGGGGTTCGGATCCCGGCGCCTGGCGCTCCTCATGACCGTTCTGGCGGCTGTCGCGGCCGCCGTTCTGGCGTTCGTGTCGTCGAGCCGCACGAAGCCCGCGACCGTCGATGCTGCAGGCGTCGTGCTTGGCGTGCCGCACGTATCCGTCGAGGTTCCGGAAGCCGTCCCCGAATCCCGGCCCAGCACGACGCCCGAGATTGCCGAGCGTCCGGAGCCCTCGGCTGCGCCGACGCCCGCGGCGGTGCGGCCGCCTGTCGCGGCTTCCCGTATCGGGAACGGCGCTGCCGTTCCGGTCCCCAGGTCGACGCCCGCGCCATCCCCGAAGCCGGAGACGTCACCGCCTCCCGTCCGTCAGCCGGTCGCGGAACCGACCGCTGCATCCGTTCCGGAGAGGCGTGATCCTGAAACCGCTCCGCGTCCGGAGCCGGTCGTCGAGCCCGTCCGTCAGAGTGTCCCGACGATGGATCGAAACCGTCCCGTGCGAGTTGATCGACGCGAGGCGCGTCGGGAAGCCAGGGAGGCATCCGACGCGATCAGGGACATCCGTCCTCGCTAGTTCTTCAAAAGGGGTATCATCATGCGCGTTCTCTCAGGATTCATCGCACTCGGCGTTCTTTTCCCGTCCGTCGCGATCGCCCAGGCATCGTCCACCGCACCGGGCCCGGGCTCCCCTTTCGCCGTCCAGCGCGCGACGACCGAGGACGCGAACGACAGGGGCGTTTCGATCGCCGTCGGCGGGTCCTACGCCACCGGAGACTTCGGTACCGCGACCAACACCGACATCTGGACGGTGCCCGTGGTGGCGCGCGTCCGTGCCGGCGGACTGCGCCTGAGCGCCTCGCTTCCCTGGATGTCGATCAGAAGCGACGGCACGATCTTCACCGGGATCGACTCCACGCCGCTGGTCGTCGCGCCCGGAATCAAGTCGACGCGTCGCCGACGCGAGGGCTTCGGCGACCTCACCCTGGGCGCCGCCTACGGCCTGCCTACGATCGGCTCGACCGGGCTGGACGTCGAGCTCTCCGCGCGCGTGAAGCTCCCGACCGCGACCGAGGGGTCCCAGCTGTCAACCGGCAAGAACGACTACGCGTTCGGCGCACAGGTGTCCAAGGCGTACGGCGACCTCGTGCCCTTCGTCTCGGGTACCTATCGCATCTTCGGCGATTCGGGGCCCTGGGACCTGCGCAACGGCATGGCCGCCTCCGTCGGGGCGTCCTATGTCCTGCCGGGGAGGGCGACCGTGATCGCATCCTACGACTACGCCAAGAAGGCATCGGGCTTCGTGTCGGACTCGCACGAGATGTTCGGCGGCCTGTCGGTCCCCCTCGGCCGCTCGCCTCTTCGGCTGACGGCGTTCGGCACCGTAGGCCTGTCCCGCAGCGCCCCGGACGCGTCCGGAGGGCTGTCGGTCACCGCCTCGTTCTGAGGCGTCAGTAGTGCTCGCTGGCGGCCGCGGACAGGATCCCGGCCACCTGCGAGCGTGACGGCGTCATCATGTAGTCGCACAGCGACATGAAGGGCAGATCCGAAGTGCTGTCGCCGAATCCGATGACGGGGCGCATTGGCGCGCCGTCGCGGATCTCGGCCAGCATGTGCTCGACGGCCTGACGCTTGCCGAGCCACGCAGGCATGAACGCGGCGTTGTTGCCGTTGCGGTGGAGCTTCCATTCGGGCGGGAGCAGCGCAGCGGCCTGACCGCACACCCGGTGAAGCATCTCCACGGGGTCTCCGCCGACCTCCCGGTTCTGCTTCACCGTCACGTACAGGTCCAGCCCCTCCTCGGTCACCATCCAGTGACGGAACAGGTCGCCGTGCTCGTCGAGGATGGAACGCAGCTGCGCGTACGCGTCGGCCACGGACATCGAGGATGCCGCGTCGAGCGACGAGAGATGTTCCGTCCAGCCGCGGTCCGCGTTGCCCTCCTTGTCGAGGATCAGGCCACCATGCGAGCAGATCGCCCGCCCGCATCCCTTCAGGAAGGTGCGTTCCATCACCAGGCGGTTGCGTGCGGTGACGGGAACGAGCTCGCCCTGCGCGAGCCATCCGTGGAACATCGACTGGAGCGGGGTCATGTACCCCGACACCGAGCCGTCGCCCAGCCAGGATGCCGGCGTCAGCGTGTCATGGTCGATTCCTGATCCGACCTTCCGGAGCGTCTGGAAGAGGGTGTCGTCGAGATCCGTGAGGATCAGCGGCGCTGTTTCTGAATTCATCTTTTCCGTTCCCTTGGTATGCCGACGGACATCGCCCGAAATCGTCAGTCCCACTGGTGCACGACACCGAACACCCGCGTCGTCCGTCCGTCGCGGAGCTGGTCCATCATCTGGAGGTCGCTGCGCGTCCTGACGATCTCGGTGACCACGACGATGTCGTCGTAGACGGGCGTGAGCGCGTTGTAGAGGAAGCAGGGCGCCCCGGACTCGTACGGATCGTCGAACCGCGCGGTGTCGCCGATCGCGCCGCCTTCCATCACGGGACTGCGGGTGATGGCCTGGACGCGCACGTCGTTGCCGGCATTCTCGAGCCGCTCGGCGACGAGCAGCGCCGGATACGTGAACTCGCATTCGCCGAGCACGAGCACGCGACGGCCTTCCGGGAGGTACAGCAGCTCCTGGACCGGAGGCTCTCCGTCGCTCGGGGACCGAATGCCGTAGCGGGCGGGCGTACCGTGGTCGGGGGCCCGGCCATGGCCGTTGCTGCCGGCCGTCAGGGACGCGCGAGCGACCGCGTCCGGATCCGGCGTCCACGTAAGACGTCCTGCCAGCAGGAAGCTGCGCGCCGACGGCAGCGGCATGCGGTCGAGATAGTCGCCGCCGCTCCAGTCCGTCAGCACCGCCGTCTCGATGCGCTCGACCGAAGGCATGACGCCCAGCAGGGCGGTGGCCGATTCGATGAAGGTATTGCCCGTCGAGCATTCGTCGTCGACGATGACGAGGGATCGCGCGGTCCGGTAGACCTCTCGCATCTCGTCGGTGCGAGGCTGCAGGATGAGATGGGAGGTCGCATGGCTGTGCGCCTCCTCGAAGGCGAGCAGTGGTTCCTCGCCGTCGATTTGCCTGGTCGACTGCACGTAGAACACGTCGTCGCGCTGGGTCATCGACACGTACCCGGCATGGACGCCCTGGCCGAGCGCCGTGGCCGTTTCCGCCATGCCGACGATCAGCACCGGCCCCGGCAGATAGGGGGAGATGCCCTCGGCCAGGTCGTTCATGGCCTGACGGAGGTCCGACGGGCGCGCCGGAATATGCCGGCCCAGGATCTTGGAGACGACCAGGAAGCCCCGCTTCGGATTGGCCCGCGCACCGAAGTCGCTCAGCCGCTCGAGCGGCCAGTCGTCGTGATGTTCGTGGATGCTGAGGTGCAGGTTGCCGCTCGCCAGGGCCACGTCGACCTCGTCGTAGACGGGGCTGGCGTCGTAGGTCGCCAGCCCCTTGGCCAGCGTCCAGTCGCGATCAGCGCAGTACCGCCCGAAGTCGGCGAACCCCTCCTCCTGCGCCATCGCGTCGAGCGCCGCCTCCTTGTCGTGCGGGCTGACGACGACCGCCATCTCCATGCCGTCGTGCGCCGACGTGATGCGCATCATGTTCTCTTTCATGTCTTTTCCTCGATATGTCGGGCTCAGATGGGACCGGCGTTCTCGCCGAAGGCCCCCTTGGGCAGTGTCCAGTCGTCGAGCCTGATCGGCTCGTCGTAGCGGGTCGACAGCGCGATCTCGACCATGCGAGGATCGACGTCGAACGGCGTCCCCTCGTCGGCGGTCTCGTTGATCGTCACGCCGCGGCGGATCGTGTGGCCGAAGTCCTCCTCGAGCGTGGCGAACTCGCCGAACCGATCGGGCACCATCCGGCGCAGCGTCGCCAGATGCGACTTGCCTGAGAAGATGCAGAACTGGCAGCTCGCCCGCGACCAGCCGAGATGGTAGCAGGGATGCGCGTTGACACGGTGCTGGGCGATGATGTCCCAGACCTGCTGCTCGGTCCAGCCGTGAATCGGACGCCAGTGATGAACGGTGCGCTGCGCTATCGGCCCCGGCGCGTGGTTACGATGGAGCTCGAAGGTCGCGTACTTCGACCTCGACGCCGATTCCTGCGCGCGCTCTCCGGTGATCACCAGCACCCGTCGCCCCTTGAAGCGGCGCTGTCCGGCGATCGCGGCGGCGAACACGTCGATCTTGCCTACCGGCGAGCACCACCTGCTCATGAGATCGGCACCCAGGGCCGGCCAGCGGCGACGTGTCGAGATCTTGCCGCTTGTTCCCCCGGCCGTCCCGATTCCGTCCGGCGTCTCGAACATGGCCGGCGCGAGGCGGTCGTTCTCCTTCAGGAGCTCGCGCTTCAGTCCACCTACGCGCCACGAGTGGTAGATCCTCAGTCCGAAGGCGGCGGCGAAGGCGTCGCAGTACGCCGGCGTAACTGGCCAGTCGAAGAACGCCTCCTCGCCATGCCCGTCGATGTCGTGATGCCACAGCTCGATCCGTTCGGCAGGTACGCCCCTGTCGAGCAGATCGAGGACGCATGCGACGCTGTCCTTGCCGCCGGAGAAGGCGACGAGCACGTCGTCGTATCCGTCGAGGTCAGGATCGTCGCGTCCTTCGACGACCGACGGCCGCTGGATGGCGGGCATCGAGACGTCTATGATGTCGGGCGTGCGTTCGGGCAGGTCCTGCTCCCCGAAGAGGCTGAACTGATCCATCCTCCGTCTCCTGTCGCTGTTCTGGTCCTCGGATCTCACGACTCGGGCTGGTCGGCCGTGGCGTCGGAAGCGGTGATCGATCCCGTGATTTCCAGCTCGGTCCGGATCACGGCGAGCGAGTCCGCACGTCCCTCGAAGGCGATCGAGCTGTATCCAACCGCCTCGCTCTCGGTCGGTGCGGAACGCTCCGCATAGCGGGCGGCCTCCTCGATCGCCTGCTCGGCGGTCAGCCCTTTGCCGCGCACGAACACGGTCAGCGTCACGGGCACGTCCACCTCGTAGTAGCGCATGTCGTCCATCTGGTTTTCCTTCACCATTCGTCGTCCGGATCGGTCTCGCATTCAGTCGATGTCCACTGCGTCACCGCGTTCGCCGCGATGACGCCGCGCGGCGCCGAATGGCACAGGGGATCGAGACGTTCGGCCCACCACACGCCGTCGAGGCCGAGCACTCTGTCGGCGTAGACCGGCAGAAGAAGATCGAGCACGCTCTTCGTGCCGTGCGACGGATCGTCCTGCATCGCCAGAGCGTCCAGTGCCGACGTGGACACGTAGCCGGACACCGGGCTCACGCAGTCGTCGTCCTCGTCGCATTCGGCCTCTTCGATCGCCTCGTTCCGGGTCGTGAAGATCTGGAACACCTCCTCCTCGAGGTCGTCGTCCCAGTAGGTCCACTTCCACAGTTCTGCCGCCTCCGCATATCCCTCGCGTACGCCCCAGTTCAGTATCGTCGCCGTCCGCCGCTTGCCGAGACCGAGAGCATCGAGGAAACGGCTGTCGGGACGGTCGAGACGCCACGTCGTCCCTCCCACCTGCCCACGGCCGATCATTCGCCATGCCGCAGGATGGACCGAGACCGACAGCCCTGCTCCCTCGTACGAGTTGCGGGACTTCGACCCGACATTCAGGTCGCCGACATGCCAGACCGTGTCGATCGCTATGACCGGGGGCTTCATGCCGCCAGCATCGCACGTGCGGCCGCTAACGCAGCCTCGTCGTCCTGCGCGTCGACCACGACGTCGAAGCGGGCGTTGCCCGTCCACACGCGCTCTCCACGTCCCTTGGGAACGTCGACGTCGACCTCGATTCCGATATCGTCTCCGTCCCCGGTGAGTTCCTCGTCGGTGTCGGACACCTCGGCATCGTCGTAGTTCCACTCGCGTCGCAACTCGCCTGCGTCCTCGACGAGGTACCGCAGCGCACGCGACTGGTCGTCCGCCGTGACCTGGATGCCGGCCGCGACGAGTGTCACTTTCTTCTTCATTTCCGTCTCCCTGGTCAGATCGCTCCGTGGGCGTCGACTCCGACCAGCTTCCAGCGGAGTCCGCGCATCTCGAAGACGACGGAACCGGGCCGCGTGCCGGTGACTTCGAACGTACCCAGACCGGTGCGGTGCACCCTGATGCCGCTTCCGACGATCCGGCCTCCGACGGGGTTCTTGTCGCTGGTCGTGTCGGCCAGCATTATCGCGATCATCGACGGCTGCACGAAGGCGTCGACCATCCGGTCGACCGCGATGGCGGCGACCGCTGCCTGCGCCGGAGAGCCGCCGCGCTGCGTCACCCTGGTCGTGATCGCGGCCATCGTCTGCCGCTTGATGCTGGCCCGGAGCGACCCGTAGTCGATGTAGCCGCTCAGCGTCTCGATGTCCTGGCGCTGGACCGCCGACTGCATGGCGCGCAGCGTGACGTACGGCGACACCGCCAGCCACAGTGCCAGGACCACCGCGAGGCCTGCGCCCGCTCCGATGGCGAGTGCCTTCCTTGTCGTCATTCGTGCTATGCTCATGATGTGTCCTTCGTGTCGGAGGGGCTAGGCCGCGAAGCGCAGGCGCGCGCCCTCCACGTATTCGCGGTGCATTTCCGTGGTGACCCAGCGGCGCCCCAGCTCCTCGGCGGCTATCGCCGTTGTGCCCGATCCGCCGAAAGGATCGAGGACGATCTCGCCGGGAGCGGTCAGGAAGCGGATCATCCGCGATGCCAGCTCCCTGGGCATGCGGGCCGGATGGGGCTTGAGGCCTGCGGCCCGGCACGCCGCCGCATAGGCCTGGTCGCCCGAATTGGGGAGACGGATGACGTTGGGTGCGATGGAGCCTCCGTTGTCGACCGCGAACGAACCATCGCGGTGCGCGTGGCCAGAAGGCTTCTTGGATCTTCCCTGCCCGCCCCTGCCGATGAGGCTGCGCATGCTGTCGGAGTACGGTTCCAGGATGGCGCGGTTGTCCGCGAACGGCCGCTCGGAGGCCGAGAGCCACCAGAGCGTCTCGCAGGCGTTCTTCACCCTTATCCGTTCGATGCCGACGTAGTTGGTCGGAACCGGCAGCGTCGAGGGGTTGTGCCATACGAACCGCTGGCACAGATGCAGTCCCAGACGGTCCTGCAGCGCGATCATCGTGCGCTCCTGATACAGCGAGACGGTTGGCGAGTTCTTCGTCCACACGTCGCCGAGATTGATCACCAGCGAACCGTCGGCCGCCATGGCTGGCATGAGGGATTCCACGATCCTGCACAGCCAGTCGACATATTCCTGCGCGGCCTCGTTGCCGTAGCGCTTGCGCGTATTGAGCGGGTAGGGAGGACTGGACAGCAGAAGGCGGACGCTTCCGGCGTCGACGAGCGACGCCGCTTCCTCCGCGAGCCCCCATACCGCACATCCGTTCTCCGTGAAGAAGATCGTGACGGGCCGACCGGGGACCGATCGAGTGAGATGTTCCCTTCCCCGGTCCTTCAGACACCACCGCCCCTCGTCCCGTTCGACGAGGCCGGCTATTCGCGCGTGCTGCTGCGCCCATCTGACGCGGTGCGCCAGGAGGTTGTGGTCCTGGCCGCCGATGGTGCCCCGCCGACCTCTCGCGTCGGCGTCGAGGCCCAGGCCGTCGGCGATGCGCTCGCGCACCACGGCCGTGCTGGCGCCCCCGCCCTCGGCGTCGAGGGCCTCGAGCAGCGGAAGGATCAGCTGCCGCTGGGATGGTAGGGTGGTCATGGTCTCTCTCCGAACATGTCTGCCGTGTCGTCGCACCGCAGGGCGCACCCGGAGGCCGCCTCCCAGAGGAGCGGATGATCCTGGACCAGCCGCTCCAGGAGAAGCGACTGGTCGCGGAATACCAGTGTGTCGGGATCGGAATGCGCATCCGCGCCGGCAAGGTCGCGGTAGGCGTCCTGCAGGCCAGGGGGCGCTTCGCACCAGTCCGTGCCGGTACGCATCTCCATGAGCGCCGCGACGTCGTCTCCCTCCGCCCGGTCCAGCCAGGCGGAGAGATCGATCGATCCGGAGAAGCCCCGGCCTTCGTACTCGAGAGCTAGGGGTCCATCCATTTCTTCGTTTTCCTATCCGGAAGATATCGGTCAGCTACGCGGTTTCGACTGTTCCCCGACGTTGCGCATCACCGCGCCGAAGAGGGTGCCGAGCGGGGTCTTGCTGCCCTCCGGCGTGAGTGCGCCCGCAAGGGCGCTCATGATGTCGATGCGCCCTTCCGTGGTCACCGGCACGCCCATCGACTTCAGCAGGGCCTCGGCGTCGGCGCCGATGCGGAACCCCGCGTTCTCGCGGGGCCGATCCGTCGCGGCGGGCTGCTCCGGCTGGCTGGCTGCGCTTGCCGCCTTCTCGCGCGCGTCGGATCCCTGCACCATGTCGGTCAGGTAGCTCACGTACTGGGCGGCGATCATCTTGCCGAGCGCCGGGTTGCCTGCCGCGGACGCCACGAAGTGCTGCTCGATGATCTCGCGCACGCTGGGCAGGGCCTGCCCCTCGATGCTGGTCTTGCCGTCCAGGATGCCGTCGATGTTCAAGCTCGTTCTCCTTGATTGATATGGGTCATGTAGGTGCGCGCGGACATCCGGCCACGTATCGCCGTCCTACGAGTAGAAGAGGTGCGCGCCGATCCGCCCGAGCGACGGACGCTTCCAACGCCAGTCCGGAGACACGGACGGTGCATGGAAGAACAGAGCCGCGCCGGCACGGCTGGGCCATCCCTTCCGTGCGAGGGTCGCGATCGCCACGGCCTTGCGCCATGCGGGCGTCTTCCGGTCCACTTCGGGTATCACGCGGTCGCGTACGAACGAGAACTGCGAGCGCTGGCGGACGACGCCGCAGATGCTGTCGGGAAACAGGTCGGATCGCGTTCGGTTGATCACCGTGCGCGCCACCGCGAGCTGCCCCTCCAGGCCGTCTCCGCGCGCCTCGAAGTACACCGTACGTGCCAGGCATTCCATCTCCCGCGTGTTGCGCGCGGGCAGTGCGCTGGTCTCGACAGCCTCGCTGAGCGTAGGCAGGGGAACCGCAGGCGGCACCGGAATGCTAATCGTGGCGTAGCCGTCGACCGGATCCGCCGGGACGTGGCCACGCGGGACGTTCACGAGCAGGACCGCCATGATGACCGGCATGGCATACGCCCAGCTCCTGCCCGTCTGGGCTGCTGACTTCAAAATCTTTTCCGATCTGCCGTTGATGATGCCACCCCTTCTTGCGAGGGATCGTCCTTCAAGGCCTCTCCTGCCGTTTTACGGATGGCGTCTGCCCGTTCCGCCGTCCGGGGTCAACTCGGTACCCACTCTCTTCATGGGACCCGTTTCATTATGCGACGCCGGATGTCCTCGCTATCGGGCACGTCCGCCTTGATGAGATCGATCATCCGGTCGTTGCCCACTATTCGGGACCGCCTGAGCTGGAACATGTGCCAGCCGCGACGCATGACGAGAAGGGCGTAGGTCGCCGCTGCCGTGGCGATCGCGTATGCGAACGTCTTAGGCCCCTCGAGGACCTGGACCTGGACGAACAGCTCGAGCGCGCCGGCTACCACAGGCACCTTCCAGGAGACAGGGGTACGCAGATCGGTCTGCAGGTCGGCCCACTGATCCCGTACCGGACAGTAGAGATCGTAGACGGGACGTCCTACGCCACGGTGACACATCACGTATACGACGTCGCCCCTGTCCGCCCAGTGGGGCCGGCGCATGCTCATGCGCGCGTTCTCGGGATACTCGTAGACCACCTCGATCGTCTCGTGCTGGAAACTGTCGGTACCGACCCGCGTGGGCCTGTTCTCGAACCGGGTCTCGTGCCTGGTGCTGGTGGTCGTGTGCGAATACTGGCCGCCGACATAGTGCTCGGTGGGCGTGTCGATCCGATCGGTCACCTCCCATCTGCGGGATTCGTATCGGGGGATCCTGACGGTCTCCGTACCGCGGTTTCCGAACACCGCCCTTGCCAGGATCGGCTCGCCCCTTCTGTGTCCTGCCATTTTCGCCTTCCTCTCGCGCATGTCGCCTAATCTACTCGTTGGGGATAAGGCCGAACCTGGACAGGATGAGCGCCAGCTGCTTCTTCTCGCCGAAGACCCACCCGGTGGTGATCTCGCGACGGTAGCATCGGTAGCCCGTGGCCGTCCTGTCTGCGGGCCGCGTATGCACGGAGGGATCGATCAGCGCGTAGATCTCGGCGTCAACCTCGTAGGGATAGCTCTCGTCGACGATCACGTCCGCGCCGTAGCCGAGCACCCTTGCACCTCGCGTGACCGCTTCGAGCGTCGCGAGGTCGATCTGTCCCCGGGTTCCGAGCGCTGCGGTGGTGCCGAAGCCTCCGCCCTGTCGGTGCCATTCGACGACCGCCTCGTCTACGGCGTCTCCGCGCATGAGCGGCTCGACCGCGAGCTGCCACGTCATGTGGTTGCCCGCATGCATGCTGTGGGCATAGCCCTTCCCCCGTCCGAGGCTGGGAAGGTCGGTCCTCACCATCAGGTACGCATAGAGGTCGACCGGAGGCATTTCCTGGGGCTTCGTCACTGGCTTCTCTCCTCTGCGTGTCCGATCAGGGCCTGGCACATCGTGACCTCGGCCATCTCGTCGCCGCCGCACTCGGCGACGATCCATGGCCTGAACTCGTCGTGGTCGGCCAGCGCGTGCTGCGCCTCCTGCCAGTCGCCGGCCGTACGGAGGACCTTGACGACATGGTCGATGGCACGCTCCCTGATGTCCTTCATGCGGCAGCCTGCATGCATGCCTCGAACGCCTGTCCTGCCGCGATGCAGTCCAGTGCCGCTCCGAGACGGTCGATCAGCTCGTCGATGCCGTCGGCGAAGCCGGTGCACTTGGCACGGTGATGCGGATTGACCGAAGCGCCGACGGCATGGCCGAACCGCGAGGTCATGCGCGCACGGCTGTCGAGCACGGTGTTCCATGGCATGCAATAGACGTCGCGGCCCTCGTTTGGTCCCTTGGATCCGTCGAAGTCGACGGTGACCCTGGCCTCGCCCATGACGATGTTCAGCACGATCTCGGCTGGTCCCCGCTCATCAGGGTCGGCCCGCGCTACCGTGGCGCCCTTGCGACGACACAGATCCTCGACCATTGCCGCCATGGTCTCTCGATCGCTCTTCTTCATCTCGGTCAGCATGGTGATCTCTCCTGACTATGGATTGGGCATCTCGAAGACCTCGGACAGGGCTCCGATCCCGTACGCCACGTCCGGCATGTCCCGGTCCCTGTCGACCCGTCCTGCGACCTCGCGGCCGACGTCGACCGACGCGGCGCCGATCCGCCCGAGCAGATCGATCATCTCGTCGCCGAGCTTGCCGGCAAGGACCCGGTCCTGCGGGTTCATCCTGTCTGTCATGTCGTTTCTTCCTCGGTTTCGTCTCGGGTCATTCGTTTGCAGGCATCTTGCGGTCGTGGTCGGCGACTAGCTTCAGGCAGGCCTGCGGATCACGATCATGCGGGTCTGCACCATGGTGCCGCCTTCCCTGAACGCGCCGGCGGGGATGACCTCGATCTCCGCGTCCACCTCGTTCAGCCAGTCGCGCCATTCCACGGCCTCGCGCTCGCGACCGAGGAAGCCGTGCTCGCTCACGATCGCCCCGAGACGGCCCCCGGGATGCAGGAGGGACCAGGCATGCCGTACGTGGCGGATATCCTGGTTCGCGCGGAAGGGCGGGTTCATCGCTACCACGTCATAGGTGACGGGGTCCGCGATCGTCAGGAAGTCCCCCTCCATCATCCGGATGGCGATGCCCTGCTTCATGACTGCGGCCATGTTGTCCGCATCGACGTCGATCGCAGTGATGTCGAATGCGCCGGCCTTCTTCAGTGCGGCGACGATCCGCCCGCGACCGGCGCTTGGCTCGAGGCACACGTCGTCCGGCTGGATGTCCAGTCGCGACACTAGGTCGTCGGCCAGCGCCTCGGGCGTCTCGAAGAACTGCAGCGTCTGCGTGCGGCTGACGACGCTGCCCTTGCCGAGCCCCTCGTCAAGTCGAGCCGTCGGATCCGTGTCGAAGACGTGACCGCCCTGCTTCCTGTTCCACTTGCCGCCGAGCGAGGTCAGTACCTTGTCGACCTTCTGGTACAGGGTGCGGTCGAGCTTCTCGTCCGGCAGCTTCAGGAGAGTGCCTGCGATGGTGGCGCGAGACAGGACGTCGGCGACGTCGGCCGTAATTGATGTGGCCATGAGTGGAGCTCCTGCTGGATGGGACGTGTCGATGCGCGCCGGTCAGCGGCCGGCGTCACGATCGACGCGACGTTGGATGACTTGTAGATTCTGGATAGCTTGAAATCCCGCGTGGGATGCTTCTGGGCATTCGACGGGGTCGATTAGCGCCGACGCGGAGATCTATGTCGGATCATGCCGATACAAGGTGGTGGAGACGAGGGGGATCGAACCCCTGACCTTTCGCATGCCATGCGAACGCTCTCCCAGCTGAGCTACGTCCCCGAAGCGACGGCGGGATCACCCGTCGCGATGTGCTTGCCGGCGGCTGATGGTGGAGCCAGAGGGCATCGAACCCCCGACATTCTGCTTGCAAAGCAGACGCTCTACCATCTGAGCTATAGCCCCATCATCAGCCGTCGACCTTGACCAAGCGCTTTCTGGTGGAGCGAGACGGGATCGAACCGTCGGCCTCAGCAGTGCGATTGCTGCGCTCTCCCATCTGAGCTACCGCCCCACGAGAAAACGCTCGGTCTGAATGATGGTGCGCGAGGTAGGGATCGAACCTACGAAACCTCTCCCATGTCAAGGGAGCGCTCTACCGCTGAGCTACACGCGCATCGTCATCCACGTCATGCTACGGCGATGTCTGGTGGTGGGCCAGGTAGGGATTGAACCTACGACCTATCCCGTGTGAAGGGAGCGCTCTACCGCTGAGCTACCCGCCCATTCACCGGACCCGTCATCGCACGACGTTGGGGCACGTATATGGCGATTCGCATCGCCCTGCAAGCGCCATTTTCCGGATGTCACTGCAGCGGTGCACATGGCGATACCGAACGCAGCGATCCGCGTCCCGTGCGTTCCAGGCGCAGACCGAACCGCAGCAGGGCGTTCTCGGGGTCGATGTTCGCGAGAGCGCCGAAGTCGATCGCCGTCCATCCTTCGCGCGAGATCACGACCGCGACCACGTACTCGTCCTCGGTGCGTCCCGTGCTTCCGGCCCGCTGGGTATAGCCGGAGATTCGCACCTCCCGTGCCGGCGACGATGCGAAAACCGCCCCTGCGAGACGGAACACGATCGACGTGACATGGGCGGAATACATGTCGGCTACGCGCTTGCCCGACAGAGGGACGGTACGCACCGACAGGCTGCGTGCGGCGACCTCGTATTCCTGCCCGGGCATGTCCTCGATCTCGGGAAGATCCACGTCGAGGACCACGACTCCGCCATCGCGACTGCATTCGTACGAGATGTCGGTCTGCCGTGGCCACGCCAGTGCGGAGAGCGCGGCCTCCAGCGGTGCCGGATCGTAATGCGACGGTCCCTGCGCCTCGTGGTTCGCCTTCGATGCGCGCCATGCCATGAGCGCCGTCATGTAGGCGTCCTGGTCTGAATGATCGGTCCTGACGGGCTTCGGGTGGACGAAGGGCGCTGCCGGAGCTGCGCTGTGGGATGGTCGGGGCGTGTCGAGGTGCAGCCCCGTCAGCTGGGTGGCTACCGCATTCATCGTGGCGACGTGCGCTCCGATCATGTCCTCGGCCTCGGTGCGGTGCAGCCTCGCCGCCTGCGTACGAAGTTCGTCTACGAGGACCTGTCCGCCCGGCTGGACGAATTCGATGCGACCGTCACGCAGTTCCATCGTCAGGCCAACTGGCGCCTCGGGCTGGCCGGACTGCCGTTCCGGTCCGCCGTCGAGCCGGTGCCTGTAGCTGAGACCGGAGCCGGGTATCCCGACATTGCCGAAGACGCCGCGCCGTCCGATGTTCACCGACGCGCCGCGGGGTCCCACCGACAGGGAGGGACCGCCCAGTCCCAGGTTGAGGTGGACGCCCGGCATGATGGTCAGCCGCTTGTTGAACCTGAATCCCATCTTTTCTCAGCTCCTCGTCGGGTCCATCAGCATCGCCGCGTATCCGGCCGATCTGAGTATGGTGGGGGCGTCCTCGCCGGAATGCATCGTCTGGAGATCGCGCAGCACGTCGCCGGCGGTCGTCGCCTCGTCGGCCGCACGGCACAGCCGCACCGCGTCGGCGACGATCTCGACGACGTCCTGCGGCACGTCGGCTGCATGGATGATCCTTCTGTGCACGGCTCAGCTCCTGTAGCAGTCGACCGATACGACGCATCGGCGTGCCAGCTGTGCGAGCGCGGCTCGTCCCAGCGGATTGGCCGGAGCATAGGGCGGAACGCTGCAGCCTGCGGCTACCAGCATCTCCCTGACGAGCGAGGCCTTCACCGCGAAGTTGACGTTCTCGCTGGCGACCCCGTGGCCGCTGAAGGCGCTATGCCTGAGCGCGGCCGAGACCAGGCCGACGAGACGACCGGACATGTCCAGGAGAGCTCCGCCACTGGAGCCGCTCGCGATCGGCGCGGTGAACTGGATCCGGGTGACGTCGCCGCCTCCTCGCAGCCCGGACACGTCGCCGTAGGTGAGCTTGAGATCGTCGCCGAGCACCTGCGCGAGCGGATAGCCCGCTGCCAGGATCTCCTCTCCGAGATGGCTCTCGGCGGTATCGCGGTGCGCGACGTGATCGAGATCCGCCAGATCGTGACGTACCAGGGCGATGTCGTGCTCCGCGTCATGGAGCAGGACGTGCGCGTCGCTGCGGCGCCCCTGATGCACGATCACCAGCCGGTCCACGCCGTCGACCACATGGTGATTGGTGACGACCAGCCCCGGTGCGATGCTTACGCCGCTTCCCTGTCCTTCGAGCGAATGCGCATGCGGAGACCGTCCCTGCGACTGGCGGGGTTCCGGCGGCGGGACGGGGCGTCGCGGCTGCAGCCGCGGAAAGGCGTTCCGGTCCGCGTTCCTGCTGCGCGCATATGCCTCGATCCCGAAGGCGTATCCGTCTCCCATGATGCGGGCCAGACGCTTCCCGTTACGCACGTAGAGCGTCATGAGGATGACGGCCGCATGGCTACGGTCGGTGCGCACCACCTCGAAGGTCCTGCCCGAGAGCGACACGGACCATGTCTCCGGCCCCGTCTCCATGGCGGGATCGTCGGCGCGGTACACCACGACGTCGGTCTCCTCCTCGACGGAGGCGATGTCGACGGTCCAGCGGTCGCCGTCGCGTCGCAGCGGAACGACTGTCCCCGTGCTCTGTCCGACCAGGGCGGCCGCCTGGCCTTCTCCGGCGGATGCGCTCAGGACGAGCGTCGTGGGCCACGTCGACAGCTCGACGCGGCTTCCAGCCTTCTCGATCATGTTATGGTTCCTTCTGGGGCGATGCCCCATGTCGATGTCAGATCGGCAGCGAGACTGCCATCGTCGGGACGCTACGGCATGCCGGCCTGCATCCCAGCACGTGCGCGATGCCCATCATCGTGCCGCAGGCCTTCTTTGCCGCGTCGCCGTCCGATGCCCGGACGATGTCCCAGGCACCGCTCGCGCGGTCCTGGTGGCGCTCGCAGATGTCGCGCCACGTGCGCAGACTGTAGCTCGGCCATACGCGTGCGGCGAGATTGAGCCGGTTGGCGAGATGCACGTCCACCGTGCCGCCTCGTCCGTAGACCGTCGCGGCCATGAAGATGTCGTTCAGCTGGCGAGCGACCTCCTCCGCGGGGGGTGCTGAGGCGAGCTGGGCATGCGTGATGCCCACTCTTTCGAGCAGCAGCGGATGCGGCTCGCCCCAGTCTTCCTGCCCCCCAGAGCCTATCGGAGTCGACCAGGTCGTGACCGATGCCGTGGGCGACGTCCAGCAGGCCACGCCCACCTCGATGGGGTAGCTGTCGGAGGTGGCGCTCGAAGGCGTCATCTCCAGTGTCCAGACAGGCCACGAAATATCGTTCACGTTCTCATCCTTAACTCGCTCTCGGCAGCTGGGGAATCCCCACTAGGGGGTAGTGTTCCCGCGCAGGGTGGCCTCTGTGTGGAAGTTGATTACCCGCTCGAACGCATCCTGAACTGGATGGATGCACTGGCCGGTCGCGGCACGTACCCAGTCCGCGGCCAGATCCATGCCCACCGGCATGGCGTAGGAGAGCCCGCCGGCCATTCGGGGGTTGATCTCCAGGATTCGCCACTCGCCGGAAGCCGTCGGCTTGAACTGGACGTTGACCACCCCGTTGAGGCGATAGCGCGACACCAGCCTCGCGGCCGTCTCCACGAGCTCGTGTCCGCCGACGATCAGCTGACGTGACGACTTGATCTTGACCCGCGTCACCGCGCGCAGGAGCTCGCCGTCGCGTGCATGCACGTCTACCGAGGCCTCGGTACCGGGGAGATGCTCCATGACGATGAGGTCGACGGGTACGCCGCGTCGTTCCGCCTGCTCGACCGCCTGCACATACGTCGCCAGCGGCATCCGTCGGCTGCCGACGTCGTCGAGGCATTCGAGGAGGTCGTCCTCGACCAGATGCCAGTAGCCCCGGGCGAACACGCCGTGTGCAGGCTTCACGCATGCGTCGACGCCCGCTGCGCGGATCGTCCGGACGGCCTCGTCGACCTCGGCTGCGCTTCGGGCACGGATCGTGGGAGCTAGGATCGGATCTCCGGCAAGGTCCTCGGACATCGCGGCCTTGTCGTCCAGCAGGCGGATCGTCGCCGCCGACCCCGGCAGCTCGAGGCGGATGCCGGCCCTGCGGAAGTCGTCGGCCGCGTCGGCGATGGCCAGGACCTCCTTCTGCGGGAAGAAGACGTCGACGCGAGCCTCGATGGCGCGATCCAGGGCCCAGCGCGCATAGTCGGCGCCCTCGAGATCGGCTGGCTCGACCCACGTCTCGCTGCCGGCCATCGCCGAGGGCGACATCGCGTTCTTCGCGCTGACCAGCATGGTCACTCCCGGTACGCGCTCCTCCATCCCTCGTAGCGTCTGGAACAGGGTATGGCCTTGATTGAACCAGATCCTCATGCCTTCTCGTCGTCCTTCGTCTTGCGTGTGTCGTTGATGAGTGCGCTTACCGCGTCGATGAAGCCGATCGCGATGACCACGCCGAACAGGGCCATCCCGATCGCGGGCAGCGGTCCCCATGCCATGGCCACCATCTGCGAGAAGCGCAGGATGCCGAAGGCGTAGATGACGGCGAAGCCCACGCCGAGCACGCCGGCCTCGACGATCTGGTAGATCCCCGGGCTCTTTGCCTCCGCTGCCGGCTCGACCTGCGTCTCGACGCTCTCGTTTTCCTCTGTCACGGGCATTCTCCCCTATCCGATGATTCCGGCCGCGCGCGCCGCCCGGAGCCATGCCGGGAATTCCGAGAGCACGCGGTCGTAGAGATCGTCGTCGCTGATGGCCGAAAGATCGTCGATGCTGAAGAAGCCGGCGTTGTCGACCACGCGCCCCTCGACGGTGTCCAGCTCGCGCAGGACCCCGTAGTTCGCGTTGCCGACGCCGACGAACTGCCAGAAGATGGCCTGCCGCGAGCTCTTGCGCAGGATGTCCTTGATGACCGCCGACGTGCCGCCGTCGATGCCGCCGTCGGTGACGAAGATCACGAGCCGGGGAACCGTACGCCTGGCGGGTTCGGTGGCCAGGATCGCGTTCATTACGACGGGCTCGTTGTTGCCGAAGCCGATGGACTCTCCACCGGTCTTGGCCATGCCGCCGAAGAAGCCCTTCTTGCCCGTCTCGATACCGCCGATGCGCTCGCCGGGCGACGGGAGCGTACGGGCGACGAAGCCCTCGAGATTGTCGGCGGTCAGCGAGGCCACCTGCTTGCACGAGCTGGCATAGTACCAGGTGTCCATGCTGCCGTCCGGATCGATACGTAGCGCCACTGGAGCGCCGCGCTCGATGGTCTCCTGCACGGTGCCGTTCGCATATAGGCCGGCCATGGAGCCACTGCCGTCCATGACGAAGGTGACGTCGGCCTTCTCGTTCTCGATGCCGAGCTTCTTCAGCGACACGCCGACCTTGTGCTTGCGCAGATCCACCTTGCCGGTCGGCAGGGGAGCTTCCGGGGGCGGCGCCGCCGGAGCAGCAACAGCAGGCGCGGGTGTCGGCGAGGGTGCCGCGGCCTCCTCGTCGCCTGCGACGTCGCCGCCGAAGTGCTCTACGAGGGCGGCGAGACCGCCGTTGAAGCCCTGTACGATCGATCCGAGCCGCCAGTCGCCGCCGTGGCGGTAGAGGTCGAGCAGCATGACCGCCTTCTCGTCTCCCAGCATGGGCTTGGCGTCGATTGTGACCGCGCCGGCGACGTCTGCGCTGAGCGCGGTCGCCTGTCGCAGCGGCATGTCGTCATGCGTCGCCGTGATGGATACGCGGTGGATGTCCGCGGGAAGACGGTCGAGATCGACCGTGATGACGGTCGAGCCGCTGCCCTTCGCGAAGGCGATCGCGCCTTCGGGGCTGCGCTCGTTGCTGAACAGTACGACGTAGCGGTCGTCGCCGATCATCTTCCGGTCGTTCAGACCGAAGGCGGCGATGTCGATGTCCGCGGGAGAATGGGTGACGGCGACCTGGATCCTGCGATCGGTCGTCACGTCCGAGATGGGGCGTTTCTCGCCCGGCTTCATCGTCTGCATGATCATGTTCCGCGGCAATAAGTCATTTGACAGCGAAATGCCGTTGCGCCATACAAGCGCAACGGCATACGCCAGTAGATGACGGAGAAGTCAAAGACTAGACCGCCATCTTATGGGGAAACATCAGCCCAGGTTGACGCCGTAGTCGGTTGCCAGACGGGCGAGACCGCCCTCGTAGCCCTGCCCGATCGCCTTGAACTTCCACTCTTCGGCTTCGCTGCCGCGGTAGATCTCGACGAAGATCATCGCGGTCTCGCCGGCCGAGTCCTCCGACAGGTCGAAGCGCGCGACTTCGACGTTCGAGGTGCCGTTGACGCAGCGTGCATACGCGCCGTCGACCATGCCGAAGTTCTGCTTGCGCGCTTCCCATTCGTCGATCGTGACGGTGATCGCGATCTTCTTGACGTTGGCGGGCACCTTGGCCAGATCGATGGTGATCTTCTCGTCGTCGCCGTCGCCCTCGCCGGTGCGGTTGTCGCCGCCATAGACGACCGAGCCGTCGTCCGAGGTCTTCTTGCCGTAGAAGATGAAGTCGGCATCGGAGGCGACCTTGCCGCTGTCACCCAGCATGAATGCCGAGGCGTCGAGATCGAACTTCTCGCCGTCGGTCTTGCGCGGATTCCAGCCGAGGCCGATGATCAGCGAGGTGAGGCTCGGGTCGCTCTTGGTCAGCGAGACGTTGCCGCCCTTCTTGAGTGAAACTGCCATGTGAAATTCCTTCTTTCGTGTTGCGGAGCGATTGGTACGCACGTGACGTCCGGATACTTCCCGGACGGTAGACGCGGCCATCCTGCTGGAGTGCAGGATGGCCTGCGTTATCAGCCGTTGTCGTCGGCGTTGATGCCGAACAAGTGGCAGACCTTGTAGAGGCCGCCGGCGAAGCCCTGGCTGACGGCCTTGAACTTCCACTCGGCACCATGGCGATAGACCTCGCCGATGATGATGGCCGTCTCGGTCGCCGCGTCCTCGGAGAGGTCGTAGCGCGCGATCTCGCGGCCGGTCTTGGTGTTGACGATGCGCGCGAACGCGTTGGTGACCATGCCGAAGTTCAGGCCGAGCTCGCGGGCCTTGGCGATGGTGATCACGACGGCGAGCTTCTGCACGTCCTGCGGCACCGCGTTCAGCGTGACGTCGATCGACTCGTCGTCGCCCTCGCCCGCGCCGGTGCGGTTGTCGCCCTTGTGTACGACCGCGTCGTTCAGGATCTTCAGGTTGCCGTAGAAGCAGAAGTCCGCGATGTCGTCGGTCAGGCCGTTGGCGGAATTCGCCGAGGCGCGGACCTTGCCGGACGCGCCGAGCGCGAATAGCGATGCGTCGAGATCGAAGTCGCCGCCATCGGTGGCGCGGGCGTCCCAGCCCAGGCCGATGGTGATCTCGTTGAGGCCAGGCTCTTCCTTGCTCAGGCTGACGTTGCCGCCCTTGGAAAGTGAAATACCCATGTTTACTCCTTGGTGTTGAAGACGGGAACCGTGACGTCCGGCCCTCCCGCCGCAGGACCGGACGTATCTCTATCAGCGCGTGTGGACGCCGGGAACGACGTTGCCGTCAGGCATGATCGCGTCGGCCTCGCCGTCCTCGGCGTAGTCGTCCGGATTCAGGCGCTTGTGACGGATCGAGTACCAGAGTGCAGCGCCGATGAACGCGGCACCGATCAGGCCAGTGATGACCTCCGGGGTCTCGACGCGGATGCTGAGCAGCATGATCGTCGCCAGCGCCATGATGGCGTAGAACGCACCTGGCTCGAGGAAGCGGTACTCGGACAGATGCCCGCCGCGGACCAGGGCGATCGTCATCGAACGCACGAACATGGCGCCGATGCCGAGACCGAGTGCGATGAGCACGATGTCGTTGGTGATCGCGAACGCGCCGATCACGCCGTCGAACGAGAACGACGCGTCGAGGAATTCGAGATAGACGAACGCCCCTGCGCCGCTGCGTACGATCTTGCCGGTGGCATCGGCTTCGCCGCCCATCCAGTCGCCGAACTTCTGCACTGCGAAGTAGGTCGCGATGCCTGCACCGCCTGCGTAGAGGAACGTCTTGGCTTCCTCGGCAGGCGCCATCAGCGACACGAGCCCGATGACGATCGCGCTGACGATGTACGGCGCATATGGGATCCGGGCGAGCATCGAGAGGGGCTTCTCGATGAACGGGATCCAGTGATGCTCGCGATCCTCGTCGAGGAAGAACGTCAGACCGACCAGCATCAGGAATGCACCACCGAAGCCGGAGATGCCGACGTGGGCGCCGGTCACGATCTGCTCGTAGCGCTCATGATCGAACAGCGCGATTCGGCCGGCCTCGATCGGGTTCACCCAGGCGGAGACCGATACGATGATCAGCGGAAACAGGATTCGCATGCCGAAGACGGCGATGAGGATGCCCCAGGTCAGGAAGCGGCGCTGCCACTTGGGATCCATGTCCTTGAGGATGGCCGCGTTGACAACGGCGTTGTCGAGGCTGAGCGACGTCTCCATGACGCCGAGAATGGCGGCGAGGAACATCATCTGGAGGCCGGCGAGCGCGACCCCCGTCTCGACGTATCCCAGCACGCCTGCGAGCAGGAGGGCCACCACCGTGAATACGATGGAGCCCATGAAGTTTCTGAGCATATTGGTTTCCTTGGAAGAGAGACGATCTCGTCCCGGCCTTCTGATTTCTTCCTGTAGACCGGTAACGATTCATTGAAGGTGGTTCGGGTCAGTCCTTGGTCGCGGACTGCCAGCGCATGCGGAAGCCCTGGCTGTTCGCGTAGTCCTCCTGGTCACGGTGATAGCTGACGAGACTGGTGATCTTCATCTCGCCCCGCACGTTCTCGATCAGCGCCACGCCGCACAGCCGCTTGGCGTTGTCGCCGCCTGTCAGGCGAACCTCGATCTCGGGCTGGTCGGGCATCTTGATCGTGATGACGCCGTCGGTCGCGTTCCAGTTGGGCGCGCCGTCGTAGATCAGGCCGAACACGGCCAGTCGGCGGATGCGCTGGAACTGGCTGCCGTTGATCCTGATGGTCTCGCCCGCCGAGATGGCGCCGGTTCGGTCGTCCCCGGATAGCTCCAGATACGGCTCCGAATGGTAGTTGCCAAACGAATGACCCAGCGCCTGGACGACGCCGCAGCGGCCGTCCTCGAGCTCGAACAGACATCCAAGATCGAGATCGATCGCCTTGGCGAACATGCCGCGCGGCTGCGTCCAGTTGAGGTTGAGGATCGCCTCGCCGAAGCTGCCGCCCCGCTTCGCCAGGCTCACGCTCTCGTTCTTGCGCAGACTGACCTTCTTCATGTCCGGCGCAGGTGGCGGAGGCGGAGGCGGTGGCGGTGGAGGTGGAGGTGGAGGAGGCGGAGGCGGAGGAGCTGGTGGAGCTGGTGGCGTGGCGACGGCGCGCGTCTGCGTCGTCGTCTGCCCGCCGTCTCCGTCGACATCGCCACCGAAGTGCCGTACCAGATCGGCCAGGCCGCCGCTGAAGCCCTGCGCGACCGCGCCGAGACGCCACTCTCCCTTGTAGCGGTAGATCTCGACGAGCTTTACCGCCTTCTCCTGCTTGAGGTAGGGCCCGACGTCGAAGGTCGCGTCCCCGAGCGTCACCACCAGCGGAACGGTCTGCGCGACCGGGAGACTGTCGTGCGTCGCGGTGAGCACCATGCGCTCGACCGTCGAGGGAAGACGCGCCAGGTCGATCTCGAACTGCGTGCTTCCCGTTACAGGCCTCGTCATGCGGATCTCGCCGCCCGGCGTCTCCGGCTGGCTGAACAGTGCGGTGTAGCGGTCGTCCGATATGCGCTGGGACGCGTCCAGCGAGAAGACTGCGATGTCGAGGTCGGCTGCGCCATGATCGACGATCACGGTCAGCCGCTGTCCCACCCCGATTGCGGAGAGGGGCTTCTTTTCCCCTATGGTGAGCTTGATTGTCATTTCGTCTCCTCAGGCCGCGAGCGACTGGCGGTCGTCGTCGATCCGGCCGGTGATGGCCGGGACCGTGCCGATCGACCGCAGGGCCCTGCGGATCTCGTCCAGCGTCTGACGATACTTGGACGAGAATCGCCCCTCGTGTCGACTCAGGAACTGCTGGATGTCGTAGGCATATCTTGCCGATACGGCGTTCTGGCTGCTCGTGAAGGGGCGCACGTTCTCCCACGCGAGCTCGCGCAGGTTCCGATACGCCACGGCGTAGCGCCCGACCTCCTCGATCTCGTCGGCGAGTCGCATCGTCCAGTACGCCAGCGAGTGGGCCTCGCCTCCTGCGATCCAGCCCATGCATGTGAGGCCGTCGTGAAGACGCAGGCCTCGCTCGTTCTTGGTCATCGCGTTCTCCCGTTCCGGTTGCGAATGTCCGGTCCTTCAGATGATCCGTGCCGCCCGGACGGGGAATGCCCGTCCGGACGGCCTCGGGATCAGATGTGCGCGCGCATCTGCGGCAGCAGGTCGTCGAAGGTCTTCGAACGGCCCGGCTCGCCGATCGCCAGCACTTCCCAGCTGCCCGACTTGCGGGACAGCGACGCCATGATCAGACCGGTGTGGCTGCCGCCGCCGGTGATGTCATAGCGGGCGATCTCGGTGCCGGTCCTGGCATCGACCGCACGCGCGAAGGCGTTGGCGATCGAGTCGAACGTGTCGCCGCGGAAGCTCGAGACCACGAACACGATGGTCTCGACCTGCGACGGCACGCGCGTCAGGTCGACGGTGATGACCTCGTCGTCACCGTCGCCGGCGCCGGTCAGGTTGTCGCCGCTGTGCACGACGCTGCCGTCACGGCTCTTGAGCTGGCGGAACCACACCTGGTCGACCTTCGAGCCATCGCTGCCGAACAGCACCGCCGACGCGTCGAGATCGATCCCGCCGCCGCCACCGCCGAAGAGGCCGCCGAGGCCGCCCTTCTTGCGCTCGTCCCAGCCCAGGCCGAGCTTGACGCTCGTGAGGCCGGATTCGACGTTCTTGCTCAGCGACACGCGGTCGCCCTTCTTGAGGGATACTCCCATATTCTTTTCCTTGTCCTGGTTTGAGCGATCGACCGCAGACGCCATGGACCTCTCGTACGGAGGCATCGACGTCGGCGGATCCTGCGCCGTAGGGACGTTCGTGTCCGTCCGGCGGGGATTGGTCAGCGTACGGGGCCCTCTCGGGCCCGCGTCACTGCGGGGCTGAGCCGCCCTCGGCGGGCGCAGCGGAATCCTGCGCGTTGCCGGGCTGGGGCTGGCCCACCGGCCGTTCCGGCGCCATGCGCTTGCGCGTCTCGTCGACGGTCGCGTCGATGTCGCTGGCCCCGAACGGAGGGTTCTCGTAGAGCGGCGGCGGAGCCTTGTCCGTCTTCTTTCCGGATTCGGCGCCGTCGCAGGCCGACAGGCAGGCGAGGGCCACGAGCAGCGGAAGCATGGCGTTCTTCATTCGACGGACTCCTGTGGGGCGCGGGCGGTATTCCCGTCGCCGATATGCGGATGGAACGCGTCGAACAGACGGTCGGTCAGGAGCAGCCGCTCCTTGGCGCGCGTCACGGCGACGTAGAGGAGATGGATCTCCTGGTCGAAGGTGATCTGGTCGGTCTTTCCCTCGACCATCTTGTCCTTCAGCTCCCGCGGCGTCTCGAAGTCGTCGAGCATGACGACGACGTCCGCCTCCATGCCCTTTGCCTTGTGCGCCGTCGAGAGGACGATGTAGGCGTCCTCCTGCTTTTCCCTCGCCAGCACCTGCAGCCGCTCGATGATCGCAGGGATCTGGTCGCCGTGCTCGGCGATCATCTTGACGAGGCGCTTCGCGTCGGGATCGCCTTCCTCGGCCTCGCTGGAGAACTCCTGCCAGCTGGGGAACTGGCGCACGAAATGGTCCGTGACCTTGAACATCTCCGACCGGGAGAGGTGGTAGGCCGACATCAGCTGCGACGAGAGCGGGCCGAATCCTCCTGCGACGTGGAACGGCTTGTCCCGGATGTTGATCAGCCCCTCGAACAGACGCGCATTGGTCCGCGCCAGGATGAAGCACTTCTTGGGGGCGGAGCCGGAATAGCGCTCCACGGTCGTCTCGTGGTTGGGCCGACCGACGATCGGGCGCTCGGGAGGCTCGGACACGTGGGTGAGGACATGGTTCGCCACGTCGGCCACGTCGGGACCGAAGCGCCAGCTCTGCGAGAGCGGAAGACGCGGGGCGTCGAACATCCGCATCGCGGATACCGCACCGCGGAACGCGTAGATGCTCTGGAAGGGATCGCCGACGACGATCATCGGGAGGCGGCTGTTCTTGACCAGGCTGATGAGCACGGGATTCAGGTCCTGAGCCTCGTCGATGAGCAGATAGTCATAGTCGTTCGAGATGCCCCCGAACATCTCGAGATGCTTCAGGTAGATCTCGTGCGTGAAGGGGAGGTTCGACGTCTGGAAGTTGACGAACCGCTCGATGATCGCCGACAGCATGGGCATGACGACCGCGAGCGCACGCTCGGTCATTCCCTGAAGGCCGCAGTGTTCGGGCTTCAGTTCCGGCCCCTCGTCGTTCATGAAGCTGGTGAGCGCCATCAGCAGCGCCTTCATCATGCGCTCCTCCGACACGTACATGTTGCCCAGCGAGATCCCGGCCTCGCGGATGTGCGGCCGCCTGATCTTGTTCACGCGGCGACCGCTGTACCGGCTTACGCCGAGCGCCTGCCACGCATACGAGTTCGCTGTCTGGGCCGTCACGTTGGTACCGCGAAACCGCATCTTGGCCTCGGTGGCGACGGTCGCGTTGAAGCAGAGATACAGCCCCTTCTGGCGCCAGCGCTTCGCATATTCCACCAGCGTACTTGTCTTTCCCGTGCCCGCGAACGCCTCGACGATGAGCGTGGCGCTGGGATCGTGAGCCACGATCTGCGACTGCTCGTCGGTCAGCGTGCGCTCCTGGCTCACGGGATTACGGTCGTGTGCCTCTGGCCTGTATTCGGATCGACCGATGACCGTTGAGTGGTTCGCGCCGCTCATGCGCAGCTCCTTTCGGTTTTCATCCTGATGGCGCTACCCGGACCGGCATGTGCCGTATCCGTGTCCGCTATCTCGTTTCGGAAATGACCCGAGTGCTCCTGGCACCAGATCCATGCTATATCATGGCGTGACGCCTTGCCTGTCAGGCGCTCCCACAGGTCCCTGTTCCTGACGGGGCGTCCGTCGGCGTTTTTCCATCCCCGTTCGCTCCAGCCCCTCATCCAGCGCGTGACGCCTTCGAAGAGGTAGCGCGAATCGGTATGGAGCGTAACCCTGCTCGGCATCTCGAGGGCTGCAAGCCCTTCCGTGGCCGCCAGGATCTCCATCCTGCTGCAGGTCGTGTCGGCTACCCCGCCGCACAGCGTCCTCGTCGAACCGTCCTCCACGATGATCGCGGACCATCCGCCAGGTCCGGGATTGCCCCGGCATGCTCCATCTATCGCGATGATGACGTGTCTGCGCTCGGCTGTGTCGTGAAACGTCCGCACGGCCTCAGCGTACGCCGATGGTGGCGGCGTGCGCCGCGCGGTGGTCGGGCACCGACTGGGCGACCAGCTCCACGACCAGGATACAGACGATGGCGACGATCCGCACCGCATTCCAGTGCAGCTGCGTCTCGGTGAGCGGCAGCCGCCTACGCTTCGGCTTGCGGGGCCGAAGCTGGCGGAAGGGAAGCCAGATCTCGATTGCGGCGAAGTACATCGGCACAAGAGCGAGCACCAGGCCGAGAACGACCGGGCTCCGGACCAGACCCACCGCCTGCGCGAAGAGGTCCAGTCTCCAGCGCGTCCACAGTAGAGTGGCCGCTACCGGGAGGGCGACGACGCTGACGGCGGTCACCAGGGCGAATGTCTTCAGGCGCGAGGCCCGGATCTGGCGTAGCACGGCGTATCCCTCTCTGCAGAGGGATCGTTATAGGATGAAATGCGATTCAGCGTAACGGCTGAGTTTCGGACTCAGGCCTTTTCCGCCGCCTCGATCTGCCGCATCTTCCAGGCCGCCACCAGGGCGAGCAGCGAGAGGCAGACGAGCAGGAGTACTGCGCTCCACGCCTCCGACCACAGGGTGGACACCCACACGGTCGGCACTGCTACGGCAACTTTCGTCATCGCGTTTCTCCTGTCCCCTTCACCTCTCAACGTTCTTGAAGCATAGTGGTTGCCGGCGAGGTCTTTTCAGGATGGATTAAGGCTCTGGCGAGGAAGACGGCGGGGAAGGGGGAATGGGTTGATCGACCGCAACTGCGACGCGACGATCCTGTCGGGAGCGTCCGATCTGCGCCTCGCGGTCGCCGCGATCGCCTATGCCCGCAGGACTCGCGACCGTCTGGGCATCCATGCTTCGCATACGGATCTCGGTGCGCTTCTCCACCACGACATCCCTTTCCTGGCCTCCGTCGCCGGAGCGACGATGAACGATGTCGAGAGGACCTCGAATCCGCATCTGTCGGGCGCCAGATCAAGGGACAGGAGCATCGCCGATTCCGCACGCCACGTCATGCGATCGACGGCGTTCTCGATGGCCATGCCTGACAATGCACTGCTTTCGGATCCCGTCAGAGGCAACGTGGCGGCGCTTCTGATCGACAGGGTCGCCCGACTGGCCGGGGTCGCCAGGATCGACGAGGACGGACCTCGCGACGCCCTCGCCGCGCACATGGTCTCCGAGAGCATCCGCAGGGGCGCGGGTCTCGTTCCCGAATGGTCTCCCGGATGGCAGGAGGCTCCAGGCGATCCTCAGGCCGACGTGCGCGCCTATTCCCGCTGTTCCTTCTCCCTTGACGACCGTCAGCTTGCGGCCGAGGTGCTCGATCAGGCCAGGGACGTCCGGACCCGTCTCGCGATCGACGACGACGGCGGCTCACAGGCGACGGTGCTCTGGCAGGGCATACCGGCCATGGCGTCGCTGTTTGGTGCAAGGCTCCTGCCTGGGGAGGCCCTGTCGTTCGCGCAGGAAGCGGGCGCCAGGGACGACCAGCAGTCGTTCGCGATCGCCTCGTCCATGGTCGCGTCGTCTCTTGACGGCGGCATGTTCTTCGAAGGTCGCGGCGCCACCATCGGCGAGCATGCCCTCTTCTCGTCTATCGAGATCGGGAGCACGTCGGTGATACTTCTCGACAGGTCGGCCCGTGCACTCGATGCGGACCGCGGCGGATCCGACGATCCGACGGGACGGGCGGTCGCCGAGTCCCGCATGCAGCGGGGGTTCCGTGCCGAGACCTCATGGCATCCCGAGGATCGGTCGAGACCGCGCCAGGACATCGTGCTCGCGCTGAGATCCACCGATGCGCTCGGCTACTAGCCGAAGAAGTGCGCGATCTCGGCGGCTGCGGCCTCGGGCGAGTCCGACCCGTGCACGCTGTTCTCGCGATATCCTACCGCGTAGTGGTGGCGAAGCGTGCCCCTGGGCGCCTTGGAGTGGTCGGTCGGCCCCATCAGATTCCTGAAGCGCTTCGGCGCATCGCCCGAGGCGTGCGACAGCAGCAGCATGACGACGTCGCCGGATACCGTGTAGTCGATCAGCCCCTGGAAATGGTCCCGTCCCTCATGCTCGCGGTACAGCCATTCGGCCTCGTCCCGCGTCAGCGGACGCTGTTCGCGCTGCTCGACCACGAAGCCGGCCGCCTCGATGTCGCGGATCATGTTGTCCTGGACGCCTCGCTGGGTGGCGTCAGGCTTGATCATCCCGAATGTCCTCATGTGCATCTTCTATGCCTTTCCGTTCCTGTGTTTTCGTACTGCCACCAGCGTCGCAAGTCCCGCCGTGCCCAGGGATATGACTGCATTGTATCCGGCCATGGACAGGCCCATGAGGCGCCAGGCGGCCTCGTCGCACCGCACGAGCGGCGCCTTCATGATATCGACGAGAACGTCTCCGTCCCCGTGGTGCAGTCTTGCCGAGCAGGTGGTCAGGCCTTCCCATAGCTTCCATTCCACGCCTGCGTGGAAGACGCCTACGGCACCGCTGGCCACCATTGATGCGACCGCGGCCATGAGAGCCACGAGGGAGAGGCGCCGTGACCTCGAAGCGGACACGAACGCGACGGTCGCCAGGACCGCTGCGGCCACGTGCCCCCACCGCTGCCACATGCACATTTCGCATGGAGAATACCCCAGCGTCTCGAATACCAGCGCTCCGGCGATTAGCATGCCCGAGACGGTAGCGACGATCGCCGCCGCCTTCTTCCTGCTGTCTGCCATGATGCCCTTTTCCGTCATTTCCGGGTTATAGGACGGTTCATGTCTTCCGCGTAGGGGGTCGGCTATCCGAGCAGTCGTTCCATGGCGTCGGCGATCTGTGCGGGACGGAAAGGCTTGGTTACGAGCGTGGTCCGCCCCGTGAAGCCCTCCGTGATGGCGGCATTGTCCGAATACCCCGTCATGAAGAGAATGGGAATGCCCGGCCTCGACGATCGCGCGGCCGTCGCGACCTGCCGGCCGTTCAGGACGGGCAGGCCTATGTCCGTCACCAGGACGTCGATGCTGACGTCCGACGAAAGTATCGATGCGCCGACGCCGCCGTCCTCCGCCTGCAGGACCGTGCAGCCCATCTCCTCGAGAAGCTCGACGACGATCGCCCGCACCGCGGGCTCGTCCTCGACGACCAGCACCGTGGCGTCGCGCCTGATGCGGATCGGATCGCTCGGCTCGGCCTCGACGACGGGCACCATGGTCGTCGCCGGCAGGAATATGGAAACGGTCGTGCCGTCCGCCTCGTCCGAGCGGATGTCGAGATATCCTCCGGTCTGGCGGGCGAAGCCGTACACCATCGACAGACCTAGACCCGTGCCGTTGCCGATCCCCTTGGTGGTGTAGAAGGGCTCGGTGGCGCGGGAGAGAACCTCCGGCGTCATGCCGGTTCCGCTATCCGACACGGCAATACGCATGAACAGACCCGGACGCAGATCCGCGCCCGCCGGCGCGTCATCGATCTCCACGGTACCCGTCGCTATGAGCACGCGTCCTCCGGTCGGCATCGCCTCGCGGCTGTTGACTACGAGGTTCATGATGGCGCTCTCGAGCTGCGAGGCATCGCACAGCACGCGCGCCGACAGACCACTTGTCGAAGTCTCCACCAGGATGTCCGGTCCTAGGGTACGTGTGATCATCTCGCCCATGCCGAGCACCAGCGCATCCACGTCCGTCAGCCTGGGATCCACTGGCTGGCGTCGCGAGAACGCGAGCAGTCGGTGGGTCAGCGACGCCGCCCTGTTGGCCGAGGTGGCGGCCATGTCGAGATAGCGCGGAACCGCCTCCGTCTTTCCTTCCGACATCTTCCGACCGATGATGTCGATCGCTCCGACGATACCGGTGAGGATGTTGTTGAAGTCGTGGGCGATGCCCCCGGTCAGCTTGCCTACGGCCTCCATCTTCTGGGACTGACGCAGAGCCTCTTCCGCAACTTCCAGCCGTCGTCGCTCGACGATACGGTCCGACACGTCCAGCGAGAACTGGACGGCTGCCTTGACCTCCCCGGTCTCGTCGTAGAGCGGCGTGTATCTCGTCTCGTAGTGGAATTCCCTCCCTCTCGAGACGATGCACCAGCTGTGCGTGAAGTCCTCGCCGCCCAGCGCTCGATGCCAGCAGGCCTTCGCTTCGTCGAACACTTCCGGGCGTGTCGACAGCGCATCGGCGACCGGCTGCCCCTGCATGGGCGGAATGACGCCGTGTCGCGAGAACCATTCCTCGAACGCCGGGTTGAACGACAGGTAGCGCAGGTCGGTCCCGATGATGCAGACGCCGTACTGCGACCCCTTGAACACCTCGGCCCATATGCTTCGCTCGGCCAGCGCCGCCTCGAGGCGGCGGTCGAAGAGCCTGCGCAGGCGTTCGCTCTCGAACTCGGCCACCTGACGCGACGACACGGCCTGTGCGGACGCGGCCTGCAGCACCCGGCAGCCCATGGCCGTACCGGCCTGTGCCGCTACGACGCCGAGTATCTCTCCGGCAGGCCCCTGCATGACGTTCGCCGGAACCTCGACGGCGCCTCTCGCCACGTCCATGGAATCCCGCAGCTCCAGGAGAACTGTGGCGTCGGAGGCGTCAGCCTCTCCGTATGCGGAAGAGGCCATAGCCGTGGCCAGCATGCGCACCGCCGAGATGATTTCCTCGTCCGTCTGCGCCAGCATGACCGTGCGCGACGCATCCGCGGCCATCCCGACCAGGTCTCCTATGCCGCCGTTGCCGCAGACACGCGCACGCTCATCGCGCTCCGACGGGTCGTTCCAGGCGGATTCCGCTCGCCCTGCGATCATGGAATCGTCGATCATCATGCTGGTTATAGGATCGCCACGGCCATCAGGCAAAGTCATACGGCATCTTCCGACGCCATGGTTCTGTTGCGCACCGTTCTTCTCCATCTTTTCCGTGTCGATATGCCTATCCGCGCGGGGGCCAGACCGACGGATCCAGGTATCCCTCCTCGACCAGGATGTCCCATCCCTCTTCCGCGGTCCTGAAGATGCGGTAGGGGATGCTCTGGTCGACGCACCACTTCTCGAAGTCCTGCTGGCCGTCGCGCTGGGCGCCGCGTGCCGACTTGCACTCCAGTGCCAGCGACGCGTCCGATCGACAGAAGACGTAGTCCGACCATCCGACGATCATGCCGAGCGCCTGCGCCTTGGTGTAGCGGATCTGGGCCTTGCGCCTCAGACTCTTGCGGACCTGCTCGTCTGCGTGTCCGCCGCTCTCGCCTGCGATCTCGTTGGCGACATGGTTCCAGATGCCCCGGAGATGGCCTTCCATCGTCCACTGGCGCACCCGGTCGGCGAACCGCTTGGCCTCGCTGTCCTCCGGGCCGTACCGCAGATGGTCGGCATTGGGCCTGCTCATGAGGCGCAGCAGGTACGGCTTGACGAGTGCCATGGCTCAGGCCGCCAGACGCATGGTCGTCCGGGGCGGCCGCACGTTGGCGGCGATGATGGCAGCGGCCATCGGCGGCGGCACCGAGTTTCCGAGCAGCGCGGTCTGCTGGGTCAGCGTCAGCGCCTTGCCGGCCGCGGTCCGGTTGATGTTGTAGTCGCGCGGGAAGCCGTGGCTGTTCGCCATCTCGCGGGGCGTGATCATGCGCATGCCGATATCGGAGATACGCATCTCGCGACCGTCGTATACGATCCGGCCTGCGCTGTTGAGCTCGACTTCGCGTGTCGCATAGTGCCGGTATTCCCACAGGAACCTCGCGACCTCCTCGCTGCGGTCGACGAGGATTGGCGACGGTGCATCCGCCTCGCCGACGTGTGCGGTGACGAGCGCATGCTTGTTGCCACCCGCGACCATCGTGCCGAGCGGCTTGGAGATCCCCGGAACGCGCGGCTGTTGCCCCTCGCGCTCGCCGTATCCTACCTGGATGAGGGTGGGAGCCACGAATCCGAACTCGCCGCGATTTGCCGATGTTATCGTGCGCAGCGTGTCTCCTGCGCCATATACCCGGTCGTCGCCCGCATGCGTGAGCGGCACCACCAGGCCGAAGCGGTTGGCGGTGGTCTGCGTCGGCAGGGTCTCGTCCATGCCGCGTCCTCGGAACCCCTCGTCGGGTCGCTTCTCTCCGTAGTAGGAGACGATGGCTGGCTCGTTGGTCTCGATGACCTTCATGTACATGCCGCGCGCGATGCGACGCATCGTCTTCTCGACGAGGGGACGCTTCACTCCGACCAGCTTTCCCTCCTCCTTGGTCAGGAAGATGCTGTGCACCGGTTCGTGGAAGTCGAGTACGTCGCGGCCGGTCAGCCATGGACGCAGACGCGTCTCGAACAGGCCGGAGCGTTCCTTGGTGTGCGTCGGCTGCGGCCAGCGGATCGGCAGGCCGTCGCAGCGTGCGACGAGGAACAGCCGCCGGCGCGTGGTGGCCGCTCCGTAGTCGGCCGCGACGAAGATCTTGTGGTCGACCACGTAGCCAAGAGCCTCGAGCTGCGTCCGCCATTCGTGGAAGGTCTCGCCCGCACGCTTCTTGTCCGGAACGCCGTTGGCGCTCACCGGTCCCCAGCCGAGGAACTCGGGCACGTTCTCGAGGCAGATGACCCGAGGACGCACGGCACGTGCCCACTTGATGACGACCCAGGCGAGATCGCGCACCGGTGCCGAGACCGGGGCCTTGCCGCGCGCCCGAGAGAAGCTGCGGCAGTCGGGCGAGGACCAGAACACGCCGACCTTCTTCCCGGGAGGAACCGCGTCGTGCGGCTCGACCGCGAACACGTCGTTGACGTAGTGGATCGTCTCGGGGTGGTTCGCCTCGTGGACACCGAGCGCGACCGGATTGTGGTTGATGGCGATCTGGGGAGAGAGCCCGAGCGCCATCTCGAAACCGGTCGACACGCCGCCGCCGCCGGCGAAGCTGTCCACCACGATCTCGTCGTCGCGCAGTTCGTATCCGAGGCCTGCAGCCGGGTAGTGGATGTCGCCGGCATAGTCCGGCGCTCTCATGTGCGAGATGGTCTGCATGGATATCTCCTCATGCTGAAACGGAAAGGGGCGGCCCCGAAGGACCGCCCCTGATGTATCTGGTCCTGACGGCGCTTCGTCAGGAAGGACCGGCCCCCGCGCGCCCGCGCTGGAACTGGTGGAACGCGGCCATGCGCGACTGGTAGGACGCGCTGCCGTTGTTGCCGTCGATGGCTCCCGGATTTGCCGTGAGGGCGGCGCCCTGGATGGCGATGCCCTTTGCGACCTCGGCCCCCTTCTCGGCGACCCTCTTGCTGACCTTCGCGACGATCGTCGCAGTGCCCTTGCCGAGGCGGAACGCCTTGTTGTTGGCCACTGCCTTGCGCGAACGGCCGACCACGCCGCTGGTATCGCGCTCGTCCATCGGCACGTCGAGCTCGGTCTCGAACTTCTTGATTTCCGTGCTGACCTTGCCGAGCTCCGTGCGGATCTCGCCGATGACCTTGCCGGCCATCTTGGCCTTGTGGTTGGCGACCTTCTTCTGCACGGCCTCTCGGTGCGTCGCGTAGCCCTTGAAGAACGACTTGAGCAGATGCATGCCGTCCTGGTTCTTGTCGGGTTCCGGGCTCCACAGCTCGTTGCTGCGCGAGCGCTTCGCCTGCTCGGCCCGCTGCTGCGAATCGCCGCGCATGATGTGCCATTCGCCGAGCGACGAGTTGAGGGCGGTCTTGCGGGTCTTGTTCTCGCTGAGACCGCGACGCTTCGAGAGCTCGCCGATGTCGGCCGTGACCTTCTCCAGATTGTCTCCGGGGCCGTCGGCCTTCTTGCCGGTCTCGCCGACGGTCTTCATGCGATCGGCCAGGTTCTGCTCCATCTCGGAGCTTGGATTGCGACGGTTGTTCTTGAACCAGATGGCAGTCGCGCGCTTGGGATCCTCGACCGCGGCCTCGACCCATGCGTTCTGCGCGTTCACGTAGGTCAGGCGACCCAGTTCCCGATCGTCGCCGGTCTTGTTCTTCCATCCCCAGTCGGTGCCCTTGAGAGCCTTGTCGAGGAGCTGGAACGCCTTGCTGCTGTCGCCGTCCTTGCCGGTGTCGCCCGCGTCCTTGGCGGCCGCGTCCTTGGCGCTGTCCTTGGCGCTTTCCTTGGCGCTGTCCTTGGCGCTGTCCTTGGCGCTGTCCTTGGCGCCGCCCTTGCCGCTGTCCTGGCCGGCACCCGCTCCCAGACCCATGTCCTTCTCGGCGCCGCCTGCGCGAGCGCCGAAGTCCGCAGCCTTGCCGACGGTCTCGGTGAACTTTCCGGCCGCGCTCTTGGCACTGCCGGCCGGCTGTGCGGCTCCTGCGGCCACCGAAGGCTCGGCGGCAGCGGAAGGCGCCGCCTGCCGCTCGGCTTCTGGGGTCTGGTTAGGCTTGCTGTCGTTGTCGTCCGCCATCACGGTCTCCGCTGCAGAATGGTTTCGTACATTCTAGGACGTTCCATCCTGCAACGGTAGACTTTTCTGGACTATGCCCGCGAGGCGGCGAGCCTGCGCTCGATTTCGGCGTCCGAGAGGTGGGTCGCGGGCGGGCGGGTCCTGGCCGGCGGAGCGCGCTGCGGCGCAGGCCGAGCGACGACGTCCACTTCCTGCTCGTCCTGAGCAGGAGCCGCCCGAGGTGCCGGAGCCGAGCTGCGGGCGTTCATGGTGTCGGCCCACATCTGGTGTGCGATCTCCTGCGGAAGGCCTACCGCCGTCGACCAGCGCATGAACCACTCGCGGTCGTCCTCGGGGTTTGGATGCAGCGTCGCGTAGGCGTCGATCACAGGCCGGGCCAGCTCCCGCGCCTTGCCCTTGTCCTTGCCGAACAGGCCAGGACGGTAGGCACGCCGCATCGCCTTGAGGGACGCCAGCGGCGGGATGCCGCTGAAGTGCACCCGCTGGACGTGTGCCCAGATGATCGGCCACTGCTCCACGAGATCCTGAATGGCCTCGCCCGCGACCGAGTCGAACACCGATCCGACCAGCTTCTGCTGCTCCGCGTCGGTGAACCTCTGGGCGAGAGGGCGAATGCCCCAGTTCGCCGCGATCGAGCGATGCATCAGGTGGGTGACCTTGCGCATCTGGCCGCGATTGATGTGGAAGCCGTGGCCGCCGAACCGGCCGATGAATCCCACGCCGGCGCATGCAAGCCCGACGAAGATCCCCGCCGTCGGGTGTCCCGTCGCCACTGCTGCGGCGTAGCCGGTCGCTCCGGCCGTTGCCGGCACTATGTACGTCATGGCCTGTTTTTCCTTTCGAATCCTTCTTCGATCCGAACTTCCCCTGAAAAATCGGTCTTCGTCGCCGAGCGCGCGCATGCGCTCCATGACGGAGATAGCATCTCCGTCATGCCTTCGCCTACCTTTTCCAGATTCACTTCGTCCAGGAGGCGTTTCGGTAGACGAGCTGAGCCATCATCTCGAGATTGGGACCGCACCCGGAGCGTTCCGATCCGAAGATCTGGCCCCATCGGCGCGTGACCAGACATACGTAGTTGGCTCCGCGCCACTGCGTGCGGCTGTGGTACGCGCCGACCGCCCTAGTCCACGTGCCCAGCTCCTTCTTCAGCTGGGTAAGGTAGTAGGCGGCGTACTCGACGTTGTACTGCGGGTTGAGCAGCGTCTTCCAGTCGTAGAAGCGGCTGCCGTGATGCTTGAGACTGATCTGCATGCACCCGACGTCGACGTTCTGCACGCCCCAGTTCGCATTGGCGACCCTTACCATGTCGCTCACGTCCGGGGCGGAATAGGCCCGACCGCCTATGTTCATCGCATAGGGGTTCGGACGACCTCCGCGTCCGCTCTCCGTCAGCGATATGGCATGGAGCAGATACGGCGGGATGCCGTACTGTCGCTCGGCCTGGCGGATGTAGAACTCGCAGCGGTCGGGCGACATGTCGACCCCGTAGCTGCGGGTGACCGCGGTTGATGGAGCCGAGGCCGCGATGACCTTCTGGTCGTAGACGGAGACGCTTTCGGACGGGATGGAGCCCACCTTGCCGCCTGCCGAGCGCGCGGCCTTCACGGCGGCTCGCGTCTCCTGGACGATGCTGCTGACCGCCGCGGCGTTCCAGCTGGACATCGCCGGGGCGGCAGGCCGGCGCCCCTTGCCGGAGGCGAAGACCTGCGCCTGGGCGAGCGACGGCGATGCCGCCACTAGAGCCGCTACCAGCACTGCCGTGATCCTGCTGCGATCCTTCAATTCCACGTCCTCAAAATTCCACATCTTCCATGGACTCGTCGTACGATGCGTCCTGGATGGCGGTCTCCAGGGTGGTGATCCGTTCGTTCGGACCCGTCTCCTGGTCGGCCGCCCCGTCGTCCGCCTCTTCCCGGATGGCGTCGGCCAGAGTGGTCACCCTTGCCGCCGCATCCTCCTCGTCGAGCGCCCGCTGCATCGCCTTCTTGGTCCCCAGCAGGATGCAGAGCCGCTTGGCGCGGGTCACTCCCGTGTAGATCAGCGTGCGCTTCAGCATGGCGTAGTGGGAGGTGGTCACCGGAATCACCACCGCCTGGTATTCGGAACCCTGGCTTTTATGGATGGTGAGCGCATATGCAAGCGCTAGATTCGTCAGGCTCCGCCCTTCGAACGTCTGGATGGTGCCGCCGAAGTCGACATGGGTGCGTACCGCATGCCCTGCGATGTCCCGGTCGATCTCGACGATCGAGCCGGTATCGCCGTTGAAGATGTTGCGCTCGTAGTCGTTCTCGAGCTGGATCACCTTGTCCCCGGGACCGCCCTCGGTCTGTATTGCCTTTCCATCGGCCCTCTTTACCCGGTCTGCGAGCAGCACCGAGCCGTCCCTGCGCGAGTGCACGGCCAGGGCGTCGAGGTCTCGGCCGGCATAGGCGTACGGCCGCGACCCGAACTCGACGTGGACCTGCAGACGGTCGTCGTCGTTCCGGTCGATCCGCACGACCTCGCCTGCGACGTTGGCCTGCACGCCGGCGTGGACGGACAGCGTCTGCACGACCCGGTCTCCGACCACGATCTCCATGTCGTCCGAGATGCGTGCCCACCCGCCCTCGTAGCGCTGGCGACGAAGGCCGTTCTGGATACGCCGATTGATCGAGATCGTCCCGACCGCGTTGACGCGGGCGGGGCACAGCACCTGGATGCTCGCCGGATCGAGCTCGAGCGAGGCCAGATATTTCGGCAGCTTGTCGACGTACATGTCGACGATCCGGTCGGCCACGGCCTCGGGATCGCTGAGGTCGATGTGCACGAGATCGGACCGCCCCGGCATTCCCATCACCGGCATGTGCCCGTTGCGGATGGCGTCAGCGCCGACCGCGACGGCCGAACCTGCCGCCTGCCGCCAGATCTGGACAAGCCGGACGTGCGGCACATGTCCGCTGGCGAGCATGTCTGCCAGCACCTTGCCTGGGCCGACCGACGGCAGCTGATCGGTGTCGCCGACGATGAGCACCCGCGCCTGCCCCCATGCGCGCGCGAGGTCCGTCATGATCTTGATGTCGGGCATCGACCCCTCGTCGATGCAGATCATGCCGAAGTCGAGCGGGTTCGCCTCGCCACGGTCGAAGCCCCCCTTCTCGGGCTTGAACTCGAGCAGCCGGTGGATCGTCTTGGCCTCGAAGCCCGTCGACTCGGTGATGCGCTTGGACGCCTTGCCGGTCGGAGCCGCGAGCGCGAACTGCCTGTTTTCCGACACCTTCATCAGGATGCGCGGTGCCAGCAGGCGCCATGCCTCGCAGATCACCTTGAGCGTGCTGGTCTTCCCGGTGCCGGGACCGCCCGTCAGGATCGAGAACCGCTCCCTGAGGGCCATGATGGCGCCGTCGCGCTGTTCGGCGTTCAGCGAGATCTTCAGGTTGGAGCATGCCTGGTCGACTGCCTGCTCGACCGCCTCGATGCCGAAGTCCGGAACGCCGCGATCGCGCAGCTTGCGCATCAGGCGACGTGCATACTCCCGCTCGAGCTTGTGCAGCTTCACGAGCGCCCAGGCCTTCTGGCCGCGGATCCGGGTAGGCACGATCCGGCGCGGCGACAGCTCCTCGAGCTGGTCCTCGATCAGGCCCTCGGAGACGTAGAGCTTCTGCCTGCACTTCTCCAGCAGCTGACCGTGGTAGAGGGCGCAGTCCCCGTTGAGGGACGCCTCGCGCAGCGTCTCGATGATGCCGGCACGGATACGGGACGGAGCCTCCTTCGACAGACCGGTCGACTGCGCGATCTTGTCGGCGGTCGTGAACGCCACGCCGTCGAGATCGAGGATCAGACGGTAGGGGTCGGTCTGCAGGACCGACTGCGCGTCGCCCTTGTAGCGCTCGAATATCTTCTTCTGGATGGCCGGACCGATGTCGTGCGCGGCCAGCATGGTGCCGACCGCCGCCTCCGCCGACTTGGCGGTTATCGCCGCGATGATCTTCGGCGCCTTCTTCTTGCCGACGATCGCGATCACGCCCTCGTCGCCCTCGATCATCCGGTCGATCGTCTCGAGACCGAACTGCTTGACGAGCTTCGCCGATATCGTCGGTCCGACCCCTGGCAGCTTGGCCTTGGCGAGCCACTTCTCGATGCCGCGCAGCGTCTGCGGCATGCGCTTGACCGCACGGCTCACCGAGAACTGCTCGCCCTTGGGGCCGGTCTTCCACTTGCCCAGCAACTCGACGTCGTCGCCGACCTGGATGCCGTGCAGGGCCGCGTAGCCGACGATGACCATGCGTCGCGCGGTCGCGTCATGGATGGACATTACCGTGAAGCCGTTGTCCGGCGCCGGTCCGAAGATGACGCTCTGGACGCTCCCCTTCAGCTCTTCCTCGTTCATCGTCATCCCTTGGTTGTAGGATTATTGGCCTCCGGGAGCAAACCCGGAGTATTTTTCGGATAGGATGGCCGGAACGATTACCGGTTTGCCAAAATCGCGTACCATCCTATAACGGTCGTCAGGATAGGTGCGTCATCAGGAGACTCCGATGGTTTCGAGCGAATTTCCGCTCTACGACGAGGCGAGGGAGCGGGGTCTCTCCGTCTTCGAGAGCAATGGAATGCCGAAGTTCAACCGGCGTCGCATGACGCAGGAGGAATACGTCCGCATGCCCAAGAAGGACGGCGATCTCTTCGCCGTGTTCAAGGACGAGTTCGGCGCCATCGGCATCGAGCAGGCCCGGGTCGACGACTATCGCCAGATCGTCTTCGACGAGATCATCGCGCACAATCCATACGGCGAGGAGATGGCCGAGGACGAGATCAACATCGAGTTCCTCATCGGCATCGTCATGATCTCGAACGCCTACGGCTACCAGTTCGACAACTTTGTCCATCTGCTTCGTCACGACGGCTCGCAGGTCTACGACTCGCTGGCGCTCGGCCTCTGGGTCAGCGTCAACCAGGCGTTCTTCCGCTCGCCCGTCGACCGCATCATCTCCGAGAGCGACCACGACATGGACGATCTGCAGGCGCAGCGCGAATCGCTCGAGGAGGCCGCGTGAACAACCGCTTCCCCAGCATCGTGGTCCTCGGCCTCGTCGTCGCCGTCCTCGCGACGGTGATCAACAAGTGGGTGTTCATGGGGGTCGTGATGATCGGGGGCGTGGCTCTCGCCTACGTCGTCTGGAAGCTCATCGACCGCGACCTTTTCGTTCCCCCTACGGTCCTCATCGACGAGGTCCGGGCCAAGTTCACAGGGGAGGATATCCCCGCCGTTCAACCAGTACCCGTACCGGACGAGAAGGAACCGGACGGCATCGACAGGACCCGCAGCCATGAACAGTAGCATCAAGACCTGGATCCTCGGGATCCTGGCGTTCCTGGCGTTCGGCGTCGGGAACGTCGTCGTCGTTCAGCCGGCCTACGCGCAGGCGCCTCCCGCCGACAACGGCGGCGGCGGCGGCGGTGGCGGGTGGTTCGGTTTCGACCTCTCCAACGTGCTGACGCCCGCGAACGCGAAGAACATGGACCAGTCGGTCACCGAGTTCCTTACCGTCTACAACCGCGTCTGCTGGCCCTGTCTGATCTTCGACAAGTTCGCGGAGAACGTGTTCTCAAAGGGCGAGCAGGTATCCGCCAACGCCGCGGGCCCGATGCGTCGTATCATCGGTACGGTATCAGTGGTGTTCTGCCTGGTGTTCCTCGGCGGCGGTCTCGCGGTCGGCAATGCACAGGACATCGCCACGCGCTGGACCACGGTGTGGAAGTTCCTGCTGGGCGCGGCGCTCGGCAGCATCTTCGTGGGCAGCGCCTTCGCCAACATGTGGAACTGGGTGTACGGACCGGTCATGGCCGTGCCGATAGCGATCAACAAGGAATTCGGCCTCACCAACGTCAACACCCTCTCGATCGCCGGCAATGCCATCCAGTGTTCGCTCGCCAACGTCTCCGGGCCGTCGGGTTCGGCAGGCATCATGGAAGGCATGCAGGGCATCGTCTGCGGCGGTCATCGACTCAGCGGCGCAGGCATGGCCTACGGCTGGGCGCTGATGACGCATACCAACGGCTTCTTCGGTACCATCACCAACATCTTCTGCGGCGTCATCCTCATGGCGGTGTTCTGCTGGGTGGCGATCACCTTCCCGCTGCGCTTCATCGACATCCTGATCCGTCTGACGATCATCGGCATCCTATCGCCTGTCATCATCGTGCTGGCGGTCTTCAAGCCGACGAGGAGCTACGTGACCACGGCCGTCGAGAACGTCCTGTACGTGGGCTGTCTTTTCGCCTTCACCGGGATCATGTTCAACCTCGGTGCGTCGGTCTTCTCGGGCGTGCTCAATACCGCGCTCGCCGGCATGCAGGGAGCCTCGGAGGATGCGGTGACGACCATCGTCAACGGCATCATCCTGATCGGCGGCGGCATCGTCTTCTCGGCCATGATCCAGATGGCTCCGGCGCTTGCCAAGGAGTTCTCCGGCTTCAAGGGTGGCGGTGGCGGCGTCGGCGACGCGGTCGGTGGTGCTGTGTCCTCGGTGGCCAGCATGGCGGGCAAGGGTGCAGGCGCTGTCGCTGGCGCTCCCGTCTCGCTTGGCAAGTCCTACATGGGCAGCCGCATGAACGCCAACATCATGAGCGGCAAAATAGCCCAGGCGCTCGGCAAGGACTGATCCCACGGCCGTCAGTTCGTATCGCGGAAGGGGGAGGCGGAAGCCTCCCCCTTTTCGTTTCAGGCCGAATAGTAGCCGATCTCGGGCGAGAACCGCCTGAGGACGTCCGGGACCTCGGTCATGCCCATGACGGCGATTGAGGCGTCGTCGAGCCGATCCGCATGGCTGTCCCTGAGCATGCCGAGTACCGTGTCGGATACGTCCTCGTCGGGTCCCTCCACACCGTCGCCGTTACGGGGCACGATGTAGAGCGCACCCTCCTCGTCGACGAGCCACTGGCCTTCCATCCAGTCCGGATCCTGGCAGTAGCAGCCGGTTCCGCCGGCGCCCTCGTTGTCGTACGGTCCCATCTCATTCTCCCATTTCGATAATCATCTGGCGTGCCCATTCGCGGGCCTGCTCGAGCTCGGACGGTTCGTCGCTACGTGCCAGATACCGTACCAGCGCGATCGCCCGATCGTCGAAGTCGAGATGGCGATCGTTGGGGTGATCGGGGACGTCGTTGACGACCGCCGGGCAGTCGGGCTCGTCGTACTTGCAGCCATGCCGGTACTCGCCCTGGTAGCAGTGCGCAAAATGAACGCCGCGGACACGGTCCGCGGCGTCGAGTTCTTCAGCCATGTGGGCCTCCCTGGACCGGCTCAGTCGTATGCCGGCTGATTGTCGATGTAGAGCACCGAATCGGGCAGCTCGTTGAGGAACCGGCTCGGGCTGGCGGGCTTCAGGTTTCGCTCGCCTGTGGTGGTCAGGATCAGCGTCTCGCGTGCACGGGTAATCTGCACGTAGGCGCAGCGGCGCTCCTCCGCGAGCTTCTCGCCCTTCTCCTGAAGCGACTGCCACGTCGGGAAGATGTTCTCCTCCCAGCCGATGCCGAACACGATCGGCCACTCGAGCCCCTTGGCCCCGTGGATGGTGCCGAGCCATACGCCAGTCGCGTTCCGGCCGCGCCCCTCGTCGGCGAAGCCGATCTGCTCGATGAGCTCGATGGGCCCCATGGTCTTGCCGAGGATCTCGAGGTCGGCCAGGCTGTCCAGTCGGTTGCCCAGCAGCTCCGACTTCTTGTGATCGCCGGAGAGCTTCGCCTCCTCCAGATCGGCCTTCACCGCTGCGCGGTAGCCGGTCTCCTCCATCAGGAAGGACATGAGCTGACCCGCATTGGCATCCGTCCAGAAGAGGGCGTTGGCCTTCTGCATGACGTCGACGAACTCGCGCACGCGTTCCGGCGTCGAGCCGGGGAACGTCTTGGATCTGGCGAAGGACTCGACGACCTGCATGAGCGACAGCTCGATGCCCTGCTTGCGCGCAAGATCGGCGGCGTCGAGGATCTTCTTCACGTACGTGTCGCCCACGCCTCGCCGAGGCATGTTGATGATCCGATCGAGCGCCGCGCCGTCGTCCGGATTGACCGCGAGACGCAGGTACGCGAGGGCGTCCTTGATCTCGGCCTTCTCCTGGAGCTTCTGGCCGCCCGATACGACGTACGGCACCCCGGCCATGGTCAGCCTCTGCTGGATGACCTGAAGGGGCGTTCCCGCGCGCGAGAGGACCGCGATGTCGGTCGGCTCCATTCCGCCGGCGATCGCCGCCTTGATCTCGCCGGTGATCCATCTGGCCTCGATGTCCGAGTTGATGAAGTAGCGGATGACGACGGGATCAGGATCGCGAGGCTGGCCGCTCTCGTCGTCGGGCGGCCTGCGGTTGGTGAAGAGCTTCTTGCCGAGCCGGTTCCGGTTCTTTCCGATGATGCCGTTGGCAGCCTCGAGGATCGGCTTGTAGGAGCGGAAGTTCTCCTCCAGCTTGATCGTCCGGGTGTTGGCGAAGTTCTTGTGGAACTCCAGGATGTTCTCGATCTTCGCGCCGCGCCAGCCGTAGATCGACTGATCGTCGTCTCCGACGACGGCGATATTGGGATTCGACCCGAGCACGTAGCGCAGCCACTCGTACTGCATCCCGTTCGTGTCCTGGTACTCGTCGACCACGATATGGCGCCAGTGGCCGCATATCTGCTCGGGATCGACGGCACCGCCGGCGAAGGCGTCGTGCACGATCTGGATCATGTCGTTGAAGTCGAGGCTGTTCATGCGACGCTTCTCGTCGCGGTAGTCGTTGTAGATGCCGCGGATGTCGTAGTCGGCCTCGCCGATCTTCTGGGCCATCGTGAGAGGGTCGTTGGCGACGTCCTCGATGAACTTCTCCGCCTCCTCGATGGTCTCCTTGTCGACGTCCTTGCCCCATCGGGCCTTGGCGAGATTTCGGATGATCCGCTTGGATTCGGCGGGATCGAGGATCGCATAGTCCTCGGGAACGTCGAACAGATGGTAGTGCTCGCGCAGCAGCCGTCCGCTGATCCGGTGGAACGTGCCGACAGACAGCCCGTTCAGGTCGTCGTCGAGCTTGTGCTTGATGCGTTCCTCGAGCTCGGCTGCGGCCTTCTGGGTGAAGGTGATCGCCAGGACCTCTTCCGGACGCGCGTCGCCGCTCGCGATGAGATGGGCGATGCGTCGCGTCATCGTCTCGGTCTTGCCCGTGCCGGCACCTGCCAGGATCACCAGCGGGGAGCCCCGGTGCAGCACGGCCTCGCGCTGCTGATCGGTCAGCCCGACCAGGAGCGCCTCCGCGCGCTCGCTGGCGGGTGCAGGCCGAGGCGCCTCGAGCTCCGGTTCCGGCGAAGGGCCGAAACCGTAGGCGTCGAAGAATTCGTCGTCGTCGAAGCGTGTGGCCATGATCTCTCTCTCGTACAGGGTTGCGGACGCTGACGCCATCAGGCGGCGGCCGCGTCTTTCACGAGCATGTCGAGGACGAGGCCGGTCCAGGTCTCCGGCGTCGCGTCACGCCCGCCGACCCGTCCCGCCGCCAGCTCCGAGATCTCCTCGAACCGGGCGCTGCCGATGCACTCCTCGAACACCAGTTCGGAAATGCCCGCAGCCTCGATGTCGAGCACGGCGACGAAGCCCAGATGCACCGCGTCGACCTCGGTGGTCGTCACGTGGATCAGATGCGTCCACATCACCGCGTCCTCGGGCACGTCCATGTTGATCTCCTCGGAGATCTCTCGCACGGCCGAGCGGACCAGGGTGCGGGCGATGTCGATCCTGTTGACCGGAACCTGCTTTCCCTTCTCCATGATCAGCGTCTCGTCGACGATCACGTCGGGCAGATCGATGTGGCCGCCGACGCCGACGGAGAACTTGCCGTGAAGACGCGCCTCGCCGCCGCTTTCCTCGCGCACGTACGCCAGCAGACGCGTACCGTGGCGGACGAGCACGTAGGGGATGAACTGGACGAACGAGGTATCGTCCTCGAGCATCGGACGCGGCCCGATCCATGCCTGCGCCTCCAGAACCGGCGCAAGAGCGGCGTCGCCGAGTGCCCGGATCCCGAACCCGAGACCGCCTGGCAGAGTGTCTGCCTTCAGTGCGAGGATATGTGCCTGCTTGCTCATGGGCATTCCTTGTTCGCTTGGGCGCGATGGCCCTGAAATGAGAGGTCCCGACGGCTTGATGAGCCGCCGGGATCGGTAGTGCGTCTAGTGGCGTGGAGGACTATTCCGCGGCGACGGCCGTCGCGAACAGGCCGCCCTCGGGCTCCTCGTCGCTCTCGGGGGCGCCGATGCGCACCTTCTGGCGCTTGTCGAACGTGTCCCACACGTCGTTCCACTGGCCCTTCGTCGCGGCCTTCGAATACTCGGTCGCGCGCTGCTCGAAGAAGTTGGCATGCTCGACGCCGTTCAGCATCGGCACGAGCCAGGGCAGCGGGTGCTCGTCGATCATGTAGATCGGCTTCAGGCCGAGCTGGCCGAGACGCCAGTCCGCGATGTAGCGGATGTACTTCTTGATGTCCTTCGGCTTCATGCCTTCGACCGGACCCATCTCGAACGCCAGATCGATGAACGCGTCCTCGTTCTTGACGGTCGTGACGCAGCAGTCGTGGATGTCGTCCTTGACGGCCGCCGTCAGACACTGGCGCTCGGCACAGAAGGCGTGGAACATCTTGATGATGCCCTCGCAGTGGAGCGATTCGTCACGGATCGACCAGGTGACGATCTGGCCCATGCCCTTCATCTTGTTGAAGCGCGGGAAGTTCATCAGCATCGCGAACGACGCGAACAGCTGGACGCCCTCGGTGAAGCCGCCGAACATGGCCAGCGTCCGCGCGATATCCGCGTCGCTGTCGACGCCGAACTTGTCCATGAAGTCGACCTTGTCCTTCATCTCCTTGTACTGGAGGAAGGCGCTGTACTCGCTTTCGGGCATGCCGATCGTGTCGAGCAAGTGGCTGTAGGCCGCGATGTGGACGGTCTCCATGTTGCTGAACGCGGTCAGCATCATCTTGATCTCGGTCGGCTTGAACACGCGGCCGTACTTCTCGTGGTAGCAGTCCTGGACCTCGATGTCGGCCTGCGTGAAGAACCGGAAGATCTGGGTGAGCAGGTTGCGCTCGTGATCCGTCAGCTTCTGCGCCCAGTCGCGGCAGTCCTCGCCCAGCGGCACTTCCTCGGGAAGCCAGTGGAGCTGCTGCTGACGCTTCCAGAACTCGAATGCCCATGGATATTCGAAGGGCTTGTAGACGCGCGATGCGGAGAGAAGGCTCATGTCGTATTCCTTGGTTTGCGTTTCCCGGCTGCGATCTGCTGGACCGCCGCCTTCGAGATGCCGTGCTTCGCAGCGCACGCTGACTGTGTCATTGTAGGGAGGTCCATGAGGACGTCGAGGATCATTTTATCATCGATCTCGAACCTCCTGGTGAGAGGACCTCCCGCATCCGGCCAATAGACGCCGGTGCAGATGTTGCTGACGTGCTGGGGAGTGAGGCCGTACTCCGCCCCCAGCAGTTTGGCGCTTTCGCCGGCCGCTCGACGAACCCGGATTCGGATGGCCGTTTCCGCGTCGATCTCGCGATTGCCGACATGGCGCTTGCGCACCACCATGTCGTCCATGTTGTCCTGGTGTGTGCCAGGAATCAGATGTTTTGGCCGTATACACGGGCGATTGTCGCATGTGTGTCTCACCATCTGCCCTGGCTTTAGGATACCCACGTACCATTCGAACGAGACCTTGTGGGCGTAGAACTTTTCTCGGTGACCACTGTCTGTGGTCCCTAAGGCGCCATATCCGGATGTGGTTATGTACGCGTTCCACTCCCAACAAGCGTCCTCACCCTGGTGTTTGGTAACGTGAGCCCAGAACATGGACTCTCTCAAAGGCGTTTTCTCGAGCATTGAAGGGTGGTGCTAAAGCCGCCGATTCAATGCAAGAGAATAATGACCTCATTGGCAAGCTAGACACTCATCATAATCCGTACTTTCGGGCATCTGGATATGCTTGGGTTCGGACGTGTTGTCCGCCTCCACGCCGCCGTCCATGCCGCTGCCGGCGAAGCCTGCACGCTGTACCGACTTCGAGCGCAGATAGTAGAGCGACTTCACGCCCAGCTCCCATGCGCGGAAGTGCAGCATGAGGAGATCCCACTTCTCGACGTCAGCCGGGATGTAGAGGTTGAGCGACTGGGCCTGGTCGATATACGGCGTACGGTCGGCCGCGAGCTCGAGCAGCCACCGCTGGTCGATCTCGAAGGACGTCTTGTAGCAGTCCTTCTCCTCGGGGCTCAGGAAGTCGAGATGCTGGACCGAACCTCCATGCTCGAGGATCGAAGCCCACACTCCGGCCGAGTCCTTCGACTTCGACGCAAGCAGCGCCTGGAGGTGCGGGTTGCGCACGTCGAACGACCCCGAAAGCGTCTTGTGGGTATAGACGTTCGCCGGGATCGGCTCGATGCATGCCGACGTGCCGCCGCAGATGATCGAGATCGACGCGGTAGGCGCGATCGCGGTCTTGCAGCTGAACCGCTCCATCACGCCCTGGTCGGCGGCGTCCGGGCACGGCCCACGCTCCTGAGCGAGGATCATCGAAGCCTCGTTCACGCCGGCGCTGATGTGCTTGAACATCCGCAGGTTGTACGACTTGGCCATCGCCCCTTCGAAAGCCAGGCCCTTCGACTGCAGGAAGCTGTGGAAGCCCATCACGCCCAGGCCTACCGAGCGCTCGCGCCCAGCCGCATACTTGGCACGCTCCATGCTCGGCTCGGACCTGTCGATGTAGTCCTGCAGGACGTTGTCGAGGAAGCGCATGACGTCTTCCAGGAGCGTCTTCACGTCCTTCCACTGATCCCAGGTCTCGAGGTTCATCGACGACAGGCAGCAGACCGCGGTGCGCTCCTTGCCGAACTGATCCTTACCGGTCGGCAGCGTGATTTCCGAGCACAGGTTCGACGTGGAGACCTTCAGGCCGACGTCGCGCTGGAACTTGGGCATTGCCCGGTTAACGTGATCGGCGAAGACGAGATAGGGCTCGCCCGTCTGGAGCCGGGTCTCGACCAGCTTCTGGAACAGCGATCGCGCATCGACCTCGCCGCGCGGCTCGTTCGTCTTGGGCGAGCGCAGGATCCAGGTGTCGCCGTTGCGGACGGCCTCCATGAAGGCGTCCGTGATCAGCACGCCGTGATGGAGATTGAGTGCCTTGCGGTTGAAGTCGCCCGAGGGTTTCCGGATCTCGAGGAACTCCTCGATCTCGGGATGCGAGACGTCGAGATAGCAGGCTGCCGAGCCGCGGCGCAGCGAGCCCTGGCTGATCGCCAGCGTCAGCGAGTCCATGACGCGGACGAACGGGATGATGCCGCTGGTCTTGCCGTTCAGGCCGACTGGCTCGCCGATGCCGCGCACGTTGCCCCAGTAGGTGCCGATGCCGCCGCCGCGCGACGCGAGCCAGACATTCTCGTTCCAGGTGTCGACGATGCCCTCGAGACTGTCGGGAACGGAGTTGAGATAGCAGCTGATCGGCAGGCCGCGACCGGTGCCGCCGTTTGAGAGGACGGGCGTGGCCGGCATGAACCAGAGCTTCGAGATCGCGTCGTAGATGCGCTGCGCATGCTCCTGGTCGTCCGCATAGGCCGACGCGACGCGCGCGAACATGTCCTGAAAGCCCTCGCCTGGGAGCAGATAGCGATCGCGCAGTGTGTCCTTGCCGAATTCGGTCAGCAGCGCATCGCGGCTGTTGTCGGTCACCACGTCGAAACGACGTTCCATGATGGTCGAGGAGTTGGTCTCCGGGGCCAGCGCCTTGGCGACGGTCTTGGTCGTGCCTTCGGCGAGGGCTTCGGCGAGAGTCGCGGCATCCTGGGAGCCGCTGGCGATCGTCTTGCTGTCACTTGCTTCGTAGGTCATCGTTCTACCTTTCCGGACTGTGCCGTCGTTATTCCCTTAGGGACCGGTGTCGGGATCATTTCCCGTGGAGCTCGCTTGCGGGCACCATCGGCACCGCGCCGTACTGTCTCTTCGCGTCCAGCGCCCAGAACCAGGTGCTGACGTAGTCCACTCCTGCGATGCGGGTCCTGGCAAACGGCGGATCCTCGCAGACGATGTCGAAGGGAGCATGGTCGAGGCCATGCTCCCATGCATCGTGGTCCGCATAGACGTGTCCGTCACGCAGATATGCCAGGAGGACCGTCATCCCAGATGACCCGCCTTCCACATCGTCGCGATCCGCTCCGCGCGGGCCTCGTCGTTGAAGGCGCCGATCACCTCGTCGAAGGTATGGCCGTTGTCGCGGCTGCCCTCCAGGATGTGCGTCTCCTTGATGGTGGTGACGCGCGTCTGGCGCTGGTCGAGGGGACGGCCGTCGGCATCGTACGCGAAGTGCTGGTCGACGGCCGGCTCGCCCGGATGCCCCAGGGCGTCGCCCTCGCCGAGCTGCTGCGCGACGATCGCAGGTCCGCCGCCACCGAGCGAGAGCGACCGGAGATCGCCCTCGCTGCGAGCCTGGCGGATGACGGCCGACACGCGGGCATCGAGCGCCTTGTCGTCGGCCTGGAACCGGGCGATCTCGACCAGGCTGGCGGTTTGGGCCATGACCCGGTATTCCTTCAACATGTTGTGCTCCTTGATGCTCTGCGCGTCTACCCCTTGGGGCTGTGCGTATGTCGTGATTTTAGGATGAATGCGAAGCCGCGTAAAGCACGGAGATTCGCATCACTGTAACGATTTTCTTCGTCTAGCGGACGTGCGTCTTTACCTGCACGTCGATCTGGATGCCAGCGATCTCGCTGGCACCGGCGTCGATGGCCGCCTGGATCTTCACGGGGTCGGGCGAGCAGAGGCTCGCAGGCACCTTCGAGGGGTCGACGATCGTGAAGGTCTTCTCCACGCGCTTGATGGCCATGCCGCCGTGCTCCGAGTGGCTCGACTGCATCTTGGCGCTGCCGGCCTGAGCCACGTCCATGGCGATGCCGTCACCGGCCGCGGCGGCAGCGATACCGGTCTGCTCGGCGATGCGCAGAGCCTCGGTCCGCTTGTACTCCTCCGTGTCGTACGCGGAGAGACGCTTCTTCAGGGAGTCGTGGGCCCCCTTCAGCTCGGCGAGCATGTTAACGGTCTTCTTCTCGTCCGGCTTCTCGGCATCAATCACCTCAACCGGGAGCGCGTACGCCTTGTCGACGGCCGTACCGCCGTCCAGGTACGGCTTCTTGGCCGCGCTGCGCGCCTTGTCGATCGCATCGAACGCCTGCTTCACCATCACGCTCAGCGTGGTGACGCGGTCGTACACCTCCTTGTCCTCGATCACCGCCGGAACGCGACGATAGGTCAGGAACGTCTCGAGGTGCTTGTCCCGAAGCGCCTCGGCCGCCTCCTTGTGGCGAGCGGCGACGTCGGTCGCGACCGGGAGCGTGAGCGCCTCCGGCGGATTGTTGTCGGTGCTGGCGACGATCCGGTCTGATGCCGGTGCCTCTTGCTTCTTGGCCATGTTGTCGTTCCTTTCGTGCTGAAAAAGAGAGAGGGGCCCGACTTGCGTCGGACCCCTCCGGGTAGTTCCTCAATGATGCCGGAGATCAGCGGCCCATGGCGCCCATCTGCTCGAGGGCGGCGTACGCTGCCTTCTTGCTCTGGGTCTGGTTCTCGATCGTGCGCTCGTCCATGCCGTGCACGCGGCTCAGCTGGGCGAACTCCTCCTGCACCTCGGTGTTGGCGGCACCCTGGCGAGACAGCGTGCGCTGCTCCTCCTGGACGCCGATGCGACCGATCTTCTCGACGCCGTGCTCGCCCTCGAGGCCGATCTTGCGATCGACGTAGACGCCCGGGCTGCCCATGACCGGAGCCTGGCCCTGCTCGATGTCCGCCGCGAGGGTGTCGATCGACCTGGCCGAGCTGATCGGACGCGCACCGTTCTCCCACTCGAAGGTGTGAGCGTGGTTGCCGCTGCGCAGCATGTCGTCCTTCGCGAAGCGCGAGCTGACGAACGTGCCCGAGTTGCCCCGCATCACGCCACCTTGCAGCGTCACTTCCGTGTCGCCCTCGAGGATCTCGGCGAAACCCTGAGCCGAGACGCCCTGTGCGAGGCGCTCGCTCTGGATCATCATCTTGCCGTCGGGACGGAGAAGACGACGGTTCGCCGAGTAGGCCTCGGAGTGGATGTCGGCCACGTCCGTGGGGACGAGGGCCGCGACGGGCTTGTCCTGCTCGATCATCTGCCGGACGACATGCATGGCCGGATCGCGCTCGTTGGAGGCGACCACCACCGCGACCGAGGCGATCCCGGCGAGGTTGGCACGCATGGCGTCGCGGTTCTCGACGTAGACCGGAACGGTCACGGGCTCGATCGCGGAGTCCATCTCGGCCTGCGTGATGGTGTTGGTCTTGGCCGAGGCGTTCCAGTCGATCTCGCCGTTGTCCTGTACCGCACCCGCACGCGGGACGGACGGGGCACTGTCGGATTCGCGGACGAACTTCTTGTTGCTCGCGTCGTAGTGGAAGACCTCCTCGTCCTTCTTGGGGCTCGGATCGTCGACCCGGACGCCGGACTGCGAGATCTGCTCGGGCATCATGACCGAACCGCGCCCGCTCTCGACGAGCTGGTTGACCATGCTGCGCATCTCGACGGGAGCCGCCTCGACCGAACCCGGGGTGACGATCACGACCTTGGCGTCGGGGATCTTCATCACCTCCTCGAGCACGACCTTGGAGACGCCCTCCTCGAGAGCCACGGCGATGCCGAAGCCGTTCTTGGTGAACTGCTCCATGCCCGCACGCAGCTGCTCGCGGTCGACCTTCTCGCCCGGATCGCGGCTCGCGTGCGTGTCGCGGACCGCCTCCCGGTACGACGAGATCGCGTCGTCACGGGTCTTGCGGCCCTCCTCGGTGGCCAGCGTGTCGGCAGTGACGCCCTTCAGCTTGTCCTCCATCTCGCGACGCGCGTCCTCGCGACGGCGCAGCTCGCCCGGCTCGTTGTACGACTGGCTGCCACCGATGAACGCCGCCAGCTTGAGCTGCGAGAAGTCGAACGCATCGGGGTTGGCCGTGTGCTCGATCATCACGCTCTTGGGCTGATAGTCGGGTCCGTTGACCAGCTTCAGCGGGTGCATCTGCTCGTCCGGGTGGTAGACGGTCATGCCGAACTTGTTCGTCTCGGCGGTGATCGCCTCGGCGCGATCGAGAGCCGTCGCCCACTCGCCCTTGTCGTTGATGACGCGCAGGGTCTCGGCCGGCATGGCGGGAATCTCCTTGCCGTTCGAGCCCAGCTCGGGCTGTCCGTCCGGACCGCGCAGCACCACCTGGTGAAGCTGACGGTGGAATTCCGGATCGTGGTTCGTCGCGACCTCCTTGATCGTCAGGGTTGCCAGCTCCTCCGTGGAGGCGATGGCAGCCGCGCGACGGGCATCCATGCCCGGCAGCGCCGCGAGCGCCAGACGGCCCTCGTCGCTGTCGAGCGCGTAGTCGGACGATGCCTTCGGACGGTTGTCCTTGTCGATCTTCCGCATGCGCTCGTCGAACTTCAGGTTGATCGCGTCCTCCTGGTTCGGACCCAGGCGCGTGGTGTGACGGCGCGCCTCGTCAAGCGGCATCTCGCTGCCGTCGCCGTTGATGAACGTGGCCTTCTTGTTCGTCTCGTAGGCGAGACGCGTCATGTGGGCCATGTGCATGTCCTTGGACAGCGCCGGGTGCTTGGCGTCGCTGAGGATCACGAACGTGTGCGCACGGTCGGCCACGGCCTCCTGGGCCACCTTCACCTCCTGGGCGCTGGTGTTCAGGGTGCCCTTGTCGTGGGCGCTGCCGGTGACGAGCACGATCGCGCCGCGCATCTTGCGACGGTCGATCATGACCTGCTCGTTCTCCTCGGGCGACGCTTCGCGCGACGAGTTGAGCTGCAGCGGACGCGTCAGGCAGCGCTCCTTGCCGGTGGCCGGATCGATCTCGTACTCGCGCTGGTCGCGCGGACGGTCATAGATCGTGATGTCCGTGCCGGCCTCGCGGGTGCGGACCTTCTGGCGCTCGAGGCCCATGCCGGCCACGGTCGAGAAGGACAGGGTGCGCTTGGCCTCGGCGTACAGGATGGTGCGCTCGGTGGCGTTCTCCTGCAGCCAGCGGACGTTGGCGTTCTCCTGCTGGTCGACGGCCCAGATCGTGGCGTGCTTGGGCACGCGGTCATAGGCGTCGCCCATGATGTCCTGACCCGGAGCGTGCTTGGCATGACCGCGGTCGGCGAAGCGCGACGCCTCGAACGCCACGCCGTAGATGCCGTCGGCGGGACGCGCCAGGCCTGCGGTGTAGTAGCGCTGCGGATCGTCCTTCTTGTCGATCGAGATCGCGGTGGCGCGCGCCCGAGCGAGAGCCTGGCCGTCCATCTTCTCGCCGTCGCGGTCGATGCCGAGCGACAGCTTGCGCGCGGTGCCGGCGATGTGGAGGGCCTGCGCCTCCGCCACCGTCATGTTGGCGCCCTGCACGTAGGCGACGGTCGCGGCGCGCGCGACCAGCGCGTTCGCGCTGAGCGAGCGGCGGATCGGATCGTGAGCCTCCTCGCGGTTGAGCGTCATCAGCTCGATGGTCGGGTCATCGCCCTTGCCCTCGCCCTGGTTGCGCGCGTCGACGTACACGCCGTTGGTGCTGGCGAGCGCCACGACCTCGATGGTCGGACGGCCATGCTCCTTGAGCGTGTCGTAGAAGTCCTTGTCCGGCTCGACGGCCAGGATCGTGACGTCACGGTCGCCCATGCGCTGATCGCCGCGGATCGTCTCGAGCATGTCGGCGAGGTTCTCGGCAGCCTGCGGACCCGCGCCGACGATGACGGCGACGGTCTGCGGGATGTCCTTGGAGAACGGCGACTCGGCGACGCCGGCGTCGCGCCATGCGGAGAACGCCTCGTGGACGGTCTCGCGCTCCGGCAGCGTCTCCCACTTCATGACCTGGCGCGACAGCGTCTCCATGACGCTCGCCTCGGCCGCCGTTTCCATGCGGAACGACGGATTGTTCTCGGTCGCCAGCTGCGCGTAGTCGAGCGCGAGCGGGATCGACTTCATGACGTCGGCCATGCGGCGATGCTCGTCGCGGCTGTCCTCGTCGAAGCTGCGCGAACGTCCGATCGACTCGACCATGTCCATGGCGTCGAGATCGCGGTTCGAGAGCGAGTTGTTGAGCTGGCGAGCCGAGTCCTTCATGGTCTCGACCGGGCCGATCGACAGGCCGGTCCTGGCGAACGAGGCCTCGGCGGAGGCCATGTCGAAGCCGACGGCATGGCCAGAGGCGATGTTCATCGCACGCTTGGAGTTCTCGATCGGGTCGAGGCCGAGCGCACGCGCCTCCTTCTGGATGACCGAGACGTCCTTCTGGATGTCGGCGAGCAGCGTCAGCTGGGTGTCGTCCATGAAGCCGGCGTAGCCGTCGCTGGCGCGGTTGGCGTCGTCACGACGCACGTTCATCGCGCGCTCGACCAGACGCGAGGAGCGGAAGGCGTCGTCAGCGACGCCGCGCAGCTCGTTGAAGGTCTGCTGGCGGATGGCGTCCTCGGGGTGGGTCAGCATCTGCTCGAGGTGAGCGGACAGCGCCTGCGCCGACGTCTCCGGGCTCCAGTACACGCCCCGGTTGGGGTTGTTGAGCTTGTGGTCGCGCGGGATCGAGACCCCCGGGAGGTTCTTCTTGTCATTCTCGCTGAGCTGGGCCCAGTCAGTGTAGCTGTAGGACGACATGCTATATACGCTCCTGCTGGATGTCTGAGGCGAATTGTCACAGTCTCGAATCGGCTACGCAAGTGCCGTTCGTAAAATATTTTCCTCCCATCCTAAAATCACTGTGACTCTGCAGGCGTATCAGTCCTCGAAATCGATAGGTTCGAACGGCGTCCCGAGCTTTCTGACCGTGTCGACGAGCGGGTGCGGCGACGTCCTCACGGCTTCCTTGAGAAGCCCGTGGGTCCAGCCCTCGCGGACGTGGTCGGCCGCGCCCCATCCGTCGCCGATGACGTAGGGTTCCGGGACGAGCACGCCGTTGCGGGGGCGCACGTGCGTCGGAAAGCGCAGGATCCGGAGATCGCGCACGGGTATACCGTAGAGCTGCTCCATCTCCAGAGCCATGTCGTAGCCCGGACCGTCGTTGTCGGGCGCCCGGATCACCAGTCGTCCCCTGAGTGGCGAATGGTCTGACTTGTGCCATGCCTTGGCGCCGCCCTGCGGCGTCGTCGGGATCCAGTTGGGAAACAGGGCTCCCGACGCGTCGGCGTCCTTCTCTCCCTCGTTGTAGAGGATCGGCGGCATCTGTGGCGCGTCGGCGCTGGCGGCTATCCGGTGGAGATTGTACAGCGGTCGGGGCTCGGGAAAGCCCTTCATCCTGAACATGTCCTTCCCCTTCGCCCTGTCGTGCCCCCAGAGCCAGGGGATTATCTCCTTGTGTCCGTCCTTCATGTTGTACCGGCACACCCAGCCGTAGAGCGAGCCGTCCGCGTTGCGGTAGGTCCAGACGTTGGCGGGCGACCCGTACTCGAAGTGATAGAAGTCGTCGATCGACACGGCCACGGTATCCGGCACCGGCGTGATCTGCGTGAAGGGATCGTCCTCGGCCTTGGGCTTTACCTTGCGCTCGGTCCTGGTGAGCGGCGTCGGCGCGTTCTGTCCGGACAGGACGGCTCGCAGCGAGTCGAACACCGAGCGGGAATCGCATCCCCCGAAGCAGTGCCAGATGAGGCCCGCAGTCCCGTCGTCCAGCTGGAGCGACGGGGTGCGGTCGTCATGCGCGGGGCAGCACACCTTCCAGCCCCGGCCGGAAGGCTTGGCCTTGCCGCGTCCGGGTCTGGAGAGGAGGTTGGCGACGTCCTTGGCCGACCATTCGGTTACTAGCATGGCGGTCCTTTCAGTCGCTGGTAGGTAGTCAGTCGAGCAGCGTCACGTCGACGTTCCGCTCGCGCAGGCGGGCGACGACCAGGGCGCGCACGTCCGGATCGAGCTCGTTGATGCGCTGCGCGTAGTTCTTGACCATCGTGACCTGATCCTCGGCCTGACGCATGCCCTCCATCTGCTTGATGAAGGTCGCGCCGAAGTCCTGCTGGTTCTCCCTGGTGACGGGAACCTTGCGCAGATCGTAGTTCGTATTGGCCTTGCGCACTCCCTTCACCTCGGGCTTGCCCTTCTCGACGGCCTCGTCCTTGCCGGCTTCGGTCGCGCCGCGCGAGGCCGGCCGACGACGCGAGGACGTCTCAGGCTCCTCTCCCGACGGAGCGTCGGCACCGCGCCCGGCGTCCTGCGGCTCGTCCTTGCGGGGAGCGGCCTCGGCACGGTCGCGCGATCCACCGTCGCCGCCCTTGCCGTCGCGGGCCTGCTCCTCGCGGCCGTGATCGTCGGCCTGACGGTCGCCCCCCTGACGCCCCTCGCCCTGGCGATCGTCGCGAGGTCGGTCGTCACGGCCGCGGTCGTCGCGAGGCTGCTCGTCGCGCGTACGGCCGCCCTCCGAACGCTCGGTCCCCTGACGGTCGCCACGCGGACGCTCGTCATGCGGACGCTCGTCACGTGGACGTTCATCGCGCGGACGTTCATCGCGCGGACGCTCGTCGCGGTCCTGCGTCTCCTGACGACGCCCCTCGCCACCGCCGCGACTGTCGCGCTCACGCCCCTCGGAGCGGCCGTCGTCCCTGCCGCCGCGATCGCCGCTGTCGTCATGGTCGTCGCGCCGTCCGCGGCTGCGCCGGCTGTCCTCGTAGTCGTCGCGGTCGCGCTTGGCGCGGCTCACGACCGAGGCGTTGCGGTTGCCGTTGTGCGCATACATCACCGGGTCCTGCTTGCCGCCGACTAGGAACATGCCGAGCGCGCGACCGAGGAAGTTGCAGCAGCGCTTGAGTCCGTCGCTTTCGGCGCCCTTGACCGCCATGCCGACCGCGTCCTTGCGATGCGCGTTGACCTTCACCTCGCCGTAGCCGATGCCGGACTGGATGAAGACGGTCGGCGTGCCGCCGTCGGTCTGCGGCTTGATGGTCAGCTTCACCTGCGAGATGACCTGGAACACGTACATCTCGCTCGACGCCGCGCCCTGGTAGCCCGGCTTGTCGTACTGGAAGTCCTCCATCTTCTGGATCTCGGCCTCGACGCCCCAGCCAAGCGGACCGAACAGCTTGTTGAGGGTGTCCGTGAGGATGTCGACCTTCACGTACGAGAGCTTGGTCTTGTTGCCGCCCTCGCGCTCGGACAGCAGCCAGGGATGGATGTCGGCGTCGAGGCTCTTGGCCAGATCGACGGGGCAATAGCGGTACGTCATGTCGTTCATATCGTGATACTCCCTGAGGGGTTGACCCGATGGGCCGGTTTCAGGATCGGATCGATCAGAAGAGGGACTGCCCCTTTTTCACGACCGTCACCTTCGGGGTGCCTTTGGCGTCCCGGGTTATATCGACGACGTGCGCCGGAGTCTCTAGTTTTTCTTTTGTTCCGGCCATTGCGATGAGCATGGTGTCGATCTGGGAGATGCGCGCCTCGTACTGTCCGACCTGCGTCTTGGCAGGCACGAGCTTCTTGACGAGATCGATCCGCTCGGTGCTGATCTGGTCGACCTGCTCGGCCGAGGCCGCCACCTTCTGCACGGCGGCGCCGGAGCGGATCTGGCGTGCGTCCCGATCCATGTCGAGGTCGGGCTCTTCGCCGTCGATCACGGACTGCAGGAAGGCGTCGACGCGCTCCTTCATCTCGGCGCGCTCCTCGGCGGAAAGGCTGACGACGAACAGCTGGCTGCTGTAGCCGTCCACCAGGACGCCTACGACCACGCGCTCGACGCCGTAGGCGAACGCCACGGCCTTGTAGCGGCGGAGCGCCTTGGCAGGCATGCGGTCCGGCGCCTGCCATTCCCGCATGGTGGTCGATGCGCGGATGTCCACGATGAGTACGGCGTCCCTGCCTTCGGTGCGCAGGCTCGGCGCGAGCGGCCAGGCCTTGGACGGCATCACGCCCGTCGCCGCGGCGGCGTCGCGCGGGCTGAGCGCCGCACCGGCCTTCAGCGCATGATCGTCGCAGATGCCCTTCATGATCTCGGAGGCGAGCCGCCCCTTCCAGATGCCGCCCTCGCTCATGTCGCGTTCCTCGCCCGCCATCAGCTCGTTCCACAGCTGGTAGTCGGACTGGCGCGAGTTGTCGCCGTACAGGGTCGGCACCTCGCCGGCGCGCAGATAGTTCCTGGTCGTCATGGTCACTCCTATGGAGGTGGAAAGCGAAGCACCCCGGAGGCATGGCCTCCGGGGTGCGGATAGGTATTCGTCGACGGGATGCGCGTAGTCTACGCGGCCTTCTGCTCCTCGAGCCAGCCTGCGTTGCGGATCTCGTCCTCGAACTGCGGGAACCGGTCCTTCATCATGACCCACTTGCCGATCTCGCCGTTGAAGATGGCGCCCATGGCTTTGACCTTGTCCTTGTCGTCGAAGGGCACGTACAGGACGACGAACTCGCCGACGATGGGCTTGAACGGGCGCTTCTGGCGCGTGTCGTCCTGGGCGCGGGCAGCCTTGCGCAGACCGCCGTTGCCCTGGGGAGGAGAGAGCTTCGACACGGGCAGCTCGAGGCAGATGCGGATCGACTGGATGTTGCGGCTCTGAAGCGTCTTGCGAGCCTCGTTCGGGTCGAGAGCGCCCTGCTCCACGTCCCGCAGCATCATCTCCAGACGTGCCGTCGACACCGGATTGACAAGCTGGGGCACGTGCTTCTCGCAGAACTCGACCAGGCTACGCCCGAGCGAGGACGGCGAGAACTGCCCCTTGTTGACGAAGACGTACTCGCGCTCCTTCAGCTTTTTCAGCATCGAGCCCCACGTCGTCTGGGTCCCGAGCACGCCGGCGTCCTTGAGCAGACGCTTGGTCTCGGGATCGTCGATGACCGTCGCGAGGTTCTTCATCGCCGCAAGCAGCGTAGCCTCGGTGAACGCCTTGGGAGCCCGCGTCGTCTTTGCGATGGGGGAGGCGTGCGCCGCCGTTCCCGGCGTGCCGTTCTGCAGCCGCGGAAGCGAGGCGTCGCCATCTTCCTCCACGATCGTCTTCTCGTCCTTGTCGGCAGCGGCGTCGGCGTCGCCGAACAGCGTCTTCCATCCGGGGCTGAGTATGGTCCGGCCCGACGCCGTGAGCGTGTGCTCGCCACTCGTCCAGGACATCGTCAGCTGCTCGTACTCGCAGTTCTGGTGGAACTGGGCGAGGTACTGCCTCACGACGAGGAGATACAGCTGGCGCTCCTCGGTCGTGAGATGCCCCTCGTCGCTGCTGAGGTGCTTCGCGTCACCGGTTCCCGGGTGGGGGGCGCTGGAGAGGTCCGGACGTTCGGTCGTGGGAATGATGCCGTGATGATCGGCTCCCGACTTCTGCAGCAGCTTGGAGGAGAACACTTCGGGACGTATCAGCGGATCCTGCGGCACCATGCCGGACAGGTCGGGGAACTGCGCGCTGCCCTTCAGGTCTGTCGGGCGCGTCATGTCGAGGTTCGAGATGTTACGCAGCGTCTCCGCCACCTCGTTGACCTGATCGTCCTCGAGATGCGTTCCGCTGGTGCGCGGATAGCTGATCAGCTTGTGCGTGTTGTACAGCGACTGACTGATTTCCTCCGTCTTCGCGGCGCTCCACCCCCATAGGTTGTGGGCGCGGATCTGGAGCGTGGAGCTCTCGAACAGCGAGGGCGGACGCTGGCTCATCGCCTGCCTATTTACCTCGATCGGCGCGGTCTTGCCCATGATCTGCTGCGCGATCATGCGCGCCTGCGTCACGTCGAGGATCCGACGGTCCTCGGGAGGCCGCAGGTGCATCTCGAAGTCCTTGCCCTCGGCGTTCATCTTCGCCGTGATTTCGTAGTACTGCTGCGGCTTGAAGACCTCGATCTCGCGGGCGCGCTTGACGACGAGCGCGAGCACGGCGGTCTGGACGCGTCCCGCTGACACCGGCTTGTCGTGACCGTCGGGACGGAACTTCTCGCTGAATATCCGCGTCAGGTTGATGCCCTCGATATAGTCGGACTCGGCGCGGATCTGAGCCGCGACGGCAAGCCTTCCGTGTGTCTCGTACGGGAGGAGCTCGTTGATGGCCTTGCGCAGCGACGCCTCGTTGGCGCCCGACGTCCACATGCGGCTGAGCGGCCCCTTGTAGCCGAGATTGGTCAGGATCAGCCAGGCGATGTACTCGCCCTCGCGCCCGGCGTCGGTCGCGACGACGACCTCCGACGCCCCCTTCATGCCACGCTCGATGCAGTCGTACCAGGGCTGCGCGTCCTCGATCACCTTGAACATCCAGCGATCGGGGAAGAACGGCAGATGCTCCACTGCCCATGACTGGTACTTCGGATCGTAGTCGTGCGGCTCCGCCAGCGTGACGACATGCCCCTTGGCCCACAGCACCCTACCGTTGTCCGTGTCGAGGCCGTGCAGCTGCCCCGGAATCCTCTTGGGATTGCCCAGAACCTGGGCCAGAGCCTTGCCTACACTGGACTTTTCCGTCAGCCAAACCTTCATCGAGCCGTTCCCTGGATCGCGCTATCGCAACCATTGTAGGATAGCTGAAGATTTTTGGGTAGGTGGGACTTGCGGCCCGTTCCGGGTGGGTGTTACCATTCGCTTCGAAGCCGGAGGAAACGCCCGACGGTCTCGTGATCTCAGGTGGGGAGCGCACGGCGTGCTGCCAGCCCCATTGTATAGGCCAACGCGCAGCACGTGCTGACGCCAAGGAGGAACAGAAGATGGATTTCGACCAGAAGACTCCCGAGGGCCGCGACTTCGCGCGGATCTATCCGACGATGCAGGGCGAGACCGGCAACCGCGCGCTGCGCACCGCCGCTGTCGAGGCAGGCAACAAGGACATGGTCGGCTGGGACAAGCCCGACGGCAAGAACATCGAATGGCGCGTGTACAAGGACCAGGTTCCCGCCGGTCTGGACGTGGACAAGACGTTCGGCAAGTTCGCGACCGAGGAGGCCAAGGCCGCCAGTCTCGCGGAGACCGCCGACTTCCAGCAGCGTCAGTCGCTCGCCTCGAACGTGACCAAGGCGCCGCGCGGCCAGGAGATCCCGGCCGAGGACCGCATGTACCCGAACACGGCGCTCAAGGCTGAGTTCGACCGTGACGTCGCGTCGCGCAAGAAGGAAGGCGTCGAGGTCAAGTACGACGGTCCTGCCGGCGCATATCATGTCGTCGCCGGCTCGAAGGAAGGCTTCGACAAGTACAAGACCCCCGAGGCGAAGGCGCAGTGGGAGTCCGAGGCCAAGCTGACCCAGGCGCAGCGCAAGCAGATGGCGCAGGAAGCCGACCGTGCGATCGACTCGACCGCCGAGCGGGCTGCCGGCCGTCACTTCGTGGCCGACAACGCCGCGGGCTTCAAGCTGCCCGACCCGGCGCAGAGCCGCGACAGCAAGAAGGTCCACGACTCGCAGATGTCGGCTCTCAAGAAGGCCCCCGACGTCGAGGTCGCCCGCATCCTGGCACGCAGCCGCGACGCGCGCGACGAGCTGCGCGACAAGATGGTTCAGATCCGCCTCAACAAGGCGCTGGACCTGAACGCCGAGAAGGGCCTGACCCCGCGCGAGTTCTATGCGGCTGGCCGGTATCAGGAAGGCGACAAGAGCCGTTTCGAGGGCGAGAAGCGCCAGCGGAACCTGGCGGGCGGCGCGGGCCTCGGCCCGACGGAGTTCGGCCAGCTCGTCGCGCTGGAGCGCGGCTACGGCGTGGTGAAGAAGGAAGCGGTCGCCCGCGGCCTGATCGCCGACCGTTCGCGCGGCCAGGGCCAGTCGGCCGAGCAGAAGCAGGAGCAGGGCCAGTCGCAGGCTCAGGAGCCCCGTCAGGAGCGTCAGGCGCCCCAGCAGGAGCGTCAGGCTCCGCAGCAGGAGCGTCAGGCCGGCGCCAAGTCGCCCGAGATGGCGGACGCCGGTGCTCCCGCTGCCGAACCGGCAGCCGAGAAGAAGGGCCGCGCTCGCGGCAACCGCAGCTGGGCGAACTCGCTCGCACAGGGCGGTCTGGGCGGATAAGAGAGGAGGTGGTCCCATCTGGGATGGAGGGCGCGCGAGCGCCCTTCATCTCGTCTGGGGCACTTCGCCGGTAAAGGGCGGCTTCCGCGAGGAGGCCGCCCTTTCTGCGTCACGAATCCAGGACGCCCATCTCCTGGAGGAACTGCGATGGACCGCGACCACGCCGACCCTTGGCCCAGGTCACGATCATGATGCGACGCGCACGCGTGATCGCCACGTAGGCGAGCCGGCGCTCCTCCTCCAGATCGCGCACGGTGCCGTGACGCTGCGAGGGGAACTCGCCTTCCTCCCATGCGGGCGAGAACACCACGTCGAACTCGAGGCCCTTGGCCTTGTGGATCGTCATGACGTTCACGCCGGTCTTGCCCGCGTTCATGTCGATCGACGTCAGCGAGCCGAGGATGGAACGAACCACCTCGACCGGATCGCTCTTGTCGTTCGACGCGTCGTTGGCGATCGCGTCGACCAGAGAGATGAACCGGCCGTAGAGATGGTCGTCCGGGTCCTTCGACGTCGAGACCATCTCGGGGATCCCGAGCAGCCGACCGGCCTCCGCGAAGGGGGTGGTCGGGTTGTCGTGGATGAGTCCGCGGATCTTGGCCAGCGTGTCGAGCAGGTCGGCACCCGCCGAGCCGTCCTTCAGCTTGTTCATCTCGCGATAGCGGCGCAGGAAGCCGACCGGTCCCATCTTCTGGTCCCGGTTCTTCTCGTTCCACCCCGTCACCCGCTGCACGATCTGATTCATCATCTGATCGTCGAAGAGGATCTGCGGGTAGCGCACCATCTTCTCGAAGTTGAGCGGGTTGTCCATGCCGACCGCCGCCTGCATCCACGCCACGAGAGCGCCGACCGGCTGCGTGTGGAGCGGCAGCTCCTCGTGCAAGTTGATCGGCACGCCATCGGCGCCGAGCTGGGTCGCGATCGTGCCGCAGCCCTTGTTGACCCGGCACAGGATCGCCATCCGCTCGTACGGGATCTCGAGCTGCTCGTGGGCATAGCGGATGTTCTCGAGGATGCGGTCCTTCTCGTCCGCGCGGTCCTTGCACTCGATCGCACGCACGAACGCGTCCTCGTCCGGCCGGGTGCGCACGTCCTTGTCGTAGCGGTCCGCGTTCTTGAGGATGAGATTGGCCGCGACCCGGAAGATCGGCCTCGGCGTACGGTAGTTGTACGCCAGGTGCAGCACCGCCGCGTCAGGCCAGTAGTTCTTGAACTTGGTGACGTTGCGGATCTCCGAGCCGCGCCAGCCGTAGATAGACTGGTCGTCGTCGGCCGCCGCGAAGAAGCCGGTGTCGTTGCCGACAAGGTTGTTCAGGAACCGGATCTGGGCCTTGGCGACGTCCTGGTACTCGTCGACGATGATCTCGTCGAACTTGCCGCGCCAGGTATCCTTGAACTCGTCGTCGTGCTCGAGGAGGAGCGTCGGCAGGTACAGCATGTCCGAATAGTCGATCATGTCGTAGAGCTGCAGATAGTCGGTATAGGCCTTGTAGATCGCGATCTCGGCCTCGCCGATGCCGGTGGCCCAGCGCAGACCATCGCGTTTGTAGGTGGTCATCGCCACGTCGGGCGTGACCATCTGGTTCTTGGCCTCCTTGATGAAGTTCATGATTTTGCGGACCAGGGTGAAGGTGTCCACCCCGTCGGCCATCGGGTGGTTGTGGTTCTCGAGCTCCTGCTCGATGATCTGGCGCTGGGCGACCTCGTCGATGATCGTGCGGTCGGTGCTCTGCCCCTTGCGGATCGCATCGGCCTTGAGGATGCGCAGGCCGATCGAGTGCAGCGTGCCGACCCAGGCCTCGCGGACGTCGGTCTTGAGCATCGGCGAGATCCGGTCGATCAGCTCCTGGGCCGCCTTGTTGGTGTAGGTCGACACCAGGATGCGGTCCATTGGCACGCCGTCGCGCAGCTTGGCCGCCACGCGGGCGGAGATGGTCCGGGTCTTGCCGGTACCGGCCGGCGCGATCAGCAGAGCGTGCTGTGCGTCGGACAGCGCCGCTTCGCGCTGCTCGTCGCTGAGGTCTGCCAGCAGGGCGTCGCAGGCTGCGACGTCGACGCTGTTGCGCTCGACCTTGGGCCGGGCACCGGCGGACTTCTGTGCATCTGCGGCGGTCGCATTGAGGTCGAGATCGCCGAAGATGTCGTCGTTCTTCCGTGACGGAGGTTTTGCCATGATGAGTCTCCTTGAGAGTTGATCCCGAGGCCCATCATGGCGATGGAACCTCAGGCGGCCATTGGCTCGTCCGGATCCAGGTCGGTATTCCGCCTGGGCTGGGGAGCCACGGTCTTGGGCTGGAAGTGGCCGTTGTTTTTCATCCACTCCTCGATCCGCCGGGCCCTGATGTGGGGCGGCAGCGGCTGAGAGGGCTTGGGACCCTGCTCGTTACGGGGATTGTAGACCTTGGCGGCCATTTCCTTGTTCTTGAACCAGAATACGCTGTCCATGATGAAGGGCCGGTTCATGAAGCCCTGACAGATCAGCATGTGCGTGCCGGGCTTCATGCCCGAGATGTCTCCCGGACGGATCAGGTCGACCTTCTCCAGCCCGATCGATTCGTTCGACTTGCCCCATTCCTTGAAGTCGCCTCCGCGGCTCTTGGACCGCGACGACTTCCGAATGGTGGTGGGGCCTACCATGCTGCAGATCAGCTGCACAGTGTCCTTGTCGTTCTGGGGGAGCACGTACTTGACCGCTGTGGTCGCGTAGATGATCTCCTGATCCTCCTTGGAGTACAGCTTGCCGATCTGGGCCGCCGACTGCGCCACGAGGCAGTAGTAGGTGGCCTTCGAACGTCCGAGGTCGGGACCGGTCATGACGGCCTCGATGCGCGGCAGCTTGGCGAACTCGTCGAGCATGAAGCAGACCGGGTACGGTCCGAGCTTGACGTTGTTGCGGTTCACCTGCCTGGGGCCGTACGCGAGGAACTCGCGGCTGAACACCTCGTAGAGCAGCGACGTGATCGTCGCGAACGCCGCGGCCTCCGCCTGGTTGACGCAGACGAAGAGCGTGACGGGCTTCATCTCGCCCGTTTCGGGGTCCGGCATGCCGCGCAGGTCGGAAGGCAGGAAGTCGCACGACATGGTGCGCTCGCGGACGGCGGCGTTCTTGAACGGGATGAACGCCTTGTCCATCGTGCCGAGGATACCCGACCGCTCGTTGGGGGCCATCGAGATGAGCGGGGTGATTTCGGTCGAGGCGCGCGGATTGTACTGCTTTTCCTCGCACTCACCCACGATCGCCTTCAGCCAGTCGCTCATCGCGTCGCCCTGGTAGAAGCTCTGCGAGGCGGCTGCCTCTTCCTTCTTGCGATCGTTTTCCGCCGCCGCACGCCGCAGACCCTCGTTGATCATATCGACGATCATCGGGATGCACGCTTCCTTGCCGCGCCAGAATTCGGGCAGGCCGTCGTAGTCGCGTGCGTCGTTCACCTTGGAGCAGATGTAGTGGAGGAAGCCGACGAGTCCCGCGCGGCCCTTCTGCTCGAAATAGTCGTTCTTTCCGCCCTTGTCGCCGCCGGGAGAGAGCACGTTGGCGATCGCGTCCAGGTACGTGTCGCGCTCGGCGGTACCGGCGGGCGGGGTCAGCTGCGGCGAGAGCACGTTGAAGCGTGGGTAGAAGATCGTCTTGGTCGGATCGTCGAGGTGGTCGGGATCAACCTTGTCGGTCGCGGACCAGTTGATCATGAAGACGTGGCCGATCTCGGCACGGTGACCGGAGCAGGCTTCGAAGAGCTCTGGCTTCGGATCGTTTACGATGAAGCTCGATCCGTCCGTTTCGATGATGGACGGTACGACAAACGAGGCCGTCTTTCCGGTGCCGGGAGGGGCCAGAACCAGCACCGAGAGCGTCTCTATGAGGGCCATGCGATCCGTCGTTTTCGGCCAGTTTCCGAGAACCAGCTTGTCCGCCCCGACGATCCCGACCTGTGACCGCCTTTCCATCTCGCGGACGTCGCGCTTGTTGCCAAGCCGGGCGTCGCCGTGGATGAGGTCGAACATGCGGAACGGATTGACCGCCGCCGCCACGATCGCCGGCGCCGCGCCGATAGCCATGCTGATCAGTCCACCGGCGGCGGTGGCCATCGGCCACTGGCTCCACGAGTACTTGTAGTAGCTGGCGATCGCGCGCGGATCGTACAGCCCGCCCATGTAGTTGCCGACCTTGTCCCACGTCTCGGCATTGAAGTCGCTTCCCGAGAGAAGTCCGACCAGCGGCCCGAACTGGACCGTCGTCAGGATCAGCGGCAGCGAGGCCGCGACACCCCCGGCCACGACCAGCATGCCCTTGTTCTTCTCGGATGAATGATGCGTGGGGATATTGTCAGCCATGGTCCCGTCCCGTGTCCTGTTCGGAATACGGTTATAGGATGAGACCCATGTCAGGCAACAGTTTTCGGAAAATCCTTACCTCCCCTCGTCGCCCCTCATGGCCGATGCGAGGATGAGGCAGGTATCGGCCGAGATCGCCTCCCAGTCGTCGTACGTGACGACGGGCACCCCGCGCCGCTGAGCCGTGTCTACGGAGCCTCCCTGAGCCTCGGCATCCGGCACCACGAGATAGGCACACCCCTCCACCAGGGTTCCGGTGACCTCCCAGCCATGCTCTGTGGACATGTACTCCAGATTGGTCCGTCGCGCTCCCTTGCCCGTGAACGCGACGAGTGGCTTGCGATGCTGGAGCGCCCGTAGCGCGGCGGCGCTCCGTACGGTCGGCAGGCCGCGCCAGCGCCGGTTATCGCGCCATGTCGCCTTCCAGTCCTCGGTGGGGCCGATCTTTCCTCTTGCTATGACGCAGGCGAGATTGGCGGCACGCCAGTCGTCCGGAGGCACCATGTGACGCTCTCCTGCGACCAGGGTGGCGTCGATGTGCGAGCACCACCCCACGCCGTTGCACGAGCATTCGACGTTTCCGTCGAGGGGTACCGAGATGTAGTGGTGGACGCCGGGCTCGCTCATGCTGGAGCATCGGAAGACGACGCCCTCAGCAGCTATGACCGCGCCCGCCATCAGCTTCGGGCGTCCTCTTGTTCCGTGCGTTCCGCCTGCTCCGCCTGCCGGACCGCGATCCTGTCGCGGATATCCACGTTGAGCGCCTCGACGGCCTCGAGCGCCGCAGCCTGCTCGTCCTCCAGACGCTCTGCGCGGTGGCCATTCTGTCGCATGTCGTATGTCATCAGCACGCCCCATCCGATCAGCAGCCCCACCAGGGCGATGCCCAGTCCCATGACGATATCTCCGTAGACGGCGCCGGAATAGGTGGCGTAGATCGACATGAAGGCGCCGACGACCACCGCGGCGAGCACGAGCGGCAGCCGGTCCGCGAACAGCCGGCCGCGCGAACGCACGGACGGCGCGTTGATCTCGCGGTGCTGATGGCCGTTGGCGGCGTTGAACACGAATATGGGCCGGTCCGGGTGGACGCTGACGCCGCTCTCGACCGTCAGCGCGTAGAGGCGCTGGCCAGGCTGGACCTCGATCGGGAAGCGCCTGACGATCTCGCCGACGTCGCCGCCGTCCCATTCCATCGTCACCTTCTCCATCTTGGCCGGTCCGATGCCCGCCTGCAGAAGGGGGCCCTTGCCCTGGTCGACATCGGTCACGGTACCGGCGCGAAGCCTGTAGGAGTTGTGGCGACGGGCTATGATCTTGTCGTGCATTTTACCCTCAGTTCCCTTTTCGGGCCGCAGCCCTCGCCATTTCCTTGATCGGCGAGAAGCTGCGCCGATGGTGGTCGGTGAATCCGTGAGACTCCAGTCCCGCGTAGTGCTTCTTCGTGCCGTAGCCCTTGTTCGAACCCCAGTCGTACTGAGGATGGATTAGGGACAGGTCGGTCATCATCGCATCGCGCACCGTCTTGGCGACGATCGAGGCGGCGGCGACCGTGGGACAGGCTCCGTCCAGGCCGTCGTGATTGATCACGCGGTAGCCCCGCGCTCCTATGCCGGGATCCGCCGGTCCGTCGATCAGGACCGTGAGAGGGCGCAGAGGCAGGTTTCCGAAGGCGCGCCGCATGGCGAGGTGCGTCGCCTCCAGTATGTTGAGGCGATCGATCTCCTCGACCGTGGCGAAGCCGATGCCGACGTGGGCGCACGCGACGATCTGGGGGTACAGCGCCTCGCGCCGCTTGGCGGAGAGCTTCTTGGAATCGTTCAGGCCGATAGGGAGATCGCGCGTACGGAAGGCCACCGCCGCGGCGTATACGGGGCCGGCGAGACAGCCGCGGCCCACTTCGTCTATTCCAGCCACGATCTCGTCCATGCCCCTGCAGCAGGGAATGGAAGGGTCGTAGTCCATGTGCTTTAGCGCTCTTGCCATGTCGACCTTCTAGGATGGGGGTTGAACGTGCGCAAACTCATGCGCCGGCGCGGAGTACCTCGTGCAGTTTCTCGGCGGTCTTCTTGCCGATGCCGTCGATCTCCGCGATCCGCTCGACGGTGGCGCGGGTGATGCCCGCGAGCGAGCCGAAGCGCTTCAGGAGCGCGGTCGACCGGGTGGGCGAGATGCCGGGAATCGTCTCGAGCATGACCTTGGCGATCTCGACGGGGCCGGCCCCCTTGAGGCGGACTGGTTCCAGATCGAACTTGTCGCCGACGCCGAAGAAGTGGTCCCGGATGGCGGTTACCATCGCATAGGCGGTATGTGACTGGTCGATGGTCTCGACGATAGGCATGCGCATGCCGAACATCAGACGACTCTGCATCGCCGCCAGCTTGGTGATCGGAAGACCCCTGTTGCCGAACACGCCGCCCTCGACGACGAAGCAGCACGGAGATCCGAGTTCGCTCAGCGCGCGGACCTGCGTCGTCATGCGTCCGTCCTGCAGGGACGCCACCAGGTCGGCGGATGTCTTGCGTTCGAACAGCAGCTCGCGGTCGCCGTGTCGCGCGCGGAAATCGCCGACGGGGAGACGCGTCCTGATGACGTGCAGGTTCTCCACGCCCGTCAGGCGGGTGATGAGCCAGTCGCTCTCCCGGTCGTCGATTTCCAGCGTCACGGTCTCGGGCAGCGGCGTCGACAGGCGGTCGGGGTGGAGACGGTCGGTATCCTGTGTCCCGTAGGGACCCTTCTGGCCGAAGCGCTGCTCCTCGCGCTGTCTGGGGCGCGCGTCGGTCTGGTCCCTACGCGGCTCGTCCACCCGGTCGTGGCGAGGCGTCTCCTGCGTCCTGCTCCTGACGGGTTCCGCAGGACGATCGTCCGACCTTTGGCTTCGCGCCGTCTCTTCGGGCCTCGAGCGCCAGCTGTCGTCGACGTCGTGGCCGCCGCTGCGCCGACGCACGTGGCGGGGCGCACGCTCCTCCCTGACGATCCGAACGAGCGCGGCATAGGTCTCGGGCATCGGCTCGAAGACCATGCGCGCGAGATGGTCCGCAGCATGTCGGCTCAGACCGCTGTCCCGCGACCCGCCCCACACCGGCGCACCGCCGGTCCCGCTCGACGCGTAGATGGCCGGGTACCCGGGAATGTTGACGTACACCCTGGTGCGCGCGGGCCTGCCGTCCTCGCTCTCGGGTTCGTATACGCTGTAGTCGATGTCGGAATGCGCGAAGGTAGCATCGGCCGGCAGGTTGCGCCTCGCCTCGTCGATCTCGCGCTTGATGGTCGCGAGCTCGATGCTGTTCTTCTCGATGTAGGCCTTCATGACCGGCCCGAGCGGATCCACGCCGGGACGCGCGTAGAGACCGTTCTCGATCCGCCGGACGAATCCCTCCTTCACGAGGGAGTCGAGGCCTGAGGAGACGTTGGGGCCGATCTTGCGGCGCAGCTCGCTTACCAGCGCCACATCCTGTCGCACGAAGAACTTCCGTACCAGATCGACGGTGCTCTCCTTGGCCGCGTCCTTCGCGATCCGCTTGGCGGCCTGCTCCTCGATCCTCCGCGCCCGCGCCTCGACGGTCTTGCGGTTGACCGGCTTGGCGCCGGTCTGCTCGATCTTGGTCAGTACCCTGGGGTCGTCCGCCAGCACGCCGGGAGACGTGTAGATGCCGGTCGCGGGGTTCGCCAGCTCGCCGCGCGCGACCATCGGCTGGATGGCTCGCGCCGTCTCCTCGCCCAGGCGGCGCACCGCGTCCGCCTTGGAGAAGACGCGTACGTCGGACGCGTATATCCGGATCCTGTCCGTCGCAGTCATGCGCGAAGGCATCGTCGTCGATCCGGAAACTCCCCGAACTGTCGTAGCCATTGGTCGATTCCCCTTTCGTTCTCCTCCCACCATTGCCACTCTTCTGGGGTCGGACTCAAGCTCGGGCATAGCCTGGGGTCGTCGATTTCGAAACCGGTGGCGTGAACGGAGCGTATCTGTGCCGCGCGCCAGACCATTATGCTGTCCTGGCCCCCATCGTGGCAGCCTTCGGTCTCGTTGGCGTACAGCACGGCGTCGTACCCGCCCCGCTCGATGGCGGCGAATATCGCCTGGGTGTCGGCCGAGCCCAGGATCTCGTCCTCGAGACTTTCGTCGATCAGTTCGATCTCCACGAGATCCGAAGTTACCTGATCCATGTCCCAGCAGTGCCTGTCGCGCAGTCGCAGCGGTCTCGCCGTCCTGACGAGCGCCGACAGCATCAGTCCGCAGCCAGGCCGATCGTCGGGGTCCGCCATCCGGAACATGATGCGGTGACGCTCGGAAGCGGCTGCATGGGTGCCGAAGTGGAAGCCTATCGAAGCCTCGTCCTGACGCGCGAAGATGCAGAAGGGCTCGTCGACATCGGTCGCATGATGCCAGAGGCGAACGTCGTGACCGGACGTCCACTCGCGCCAGCCCGGGCGTCGGGCGATGTCGGCGGGAAGCGTCAGGGCCTCCTCTCCGTGGATCGCGAAGACCTTTGGCCGCCCCGTCGCCGGGGCGGCGGTCACGACTCGTCGCCGGTCGCACGCAGCCTGTGCGCAGCACGACGCGCCTGTCCCGGCGTATCGTACAGGGCCTCAGTATAGGCCCCCTCTCCGGTCCACTCGCCGCGGTACCAGCGACCGCGCCAGCGGTTCTCGTCGTCGATGAACAGTGCGCCGTAGTGAATCGAGAGGTCGAACGCGTCGACGTGTGCCTGCCCGTCGAACTCGTCGGCCTCCGCTTCCGGATCGATGGACGCCCTGGCACGCCTCGTCGCGTCAGTCACCGCGTCCTCCCGGGTCGGGTGGGCGTCGGGCGTCGCGGTGACGGCGCCGCCGCTGAACCCCCATCGACCGATCCATCCGGCGTCTGTCCGATTCGCGCTCACGATGGGGACCGTGGCATAGTGCTCCTCGGGCTGGACGATGCTCGCCGGGCGCACCATGCCAAGCACCTCGAATGTCTCGGGTCTATCCACGAAGGGCGCTATGTCGACTCCGCTCTTCGAAACCTGGATTGCCGCGTCGTCTCCCTCGACCGCTTCGGTCGAGATCACGCGAATCCTTCCCATCGTCCTCCCTGCCCCGCGCACGGCCTCCGTAAGCTCCTCGATCGTCATGCCGTCCGCGATCGGACGTGCCGCGCTGGCGGGCATCAGCAGCTCGAGCTCGATCCTTATCCTGTCATCCTTCATCATGTGCTCCTCCTCAGGCCGCCTTCAGGGCGGCATAGCGTGCATTGAAGTCCGCGACCCCGAAGTGCGAGATGACGAGCGCTGCCCGCATGCGCTCCATCCTGCGCTGTCCTTCCAGCCATCGTTCCATCTCGACGATCTTGGCGTCGCTGCCGGGAAAGCGCTGGCGGACACGTGCGACCAGCGTGTCGGCCATGGCGCCTTCCAGGGCCTCGAAGGCCGATCGTCCGTTCTCCTCGCCGTAGCGCACCTGCCCGTCGACCTCGAAGCATAGACCCGGGTTGTCCGTGAAGAGACGGAGCTGGCGACGTTCGGCGAGTTCCTCCGGCCTGTTGTCCGGAGCGCTCCACTGCATGAGGATCGCATCCACCTTGGCGTGGAGGCGAGACAGGCCGTCGAAGTCGTTGAACAGGAGATAGTCATGGGGAAGCGACTTGGTCTCGGAGATATGTCCGTTCGCGGCCTCCGCGTCCTTGGCGTCCACGAGGATGACGATGCCGCCGCGGTCCTCCGTCCAGTCGATCTCGACCGGATATCGGGCCGACTCGTTGACGAGACGCTCGAAGTGCGCGTGACGTCGTTCCCACATGTCGAGGAAGAACCCCTCGTCGACGGCATCGACGGACTCGTCCGTCAGACGCCCTAGGGCATTGCGAAGATCGTAGCCGACCGCCTGGAGGATCTTCCTACCCGTGAGCCACTCATAGCCGGGTATGGCCTCCGCCTTGCGAGCGGTGGTCAGACGCGAGACCGCGTCCTCGTGCGTGCACCCCATCCGCTCGAGCAGCGGAATGGCCATCGCCACCATCGGCTCGTTGATATGGTCGCCGCCGTAGCCGTAGCGTTCCTTCAGATACCTGGCGACCTCGCTCTTGCCGACCTGGCCGACGCCGGTAAGCGAGATCACGGGCGGCAGTCCCATCTGGACCATGGTCTTTTCCTTTCTGTTCCTGATCATGTCTTCACCCGAGCACGTCGGGCATCCGTGGTGGCACTTTCGGCCGCATCGTCCGTTGTACCGGTCATGATGGCAAGCATGTTCAGCGCAGGGGCCGCCCTGCTTCTTGCGGCGTCGGCCTCGGCCCAGACCGCACATCCGGCTCCGACCACGGAGGATCGGCTGCGAGTCGTGCGGATGGCCGCAATGACCGCCGCACATGACGACGCGTCAGCCTATCTCGAGATGGAGCGCAGGCACGACCGCATCGTCGTCGCCTCTTCGGACATGCGACCGCTGCGCAGCAACGTGCGCTACGACGTCGCGATCGCTAGCCGCTAGTCGACGTCCCCGTTCCGCTAGCCGCTAGCCGGCGTCCCTGTTCCGGACCGGATTTTTCGTCATCCGGAATTTTGCCTATTGTCAAATTTCCGGGTGTCTCTATTATCCACCGCATCATGACGCAGATTCGGCATCACAATAACGGGCGATATAACCGAGGTCTCTGACCCCGGGGTGTTCGTTCGCGCCCCGGTCGATAGACTGGGCGCTGGCCGGTAGAAGACAGATCTGCGCGATCTCCCTCGACTTACCACACAACCGACCCCAGACACATCGACCAGGCGCAGGCCTGATCTGAACAATGACGTTCGTCCGCGTTCCATCGTGGGCGAGTTGGATCTGATGGCGGCTGTAGCTCAGTCGGTAGAGCGCGGGCTTGTGGTGCCCGATGCCGCGGGTTCGAACCCCGTCGGTCGCCCCAGATCCGCTCTTTGACATCGTTGGTGTAATTCCGAACTAACCGTCGGGGCGTCAGGCTCCGACGGGTTTGCTGTCCTCGTCCAGCACGTCGGCCTGCTCCTCGACCTCGAAGTCCCGGACGTAGTCGATGCGGGGATCGGCGTACATGCATCCGTCGGACAGACGGTCCAGCGTCTCAAGGGCGCCGGCCTCGTCGTTCGCACGGAAGCGCCAGGCCTGCGATGCATACTCATCGCCTTCCGCAAGGAAGCGGGCGGTGCCTTCGTAGAGGATATTGCCCTCGGTATGAGAGGTGACGTCCTTGATGTCGTCGATCATCGCAGCATCCTGAAATAAGTGATTGACATTCGATCGCGGTTGAACAATCAAAAAGGAACAGACCAAGTGCTGAAGCAAGCGGGCGTAGCTCAGGGGTAGAGCACAACCTTGCCAAGGTTGGGGTCGAGGGTTCGAATCCCTTCGCCCGCTCCATCACTTAACTAGGAGTTGACTATGTGACGTAATACAATACTGTAGAATACAATGATTGGGAACGCGGGTGTAGCACAGGGGTTAGTGCAGCAGCCTTCCAAGCTGAGGACAGGGGTTCGAATCCCCTTACCCGCTCCATTCCTGATCCAACTACATTCCCTGATAGCTCAGTGGTAGAGCATCGCACTGTTAATGCGTGGGTCGTAGGTTCGAGTCCTACTCAGGGAGCCAGTTGGATCAGGTATGGATACTTTCCCAATGGGTAGGTGGCCGAGTGGCTAAAGGCACCAGACTGTAAATCTGGCGGGGGAAACCCCTACGCTGGTTCGAATCCAGCCCTACCCACCATTCTTCGACTAGGCCGCAAGTGTCTGAGGCTGGATCTCCTCGAGATCGCCTTCGATCTGACGGCTGTAGTCTAGGCCGGTATCGACGCCGAACGCCGCGAGTTCCTCGAAGGAGAGATCGCGCGGCTGATCGGTGTCGGCGTCCGCCTCGTAGGTGATCCAGGGCTTGATCTCGGTCCCGTCGGGAAGACGGATCGCCGAGACGACCCCGGTGGGAGCGAGGACAACGACGCTGCCCTCGGGCACTTCGACGTCTTCTGCAACGGTTACACGGACGATAGGCATGGGGATTCTCCTCTTGCTTGGTTGTCTACGATTTTCAGAGTTTGCGCACCCGTAGCTCAGCTGGATAGAGCGCCTGACTACGAATCAGGAGGTCGGAGGTTCGAGTCCTTCCGGGTGCGCCAGACCTATACGACGTTCCTTCGGGAACGCCGGCCCTCCTAGCTCAGCCGGATAGAGCGCAGCCTTGCGGAGGCTGAGGTCACAGGTTCGACTCCTGTGGAGGGCGCCAGTCAGGCCGGCGACGGCTTCCTACTTGTCCTCGAGCCGCAGCGGGCCGACGCTCTCCTGCGCCTGGACGGCTTGGAGCTCGGCCTTGTCGAGCCCTCGCCCTTCTGCGTCCTTGTCGCGGATGTAGCGGTTGCTGCACTCGTTGAGGTTGTAGATGGTCAGCGTACGTCGCATCTGCTCCTGCGTCGGCGTCGGCGTGTCGACGAACTCGCTCGCGATCGAGCGGCAGATTTTCTCTCGCGCGGTCTCCAGAGGATCGACGGGCTCCTCGACGGGTTCGGCCACCGGCTCCGCTTCCGGTGCCGCCTGCTCCACGATCGCCTGACGACGTACCGGCGTCGACACCGGAGCGGCAGGCGGCGGTGACGGTGCCTGCCTGCTGCGCCCGACGACCAGGAGGGCGACAATGACGGCGATCACCAGGGCCACGCAGATCATCAGCTTCCTGGACAGGGCCACATTGCCGTCCCTCGGTGGCCCGAGATACTCGTCCTTGCGGGCGGGATCCACCGGACCGTCGCGCTTGCCCAGGTCGACGCCCGGTCTTTCGTCTTGCATACCTTTTTCCTCGCTTGTGTGACGACGTCGGTCAGCGACGGGGTTCCATGATGCTCGAGGCGATCTCGTGACCGTCGTCGACGATCACGTCCTGAATGATCATCTCGACAACGTCCTCGGGACGTACGCTGCATGCCGCCAGGATCTGCACGATCTCGGTGACCGAAGGATCGCCGTCGATGCACGAGACGCTGTCGATGTCGTCCTCGTATACGCCGCGGCCGTTGATGTTGTCCGCAAGCGTCTTCTGGGTGGTAGGCCCGTCATAGGTCCCCAGCACGATGCTGAAGCTGCAGTTCACTACCGCCTTGCCGAATACCGTGTCGACGACGCTCCTCGTCCTGACGGACCAGCGGACGTCGATGCGATCCAGGATCTGCGCGTCTGCAGACATGTTCTTTTCCTTTCGTCGATGTGGTCTTCGCAGGCTCCGTCGTCGGGCCCACGTAGCTCAGCTGGATAGAGCGCCGCTTTCCGAAAGCGTAGGTCGCAGGTTCGAGTCCTGCCGTGGGCGCCATCTGTCGGAATTCCTCCGACGTCGAACGTCGTCCCCGACACTGCACGTGCATACTGGTGCGATCAGGTGCCGTTGAAGGCGTCGTATACCGCCTGCGCGACGGTCGGTCCGAGGCCAGGCAGGTCCAGAAGCTGTTCGATCGGAGCTTCGGCGACCGCCCTGAGCGAGCCGAACCGCTCGAGGATCATCTCGGCACGCACCGTCGATACGCCGGGAATGCCTTCAAGAACATATCGCGGCGAGACGCGGTGGTCCTTGCGTCCACCGCGTCGATGTCCCGGCTGCGGAAGATCGTCAGCTACGGGATGGCAGGCGTGGCCGATGGCGCGCGCGATGACGTAGACCGTCTCCCATACGTCGATGGTCTCGATGATGGGCACGCGGTGGACGACGGACACGTACGACACCGCGCCGGCGATCCTCTCTAGGGAAGCCCTTCGATGCGTCCTCGCGCCTCCCTCCACGACGAACAGCGTCGCGTGGTCTACGTCCGATAGATCGGAGACGCGCTTCAGCAGGGGCTTCGGATCGTCGACGATTCCCCTATGCAGGTCGAACGTCGATATGCGGTCGATGACAAGGCAGCCGTCCACCATGTAGCGTCCGCGTTCCAGCGGAGCATATTCGACTTCGAGATTTTCGATGCGCGAGAGTATGCCGGCGATCTCGCGTGGCTCGCGCACATCGACGACGAGACGGGTGATCTGCGGAAGCGCACCGAGCTTCGCGGTATCGAGCTTCTCGCTGTCCCTTTTTCCGTACGGGGTGTCGATCTTCGGCGTGGCGGACCGCGCGGCCCGACGATCCTCGCGACGCTGCACGCGGGCGGGCGCTTCAGGCGGCTCGCGTCGCAGGGGCTCGGCACGCAGCCCGGTGACGGGACCGTCCTGCTCTGGCGTATCGGCAGCGGTCCGGACGCCTGGATCCACCATGCGGCGCAGCACGCTCCAGCTCGGGAGATCGCCGATCTCCCGGCGGGCGGTCTGCTCGGCGATCTCGGGCTCCATGCCGTCTCCGCGCCATGCGACGCGGTCGCCAGTCACCCGCTGGCCGTAGATGCGACGGTTCGGGGCGATCTGCAGATACACCCGCTCGACAGGGCCGTTCGGCGCCTTCCAGTAGTTTAGCATGCAATGCGCCTCCCCGGCGGTGATGCTGACGGTCCTTACGCGTCGATACTGAGACGTAGCGAGGCTAACCGACTAGCGCATGAATGTCATCCTGAAACATGTCTAGTCGACGACGGCGTCCGAATCGGCCACTGCGCCGTCCCATCCCTGTGGGATGTCGTGACCGGTCCACTTCTTCAGCGCCTCTGCGTCCGAATACTGTTCCGGCATGACGACCGGCATCCCGACCCCCGCACAGAACGCCGTCATCGCCTCGTCCAGCTCGTGTGACGCCTGCATGTGCTGGAACGTGACGCGCTGACGCCCGTCGCCATCGACCGGCGAAGAGGATCGGGCGGTGCGATCGCGCATGATGGCGGTTGCCATGCGGCGGGCCAGATCGATCGGATCGGTCATCGTTCCTCCTCCTCGTCGTTCGCTGCGGATGCGTCGACATCCTGAAACATCTCTGCAATGCTGGTCCCTCAGACCCCGTACCGTGCATGTCACGCACATTCCACGAAGGAAGACACCATGAAGTCCACGTACGTCCTGTTTGCCATCATGCTTGCGACACCGCTGCCGGCTCTTGCCGCTGGTCCCGCTCCCTTCAGCTGGTCAGACCAGCAGAGCCAGCACGGCATGGGACCTCCGGGCGGGGACCGCGGTCCGGGCCCGAACGGAGGGATGCGCTCTCCCGAGCGCATGTTCGACCGGATCGACGCCAATCATGAGGGATCGATCAGCCGCAACGAGTTCGTCGCTGCCCATCGCAGGATGGCGGAGCACCGTCAGGAGCGGCGGGCCGGCGGGGCCTTCGGAGGCGATCGCCGGCCCTGACCGATCAGGTCTTCGAGGGCATCGCGGCGACGACCGTCGCGATGTCCCGGGCCCCTGCGACGACTGTCTTGTCGCCCGATAGCAGGTCCCATGACTGTCGCGTGCCTGCGGTTCCATCGTTGGCGACGATCCACAGCGCGCCGTCCTTCTGCTCGAAGCGAAGTCCGTCCTGATAGGATACCGTCCATGATTCCGCAGGCAGACCTGCCTCGGCCAGGAGCCTGGCATCCAGCGTGCTCTCGGCGGCCGCGATCTGCTCGTCGCCTGACGCCTTGGCGTCGGCAAGCGTGTCATGGCGGTGGGCTCCCTGCCTTCCCGAGTCGCTGAGCCAGTAGCCGTCGCCGTCCTCGTTGATCTGGAGCATGTCGCGCTCCTCGGTGAAGAAGGCGGCGAGACCGTTCTCGGGCATGTGCCGATACAGGAACGGGCCGGCATTGTCCCACAGGTCCATCGTTTCCATTTCGTTGTCCTTCATCCGCATGTCGTGGTCCGGAACGCCTGTCGGGATACAGGACGGTAGTCTCGAGGGTGTATTCCATCGTCGGAGACGTAGCCGATCAGGTCCACCGCCACGTCGCCTGTCCGCAGGCAGACGGCGCGCGCAGCTGCGGCCGCTCGACGATTCCTCGGTAGAAGCCATATCACCTGTCGCGCGCGGATCATCGATCGGATGATCCGTATGTCCTGGGCCAGCGTTGGCGATGCGGCGTCGTTCGCGCCGGCGGAGACGATCGCGACGTCCGCGACGACCGGCTCCATGGTCCTGCGTATCCGCGAGGCCGGCTCTTCGCGCCGTGCGGCTATCCGGCAGGACGTTCCCGTGACCTGCCGGTTGATGGCCGTGCCCACGCCTGCTGCCAGGCTGTCTCCGACGACGACGCAGTCCTCGACCATCAGCGAGACGGCCATCAGCATCGCGGTCACGATCCGGTCGCGATCTCGTCGAAGTCCGATGCGCTCATCGGCACGCCCACCCGGGCGATGCGCAGGAAGCGCCGTCTGGCCTCGTCGGCGTCGCCGCCCTGTATGGTCGAGACGACGACGCGTGCCTGACGGGACGCCTCCTGAAGCAGCGAGAGCCAGTCGACCGCGGTCTTGCCGGCTTCCTCGGCGTCGTCGATGTCCCAGTTCTCGCGGAGGTGTCGGTTGAATGCGGAATTGTCGAAGAGCAGCCATACCGGCATCATCAGGCCCTTCACGTCGCTGCGCGGCATGAAGACGATGCGGGGAGCGGAAGGATCGGTGATCGGGTCGGCGACGAGCACGTGACCGTCGCCGTTCCTCCAGATCTCCGCGCCCGGAGCATTCCCGTCGATGTCGTCGGGGTCGAACATCGACCAGGCGAGCGTCACCAGCCTGTTCTGGCCGTCGAGGATCAGTCCCGTGCGTGGGCCGGGCGTGACCGTCACCGGGCCGAGCCGCTCGCGTGCGAGCCTCCGGGCCGTCTCCTCTTCGTCGGGACGCCACAGGAGTACGGCACCGAGAGGATCGCGCATGTCGATGGATGCCCACATCTCCTCGATGTCGTGGCGGCTCCAGACGTACTGGCGCTGGAAGGCGGCCGGAACGAGCGCACCCGCCTGGACCATGCGTACCAGGTCCCCGAGGAACTCGAAGGACTGTTCGGTCCGTGCCATCAGGCCGTCTCCCTGATCCTGAACGCCGCGGCGGCCAGTGCCTGCGCGTTGTTGTCGTAGACCCGCCAGCCCTCGCCGTCCTTCCGTTCCGCGTCATGGAGCCGGACACCCGTCCCCATGACCTCCGTCACCTTGGGTGGATTTTCCGGATCGATGTCGCGGGCGACGTCGCGCGCCGACATGCCCGGCACGACCGGCGAGTAGGTGGGCGCCCCGTCCGGACCGGGCACGGCGTACCACCGCCCGGTCTTGATCTGCAGCGTCTTCACCGGACTTCCGTGGAGACGATCTCGATGCCGAGCTGGTCGGGACCGAGGGGGTCTGGATTGCTGCCGAACATCGCCTCGTAGACGAGCTCATCCAGTGGGCCGTCGACGTGCCTCTGCGGATCCATGTCGAAGCCGCTGCGCGACATGCGATCGGCGGCGATTCCGCGAAGACGCCGCTCGTTCAGAACCCGCAGGTTGATGACCAGCGTCATGTCCTGCGGTGTCGCGTCGTCTTCCAGGGTCTGCGCGAGGATGGCCAATTCGGTGGGCTCGATGTTGTCCATGTGTCTATATCCTTATGGATTGACGGGTGTCGCGGGTGCGACGGGCTGCGTAGGCGATGCAGGTGCACGTTCGACGAAGTCTCGCCACACGAGGATGAAGGCGGCCATGACCGCGGGACCGACGAAGAGGCCGAGCAGACCGATAGTCTCCACGCCTCCGATGATGCCGATGAGCACCCACATGAAGGGCAGGCGCGTCGTGCCGCCGATCAGCTGAGGACGGAAGAAGTGGTCCGCGATGAAGTTGAGCACGAAGCCGAACGCGCCCACGATCACCATCGGCACGATCGCCCCCTTGAGAAGGAGAAGCGCCAGCGCCACGAGCATCACCACGAGGAGGCCGAACGGCACCATCGCGCCGATGCCGGTCAGGAGGCCCATGAGGATGGGATGCGGGACGCCTGCGACCGCATAGGCCATCGCCATGATGACGCCCTGCGCCAGACCGACGAGCACGAGGCCGTCGATGGTCCCACGCACGGATGCGAGGATCTGGCCGCCGACGCGCTCGCCTGCTGGTCCGAACGCCCTGTTGGCGCCGACGCGCAGCTGCTCGAGGACCTCGTCGCGGTCGCGGATAAGGAAGAACAGCGTGGTCATCGAGAAGCCGAAGATCACCGCACGATGGACCACGTTATGACCGACCACCTTGGTGTGGGCGATGATGGTGTCCGCGTTGATGCGGCGCATCTGCTCGGCCGCCCCCTCGGGCGTCGCCAGGTGCGACTTCCACCACAGGATGGCGCGGTCTGAACCGTAGGGCAGATTGGAAAGCCACGTCGGAACCGCAATTCCGTGCGCCCCGATGCCGGCATACCAGGTCGCGATGCCACGTGCCTCGAGCAGGGCCCGCGTCACGGCGACCGCCAGAGGCACGACGACGAGCAGCGCGATCGCTGCGGTCAGGATTCCTGCGACCGCCGTGTCATGGCCCGGCATCCGGACCAGCAGCTTACGGCGCAGCGGATCGACCGCCACCGCTACGACGCCGGCCCACAGGACCGCCGGGATGAAGGCGAGTCCGATCCATGCGGCGAGCACGGCCAGCGCCCCGGCGAGCGCGATACGCGCCGCCATCTGTCTGTTTTCCATATCATGCATTCCTTCGTGTTCGTATCCGTAGGTCGTGGCGCGGCTCGAGCCTGCATCGACTCCGTACCGGTCCCGTTCTAGGAGGCCATCTCGTCGAGTACCTTCTTCGTACCCGCTCCGTCGTGGCGGAGCACGTCCCGGGCGATCGCGTACATCGCAAGCAGCAGGCCGAGGCATACCATCATGCCGAGCAGTGCCACCGCCGACATCCACAGCGACTGCGCGGCGTACACGGCCCGGTCGTAGAGGGTGTCGTTCTCGACCAGCCAGTATCGGCATTCGTTGTCGCAGCTATACGCGACGCGATGGCCGGGCGGGGGAGAATAGATGCGGTCGGGGACGATGTCGGCGCTACGTTCCGTAGGGGCGATATCGCTTCTTTCCATATCCGTCCGCACGAGCGACCGGGGATCGACCTTCACGCGCTGCTGGGCGGCTGCGGGAGCGGATGCGACGAGCATGCAGACGAGGATGCCTGCGAGAAATGACTTCATGACGTTGTCTTCCTGTGAGTGTAGTGCGGTAATCAGTCGACGCACCGTCCCTCGATCGCGGACAGGTCGATGTCGTGCCGGTCGTAGCCATGTTCTACCGTGAAGACGTCCGTGATGCCGTCCTCTCGGAGCTGGATGTCCCGTGCCTTCCGCGCGGCCTCCTCTGGACTTGTGGCCGACACGTCGATCGTCCAGGTGATCCGGTATTCTTTCTCGATATCGCTTTCGACAGGGCGGCATGCCGCTTCCGGGCTTCCCATCGCTCTCTCCGTTTTCCAGTGGTTCGTCTTCATTCCGTCGCGAGCACGATCGGGCCTCCGGCGCGCATGGCTGCCGCCGACATCGCCGCGGCCTCGCAGAAGCCCGACGAGTAGTCGCTCCATGGACCGTCGCGCTGGGTCGAGACCGACGGCCTCTTGCCCAGCGGCTGCCACAGGACGTAGCCGATGTTCGCCAGAAGCGTGCGTGCGGCGTCGCTCGATGCGGTGAACCGCGGCACGCGCCAGGAACAGGCGACACCTTCGACATCCGACGGGAACTGCTCCAGCGCCATGCCGAACGTCCTTCCCATCATGGTCTCGGAAGGGAGCATGGGCTCGATGCCGCCTAGCCTGTACGGACGCCCGAGCCGTTCGCCGACGACGAGCCAGATGCGGCAGTCCAGCAGGCGATCCGGCTCCCGGGCCGCGGAGATCGCATCGGCGATTTCTCGTCGAGCGAGGTCGGTCATGCGCATCTCCATGATCAGTAGCGGTCGATGGCGTAGTTGCGGCCTTCCTGCTTCGGCAGGCTCCGAGTGAATGCGAGGGCTGCATTCCGCTCCGGCCACAGCGAGCAGTCGGCGAGGTCGTTCGCCCAGCCTGCCCGGCCGTCGCTGCCGATGCGCGCATAGCGGCCCTCGGTACTTGCCCTGTTCGACGGATAGTCCACGACGAAGTGGCCCTCGCGCCTCTCGTCGTCGTCCGCGACTTCCTCGGTCCTCGAGGTCCAGCCGCGATACTCGACGGCGAGACGGTCGCGCGACGCGCGTTCCGAGTTCCAGAACGCCTTGTCGTGACGACCGAAGTAATGATCGGCGGTTCCCTGCGCGACTGCGGCACTCTCATAGCGCGTGGCGCGATCGCGCAGCTTCGTCATCGGCCCGTAGGCTGCGTAGAACTCGTCTCCCTCAGGGGAGATGAGGATGCATAGATGCTTGGTCATGGGGTGTTCCTGTCTGTTGGCTGGTTCCGGTCGGTTCGACGGAAGGTCCTGCGCCTGCAGGATCTTCTCCTTCGCGACCTACTCAGTCCGGAAGGAAGTCGGTCACGTCCAGCCCGTGCTTCAGCAGCACGATGGCGATGCCGACGATCAGCGGGATGCACACGCCCAGCCAGCCGAACGATACGTAGGCTGCGAGCTTTAGACCTGCGAGCACGAGGGTGATGATGAGTCCCAGGCAGAAGACGACGAGATCGAACATATGTCTCTCCTATGCCGCCTGGCGCATCTGCGGCTGCAGCTGACCCGTCCGGGCCTGCCACTCCAGCGTCTCGACCAGGCTGCCGCGCTCCCCGATGGGACGCCTCAGCCATGCTTCGGCCTTCTCCGGGGTGCTGACCTCGTGGAACGGCGCGTCGGCGACGTCGAACAGACGCACGATTCGCCTCTCGTAGGTGATGGTGCCCGAGACGTCCTTCTTCTCGACGTCGACGTGGATCGATACCACGAGTTTCTGGAACGTGGACTTGCACTGGAACATCTTCAGCATGGCTTTTCCCCTTCGTTGCCGTTCTTCCGCTCTACATGCCGGTTCGGGCGTCAGCGCGTGCGGTAGAGCTCCTGGGCGAGCACGAGATCGCCCTGCCAGTTCTCGCCGATCGCCTCGCGATATCCTTCCGGATTTCCTTCGTCGACGGCTCCCAGGATAGCCGACCCGGTCTCGTGGGCGTCGTATTCGTCCGACGACCAGAGGACGCCGGTATCGTCGCTGATCATGTATCGCGTGCGATCGGTCATTGGCTTTTCTCCTTGCGCGGTCGGCGCATACGCACGCCCTGTATGGTCTCGAGGCGGCGCGTCGCACCGCCGAAGCGGAAGGCGCCGTTGTCGAACATCGTCACGGTCCCCTCCCATCGATAGAATCCAGCCCGGTTGTCGACGTCGTAGCGGGTGACCAGGTTGCCGACGTAGTCCATGACGGCTTCCGCCAGCCAGGGACTGTCCGGCGTCCCGTCGAACGACAGGTCGACGACGGTGCAGCCGGAATACGGACTGGTCACGAAGGTGATCCATCCCGGAATCGCACGACGGCGGACCGGTGCGAGGTGGCCGAACGTGTTCTGCATGACACGGTTGTAGTTCGCGTTGTCGCTGGGCGCGAAGGCCGAGGCGAGCGACATGTCAGGACTCCTTCGTCGTACGGATGGAAACGACCCGCTTCTTGCCGGCGGAAAGTCGGAAGCACTCCGGGAGCGGACGCCGCTGGTCGACGTTCTCGACCCGGACGCCGTCGACCTTGACGCCGCCGCCGCCTGCCAGACGACGGGCATCGCCCTTGGACGTGGCGAATCCGACCTGGACGAGTATCTCGGCCAGCGTCGAGGAGGCCGAGACGTCCGCGGACGGTATCTCCCCTTCCCCGCCGGCGAAGGCCGCCTGCGCGGTCGCGTGCGCTCCTGCCGCGGCATTTCGACCGTGCACGATGGCGACGGCTTCGTAGGCGAGACGGATCTTGGCCTTGTTGATCTCGGAGCCTCCGAGCGCGCCCAGACGCCTTACCTCGTCCATCGGGATGTCGGTGAACAGGCCGAGGAACTGCCCGACGAGCTCGTCGGGCACGTTTCGGAAGAACTGCCAGAGATCGAAGGGGCTGGTGAGGTCCTCGTCGAGCCAGATGGCCTTGCCGTCCGCGGTCTTGCCCATCTTGCGGCCCTGGGGATCGAGCAGGAGCGGCGTGGTGAGTCCGAAGACCTGCTTCTCCTCGACGCGCCGCACGAGGTCGACGCCCGCGATGATGTTGCTCCACTGGTCGGAGCCGCCGATCTGCAGCACGCAGCCCACGCGCTGCCGAAGCTCGAGGAAGTCGACCGCCTGCATCATCATGTAGCTGAACTCGAGCGCCGACATGTTCTGCTGTCGATCGAGCCGGCGCTTCACCGATTCCATCGACAGCATCCGGTTGATGCTGAAGTGACGTCCGAACTCGCGCTGGAACCGCAGAAAGCCCATCCCGCCGAACCAGGTCATGTTGTTCATGAACACCGCGCCGGGAGCGACCCGCCCGATGATCGCGGCGATGCCGACGGCGTTCTCGGCGATACGCTCTTCCGACAGCATCGGTCGTGCCTGATCCTTGTCCGAAGGATCGCCGATCTGGGTCGTCGCGCCGCCGATCAGTGCGATCGGCGTCATGCCCGCCGCACCGATGTGGCGCAGCACCATGAGCTGGATCAGCGAGCCGACGTGGAGCGCCGACGCCGTCGCGTCGAAGCCGATGTAGCCGGCGATCTTTCCGGTGCAGGCGGCATCGAGCCCGCGCATGTCGGTACAGTCCTTCACGAAGCCACGCTCGACGAGCGTGGCCATCAGCGGCGACTTGGCCGCATGTCCTTCCTGCATTCTTCCAACTCCGTTGCCGTCAGATCTTCTCGATGATCAGTACGGGCTCGTATCCCGGGACGCTCAGGGGGTGCCCCTTCTCGAGCAGGTCCTCGATGTAGCCGCGGCCGCTGCTGATGACCCGGTATCGCCCTGGTGCGACCGTGAACTGGATGGTGTCGTGGTCGGCCTCGATCATTGAGACGAGCTTTTCCGCATGCTCCGCGTCGTGGATGCGCGAGTACAGCGACACGAGCGTGGCACGGTCGGCGACCGATACCTTGCGAAGGTCTATGACCAGCAGGCCGCGCAGGATTCGGAAGCCGTCGGGCAGGGGATGTTCGCCGTCCTCGTCGTAGCGACCGACCGTCACGCAGCTGCCGTCGGTGAGAACCGACAGGCAGCGGCTCGCCGACGCCACCGATACGAAGCCGTGGTCACGCAGATACCGCTCCGCATCCTGCTCGTTCTCGGCCTGTGACCCGCCACGCCACGGATTACCCTCGTCGACCAGGTCGGTGAAGCCGTCCGCCATGTCGCCCGTGCTGAGCCAGTCCGCAAGCAGCAGATGTCCGGTCGGCAGATCGATCTCCATCGCATGCAGCGTCGTCGGGGGTAGGTCGTCGACCGCCTTCAGCCCTTCGTGCGCCCCGCCGCGGCGGCCGATCACGAGGTTCCAGTCGATGATCTCGTAGTCGAACGCCTCGCCGGAGACGAAGTCGTCCTCGCAGTTGCCGATATGTACCCAGCGCGCCTCGCCGGCGTCGATCTTCGCGATCGCGGCGTCCAGTCCGGCATCGCGATCCGCGCCGCGGTTCTTCATGTCGTACCCGAGGTATGCCAGATGGATGATCACCAGATGGTACGAGAAGCGATTGGCGATCGACTCCGCCGCGCTTCGGCTTGTCTCGGGGTCGGCGTCGAACATGCCGTTCCAGTCGTGGATCAGGTTCATGCGCCGGTTTGGCAGGGCGTCGTACCGCCGCACCTTCCCGGTCGCGACGAGCGCCATGAGATGCTCGGTCAGGGCGCTCTCCACGGCTTTCTTGGAGGTCGCGTCGGGCTTCCCGTCGCCCCACGAGGTCAGGAGGGTGTCTAGCGTGCCTCGGCCGATGCGGGCGGAGAGGTGCGGGGTGTCTGTCATCGCAGTGACTCCGGAAAGGGTGTGGCATTGCGCAGCGTGCGCACGCGCTCGAGCTCCTCGGGGGCATGCGCGATCGCGCCCTCGTTGAGCTGAAGATAGAGGTCGAGCAGCTCGCGCCGATACTGCAGACCGTGCATGTGCATCGTCAGTCGCAGCAGATTCGACGTGCTCATGAGGATGTCCTGCTGCGACTTGTCGTCGAAGTCGGAGAGGCGGTTCCCCCCGAACACCTGGACTTCGTCATTGAGGAACATGCGGACGGCGGTCAGTCGCTGCTTGCCGTCGACGACGACGAGCATGGTCGGCAGGTCGCTGTCGGCGCGCCTGTCGTGGTACGCGTAGGTCGGACTGTTCCACACGATGACGCGCCCATGCTGTCCTCCTCGCAGGAGATGCTGGAGATAGCGGGTACGATGCAGGTCGGTCCAGACGTGGCCGCGCTGGAAGTCCGGATCGAGGTCCAGGCCTCCTTCTGCCTCGTGTTCCCTGAGGAAGCGCTCGATGCCCCTGCCGGATATGGCCGTCTGGTCCTGCGCAGGACCGATATATGGGCGTATATGTTTGAGCGACATCATGATGCTAGTCTCTCCTGATTGCAGACGGTCGCGATGGCTTGCCATTCGGACGCGAGGCTGCGGGCGTCGGCGTAGTGGGGGTTGGGCGCGTCGGGAAAGAACTGCCGACGGGTGAGGTCTATGATCAGGTCGTCGACCTGGACGACGTAGTGTACCCAGGAGACCGGAGCGCGGCGGATCGCCAGCCACCTGCGGTCTGCCTTCGGCGCGTGGAGCACCCCGTCGCTACATCGGAGTATGCGTGCATGGATGCCACGCCTGGCGAGCGCGTCGACCAGACGCTCGCTCGCCTCGAGGCATCTTCCGAAGGGGCGCTTCAGACGACCGGCCTGGATCTCGGCGACACGCCTGATCACGTCGTTCCGGTCCATGGTCGCCCCCTCGTGCTATGTTTCGTGCCCTATTGTTCCATCGCCTTCGCCAGCCTGACGTCCCGCCCGTAGATGTCGGGATAGCTCGTCACCGTGCCGTCGTCCTGCACCTCTGAGGTGAAGTAGACGATCATCACGGGGATGGTCCGCCCGAGTCCGAGCCACCGCGTCTTCCGGGTGGCGACGATGTCCGACAGGTCGCGAGGCTCGTCGGCCGTGCCCGCGAGCTCGGCGGCCAGATCGGCTACGCCCTTGACGCGGATACAGCCGTGACTGAACGCCCGCGTCTCGCGTGCGAACAGTCCCTTCGCGGGAGTGTCGTGGAGATAGATGGCGTACGGGTTGGGCATCTCGATCTTGTACTGTCCGAGCGCATTGCCTGGCCCCGGAGCCTGACGCAGCCGCCGCCCGCCGCCCTCGGTCCGGATCGCCCTGTACTTGCGTCCTGCGCGAAGCCCCCGCGCGATGCTGGCAGGCACGTTCCAGGGCGGGTTGACGACGACGTTCGTGGCGTCTGCCATGAGCTGAGGCGTGGGCGTCCGCGGCGCCCCGACGACGACGTCGTGTGACTGCACGCTGCCGTCGGCACGCACGTACGACAGCCGGTAGGTCGGCACGTTGACGACGATGCGCTCGCCCGACGGAAGGTCGCGTGGCATCCAGCGCCAGCGCTCGAGATTGGCCCGGAGTCGCTGTCGCGATGCGGGGTCGCGCGTCTCCGCCATGCTGCGGCGAAGAACCTCGTAGGAAGGGTCCGAAGGCCGCAGCGACTGCAGCCAGCCATGGAGGTCGTCGGCATCCAGCGCCTGCTCCAGGCCCTGCGCGATATCCATGTCGTCGGGAGCCGGCGACTCGATGTGCCATCCGTGGGCACCGCGGTCGCGCACTCGCCCACGCGCCAGGTCGGAGGCCAGACGCAGAGCGTGCATCTCGGCGTCACGGGGCGTCATGGAGGCATTCCCACCGCCGTACCAGACGGGATCCAGCCCGTCGGCCGCCGCCGACCGGGCTTCCGCAGCGAGCTGCCCCAGACGGCGTGCGTTCCACTGGTCCTCCCTCGCCTCGGCAGGCCCCGCGACGGCTACGAGCGCTCCCAGCGCTGCGATCATGGCTCGCACGGACATCTTTCCCATTCTCCTCACAGTACCTCTATCGCCTCGCCCCGAGTGGGGATGAAGAGCCTCGTGTAGAACGCAGTAAGCTCCGCATCCGTCATCGTCGCCAGGAAATCGCATATCGTGCGCAGGCTTTCGTCCGATTCCCGGTAGCGCCGACGTTCCGGCTCCGGGAGATAGGCGTACGGCTGCGCCGCCAGCACGTCGAACGTCTGCATGAGCATCTGCTGGCCGCGATGGCGATGCGCCTGGACGCGGCTCGACTTGATGACGTGCTCGTGGACGAAGCGCTTCAGCGCCTTGAGCAGCGGCTTCGCGTTGGGCTGCAGCACGGCCTCCCAGCGATACATCGGATGCTCGAACTGCGAGCGCTCCCGAACGTCGCCCGACTTGATGAAGTAGTGCACGATCCGGCCGATCTGCTTCTTGGTCGTCGAGTTGTCCCAGAACAGATCGCTGACGAACCTGTCGTAGTTCTCCTCGATCGACCCCGGGTAGTCGTCAGGGTAGCGGCGCGCGACATGCGCCATGAACTCGCCGAGGATCTCGATCGTGATCTCGTCTCGGAACTGAGCCTCGCGAACCAGGCCGAGGACGATGGCGTCCTCGAGATCGCCCGTCGAGTATGCCGTGTCGTCGCTGAGGTCCATTAGGGAGCAGTCGAAGCTCTTGGCTCCCTGCTCGCGGATCAGCGCCGCCTGCTGGGCCCCGAACGGCGCGAGGAGCCATTCGACGACGTCGCGCTCGCAGTCCATGTAGCACTTGGGTGGCGAGTGGACCCGATCGTCCAGGATGATGCGTCCGGTCACCGCCGAACGGGCATCGGGCATCGAGGGCCGGTATCCGACGCCGGCGGCACCGGTCCTGCCCCGCAGAAGCTCCTCGGACAGCGATCGCGGATACTTGAGGATGCCGAGCATGGTGCGGCGCGTGAGGTTGGAGCCGAAGCCCGGCGTATACTTCTCCAGCCTGGAGATGATCCGCAGCGTCTGGCCGTTGCCCTCGAAGCCGCTGTCGAACTCGGGGCGCGTTCGCATCATTGCATAGTGCAGCGCCGTCTCTCCGGCATGGCCGAATGGCGGATGGCCGATGTCGTGGAGCGAGCAGATCGTCTCCATCTGCTTGTCGGTGGGCAGCAGCCGCCGCAGCTCGTCGGGATAGAGACGGTAGCGCATCCCCTCGAGCAGCCCGACGCAGACCTGCGCGACCTCGAGCGAGTGCGTCATGCGGGTACGGTGGAAAGATCCGTCCGAGATGTCCAGGATCTGGGTCTTGCCCTGGAGCGCACGCCAGCTCTGGCTGTGCATGACGCGCGAATAGTCGATCCGATCCGGGCTCCGGACCTCGTCCTCGCGCACCGGCACGGCGAAGCGCCGCTCACTGAAATTCACCATCTTCTTTTTCCTCTTCCGGATACCTTCGCCCGGAGCCTGCGCTCTCGGGAGTAGCAGAACCCTCCGTCGACCTCGATACCCCTGCGATGGCTGGATGAACCTCATCCAAAAAATCTTTTCGCCATGTGTTGACGTCCGCCGCGATTTCCGCCTATTGTTCGTCCTGCGGTGCCCTTGCCGCTGGAGTGGTCAGATGTTCTTCGGTTCGGACATGTCAGTCGGTGTTGGTGGTTCTGCCGCCTCTGCCGCTGCGCGCGTCCTACCGCTACCTCTGCCTACGTTGCCGTCGCTCTGCGACGGCCCGGCGGTGTGCGCTCGTGGTTCGGAACTCGTCTCGGTCTAAAAAGCCGGAACTCGACGTTCTAGAATCGGGAAGCCCCGTCGGTCTCAGGATCGGCGGGGCTTTTCATTTGTCTCGCCCCTCCGGAGACCGACGGGATCGGAAGCAGGAGGGAAGTCAGCACTTATCCACGGATGATGATCGGGGCGTAGCGCAGTCCGGTAGCGCATTCGGTTTGGGACCGAAGGGTCGCAGGTTCAAATCCTGCTGCCCCGACCATCATCCGTGGACATCGTCGGAGCGTAGCGCAGCCCGGTAGCGCACCTGCCTGGGGGGCAGGGGGTCGCAGGTTCGAATCCTGTCGCTCCGACCATTGAAGCCCAGAGGGAGACGGAATGGACGAGGCGCGGCCGGTGGCCGCGGAAATGATGGTCAGACGGGGTGTAGCTCAGGTGGTAGAGCGTACCGTTCGGGACGGTGAGGTCGCAGGTTCGAGCCCTGTTACCCCGACCATCATGATGCCGGCGTGGCGGAACTGGTAGACGCTGGGGACTTAAAATCTCCTGCCACGGGCGTGCGGGTTCGAACCCTGCCGCCGGCACCATGATGGGTGATCGAGGAGTAGGAAGACAAGGTCCGACCGTGATGATGCCCGTGTGGCGGAACGGTAGACGCGGCGCATTCAAAATGCGCTGTCCTGGTGGCGTAGGGGTTCGAATCCCTTGGCGGGCACCATCACGGTCGGACCGTGGAATGCTGGTCGCGTCCTGATGCGGGCGTGGCGAAACCTGGTAACCGCGCACCGCTCAGGACGGTGTGGCCGCGAGGCTTTGAGAGTTCGAGTCTCTCCGCCCGCACCAGGACGCGATCGGCGATGCTGTAGTGCGGGCGTGGCGAAACCTGGTAGCCGCGCAGCCTTGAGGTGGCTGTGGACGAAAGTCCTTGGAGGTTCGAATCCTCTCGCCCGCACCAGCTTTGAAGTCGAGTGATGATGCCGGCGTGGCGGATTTGGTAGACGCTCCGAGTTCAGGTCTCGGTGGGCGAAAGCCCGGGCAGGTTCGACCCCTGTCGCCGGCACCATCACTCGATTTCGCGGTCGTGGCGGAACTGGTAGACGCGCAGCCTTGAGGTGGCTGTTCCCGAGAGGGAGTGCGGGTTCGAGTCCCGCCGACCGCACCATCCTTTTCATTCATCTGCCGCATTTCCCTGCGCTCAGCCGTGCTGGCCCTCGACGTATCCTGCGAAGGCCGGATGGAGGATGACGGGAGCGTGGTCCGGATCGGCACGTCTGACGCCCCGGTCGAGCAGGATGCCCAGGCAGTAGCGGTCGAGCTCGAGAGCCGGGGCGATGACGAGCTCCTCGGCCTCCAGCCTGTAGTCGTGCTCGCCATATGCTCCTTCGGCACGCGGCACCGTCCGGAAGCGCGACCGGACGGCGTTCCAGTCCAGCACGAAGACGGCCGGCGCATACATCCTGGCGAACCACAGGTCTCGGGTCGTGCTGATGCCGATCATGCCGTGGTGGTGCCGGTTGTGCACGAGGTCGTCGCGCACCTCGATCGGTCCGCCGCGGATCTCGCCGTCCCGGACGATCTCTGCTCCCCATTCGCTGGCATGGTACACCACAGGCATGCGGGCCGTGTGCGGTACGACCTGCGAGCGGATCATGGCCGTCCTGAGTTCGCCTCGGCGGCGACCGGTTCGTCACGAGGCCCGAACAGCAGAGCGTGATAGATCGCATGGCGGGCGAGATCGCGGTCCCGCGTGTCGAGACTGCGCAGCTCGAACTCGTCGATCAGGGCCTCCGCATAGTCCTTCTGTCCGCCCGTCAGCGCATCGGTCCACATGCCTTCCGGAATGACGATCGACGGGAGCTTCCCGCTCATCGGTTCATCTCCGCCAGCTTGGCGAAGAACGCCTCGGTGTCCTCCTCCGCGATCCTGCGCCGGTCGCCCGCCTCGAGGTGGGGTCCGGTGGCCATCAGGCTGGCGGCGAACACGCGGGCAGCCGCATTGATCATCGGCTCCGGGATCAGTCGCCCCGCCGTCTTGATGTCGACCATCGTATTCTCCTTCTGTTCGCGTTTGTCCGTCGTCCGTCCTATAATCATGGCAGGCACCTAGGGAGACGTGACTTGGATATCGTGAGGCCGACCGAGATCGGCGGATTCGTCGGGCAGAAGGCGGCCATCGACAACCTGTCGGTGTTCACCAGCGCGGCCCTGTCGCGCGGCGAGCCGGTCGACCACGTCCTGTTCCACGGCCCTCCGGGGCTCGGCAAGACCACGCTGGCCGGCATAGTCGCCCATCAGATGGGAGCCAACCTGCGACATGCGTCGGCTCCAGCCATCGAGAAGATCTCCGACATCGTCGCGCTGGTGATGGCGCTCGACGAGGGCGACGTTCTCTTCATGGACGAGATCCACCGCCTGCCGATGCCGGTCGAGGAGGTTCTCTACTCGGCGCTAGAGGACCGCAAGATCGACATCATGGTCGGCGAGGGCATGGAGCAGCGCGCTATGTCGATGGAGCTGCCCCGCTTCACGTTCGTGGGCGCCACGACCCGCATCGGCGCCATCTCCCGTCCGATGCTCGACCGGTTCGGGATCACGGTGCGGCTCGAGTTCTACTCGCCGGAGGACCTGGCCGAGATCGTACGTCGTCAGGCGGCGAGCGCCGGCGTGGCGATCGAGCAGGACGCCAGTCTCGAGATCGGCCGCCGTGCAAGGGGCACGCCCCGCATCGCGGGCAGGCTGCTGCGCCGGGTCGTCGACTTCGCGGCGGTCGCCGGCGAGGATACGGTCCTTCGTCCTCGCGTCGCCGAGGCGCTGAAGCGGATGGACGTCGACGCTATCGGCCTCGACTGGTCGGACTCCCGCTATCTCGAGGTCCTCGCGACGCACTACCGTGGCGGTCCTGCCGGCGTCGAGACGATGGCGGTCGCCCTGTCCGAGCCGAAGGACACTCTCGAGGACGTGATCGAGCCGTTCCTGATCCGACAGGGGCTGGTGGCGCGAACCGGGCGTGGCCGCATGCTCACCGACGCCGGCTGGCGCCATCTCGGCCTGCGGCCTCCCGAGAAGGAGGCCGCCTGACCCAAGGCGGTCAGCGGCCCGGCGGCACCCCCATGCCGGGCAGCGAGATCCGATGCGTGGTCTCGATGGGGCCGACGTTGATCTGGTGCGCCTTCACCCCGTTCTCGCGGTCCATGAAGCGCCGGATCGTCTCCTCGAACGCTGAGCGCTCGATGATCTTGCCGTTGCCCGACAGACGCGGCTTGTAGAGGCGCAGCGTCCGCTCCGCGCGCGAGACCGCGACGAAGAACACGCGCCACTCCTCGGCCATCTCCTCGTCCGTCTCGGCCATGACCGAGGGGATGCTGTACTGGGTGAAGCCCGGGATGTGGACGTGCTTCCATTCCAGCCCCTTGGCGGAGTGGATGGTCGAGATGGTCAGCGGCCACTCGTCCGGCATCTCCGCCTGGTCCTTGGTCGCCTTGTCGTACGAGCCGTCGAGCGTCAGCGCCGTGATGAAGTCGGAGATCGACCCGTACTCCTCGGCGATCGTGTTGATGGCGTCGAGATCGCGCAGGCGGCTCTCCCAGTCCTCGAACCACACGCTCGACCAGATCGGCTTCATCGCCCCGATGATCTCCTGCACGGCCTGCGCCGGCATGCCCGATATGGTCGCGTCGCGCAGTGCGTCCGCCAGTGGCTGGAAGGACACCTTGGTGGGTAGGTCCCCCGATTCCAGATAGTCGATCGCCTCGGCCATGTTGGCGCTCCTCATGAGCACGTCGATGATCGGGCGGGCACCCTTGGGCCCCATCTTGGGGAAGCGGGTGAGCAGCGCCATCCATGCGGGCTCGTGCTGCACGTTCTGCGTGAGACGCAGGATGTCGAGCAGGTCGCGGACGTGCAGCGCCTCGTTGATCTTGATGCCGCCCATCACCTTGTAGGGAATCTTGCGCGCGACCATCTCGACCTCGATGCGTCGGCCCGCGTTCATCGAACGCACGAGGATCGCATGGTCGGACACCTCGCCGCCGTCGGCCTTGTCCTTGAGGATGCTCTCGACGATCGCAGTCGCCTCGCCCGCGGTATCCATCACGTCGACAAGTACCGGCCTCTGGCCGATGGAGGGGCGTCCGGACGACAGGGTGCGCTGGAACGGCAGCCCCATCTTCTTGTCGACTGCGTTGACCAGGTCGATGATCTCGGGCGTCGAACGGTAGTTGACCTCCAGGTTGATGATCCTGGAGTCGGGGTACGCCTCCTGGAACTTCGACATGGTGGCGGGCGCGGATCCGCGGAAACCGTAGATCGACTGGCTGGGATCTCCGACTACCATCAGGTCCATGCCGTCCATGGCGAGCGCCTGCACGATGTTGAGCTGCAGGACGTTGGTGTCCTGATGCTCGTCGCCCATCACGTACTTCCAGCGCTGGCGCAGGAGCGGACCGATCTTCGGATCGACCAGCAGGGCGCCGAAATACTGCAGGCAGTCGTCGTAGTCGATCATGCCGCGGCTGTACTTGTACTGGCCGTACTGCTTGGCGATCTCCTCGATCTGCGGCAGGAAGTCGATGTACTTCAGCCAGTTGGACTTCAGGTTCATCGCCTCCTCGATCGTACGTCCGGTGTTGACACCGAAGCTGATGATCTTGGCGATGGTGGTTGCGCGCGGCCAGTTCTTCTCAGTGCCCTTGATGGGCTCCATGATCTCGGAGACGATGGTGGCCGGGTTGTCGCCGTCGAGGATCGTGAAGGGGCGGTCCTTGCCGAAGAGGTGGAAGTTCTGGTTGATGACCTTCGACGCCACGGCGTGGTAGGTGCCGATGGTCAGGAACTCGCAGCGCGGGTCGATGGCCTTCGCACGCTTCAGCATCGTCTGGTACGAGGCTCGGGTGAAGGTGAGCATGAGGATCGCCTCGGGCGGAACTCCCTCGCGCACCAGCGCTCCGGCACGCGTCGTGATCGAGCGCGTCTTGCCCGAACCGGGTCCTGCGACGACGATGCAGCTGCCTCCGCGATGGTTCACCACCTCGAGCTGCTGGGCGTTCAGGCCCTGATAGATGTCCTTCATTTCTTTTCTCCAGCCCTCTGCCTGTCGCCGACGTCTCCAAGGACGCCTCGGGGCCCGGTCACGTATTGGGGAGAGCCGTCGTCGCCGACGATGCCCATGCCGCGAAGATACCCCAGAAGGGCCTCGTCCTGCAATTCGATAGCGCGTGCGGCGATGTCGTTGAGATAGCCGCCCGTCGCGATGAGGAAGACCATGCCCGCCGGATCGACGTGCGACACGAGGTTCTGCATGCGCTTCGACTCCCGTGCGAAGTCGAGCCGGAGCCTGAGTATGGTCATGGTCGTCTCTCCTGATTGGGCGGCCACCTCGCGATGGCCGCCCTGTCCGTCACTCGGCCGCACGCACGATGGCGAGCCAGCCCTCCTCGTCGATCGTCTCGATTCCGAGCGCCTTGGCCTGGTCGATCTTCTTGCCGGCTCCTGGACCGGCGACCACCAGGTGCGTCTTCGCCGAGATGGAGCCCGATGCCTTGGCACCGAGCTTTTCGGCCTGCGCCTTGGCCTCGTCGCGGCTCATAGTCACCAGCGTGCCGGTGAACACGACGGTCTTGCCCGACACCGCGGACTCCTTCGTCTTCACTTTCTCCAGCGGCTGCACGTCGAGCTCGGTCCATAGGTCGAAGGCGATCTCTCGGTTCTCCTGGTCGGCGATGAAGCCGAGCATTCGCCCGACGATCTCCGGTCCGATGCCGCCGATGCCGAGCGTCTCGCCGGCCTTCTTCAGTCCGCGTTCGTGCGCCTTGGCTGGGTCGATGCCCCGGGCGATGCATTCCGCCTGTGTTTCCTCCACCACCGTCTTCAGTTCACGAAAGCGGGTAAGGATCTCCTCGGTGCCGCCCAGCTCGCGGGCCAGCGCCTTGGTCACCGTCCTGCCGATATGCCTGATGCCCAGTGCGTAGAAGGCGCGATCGACTGTCGGACGACGTGCGGCCTCGATCGAGGCGAGCAGCTTGTCGACCGACGACGTGCCCCAGCCCTCGCGTGCGACGAGCATGTCGCGGCACTCGTGGAGACGGAAGATGTCGCGCGGTCGGTCGAGCACGCCGATCTCGTGAAACTCGCGCACGACCTTGTCGCCGAAGCCGTCGATGTCGAGAGCCTCCTTCGATCCCACGTGCTTCAGCCGCTCGACGATCTGGGCCTCGCAGTGGAGGCCTCCCGTGCAGTACGTGTCCGCCTCGCCCTCGATCCGCTCGAGCGCCGACCCGCAGACGGGACAGCTGGTAGGGAAGGACCAGGGCGCCAGCCGGTCGTGCTCGTCCTGCGGGGTCGCGTAGCCGACGATCTCGGGAATGACGTCGCCAGCCCGCTGCAGCACGACGGTGTCGCCGATGCGCAGGTCCAGATTGCGGACGTGATCTTCGTTGTGCAGCGTGGAGTTCGACACGATGACTCCGCCGACGCCGACAGGCTCGATGCGCGCTACCGGAGTGATCCGTCCGGTCCGCCCGACCTGGACCTCGATGTCGTTCAGCGGCGAGCTCGCCCGCTCGGCCGGAAACTTGTGCGCGAACGCCCAGCGCGGCGTGCGGGACACCTGACCCAGACGATCGCGCAGGACCGTGTCGTCGACCTTGTGGACGACGCCGTCGATGTCGAAGGGCAGAGTGGCGCGCTCGGTCTCGATGGTGTCGTAGACCTGCATGATCGCGTCGACGGTGCCGTCATGATGCCACAGGCCTGCCTGTGGCAGCGGCACGCCGAAGCCCCACACCTGCAGGACAGCTACGATCTCGCTCCAGCTTGAGTCGAGCGTGCCGGAAGTCTCGCCCAGTCCGTGCAGGATGAAAGAGAGGTTGCGCTCGGCCGTCTTGGCCGCGTTGACCTGGCGGAGCGAGCCGGCGGCGGCGTTGCGGGGATTGGCGTAGAGCTTGGGCTCCTTGCCTGCCGCCTCGGCCTCGCGGACGATGCGCTCGTTGAGATCCAGGAAGTTGCGCTTGGACATGTACACCTCGCCACGGACCTCCAGGAGGTCGGGGGCGTCCTCGGGCAGATCGTGCGGAATGCCCTCGACGTGCAGCGCGTTGGCCGTCACGTTCTCGCCGATCTCGCCGGTGCCGCGAGTAGCGGCGCAGGCCAGCCTGCGGTTCTCGTAGCGCAGCGAGATGGACAGACCGTCCATCTTGTACTCGCTGTCCATCGGGAGAGCCGCGTCGTCCGGCAGAGCCAGGAAGCGGCGGATCTGGCCGATCTTCTCCTCGACGTCATCGCGGGTGAACGCGTTGTCCAGGCTGAGCATCTGGCGCGCATGGGTCACCTTGGCGAACTTTCCGGAGACCGGCCCGCCGACCTTTGCGGAAGGGGTGTCGCCGCGCACGAGATGCGGGAAGAGCTTCTCGATCTCCGCGTTGCGGCGGAACAGCGCGTCGTACTCGGAATCGAGCAGCACCGGCTGGTCCTCGGTATGGTAGAGCCGCGAGTGCGTCGCGATCTCGCCGGCCAGACGCTCCAGTTCGGATGCCGCCTCGACCTCGGTCAGGTTTTCGAGTTCCTTCATTTTTCCGTCTCCCTCATGCGGCCAGTCGTGCGAGGTCGATACCCCGCCTGCGACATGCCGTCGTCATGTCGCGCATCTTCATTCCGTATATCCGGCAGAGTTCTTCCGGACCGCTCTCGTCGACCAGGCGCGCCAGCTCGTCGCGGTCCAGCGCCAGAAGCCCTCTGACGTCCGCCGGGCGTCGCGCCGCTTCCGCAACGCCACCGCTCTCGATGCGGATGGAGAGCAGCGCGGTGTCGCGGAACGACATCGCCAGATGACGGCCGACCGACCGGTCGAGGCTTTCGTCGTCCCTGCAGTCCGGCTCGGGCGCGGCGCGGCACATGTGGTTCGTCCCCATGAGCGCATACGTGCCCTCCACCGGCATGAGCATCTCGGTCCCGACGGAGGCGAGATGCGAGACCGCGAGATCGACGAGCCTGCTGGATGAGTCGATAGGCCACGCGTAGCGCCGCCGGTTCTGCGTGGTGACGTGGCTGTGCACGAAGGCTGCGACCAGTACCGCGGTCTGCGCATCGGCGTCGCCCTGATGCGCGACGATGTCCGCGAGGACCTGGCGACGTGCGACAGTATGCGCCTCGCACAGCTCGGTCGGACGCGCCCAGGAATCGCGTGACACGGGAAGCGTCACGTCCTCGATGCGTCCCTCGAGCCTGGAAAGCGGAACCAGCGCGTTGAACCTCACGCCGACGTGACGACCGTGGGGATCGCCGATCTTCGCGACGTGCACCAGGCGTGCGACGTCGAACCCCTCGGCTACTGCCGAGGAGCGGATGGCGGCGCTACGCTGCCGCCAGGATACCTGTACCATGTCTGTCCCTTTCGGAATTTCCGCCGAGGCGGTCAGCGGGCCGTGGCCCGCAGCATTGCTTCCAGCTTCGGCCAGGACGAACCCGTGCCGGACGGCTTGCCGTTGATCCATACCGCAGGCGTGCCCACGAACCTGTACCTTGCCTCGATCAGCTTCTGCCGCCTCGAGATCGTCTGCCTGATCTTCGGGTTCGCCAGGCACTGTCGATACGCGGCATGCGCCACCCCGGCCCTTGGCGCATAGCCAATCAGTCCGGACAGGCCAGCCAGCGATGCGGGCACGTTGGCTGGAGGTCCAGCGGCCACCTTGTCACGGGCCTCCTCCGGGGTCTTGGCATACGTTCCGGTGACCTGCTGCTGCATCTGGAAGATGCGGCCCGAGCGCGAGAAGAAGCCGGCCGCCGGTCCGCACTCGGACAGGAACAGCGAGGGCACGTCGGTCGGGAACATCCCATAGGGCACGTACCGGAGCGACGCCTTCCCCGTATCGATCCAGTCACGGCGCAGAGGCTGCATCATGGTCGCGTCGAGAATCCGGCAGTGCGGGCATCCGTAGGCTGAGAGGACCACCAGCCTGATCGGGGCCTTCGGGTTTCCCATCAGGTATCCGTCGTCGGTGCGCACGACGGTCGAGGACTGCGGTGCCGGAGCCGGTGCGGCGGCGATGGGCGCTGCGGCGAACAGTCCGGCGGCCAGCAGGGTGGTGATACGCATTTTACGCGGAGAGCCTCTCGTTGGATGATCCTTGTCCGCCGTTATAGGATGGACGACCCCGGAGAGCCATCCGTATCGGCGTTCTGGCGCACCTGTCATGCGACCAGCCGGAACTCGTCCGCTCCCTTGCGCGAGGCGCTCCATGCGAGGATGCTGCGCCCGATCGCGACGCCTACGGCACGGAACGGCGGCATCAGCACCGACTGTCCCAGGACCTCGTGCGCCCGGGTCGCGGACATGCCCTCGACCAGAGTCTCGGGGATGGCCTTGCACCTGGCGTGCTCCGCCGGCGTGAGCTGGCGCAGCAGCGACGGATCGGTGGGGTGGCGCAGCTTGGGTTCCGTGCTGCGCACCTTGGCGTAGCCGCGGCCGATGGTCGAGACGCGGGTGGATTCCGGACCGAAGACCTGCATCTGGAACCCCTTGCCCTCCGCCATGTCGCGCTCCTCCTTCTCCTTGAGGTAGCGCATGTCCGACCAGCTCGCATCGTCGGCCGGCACGGCATCCAGGACGTCGCCGAGCCTCAGCTCGCGCCGGGCGGGGCGACGTACGTCGGCGATGTCGTAGTCCATGCCCCGCGTGACGGCCACCAGCGCCATGCGGTCGCGGTGCTCGAGCGTGTTGAACTCGCTCCCGCGCAGCACGTCGGCATGCACGTCGTAGCCCCACTCGGTCAGCTGGTTGCGGATGATCGAGAAGCTGGCTGACGTCATGTAGCCCGGCACGTTCTCCACCAGCACCACGGCGGGATTGAGCGCCGCCACGATCGCGAGGAAGCCGACCGCGAGGTGACCGACCATGGGGTCGTCCTCGGGGATGTCGTGCCCCTTCTTCGCCCGTCCGGCATTGCTGTGCGCGGTGCACGGGATGCCTGCCTCGAGGATCTCGATCTGCGGAAGCCGCTCAACCCGACGACGGTCGAACGCGATCTCCTGCAGCGGCGCCGACACGACTACCGTGTCGTCCGAGAACATCGGATTGCTCCGCTCGCACTGGGCGAGATAGCCGCCGTCGAGATCGCACACGAAGGCCGCCCGCGCAGGGACCCCCGCCTCCTCCAGCCCCTCGTGCACCGAGAGGGACAGCACGCCGACCCCGGTGGAGAGCGAGCCCACGCGCATGGGCTCGCCGCGATCAAGCCGCGCGGCCATGCGCTCGAGCCGCTCCTGGACGCGCTCGTCGGTGGCGAGAGGACTGATGGTCAGCGCCCCGTCCTCGTAGACCACGAGCACGCGCTCCAGGCCCTCGAACGGCGACAGGGTCGCTCCGCTCGTGATATCGATGATCGGAAATACTCGCCCGTCGCGCTCCTTGCGCGTGACGATGCGTCCGCCGCTCCGGCTGGCGCGGAGCGTCAGCGTACGCGCCTCGCGGTCGACCTCGATGTCGTAGCGGCCGTTGGGCTCGAAGCCTGCCTTCTCGAGACGCCTGCCTTCGAGCCAGAGCCTGCGCGAGTGGCGCTGCTGTCCGAGCTTCTGGACGGAATATGTCTGCATGTCGGCCATCCTATTCTATTCCCTTTTCGATCGGGACGGGTTCGCCCCCTCTGTTCCATGCGGTGATGTCGACGCTCTCCGCCGTCCCGAGCGCGGACGAGATCACTCGTCGCAGTTCCCGGACGTCCTCGACGACGAGCAGCAGGTAGCCGTCGGCGTCGAGTATCTGCACCGCGCGCTCCCCGAAGGCTGCGACCAGCCGGTCGAACCGCCGCCGCCCGCCGCGACGCGCCCGCAGGACCACCACGGGCCTGTCCATCGCGCGCGCCAGCATCCCCGGCATCTCGATCGAGGTCACCGCCATCGTGGCGAACCGCTCCAGGACGCTCATGCGGCGGCCTTCCAGCCACAGGGTATCCCAGTCGCCGGCAGCCGTCGCAGCAGCGTCGTCGTGATCGAGAGATATCCGCCCTCGAGCGGCGGAGCGTTGCGCGCGACCCAGTCCTGCTGCGCCGGCTCCGTCAGCCATGCCGCCAGCGCCTCGGGATCGTCGCAGTCGGCGATGACGAGGTTGCTGTTCACCGGCATTACGCCGGCTGGAAGCGGGATGGGCCGGAGACGACGCGCGATGCGCGGTATCAGCAGCCCTGGACGAGCGAGCGGCAGCTTGTGCGCGAAGGTCGTCGGCGGCAGCCATTCCGGCGTCCTGCGTCCTCGCGGCGCCATTCGGGGAAGCTCGCGGCGCAGATGTTCCATGACACGTCCGTCCGGCCGTTCCGCTCCTGTCCGTATCACTCCGCAGCTGAGCGGCAGGAGCCGGTCCTCGGTCGGGTGTATGTCGGCCGACACCACGCACGGGATCAGCATGTCGTCGGGGATGGCCGTCGCATCGCGCCTGACCACGAAGATACCCTCGGCCCCCATCCAGGGAGCGACCATGACGCGGGCGTGATCCGCCAGCGTCGGCCCATCCCCGTCCCGGGCCGCGTCGTCCAGGGGAACGGGAGCGGCGTCCATGCGGATGCCGCGTCCCGCGGCGTTGCGTGCCACGACCATGACCGGATGTACCCGGGGCGGAGAGTTGCGGCGACGCGTCTTGGGCACGTAGAACGGGCTGTCCGTGCCCAGCCTCTCGACCCGGTCGAACGTCAGGCGGCTGCCGAGCGTCTCGCGCAGCGTCGCAGTGTTCACGTTGAAGAGCCAGCGGTCCGACGTCACCATCGCCAGACGGCCGCCCGGCGCCAGGTGACGCGAGCATGCCTCCAGATAGGGATGCATCATGTCATGCCGCGCGTAGTGCGGCACCACCTGGTCCATCTCGGTCCGGTAGTCCCGAGGTATCCGCGAGCGATGGATATACGGTGGATTGCCCACGATCATCTCGAACGTGCGCATGGCCGGGCCGTCCAGGAGGAAGTCGCGCTGGCGGACGATGCGCAGACCCGCCTGGTCGGCGTACCTCCGGGACCATCCTCTTTCCTGTAGCGCTTCCGATATCCTAGACCTGGCGATCGCCGCCGCCTCCGGATGGAACTCCCAGCCCTCCAGGCGGGCGTCCAGGGTGTCCACGTCGTCGTATGGCAGATCGATGCGGACGAGCGCGCGCAGCAGCACGTCTCCGTGCCCAGCGCCCGGATCCAGCAGTCTGCCGGCAGTGCGAGGCCAGTCCACCTCGTCGAGCATCCGGTCGATCACGTCGTCGCAGGTGAATATCGCCGTATGGGAGTGGATCGCGTCGATCGCTCCGTCCATTGCCGTCATCTTCGACCTTTCGATTTTTCGTTTTCGGGATTGCGCTGTCTCGTGGCCGTCGCTACAAGCCGCCGCATGACGACGATCATCGCCTTCATGGAACGCGAACGCCGGGACTGATCCGGGTGCGTATCCGCGCGCCCGGTTCGGGCGTGCTGCGATGTTTCTCCGTTCCAGCGCTGTCGAGAGTCCCTTCCCACCAGGAGAGCACGGCTCCATCGTCTAATGGTTAGGACGTCGCCCTCTCACGGCGAAAATACGGGTTCGAGTCCCGTTGGAGTCACCAGGCCTACCCCTTGCGGGTCTGCGCTACGGCTCCTTCGTCTAGTGGTCCAGGACGTCGCCTTCTCACGGCGCAAACACGGGTTCGACCCCCGTAGGAGTCACCAGCGCACGCCGATGCAGGGCCGGATTCGGCTCCATCGTCTAGCGAGTAGGACGCCGCTCTTTCACAGCGGAAACACGGGTTTGAATCCCGTTGGAGTCACCATCCCCATGGATCACGCCTACGCCTGCGCCTCGACATGCCGACCGCCGGGTTCCGTCACGTAGCCTGCGGCCGTATAGCGATCCCGCATGATGTCCTGTCTGCCGCGGGGATGCGCATAGTCTCCGTCGGGGCCCGCGCATGGCGATGGTCCCTGCCTCCCCATTTCCACGAGCAGATCGATGACGGCCCAGGCGTCGTTTCCCGCCACGTGCAGCCCTTCGGACGACACGCCGTAGATCTGAAGCATGGCACGCAGCTGCGCCTGCAGCGGCGGCACGAAGATGCGCTTGGACATCCGAGCCGTATCGTAGACCGGTACCAGAGGCAGGGCGACGCCAAGTCCCTTCAGCTTCAGCCGGTCTCCCGAGAGATCATGGCCGGCGATCGCGTCCGCACCGTCCATCAGTCCGGCGATCGCGTCGCATGCCTGCTCGAGGTCCATATGCTCCGTGGCGCCATGGAGATAGGCGCCCGGCATGGACCCGGTGCCTACGACGATATGTCTGCCGCTTCGTTCGCCTCTGTCCCAGACGGCCAGGCCGAGTTCGTGGAACCCGTGCTCCTGTACGGCATATTCCAGATCGATGGCGACGATGCGCAGACGTGTCAGATTGATGGCGAGCGCGGCCATCTCGTCGACGGCGTCGGCTATGCGTCTATGCTGCTCCATGGGGGCTCTCCTTGCGGCGCCCCTCGGGGCGTCAGCGTTTCAGACTGAGTATCGGTCGTCCGGAAGGTCCGGATCGGGGTTCGCGATGCGCGGCCTGAGCCAGGGCCGGGGGCGCGACGGGCTTCGCGTCTTCACGCTTCTTGCCGAAAAGTCGCGCGATCTCGCTGTCGAGCGCAGACGATATGTTGTTCATCGGTTTTCCGTCTTCGGGAATCCATGCATCATCGTTCATGGTTCCGGTTGATGCCTGCAGGATACCCGACGGCTTCGTCTCCCGGTCAGAGCCTGACGAGACGGGTCGCCGACTTGAAGGATATCGTGCTGGCGATCTGTGCGTAACCGGTGATCGCGACCGGCGCAAGTGACGGATGGTCCACGACGGTCATGAATGGGGCATCCCGCAGGCCGCTGAGGACGGTCTCGGGAAAGCGCCTGTCCTTGATCAGCAGCTCGACATGGTCAGGCTGGCCCCGGTTCCACGAATAGGCGATCCCCTTGGCGTACCGTATCCGCAGCGCGCGTACGACGTCGCCGTCGACGCACCCCAGATAGGCGACGTCGCCTTCCCGCTCGTTGGGGAGCACGTGCGTCACTCCGGGATAGTCGCGGCTCGCTGCCACGTCCACGAACTCGCCGGGGCCGTGGGCTACCAGCGCGTCGAGATTGATCCGGTGATGCCTCAGCATTTCCAGCATGACAGGGTCCCACCGGAAGTCCGCGGCTCCGGGTCTACGGCCCTGGAGCGCCTTCCACCAGCGGTGGAGATATGCCAGCTCGCGATGTCTGTCCTCGATTTGCCTCGAGAAGTCCGTCTTGAGCGCACCGGACAGGCTCAGACCTACCTCCGCCTTCGGCAGTCGGACGTCCCGAGAGCCCTGCGCGGCCGTAGGTACGTCCTCGCTCGGATGCGCGCCGCGGTGCATGGCCATGCTCTTCTCGCCATGCCGTCGGACCATCAGCCCGTAGAGCGTCGTGTCGATGCCGTCGCGTTCCGAGAGCTGGGCTATCAGCGCGTTGGCCTTGTCGATCCCGGCCAGCAGGCTCGCCTCGTTGCGGCCGCCTTCCTTCTTCCCCATGCTTCCTCCTGCGATAAGGGGCGCGGACCAGCTGGCCGCGCCCCTCTTCTTCATCGGATTCCGGTCAGATGTCGAAGTCTGCCGGGTTCAGGCCGAGCTCGCGCGCGATCTCGCCGACCGCTCGACGCTCGTTCTGGTCGAAGTCGCCGTCGGCCTTGCCGATGACGATGCACGTGCGGACCAGCATGCCGGCCTCGGCGCGGCCCTTCAGCTTGCTGACGATGCGAAGTGCTTCGATGCGCCCCGAATCGACGTCGAAGTCGAAGCGCTTCGCATTTTCCTCGAACAGCTTCACGACGTCGTCCATACCGTAGACAGCGGTCAGCGGGCTGTTGCGCAGGAAGCCGAGCATCTTGGCCTTCTCGTCCGAGGTGATCTTGCCGTCGGCGGCGGCGATATAGGTGCAGCCGGCGACGATCGCCTGCAGCACGTCCTTGTTCTTGAAGCGCGAGACCTCCTCGGTCGCACGCGTGCGCGCGTCGGCGAAGCCCTTCTTCAGATTGTCGAGGATACCCATGTCATTCTCCTTGGCTTGGACGGGGTGTTGATCGCTGGCCTCTCCGTCAGGAACGGAGCCAGCCCGAGTCGAAGATGCTCTTCGGCTTCGGGGTCTCGCCCGCCATCGATCTTCCTCGCGAGAGCACGAGGTCGTCGGTGCGGACGGGAACTGGGCATGAATCGTAGCCGGGGTGGATGTGCCCCTCGTCGTCGACGATCCAGACATCGTGGATATAGCAGTCTCCCGGGTCCGCGTCGGTCGCCACGCGTGCATACGCATAGCGCTTCCGTGGATCGATGTCGTAGGTCTCGGCATCGTCCTCGTCCCAGTAGCGGTCGGGGTCGACGAGCGGATAGATCCAGCCTGCCTGCAGACGTGGCGTGCCGTTCTCGACGTCGACGACGTCGACGACGTCGCCTTCGACGCATGTCGGAAGCGCGGGGTCGGCATCCTCCATCTCGATGACAGGCTCGCACAGGTCGAGGACGCTGGAAATGGACTGCTGGAGTACGGCGATCTCGGCGCCCAGCGTCCTGATCGTCGCCGTGCGATCCCGCTCGACGAGAGCGAGGCACATGTAGGGATACTTCTGCTGGATGGCGTCGACCGTCTTCTGCGACAGCGTGCGGACCGACGACCCCCATCCGAGTGGCAGCAGGACCGACTTGAAGCGCAGCGGAACCCGGTCCAGCCGTGCCAGCGCCTCCGGCCTGGGGATGGTCCTCTCCAGCACGGCCGTACGCGGCTCGATCTCCTGACGCAGGAGATGGAAACCGGCGTCCCATCGGTCGCCGGCCTCGGAGAACAGCATGACTCCGCTCTTCATGGTCGTTGCACTTTCCAGAAATGGAGGGCGTGAGCCCGGTTGACGATAGTGGACGGCGTGCCCCTGTCCAGCCGCGACGTCAGCTCACCGCGACGTCAGCTCACCGCGGCGAGCAGGGGGACGAGTATCGCGGTAGCCCCGAGCCCGCAGTACTGCACGGGCGTGAGGCGCTCCTTCAGCAGGACGGCTGCCCCGCATGCGGCGACGGCGCCGGACAGCGTCGAGAGAACTCCGGTCTCGTCCAGTCTGCCGGTCATTATCCCCGCCAGGAATGCAGCATATCCGCCGACGTTGACGATCGCCGCGCCCATGACGAGCAGGACCGGCATGCGGCGGCGCGGCCTCTCGCCGCGCGCGGCCATCGCGAAGGATGCTAAGGCGAGGACTCCCATGTTGAGAAGGGATCCCGACGCCGCCGTGGAGACCGGGCCTATCCAGCGTCCGGCACTCCACGTCGCGACGCCGCCGGCCGCCGCGCTCGCCAGGGCGAGAATGGCGCTTGTCCAGCATCGACCTCCCGCCCCCGGCTGTGTCGCCACCGCCATCGCCGAGCCCGTGATCGCGAGGAGGAGCAGTACGGCATGCGGCGACGCCTGAGCCGTTCCTCCGGCGATGGAGAGCACGAGCGCGATGGCGCCCGAGCAGGTCGACAGCGGCACGGCCAGCATGGCGGGGCCCCGGCTCAGCGCCTGGTACAGCAGAGCCACCGACAGGGCGTTCGCGCATACCGTTACGAACATGAAGCCGGATGCCGGCCAGTCTGGAAGGGAGAGCCCGATTCCCAGGCCCGCCATGACGCACAGCGCGAAGAGCAGGCCGCCGCCCTGAACGTACAGGAGAGCCGCGCGCGTGCCCGTGCGGTCGACGACACCCTTGGCGAGAAGGTCGCCAAGTCCCCACAGCACTGCGGCGGCCACTCCGTAGATCACGGATCAGCGGTCGATGCGGTCCGGCGTCTCGAGCGCCTTGAGCTGCATGGTCGAGACGGCGCATTCGCCTGCGTCTATCTCGCGCAGGACGGAACGGACGTCTGACATGCGCAGCGGGAGATTCTCCTGTATCACGCGCCGCTTGAGACGCGCACGGACGATAGGCCGGCATTCGGAGGGCTGCGTGTCCACGAACGTCCGCAACTGGTCCGCCGTCACGTATGCAGGACCGTCTCCGAGAAGGACCATCAGCACTCCGAGCACCGCTATGACGAGAGACGTCACCAGGACGTATATCGCGAAGCTGACCTGCTGGTCCTTCCTCATGAGCCGCTTCCCGCCATATTCGTCGTTTCGTAGGTCATCTTTTTCCCCTCTGTTTCGGGTCTGCGCTGCCTCGTCGGCCGAGATCCGATCGAGTTATTTAGGCCCGCCACCAAGGCTACGCTCCTCGCGCTGCCGGTTCCAGTGCTCCAGCCGCTCCGATATGCGTAGTTCGCCGCCCCGGTTGCTCGGCAGGTACAGGCGATGGCGTCCGATCTCGTCGGGCCAGTAGTCCTGCGCCGTAAAGGCCCGCGGCCAGTCGTGCGGATATTCGTACCCCTCCTTGTACCCCTCTTTGCGCATCATCTCGGTCGGAGCATTGAGGATGCGCTTGGGTGGCGGCGATCCGCGCGTGCTTGCCGCGAGCGCACGGGCGGCCTTCCATGCGAGATAGACTGCATTCGACTTCGGCGCGCAGGCCAGATGTACGACGGCCTGCGCGATCGCATACTCCCCTTCCGGGGCACCTAGCGCCTGATACGCCTGTCTTGCCGCCACGACTGTCAGAAGTGCGGTCGGATCGGCCATTCCGATGTCTTCCGAGGCGATGACCTCGAGACGTCGGAAGAGGAACGAGATGTCCTCGCCGGCGTCGACCATGCATGCGGCGTAGTACATCGCCGCATCGACGTCGGAACCGCGGATCGACTTCTGGAGAGCAGAGGCATAGCCGTAATGACCGTCGCCGGACCTGTCGTGGCTCGCCATGCGACGCGCGAGGATGCTCTCCATCGCAGGCACGTCGAGATCGCGATCGACCGTCAGGGTGACGAGTATCTCGACCTGATTGAGCATGTGGCGCGCATCGCCGGCAGCGGCGGCTACCAGCGCATCACGCGCTGCGATCGTCAGCGGAAGACGTCCGGCCTCCGCCTCCGCACGATCGAGTATCCGGTGCATCGCCTCGTCGTTGAGCACGCGCAGGGAAAGCACCTGGCAGCGCGAGAGGATGGCCCCGTTGAGGGCGAAGCTGGGATTCTCGGTGGTTGCTCCGACAAGGACCACGGTTCCGTCCTCGACATGCGGCAGGAAGCTGTCCTGCTGGGTCTTGTTGAAGCGGTGGATCTCGTCCACGAACAGCAGCGTACGGCGTCCGGCGGCAAGGGCGACCCGCGCCTCGGCGAACGCCTTCTTGAGGTCGGCGACCCCGCTCTCGATCGCCGAGATCCTTACGTGACGCATGCCGAACAGGCTGGCCATCATGGTCGCCATGGTCGTCTTGCCGGAACCCGGTGGACCCCACAGGATCATCGAAGAGGCACGGCCGGATGCGATCATGCGTCCGATGATGCCGTCCGCACCGGTGAGATGCTCCTGTCCGCGCACTGCGTCCAGGGTCGTCGGCCTGATCTGCTCGGCGAGCGGTCTGTGATCGGGGAGTCCGACCTGCGGCTCATCCGATGCGTCGGGCACGGAGAACAGGTCGTTCATGCGCCAGACCCCGCATAGAGCGTTTCGGACGGCATGTGACAGGGCATCTCGGTCCTTGCCTGGACCACCGCCTCGGCAAGGGTGTCCGTGCGCCATCCGATGATATCGCCGGCGGTCTGCGCCGGGTCGACGAAAGTGGTCCACAGACCATCGGGCGCCTGGGTGATCAGCATGGTTCCTAAGCGCCAGCGGCCGGCGCGCAGGAGACTTGGCTTCTCCCCTGCGGGATTTTCGTCGATCGTCCATTCCCGACCGTGACGGCGAGCGCAGTCGGTCCCGAAGGGGAGCCATCCGAGATCCTCGACGCCATGCTTCTGGAAGTCGTCCTGGACCATGATCCGCATCATGCCGTCCTGCCATTCGTGCACGTCGTCGGGATGCATGGTGAAGATCGGGCCGCCGCCGATGCAGAGCACGCGTCCGAACCTGACGTATCTGTCGAACGAGAGGTCGCGCTGGCAATGGATGCAGTAGCGCTTCGTTTTCGGATCACGGCGCGCGTCGAAGTCGATCATGCGCAGGCGCGCTATCGGGAGGTCGTCCATGGAATCCTCCATACGAAAAGGGAGGGCCGAAGCCCTCCCTCACATTACCGCGATGCCTGAAGGCTTCAATCCTCCGCATCATCCTCGGCCGACGGGCCGACGAGCATGCTTTCCTCGATAGCCGCCGACTTGCTCTTGATCTGGGCCTCGATCTTCAGCGCGAGCTCCGGATGGTCGAGGAGGTACTGCTTGGCGTTCTCCCTGCCCTGTCCGATCCTCACCGAATCGCACGAGAACCAGGAGCCCGACTTCTCGACGATGCCGGCGGCGACGCCGAGATCGACGAGCTCGCCGACCTTGGAGATCCCCTTGCCGTACATGATGTCGAACTCGACCTGCTTGAACGGAGGTGCGACCTTGTTCTTCACCACCTTGACGCGGGTCGTGTTGCCGATGACGTCGCCGTCCTTGCCGCCGCTGCCCGCCTTGATGACACCCGTCTTGCGGATGTCGAGACGGACCGAGGCGTAGAACTTCAGCGCGTTGCCGCCCGTGGTCGTCTCGGGATTGCCGTACATGACCCCGATCTTCATGCGCAGCTGGTTGATGAAGATCACCATGCACTTCGAGCGGCTGATCGAGCCGGTCAGCTTGCGCAGCGACTGCGACATCAGACGCGCCTGCAGGCCGACATGGCTGTCGCCCATCTCGCCCTCGATCTCGGCACGCGGCACGAGCGCTGCGACCGAGTCCACGACCAGGATGTCGACCGCGTTCGAGCGCACGAGCGTGTCGACGATCTCCAGCGCCTGCTCGCCGGTGTCGGGCTGCGAGACGATCAGCTCGTCGATGTTGACGCCGAGCTTCTTGGCGTAGACCGGATCGAGCGCATGCTCGGCGTCCACGAACGCCGCCGTTCCGCCGAGCTTCTGCGCTTCGGCGATCACGTGCAGACACAGCGTCGTCTTGCCCGAGGATTCCGGGCCGTAGATCTCGATGACGCGCCCCTTGGGCAGACCGCCCACGCCGAGAGCGATGTCCAGACCCGCCGAGCCGGTCGGGATGATCTCGACCTGCATGGCCTCCTTCTGGCCCAGCCGCATGGCCGAGCCCTTGCCGAAGGCACGATCGATCTGTGCCAGCGCGGCGTCGAGCGCCTTCTGTCGGTCGTTCGAGATCGGAACGACCTTTTCCGTAGCAGCCATGATTACTCCTCTGTGTTGAACTCGTGCACCGGCATCGCCGGGATATCATCGACGGGCGGAACGCTCCGGAAGCGCGTAGAAGCGCCTCCTCGCCGAACCGTCGGGGCGGGGCGTCCCGGTCTCCCACCGCGAGGTGATCCGACCGTTCTGCTCCATCCTCATGAGCGTGGGATACAGACTGCCGACCCATATGCCGGTAGCCTTCGCGATCTCGCCTCCCGTCATCTCTTCGCGCGCCGACAGAACCTCGACTACGAGTGTCTCGTTCCTGATCCGACGGCGTGCGAAGAGCATGTATTTTCCTACTTTGTTCCGCGGTGCTCCGCAAGCGTTTTAGGATGAAAAACGTCGCTGCGGTAGGGCGGATTCACGCCGCGAAGCGAAGCCGCGCGCCCTCGGCATACTCGCGCATCGCCTCGATCGATATCCACCGGCGACCCATGTCCTCGGCCACACGTGCGGTCGTCCCGGATCCGCCGAACGGGTCGAGCACCGTCTCGCCCTCCTCGGTCGTCAGACCGATGAAGAAGCGCGCCAGGTCGGCCGGGAACCTCGCAGGATGGACGGGAAGTCCCGCCGCCCGGCAGGCGGCGAAGTACGCCCTGTCCTGGCTGCCGTTGGCGATCGGCAGGACGTTGGCCGGGATCGCTCCGCCGTTGTCGCGCTCGAACCCGTGCCCCCGCATCCGATGTCCGCTGGGCCGCAGGACGCGCGGCCCGACCGATACGGGTCGGTCGTCGGCATAGGGGACGAGGACCCGCTGGTTGTCGCCCCGGGCATGTCCCGAGCGCGACAGCCACCATATGGTCTCCGAGGCCTGCTTGACGCGGACCTTGCGAATGCATGTCCACAGTGTCGGGCCTGGAGGCGCGGACGTGTTCCACCACGTGAACCGCTGCGCCAGGCGGAGTCCAAGGCGATCCTCCAGCCGGACGATCAGACGCTCCTGGTAGGTGGAGATAGACGGCATGCCGGGCATCCAGGCGTCGCCCAGATTGAGAAGCACCGAGGCATCGTCGCCATCGAGCTTTGGGAGCCAGCTCTCAACCATGCGCGTGAGCCAGTCGACGTAGCTCTCGCCGGCCGCCATGGGATCCCCGTAGCGCTTCTGGGTGAGCAGCGGATATGGAGGCGATGTCCATACCGCGGCCACCGATCCGTCCTCGACGTGCCCGATCGCGTCCTCGGCGAGACCCCAGAGGAACGCGCCGCTGTCGGTCGTGAACACGGTGACGACCTGGCCCGGCGCCGCCCGCGTGAGGGAGTCGCGGCCCTTGCGCGTCAGGCGCCAGCGGCCTCCGTCCCTCTCCGCCAGACCGTCCAGCTTGGCGATCTGCTGCGCCCAGCGCAGCCGGTGACGGAAATGCGACCGTGACTGGCCCGAGATCTCGATGCGGGCGTCGCGAACCGAGGCGGGAAGGCCCATCCGTTCGGCCACCGCTCCGGCGAGATCGCCCGTCGTCATTCCGTCGCGGGCGTCGTCCAGGACGTCCATGAGCGGCAGCACCAGCTGTCGCTGCGTCGGGAGTTCGTCGTTCATGTCAGGGCTCCGATCAGATCGTGTTCGTGAAGGTCGTCCTCCACGAGCCAGGGCGTCGTCTCCCGGTCGGACGCGCCCCTATCGACGCGCAGGTCGTCCGGCAGCTGGCTGTCGTCGACGTAGGCATCCGAGGACAGCACCCCGTCCGGCAGCTCCCAGTCCGCCATCCATGCCGCGAGGACATGATGCGTCACCAGTCCGTCGTGATCCATTTCTCCGTCCTCGATAAGGTCGTTGATCTGACGTCTTGCATGCTGCTCGAGGACCTCCATGACGGTGATTCCGGAAGCGACGGCGACGGGGAAGGCGAAGCCCCCCTGCTGGATCTGGCGGCGCGGAGCCTCCATGCGACGGGTCTGGCCTTTATACCACTGAGCCATGATACCGGCCACGAAGGCGTTGCTCTTGGAGAATTCCGGTTCCTTGCGCCGGCGTTCGTTCGCCTGCTTGCGTGCGGTCACGCCGTACGCCTGGCTGTCGATCGAGGCGATGCGGCCATCGAGATCGGCGACCGCCTCGGCGGCGTCGCTCTTCAGGCCGAACAGATGGAGGCGTACGCCCGGCGGCAGCTCCCGGTGCAGAGCCTCGACGACCGCGACGATTCCGTCCTCTCCGCCTGTCTGGCGGCGACACATGGAGCCTACGCCGATGACGCGCTCCTCGCCGATCGTCGACGAGAGCGAATCGTAGCAGCGCAGATAGTCCTCCGGAAGCGCTCCCTGGATGACCGGCATCAGCCTGTCCTCGATGCCGAGATCGCAGGAGAGGCGCTGGCAGGTGCGGTTGAGCGCTACCGTCTTCGCCACGCGCTCGCGGACCTCGATGCGGTCGCGCGCGACCTCCTCCTCTACGCACAGGTCCATGCTGGAGAACCGTGTCCACGGATAGGCGGCGCACAGTCCGTGCACGTAGGCCTCCGGCGTCCAGGGGTAGCCGCCCCAGGCCGCCTGGGCATGGAAGCCCGCGCTGTCGAGGTGGATCTCCCGCAGACCGTCGGCGTGGCGCATCTGAGACAGGTTCCATCCCTGCCACTCCTTGACGCGCCGACGGCTCTGCGCGGACGTCGGCGCGCTGTCGTCGCCGCGCGCCGCTCGGATGGTCCGCTCGAGACGGTTGAACTCCCACCCTTTCGGAACCGGCCCCTCGTCCCGCCATCTCGAGAACGAGTTGGCGCTGAGCAGCACGGGAGCCCGGAGCGTCCTGGCCGTGGAGGTCAGCGCTCCTCCCGACAGGTAGGGCAGTCCGAGGATCACCTCTACGGCCATCTCCCATTCCCTTCGTCTGAAATTATTTTCTCGACCCCGAACAGGCCGTTCGCGACAGTCCCGAACGATCAATGACGATCAATGACGATCAATGACGGTCACTTGGTTTCCGCATTGCGACCACCCAGCGGCGGTAGAGACGTCCGACCGGGTGTTGACTAGGGATCCGACTTGAGTCTTTCTCGTTTCGTTCCCCGAGGAGATCTTCCCATGTCCAACGCGTCGCCCAAGAAGTCCATGACCCGTGCCCGCGGCAAGAACATGCCGCAGCCGAGCGTCGTGCAGCCCGGGGCGCAGGAAGCTATCGTACGTGCGCAGCCCGAGCCGGTGCGCCGGATGCTTCCGATCGCCCGCTGGATGGGCTTCATCGAGCTCGCGAACGCTACGATCGACTGCTATGTCCTCGAGGACGGTCGCCGGGTGCTCTCGATCAACGGAGCGGTCAAGGCACTCTCGGGTCTGGAGACCGGTCACGGTCGCCTCGACAAGTACATCGGCGTCACGGCGCTTCGCCCCTACATCGACTCCCAGTCGGTCATGGACGGACTGATCGAGTTCGAGATCCCGGGAAGCAACACCAACTTCGGCAACGCACGCGGCCTGTCGACCGACGACTTCGAGCGGATCATGGGTGCGTTCATCGACGCGATGGCCGCCGAGGCCACGCTTACCCAGAACCAGATGAAGATGGCGATCCGCTGCGCGGTCCTGTCGCGAGGCCTGGTCAGGACGGGTCTTACGGCACTTGTCGACGAGGCCACCGGGTACCAGAAGAACCGGAAGGAGGACGAGCTCCAGGTACGTCTGCGCGCCTTCATCTCGAGCGAGCTGCGCCCGTGGGAGCGGACGTTCCCCGACGATCTCTGGGAGCAGTTCGGCAGACTGACCGGCTGGAAGGACTCGCTGACGAACCGCCCGCGCTACTGGGGCAAGCTCGTCATCAAGTTCATCTACGACACTCTGCCGGAGGGTGTCGCCGAGTATCTGAAGAACAACCGTCCGCCCAAGGGCGTGATGTGGCATCAGCAGCTGACCGAGAACTACGGCGTGCAGCGGCTGGTGACGCGGTGCATCGAGGTGGCGACGCTGGCGCGCACGTGTCGCGACATGCAGGAGCTTTCCGAGAAGGTCGCCTTGCACTTCGGCCGCAAGCCGATGCAGTTCTCCCTGTCCGACCTCATGAACGAGGAACGGCCGCTGGGCGTGACCAAGCGCCTCGCGAAGGATCTGAAGCGCAAGGCGCGCGAGCAGGAGATCGCCAAGATCATCCCGAGCTATGCCGCAGGACGCATCGTCGACGCCACTCCGTCCGATCCGCTGCTGTCGTTCGAAGATCCGGTCGTGGCGGGTTCGCACGACCGCGAGGAGGATCAGCCGTCGCTGCTCGATATCGTGATGATGGACATGCCCTCGGCTCCCGGTGGCGACGTCTCGGCGCCGATACCCGACGACATCGCGGAGATGCTGAAGGCGGCCGATCTCGAGGAGGACGCAGCCGAGACGGCCCACGAACGCCTGGCCATCGGACGCAGTACCCGGCTTGCTACGCCTTCGGACGATCGTGTCGTTCCGACGCGTTTCGGGGAGACGGCAGACGGTGACCCGAAGCTGCAGGATCTTCTCGATCATCGTCCTCCCGGTCCGAAAGCCGGACAGAGCCAGCCTCCAGCAGCGACGTGAGGCTGGCCGGGAGGGGGATGCGCCGCATGTCATGGACGCGGGGGACGTACTGGAGGCCCGTCTCTCCGTCGAACGGACGATCGCTGACGCCGGCACCGCGCAGCATGTCGCCGACCGTATAGGATTCGATCCGCGTGAGATCGACGGTGATGTTCCATTCCGGCGTCGAGAACCTGATCTCGACCGGCTGATGGTGTCCCGGAAAGTGCAGTATCTGCACGACGCCGAAACGCATGCGAACCTCGCGGTTCTCCTTGGGTAGGCGGGTGATCACGTTGGCGGCGCACTGCGCCTCCTCGCTCGTCATGCTGACGCTCTGGGCGTCGCCGGACGGAAGGCCCGACACCTCGAGGACGACCTTTCGGTCCCTCTTCATGATCTTGATCTGGGCCTGATCCACCTGAAGCACTCCTGGCACGCAGGATCGCGCCCGTCCCTAGATGCATCTTTTCACGTCATCCTGCAATATCCAACCTGAGTGTGCAACGAGGAGGCACCGAGAGACGCATTGAGACGTCTGCGACGTCCTATCCTGAAAGTCAGGAAGCGTCTGCCAGCATGCCGTCGGCACCGAGCGGCTCGACTCCCCACGTGAACCCGGTGTCCCGCGCGAAGAGCCCCGCAGGAGTCACGCGCTCCTCGCCGTGCTCGTCGTGCCAGGCATCTCCGTCCCCGCACCAGTCGGCGAGCGTATCGGACAGCAGATCGCGCCGGTCCCCATCGTCCAGGTCGGCCTCCAGGCCGCAGCGGACAAGCGGATTCGTGGCAGGACGGACCCAGGAGGAGTCGACGAGGATCGCGTGATAGGCTGGTGCGGTGCGCAGGGCGGTGACGACCAGGAGATGCGCGCCGTCGCCGATCACCGCCGGACAGAAGGTCGGTCGCACCTCGACATTGCGCCCATAGACGGTCCGCATGTGCGGAGCCTCGACCTGTCGTGCGAGCGCCTCGACGCGCTGCCGACGCGAGGGGTCCAGACGGGCGACGCCCGTCACGCTGGGAAGGTTCATGTCGTTCGCTCCTATGCGGCCATCGGAAGGTAGCGGCGGCGGCGCGCGAGCTCGATCACCCGCTTCTGCAGACGATCCAGCGCCTTGACCTCAATCTGCCGGATGCGCTCGCGGGTGACGCCGTAGACCTGGCTGAGCTTCTCCAGCGTAAGCGGCTCGTCGTGAAGCCGTCTGGATTCCACCACATGGCGCTCTCGCGGGCTGAGGACGTCGAGAGCCTGGCGCAGGATGGCCCCCCTGATCTCGCCTTCCTGTCGCGTCGAGAATATCTCGTCCGCCAGAGGCTCCGCGTCGACCATGCCGTCGAGCATGGTGCGCCCGGTGACCGAGTCGGGCACGTCGACGCTCACGTCGCTGCGCATCCGGCGATGCATCTCGGCGACCTCGTCCTCGGTCGTGCCCGTAGCCTCGGCGAGCGCCGTCAGATTGGCCGGCGTCAGATACTCGCCGTTGATGCCGAGACGCGCCTTGATGCGGCGCATGCCGAAGAACAGCTTCTTGGACGCCGCGGTGGTGCCCATGGGTGTCTGGTACGAGTTCTTGAGGATATGATCCATCACCGCCGCACGTATCCACCAGGTGGCGTATGTCACGAACCTGAAGCCCCTCTCGGGGTCGAACTTGTCCATCGCCCGGCTGAGACCTGCAACGCCCTCGTCCATCAGGTCGTCCATGTCGATGCCGTACCCCGAGAAGCCGCGAGCGATCTTCACGGTCACGCGCAGATGCGCCTCCATCACGCGCTTGCGCGCGTCGGCGTCGCGCTCGTCGCGCCATAGCCTTGTCAGACGCAGCTCCTCTTCCGGCGTGAGCATCGGAACGCCCATGATCCGATCGACGTATGCGGTCTGGCTGCGCCTGCCGTCGCCCTGGGCGGAACCCTGGTTCGCCATGTCGTTGTCCCTCCCGATATGCATAAGACGCCGGTGTCGCGGTCGCCGCTGACGAGCGGTGCCGTATGACGCGCTGGCGTTGATGATTGGTTCGTATCTTCATAGCACGGATCGGTCCTCCGAAGGGAGTCCCGATGCGTCAGGCGGCAATGCTTTCCGGAAGCCGCCAGCGCTTGTCGTCGACGCGATCGAAGTACAGGCGCAGGGTCTGGCGGCACTTGTCCTTCCACCACTGGTTGCCGCTCGGACGACGTGGCTCCAGCGCGGCGTAGATCTCGCGCAGGGTCGCCTCGCCCTCCAGGCTCTCCAGAGCATGGTGCACCGCCTCGCGCCACGTGCCGGCGGCATGCAGCCGCCTGCGTATCTCGCGAGGCATCTTCTCGACGTCGCCCTGACGATCGAACAGTAGCAGTCCGACCATGGTGCGCTCGCGGGCCTTGACGAACTTGGCCCATACCAGCGACATCGAGATGCGCGGAAACAGGGACCTCGGTATGAGCCGGACGTCGAGGCTGAACATGCTGCTCCACGGCCCTACTCTGGTCGTCGTGGAGAACAGATGCGCAGGCAGGATGAACGCCGCGACGCCGCCATCGGGAAGAATGCGGTGGCAGCGGCGCACGAAGCCGTCGACGAGGTCGGCGCCGAATGGCGGATTCCCGATGATCGCCGCGAATTCCACGTCGGGCAGCTCCACGTCGAGGAAGTCGCCCTCGATCACCTTTCGTCCGGTCGCGCGCCTGGCATGTTCAGCCATCGTCGGATCTATCTCCACGCCGTAGGCGTCGTTGCCCGCCGGTATCGCCGACAGGAACGATCCCGAGCCGCAGGACGGCTCGAGCACGGCCACCCCGCCCATGCCGCTCAGAACGTCATGCGCAAGCTCCTCGGCGGCCCAGTACGGCGTGAACCACTGGTCCAGCTCCGGCCGTGTCGCGATTCCCGCAGCCACGCCTCGTCGTTCCCGAAGGAACAGATCCCCCTGGTTCATGAATCTTCTCCGTAAGCAGTTCAGGATCGCGTGCCGTTTCGGCGCCGTCTTCCTATTTCATCCCACTGTCTCGTCACCAGGTTCCATGCTGCACGCCCCAGCGCAGCGCGCATCGTCGCCCTGTATATGGTGCCGTCGCGCCCCCCGGCGATGGCGTCGTCCGTCCACACCAGACCGCCTGCGGGGCTGGACACCGCCAGTGGCACCTCCGGTATCCGTCCCGCGGGAATGATCGCGTGCACGAGATCGCCGTCCTGCAGGCCGCAGACGCGCAGGGCTGGCTGGGGCATGTCGATCGTACGGCCTCTCCTGACGATACGGGCGACGCCGTCCTCGATGGAGCATATGCCCTCGACCATGCGACAGGCGGTTCCCCTTACGAACAGGCCGGCCATGGGGGCCGGCACGCCCGGCAAGGCGTCGTCGAGACGTTCCTTCCATGCCTCCACGTCCTGCGCGATGACGTCGGCCACCAGCATGCGACACGCATCGAGAGCGTTTCTGCGTCGGGCGTTGTCCCGCCGCGTGAGGCGCGACTGCATAATCCACAGCAGCAGTGGAATGCCCAGAGAGAAGACCGTGACGTACAGCGCGACGGTCGACATGGATCCGGCTCCTCCGCCGGCGCCTGCTGTCAGGATGAGGCAGAGCAGCAGTGCGGGGACCGCGGCCATGCCGGCATAGACGTAGCTCGTCCTCATGGTGGCGAGGTCGCAGGAGACCTGGACGACGTCCGCCGTCACGTCGTGGATCTCGACGCCTGCACGACGTCTCAGCGGTCGGCCCGAGTACATCACGCGATAGACGCGGTCGCCCGGAGCGATTCGATCGTCGGGCAGGCACATCGCGGACTGCCTGTCGTCGAGCCTGATGATGAGATCGTCTGCGTCGTCGGACGACGGCATGATCCATCCGCCTGCGACTTCCGCGGTGATGCCCTGGCATGACAGGATCGTGGGACGCATTGGTCAGTGGCTCCGTACGCAGGTCGACCGGAACGCCGGCAGTCCATCAACGCATCCGAAGCTCGGCCGTTCAGACCTCGTCCGCATTTCGCGGCGTCAGTCGTCGCGCGACATCCGTTCGCGACGCTCGTGACGCTCCTGTGCGTCGATGGTCATCGTCGCGATGGGCCGGGCCTCCAGCCGCCCCAGCGCGATCGGCTCGCCGGTCACCTCGCAGTATCCGTACTCGCCGTCGTCGATCCGGCGCAGGGCGGCGTCGATCTTGCCGATGAGCTTGCGCTGGCGATCGCGCGCGCGGAGCTCGATGGACCATTCGGTCATGGACGAGGCCCGGTCGACGACGTCGGAGTCGCGTCCGGCGTCCTGCCTCAGGGTGCCGAGTGTCGTCTGCGCTCCGAGAAGGAGATCCTCCTTCCATGCGACGAGCTTTTCCCGGAAGTACCCGAGCTGCCGTTCGCTCATGAACGGCTCTTCGGAGGTAGGGTGGTAGTCGGGTTGCATGTCGAGCATTACGGGGGCGGTTGCCATGTGGAATCCCTGCGCTTGTGCCTGCGCGCCCATCCGCGCCTGCGTCATTTCTGCATGGGGCGTCTTGTTACAGCGCCGCTCGCCGTCGCGCAATAATTTTCAGGATGGGACGCGACAAAAGAAATAACTACGTAGTGTCTATAACGAGATGCGTCGCCCGGTCACGATGTTGACGACGGTCGATCCGGCACCGAACTCGCTACGCATCTCGGCGAGGGTTTCGTCATCGTAGTGCTGCGGCATCTTGCGGTACTTCTCGAGGAACGCCTCCCCCTCCCGTCGTTCGACGTCGGCGCTGCCCTCAGGAGGCGTGCAGTAGGCATCGCGGTAGGTGGACGCGGGCACGACCCTCCCGTTCGACCTCCATCTCAGGATGCCCTCGGTCTCGTCGGTATCGTCCCGGAGCCAGTCGCGCAGACGGCCCGCCTCGCGGACCCTCCATGACGGCTGGTCCGCGGGAATCTCGTTTTCCCTGTAGATCATCCTGCTTCTCCTCAGATGCGTGTCCAGACAGTCCCTCCGGCACCGTCCTTGACGGCGATGCCCATGGCGGCGAGCTCGTCGCGCAGCCTGTCGGACTCCGCGAAGTCGCGATTGGCCCTGGCCTCCGTACGCCGTGCGACAAGCGCCTCTATCGTCGCGCCTTCGTCTCCCCCGCGCAGCCATTCGTCCGCACTCGACGCGAACAGGCCGAGAAAGCGTCCGGTAGCCAGCAGGTCTGCCGGGTCCCGGATGGCACCCAGCGCCGCCAGGGCAGCCGGAGTGTTGAGATCGTCGCGCAAGGCGTCGATGACCGACAGCGAGATCTCCCCGTCCTCAGCCGCGCCCTCGATACGCGCATAGAGGCCGTCGAGACGCGCCTTGGTCTGGTCCAGGAGCGTCGCGGTCCATTCGAGCGGCTGGCGGTATCCGGACGACAGCAGCGCCACCCGGAGCGTCTCGCCGCGATGCCCCTGCTCCAGGAGTTCCGCGACGGTTATGACGCCGCCGTTGGACTTGGACATCTTCTCCCCCTTCACCGAGAGGAAGCCGTTGTGCAGCCAGTATCGCGCGAGCGGGCTGCCGCCATGGGCGCAGCGCGACTGCGCGATCTCGTTCTCGTGATGCGGGAACACCAGGTCGAGGCCGCCGGCATGGATGTCGATCGTCTCGCCCAGATGCTCCTCGATCATGGCCGAGCACTCGACGTGCCAGCCGGGTCGTCCGAGGCCCCATGGGCTGTCCCAGCCGACGGTTCCTTCGGGGCTGGGCTTCCACAGGACGAAGTCGGCGCCTCCGCGCTTGTATGGCGCGACTTCGACCCGGGCTCCCTCGATCAGGGCCTCGGCATCGCGACGCGACAGCGCACCGTATTCGGTATCGGAGGACACGTCGAACAGCACATGACCTTCCGCGACATAGGCATGTCCCCTGTCGATCAGTCGTCCGACCATGTCGATCATCTGCGCGATGTGGTCCGTCGCGTGCGGGGAGATGTCCGGCGGGGCCACGCCCAGCTCTCCCATGTCCTCGAGATACCGTGCTCCGAATGCGTCGGTGATCGCGTGGATCGGCACTCCGGCCGCCGCCGCCTTGGCGTTGATCTTGTCGTCGACGTCCGTGATGTTGCGCACGTAGACGAGCGATCGCGCGCCGTAGTCGTGCCTGATCAGCCGTGCCAGGAGATCGAAGACGACGGCCGGCCGCGCGTTTCCGATATGGGCACGCGCATAGACCGTCGGGCCGCAGGCGTACATGGTGATGCGGGAGGGATCCGAGGGGACGAAGTCCACCTTCGTCCGCGTCATGGTGTCATGAAGACGGATCGTCATCGTCGCTGCTCCTGATGATGGTTCGGTTCGGCGTCCCGTCTAGAACGGGAGCTCGAGATTGGGGCTGCGTCTCACGAGGACGTAGGCCGTCGACTGCTCGATATGCACGCGCTTGCGCAGACATCGATCCGGACCGTGACGCTGCGAGCGCCAGTGCGCACGGCGCGTACGGCGCTCCCTGACCAAGGTGCCGGTCATGCGGCGGCCGTCACGGTCTGAGAGAGCCATTCGAGCGCTTCGGGGCGGCCGGAGAAATGCCGGCTGACGCTTACCGGATGGCGCAGCGATACATGCACGTCGTTTCCGTGCAGGCGGATGATCCCGTACCCGGGAAACCGTCCATGGCCGGGGCTACGGTTGTTCCACCTCGTACGGTAGGAGACAGCGGTACCGGTGCAGTCGTATCTTGTACCGAGCAGTTCGGCGCATCGCCGATAGAATTCTTCGTTGTCCATATTCATACCTACAGTAGCACATGCGCGCTTCCGTGGGAATCGCACGTCACTGGATAGCGGCAGCATCCACGTGCAGGACCAGCCGACGCCGCGTGACGTCCTCACGCACGGTGAGGAGGCGGTACTCGAACTTGTTCTTGCCGTCGGGAATGGCATAGACGCTCGACCGTTCCTGCCCATCGAGCGGAAAGTCGATCGAGATCTCGCTCTTGCGCACGATCGGGATGCTGGAGCGCTTTCCCGCTGCGTCCTTGAAGTCGTAGAACCGGACGAGCCTGCTGTCCTTCAGCATGAGACGGCGCAGGCCGTCCTGCGACGAAGGCTGCACCTCTCCTATCGTGCCGACGAACTCGTAGCGGCGCGAACCGTTCGATACGTAGGGCATCTCCATTCCCGACGTCCATCCGGTGAACACGTCCCCCTGGCCGCGCATCTCGAAGTGCGCGTGCGGCCGCGGCTTCGATCCGACGGAGGTGAGACGGAAGTCGCCGCCCTTCGTGGCCCGGTCGTAGTCGACCTGGCCGATGTCATGCAGGTCGATGACGAACGTCCGGACGATCTGGGGAGGCGGAACGGGCGCGCGCACGCCGATGAGGCTGCTGACCTGGGCCGGCGTCGGAGTCACGCGGCGCTGGATCACGGCGCGAACGGGCTTCGCGGGCCGTGAGACCCTGGCCTTGGGCCTGGAGCGTGTCTGGGCCTCGGCGTCGTCCGTAATGACGATGCCCGGGGCGAGGGCGAGAACCGCAAGCACGGCTGCGATCTTGATGCTCATCTGTCGACGTCCTTCAGGTGATCCATGTCCGTCGGCATTGCCGACGCCCCTCGTGCCGTGGTTCTATCCGCAAACCGCACGAGTTGCCAGAACTTTAGGATGAACGGGCGGATTACTATGAAACGCGAGGGCGTCGCGACCGATCCGATCGATGCGACCGTCCATATGCACGACTCCACAGGCATGATTCCTATTCCTCGAAGCGCAGATGATCGGCCTTGTACTCCGCCTCGAACCGGGCGCGGTGGATGCGTATTATCACGACCAGTGCGAGGGGGTACAGGAAGGTGCTGAGGAGGATGTTGCCAACGACCACCGCCTCGAACAGCTCGAGATACTGGAAGTCCGAGGGGATCATGTGGAGCATCAGGATAGAGAACGCACCCTTGACGCCTGCCGCGGCCAGCACCTTCCACCAGTGCAGCGGAATGGTCACGACCCTGTCGGTCCAGCGGCTGAGCCTGGCGAAGATGCCGAGCATCGCCATCCGGATGTACGTGGCGCCGAAGAACACGGTCAGGATCTCCATCCAGTACCGGTACAGGAGATCGAGACGGACGAGGTTGGCCATCGATATGAACAGAACGGTAGCGGCGATGATCGCCGCGAACTGGATGTTGCCCCGTACTACGCGGTAGGCCGCGGCGTCCTTGACGACGTCGTCCAGACTGGACAGCAGCAGGCGCAGCGCACCGGCAGCACCTTCCGGACCTGGAGCGTTCATGTCGCGCTCGCTGTCCTTGATCCGCTTGGTGATGATCGAGTTGGCGAACATGATGGCCACGATCACCGCCAGGATGCCTGACGAGTGGACGCGCTCGGCGATCGCGAACGACCCGAGGGCCATGGCGAGGACGAGCATCGTCTCGGTCATGGCGTCATGGACGATGCGCAGCGCCTGGATGCCGATCCACCCGACGACGAGTCCGACGACGAGCGCGCCGGCGATCATCTGGAAGGAATATGCCACTGGGTCGGCGACCTGATGGCTGCCGCCAAGTCCCATCATGGTCAGCGATATGGAGAAGACTATCAGCGCCGTCGCGTCGTTGAACAGACTCTCCCCTTCGGCGATCACCTTGAGGTTGTGCGGAAGTCTGAACCTTCCGAATACCGAGCTCACCGTGACGGGATCGGTCGCAAGCACCATGCAGAACAGCGCCGACACGGCGGCCGGGCCGAGATGATAGGCTGGAAGCATGAACCTGTTGAGGAGGATCGCGGTGCCCACCGATAGCAGGATCATGATGCCCGCCACGTACCCGAGACTGATCGCGTTGCGCTTTATCTCGTCCCATCTCAGCGCGAGCGCGTCCGAGCAGATCAGGATCGGCAGCATGAGATACGTCATGCTGTCGAAGTCCTGCTCGTTTAGGGTAAGGACCTGGTTTCCCAGCATGGACAGGCCGATTACGCATACGATGATGGTGATGGGTGTCGGTATGCCCAGACGATGCTGCATCAGCAGCGATGTCGCGGCGATCGCTATGGTGAACAGTGCGATCTCTAGCAAATGGTTCTCCTGTCCGTTTTCCGGGCTTCATCTTCTACGCAGTCGAGACGGTCGCCTGCCATTCTCACGGCTGTCGTAGCGCTACTGGCCGGCGATCGACAGGCCTCCTTCCACGAGCAGGGCCTTCACTGCGGAGATACAGGCCTTTTGGTCGAGTCCGGACGCGACGTCCACCCATTCTCCGCCCGGTTCGTCGCCCGTCGGCGTACGGCAGATCCGCCACCCCGCCTCTTCCTGCTCGACGAGGAGATCCGGCATGATTCCGGTTTCCAGGATCCAGCAGTCCTCGTACGGCTCGTCACTGCGGTGGTTGACGAACCCCTCCGCGAGCAGTCTTTCTTCCACGTTCATCGCATGGTCCTTCCGGTCATATCGAATTCGTGCCGAATATGAGCGTTCGGCGCGCGGTACGAGAACGCCACGCTTGTGTCTCACGACGAAGACCTGCGAACGGCGCATCGTCTCGATGTCGCCGTCCATTGCGGTCGATGTCATATGCGTCCGCTCCGACGTCCTGACGGAGAGGTCGCTCCCGGAGCGACAGGATGCGACGACGAGGTGTCGGCCCCGATCGTCTACGCCGCGATCCGGTCGACTAGCCGACCAGCTGCATCTGCATGCGAGCATCCTGTGCGGCGAACGTCCTGGCGTTGCGTTCGGAACGGTCGATGCTCGCGGTCACGGCGGCGATGGTCTCCGCGCTGACTTCGCGCTTGCTCAGCTCGAGGCTGTAGCCGCCCGCGGCCTGCTTGCTGATGAAGCCGACGCACATGCCGTCGTGGGCGACCTCGTTGACGACTCCGGTATGGGCCATCGTCGTTCCGGTCGGACGCATCCCGCCTGCTCGAACCGCGTTCTGGAGGCGATTGAGCGGATGGCCTTCGAAGCGCTCGTAGCGCGCCAGGATGGCTGCCATGGGATCTTCGGAAGTGTCTGACATGCTCGCCTCGCTGCTGGTACGCGATGATCCCACGCCTTCTGGGCTTTCGCAAGCATCCATCGTCCCATACGGCACATTGTCGGCGTTCGGTCGTTACACTCCCGATCGACGCCCTCCGGCGTCCATCCTGAAACACCAAAAAGGAGGAACATATGAACGGCGATACGTTCGAAGGCACGGGCAAGGATCTCGGCGGCAAGGCCAAGGAGACCATCGGCGAGGCCACCGGAAGCGAGCGCCTGAAGGGCGAGGGCGTGTGCGACCAGATGCGGGGCGACGCGCAGAAGGCCTATGGGAAGGCGCGGGAGTTCGCCAAGGAGAACCCGGCCGCGCTGACCGCTCTCGCAGGGGTCTTCGGCCTCGCCGTCATCGGGTCCATCCGCAAGCGCACCTGATCGGACGGGCCGACCTCAGGGACGGCCCGTCCTGTCGCTGCGGGAGGCGGTCGCGATCGCTTCCCGCAGCCAGCGGCGCTGACGGGAGCTGACGCACGCCGGCATGACGCTCCTCAGTCGGGCGACATGGGCGCGACGCTCCGCCGGCGTCTCGGTATCTTCCTTCATTCCATACCCTCCTCGATGCGGGTGATCTCGATCATCTCTATCTTGCGGCCGTCGACCTCGAGGACCGTGAATCGCAGACCGTCGCGCTCGAAGGCGTCTCCGAGCTGGGGAATGCGCCCCGCCATGGCGAGGACATGTCCGGAAACGGTCTCGTAGTCGCGCTCGCCGTCCGCGATCGCGCGACCGAGACGAGCCTCGATTTCGGAGACTCGCGCAAGTCCGCGTACCTTCATGTGTCGATCGTCGGCATGCACCACCAGATCGTCGTCCTCGTCGTCGGCCAGATCGCCGGCTATGGCGGCGAATATGTCGGTGGTGGTCACCACCCCCTCGAGATTGCCCGCCTCGTCCAGCACGACGGCGAAGCGCTCGTCCTCCCGGCGGAAATAGTCGATCAGTCCCGTCACCGTCAGCGAGCGCTGGACGTACGGAGGCTTCCTCGAGAGCGCTTTCAGGTCCGTCGTTTCCTTGGACAGTGCCTGCACCAGGGCATCCCGCACCTCGATCACCCCGATCGGCTCGTCGATCGTGCCGTCGCAGAGAAGCACCCTGGTGCGCCTGGTGTCCAGGAGCTGCGCGACGATCTCCTGGTCGGTGTCGTTGCAGTCGATCCAGGCTATGTCCGGCCTCAGGGTCATGATGGAGCGCGTCTGGAGGGTTCCGAGCGAGATGACGCCCCTGATCATTCTCGTCTCGTCCGAGCGCAGACCTCCCGCCTCGATGGGGACGGGGACGGTCTCGTCGGCTTCTTCGCCTGTCGTCTTGTCCTTCTGCGAACCCAGCAGACTCAGGATGGCGTCGGCGGTGCGGTCACGCAGCGGTACCGAGAGCATGGCCTTGCGTCTCTTGAGTCCGCCTATCTGGTTGATTCCCTCGATCATCAGCGAGAAGGCGATCGCGGCATAGAGGTAGGCCTTGGGGAAGTGGATGCCGAAGCCGTCCGCGACCAGGCTGCATCCTATCAGCAGCAGGAAGCTGAGGCACAGGATGATCACCGTAGGGTGCCTGGAGACGAACGCCGTCAGCGGCTTCGATGCCTTTATCATGATCGTCATCGAGACCATCACTGCGGCGACCATGACCCATAGATGCTCGACCATGCCGACGGCGGTGATGATGGCATCGAGACTGAACACGGCGTCGAGGACGACGATCGTGAACAGCGTCGCGGCCAGGGAGGGACGGCGACCCTCGTCGGTCTTCGTATGATGGGGCTGCTCGAGATGCTGGTGTATCTCCCTCGTCGCCTTGAACAGCAGGAAGACCCCGCCCCCGACGAGCAGCAGGTCCCTGAGAGAGAAGGAATGCCCCAGCACGACGACGAACGGCTCGGTCAGCTTCATGAACCAGGATGCGAGGGCCAGCATGCCGATGCGCATGCCCATCGCCAGACCGAGGCCCAGGTTACGTGCCCTGTCCCTCTGGTGCGGGGGCAGCTTGTTGGCGAGGATCGCGACGAACACGAGATTGTCGATGCCGAGCACCAGCTCGAGAACGATCAGCGTGGCCAGGCCGGCCAGTACATGGGGGTCCATCATTCGACGACTCCCGACCGACGACTTCGGTCAGGGGTGTCGTCGCAGTCGGAGGCCATGTCGGCGCGGACTGTCGGTGTGCTGTCTGCTTGCATGTCTTTTCCATCCTACAACATTGTCGGGGAATGTCTCGGTCGCTGGTACGTCGTGACCTATTCGATCGGAACGAGCCGGATCCGCCTTCCGTCAGGATCGCTGAGCACGACGTTTCCGGCCGATATTCCGGCCAGGCGATCGTCCGGGATGACCAGCGACAGGGCCGCCCGCATCCGCGCGTCGGGTTCGTCCACGGCGATGACGAGGTCCATGTCCGCCTGAGCGGGCTGGAAGGGCGTCTCGGGCCGGACCAGCAAGGCGACGCCGCCGAGGTCCATCTCGAGATAGTCCTCGTCCAGCACGCCGCCCCGCAGGGTGACCTTCATGCCAAGCTCCTCGTAGAAGCGGCGGGCGCCGGACAGGCTGCGCGTGCGTACGGCTATCGAGCGCACGCACGTGATGTTCCGCCTCACGGCGTCTTCGCTATACATGTCTCTGCTCCCTCATGACGTTGGTCGGACCGGGAATGCGCTCTCGTCGCACTCCCGGTCCGAAGACCTTCTAGCCCCCGTGCGCTTCCACGGCCGCGATGTCGGTCCACGAGAGCTCCTCGCAGAGCCGCTTCAGATACGGTCCTCCGTCGACCTCGACACGGTCGAGGAGATAGCGTGCGGCCGCCTCGGCACGGAGTGGCGAGATGTCGGCGTTGATCTGCGTGCAGTACGACGTGTCCTCGACATATTCCCACTCCCCGTCGACGAGGCGCTGCACCTCCAGCCGGTACAGGGGCTGATCGTCGGGATCGGCAGGATCGTAGTCGCCGTCCTCGCCCTCGCCGATGTAGTCGAGCACCACCGCGTATTCGCTTCCCTCGACGCGCACGTCGGGGCGCTCCTCGCTCGAGGGCTGGATCTTGATCAGTTCGGCGAGCTTCGCCTTCCATGCCTCGGGACTTCCGGAGGACATCGCGGCCGCGAACGGTACGAGAAGCATGACCGTGTGTGCGGGATCTCCATAGACGTCGCCGCTGTCCCGGGTGAGGATCGCGTCTCCCCCGATCTCCTTCAGGGATCGAAGAACCTGCGTCTGGAAGCTGCGAGCGCGGGCCAGCGCGTTTGCCGACGACTCCCTCACGACGTCTCCGTCCTCGCCGTCGTCGTAGCGGAATTCCGCGGTAGGAGCGAGATGCTTGATGCCCCGGTACATCGCCGAGTAGCCGATGCGCACCTCCGCACTTTCGTCGACGGCTGCGACCACGTCGTCGGCGACGTAGCGCATCTCCTCCGCGTCGAGCGGATGGAAGTCGTTCTCGAACGAGCCGAAGTCGCGCCCGAGAGCGACATAGTCGCCCTCGCGTCCGCCGACATGCTCGCATCCGCTGTCGGTCAGCATGTAGGGAACCTCTGGAGCGTGACTTCCGGTCGGAGCATGTACCTGTGGCGTGACGACGTCCGCTTTCTGAGTCCGCGTGCAGGCGACCCCGCCGAAGGGGGCGATGTGCCACCCCCGCTCGCGCCCCTGGCGCTCAAGCATGTCCGGCTGCACCGCATAGATGTAGCCCGAAGGGTCCCGCAGGAACTGCATCTGTCCGACATGGAGCACGTACTGGCTGCCGAGATCCTCGGCGGCGAGCGGATCGAGTCCGCCCTCCCCGTCGAGCGACGAGAGCTCGTGCACGTTCCTGCAGCCGAACGCTGCGGCGGCTACCGCGAGCAGGCGGCCTCTGGTCAGAACTACGCCTTCGGCAGCCAGGCCACGCGCCAGACGGTCGAGATGAATGGGTGTCTTGTTCATGGTGTTTTCCCGTGACGGTCGGTCTTTGGGTGCGACGGATCCCGTTGGCCGCGTGCCGACCGCCCAGGGAAGGGATGGTCAATCACGTGGTGATGTGGAGGTTTGCATGCCGCCCTTCGGCGACGACGACTATGCGTCTGGGATCTACTGGCTTTCCACGGCCTGGTGGCTTTTCGGCCCCCACGTAGCCGTCCGCGGTCGGGCGGCTACGGGGAGGTCGTCCTGGATTTTCCCTATGGCTTGACGTCTGCTTCCCGGTGCTTGGTCAGGACATCCACGGGCGCTCGGGCGAGCGGCCGAAGGGAAGCGAGAGCATCTGCCCTACCCGGGTGCGGTAGCCCACGAGGTCGTTGCCCGCGAGCTGGCTGGTGGCGGTGAACTGCACGCTGGACGGGTCGATGGCCTGTCCGAAGCGATGCAGCTCGTAGTGGAGATGCGGACCGGTGGCGAGACCCGTCGCTCCGACGTATCCGATGACCTGCCCCTGCTGCACCAGCTGTCCCGGACGCACGGCGACGCCGCTCATGTGCGAGTAGGTCGTCGAGATACCGGCGCCATGCAGGAGCTCGACGCGGTTTCCGTAGCCGCCCGAATTCCACCCGGCGATCTGTACGTAGCCCGTCTGAACCGCGAGGATCGGCGTGCCGTACCCGGCGCGGAAGTCCATTCCCTTGTGCATGCGCGTGTACCCGAGGATCGGATGCATGCGGGGCCCGTAGTTCGAGGAGACGACGCCCGGAACGGGGCGCTGGATGGCCTCATGGGTCTGACCGACCTCGTCCGCGTCGAACCAGGACAGCTTGCTGCCCCGACGCCATTCGGCGAGACGCACGTTGACTCCATCGGTCCGGTAGAGGCCGGCATACATGATCGAGCCGATCTCGGGCTGCCCGTCGTGGTCCAGCTTCTGCTGCAGGACCACGTCGAAGTGGTCGCCCGGTCCGACCGTGTCGGGCGAGACCTCGCGGGAGATGATCTTGACGTACTGCTCGACCTGCTCGTCCGGAATGCCCGCCGCCTCGAGTGCAGGCTTCAGGTCCACGTCCACCTTGCCGTAGATACGGAGGGGCTGGACCTCCAGGCCCGCCACGCTTCGGCGCTCGGGCTTCGCATCGTCGCGCACGGCGTCGTACCGTGCGTCTGCGATGACGTTGTGCCTTACGTCTGCCGTGGCCGCCGAGGCCCTGGTACCGTTAGCACCCCCGTACACGGACAGCGCCGCGCCGAGGAAGGTCAGAAGACCCAGCGCCGCGGTGCCCGGTCCTATCCACGGCCTTGAGGCGACCGTGTCGTGGATGATGTCGCGCTTGCGGATGCGTGCGACAGGACGGGGCTGGCTTGCCGTCGTCGGCCGATCGCGTCCGAGCGGTTCAGTCATGAACGTGGAGATCATCTTTCCATCCTGGCCGACGCGACCATGGCCGCAGCATGGTTTTAGGATGGTTTACCGAAAAACGGAAGCATCATCGGATGGGATCGTCTCGGCCCTGCCTCTACTTGCCGTTTTCCCTTGCGTACGCGCTCATGAATACCGTGTCCCAGTAGCGGGCCTCGTCGGTACCGTCAGGGTGAGGATTGGGGCGTCGACGCAGAGACGAGAGAGGGCCCCATGCATGGACCGCGGCATCCTCCGCGTCGGCGGCGATCTCTTCCATTCTTGCATCGTCGTCATAGAGCGGATCCAGATCCTCGCCGAGGTCCGGCGAGGATGGCGCTTCGGTCGGGGTCTCGAGGATCTGGCGGCGAGGTGCAGCTGAACCGTCCGATGCGGTCGCCAGACGGTCGGCCGCGGCGAGCAGGAACCTCTCGCTCGCCTCGACGAGATCCAGCGAGTTCACCTCGACCTCGATCTCGAAGCCCGTCCGTCTCTGGATGCGCTCGGCCAGACGGCGACCAAGGTCTTGGGCGCGTGTCTCGTCACGGTGCGCGAACTGCATCCATACGACGTTTCCTCGCTGGAGCTTCCCGCTGTCCGGTCCGCTCAGGCGAACATGGTATAGTCTGGTCATGATGGTTCCTCAGGCGGCGGCGTGGTCGAACAGGTCCAGGAGCGGCTGTCCCGAGCCCTCCTGACGCCGAGTACGGGGGCGACGGACGGCGGGCGCGTCGGGTTCCTGGGGCGCTGGCGGAACGATGTAGGGCCGGACGCTGCGAACAGCCGGTACGACGGGAGCCGGTCGCACCTCGGTGCCATTGCTTTCGTCGACGAGCGCGGTGATTCCCGCAGTGTCGGCGCTGCCTGCTCCGCCGTGCTCGACGATGCGCGCTTCCATGTCCTCGAACAGCGCGACCTTCCTGGCCGGCGTCTTTCCGCGCTTTCGCGCGTCGTAGGCGAGGTAGCGCATCATGGCGGCTACTGACTGTCCGATCGCGTCGCTGTCGAGCGACACGTCGTGATGCCGCTTGTAGAACTCGGCATCGTGATCGTGCGTGTCCGTGTCCGGCCCTTCATGCATGAACTCATGCAGCATGATTCCCGCAAGGCGCGTGCAGCCCTGATACCCCTCGCCGATTAGGTTCAGCATGTTCTCGTTGAACCAGACGTGCTTGACGCCGTCCGTCCACGCCTGTGCGACGTCGGATGCGCCGATGCCGATGACGCGCGGCATCTGTCCCGTGGCCTGGGCGATCGGGTACATGCCCGCCTCGAGTACACGTCGCAGGATCTTCTGCCGCGCGTTGAGCTTCTTCTCGGCGATCGGCTCGAAGCTCTCCGTTACCAGCGCGTCGAACGACGTGATGTCGACGGGTTCCGCGGCGGCGAGCATGCGCTTCGTCTCTTCGTACTCGTAGCGACGCCCCCCGGTCCACGTCGCCACGACCTGCCGCAGCTTGTCCACGAACTCGGCGATGTCTGCGGCGTCGAAGCGCTCCAGCGTCTCGTGACCCACGGCGACTGCGAGGTTCTGCTGCGTGATGGTGATGGCCTGGCGGTTCCCTCGCTGCGCGGCGAAGATCTTGTGCGACTGCCGCATCATGCGCGCGAGCGCACGGATCGAGTGATGTCGCCCCTCGACGTCGGTGATCACTGGAAGGTCGATGGCGATGGCCGCCTCGACGCTTCCCTCCAGGATGCGGCCGGCCAGATGCTCGCGCTCATGGTCCGTCACTCGCTTCTTTCGCGTCACCTCCTTGTCGGAGTGGCGGCGAAGCTCTGCCTTGATCTTGGCGAACACCTTGCAGGTATTCTGCACGTCGTTGCGTGCGAAGTTGACGTCGAGCCGTTCCTTCGAGACGACGACGCCGCCGGTACCGTAGCGGTGTGCAGGCGCGTGGGTGACCAGCACGCCGAGATTGTAGATGCTCAGCGTGCCCTTGTTCGGCGCGAGCTTGAACCATGCGTCGGCGGTCTCGACGTCCCACTTCGCCTTGGACGGATCCTGGCTGATCATCTTGCCGTTGAGATAGACCGGCGTCGAGACGTAGGCGATCCACTGCTTGAGGTCGCGCTGCATGGAGTCGCAGTCGGACGGAAGCAGCCGGTCGTACAGCGTGATCTCGATACGGCAGCCCTTGAACGGCTTGCCCTTGCCGACGGTGTCGACCAGGTCGTAGTCAAGCCCCTTGGTCTTGATGTCGACTTCCATCTGGAAGACGTTCGTGATCCACTTGTTGGTTCCGAACGCGAACATCTGCCCGCGACCCATGCGGAAGCGGCCATACGTCGCGTCACCTTCCTGATGAGGCGTCCCGAAGGTCTCGAAGTACTTCTCGATCTCGTCGCGTCCGGTGAAGCCCTTGCCGTCGTCGGAGATCACGACGCGGTCGGTCCCGAGCTCGAGATCGATCCGGCTCGCTCCGGCGTCGACGCCGTTCATCACGCCCTCCAGGATCGCCTTCTGCAGAGTTCCGGCCTGCTTGGTGATGACGTCGTAGAGCAGGTTGGGATGCATGCCGAACGTGCGACGTTCTGGCGTCTTGGTGTCTGTCATGGAGCGGTCCTGTCGTGATGGAGATGGAAACGGCGCACGCGAAAAGGGGCGCCGCAGCGTCGCTGCAGCGCCCCTTTCTTCACGTCGGCCTTCTATCAGAAGCGATAGCCGATGCCGAACTTGCCCTGGTCGCGCTTGGCGTCGATGAACGTCGCGGTGTCGACGCGGTAGTTCGCATAGTCCACATGGACGTACTCGCCCTTGACGTAGAAGCGGCCGACCGGGAACTCGATGCCGCCGCCGAAGTGGTAGCCGTCACGGTTGGCGCCCTCCCGGAAGCCCTCGTCCGAGGCGAAGTCGACATACTCGGCGGTCACGCGACCGTTCGAGTAGCCGCCCTTGACGTAGACCAGCGCATCCGAACCGAACGCATAGCCGAGACGCGCGCCGGCGTTCAGGTTGCGCTTCGCCTTGAAGCACAGCTCGTCGGTGCCGGACACTTCGCTGCACAGCTTGGCGGTGCTGTACTCGCCGCTGCCATAGACGCCGACCACCACGCGGTCGAACTGCGCGTCATAGCCGACCTCGCCGCCGAACGATGCGCCGTTGGCGCGGACGGAAGCCTCGGTGAACGGCGTGCCCTGCTGGATCGAGGTGCGCAGGTCGAAGGTGTTGCGGTCGTAGCCGACCTGCGCTTCGGCGCGGAAGCCCTGGAACACGCTGTCGGCGGGAGCATAGGACTCCTCGACGATCTGAGCCTGCGCCGGAGCCGAGAACGCCACGACGGAAGCTGCGGCGAGGATGATTGCGGTGATTTTCATGTCGTCTTTCTTGCTTGTGTGCCGGCTGCATTGCCGGAGGTTCGCGACCTTCTCGGATGAGAGGCCGTCACGTGACGCGTTCCCTGGAATGAGCGCGTACGTCAGGTACGCATGACCCCTTGGGGCATGCGATCTCGTCGGAGGATCATCGGAATTACTGCGCGACGGTTCGCGGATGCGCGATCGGGTCGCTGCCTCGAATTTCCATGATATCCCCCTGAATCACGTTTCAGGATGACGCCTAGCCGAATGTCCTATGCGCGTCGACATCGTCGAGCCACGCGTCGGCGTCGACCACGGTCAGTCTACCCCGAGGATCGTATGCATGGGTGTCGATCCAGCTGCGGTTGCAGTGGGCGAAGGGGCTCTCGACCGGCGTATGCCCGTGAAAGACGTGGTCGATCCCGTCGACCTGGCACCACACCCTCTCCGGTCCGCAGCCGAGACGCGCCTGCGACTGCAGCACGTTCATCGCCGTCTCCTTGGACCACAGCGAAAGCTCGACGCATACCCGGTGTCCGAGCGTGGATGGCGACGAGAGCAGTTCCACGTGCCGGTCCCAGTCGTCGCCGCAGTCTCCGTGGACGATACCGATCCGGTATCCGCCGGGCGTGACGACAGTGAGCGCCACTGGCGCGTCCTCGAAGGCGTCGGCGATCTCCCGCAGACGCTTGTCGGGCAGGTCGACGAACCATGCGCCTCCCCACCTGATCAGGGTCTTGCGCGGCTGTTCGCCGTTAATAAGCATCCGGGGCATCACGTCGTGGTTGCCGAGCACCCGGTAGACGCCCTTGCGTGCGATCCACTCCAGCGCCGCCTCGCTGTCCATCCCTCGGTCGGCTAGGTCGCCGACGATAATCAGCGCGTCCTGGGCAGGATCCCAGCCGCGCGACGAGAGAGCCTCCTCGAGGAGATGGTACTGACCGTGGACGTCCGCCACGAGGAGCACGCGTCGCCTGTCGGAAAGATCGAGATGGACATGTCCGTGATGCTGAAGCTGCATTGCTGTCTCCCGTATCCCACTATGCGGCGATTCGACGCCCGATGGAAGCCGACGGATGGAACGGGACGCCTCAGTACGGCTCCACCGACGTCACGGCAGCGCTGCGGGCGAGATATTCCCACGTCGGCATGTCCGATGCCTCTCCGGACCAGTAGCGGCGTGCCAGCTCCACGATTCGCGCGTCGTCAGGCGGCCATCCGTCCGACACCATGCTATCGATGGTCGTCGCCCAGTCCATGTCGTGACGCTGCACCTCACCGGTCGGTACGACCTCGAAGAGCCATTCGCAGTAGGCCCCGGCGTTGTCGCATTCCTGTGGGTCGTCGCACATGAACACGGCGTCTCTGTGTGCCAGCGACGCCGGAGGGCGCATGTCCTCGAGTATCCTGCCGACGCTGTTCGACGTCCACCGCGCCTCGTAGTCGGGACGCGGAACCAGGACCGTCCCGACCGGCAGCGGGTCGAAGCTGGCATGCCAGTATCGGAGCGACATCAGCCGAGCCAGACCCGTGCGCGGTCCGCCCAGTCGTAGATCTCCTCCATCCGCCCGTTGAACATCTCGAGGGGGTCGATCCCCTCGGCGGACAGGTTTCGCAGTCCCTCGACGTCGTAGCTCTCCATGTCCTCGACCGCCTCGTCGAGGATCATCTCGTACTCGTCGCTGGTGATGTCGAAGAAGGCCGCGGGCAGCTTGGCGCGCAGGGCCGCGGCGATGTGGATGGCAGCGTCGCTGATGCGCTCGATCCCGGTGTCGTCGCTTTCCGCGAGGATCGTCTTCACGTCCACCGTGTAAGTCCAGATGGGCTTGCCCGCCGCGCGAAGCTCGCGTGCCCGGAGGTGACTGTCCACGATGCCGTCGATCGTCCGTGCCATGTCGTTATCCTTGGTCCTTGAACGGGTAGATGAGATCAGGCCGCCGCGGCGGACAGGCTGGTGTCCAGCCCGGTCATTTGCGTGAAGGTGCGTCGCAGGACGTCTTCGTAGATCCCGCGACAGGTCTCGAGGATGCGCATCTCGAAGCGCACGATCTTGAAGGTTTCGAGCGTATAGGTGTCGTCGGCGGCCAGCGTGATGCGCATGCCGCTCGCCCGGCCCCTGGTCATCGTCGAGGGCAGGCGGAAGGTCAGGCTCGTATCGTCGCCGACGAACTGCTTGGCCCCGGTCATGGCGATGAACCTTCCCCCGCCCAGCTGCGCCAGTATTTCCCTGGATACGGTCATGTCGGTCTTCATGTCTTCCTCCTGTGTTTCGGGCACTGCCGGATTGATTACTTTTCCGCGTCGTGGGAGAATCTGCTTCCTGTCCACGGGGAGTGCGTCTTGGGTATCCTTTCAGGTCTCCGTCGCGGTCGCGATGCGCCGGCCGAAACCGCGTCCGGCGATCCGGTAGTCGATGCTATCACGCACAGCGTGATGAGGCGTTCGGGCCGTCTTCCGGAGACGTATCTGGCGCACCTCATGACCGGATCCTTCGATGCGCAGGTGCCGTCTGAGACATCTGCCCGCGAGGCATGGGTCCGCTCCCATGTCGCCTCGGCGTTCGATCCCGAGAGGGGCAGGGCGATCTCGGACGCCTTCGCATCGAAGGCTCCGGGTATCGGTGCGGCGATTGAGGCCTCGGTGCGCGAGGGGGCGGTGGCCTGGTTCGACAAGGCGTCCAGTGGCACCCTGATGGGCAGGGATCTCCCTGGAATGGTCGACACCGTCAGAAGCTATACGGCGAACCGGGTCGTGGACTTCCTGAAGCCCGGAAAGCGGCTTGCCATGCGCGTTTCCAGGGAGGCGACGTCCTTGCGTCAGGCCAAGGACGAGACGGTTCTCGAACGCCTGGCGGACGCGCCGCAGTCGAGGCTGGATCCCCTGCCTCCTTCGGGGCGCGAGCGTACGGACTGGATACGCGAGCGTCTTCTTGCTGAATACGTCTCCGCGAGGGGCGGCGTGATGTCTCTTGCGGCGGTCGTCGCCGCTGCCGGGCGTCCGAGAGGTCCCGTTCCGTCTCACCAGCTCTCCGAGATGCCGTTCGTCCGCGAGGACGAGCGGTCGCGCGTCCGCGCCGGGGTGCGCGAGGATATGGAGCGCGAGACCGGCATGAGCGATCCGGTGCTGCGCTCGAGGCATGCGGGAGTGCCCGGCATCGCCGCAATGGAGATTCCGGCAGCCGGCAAGGCGAGGAACCAGGCCGTGGCCCACATCCTGATGGCGGAGATCGTCCGTTCGGAGATGCGGCGCCAGGACATGATCGTCCAGCCGAAGAGGGAGAAGCCGATCCCCCGCCAGGCCGAGACCATCGTGCGCTATGCTCCCCGGTCCAGGGGACTGGGCATGGTCGGTCGCGAGGTGGTCGATGTGCGACCGCCAGCCGCGCCGCCTCCGACGGAGAAGGCGGCGGTCCCGATGGGCGGCGATCGCGTCTCGGCGTCGCGCCGCTATTCGGACATGGTCCGCAAGGCGACGGGCTCCTACGAGTTCTAGTCGCCCGCGACGGACGCGGCGGCATCGGGAAGGGGCGGGGGCAGCAGGGGGATGCCGGAAAGGTTGGCCAGCGTGGCCGCTATGGTGTCGGGACGCACCAGATCCTGCAGCTTGGCACGCAGGGCGCGGATACGTCCCCTGAACTCGTCCATGGCCTCCTCGTTGGCTCCCGTGGCCGGAATGCACGCCGTCACGCGTCCACGCCTGTCCGTGAACGCCCCTGGCCACGGGCGATAGGTCCAGCCTATTCCCATGCGGTCGTGACCGTGCTCGCGCAGCATCTCGTACCCGTCCCGGGTGATCCCCTTCCAGACCGTCCGTTCCTCGAGGCGCAGCCCCTCGCTGACGCCCTCTCCGTAGCCTGCGACCGGCTCGATCGTGATCAGCAGGTGCTGCTCCCACGAGATCGCGCTGCTGCGGTCCAGCTCGGCCCACATGGCGAGGCGGAGGGTCTCGATGTCGGTGCCGCGAAGCGTGACGGCTGGCCTGCGGCATATCAGGCTGAACTGCATTCGCTCGACGGCGCGGCTGGTGCCTCCTCCGGCCTTGAACTCCTTGCGCAGGCGCACCTCAACCGGGATCTTGACCTGCCCGACCCTGATGTCGCCGCCGGGCTCGGCGTCCTCGGACAGAGCCTGCGCCGCCTTCTCCGTCAGGGAGACGCCGGCGCTCTCGTAGTGGATGGTGTCGACGAGGACGCCGTCGCCGTTGGTCTGCGTGTGCCCTCTAGCCATCTATTGCTCCTGCTGCTGGGCGGCTGTACCGCGCGTGGGTCGGGGCTGCCGCTCGAACGTGGCGTCGAACCTGATCTGCCGCTCCAGCAGCCTCTCGATCTGGGGGATGGGCAGATAGCGGATGTCGGGATCATGGTAGGCGTCGCCGTACGGCAGGTGCACCAGGCACGGAGCCGAACCGTCGCCGTACATGTAGACCGCATGACCGTCCGCGATGGTCCTTCGTACCACCTGGCCGGTCCGCGGCCCGTTCCAGCCGTGCTTGCGCAACCAGGCCTCGAGCGCCGCCGAATGCTCCGATTCGCGACGCGTCTCGGCCGTATGATCGAAGGGCCCCGCGGGAGTCTGCGCGAACCGTGCCTCGTCGGGCACCTCCAGCATATCGATCCGCGCCGGCGCATCGAGGTTCCTGCGCGCCCTGATGAGGGCGGTGCGCAGACAGGACAGGCAGTTCACCCGCCGGACGTCGGTCGAGCGCCGCATTCCCTGCATGTTGAACTTCGCATTTCCGCTCCTGCAGACAGCGACGCCCTGGTTCTCGAGATGTATGGTGCGCGAGGATGCCGCTTCGCCGACCGGGTCAGACATGGTTGAGCCCTCCCTCGACGACGAAGCGTCGGAAGGACGACTGCAGCGGAAGGTCCGCGGCCATGCCCGACACCGCCCATACGAGATCCCGCTTCTCGAACCACGCCAGCTCGGCATGCTTGTGCGGCTCGCCGATCGCCGGCGTCCCATCCCACCGTCCTGACTGGAAGTAGAAGGTGACGAAATGGCGATCCGGTCCGTCGATGTCCTCGCTGACCAGGGGAAGCCGGCGCGCCTTTAGGATCCGGACGCCCGTCTCCTCGAAGGTCTCGCGAAAGGCTCCCGCCTCCAGCGTCTCGCCCATGTCGATCTTGCCGCCCGGGAGCGACCACAGCCCCGCGTCCAGCGATCCGTCATCGACCTTGCGAACCATGAGGATGCGCTCGTCGGCGTCGAGAACGACGACGGCGGCGGCGATGCGGGGATAGTCCATTTTTTCATCCTCTCTGGCATTTCTGGCCGACGCGCGATCGATCGGGCAGACGGTCACAGGCGCGGAAGCGTCACGCCGCGCTGGCCCATGTACTTGCCCGCGCGGTCCGCATACGTCGTCTCGCATCGCTCGTTCCCCTTCAGGAAGAGGAACTGGCACGCGCCCTCGTTGGCGTAGATCTTCGCCGGCAGCGGCGTGGTGTTGGAGAACTCGAGCGTGACGTGCCCTTCCCAGCCGGGCTCCAGCGGCGTGACGTTGACGATGATGCCGCACCGGGCATAGGTAGACTTGCCCAGGCAGATGACCAGCACGTCGTCCGGCACCCGGAAATACTCGACGGTCCGCGCGAGCGCGAAGCTGTTCGGCGGGATGATGCAGACGTCGGTCTTGCGGTCGACGAAGCTGTTGGCCGCGAAGTCCTTGGGGTCGACGGTGGCGCTGTCGACGTTGGTGAAGATCTTGAACTCGTCGGCTACGCGCGCGTCGTAGCCGTAGCTGGACAGGCCGAAGCTGATGCAGCCCTCGCGTCGCTGCGCCTCGACGAAGGGCTCGATCATGGCGTCCTGCTGGGCGCGCTCGCGGATCCAGCGGTCGGAAAGTACGGACATCTCTGTTCTCCTGATAGGGTCGGGGTCGCTCCGGCCCGGATGCTAGCTGACGCGGGCGTCCGCGGCGATGGCGTCCGGCCTCGCCGCGCCGCTCTCCGACAGCTCCGTCAGACGCGCCAGCGCGTCCTCGTTGCGGGCGATCTCCTGACGAATCCGGGCTACCGACCTCTCGGCATCGCGCGCCACCAGGGCGAGCGACAGATGCGGATATCGGCGGGCGATCTCGCTCGCCTCGGCCGCATTCATGCCCCGCCGGTGCGAGCCGGTTCGCAGCACTTCCAGCCCGGTCTTGTCCGCCAGTGGCAGGCCGTCGACCAGCTCGGTCGCGGCCTCGTCGCCGTACCGCTCCCGCAGTGTGACGATCGCGTCGCGAAGCTCGCTTAGCGCGATATGGAAACCTGCGTCCCACCGGCCGTGGGCCACGAGGTCGCCGCTTCGTACTATGGCTATCTGGACCATCTTGTCCTCCTGTTCTTTTCCGCCCTTTCGGGCATGTTCTGTCTCATTCCTCGTTCCATCCGGTCTTCAGTCCGGAGGCATTCAGAGCGATCATCGCGTGTGCGGCGAAGATGCGCATGTCGGAATCGTCCCGCTCGTCGATCGCCATCTCCGCAACTGCCGCCGGCGGAATGCATCTGGTGCCGCTGGCGTGAAGTCGATCCGACATGATCGCCGCGAGACGGATGCACCGGCGGCGCGACAGCATGTCGTCGACATGTGTGATGCAGTAGATTCGGCTCCGGCATTCCGAGCTGCCGTCACGGATCGGAAGGACCTCGGTCGGATCGTCGGTCGCGATCATCCGGGCCGTGCGACCGTCATGCGAGTCCAGCAGCCAGAGCGCCGAATGGGATGCCTCTGGCCTCCTCGTCAGCTCCGTCAGATCGTCTACCTGCGCCGAGATGACGCGGCCTGTCCAGAATGCCATGCCGGCGACGAGTATCGCTCCGTCGCGGACAAGCGTCGCGTCCTGGCTGACCGCCGTTATCGTGGTGATGTCTTCCATCCTGTACCTCCCTCGTGAGCGGCGGCGACGGATACGTTTCGCCCCTGGAATGTTGTCGTGGACTCCGCCTGCGTCACAGCGGAGATCTAGGCTGGAGAATACCCTTATGACATGGACCGGTGAACGGATCGCCCTGTTGCGATCGATGTGGATCGACGGACGTCCTGCAAGCGAGATCGCCAAGGCCCTGGGCGAGGTGACGCGTAACGCCGTCATGGGCAAGATCAATCGTCTCGGCCTCATCGGCAGCGGCGAGCACAACTCAAAGATGACATGGACTCCGGTCGGCTGCTGCCGTCCGATCGTACCCAAGCCCGAGCCCAGGGAGGATGTCATCCTGGTATCGCCCGGCATCGTGGCACGGGCGTGGTCGGCCCAGACGGCGGTCAGTCCGTCGGGATGGCGCCTACCCTACGTCCTGGTCGAGGATCTCCTGGGGCAGGCCTACGATCCAGCCGCGCAGGGACACCGCGCGTCTCTGGTCGGCCTGTCGACCATCATGGCCAGAGGCGATGCGCGCAAGGTGCTGGTTCCGCACATGGGGGAGCCCGCCGTCCTGTCGATGATGCGCGTCCTCGCCGAGAAGGGCATGGTCGTCGGCGGCAAGACTCCCGACCGCTGGCGGGACGAGGAGAACGGCGACGCCGCGTTCTTCGAGGACATGCTGCATGTCGAGAACGTCACCGAACACCGTCGGATCGTGACGAGGGAGACGGCCTAGTCCAGGCCCTGCGCCATGCCCGGGATACCGCGCGTCTCAGGCGTGCGGTCGCTCTGGCGAACGGCGCAGACCGCATCGCCATGCCCGATGCCATGACCCAGAGGCAGAGCAGTGCCGCGTCGAGCCGGCCGAGATAGGCGGCCGCTGCGAGGCCGAGCCCGCCATATCCGACATTGAACGCCCCGATCCACCGCATGGCGTACGTTGTAGGATGGGAGGTCTCGACATGGTAAGCGCTTCGTTAAGACGTCGCTGTCCCGTTCGGGGAATCCCTCAGGCCGCCCTGTCCAGCGCGAGCGTCCCCCTCACGCCGGCCCAGAGATCCCTGCCGTTCTCGTAGCGCACCGCCCCGGTCGAATAGGCCGGAACGGTCTTCATGTGGTCGACGTGGTCCTGGAAGGTCCACGCGAGCGGATCTATCGGCATTCCGTCCGCTACCCGGTATGCCTGGACCTTGTCGCGGTACCGCATGAAGGGATGGTCGGGATCGGGGTGCTTCTTGGTGTCCAGACGGCAGTTCTCGTCCGACGTCACCATGCAGATGGGGCCCACCAGCGCCTTGCGCAGATCGGGGATGCATCTGACAGGGTCAGCCAGGAGGTTGGTTCCCGATGCGTAGATGGCGAGCGGAAGCACATGCTCGTCGTAGTCCGGCGGCCACTTGCTGCGGGATTCGGCTGCCTTCTCGATCTCCAGAAGCATCCCTTCGGATACGTACAGGGGCATCGCGTAGAAGTTCGCCGGCTCGCTGGCGTTGCGGAAGCATGTGTCCACGATGCGTCGCATGGCGATCGTCTCGCGCTTGCGCCAGCCGGTCCCCTGCAGCATCTTCTCCACCACACCTACCGCCGCCCCTTCGCAGACGTCGATGATGTCGGCCCACGTGCAGTCCTGGCCGAGCATCGGGTCGGCCGTGTTGGCCCGCTTGCCGCGTCGTCCGGCCTTCCATCGCGCCTCGCAGATAGCGCGGACTCTTCCTGCATCGAGCAAGTCTCTTCTCCTTTTCGATGTACCGGACACCCTGGCTTCTCTGCGCGTCCGGTCTTTCGCCTAGCTGTCGATCGTGGTGAGGTGCGTCGGCATGTGGCCGATCAGGACGCGCCCCTCGTCCTTGTCGTAGGCGTAGTATATACGCAGCAGCCGCTCGTGCTCGTTGTAGAGGCTCTCGTTGCCGCGGATATGGTAGTCCATCTCCCAGCGGACGCCCTCGTGCTCGAACGCGTACTCGTTCCCGCCGCGGATGCCCTTGCCCATGCGGGTCTGCTTCTTCTGCTGAAGGCGCAACTCCTTCAGGCCTTCGTCCCAGCGGTCCTTCGCGCCTTCCTCTCCAGCACGCATGTCCACATACGGGCCGTCTAGCAGCTGTAGGGTCCGGCACAGGCGTTCCATGTCGGTGAAGGGCACCTTGCGCATCTCGCGATAGGCCTTGGCGGTGACCACCACGTTGGGAAGCACGTTGCGTTCCAGCCAGTCGGCCAGGCCGGAGAGATCCGCCGGCCATGCGTCCTGCGCAGCTCCGGCATGGCTCTTGCGCCGACGGTCGTTGAGGGCTCTCCTCAGCGCCGAGACCTCGGCCAGTGCCGCCGTACGCTGGGCGTCGGCTTCCGTCAGCAGTTCGTTGCTGGCGTCGCGCTCAGCCTTGAGCTCCTCGCGCAGACGCTGCATCTCCGCCTCGGACGTGGCCGATGCGACAGCTGCCGGTGCCACGGCGGCCACTGCGGCCGGGATCGCACGTGCGACGATCATGTCGTCCATACGCCCCACGAGCGACGTCACCGCGGAGACGAGATCGCCGACTCCGAGCGCGGCGAACCGGCTGGCGACGGCCATCTCGATGCGCCGCTCCAGATCCACATCCGGCAACGTCTGCGAGGAGTGGGACGGCAAAGGACCGGCAGGCGCGTCCTTCGTCGGTGGCGCCTCTTCCTCGGCTTCGGCTACGGATGGCTGCGGTGCCGGCGGACGGGATGCCTCGACCATCGATGCCACGCGTCGGGCAAGCTCGTCGATGTCGAATGCCGGCTGTGCGGGAGAAGGAGCCGCCGGCGACGCCGGCGGCTCCGGTGCGGTAGCGAGCTCTGGCAGGGCTGCCGGATTCGGCCGGACAGGACCGAGAAACGGGCGGATCGCATCCGGCCTCGCGACCTCGACCTCCTCCACCGCCTCGGGCACGTCGAACGGGAGCGGCGGCTCGTCGGCGATCCGACGCCTCTTCTCCTCTTCCAGCCTCGACGCTTCCTTCCCCGCCTCTATCTCCGCGGCCGACGGCGTCGGTGGTCCGACGAACTCGCGAAGGTCGATGGCCTGGGGCTCCACGACGGGGCCGGGCACTGCTGCCGTCGTCGCCGCTGGTGGCGGCGTCATCGTGTCGGGTATGTCGTACCGGGTTATGGTCTGAGCCGTCGCACGCGTGATCAGGTCCGAGACCGCCCGCTTGCCCTGCGTGTCGTTCATTACTCGCGGATGGCGTGACGGATTGTCCGAATCGGGATCGAAGCGCGGCTGGAACAGGCGCATGGCACCGCCGAACGTCCGGTACTCCTGTCCCAGCGCCTCGGCGAGATCGTAGGTGATCTCGTCGTGGACGATGCGCACGTTGAGCGCACCGAGCGCCTGTGCGGCGATCTCGGCCGGCTGGAACGCCGTCTGGCCGTCCTTGCCGATGCTCATGAGAAGCGTCGGCAGCACCCTGTCCGGCGACTGCAGGTGACGCAGCAGTTCGTTCAGGTCCGAACGCGTGCGCACGCGGGGCGGGACCACGTGCATGAGACCGTCGGCCGCACGTGTCGGGACGGCAGATGCGATCTCCCTGACGAGAGTCGGCAGGCGAGGCCGGACGCCCGTCGCCAGCGTCGTCCTCACGACGATATCCATGGCGGTAGGCGTCGTATCGGCAAGGCGTAGCGTCACGGACCAACGGCTGCGCACGCCCCGATCGTCGGATTCGTGCTCGATGAGCCACTGTCCGGCCTCGCGGACGTCCTGCACGAGACGTTCGCCATGCCGCGCCGCCTGGTCGTCGAACCACGTCTGTGCGATCGCGACCGCGGTGCGGATGTTCTCCGGCATGATCCGGACCTGCGCGACGATGCGGCGCGGGCCCTGTCGCAGGCCTGGCACAGGCGCCAGCTTCGTTGCGGTGAGCTGACGCGACGTTGGAAGAGTACGCAGGTCCTCGACGACGACCGGAGCGACATGGCGCCGATCCAGCAGGACCTGCGCCATCGCACCGCGGACGTACCACGACAGGTCGTCGTCCTCCGGTACCGCCGTGACTGGCATCCGCGTCCACTGCGCCAGGTTTATGTGGCCGTCGCTGGTAGGCTGCACGATGAGGGCGGATATTCCGTCCCGACGAAGCCGGTAGAACACGCACAGCGGAGTCTCGCGGAATCCCGGCCGTCCCTGGACGAGTCCAGGCGACGCGTGATCGAACAGCGCCCGGTCTGAGATCACCATCACTCCGTCGGCGTCGTTCGCCGCCATCAGGTCGACGTCCTCGTCGATGTCGGGCGAGGCGAGGCTGTCTATCCTCCCTCCTCTGGAGGCCATCGAGGCGAGGAGACGGGTAAAGGCGCGACGCACCCTGGCCTTTTCGTCGTCTCCCTCGAGCGTGTCCGCATCGAGCGCGAGCATGGCGGCACGGGTCACGGCATTGCGCGACACGACGTCGTCGATGGCCGCGCGCATTGTCGGCGTGAGCATCGGCACGTCGCGGGAAATGCCTTCCCACGACTCGAAGTCGATCGATGCCGGCGACCAGTCGACGGCTGCGGGCCGCGGCTTCTCGTCGGGGACGGGTATCGTCTTTAGGACGAGCGGCTGACTGCGCTTCGCCCGATGCGCACGACGGGCATACTGCCAGGCGTCGATCTCGTCGACCGGCCCCAGAAGAGCGTCGGCGACCGGAGCGTAGAGTGCGTCTGCCAGATCCTCAGGACCGGAAAGATCGCCTTCGGCGTCGAACGTGGCGACCTCCCCGTCGTCGAGGTCGACCTCGACACGGCGAAATCCCAGGAGACAGCCGCTGTGCACGTATCCGACGAGGTGAAGCGTCCGTGCTTCCCGCCATGCCATGACGATCGTAGTCCTGGCGGTCTCGTTGGGACCGGGCGTGTCCGTGTCAACACCTGCGAAGCGGATGAGACGCTGGAGCTCGTCGTCGCCCCGAACCCGTACGAACACGGGATGCGCCAGGTTATCGGCGATGTCCTGGTCTATGTCCCGCACGACGGACGGCCGGCCGATCGACAGCGCGCGTGGGCGATCGGGATTGGCGTCATGCTCGGTCTGTAGGCGTCGATTGAGGTCGGGTAGCCCTTCCAGACGCGGTGCGATGTCGGCGGCGATACGACGTCGCGTCGCTTCTGTCGTCTCGCGTGGCAGGCGGGGAACCGAGGTGCGCCGAATGATCATCGACGCGAGTGCCGGTGGCAGCGAGCTTTCCCAGTTGCGCGAGCCGAGGACCGGTAGTTCCTTGAACGACCGCATCAGTATCTTCTCGATGTCCGCGAGGAGATCGGCGTCGTGGATGCCCGGCCCGACCTGGTCGATACCAGTCTTTTCGTCGACCGGAGCTTCCACCGCCTCGATGGTTGCCGCAACGGCCGGTTCCGACGTGGCGCCCGGCTCGACCGTCTGGACCACGGGAGGCTTCGCCACTGGAGCGTTCGACAGCTTCTCGAGCTTTCGTGCCTTTCTGCGGTCGACCCGGACGGGTACGTCGCACGGTGTCCGGGTGCTCTTCGTTTCTGCCGGTATCGTCGGCTGGCGCGCCGTGCGCGTCTTTTCCTCCTGTACGGGTTCCTGGCGTACCGGATTGCCGTTCTCGTACCGAAGCACCGCCGGGTATCCTGCCGCAGCGAGGCGCTGCTGGACCTTGCGCGCGCCGGTTCCCCCCTTGCTGGCCCTGTCCACCAGAGCCTCGGGTGCGCCAGGCGCATATGTCGCCGCACTCGCGGGCCCTTGCCCCATCAGACAGCGCAGAGCGCCGCCGATGAGACGTCCCCATCGGTCGGCATTGACGAGGAGCACATCCACATAGGCCTTGGTTGCGGCGGAGGTCTTCAGTCGCATCTCGACGTTCAGGGCGACGTCTAGCCGTTGCTCTTCCTGTTCGGAGGTCTCGAGGATTTCGGGATCGATGTCCTCGGCGCTCGTCGGACGTGGTTCTGCCGTCGAGTTGACGAGGAGGGCCTCTCCCCATTCCCGGATCGCCGCCGAGATCGTGACGTCCCCGTCGCCCCTGAAGAGCTGGATCACGCCGCGGAAGAACAGGGCGTCGTTGGGTGAGGGTTCCTCCTTCGACAGCGGCATGACCAGTACGTGCATGCCGTCCTCGAAATCGCTGTCGTAGTCGATGACGAAACCATCCAGCTGGCCGCCCACGGGGCTTGGTCCGATATCACCCTCGTAGTGCACGTAGACGGTCATCCGCTTGCCGGTGACCGTCTGCAGCAGGATGTCGGCGGTCTCATCCGTCTCGATGTCGGACAGCAGTTCGGGACCGATGAGCGCGATCCTCGACCCGTCCTCGACGAAGTATTCCATCGTCTGGGCAAGATCGATCTCGTAGCGCCGTCCCGACGACACCTGTCGCAGCTTCTCCTGCGTCATGCCCGTGCAGGCGGCGTACTGCCGTGTATTGAAACTGCCGTGCGCCCGGCGATAGCGATATACATCGACGATCGGAGCGGCATACGATCCGTCATCCTGCCCTTGCAGCATCTCGACCGCTTCGAGCATCACGATCCGATCCCAGTCCTTCCGGGCTACCGACGTGACATCGCGAGCCCAGTCGCGTTCCCGCAGGATGGCGATGGGCGGCAGCATAGGCGCCGTAGCTCCATCCGACATGATCTTCTCCAAAAGTGCCGAGACCGCCATCGTCTCCGTGGCGGTCTCTTTTCATTCGCTTTTCGTACCGTCGACGTTTTCAGTCGTCGGGATCGTCGCGTTCCAGGACGTATAGGTCGACCATCTCGCGATCGACGCCTGCCGTCGTGGCGACATGCACCGCGAACTCCTCCGGGTCGCCGTGCGCCACGGGTCCTGCCGAGGTGAACATGGGCGGCACCGGCGAGGCGTTGTTGAGGACGACGAACCTCAGGTTTACCCGCTTCGCCGCATGGAAGTACGTCGCCTTCAGGAGGGCGTCGGCGGATCTGGGGTCCGATCCCCATCCGGTGAGATAGACGACCTTGAGCCTCTGCCCATCGAAGATGCGGGGAAGCACTGCGGCGGCGTCGGCATGCCGGTCGAGGCTCCCGGCGAGCGAATGCGACTCGTACGCCTGGTTCAGCTGCTGCACGTCGAGGCCAGCCTCCTCGAACGCCGGCCGGAGCGTCACGCCGGCTCCGAAGTGACGCTCGTCCACGTGCAGCGCCAGGATGCGTCCGGGATCGGCCGCGATGGTCCGTCTCACGATGTCCCGACGGGCCTCGTCGGTCATGCCCGTGATGGTGATGGTCCGCATTTCGTTCTCCATGTCTGAGTCAGGCCGGGAGTATGGTCTTGATGTCCTCGGTCGCGGCCCAGGCGCCGACGTCCTCGCGTCGCAGGGCCGTGGCCATCAGTCCGGGAAACTGGTCAGGCGTGCAGGCGAACACGGGGATGCCGAGCGCCGCCACCTCGCCGCCGAGCTGCGCATCGTAGGCGGGTCGCCCGGCGTCGGTCAGCGCCAGGAGCACGATGACGTTCACGCCCGACGCCTTCACCCGCGCGAGGCGCTCGAGCAGGCCCGACCGCACGCCGTTCTCGTAGAGGTCGGTGATGAGCACGAGATGCGACTTCGACGGCTTCTCGATCTTCCCCTCGCAGTAGGCCACGGCACCGTTGATGTCGGTGCCGCCGCCCATCTGGATCCCGAACAGGACGTCGACCGGGTCTGCCAGGTCATCGGTCATGTCGTGGATGACGGTGTCGAAGCAGACCAGCCGCGTACGGATGACCGGCAGCGACGCCATCACGGCGGCGAAGATCGACGAGTACACTACCGAGGTGCCCATGGAGGCCGACTGATCGACGCACAGCGTCACCTCGTCCAGGTCGACGATGCGCTTCTGCCTGCGCATGAAGCCGATCAGGGTCTCGGGGATGATGGTCCGCAGCGATGGCTGGTAGTGCCGCATGTTGGCGCGGATCGTCCGGGCCCAGTCGATGTCGGCGAAGCGCGGGCGGTTGGTGCGCCTGGAGCGGTCCACCGCGCCGCGGATGGTCGCCGCCGTACGCTGCTCCAGCCGCTTCATCAGCTCCTCGACGACCTTGTTCACGACGACGCGCGCCGTGGCCTTGGCCTTGGCGGGCATGATGTCGCGCATCGTCACCAGATCCGCCACGAGCTCGACGTCGGCCTCGAGCGTCGCCAGGAATTCAGGCTCCATCAGGAGCTGCCTGAGACCCTTGCGCTCGAACGCGTCCTTCTGGATCACCTGGACGACCGGCGTCGGGAAGAACTCCCTGATGTCGCCGAGCCACTTGGCGACCCGGGGCGACGATCGACTCAGGCTTCCAGCCCCCTTCTTCACGTCGTCCTCCGGCTCGTCGTAGAGCGCCCCCAGCGCCTGGTTCATGCGTCGGTCCTTGTCCGACAGGCCGCCACCGGCGCCGTCTTCCACGCCCAGGGCGAGCGTCCAGCGCCGCTGGCGCTCCTCGCTGTCCTCGCTCATGCCTTTTCTCCGTCAAGTATCCCAAGGACCCTGCCGCTCAGTCGCGACCAGACGTCGGTCGCCCCCAGTGCCGGGACGTATCCGCGCACGCCCTCGCTGCGCCGTTCGAACAGGGCGTCCATCAGTCGCCGCCGCTCCATCCGGTCCATCGTCCCGAACGCGCGTCGGAACAGCGGCAGGGTCGCCACGAACGCCTCCTCGTCGAGGGACGCCATCCAGCCGTCGACCGCGCCCCGCAGGAGGCCGTCGTGTATGAGACGGGGTCCGGAGTCGGTGAAGAACCCCTCGAAGAAGCCCGCGGCGTCGATGGCCGAGACCGATGGCGACAGCATCCTGCCGAGCAGCGTCGAGGCCTCATCGGCGTCCATCCGCTCTGCCTCGTAGAGCATCCTCGCCACCGCGCCGACGACGAGCGGCGAGGCTGTCGCGTCTCCGACGATGCGCGAGAGCGCGCCCAGCCACTGGTCGCGGACGTCGTCCCCGAGCCTGGCGAGCCGGATCGCGTCGTCCGCGCGCTGTATCGCCGAACGCATCTTCTCGGCGGCCTCGCGATCGAGACCTCTAACGGCGTAGTGGAGCGATATCGCGGCGCGCACCGCGATGCTCGGCATGAGGGCCTCGATGGGCGCGACCTGCCCTGCACGCGCCTCGCCGTAGCGCAGCATGTCGGCCATGGGCGGCAGCGACGACAGCAGAGGCAGCGCCTCGGCGTCGAGCGCGGCCTTGTGCTCGAGCTGCGCTATACCGAACGCGACCGACCTCGGTAGATCCGCCACCATCGCGCCGCGTACCGATTCCGCCAGCTCGGCGATGTCGGCCTCCTCGTTCATGCGCTCCATGATCCGAGTGTCCGCGGCGTCGAGGATGGTCGGACCGTAGACCGTGTTCTCGACGAGAGCGACCGCGAACTCGGGTACCCACGCCAGCTTCCAGTTCTCCCGGAACGTGCCCCTGCTCTTTCCCGCATCCGTCAGGCGTCCCCAGTCCACTCCCAGCACGACCAGGCGATGGAGAAGGGTCGAACGGGCAAGGCCGGATTCCGTGCGCAGGTCGAGCGACAGGTCTCGGTCGAGCGCCTCGGGCTTCAGCCGGACCGCCTTCTGCTGGCGCTGGAGATCGTCCAGTAGCGGTGCCAGCGGCGTCTCGGGCGGGATCTCCCCCACGTCGCTGCCGATCAGCAGGTCGGGAGCGATCTCGTCCCAGAGCGCGCGGGAGCCGCCGCAGAAGACCGAGACCGACGCCTCCATGAGCTCCTCGAAGCCCGGAGCGGGTCGCTCTCGCAAAGCTGCCAGGGCGCCTGCCAGACGCTGCGCCTCGATCAGCGAGGCGGTCGATACGGCATGCCCCTTCTCCCTGAGCGCCATGGCGATGCGCGTCAGCCAGTGCGAGTCGCGGTCCTCGCGGTGGCCGTTCCTCCACAGGTGCGCGAACCAGCCGGGGGCCACCACGCCGGCGCCGTACCCCGTCGCACGCGCGAGACGCGGTGCGGTCCATGGGGTCCAGGTCGCCTTGACCTTCGTCCTGGCGCGCCCCTTCAGGATCTCGCGATCGGCGCTCTGCGGCACCTTCTGCACGAGCGCCGGCACGTGCCATGCTCCGCAGACGACCGCCACCGGTCCGGAGGCGTCGCGAGCGGTGCGGGCGATCTCCAGACGCATGTGCGCCTCGCGGGCGGCTTCGCGCCCCTCGACGGGGCGGACCTCGTCGCGCAGCGCCGTCATCGCATCGGCGACGGCGTCGAAGACGGGGCTGCCGTCCGCGCTGTGCTCGATCGTGTCCGACCACCAGGACTCGCCGTCCTCGTAGCCCGCGGTGCGCGCCAGCACTCCGATCGGATCGAACGAGATCGGATCGCGGTCCTCCGGCTCGTCCGGGACCCCGTCTGGATCGGCGGCGAGACGGTCGGTCGAGGGGAGGTCGATGAAGCGCACGTCGGCACCGTTGCGTACCGCCCACAGTACGGCCTGATACTCGGGCGAATACTCGGCGAACGGGAAGAACGTCGCCCTGGACGGATCCTCCTCGGCATAGGCGAGGAGCGCTACCGGCGTGACCATGGCCGGGCTGGCGAGAAGGGGAAGGAGCGGCGTGGCATCGGACGGTCCCTCGACAAGCACGGCGGCGGGACGAAGCGCGTCGAGCGCCTCCACCAGCCGGCGAGCCGATCCGGGACCGTGATGCCGCACCCCGAATACCGATACGGGGGCGGCCATCGCTCAGGCCCGTCCGCTCAGTGCGGCGTAGTAGCCCTCGTATCCCCGACGCGTCCTGAGGACCGATTCGAGATACTCGTCGAGCGTGACGCGGTCCTGCACGGGATCCTTGACGATCGCGCCCAGCATGCTGCCGCCGATCGAGGCCGCGTCGAGCTGGCCGTCGTTGAAGTAGGTGCTCTGGCTGATGCCCGAGACCATGACGCCGATCGCCTCGGCGGTCGACAGGCCGCCCGAGGTGCTCTTCAGCGTCTGGCGACGGTCCTCGGTCGCGCCGCTGCGCAGCTCGCGGAAGATGGTGACCACGCGGCGCACCTCGTCGGCCACGTTGCGCGGCGTCGGGAGATCAAGGCTCGTGGCCATCTCGCCGACACGCTTGACGATGATCGAGACCTCGTCCTCGATGCCTGCGGGCAGCGGCAGGATGACCACGTTGAAGCGGCGCTTCAGGGCGTCGGAGAGATCGTTGACGCCCTTGTCGCGGTTGTTCGCCGTCGCGATGATGTTGAAGCCACGTTCGGCATAGACCGAATCGTTGAGCTCGGGGATCGGCATCATCTTCTCGGACAGGACCGTGATGAGCGTATCCTGGACGTCGCTGCCCATGCGGGTCAGCTCCTCGATACGGCAGATGTTGCCCGACTTCATCGCGCGCATCAGCGGTGTCGGGACCAGCGCGTCATGCGACGGACCGTGCGCGATCAGCTGCGCGTAGTTCCAGCCGTAGCGGACCTGGTTCTCGTCGGTGCCCGCCGTCCCCTGGATGACCTGCGTCGAGTTGCCCGAGATCGCGGCCGCCAGATGCTCGGATACCCACGACTTGGCGGTGCCGGGAACCCCGAGCAGCAGCAGGCCGCGATCGGTCATGAGCGTCGATACCGCGGTCTCCATGAGGCGACGGTCGCCGACATACTTGGCGGAGACCGGCGTGCCGTCCTGCGCTTTGCCGCCCATGAGGTAGGTGACTGCGGATCGCGGCGTCATGATCCAGCCCTTCGGCCGCGACCCCTCGTCGCGGCTGAGGGCGGCGATCTCGGCGGCGTAGGTCTCCTCGGCGGGCAGACGGAGCTTCTCGGTCAATGGTATTCTCCCTTTTCGATGTCGGGTATGTTCAGAGTGCGGCGTTGATGCGAAGCGTGTCGAGGCGCGGATCGCCCGCCCTCAGCGAGGTGCGTGCGAGCTTGTCCAGTACGCTCCTTGCGGCCTCCTTGGTCACGAGCAGGCCGAGAGCCTGGAGCGTCGCCAGTCCGACGGAGGCGTCTTGCTCGACGTCGCGGAGCAGTTGCAGGTGGACCGAGCGCCATTCGGCGTTCCTGTCCGGCTCCTCGACGACGCCGAGGACCGGCGCCATCGATACCGTCGAGGAGAGCGGCGTTTCCTGACTGAACGACGCACGCACGAGCTCAGTCTGCGCTGCGGACGACAGGCGCCGCGCTCCGTCCCGAAGCGTATGCACGCCGATGCCGGTTCCGGCGGCTATCCTCGTCTCGATCGCACCTATCACGCCGTCGGAGCCCGTGCCGGTCAGGAGATCGGCGAGACGCTGGTCCAGGACGACGTCCTTCCCCCAGGGCCACAGCGCGGGAAGGTCGACGTCGGCGACGCCCAGCGCCGCGGCGAACGCCGTGGCATCCGCGCCGGCCATCACCTTCTCGAGACGCGCCTGCTGGGCATGGTTCATGCGTGCCTTCAGGGTGATCGAGCGACGTCCGCCGAGAAGACTCTTCGAGACCTGCACGAGATCCGAGACGTCATCTGACAGGGTCGAGGATACGGAGCCGCCGAGACGGGAAAGCAGGCGCGAGGCTTCGGCGCGCACCGTCGGCGCGCGATCGGCGGAAAGCCCCTTCAGGAACGGGCGATCCCGCTCGGACAGCCCGACGGCCAGGGTCCGCACCATGGCTAGACGACGTTCCGGCGTCTCCTGGGCAATGCGCGCCGAGACCAGATCGAGCGCGGCCTCCGGGTCCGAGCGCCGCAGTCCGGCGAGCATGGCCAGACGCGCAGCGGGACCGAGATCGTCCCAGCCCGGGCCGCCGATCCCCGCTGTTGCCTGGATCCCCTTCATCCAGTCCTGCCACGGGGCATAGACGTCCAGCACGTCGGCACCGGCCTTCGGCATCCAGTCGGCGGGATGGACGACATATCCGCGTGTCTCGAGAAGGCGCAGCAGCCCCTCGCGCAGCCACTCGTCCCGTCCCGACAGGATGGGCGCGGCCAGAGGCCGCAGGGCGGCGGGCATGGTCGGGAGAGCCAGTAGCGGAAGATCGGGAACGCCCTGCAGTCCCCCGGTCGGTTCCGGGACCACCATCATGCCGAGCGCCTGTCCGGCGATTACGAGCAGACGGAGCTCGGCTTCGTCCGGGTCTTCTCCCAGAAGCGTCGAGATCCGCTCGGGAGCGATCGACGCGGCCTGGCCGCCCATGGTCCAGCGGACCAGGACGGGCTGGAGGTCGTCTGCGAGAGTGTCATGCATCGAAGTCGACCTTTCCCCACGAGGTTGAGCCTGCGAGCATCTCGAGGCGGTTGGCGGACCATATGGCCGCTGCGCCCTCGAGCGGCGATCCGCGCGCGACGTCGGGCACCGTTCCCGTCACCGGGTGTACCATCCGCCCGCATTCGGAACGCCACCACGGCTGATCCGCGCCGTCGAGCAGGATGCGTCCGCGCGGCAGGAGCATCGGCACGTCCCCGCACCACGGATCCGCGACGAGCGCCGGCTCGGCTATGCCGACGACCGTGTCGCCGTCCGGATCGGGCCATGCACGTCCCGTGACCTGCTCTCCGCGCGATACCATGACGGCGCGGAGTGGTCGGTCGGCCGGGAAGAAGGCGATCTCCGCCTCGAACTGGTCTCCCTTCACGAACGACGTGCCCCGCCGTCCGACGCTGGCCGGGTGGAAGTCGAGGAGCATGGCGAAGCGTGGTCCCTCGCCGAGATTGAGAAGCCACGTCGTCTGGGAGATCAGGCCGTCGCGTCGCGTCACTACCCGCTCGGTCAGTACCTCCCACGTCGAGGATACGGGGATGGTCCGCGCATCCGCCAGCATGACGTCCTTGTTCTCGGCGCTGGCGACGGACCGTCGGATGGCCGGATCCCGCGGATCGGCGCGGAACCCGCGAGACAGGAGCACGAGACGCGCCATCTCGTCGACGGCTATCCGGATCCTGTCGCCGGCGGGCACGCGCAGGAGCCGTGAAGGCATCTCGTCGATCCGTCCCGCCAGCGTCGGCGCCTTGCCGTCGACCATGCGCGAGGCGATCCGGCGACAGCGTGCCGTGGCGTCGTCGACGAAGGCGGACAGTCCGGTCCGGAGCTGGTCGGATATCCACTGCTCGAGCGCGTCGAACGCCGCAGTGATCGCAGCGTCGCTCTCCGCGAGCCTCTTCGCCGCGGCGGCCTCGCGCTTGGCGATGGCCTTCGGATCCTCCGGAGCGGCGTCGCCGCCCACGTCGCCCGCGTCCTTGCCCGCCTCGCCCCGGTTCACGGGAGGCCCTCGTCGACGTGCGAGCCACTCCTCCACCCATTCGGGGGTCGCCGCGCTCGCGAAGGTGGCGGAACCCTGGACCTTCATCCACATGAGGGCGATGCCGTGCTTGCAGGGGTGCTTGCGGGACGGACACGTGCACTTGGATCCGTTGTCGCGCAGGTCGACTGCCACCTTGTACGGATTGGCCCCCGAGCCCGCGCACAGGCCCCACATCAGGGTGCCTTCGGCATTCCCGGCGATACTCGACCAGTTGCCCGGCTTCGCCAGTCCGGCGGCCGCCTTCAGCGACGACTGGTCGGGTGCAAGCTGTTCGATCGTACGGATGTCCAGCGGCATCTTGTTCCCCTTTCGTACTGTTGTGTGTCGCCTATCCGACACATGGTCAAGGCATGACGGTGCAGTCGCACGCCCAGCCGGTCGCAGGCGGCGGCGGAACGCACGGCCCGCATCGCGCGAGGTCTGTGTTGCTGCGATGCAACACCGTGGCATTTTAAGGATCACAGCGGAAACGAATGAAGGACATCCTCGTTCACACCCTCGAGACCGGCCCGCTTCCAGGGTCGGCGTTCCAGAGGAAACATGAACATGAGGAAGCTGCTTCTGGCGGCCGTTGCGGCCGCTTCTCTGATCCCTGTCGCGGCCAGCGCCCAGGAGACCACCGCCGACGGCTCGCGCGCGTTCGGCATCGACCCCTATGTCGGCGTCATGGGCGGCTACGAGGGCTTCGAGAGCAACCCCGGCCACGGCATCCCCTACTCGGCCCCGGGTGACCGTCTCAAGGGCGGCCTGGTCGAGGGCGTCGCGGGCGTCAACGTGCCGCTCGGCTCGTTCTTCGTCGGTGCCGAGGGCAACGTCGCCAAGGGCTTCACCGGCGACATCGACTGGGAGTACGGCGTGCATGGCCGCGTGGGCGCACGCGCCGGCGAGACCGGCCTGGTCTACGTCAAGGCGGGCTACCGCTGGGTCAACTTCGACCGCTACGGCAGCAACAGCCGCGACTTCGGGCGCGTCTCCTACGGCATCGGCGGCGAGTTCGGCCCGAAGGCGGTCGGCCTTGACGGTCTGGTGAAGAAGGAGGGTGTCCGCTTCCGTGCGGAGGTCGCGACCACCGGCGACTTCGAGACCGTGCGTCCGATGCTGGGCGTCATCGGCCACTTCTGATCCGGGTCCGATTCGAAGCAGGGGCCGTCGGCAGTGCGCCGACGGCCCCTTTTTCATGTCTGATGTCCAGATGTGAACGATCATTCACATATTCGTCAGTACACACCCGTATGAATTCGTCCTTCATATCGGCACGTTAGTATATGATATGAATATGTCGGACCATTGCGTGTTGCTATCCAATAGGCTTGTACGGAAGTTCTTCGGATATTCTCCGAGGATCGTTTCCGCAATCGGTTGCAATCCCGCAAAGGGACGATTTTTACATGAACGGGGGATTTACGCAGCTGAAGACCGTGTCTAGTTCTTCAATCCCGCCGCACGAGACGGTCTCGCAGTGGCCTCAAGGGGTTGTGATATGAAGATGAAGATGCTCCTGGCGGCTGCCGCCGTCTCGCTGATGTCGACCGGCGCTCAGGCGGCCGTGTCCTACGATCTGAGCAAGATCGGCAGCGTTCCCGCAGCCGGCACCACGATCACGTTCGACCAGAGCCTGCCCGACGGCTTCCGTCGCACCGGCGGCATGGTCCAGTCGGAGAGCAACACCTTCGGCGCGAATCCGACGGGCTCGTCGAACTACCTGACGACCAACGTCGCCAGCGGCACCGGCTCGGCCTCGATCTTCTCGAAGACCGGCTTCCAGAACATCGCGTTCGACTGGGGCACCGTCGACTCGTACAACACCTTCGCGCTGCTCGATGCGGCCGGCAACGCGTTCTACACGCTGACCGGCCAGCAGGTCATGCCGAACAACGGCACCGCCGGCACCCGCATCTCGCTGGCGTCGACCGACCAGGCTATCTACGGCCTGCGCCTGTACTCGGGCCAGCCCGCGTTCGAGGTGGACAACGTGACCTTCTCGGCCGCAGTTCCCGAGCCGGCCACCTGGGCGATGATGATCCTGGGCTTCGGCCTGGTCGGCGCCTCGATGCGTCGCCGCTCGTCGATCCGCACGGGTGCCGTCGCTGCCGCCTGATCTCTTCCCCGGATGGCCATCGGGGCGTCGCACTCACGCGCGGCGCCCCTTTCGGTGTCAGGCGTTCTGGGGAGCGTGGACGACCGTCCAGCCGGGCAGCTCGGCGCGCAGCCTGACGGCAAGCGCGGCGCCTCTCGCGTTGAAGGACGCCGTATCGAAGTCCACCGTGCGATCGCTGCGCCCCCGGTAGAACTGGCTGCCCTCGTAGTCGATGCACCAGCGCTCTATCGCATCGCGGAGGTCCTGGCTGACCGGGAGCGAATCACGGTCCATCATCGCCCCGCCCGCATTCCAGACCCCGTCGCTGGAATAGTCGGCCATCAGCCTCACGAACGTCGCGCGTCCACGGTCTGTCGCCGTCATCGCCGCGCCTCCGCCCCGTCGCTGGACCGGGTGTTGATCCCTTGCCATTCCGCGACCTTCTCGGGACTGCCGTAGCAGTCCTGCGGCGCATAGGCTGTCAGATAGTCGACGTAGTCCGGCAGCGCCGCGCGGTTCTCCTCGTCGCCGCCCTGGATCGCGCCGATCAGATCGTTCGACAGCAGGCAGCGGTAGAAGGTGCTCATGGAGGCGCCGTGTCCTTCCTCGATATAGCGGCGGATACGCCCGCGGGCGTCCGCAGGGATGAGGTCGAGCTTCTCGACCCACAGGGGTTCCGACATGATATTCTCCTTATCTGGTTCTCGCGATCGGCGGGACTAGCGTCCGACGATCGCCATGATGCCGCGGTCGCCGCGGCGGATCGCGCATGCCAGCCGGTGCCAGCCGTCCCAGATGATCGTCCGCCCGTCCTCGATGCTGACGACGACGGGCGTATGATAGTCGGCGTCCGCGAAGTCTGCGTCGTAGCGGATGCCCTCCTCGATCTCGTCGACGTAGTAGGCGTCCCAGTCGGTTCCCACGTCCATCACGAGGTCGAGGCGCATTCCGTGTTCCAGCGTCCACGAGAGATCGGCGGGGTCGGACATCTCGTTCGTCGCCCAGCCGACGTACTGCGAGGCCCATTCCCGCAGACCAGCCTCGTCGAGCTCATGCCATGCATGCAGCGGCTGGGATTCGTCCACGTTCATTCTCCGTCATCTGCTCCGTCCTGGTCGTCACGTCTGCGATCGGGTCCGTCCTTTGCCGGCAGGACGTAGAATCCTTCGACTTCCTGCCTCAGATCGAAGCATGGCGAGACGGCCTGTGCGAGCACCATGGTATGACCGGTCGTGACATCCGTGTCGTCCTCGAAGCGGAAGGAGCCGTGCATGCCTTTCGCATGAGGCAGGAAGCGGTTGATGCTGTACTTACTCATGGTCTCTTCGCTTTCAGTTGTGGATTGCGATCTGGGAAACGTGGAGCGGTACGACGGTGATCTCGCCGCCCTTTACGAATGCCGCCGTCGCGGTCTCGTCGACGATCATGCCGTCATACCGGGACGTTCCCGCCCGCGCCGTACGCCGCAGGTGGACGAAGAACTCGTCGGCCCAGACGAAGGGTACGCCATCACGCGGTGCGATGGGGTTCAGCGAGACGGACAGGGCCGGATGTCTGCTCCTCATCCACGGTACGAAGTCGTCGTTCCAGAACGCCACGTCCTCCGGTGACCTTCCGACGAAGGGGTGACGGACGTCGAGCCTCGCCTCGACTATCCTCGGCTGGCCATCCCCCTTCTCCATGTACACCGCGGCGTAGGCTCTGCTCGTCGTGAAGAACACGGGTCGCCATCCCATGAACTGGTCGAAGGACCGTGCTGCCGTCCCGTGATACATCGGGGTCGCCGTGTCGAACGGCGTCACTACAGGTCGCCGCTGCTGTGCGAATATCGGCGCCGGGGTTCGTGCTCGGCTCCGTCGATGCAGTCGAACATGACGAGCACTCCGTCCTGGCGCGCCTCCTCGGCCATGCTCGGCCCGTCCTCGTAGAACAGCTGCTCAGAGGTCGGGCACGCCTTCTCGAGCATGACCGGCATGCCTGCCGGATTGCGGCCGATTCCTACCGAGATCATCTTTTTCCTCCTCTGTCGTGTTCGGGATTCCGCCCCCACAGCTCGTAGACGGCATTTCCGTGCAGGTCGCGGTGATAGCTTGTATTGCGGACGATGCGGTAGTCGGTCACGCCGTTGCGCGCGCACCATTCCTTCAGGAGACGGCGCATGGCCCATCCGTCCTCCCTGCCGGTATATGCCAGATCCTCAGGGGGCCGGTCGAAGCTCGCGCACGAGAACCGCAGCGCGTATCCGTCGCGCCGCAGCGCCGCCTCGATGCGGTCCCACGTCATGCTGCCGTCATACGACCTCATGGCACCCTCCGCGATGATCCGGCAGGGACGATGGCCGCTTCGCGATGTTCCCCCCGTCCGGGTCCATGGTCGAGCGCCATCGCTTTTCTCCCCTGCTCGTGATTTCGTCCGTCGTTACCTGGTCGTTACGACTGGCGGATCGAGCCGTACTTCATGCGCTCTCTGAGCAGTCCGAAGAAGTGTCGTTCGGCGGCCTCCGCGTCGCTGATGGGCGGTTCGACGCCGGCGGTGTGGCCCGCGGTTCCCTTCTCGCTCGACCGGCATGCCTGGCCGGTGCCTGCTCCGCACTTCTCGCACGTCGCGTTCGCCGACAGCACGAAACCGGTCTGGCAGCGTGCGGCTGGCCGGGTCCCCCCGGTGGTGCCGCTGATGTTCAGGGTCGCGTGCGGATTGAGATGCCGGATGAGGTTCGCGTCATAGTCGGCACGGGCCCCCTTTACGTCGGAGACGATCTCCGTGTCGTATTCCTGACCTGTCCAGTCCTTCATGATGTTCTCCGTTCCGTGCATCCTCGTCGTGTCGTCAGCGGCGGCTACGGTAGACGTATCCGTGATCGCTAGGGTGCCGGCCGCGAGCGCGGCGAGCATCTGCCCCCATGCGACGTGCCCGTTCTCGTGTGCGATCGCATTGAGCTCCGCCTGATGCGACGTTCCTGCGGCGGCCGCACGCAGCCGCGCCTGTCTCTTGATCTGCTGGACGATGTCCATCGCTCGCTGTCCTTCCTCTGCCGGAATATGCGATCGCTGCCCGCTCGCGACCCCATCCGGCATGGAATGGATGGTCGACGTATCGATGGTATTGCCGCTCCCCTGGGTTCGCCGATGCGGGCGGAAGGCCTGCGGAATGCCTGTCCCGTTATCTAGTCCGCTCTTGGCGAGATCGTCAAGTACGCTGCGATTTAGGGTCTTCCGGTCTGCCATCAGAGCGATCCGACGACGCCCGGCGGCTCGCTCTCGCCGACCCAGACGTTGGCGGTGAATTCGGCCATCGCCTCCGTCTGATGGGGGTACGGCGCCCGTTCCGGGCTGTTGCGGTCGAGAAGTCCGGCACGCAGCTGGAGACGCTTGTCCTCCCCGTCCTCGGTCCACTGGAAGGTGGCGATCACGGAGGTCGTCCTGGGATACTTGGAATTGCGGAAGAGCTCCTCCCGCAGCAGGTCCTGCATGATGCGGATCCGATCCGTCTCTTCGAAGGCCGTCGTCTTCACGAAGCCCTTCGACGGAGCCACGCACGGCCCGCTCCCGTACGAATAGCATGCGATGTCGTATCCCACGATCATGGGCGTCTCCCTTGCTGATGCGGTCTCCCGCCTGCTTTATTCCGTAACCCCGAGGGCTCTATTGCCGTCCTGTGCGATCGGGACTACCATTCCATCCTGTTTTCGGGAGGCTCCATTGGTCGCACAGGTCATCGCTGCTCCGGTCATGATGATCGGCCAAGTCACCACTGCCGTGGTGAAGACCGCGTCGTCGATCGCCATGAAGGCCGGCACCGCCGTCGCCAAGGCAAGCGTCTCCGCCATGAAGACGGTTGGCTCGGCTCTGAGGACGACGGCGACGACTGCGGGAAAGGCGGGCAAGGGCCTGCTCACCAGCGTCCGGTCCAGCCCGCTCGCGAGCAGGTTCTCGGCGCTGACCAGCGCCCGCGGCGGCGCGGCCCGCATGGCCTCGCAGGGAGCTTCCCGCGCTACGCGGAGTGCGGCCCGTCCGATGGCGAAGGCCCCGAGGCGGACGCCCGTCTCGGAGGCGATCAACCGCGGCGTCGACCGCTCGCGTGCACGTCAACGCATGCAGATGGCCCGAAAGTCCCATGCCGCCGACGACCGCGATCGCCAGGTCATGCGCCGCATCATGCAGGTCGACGGCGCCGAGGAGAAGCAGGTCGAGAACCCCTTCCTGGAGCTCGCCCGCGTCGTCAGGGACAAGGTGCGCAGGACGATGTCGGCGGCCAAGTCGGCGGCGTTGCAGACGCCCAAGAACAGGCTGGCGATGCAGGTCGCGCAGCGGGAGCATGATTCCAGGACGTCGCCGGCGATGGAACGCTAGGCGTCCGAGAAGGCCAGCCAGAGCACGAACGCGTCCTCCTCGCCCAGCGCGTCCAGAAGGATGGCGTCCGGATATTCCGCCATCACGATCTCCCATGTCGTCTCGCGACCGATCTCGGGATCGATCCCGACGACGCGGATGACCTGCCCGCCCGGCGCGTCGTCCTGCGTGTCGCAGAACAGCACGGCGTCGGACAGAGCCTCGATGAACGCATAGCGCGTCAGCAGGACCGTCACCCTGTCGAGGAGCAGCTCCTCCAGACTGTCGGGACGTTCCCCGTGCCGGTCCTGGCGTGGCTCTCCCCATAGGGATACGTATTCCCGGAGGGCGTCGAGATCCTCGGGCCCATGACCGCCCAGCCATTCCAGAGGCTCGATCGAGCCGTCGCCCATGGAGGCGACGGTCGCCAGCGGATGCCCGTCGACGATCACGTCCATGGCGTACGCCATCCGTCCCTGGTCGTCGACGTCGCCCAGCATGACGTTGTCGATCTCGACGAGCAGGGCGTCCTCCTTCGCGATCTCGGCGTCGTGGCCCCGCTCCATCAGTCTGGCATTGAGGTGTTCGCGCAGGCGCTCGGCGAACGTCCTGACCGATCCGTCGTCGAGCGCGTCGATCACGGCCTGCAGGCGGAGAGGATGGATCTCGTCCTCCGGTCTGGAGGGGACCGTCTGGCTGAGGTGCTGCCTGACGACCGTCAGCGCGGCATCGGCGAGATGCATGAAGCGGTCCTCGTCGTCCTGCGGCAGCGCGCCCTCGAACAGCGCCTCGGGCAGATGCTGGACGACGTCGCGTCGCTGCATCTGCAGGAGACGATGCGCCACGACGACCGCTACGCGATCGGCGATCTCGGGACTTCCCTCGAGGTCGAGCCTGCGCTCCTGGCTCGACCTTTCGGCCGTACGCCCCATCAGCCGGCCCATCAGCCCGCCGCGTGGTGCGGCCCGTGGAGGCAGCTCCGCACGGCTGTCGTCGTTCTCGACCCGCGTCAGTTCCGTCCGGAACCAGTCATCGGGATGCGCTGCGGTGGGGGATGAGCTCGCCATGGACGAGTTATAGGATGAGGGATTCCGGATTGTCCAATCCCAGGAGGCTCAGCACGTCCCTCGCGGGCAGACCATCTCGTGGTTCTCGCACGTGAACCCGGCCCTGATCAGCCCCATCGCCATGTCGAGCATGAAGCGCGGCTCGCCGGTGACCGTTGCATAGTTCGCGCCCACGACGGTTCCGACCGCGTCGGGCACGTTCTCGCGGATCCACTGCGTCGTCTTCCAGTTGTTCGTAGCGATGGTCGCCACCGTGCCCGCCTGGGTGCAGGCGAAGTCGTAGTCGGTCATCTTTTCCGTCCTTTCGAAAGTCTGTCCACGGGGTCGCCGTCACGTGCGGCGGTCTATAGCTCTCAGCGGGCCGAGCATCCCGCCCGACACCATCGACGAGATCATGGCGTGAACGATGCCCTGGCGCCGGAGGATCGGGGCCACGAGACCGTCCCGCATCGCCGGGAGCATCCGTCAATCCGACTGGTAGAAGGGCGTGACTACTCCCGATCCTGAAGGACCGGGCTTCTACTAGACGTGCTCGAGAGCGCGGTTAGGAGAACTTTCTTCCTGCTTCCGGCGGGCGATCCCGCTCGATTCACAGGCCATCCCCGGACGTCCTCCGGTTGGTCGTGCCGGGACTGGGCCGAAGGCCCGGTCCCGGATGTTGGTGCTGGCGTTGTGGTCGGCATTGGCTTCGTGGCCGCAGCTGACGCATTTGAATTCCGCTTGGCTCTTGCGGGATTCGGCGGATACGTGGCCGCACGGATTACACCGGCGGCTGGTATTTCGTGGATCGACGAGCACGAAGGTGCCGCCGCGGGCGAGCACCTTGTGCCGCAGGATGATCCGGAACTGGCCGTGTGCCAGATCGAGGATGACCCGGTTGAGTCCGGCCTTCTGGGCCACGTTTGCGCCGGGCTCCTTGATGGTGCCCTTGGCCGACTTCGTCATGTTCAGGAGCCCAAGATCCTCCATCGCCACGCGGGCGTGGCGGTCGGCGATGTGGCACGCCGCACGGTGCGCGGCGTCCAGCCGGCGGCGCGCTTGGCCTGTGTGGATAGCTCGCAGACGACGGATCGTCTTGACCCTATTGGCCGAGCCGCGCTTCTGCCGGGCGATTTGCCGGTGCAGTCTGCGGGTGCGGCGCGTCTCGCGCGCCGGCGTGCGGGCGATCTCGACTTGTTCGCCGGTGGAGAGCATGATCGGAATGGCTACGCCGAGATCGATGCCGATACGCTCGCCGAAGTCGGCGGTGCCGGGCTCGGGAAGATGCGTCTCAATCTCGCAGAGCACCGAGGCGAACCACCAGTTGCCTTTGCGTATAACGGTCACCGACTTCGGCTTGCCGATGATCTCACGATGCCGAACCCACTCCACGAAGCCGAGCTTCGGGAGCTTGATCCAGCTATCCCCAATCGTGAACTGTTTAGGGTCCGGGAAGCGGAAGGAGTCCTTGCGGCCCCGCTTGTGCGGCTGGGGGTAGCTGGCTTTGCCCTTGAAGAACCGCTGGAACGCGACGTCCAGATCGGCGATGGCCTGCAGCAGGCAGTGATGCGGCGCCTCAGCGATCCAGGGAAACTCAGCCTTGAGGACCTTGAGTTCGGCCTGCTGGCCGAACTTGGACAGGCAATGCCGCTGCCCCCATCCCGAGCGCTGCTCGAGGCATGCGTTGCGGATTGCGCGGCAGGTGCCGGCCGTGCGTACGGCCAGGCTCTCCTGGTCGGCATCCATACGTAGACGGAAGCGATAGGCGCGGTGCGAGATCACGCTTTGCTCCTAACTACGGATCGAGACATCCGCAACCGCCTTCGCCGGCCCCGTCTCTGAAGGACTGAGCTTGTTGCGGATGTTTTTGGCCGGCACGTACGACAGCGCCTTATAGAACGCCACGTGCAGACGCCTGCGACGTACGTGCAGCGTCAGGGCCTCGTCGACGTCGCACCCTGTACCGATGGCGCTGGACAGCGACAGCGCGTCGAGCAGCGCCATGTTGGCGCCCTGCCCCAGCTGCGGACTGGTCGCGTGCCAGGCGTCCCCGATCCTGACGACGCCGGGTGACGCGATGGCCCTGCGGGTGTGATGACGATATGCAGCGAGCGACGGCTCGGCTGCCGTAACGAGCGGCGCGATCTCGGGCCAGAGTTCCACGGCCCTGTCCCTCCAGTCCGCGGCGTCGTCGCCGTGACGGATGCTCCAGAACACCGTGGCCATCGGGCGTTCGCCGGCGGCGGCGGTGCCGACTGGAAGGACACCGGCCATGTTCGTCGCGCGCCGGTACCGCTGCTCGAGAGTGTGCGCATCGAATCCGCATGCCGGGTCCCACGGAACGGTCGCCCACAGCGCGCCGTAGCCGATCTGCCGCGAACGGTCGGATGTCGGGGAACGACACCCCATGGCGTCGATGACGAGATCGCAGGTCGGCCCCATCCTTCCGTCCGCGAATATCGGACGCGGACGCGGCCCTGACTCGACACCGACGACCTCGCTGGAAGTCTCGACCGCCGCGCCGGCGTTCACGGCGGCGTCGTACAGCAGGTCGAACAGGGCGCGGCGCTGGATGGCGATCGCACTGTTGCCGTCACGGTAGCCTACGTCGAGAACCGTCCTGCCCGACGGCTGCACCTTGCCGAGCATCCGCGTGACCGTCGCTCCGCGTTCGGCGACCGCTTCGTGGAGGCCCATCCTCCTCATCACCTCCAGGCCGGTCGGCTGGAGCACGAACCCGGAGCCGACTGGACCGGGTGCAGACATCCTGTCGTACATGACGACACGGTGTCCCCGGCGTCCGAGCATGGCGGCGGCGGCGAGCCCTCCCACTCCCATGCCGAGCACCGCGACGTCTAGCGATTTGGTCATGGTCCTCTCCTGTGTCTCGCGGCGGCTATCTGGCGTGTCGCGGCCAGTACGGGTTGCTGTCGATGTGTCCGGCGGCGACCTGCCCATCGTAGAAGGTCGACAGCTCCATCGAGCCCAGCCCGGCGGCGAGGTTCGGATTGTCCAGCGCACCGGCGGCGAAGATCATCGCCGACCTCTCGCGGCTCGGATGCAGTCCACGTGCCCGTACGGACTCGAGCTGGTCCGCACGGCAGTCGGCGAGCGTCACGTGTCGTGGCATTGGTGCCTCCTCTGTCAGTCGCATCCCGCAGCCCTAGCGCGGGATCGACGAGATCTCGATGTCGAGTCGATAGTCCTCCGCGACGAGGGTCAGGACGCCGTCCCCGATGCTGGCTTCCTGACGGGGGTCGGCTTCAGCCCAGTCATAGTCCATTGTCGTGACGGAGACGGCCTGGCCTCCGTGGTGCTGGACATGCAGCCGGGTCGGTACGAATGGCGGCAGGACTCCCGGGTCCTCTTCGCGAAGGCGGAACGTGCGAGCCATGTAGGTCCCTCCGCATAGGAGCGAGTCGGCGTACTCGCGGTACGGCCTTGCTTCATGGACGTGCGAGCCGTCGGAAACCTCGACAACGTCGTTGTCTCGCTTCAGCCGGACACGCTGGACGCTGCCGGTAGCCTTCTTGCGGCGGCCGTAGTCGCCTCTGGCCTCGGCGGCATCGCCGGTGACCAGCGCATTGATCCATCCGCCCGAGTGCGGGCCGTCCTCGACCTGCACCTTGTACACTGCCGTGTCCGATTTCTTCGTCATGGTCTTCTCCTATGCGGCGGTGCGTGCCGGCGAGGGTGCATCACTGCGTCTCGAGCACGCGGTCCCTCTGGCCTCGCATTCTCAGGAACGCGATTTAGTTGCGCAGCGCCTGTCGCCGCTCGTCTCCATGCCTCGCCAGTCCTTCCTCCGTCGCGCGTCGGACCAGTTCCAGGCCTTCGAGAAGCTCCTGTTCGATCTCTGCGTGCTGGCTGTCGTCGGCAGTCTCCATCGCCTGCCCGTATACCTCGAGCAGACGTGGCACGTGCCTGGTCAGTAGCGGTGCGATCGGATTGCCGAGCGCATCCGTGAGATCGGGGTCGATCCGCACCGCCCGTCGGACGAGGTCGATGACGTCGCGACCTGGGCCGCGGTATGCCGACAGTTGGCCGACGGTCGCCTTCGGGGCCGGCTGCAGGACCGGGGTCTTGGCAGGCCTCAGTCTCGAGGCGTCGAAGCCCTCGAGCTCGACGACGCGGCGAAGCACTGCCACCACGTCGCGCACGGACGTATCGACATCGGTCACGTCGATGCCCTCCGGCACTTCTCCCAGTGCGCGACGCAGGTCACGGATCGTGTCTTCAAGGCGACTGCGCTGGTGCTGGATCGGATGATTGTCCTCGTACGTCACTATGGTGTCGCCGTCCTGTGCACCCTGCTCGGTCTTCCGGTTGGGCCAGTAGTGATACTGGCTCCTGCGGGACGGCGATGCGATCTCCATCGATCCGCAGAGTTCGACGGCGCGCCGGACGAACCGCGCGAGCCGTGCCTGGATCGCATCTCCATTGCGGCCGTCGACGGCCTCCATGACGAGACGGATATGCTCGAAGATCGGATCACTGCGATCCGGCGACCAGAGCGGGCCATGCTCTCCATTGTCGAGCAGCGGAGGCGGCGGTACGAACGTCGGCAGACTTCGGCGCGACCGCCAGGTCTCGCCCTGCGGAAGCATCGCTCTGATCAGCAGCAGCGGGACGGCGAACGTGCTGAGGGCCGACCAGAGGATGCAGATGTTGCCCAGCACCCCTGCGGGTCCTGTCTCGCTACCGTGCCGGTACATCCAGATGAAGGGGAGACAGTTGAAGGCTGCACCCAGCACTTCCACGATGCGGCGCTGTCGGTCCACCGACCTGACCCGCTCCCGTCGACGGACGTCCATCTCGCGGAGGAGCTCGTCATGAGTCGTGGTCGCCGTGATCTCCATGCTTGTTCCGGTCACGAAAATCCCTTTCGTCATGTGATGTACCGTCAGGAGCGGCGTGTGGCCCAGGATGGCGGGCCGATGCCCAGATGCGAATGGTCCACCTTCGGGGTTCCATAGAGGTCTTCTACCTCGGCCAGACCGTCGGCGTTCAGCCAGACGGTTTCGACACACCCGGCGAGCCGCTCGAAGATGCCGAGGTCTTCGAGCGCCTTCTCCAGATAGACATGGTCCGCGTCGCCTCGGGCCAGACGATCGTACTCAGAATTCCTCGTCGTGGCGGTGACTCCTGTCGCATCCACTACCGGCTGTCGCATGATCCAGCCCACGCGGCCGCCGGGCGGCGTCCGGACCAGCACCATGCCCCGCGACATGGACAGAAGTATCCTGTAGCGACGGAACACCGGCCACGGAGTGCCGTCGACATAGGTCTCGGGCGTCGCATAGCGCAGCCGGTCGAGCGCCATGGCCACAGCCTGCACCGCGCTCGTACGGTCCTCGTTGGGGCCCAGGAGGTCTAGCACGGGCGTGTCCAGCCATTCGCCGATGGTGCGTAGAGGCGCGAGCCGAGACAGACGCTGAGAGGTCACCTCGGGAGCGAGTTCGCTGAGCCGCCGTCCTCGCAGGAAGGCCGGCGTGCTCTGTACCATGTCATGGGCCTGCTGTGCCTGTTCCACCGACCAGTGGTACCCCGAGAACGGCATTGCCAGAATGGCATCGGAATAGAGGCCGAGATCCTTCATTCTGCGCATGGTCTTCCCCTTCCGATATTTGTCACGATCGCGATGCAGGTGCTTCTGCCTTCATCGCGATCGCCGGGTGCCTGCCCTATTGGGCGGGGCACTTCTTCGACGTGTCCGCTTCCCATTCCCTCCACCGTCGCACATATTCAGGGACGGCCGGCGTCGCTGCCCACGTGCGCAGCGGCACATACTTTCCGGCGGCGAAGACGTGAATAGTGCCCTCGTCCGGCCAGCGAGCACGTTCCGCTCTGGCGATCGCCTCGTCCACTCCGTAGTGCATGATCCTGTGCGCCGCCTGTCCCTGCGTGGTTGCATTGTGCGTCCGGCAGTCGGCGCACTTGGGCGACGAGAAGGGACCGCCGAGCGGGCTGCCTTCGATCTCGTCCGCTGTGGCGGCGCGTCCGAAGGGAGCTAGACATACCCAGCAGACGTCGTTCCGGTCCTGCGCGTCGGTATTCCGAACGAAGGCGGTCTTCCTGATCGTCGTTGCTCCGACCGTGGGCCGCAGCACCGACGCGCCTTCGTCGTTCGGCTTCGGGAGAGCATACGTGACCGCCATGGTGGCGTGGATGGTCTGCTGGTCGCGCCGGGAGTAGAGCGCGTTGAGCTGCGACAGCCGCTCCCTGCTCCTGCGCACGACGAAGTTGCCGCTCGGCGTGTCGCGGTCGAACCCGCGCGAGCCGGCGACGATCGTCCTCGCAGGGGAGGCGGCGGTCGCGATCGCGAAGTCTGCAGGATCGACCTGCTGTCTGAAGGAGGCGCCGGCAAGCCAGGGATCCTGCGCATGACTTTCGCCGTACTTCCTCAGCTGCGCGATCGCGAGATCCTCCTCCTCGTGCGACGCGCGAAGCACGACGAGATGACCGCCGGTATGCCGCGCGGACCTGAAGGCGTCCATCAGATCCTCGAGGTCATGCCCCTCGTCCTGTCCCGTCTCGGATACACATGCGGTCTCGAGACTGCGGCGCAGGCTTCCCCACGAGTCGTGTCCCTGCTCGCGGGCGATCGCGTTGAGCTCTGCCTGATGGGAAATGCCGCTCGCCGCTGCGCGCAGGCGTGCCTGCTTCTTGATCTTGCGGATATGATTCATCGAACGCGGTCCTTGCCTTGCGTCGGAATTGCGCTCGCTGCCCGCTGACGAACACGTCCGACGAGGTTGGACGGTCGATGTCTCGATGGTGGACCGCTCCCTCTCGGGTTCGCCACTTGCGGGCGGAGGGCCAGCGGCTGGCCTTCCTTCGTTCTAGGACGGGATCCGGGTTTCCGTCAAGACGCAGGCGGGCCTACTCCTGAACGGCGTCGATCCGCGGGCAGCATCGACCTCAGGCGGCTGGACTGACGGCGTGGATGAACTGGGCGACTATCTCGTCATACGCCTTGCGGCGATCTTCCTCCTCCGCGTTCTTCTTCGACGTGGACAGATCCCCGATCGGAATGATTCCCGGGATATCGTAGAACGTGACGCCGGGCTGATCGGGTTCGATCACGAGCAGCGCGTCGACACTCGATTCGGGATGGATCTCGTGTCCCGCGGCACGGAGAAGCGCTACCGCCTCCCGCGCCTGCTGCAGCGAATGCAGGTCGACGCCGGTGCTCTGGGTGCGCGGATACGTGATGACGCCGATCTGATGCAGGTCGTCCACCACCGCGAGCGACCGCTTTGGCGTCCAGGCATACCGTCGGCTCATCTCGACCTGCACGCCGACGAGATCGTGTAATCCTGGCTTGCGCATCGTGTCTTCCTTCTGATCGTGGGTGGTCAGTCCTGCGCGGCGGCGCCGTACAGGTTCATGCGGATGCGCAGCAGACGGCCATGGCGGAGACGGTCCTCTCGCCTTTCCGGGTATCTCGCATCCATGTGGGCGTTCATCTCGTGATCGGTCTCGATCGACCTGAGGTGGTCGACCTCCATGCGCCGCAGCGGTCGACGATGTGCGCCGAGCTTGACGATGACCGGGAACATCTCGCTGCGGAAGGCTCCGCACTTACGGCACCAGCCGGCGCCGTTGGTGTAGAGCTGCCCGCCGGGACGCTGCCGCCCCCAGAGGTGGACGCACGTCTTCTCGCTCTCGTACCGCTCGAAGGCCCGGTCCTCCGCGTCGGCGATCGTCTCGCCCTCGCCGCGGATGAAGGTGCCTGGGATGAACGCCTCGAAGAAGGGCGTCGCCGGAATGATCCCGTGCCCCCACTGGACCGTGCAGTCCTCGGGCCAGGCGCGACGCGGATGGTAGACCTGGTCGGTCTGCAGCATCCGCGATAGCCGATGCTGGGGCGTCCCGACGACGTGATGCGGTGCGATTCTCATGTCGTGCCCCTTGACCATTGGCCTTTCCGGCAAGTGTATCCGACAGCGGATGACTGTGCACCGACTGTTTCGGCGGACGTCCTCGTCGAACGGCGTTTGGGCCGCGGGCTACATGACCAGACGCAGCACCGGGCGTCGTCCCAGGACGTAGCTGTCGCCGAACAGCGTGCGTCCCATGAAGCCGTCATGCTTGATGTCACCGGGACATACGGTCCGGGCCTTGCCATGATGGAACACGGTGTCCGACGGCCTGATGAGCGTTATGTCGGTCCTGCGGACGTCGACCGGCCGTCCGATCTGGCGCGACGCCTCCTTGACGATCTCGTCGACGATCTCGTTGGTGGCGGGCGCGTGTACGGGAGCGTTCATGCGAACGGCACTCCTTCTGGAAGCGGATGGGGGCGTATGGGCGATCCCGGCGGACCTCCGCAGGACTGTGCCTACGAGAACGCGACGGTGATTGGGTGGAACCAGACCACGTAGAGGATTCCTGCGGAGACCAGGAGCAGCATCAGATACGGTATCCGGCTGGCGCTGCCCTTGCCCGTGTCGATCATGAGGCAGAGGAGCGCGTACGCCGCCACGACGATGAGCGGAATGGTGATCAGCCAGATCATCGAGGTCAGTCCCGACGGGGCGCGATCACGCCGTCGTGGTCTGGCCTCGAGCTCGCGGGCCAGCCCTCGCTGAGCGCATTGCGGGGGACCTGCATGCTGATCGTGTCGCCGGACAGGAAGTATGCCCGCGCGCAGGTGTCCGTGTCGGGACCGGCCAGAACGCGAACTGCATGCAGGTGGTGGAGCGACTGGAGCGTCGAGGGCTGGTTGATCCACATGCGCTTCATCGTGGGCGAGGAGCTGCTGTTCATCTTCTTCTCCTGAAACATGGTGTGGGCTCAGATGTCCGACCGGACATGCGCCAGCGCAGCGCGGAACATGGCCTGTTCGGTGCGCTCCACGCATGCGACATGTTCCGTCTGCTCTGCAGGCGTCATCCAGGGAGCAGGCCTGCGGCTTACCAGCCGGGACAGCTCGAAGTAGCGGTCTTCCTGCTGCGGTGTCCGCTGCGACATGCCGAGGAGCGAGGCGTATTCCGCGGTCGTCTCCTCCCAGTCTACGTCCTCCGGCACGATGACGGCCGGCAGGCCCTGCATGTCGTTCCTGGTGTCCATGCCTCTTTTCCTTCCGATCCTGATCTTCCGCGGTCTTCAGTCCTACGCGATCTGCATGCCGAAGAAGACGGCACGGAAGTCGTTCAGGATGCGTGAGATCCGACGGCGGCCGTAGCGCGCCTCGTTCTCGAGACGGATCCGCAGTTCCGTCGCGCACTCGGCGGGATCGGTCGCCGCGACGACGGATCCGTACAGGACGCGGCGTCCCGAAGGGGTCCGATAGCTCATGGTGGCGCTGTAGAGAGGCTTGGGCTTGTTCATGTCTGGTTCCTCGTGGCTGTCCGGCGCGTGGTCCCGACGTCGTATCTATTCCACGACGATCACGACGTCGTCCGTCACCAGTTCCATTTTGCCGCCATCGTCATCGATGACGACTGGTCCGCGACCGTGCTCCGACCCTTCAATCGCGGACAATGCCGTCGCGACCGTGAAGACGACGCATACGGCCATGACCGCGAGCGATGCCTTCGCCAGCGGCCCCTTGGGGACGAGGGCTATGGCGACGAGCATCCCCAGCCCGCACAGGACGCAGAGAATCTGCAGCGCGATGACGCTCATGTCGTCGTTCTCCTGGTTGGTGCCGGACGTGGTCGGGGCGTTTTCCGGCGTCGGGCGGGGAGGTCAGTCCTCCTCCGCCCTGAGGCTGGCGAATCCGCGGATCGTGAAGGGCATGGCCGAGTCCGGCACAGACGCTTCTTCCGGCACCTCGTGCATGAGCAGGAGCATGCCCTTGTGAGGCAGTCGCACGACCCCGTAGCTCTGCCGACGGCGCTGTCCGGCTGCATTAAGCACGGCCTTCCTGTAGGCTGCGTGGACGGCATTTTCAGGATGCAGCCTGCCGAGGTCGACGAAGCGTACGGCGTCGCCGTTGGGCCCCTTCTCTCTGATGCCGTAGATCTCGGTGTCGTCGGTCGTCCTCTGACCCGGCATGGCGACGGTGATGCGGTCGAGGCTCGTTTGCAGTGCCGGGAAGATGCCGTCGAAGCCCTCCGTTCTGGACGTCAGGTCGAACTCGATCATGACCTCGTCGGCCTCCTCGATCTCGTGGAGGAACGGTGCCGGCCTGTCGCCGCTGCCGGGTACGATGCCGGGTACGATGCCGAAATGCACCACGTGCGGGTACGGCTCCGTGATCTCCATGCGCCAGTGGAGGAAGTCGTCCTTCTCGATCGCTCCATGCTGCGGACGCGCTCGCCCCCTCAGCACGACGCTGGCGGTCGTCTCGGTGTTCTGTGCCATGTCCTGTTTCCTTCGTTCCATCGTGATAGGATGAGCCGACATGGACGGCAAACCCCTCCTTCCTGGCGGGGAGCAGTGGATGGGGTTGACCGACGATGGTTCAGGCGTCGTCGGTATCGGTCGTGGTGATGACGATGACGCGTCCGGACTGTTGGTCCTCGACCGCGACCGTTACGTCTTTGCCGATGAGGAAGGTCGCGTCGTCCTCTAGGACGATCTTCACCGGGTCTCCACCATGGATGTCGTTGGCGAGCCGCCCCGCCGTCAGGACCGCGCCACCTGTCTCGTCACCGGTTATCCGGACACGTACCAGGTCGATGTCGCCATAGGCGGTGGCGCGTCGGCTCTTGTAGTCGATGTCGGTGTTTACGCTGTAGAGGGCATGGTCCTCGATGCCATGGGTCCGTCCGATGCGCAGGACGACGGGAAGGTCTTCGACCTGTGCAAGCATGGCCGCGAGGCCGTCGGCGGTGATCTTGTCCTGGAGCGTCATTTCTCTTTTCCTCTCTTCGGGGTTCGATGCCCGCGCCGCTCGCATGGCCATGCCTTTTGCGGGGCGACCGGGCGAGGTGCCGCTGCTCCCTGGAGGGAGGGGAGGGTGGTTTACAGTTGCATGCTTAGTGGGCGAGGATTGCGTAGAGCACGATGAATCCTCCAACTTCAAGCATTAGCGCGAGCGTGAACTTGCGGCGCCACCATTCGACATCGAGCGTCGAATCCGGATGGCGGTAGAGGGCGAACTGCAAGGTGATCGCGATGCTACATAGGACAACGGACGCCATGATAGGGATCGGTCCGTTTCCGTATGTCGCTATTATCTCAATTACGCCGGCGATCATGAGAAACACCAATGCCATCTTGATCATCATGATGGTGAGCGTCCTCATCTGCAATTTCCTTCGATGCGTGGATATCGCGGCATTCCGCTGATCACGTGGGGTTGTCATACCCTCTTCTAGGTATGATCGACACTGCTGCCCGGCGGAGGAGCAGGGCCTAGTTCGCGGACTTTGGGTCTTTGGGCCTCGCAAGGAGCAGGCGCTCTGCCAGCCGGGAGATCGGCCTGGTCACCGCCTCGCAGATCAGGATCGGCGCGAGGATTGCCAGCGCGAGGCGGGAGGGCTCGCGACCCGGCTGCCCGATGGCGAAATAGGCCATGGTGAAGCCTGACAGCGTAACCCACACGAGGGCGGCCGAGACGAGGATGACGAGGACAGTGTGCATGTGGTGCTCCATGGGTCGCCGGCGTGGGCAGCGTGTGGTGCTTCCCGGCGAGGGAGGGGCCTTGTTTCACCCCGACGTGGTTGGACGGTACGGGACCCTGTTCTCGTTCTGGTCGGTCCCGTACCGCGGGAAGCCCTGGACCTCGTTGAGATCGGCGATCGCCTCGGTAAGTCTGATGATCGTGTGGTTCGAGGCACCTTCCTCGACGAGTTGAGCATACCGCTCGTGCATAGCGAGCGCAGCGTATCTCGCGATTGAGTATGCGTGGCCGCCTTCTGCTTCAGCTGGCATTTCGGCCCTACGCAGAAAGCATATGTCCCGTGCGAGGAGTTCGAGCATGTTGACTTCATACTCCACGTCGTGCGTCGTGGTCGCGACTTTTGTCGTAGGACGTGTTGCGATAGCAACGATGCCTGCGATCGCAGCCGTCCCCATCGTGACGATGTTGCGGGTCTTCATGGGCGTTTTCCGTCATATTGGTGTGCTGCTCTTACCCAGAAGAGCCGAGGGGGCGCAGTGCCATTTGGTCCAGGGGAGACTGGACAGGGACATCAGCCCCATCCGAGACCGCGAGTCCTGCGATAGCTACTGCACATGTTCAGTAGGCTCTCCGCCTTCCGGCGGGCCTCGAGCATGATCTCCGCTCCGGCGTCGGGCCGGACATTATTAGGATCGTAGAGCGCGATATCGTCGTCTCCGATGCCTGGTCCAGTCGAGATGCGGATTGCTTTCATGTGACGGATCGACACCCCCTCCCGGCCGATGAGGTCGGTGGTCGCGCACACCATAGCCCTGGTCGACTCCTCGATGTGATCGAGCATGTCGCGGGCCACGTCGTCAGCCCCGATGCCTTCTATCGTCCGGAATGCCCTTTCGTTTGCCGCCAACGCGCGCGCGACGTTCGTTGCCAGGCGGTAGCCCGACACGCACTGCTGCCTGAGCTCCGACTCGGCGGCCGACACGGCCGCCTGAAGCGCGTCCTCGCGCGCGGCGCGGGACCGGAAGATCCCCAGCACCGCGGCGCTGGCGCCCGCTACGGCCACGGCGACGACCGCGCGCGCCCCGCTCGTTGTTGTGGTCATGGTTTTCGCCTCCCCGGCGCGGCGGCGGCGGTACGCCGCGGCCCGGGCCGTTTCTCGGTGATAGGACGAGCCGGACGTCACCGCAAACCGCTATTCCCCGGCGGGAGAGGAGGGGATCGATTATCGGTGCGTCGGCAGTAATACAGTGCCGCCCGCGTCAGCATCGATCGTGGGCGAGAGTTCGGGATCCACGATGGGCGGAGTGTCTCGGTAGCGTTGCAGGATGTCCTCTAGGACCAGCCTGCCGGCTTCCTTCAGGGTGACGCCCTCGACCATCGGTTCAGGCCGATATGGGCGGGTCTGCTGCCAGCAGTCCTCGTCCCACCAGCCCGGCGCGAAGCTCACGCTCCAGCTGTCCGGCAGATGCCTGGGATAGGACAGATCCCGCAGGACGTGCGTGCCGAAGGGGCTGTAGTGGTAGCTCTCGTTCGCCTGGTTCGAGCGCGATGGCAGATGCGAGAGCGACAGAACGGGCACGGGGCTGTCCAGATGCTCCTCGATCGTGCCGTGGTGCGTGCCGAGCGGGGTCGTCGTCATTCTCTTTTCCTCTCTGGAAAACCGGGTTCGGCACTGTTCCTCATCGGGTTGCGACCCGCTGCTCCCTGGAGGGGAGGGGGTAGTCGAGGGACTTTTCCCTCGGTCTCCCTTTTTACTGGCCTGGTAGATGGAGGGCGTTGATCATTGAACCGTGGGCGCGCGACTGCTCCCGCCCCAGGCAAGATAGGAGGCTTCGGCTGATGCGGTGCATCGGCTTACTCCGCCTGCAGGAGTCCACTTGCAAACTCCGCCTGCGATAGAGTCGCTCTTGCCAGATTCTCCAGATGCTCGAGGCACTCTTGGACCTTGCCGAGGTTCGGCATGTGGTTCCGCTCTGTCCTGAGAGGTGCGATCATTTCGTCGGCCGACTGCATGCCGGGTCTCCATCCCACTTCGAGAGCTTCCATCGCGACCTGCACAGGACCTGGTATACGTGTTCCCTGGCCAAGTTCCCACGCGCGGACGGTCCTTGCTGCGCCAGCCCCCATCCGCAACTGGCGAGCCAGTTCGGCCTGTGACCAGCCAAGGCCCTGCCTGATCCGAACGACATCGGCTGGTGTCATTTCCGTGGGCTGATATGTGACGGAGTTGGTGACCATTACAATTCCTTAGATCCACATGTAGGCCGGTCAGATGTCCCTGAGAAACCTCTGCATCCCGTCCTTGTGCAGCCACGCGAGAGTCTCGTCGTGCAGCCGCCTCCATTCCTTTGTCAGAGGGTGATCATCCCCGAGTTCATTTTCGGTCCAAGCTAGTGCCCGACTGGTCACCGCCAGTGTCTCCAGATGCAGCAGCCGCCCCTGTGGCGCGGGTCTGATCGGGGAAAGCATCAGGTCGAGCTTCTGACGCACGAGCGTCGGCGCAGTTTCGGCGGTTGCCTCGCGGCGTTCCTTCCTGCCCCGCTCCTGAGCGGCCGCGATTTCTGCCTGCGTCTCGGCGTCCAGTTCCGTTTCATTGACCATAGAATTTTCCTTTGGTCTGCACCTGTCAGGCGTTTCCAGAGTGGAGAGGGCGAGGCACTTCATCTTGGGTTACCTCCCCCGCGTCCTAGGTCCGGGGTTGCGGATCTAGTGGCGTGAACGGAGATGGGGCGTGCGCGTCGTCCTTGACGTGGATCGAATCGATGAACCTCGTCGCATAGGAGATGCGGTCGTGCGGGGTGTCTCCGTTCCTGAGCTGCAATTCGGTCATCCAGATCGTGCCGTGGCGCCGGAACTTTACGTAGCAGCTCTTCTCGGCGGGGTTATGGAAGGTCGCGCAGAGCATCCTTCCGCCCGACCACGGGACACGGTCGCGCTCGGTCATTGGCATGTACATGACGTCGCACATGATGCCGTCCGGCACCGGCGTGGAGAGCCGCGGCTTCCATTTCGTGCGACGGGTCTCCGGCCCGTAGAAGCCGGCGACGTTGCGCGACGAGGCCTCCATCCGGTCGACCCCGACCGCCACGACCTGCTGGCCGCCGTTCACGCCTTTCGGCTTGCGGAAGTAGAAGATCCAGGGCGAGCCATGGGCGGCGATGCTGCTGGGTACTCCGCATCCGTCGGGCGGCTGCTCCGTGATCTGCCGTCCGTTGCGGAACGCGGCGCCGGCCATCCTGAAGTCCGACGGCAGCACCTTGGACACGAATTCACCAGGCAGCATGTAGCGGGATTCTCGGGACATGAGATGCAGCATGTCGGGGACCGGCTCCTGCTGCGCCCGTCCTTCGAAGGAGCACGAGGCGAGAGCCGGAGCGAGCAGGAGCAGGGCGCGTATCATGCCCCATCCTGTATTCCACGAGTCCCGATGTCCACTGCTCCCCGCCGCGGCGGGAGGGCGGGCTCCCCGGTGCGGGAGGACGAGTTTACTTGGCGATTGTCTCTGGTCCAGATGGTATGGGGGCCATTGAGAGGGGGAATGCCATGTCAAAGACGTTGCTGCTGGGTGTCGCAATTGCGGGAGCGGTGCTTGTCGGGGGCGGTATTGCCGTCGCCTCATCTGGCATCGTGGGCTTTCTCGGCATTGCCGGCATGATGGCGGTCGACGTCGCTCAGGACGATATGGCATCTCGGGCCCTGCCGGTCGAGACGTTCCGTATCGGTGCCATGCTGGATCGGCCATCCAAGCGGGTGCAGGACACGGCGCTATTCTCGATCGCCACCTATCAGGTGCGGGGACTATCGGATCTCCATCCTGGGTTGCAGCGCAGATTTCGGGGCAGGGCACTCACGCTTCCTCTCGAGGGCGGTCGCCATCTCGTCCTCCTCCTCTTTGGCCATCCCACGGAGGATGGTCGCAGCTCTTCTCTGCCGTGGACGTCGGCCGGACCTGATGGTGTCGTGCCTCGTGACAGGTGGCCCAGGCTGGGGGTATGGGACGGCGACATTTTCAAGGAGGTCGACCCAGAAGCCCTGCCGGAGGAGCTGAGGGGTCTGCGGATCACGTCGAGGCGGGACCTGGCGGCATCCCCTGCTACCGCTGACGGGCCCCTCTTGCTGGATGGGCGAGATTATCTCGATCTCGAGGGGGCCGACGGAGAGCCCCTCAGGTTTGGCATTTCCGAAGACGAGTACCAGCGCAGGGATTTCTGACCGTGCCGGGCATCGCCTGGTCTTTCCGGATCGCGTCCTGTAGCTGTTCCTGCAGGAGGAGACGGGTACGTGGCTTCAGGACAGAACTGGACGACGACGGAGCTGGACGCGATCGTCGCCGACTACTTCGACATGCTCCGCGACGAGATCCGCGGTGCCGCCTTCAACAAGGCCGCCCACAACCGCGAGTTGCAGAAGCGGATCGCGCGGTCGCGGTCCTCGATCGAGTTCAAGCACTGCAACATCACGGCCGTCCTGGAGGAGCTCGGTGTCTCTGGCATCGTGGGCTACCGGCGCCGGGACAACTATCAGGGCGCGATCTTGGGAGCGATTGAGCGACATCTGGATCACACAGGTGGCAGGGACCTGTCGCTGGTCCCGAAGCCTCCTGCCGGCCTCCTGGACATCGTGGAGGCGCCCGTGCCGTCCTTCCGGAACGAGCCGCGGCGTCAGGACCTCGAGCGCATGGTCCACCGCTTCGATCCGGTTGAGCGGGACCTGCGGAACCGCGAGCTCGGCCTGGCAGGCGAGAAGGCGGTCGTCGAGCATGAGAGGCGCTGGCTGGCGGAGCGAGGTCGTGGAGATCTCGCCGAGAAGGTCCGGCACGTGTCCGTCGAGGTCGGCGACGGGCTGGGCTACGACATAGAGTCCTTCACGCTGGCCGGCGAGCACAAGCCGATCGAAGTGAAGACGACCCGGGGCGGCGCGGATACGCCGTTCTTCATGTCCCGGAACGAGCGCGAGAAGGCGGAGCAGCTAGCGGACCGCTATCACCTGTACCGCGTTCATCGCTTCGGGCCGAGGTCGGCGATCTTCATGCTCCGTCCGCCCCTGGACCGGTCGGTGCGGTTTTCGACTGAGGTCTGGAGAGCCGATCTCCGGTGATACCAGCTTAGCATTCTTGATCTCCGCTCTTCCCCGGTGGGGGATGATCGTCGTGGATGCCACGCCCTAGACGGCCCATATCTCGGTTTTCCGGATGATTGGGCTGAATCTGGCGCTATGCGGTCGTGCAGAACGGGTCTGAGAATAACGTATTTAAGCCGTGGTGGGCGGATCCGTTTAACGCTGCATGTTCGTAGTCTTCCAAGGATGTCTGGGCGACTCCGATAGAGACATTCAGGATTTCATCCACGTTGGCGTAACCGAAGACATCGATCATGTTCTCTGCTACGTTCAGGACTCCCGCCAGGATGTGCACGTCGAAACTGTCCTGCAGCAGATCGACATTGATAGGACCATTCTTATGGTCCATGCCCGAGAAGTAGCGGCTGACGCTGCGTTCCCGAACGAGGCGGAAGTCGAGACCGACGCGGAGCTTGCCGGAGCGGTCGCGCTTCCACAGCAGCAGGCCCTGCAGCATTGCGCATAGACAGTACCACTCTGGTCCATGCACTGGATACATGGTGTCGCCGAACTGGCGGTGAATGATCCAGTGCGCCATTTCGTGAGCCACGAGGGCCAGCATATAGTCGTGAGGTTGAGAAAGCGATCTTCTGCTGACGACGACCACTCTTCGCCCGTCGTCGGATCGCGTGGGCAGGTCGGCGTTCCGTCGAGCTGCGTCGAGGCGCTCCTGTATCTCCCGTGGCGCCGGCGTCTCGTACCGGTTCAGGTCATCTCCGAAGAATGCTGCGATCGATCTCAGGTAGGCGTCCTGACGGGGCCAGACATAGGCCTCGGTTCCGAAGGTCGCGGCATCGGCCCCCAGCGTCTCCTCGATGGTGGTGTAGTCGCTGCAGAGCACGTGGGGAACTATCGGCCTCACAATGGCGGCCCAGGATGATGCCGCGTCCTCCCGTGGGCTGCCGCGATATGCCGCTCGATCGCCATCTCGTTCTGTCACGAGGCCGTCGTCTGACGCAAGTACGGGCTCCCCCGTCTCCCGGGTGGTCTGCGCATATCGGGCGTAGACCATGCGTGCGCCGCGGTCGGCTCCGAATTCCACTCGTTCGATCGCCCTGCCTAGGACGCTGTACACCAGGTAGCGAGGCCTGCCCGTCGTGGAATAGCGCAGCAGCAGGAAGGGCATGCGGGTATGTAGAACCCGTCCGTCGTAACGCTGGAACTCGCTGCCCACCGAGACGTAGAGGTGCGTGATCTTCCCGTCCTCCCGACGGGTGGCAGCGATGGCCCCTTGCAGGTCGTCGGAAGTGACCGGGACGTGGAACGGGATCAATCTGAAGGCTGACACCTCCTCCTGCACGTTGACCGGCGCCGTCCTGGAGCGACTCCAGGTGAGGTCGTCGAGATCGATCAGGACTGCGAAGTTGTCGGCGACCGCCTGGGGCAGCGCCTCTGGCATGCCGTCGCCTTCGGCGGCGTTCCAGGCCTTGATCAGCTGGTCGAACCAGAACGCGCCCATCGCCTTGATCGCGTCGTTCATGCGCCGGTCGTAGGCATATCGCAGGGTCAGCACCTGGATCTTCTTCCCATGACGCTGCACGCTGCGGGTCTGCATCGTCAGCATGTCGTTCCGGTCGCATCCTATCCTGTCTGCGACGATGCCCAGCGCCTTCTGGAAGGCCTTGGGATCGCGATCGAGAAGAAGCCTTATCGCGTCGTCTCGGGCGGGCTCTTCGTAGAAGTCGTGTACAGGGGTGTTCATGCCGCCTCTGCGATCTGGAGTCATGGTCCTACGATCGTTCTCGGATCGGCATTCGCTTCACCCCGATCTGGCGATCCATGTTGTAGGATCGTGATCGAAGCAAGGCAACGTCGCCTCTTGCCTGGTGATGGCAGCGGCCTCTTTCCGCTCGGGCAACCACTGCTCCCCGGAAGAGGAGGGAGTGGTCCCTGGAGGCAGTCCGTCCGTATCAGTCCGGCTTCACCCCGCCGATGCGCTCGACGATCAGCCTCGTGCCATCGTGCACCGCCGACATGAAGAAGGTTCCCGCAACGAAGACCACCGTGACTTCGCCCGGACCTGCCTCGCGTGCGACAAGCGCCATGTCGCCGACCATGGTGCCGAAGGTGCTGCGCTGCTTCAGGCTTCCGTTGACGACCCCCGTGTTCGAGGTGCGCAGGTCCCCGCACGAGGGCCACGTCCGCCTGATGGCATCCGTCGTCTTCCTGATCCGGGCCGCCGTACCGTGGGGAGGCCGTGCCAGGATCATCTGCAGATCCACTTCCGTCGCCGGATCAGGGTGTTCCACGTCATGGCGGAACTCGATGCCCTCTCCGGTCATGGCGCGATGCACGACCGCCTGGATCTGCGTGCCGACTTCCGGGATCGACGCGATCCGCTGCGCCTCCATGCCGCGGCGCCTCTCCCAGTCCTGCTCCTCCGGCTCGACGCCAGCCGCGCGGATCTGGGCTACCTGCCGGTCGTACTCCTCGGCCACCCGCGCCCGCATGTCGGACGAGATGGTCTGCGGTTCATGTCCTTCGAGACGCGCGCGTGACCAGCGGGAATAGTCGATGCCGAGCAGGATCTCGTATATCTGGTCAACGATCTCGACCGCCAGCTTGAACCCCCACGTCCCGCCGTGGCGCAGATAGGGGAGCGAGCACGGCAGCACTCCTACCCGGGCGAACTCGCGCGAGAAGTCGCGGCCTGCCGCCCCCATCGCTAGGATGGGGCCGAGCATGCGGGTATAGTCCGCCCATTCCCCCTTCGCGGCGTTGTTCCGGCAGTGCAGGTCGGTCAGCACCCAGGCGGCTGCGAACAGGTCGTTCCAGGCCTGCATGGCGGGCCTGGTGAGGAGCGTGCGCATCATGTCGGAGGCGACTCTCGCCTGGATCGACCGGCTGAACTCGGTGGCCGGCGTCCAGCCGGTCTTGCGCGAATCCCACCGGGCGTAGATCCCCCCGTCGTCGGCATCGCCGTAGGCGATCTGGCGGACGTTGGAGGGAGCGTCGTCGGCGATGAATCCTTCCCGGATCAGACGCCGCAGGTTCCGATAGCTTTTGGACGCGTCCATGATGCGACGGTGCTTGGCGAAAGCCTCGGGGTCCTGGATGTAGGGCATGGACTCGAGCATACTGGTGAAGCACGACAGATAGCTCTGCAGCGTCTGTTCCTGCGTTCCGCCCGCGGATGGCTGCCCCTGCGCTTCGCGCGTCGCGGCGCGTAGCTCGCACTGTCTGTTGAGATCGGGATCGTTGCGGAAGTGCGAGAAGTAGTGGATTGCCGTCTCGCCCTGCTGGCGCAGCCCCTTGAAGACGTACTCCCGGCATTCCGGGCACACGATCTGGAATGCCTCGCAGTCCTTATGGACGACCTCGGAGGCGTCGATGGTGATGCCGAAGATGTCGCTGTAGCCCTTCTTCATGGCCTTGATCCTCTGTTTTTCGTGTTCGTAGGCAGGTTCCGCATGCCGTTCCCGCGTCGGGAATGACGGCGGCGGATCCTGTTCCTGGTCCTGGTGTCGGTCGCCGCCTCGGAGGTCTGGGCGCGCGGGACTGGCGCGGAGTGGTCGATGACGGCGAGAAGGCGGCGCATCTCCACGACCATGGCGGCCACCTCCTGGCCGATGTGGTCCGGAAGCCGGAGGCCGGAAGAAGCCCCCAGGATGATGGCTGCCACAACTGGCGCCGCGTCGGACACGGGACCCGTGGCATGCGCCAGAGACGCCGCGGCGTGTGCGAATAGTTTGTCCAGCGCCCGTATCGACTGCGTCATGATCAGGAGACCGGTCAGATCCGTCGCCCATACTGCCTGCTCTTGGGAAGGCCGGGGGAGAGTATTCTCGAGACGAGATGTCAGCGACGGCAGTTCGTGCGTGGAAAGCCTGTCGAATGGCAGGGGCATGTCCGTCAGCGCCCCTTCGATGACCGCCAGGCGTCGGAACGCCTCGGTAGAGCGTCTTTTCAGGATGCCCATTGGAGACGGGCCGTCACCTTCCGGGGAGCACGTGCGTTCGATTTCTTTCGCGAAGATAGCCCTTGTCGGATCCTCGGCGTCGAGGATTCGCCCGAGCGCTTCGACCCTGTGTCTCAGTATCTGCCCTCTAGGAATGCCGATGTCATCACCTCTGGCACCCGAGATTCTGGCAGCCACGCGTTCCTCGCATTGCGCGGCTATCAGCGATTCCGCCTTGTAGTGCGACATGTAGTGGACAGCTTCTTCTCCATCCCCCAGCACGCACTTGTATACGCGGTTGCCGCATACCTCGCAGACGATGCGATCGTCGATGCAGTCGTCGTAGGATATCAATTCGGCGGAAAGCGTGCGGCGCTTAGGAAAGGAATATGCGCGTCTCATGGTTTGCTCCTTGAAATGGGCGCGCGCAATCTGGCATCGATAGATGATGCTGAAGACTGTCGTGACGTAGCAGCGCATAGCCCTGCCGGTCAGTGTGTGTTCGCGCCCTAGCGTATTGGCAGCTGGTCGCTTCCGATTCCCGGTGCAAGCGAATGGACGATCAGGCTAGAGGACTCTAGGCCTCGACATGCTCGCGGCGACGATGCGACGCACCTCCATGCATCGCGCATCCTCCCTGATCCCCTGATCGGTCTGCCTCCAGGAATAGTCGGCGTCCTGCCTGACCATTTCCTGGCGTCGCATGGAACGCAGGATGCTATGCACATGGCCGCTGCCGACGCCCATGCGTCGGCCCATGTCGCAAACACGCATCGCGCGGCCACGCAGCAGAGCGAGCACGCCGCTTCTCCCCGTGTCCAGCTCGAGCAGGAGATCGTATGGGTTTCCTGGGGGTTCCCGCAGTCCGCTGCCCAGGCTGGAGATGGCCGCCAGATGATCGGGCCGGAGCGCTATCACATAACCTGGCCCGCATCTCGCTCGTACGAGGATTTCCCGATCGAGGAGGTCCCCCATCTCGGCTGGCGTCGACGTCTTCACGACCGATGTCTGCACGAAGTGTTCCTGGAGCATGGCGCCTGTCAGCGGTAGACGCTGGAGGAACCGGATGCTTTCGGCACTGAGAGACTTCAGGATGTCGGGAATGATCCTCGGAGTCGCATAGAGCCTCCTTGTGGCCCTCCCATACGATACGATGCGTCCGGTCTCGACCAGCCTTCGCAGCGCCTTGTCCAGCGAATTGCGGCTAGGATCACCGAGGACCGCTCCGATCTCGTGCGCGTAGGCCGGGTCCCCGAGGGTGCCTGCGATCCTGTCGTCCAGATAGCCCTCGGGAGCGGGCGACTTGAGGCGCAGCTCCGTCGGCGAGGCAATCGAGGCGTACGACAGCATGACGGGTTCGTCCTTCAAGATGGTTTGCGTGCCCCCGGGTGATACCTGGCTAGCGGGACAGGGCCAATTCGCGTTGCTACCCCCGTTTCGAAGGTGTTCCCCGGAGTAGGGTCGAGGGACTGTGCCTCAGTTTCCCTTTCAGACGATGAGATCGAAGTCCGCTGCTCCCCGGAGGGGGAGGAGGGGGGGGGAGGAGGGTGGCCGAGGCCGAGGGACTTTCCCTCGGGCTCCCTTTTCGTATGGACAGTGGCGTCGGCTGGGATAGCGCCTTGCGGCTCAGCCGCAGGCCGGGGACGTCAGCATGGCTATCTGGGGCGTTATGAGGGACGAAAGGCCGACGATGCGGGCGTCCATGTCGCGATCAGGCCTCCCGCATACCGGGTGAAAGTGGATGCGGTACTGATCCGCCATGTTCACTCGAATGGTGACCGCAAGTCTTCCGAGGCGACCGATCTCGAGCCTCGGATCGTCGTCCACGTCCACCACCGTCTTGACGACTCCCTCGCCGACCGGAAGTTCGCGAGAGACTGTCTCGAGGATCGACCTCTTGTCCTGAGGATGATCGCGGTCGAGCGGGATGAACGGCCTCGGCGCGTGGACGTCGTCCTCGACATGGATCGAGTCGATGAACCGAACCGCGTACGCTATCCGGTCGTCGGGCGTCTCGCCCTTCTTCAGGAGGAACTCCGTTGACCACAGGGTGCCGTGGCGCGGGATCTCGACATAGCATTCGCGACCGCGTCCGTCGTCCCATCCACAGAGCATCGTTCCGCCGGACCACTGCGTGCGGGAGCGCTCGTCTTTGGGCAAGACGATGACATCGCACAGGTTGTCGGTCCCCGTAGGCTTGGAAAGGCGTGGCTTCCAGTCCTTGCGATAGGCGCCGATCTCGTCGCCGCCGTTGTCGCTGGTCGTATAGGTCTCCATCCGGTCGACGCCGAGGGCAACTACCTGTCGGTCGCCTTTAGGACCTTGTGGCTTCCGGAAGTAGAACACCCATGGCGATCCGTTGCCACCGATGTTGCTGGACGTGCCGCAGGGCGTGCCGGGTGGCTGTGCCCAGCGCTGCAATCCTTTCTCGAAGGCCACCCCTGCCATCTTGAAGCCTGCCTGCTGGACCTCCGAGACAAGTTCTCCTGGCAGCACGTAGTGAGCGCCTCGGGACACGAGGTGCAGCGTCTGGGGGACAGGTTCCTGCTTCACCCGCTCCGTGAACGAGCATGAGGCGAGCGAAAAGGCGACCAGGGGCAGGGCGCGTGTCACGGCCCTATTCCGTCTTACCGGACCGCAACAGTCCGAATGCATCATGCAGCCTTGAACGCACGACGCTTCAGCATCGCGCTCCTGGCCACCTTCAGGGGAACGAGATCGAGCTCGATGGGAGCGATTTCTGACGCCTCCTGCTCCGTGAGGAGGATGCGGCCCCCGTCCAGACGCTCGTAGCAGCGGGTCCTGGGAGCCAGGCCAAGCAGACGTCGCAGCATGGCGGCCGGTCCGCGACCTTCCGGGACCGTCGAGAAGGGCTCGCCGCCGCGCGCGACCATGCGGGCCAGGACGATGTCGACGGTGCTGCTCATGTCTTCTCCCCGTGCGAGGGCCGGCGAGGCCTGCTTCGGGTTGTAAGACTGATTTTTCCGGACGGCAAATCCTCTTCCCCGCCGGGTGGGTGGGCGTCACTCGGCTGGAATGGTGGTGCTAGGAGCATCTTCACGCCACCACCGCATAACGACCTGCTGGCGTGTGGGTACCGGCACCGGAGCGATACGGCAGCCAGGTGGTGCGCGACATGCCGAGACGCACTACCCTGCCCGCGTCGGGGCCGGCCGGATAATGGTCGACCTCCTCCACGACGAGATCGTCGACGATCTCGTTGACGGCCTCGTCCATACAGCGCGGTAGATCCGACGCACCTGGAACCTCGCGCAGCCGCAGTCCCACCAGTTCCTCACGCTGCCGCTGGTCCCCGTCGAACCGAACGTCCATCCAAGATCTGGTCAATGTTGTCTGGATGCGGCAGACCTTCTTCTCCCCGATCAGGACTTCGAGGGGGAGTCGGCTGCCGGCCACGTCCAGGTCGCACTCGAAGGTCGGCCTCAGCGCAGTCGAGAGCTCATGCACGTCGAGTTCCGGATGCCGTGGACCGAACCGCAGCGTGAAGGGATGGACGAGCATGTGCTTCTCGGGGATATTCCATCGCCAGGCGTCCTCCAAGTCCAGGCCGAGGAGGTCCGCGAGCAGCGTCCTGCGGAGGATCGCGGCGACCACGATGTCGGCCTGCCGGTGGAATTCGGTCGTGTTGCCGTCGCCCTCGTACGCACCACGCGTGACCATGTTCTCGAAGCGTCCCAGGAGGGGACCTGCGGCCCAGACTGCCCCGGCCCAGCCGTTCCCGTGCGGTCGCGGCTCCATGGAGAGGTCGATCTGCTCCCGATCGATGCCGTGCCGTCCGCACAGGCCGTCGTAGTGGGCCAGAGCCAGGCGCCAGGTGCGCTCGAGGCGTGCGTCCTCGCCGGCGTCTTCGTTCTCGATGTGGTTCGTCATGCCCGGGTTGTAGGACGGCGTCCTGAGACGGGCAACTAGGCGACAGTCGACCGTTCTTCCCCGCCGGGCCGGCAGAGGGCGATGCCAGGAGGGGAGGAGGGGGTGGCTCGGTCCGGACGTGGTTCCGAGGGCGGGCCAGTCCTCCTACCTGCGCCCTTCCTGACCGATGCGCATGTCGATGAAGGTCAGGGCGACATACGCGCCGATGCCCATGCTCCATGACGATGTGCCGTAGCCCAGCAGAGCTGATGCGATCACAGGCATGCAGAAATTCGCCAGAGTTGCCATTGTCGTTCCCTTCTCTGTTCATGTGGACGTCGCCGCGACGTGCAGCGTGGCTCCTCCCCGTCGGGATCGGATGCAATCGACCGGGAGGTGCCGGCGGAGATCAGAGGACCTCGACCGATGCGATGCTGCGGACGCGGGTATCGCGGTCCATTGCGGTGCGCACCACCGCGGTCGTGCCCCGGGCCTCTGCCCGGATCTGGTCCATGAACGGGTCGGGACGGTTGTCGCAAGAGATGGCACGGTGGCAGACGAAGACCGAAGGGCGCGGGGCATCCGGGTCCCGTGACGCGTAGTATCCGAGGCCCATGGCGCCGAGCACCGTCTGGGCGTTCTCGTCCGAGGTGTCGCCGATCACCAGGGTGTGGAAGCCGCGCGATGCCGCGTCCCGGACCAGGTTCGCCGGAGGCGCCGAGTTCATGGGAACGACGGTCACGCGTCCGCAGCGCTCGGAGAGGTCTTCCAGCTCGTTCCTGCTGACGAGCAGCTGGATTCCGGCAGCATCTGGAAGCGCAGCGGCTATCCGTTCCGCGACGGTGGTCTTTCCCGTGGCGACTTCGCCGAGAACTATGACGTGCTTGATCCCGACATCAGGAAGATTGACGTCGAGCGCATGGCGGATGGCCTGGACCAGTTTGTTCATGTCGGTTTCCTTTTGCGCTCTTTACGATGGCCCCTGATAGCGCGGGAGAGACGGTGCTCACCAGAGGGGGAGGAGGGGTGGTTCAGGGAACGCTCCAGTCGCCGAGCCCGTGCGTGGTGAATCGCCGGGTGCCGTCGACGTCCTTTGATAGCATCACGAAGGCATAGCGTCCGTCGATCTCCGTCGCGTCGCGTCCGGTGAGATCCGCCATGACGGTTAGTGCGCTTTCGAGGTTCGGGTTGGCCGCTAGGGCGAAGATCGTCTTTCTTTCCCTGGAGTAGGCGTCGATCGCCTGCGCGTCGCTTCGGACCATGTCGCCGCAGAGGATTAGATCGGCGTCGCATATGTCGTCCACCCAGTGGTGAATGGGGTTGCGCGAGATCCCGCGGATGTCGTCGTGCAGCACGGCGCACTTGGTGGCGCTCTTGTCGCTCCATGTATCTCTAGGCAGGTCTGATACGATGGCGTTGGTCATGCTCGTTTTTCCGACGCCTTCGACGCCGACGATCACGAGCGAACGATCTCCGTCGTAGAACCTTTCGGCCAACTCCTTGATGACCAACGCCTGCTCGCCGTGGTTGTCGTCGTCAATAATTGTGCTTGTCATGGTTGCTCCTTGATCAATCGTCCCCACCGGACAGGCAGGGGACGATTCAGGCCTCACCTGACAAAGCCGCATCGGCGATTGCCCTCAGGATCAGGAGCTGCTCGAGGGACGACATGGCCGCGAATATCTCCGTCCATCGAGACGCCTTCCTCTTGAGGTTCTGCCTGTCGCGGTAGTTGGTGCCCGCCAGGGTTGCGATCTCTCCCGCAGTACCGACGGAGAGAGGTCTCAGCGCGTCACGGACGATCGCCCGCACCTCAGTCTGGTCCATCTCGGCGCGAGGGAGTGCCAGGATTGCTTCCATTCGTATACCTACGTCGTGGTCGTTCATGTCCCTGGTTCTCCTGGTCATCTAATACGGGGGTTTTGCTGGCTAGAACCGTGGGACGCCCCTCAACAGGCCATATGTGGCGAAGGCGGCAGGCAGGATTATATACATAATCGCCACCGTAGTCACTGTGGCAAGGGCGAACGGAACGGGCTCGACAATTGCAGGGGGCCAGCCGGAAAGACCGAGCACAACGCTGCCTACAACTGCGGTGGCAGCGTATATCAGGGTGATGAGTGTCCCGATACTGCCCAGCACCAATGCGGAGGGAAGGGTGCAACGGTAGTAGCTGCCCATCATGACGCCGGCGGCGCGAATGCCGGGGCCGCTGCGGTCTGAGGTCGTTGCGCTCATGTGCAGATGTCCTTCGGATTTGTATCGAAACTGATCTGTCGGCGCTGCTCCCCGCCGGGGCGGGAGGGGCTAGCTGCCGGTACTCTTGTTTCGAGGAGAGGCGACGAGCAGACGATGCGCCGCCCAGGAGATCGGCCTAGTTGCTGCCTCGCAGATGAGGAACGGCGCCAGGATGGCGAGGGCTAGGCGCGATGGCTCGCGGTCGGGTCGACCGAAGCTGAAGTAGGCCATGGCGAGCGCCGCGAGAGACGTCCAGGCGAGTGCGGCGCTGGCTAGGATGACAAGGGCGGTGTGCATTCTGTGCTCCATCTGATTGGGACCGTCGGTGCTCCCCGACGCGGAGGAGGGGACAACTTAGTTTCTGTCGATCCGGATCGGCCGAAGAGTCATCCGAAAACCCGATCCACTCCTTACGATCGATACGCGAACTGCACAGCCGTCCGCATCGAAGGTCGCGTCCGTGGATTTGACCCCGACTTTCGACAGCTTGAGGACTGCTGATCTGATGCTTTCGGCCCTGCCGGTCGTCAGCGGTCCTGCATACCGATAGGCGCCTCCGCTAGCCATCACCAGCTCGTACTCACGGCCTCCGGGGCGAATTATCACGTCGCTCCTCGCGATACGGGTCCAGGTCCCGCGGATGACGTCCGCCAGGTCCGTGGACTCCGTCAGATCGTGATGGAGGGCGATATCGGCCTCCGTGATCGGCGCGTGCGTCTCCGCCATGCTGGCGATGTCGGCGACCCCGACCTGCGCCACCACATGCGCCCATGCCCGGGCGTTCGCCTCGTTGTCGAAGCCGCCCAGGATGACCTGTCGGCCGTCGCCGAGGACCGTGACCTGTACGTCGCCATGTCCGTCGGGAAGCCCAGTCCGAACGAGCACGTGCGCGGTACGCCGGATGCTGTCACGGACTGCGCCGATCTCGCCGTCGACGTCGTCGCGGCCCCATGTCGGGCCCTGCTGGTGGTCCATGTCATTCCTTTCTTAGGGTCTCCGGGCGGGGAGCGCCCGGCATGTTGCAGCGACGTCTAGGGCAGTGTGCGATCCACTGCTCCCCGGAGGGGGAGGAGGGGGTGGTTTGAAGGGCTAGTACGTATAAGACGGACCTGATGGACCATAAAAGACCGTGCAAGGGCTTTACAGGGCTCATTGTCCAACGCATATAGACCTTGAGTTACTTAGGAGACCATCATGGATGACCCCTCGAAGGACGGCAAGGCCGTAGATCGCAATGTTTACCAGAACCGCCGCAAGGAGGATGGCCTGCCTTACTGGACGGTCGCGGTGAAGTCCCGGGGGCTGAAGTATAAGGAGCACTTCCCGACGCTGGAGCAGGCGGTGGCTGATCGCGACCGCGTTGAGGCCTTGGTCGCCCGCGGGATGACCGTCTTCGGTTTTCCTCAGGGCAATACGACTCAACACAAGCCCAAGAACAGCGTGCGGTGGTTGAAGCTCGGTGAGAACGGTCAGACGGCGGAACCCTTGGCTCCTGCCTCCGCGGTCACTCCTGTGGCGCAGGTCCCGACGCCATTGGCGACTTCACCCATTCCCGCAGTTCCTGACATGCAGTCAGTGCTGATGCGCTCGGGCCTGCCAGGGTTTGCCGACGCACTGAAGACCCACCTGGAGGCGATGGGGTCCGGCATCACTGCACGAGTGAACATCTCACTCGAGGTTACGGCATAGGATTTGGCGATGAACTGGATTTCAATCGCTAGCGCCATTCTGGGTGTATTCGCCACACTCTGCCTATATAGGGGCAGCCAGGTGCTTTCAGTCGCCGAGGTGTTCCAAGATTTAACTTTCGATGGAGTCTCGGCGAATGAGAAGATGAAGCTGAAAAAGCTAGGTAGAATTAATCGGCTAGGGCTGAGCTTGCTTGTCCTATCATTCCTCGGCCAGATCGCTTCGGGCCTGGGGTTTGGTTCATTTTCTATCTGAGGACGATGAAGCGTTGACCTCGTCTACCTACTCCTCCCCGCCGGGGGAGGATGGGGTTGTTTAGAATTGAGGCTACTAGGATCGTCGTGAGAGATTGTAGTAGGGCATAGTAAGGTTCAGGATACGCGCATGTCGCATCCTTCTTCTAGTATGCCAAGCCCCCAAGGCTTCCAGATCCGCAAGAATCTCCTCTCGAGGCCGGGGCTCATCTAATCTCTGCCGCCATTCAGATGTCCAATTTTTTATTATATCCGGAGGAGGGTTAAAATCTGACTTTTCAGCAGCATACACCTTATTCAACGCCATAACATCCTGAAGCTCATTTAGAGCCATTGTACCTTGCTCACTCAGCTGGAATGATTGCCCAGTCCAGAAGCTATTTACGACTTCTGTACTCGGCACCCCATCCAGAACGAACATTCTTGATGTGTCAACAAGCTGAATTGCCCGTAAGAAGTTTTGACCCATTACCAGTAGTGTGAATTCCGAACTTATGGGAAGAGATAGTACAACATCAGGATTATTCCATATTCCACCAAGACGCGGTTTTGCCATGAAGATTGGGTCGCCCATGAACGGTGTAACTGGAGAGTCACCAATATGAAATCTGTAATTAGGATGCGCTTTTGCAATCGTAATTCTTGAGTTATAGATAGCCGTGCAGATTCGTGCATACTGAGCAGCCGCCACTTCGGAACGCGCCCATCCTTCATTATTCATTGCGAAGATAATATCATGCTCACAACGAAGGCTTTGTCGAAACGACTCTGTCACATTTGCATTATCAAGATATATCTTGTCCTCTGTAGTACGCTCTTTGAATCTGAAACGATATCTAGGAGACCTTACTATCTGTGACGCGATGAATTTCCTGATATGTAGAAATGCGTCCGATGTTTTTGGCATATTCCCATTGGCTAGATAATTATTTAGAACCTTGCCAAAATTGTCTTCTATCTCGTTGTAGCTAGTCTCGCGTTCCTCGCCATTCTTTTTATAGCGGTCTCCACCAAATTCGCTTGCAATGCTGCCAGGCACGCTTTTTCTAGAATGAATCTGACGGCTGTCTTTGTCGAGAACTGCCAGACGTCTATCGGTTCCACGAAATCGTTTGAGAATCTGTCTGGGAACGTAATGGTCGTTCTTTGGCGGCCATTCGGGGATGATCTCCTCCACGTCACACAACCTCCTTGAATCCAAGCGCGTTCGCAATGCCCACCTTTGTGATTCCGATCGCTGCCAGATCCAGTTTCAGTTCAGCCTGAAAGCTGTTGCCGCTGACGTGCGCGCCGCCGCCAACATGTCGCATGATGTCCTTGAGGACGTTGACGTAGCCCCAGACGCTCAGTCGACCGCCAGGCATGCCCTTCTGGTCGATCCGCACCAACATTGGCTCGTCGACCGCCGTTGATTCCGGTACGGCCTTTTCCCTCCATTCAAGCCATTCACGAATGAAGCCCATCGTGTCGGGTGAGACAAACTTCGGTGCTTTGCCTATTTTATGGTCGGAGGAGCGACGCCCGAAGAGAGCGTGGCCGTCGCCGTCGCGTGAGGAGATTACATCACCGATGTTCAGACAGGCGTAGTCTGAACGGTCGCGACCCGTGTCAGTACCGAGGCCGAGCACTACGCGGGCGCGCAGCGCCCATCCTGACCGATTACCCTCTAGAACGCGAAGCATGTGAATGATGGAACCGGGCAGCGGCTTGTCCGCGACGATGTCGGCGACATCGCCCTTGAGTCGCAGCGGCGTGATCGATCTGGCACGCGATCCGCGTTCACGGTAGAGCGCCTTCATCTCGCTGGTCACCAAGAGGTGGCTGGTCGGATCTGTCACCTGCAGCACCTGAACATGTAGGCGGGACAGGTGCTGTAGCAGCAGGCGTATGGTCTGTGGCTTCAGAGCTAACCCGGACAGTCCTTGCGCTGCGATCGACCCGACGAATTCCTGCACCTGCCGTGGTGTCGCAGGGAATTGGCAGCTGCCGTGTGTCTTCTCCCATGCCCGCAGGATGCTGGAGAGCGCCTGGCGTCCGGAGGACGAGGATCCGGCAAGCAGTGCCTGGTAGCGTACATCCACGCCGGTGTCCTCGGCGATGAATACGGGCGTCATACTATGCCGCCATGAGGTGAGAGGGAAGTTCGACGCGCATGCGCGAGGACGAGATCCGGATCGTCTCGCGTCGAACGAGGAGACGACATGCCGCTATCGGATCGGGAGCATCGCGCAGCAGTGGGGCGAAGTCCTCGATTCCGAATGTGATCATCCGGTCCATGAACATGCGGGACAGCTCTTCGTCCATGAGCCCCCACTCGATTTCCTGGGCAAGGGCGATCTCGACCTGGCGCTGGAGCTTCTCCATCGGATCGAGTAGGAGCACGTCAAGGGCCTGCTGTGCCGCATAGGACGTCAGCGAGCCGCCGGCCATCCCGCCGGCAAGGCCACCGACGATCGCGCCAGCGGCGGTGCCGACGCCAGGGATGATCGTGCCGATGCACGACCCCTTGGCGGACCCCGCCATCCAGCCGAGGTTACCGCCTGCGATTCCCGCTACCTTGGTGGTCATGCTGCGGAACGCCTCCTCGCCGGACATGCGGCCGACGACGTAGTGATAGGCGTCGATCGAGAGCAGGACGCTGCAGCTGGCCACCATTCCGACGAGATGCCCTCGGAGCACCCGCGAGACGTACGCCTCAGCGCTGCGCGAGGAGATGCCGACACGTCCGAACGCCGCCGCGAGCTCCAGGACGGTGTGGGTGCTCATGCCGTCGACGATGAAGGCCGAGACCGGCTTCAACGCCTGATCGAAGGCGGTGCGCGCGAGCTGGTTGGAGAGGATGCTGGTCACCAGCGCGATGCCGCCTACACCGAGGCCAGTCTCCACTGCCTCGGCCGCAGCATGACCCACGTCGTCGCCGCGCCATACTCCCTGTGCGAACCGTACGGCCGCGGAGAGGCCGAAGGCGCATCCGGCGACGACCGTGCCGGTCACGGCGTCGTAGGTGATGGACTCGATCGTCCCGGCCTTGCCGAGGTTGACGGCCTGCTCGTATGTGAGGTGTCCTGGACGCACGATGTTCGCGGCGTCCTTGGGGTCGGTGACGCCTGGCACCTCGCCACGGCGGATGCGAACCTCCATGGCCTGCACGGCGGCCTTGTGGAAGTCCTTGGGAACCTCGATCTGCATGGGCGTACCGTCCGCCATGTAGCGGAAGCCGTTCGGCCCGAAGCACGACGAGATGCACTTGCCGCCGCTGCCGCAGTATTTGGTCTGGATCAGTATCCCGTCTACGATGCGGTCGGCGCCATTTAGGACGTTCGTACCGCCGACATGCTGGGCCGAGGAACCGGTTATGGTGTCGATGAGGTGGTTTGCCTTCTCTGCCATGACGCCGTGGCCCCGCGGCATGGCAGCCGTGACGGCATCGGCGTACAGCGCTGCATTCAGCGCGCCGATCATCGTCTCCAGCAGCGATGGCGCGATGACGTAGTCGGGCAGACGCAGGTACACGGGTTCGCCCAGGATATGCTCCTGGGCGATCCATGCCGCTGCCTTGTTGTCGATCTCCACCATGACGACTCAGCCGTGCAGTGCCGGCCAGATGCGACAGGCATAGCCGAAGAGGGCCCGACTTCGCCGCTCGATCGCCACCTCGTCCCACTTCTCGGGATTGTCTTGGACTAGGCGCTCGTTGAGTTTGAGGCTGCTGTGCTTCGTGATGGCCTCCTTCTTGCCGTAGGTGAGGAGGTCGTTGCCGATCCACGACGCATTGGACAACTCTGGGTTCAGCTTAGCCGTGACGAGGGTGAGGTTGCCGATACGGTGGATGCCGGCATTGCGCTCGGTCGCGGAGATGCCATCGGAGAGACCCCAGTGCCGTTCCCACGACTCGGGCATGATGTGCTCGATCTGGAGAGCATCGTAGTTGAATGAAACGATCTCCTCCGACCTGGACGTCCCCCGCTGGAGCTTCTCGTCGATGGCCTGGAGGATCATGGTCGTGCGGCCCCGCCAGCCTGACTTGTAGAAGTTCTGCTCCATCCAGGCCGCCTCGAACGTCTCGTCGTCGGGGAACGTCGAGGAGTTGTCGAGATCGTGGGTGAGCGCCTCTCGCAGGACCGGGATCGCCGACTGCGAGTGGGTCAGGCGGTCGATGCCGTTGAGCATGGTGAGCACGACTGCCGGGTAGCGGCTGGTGCTCATTCCGCATACCATGCGGCGCACGAGATAGCTCTCAAGCAGCACCGCGGCCGCGTCGAGCTCGTCCTGCGTCGACCCCTCCCTCGCCATGAGCGCGAGAAGGACGGAGTGGAACGTGAGGATGTTCATCTTGGCGAGCCGCCGCAGAAAGATGTCGTAGCGCGTGTCGCCCTTCGGGTTCTGCAGATACAGATACCGGTTGGACTCCGACTTGATATCCTGGAGGACCATGCGGATGTCGACCCGGCCCTCGGCGTCCCGGCCGGCCTCGGTATCGATGAAGCGGAGGAAGCGATCGTAGACGTGCTTGACCGAGACTGGCTCGCGCGTGACGCGGGTCAGCCAGTTCTGGAAGAACATGTCCTGCCGGGCCCGCGAGCTGGCACCGCTCCCGACCATCTCGCGCCAGTACGATCCGTCGCGGTCGAAGTGCTCCCAGAATTCGGTGTAGAGGTCGGTCGTAGGGAGCTGCTGCTCGTTGGCCTCCCACAGGACCTTGTTCTTCATGAGGTCGCCCGGCAGCAGAGGCGTCCCGTGCGCGTTTAGGGTCTCGAAGATACGCTGCGGCTCGTCCTCGCTGTCGAGCTCGAGCGCGATCACCTTCAGGTAGTCCTTGACGGCGAGACCGAGCGCCTGGGCCCGCTTCGCCATGTCGGGGGACTTGAACCACTTCCGGAACTCGCTCAGGAAGTAGTTGTACGCCTCGATGATCGGCGTCTTGCCCTTGACGTTGTCCCGGACCAGCTTGGTCATGATCAGCGTGAAGTCGGCCCTATCCTGGTTGGTCGGCCAGATCTTGAAGATCTCGCAGTCGTTGCCGTCCGTGGCGACGTTGGCTCCGTCCTGGTTTTTCGACAGGAAGGCGAGCTGCGTGGAGATGACGCGCGTCTGCTCCGACGTCGAAGAGTTCATGATGTCCTTGGCGGCCATGACGATCGCGTGCTGCGCGGCTTTGATCAGGATCTGGAGCGTCGTCATGCGCTGCTGGCCGTCAATGATTTCCCAGCGGGGCAGCTGCCCGAGTTTGGTCTTGAGCGGCTTCAGGACGACCGATCCGAAGAAGTGCGCCGTGACCCTGTCAGGTGAGTCAGCATCCATCAGCTTGGTGGCCAGCGCCTGCACGTCCTCCCAGAGGGAGGGGAGCTGGTCGTCCTTGCGCCACACGTAGGGGCGCTGGAACAGCGGAGCCGTGTAGACGATCTGAGGATCGAACAGACGACCCATGGACATATAGCTTGGCTGCATGACTACCCCTTATGATTGAGGGGTTGTAGGATGGGTTTTGGCGATTGATCAAGCGCTTCGTTCGTCAGTGGAGCCCAAGCGCGTTAGGGCCAAGCCAGTCTAGTTGATGGCGGGCCTTGACCTGAGAGGACGTCCTTCGAGAGTGACACGATCGAATGTGAAACTGTGTTCGTCCGGCGATTCCACACAGCCGCCGACCAGCCCCTTGGCCACAGGACTATCCGTTTTCAGTTCTACTGGAGCCCCGCATATGGGGCATTCGGCCTTCCATCTCACGATCTGTCGATAGGCGGGTTCTCCGTGCCGGTAGTTGAGATCGTTCTTGGCTCGGCCAAGATTTGCGTTGGTACGATCGATCCACGCCTCTCCGCCCCTGATGGTGGTTCCAGGACGAGCGGGAGATGTACGTAGATCGGATTCCCGAATCGCCGGCTTCATGACCATCTGATACATTATTGCGGCGAGCAGGGAATATATCATGATCGCGCTTATTGCATGCTCGCCTTTGGATGGCAGGCTGATGATGCTGAAGCACACCAGGATCACCAAGGCACTGAAGGAGACCGCTTGAAACACGGTTATGCTCGTAAGGAGCCAGTGTCTCCAGCCTTTCAGAACATATTGGCCGTCCCGGTATATGATCCGGTATATCGGGGATATGTCGGAAACCGGTACCGTCTCGCGCCTCCACCTCATGATGGCTCCTTCGGTCACGAAGGGAGCCTTGGCACCGTCTGCACCGATATGGGAGAATCCATAGGTCAGCGGCTTGCCCGAATGCTCGACGAAGATCAGAGGTTTAGCTTCGTTGCTCAGGCAGTCCTGCAGATAGTCGGCCTCTCGTGCGCCGAACCACCGCCTGATGACGTCCATCTTCACGAACTGCGACAGCCCTGTTGGTCCGATTGGATCGCGAGGGGTCTTGAACAGCCCCTGGATCCGTGACCAAGGCGCCCGAAATGCGTCGATCCCGCGTTCCGGCGCCTCCGCGACATCCCTGACTGCAAGATCGACGTAGGCGCTGAGGACCCGGGTGGTGTTGCACTGCGGCTGACGTGTCAGCCATCCCTGCAGGGTACGTAGATCATGGAGGCTCTCCGTTGATCCACCTTGGGCTCCCTGTAGAACCTGCGTTGATCCAGATGATGTCACTGCATTCATGGCTCAGCCTCCCCTTCGTCCCCGCCGTGGGGACGATGGATAAGGAGCATTCGAGTGGCAAGCGTTGATTTTTTCAATTGCGATCCTGACCGCGTCACGTATCTCTTGTGGCACGGGGCCAGGGTTGTCGTCCGTCGCTGGTACGATACGGGCAACATGGCCGTGTGGAGCAATTCGGGCGAAACCTGGGATCGGTTCATGACCGGTCTTGCCGCGCGGCATGGCGGCTGGTTCGCCCATCAGTACTCGGACTGGTATTTTCCGGGTCGGTCGGCGAATGAGGCCGAGGCCGAGATCCTCCGTTTCTGTGGACGGAGCTGATCATGCCCAAAGATATTTCGTGCCGGGTCAGGGAGGTCATCACTTCCCTGGGGCACCACGTCTCCGCTGGAAAGGTTCTTGCCGGTGAAGCTCCGTCCAAGGGGTTGATCTGTGCATCCTGCACTCGTGCGGTCTATGTCAGAGGCAAGGGCAGGAGGGCTGGCAACATCGCCCATTACCCGTCGGAAGTGCATGATCGAGCAGAACCCAGAGGAGAGCTCCACAAGAGGACGCAGAAGCTGATCAGTCAGGGGGCGAAGTTCTACATGCCCTCTTTCGATGCCGCTCATGCAGGAGGATTGGTGTCGCTGTCCGAGGCGGTCATTGAGCCTCGTTACACCTACCCGGACACCGACGGTCGCAAGGACCACTGGTTCTATCCAGACGTGGTCGGCAAGGTGCAGGGTCTGGGGTTCATCGTCGAGGTCCATTCCAAGAACGCCACCAAGGACGGGGGTGCTGCTGCGCGTAGCCATCTTGGCTTTCCGTGTCTGGAGATACACGTTGGAGATCTCATTGATACGCCGTGGACGGATGAGTCGATTTTAACGCGGTTATCCGATCCGCATGCAGCCACATGGCTCTACTGCCCTATCGCCACCTTCGAAGACGACGATGGATTTCGGATGGGCGTTGAGAGGCGTGTTTCCGGTGGATACGTATGTAAGTTTGAGGGGATGCCACCCCGAGAGATTGAAGCACTGATGCGCCGCTGTGGCGCAGGCACCCATTATAGGCAGTTTATTCTTGGACAAAGCCACGGAGACATGCTGTTTGAGGAGCTAGTCCAACTCGGTGGATGCCTTGCTACGTTTGCGGTACGCACCGGAAATTACCGCCAGCCGGATCAGCTCAACCTGTTCTGATGCCTTGGCCAATCAGGACGTGTTGTCTGGCGCTTAAAACATTTAGGGGCGGCTTGTTCATAAGATGATCGCGCCGCCCCTTGTGACAATTTTAACGGACGATTGGATCCAAGACGGATCCTGCAGATGTCCCGTACAGACGACCATATAGCGCGGTTGCTTGGGCCTCGGTCAAGGAGGCGATGAAGTCCGCTGCGAACCGGGACCTCCTCCCCTCGGATAACTTCCAAAGGTATCTGAAACGAGGAGGAGTAAATGGCGGGGGATCGCCACCACATGAATTGATTATAGCATCGAAGAGACCAGCTATAATACGTTTCTGACCATGTTGTTGCGCAATTAGTGCAGGAGTTGAGATGATGTAGTCCCTCGTGATTTGCTTCAGAAGCCTGACTTCAGACTCTATAGCGAGTGGTTTCACCACAGGCTCACAGGTCGTGTCATCTGAAACGGTAGTTGCGCTGGCAAATCGACCTATTAGAGACGACGTGAGAGAACGTAGAACGACGCGTTGCGGTCGTGATCCATCATACAGCTCACTCGTGATCATGGTGAGCGGCTCGATATGCTCACGAAGCCCCTCCCACGCAGCTATCATCATACTCTCTGCATTTACTGGCGCATTGTGCCAAGCCTTCAGTGCACCGCGGATGAGACTGTCTGTCCCATCCTTAGTAAACATATAAAGCCATGGCATTACGCCCGCCCTCTGAAAATCCTCCAGGTCATGCACTGAGTAGGCGATGTCGTCTGCCCAATCCATTAGTGCCGCACCTATGCATTGGTGCTCATCGCATGGAATTTCAGGACCGTCTTTATCACCATAACCGCGGACAAATTCAAATTCGTTCCGCTCGCTTTCATAGACTGACCACTTATTAACCTTTTTAGGGTCCTTGTGGTCCCTTATCCAAGGATACTTCAGGATAGCATTTAGCGTTGCTCTAGTTAGGTTTAGTCCGGGACTATTTTCGAACCGAACACCGAGCTTTGTCACTATTCGGAAAGATTGAGCGTTCCCTTCAAAACCATCCTGGTTGCCGTCCTTTAGGACAAGCTCATTGAGGGTGTGTTCGCCGATGTGACCGAATGGAGGATGCCCGAGATCATGAGCCATACAAGCGGCCTCGACGACATTTGGGTCTATATCCCATAGTTCGCCATTAGGCTGCGCCATACAGTATTGCGCGAGTCGGTATCCTACCTGCGCAACCTTCAGAGTATGCTGCTGGCGCGTGTGAAAATAATCAGCCTCGCCGGCTCTAACTATCTGGGTTATGCCGGCAAGCCGATGGAAATAGGAGGAATATAAAATTCTGTCGCGATCACGCTCATAGGGGTCGCGCTTGTCTGGGGACCCCTCCTTATGAAGGCGGGTCCCCAGATAGTTGTCATTCGCCAAGATATGCCCCTTTGTATTATGTTATTTCTTAGCGGATGCCGTACTTCAGGCGTCGACGAGTTCACGTTCGCGAGCGACTTCGAGATGGAAAAACTCGCCCATGACGATCCGACCGCGATCAATACAGCGCATGATAGCGCGCTGCGAATCGCGGCTGTCGTGCCCGTGGCACTTTACCAGCTCGTTCAGGAGCGTGCGAGTGGTGCCACCCCCCATCGCCTGCAGGACTGAGCAGACCTCGTCGTCAGAAGGGATTTCGTGGGATATGACGTGGGACATGGACGCCTCCTTGCTGGTTGCTAACCATGCATCAACGCATGGCGGATGCGAAAAGTTTATCGCGCGTTTTTAGGATGGGCAAGGGCGGCTATCCTTAAATCGCGACTCGATTCGCGACTCCTCTATAGCTCTGGAAGCTAGCCCTTACCACTCCTCCCCATAGGGCGAGGGAGGGGTGGCACCGTGGACGGACGCGCCTTTCCCCGCTAGTCTCCCGGCATGACGACCTTCGACAGCGCCCTGATCCGTCCGTCGGATTCATCCCCCTTCCGGAAGACGCCCACGTGCAGGATCGTCGCACCGGGCGAGGAGCTGGACCTGTGCTCGTCCGTGCTCCTGCTGGAGCTGTGCCACCCGACCGGCCATGTCGAACAGGTGTTCTTCCTCGTCGACGGGCTGCGGGACGACATGGCGCAGGCGGCCGTGGACAGGTATCGACGGGATCCCTCCCCGCTGGTGCGCCTGGGCTTCCTGGCGATGGCGTCCGGGATCGGGGGACTGGCGCCCCGCCTGACGTGGAGCGACGACCCCGAGAGGTGTCTCGTTGCGGCCTACGAGTGCGGCACGCTGCGGGAGATCCCGTCCCACGTCGTCGTTCCACTTGAATGGGCCACGTTCTCGTCGCGTTTCATGGCTTCGGTCGAGCATGGCTTCCCCGCATGGCAGAGACTCCCGTCGACGCTTATCAAGCGCTGATTTCCAGCCGGAGGCCGCCAGTACGACCCCTGCCGTCAATGGCCAGTCTCCTGATTCCGCTTGTCTGGGAGAGCGTCTTCAAGCGCCAAGATCGGAGGATCCGCCCCGTAGCGCGAGGGAGGGGCGATGCCCTTCCCTCGCGCTTCCCTCCTCTTCTTTTCCCTCCTGTCCATGTCCTGCCCGGGCTTTTCGACGCATCGGGCAAAAAGGCGGGCTTTCTATGCGTTCGCCTTCGGCGCCTGGGAGCACATCGAGCCTCCCATGATCAGGGACCTGACAGCGATGCGCCCGAGCAGGTTGCACAGGACGATGCCCGCAACCGTCCTGACGACGATCTGCGCCGACGTGGTGTCGCCATAGAGATAGACCAGCCGCGTCTGGTGTCCGGCCACCAGACCGACGTATCCGTACAGGAACAGGCAGAACTGCAGTCCCGCGAACAGCGACCTGCATCGGACCCGGAGGTGGCGGGCACCGGGATGTTCGCCGACCAGTGCGCCGACTGCCAGTCCCAGGACCGCGGCCGCAAGCGGAGCGAACACGGCGAAGGCGACGGTGCACTGCGCGTACATGGTCGCCGTTGCGCCGTCACGGACGACCGCCTGCGCGACGATCGCGCCCGCCACGGCGGCGGCGACGATACCGGGCACGAGCGTCCTCAACCGGTGCGTGATGGTGGTGCTCTTCGACATCGCAGGCGTCTGGAGGAAGGCCTGCGTCAGCTCAGCGTCGCGCTCGTATCGGATCTCGCCGGTGAAGCCGGCCAGCCAACGCTGCCGTACCATTGCCCCGACGTCGGGACGCGAGGAGGCCGGCAGATGTTGCGTAGTGGGAGCCGCTTCCCCGTCCTGCGTCGGATGGGCCGCCATGAACGTCTTCCAGTGCGCATGCCCCTCGGCCTGCGCGATCGTGTCCAGGCACTGCTGATAGGTCTGGCCACCAGAACGTGCCATGCGTCGGGCTCTGCCGCGCGCATCGCGCACGATCTTGTTCTCGGTCTTCGTATCCATGATAAATCGTCTCCGCAGGGTCCTGCGAATGCACCGTCCACGCATGCATCCATCGGACCTTTTGGAGGCGATGGGGCACTATGTTCAGCGGTCCTAGGGGTTCGTCAGCCGGTGGACGACAGGCCTCCGCGTGGCCCTGCCGTTTTATAGGATGACGTGTTGCTTGCAGCAAGTCCTATGGGCTATGTTGCCTTGCTGCGGGCGTTTCGATGTATTATGTCTCGAATACAGGGCGCGTAGTTCCAGTTCTTGCGGGTCTCGACCCGCAGTTTCTGACCAACCGCGAGGCGTCAGCACGCGTCCTGGACCCCTCTTCCACTCAGGGGATATAGCAACGTATTGCCGTGGCGATTTCGTCCTCGTACGTTTCAGGAACAGGGCGCGGCCGTCCCTTGGGGGCTCCGATGTCGACGCTTCGTCGACCGTCCGCCTCTGCCGCTTCTGTGACAATCCCGCCCCAGTCACTGGCGTATTGCGTTGAACTCGTGAGATTTCATACCAAGACAAGAACGTACGTCCTTGTTTGTAGACATCTTTCCCGTGTTGGCACGGTAAATGGTTTACAATCCGTTAATACTCGTTGACGAACGACATCCCGAGGACTCTCTGCTTCGACACGACAGGGAGAGAGTTTCATGAAGACGACGATGATCGCACTTCTGGCGGGCACCATGCTTGCCGGGTCCGCCTACGCACAGGTCGCCCAGACACCGGCGACATGCCCTGCGGGCGCCACCAACTGCACGGTCAGCACGCAGGACGCCGGACACAACGAGACGGCGAGCACCGCGGCGAACACCAATACCAACAGTTCGCAGGCCGGCGTCTCCAGCGCCAGCAACGCGAGCGGCAACACGATCGCGCCCGCGTTCGACAACTCCGCGCAGACCACCCAGAACGCCACCACGACGACCGGTGCGGTCTCGTCCAGCAGTTCGGGCAACTCGGGCGGCAATTCCGACAACGACAACCGCAGCACGGCCTCCAACGGTAACCAGTCGCTGGGCCAGGCCAACACCGGCAACAGCTCGATCGGCAACACGACCACCGGTCCCAGCACGGCATCCAACGGACAGTCGAATACCGGCACCGTCGGCAACACCACCACGGGTGCCAGCACGTCGAGCGCTAATGGCGGCACCGTCGGAAATCTCTCCACCGGCGCCAGCAGCGCCCAGGGCGGCAGCGTCGGCAATCTCAGCACCGGCGGCAGCAGCGCGACCACGGGCGCAAGCACGTCGCAGGGAGGGGCTGGCGGCTCGGGCGGTGCAGGCGGAACGGTCGGCAATCTCTCGACAGGGCCGAGCACCTCGTCCCTGACCGGCAACGCCCTTGCCACTGGCGCGAGCTCGTCGGGCGGCAACACGCTCTCGAACGGCAGCTCCTCGGGCGGCAACAGCCTGACCAACGGCAGCGCGTCGAGGAGCGGCGTCGGCAACGTCACCAGCGGCCCCAGCACGAGCGCCTCGATGTCGGGCGGCAATACGCTCGGGTCCGCCAGCGACGCCAGCAACACGGGCGGCAACAGCAGCGTGCGCGTCGACGCGTCCACGCACAGCTCGTACAAGGCGATCTTCATTCCGTCCGTCGTGCCCGTGACCCCGCCGTCGACGCTCGCTGTCGGCAACATCATCAAGGAGACCACGGCCTGCGGACCGCTCCAGCGCATCGTGCGCGAGCGTGTCGACGGCACCTTCATCGGCCTGTTCGGCAAGAGCAGGGTCGAGCAGGGGTTCTCCGACGAGCTGGCTCCGTTCCTCGACGCCGACGGCCGGCGCCTGACCTACCGGGAGGAGCCCATCGCCGACGGTTCGGGCGTGAAGCTCTACGGTCATCAGGTGATCATGTTCACGACCGTGGTCGGCGTCGCATCCAACCGGAACGTCGCGATCGGCGGTGGCGGTGGCGGCGGGGGCTGGGGTCAGGGCGGCATGGGCTCGTCCAGCTCGAACCAGCGCATGGTCACCACCGTCCAGCTGCGCGAATGCGAGATCGGCGAGATGCGTCGTCCCGAGACCGTCTACGTCGAGGTTCCGGCCAAGCCCATCCGCCAGTGATCGTCGTCGTCAAGCTGGCAGCGGCTCTGATATGCTTCTCGGGCCAGTGCCACCCCGTGCTGGTCGGGAAGGACACGCCCGTCGGCCGGTTCCGGATCGCCCAGCGCATGGTGCTGGCCGAGGGGTATGGCGGGGACGTCCTGATGTTCTCCGAGGACCCTCGCAGCGTCCTTGCCATTCACCGCGTATGGAACGGCAGACCATCCGAACGGCGCGCGCAGCGTATTGCATCAAAGGCCGCCGCCGATCGCCGCGGCATCACAGGGGGGTGCGTCAACGTCACCCCCGAGGTGTATGCGGCGCTCGTCGACTGCTGCTCGACGTCGGCACTGGAGATCGAACCCTGATCACCCGTCATGCTGCCCGTTCAGCGCGGCATGACGGAGGGGACCAGAAATCCAGCAGCGGACATGGCGTTGGCTGATACAAATTCGAACACCCTCTTCAGGAGACACCTTCTGAAGTCCTGCAGGTTCGAGTAGTGCCCTCGCTCAACCTCCAGGAAGAGAGCGGCGCGCCCCTCACTCCCGCTCCCGCCAGGTGGACGCGCGGAGTTGCGCTTGCGAACTACGCATGGGACAATCGGGCGGGGCGACACCCGCCCGATCCATTACCGGAGTATAGATGCATGCCCCTGACGCCTGAAGAACGCCGCGAGTCCCTTGCCTATGCCGACGACATCCTTCCGCCGGCGGTCCTCGATGGACAGCGCAAGCTGCTGCTGGAAGGCAAGGAGGTCGGCCACATCCACAGTCAGATGGGAGATTCCACCATGCGCCACTTCGAGAAGGTCGGAGCCAAGGGGTTCAGCGTGGGCGGTCCCGCCGATCGCACGGTGGTGCGCCACGGTCTCGACGACAAGCACCTGGCGGAGATTGGACGGCAGCCACCGACCGACGAGGACCGTCGCATCCATACGGCCAAGATGCTGCGTATCGACGAGAAGCAGATGCCCAAGGCTCCTGCAGAGTCCGAGGTGAAGCGCGTCATGCCTGGGGCTGCGGCCGCGTTTGCGGCTGCCCGCGGCTCAGGCATGGTCTGAGATCCTCGCTTGAGTGCAAGGGAGGAGCCGCAGTCTTCCCTTGCCCTCCCCCTCAGAAGACCTCGTATCCGTCCTTGTCGTGGAGCAGACCCGTTCCCGGGCTGCCACCCGCCTCTACCTCGAGTTCGGCGGCGCGGAAGGCGTCGATGTGCTGGTCGCCCGTGACATCGACCGTCTCCAGGCCTCGGCACAGGATGCCGAGGTCGTGCCCACAATTCCATGACGCCGACAGCCGGACGCCGACATAGGGGACGTCCATGCCGGCAAGGGTAGTCAGGTGTATCTGCATCGGCAGCACATGCGCGGCCATTCCCGTGAGATCGGCAGGCGGCGCCGTCTCCTCTTCTTCGTCGTAGTCATGCAGGCGATGGGCTTTCCACAGCCGCAGTGCGGCCTCGAGGACCGTGTCCCGCATAAGAGCCCCGTGATTTGCGACCAGCCAGTCGACGTGGGCGAGCTGCTCGATACCTGGCGGCTCGATGTCGTCGTAGTAGTCGTCGCCGGTCCCGAAGACGATGTCGACCACGCCGTCGCCCGGCCCGTCCTCGACCTCCGCGCCCATGCCGCTCCACTCAGGTAGACGCAGCCGCCTCGCCATGTTCTCCATGCCCGGCCCTGGCTCGATCAGTCGTCCATCCATTTCCTGTCTCCGTATGCTGGCATTCTCGTACCCCGAGACTATCGCGCCGTGGAAGTCCCTCGTGCATCTTTTCCTCGTGCTGCTGTTCTACCGCGCTTTTCCATGCGTCGGGCAAAAAGGGGTGGATCTCGGCCCTTGACCACTCTGCGATCGATACGTGTAGTGAACGCGCTTTCGCATCTCGAGTCGATGCAATACCATTCGCCCAGTTCAGGATGGAAGGATTCAGACATGGCCGATACTGCGGAGAAGGAACAGGGCTACAGGAAGAGGATGGTCGACGCGGCCGGCAGGATGTTCCAGCCCGACGACAAGTTCGGAGATCCGACGAGGATCATGAGAGAGGCTCCCGGCAAGCTGATCGGCTCGATCCGGAAGGACATCCGCAGCCTCGCCGTCCTGACCGGGCTAGTGCCCTTCAACGAGGCCGACGATCGCCCCCTCCGTCAGCGCCTTTCCGACTCCGCCAGGACGATGATGACGCCCGACGACAAGGTCGAGACGATCGTACGGCGCCAGGCGGGCGGTCTCTCGCAGACCGTCGGCGACATGGCCATCCGGCTCGGTCTGAAGGCGAGGGTTCCGGGCGACGTCGGCGACGGCTTCGTCCTGTCGCCCCGCGCTGGCTACGCCCCGCGCGATCCGTCCTACGTCCGCGAGGCCGAGACCATGAAGAAGGAGATGAAGCCGCTCCTTGATGCTGCGGTCGGGCGGTTCGAGAAGGCGTCAGACGCCGAGGTGATCGGAATGCTGGGCAGCGCCAAGGACCGCGAGCATGGAGCCACCCTTCCCCCCATCCTTCCCCGGAACGGCGCGGCCCGGCGCAACGCCATCCGCGCCATGACGCTGAAGGCGTTCAGCGACGAGCGGCTGGACGATGCGAAGTCCCCTCACTCGCCGGCGTTCAACAGGTCCACGCGCGAGCTGATGCGCCATCCCGTCCGCGTGGCGGAGATCTTCACCGGGAAGGACAACTTCCACGACGTGAACAGGCAGTTCGCGCGCGGAGCGATCAGTAGCACTTCCTATGTCATGGCGGGTGGCAAGGCCCTCGACGCACGCGTCGAGAGCGAGACGCGCGCCATCATGGCCGCGCCCGACTTCGAGCGGGAGATCGCCGAGCGCTTCGCGCGTTCCCCGAAGACCGACCTGCGCGAGCCGCCCAGGGACGTCGAGGGGCGCCGTGAATGGGTCTCCGGCTCTCTGCGTACCGAGGCCGCGTTCCTGGCCAAGGGGCTGATCCGCGGCGATGACGTGCTGTACATCGCCGCGTCCGTCCGCGGTCCGGTGCCCGCATCCGGGCCCGACGCGCGCATCGACACGGTACGCGCGACCGGCGCCGCCCTGCGGACCGGCAAGCACGACTACGAGGACGCGAAGAACCTGGAACGGCTTCCCGAGGCCGCTCTTCGCCACCGCTTCCGCGACATTCCCGGGGTCGAGAAGGCCGAGATCGGCAGGAACCAGGCCGACTGGGTCGCGAGGAGCCTCTCGATCGAGCGCACGCGCGACGTGATGAAGTCGGCCGGCATCGCAGACGACCCATCGCGTTCGCGTTCGACCGCAGGCGAGGACCGGACGATCTCGATGTCGAGGGAGAAGGGACTCGAGAGGCTGCACGAGACCGCAGGTCCGAAGGCAGAGGTGCGACGTCCCGGCGTCGCGGCGCAGGCGGCGGCCGCCTCGGTGCATCGTGGCATGGGCAGCTAGTCCCACGGTGTCATGACGACGCCCACCCGTAGCCTGATCCAGTACGCGGGTGGGCGTCGATGCGACGATGGAGGCGTTGTCCCATCCTTAAAACGGTGTTAGGAATTCCGGCTTCGGCCTCTGCTTCGGACGTTTCCCTCCATGACGACCATCATTCTCACCATCGTGGGCATCCTGCTTGCCGCTGTGTCCGCCCTGATGGTGCTGTGGTACGGCGGTGAATCGTTCGATCGGGGTACGGTCCGTGCCGATGCCGCCACGGCGATGTCCGCTGCCATCCAGGTCTCCGACGCCGTCAGGCTGAAGGAGGCCTCGGAGGGCGTGACGTTCCCCGCCTGGGACATCAACTCGCTGGTAGGGGAGAAGTACCTCTCAAGCGTTCCCCGCATACCCGGCGCCGATGTCTACCTCATGGACGAGACGGGATGCGCAGGCTGCATCGGGCCGAAGGCGATCGGCGTCGTCTATGCCATGCGGGACACGCCGCACGTACGTGCGGTCTGTGCCGACGTCCGCCGCAGCGTCGGCACCCTGAAGCCCGGCCAGCCCTACGTGCCCGCCGCACGCAGAATGACCGACGCCCTGGCCGAGTCCCGCGTGGGATGCTCGACCGACGGCGTCACGTTCTTCGTGTATTCGGGGTTCTGAGCGGAGCCGAACGGCATGGCGTCCTAGAGCGACCTGCCTTCCAGGTGACATATGCGGCTCACGTCATCGGGCTCTACGGGCGCTCCCTGCCTTGCGTGCAGCCTGATGGGCCTCGTCGCGCCTGCCGGCGCATCGTAGCTCGCGGCGGCCTCCACGCGACTCGCACGGAAGCGACCGGTCGAGCAGTCCAGCTTTCCGACGAACCGGATGACCGGGCTATCCATCATGGCGCTCGAGATGAACCGACCACCGACATCCTCGCCCATGAACAGCGCGCGCATCGGACGCGGCTGCAGCCGCGTGTCGACGACCACGATTGACAGATCGGCATGGTTGCCGCGCGCCCTGTACGACGCGACCGGCGTGTCCCGCTTCATTCCACTGATACGGATGCTGCGATGAGAGAGGCCGTCGCTCTCGAATGCCTGGATGGTGTCCGCCCTCACGCCCATCATCAGAAGCGGGCCGAGATCAGTGAACGCAGCCGGCACGAGAAAGAAGACCGATATGCGCGTCACCATGATCAGCGCTAGCATCGTCATCCTCCTGGAGCCCATGGGACGTGGAGCCGACCATGACAGGGAGGCCAGCAGGACGGTCCTGTAGGCCGGTCGCCAGATGGATCCGAAGAGCAGGCCGATTCCGAATGCCATGCCGCCCAGGCAGACCTCCTTGAAGTATGGCGCGTCGACCCGGACGTAGTTGGGAGCGAGGGTCGCCGCGAGCACCATGACGATCCCGATGACCATTGGCACGCGCCCGGACTGGCCTGTCGCGAGTATCCATTGGTCCCATTCCCGACCGTCAGGATCGAACGTCGCCTGGGGCGGCGCCTCCTCTTCCGCGAGCTCGGGGACCGGCTCGGCCGGATCCAGCACGAACGCCGACCATCCGGCTCTGCCGGCACGTTGGGCTATCTCGTCGAGTATGGTCTGGTATGGCCGTCCCGTCTCGCGGGATTCGGCCCGGGCGCGGCGTCGCGCGTCCGAGATCAGTTTCTGGGTGGTCATATTGGCGTCCTGGAGGGTAGTCGCGCGGCATCGTGTCGCCGATCGCGAGAATTATGGGCTGTTTCGATCGGTCCTCCAGGGTTCGCCGTCTCGACGGCCGGCCTCCGTATCGCGACCGCACCGGCATTATAGGATGGCAGACCGGATGCGTCCATGCTCCGGGCACCGGGCATGCAGTCATCTAGCTTCGACGGCATCGATCGCCGGAACCGTCGTGCATGGCACCGCGACGTCTTTGCCCGGTTCCCGTGCGTCTACGGTCTGGTCTGCAGGGCGGCGATCGCTGCGCGGATCTCGTCCAGCGACTTGCGGCCGAGGTTGGGAATGCGGATCAGCTCGCCGTCCGTCATCGCGTCGAGGTCGCCCACTGTGCGTGCGCTGGTCGAAAGCGCACAGTTGCGCGAGCGCCGGTCGAGGTCCAGATGCTCGACCTTTACCGAGCGCCAGTCCTGTCTCTCGGAAGGCGACTGCCGAGGTTTCTCGGCCGATGCCGCGAGTACGGCCGCGACGACATTTCCCCAGGGATCGCCGCCGAGTTCTGTCGCCTCGAGGAAGGCCCGCTTGGCGGCGCGTTCCATGGCCGAACGTGCGCCGTCCTGACGTTCCGGCCCCGACGCCCGTGCCGCATCCGCCTCCCGCTCCTCCCGCTCGATGTTGTCGAGTTCGGAATAGTGGCTGTCGATCCCTGTCGTGCTGTCCAGCCGGGGGTGGCGCGGCTCTATCCTGGCCAGGCGGTGCTCCGTCCGTCGCAGAGCCCTTATGGCACCGGTGCCCGTGTCGATGGAGGCGACCGCGAAGGGGAAGATGTCGAAGATCTCGTGCCCCAGGATGCGCGCCAGTCCGCCGCCGCGCCCGATCGCCTCGTTCTGCGACGCGGTCAGGCGCTGTGCCGGCCGTATGACGAAGCCGTCGTGTGCGGCGCGCATGGAGGCGACGCCGGGAATCAGAAACGACGTCATCATGAAAGAGCCTGGCCCGTGTCCACCCTCCTGGAAGCCGAGGGTGATCTCGGTGCCGTCCTCGCGGTCGAGCGCGATCTCCACCTCCAGAGGGTCACGTCGACCGTTCTCGATCAGCGCAGCACGGATCGACGATGCCGTGCCGCCCATGCGGAAGAACGTGCGCGCCGACATCTCGTCCACCAGCAGGTTTCCTGCCACGACGTCTCTTCCGAGCAGACGCACCGCCTGTATGTCACGCCCCATGCCCGCCATCGCCGCCGTGATCTCGATCGCTATCGTATCTTTGTTCCACCGCCTCAGACTGATGCGTCTGGTCACGGCGCCCTGCGCGGTGCGGAACGTCAGCAGCTTGCCGTCGAGCGTCAGCTCCTCTGTGGTCGGATCGATCCCGCACCGAACGGCCTCGTCCCGCAGCGTCGCCTCGAACCGCTGCTGACGGCGCGCGTCGACGTTCCGGACATGCACTCCGGGCACCATGTTCTCGCTGAACGTCATTTTCTGCTCCTTTTCCGTCTTCATGTCCGTCTCCGCGATGCCCGACGATCGGGGGCCGGATGCTGCGCATGGACGCAGCTCCGGCCCCTTCCGCCTCAGCCCACCGGAGCGGGACCCGTGCACCCTCTTGCATACGCCCTGCCCTTCAGGACGTCGTCCGCGAAGAACACCGGCATGGCGAGTTCGGGCGAGCGGTGAGGCCCGCCGGCCAGGATCGCGCGCCCCCATGGTGTGGAGCGCATCCGTCCGTAGCCGACGTGGTTCCTCGGATCGATGAGGTCGGCCTCCCGTCCGCTCGACTGCGCCGGAATTAGACGGCAGTGGAACATGTCGAGGATGTCGCGGCCCTCCCGCTCCCCGTACATCGCCAGCATCGTCGAGGCCGAGTTGCCGCAGACGACGAGCGAGTCCCAGCTCGACCTGGCGTAGGTCAGCATCTTCTCCATCACCGGAAGCCGCGTCGACCTGTGGAAGTCGAAGTATACCGTCGCGACCCCGCAAGGACCCAGTCTGGCTTGATTCTCATCGACGCTGCCGGGACCGCGCATCGAGGTCTTGTACCAGACCGCCGTCTGTATGGCCGCGACCAGCGGCTCCCTTGCACCTCCGTCAAGAGGATCCCGGACTATGTAGAGGGTGAACGGGCTCGGGTCGTCCCTCGTGCCGGTTCCCCGCAGATCGGAGGGGACGATCGAGCTCCGCTCGGTGAAGGTCCTCGCGGCAGGCGTGGTCAGCGGCAGCAGGCTCGCCACGGCCTCCCGTGCCAGCCGGCCGTCGAGGTCGACGACGAGAGCGTCGCGGATGCGCACGATCGTCGTCTCGCCGGCCACCCTGATCTGCGCATGAGCGGTCTCCATGACGAGGCGCGCCACCCGGGCGTCGTGCGGACACAGTGCCTGCGAGACCTTGTCGAGGTAGCCGCGCAGCACCCTGTCGTCCATGGAGACGAGCCATTCGGCCCCGAAGGGATTGATCGCTCCGGTGCCTCCGCCCGAGGTGCGGATCACTGCGACGCGCCCGATGGTGGCCCTGTAGCCGGAGGTGTGGGCGTGGATCTGGCCGTCGTCGTGGATCACGAAGCTCGAGGTGTCCCCTGTCAGCACCATCGGCACCACGGTACCCGCCATCCGTCCTGCGCCAGGCGGCGAGAAGGCGGTCATGCAGTAGCCATGCCTCAGCCTGATCAGCCGCCCGTCGGGCGCCTTCGCGATCGCAGGACCGCTGTCCGGCTCGTAGAATATGCCGCGCTCCTGCATCAGGCGGCGCAGCTGCTGGCCATCCCGGCCGATCCGCCGACGTTCCAGAGCGTCCCGGACCCTCTCCCTCATTCCCTGAGCCGGGTTCGGATACGAGATGGCGCTTTCGAAATCGTAGGCGGCCTCCTCGTCCCTGAACCGGTGAGGCATCGATCCATCGAACGTGCCGGTCACCGCGGCAGTGGAGGATGTCGGGCCCGGCCACGTCATCCTCATGCGCATGAGAGCGCCGTCCACGGTCGGGGTCGCGTCCAGGCATTCCGTTTCCAGCGCCTCCATCGACAGCCCGCGGGCGTCTATGGGACGGGAGTTGCCGTCCTCGAGAACGAAGTCCAGCACCGGTGGCTGGCCGTTGCCGTCGCGTCGGTAGGCCTGGAACGACGTCGCACCGACGCGCATGCCGTGACATACTATGGTCTGCAGGTGCCTGTCGGACGGCACGACGGAGAAGTCGGGTTCGAGCGCCGCCTCCCGGCTGTCGTCGTCGACAGGTACCGGAGCAGCCATGAAGGCTGCCCAGGTCGGAATGCCGGCTCGCACGGCGACGAGGTCGAGACACTTCTGGTAGGGGATGCCGCTGGCACGGCTTTCGTTCTTCGCGACGCGCCTGGCGGCCGCGATCAGCTTGTGTGCATTGTTCATGGGGACGTTCCTTCGGGCCTGTCGGTCCGCACCGTCCGCTCGTGCATCCTGCGGCCCGTGGTTCGTCGGGAGAGGCTGCGCTGCATGTTCGTCGTCGTCACGCGGTCCTGTCCTGGTTCGTCATTGGCGGACGACCGGCCTCCGCGCGGGGCCGTGGCGCATTTCTGGATAATTCGCGTCATGCTGTCAATCCGATTTTCCGCTCTCCTGTCGCGATCACCGGGCTTTTCCATGCCTGGTCGATTGAAAACGGCCCTTTGACCTCTTCCATATTGAGGCCTGGGACGCCGACGGCATCCCCGGCCTCAATATGCCCTAGCCCGTCACGGATCCGAGGGGCTGATTCGTGCGACGCCGACGTCGTCCCTCCCATGCACATGCCCACATCGCCACGGTGAAGATCACGAGGGCGAAGATGAGACGTGCTGGCGCCATCGACAGGGCGTCGATCTGCGTAGGCCCATAGATGACCTTCGTCGACAGCATGAAGCTGGCGCAGACTACGAGGAACATGAAGCACAGCACCCTGCTCGTGCGGCGGATGCGGCGCGCACCGCGGTGGTCGGGACTCCTGAGGGTCCCGATTCCGAAGAGTACGATGGGCACGATGGTCAGCATGGCGTCGAAGAAGCTCTCTCCCGGACTTCCGTCGAGCATCGATCGGGCGATGGGCCAGCATGCGACCGGCAGCATGGCCGCGATCGCGATTACCGGGACGCCTATGATGTCCGCCAGTCGCACCAGCATCCTTCCCACAGAGGCGATTCCCGCCTCGTCTATGCTTGAATGCCGCGATCCTTCCAGGCGCTCGAGCGCGCGGATGCGCCATCCCGTGGTCGCCTGCGTCGGGGATGCTCTGACGTGCTGCGGCGCTTCGCTGCCCATGTGTGCTGCGACCATGGCGCTCCATGTCCCGTGCCCGGCACCGCGGGCCACCACGTCGAGTGCCTGCTGGTAGCCTATGTCGGACGTCCGCGACATAGCCCTGGCAGCTCGGCGTGCCTGATGGATTGGATCACCAGCCATGGTCTGTCTCCGCTGCTACGACGTCGGCGTGCATCGCGACCAGCCAGGCAGGTCCGTTGAGAAGTATCGCTGCAAAATGGACGATCGCAGGCGCGTGCAGGTCGCTGCCGGTCAGAGACTTCCAGAGAATCATGGCGAACAGCGTACGGAAGGCGCAGATCGTGAGCGCGTTGCCCCGTATGCCTCGGCATATGTTCCGGAGCGGATCGCCATTTGCGACCAACCATCGGCTCATAAGCCACAGGTCGGCGACGAATACGATCGGCAAGACCAGCATGAGCCTGTCCGCATAGGCGCCAATGGGGTGTTTTAGGTGCATCAGGACCGCAGATAGCGAGATCCATGTGCCCAGCATGAGTAGCGCCGCCATTGCGGACAGCCTGGCCAACATGGACCGGCCGATCCCGACGACCGCGAGGAGACCGACGACCGGGCGGAGTGCCCGCGTCAGCAGGAAGTCCGTTCGCCGTTCGAGATCGTTGGCCCCTAGCAACAGAGCAAGACTTGCGAGCAGGTCGTGTACGGCTCCCGGAACGCTGAAGGGGTAGTTCCTGTCCCTGGGGCCCGAGTATATCGCGTCGACGGACTTCCAGCTGGTGAAGCCGCTGTCGCGCGAGACTGCGTCAAGTGCTTCGTGATACGTGGCTTCGCCTCGTGCCGCCATCTCGCGGGCGCGGGCTATTATGTCGTTCTTCATGGTGGATTCCCATGGGCCATCGGCCGCATCGTCCGCTCATGCACCCATCGGCCCGCGGGAACGGGCGGCCATGAAGGCCGGGCTGCGTACTGGTCTTCTCAACGGCCCCTAGGGTTCGTCATCGGCGGACGACAGGCCACCGCGCTGGCCCTGATGCCGTTGTAGGATGACGTGCGTAGTCGCGTCAAGATGGCGGCACGACTGGATATGTCCTGCGACGGACATGCCGTCGTTTCCTCGTGGAGCTGACGGCATGTCCTGAGCGATCATCGCGACATCGTGACAGGTCGCGGCCCCTGTCCGGTACGCGGGTTGTAGACCTTTTCATACATGTGCTTCGACAGGAAGAAGAACGGGGTATGCACCCGGATCGGTTCCGCCTCATACTGGAGCGCCACCAGGTGCGTCCTGTCCCGGTTTATCCTGAGATCCTCGCGCGTGACGCCGTACATGCGACGTTCGAGGTGGGCGATGGTCGCTCCGTCGTTCTGACGCAGCACGATCTGCACTTCGAACAGCGCCTCGAGCTCGTCCACGTTCTTCCCCACGACCCGCTCCATCGTGCGATAGGAAGGAGCGGTGACCAGCGCCGCGAGCTTTCGACCCCTGCCCTTCTCGATGGCATTGGCGAACGACGGCATATGCCCCAGGCGATGCACGTCTTCCAGGACGACCGTCACGGGGAAGACCCCGTGCCGATCTCCGTCCGGCGACAGTTCCCCTGGCCCCACCGTGAGGCCCCACCACCAGATTGCCTCCTGGATGACGGCGGCGACCAGGCGGTGGCGCTCGTTGCCGGCCGGATGCCGCACGACATAGAGCGTGGCAGGACGCAAGCCGTGCTCGTCGAGGACGCCGCGCAGATCGCGCGGACGCAGACTGGTCGTCTCGGTGCATTTCCGTGTCGCAGGATCGAGGAACGGAGAGATCGTCATCGCGGCATGTATGGACACCGGGTCTCCAGCCGCTCGCAGGACCGCATCGAGCGCCAGGAAGGTCGTTCCGCCATCGGCCTTGAAGAGATCGTGGATGGCCATTGCCATGACGTCCGCGACCGCACGACAGTCGGGCGACAGCGCACGCGTCAGCGCAGCGACGTAGGACGCCCTGGCCTGCACGTCGAGCGGGATCCAGGATGACGAAAGCGGATTGAGTCCGCCCATGCTGCGGTCGCTGCCCAGATCCAGGATCGTGACCGGTCCGAGCGTCGCGCGATAGCCGGAGGTCATCTCCGTCAGTCCCATCTCGTCGTGGACCACCATGCTGTGCATGTCGCAGGTGATGATCGTCGGTACGACGATGCTGGCGGTCTTTCCCGTTCCGGGCGGAGACAGCGCCAGGACAGGCAGCGTCTCGACGAGCGCGAGGCTGTAGCCGTTCTCGACGCTCCGACCGAAGGGCATGCCGTACGTACCTTCGTCCCGCCTCTGAACCCGGCGCAGGACATTATGCTGTTCGGCACGCTTCACGATACCTCGCTCTGGGCGCATGAGCATGCGCGCGAGCCGGGTGCGCAGCGGAATGCGAGCCGCCGCGTCGACCGGCTCCTCGCCTATCTCGACGACATACCGGCGGACCGGATCGGTGGGCCGGGTCGGTTCGTCCTCCTTCGAGGCTTCGTTCGGAAGAGTGTGCCCGACGATCGCGACGGGGATGTCCACGGGCTCGGCGGGACGTTCGGAGACGTCCACCGGATCTGCGAGGAACGCGGCCCAGTGAGAGCGCCCGGCGTCGCGGGCGACGATGTCGAGACAGGTCTGGTAGGGGGTGCCGGTGGCGCGTGCCATCCGGCGCGCGGCCTTCTTGGCCACGGTGATGATCTTGTCGTTCATGGATAGGCTCCGATGGCCCTTCGTCCGCACCGTCCGCTCGTACGTCCACGGGCCCCGGAGGGAGGTCGTGACGATTTCGGGTTCTGGCCTGCGGTCCCTTTCGGGTTCGTCATTGGCGGACGACCAGCCTCCGCGTGGGCTGTGCGGCCCCTTGTGTGCGTCGGCGGACGGGCAGTCAAGATGGAATGCGGATCGAGTCCGCTGACTGTGATCTCACTTCGTATCCGTCGTCATATTGCATATTCTGTCAGCTGAGCGGAGACGGCCTCAGTCCTGGTCCGTCTCCTCGCGTTCGCGGCCGTACTGCCCTGCCCATTCCATGTCGGGCGCATATCCTGCGGCATGGCGGTCGATCCATTCCTGCTGGTGGACGCGATCGGTGCCGTAGAGTCCGCAGACCGAGCAGATTCCCGGCTTGTCCTCGCGGGGTCGGTTCTCGTGGGCCATGGCGACGAGGAGATGCTCATACTGCCGCACGAAGTAGCTGCTCTGCAATTCGTGTCGCGTTGCGCGGCGGGGCGTCACGTTGGTGCGGCCGGCTGCCAGTCGCTCGTTCTCGGCCCGCAGTCGCGTCAGCTCCTTCTCGGCCTGCGTGGCGCGCATTGTCGCCGCCTCGGTCTGGGCGCGCGAGAAGTGCAGCTCGAGCTCGATGGTGCCGTCGTCGGGAGCGTACGTCGCCTCGCCGACATATGTCGGCCATAGCCGTGCGACGATTTCCTCGATAGTCATGTCGCCATAGGGATCGAGCGGCAGAGACGCGACGCACCAGTAGTTGCCGTCCACGTAGACGGCCAGGGCGCCGTCTGGGTAGCTCTCGGTCGTAGCCGGGGCTACGAGGCACCGGTTGAAGTCCAGGCCAGGCAGGCCGGTGCGGGCGATCCAGTAAGGCTTCTCGAATTCCTGCATTCATTTACCTCTTGGGAATGGCGATGTGCGGCGGCGTGCAATTCCTGGTTATGTCGACGCTATTGGTTGCATGGTAGATGTAGCCGTGGCGAGCACGTGTCCGGCTTCCGGAGACCGGAGTCAAGGAGGCGTGGATTGCACGCCGACGTCCTCTGTTTAAGGATGAATTGACGTGCACAATGAGGGAATGTAGCTCTGTCGCTTCCGTCATGTGACCTGACGGGTATGTCGGGCGTGTCTACGACGGTTGCGGCGGCGCGGTGTTCTTTCGAGCGTGGGTGGACGTGTACATGCTGAGACGGCAGTTCCTGATCGGATCGGGCATGATAGGTCTTGCTGGCTGCAGGATGCCGTTCGCCGAGGAGATCGATCTTCCCAATCCCGTGCAGCGCGACCTTGCTCCATGGCCCGTCGCAGCCGGGATGACGGGGCTTGCGACCATCTCGGCCCGCGTCCTTGTTCTGGCGAGACGCGAATATCCGGTCACGCCAGCTGACACCCTCTCCGCAGTGTCGCCGCTGGACCTGGCCGTCGCCTGGGGAGCCGCTGCGAGATCCGACGCCCGCGACGCGGTTGAACTCACCCAGTCAGACCGCAGGTACAACTGGCGGTCGCGCAAGTCCGACGCGGGCATCGCCGGCGTCCGCTACTTCACGCGCTACAGCGGCAACTGGCACATGATCCCTGCGACGGACGACGTCGCGCAGGCCCTGAAGAGCATCAGGGTCGGGGACGTTATCGGCATCGAGGGCGATCTGGTGCAGGTCGAATTCACGAACGGCACGTACTACAGGTCGTCCACGTCCCGGGACGATACCGGCGACGGAGCGTGCGAGGTCGTCCGGGCGCGGTCGGTGACGATCGATCGCGTGTCATGACTCGTTGACTGCGTGTCGCCCATGTCTCATCCTCAAACAAGAAAAGGGGGCGGACATGTGGCTTTCGGAGACATTCGCGCCTGGCGGGCGTATCGGGCGCGTACAGTACCTGGTGCAAGCGCGTTCTTCTCCCTGTGCTCGCTCGGGGTAGGCCTGTGGCTGCTCTTCGCTCCCGGCGCCCATCATGCGAACGAATACGGTTCGCGGTCCTGAGAGGGGAACGAGGCGCGCGCAGGCCTGTATTGTCGTATCCTTAAAATTGATCTAACACGGGTCGGACCCTCCCGCACGTAGAGCATCAATGACGACGATCATCCTGACCATCGTGGGCATCCTACTCGCTGCCGCCGCCGCGCTCATGGTGCTGTGGTATGGCGGAGAATCGTTCAATACGGGCTCCGAGCGGGCAGTAGCGTCCACCCAGTTCGAGAACATGCAGCAGATCGGCCACGCCTACACCATGTACGTGGCCGAGCATGGCATGGCTCCCGAGCACATCGGGGTCCTCGCCACCGAGAAGTATCTCGCGAGCATACCCGTTCCCGCAACGGGACGCGCGAACTACATCGTCGTCCCCATCGGGGAGCGCCCCTACGTGCTCATCGGCGCCCAGACGAGACGCGACTGCGATGCCTTCAATCGCGTCGCCTTCAGGGAGCCCCACCGGACCACGGATGACTTCGACGGCGGCGTGAAGGCTCTCTGCTACGGGTCGGGCGTCGACCAGTACTTCATGGCGCTCAGGATATGACGACGATCATCCTGACCATCGTGGGCATCCTGCTCGCGGCTGTCTCCGCGCTGATGGTGCTCTGGTACGGCGGGAACTCGTTCGACGCCGGGTCGGTGAACGCCGATGCCGCCACGGTGACGTCGCATCTTTCGCAGTTCCAGTCCGCCGTGCAGCTTTACGAGCTCGAGACCGAGACGAGGGCGCAGCCGGGCCCGATCGGCTATCTCGTCCCGCTGTACATGAGTTCCATGCCGCAGAACCCCGCCGGCGCCGGATGGTACTACGATGCGCGGATGGCCGATTCGAGCCAGCCGAAGTCGACGGCGAACGGGCTCGACCTGGTTGTCGCCGGACTTCCGCCCGACAAGTACGGCAGGGCCCTGTGCGCCGCCATCGCGAAGCAGAACCGCGGGCTCGACGCGGATGGCCAGATCCACCTCACCTCGTCGGCAGCGACGCTGCCGTCGTCGCCGATCGGCTGCTTCGACGCCCGCGGGTGGGGCGAGATCACGGGCGTGTACGTGACCTACGCCCGGATCCGTCACGGCCTCTAGCGCTCGGCGGACTGTTCGCCGATCAGGCTGCGCACCGCGTCGATGCGGTCCTGGCAGTGCCTAGCCAGCAGGTTGGCCCGCTTGATCAGCGGCTCGATTGCGTCGACGTCGGGTGTCTGGCCCTGCGTCGGCTTCAGTCGCGCCGCTATCGCCTGAAGCTCCTCGTACGCCTCCGCGAACCTTGCCGGTGCCGGATCCTCTGGGCTTCCTATCGCTACGCTGCTCATTCTTCTCGTCCCTGTCTTCGTTGATGGTGGAAAGTGCGATCGAGCCGTCTCTGGTCTCGGCCGAGAGCGTGCCCGCGCTGCGCACGGCCTCCGTTCCGGTGAGCGGCGCTCCTGACGCGTCTCGGAGGATGGCGTAGCCTGCCGCAAGGACGGTTCGTGGATGCAGAGCGTCGGCTCTCTCCGTCGCGCGCAGCACGGTGGCGGCAGCCTCGTCGAGCGTATGGATCGCCGACGTCCGGATCTGCTCGAGCAGTCTCGTCACGTCGTCCGTAGCGATCTGCGGCACCGTCTCGATCCTGGTCGCTATTTCGCTTACCGCGCGGCTGCGGCCTACCTCCAGATCGCGCAGGGCGCCCTCGGCCGCCATCTCGATGCGTCGGCGCATGTCGGCGATGGCGGTCGCGGCGTCCTCCCGTCGTTCGCGGGCCCCGCTGCGCACGTCGTCCGCGGCTCTCGCCACCAGCTGCTGGGTGTCGTCGAGGAGGGCGCGGGCACCAGGCTCCAGTCCGGTCGCTGCTGCTCGGACGGCATTGTCGGCGAGGCGTACCGTCTCCTTGGCGTCGCGGTCGACGGCGTACATGGCGTCCGACAGTCCGGACTGCGCGGCCTCGACGGTCCGCTGTCCCTGGGACTGGACGATCTCTATGGCGCGGTGTCCTGCCATCGCCGAACGCGTCACCGCTGTCGTGATGTATTCGGCCACCTTTGACGGCGTGTCGCAGGGGATGCAGGCCACCTCGTCGAGGAGGTTGCGGTCGCGCTCGTGCCCGATGCCGGTCATTACCGGCAGGTTCATGCGGCAGACCGCCTCGGTTAGCTTGTGGTCGATCAGCCACGCCAGATCGGCGGACGCGCCGCCGCCACGGATTATGGCGACCGCGTCATAGCTCGTCTCCGGATCCTGGCAGTCGCGGTAGATGCCGCGCAGGATGTCGACGATCCGCGCCGGCGCGTCCCGGGTCTGGAAAGGCGCCTCGTAGTAGTCGAACTGGACCAGGCCGAAGATCGTCAGGCGATCGGCGGTCGAACGGAAGTCTCCCAGGCCCGCCGCTCCCGACGGCGATATGACCGCGACGCGGGTGAAGTCTGTCGGGGGATCGAACCGCAGGTTGCGGTCCCAGTGGCCCGCATCCTTCAGCTGACGCCGTATCGCCTGGATTCGCGCGTTGAGGTCGCCGAGCGCGAAGGTCACGTCGATCTCGAGGACGCTGACGTTGAAGCCGTATGCGGGATTGATGGCCGCCTGCAGCTTCACCAGGACCTGGGAGCCCTCCTCGAGCGGCAGTCCGGCCTTCTGGAACGCGTCGTTGATGCGCTTCCATACGGTCGGGAAGCAGCCGCCGTTCGCCTTGGCGACCTGCTTGCCCTGGGCGTCGAGCTCGATGAACTCCATCTTGGTGAACTTGGGGCCGACGTTCAGCGTATGCAGCTCGCAGCGCACCCATTCGGACGGTAGGGCTTTCACCGCGGCATCGACGTCCTGCAGGTAGGACTTCAGGCTGATGGAGACGTTACGTTCGGTCATGTGGCGTCGCTTTCCGGCGTTCCGTCATGGCGATGCCTCCTCATGTCGCGTGTTGTAGGATGAACATGGCGCATTTGCCATGCTCCGTGAAAATAGGGCGGCATGTCGAACATGCCGCCCCTTGGCCGTCGTCTTCTTCCGCAGGGGTGCTGTCAGGCCCGTATCAGGTCCGTCTCACTCCGCGTCGGCTGCATCGTCCTTCTCGGCGTTCGCTGCCGCTGTACTTGCCAGCACGTCCTCTACCTTGAGGCGGTACAGAAGTCGCAGGGAGTTCTCGCGAATGTCGCCGAGCATCCGCTCGAACATCGCGAAGCCCTCGCGCTTGTATTCGGTGATCGGGTTCTTCTGCGCATAGGCACGCAGATGCACGACCTGCCGGAGAGCGTCGAGCGTACCGAGATGCTCCTTCCAGTGCTGGTCGAACGACCGCAGCATCGCACCCTTCTCGATCTCGCGCCATACGTCGTCGTCGACTTCGGCGGCCTTGGTCTCGAGCGCGGTACGTGCGGCATCGAGAAGGCGTATGGTCAGCGTCTCCTGGTCGATGCCGTCCTCGTCGCGCCACGCGGCGATCGGAAGATAGAGGGAGAAGACGTCCTGCATCGCCTCTGCCAGCGCGTCCACCTGCCACTGCTCGGGGTACGAGCCGTTCGGGCAGCAGGACGATACCATGAGCGCGATGGTCTCCTCCCGCATCTCGCCGACCACCTCGTCGACGCGGTCGGCGTCCATGATCTCGCGGCGCTGGGAATAGATCACGTTGCGCTGGTCGTTCATGACGTCGTCGTATTCGACGACCTGCTTGCGGATGTCGTAGTTGCGCGTCTCGACCCGGCGCTGGGCCTTCTCGATCGACTTCGTGAACATCGGACTGGACAGCGCCTCTCCGTCGGCGAGGTTGTTGTTCATCATCTTGCCGAGCATCGAGTCCGCGCCGAATATGCGAAGCAGGTCGTCCTCGAGGCAGAGATAGAAGCGGCTGAGACCCGGATCGCCCTGGCGTCCCGAACGCCCCCGCAGCTGGTTGTCGATACGGCGTGATTCGTGACGCTCGGTTCCCAGCACGAACAGGCCACCGGCCTCCTGGACGCGCCGCTTCTCGTCTGCGACCTCGGCGCGCAGACGTTGCTGCGCCGCGTCGTGCTCGGGTGTCCCGGGCTTCAGGTCCGGGTGCTCGTCGGCCAGACGGAACTCCAGGTTGCCGCCGAGCTGGATGTCGGTGCCCCGACCCGCCATGTTGGTGGCGATCGTCACCGAGCCGATTCGCCCGGCCTGTGCCACGATATGCGCCTCGTGCTCGTGGAAGCGCGCGTTGAGCACGCGGTGCGGCACGCCTTCGTCGCGGAGGTACTGCGACAGGAGCTCGCTCTTCTCGATCGAGACCGTGCCGATCAGGACTGGCTGTCCGAGATCGCGCCGTTCGCGGACCGCGCGGGCGATCGCCGCGAACTTCTCGGGCAGGTTCTTGTAGAACTGGTCCTCCTCGTCGACCCGCCGCACGGGCAGGTTGGTCGGAATGGTCACCACCGTCAGCTTGTAGATGTCGTGGAACTCTCCGGCCTCGGTGGCTGCGGTGCCGGTCATGCCGCCGATCTTGGGGTACATGCGGAAGAAGTTCTGGTAGGTCACGGACGCCAGCGTCTGGTTCTCCGGCTGGATCTCCACGCCCTCGCGCGCCTCCATCGCCTGATGGAGGCCGTCCGCCCAGCGACGTCCATCCATCATGCGTCCGGTGAACTCGTCGACCACGACGATGCGGCCGTCGCGCACGATGTAGTCGGTGTCGCGGCGATAAACGGTGTTCGCCTTCAGCGCCTGGTCGAGATGGTGGACGACCTGCGTGTTCTCGTAGTCGTAGAGGTTCGACCCGGACAGCAGTCCGGCAGCCTCGAGCATGCGTTCGACCTTCTCCGTCGACTCTTCGACGAGGATCACGGTGCGACGCTTCTCGTCCACCTCGTAGTCGCTTGGATCGAGCGCCTTCACGATCGCGTCTACACCAACATAGAGACCCGAGCGGTTTTCCGTCGGCCCGGCGATGATCAGCGGGGTGCGCGCCTCGTCGATCAGCACCGAGTCCACCTCGTCGATGAGCGCGTAGCTGAAGGGGCGCTGCACGAGCTGGTCGGTCTCGAACTTCATGTTGTCGCGAAGATAGTCGAAGCCGAACTCGTTGTTGGTCCCGTAGGTGATGTCGGCCTGGTAGGCCGCACGTCGCTCCTCGATCTCGATGTCTGGCACGACGACGCCGACCGTGAGGCCGAGGAAGCGGTAGAGACGGCTCATCGTCTCCGCGTCGCGGCTCGCCAGATAGTCGTTTACCGTGACCACGTGCACGCCCTTGCCGGGCAGTGCGTTGAGGTATGCCGCCAGCGTCGCCACGAGGGTCTTGCCCTCGCCCGTGCGCATCTCGGCGATCTGGCCCCGATGCATCACGATGCCGCCGATCATCTGGACGTCGTAGTGACGCTGGCCGAATACGCGGCGGGCGCCCTCGCGCACCGTCGCGAAGGCCTCGGGCAGCAGATCGTCCAGCGTCTCGCCCTTCTCCAGTCGCGCACGGAACGCCGAGGTCTGGCCGCGAAGCTCGTCGTCGGTCAGCGCCGACATCCGCGGCTCCAGCGCGTTTATGCTCGCGACCGTCGACTTCAGCGTCCTGAGATGGCGTTCATTGGATGATCCGAAGAGAGCCTTGGCGATGCCGGCGAACATGGACGATGATCCTGACTATGGGCGACGGGCGCCGCTCCTACACCTGTCCGGCGGACAGGTGAACAGGAACGACGCCGTCCGGATGTCAGGGTTATAGGATGGACGTCCGGGTTGCGGAACAGCGACCTAGGCGGTCTCGATCCTACCATCGTCGCGCCTCACGGCCGTTCTTCCAGCATCTCGTCGATCAGGGCCCTTGCCTGGCGCAGAGCGGCGAGACGGCCTTCCGTCGACGGAACAGGCAGATCCGAAGACACAAGGCCGGGACATACAGTCGTCGCCTCATGGACCGATCCCGCCATCTCCGTCAGCGTCGGGCTATTCCCGACCGCCATGAGAAGGAGTGCGGCGGCCCGACGCTGGCGCAGGTCGATGTCCACCGGCTGCGGGACGTCCTTCATGGACCACTCGATGCCGCCCATGAGGTCGACGCGCCCCGACCAGCTGCCGTGCATGATCTGGTCGGCGATCTCCTCGACGACAACGGGCATGATCGCGTCTACCTCCCCGTCGACCCCGATGACGAGAGTGTGCCGGCTCATGCCTCGTCCGCCCGGCTGGAGGTGGAGATCAGCGCCAGCATATCCGGACCGAGGTTTCCGTCGTCGTCGAATACCGCGATCTCCTCGAAGTCCGCATCGTCCCACGAGGAGAGCCACAGTGACCACTTCTCGCGAGAGTTGAGCGGGCGTCCAAGACGATAGCGTTCGCCATGAACCGTGAAGACCAGGTTCGCGACGGTGAGCGACCCGCTCGAGTCGTCCTGCATGATATCGAAGGACTGGACCTGATCCTGCTCGAACCCGGCGTCGTGGCCCCTGGTCTCTCCGAGCAGGATGACCAGGCGGCCATAGAGGGTAAGCAGGCTTCCCTCGTTGAAGAGATCACGGGGAATGACACGGGTATAGTTCGCCATATGCGGGATCCTATTTGTTAAAGGCGGCGAGGATGAAGCGCTTCCAGGCGGTCGGCTTCATGTCCATCGGCGCGGCCTGCTCCATGCCGTCGATCCTGAAGATCTGCAGGTATCCGCAGTCGTATGTCTTTATGGCGGCTTCTCGACCGGCGACGCGTCCGGCATAGGTCAGCCACGTCCGGGGCCGCGCCAGTCTCGCACGGTTGAATTCGGCCACGAACTCCTCGGCCGTGGGGAAGTCGCGGTTCTCGAGTACTGCGATCACGGTATTCTCCTCTGGCATGCGGATGGCCTGCATCCGAAAACTGAAAGGGCCCGGCCGTCACGAGGACGACCGGGCCCGAATGACCTCTGGCATGATACGGGAGGCCTACCGCTGGTTCTGCGGCAGCCTGGACATCTGCGCATGGAGCGCCGCGACGCGGTCGGGCGGTTCACGCTCGGCGGTCACGGCGGATGCGCCGGTCTGCGCGGTGGTGTCCTGCATCTGACGTCCGGCCTCCATGAAGGTCCGCTGCCGTGCGCCCGGGTCCATGTCGCGCGCAGCCTCGAAGTCGGGACGGGCGCGTCCGTAGGTGGACAGCCGCTCGATGTCCGCGCCCTTCATGGTCTGCTCCGCGATCCTGACGATCCGGACGGGCTCGACCAGACCTGCCCGTGCGGCGGCGCGTTCGGACCTGAGCCCCTCGTGCACCCATGCCTTCAGCGGACGACCGCTTTCCGGCTGTCGCGTCGGGTGGAACTCGCGGTTCTCGCGCAGCCGCTCGAGCGTCGCCGGCGTCTCTCCGCGCTTGGGGATCTCGTCGAGCAGCCTGCGCATGTGCTCCTCCACCGGAGCGCCGTCGGACAGATACGCGGCGACGGTACGCGCCCGCGTCTCGCTCCGCTGCGCCAGGGCCTTGTCGATGCCGTTCCTCCGCACGTCCCCGAGAGACAGGCGCAGCACGCTCTCCTGCCTCGCGGCCCTGCCGAGCTCGGGCACCAGCCCTTCGTCGGACCCATCGGCCACATGGCGTTCCGCCGACAGGAGCACGGCCGATGCGATGTGCATGCGGCGCATGTCCGGATCTCTGGGCAGCGGGCGTGGATCGCGTATGAGATCGGGGATGGCGAGACGGACCATCCCGTCCGGATCGGGACGCCGACCGCGGTCGGACGGCACTAGAGCTTCGGCCATGCCGGTCGCCAGCCTTGCCTCGGGGGTGCCGCTGCGCGACAGCTCCTGCATGAACGCCTGCGCCTGCGCACGCTCGTCCCGCCCCGCGAAGCCGATACGCGCCTTCAGCTTCTCCACGATGGCCATGCCGTTCTCCCTTCGGGTCGAATGCTACCACCGGCCTTCCCGATGTTGCAATCTTAGAACGCGCAGGCGGGAGGGCGGTATCCCGCCCCCCTTTCCCATTCTACATCCGGAACAGCCCGATCGCCTCCTCGATCTCGTCGGCTACGGCGTCCGTGATCGCCCGCGCCCTGCGGGTCCCGTCCCGCACGACATCGAGCAGGTCGTCGGGTTGCGACATGAGAGCCGAACGACGTTCGCGCATCGGCTCGACGAGGTCGTTCAGAACCCCGTCGAGACGCCGCTTGAGGACCATGTCGCCCAGACCGCCGCGCCGATAGTGATCCTTCAGGTCCGCGATCTCGTCGGGAGACGGGTCGAACGCGTCGAGGTAGGCGAACACGACGTTGCCCTCGACCTTTCCCGGATCGCTCACCCTGAGGTGGTCGGGGTCCGTGTACATGGCCCTGACGGCGGCGGACACGTCGGCCCGCGATGCCCCCATGGCGATGGCGTTGCCCAGCGACTTCGACGCCTTGGCCATGCCGTCGATGCCGGGGAGCCTCGTCACGCTCGACAGCATAGCCTGCGAGCGCGGCAGGATCTCTCGTCCGGCCAGGCGGTTGATCCGTCCCACGATCTCGTTCGACTGCTCGATCATGGCGAGCTGATCGTCTCCGCAGGGAACCACCGTCGCGCGGAAGGCGGTGATGTCGGCCGCCTGCGCTACCGGGTAGCAGAGGAACCCCGCAGGGATGTCCCGCTCCATGCCCTTCTGCCTGATCTCCGCCTTCACGGTAGGATTGCGCTCGAGCCGTGCGACCGTGACGAGATTCATGTAGAGGGTCGTCAGGCGACTGAGCGCGTGCAGCCTGGACTGCAGGCAGATGGTGGTGACCGCGGGGTCGATGCCGGCCGCGAGATAGTCGGCCGCGACCTCGAGGACGTTGGACCTCACCTTCTGCGGGTCGTGTCCGTTGTCGGTCAGCGCCTGCGCGTCGGCGAGCAGCAACGTCTGGTCGTAGTCGTGCTGGATTTCCACCCGCCGCCGCAGCGAGCCGGCATAGTGCCCCAGGTGGAGAGGTCCGGTGGTACGGTCGCCCGTGAGGACGATGGGAAGTGCGTGCGTGGTGTTCATGATGGTGCTCCTTGATGCATGGAGCGCCGCCGTCCGATGGTCTGGTAGTGTCCGCTATGCGCGCGTCGGCCATCGGCCGGCGGCGCGTCCCTTCTTCAGTCGAGGGTCGTGCGCGCCGTCCGTCGGGAGCGGCGCCAGGTGCGGATGCTGGTCATATGTCTGTCCTTGCATGATGGGAACGGTGTCGCAATACCCTCCGCTACGCAGAGGGCGTCGATGTCATAGGCCGGAGGCGGCGAGTCCGATGCGGGATACCGCGCTCGGCATGTCCATCTGTGTCTCGCGACCGAAGTCGTCGCCGTCGCGTTCGTACATGGAGACCCGGACGATCTCCCGCGAGACGGGTCTGATGCGGGCGATCTGACGGCGATCGGAACCGGCTTCCCTGGACGAGGTCGACACGTAGAGCGTGTCGCTCTGCAGCAGTCCTCGCGACGGCTCGACTGTCAGATCGGGAAGCTCGAGCCTTATCCTGGCGACCAGGCGGTCGGTGGCGTCGGCAGGCCCCGCCGGCGCGAGCGCCAGAAGCACGCATCCCAGGATCAGGATGACTGCGATGACCGCGATGCGGGTCCTGGATATGCGGCGAGCCCTTGCCATGAGCCATGCTATGCCGATTTTCAGGATGGCACAAACCCTAATCCGGTCCGTCCCGGACATTTTCGCATTCCCGTTGGATGCTCCGGGGACCTGTCCTATAACGTGCGTCATGGTCCATCACCCGATCTTTTCCGCCGATGATTCCGTCTCGCTCGCAAGCTGGCTTCTGGAGGAGATCTCTCGCGGTCACATGCCGGTATGGCCTTCGACGCCCCGCTATGCGGCGAGGATCGCGGAGGGGATGGCTTTCCTGCACGGCACACGCCGCGACGAGGTGATGGCCGCCCTGTGCACGGTTCCTTGGTCGGCGGTCCTCGACTGGGACCGTCTTCTGGCTCCTGTCCGCGCGCTGGACGCCGGTTCCGCCGCCGCCGCTCAGCTGCCGGCGTCCTCTTCTCCTGCCTTCAGCACCTTCGCCCTCGCCTCGCTGAGCTCCTGACGGCTGTCCTGCCTCAGCAGACCGGGCGCCATGTCGAGACTGGACGTGATCCTGACCTCCGATTCCGGCAGCATGTGCATGGCAGGTGCTACCTGGCTGCGCGCCGTGCGGATCGCCTGACGAAGATCGCCCCTCGCGCATGCCGCTCCGTAGCTGCGCGATACGCTGAACAGGGTTCGTCCGCATCGATCGGCGAGCTGTCCGTACTTGCCCTCGTCCTCGACCATGCCGTGCAGGACGGATGCCCGGTGCAGGGTGCGCAGCAGCGTGATGGGCTCGAAGCCGCGCGTCGCCAGATCGTCCACGGCCGCCGCGAGCAGCATCAAGGCATCGGCATGCATGAGCACGTCGCCCCGCGCGTCCACGATCTCGATGTCGTTGCGGTCCCGACGGCCAGCCTGCATGAGAAGTGCCTGAAGGTACTCCTCCGCACCGCCGTTCGAGTATTCCCATCCGTCCACCATCGCGATGCGAGTCGCCTTGCGCTCGATGGTGTCGAGCCACAGCCCCATGTACGCGTCCTGGTCCCAGTCCAGCGACCGCGCCTCGAACGCGGCGGGCGCGATCACCGCCCCGCCGAACGACAGCATGGCGTGCGCGACCTTCTCGGCTGCGGCCATGTTCACGTCCATCACGAGGCTACGGAAGAGATCCTTGTCGCGTCTCAGCTCCTCGAGCGTGGAGACGCCTACCGCGTCCATCGCGCGGTACAGTGCGGCTCCGCTGGTGATTGGCGTCGAGACGTAGGTGAAGTCGGAGGCGAGAACGGAATCGTACGCCGATCCGACCACCATCACCTCGCGCACCCGTTCCGGCCGGGCGGCGGCGAGACGGAATTCCTCGAACAGGCGTGGCGACTGCATGGCGATCTGGCGACTGGGAAGGTTCACGGCTCTCTCCGTTTAGATACATGGATGGGTTGCGCGGATCGGCGATAGGTCTATTGCAGTGGAGGCCGACGGCAAGGGGTATCGTCGACCATCATATTTCAGGATAAACATGACCGCTACGAAGAAGGTGCTCATCGTCGAGGACGAACCCCTCATCGCGATGATGATCGAGAACTTCCTCGAGGCTCTTGACCACGAGGTCGCGGGCGTCGCGGACAGCGTCAAGTCGGCGATCGACATCATCGCATTAGGTGGCGTTGAGGTGGCGATCCTCGATCGCAACCTGAGGGCCGGGGAGACCAGCGTGCCGATCGCCGAGGAGCTGGAGCGCCTGGGCATTCCGTTCATCGTGGCCTCCGGCGGCGGTATTGCCGAGGATCCTCCCGTATTTTGCGGTCGGCCGGTGCTGCCCAAGCCGTTCACGCTCTCCAGCATGGAGAAGGTTCTCGACGCCCTGTGATCCGGCCTAGCGGCGGACGATCGGTCGGCAGATCTGCTCGACGACGTCGCCGCGGCGCGCGGTGCGCGGCCGCATGATCAGTCGCAGACTTCCCGTCCCGGTGTAGGCGAGAATCCACTCGCATCCCGTCTCGACGTCACGGTACAGGCGGACCTCGAGCTCCCGTCCGATGTCGGTCCGGCCGAACTCCTGGAACAGCCCGTGCTCGCCGACGACCTTCAGCGGCTTCGACAGCGGGTCGGCATTCGAGGTGCACAGCTGGTCGACGCGTCCGCTGGCGGAGATCGCCGTCCTGGGTACGAGGTCCTCCGCCGCCCGATCGCCTACGAGGACCGCGATCCACTGGCATCCTGTCTGCCTGTCGCGTAGGACAGAGAACCCCTGACTGTCGTAGACGAGCTTCTGGAAGCCGTCGGTAGGAGCAGGACCGGGCGCTGCACCGGTCGAGGACGTGTCCCCGCATCCGGACAGTGCCGTGGCGAGTGCCATGGTGAGCATAGTACGTGATTTCATGCGTGGTCTCCTGGGTGGTCTGAACGCGGAAACGCCCCGGAACCATGGGCTCCGGGGCGTCCGTACGCGATGCTGTCCGGGAGACGGTCCCCCGGGATTCGTCAGGCGGCTGCGGTAGCCGCCTCGGTCACGCTGTCGGCGGTGCGCGAGTTGCGTCCGCCGGCGCGCTTCATGATGTCCGCGATATCGGTGGTCTCGAGACCCGACGTGGCGACGTCCACGGCGAGCAGCACGCGGCCCTCCGTCAGGTGCTCCTCGAAGTACGCGGCCTCCTCGTCGTGCATGCCGTGATGGTTCAGCGCCTCGCGCAGGCCACCGGCCCCGGCGCCGATCAGCGCGCCCGTCGCCATGGCGCCCGGAATGGCGGCCGAGGCGATCGCGCCTGCTGCGATGAACGGACCAACGCCCGGAATAGCCAGCGCCGCGACGCCCAGGAGCGAGCCGAGCGCTGCGCCGCCGAGGAGGCCGCGCGCGACCGGCTTGCTCTCGATGGTGTCGTCGGCCGGACCGCCCGTGACGAGCGAGTCGCTGTGCGCGTCGCCGGTGGCCACGCCGTCGGTCTCGGTCAGGCCGTCGCGTCCGATGACGGACAGAGCGGAGTCGGGGACGCCAGCGGCGCGCAGATCGGCGATGGCGCGCTCGGTCGTGGCGTGGGTGTCGAAGACGGCTGCGACGGTCTTGGTGTTCATGGGGATCTCCTGATGCCGACCATGGGGGCGGGCAGTCAGGCAACAACGCCGCTATCGCATCCGCGTTCCTGAAAACGACGAGGTATGATCCGTAAATTCGTCAGCGCATGTCGGCGTGAAGGATTCGCGAGGGGTCGGATACCGCCGACCATATCCTCCTGACGACGGCCTGATGCGTCGCGATCTCCTGCAGGATCATCGGGGGACCTGCGCCCTCGTGAGCCAGCAGCGAGTAGTAGTGGTCTCCGTATCTGACTGCGGTCGTCCTGTGATCGTCGACTATGGCCGCCGCACGGTAACCGGCGAGGTGGTACGGATCGGGATGGCGCGTCAGGATGAAGGAAAGCCCTGCCGTGTCGATCCGGTCCGCCTGATCGGATCCGAGAGCGATGGCAGGGCGGTCGTCGCCGGGCAGCGCGACGATCGACGGCATCCGCTTGGGATCGGGGGTGCCTGGAAAGAGGCATGGCCTGGCGAGCTTCTCGTACTGGACGACGACGTCCGCAGCGTCGACCTGGACGGCTCTGCCCGGTTTCTGGCGCGCATAGGTTAGTGCGCCGCGCGTCTCCTGCCGGTCGGCCATCATCGACAGGAACGCTGAAGCGGTGGGCGGGATGGCCATGCCTGATCCCACCCACCGCCTGATCGTGCTTCCGTCGACTTCTAGCATTCCGGACAGCCGCGTCTGCCAGCCCTTGCTGAGCAGAGCGCGACCCATATCGCTGAAGTCTTCTGGACTCATCCGTAGTTCTCCCTCTGGTGGATCCAGGACAGGACGTTCTCGGAGAATCCCGAGATCCGCGTCCAGTCTGTGGCCTATGATTTTATACGACGGATTGTTGGCTCGCTGACACCATAGTGTTTTGCTATGTGTCTGATAGAACGTGAATCCTGCCTTATGGACTGACGCTTTTCGTCATTTAGGCCCGTCTTTTTGTCCCAGTTTTTGATGTTTACAGCGCGGTTCACTGCCCTGCGTTGATTGTCGGTGAGCCCCTCATGGCGCGACAGAACCTCGTCGATTTGCGCTTTTCGCCTATTTCCCATGTAGGGGTGTAGCAGATTCATCAGGCGAACGGCATTTTTACCGTCTATCCAGAGGCGATATTGCTGTTTTCGGTTGGCTTTAAGAGTTGGTTCAAAAAGTTTGCAGTCTGCGCCGGATATGACTCTAGCTTTCTCAACAACGTCCTGGTCCGTCATTGTGAGAGCTATACGAGCATAGCGGTATTTCCGCCCTTGCCATCGACTGGTGGATAAGATGAAGGAACCTTCCCCTTCGAGGATGCCTGCGAGCCAAGCGAGTTCAGGTTCCGTCATTCCTCTCATATTCTCCGATGTAGTTCAGGACATTTTCCGAGAATCCGGAAATTCGGGTCCAATCGCCATGGCCAATGGCACGATCCGAGGATGCCACGTTGATCATATATGCATACTTGGCCGCAGAACGTCCAACCACATCATGAGATTGTTCATCCGTGACAACAATTAACCGGTCATGGGGCAGCCGATTGGCATACTCCACGGCCTTGCCGAGATACGTGCCGAGATGCTGCTGCGACCGGGCGATCGCATCCACTCCCGCCATGCCGCGACGCGCCGGCACCTCCAGCACCTTCTCGGAGAAGGTGAGGACGCGTACCCGTCCGTTGATCACCGAGGCGAGCGTCGACGCGGCGTCTCGGCGGGTCATGTCCGACTTGCCCGAGAGCCTTTCGTTCATGGATCCCGACACGTCCACCAGGGCGACGGTCTCGCCGGCGAGCACCGGCAGCTCGTCGACCGCACGGCACAGCGCCTCGTCGAGCCACGGCTCGAAGCGCGGCGCTGCTCTTGCGGCGGCGACGTAGCGGAACGGCAGCACCGACCGCGCGCCGCGACGCTCGAGGATCGCCGAGCGGATCAGCTCGGCGTCGACCCCGGCCTGGTCCATGCGGCGCAGGTTGCGCAGCAGGGCCATGTAGCCGAGACGGTTCTCGCGCAGCAGACGCTCGAAGTGCTCCTTCGCATCGCCGCCGGCCGACAGCGCGACCTCCCAGGTGTCGGCGGACGCGAGCGATCCGTCGAGCAGACCTCCGAACGCCTTGGCCTGGTCGTCGTTCGCCGGCTTCGGGTGGACGAGCCGCAGGATGTCCTTCAGGCGCACGTCGGTCGGCCGATCGTATTTGGCGAGCTGGTATGCGTCCAGTCGGCGCATGGCCCGCGCGAGCCCGCGCTTCATCGCCGCCGGGATCGACATGCGCTTCGCGTCCGCGGACCGCTTCGGATCGCGCTTCGCCTCCTGGCTCCAGTACATGGCGAGAAGCTCGCCCGGCTCGTCTGCACGGCGGCACACCGCATCGATCAGCGACGCCGTGTCGAACGCCGCGCCCTGACGACGGTTGACGACCGCGAGGGTCAGCCACAGCGCCACGTGCCGCAGGTTCATGACGGTGCGCGCCTCCACGGCGAGCGCCGCGACGTCCGCGACGGGCACGCCCGCGGCGAGCCGCTGGATGCGGTCGGCGATGGACACGCCGTCCTCGTAGAACTCGTTCTCCCACAGGAGACACGAGGAGACCGCGCGCCTGAGCGCCTGGATGCCGGTCTGGGGAACCGTCGCCGCGCCCTCGTGGGTGCGCAGCGTGTTGAGGGGCCTACGGTTCAGTCGCATGGTACACTTCTCCTTTCGGCCGAAGTGTCCTGTCCTCTGGGCGCAAGTGAAGGCCGTGCGGGAATCGTCGATCCCGGCACGTTGACCGCTCTACCGCTGAGCTACCTCCCCACAGGTGGAGAGAGCGGGATTCGAACCCGCGACCTGCCGCTCCCAAAGCGAAGTATCCGAAGATCTACACCTCGCACGGCCCTATCACTTGCACCCGGGAAAAGTCGAAGACGGCGTCTCAATCAGCGAAGTAGCCGTCATCTGCACCTCGGGTAGGAAGGCAGATAGTGCAGTATGCACGCTTTGGTCAATAAAAAATCGACCTAGACACTAAAAATAGTGCGATCTGCCCGTTTTCCGTGTGCCTTTACGCATCTTCGCCGTTCGCTTCGCCCTGCGACGCGTACGTCGTGAGGTCCGGCAGTCTGTCTGGCTGGCCGTCGACGATCTGGAAGCGAGTGACCGGCACGGTCGCCGCCGTCTCCGGATCCGCGAGGTCGAAGTAGACCGTCCTGCTGGCCGTCGCGTGCTCCAGGTCCGAATAGGCCATGGTCAGCGGAAGCTGGAGGACAGTCATCGCGTAGGAACCGGTCGGCGGATGTATTGCCGCCTCGCGTCCGGCCGCCACGTTGACGACGCCGGCGCGTACCCACTGCCCGTCGGATCCGACGGCGTTGAGGACGACGACCAGGTTCCGATCGTCATGCGCGTTTCGCAGCGACAGACCGGACATGTCCTGCCCCGGAGCGAGCGAGACGTCCCAGTGGACGCTGCTGTTTTCTGGAAACCACGCCGCCTCGACCGGTGCTGCAGCGTTCGTCCGCTGCGGGGACTGCGTCGGCTGGTACGAAACCAGCACCGGCGACCGTCGCGCCCTGGGCCGCTCCGCGACGGTCGACCTGTACGTCTGCAGGGTCTCGCTGGTGCCGTCGACCAGCATTCCCGAGGCCATGCCGCTCGCGAAGACGAGTCCCGCGGCTCCGACCATCGTCGCATACCTGAGCATGCCTGCAATGAACGAGGTCCCTGTCTCGTCGTCGTAGTGATCCATGGCAGCCGCTCCTATCGTCGTTCCCGCCCGACGAAAGGTCACAACATCCGGACCTGGATTCGGTTTCCGGCGCGAGCTATGCGGCGCGTCGGCGCATGTCGCCCCGCAGCATCGCGACGATGTCTTCGACGTCGTCGGGCATGGGCTTGTCGGGATAGTTGGCCCCTGCGATCGCGCCGACGGAATTCTTCGGGTACTCGCCGGTGCTGCGCGTGTAGTCGACGATCCGGTACCGGTCGTCGTCGTCGGGCCGGAAGGTCACGGACGCCCTGCAGTCACCACCCCTGCCGACATGGATCGACAGCAGGCAGTCGATTCCCTGAGGACCGAGAAGCTCCACGGTCTCGTTGGGCATGCGTTCCGCCACTGCGGCCCGGAGCGCCTTCATGTCGTCGATCGCCCACAGCTCGGGCACGTCGTCGAGCTGCTGCTCGAGGGCGGCGATGTCGGCCTTCAGCGCCGCGATCTTCGCAGCGATCGCGGTGCGCCGGGTATCGGCGGCGATGCGCTGCGCGCGTGCTGCCTCGAGGATTTCCCTGGTCTTCATGTCGTCGTTCCTTTTCCGGTCGTTGATGCCGTCCTGCCACGACGACATCGGTCGGGTCAGGAGAGCGGGTGGGGGGACGTGTCTTCCTCGCCCGTCTTTAGCTCGACGAGGACCTTCTCGAACGGCGCGAGGAGGCGAGGCTGTATCTGGCCGCCGTGCATCAGCGTGACGCTGAGGAGATCTCCGTCGACGTCGTAGTCGACCCAGATGCCGATCCACAGCGCGCGAACGGGAAGCAGCGCGCCCCTGCCGAGAGAGGCGAGAGCGAGACGCACGGCGTCCCGACAGGTATCGTCCGCGGCCGCGGCGTCTCCGCACGACGCCGACACCGAGCAGCGCTCCTGTCCCGACGATGTCAGTACCAGATGCGCGGAGATCCTGTTCCAGGTCCCCGGCACCGCGTCGATCAGCGCCTGGGCGAGAGCTACGTATCTCGACGGGTTGCGCGTGAGGAAGGGGAGCGTGGCCGGATGGTCCCAGCAGGACGTTGCCAGTGATCGGTGCATGGCGTTCCTCGAACAGGGGACGCGGCGACCGTCGTTCCGTGCGCTCGCGTTGTCAATGCCGGTCCGGCCGAACCGCGCCTTTTTCAGGCCGGGACCGGCGACGCGGACCGCAGTGCCCTGCGCACCTCGTCGAGTACGGCCGTCGCCGGGAAGTATGCCACGACGTCATAGCCGTGCGTTGCTTCCCGGACGATGGCGATCCTTCCTCGCGGGCCGCGGCTTCCCAACAATGCGATGGTTCTGCCGGTCGGGCGGCGAGGTCGCTGCATGACGAGCATGATCGATGGCGGAGGAGCGCTGCACCCGTCCGCCCGCCAGCGATCTATCGATGCCGTACACAGATCGACCAGTTCTGCCGGGCTCACGACTACGTGTCGATCCGGTCGAGGACGAAGCGGATGGCCAGGGCCGCCGGCCGCGTGATGGGGAACTCGCCGCGTTCCATGTCCGAGACGTAGCCTGCGTCCATGTCGATGGCCTCTGCCAGGTCCTCCAAAGTGAGACCGCATCCTCGGCGCAGCCGCCGCAGCTCCGCTCCGTCCATGTCGGCCTCCGAGACGTGTACCGCGCGCGTCATGCCGTCAGTTCTTGATGATGGCGGCGAGCAGCGTGCCGGCGTCCTTGGGCGGCATCCCGAGAGCCGAGTGATACATCGAGCGGGCGACGCCGCACTGCTCGTCGGGCAGCAGCGTTCCGAGCTTGCCGTCGGCCAGGAGGGAGATCTGCAGATCGGAGACCCCGTCGTTCTTCATGCTCTGGACGAGCTGCGCGTACACGGCAGGTGCCGGTGCCTCCCGCTTCTGGGGAGATCGCGCCGCGTCGCCGGCTGCATGGATCTGCGTGACCGCCAGTCCCGCGATGGCCTGGGTGACCTGCGGACTGTCCGGCATGACGATCTCGCCGCCCTGCGCCGCATAGCGGGCGCACGCCTCCGGATCGCGCGTCGATAGCGCGGTCAGCAGTCCGAACTGCGCCGCCGCCACCTTGCGCAGACTCTCGTCTGAGGACTGGCGGATGAGAGCCGCGAACCCGTCCAGCGACTCCCGCGTCATCTGGATGATGCGCTGCTGCGGATCGGCGGGCGGGTTGGCCGACGCCATCTCCTTGCGGACGGTCTCCTTGATCTCGGCGTACCGTTCCGGGAACTCCTCGCGGATGGCGAGATACATCGGCGCCGTGGCCGGATCGTTTTCGAGCGATGCGAAGAATGCGTTGATCCTGGCGGACTTTCCCGCCTCCAGCGCCCGGTCGTCGCCGGTTATGGGCCTGATGACCGGAGCCTGCGTCGAGACGGTCGTACGCGGCCCCGTGATCTGGCCGTCGTCCTTGAGGTAGTTAAGCGTCAGCGCCAGCACCACTGCGCTGGCGGCGGCGGCGCTCGCCGCGATCTTGGTACGAAGCTGCATTGCGTGGGATCCCCTGACTTTCAGGATGGACTAGCATGCGTCCGAGCCGAACGCCAGAGTGCGCGTCCTGCGTACCGCCGTGCCGCTACCGCTTCTCGCAGAGCAGCGTCGTCCGAGCCGTGTCGAGTTCCGAGGGCAGCGTGGACGGCGCCACGACGATCGGGGGTCCCGAGCTTACCGCGGGAGTGACCGTGTCCGAGGCGATCTCGTAGTTCCGCCAGGCCATCCTGCCCGTGACGCAGTCGATGTCAGCCGCGATCCGCAGGACGCGGTAGCGCGCGAACTCCCGCGACAGACCGGGGCCGGCCTCGTTGCGGTCGTCGCGCAGCCGATAGCGGCGCGCACCGGACATCCTGTCGTCCACGAGCGTCACCCAGAGCCTTCGCGTTCCGGGTGCGATGGCCGGCGCGACCCGGATCGGCATCGGCTCCGTCCCGGGCCGCAGGGGGATGACTATGGCCGTATCCCCGTCGGCGACGACGGATCTTGCCACCTCCTCGATCCGTCTGGCGTCGTCCTTCCATATCGCGGCCATCGAGACCACGAGGAGGAAGAGCATGACGACGACGGCCACGACGATCCTACGACGGTCGGGCACGTCGGCGTATCTGCTTAGGCGCTGTTCCCGCGTCTGCGACATGCGATCGTTCTAGGATGGGACGGTCGTCTCCGCCAGCGTCGGGCTGGAACGGCGTCGGAGATCAGTCGCCGCCACCACCGCAGCCTCCGCCTCCGCAGCTCGATCCGCAGCTGTGACCGCCGTGACCGCCGTCGGAGTGTCCGGTATCGCCCGCTCCGTGCCCATGCCCGTGCGTTCCCGACTGCGACGCCGCGGCCGGTCCCGGATCGGACCAGGCGAGGAAGGCGACGGCACCGTCGGACCCCGACGTGTCTTTCGACGACGATCCGGACCTGGTGCGGCCGCGGACCGGTGCCGACCTCGTGGGGCGATAGGCCGCGTAGCTGCCGCTGAGCCGGCGTCTGTCCTGGGCCACTGCCGACCGGGCCAGCGTGACTACCAGCATAACGGCCGCGATGACGAACGAGATGCCGGCGACGAGGGGATGTCCGGTCATGAACGCCGTCACGCCGACCGCTGACGAGATCGCCAGTCCGGTCGCTCCCGCGCCGGAGGCCAGCACGGTTTCCTGGGCAGGCTTCGAGCAGACCTCGCAGGGGCTAGGCCATACCGATGCAGGAGCGTCCTCGTCGAAGAGATAGCGGTAGAGCGAGAGGGTCGACACGTAGTGCGCGGCGTGCCGACCCGTGTCGTCTGCGGTCCCGAGCGACGGTTCGTGATGGAGCGGCTTCATGAGGATCGTGTCGCAGAGCACGCCCCAGTAGTGGCGCGTATGCGTCAGATGGAGGTGCCATGCCTGGTCGACGTCGTTGGATGGCACGACCATGGCGGGCGACATCCATGCCATCAGCAGGAAGCGCCGGTATTCGCGGTAGACCCGTTCCGCATGGTCTGCAGTCCAGTCGTTCTCCGTGGCGAGCCTGCCTGCGAAGTCCACCGTGGCTGCGGGGTCGATGATCGTCATGGAATCGATGAGGTCGGCGACCTCGGAGATACGGCGGCCCATTCCGCCGGTGTCGACGTTCTTTGCGTCAGTCATTTCAGCTTTTCCCGTCCGGGAGGTCGTGGAGCCATCCGGCCGGCCCGAAGGCGCAGCGTCAGCCCTGTGCGGGCGTTCCGAGAGGCTGGTCGTTCTGGCGTGACCTGGTTCCACGTGGTCGTTTTAGGATGGAATCGTTTCAGTTTGATGACATTCCTATAGATTCGGTAGATATTCACTCGTCTTTTCGCTGTCCATGCGCGCCACCCTGATGATGTCCCGGACGCGTGCGAGCGCAGCCCCCTCGGGGTCGTCCTCGCCCATCAGCGCCAGGCTGCCGGACATGGCGAGACCGCAGTGTCCGTGCACCGTCGCGATAAGCGATCTGGTCAGGGCAGGGATGTCCTGCCCACTCATGGCGGGAACGGCGCCGGCCACCTCGACGGCGATGATCGACGTCAGGCGTCCGCGCATCTCGGACTGGTCGGGCGGCAGCGCCATGCCAGGCGGAAGGCGGTGGTCGTAGATCGCGGTCCACAGGTTGGTGTTCTCGCGCGCGAAGGAGAAGTAGGCGCCTACCAGCTCGCGGATGCGGTCATCGACGCTTCCCGAGAGCCTGCGTTCCACGCTGTCGGCCCACAGCACGAACGTACGCGTATTGAGGGCGGCCACGAAGTCGTCATGGCCACCCACGACGTTGTGTACCGTCCCGAAGGAGTAGCCGATCCGGCGTGCGACCTGCTTCGCGGAGAAGCGCGCGTATCCGACCTCGGCGAGATGGCGATGCCCCTCCTCGATCATCATGTCGCGGAGCTGCTCGTGCGTGTGATCCTTGCGTCTTGCCATGAGCCGGCACTAGCATATTGTGACCGACGGTCAAAATAATTATTGAGCCCCGCTCAGAATATCGCTAGGGTTCGTTCGTTGGATGCGAATTCCTCGCTTCCGGAGTTTCATACGATGGCTTCCCCGGACGTCTCCCTGCTGGGCAAGCGCCGCTTCGGACCGCTGTTTGCGGTCCAGTTCCTCGGCGCCTTCAACGACAACCTGCTCAAGTTCGCCATCCTGTTCATGGCGAGCTTCGGCGCGTCGGCGCTGGCACCGGACAGGGCGGCCCAGCTTGCGATCGCGGCTACGGGCGTCTTCATTCTTCCATACTTCCTGTTCTCCGGGATAGCCGGGCAGATCGCGGACACAATCGACAAGTCGAGGCTGGTGTGGCTCGTCAAGGGAGCGGAGGTCGCGATCATGGCGCTGGCACTCGCCGGCTTCTGGGCCTCGTCGTTCCCCGTGCTGTTCGTCGCCCTCTTCCTGATGGGCATCCACTCCACGATCTTCGGCCCCGTGAAGTACGCGATCCTTCCGCAGCACCTCGAGGCGCGCGAGATCATGGGCGGCACGGGGCTGGTGGAGGCCGGCACCTTCGTCGCCATTCTCGGCGGGCAGCTGCTGGCCGGCGTCGTCCCCGCTTGGGAAGCGGGCGTGATCGCTACCTGCCTGTCGGCGGTCGGCTTCGGTTTCGCGCTGCTCGTCCCGCCGGCGCCGTCCTCAGGCGTCGCCGCGGCCATCGACGTCAATCCCGTCCGCTCGACGCGCGACATCCTGCGCGCGGCCCGCGGCGGCCGCGGCGTCTGGCTCTCCATCCTCGGCATAAGCTGGTTCTTCTCGGTCGGCGCGGTCCTCCTGGCGCAGTTCGCTCCGCTGGTCGCCGGAACCCTCGGTGGCGGCGAGAGCGCGGTGACGCTCTTCCTCCTCGTCTTCTCCGTCGGAGTCGCCACCGGGTCCGTCGTCGTCAACCGTCTGCTGCGCGGAGAGGTGTCGGCGCGCTACGTGCCTGTTGCAGCGCTCTCGATGGCGGCGGGACTGATCGTCCTCTGGCTCGTCTCGCGCTCGTGGTCCGCACCCGTCGCCTCCTCGTACGAGTTCGTCACCCGTCCCGAGGGCCTGGCACTGCTGGCATGTCTTGCGGTCATCGCCGTCGCTGGCGGCATGTTCGTCGTGCCGCTCTATGCCATCCTCCAGACGAGCTCGGCTGCATCCGAGCGTGCCCGTACCATTGCGGCCAATAACGTCGTGAACGCCGCCATCACGGTCGCGCTGGTCCTCGCCGTCATGGTCCTCTCGTCGTACGGCACGACCGTCGCGGGCGTCGTCGGTGTGCTGGGCTTCTCCACGCTCGCGATCGCTCTGATCTCCTGCTGGCTGCTTCCGGAGACCGTCTTCAAGGGCATGGTCCGTTCGATCCTGCGTGGGCTCTACCGCGTGGAGGTCGTGGGTGCCTCCAACATGCCGGACCCGGGCACGCCTTCGGTCGTGGTCGTGAACCACGTCTCGTTCCTTGACGGCATCCTGATAGCTGCCTTCATGCCGGGGCGTCCGACGTTCGCGGTCGCGACCAAGTACGCGCATGCATGGTGGATGAAGCCCGCGCTGATGCTGTTCGACGCGTTCCCGGTCGATCCGGCCAATCCGATGGCGGCCAAGGCCATGGTCAAGGCCGTTCGCGACGAGGGGCGTACGCTGGTCATCTTCCCGGAGGGCCGCATCACCACGACCGGCGCGTTGATGAAGGTGTTCGACGGTCCGGGCATGGTCGCTGCCAAGGCGGATGCGCCGGTCGTCCCGATCCGTATCGACGGGGCGCAGTACACGCCGTTCTCGCGCCTCAAGGGCAAGGTCCGTCGTCGGATGTTCCCGAAGATCCGCCTTACGGTACTGGAACCCCGCCGCTTCGAGATCGGCGACGAGGGCTCTGCCCGCGAGCGCCGGCGCGCGGCCGGACGTGAGCTGTACGACCGCATGAGCACCATGGTATTCGAGACCAGCGGCGACGACGTCACCCTGTTCGGCGCGTTGATCGCGGCCTCGCAGATCCACGGCACGGGATCTGTGATCCTCGAGGACATCAAGCGTCAGCCGATCTCCTACGGGCGTCTGCTCACGGGATCGTTCGCTCTCGGCGGCCGTCTGGTCGAAGGCACGCAGAAGGGGGAGGCGGTCGGACTGCTGCTGCCCAACGTCAACGCTGCGGTGGTGTCGTTCTTCGGTCTGCACGCCTATGGGCGCGTGCCCGCCATGCTGAACTACACGGCTGGCCTCGCCGCCCTCAGGGGTGCGTGCGAGACGGCCCGAATTGCACGGGTGGTGACCAGCCGCGCGTTCGTGGAGCAGGCGAAGCTGGGCGACGTCGTCCGGGGACTTGAGCAGAACGCAGGGCACGCCGTCCGCATCGTCTATCTCGAGGACGTGGCACCCGGCATCGGTCTGCGCGCCAAGCTGACGGCTGCCGTCAGGGCCCGCTTCGCGGCGAGGGTCCATGCCCGCGTTGGCGTCGACCCCGGCGCTCCCGCCGTTATCCTCTTCACGAGCGGATCCGAGGGCGTGCCCAAGGGCGTGGTTCTGAGCCATCGCAATCTGCTGGCGAATTCCCGTCAGCTGGCCGCGCGTGTCGACTTCAACCCTGCCGACGTCGTGCTGAACGCCCTGCCGGTATTCCATTCGTTCGGCCTGGGCGGTGGTACGCTGCTGCCCCTGCTGAACGGCGTGAGGGTCTTCCTGTACCCTTCGCCCCTGCACTATCGCATCGTGCCCGCGGTCGCCTACGACACGAACGCCACGATCCTGTTCGGCACCGATACGTTCCTGTCGGGGTATGCCCGCATGGCGAGCCCTTACGACTTCTATTCGATCCGCTACGTGTTCGCCGGAGCGGAGAAGGTCAAGGCGACGACGAGGAAGAGCTTCTCCGACAAGTTCGGGCTCCGCATCCTCGAGGGCTACGGCGCCACCGAGACGTCGCCGGTGATCGCGGTCAACACCCCGATGCACTTCCTCGCCGACAGCGTCGGCAGGCTGCTGCCCGGCATGGAGGCCCGTCTCGAGACGGTCCCCGGCATTGACGAGGGCGGTCGTCTGTTCGTCCGCGGACCGAACGTGATGCTCGGCTACTACCTGGCGTCGCAGCCGGGCGTGCTCGTCCCGCCGGTCGACGGATGGCACGACACCGGCGACATCGTCACGATCGACGGCGAGGGCTTCATCCAGATCCGCGGGCGGGCGAAGCGCTTCGCCAAGATCGGAGGCGAGATGGTCTCCCTGCCGGCTGTCGAGGCGAACGCCGCGCTGGTGTGGCAGGGCGCCGATAGCGCGGTGGTCACCCGGCCCGACCCCAAGAAGGGCGAGCAGCTGGTGCTGTTCACCACGGCGCATGGCGCCAGGGCCTCCGACTTCTCGACTTGGGCGCGCGCCAATGGCGTGGCGGAGCTGGCTGTTCCGCGCGAGATCCGCATAGTGGAGGCCCTGCCTGTCCTGGGGACCGGCAAGACCGACTACGTCTCGATCGAGGCCATGGCGCGCGACGGTGAGGCGGTGGCGGCATGACCGGCTGGATAGCCCTCGCAGCATGGGCGGGCGGCGGCTACCTTCTCGTCGCCTGCATCCTGTTCTGGATCCTGGTATCCTACGAGCACATGGGTCGGTCAGGACTGCGCTCGGCGCTGTACAAGCCGCGTTCCGACGTTCTCGCGATCGGCCTTCTTTCCATCGGCTGGCTGCCGCTGCTGTGTCTGGCGCTGGCGAGAAGGTCGCCCCGGTCGTGACCGCCCCGTCCGTCTGGCGCATGATCGGGGAAGCCCGTGCTCTGCCGCACCGCATGCGCTTCGACGCCATACGGACGCTCGCCTCCAGATACGACGGCGGCGGACGTCCGGTTATCGTGATACCCGGCTTCATGGTCCACGACGTGATCAGCATCCGGCTGCGCAGGACGCTTTCCGCAGCCGGGTATGACGCCCGGGGCTGGGGAATGGGCCTGAACCGCGGCCTGCGTCCCGAGACGCTCGGCGCCCTGCTCGATCTCCTCGACGAGGTCCATGCTGAAACCGGAATGCCGGTAGCGCTGGTGGGATGGAGCCTGGGCGGCCTCTTCGCACGCGAGATCGCTAAGCTCTGCCCTGACAGGGTGGATCGCGTGATAACGCTCGCTTCCCCGTTCTCCGGGGATCCGCGTGCCAACAACGTGTGGCGCGCCTACGAGAGGATCGCGGGCCATCCCGTCGACCGTCCTCCCGTCGACGTCAGGATATCCGAGAAGCCTCCTGTTCCTACGTACGCGATCTGGACCCGGGCTGACGGGCTTGTCTCCCCGGAGTGCACGCGTGGGCTTGCGGGCGAACGCGACTTGGAGGTGGAGGTAAAATGCCATCATCTCAGCATGGTCTCGGCGCCGGCGCCGATCGGTGCCGTACTCGATCTCCTGGCGCTGCCGCTGGATAAGGTCGATGCCGCCGTGTAGGCGGTGACGCAGATGGATATCCTGTCCGACATTCTCGGCACGGAGGCCGTGCGCAAGATCATCCACGTCGACATGGATGCCTTCTTCGCATCGGTCGAGCAGCTGGACGCTCCCGAACTGCGCGGTCGGCCGCTTGCGGTAGGAGGTTCGCGCGAGCGCGGCGTCGTCGCCGCCGCGAGCTACGAGGCGAGGCGCTACGGTGTGAAGTCCGCCATGCCCATGGTGCTTGCCCGGCGGGCTTGTCCCGATCTGGTCGTCGTTCCGCCTCGCTTCGACAGGTACCGGGAGATCTCGGCCATCATTCGCGAGATCTTCCTCTCATACACGCCGCTCGTCGAGCCGCTATCGCTCGACGAGGCTTATCTCGACGTGACGGAGGATCTGCGCGGAATGGGCACCGCCCGGGATACGGCCGAAGCGATCCGCGCGGACATCAGGAGCCGCACCGGCCTCACGGCATCGGCGGGCGTCTCCGGGAACAAGTTCCTGGCCAAGCTCGCATCCGACATGCGCAAGCCAGACGGGCTCTTCGTCATCCGTCCCGAGATAGCCTGGAAGGTGCTCGACGGCATGGACGTGTCGCGCTTCCATGGTGTCGGGCCTGCGACCGCGCGCCGTCTTGCCGAGATGAACGTCAGGACCGGAGGGGATCTGAAGGAGGTCCCGCTGTCGCTGCTGGTCGAGACGTTCCACAGCACCGGCAACCGTCTCCATTCGATCTGCCGTGGCTATGACGACAGACCCGTGGTCCCGGACCGCGAGCGCAAGTCGTTCGGATCGGAGACGACGTTCGACAAGGACGTGAAGTCGCCCGATCAGCTGAAGATCCACCTCGCGCAGGTGGTCGAGGACGTCTGGTCGGACCGCGTCAGGATCGGGCGCATGGGCCGGACCCTGACGCTGAAGGCCAAGCACGCCGACTTCAGGCTGGTGAGCAGGTCCAGAACCGACGACATGGCCGTACGCGACAGGGCCTGGATCGAACGGGTATCCGTATCGCTGCTGGAATCGCTTCCGGCGGCCCCGCGTGGCTACAGGCTTCTGGGCCTGACGGTCTCCAACCTCATGGACGGAGACCTCGCCGAACGCGGGCAGCTCGATCTCGGCCTGCTCGTCTGACCTCATTCCGTCCCCGAGAAGCGCCGCCGCTGTTCATGAGCCCATTCCGACGGAATCTTGCCGAAGACGGGCTGCGGGCGTGCGAAGACGAGATCCGGCTCGACTGCAAGCACGTCATCGTCCACGCTCGGCCATCGAGGCTGACCATGTTCGCCGAAGAGTTCGAGCACCTTGCGCGCCGAAGACGGTATGAACGGCTCGGCCACCAGGGCGCACAGACGCACGAGTGCGATCGCGTTGCGGGTGACGATCGCCGCACGCTCCGGATCGTTCTTGGCCAGCGTCCAGGGCGCCTCGTTCGCGACATAGGCGTTGGCGATGTCCCACAGCGCGCGTACGCGGTCTGCCGCCCGGCGGATTTCCGCCTTCCTGTGGGCGTCATCCAGCTCGCGCAGAGCCGTTGCGACGTCGTGACGCAGCTCCGTCTCGGCCGGCCCTTCCGCGCCGCCCTTCGGGACGCTGCCACCATATCGGCCGGCGACGAAGCCGAGCACACGCGATACCAGGTTGCCGAACTTGTCCGCGAGGTCTGTGTTGACGTCGGCCGCGAACCGGACGAAGTCGAAGTCCACGTCGGACGTCTCGGGACAGTTCGACGCGAGCCACCACCGCCAGCTGTCCGAAGGTAGCAGCTCGAGTGCCTGGTCGAGAAAGACCCCGCGTCGTGCGCTGGTCGAGAATTTGCCCCCTTCATAGGACAGCCAGTTCACGCCCTTTATGAGATCGACGCGGTTGTAGACGTCCCCTGCGCCGATCGTCGTCGCGGGAAACGTCAGTGCATGGAAGGGCACGTTGTCCTTGCCGAGGAACTGCACGTAGCGGACGTCGGCGAAGGCTCCCCACCAGTCCGATACGAACTCGTCCTTGTCCAGGCACCATTCCGTGGTGGCCGCGATGTAGCCGATGGGCGCGTCGAACCAGACGTAGAAGCGCAGGTGCTCGTATCCGGCTTTGGGAACCGGAACGCCCCAGGAGAGGTCGCGGGTGATGCACCTGTCCTGCAGCCCCTGCGCGAGCCATCCCTTCGCGATCCCGCGGACCTGTGCCGGCCACTCCGTGCTCGCCTCGATCCATTCCTGCAGTTCGCCCTGCAGCGCCGACTGGCGCAGGAACAGGTGCCTGGCGGGACGCAGCTCGAGGCCCCCGGCGCCGGAGATGGCCGAGCGAGCGTCGATGAGGTCCGTCGGATCGAGGGTCGTCGAGCAGACCTCGCACTGGTCGCCGCGGGCATGACCGCCGCAGTGCGGGCAGGTCCCCTCGACATACCGGTCGGGCAGGAAGCGTCCGTCGGCCGGTGACCATATCTGGTCGATCTCGCGCTCCTCGATATAGCCGCGCTCGTCGAGGCTGCGGAACAGAGCCTGCGTGAGGCCATGGTTCGTCGGGGACGACGTACGCCCGAAGTGGTCGAACGACAGGTCGAAGCGCCTGTAGATGTCGGCCTGCAGGAGGTGCTGCTCGTCGCAGTAGGAGCGGACGTCCTGTCCGGCCGCCGCTGCCCCGAGCTCGGCCGGCGTTCCGTGCTCGTCGGTGGCGCATATGAAGGCGACCTGCGCCCCTGTCTGACGCAGATGGCGGGCATGGACGTCGGCAGGCAGCAGGGAACCCGCCAGGTTGCCGAGATGCTTGATACCGTTGATATAGGGCAGTGCGCTGGTGATCAGATGACGCATGTTCGCGTTCCTTCGTGTGTCGATGGCATTGCGCCGCCGACATTCGAGGTCGGCGACTTCAGGTGGAGGCGGCACTCCGCGCAGGGGCAGGCGCCGCGCTCGTCATTCGCTGTGCGTTGATCATGATGTTCCTCTATTCCGTCTTCCGACCCATGGCAACGTGGCCGCCGCGAGGTTCTTCCCGCAGCGGCACGCCGGTCATGTCTCAGAACTGCTTCAGCCAGCCTACCAGGCGATCGGTGACGATCTGGTCGTATACCTCGGCGTCCGGCATGTCGAAGCGCGGCAGATAGACCTCGCCGACGTTCGGGAACGTCTTCGCGAGACGCCGGATCGTCGGGAACTTCTCCTTGGCGCCGCCGATTCCTACGAACTGGAAGAAGACCGGATGCCGCTGCGCGACGCCGAGCATCATGTCCAGCTCGTGATTGTCGTCTCGATCGTTCTGGCCGTCGGTCAGAACCATCATCAGGGCCGGAGTCATGTCCGAGACCTTCTTGCCGAACAGCCCTCGAATGCCTGGAGCGCGCTGTGACGAGAAGAACATCGAGAGGGTCTCCCTCACGATGGGCGCATAGCAGGTGGACCCGCCGGCCGTCACGTTCCGGTCGACGAAACGCTCGAAGTTGTCGGGGGTCGCGACGCCGATACGACGGCAGCGGTTGTTGAAGGCGAGGCAGTCGAGCTCGCCGTTGTCGTCGAATTCGATCGTGATGCCCATGGTCTGGTTGAACGCCGCCTGCAGCTTGCCCTCGGCGATGTTGCGCTTCATCGATTCGGACTCGTCGAAGGCGGCGCCGACACGCAGGGTCGGCGCCTTCAGGATGTCCTTCTTGGCGAGACTGACGCGGAAGCTCTCCGCCTTCTTGCTCAGATCGATCTTCTGCACTGGTATCTCCTGGTTGTCGTAAGTGATCGGAAGACGCAGAGCGTCATCCTCGGTAGGCCATCACGATAGGCACGCGGCGCTCGCTGCCGTGGTGCATGTCGCTGATCTTGGGGCCAGGCGCTGCCTGTCGGCGCTTGTACTCGGACGCGTTGATCCGCCAGTTCGTCTGCTCGACCTCGCGCCTCGTGAAGGGCCTGATCGGCTCGTCCTCGGTCCGCCGCGCGTCCTTCAGGATCCGGAGCATGACGGGGTCGAGCGGGTCGGATTCGATCGTCGCCTCTACGCCCATGTTGTGGTTGATCAGGCACTTGAGGATGCCGTCGAGTACGGGATAGAAGGGCAGCGAGTTGGAGTCGACCTGCCCCTCGGCAAGCTCGGCGCTCGCCGCCTTGATCTGGATCGACAGAGGCACCGTCGTCCCTGCCGGTCCCATGTATCCCAGCTGGTCTACCTCGTCCTGCGTGAGCGCATTGCGCCACTGCACGATGCCCGCTCCGAACACCTCGCACAGTCGGTCCACGTCCGCCTGGCTGCTCGCAGGGCGGTCCGCTGCCACGTTGATCTCCGTCTTGAGCAGGTCCTTCAGGACGTTGTATCCGCCCATCATGTCGCCGCCGATCGTCGAGAAGCCGGTGCTGACCTCGGACTTGTTTCCGGTGGTCACCAGCATCCGGTTCTCCATGTTGGAGATCGACATGAGATGCTGGGCGCGCTGCCGCGCCTGGATGTTCTCGTCGGCCACGCCGGACAGCCGGTCCGGCACGTCGGCCGGACGGGGCGTATCCCACTGCGCGTTGGCATAGCCCCGGCGCGCGGCATCCACGCCATCCTCGATGGCGATCGTCCGCATCGGACAGCCGAGCAGGTCACGCGCCTCCATGGCGTCGTCGAGCGAGCCGCTGCTCGAGAAACTGCTCGGCAGTCGCACGAGGTGGACGTTGTCGGGGCCGATCGCGTCCACGCAGATCGATGCCGCGATCGCGCTGTCGATGCCTCCGGACATGCCGATGACGACCGACGTGAAGCCGGTCTTGCGCAGGTAGTCCTTGAAGCCGAGGACCTTGGCCCGGTAGTTCTCGCCGACGCCGGTCGGGTGTACGTCCGGCAGAGGTCCGATGATGCCCCCGCGGACCGCCTGTCCACGTACGACATCCATCGTGACGACTCGGACCGTTTCCCGGAAGAGAGGCGTCTCCATATAGTCGGAGCCGTCCCAGCTGAAGCAGTCGCCGTCGAACACGAGCTCGTCCTGGCCGCCGTCCAGATTGACGTATGCGACAGGAACCCTGGCCTCGGCGACCCGGTTGCTCGCATGGAATCGCCGCTTCACGTTCTTGCCCGTGGAATACGGAGAGCCGTTCAGCCACATCAGCACGTCGGCACCCTGGGCTGCCAGCGTGCCGGTCACTCCTGGAAACCAGCCATCCTCGCAGATCATGACGCCGAGGCGCAGGCCCCTGTAGTGCATGACGCACGGCTGCGGACCCTCGAGATAGTTGCGCTTCTCGTCGAAGACCCCGTAGTTCGGCAGCTCCACCTTGTGGGTGACCTGCACGCTATCGGTCTCCGGGTCGTACATCGTCGCCGAGTTGTAGACCATGCGACGGTTGCCGTCGTGGCGTCCGGTATCGGTCGGGTGACCGAACACGAGCGCCGCGCGGTGTCCGAGCGCGCGGATCCGCTCGATCAGCCGATCGCGCGCGAACTCGACGTGCCTCAGGAACGCGACCCGCTGGGTCAGGTCCTGGAGAGGGTAGCCCGACAGGCCCATCTCCGGCGTGAGGACGACATCCGCCCCCTGGGAGACGGCTTCCTGATATGCGGCGACGATGATATCGGCGTTGGCCTCGAGCGCGCCAACTGTGGGATCGAGGCTGACGAGTGCGACATTGAGCTTCATGTGCGACCTCCTGGTCATGCGGCGGCGGAGTCTGTCTCCTGTGCCGAGTATGCTGGTTTCTGCGTCTCGGCCGTTCCTACGGCAGATCGTTCTCGTCGATGGCGTTGTACGCGGCCTGGGTCAGAGACGATGCGGGTTCGGCCGGGAAGAACGGACCGAAGATCTCGAGCGTCATTTCCTTGTCCGTCTCGCCATGCTCGGGCCAGCCGTATTCGCTGGCGCACATCAGGGCGGCTTCGAGGATGGTGGTCCTGAGCTCCTCAGGCTCCACGACCGTGTCCGGGGTCATGCCGGGGCAGTAGATGATGGAGCTCGTCTTCGTCTGCCCTGTCGCGTCCACGACATGGTAGAGATAGAATGGTTCGGCCTTTGCCATGTTGGTGTCCTTCTGCTGTGGTCGGAGCGGGTACGTGGTCGTCTGCGGGTGGATGATCGCCTCAGATGACCTCGACCTGGCCGGGGAACTCGTCGGCGATGGTCTGCAGCATGTCGCGCTGGATGCCGGCGGTCAGACGGGCGACGACCTCGACCTTGAAGCCCATGGCGAGATAGCCGCGGATTGCCCACATCACGCAGTAGTCGGCGGCGAAGCCGAAGATGCGGACCGTGTCGACGCCGTGTGCCATCAGTCGACGATAGAAGGCGTCGCGCTGACGGACCGGCTCCTCGGCATACAGGCGCTCGACGACGAGATGCGGCTCGGCCCACTGGTCGAACACGCTCTTCTCGATCTTGTAGGTCGGGATGCCGAGGGAGTGCGGGATGCGGAGATTGATGATGTTCTCCCATCCGATCGTCCCCTTGTTCACATGCAGGGGGAAGCCGGGAATCCCGTTGGCGGGATCGCCCCGGTTCTCGGGGCTGCCCTCGTACGTCTCGGGATCGTGGGTGTCGAAGCTCGCCACCACCGCGGCGACCTCGGCCGGATCGAGCGTGGCCATGTAGACCACGATCGCGCCGATCAGCTCCTCCGCGCCCTGCACGGGCAGCTCGAGGTGACGGAAGACGAAACTCCCCTGTGTGTCGACCGGTACGACGAGGACGTTGGGCTTGCTCATGTCTTCTTTCCCTTCAGCTGTGCTTCACGGACACTACGGCCCGGTCGAGGAATGGCCCTTCGTAGCCATTGTCACCCTGATGGCGCGGGGTCAGGTAGAGGTGGACGTCATTGGAGCGTACCGTCGTCCGCATCTGGCCTTCGACGTGTGCGGCCACTGCGGAGACGATCTCCGCATGGTCCATCTCGACCGTCGTCTCCGGGACGACGTCGAGACCGCCTACGGTCGTCCGAGCCCCCTGGATGACGAGCGTCGCCTTCCTAAGGACGAGCGTACCGCTTTCCGGGAACCCGTAGCCATCGTCCTTCTCGCCGATGTCGAGCTGGACCCTCTTCGGGTCGCCCTCGCCGATGCCGTCCGACATCGCCGCCGCCAGCACGGTGCGGATCGCGTCGAGACCGACCGTCACGGTCTTCTGCGTGGTCTTCTTCATGTCTCTCTCCTTCAGGCCTGGATGCCGACGAGATTCACGGCCGTGGTCTGCCCGTCCTTCTCGACGAGCAGCTTCCCGCCGCCCTCGAGCAGGTCGAGCACCGTCTCATGGAGCCACATGGAGCGGCGCACCGTCTCGCCGTAGCTCGACGCGTCCGTGCGCTCCTGAAGGCGCTGAAGGCGCTCGACGGAGCGGGGCGGCAGATCCATCTGGATGCGCTTGTGCACAGGCGCGTCCGGATCGCGTGCGGGCCGGCCCATCAGACGAGGGTCTCGCGCGCGGCGCCGACGCCGGCGTGGCCGAACGTCTCGAGGTAGTAGGCGAGTTCCGTCGGGTCGGGCGAACGTGCCTTGGAGGGGTTGTCGGAGATCTTGACCGCGGCCCGGCCGTTCGCGCGGGCGACCTTGCACACCAGGCTCAGCGGCTTCAGCGCGTCGGGCTGACCGGGCACGCAGCCGATGAAGTCGTTCGTCAGCATGGTGCCCCAGCCGTAGCTGTCCGTCAGCTTCCCGTGAAACCGATCGTGGATGTCGATCATGTCGGTCCCGTTGACGCCGTAGCCGGGGATCGCGACGTCCAGACCGTCCGCAAACAGGCACAGCTTCCTGGCTGGATCGGCGCCGACGTGCTTCCAGAATGCGATTGCCTCGTCGCCGGCCTCGAACGGTTCCTTGGAGTCCGGGCGATATCCCGTCCAGTTCCACGGCATGAGGTCGGCGGGGAAGTTCTCGAGGAACTGGGTGGTCCCGAACGTATCGGGCAGGAACACCTGGATGTACGTCCCGTATGTCGAGTGCCAGTCGCGCAGAACCTGATACTGGCTGGCGCGCAGTGCGTCGGGGCCCTCGTCGGCCGCCAGCGCCGCATACACCATCGGCATCTCGTGGGCGTTCGTGCCCTTGGCCTCCAGCTCGTGCTTGTGCGCGAGGTGGATGTTCGACGTGCCGACGAACTGGTCGCCCAGGACCTCGCAGGCCGTCAGGATCGCCCATTCCTGCCACAGGAAGGAGTGGCGCCGGCGCGTGCCGAAGTCCGAGACGAGCAGCTCGGGACGTTCCTTGATCCGCTCGAGCTTGGCATAGAGCTTCGTCTTGGCGCGGGCGTACATGATGTCGATCTGCGACTTGGTCAGCGTTCGCAGCACGGCGCGGTTGCGCAGCTCGTTCAGGACGCAGGTGAACATCGTCTCCCACTGCGAGGAGGCGAGCCAGGTGCCCGCCGTGCGCAGGGTGAACTGCCCGGTCTCCTGGTCCACGCCGAGCTCGTAGTCGGGCAGCTTGGAGGCGCCGAGCGAGGATACGAACCTGGACGAGAACATGCCCTCCTTGCCGTAGTAGGTCTGACCGCGCAGGTTGATCAGCGCGCTCTTGGACCAGCGCAGCGACTGCGCATGATCGAGCTGCTCCCTGACCTCGTCGACCGTGACGACGTCCGCCAGACGCACGCTCGAGGTTCGGTTGGTGACCTCCCACTCGGTCTGCGTCATCGGGTGACGCTCGTCCACGACCTGAAGCATCGTCGCCTTGTAGAAGTCGATGTCGTCACGTTCCCGGATGATGGGGTCGAGCCGGAAGTTATGGTCGTTTGCGCGTTTGGCGAAGTCCATGTCTCTTTTCCCTGTACTGGTCCTGCTGCTTTTCCGGTCGATCCCGTAGGCTCAGGCAGGCTGTCGGCTCAGCGGCCGCGCTTGATCCCGGTAAGACGCTGGAGCGCCTTCTCGATGACGATCGCCCCGTCCTCGAACAGCTGGTCGCGCATCTGTGCGACCTGGTCGAAGGTGAACCATCCGAGATCGTCCCGCTCCCCGCCTCGCAGCGAAGGGAGGGCGACCGAACGGCGGCGTTCGTCCGAGGTGCGACCCACCGCGACCGGCTTGAGCTCGAATGCGTGGACGAAGGCGATCGTCCGCCCCCAGGACGATCGCCACGGATCGTCCTCGTAGAAGTCGTCCACCAGGGCGTTGCGCAGCACCGTCTCCGAGACGTCGATGCGCGTCGATGCGACGGTATGCCGCAGGGCGGCGTCCATCACGCGTTCGTGCTGACCGATGAATCCGCCGGGCAGCGTCCACAGGTTCTTGCCCGGGTAGCTCCGGCGACGCTGGAGCAGGACCGAGTTGCCCTGCGTGACGAACGCCATCGACACGTTGAAGATGACGGAGTGCGGGACGCCGGGACCGTCGGGGGCAGTGCGGACTGCCCAGTCACGCTCCCGCACGGCAGCGAGACGCGCCTCCTCTGCCAGATCGGAATAGGCCCGGTCGTCCATGAAGCGCCGTAGGACCGGCAGCACGCCGTCCGGCACGCGCCCCTTCAGCGTCTCGAACCACGCCTCGGCATGCGAGGTGCCCGAAAGCGCGAACATCTCGTCACGGATCGCCGATGCGGAGAGATTGTCGCCGATGTTGCGTTCCTCGACGAGGTCGTATGTCGGGAAGTCGTCGAGATAGCTGCTGGACGCATCCTTGCGGTGACCGATGACCATGACCCGGGGGTGCATCAGTCCGATCGGCACGATGCCGTTGGCTTCCAGGACGTCGTCCACCTTGGACTGCACCTCCGACGCCCAGATCTTGCCGTTGCCTCGATCCTCCTGGCCGATGAATACGAAGCCCTCGCGCTCCTCCTCGGTCAGGGCGCCATGCCACATGGCCAGACGTTCGCCGTAGGTGAACGCGTTGCGCAGGTCGCGCGACTGGTTGATGGATCCGGTGTTGACGATACGCAGCCGTGCACGCCGTCTCATGGATAGAGCGATCTGCCGATGAGCCTCGGTGACTATCTGGAAACGGCCGTTGTACAGGCCGGCGTCGAACTCGTAGTCTTCGCCTTTTGGCGGCGTGCAGCCCGTCTCCGGGCGTGCGGTGAGCGTCCTTCGCATATGTATGACCCTCCAGGTCGAACGCGGCGGGGTCTGTCCCCTGTGCGTTGATTGCGGTGCTACGCCTCGGCTGGGCGCGGCACAAGCCTATTTTCTGATGACGGCCGCCTGAAGCCATCCGCGGTATCGGACGACCTCCCCGAGAAGCGGAAGCGAGATAGGCACGTCGAACGTGAACAGCCCGCCCTTGCCGCATTCCATCGCCGTTCCGGACGGGCCCAGTCGGCGCGGCATCCTGATTCCGAAGGCCGTCCATCCCCGGTGGATCATGGCGATTGCGCCGTCTTGCTCCTCGAGGGAGAACCTGAAGCTCAGGGGACCGAACCGTTCGAGCAGATCGTCGGACGATTGCGACAGACGGCTCTGGAACGTGTGCCTGCCGAACTGACGCGTCCATTTTTCCTCTGCGCCAAGTCGTTCGAACGTGACCGTCGCAGGCAGATCGCCGGACGCCGGCGGGAATCCGACCAGCCCGCATACCAGACGCGCGATAGGGCTGGTCGAGGCGGTGACGGTCGCCCGGCCGCAGGCCCTGGTGATCCACGGATCGTCGTGCATCTCCCGGACCGCCGGATCAAGCCGCTGAAACCGTGCCCCCATGATCCGGGCATACAGCGGCACCGGCCTGGTCCGCTCGACGGTCGTCGTGATCGATCCTTCTGGCATCCGTGCGAGGATCGCCGAGGTCTCGACCACTCCTGCAGCGCTCCTTGCGCCCGGTCCTATCTCGTTCCTCTCGATCATGTTGACGATTTCGGGCACGACCAGGCAGGGTATGGTCGGTCCATGACCACCGGTAGCTATCAGCGTCCACTGGTGCAGGATCTCCCCCTCGCCGTCATGTCCTCGCACCTCCACCTTCATTCCTGATCGTCCGTCGCCGCTTCCGAGCATGAGACGTCGTCCGATGCGCGCGAGCGGCATGATCCGCGTCGCGTCGGATAGCAGGCCCTTGCGTACCAGAAGGGCGACGAGCCACATCGTCCAGTTGTGCACCGCGAGCTCGCTGCCGGCTCGGAACCGCACGTCCGGTCTTCCCGGAAGCAGGGGCGCAATCTCGTCGTGGTCCGGCACGTCGCACGAGAGTACGTGCCGTGTCAGGCAGTGTCCTCCGCTGGCGAAGGACACCTTCCTGTATTCCATCATGCCCGTCCCCGTCTGGCCTTCCGGATACCTGATCGGACGCCCGGCCCCCGACAGCATCGACGCGAGCACCGATGTCCCGAAGGCGGCCTGGCTGCTAGCCGTGATCGACACGTCGACCCTGTCCACGCGGTCCATGGTTCGTGACAGGTCCAGCGCCACTGCGGACGACAGAGCCGGTACGCTGCTGGCGCCGGATACCACGGCCACGTGGCGATGGCGTGCGTCGGCGTCGAGACCGCGGATCCGAGCGACGTATCTGCGGTCGTCGGCGATGTCAACGTAGTGGACCCCGGCGTCGATCGCCGTCTCGGCCAGCGTCGGCTCGAGTCCCTGGAACGGACCGGAGGCGTCCACGACGATATCGGCCTCGAGCTTTTCCAGGATGTATGTCCCGATCTCGCGGCGGTCCATGGCTAGGAAACGCAGCCCGTCGACCGAGCGGGCCGCCTCCGCCCCCTTCGTCCTGTTCCGTCCTATCGCGACGACGGAATGTCCATCGGCGGAAAGCATCCGGCAGATCGACAGTCCGAAGCCCCCAGTGCCTCCCACGACGACGACGTTCATCCTATCATCCGGCTCTGGAGCTCGGACGTCGGGACTGGGCATTTTCCTCTGATGATACGCCGCCTGTTCCTGGCCACGGCATCATAGACGACGTCGCGCACCGGGCGCGGCACCAGCCGCATCGCGCCGAGCATCCGCGCCGGCCGGTCAAGCAGCGCGACCACCCTGAGCATCGCCTCGCTCCTGACGTAGGCTTGCCCATCGAGGATCAGCAGGAACGTCGACGGGTCCGCAGGATCCAGTCCTCGCTCCTCCATCAGCTGCCGGCCCATGGACGATGTGCAGGCAGTGAAGCGCACGAGGTTCATGTCGTCGTGACGCGCCACCCATGCCATGCTGCGGGAGCAGAATACGCAGTCGCCGTCGTACACGATGACGGCATGGTTTTTGATCGGCTTCATGAATCCCCCGTTCTGTCGGAACAATTTCCGGATGAAATGTTGCGCATCGTACGTGCCATCCAGAAACCATCTTGCGCGATGACCCCTCCAGTAGCATTATACATGCGGTCGGCGCCATGCCTGGTCGACGATTTCCGAGACCATGGCGCCCCTCTGGAGCATGTCATGAGTTCGTCGTTCCGTACCATCGCCGAGATGAAGGAGTTCGCGACCTTCTCGCCTGCAGCGCAGCGCTACATCCGTCGCTCGCTCGATGTCTCGGCGATGCCGGAGCGTGCCGTGGCCGTCTGGGCGCGAAGCTCGCAGGAGGAGGCCGAGATCCGCACGCAGGCCCGTCTCTATGACCGGCTCGCCGAGATCCGCATGCTGGTTCCCGAGGTCGCCGACAACTTCGCGGCCGAGCCGCTGATCGCCCTCCTGCTGCCGCTCTCCAGTCATGATCTGGCGCAGGCCAAGATGGTCACGTTCGGCTCCTACAGGTTCCTCTACGAGCGGCTTCTCGGCACGCCCATCCGTCCGTGGCTACCGTCGTGCTTCCTGTCGGCTGCCGCGCTGCCGACTCTCCACCCCGATCTGCGCCGCCGACTGCTGGTGTCCCTCAGCGAGGCGGCTGCGACGGCGAGCGGATGGTCGAGCACGAAGGTGGGCTTCTTCCCGACCTGGGTCGAGAAGGTAGAGACCCAGGCGGCCTGAACTCAGGCCGCCCGGACGCGCGCCTCGTTGGATGCGGGGAGCACCTCGCTCACGAGCGGGGTCGCGACGAACTCCTTCAGCGCGACGGGGCGCGAGATGTGGTAGCCCTGGATGACGTCGCATTCCATTGCGGCGAGGATCTCCAGGACGTCCTGGTTCTCGACGCCTTCCGCGACCACCTTCATGCCGAGCGCATGTGCCAGCTTGATGGTGGAGTCTACCACTGTTGCGTCGCTGCGGCTGGTCTGGACGTTCGCCACGAAGCTGCGGTCGATCTTCAGCTCGGTCGCCGGCAGCTTCTTGAGATAGGACAGCGTCGACTGTCCGGTGCCGTAGTCGTCGATCGAGATCGCCACGCCCATGTCGCGAAGAGCCACCAGCTCCTCGACGCCGTTGTCGCCCGCCATCTCGGCCGACTCGGTGATCTCCAGCGTCAGCCGCGCTGCCGGCAGTCCGTAGGTGTCCAGAAGATCGCGAACGGGTGCCAGCAGACGGTCGCGTCCGAGCATGCGCGCGGAGATGTTGACCGCGACCGACAGCGATCCGCCCATGGCGGCGAAGTCCCGGATGGCGGTCTCGAGCACGTGCATGGTCAGCTTGTCGATCCGGTTGGCCTCCTCGACGATCGGAATGAACCGGTCGGGCGCGATGAAGCCACGCTCCGGATGCGTCCAGCGCACGAGTGCCTCGGCACCCGACACCCTGCGGCTAACAATGTCGTATTTCGGCTGGTAGGCTACCCACACGTCGCCGCCATCGATGGCCGAGTCCAGTTCGCTGAGCAGTGACAGGCGCCAGTTGGCGTCCTCACGCTCGCTCTCGTACCGCTCCCAGCGCAGGCCGCGCTGTGCCGCGCGGTCGGCCGCTAGCGTGGCCGCCACGACAGCGTCCTCCTTGCCGAGGGTCGCGTCATCGCACAGCCCGATCGCGATCATCGCATCGACCGTCAGATCGCCGATCGGGATGCCGGGCGAGAACAGGGCGTACAGGCCCTCGATGCTGTCGGCGATCTGCTCCACCGTCTTGTCGGTCGTCCAGGCGAAGCTCTGCTCGTCGGTCTGGAAGATGGTCTCGCCGTCGTTGGCCATCTCCAGACGGTGATGCATCTTGCGCATCAGCTCGCCCCGTGCCGCGACGCCGAGGAGCGCGGTGGTCTCCACGTAGTTGCGCATGCGGACCACCACGTAGACCGCGCCGCTGTCGTCTTCCAGGCTCATCGCGAGCATGTTGGGCAGGTGGCTGGACGACGACCTGGTGAGATACGTCAGCAGCGAACGGAGAGCCGCATAGAGGCTCTGCATGGAAAGCATCGCGACTGCTATGACCAGCGCCGGCACCATCTGGACGACGATCGACGTGGTCGCGCTCAGCACGTAGGGAGCGGCCAGCACGCCCAGCGTCGCCACGGCGATGGACGCCCACAGTACCGCGATGCGCCGCGACAGGATGCCCGCCGTCAGCAGGAGAGCGACGGAGAACAGCATGGGCCATGGCCCCGTCTCGATCGGACGGCTCTTCAGAAGAGTCTCCGCACCGATCGCCTGGAGGAAGACGCCGGGAATGCGTCCGTAGTTGGGAACGGTGAAGCGGTCGCCCAGCGTCTCGGCGGTGGCACCGATGATGACGCGCTTGCCCCTGAGACTGTTCTTCGGGACGCTACCGTTGAGGACGTCGGCGTAGCTGTAGACCGGGATCGTGTCGGGATTGATCGACCAGTCTAGGCGGAAGGTCTGGTCCGCGGGCGCATGGCGGTCAGCCAGGAGCGTTGCGGTCGTCGGTCGCAGGCTGCCGCCGATCATCTGCGAATAGGGAAGCGACCGGGCATAGAAGTCGGGATCGAGACGCATGTAGATGTTCGATACCGTCGCCTTCGACGCGAGCCTCGGCGTCGGCATCGTAGCGATGGATTCCATCTGCCCGCGCTCCGGCGCCGCCTCGGTGATGACGCCGGGAAGCACGACGCCGCCGCCTGCCCGTGCGAGCGCGGCAGCGAACATCTTGTCCTGCGTCGGATCGGCCGCGGGCGTCGCGAAGGAGATGTCGAACGCGATCTTCCTGGCTCCGGCGTCGTGCAGGATGTCGACCATGCGTGCGTGGACGCTGCGCGGCCATGGCCATGCCGCCACCTCCTGCATGCTACGTCCGTCGATGCTGACGATGACGACGTCGCCCGACGCGTCGTGCGAGAGGGTGCTCTGGCGGACGCTCTCGAGCGTGGTCTCGAGCGGTCGACCGAAGCCGGTGAGTGCGGTCACGATGCCGATGGCGCATGCCACCGCGAGGATGACCGCGTTCATCACGCTCCTGCGCATCAGGACGTCGACCGCCCTGATTACGATACTGCTCTTCAACATAAGGATGTTCCTCATATCCGGCCTTGGCCGGTCTTCCCTTTTCCGCTCCCGACTGGAACGACGCACACCCCGCCCCCCATAGAGGGACAGGGTTCACAATGTGTTGACCCGCAGATGCGGGACAGGTCTTTTGACTACTGGCTTTTCACTACGCCATCGCTGACGACCACGACCCTGTCGGCCGCATCTATGGTCTCTCGGCGGTGTGCGATCACGACGCGGGTTATGCCCATCTGCGCGATCCGGGCGTTGACTGCCCGTTCATGCGCCACGTCCAGATGCGCCGTCCCCTCGTCCATGACGAGAAGCCGAGGTCGCCGGTACAGCGCCCTGGCGAGCAGGATGCGCTGCCGCTGGCCGCCGGACAGGCTTGAGCCCATGTCCCCGACGAGCGTGAGATGCTTCATCGGCATGGCCTGCACGTCCTCGGCTATCGCCGCCGCGTCCAGCGCCTCCCACATTCTTTCCACGTCCACCACGTCGAATCCCGCCACGTTCTCCGCGATCGTACCGGCGAACAGCTGGTCGTCCTGGAGCACCGCGCCGACGTGCTCGCGGAACGAGCGACGTCCGTACCGGGCGAGCGGGATGCCGTCGATGAGGACCTGCCCGTCCGTCGGCTCGATCAGACCGAGCAGTATCTTGGTAAGCGTCGTCTTCCCGCCACCCGACGTGCCTGTGATGGCGACGTGCTCGCCAGGGGCGATGTCGAGATCGACGCCACGCAGGACGAACGGATCGTTGGCTCCGTACCGGTAGGTGACACCGCGCAGGGCGACGCCTCCCCGGAAGTCGATGGGGGCATCGGGCTCAGAGAATCCGGCGTCCTCGTCCTGCAGCGCGATGTCCGACAGCCTGTCGAGATGCAGTCCGAGCATGCGGAACGTCACTGCCTGGTCGATGAGGGACCGCGTGGCGGTGGAGAACTGCAGCCGGTAGGCCAGGAACGCGAATATCATGCCCGTGGTGAACCCGCCTCCGATGGCGGTCGCTACGGAAAGCCATACCACGGCGACGATCTCGACCGATCCGATCAGGTTGCCGGCCGACAGCTGCCACGCGCGGATGCGGTCATGGGCGTAGGCCGCTCCGAGCGATGTAGACAGTGCATTCTGCCAGGTTGCATGACGCATGGTCTCTCGTCCCGAGAGGCGCAGCGTCACCATTCCTCTCAGGCTTTCGATCATCATGCCCTGCTCGCGCCCCTGCGCGATGATCCTCTCGTTCTCCGCGCTTCTCTCGGCTGCGAACAGCATCCACCTCACCAGACCGTACGCTACCAGAGCGACGATCGGCACGAGCGTCAGCGTGGGTGAATAGGCGAGCATCAGCATGAGGGTGAGCACCGCGAGCAGACCGTCGATGAGCGTCGCCGCGGCGGTGTCGGTGAGGAACTTCTGGATCGGCATGACGGACTGGAACCGGCTCAGCACATCGCCGACCGTTCGCTTCTCGAACCATCCCACCGGCAGCCTCATCAGCCTGCGCGCGACGTTGGACGATATCCCGAAGCCAAGCGTCGTGCCTGACGACAGGAGCACGAAGGATCGCAGCAGGTATGCCGCTCCGCTGATCAGCGCGAACAGTCCGAACCCTATGGCGAGGACGGCCAGCAGATCCCTGTCGAAGGACGGCAGAGCCTGGTCTATGGCGAGCTGGAGGAAGTACGGAGAGGCTAGGACGTGAGCCTGAAGCACGAGGCTGAGGATGGCTGTCTGGAATATGGAGCGCCGGAACCCCGTCGACCCGCTCCACAGCTGACGCAGGCTCAGCGGCGTGCGGTCGCGCTCGGGCCTGAAGGTCGTCGATGGGCGCAGCTCGAGCGCTACGCCCGTCACGTGGCGGCTGAGCGACTGCTCGTCGTGCCATGATGCTCCGACGGCCGGGTTGAGGATGTATGCCCGCCCCTTGGTGACCTTCTCGACCACGACGAAGTGATCGAGGTCCCAGTGGAGTATCGCGGGCGTCTGGATGCCGGACAGTCCCGCCAGTACGCCCGAACCGGGTGCTATCTTGAGCGCCCGGGGCGTGAGCCCTAGACTGTCGGCGGTCTGCATCAGCGTGCGGAGCGTGATACCCCTTGACGAGACGCCGAAGCGCCGGCGCAGCGCTGGGAGATCGAGATCCGACCCCCAGTAGTTGGAGATCATCGCGAGGCATGCGAGACCGCATTCCGTGATCTCGGCCTGGCGTACGAGACGCATGCGGCGTGACGGAAGGATGCCGGTGTCGATCGTCGACTGTGCCATCATCGTCTGGATACCGCATAGAGAGGATCGAAGAGCAGTCCCATGAGACTGCGGCGCCGTGTCGTGATTCGTGCGGAAATGGTCATTCCCGGCCGGAGCTCGCGCGACTGTCCGTAGGCGTCGACCGTCGTCCTTGACAGGTCGGTACGGACGAGGAACGCGTCCTCGGCTCTGCCTTCCGCTCCCGCCACGGGCACGGCGGCATCCGAGACGCTCGCCACATGGCCTAGCACGGTCCCGTAGGTCTGGTAGGGAAACGCGTCGACTGATATCCGCACCAGCTGTCCGCGCTCGACGAAGCCCGCAGCGCCGGTAGGCACCTCGAGAACGGCCTGCAGACGGCTGCCGCTGGGAATGACGGAAAGGAGAGGCTTTCCCGCCTCCACCGGGTCGCCCTTGTGCGTGGTGATGCCGGTGACGCGCCCAGCCGAGCCAGCCGTGATCACGTACGATCGCGCGCTTCCCGCGTCCGCCGCGTCCTGGTCGACGGTCGCACGCTCGCTCTGCAGCCCCTGCAGGCGGATGTCGACCTCGCTCTGCGCCCTGGACATCTCAGCCCGCGAGACCGCCACCTGGGACCGACGCGTGGCTAGATCCTGGCGCAGCCGAGCGAGATCCTGACGGCGCTGCGAGGCCTTGTCCTCGCGCTGCCTGATATCGTTTCCGGAGATGAACCCGCGCTCGGCTATCCCTCTTATCTTGTCCAGGTCCTGCTCGGCGCCCCGCACCATGTCCATCTGCTGCGCTATCTGGTCGGCGATGCTGGAGATCTCGGCCTCGCCTCCGGCGACCTGAGCCTGGAGTGCAGCGATCTTCGCCCGATGGTCCGAGACGATGGACGGCTCCTGCTCGTCGAGGGCCGCCGCGCGACGTCCGAGCGCATCGCGGCGGCGCTGCTCTATCGACGTCCCGTCCTCGGTGGTCGACACCGATATGCGGACGAGAGCCTGTCCCCGCGACACGACCTGTCCGTCGCGCACGAGCACCTCCTCGACGACGCCGGGTCTCGACGGAGCAGCCCTGATCACGCCGAGATCCGTCTGGATATCGCCGCGCACGGTGGTGGACTTCGAATAGGTCGCCAGGGAGAGGAAGACGCCTGCGATCGCGACGGCCACGAAGAGGAAGATGCCCAGCATCTGCCATGTGACGGGAGGGACGAGGCTGACCTCGCCGTGGAGCCGGTCCTGGCTCCTCATCGCTTCAGATCTGAATAGCTGCAAGATGCCCTCCCTAGTGGAGGGTTGTAGGATGGACTTGTCTACGGCGCCACCTCGCCGTCATCGGGTGGGGCCGGACCCGAAGGTCCGGCCCCGGGCGATCAGCCGGCCACGCCGGTGTTTGCGCCACGGCCGTCGGCGCCGCCGGCGACTGCTTCGATTTCGCTCTCGTCGAGTTCGACGGGCTGCACGTTTTCGATCTGCATGGCTGTCTCCATTGTTCTGCCGGAAATCGCTCCGGCCCACGGAGAGTAGCTCAATCCCTAATAGAAGGTAAACACGAAATTTCCGGATGAGATCCCATTCCGGCCATGTTTTCCCGAACTTGGAATCGTCCGCTATGACTTCTTCGCTCGTGGCTTGCGGGGTGCGGCTGCCTTGCGCGTTCCCGTCTTTCGCGACGGTGCCTTGCCGGTGGTTTTGGAAGTCGTCTTCCGGGCAGGCGAGGAGGGCGACGACGATGTCGTGGACGATCCCGGCCGAGCGCTGCCGCGATACGAGCCGCGCGACGACGACTTCGCGGTCGCGCGCCTGTCGGTCCGGGGCATCGCGGTCAGCTTGCGGGGAGCCGGTCCGCGCTTCACGCGAGCCATCTCGTCCTCAAGTTCACCTACGTAACGGTTCCATACGTTCATGGCCGAGGCCTGGTTCTTCTCGATGGCCTGGAGCTCACGCTCGAGATCGGCCGTCGCGATCACGTCGGCCAGACGGTTTCCGTCGTGTCGTATCACCGCGATCAGCTCGCGCCCGCGGCGGGTCGATACGAGCCGCTTGCCCGACGTCTCGGTGAACAGACGGAACGCCAGCTTCTTTATGACTTCCGCACGCGTCGCCGCCCGACCGATTCCGCCGGCCGTCTGGAGCAGCTCCTTCACTTCGGGATCGTCGTTCTTCGATCCCGCCATGGCCATCGCCTCCAGCAGCGAACCTTCGGTGTGGAAGTCGGGCGGACGGGTCATCTTCCTGAGGACCTCGGATTCGTCGACCCGCGCCTTCTGGCCGTCGTGCACGGAGGGCAGGAAGCGGTCTGCCCCCTTCTCTTTTTCCTCCGGATCGTCCTTCCCCCATACGGCCTTCCAGCCGGGCGTCGTGATGATCGTGCCCGAGGCCTTGAAGGTCACCCCTTCGATCACGCTCGAGATGGTGGTCGTCGCGGCCTTAGCGTCAGGCAGCAGAGCGGCCAGGAAGCGACGAGCCACGAGATCGAACAGCTTCGCCGCGTCGGGGCCCATCGCCGCCACGTCGACGACCTTGTCGGTGGTGATGATGCCGTGGTGGTCGCCCACCTTGGACGAGTCGAAGATCTTCGACCTGATGGTCGGGGTGACGTCGGCGAGATCCTTGAACGCCGGCTTTCTTCGCAGCGCCGCGAGATGAGCGGGCATGTCGGCCTTGATCGTCTCGGGAAGATGGCTGAACTCGGTGCGCGGATACGACACCGCGCCGGCCTCGTAGAGACTCTGCAGCACCTTCAGCGTCTTGTCGACGGGCCAGCTAAATCGAGCCGAGGCGACCGTCTGCAGCTTTGCCAGGTTGAAGGGCGGCGGCGGCGTTAGCGTCTTGGCCTTCTTGTCCAGCTTGAGCACGGCGTCCGCCCCGTCGATCCGTCGCGCGATGTCCTTCGCCGCGGCCTGATCGTAGATGCGCTTCTCCTGCACCGGAGCATGCATGAGGTCGAGATGTCCCTCTGGCAGATCGAACCCGGCACGGATCTCGAAGTATTCCCGCGGCACGAAGTTGTCGATCTCGATGTCGCGGTCGACGAGCATGGCGAGCGTCGCGGTCTGGACGCGGCCGATCGAGATGACCTCGTCGCCGTATTCGCAGGCGCGCAGCTGGTAGTATCGACTCCAGCTCATGCCGTCGCACCAGTCCATGGCGGAACGCAGACGGGCTGCCATGTAGTACGGCTTCGTCTTGCTCGCGTCCATCATGGCCGCCGCGGCCTTCTTCACGCTGGTGGGATCGAGCCCCTCGGTCCAGAAGCGCTGAGTCGGACCCTTCCAGCCTGCATGCTCCAGCACGTACCACGCGATCGCCTCGCCCTCGCGTCCGGGATCGGTCGCGATGACGACCTCGGTCGCCTTCTTCACCAGGCCGCAGATGACGCGAAGCTGAGCCCTCGAGTTGCCATCCTCGATGGGCTTGCGTCGGAACTTCTCCGGGATGATCGGGAGATCCGCCACGTTCCACTTCTTGTAGCGCTCGTCGTAGTCGTGCGGAGCGAAGTTCTCCAGCAGATGGCCGCTCGCCCAGGTCATCACGTCGCCGTTGGCGAGCGTGATGTACCCGCCCTCGCGGCTCCCGATTCCGAGGATCGCGGCGATTTCCTGCGCTGCGATGCGCTTTTCGGCAAGCCAGAGTCTCATGTGGAGGTTATAGGACCATCTGGATTAAATCGCCACAGGTTCCTGTGATGTTCCGATCAGCGCCCGCAGGGGTAGGCACGGGCGAGTGCGCGATAGATGCCGGTACCCGCGGGCAGCTCCAGCGTCTTCGGATCGGTCTGGACATACTGGTACAGGGCCAGCACCTTCTGATCGACGGAACTGGCCTCGGGTACGCAGGCCGCCTCGCGCGGAGCTACGTTCGCGGGACGCCCGACGACGCGCAGGGCGGTAGCGAACCCCTCGAGGTAGGCGATGCAGCTCGGATCGCTCACCCCCTTGGAGACGTCTCCGCGAGTGCAGAGCGCGATGATGTTCTTGACCGCGAGGCTCTGCGCGGCTGCCGGAGCCGACGGGAGAGCCGCCGCGACGGCGATTGCGGAGAGAGCGATGATTTTCTTCACGGGCATTGATCCTGCTGTGGCGGCAGCGGGGCCGCGGTTGATCCGTAGGAGCGTCGTCGGACTGCTCCCTTATGAGCCTTGTAGGATGAACGTCCGCGGAATCGAAGGGGAATCGCCGATCAGGCTGCCATGCGCTCGTATGGTGACAGGGGAGGTGTCGCAAGCGGCCTCTCGAGACGCGTCGCCGAGCGCATCAGCGCGTCCACGCGGGCGGCCGACAGGCCGGCGTGGACCAGCGCGTCGACATCGTCCTCTCCGATCACGATGCTGACGACGCCGAAGCCGGGCTCTCCGGGCTCGGCCACGTTGAGAATGGCGACGCCTGCCGGCGTCCTGAAGGCCGTCCACATGTGACGACCGCTGCGTGCGATGACCGTGTCCATGGGGAATTGTCCCATGGCCGGCCATCGCACGCAAGTTTCAGGATGGTCCCATCATGACGCACCGTCGCCTACGCCGAGAGGTGGCGCATGATCTCGATCACGCACCTGCGGGTCTCGATCGGACGCTGAGACCTCGCAGGGTTCTTCGGACGGCGTCGGCCCTTGGGGCGTACGAGGATGGGGATCCGTCCATATGCGGCGCACAGGGCCGACGCCGCCCGGAAGAAGGCGTCGCTGCCATGGTCGAGCGATAGATCGCGCAGCCACAGCTTGTCGTCGATCGGCAGGTTGCCGACCACGCTGTTGCACTTCGAATGGCAGATCCTGAGGTTCGACAGCTTGTTCGAGCCGCCGTTGGCCCTGGGAACGAGATGCTCCCACGTCTGGTCCTCGAACATGCGGAGCTGACAGTAGAAGCAGAGTCCACGCTGCTCCTTGGCCATCCGCCTGCGAAGATCCGGATTCAGTCCACCCATATGCCACCTCCCTTCCGGGAGGCGCTCAGGCTCGTTCTGGCCCTCCCATACGGGGGACCGTCGACGCGACGTGCCCCTATTCGATCTCGGTACCGACGAAACCGGCATTCCATGCCTGCGCATCGACGCCGCGCGAGAGCACGGCGTGCAGGGCTTCGCAGCCCATATACGGAAGGGATGTGATCGGGGTCGTCATTCGGACACGCTACGCCATCGCGGCGCGAAATGCCAGAGCCCTGGATTAAAAGTGCACGTGTTTTAGGATGGATGTTGCCGTAACCCCCATGTCCATCCTATACGGTATGGGAGGTTCAAGAAGGATCACGCATGAAGAAGCACATCATCGGGGCGCTGGTCGTGCTCGCAGGTCTGTCCGGCTGTTCGCACAAGCCCGACTGCTGTGGACCGCTACCGCCTCCGCCGCTCCCGCTGCCGGACATGGCGGAACGGATCGCCCGGGTCGGCACGCTGGCCTCGGCGGTCGTGGACACCGTCCACTTCGCGACCGACCGGTCCGAACTCTCCGACGACGCGAAGGACATCATCTTCCGTCAGGCTCAGTGGCTCATCCGCTATCCGGATGCCACCGTGACGATCGACGGGCATGCTGACGTCCGCGCATCCGACAGCTACAACTATGCGCTCGGGATGCGTCGCGCCCGCGCGGTCAAGGACTACATGGTCAAGGCCGGCGTCGAGGACGAGCGCGTGACGGTCGTCAGTTCGGGCGAGGTGGACCCGGTCGCATACGGCCGGGACACGGTGAGTCTGAGCCTCAATCGTCGGGCAGTCACCAAGGAACGCTAGAGGCGTCCGGGAGCGGTCTTTCCCCGTTCCCGGCGCATCGCGACGATTCCCAGGGCGGCTGCGGCCGCCCTCACTGCGTCGTGACGATCTCCGCGTCGTCATAGCGGCCTACTACCCAGATGAAGCCCTGTACGTCGATCATGTCGGCGGGCTGCATCCTATGCAGCGCATCCCTGGTGAAGACCGCGAGATCCAGCATCGACCGGTAGACGTCCGGGAAGAGGGTCGCCTCGTACTCGCGTGCGAATCCGTGCCCGATCCGGGCCGCGAACTCCTTGGACGAGCGAGGCTTGAGCATGACGTGCTCGGCAGGAAGCCAGAGCCAAGGAAGGTAGGTGACCATGGGCCAGGTCGCCTTCCCGTAGGGACGCACCGCGTTTTCCATCGCCTTCAGACCTTCCGAGAAGCGACCGTCGGCGAAGCGCGCGGCACCCCGTACGAATTCCGCGGCCGTCGGTCCGCTCAGCACTTGGGCGATCCGGGCCGCTTCGGTCTCATGGAGGCTGCCCGTATTGAACACTGGCTGGACGGAAGCCGCCTGGGCGGCGCTCGCGTTGCGGGCGAGCAGCAGCGGCAGCACCGAGCCCAGGCGTGCGGATGCGGAGACCTTGTACGCCCGCTCTCGGGACTGGTACGCCTCGTCGGCGAACCCGCGCGGGAATATGGAGACGAACCGCTTGGCCGCACCGTCGAGACCGAAATAGCGCGGGTCCTGAATGTCGACGCTCTGACGCAGTCGCCTCTTCAGGCGCTCGAGATCTTCGTCCTCCAGCACGTCTCCCATGGCTCCGGCCAGGTTGGCTACGCCGCGGTATCGTCCCTCCTCGCTCACGATCCGTAGGGTATGGCTGCCACGCCGCTCTTCGAAGATACTCGTCACTCTGGTCACCGATGCTCTGACTGGAACGAAATCAGGATGGAACCCCGCTATGGCCGTGTCAACACGGGACATGGAATGCCATCCGTAAATAAGGCAGGCGTCCCGCGATGTTCCGTCGTCCTCGCGCCGCGTCAGCGACTGTCGATCCACGCGTCTACGTCGACCAGGGAGACCTGGCCGCTATGTGGCAGCCCCGTGTCGATCCAGCTGCAGTTCCCTACGGTGACCGGGTCCGGTACAGGACTATGTCCGAAGAACATGTGGTCCACGTCTGCGATGTTCGGGATCTCCCGGCCCTGACGCATGGCGTTGAACCTGCTGCGACCATTCATGGCGATCTTCTCCGCGAGGTAGTCGCCGTAGCGCAGATGCGAGCAGAACTGCCAGAAGTTGCTTCCGGCGAGATCGGCATGGATGAGGCCGACCCTGCGCCGTCGCGGGGTCAGCACTCTTGCCGCTATGGGAAGCGTGGTCAGTGCGGTACGGCACTGGCTGCGCTGCATGTCGTCGAGACGATGGAACCATGCCCCGCCGTCCTCGATGTGGTCCTCCTTGGATATGCGTCCGTCGCATACGCCTTCGAGATCGGATTCGTGGTTGCCGCGTAGCGCATACCGTCCCGGCCGATCGATCCACTCGAGACAACGTATGGACTCGTGGCCGCGGTCGATCAGGTCTCCGATCAGGATGACGACGTCGCGGTCCTCCGCATAGCCGATGCGCTCGAGCTCCCTGTCGAGCACGCCGAAGCTCCCGTGGACGTCTGCGGCCACGAGCACGCGTCCCGTGCAGGCTGAAAAGTCGAGATCGATAACCGGGCTGTGCATCATGTCCTCCTCGTTTGAGGATAGCATGCGTCCATCAGTAGGGGAACGGGGCCGGAGAACGTCCAGCCCCGTTACGATCACCTCTCGCCTGCAGGCACCATCTCGTAGTCGTCCTCGTCCGGTATATACGGACGCTCAGGCCAGTTGCCCTCGTCGAGACGGAAGTCGGCGTTGCGGCGATCGGACCAGAAGTCCCGGTCCTGAGCCTTCTCGAACGCCTCCTCCACGGTCCGGGCCCGCACCTCGACCGATGCAGTCTCCGTCGCGGCCCGGGTGAGATGGAACCGGAACGCGGGCAGCGTCAGATCTTCCTGGGTGAGGGGCGCCTCCTCTGCAGGGGGTGGCAGCATGGCGCTCTCGATGTCGATCATCCCGCCGTAGGGGCAGGGCTGCAGCAGTCCGATACGGGGCTGTCCGTGGGCGAGGCTGGCGTTGTCGACGGCATACAGCCTGCCGCTTCGGGGGTCCTTCAGGACATGCAGGGCCGTTCCGTAGCAGTCCCTGATCGTTTCGATGCGCTCGGCTGCGGGATAGAGGTCGGCAGAACGGCTGACGTACTCGTTGTCGTTGCGGCAGCCCGCTACGGCTGCGGCTACGTTGCGGAGCCTGTTCCTCGGCAGCGTGACGCCCTCCGCCGCCAGGGCGGCTGCGAGCCTGTCGAGTGCGGACGCGGTCTTGTTGGTCTTGGTCTTGGTCATGTGTCGTCCTCATGACGTCCGGTTTGCGTGCGGCGGATCCCATTGACCGCGCGCCGGACGCCGTGATGACGGAGTTCTGGTGCACGAATCGGTCGATGCAGGGGTTGACCTGCCGCACTGGGCGGCGCGAGCCTCGGGCTCGTGGGATCGGCGGGCTCCTGCGGCCCCGGAGCGCTGGCTCCTTCGTCGTCGTCGGTCTTGCGTACCGGCGGCGGCGAAGAGGTCCTCGCTGTAGGGCTCCATGCGGACATAGCCCGTCATGGAGCCCCTGTCGGGCTCATCCCGGAAGGACGAACCCCTTCAGCAGGACGCGCGCGTCGCGTGCGCCCCTGATGCTGTCGACGTCTGCGGCTGCAGCAGTCAGCATCGCGGCTGCGGCCGTGCATCGCTCGTTGCCCGGCGCGTCAGGCGTCAGCGCCGCGATGGCCTGTTCCCGGACGACGCCGCGTGCGACTGCACGATCCACGAGATCCATCCTTCCGGCGGCTCCTCCCGTCGGATCCGCAGTCTGGGAACGCGCAGCCGGCGGCGTGGAGATCAGCGTCTCCGCCCAAGTCATGATCCTGGCGCTGTCCAGGTGCCGCCGCAGGTCGGCGCCATTGCGGTCGCCCGGAACTATGCAGCGCCCCATCAGGCGAGCCTTCGTCATTCCCTCGGCGACGATTGGCGCCAGTGCCAGGTAGACGCTGTCGGGCGCCGTCTGGAGACGGCGGTTCATGTAGGGCGCGAGCTCGGCGGAGACGGAGTCCATGACCGTCTTCCTTATGTCCCCGTCCTTGCCCTGCTCCAGACCGCGGGAGACCGCGGCACGAAGCCGGTCTCGCTCGGCCAGGTCGTGGGCGGCGATCGCCCTGAAGGGCGGGTTGCCCTCCATGTTCGACACGATGATCGACGTCTGTACGGTGTTCGTGGTCGACAGCGCCAGCGACACCACCACGAATGACAGGAAGCCCCATGACGCGATCGCCAGCAGGACGATCACGACCGAGGGGCGGCCCGTCTGGCTCGCCGCGGCACTGCGGGCGACCACGCGGACGGCCAGCCACGCGAAGAACATGCTGAGCAGGATCGAGAATACCACATAGGCTGCTGGGCTCATGTCTGGTCACCTTTCTTGTGCGGCGCCGGTGCCTGGGCACCGGCGCCTCGTGTCATGCCGCCTGACGGAGCTCGCTCGAGATCCGCTCCGTCCGCACTACGCCTTGTGCGTCCACGTCGACGACGATCCGCGCGATGTCCTCCATCTCAGGGAGGTCGAACATGTCGTCGAGCAGGATGGCCTCGACCATCGCCCGCAGACCGCGTGCTCCGGTCTTGGCCTTCAGAGCGTCCTCTGCGATGCGCTCGAGGGCTCCGTCGGTGAATACCAGCTCGACCGCCTCCAGATCGAAGAGCCGGTGAAACTGCGAGACGAGCGCATCCTTGGGGTCCTGCATGATCCGGATCAGCGTCGGCACGTCCATGTCTTCCAGCGTCGTCAGGACGGGCATGCGGCCGAGCAGTTCGGGCTTCATGCCGAACTTCATGAGGTCGACGACCGTGACGTGCTTGAAGAGATCGCCGGTACCTCGCTCGTCGCCGGTGGTCACGCGTGCGCCGAAGCCGATCGAGGTCTGCTCCAGGCGGCGCTCGATGATCTTGTCCAGACCGACGAACGCGCCGCCGCCGATGAACAGGATCTTCGAGGTGTCGACCATGTGGGTCGCCGCGTCGGGGTGCTTGCGCCCGCCGCCCTTGACCGGAACGGCGGACATCGTCCCCTCCATGATTTTGAGGAGTGAGTTCTGCACCGCCTCGCCGGACACGTCCAGCGTGACCGACATGTTCTCGCCCTTCATGGCGATCTTGTCGATCTCGTCGATGTAGATGATGCCGCGCTGCGCCAGCTCGATGTCTCCGTCGGCTGCCTCGATGAGTCGGCTCAGGATGGTCTCGACGTCGTCGCCGACATAGCCCGACGCCGTCAGGCTGTTGGCATCGACGATGACGAAGGGGACGTCGATCTTGCGGGCGAGCGCCTGGGCGATCTGCGTCTTGCCCGTGCCCGTCGGTCCGATGATCAGCATGTTCGACTTCTGCAGGCCGATGTCGTCCATGTACTCGTCATGGGCCAGGCGCTTGTAGTGGTTGTGCACCGCCACCGACATCACCCGCTTTGCCTTCTTCTGGCCGATCACGTAGTCGTTGAGATGCTCGTTGATCTCGCGGGGCGTGACGATGCCTGCGACCGCATTGAATGCGGCGCTGATGGCCTCGCTGCCCTCGAGCTTCCGGACCGGAGCCGGAGCCGGAGCCGGAGCCGAGGCCGTCTTCGCAGGCGTCGACTGACCGTCGAGCTCCGCGCCGTGCTCGACACATCCCTCGACGCATTCGTTGCAGATGGCGTCTCCATTCTCGCCCTTGAACATACGCTTCACCTGCGTCTCGTCGCGAGCGCAGAAGTTGCAGGTGGTCTTTGCGTCCTTGGTCATCTGTAACTGTCCTTGTTTACGCGGCCTTCCGGCCAATTATCGAGGGCGACGCATGCCCTTCCTTGTTTTTCGATCCGCCTTGCAGCGACCATTCCCGCCATTCACGGATCTCGGGCTCTGCTTTTCCGCTGCGAGACGTCGTGCATGGCGACGCGACATGCACTACGGAGATGCACCGCCTGCTGTCGTGAGGCAGGCGTGTCGGGCGACGACGTTCGATTCTGTCTTTTCATTCGCCTCCGTCACCATGCCCCTGTCACCGATCGTGTCGGCTAGCGCAGCCGGTGCGCGAGGCAGGGGTCCCCCCTTCTCCCTTCTTCGTGACCCTTTGATCATCGGGTGGTCCTTTCATATAGATATCGGAGAGCCATCTTTCGCGTCATGAAGACGCAGAGAAGACCGCTCACTAGGAGCGAGATGATGGGCCGTGTCCGCGGGCGGGATACGAAGCCCGAGATCGCGGTGCGACGCGCCCTGCGCGAATGCGGTCTGGGCTACCGGATACAGGCACGTGATCTTCCGGGGTCGCCCGACGTCGTCCTGAGGGGGCGTGGCATAGCCATATTCGTACACGGATGCTTCTGGCACCGGCATGCCGGCTGTCGACTGTGCACCACACCTCGCAGCAACGTGGAGTTCTGGTCGGCCAAGTTCGAGCGCAACGTCGAGCGGGACATACGCAACGTGGCTCTCCTGGAAGCGGCGGGATGGAGAGTCGTGACGATCTGGGAGTGCGAGACGCGGGTTTCCGCGACGCTATGCGAATCCGCGAGGAAGGTGTCCGATCTCGCCCGGGAAGGGCGCCGCATCAGGCGAAGGCCTCGCCCTCGCGTTCGATGAGTGCCCGGGCCTCCTCGGACACGTCGCGACCTTCGGCGCAGCCGCGCGCGATGGCGACGAGATCCTCGTGGAGGGTGGCGTCGCATACGATGCGTGCCCTGTCCGTCCGACGCAGTGACTCGACGACTTCCGGAGCGAGATAGAGCCCTCCCCCTCCCATGCCCGACAGCATCCGGCCGGTCGCCATGCAGGTCATGACCGCCGCGGTGGCGATGCTGCCCGGCTCTGTCTCGCGCACCGGCGAGAGCCTGTAGGCGATGGTCACGCTCACGTGTCCATCCTCGGCCGGGTGCCGCCTTCGGGCAGGGGCACGTAGGCGAATAGATGAGCCTCGTGCGACGCCATCTGCCCGGTCCCATCGAAGGCCATGCTCAGCATTCTCGACCGGGATACGTCATCGTGCGTGACCCCGTAGACGATGAGCCCCGACGGGGCTCCCGCCGGAGGCCGGCGCGCGCTGATGGTATAGTGTCCGTCGGGCGTCTCGTACTCGATGGCGGCGGGCGCCAGGCCCGAGGCCGGGTCCCTGGCCATCATCAGCGCATGGGCATAGGCGGCGCTCTCGGCCGCGCTTGCATGGCGATGGCACATCAGCCAGATGTCCCCATCGAGATCGAGCTCGAGCCTCTGGATCGGCTGCGCATGCGACGATACGGCATTGGCGATGCGTATCGCCGGATACGGCGCGTATCCGTAGTGCACGAGACGCGACATCCGTCCGGTCTCTTGCGGATCGTACCCCTCCACCTCCGCTATCACCTGCTCATACCGGTGGATGATCGGGAATCCAACGACCACGTTGCGGCCGCCTTCGTCACGTCCGAAGTCCACGTACTGGAGTTCAGTCTTTTCCAGCCTTACAGCCATCGTGCTCTTCCTTCGTCAGTGCATCGAGAGCGCTCAGACCCGTCGGGGTGAGCGCGAGCGTGTCGTTTTCCCGGATCGCCAGACCATTCTCCACAAGATGATCGCAGACCCGGCGGGGTGGCTCGACGCCGTTCTTCAGGGCCTTCATGTGGTCCAGCAGCCGACGGTTGATGGCCGACCATGCGGGGTCGACAGGCGAAGCGGTATAGAGGCGGCCAGGCTTGCCGCCATCAGTGACCGGATGGAGAACGCCTTCCGTTACCAGCCGTGCGAGGAGCGCAAGGACCGAGTTTACCGGAACGCCGCACATCCGAGCTATCTCGGCGGCGGTGCATGCGCTGGTACAGCAGGTCCGCACCGTGTGCTCCAGATGCCTGTAGTTCACGGTCTCGATGCCGCCATAGTCGTTGGTGTCGCGCCGGACCGCCTCGTCGCCGTCCTCGGCGATGAACTCGATCGCGGGCACCACCTCGTCCTGAGTTGCATGATAGATGCGCACCCGCGCCGCCGAGATGTCCGGCCATGACCCGGTGGCCCTCACGCGTCGCGGCCGTTCGTCGCAGGCTTTCCTTGCGGCCAGAACGTCGTCCGGGTTGTCGATCGCCACCTCCGGCCTCAGCGAGGCGGCGAGATCCTTCCCTTTCTCCGTAGCCCTGTAGTGATGATTGCGTCCGTTGGTGCGGTGACGCTCGAGATAGCCGAGGCGCGACAGCCACATCATCGCCGACTCAGTGCGATTGTTCGGCGGCAGGTCTATGTTGCCGAGGATCATGAGCACGTCGTACGCGCCCGCATCGCGGGGATGCAGCAGATCATACAGGACGATCAGGAACACCGTGATCGGTGCATAGGCCTCCAGCACGCCTCCGCTCGGGAACTTGGGATTGTCGTGGAACGGCCGCGCGGCAATACGACCTGCGTCGGTCAAGCGTACCGACTTCCATGCGGCCAGTCCGACGTGCTCTATGAAGCCGAGATCCAGCAGTCCACGCAATTCCTTGCGAAGTCCCGATGGAAGGTCCGACTGTCTGACGCAGCCGGTCTGGGGCATTCCGATCAGCAGGCGCACCTGGCTGGCGGTAAGATGGCAGATGGCGGACTCGGTACCTCTTGGCGCATACAGGGCGCCCGTCGCGGTACCCACGCGGACCACCTCGCCGGACGCGACGAGCGACAGGAGGTGATGGGACACGTTAGGGACGCCGGAGGAGGTCGCCACCTCGCCTGCGGTCATGACATGCGTGACCGCATCCCTCACGACGTCGCGCGGGTCCGTCCTTCCTCCTCTGATCCGTCTACGCCGCACCGTCCGCCCGCCCTTCTCCTTCTTCACCTCGCATCTTATAGGATCAAACGTCCGAAGATGAAGCGATTTTATGGATAGGATCTCACATAGGCGAATTTAGCGGATTGGCTTGGCGGAATGCTTGCCTCCCTGCCTCCGTGGTGTGCTCCACGTCGATCTCGCAGTGGAGGCCATGGCGGTAGATCGAGATGATCGTCGCCATGTTCTCCATGAACTGGGGGCGCTTCCCCTCCGGCGCGGCCGCCACGACCTGCAGCCCGAGCTCGCCCATGAACTGGAGGCATGCGGAGATGTTGGCGTCGTCGAGCGCGTTGAACGCCTCGTCGAACAGCGCCAGGCCCAGCCCGTTCTGACGTCGCCCTGGAACGGGCGTGCCGTAGCACGCCGACGCCAGCGCGGCCGCGATCGCGATGTAGAACGGAACCTGACGCTCGCCTCCGGAGCCCGTGCTGGCCCTGCTGCTGTGGGTCGAGACGATCCGTCCCTCCTCGTTGCGCGTGACGAGGTCGAACTGGAGATAGTTCCGGTAGTCTCCCACCAGCCCGGCATCCCCGTCCGATTCGATCATGCTTCGTACACGCTCCACGCCCCGTGATACGTCCGCGCCGTAGGTGGCGGGGTTGGCGAACAGATCGGCGACGTCGTCGGTCTGCTCATGCACCCGACGGGCCACCTCGACGATCTCGCGGTAGCCTGCGTCGACCTCGACGCGGATCTCGTACAGCTGTCTGTGGAAGCGCCGTACCGAGAGCTGCCGGTTGAGGTCCGCTATCTGCCTTCTCGCCTCCACTATCCGCGCATACAGCTTGACGAGCAGATGCTCGCGCAGCGCCCCCTCCATGGTGACCCGCGCCTCGTCCGCCTGTTCCTTGTATCTCCGAAGCCCGTGTCCTGCCACCGAATCGAGCTGTTCGGAGACCCAGACGGCCTGGGCCGCCGCGTCCGCCTCGGGGTCGAAGCCCTCCGACTTGTGGCGCCAGGCGAACTCCTTGGTCATCTGCGGAGCGGATCCCCCCAGACGCGCCGACTGGGTCGCCGCGGTGCGCTGGGAAGCCAGGACCGACGTCTCGAAGGCGTCCGCTCCGTACCTCGCGACGAGTGCCTCGTACTCCTGGTCCACCGCCGCGAGGTCGGGTGCATGCGTCTGCAGCAGCTCGTCGGCGCGCTCGAACTCGGCGATCGTCTGCGCGAGGTGTCCGTTCACCGATTCCACGTCGGTCGAGGTCCGGTCCTGGTGCAGCCGCGTCTCGTAGAGACCGCGCTCGGCCGTCGCGAGATCGCCACTGAGCCTCTTCTGGTCCTCCTCGAACCGGTCAAGCACCCCCGCCATCTCGGCCGGCCGCGCTCCCTCTAGAGCTGTTGCGCGCTCCCTGAGCGACGTGGTCGATGCGGACGCACGGCGCAGCGTCGCCTGTATGTCCTGCAGCCGGTCGTCTGTCGGCATGACCCTTCCCTGGCGCAGCTGGCGCTCGGCGTCGGCCAGCTTCTCCATCTCGCTCCTGTGGACGTCCGCTCGCGACTGGCGGTCGGCTATCTCGTCCTCGAGCCGCACGAGTGCCAGACGTCGCGCCTCACGGCCCAGCATGGGGACGGCGACGCCCTCGATGGTTCGCGCGGCGCCATCCAGCGCGATCGTTCCGTCGGAGAGCACTCCCTGATGCCCCTTTTCCAGCGCCTCTACCGCTTCCGCGATGCCGATTCTGCCGAGATGGGCGTCGAGAAACGCGCGTGCCTGAGGATCGGCCGTCTCGACCTTGGATGCGAGCGTCCCGGCGGCCAGATCCTCACAGGCGCCCGCCACCGCGACGCGGCATCCAGCCAGGACGCGCCTGTTGCGGCGAATCATGGAAAGCGCGGCGGGCACGTCGGCGGGCGGTACGATGACGGCCTCGCGCGCCGGCCCCATGACCGATTCGACTATCTCGCGCCACGCGTCGTCAGGCACCTCGACGAGATCGCAGACCGGTGTCCCCTCTATTCCCGCGTCGGACAGCATGTCGAGGAACCGCGCCGTTCCGGCACCGATCGCGCCGCCGCTGTCGCGCATCCGCTTCAGACGCCCCTGCATGTCGGTCATCTCGGCGCGCTGGAGATGCTCGCGGCCCGCGACCGAGATACGGCGTTCCTCCACGCTTCCCAGTGCGGAGTCGACCTGGGGCATCAGCTCCGCGAGTGCCGTATCGATCCGCGCGCCGTCATCGGGAGTCTCGAGAGCCTTGAGGAGTCTGGCCCCCCTGCTGGCGAGCGCGTCCATGTCGAGGCCCGTGAACCGTCCGCGCATGGCCGTGGCCGTCTCCGCCAGAGCCTTAGCAGCGGACAGCAGACCGTCCCGTGCGATGGATGCGGCGGTCGACTGCCGTTCCTGTTCGGAGGCGTCGTCCAGCAGTGTCGCCACCGCACGTCCGACGTCATCGTGACGCCTCGCCTCCTCGGCCCTGATGATGCTCCTCCTGACCTCGTCCAGCGAGGCGCGCAGAGTCGTGGTCTCCGACTCCAGCGCGGCACGACGTGCGGCGACCTCCGCAAGGGTGGTGCGCAGCTCCGAGCGACGGTCGGCGATACGGTCCCGCCTGAAGCGAGCCAGCATCCATTCGTATGTCGCCGCGCGCGTCGCCGCCTCGCCGAGGAGGCGGTGCTGCGCCGCGATTTCGCGCAGCTCGCGCTCCTGGAGCTCGAGGTCTCCTATCTTTTCCTGGAATCCCCGGTATCTGGAGACGGACTCCCGCAGCGACTGGATATCCAGCGGATCCGCCTCAAGGACGAAGTCCCTCACGAAGTCGTTGGCGCTGGTGATTTCGCGCAGCTGCAGACCGTTCCTCGTAGCACGCAGGAAGCGCTCCGCGTCGACGGCCCGCCGTCCGGCGAGATGTCCGAGAAGCGTCTTGGTGAAGGTGCCACCGAGCCTCGACCGGTAGTCCTCCACCGGAAGCGATCTCGAACGCAGCCCGTTGACGAAGGCGTCGTAGGAGAGCGGTGCGCGGCCTCCCCCCAGATCCGCGGCCAGGAAGTCGTCGGAGGTGAGATCGCCGCCCGGAAGGATGAAGGCGCCGACCGTTTCCTCCTCCTGGTCGCCCGAACGGGCGAGCAGCGATATGCCGGCGGAGAGCCTGCTGCCGTCGTCGTCCTCGAAGGTCACGCAGACGTACGTGACGGCGTTCTCGCGCATCCTCTGGCCGTCGACGGTGCCGAGGCAGTATCCGAGCACCGAACGCGATGGCTCGTCCCGGTTCCGGCGGACGGATCCCGAGGTCACGTTGCTGCTTGCGTTGAGCTTGAGGTATCGGCGGTTGTTGCCCGTTACGACCAGCTGGATTGCATCGAGAAGCGACGACTTGCCGACGCCGTTCGGCCCCAGGATGGCGGTCGCGCCCCGCATCTCGATGTCCTGCACCGAGTACAGGTACCAGTTCACCATGGACAGGCGGACGATACGGGTCATGCTTCCTCACTCCCCAGAAGATCGGGCTGGGTCTCCCCCTTTTCCGAACTGAACCATTCCTCGAGACGCCCCATCCAGTCGTCCCCCGTCACGTGTCTGATGGCCGGGCGTATGACGACCTGGCAGCTCGACATCCCGCTCTCCGGCTCCGCTACGCGGACGAAGCGGCGTCGGTCGAAGCTCCGCAGCATCTCGTATGCCCGCGACCAGTTCGGACGCGACCGGCCTGACATGGGCTCGTACCGGTCCAGCACGTCGTCGGAGGTCGTCTCCACCTCTCCATCGTCGCCCTGGCCGAAGTCGGACACGCCACGTTCGAAGACGGAGCGCAGGACGAGCAGGAGAATGGTCTCGTCGTTCTGAAGGATCGCGCGCCCGGTCGGATGCGCCGGGACGATGGTCAGCATGCGCTCGCGCTCGTCCACTACGAGCGTTCGCCCGACCGCGGACATGAGATCGGTGAAGTAGTCGACGTTGCGCACGACGATCTCGTAGTGCTTCTGGCAGCCCCAGTCGTCGCGGAACACGCACTGCTGCACCAGCAGCCTGTCCGCCGCCGCCGAGAAGTCCGTGGCCTCGTAGCCCACGGTCGAGTTTCGGCGCGCCTCAAGCGCCTCCGTGAGATCCGTCAGCACCGCGTCGTTCTCCTGGATAGGACGAAGGCGTGCGACACCGTCCATCCGTTGTCATGATAGGCCGTTCGATCGACGGTGATCTCGTACAGGTCGCGCAGCTGTCTGCTTCCGTTGATGGACAGCGTGCGCAGACGCTGGATCACGATGACGTCGACCGGCCCTGCGACCGGCATGTCCGCGGCCGATACGGCGTCCCGGCCTGCAAGAGCGGCCTCCGCATAGCGCACCACGTCCTCGTCGCGAGGCGTCATGGCAAGGGCATGGGCCCGCATTGCCCTTCCGAGCTCGATGAGACCCACGTCGCGGACCCCGACCTCGACCGCCTCAGGCGGCGGAGCCTCGCGACGGACGCGAGGCCGGCGAAGCGATGCAGGCGAGAGAAGCCGGACATCGGGCGAAAGGTCGGATGCGACGGGAACCTGGAGGACCCCCATCGCGCCGGCGTAGGACGCGAGGCGGGCAGTGCGTGGACCAAGCGCCTCGTCGACCTGCACCATGTACGAGAGCGTCCGGACGATGCGCTTCTCCAGCCGCATGCGGAACTCGTCGATCTCGTCCAGGCGGTCGCCCGACTGGATGAACACGGCACCGATCAGCGCGAGATGCTGCGCCGCCCGCTGGAGCCCCGACTGGACGTCGGGCGCAAGACCCTGCTCCACATAGCCTTCCGCCACCTGCTGCAGCAGGTCGTCGTCGGCCAGATACGCGCTCGTCGCCGATATGACCCTGTCGCGGTGACGGAACGGGTTGTTGCGCGTCTTCAGCGCGCGGTAGTCGGCGATGAGGCTTCCCGTCACGAACTCGTCGAAGAAGCCCGACAGGATCGCGTCGGGATCGGGACTGGCCAGGATCCTTCTCTCGATCGCCCGCAGCCCTCCGAGGACCGATCCCAGATGCTGTCGGAAACGGCGTGCGCGTCCTGCGGTGTCGGCGAGTGCGGCCGCACGCTCGCGCGGCTCCTCCCCGACATGCGACACCACGGCGTCGATCGCGGCTATCGTGCCGCCGTAATGCTGCGCCTCGCCGGTCTCGATTCCGTCGAGCGCGTCGAGCAGCAGCGCCACGCCCGGTTCTACGTCGACGAGCACCTGGTATCCGCGACGATGCTCCACCAGCCACCCCGCCTCGACGAGCCTCCTGTAGGCCAGCTGCGGGTTCTGGGTGATCTCGGTGCGGTCGCCCGAGGCCGTGGTCATCACCGCACCCTCGACGTCCTCGTTGCGCATGAGGTCGGAGATGTAGCCGACCACGTCGTCACGGCCTCGCTCGGCCTCCATCTCGTCGACGAAGAAATGGCGGTAGACCGCCATGAGGAGACGAGAGTATCCACGGCGCGAGGGCGACGCCAGAGGGCCGAACAGGCCAGGGGGCAGGTGCCCGAATAGCGTGTCCGGCGTCTCTGCGTTTCGCATCTGTGGAACGGTCGACGCCATCGTTCCGTGTTATAGGATGAAAGCGCCGAAGAGTGTAGGGGTTCTCGTGCTGTTCCGGTCAGCCGATCTTCGAGGTGGGCATGACGCAGACGGTGCCGCTCCCCTTGAACTTGAAGACCAGCCCCTCCCCTGACCGGTGGGCGTTGAGCAATCCTGGGACCAGCATCTCGTACTTGACCTCGAGGGTCTCGCTGAAGAACAGCATGTAGTCGCCGTCGACCACCAGCTCGGTCTGGCCGTCGAGCGTGATGAAGTCGAGCTCGGCCTCCGCAACCGGGCTTTCGACGATGGCGATGCCGTATCCGCTGAGACGCGGCTGGACCAGCTGGTTGCCCGACGATGCTCCCGAGAACGTGCTGTGTCGCTTGGTATCGAGCTTCACCTTGCCGCTGCACGCGTAGAAGGCGCGATCGTCGAGGAGCATCGGCTCTTCGTTGTCGACCTCGACGATGATGAAGTGCTTGCTGACGGGCTCGGCCCATATCTCGCCGGTGCCGGTGTAGCGCACTCCGTAGGGCGATTCGCCCGTTCCGGCTGACGCCAGATGGCGGCTGAAGAAGCCCTTGCCGGGCTCGTGCTTGATCACCTCGGCCTTGATGTTCCCCTTCATGTACTGGAGGGCGCCGGGCTCGAGGATGACCGAGGCGTTCTCCAGCTTTACGCACACGTGATGGACGGGCACCTCCTGCACGTGCGGCTGATGCGAGAAGACGTTCGTGCCGTCGGCCTGCTGCGTGTAGTAGGGGATCATCTTCACCACCTGGCGCGCCTCGACGTAGCGCCATACCTCGAACGTCACGCCTTCGTGCGTCTTGGTCTCGACCAGCTTGCGGATGAGTTCGGTCATGTCGTTCTTCTCCTTCTATGCTGCCAGAGGCTCGTTTTCCTGTTCGATCCTGGCCAGATGGTTCCTGACGCTTTGCCTCACAGTGTCGAACTGACCGTAGTACACGATCCGGCAGGACGCCTCGTACTTGTTGAGGATGTCCACGATCTCCTTGGGACAGCCGTATGATTCCAGCTTCTCGGCCTGCTTGGCCGTACATGGTTCGTTGAGCCAGCGGCGGTTGTCCAGCCTGCTGTCGTCGCGCTCTATGGTGCGTATGTAGTCGGCGGCGGCGGCGAACGCCTGCTTGCGCGACCCGACGTGCAGCACCTCCATCGGCCCCCAGGGCCTGCTCGAGGTCGTCCGTCCGATCGCCACCCAGCGATGGGGGTCGCCGCGCTTGCCCTGAAGGACGGCTGCGAAGCCGTGTCCGCCCGAGACGAGCAGCGTCCGTCCGTCGCCGTGGATGTCGGTCCAGCGGAACTGCGACCGCTTGAGGTTGATCTCCTCCAGGATCGGCACGACGATCTGTTCCTCGGCAGCCTCGTCTTCGCCGGCGGGTATCGATTCCTGCATCTCCTGCTGCTGCTTGTCGTCGCCGTCACGGGCATCGACGACGTCGAGCCGAAGCGACGTCTTCTCGTCGAGTTCGGTGTGGCGTGCCGCAGCGCCAGCGAAGTCGAGGAGGATCATGTCCCACTTGACGACGTCGGGGAACTCCTCGGCGTTGACGACCCGCATTCCCCTGCCGATGGCCTGAAGGAACGTGCTCAGGTGGATCATCGCGCGCAGGACGATCACGCACGACGTCGGGGTGTGATCAAATCCCTCCGTCAGGACGAGGCAGTTGCACAGGACCGGAAACTCGCCTGCCTTGAACGCCGCGATGATGTTGTCGCGCTCGGTCGGCGGAGTGTCCTTGTCGACGGTCCGCGCGTCGATGCCCTGCTCGACGAAGGCCGCCGCCACGTTCTTGGCGTGCTCGATGGTCGAGCAGAACGCGATCGTGGGACGATGTTCGGCTCGGGCCCGCCACTGGTCGACGACCGCCTTGTTGAACGCCGGCGTGTCGAGGATCTTGGCGACCCCGACCTGGTCGTTGTCGTTGGTAGCGGTCGCCTGCGCGAGCTGCTCGTCGACACCGAGATTGACGCAGAAGGCGCGCGGCGGGACGAGATGCCCCTCGTCCAGCAGCTCCTGGATGTAGATGCGGTGGACGATGTCCCCCAGTTCCTCCGGGAGAGGCTTGCCATCCGCGCGGTCCGGGGTCGCCGACATGCCTAGTATGACGATGTCCGGGTTGTTGTGCGCGGCCTGGCGGATGATCCGCTCCCAGCCCGGTGCTGCCGAATGATGGCATTCGTCCACGATCAGATCGGTGAACTCCCCCATCTGGGCCAGCCTGTCGTATCGGGCGAGCGTCGGCACGTTGGCGAACACCACGTCGCCGTCCCAGTCGTTCTTCTTGCCCATCACGATCGAGCACTTGAGCCCGGTCGCCTTCTCGATGGTCCTGAGATTCTGGCCGACCAGCTCCTTGGTGTGCTGGAGAACCAGGAACCGGCGCTTCTGCTTGCCCGCCTTCTCCTTCCGCTCCTTCACCCACAGCGCTGCGACCACGGTCTTGCCGGCCCCCGTAGGGAGCACGAGCGTCGCACGACGGACCTGCTTGACCCTCTTCCTGGCCTTGTCGAGCGCGGTGCTCTGGTAGGGGCGGGGCAGCATCGCTTCCGGTCCTTAGAGTGGAGCCGAAAGGTTACAGGATGGAATGCAGGAAGGGGAGGGGCGAATGCGCATGGCCCTGACTAGGCTCTACGCTTGGGTCGACGGCATTCCTCCGCCGAGGGAGGATCGAGACCGATCTCCTTCATGGCATCGGCTGCCGCATCGGCGGTCTGTCGCAGCTGCTTCACCAGATACTCGAGGCCCGAGTAGGGATTATGCAGATCCTGCTTCATGAGCGCGGCGGTCATACGTGCTGCGTATGTCGCCGTTCCGTACTTCGAGAGCTCGGCGATGCTCAGGCCTGTGGCCTTCTCGAACTCGTCGGCCACGCTGGCGAGCGAGGCGCTGCGACGGCTACGCTCCTGCACCTGATTCTCGATGCGCTGCTCGATCGTCGCCCGCTCCTTGGCGAGTACGTCGTCCACGAGCTGCTTGGCCTGCTTCTCGTTCTGCTGATCGGACCTGCGCAGCAACGCGGCGAGGAACTCTCGAGTCATTGCCTCCGGCTGACGCCGTGCTGCCGGCACCGGCGTGGTCCAGATCCGTCCGTCGTAGATGCGCAGTCCCCACCCGGCCGGAAGCTCCTCTGGGCGGACGACGTCGGGCGAGGCGTGGACCCACCAGAAGTCGCAGTACCGCGCGATCTGCTCGGCCTTGGCGGGATTGGCGAGCTCGCGCAGCCAGTCGGAGCGGTGCGTCTTGATCTCGACGCCCTCGAGATCGATTCCGCGGGAAGGCCACAGCCCCATGATGACGGCATCGGCGAGCCGCGTATGTCGTGCTCCCGTGGCGTCTCCGACTTCCCACATGATCGCATGGACCGGAGCCTTCCACTGACGCGTCATCGCGACCCGCAGCGCCTCCGTCGAGACGTACGGCTTCTCCTTCGCCTTCTTCCCGGCCATGTCAGTCCTGACTGGTTATGAGGATCGTCCGTCCGACGAGCCAGCCGATCTCTATTCCGGCAAGGCTCGCGTAGGTCATCGTCGCGAGCAAAGGACCGCCTGTAACGATGCGTATGAATGCCGTTCCGATGCACAGAGTGATGGCGACGAGTGCTCCGATGTTCAGGAGCGTGCGGGGAACGTCGACCGGTGGAAGGTAGGTGCCCGCAGAACCGCAGAGAGTGACGCGTTCCACGGGCAGCGTTCCTTAGTTCATGCCCTTGAACGTCTCGATCGCGGAGATGCGACGACGTCCGCTGAGCGGATCCTTGATGATCTGCACCACGGTGAAGCGCTCGCGCATTTCCGAGATCGTCCCGGCGACATCGAGGTTCGGATCCTGGTGTTGGATGCGCTTGCAGAACGTCGCCAGCGCCGATTCCGGATCCTCGGCGTGGATGGTGGTCATCATTGATCCGTGGCCCGAACCGGTCAGTTCCCAGATCGTCTTGGCGTTGCCGGTCGAGACCTCACCGCAGATGATGATGTCCGGCGTCATGCGGGTCACCAGGTTGATGGCTGCGCCGTCGTCGAAGTTGTTCACCTGCTCGGTGCGGGACAGCACGATATGCACGCGGTTCTGATGGGGGACGGCGAGTTCTCGCGTGTCCTCGATCGTCATCAGGCGCAGCTTCGGGTCCAGCTCCGACAGGATCTTGTTCAGCAGCGTCGTCTTGCCGGTACCGGTGGCTCCGGACACCACGAGGTGAGAGCCGCGGTTGATCGCGTCCCGCAGCTTCGACAGGTCGTCCGTTGAGGTGTCGGCCTGCTCCTTGAACTTGGGCGCCGCCTGGACCCGAACGCCTTCCTCGAGACCATAGTCCGAGAACTCGATGACGTTGTCGTCGCGCGGCGCCTGGCGGATGGCCATGCACACGCCGCCCTTGGGCCGTGGAATGTCGTAGACGAAGTTCTTGTACATGCCCGCCGTGAAGCGATGACCGCCCGGAAGCTGCGTGTAGACGACCGGCATCTTGCCCATGCCGTCGCCGAACTTCTGGTTGTTCGCGTTGGCGAGCGCACGGCAGCACAGCTCGAGATACTCGAACGTCAGCGTGGGATCGTCGACCGTGAACCAGAGAGATTCACCAGGAGCCGCGCGACGCCGCTTGACCCAGACCTCGCCGGGCTGGTTGATCGCGATCTCCTCGTGGTCCTTGTGCGTGTAGTAGGAATAGAGGTGACGCAGGATCGCGTTGAGAATCTTGTCCTGCTCGGGGGCGGCATTCCTCTTGCCGCCCCCCGCTTCCACGATGGCGTTCATGTTGGCTGTTACCTGTCCCAGGGGGCCGCAGTGGAACCGGCGGGAGCCGAGCCGCTGCCCGACGTGCCGCTCAGGACACGCGGACCGGGGCTGGGAGCACCGGGTGCGATATAGTTTCCGTTCGCGTCGATCTGACCGGTCCGGATGCCGCCGTCCGCATCTTCGCCGCCGGTGCCGCTGTTCTGCGTCGCGGGCTGCTGGGCCTGCTGCGCGTTCTGCTGCGTCGGCTGCTGGGTGTTCGGACGGAAGCCCGCCAGACCGCCCTGACGTCCCCCGAGAGCTCCGCCTGTCGTCCGCGCTGCCTGACCGTTCTGGCCGTTCTGGCCATTGCCGGACTGAGGCTCGTCACGATCGGTGGCGGGCTTGAGGCGCAGATCGTTCGCCGACCACACCGTGATGCGGGTGCCTGCAGGAACGGTGATCTGGATCGCCAGCTGCTTCTTGCGAGCGAAGAAGTCGCTGTTGATCTGCTGGATCGACTGGCTCAGCTGCTGCGAGGCGACCGCCTTGGCGTCCTGGGTCTGCGTAGCGCCGCCGAAGCCACCGCTCGTCTGGACCTGCTGACCGCCCAGACCGATCGTCGCAGCTGCCTGAGCCGCACCTGCCAGCAGCGTGAAGCCGTAGCGCTGCAGATTGCGCTCGTTCACGCGGCCGGGGATGCCGCCTCGGCCCATCGCGTCACCGCTCGCCGCGTCGAAGCGGAAGCGCGTCCCATCCGGACGGATCAGCTGCGTCCACTGGATGCCGACACGCTCGCTTCCGCCGCCGATGCTGCCGATGATCTTGGTGCCGCGCGGAATGACCACGGTGCGTCCGTTGTTGCCGTACACGTCACGGTCGACCATCGCGACGGCCGTGACCGTGGCGCGGGTGTCGATGGGCACGACCAGGACCGCTGGAAGCGGCTTGTCCGGCGTGATGACGCGCGCCATGTCGACCGGCAGGCTCGAGGACGAGCTTTCGATGCCGATGTTGTCCCAGCTCACGTACGGCGAGCGTGCCGCGGCCTGAAGCTGGTTCCCGCCCTGCGGCTGAACCCCCTGGAGACCGGAGCCGCGTCGTGCGTCGAGGTAGGCTCCGCGGTACTGCTCGCGCACCGACGGACCCTGCGGGGCGACGGTGGTTGCCGGGGCTGCCTGAGGCGGGATCGACCCCACCTGACCTGCGTCGACCATTCCGGGGACGGGCGCACCGGTTCCGCCGACCGCACCGGGAGCGCCGGGCGTGCGGGTGGATACGCCGGTGATGCCGACGCTTTCCTGGAGTTCCGTCACGCCGGCGTTCGGATTGCTCGCGCTGGGCGGGCGCACGGTCTCGCCCACGATACGCACCGTGGTGTTGACCGTACGATCGCCTTCCCAGTGTACGCTCGCCTGGCACGACTTGCCGGCGGCGAGACGCAGCGGGAACGCCGGGCAGTCGAGATTGCTGACCTTGACCGATCCCGCATATTCCTGCGGGATCTGGATGTCCTTGATGCCGACGGGGCCGTTGTTGGCCGACAGCGTCAGCAGGATGTCACCCTTCTGGTCGGGATTGAACGCCAGGGTGCTCGGCGACATGCTGAGCGTCCCGGGCGTCGTGACGACCTCCTCCTTCGGAGCAGGCACCATTGAGTCCGATGCGCCCAGCGTCTCGCGAGGAGCCACCTTCTTGTCGGATGCGAAAAGGAAGAAGAACATGAAGCCGAGCAGGAGGATGACGCCCAAGGCGCCGCCCACTGCGACCAAGATCTTCTTACGCTTGCGAGGATCCATCGCCATCTGTTGTCACCTGTTCGCAATGACCGAGCACGCGGTCCCGTCCGCGGAAAGCTCGGCACAGAGACCGGCGCCTTCGGCGACGGTCGAGATCGGAACCACGCGCATGCTCTTCTGCCCGTTCTCGGCAGACACGTACTGGACGCGTTTGCCGTTCAGGGCGGTGGCATGCTTGGTCTTCTGCTCCTGCCAGCGGCCTGCGAGGGCCGCCTCGTCGCCGGTACCGAGGTCGACGGCATATCCCGAAAACGCCTCGGCCTTCTGGACAGGGGCGAGCACCGAGGTGGCCGGAGCCAGCGCGACCGGCGCCACCGGGGGCAGATCAGCCGACATGACGACCTTGGCGGGCGGCGTGGCGGCTGCGACGCTGTCGATCTCCGCCCCGGTCACGCCGGGAGTGCCGGTGATCGGAGCGGGAGCGAGGACGGTCGTGACCTTGGCGCCCGGCAGATACGGCGTGAGGGTCGCCCCTCCCATCGTCTTGCCCACGACGGTCCTGCCACGCCCCTGCGGCGCGATCGTGGTCGGCATCAGGGTCGTGAACTTGCCCTGCGGCAGCGGCACTACCTTGCTGTCGCCTTCGCGTCCGACCGTGGCCGGCGTAGCGGGAACGACGGTCCTGGACTGCCTGGAACGGATGAGGCCGTGCCCCTGCGGCAGGTCCGCCGGAACGCGCATCTGCTGCTGGTAGGACGTGGCGTATTCCACCAGTTCCTTGTCCTTCGGGCTGACCGACCCCTTCTTGCGGATGCAGAGGATGCGCTGGCCATTGCGCATGACCAGATCGCCGAGAGCCTCGACGACGATCATGCGCCCACCCGGACCCGCCGTGCGGAAGCCGACGGGCGTCTCGACGCCCTGCACCACCAGCGACACGGTCGGCCATTCAGCCATCTGCGAGGCGTTGGGGCCATAGTCGATGTAGGTGAATCGGTCGTCGCGGAAGACCTTGTACGGCAGGATGCCGCCGACCTGTCCGCGCGGGACGTAGACCGTCAGGTCCTCGACCACGGTGCGGGGATCGAAGTCGTAGTTGTCCGAATAGTCGTCCTTGTTGGGAGCGACCGGCCTGCTGCTCGCATACGCGTCGCGCACGTCGGCGGCGTTGGTCGCCGGATCGCGCGAGGCGCCGCGGCCATAGGACGGCGACCCCATGAACCCCTCGTCGACCGCGGCTTCCATCACGCCCTTGCCCGGCAGGGCGACGTCGACCAGGAAGTCGGAGATCGTCTTGGAGTTGTAGCCTTCGGAACGCAGGTAGAAATTGAAGACCTGGTCGTCCTCGGTGAACACCACGAGGCTCGTGTCGACGCCGGGATACAGCGCCTTGATCGCCACGGTGGTGGGCGTCGGGACGCCGACCTGGAAGCCCGCATCGTCACCGGAGAACGCCTGTGCGACACGCACGCCTTCCGGGAGCTTGATCGTGGTGATCATGCCCTCGCGGGTGCGGATCGGGAAGACGTCCTCCTTGTTGTAGAGGTAGCGGACGTATCCGGGGCGCTTGCGGCTGGCACCGCGCGCGCGCAGCTGCTCGTTCCACGCGTCCTGGGTCAGCCCGAGCGACTTCATGGTGGAGGATGCCCGCTCGGGAGCGGCAGCCCCCCTGGCGGTGTTCTGGGCTACTGCCGCGCCCGGCATGGCCAGGATCGACAGCGCCGTAGCGGCGAGAAGGATTCGCTTCACTGGATCAGCTCCTGCGCGTGACTGAATAGTCGGTGACGGTGAAGCCGAGCGGGTTCAGGAGGCGGTCGTTGAACGCGACGCGCTTCGGCTGGTATGCGATACGCATGGTTGCGACCCACTCCTGACGGCTCTCGCCGGACTGGACGATGCCAGGCTGCTGGCCGATCGTGTTCGTCCCGAACGAACCCGTCGCCGGAGCGGGAATGACCTGCCCGGCCGAGTGGTCGATCGTCGTGAAGCTGACCTGCCACGTGCCGCCGGGGAGGGCCGTCACGTTGTTGATCTGCACGTCACGCGAATAGTTCTGCGACACCAGCTGCTTCAGCTCGTCGTCGGCAGCCTTGCGGAAATTCTGGTACGCATCGGCCGTCGTTTGAGCGGCGATCCGCGAGCGCGGCCCCCACTGCTCGTTCATGACCGCGAAGTCAGGCGTCACCTTGTGCCGCAGAGCTACGTACTGGCGGATGTTGTCCTCGCTGGCGTAGCGCAGGGTCTGGGCGTCCGCCTCCAGAGGCTCGACCTTCACGACCTGGCTCTCCTGGCTCTTGAAGGTCACCAGGAAGGGGACGACCTTCTGAAGCGGGAACACCGTGAGCAGCAGCATGATCTGCGCCACGTTCATCAGGCCCGAGATCACCGCGACGAGCGTGACCGCACGCAGGGTGCGCTCAATGGCACGAACGTAGGATGGCTGGTCGCTGACGTTGTCGGGGTATTCCCCGAGCTCGTCGCGAATCTCCTCGCCGGAGGTCGACGCCGGGGCTGCACGCAGACCCGCCGGCTCGTCGCCCACACTCTTGCCGAGGCTGACGCCCTTCGGCTTGTCACCGCGACCGAACATTTACGAGTTTCCCTTCGATACGGGAAGGACCACCGGATCGCACTTGTTCTTCCCCGAACAGGGCGAGCCCTGCAGGTTGTTGATACCCCGTCCGATCCCGATGGGGACGGCGGTGTTCCGCGATTGCGATGCGCATCCACTGAGGAGCGCGGCCGCGAGGAGAACGAGTGCAGGTCGCATGGTCATGGTTTCCCTTCCTCCCGACGTTCTAGGATGAGTTGGGAGAAAGCGGTAGCGTTATTTTTAGGATGGGAGGCAAAAAGAAGGGCCGCGGAAGCTCCGCGGCCCTTTCTGGATAACGATTGTCCGAAAAATCAGCGTGCGACGTAGTAGGGGCTGCTCTGGTCGCTCGTGCCGTGCAGGCACATGTCCATCTCCTGGCTCGACATCGAGGACCCCTGCGAACGGGCGTATTCCGCCGCCGCCTGGCACTGCTCCGGCGAATAGGCGTTCTGGTCCGGCAGCAGGACGCCCCGGTTGAGCACCTCCTGGAGACCGGCCAGCTGACCGCGTGCCGCGTCGATCGTGTTCTGGTCGGTCGACTGCGTCAGGGCCGCCCCGAGCTGGTCGCCTTCCTGAGCGATAGCCTTGAGACGCGTCGTCACCTCCGCCTGGGTCAGCTTGGTCTGGCTGTCCTTCTGCGCATCGGCCTTCAGGCCGCCGATCTGACTGTCGGTGAAGGCTGCCTCCGTGCAGCTGCCGCCAGTGCCCTCCTCGCCGTTGATGCGCGCCGCGAACTTCCAGGCCTGCTCCTGACGGACGTCCTCCCAGTCGTAGAGCATCTGCGCGAACGCCCGCTCGTCACCGCCGCCGTCGATGTACTTGTCCAGCGATGACCCCTGGTTGTACTGGTCCCGCTTGCCCTTCGAGAGGTTGTTGGCGATGCTCGTGAGCATGTCGTACTTGAGAGGGTCGCTCCACGTTCCGATCATCTGACGCGGATCGACATTCGCCTGCATGAGCGCATTGACGTCGAGCCCGCGCTTCTGGAACTCGGCGCCGAGCGCGGAGATCGGCTGCGAGCGCAGCGCGCTCATCTGCGTCTCCCAGCGCGACAGCGCCGTCTTCATGGTGCTCTGGATGATCGACCCGTTGCGGCACTTATCGGCATGGCAGGCCCATTCCTGGGCCTTGATAGGCAGCTGTGCATCGAGATTGGCCTTGCGGACACCCACGTCGGTGCAGTCGTTCTTGATGGAGTCCACCATCGTCTGGAGCTGATCGGCGCTGCGGCTGGTCCCCAGGAGATTGATGATGCTCTCGGCTTCGAGCGCAAGCGCGGCGATCCGCTGCAGACGCGCCATGTCGCCGTTGTCCGCCGGGGCCACGGCTCCGCCGGTCGCGGTCGAGGCCGGCAGCGACGCCGTGCCCTGATTCACTGGCATCCGTGCGACCTGGGTAGTCGAATAGATCTGGAGGTACTGCTGCCACAGGTAGTTCTGCGTAGTGCGTGCCTGCGTCAGCGCGCGCTTGGCCTCGCTGTTCACGGCCCAGTCGGTCCGCAGATCGACGGACTTGCAGGCCGCCATCTTAATCCGCTTCGCGTCATCCGTCGCCGCCTGGAGCACCGCGCCCTTCTGGTATGCCAGCGCCAGACCGTCGACGCTCGTCTCGCGCATCGCCTTGTTGCGCGTGTTGACGATGCCGGTCACGGTGTCGGAACTCGCGTCCCCCTCGCCGAAGAACTTGACGGTTCCCGACTTTGCCTGCGCGAAGGTCGTCGACGCGCCGACACCGTCCACCGACTGCGGCATCCCCTGGTACACCTGCTTGCCCACGAGGGTCGGCGTGTTGAGGGCCTCGTTGATCTTGCCCATGATCTTCTGGGTGTCGGTCCAGCCCTTCACCTCCTCGAACTTGGCCTTAACCTTCTGGGCCTCCTGCGCGTACTTCGTGGCTGCGTCGGAGATCTTCTTGTAGTCCATGACGATGCACGGAGGCGGCATCGGCGAGCCGATGATCATGCACGGGCTGACGATCTGGGCACTGGCCTCCTGGGTAACCAGAAGGCCAGCACCGAGGGATCCGACAGCCGTGCAGGCGCCGAGAAGCAGGGTCTTCCTAAACAGTGCTCGCATTGACGTATCCCTCGGGCGACGAATTCTATTACTGCGTGGCGACGGATGCGCTGTCGTTGTTGATCGCGCTCGCCGAATGGACCTCGAGCAGCTGCGCGAGCAGCTGGTTCGTGACCGCGGTCTGGCGCAGCGCGGCCAGCTCGACCGCCGTGTTGGCGGCGACGTCGCTGCGCAGGTCGGTCGATGCGGAGACCTTCTTGCTGAGCGCGTCCATGGTCTTCTCGACGCCGTTGAGGTCGTTCTTTGCGTACACGGCGAGGGCGTAGCCCGACGTCGCGGAATCGCGCAGCGCGGCCTGACGGACGCCGGCACGAGCCGTGACGTCGTTCATCGTGGCGTTGCCGTTCTTGTAGAACGCCTGGATCGCGAACTTGCGGCCCGACTCGATGTTGGTCTTCGCATCGCTTGCGAGCGACGAGGAGATGCCGAGGTTCTGCCCGACCTTGGAGTTCGGGAGCGCGTCCAGCATGCCGGGCAGCGTGCCCTTCAGACCGGCGAGCGCGCTGCCTGCACCGTCGAAGCTGAGGCCTGGCAGCTTGAAGAGATCGCCCGTGAACTTCTTCACGTTGAGCGCGTCACCCAGGGTGCCCTGGATGTTCTTCACCTGCGCGAGCTGGTCCTGCAGCGCCTTGAGCTGCTGGACGCCCTGCTGGACGGACTTCATCAGCTGTGCGGTGCTGCTGAAGTCGACGACGGGAACGCCGGCCGCCATGGCCGGGGTGGAGAGAGCGGACGCCGCGAGGAGGGCGACCGCGCCGGTAACGAGCTTCTTCATAATCACGCTCCTTCTGATCAGGCGTTGAGGTAATGAGGCAGGAAGTCCGCCCCGTACTGGTTCTGGAGCTTCTGGACCTCCAGAACCTCCTTGCGACCCGACTGGTAGATCTTCATCCACGGACCCAGCGTCGACAGGTCCGTGTTGAGGATGACCGACTCCGGGTATTCGGCGGAATAGCGCTTCAGGAGCACCGCATACTTGTTCTTGCGATGGCTCTTGCCCATCACGAACGCGAGTTCGCGCGGGGACAGCTTCCAGTCCGCATAGTCCTGCTCCTCGGCCTGGGGATTCCGGAAGAAGAAGACGGTCGGGCACTGGCCGCGGATGGTGTCGCCGAGCCCGAGATCGGCTGGAGCCGTCGGGCGCTGGAACGCCGAGATGATGACCTGGCGCTCCTTGCGGCCTTCCTGCAGCAGCTTCTTGTAGCGCTGCTTGAACGCCTCGTCGCGCAGGAGCGGCTCGGTCTCGTCGATGAACACCAGACGCGGATCGCTCTTCGCCTCGGACAGGATGCGGTGCATCAGGTACGACACCATCGCAGGCCCGAGCTTCGGGTCGTTGAGGATGTTGGTGAAGTCGAAGCCCGCAAGACGCTGGCTGATGTCGAGCGTGTCGTTCTCGGCGCACACGATCGAGCCGTACTGGTTCTCGGACGTCCACGAGATCATGCGATCGCGCAGCGGCGAGCCCGCCTGGAACGCGATGTTCCAGAGCTTCTTGAGGTTGCGGCTCTCCATGTCGAGGCCGGCACTGTAGTTGATGTCGACGGCGCTGGCGATCTCGTGGGAGAGTTCGTACTCCTCCTCCTTGACGTTCGCGATCATCTCGAGCCACTCGCGCAGGAACATGCGGTTGGGCCCGCTGTCGTCGAGCTGCATCGGGTTGAGCGCGACCGAGCGGTCCTCGCCGTCGAAGAACAGATAGCTGCCTCCGAGTGCACGGGTGATAACCTCGCAGCCGCGGCCACGATCGAAGAAGAACGCCTTCACGTCGTCATGACGCAGCGACTGCGACGCCAGGAAGGTCATGAGCGTGGTCTTGCCGCTGCTCGACGGTCCGATCGAGACGCAGTGGCCCAGAGGCGGATTGCCGCCATCGGGAACATGCCACTGGAACGCGTACGGCGCGCCGTCCAGCGTCTCGAACATCGCGATGGGGCCTTCGCCCCAGTTGGAGTTCACGCGACCGGCCGGCGTGTTCTGGAACGTGGACAGGATCGAGATCTCGCCCGACAGCAGACGCTGGGGGCGCGTCATGCTGTCGAAGCCCGGCAGAAGGCTGAACCAGTGCTGGACCGCGGTGTTCTTGGCCCACTGCGGGCTGATGCCGAGCACTTTGATCTGCGACAGGCGGTTGCGCGCCTGCATGATGTCTTCCGGCGTGTCGCCGTAGAGCACGATCGTGGTCTGTACCTGTGCGAGCTCCTGCTCCTCCTCGGACCCGCGCTCGAGCGCCATGGCGACCGTCGAGAACTGCTCGGCGGCGTCGGAGCCCGGCTGCAGACCGGGAGCCATCTTCTCCTGCCAGCGCAGCGAGGCCATCGCCTTGCCCTTGCTGATCGGCTGGATGTCGTGACAGATGGTCATCTCGATCGGGTAGCTCAGCAGGTCGAGCATATGCGATTCGTAGAGCGGGGTGGTCCACTCCTCGATGACGAAGATCGCGGCGTACTTGCGCTCGGGTCCGTTGCTGAACTCGAACATCGACAGGTCCTTGTCGTAGCGGACCACGTCGGTGCACATCCGGTAGCTGATGTCACGGTCACGCGTGCCGCCGATGGGCACGGGGCGGCTGATCGGAGACAGCATGCGCGCGAAGAAGGAGAGGGGCGACATCGCCTCGACGGTACGGATCTCGTGGCCGCTCTCGTCGCGGAACGTCTGCGTGTCCGCGTGCTCCAGGCTCTCGGGCACCTCGTCCGGTTCGACCAGCTGCGTGACGCCGTAGTCGATGAGGATGGCCTTGGTCTGGTCGACCGCGTCCTTGAGGCGCTCGATGCCGCGCTTCTCGTCCTTCACGCTGAGAACGAGATAGAACTCGGTCGACAGAGGACGAGGCAGGCCGCGGGCCCAGATGCGCGAGACGTCGGCCATCGCACCGTAGTTGTTGGGGTATTCGGAAGGCTTGGGGAGACGATCGCGCACGAAGAACTCGCGTACGCGGATCCCCATGTCGTTCATGTTCTCGACCCAGACCTGCCGGGCGTTGTTGAGCGAGCGCTGGACGCCCTTGTCGTTGAACTTCAGATCGGTGCCGCGTACCGACAGCACGACGGCATAGTATCCGTCCTCGCACACGATGGTTTTGCCGTCGGTGTGCATGTGGCGGAACTTGACCTTGTCGGCCAGACGCGTCTCCTTGGGACGCGGGATCGCGCGCTGCGCGACCTTTGGGATCGAGAACGCCACGGCACTCGCCGCGGCTGCGATGCCGCTCACGCCAGCAAGGAACTGAGCGATGATGCTCGGCTGGAAGACGTAGCTCGCGAGTGCGGATTCCATTCTGATCCCAATCTTCAGATGTTCGAGAAGTAGTGCGAGCCCTTGCCCCCCAGGTTCGACGTTCCGACCTTGCGGTTGTCGAGCGAGAAGACGATGGCCATCGCGTATCGCATCCTAAGACCCATGCCGATCGCCAGGCCATGGAATCCCGCCACGAAGAGCGGGAAGCCGAGCATGGCGGGCGTCATGAGGCCGACCGCGACGAGAATGAGCGTGAAGAGGAGGGACAGACACAGTCCGAGCACCGCGAGCGGCCAAGGCGCCCAGAGCACCTTGAACGGCTGCGCGACCGCCGGGAAATGGTTCTGCTTGCAGAAACCTTCTGACATCGGTCCCTCCTCCTACGCTTCGGTCTTACTGACCGACGTCGGTCAGGGTGTCGCCGGTCTCACCGGTGAACGCGGTCACGAGCGAACCGATGACGCCGAAGACGACGCATGCGCAGAGCGCGGTGATCATCCACTTGACCTTGACCTGGCCCCAGAGCATCGGCGCGGCGCCGACCAGGAGCGAGACCACAGCCATGGCGAACAGAACGGTGCGCATGACACCAGCGGCATCGCTGGTACGATCGGTGATGCGGCTCTGGAAGGTGGAGAAGGCACCACCGCCACCGGCATACGCCGGATCGACCTGCATGAAGCCGAAGAAGCCAACGAGAGCGACGGCCGGCAGAACCCGGCCCCACTTGACGCGGGCCACCGAGGCCCGAACAGCATGAATGGACATGAACGTATCCTTGTTTAGAATCCGCCCGGGGACGGGAGCGACACCAACTGCCGCCACCCCCGTTATGTGACGAAAAAATTGTTCCGGCAAGATCGAATCCGAAAAATGAGGAACCTTATCCGTAAATAAGATGTTCGGGCGTCCGCACGGGAATACAGGTGTACGCAAAAGGGCCGCCCCTCCCGGAGGAGGGAGCGGCCCCTTGCTCATCCTGACATCACGGTTTCGGGATGGGTCTTCACGAACCGTAGACGAACGCGTTGACGAGTCCGGTCATCAGCGAGATCACGACGCAGGCCGCGAGGGCCGACACGATCCATTTCACCCTCACCTCGCCCCACAGCATGGGCGCCGCACCCGCCAGGACGGAGACCACGGCGGCGGCGAACAGGATCTTCTTGATCACGCCGCTGACCTCCTCGGCCTTGCCGGCGATGTTGTTGGCCAGATCGGCAAACGCGAACGCCGGCTGGATGCTGGCCAGCGTGAATACCCCGACGACCGCGACGAGCGTCAGGATGCGCGCCCAGTTCACGTCAGCGATGTATCCGCGAATCGCCCTGCCGCCCATTCGATACGTCCTCTTGCTGCCCGGGAGAAGCACGGGCGTCGCCGCCCCTTATGGGACAGAACGAGCGGCGATGCAATGCCATCCTTAAACGATCCGAGCTTCAGGTCGTCCGGAAGTGGGGCCCCTCCGCCTTGTCGAAGGTCATGGCCGGCTGGTTCGGGCCTCCTGCGTGCATGCGCTCGATGAAGTTACCCCCTACGTTCTCCAGCCACGTCTCCGCCTGATCCTGGCCGCGACGGATGATGAAGTTGGCCGCGGCCGCCTGATACAGGATCTTGCAGTCGCGCGGCATGACGCCGTCGGCGTCGACCTGGCTGGTGACCACCGATGCGACCTCGAGGCTGTTGGTCAGGTTGGCAAGCACCTGCGCTGACCGCGCCAGACTCTGGTGCTGGTTCTCGCGCGGAGCTGGCTCGATCAGCTGGTAGTAGTCGAGGAAGAAGGCCTGGATACCGAGCATGCGCTTGGCCATCAGGATGTCGTGGCGGATGTTGTCGATCGTCGCACCAGGCATGTGCATGTAGTAGGCATATTGGCGCGCGGGCGAGTTGGTGTAGGCGTCGTACCGGTCCTCGTACCGGGCGAAGTCCGATTCCAGACGATCGGCGTTGATCTCGAGCGCGCGCGCGGCGCACATCCGCTCGAGATCCGTGTCGGAACGCTCCAGCGTGATGACGAGATGCGGCACCTCCTGAGCGCATAGGTTGTACGACAGGGTCGAGATGAAGGTCGTCTTGCCGGTCTTGGACTTCGCTCCGATGTTGAACATGCGACGGGCATGGAGCCCGCCGTTGGTGGTCCGGTCGAACAGATCGATCAGGGTCGGGATCTTCCGCCTCGGGCTCTGAATCTCGGCCTTCAGCCGCTCGCTGGCCTGCTTGCCGGTCATGAACCGGTTCTTGGTGCTGAGCGTCGAGCGGTCGATGAGCGTCGTCGTACGGGCGACCAGGGAGTCGACCGAATCGTCGGAGGTGAGCGCCGCCTTGCGGGCACGATCGAGTGCCTCGACGAAGCGGCGCAGACGCGACGCCTCGATCACCTCGGAAGCCCGCTCCAGGACCACGGTCCGCGATCCCGAGCTACGCTCGGCGATCATGTGGACGTAGTCGCGGCGCTCGTCGTCGAGGTCGCTGCCACACAGGCTCGTCACGGCCTTGGCCGTGACGTCGTCGCGGTCCTCGGCCAGACGGACCACGGCGCGCCAGATTGCCTTGTGTGCCATCTTGCCGAACTCGTCGGCGGACATGTTCTGCAGATCGTGCAGGAGCGCCGGATCGTTCACGAGGCTGCCGAGCACCTCCTGCTCGGCCTCCGTCGCGTCTGTTCGGGGACGGCGTTCCTCTTCGTCAGTCGTACGCATAGACCCCCGGGTCCTCTTCATAGGTTGGAATGCTGTCGGACGCTGGTGCGTCCAGGTATCTCAGGTCGCCGGACTCGGTCCTCCAGACCTGCTTGCGCCTCGGTCCGGCATCGCCCTCGTGGCCTCGCGCGGTCCAGCCGGCGAGCTCCCAGGACGCCCCAGGAGGCACGGTGATGCGCCGCTTGACCCTTCGGGGCATCCTCGGCCCCGAGGCTGCCTCCACGGGCTCCTGCGGCGCCCCTGCGGTCTTCCGGACCGGAGCGCGGGCATCGCCCGCCTCCTTGGCCAGATTCGTCAGGATGCTGGACAGGTACGAGACCGGACGGGCGAGCTCCTTGTTCGGGATCGCCTCGATGCCGGAGCGAACGAACGGCTCGCCCCAGCGGTCGATCCACTCCGCCAGCTTCTTGCGGGCGCTGTCCCCGTCGACGGGGCCGGCCTCGATCAGACGACGGACGAATTCCGGCGGAACCGGCGTCTCGCCGCGCGCGGGGCCTTCGGCCGACCGGTGACCCGGACCCGTGATGGAAGTGCTTCCGATCATATCATTTCTGGAAGCACGGTGATCATGGTTGGAGGTCGCAACCGCTGTGCGGGGTCGTCCTGCTCCCGGCATGATCCCGGAGGTTCCCGGAAACATCACGGCTTCGTCTTCGGCTTCATCGTACCGCTCGCGCCCACGCACGGACTCGACTCTCTTATTCTTCTCTGAAGAATGACTAGAGATTGAGAGATCCGCGCGCAGCGGGTGCGCACGCACGTGAGAGGATCCGCCAGATCTGTCAAGCGCGCGAAAACCCACGTTTTCCGCCGTTTCCGGATCGTCGTCGGCCGACGGTATGCACATGTGTGCATATTCCGAAGCCGATTCGGCGCCGTCCTTGATGCACATGTGTGCATCCAGAGCCGTTTTATGCACATGTGTACCGTTTTGCCCTATGCACATGTGTGCATCCGGTTTGCACACGTGTGCATCCTCATCGCCGTTATGCACACGTGTGCAAGCGTCGTCCGTGTACATGTGTGCATAATCGCCGTCATTTTGCACACGTGTGCATACTGACTGGTCGACGACCTCTTCGATTCCCGCAGCGGCTGCGCCCTTCCGACGTCCCGCCACGCGACCCCGCGTGAGCTTGATCTCGCCGCCCTGGGCCTTCTGCTCGGCGGCCGCGCGCACGTAGCGCCTGTTGGCCGCCTCGGATCGCTTGGCCATGATCTCGGCACGGTGGATCAGCCCCTCCGCGACGTGCACGACGACCAGATCGCCCGCCGCGAGCGCGTCGGGGTCCAGGAGGTGCGACACGCCGTGAAGGAGGGCGTGCAGGAAGAGCCCGTCCTGACCGGCTCCGCGTCCGAACTCGGTCACGGTCATCGGGCGGCCGGCCTCGACATGATGGGCGCTGATCCGCATTACCGATGCGATCGCGGCATCGTCCAGCCCCGCCAGGGCACTGAAGAAGAGCGGGTTGATATGTATGGGAGGCGTCCTGCTCGGGGACCTGCTCACGCTGCGCGCTCCCCGATCTCGGATGCCTCGGTCTCCATCGTCTCCGCCTCGATCGTCTCGTCCTCGGTCGCCACGTGATCGCGACGCCATCTGGCGTGCTCCTGGACGAGCTCGGGCGTTATCCTGTTCTCGAACGCCATGTTGAGTCTCTCCAGCATGCGGCTCCGAGGCGTGTTTCCACGCAGCAGGACTGCCGCCATGTAGTTCTTGGTGATGCCCGCACGGAGCAGGCGCATGGTGTAGGTGTCTCCTGCCGTCGAGACCTCCGCCACGACTTGGCCCAGCGGGCCGCTGAACATCTCCTCCCCGCTCAGGCGCCCGCCTCGCCGCATGTCCTCGACCGATACCTCGCCAGAGGTATGGAGTTCGAGGCGCAGAGCGGTCAGATAGTGGCAGGGCCTGTCAGGCTGGGCCACGAGGTCCCAGAGCGTCCTGATGGGGACGAGAGAACGGGACGAGAGCGACGCATAGTCGACCTCGTCCTTCCGAATGTAATCCGAAAGGTCCAATATTCGATCCTGAAAATCATCAAAAAGGTGTTGAAAGCCTTGCTACGATCCCGGTGATGGTGTAGTCAACCCCCATCCGCAGAGCTTTTTTTGCGGATGCGATGAACCGTTCACCGTATGGCAACAAGGCGGTGCTACCGGGTCACTTTACAAGTCCGTGTCGAGGTAATTTTTTAGTCATCCGATTCTGGATGAAATGGGAACTACCCAGACGCTGGCACGTTCGACCGCTGAGTTTTCCGGATGAAGGCAATAGGGCCTGATGCCGGCATCAGGGACCCACGTAGGGTTCCCCCTAGGAGACTATCATCATGGCAGCATCAGCTCTACGCGCCGCTCCGGCCCGTTCCATGGCAGCGCCCTCGCGTCTGAACCTCGAGATGGACCCGATCGCCCGCGGCGTCGTGTTCCCGAACCACGTGCGCGACGTCCGCCGTTCGAAGAACTACGAGACGCTCCGCGACTTCGACGGCAAGGCCAAGGTCGACGGCACGGTGATCACCTACAACCGTCTCGCCAAGATCGAGCGCGGCGAGGTCGTGCCCGACGCCTCCGAGATCACCGGCATCGCCCGCGCGCTCAAGGTCCCCGTCGACGCGCTGCTCGTCGATCCGACGAGCCCGATGTTCGACCGCACCGCCTGGGCGCGGGACCACATCGAGGCGAGCCTCAAGAACCGCGGCGGCGATCTCCCGGCGATGAAGCTGGGCGCGGCGATGCGCGTGCATCGTCTCTCGCTCAAGCTGTCGACGTCCGATCTCAAGCAGTACGGCCTCCCGGCCGCTACGGCGAGCCGCATCGAGAACGCCGAACGCCCCCTGGAGCGCTGGGCTCGCGACGTGAAGAACGGCATCGCGTCGTTCTTCGGCGTCGACAGCTTCCGCAAGGTCGAGGCGCGCGTCGAGAAGATGTTCGAGTCCGGCGAGCTGACGATCATGCTCTCCGAGCTGTTCTCGGAAGAGGCGCTGCAGGCGCGCATCAACCGTCGTACCCGGTCGCTCCTCGCGCAGCTGCCGGGCACTGCGGCCAAGAAGATCATGGAGCATCTCGACGAGCAGTACACGACCCTGCCCGACGTGCTGCGCACGACGGCGCGCTCGCGCCATCTGGAATCCATGCTCAGCGCCGGCCAGGACAACGAGACCTCGTCCATCGAGGGTGCGGCGGCGACTCCGGTCGTCGAGGGCGGCGACACGGACACGAAGGGGACCGACGACATGATGGTCCTCGGCGCCCGTCTCCTCGGCAACCGCATCACTCTGGAGGCCGAGACCGGCCGTCGCATCGCACGTCCGACGGGAGTCGGTCCGGAGGCCTATGCGGTGCAGGTCGACGTCTCGACCGTCGGGTCGCGCATCCAGCGCGGATCGACGGTAGTGGCCGAGGCGGGGCATGAGATCGCAGCCGGCGACCTGGTCGTCATCCGTGACAGCTACGACAACTCCGTCATGATCGCCGAGGCCCTGGTCGATGACGGCAGCACGTTCTTCGAGACGCAGAGCCCGAAGAGCAGCATCAGCATGTCGGAATTGACCGCGGACGAGTCCGTCGCCAAGGTCGTGGCGATCCTGATGCCCTGACACGGTCGACACTTCCGATCGAACATGCGAAGGGGCGGTGGAGACACCGCCCCTTTTCCGTGCCTATTGGACGGCACGTCCTGAATGCGAACAATCCGGCACATCAGGCCGCTATGCACACATGTGCATAATACCGCCTAACTTGCACACATGTGCATAACTCGGCGGATAACTTGCACACATGTGCATACCGCGTCGTTCACATCCGAAAATCGGGTCCCCGCAGAAGCCCGCTGAGAGGCGATTTGATCGTTTCGGGTATACGGGTGACCCAGAGACGCCGAATCGTGTCCTACGGGGCTCCTGACGCGTTTTTCACTGGATCCGGTCCTTTCATGGCGTTCACGGCCCGATGTCTTTCCCGACCCCTCTGCGTGCCACGTCTTCCATGATGTTGCGCCATCCTCCCGACGCGCTGACGGCTCGACGTTACCGCTTCGGACGCAGACCCCTGCCCATCCCCTTGCCCGGTGCCTGCATGCGCTGGAACGCCTTGACGTCCGCCTGCAGCTGACGCGCCAGTTCCGGATCTGCGATCGCCAGTGCGGCCATGGCCTCGCGATCTCGTGCCAGCTCGGAAGCGAGACGGCGGCGGTCGGCGAGACTCCTCTCCTGCTCCCCCGCCTTGAGCCACTCGTCGACCGCGGCGTTCTCCCGGCGCAGCGGGGCGACCGTGGCGTTCTGGCGTTCGAACACCGCCTGGCCGGTCCGCGGCACGTCGGGCTCGTCGCCGAACAGGCTGGGCTGCGTCGGTTCCGTCTTGCGCGCGGCGGGCTCGACCACCCGGGGTTCGGGCGCGTGTACCGGCTCGCGCGGCGGGACCTCGACCGCAGGGACGGACACGACGGGTGCCGGTGCGACGGGTGCCGGTGCGGCGGGTGCCGGTGCGGCGGGTGCCGGTGCGGCGGGTGCCGGTGCGGCGGGTACGCGTGCCGGATCGGTCCGCCGCACGGGCTCGGGCGTCCGCTCGGCCGGAGGTGTGCGGGGCGTCTCGACGGTCCGTTCGGGGGCATTCGCCGGCTCCGGCGCAGGCGTGCGTGCGGGGACCGGCGAAGGAGTGCCAGCAGGCTTCGGACCATCTGTCCTGGCGGGCTCGCGTACCGTCTCGGTCGTGCGCTCCGTGGCCGTCGGCGCAGGCGCTTCCACGGGCTTCTGCACTGCACGGTCCTGCTTCGGCTTGGACATCCCGCGCAGCGTCTCGCGGGTCGTCTTCAGGCCTGCCTGTAGCTCCTCGTCTCCGATCCACTTCGCCGCGATAGCCGCGAGATCCTTCGGGCTCTTGGGGCCGAGCTGATATCGTCCGTCCTTCTCGACGATCGCGTACGGGTGCTTCTCGACGAACGAGGAGAGACGGGCGAAGTCGCGCTGCTGCTCGCGCAGGACGCCGCGGAGACGGTTCTGGACGAACGCCGGCTCGAGCTCCTTCGCGACGATGCCGATTGAGGCGAGGCCCTTCTCGTCGGCGGTGATGATCCCGTCGACCATGCGCAGGCGTACTGCCTGGCGGCTGAGCCGCGCGACGACGCCGTCCGCTCCCGGAACCGATTCCGCATGCTCGGTCCGTTCGCGCGTCTGGGCGGGCTGCGGCGTGCGGTCGGCCGGGATGTCGCCGGCAGTCTCCGGAGCACGCTCGGATGCGGGTGCACGCCCTCCGCGCGATGCGTCGCGGATGGCGAGCGCGTCCAGCGCGGCCTTGCGCATTTCGGGGTCGTCCGCATAGTCGACGAACGCCGACTTCCACTGCGGACGCGACACGCGCAGGCTGAGTACGGTGTCGCCCTGCTCGTTGCGCTCGCGCTGCACGGCGTGCGGGTTCTTGGTGACGTAGCCGACGACCTGCTCGATCAGCCTGTCCTGGCTCTCCTTCACCTTGGCGAGACGCGGCGTCATGGCGCCGTAGTTGCCGGCCTCCAGATACTTCTCGTCGCCGGGACGCTGCACGGCCGGCTCGATGCGACGGTCCTTGCGCACCAGGCGGCGGCGATCCTTGAGGATCGACTCCACCCAGGCATCCATCTCGGCCTTGTTGAGGGCGCGGCGGTATTCGCCGTCCTGCCCCTGGAAGGTGCCGTCCTCGCGCTGGCGGCGCTCCTTGAGGTCCTTGACGCGATCGTCGCCGTCCTCGGCACGCCGGGCGAGGATCCGCTCGATCTCCGTCTCCTCACGCTTCGCCTGTGCACGCAGCCGGTCCGAGGTCTCGCTCCACGACTTCGCCTTGTCGAGCATGGGTCCCATGAATGTCGTCGCCGACCGGATCTCGTCGAGTGCCTCGATCTGGCGCTTGGACAGGTGGACGGTGTCGGCCTTCCGGTGGTTGGCGAGCTTCGACTTGCGTGCGGCGTCGAGCTGCTTCTCGCAGTTCTTCTGGACCTTCTCCGCACGCGAGATCAGGCGCTCGTAGTTCTTCTTCACGCTGATGGAGAGCGCGGTGAACTCGGCTGCCTCGTCGCGGCTCTGTCGCCAGCGCTCGACGCGCGCATGCATGGCGAGCGATTCGTTGGGGTCGGCGCGGAAGTTGCGGTCCACCTTCTCGTGGTAGCGCCTGGCCTGGAGATCCGTCTTCTTCTGCTCGCTCTCGCGGCGGTTGTCCACGTCCGCGAACACCGCGTCCCATTCCTTGTTCGCGTTGCGGTATCCGACGGGCGTCGCCACTCCCATGGACTCGAGCGCGGATGCCCTGGTGCCAAGGTGCTCCTGGGCCTCGCGGTGGATGCCCATCTCGTCGTAGCGGCGCGGGTCGACGCGGCGCTGGATGCCGCCCATCTGGAGATGGTCGTTGGTGATCTCGGCGAGACGCTTGCGCATCTTGGGGATCCAGGTCTTCTCGTTGACCTCCTTCAGCTTCTCCTGCCGGTGCGGGAAGTTGGAGCGGGTCATCCGGTTGGAGCGCTTGAACGTCTCCTCGACCTCGAAGTCCCAGCGTCCGTCGGCCATCTTCTCGATGGGGCGGTCGTAGTAGATCAGGTGGAAGTGCCAGTTGCGATCATCGTTGGCGTGGTCGGGCGCATGCATGACCGCCACGTACGGCAGCTTGCGCTGCTCGAACTCGTGCGCGAACTCCGCGAGGATGGCGCTGCGCCCCTTCAGGTCGAGCTCGTGGGGAAGCTCTCCGATCATCCGGTACTGGATACGGCCGCCCTCTCCCAGCTTGGCCTTGACCTGCGGGTTCTCCTTGTCCCAGTCCGGCTGCTCGCGAAGCCAGCGCAGGCTCGAGCGGGCGTCGTCGGTCTGGAAGCGATACGGCTTGTCCGGCTCGGCGATGAGCAGGGCCTCGGCCAGCGCCTTGGGGAACCCCTCCTCCTTGCTCACGCGGTCCCAGAACGCCTGGTGCTTGGCGACGCTGATGGTCAGCTCGTCGGGCGATGGATTGCGCTCGAACTCCTCGATCTTGTCCCATACGCGCGCCCGCTCCAGCGGGTCGGGCGAGATGTTCGTGAAGAGCACCTTCTCGCCGTCCGGCTGCGTCGCGAGCGCCTCCTGCCGCTCGACGTAGTATCCGTGCAGCGCGGCCTCCTTGCGACGCTCGATCGTCAGCAGTCCATCGGCCGATTCGCCGGCCTCCAGCTCGGGGTGTCCGTCTAGGAGCTTCTCGAGCTCCTCCTTGTCCTTCTCGGTCATCTGCGCGATCGCTCCGTCGCGCTCGATGTACTTGCCGTGCTTGCGCGCTGCGCCGGGACCGATCTTGAGCCCGCTGTCCTTCTCGACGTTGTTGCGGGTCTTCGAGACCGCCTCGTGCGAGAAGTGGAAGGAGGTGCGCCCGTCGACGGTCTGCGGACGGACGTTGCGCGACGCCGGGACCTGGAGGTCCGCCATGCGCTTGCCCGGCTTGCCGCGCTCGCGCGCCAGCTTCTGCGCGAGCTCGTCCACGACGCGGTTGCGCCTCAGCTTGAGGATGTCGTCCTCCCGGCCCTCGTAGTCCTTCGGCTTTCCGCCGCCGAACTCGCGGACCTTGATCTTGTCCATCGCGTCCTTGTGCTGGCCACGCGCCTGCTGCAGCCCGGGGCTGGGCTGGCGTGTTGCCTGACGTGGGGAGGGTGCGCGTGCCATCTCGGATCGGATTATTGCCGAGTTGCACTCAGGTTTCCAGCACCCTCATCCAAAAAACCTCGCGGCCATCCCGTGAACCCGTCAGACGCCCGACCTGATGCGCCGTGTCCTGTCGAGCGTATCCCTCGAGCAGATCGTTTGCAGATCGCCTGCGCCGACCTCCCGTACCCTGATCGTCCGCGCCGGCATGACGGCGACGGGGGTCGACGTCATGCTGTCGGCCACCTCGGTTCCGACGTACGTCATCGTCCCCTTCCGACAGTTCACCCTGTGATGCAGGCGCGCTACGGGGTGACGCTCGAAGACCCTGAACATCCTGCCGTACTCGGTGAAGGTCCGGACGCCGCGGTCCAGGAGCCCCGTGCGAAGTGCGATCCTCGTCACGATGCCGTTGTTCGCAGGGCGGTTGTCCAGCATGATCAGCCTCACGTCACGACGCTCCCCCGGGAGCTCCTGTGCCAGGACGTACATCGCCTTGTCGTTGTCCTCGTACATCGAGAGCAGTCGGCTGCTGATGGCCACCGTCCGCTCCCACGAGAGGTCGGCGTTGGTCGCGCCGCGGTCCCTGTCGTAGGACGCCGACCATGCCAGAGACGCCAGGAGGAGGACGCTCGCCGCCAGCGCCATGGCCCATTGTTTCGGCCTGTGCCGATACCATGCTGCTTCGGAGCTCACGAAATCGGCGATCTCGACCGATGCCTCCGGTTCCGGCTTCGGCCTGCACGTTACCTCGTCGGGGATTCGGCCGGGGTTGGCGACGAAGTCTTCCCAGTCTCGGCGGCCGGCCGATCTGGCGACTTCGTCCAGGGTGTTCTGGTATGAATTTCCGGTGGCGCGCGCGGTGGCGCGGGCACGACGGCGCGCATCGACGATGCGGGAATCTGATTTCATGGTCTTTCCTGGAGGATGTGCGCGAGCGCACGCCACGGAGGCGTGACGATCTGCGTGTTGCTGCGATGACCGCGGTCCAGGATTCACCGTCCCGTCGGGACGACCGGCCTCCGCTTCCAGACCGTGATCCCGTTATAGGATCGACGGGTCGGATCTGGCAAGGTTCTAGGACACGGTCAGCTTCGCCAGGATGCGTGTGCTGGCGTCCTGCTCCGCCTCCTTCTTGGTTCGCCCCTCCCCCGTCTCCTGGATCGTCTCTCCGGCCATCTCGTAGACCGCTCCGATGCTGAACGTCCGTGCGTGCGGCGGTCCGCTGGAGGAGGCGGTTCCGAAGACGACGGTCGAACCCGGATGGGCCTGAACCCATTCCATCAGACGCGACTTGGCCGTGCGCACCTGAGCGGCTCCGGTCCCCTTCGTCGTAGACGAGGGCGCTGCCGCACGCTGGATGCTTCCTTCCGTACCCAGACCAAGCCGTTCGATCAGGGCGCGGGCCGCTTCCTGCTCGGCTGCACGCAGGGTTCTTCCGGCACCCCTGGCCGTGACCAGCTCGTCGCCTGCGGTCCAGGTCGCAATCACGTCGAATACGGGGCTGTGGGGCGGGCCCGTGCGCGATGCGACCCCGAACGCGAGAGTGGCGCGCACCGACATGGCGCATTCCTGGAGCCGGCCCTTGTGGTTACGGTCGTCCTTCGCCTGGACCGGCGTCGCGACGCCCCGGTATTCGTCGAGCAGCAGCCGACGGGCCGGACTGTCCGACACCCATGCCGCTACCGTGTCCCGCATCTCGTTGCCGAGAAGCGTCTGGACTTCCTCCTCGAGCATGGCGATGTCCCGCCCGGACAGGCTGTCGGCCGCCATCCGCGCGGTGATCAGCCTCATGGCAGCCGCCTGATCGAAGCCGGGGTTCTCGCGCAGCGATCTCAGGATCGTGTGGACGTCGTGGCGGTCGAGATCCTTCTCGTGACGCGATCCGAGGAGACCCGCCATGCGGCTTCGCGCACTCTGCGCGTGATGGTCGGAGCTTCTGCCCTTGTCGTCCCTGTGCGCTTCGGTGAGATGTCGTGCCAGCCCCTCGAGATCTGACTCGCTTTCCTCGGCCAGTGCGGCGCGCAGGTTGACCACGTCGCAGTACCGGCGCAGCGGCGAGGTGAACCAGGCATATGCGGGCAGGTCGAGACCGTGATGCCCCAGCGGTTCCGTTCCCATCTCGGCGGGGCCGATGTCCTTGGTCATGCCTCGCAGGCGGCGCGCGGCCGTCGCGGGTCCGAGGCCTTCCCGCTCGCCCAGTTCCTCCGCTGCGGCACCGCGGTCTCCGCACGTGAAGCCCGGCAGGCGGTGGTTGCGGTAGAGGATGGCCTTTCCGACGTGACGCGACCATTCTGCCAGTGCAGTGTTCGCGAGTATCATGATCTCCATGACCGCCATGTTGCTCGGGTGCGCCAGGCCCGTGCCCAGCCGGACGGTCTGGCCTTCCTCGTTGGTGTAGGTGCCGCCGGAAACGTCGAACGTGGCACCGGTAGCCGCGGCCCTCTCCTCGTGCAGCGCCATCGCGAGCTCCCAGATCGCCCGCAGAGGCTCGTGGAGCGCATGTCCGACGTCGCGCATGCCCACGTCCGCCTCGGCATACGACAGCTGCGCCAGGGTCCTGTGACGGAGCCTGGAGAGACTCTCGACGCTGGCGCGAAGACGGCGGTCCACGAGTATGGATACGTGCACCATCGGGCGGTCCTCGTCGGGCGACAGGCTGAGCTCCTCCACGGTCGCCGGGGGCAGCATGTTCCAGGTTCGACCGCCCGAGGAATACCGGGTCAGGCCATCGGCCCTTGCGGCCAGGTCGTCGCGCGTTCGCGGACGGACCACGGCGGGGACGTCGGGGATGCACACGTCCACGCGCCAGCCCAGGCTCCCGAGGGAGGTGACGGCTATGGCGTCGTCGATCTCGCGGGCACCTGCAGGGTCGATGCTGATGGTGCTGGGCGTCACCGCCTGTGGCTGGTTCATCTCGTTCTCCTCTGGGGCCCGGTGGTCGTCGCAGCCCTTTGTCCCGTTGAGGTCAGCGGGGAGGCGCCACGGTAGCCCGTACGCCTCCCCTTCGTTCATCGACGCAGCAGCCTGACGTCGCCGTCGCTCACGTCGATACGTCGTCCGTCGATGCGGTGCGAGGTCACCTTGGAGCGTCGCACCGACATCGCGTCGGCGATCCGGGCACGGTCCTCGTGGTCCTGCACCTCCTCGACTAACCAGTGGCGGATGCCGCGTGCCGGCCCTTCTGCCAGAGCGGGCGCAAGGGCGTCGATCTCGTGGGGATCTTCCAGCACGACCGTCGCCGACATGCCGACGATCATTCCGTGCTCGTTCGGCAGTGCCCTGCCCAGCCAGGGCATCGGTCCCACCATCGCGGCGTCGTCCACGAAGAGATGGGTCTCCCGTCGCGCGAATTCCTCCCGCAGATGTACCGCCGCCTGCATCACGAGCGCGCACAGGCGCCCCTGTCCAATGCGGGCGTCGCCACCCACCACTACGAGGGCGGGAGCGCGTTTCAGCACGAGGGCTGCGGCAAGCGCCGCACCGCGGTCCTCGTCGGCCGGCGCCAGGATCTCGCGCATGCCCGGCGTATCGACGAAGGCCAGCGCCGAAAGCAGCCTATCGAGCGCGGCCCGGCGGACATCCTCCGGCAGCGCCATGAAGCGTTCCAGCCGGATGCGCGCATGAACCGCCCGGGACGCCGCGACCTGCACCATCACGTCGGGGAGCCGGTCGACGCTGGCCCTCAGCCAGTCGTGGACCATGGGAAGCGTAGGCACGTCCTCCGCATTCGCCGTCGTGGTTCTCAGATCGGGCGCGAGGGTCACGACGTCGACGGCTCCTATGAGCAGCGAGCGTGCCGAGCGCGACACCTCCCCGTCGTCGGGCAGGAGGGTAAGGGCTATCCACTCCGCTGCGGCCATGTGTCCGCTGCCCGTCATGTCCGGATGGAGCGGATTGAAGGCAGGCTCCCTGCGCCCGACTTGACGTCTCGGGTCGATGTGCATGCGCGCCTGGTGCAGCGCCCAGGTGGCGCCCAGACGCACGGTCATGTCCCCGTCGATGTCCGAGACTATGACGTCCGCTCCGTCGCTGTCGGCGATGGCCGGAATCACGAAGCGCGAGGTTCGTCCGCTTCCGCGCGCGCCGCTTACGACGACGAGCGAGTTCTCCTTGGCGTGTACCGGGCTTCGCTGGAAGAGACCGTGCTCGCCGAGCAGCAGTCGTCCTCCCTGCGGATGCTCGTAGTATGGCCGCTTGGCATAGGTGCGCCGCGGGAAGGGCACGAACCCTATCTGCAGTTCCTCCTCCATGGACCCGATGGGCTTCGTCACGGCGCAGACGGTGATCTCCTGTCCGTCGATCATGAAGCCGTATTCGCCATGCTGGGGGATCCTCGTCTCCATCTGGTCCATGCGTGCACGGTCCTTGGTCATCGCCATGAGCGTACGATAGTCGTCGATGGTCATGACGTGCACGATCGACCTCTCGCCGCCGACCTGCATGACGACGTCCACGCTGGTCTTGTGATGCTCGAAGATCAGGTCGGCGCGCATCGTGTTCCACGCCAGAGGGACCAGCGTGTCGATGACATCGTACCTGTCGATGCCGGACTGCAGCGGAGACACCTCGCGCACGGCCTTGGAGCGCAGGCTGAGACGCTGCTGCCGTCGGCTTTCGTGCCCCCTTTCCACGGCCTCGTCCTCTACGAACGGCGCGGCTGGCGGCAGCGTGTCGTCGAGCGACAGACGCAGCTGCGAGGTGCCGCCGAGATCGTCGAACTCGAAGGCGAATCTTCCGTCCTGGATGGTCGCCCTTCCGTCCGCGCTGCTGGGCGCTGCGGCGAGCGACGTGACCATGGCCGCTACCGAGATACCGCGTGCGTCGATCGGATGGTCGAACTCGTCGCTGCGGGCCGAGCAGTAGACGAGCCTGGCGGGATGTCCAGAGATCTCCGGCCGAGCCAGCAGGGCACGTGCGCCGATGGAGACCCCGTAGTCGATTGCACCGACCAGATGGGCGTCCGGAGACATCTTCGTGAAGTCGGGTTCGGCGGCCGCATCGGCAGCTGCCTGGTCGATAGCGACCGGATTTGCCACGAAGTCCGACCACGTGCTTCGTCCGGCCTGGCGGGCGATGCGGTCAAGGGCGTTCTGATGCGGGATGTTCTCGGCGTGCGAGATCCTGCGCGCGGCGCGCTTGGCGGCCGCGACCAGCTTTGATTCTGTATTCATGGGTATGACACTCCGGGGCCATGTGGGCAGCACCGTCCGCTCGCGCGTCCATCGGCCCTGGGAGGGTCAAGATGATGAACGTCTCGTTCGTTTCTCTGCGGTCCTGTCGGGGTTCGTCATTGGCGGACGACCGGCCTCCGCGCGGGCCTTGCATCCGTTCTAGGATACGAGGTCGGCGGTGGCAAGCGGTAACGTCCTACGGGGCTAGGGGCGGATCCACGTGGGGTCGATCGTCTCCGGCATCCCGACGAGGGAGAGGATGACGGTCTCACCCCGTATCAGGGCTGCGTGGGTGCGGTGATATCCGTCGACGATCTCCCCGTCCATCGGGTCGAACACGACGGGAGGGAAACGGTCCGCGGGGGTACGGGAATACTCGACGGCGAGTTCCGGGTCGTAGCCGTTGCCCTCGAGGTCGCAGTCGGCGATCTGGACGAAGGCGCAGCGGTACCGGGAATAGCGCAGGACGTGCATCGGTACCGGGCCTTCCCAGGGGTCGTCGCGGTCGTTCTGCTCCGCGATCATCGCCACGACGTCGTCGGCGTCCAGGACGGTCCCGAACGTAATCCGGTCCGGGGTATCCGACGTCTTCATGCTCCGGCCCGCGCAGATCGCGTCGATCCCTTCCGTCGCGGCGGAGGCGGGCGATCGCAGATGCTGACGTAGGCGACGGCGGCGGCCATGCAGAGCCCTGCGGCGAACACTGCCACGAGCGCCGTCCAGACGGCCGATCCGCTGTGATGGACATAGCCGAGCAGGAACGTGCAGCCGATGGTCTCTGCGATCAGGAACAGGCGGCTGAACGCACCCATCGGACCGAGGTGCCGGAGCCGTCCTGCACGTGCGTCGATCCGCACCGCGAGCACGTGCGCCGAACCCAGGATGACGGTCGTCACCGAGTTGAAGGGCATGACCGCCATGGCGAAGATGGCGGCGATCCCGAGGCACGACACGACGAACGCCGACGATGCTGCCCGTGCGACCCGACGAGACCACCGTGACGGGTCCAGCTGCAGGGCGTCGACCAGGGGCTGTGCGACGTTTCGCAGCACCAGCCCGTCGAGGGTCTCTAGCATCCTGTCTTCTCCATGTCTTCGTCGTTCGTGACCATGCTTCCGATGATGTCCTGCGGGTGGCGGTACTGCAGGAACGCGATCTGCTCGGACAGTGCCCGGCGGCGGTCGTCGGCGTGTCGGGACAGCGCCTGGCGCATGCTGCGAGTCACGATCTCGATTCCCACCTCGAGATCCCGGTCGATTCCCGAGATGTCGGCTGGGTCCGCTGTGTGGATGGCCGACTGGTGACGGGCGAGCAGCTCGGGGACGTGCGCCTCGATCAGCGGTCGCATCGGGGTCCCGGACGCGTCGGCCAGGTCGGGGTCTGCGACCAGCGCGTCGTGGCATAGCGAGAGGAGCCGGGTCAGCCGTCCGTTGCCCTCGACGACCGTCGCCGGGAGCAGCGGATCGGCAGTCCGTGATATGGCTGCCGTAATGGTCGTCTCCAGCACCTCCTGCACGGCCTCCCGTGCGGCTCCGTAGGATGCGGGCAGTACGATCCTGCCGGCTGTTTCGCTTCCGATCGAGACCTGGTTCCGGCGGGCGTCGAGATCCATGTCCATCACCCTGCGGATATCGCGGGTCCGGCGGACCTCGGCGGCGATTGCACGGTCCAGTCTACCCAGGGCGTCGCGCCGCATCGCCGTATCGCGCCACCATGCCAGTCCGAACGCCATCGACAGGCGTCCGACGCGGCGGTCGTCGATCAGATCGCCGTCGTCGCCGAACCGCCGGAGCATGTGCATGATGTGGATCGAGGACAGCATCTGGGCGACCATGATGCCTTCGCGATCGCCGGTCTCCAGCATCTTCCCTTCGTACATGATGAAGCCGATGATATCCGCGTCGTAGCGGTGCCTGACGTGGCCGGTGAACCCGGCCGGAGTGACGATGCTGAAGACGATCTCCCCTGCTCCGTCCCTCCTGGCCGTTGCCGCCGTCCGGCGATGTTCCCACAGGTGGTCGAGCATCCTGCTGACGAAGGCAGGCGTCTGACGCTGGGTCATTGCGTTTTTCCCATCTTCCATGAGTGTATGATCCCGCCGTGCCGAGAAGGCCCGCAGGAGGTCGTGCGACGAGTTTTAGGGTGGCAGGGGTCCGGAAGTGCCGGACCCCGCTCAGAGAGCCTCAGGCGGGCTCTGCGTCGCTCTGGTGCTGGCGTGCGAGGAAGGGGCGGTCGGTGATCCCGCAGGCCCATGCGAAGTCACCCCACAGACGGGTGCACAGGCCGCATGGCTGGCCGGCGCTCCGCTCCTCGTACTCCGCCGCCGAAAGCCAGTCCGCTTCGAGGTAGAAGGCGGGGTCGAGCACGGGCTCCTTCGGCAGGTCGATCAGGTACAGATGCAGGGTCACGTCGACGCCCATGGGGTTCATGTCTGACGTGCCGGAGGTGAGATGACGCCTGACGGTCACCGGGACGTCTCCGAGGCGCTCTGCAGACAGCCTGGCGAAGTGTGCGGACACGCGGTCGAGGTCGGCGATGTCAGGCAGGTCTTCGGGCGCGAACTGGATCGAGGGCAGGCTCCAGACGCCGGGGTAGTTGGCCATCCGCATCGATCGCCTCAGGTACCACGTCAGCGGGCCGTCATGGCGTACGCCGATCACGGCGGTGATGGGTGTCCCGGTCATTCTTCTGCTCCTCTTCTTTCCGTCGTCGTCATCAGCCCCGCAGCGCGTCCTGAAGCCGCCTCTGGATCTCGTCCACGGTGATCTTCCGCGCGTTGGCGAACCGAGCGGTCGGGATGCCGGCCGCGGCGGTGAGACGATCCCGCTCGGCGTCCTTGGCCGCGTCGTGCGAGGAGTCGTCGAGCTCCACGATCAGACGCACCCGCCAGGTCGGGTCGACGAGCACGAAGTCGGGCCGCTTCTGGCTGAACCTGCGGAAGGTCGCGAGATGCTCGCCGCGCTCCAGGCCCGGTCGTGGCTGGAGGAAGGCGCTCATGGCCATCTGGGCATGGAGCTGATGACCGCCGATGCGGTCCACGGCCTGTGCCAGCTTGCGGTGGAAGACGACCTCGGCGTCGGTCAGCACGGGACGCTGTACCACGGGCACGGGCGACTGCGCGTGGCGACGCAGCAGCGCGCCCGCGACGAGCAGCATCAGGCCGACGATGGAGACGGCCAGCACGATCATGACGTTGCCGTCCATCAGCCCATTCCGTGCAGATGGATGTGGAGCACCGTGGCGAACGTGACCGCGAGGCATGCGAGCGCGATGACGACCAGGCCGAAGCGGAGAAGCGGCCGGGGCCTGAGAACGTGGATGACGGCGGCGATCGCGAACGCCGACACGACGCCGGCGACGGCGTCTACGACGGTGCCGTATCGGTCGGACAGCAGCACCAGCGCGATACCGGCGACGAGGAACGCCGCCGCGATGCGGAGTGCCTTGCCTCGCTGCATGCGCTCGTGCGCCAGTGCGGCGACTCGCACTCGCTCCTCTTCGATGTCCGTACGGGTGCGTTCCGCCACTGCCGGCGCCTGCTCCTGCATGTACGTCTCGGCCCTCGTGAAGTCGGGCCGGTCCTTCTTCCTTGTCATCGTCTTTTCGCTTCCCTCGGAGAGTGTCCTGGGCCTCCCTCCCGACTTCGGGGTCGCCCTCCCTCTGCGGTGCTGGCTTCGGCGCTCCACGCCGTGTCCGGTGTCATCGGTCATCTTCTGTTTTCCTCGTATGGAGAAGGTCGTTCTTCTCCACCTTCGTTCGGGTCGTTCCGTCATCCTTCGGGACGCGCGGAACGCGCGGTGTCTGGTCAGTCTTCGGACCGACGAATCGGGCTCGTCCGTCGGTCATCTGGACCACGCATAGACCGGCCAGCAGCACAGTAGCGACAAGGGCAGCGTAGCGGTTCGTGCGGGTGGTCCGCACGATGGTCTGAAGTCCGAGCCCAAGGGCGAGGACAAGTCCTGCCGTGTATGTCCAGTTTGGCAGTTCGGAAGCGGGCCCCGCGTCGATGATCAGCGGCAGGCCCAGCAGGCCGAGGAGCGCCGCAGGCAGCAGCCCCGAACGTCGGGTGGTGCATTGCTGGGGTGTTCGTATGGACACCGCTGACGGATCTCCTGGAGGTTCGTGATGAATAGGGTGACCGGGCATGTGCCCGGGATACCCTGATATGTAGGGCGATAGCCCGAAACGGCGTGCAGTGCACGTCGAAAGAGAGCGGGACGAAGGACCGCGGAACCCCCGCCGATAGGCGCTTGGCAACCGTGAGGGAGCCAAAAACTCGGGTCGACAGACACGATCCAACCCCGAAGGGGCGCATACAATCTCGGTGCTTGCACCAGATTGTAGGTATTGCGCCTTAAAACCTAAACCTGAGTCCAGAGTGACGAAGCCCCCTGAAATCTGCCAAAAACTGAGTTTGCGGCAAAATTTCCCCGAAACTGAGTCTGGAACGATGTGAGGCCTGCTGCTATGCCATCCTGCAACTGCTGGATGGCCTATCGTCTCGATGAGCCACCAATGGGGTTGGATCATCTTGGACTCAGGTTTGGGGAAGGGCTTGGACCTATTCCCCAAACCTGAGTCTGCGAAAGGGAGCACTGATGGCGGACGTAACGAATGGACCGGGAGACGCGGCTGCAAAGACACGTTCTCTCGGTAGGGTGTTGAGTCCCTTGGAGATTAAGGATCTGACCGCGCTTCTCCCTGGAGAGAAGGCGATCAGGCACGACGAATTCCTTGGTAATTCGCCGGAGGAAAGGTTCACCGAGATGGGGAAGATGATCGAGGAAAGGCTGAAGGATGTAGCCGTTCTGGTCGAGAAGCACTCCTCTGAAGGTGCTGCGAAATGGACCCCGTGGATTCACCGAATGAACCCGCAGCAGATGATCGCGGAGCTACGTCGCCGTGAGCATCTGAACGAGCGTGTGATCGCTCATCTTACTAAGGAACTGGGTGTGCATCTGGCCATGTCGGTGAAGATCAGGAATCTGATCCGGCAGTCGCAGGCGACGATGATCGACGAAGCCATGGATGTGCCGAAAGGGCTCCAGGAGTTCATCATTCGACTGCATGCAGCTGGTCTGAAGACGGCTCCAGTGAAGGATCTGTCCAAGGGCTCTATGGAGGCGCTGGTCGCTCTCCTTCATGGCGAAGTCGATCCCGAAGTGATGGAGGCTATCGGCATCGGCAGGAGCGGACGGTACGTAACGGACGACGACGCGCAGAAGGCTCTCGAAGAAGCCGACCGCATGCTCTCCGAACATCGCGAAATGATGGTCGACGTATTCGAAGCGCAGGTCCCGATGGTGATCGAGCCAGTCGTGCCTGAGGGTTTCGGTGACGACTGGAACTACGTGAACGGCCCGCTTCCACCGGAGTACTGGTCGACGGTGCAGACGCTTCCGATCCCATATGTATGGGAGTATCGGATGGCGGTGGGAGAAGAGGAGGATCGTGTCCTCGGCATGGCTCTTCCGGAGGCGCATAGCTGGTCTGCGCTGTGCGAGTGGGACCGTCAGTTCAAGGAGCTGGCGTTCAACCCGATCAGGAACAAGCGGGGTGCCTCGAACAACATCCGTGATCTCATGGCGACGAAGTTCGAGATCGATCCCGAGGACGTGGATGCCAATGTCGTGCGTACCTGGCTGCTCCTGCTTGCGGCCCGTCTGATGACAGAGGAGGAATGCGACAAGCTGTTCGAGCCGGGCTTCTTCGAGGGCGTCGTGATGCCCTGTCCGGCGACCGGTGCTGGCGTTGTTCGACAGCTGGTGAGAAAGGGGGACTGATCCCCTTTTCCATGCTGCATATACAAAAAAGGCGACGGGGTATCCGAGTGGATCGGGTACCCCGTCGTCATATGCGGATCAGGCGGCGCATGTCTCCACGGGACGGATATCCCGCAGGCCGAGCACGTCGTCCGCGTCGCATCCCACGACCGTGACATCCATGCGGATGACGCTCTGGTCGTTCATGTGGATCTCGACGTGGGCCTGCATGGTGAGCGTGCTGCCATCGATGACCGTCGTCCCGGAATCGGCGAACGAACTGACGTGCGAGACGAAGCCGAAGTCGACGACCCTGCCGTGGATTCCACCCGATGCGACGTTGTCCAGGTCGATGGCATCGATGCTCTCGACGTAGGCCACGAACGCTGCGATGCGGTCGGCTTCGGTCTGGGCGATCTGCGTGGTGTCGGCCATTCTGTTTTTCCCTTCCCCATGGGTATTCGTGCGTCCGTATATGCCAGAGGGGAGGGCCCCGGATCAGGCTGCGCCGCGGTCGATCCGGGACAGGTTGGTCAGACCTGGCGAGCGGCCCGAGATGTTCCCGGTGAGGAGCGCATCGACGGTGACGGGCGGACGATCTGCGAAGCGTACGGTGAGTACGATCTCGACGGTGACGATGTCTCCGACGACGGTGAGCGTCTCCGGCCGGGGCGATGCCTGGTACACTGCGAGGAGGGCATACCCGTCGCTGAGCGCATCGATCGAAGCATCGCATATGTTTGCGATGGTGACGTCGTCGAGATCGTTCGACCATGCGACGATGGTGTCGATGTTCGCGTTGCGGACGGGGTCCTGCGGAGCCGGGGTGGGCGCGCTGCGCAGGGTCCGGATACCCCTTGCGATGGCTACGAGGCCGGCGATGACGAAGTACACCACGAGCATGGCACCCCACAGGGTGACGAGCATCATCAGCGAGAAGCCGAGGATGGCGAAGTTGGTCCCGAAGTCGCGCGTGGCGAGGACGAACAGGTCTCCTGCGAGGCCGTTCTGGCTTCCGTAGATGGCGACGTTGAGGGCCATCAGCGAGGCACCGTTGAACAGGTGTCCACCGAACCCTGCGAGGCGGTCTGCGATGCGCTCGATGCGGATGGTGCTGCTCATCTTCTTTTCCCTTCCCATGGGTGTATCGACCATCAGGCACACGGGTATTGCGACCTTCGGAAGTCCGGTCTCCGCGCGGTGGGGAACGGGCATTTCGGACAACCGGTCGGACCCGCGACGATAGCCTCGGGAAGGCATGGTCCTAGTGGTGCGAGAGATGCATCGACGGGTCGTACGGAAGGAGCGTGACGTGGTCGAACCGTATGGGGAAGCTGTCTTCGGACGGTATGGAGGCGAGCTGCTCGTTCCCCAGTTCGACGAACGACATGTCGGCTCCGACTGGTGCGGGAGCGATGGGCATCCGGTGGTCGGCGACGAAGATCTTGAGGAGGCTTCTGTCGTTCTCGATCCGTATGACTGGAAGGTCGGGAAGGAGATCGGCGACGGGTCCGTCTATCACTCGGGAGAGAGGCATTCCCGTATGGGATGCGGCTACGGTCTCGGGAAGGATGGCGTCCTTCACGACTATGGCGACCTCGTTGCCGTCACGGGTGTGGAAGGATGGTCGGCCCGTGTGGGTGGCGTGTATCGACACCCTGCCGTCGAGGACCCGATGGGAGTCGATGACGAGCGTCCCGGAGGGCGACGGATGGCCGCGGACGGTCTGGGGCGTGAGCATGCGACTGGTCGGGCGTGGCCTGAGCGTACCGGGTCCGAGAGCCTTGAGGATCGCGTGTCCGTGGCCGCCGAGACGCATCATCGCGAGGGTGAGTACGGAGGCATGGCAGGACCATGCGGGCTGGTGTCCGGTATCGGTGAAGCGGTGCACCGAGCGGTTCCGCCGGAGGTGGCGGGCGACGACGACGCAGTCGATGACGATCATGCGCCGCAGGCCTTCCATCGTCATGTGCGGGATGGAGGATCCGTACCGGGAGACGGGAGCCTGACCCAGTTCGACAGCGCCGTCCTCCTCCGTGGAGAGATAGGCGTGGACGTGCTGGGGGAGGGTCGGTTCGCCGAGCTGGCGGGCCATGTCGGCGATCAGCGGATGGGCGAAGTCGATCACGTCCTGGGCGTCGGCGAAGTCGCTCATGGCTGTGGGCTCCTATGCGTCGGCGAGGTGGAGGTCGGGCGAGAAGGGAAGGACCGTGACGGGTGTCTTGCCTATCTCGACGAGGATGTCGTTTCCGAGTTCGGCGAACGAGAGATCCGTGCCGCGCGGGGCTTCGGCGAGGAAGGTGCGGCGGCTCTCGAGCGTGGCGAAGACGCTGGGCGCGTTTCCGTCCGTACGATGGGCGTCGATGATGCGCAGGCCGGGCACGCGATCGGTGACGGGATACGCGAGAAGCGCGTGGAGCGGCTGGCCGGCGAGCGATGCGAGGACCGTATCGGGCAGGTCGTATCCGTTGACGGAGACGGCCGAGCGGTGGTCCGAGAGGATCTCGACGAGACCGTGGCCCGGCTGTCCGAGATGGTCGATCCCGATGTCGAGGCCGACGTGGGCGTATACCCATCCGTCCCGCACGTAGTGCTGATGGAACGGGCTCTCGTTGAGGACGAGGTACGGGTCGACGATGGTGTGGGGATATGCGTTCCGTCCACCCTTGTCGGGTACGGCCGAGCCGGGGCCGAGAAGGCCGACATGCGAACGGTCGTATCCCTTGTCGAGGAAGGCGGCGACGACGAGTATGTCGGCGTGGCAGGACCAGAGGGGATTGCGCTGACGGCGGGAGAGCAGGCCGATGACGCGGTTCTGGGGATAGCCGATGGCCGCGGTCCGAAGTCGGCGACGGGCGGCCTCGACGCAGTCGGCGAGGACAGTGCGGCGCATGTGGTCGGCGGTCAGGAACTGCACGGTCTCGTGGTCGTACTCGGCGATCGTGTCGAGGCCATAGGCGAAGCGGATGCGATCGCCGGGGCAGTCGACGCGGTGCACGAGGTCGTCGGTCATGTCGTCGACGTCGAGGCGGATGGCGGTGTCGCGGACGAGATCGAGAACGAAGTCCTCGAGGTCGTCGAGATGGCGGAAGTCGGCGCTCACGAGATGCGTCCCATGCGTTCGAGGAGAGCGGACGGATCGTCCTGCGCGCGGTTCCATGCCGACTGGTGGGCGGCGAGGCCGGCGGGCGAATATCCCGGGCGGTCGTGGCTCCAGACGGGAAGCGATCCGTCGCGGAGCGCGCGCTCGAGGACGAGCTCGCGGCCGAGGCCGAAGCCGTGGAGCGCGGGCTTGAGGACGAGGTCGGAGCCGGCGTACGCGCCGACGATCCGGCGACGGTCGTCGACGAGGAGGACGCCGGCCGAGACGCCCATGAAGCGGAAGGCGGGGCGGACGTCGGAGGGCGAGGCGCGCTCGAACTGCCAGTCGGAGACGGCGATCGAGTCGAGGTCGTCCTCGGCGAGATCGGAGAGCACCGCGGGCAGCCGCTTGGCGAAGATGCGGTCGACGACGATCTCGGCGTCCTCGTTCCCGGGCCCCTTCAGGAACGCGTCGAGCGTGAGGTGGAAGGGCTCCGGGAGCTCGGTCATCGTCATGCGTCCTTGGTGATCGAGAGGATGGTGCGGACGAGCACGCCCATGTCGAAGTCGCCGTCGACCGAGAGCCAGGTGCCGTCGTAGTCGACCATGGCTCCGCCGTCGATGCGGGGGAGCTCGGCGACGAGCGCGGCGGCGATCGTGCGCTCGCGCTCCGTCATGGGGACAGGTGTCTGGGGCATGGGGTTCTCCCGTTTCGTAGGGGATCAGTCGGCGAGGGGACGAAGTGCACCGTGTCGATGGCGCGGTGCACGTCCCAGGCGTCGCGGGGCTGCGGCGGCGGCGAGATTCACTCCAGATCGTATGACGGCCGCAGGTGGACGGCGCCCAGCTCGCGACGGAAGTCCCAGGCGTCGTGGGCCGGCGGCGGCGAGGCGTTGAAGCGGGCCGCGTGATGACCGATGGCGATCATGCAGAGGTCCTCGACCATGGCCATCGTCATGCCTCGTGGAGGGATCTCGAAGACGAGGATGGGCTCGACCATGTCCTCGTCGCAGGCGGCGAAGAGACGCACGGTGGACACCATGTCCACGATCATCCTGCGGCGGCCGATCATGCGGTCCGGATCGCCGTCCTCCTCGGCGAGCGCGCCGAAGGCGACGACGAGCGGATCGATCTCGTCGATCTCGACGTGGGGCACGGTGACGATGTCGCGGGGGTACTCGACGGGCTGGCACATGATGTTTTTTTCCTTCCACGAGGGGGTATGCTCATATTCATTCAGGCAGGCGAAGCTCCGGATTTTCGAGGCGGCCGCGACGAAGAAGGCGCCCCGTACCGCGGACGTGCGGTGGGGCGCCCTTCGTGGCGAGGATCAGTCCTCGGTGGTCTCGTTCTCGATCGCGATCATTGCGAGACGGTTGGTCTCGTCGCCGATCGGAACGGCGAGGCTGGTCGCGAGATCGAGGAACCCGCGGGTCATCTCGTGGTCCGGACCGAAGCGGTCGGAGGCTGCGTAGCGCGAATGGTCGCGCAGCGCGTATGCGATGAGCAGGTGCGTCTCGAGGTCGCCCTCGACGCCGGGGTGCGCCTTGCGGACGGCGAAGGTGACGATGCGGGCGACGTCGTTCTGGACGGCCTCGGAGATCGGTGCGGTCTTCATCTGTTTTTCCCTTCCCTCAGGAACTTCATCTCCCTTCCACGGGAAGGCGGACGGGCGAGAGACCTTCTCTCGCCCTCTCATTTCCTGAGGTGGAGGAGCACGAGGAGGAGCGCAGCTCTTCCTCGCTCAGGCGGCCTGGCGGGACTGGAGGACGAGCGCCTCGATGGCGCGATCGACGTCGCCGGTCGGATCGGTACGGCCGATCGCGACCTCCTGGTGATCGTAGGTCGTCCGGTGCTGGAGGAGGATCGTGACGACGTTCCTGTCGATGGCGTAGGCGACGACGTCGACGCCGGCGGCGTCGGCGTGCGCGATGGCCGCGTCGACCTGGTCGGCGTCAGGACGACCTCCCAGTTCGCGCCCCTCGCGGACCGATTCGAGCGCCTCCTCGAGCGTCTCCACGCAGGGATGCGCATACGAGGCGATCTCGCCGTCTCCGGTCTCGAGGACGATGCGCAGTGTCGGCTCGCCGAGGACGATCGCGGTCCTGGCCGAGACGATCCAGTCGTTGTCGGCGACGACGGTAGCGATGGCGGCGGCGTCGAGATCCGAATAGGGGCCGGGGGCGAGGAAGTCCGGCATCTCCCCGTCCTCGCAGTCGCAGCCGTCGATGCCGCAGGCACCGATCGGCGGGATGCTGCGCGCGCCTGCATCCACTTCGATGAGGATCGACTGGCAGTCCTCGACGTAGACGTTGAGGTTCTGGCTGGGGGCGTGGTACGCGATCGCGAAGCCGCGCGGGACGAGCTCGAGGCCGTGCACGAGGACGGCCTGCTCGTCGCCGTCGAGCGCGTCGGCGAAGATCTGCCGGTCGATGCCGAACTCGGTGACGAGGGCGTCGAGCAGGATGCCGCGCGACGGCTCCGGCAGCGGCCCGAAGCAGTGCAGCCGGTAGTACACGTCCTGGTTCTCATTGTGGCACGCGACCTTGGCGAAGAACGTGCCGGTGAACGGGTAGCCGCGCATGACGAACGCGACGTGCGTCTCGCCGTCGGCCAGCATCTCCTCGCGGATATCGTAGAACGCGTGGTCGCTTTCGGCACCCACGAGGATCGGCGATCCGTCGTCGGTGGCATGGGTCTCGGTCATGCCGCAGGCGAAGGCTTGCGTGCGGAAGTCGTCGAGCAAGATGGGGTCTGCGGTGACGTGGCAGAGGCTCATGGTGATGTTCCTGCTACAGGAGGATGCGTCCGTCATGGACGCGAAGAAGTACGGGGCGGAGCGGCAGCTCCTCCTCGCTACGAGAGGCTGGGCAGACGGCGGCGGCCGACGAGCCTCTCGATGACGGCGAGCCCACTGGCGATGCGCAGGTTGCCCCTGCGGAAGTCCTCGCGGATGGCGGCGAGGCGCATCTTGATCATGTCCGAGACGACGCCGGTGTCGGTGTCCTCGCGGTAGGCCAGGCCGCAGATCTCGTCGGTGGCGAGCATGAGACGGCGCAGGGCGTCCTCGTCCCCTTCGGCGTCCTCGATCGATACGAGCATGCCGTGGATCGTCTCGCATTCGTCGCGGGTGAGGTGGTCTCGCGACGCGCCGAAGCCGAGCAGGTTCCGCTCCCAGAGCAGGAACAGATCGCGGCGATAGGAACGGCGCGAGAGACGGGCGAGGTCGACGAAGTCGGCCTGGCGCTGGCGCTCGATCTGGTCGCGGACCATGATGCTGCGCGCGGCGTCGATGCGGCGGGACAGGCGCGTGATGACGGCGTCGTCGCCGCGTACGCGGAAGTTCGAGCGGAACCAGCCCTTGTCCTCCTCGGACGTCAGGCCGTCAGCGAAGATCCAGTTGCGGATGATCGTGCGCAGGTCGCCGCCGACCGAGCTGATGGTGAGCGTAGCCATTGTCTTTTCCTTCGGACGAGAGACTTTCTCTCGTGCTCTCTTTCGAGGAGAGGTGTCCGGGACAGGCATGTCCCGGAGCGTGGAGGAGCACGAGGAGGAGCGCAGCTCTTCCTCGTCTACGCGATCTCAGATCGGACCCCTCTGGGGGTTGTCGTAGGTCCGGCGATCGTTGCCCTGGATGACGGGCTCGTCGGACCGGTCGACGACGATGCCGTAGACATCGAACATGAGGGGTTCGCCGTCGTAGTCGGTCACCTGATAGAGAGCCGTCGCCATCTGCTGTTCCGGCGGGAGCGCGAGGATCTGTCTCGCCAGTTCGGCGAGCGTGATGCGCGGATCATCGTTATCTGACACGATGTCGTCTCCCTGGGATACGGATCACTTGGCCACGCCACGGACGTCGACCGGAAGGTCGTACGGATCGTAGGCGGCGGCGCGTTCGTAGAGCGTGCGGGCGAGGTGTGCCTCGTGCGACGCTCGCGCACGGACGACGCCGGGATTGGGCTCGCGGCCGTCGGCGACGTCGCGTGCGATGACGGTGTCGCACCAGGCGATCTGCTTGGCGATCGCGTCCTCGATCTGGTCGTAGAGACGCAGGCGCGCGTCGCCCTCGAAGTCCTGGTTGATGGGATACGGCGGCACCGACGAGGTGATCAGGCCGTTGCTGCCGGCGAGCGGATTCTCGTACTCGCGCCAGAAGCGAAAAGGCCCGAAGAGACCGCCGGACATGGTGTCGATCCATGCGCCCTTGCGGGGCGGCTTGCCGCCGAGTTCGACATCGGAGTGCCACATGACGAGGGCGACGCCGCCCTGGAACTTCCAGTGCCGCCACGTGGTGTTCGGCCGGTGGCGCTGGTCGCGGGGATGGTGCGTGTCCTCGTACATCCATGCCGCCCCCGAGGTGACCTCGATCACCCGGTCGAGGGGCGGGGACATGTCGTCGACGTCGTTCCAGGGCATGGAAGCCTCCTAGGTTTTCCCCTCAGGGAATCATTCGCGAAGACCGAAGGGCGGAGGAGCACGAGGATGAGCGCAGGCTCATCCTCGTCACCGAGGGACGTGCGCGAACCGTTCGCCGTTCCAGAGATGACGCTCCCAGTTCATCTCGACGCGGACGTCCTGAAGCCCGCCGATGTGGCTCATCGCGGCGGACTGGATCGAGTAGACGGTCCGGGCCGCCGAGAGGTCGCGCTCGATCGCGTCGTCGTCGGCACCGGGGCCGAAGCAGTACCGGAAGAGGACCTCGCGTCCGTCGTTGCGGAATGCCTTCCAGCGGCCGTCGACGAACTGCACGAACGAGCGGTTGCCGTGCTGGTCGTCGAAGCGCAGCCGCATGCGGTCGCGGTCGAACGCGAGCGCCTTGCGGGCGATCCTGCGGATGTCCTCGAGCGTCACGTGGACCTCGTCGATGTCGATGTCGCCGTCGACGACCGACAGGATGTCGGCGAGCCCGAGGGCGAGCACGTTCGAGAGCGGCGTGGGCCAGCTGGGCAGGCCGGTGCTGTCCTCTGTCGCGAGCGACGCGACGGGCCTGCCGCCGCCGAGATACTCCTCGACGGAGATCGGATTGCGCTGCGATCCGAGCGGCGCGGGCTCCACGCTGAGCAGGACGACCTTGTCGCCGACCATGCCGGTGGAGATGGCGACGGTGGCGAGCGTCGGCATGCCGGAGGCGGGCCGGAAGATCAGGCCGCAGACCATCGAGGCGACCCGTCCGTCGACCCGGTACGTGTCGGTCTCGACTGCGGCATGGACCGATGCGAAGCGGCCCCAGTCGACGACGATCGCGTCGAGGCCGGCGCTTGCGCACAGCATGATGTCCGAGAGCGAGGCGGCCTCGACGGCGAGCTCGAGCGCCTCGATCGAGGGCGCGGGAGGGGCGGTGCGTGCGGCGGTGATCGTCATGAAGGATGTCTCCTGAGAGGAAGGCGTGGAGGAGCGCTCAGCTCCTGATTGTCAGGCGGCTTCGAGGAATGAGACCCGCTGTCCGAGGTTGCCGGGGGCGGCCGCGCCGAGCCTGCGTTCGATGGCGACGAGCAGGCGGCCGGAGACGCTGCCGGGAACGTCTGCTGCGACCAGGACGCCGTGGCGTACGGCGAGCCTGCCGATACGGCCAGGGATGGTCTGGTCGTCGAGCCTGACCATGTCCGAGACCTGACGTGCGGCGTCGGCCTGCTCGCTCGCGCGCAGATCGTCCCAGCTGGAGAGACGCAGCGTCGACGCCTCGGCCGTGATGGTGGAACCGGCGATCGCAGACCCGTACCGCAGCGTGACGATGGTGCCGGTGATGCGCTCGCCATCGACCTTCTCGACGATGAAGTGGCACGGCATCAGGGCGTCCGAGAAGACGAGATCGCGAACGGATGGACGCCATGTGGCCGCGGTCTGCACCGCGCGGCTAGCTGTATGCATCTGTGCCCTCATTCGAAGGAGTAGGGAGGCCCGGCGGGCCTCTGTCTATCAGCCGTGGATCTGGTGGAACGTGACGGCGACGCCGTAGACGGCGCCGATCAGCAGGCCGAGGAAGAAGACCGCGACGTTCATCTGCTGCTCGGCGCGGCGTCGGAAGATCTCGAGGAAGCTGTCGTCGACGAGCACGGTATCGGTACGGGGCTGAGGTTCGGAAGCCATGGTGTCTATCCCTTCGAAGTGGAGAAGCGCGAGGAGAAGCGGAAGGCTCCTCCTCGCCGGGGTCAGGCGGCCAGCGCGAGCGGTGCGGGCAGGCCGAAGTCGAGGAAGTCGATCGGCATGCAGCAGTCGTCCTCGAGGTAGGTGACGACGACTCGCACGAGGTTGCCGTCGGCATCGTCGTGACGGACGACCTGGCAGGTGCAGTCGCCCCAGCCGGTGCGGCTGGTGAGGATGCTGCCGGACAGCAGGACATGGCCGCCCGTCGCCTTCTCGGCGGCATAGATCGGACCGACCGTGAGCATCTTCCGCGCGATCGCGTCGGCGAGACCGAGGTCCTTGCTGGCCTCGTAGTCGGTCTCGTTGCGGGCCCACGTGTCGGCGAGCAGGCCGGCGTCCGCGAACATGATGCGCGCTACGTCGATGTTGATCTCGCCGACGACCGACTGGGTCACGGCGTCCGCGTCCGAGAAGGTCAGGACCGTCGCGTACGGACGCGGTGCGAGGGGCTTGCCCTCGAAGTCCTCGGCGGGCGACATGACCGCGGTGACGACCGCCGGACCGGGCACCTCGATGCGGCGTGCGGCGATCTCTGCGTCGATGTGGGTGAAGTAGGTCATCGGCTCGAGGATGGCGAGTCCGCCGCTGGGAAACGGGATGGTGCCGATCTCGACCGGCGCCATGCCGACGAGGTCCTGGTTGTTGCTGGCGACGAGTGCGGAGGCGATGATCTTCATGGTTTTCCCTTCAGGCATGGATACGGGTTCGGTGTCGCGAAAGAGCGGGCGGAGCCCGAGGAGAGCGGTCAGCCTTCCTCGGTGAAGCGGACGACGGAATCGAAGCGGGTGACGCCGAGCGAGCAGGCTCCTGCGAACACGAGATCGTGGTCGCGGTTGCCGCAGTCGCTGTCGACGCCGAGGCGGACCTCGATGGTCCAGGCGTCGGCCGAGCCGCGGAAGGTGCAGCGGCAGGCGCGGATCCACAGGGCGTCCACGTCGCGCACGCTCCAGCCGGTGAGGGCGCGGAAGTTGCCGTCGACCGTGGCGTCGCAGGCGTCGGCGAACGCCTCGTCCGAGAGGCCCTCGATGATGCCGGCGACGAGCTCGGCGAGCGGATGCTCGGCGTCGTCCTCGGTGACCGTCTCGAGCAGGCGCAGGCTCTGGGCGATGTCGACCATCTTCTTTTCCCTTCCGGAATCCATATCGCCATCATTCCGATGGTCAGGCAGCAGGCTCGGTTCCCGAGCCGCCGCTTTTCCATGCTGCGCCCACGAAAAATCCCCCCGTCGCGCGAGCGACAGGGGGTGAAGCGTGGAGGAGCGCGAGGAGGAGCGGCCAGCTCTTCCTCGCCTAGTGGACGGTCTCGTCCTCGTCGTCATCGTCGGCATTGCCGTAGTAGCAGCCCTGGTCCGGACAGTCCTCGGACGCGGGCAGGTCCTCGTACCGCGCGGCGGCGTCGAAGGAGAACTTCAGCGGCACCGCGACGGGAAGGTGCTCCTCCACGATCCGGCCCTGGTCGGCCAGGTCGTTGGCCGAGATGCCGTAGCCCGGGAGCGGATCGGCGTAGGTGCACCGGTGCGCGACGATGGTCGGATCGACGGCGTTCGGACCGGTGTGGAAGACGCAGAACCGGGCACCGGTATCGACGTCGCGGAAGTAGCGCAGGCCGGTCGAGAGCTGCACGCCGTACCACGGATGCGCGAGCAGTTCGTCGACGCGGTCGGCGGACGCGTTATGCCGGACGAGCCAGTCGAATACCGAGACGCCGCCGAACACGGTGAAGCCCTCGTATGCGGCATCGGCGATCGGCGGCGCGCCGTTCGGCTGGAGCAGGTAGACGGTCCGCTGCTCGTGTCCGGAATCGACGACTGGGATCGATTCGCGCGTGTCGGCGGTAAGCCAGGAGACATAGCCCATGTGAGTATTACCTTGTCTGCATGACCCGTCGCCATCGGCGGCAGGGGATCGGCGTGGAGGAGCACGAGGAGGAGCGGCCAGCTCCTCCTCGAACCTACTGGCCCAGTACGACGGCGAACGGAGGGACCGGGGCATAGCCGCCGGGCGCGGGTTCCGGCGGCAGGTCGATCTGCCGGACCAGCATGTCGTCGTCGTCGACCTTGACGACGACGTCGAAGTCGGTGTGCGCCATGCGATCGTCGCTGCCCTCGAAGGTGACGGTCGCGGTCGCCTTGACCAGCCAGTGGAAGCTGCCGTCGTCATCGCGGACGCATCCGATGCTGTGTTCGACGGTCTTCTCGTCGACGTCGAACAGCATGCTGTCGAAGCGGTCCCAGCCGCCGATGATGCCGCCCACGCCGTCGACCAGGCGCTTGGTGGAGTTCATCATCGCGAACTCCGGATGGAGGCCTTTGATGACGTCCGACAGGCGGCGCATCAGGGAGGCGCGTTCGTCGAAGGCGGCCGCGACGGCGCTCGGATCGTCGAGCACCGCGCGCACCTCGTCCGTGAGGGGCCAGGCGAAGAACGGCATGCGCGTGCGCGCCGGCGCGTGGATCTCGATGCGGTGGATGCCGCCTGTCTGGAGGCCGCCGAGCTCGATGCGGACGCCGCGCGAGCCGGCGTCCGCGGTGACGACGATGAGATCGGCCTGCACCATGACGAGGCCGTCGTCCTCGTCCCAGACGCCCTCCATCGTCGAGCGGTCGGCGCGCACGCCGCACCATACGATCTCGCCGCATTCGTCGAGCCAGGCGGCGAGGACGGGCGACTTGGCGCGGATGACGTCCGGCGTCAGGGTCTCGACGGCGGCGAGGTAGATCTGGCCCTTGGTGGCGGTCATGTTCTGTTTTTCCCTTCCAGGATGGATATCGCATCCACCACGACGATCAGGCATCGTGCGACAGGCGGCGGCGGATGCGAGAGGATGCGGTTCCGTGGCGGTGCAGGGTCACGCCGGATGGTGGGCGAACGTGGCGGCGTTCTTCTCGTAGTAGTCCATCCGGTTGGCCCGTCTGACAGCCATGCCGGGCGAGGCGGCCTCCCATTCCCGAAGCGCCGCGATCAGCGCGCCGTTCGATCCGAGCAGGTCGTCTGCGATGGCGACGGCCACGAGGTTGGGCGCGGCGTTGGGCCTGAGCGCGAAGACCCGGGCGACCGCGGCGGCCTCGTTGCCGGGGCCGGCCCGGTCGGCGAGGATGGCGAGCGCGCAGGCGACCGACCGGCCGATCCCGTGCACGCAGTGCACGAGCAGGGAGCCTTCGGCGTGCGTCCGGCCGAAGGCGATGACCTGTGCGATCTGATCCCTGGTCGCGACGACGACGTTCCGGTCGGCGTGGTCGAAGTCCTCGAACTCGAGGACCAGCCGAGCCGGGACGGGGCCCGACATGAAGACGAGCTGCGCCGAGATCCGTGCCCCGGGATCCTGCAGGGTCAGGATCGCGTCGAACTTCTTCTTGTGCTTGGCGGCCTGCGTGAAGCTGCCGATGGAGACGCATCCGGGCGTCGCGGGAGCGAGCGGCGTGGACATCGTTTTTCCCCTCTCGAAGTCACATTCATGTCGTCATGCGATCGAGAGAGGTCGCCCCGGGTCCGTCCGTCGGACGGCCCGGGGCGGTTCCCCGCCTAGTCCAGCCCGTTGTCCACCACGTACTTCGCGAGCGCGGCGCGCGCGCCCGCCTCGTCGGTGCAGCCGCCGATCCAGTCGGTCCAGTATTCGTTCCAGAAGCCCCAGTCGTCGCCGATGCGTCCGACCGGATCGGCCTCGTTCTGCGAGGCCTTCACGAACGGCTGTTCGGTCTGTGTGCTCATGCGTTTTCCCTTCCCATCGTCATCTACGACGGAACGGTGTCGGCCTGCTCGGACCCGTCCTTGATGACGGTGCGGACATGGGCGACCCACGTGTCCATCATGTCGCAGACGATGTCGTCGTCCATGCCCTCGAAGTGGCCGCTGGTGTATCGGCGGTTCCTGATGTCGCGGGCGATCCTGGCGACCGCGCGCTCGGCGACGTCGCCCTGCTCGAGCGTCTCGATCTTGGTGAGCCAGTCCATGGTGATGTCCCCTGTGAGTGTGGAGGAGACGAGGATGAGCGCCAGCTCCTCCTCGCCTCGTCAGCGCGCCAGGGCGCCTGCGATGCGCTCGAGGTTGGTCACGTCCCAGGCGTCGCCGGAGCCGCCGATGCTCACCTCGTCGAGAGAGTGGCCGTTGTCGACGAGCAGAGCATTGAGGCGTTCGGCGACGGCGTCGTCGTCGAGGTTCGCGTGTTCGATCCTCGCGATGGCGGCGAGCGCGTCGTCGCGCGAGACGTGCATGGTGGAGGTGGCGCCCATGATGGGTGGTCCTTTCGTCTGGAGAGGGGAGCGGCCGCTCAGTAGCGGCCGTCGGCGCGGAAGTAGGAGCTGCGGGCGATGCGGACGAACTCGATGCGCACGCTGTTCTGCTCCATGACGTCGCGCAAGCTGTAGACGGCCCTCTCGACCGCGGCGACGTAGTCGTCGAACTGCGCGGGCGAGACCTTGGTGGGGTTCGAGCTGCCCGAGAGCATGACGACGTGCTCGCCGCCTTCCGGGCAGCCGAGCCCGCCCGGATAGAGCGCCTTGGCCTCCGAGAGCACGGCGGTGACGAGGAATCCGGTCTCCGTCTGGATGCGGAACATGATCTCCGTCCAGTTGGTCGTGAGGTACGTCCGGCGGTCGTCGAGCGACATGCCGGCGTTGCCGTGGCCGTAGCCGGGCACCAGGCCCATCGCGACCGACCAGCCGATCGCCTCGACGTCGGAGGCGAGACGGCGGACGGGCTTGAACGGGTGGCGCGCCTTGAAGCGGGCCATCCAGAGGTGGAAGACGATCTTCCAGGTCCATGCGATCACGAAGGGAGCGACCGCGTCGCCCCAGCCGATCGGCGCGATGGCGAGGTATTTCAGGACGACGAGCACGATGCCGACGGTGATGAGCGTCGCGAACACGTCGACGTTCACCTCGAACTGGAACGTGCGCGTCTTGGACTTGGTGGTCATTCTCTTTTCCCTTCCCCGAAGGATTGCTCTGTTGTGCACCGATCAGGCGTTCTTCGCGCAGATGACGGCGGCGTGCTTTTCCATGCCGCAGGACGAAGAGAAGGCCCCGTCGTCCATGGACGGCGGGGCCTTCGATCAGTTGAGGGCGATCAGTTGAGTGCGAGCCCTCGTGACGGCGCCTGTGCGGTCGACACGATGCGGCCGCACTGGATGTTGTAGTTCATGACGCGGCGCAGCGCGATGATGGCGAGATAGTGCCCGCGCACGATGTTCTTGCCGTCGCCGGTGCCGACGGCGAGTTCGACGTCGCCCTTCAGACACTCGATATCGTCGGCGTCGACCGCGCCGAGTTCGAGCAGGTTGCGCGCCATGTGCGAGGCGACGGTGGCGATCGCCGTGGCAGGGCCGGTCAGCAGGAACTGATGGTCGCCGAGCGGCAGGACGAAGCCGACATGGCCTGCGGGGATCGTGTTGGTGGAGCCGATGAACATCTTGTTTTCCCTTCCCTTGGAATCTTCGTCATCCCGCACCGGGATGCTTTCTTCGGGCAGGGCACCGCTCAGCGCCCGATGGGGGAGGTCAGCTGGGCGAGGACGGCGCCGTCGAGCACGATCCGGTAGCCGTCGCCGTCGTGGCGGAAGTGGTAGGCCTCGACGTCGTCGGGCAGGTCCATGCCGATGAGGCCGGCCATGCACACCGCCGAGCGCGCCATCATGAGGGCGTTGCCGTAGGCGATGCCGGTGGCGGCGATGAACGCGTCGGCGATCGCGCCGCCGGGTGAGACGTACGGAGCGGCGGCCGCCGCGTCGTTCCGGATCGCGTGCTGGATGCGGGTGTCCAGCGTCTTCGCGTCGAAGGGCGAGGCGGGCTCGAGCGCGACCATGGCGACGGCGAGGCCCGAGGCGAGATCGGCGATGCGCTGGTCCGGCACGTGCGGGTTGCGGCGCGAGACCGCTAGGGCGGCGAGGACGGCGGTGCCGACGATCTCGCCGGTGGCTGGCGTGTCGCGCATCAGTTCTTCGACAGGGCGTCGAGGAATGACCTGACCGACTCGACAGCGACCTTGTCGCGCTGGGCGGGAGTGTCGGTGGTATCGCGTTCGAGCGAGGCCGCGAAGACGCGGCCGCACGCCGCGATCAGCGCGGCGTCCGCCTCGCTCGAGCGGTTGAACAGCGGACTGCTGAGGACGGTGTCCATGGGGTCTCCTTGGGGTTCAGGGGCGCTGGTAGGCGGTGACGGTCGGCGCGAGGACGCCGCGGATCGTGTTGTTGCGGTCGTCGGTCAGCAGCAGGACGGAGACCGGGCGGCCCTCCTCGTGCTCGATCTCGGCGGCGAGGTTCCCGCATGCGGTCAGCATGGTCAGCAGGCGCTGCATCTTGGTCGGCGCGCCGGCCTCCGGGTGGCTGGCGAACGTCTTCGCCAGCATGCGGTTGGTCTCGTCCGCGATGTCGCGGGCGGGCACGAGATCGGCGGCCTGGTGCAGCCGGTCGAACGCGCGCGAGACGAAGATGCCGACCTCGTCGTGGTCGAGCGCGGGGTGCGAGAGGACCACCAGCGTGGCGGCGACGGCGATCTCGGTGATCTGGGTACGGCTCAGTCTCTGCATGTCTTTTCCCTTCCGCGAGGAGCTTCTCCTCGTGCTCCTCTTTCAGGAGGATGATCTCCGGGACGGGCACGTCCCGGAGCGTGATGACTCAGCCGAGCGGATACGAGGTCATGTCGACGCTCTCGCGGATGACGTGGACCTCGCAGCTGCCGGCGGGACTGCGGTCACTCGGCGTCGGAGCGCGCAAAGCTCCGTATGCCGGGGCTGGCCGTCGGCTGGGCAGCAGGTGCGCCGGCGCATAGCGCATCGAGGCGTGCCGCGGCGGCGTCGGCGTGGGACGCGGCGACGCGGTCGTTGCCCTGGTCATAGGCCTTGAGCGAGGCGCGGATCATGCAGACCGCGCCTTCGGCGACGGTCTCCAGCCCGGCAGCGGCGATCTTCTCGCCCGCCCACCGGATGTTGCCGGCTCCCTCCCTGTCGGCGCGCAGCAGGGAGGCGTTGGAGCGCAGTGCGGACGCGGCGGAACGCAGGGTGGCGATCTGGTCGGCGGTCATCTTGTTTTCCCTTCCCGAGGACGGTTCGATCCCATTCCGGTCAGGGCCCCCGGTCATCGCAGCCGACGGCACGCCGCATCAGTCCACGGCCACGAGCGCACGGGCGGGCACTGGCGTCATGCCGAACGACTTCCTGACGAGCACGGCCACGTGGTCGGCGAGAGGGTGCGCGAGGATGATCCGGTTCTCCGGGTGAAGCTCCTCGAGCGCCCGCAGGATGAAGACGCCGATCTCGTCATGGTCGAGACGGGGGAAGGCGCGCGTGACGAGCGACGCGGCGACCGCGATCTCGATGCTCTGGGCTCGGGTCATGGTGCTGTTCATGGCGCGGATTCCTCTGAAGGAGGTGCCGGGCGGCGTCGGCCGCCGCCCGGCGCGGGATCAGGCGAGCGGGTACGACGTGATGTCGATGCTCTCGCGGATGACGTAGACCTCGCCGGAGCCGGCGGGGTCCGACATGCGGACGCTGCGGCCGAAGTCGTCCTCGAACATGATGTTCGACTGTTCCTCGGACGCCTCGTAGATCGCCTTGGCGGCCTCGGCGCGCGCCATGCTGCCGAAGACGTGGATCACGCCGATCTGGCCGCTGGAGCCGCCGAACGAGTCGCCGCTCGTGAAGGTGACCGACAGGACGTGCGCCTGGGTGGCGTCGCCCTCGATCAGGAACGAGTCCTCGTTGCCGGACGGATCGCGTCCGCGCACGACGTCCGCGATGCTGGACTCGTGAGCCTGCGACCACTCGGTGTAGCGCCCGCCCTTCTCGCGGAAGTCCCTGGTGCACATGCTCTTCGTGATCGGCGTCACGAGCTGCGACGACGGGATCGGTCCCGAGCGGTCGCTTGGAGCGACGATCGTGCGGTCTTCGTCGGTATGGTCGCTGTTGGGGGTGTTGGACACGAGGTCCTCCTTGCTGGTCATGATGATGGAAGCGATATGGGATAGCGGCACTGGACGCTGATCCGGTGGCCGTGACGCGAGGCCCAGAAGTGGCCGCGGCCGTACTGGAGATCGAGTGCGGCCTGGAGGTTGCGCACGAAGCCTGCGGGGTCGGTCGGATGGTCGGTGGCCGAGATCCACTGGCGGCCCGACAGGCCGGCGACCGCGATCAGCAGGTCGTCGAGCGTGGCCCGTTTCGAGGGGGTGCGCTTCCAGTCCGGGTGGCGACGTTCCGGATAGTTCTTCTCGTCGTCCCACGGCTCGGCCGGGGGGCTGAAGGGAAGCGGGTAGACGACGAAGCGCGAGTTCGCGGCGTCCCATCGCGAGCCATGCTCGAAGCCGGTCTCGAGTCCGAGAGCCCGTACGCGATCGGAGGCGGCGAGCCGTGCGTCTCCGCGCGAGACGCGACAGTCCTGGACGACGGGGATGTATTCGTCGGCGGGAGGAGGCAGGGGCCGCATTCCAGCCTGGGCATCGGTGGTGATGGTCGACATGGCGGTGTCCTCGAAGGTGAAGCGGATCAGCGGGTGGCCACCCACTCGTCCATGTCGACGAGGGTGAGTACGCCGGTCTTGTACGCCCCCGTGTCGATCCACGAGCAGTTGGAGTGGGTGAGCGGTTCGGCGACGCGCGTGTGGCCGAAGAACACGTGGTCGACGCCGGTGACCGTGCAGTCGAAGTCGGCGAGTGCGCCGAAGTCGACGTGGCGGCGATAGTCCTCGATGCGGTTGCGCGACCACATGCAGCGGGCCGCCATCCAGCCCCGGGCCTCGACGTCGTCGGAGAGGAGCGTGCGGGCCATCGAGGCCCAGTCATCGGCGGGCACGTCGGCGTGCACGAGGCCGATGATCCGGCCGCCGGGGGTGCGTACGCGTACCGCGACCGGAGCTTCGCCGAGCATTTCGGCGAAGTCGAGCACGTCCTGCGAGATGAACGAGGAATCGCCGGCGCACAGTCTGGAGATGTAGTCGGAGAATTCCATGTTCGCCGGTGCGAACGCCTGCAGCCATTCGCCGCCGTTCTTGTGGAGGATGTACGCGTAGGCGTCTTCGGTACGATGCGCCTTGAAGAGCGAACCCTGGAGGAGCTGCTCGTGGTTGCCGCGGATCCACAGGACCTGCGGGTTGGCCTCGAGGAATTCGAGGATCTCGAGCACGGCGGGGCCGCGGTCAAGCAGGTCGCCGAGCATGATCAGCCAGTCGCCGGCGGCGGCATCGAAGCCGACCCGGGCCAGTTCGGCGACCAGGAGGTCGAGACGGCCGTGGAGATCGCCGCAGGTGAACACGCGACGCGCCTTGGACAGATCGACGGAGACGTAGTCGCGCACGTTCATGTCGACGTGGGCTGCCTGCTGCGGAGTCTGCATGGCCATCTTGATTTTCCCTTCCCAAGGATTGTTCGACCATCATGCAGTCAGGAAGTTTTCGATGTCGACGATACGTGGAAAGGCCCCTGTCCGACCGGTGTCGGACAGGGGCTCGGCCGTCAGTCTTCACGAAGCCAGGACGTCGAACTCCAGCACATCGATGACGCGACGTGCACCCGCGGCGACGATCGCCTGATGGGCTAGCTTGCCCAGCGCTGCATGGTCGAACGCGCCCGGGCTTCCGGCGAATGCGCTGATGTCGTCGCCGATCTGCATCATGAGCATTGGCGTGCCGCGACGGGTCTTGCTCGCCGCCTCGTAGGCCTGGGTGGTCGATATCCGCCGCACCGTGAGCAGGTCGCGGTAGAGTCGACCGACTGCCCGATTGCCGGTCTCCGTCTCTTTTTTGACGAAGACGATGGTGTCCAGGAACGCGTGGTAGCACCTCGCCCGGTGCAGGTGCGATATGACCTGGTCGGTCGAGATGCCGTTGCCCGCAGCCTTCATCGCCAGATCGTTCGAGAGAAGGCGATCCAGGCCTGCGGCATCTCGGATCTCCCCGGAGTCGTCCACCTCGTCTTCGACCGTTGTCAGCGGTGCGAGGTCGAATTCCGTATCCCACGGGGCAGGATCGCCGGTGTGCATCATGACGCTGGTGATGGACGAGCAGTCGGCGGGAAGCGGGTCGGCTGCGGCGGCGATGGGCATCGCGTACCTGGAGGCGAGGAGTGCTTCCGTCGTCGGCAGCGTGCCGTTGGACAGGCAGGCAGCGACCGGGTTGTGGTCCTTGGACATCTCTTTTCCCTTCCGGAAACCTTATTCATCCTGTCGGTGACCCGGGCAGCCCTCTTCTCCAAGCGCCCTGTTCCGGATGCACCGCGACTTCCGTGGACAACGTCCCAATGTCCCGTGAGGGGCTATGGCTGGCGCTTCTCCTGATCGTCCGGTGAAGGGCGGTCAGGGGAAGCGTCACCCGCCACGAGGCGGGCGACGCATGGTGATGGTATCGGTCGTTCCTCAGGCGGCTTCCGTCGCCTCGACCACTAGGAGGCACGCGACGATGGCGACCCATGCGAGGATTGCGACGGGCGTGTCGCGAAGATAGTCGACCGGCACGTCGTGGTGGCGCTCCAGGTGGCGGAGCAGCAGCGGGCCGGCGACGATTCCGACGCCGAGATAGCCGGCGAGCCACGGCAGCAGGAGCGCGGCGACGGCGAGGATGGCGATGGTCATTTCTGCTTTTCCCTTCCCAAGGATCATTCGTGCATCCCGCATTCGGTGTTTTCCGGGCCTCGGCCACGAAAAGGGGCCCGTCCGGCTGGACGGGGCGGGAAGGGGATGACTGGCTTCCCGGTCGTCAGCTGCCCGCCGACCGGTGCCGCTCGATCATCGCCTGCACGGCGGCGTTGATCTGGTCGACGTGGTCGTGGCGCCGCGGATCGATCTCGCCCAGCGTCTCCATCCGGCCGCTGTCCGGATCGAGCGCGACGACCTGGTGGTGCCAGAACGTCGACGACAGGAAGCCGGTCGTGCCCGGCTCGTGCCACACGCAGGCCTTGCGCTCCGCCAGCTCGCGGTGGAGATCCTGCCTCGTCGCCTCGGTGGCGAGGGGCAGGGTGTTGATGGACAGTATCCGGTAGATCATCGGATTCTCCAGTTGATGTTCAGCGTCCGGTCGGCGGCATGTCGTCGAGGATCGCCTTCAGGTCGGTCGCGAGGCGCTTCAGCCGGGAGACGCTCGGCGGCTCCGCAGCGGGCTCGACGTCGTGGACGATGCGGTCCGTCGACGCGTGGGGCGCGAGCGACCACTTGCCGCTCGCCCATAGGACCAGGATGCGGTCGACCGTCTCGTCGGACGCGACCGCCGCGGGCGTGCCGGCGGGCAGGACCGCGCCGATGCGTCCGGCCATCCCCGTGTGGGAGACGACGCGGTCGCCGGGGGCGATGGCGGCGAGCGGCGTGTCGGCGAGCTTCACGGCGCGACCGGCGCGTAGGAGGCGATCACGCTGTCGCAGCGCGGCAGCTTGTTGAGCACCATGACGGCGTCGGGATCGGTGCGTCCGGCGAGGCGTGCCCGCATCGCGGTCACGTCGAGGAAGAAGCCGTGCTCGTCGAGCGCGGCGACGAACGCCTCGGAACCGTAGCCGAACGCCTCGGCGATCGAGGGCTCGGCCATGTCGAACATCTCGGCCTCGATGTCGAACGCGCCCGGTGTGTGCGGATCGAGGAAGTCGAAGCCGCGATCGAAGCCGACGACCTCGTACGAGCGGCCACGGCAGTCGATGCGTGCGCCGTCGTCGGCGTCGACGACGGCGACTGCCTCCAGATGGCTGGCGTAGAGGTAGTGGCGGCGCTCGGCGTCGGCGAGTGCGACGATCGCGACGTGGCCGAAGCAGACGAGCGACTGGTCGCCGACCGCGATCGAGCGTCCGGGGCAGCCGCCGTCGTCGCGGCCCATCGGCAGCAGGAGGACGTCGAGCTCCTCGTGGCGGACGATGACGGGATCGTCGCCGAACGGGAGCGCGAGCGCCGCGTCGCGGTCGGCGAAGGGACGCGGATCGGCCAGGTCGCCACGCCAGTCGGTGGCGACGACGGCGTAGCAGCCCGGGGCGACCCGGAACCCGCCGGTGACGGGGGTGAAGGCGGACATGGGGTTCTCCCTGTTCGTGGTGGTCAGCCGCATGGCGGCAGGTCGAGGTCAGCGCTGCGGGGCGACGCCGTATGCGGCGGTGAAGCGCGCGATGGCCGCATCGAGATCGTCCGGGCCCATGCCGGTGAACTCGTACATGGCCCACTCGCCGCTGTTGCCCATCAGCCGGACCCGCATGTCGGCGACCTTGGTGGGTTCGCCGAGATGGCGGCCGCCGGCCTCGACGAAGCGCGCGATGCAGATATTGGCGTTGCGGAGGGCGTCGTCGTCGTCCTCGAGCGGATGGCCGTCCATCAGGCCGAAGACCGTGTGGATCTCCAGCAGCCATCCCTTGCAGGGGTCCTCGTCGTGGAGGCGCATGATGCAGGGGAAGTCGACGGTGGGGGAGGCTGCGGCCACCATCTCGGCGATCGTCCTGAGCGGTCGATGCTGCTGCGTCATGGCTTTTCCTTCCCTCTGTCGACTGTCTGCGGGACCGGGGTCAGTAGGGACGGCGCTTCTTCGGGAAGCGTTCGGCGAACGAGCGGGCCTCGGCCTCGGTCGGCACGCGCAGCGTCATGCCGTCGACGATGAGGTCGCGGGACGGGGTGACGAAGCCGCTCGGCAGCGTCGTCGCGTTCATGAGCGACTTCTGTGCGATGCGCAGCAGCGCCTGGTCGCGCGGATCTTCGATCTGGATGGTGTCGTCGGCCATGTCTGGCTTTTCCCTTCGTTCGATGTCGTTCATGTCCAAGGTCCGTCGTGCCTTTGCGGAACCCGCGCGATCGACGCGATCGCGCCGGCGTCCCAGATGCAGCCCGACGCGCAGTCCCAGCCGTAGTACCAGCGGCAGCGGGGATCGCGGCGGACGGAGTGCTGGAAGGGCGTGATCAGGATGCCCTGCCATTCGCGCTCGACGCGGTCCCAGTCGACGGCCTCGCCGGGAGGGACGTCCGTGCCGTGGACGCTGGAGAGCGCGTGGTCGGCGCCGAAGGCGAGCAGCGCATCGACGCTGTCGAGCCGGAGGATGCGGGCGTCCGGAGCGAGCTCGACCCGGTGGCGATAGGCCGGGAGGACCGTCTGGCCGAAGCTGGACAGATAGGCGGGCCAGTCGTGCGGGCCGGCCACGCTGACCCAGAAGCCGGTGGGCTTGTCCCGGCGGCGGAAGCCCTCGCCCGGAATCCGCGAGACGTCGATCGCATGCGACCGGGTGGACCAGTGCTCGAGGATCATGCCGCGAGCCGGAGGCGGAGGCGGACGGCGGCGTCGGTCGCCTGGGTAGCGGCGGCGCGGTCGTCGCCGGCGTCGTGGGAGCGCAGCGCCGCGTCCATTGTGACGACCTCGCCCGAGCAGACGTCCGAGAGGCCGGCGTCGGCGATGCGGGTGCGGGCCCACAGGATGTTGCCCACGCCCGAATCCTCCCGGTCATGGTCGAGGAACATGGCGGCGCTCACGAGCGATCCGGCGGCCGCGCTGACGGCGGCGATCTGGTCGGCGTTCATCTGCTTTTCCCCTCTGCGAGAGACATTCTCTCGTGCCCTGATTCGATCAGGGAAGTCTGCAGGGCTGCGTCTTTTCGAGGCTGTGCCGACAAAAAGAAGCCCCCGCCGCATCTGCGGCAGGGGCGTGGAGGAGCACGAGGAGGAGCGGCAGCTCTTCCTCGTCGTCAGATGGGCCAGCCGGCTGCGGCGAGCGTCGACACCGGCAGTGCGCTGTTCTCGTGGCACAGCGCGGCGATGCCGCGGCGGGGCACGGGACGGCGTGCGAACTCGATGGCCACGCGCCCGTCGGTGAGCGTGCGGCCACCGACGAGGTGCAGGCCCTGCTCGCGCAGGACCGCATAGGCCGAGGCGGCGGCGTAGCTGCGCGTCGCGACGGGGCGGAAGAGAAGCAGCGTTGTCTCGTCGCCGTGCAGGAACGAGTGTTCGCGAACGTGGTGCCCCGAGATGGCGGCGGCGATTGCGGCGAGAGCGGCTACGGAGATCATCGTGTTTTCCCTTCCCTGAACCCTATCATAGACCGAGAGACGTGCGGGCGAGAAGCCTCCAGTATCCCTTCGTGTCGCGATCGACGATCTCGTCCCCGGTCGGCTCGGACACCTTGTCCCAGCGGACGCCAGCGGCGACGGCGAGACGCTCGGCCATGCGCTCGACGATCCGCAGCACGTCCTCCTCGAGGGCGAGCCGGCGGCTCTCTGCCTGCGGATCGTACGGCAGGCCGTCGATCAGCCGCGCGACGTCGCTGCGGCGCATGTTGAAGCGCAAGGGATGGAATGGGCTGACGTCGACCGTCGCGGTCAGGCCGTCCGAGTTCCCGTCCGTGAAGACGAGGACACGGCGCCCGTCCTCGGCCGGCAGGCGTGCGATGGCCGCATCCATGGCTGCGCGGACGTCGGTCATGCCACGGCCTTGCCGACGGGCGCGGTGCGCGAGGCGATGCCGAGCGCGTCGACGATGGCCTGCTCGTGCGGGTCGCGCTGGTCCGGCTGGAAGTACCACTTCGCGCTGAACCGGCACAGGTGGTCGATCAGCGCCATGCGGCGCTCCTGGCGCTGCGGGTCCTGGACCGGCGCGGTGTTGAAGCACAGCGAGATCTTGACGAGGTCCGACAGATCGCGGCCCGCGTCGTCGAGGATCTGCGAGACGACGTCGATCTCGGTCGCGTCGAGGTCGGTCGTCGCGATGTCGGCGATGACCTCGGTATCGTAGAAGGCCTGCGGTCCGTCGTCGAACGTCAGGATGACGTCGACCTCGATGGTCTCCGGGCTGGCGAAGCCGTCGGTGTCGAGACGGGGCAGCGGTGCGGTGCGTGTCATGGGGGTTCGTGACCTTTCACGGATGGAGCGGGAGCCGCGACGGCGGCTCCCGCGGATGGCGTCAGCCGGCGAGCCGCGAGCGCAGGAAGGCGCGCAGGCAGTCGTTGCGGGTGCGGGAGGCGAAGTAGTCGTCCGTGCTCAGGCGCGAGATGACCGGCGCGTAGACGGCGTCGAGGATGCGGTGCCCGAGCGCCGCGATGCGGTGGCGGAGCGGCGTGCGGAGGCGGAGCGTGCTGGTCACTGTCTTTTCCCTTCCCTGAGGCGGTGGTCAGATCGCCAGCAGCGAGAAGGTCCCGAGCAGCACGCCCTCCGCCTGCACGTCGAACAGGACGGCGTCGCCGACGGGACACGCTACGGCCGCGCTGGCCTCGCAGGCCAGACGCGCCTGGAGCATCAGCTGGTACGCGGCGTTCGCCATGGTCTCGACGCGGCCTTCGGCGAACGCGCGCTCGCAGACCCCGCCGATCTCCTCGTGCAGCCGTCCCACGAGCGTCGCGAGGTCGCGGATCTCGGAGACGAGCGGCCACTGCGGCGACCAGCGTCCGCCGTCGATCATCGCGGCGACGGCGGTGGCGACCATCAGCGAGACGCCGCGGGCGGTGTCCTGCGCGACGAGCGCGCGATCGACCGGATGGGAGAGGACGGTGACGAACATATCGTTTTCCCTTCTGCCATGAACAACGCGTCTCCCGCTCCCGGGCGGGCTTCAGGTCCGATGCAGGGTGCCGTCCGCATCGATCCGCGAGAAGACGAACGTTCCGACGTCGAGCACCGACAGGCCGCCCGTGTCGAAGACCGTGATCTCGAGATCCGCTTCGGCGAGATCGCCGGCGACGAGCGGGATCGCGGCGAGGATGGCGGCCTCGGTCGGAACGGCGTCGGAGCGGGCGTTGTCGGAGCGGATGCACGCCAGCGTGCGGAGCGCCGACAGGTGGCCGGCGGCCGTGTCAGGGACCCCGGGCCCGTCGAAGCGCGACGTGTGCGCGCGGGTCTCGAAGACCCGACGAACGCTCTGGGGCTGCATTGACCAGTCCGGCGTGCGGCCCGACGGATGGCGGTGCGGCACGATGTCGAACGCGGCCTGGGCGAGACGCTCGAACACGACGGACGACGGATTCTCGTTCAGGCCGCCGCCGTACTGGTCGGCCTCCCAGCGGGCATGCCACCGATCCATGAAGCGGGCGTGCCGGCGTGCGCGGCGCAGGTCGGCCTTGAACGTATGCGGGTGATGGGGGTCGGCACGGCGCTGCGACGGACGGTTCATCTTCTTTTCCCTTCCACGGGTGGGTATCGTCCTTTCCCGTCAGGGAAGGTCCGCCTCTTTTCGAGGCATCGGCCACGAAAAACGCCCCCTGCGGCATGGAACGCAGGGGGCGTCGTCGTATCAGTGGATCGAACCGGCCTCGGCCGCCTCCTGGAGGTAGAGATCGGCGTCTCGCTCGACGTCGGCCTCGCGCATGGCGAAGCGGGCGGTGTCGGATTCGCCGGGCTCGATGTCGCCGGCCTCGATGGCCATGGGCAGCAGGACCTCGACGCAGCCGGCGAGCGCGTCCTCGGCGCCGATGTCGGCGGGGATGGACAGCATCCACGAGCAGCAGATCTCGTCCGCGTCGTTGGACAGCGTGACCACCACGTCGCGCTTGGCGGGGTGCGGGGTGTCGTTCATTCTGTAGTTCCCGTGTTGAGGACGGAGCGGATCAGTAGCCGAAGCGCGTCTCGATGAACGTACGGCCCAGGCCGGTGAAGACCTCGAACAGTGCGACCAGAGCGAGCCCGGAGTAGATCGTTTCCATCTTCTTTTCCCTTCATCCATGCAATCTACTCCCCCTATCTCCGAAGGAAGAAGGGGAAGCCTGCGGATGCGGGCGAAGTATGGTCGGCGGTCGGGCAGGCGGCTCAGGCGTGCCCGAGACGCATCCGGGCGTGCGGCGCGGCGAGCACCAGCCAGTGGCCGATGCCCTTGGCGATCACGCCGAGGATCAGCAGCGCGCAGCCGTGCATCTCGATGTCGGTCCTCGGCCATCCCGTCTGCGGAGCGGTCTGCGTCCCGGCCCAGAGGAATGCCAGCGCCAGTGCGTAGACCATGGCGGTCGCGAGGGTACGCATGTCGGTTCTCCTGTTCAGGCGACGGCCCAGGTGGTGCTGCCCTTGGGGTGGCGGCGGCGGAACTCCTTGAGCGCGCGCCTGGCGGCGCGCTTCTCCTTGCCGGGGCGCGAGGCCATCATCGCCCTGAGGACGAAGAGCACCTTGGCGGCCTTGCGGGTCTGCGGGGGGCGGCGATCCAGACGCATGGTCAGATGTCCCTCTGGCGGATGGCGATCTCGGCGCGCAGCTCGCGGGCCGTCGTCTCCAGCAGGAGCACGCGCATGTCGCGGATCTCCGCGCTGCACGGGTCGATCGCGGCGTGAAGTGGGAAGCCCGCGTCGGACGCGGCCTTGATCCCGGCGAACTCTTCCGCCGGGAGGAGATCCAGCTCGAAGTACGAGACGATCTCGTCCGCGTCGCGGAAGTCGCGGCGAATGCCGAAGTCGTGGAGCGTGATCATTGCGGTCTCCTTCGTTTTCCCTTCCCCGTCAGGGGACGTTTTCGCTTTCCGGGAAGACGGGAACCCGCCGCGCGAGGACGCGCGGCGGGGAGGGGTCAGCAGTTGCCGAGGATGGTTGCACCTTCCAGGACGATGCTGTCGCGATCGCCGCTGATCACGAAGCGCACGTCCTTGGGCGATGCGCCGCGCGATGTGGCTACGATCTCCTGAAGGGCCCGGATGCCGTAGGAGTCAGGGACGTCGCGGGGATCGACACCGGTCTCGACGGTCACGCCGACGAAGTTGCCCTTGCGGTAGCGCAGCTTCACGCTGTCAGGCGTGACGGTGAGGGCATTGTCCTTGGCGAAGCGGGCGGCGACGAGCGCGCGCACGGCATCGGCATTGATGTCGACGGGGGTCATGGCGTGGTCCTTCGTACTTGATGGATATGGCCGCCGCGCAGCGCATGCGTGGCGGGATCGGATCAGGCCTTGTCGGCCTCGATGCGGATGCCGTGCGCGCGGCCGTCGAGCATCTGGTCGACCTGGATCGCGAGATAGTCGAGCAGTTCGCGGCGCATCTTCTCGCGCCCCTCCACGTCCGAGGACGCGACGATGGCGAAGCGGTTCATGTCCAGGACGCACTGCGACCCGGTGTCCGTGTCGGTCTCTGTGGTCTGGGTCGAGATGATCGGCGTGCCGGCGGGGATCTTCATGGTCAAGCTCCTGTTTTTCCCTTCATCAGGGCATTCGACCATCCGATCATCAGGCAGTCCGCTACCGCGGCCGTCCGGCCCGCGCCTTCAGGTTGGCGCGGGCGCGGTCCAGCTGACGCATCGACGGGGCCTGCGGATCGATGCCGTGGCGCAGGCGGACGGCCTCGGCCCGGTTCAGCTGGCGCATGGCGCGGTCGATCAGGGACATGTCGTTCTTCCTGTGCAGGGACGGGATGGTGTCAGGTTGGATGTCGATCTGATCGATTTATTCATACGGTAGGGCATCCTACCATCCCGCGAGCATCTGGATCAGTGCCGCCTTGCGGATCGCTGCTACCTTGTACGCGGGTGGCACCGCGCCCGGCTTCAGGCGACGGTACGCGATGATCGGACCGCGTACGGACAGGCTGTGGCCGCTCGCGGACCATGTGCCGGGCAGGTCGTTTCCGAGGCCCCAGCGGCCGTCGGCCATCAGTACGTAGCCGCCGTCGTGATCGGCCGGAGCGGCGTCGCCGCCGGGCCAGGGCGTCAGGTCGTCAGGAATGACGACGCCTGGTGCGCGTGGGTCGTGTGGCATCTGCTTTCCTTCAGAGGCTGCATGTCGTGCGGCCTTCGACCTGGGTCGCGGGCAGCGGCGTTTGCCGGCACGCCGTCACCCCCAGTAGACGTGGGTGGCGTTCTGGCGCCGTGCACAGGCGACGAACCGGTCGAGCCGGCGCGGGTCGATGTCCACGTTGTGGCCGTTGTCGTTGACCGCCTTGGCGAAGGTGGTGAAGTCGACCTCGCCGGTCGATTCGTCGTTGCGGGTGTAGGCACCGAGGCCGAGATCCCGCAGCATGTCGAGCATGTTGCCGCTGGAGCGGTTGATCTCGACCTCGTCCGCCGGCCAGTTGACCGCCTTCAGGTGCGGCATCGGCCGCTGGCTGTAGTCGATGCTCGACAGGCTGATCTGCAGGTCGCGCTCGATCACCAGATCGAGCATGGCGACTGCGCTGGGGAAGGGGGCGAGGATGGCGCGCACCTTGTCGAGCGTGCGCGGCAACAGCAGCACCGGGCCGAACGATTTGACCTGCGCGTCGAAGTAGGTCGGCGTCACGTCGACGTCGGTGAAGTCGTAGGTGGTGACGGTCTCGCCGTTGGTGAGGACGGCGCCGTCGAGCAGCGCGGCCAGGGCGACGATTGCCTCGTTCGACACGGAGACGTAGCCCTCGGTGGGGAAGGGCGATGCCGAGTCGGCGGTCGACACGGCCTTGACAGCGTCCCAGTCGGCCTTGGCGCGCCCGGCCTGGTCGACGTTGCGGTTCGTGCTGATGAGGTTGATCGACATCGTGTTTTCCTCTCTCGGATCTGGTTCGTCAACGTCTCGCCGGGAGACGCCTCGTGCAATGCCTCAGCCGAAGTCGCGGCCGCGGTGCTTGGCCGAGCGCTTGAAGCTGCCCTTGCCCTTGTGCGGCTTGACCTTCTTGGGCTGGTAGGCCCCGTTGGACAGGCAGGCTGCGAGCGGGTTGCGGTTCTTGGTCATCGTCTTTTCCCTTCCATCCGGCGGATCATCCTCCAGTCAGGAAGAGAAGACGTCTCAGTTCGCGCTGGCCATGACGACCGGCGTCGTCGTGCGCGCGATCGGCGAGAGCGCGATACGGACGGCCGCCGTCGTCTGGACGACGGTGATGCGGCCGATGCCGGCGACGCGCATCGAGCTGTCGCGGGCCTCGGCGTCCGCGTGCCATGTCCAGACGATGGCATCGCCGCTGCGGAAGGTCGAATCGGCCGGACCGTAGCGCACGTCGAGAGCGAGGCGGGTGCCGCGTGCGGCGTATTCGGCAGCGGTGACGACGCGCTCGAACGGAGTGGCGTCTCGCCCGAGGCAGATGTCCTCGACGGCGATCGCGACGGGGGCGGGACGGGACTGGCGCGCCTGGCCCGCAGCGGGGGTCAGCGTGGCGAGCGCGACGAGCGCGAGTGCGACGATCCGCATTTTCCATCCTCCATCTGGTTCGCATCTGCCCCATGTATTCGTGGATCAGGGAGGGGGTTCGTCAGTCCCCGTACAGGCGATCCATCTGCGCCAGGCGGCGCTGCTCGGCGAAATGGTCTGCGATCTCGGACACGTCGTCGGCGAGATCCGCGTTGGCCTCGCAGTGCCGCGAGTATTCGACGTCGTAGCCCTTCGGATCTCCCGAGTACGACGCCGCGATCATCGTCGATCGCTCTCGGAAGTCGCGGATGCGCCGCTCGTGCTCGGCGGCCATGCGGTCGGCGGGGTAGCTGCGGGCGGCCTCGTCGGTCCAGCCATGGTTTGCGGGCATCGTATGCGTCCTTCAGGAGCGGGCGGGATTGCCGGCCTTGAGCCACTCGCCGGGACGGCGCGGGGCGGGGATGACGGAGAACTGGAGCGGATCCAGCCCGTGGGCGATCGCGGCAGCGCGGGCGTCGCCGACGCTGTCGAACGACCAGCCGTCCGGGATGCGCCGCGTCCAGGTCTCGGCGTTGCTCGGCGGCGCGCCGGGTATGGGTGCGGGCCGCGCGAGCCAGTGTCCGCCCTCGCGGCGGACGCGGAACTCCCAGTCGGCGGGATCGAAGCGCCGCAGGGTGTCGGCGGGGATGACCTTGGGTTCCACGAGTTTTCCCTTTCCGGATGGATGTCGCTACGAGACCCGCAGCGCCTTGGAGATCCACCACTCGGCCTCGCCGTCGTCGTCGAACGGTCCGGCGACCAGTCCGTTCATGTCGTAGGCGTACCAGCCGGGGCCGCGGTATGCCTCGTCGGCGGCGAGATCGTGCGTCTCGTCGACATAGTCGGAATGCGTCATCACGGCCGGGGCGACGCGGACGACGCCTTCCGGACAGGCGTCCTGCGGCGGGGAGCCGCTTGACGGGCACGCGATTCGGCGATCGCGGCGGATGTGAGCGTCGCCATCTCGGCGACCATCTCGTCCATGCGGCTCGTGTCCTTCTGCAGCCACGTCTTGGTGATCGTCGACTGGACGTTGTCCGTGTCGATGATCTGGATCTCGATGATGCCGTCGTCGGCGAGCAGCCGGGCGACGGTCTCGTACGAGAACCGGTACGGCGACATGAATCCGTGGATGCTGGTCGCGTGGATCGTGCCGGTGGCGTAGGGCGTGCGATTGTCCTTGGCGAGGACGCCCTTGCCGAACTTCACCGTGATGGGCTTCGGTGCCTTGGCCATTCGAGCCTCCGTGAATGATGGTTGATGGAACGGCGTCAGCCGCCGAGCCCCTCGTCGGCCACGGGCGGGCTCATGCCGGTGGCGTTCCACCCCTTGGAGGTGAGGTGCCAGACGTTGTAGCGGGTGCGCGGTGAGCGCTGCGTGCGGCGCAGCTCGACCAGGCCGCGGCGGCGCAGCGGAAGGAAGACGTGCGACGGCGGGCATCCCGAACGGTCGGCGGTCATGATGCCGCCTCGGCGTGCCATGGCGGTCAGCATCGTGCCGGTGACGCCGGTCTTCTTGATTGCGCTGGGCATCGGTTTTCCCCTCTCGAATGGATGTCAGGCGACCCCGAGCGTCTCGCGCACGAGGTTCACGGCCTCCGCCTGCTCGGCGGGCAGCGTCTCGGCGTCGATGCCGGCGTGGGCCATCTCGAACTCCTGCAGTCGAATGATGCCGTAGCGGTTAGCCCGAAGGCCTTCCAGCGTGATGGCGACTGGCGTCAGGAGAACGGCGATGCGCAGGAGGTCCGGGCGGCCGGACGGCATGACGCAGCTGTGCTCCAGATACTGCCGGTCAGGATCTTCCGCCATCGCCTCGGCTAGTCGATACAGAGCGCTGGCGATGCCCGTGGCGTCCTTTACCAGCAGGATCGTCTTCCCGCTGAGAGCGACGAACTCGATCGAGCCGGGCTGCGACAGGGGGAGGCTGGCGCAGACGGCTGCGACGGCTTCCGGGCGGCTCAGGTCCACGTCCGTCAGGATCATTCCGAGCATGTGGAGGTCGGCCTGCCGAGTGGCTGTGCTGCGTGGGTCGGTCATCTGTTTTTCCCTTCCGGATACATTGTCGTTCGCAGGATCGTCATGTCTCAGGGGCGCACGCCCCGACGCCACTCGCGCGGATGCACGATGCCGGTGCGGCCGCGCTGGCGCCACAGGCCCCGGCGGAAGGCCCACGCCCAGCCGGTCAGGAACCGGCCGACGAAGCCCTCGCCCCAGGCGTGGCCACGGGCGCTCATGCGCCAGGAGAGCGGACCGCGAAGGGTCAGGATGGTCGCCAGCGGGCGACCGTAGTAGTCGCGGCGGCGCAGGACGGCGATCGCGAACTCGCGGCGCACGATGGTGCGGAGCGCCGCGGTGGCGGCGCGGCCGCCCGGCTGGTTCCACTCCGGCGCGTCGAAGCCGGAGAGCCGCCAGGAGACGCCGCGCACCTTGATGGTGTCGCCGTCGACCACTGTCGCCTTCTTCGGCACGATGCGGACGAAGAGGAGGACGAGAACGACGGGGATGGCGGCGAGGACGAGCTGGAACGTCATCTTCTTTTCCCTTCCCTGACGAGATACGTCATTCCCGGGCATCGCTCGTGCACTGCCTGTTTTCGAAGCATCGCCCACGAAAAATGCCCCCGCACGTCGGCGGGGGCATATGACTTCAGGATATCGCCGGGCGGAGCACGATGTGGCTGCGTCCGTGGCGCATCTGATCGCGCATCTCGCGTCCGAACGCGTCGGCGGCCGGCGTCCCGATGCATTCGATGTCGGCGACCTGCTGCGGCGTGAAGGTGAGCATCGCGATCACGCCGTCGTCCAGTTCGCGGGGCATCTCCGACAGGATCGCGTGGAGCGGGTCGCCGGTCTTCGCGACGTGGCGCACATGGTCGACCTCCTTCGTGCGTCCCGTCTTGACGGCCTCCATCCAGTCGAACGGTTCGCCGTCGATCTGGTGTTCTGTGTGCTGGACGTCGCCGAGCGCTGCCGCATCGATCTCCATCCCGCCGATACGGATGACAGAACCGTCGACGCTGAGCGGCTGCTCGCCGGTCAGCTCGAACGAGAGCCAGTTCTCGACGTACTGCTCGCCGGGGTGCGCGTTGCGCGTGATCCGGTCGGTCGGCACGAGCACGTAGTGGTCGCTGATGCTCAGCGGCCCGTACGGCGTCTGGATCGAGCTGCCCTCGATGTCGATGTCGCCGATGTCGACGCGCAGGACGAGCACGTCCGGACGGCCGGGCAGGAACGTGATCGGAGCCGGCGCGGCGTAGAACGGCTGGCAGGCGAAGTCGTCCTCGGCGTCTTCGTCGTTGTGCGCGCCGTTCGGATCGAGGCAGGCCGACATCAGGAACGGCTCGCTCTCATGGTTGCAGGCGACGAGGTTGTAGATGCCCGGCGCCAGCGTGCGACTGCCTGTGGAATCGACCATGGTTCGATCTTTCGTGGAAGTGCCCGCATGTGCGGGAAGAGGTGGTGGCCCCGACAGGAATCGAACCTGCGACGTCCAGGTCATTACTCTGGTGCCTCTACCATTGAGGCTACGGGGCCATGTCCGGGTCAGGCGGCCTGGCGGCCCTCTTCCTGCTCGGCGCGAAACTTGTCCAGCGTCTTGGTGTCGACGATGGTGATGGCGTTGCCGCCGGTCCACCGAACGGGGACGCGCATCTTCTCGCCGTCGACGAGGCGCTCGCGGTGGAACTGGTAGTTGCCCCCCTGCACCATGAAGGAGACGTGCTTGGGTTCGCCGCTCGCCTTCGTCAGAATGGCGTAGCCCTTGGCGTAGGCCTGGGGGCCGGTACCGCAGTGGAGGACCGATTCGATCTCGATCTGGTTGAGGCTGACCGGACCGGCCTTGCCCTTGTTGTACTTCGGCATCGGATGTCTCCTGACGTGGATGGGTGGATCAGCTTGCGAGGATCTCGTCGACCTCGGCGCGGATGAGCGACGGGTCGAGGTCGGCGGCCGCGGCGAGGTCCTGGACCATGTCCGCGACGTCCTGGCCGTCGGCCTCGCACTGGGCGATGGTCGTCAGCCCGTTCCGGTACGCTGCTGCGGACATCTCTTTTTCCCTTCCGTGATCCTGATCGTCATGACCGTCAGGGAAGAGTGGTCGTCACAGCGACGAATAGCTGTGGCAGCCGATGCTCACGTGGACGCACACGTAGAGGACGTACCAGCGCTCCTCGTGGACGTGGTTGTCGAGGTATGCGTCGTGGCGACCGAACAGGTGGCGGCCCGCGTCGCGCATCGAGACGTGGAACAGCGTCATGATCGCCGCGAGAGCGAGGGCTGCGAGGATCGCGCCGGGGACCAGCGCCCAGAAGGGGATGAACATCGGCGTTCCTCAGTCGGAGGTTTCGAACAGGGTCAGCAGCGACGACGTGCCGGCGCACTCGGGCGGCACCGGAATGGCCGGAGCCCCGGACGCCTTCGCCGCGGCGTTGCGGGCCTCGGCCTCGGCGTATGCCTTGGCCCGCGTCTCGGCCGTCCGGCGCAGCGACTTGGCCTCGCCCTGGGTGAGGAAGCCGTCCGCCATCGCCAGTCGGACCGGACGGCGCATGATCGGGCACACGCGGGTCATCGTGACCAGGTCGTTGTAGGCGGACGTCGGCATGCGCTTCGCGTCGGACGAGCGGTCGGTCTCGTACTTTCCGTAGAGCACCGCCCCGAACAGCGCCGCGACGACGAGCGCGGTGCCGGCGAAGCCGACGATCGGAGACCGCACGGCGGCCTGCGCCTTCGCCTTCGCGGTACGAGGATCCGTACCCCATGGACTCTTGTTCATGACGTCGCCTTGGCGGTGGAGGGAGGGAGCGCCGAGAAGTCGCGGCAGCTGCAGTGGCCGCAGCGGCGCGGCGCGACGACGAGGTCCCTGACCACGTTCTTGCAGTTGTGGCACATGAAGTCGCCGGTCGGCACCTTGTAGGGCGGCGGGGGCGGCGTGATCTGCACCGCGAACATGGTGCGCAGCATGATCGCGGCGCTCTCCATGAGGTGTTCGGCGTTCGTCGGCTTGGCCGGGTCGACGATGTGCGGCCATGCCTCGAGCTGCGAGCAGAGCCATTCGGGATCGCAGCCGGAGCTGGCGATCGCGTCGGCCATCGTGATGGAATCGGTCATCGGTGACGTCCTGGTCAGCGGCCTTCGTGCTGGCGACGGAAGGCGGCGAGGGCTGCAGTCATACGTGCGACCATGTCCTGGTCGAGCGGCGGCGGAAGAGCGCCCCCGAGCGACGCGGCGGAAAGGATCGCCGACGCGGTCTCGTCGAGATAGCGGATGCTCGTGGTACGGTCCTTGTGGACGCGCGTCGGCCAGCGCTCGAGCTGATCGCAGAGCCACTTGGGGTCGCCGTCGGTCAGCGCGAGCGCCTCCGCGACGATCTTGGTGCGTTCAGGCATGATGTTCCTTCGTGTTGGAGCGGATGGCCGGCGGCCGGATCAGGCCGCCTCGTCCTGGATGAACCGGGGCATGGTCTCCATCTCGCGCTCGATCATCGCGAGGGTGCGGAAGCCCAACGGCCGGTAGTTGTAGGCCTCGCGGTGCCACTCGTACCAGAAGGACGCGCGGTCCGGGTCGACGAGGTGTGCCGCCACCAGCGGGTTGATGGCGAGGCTCTCGCGCTTGGCCGCCCCGTAGGCGTCCATGACCGCCCGGTAGGGCGCGTAGCCCTGGACGAAGAGGCGCTGCGCCTCGTAGTCGGCCTCGGTATGCGGCGCGCCGTGGATCGCCTCGTAGGCCAGGTCGCCCTCGTGCATGGCGGTGTAGATGCCCGAGACGATCGCGTTCATCTGCTCGCACAGCTCGAGCTGGCGGACCGTGGGCGTCGTGTCGACCAGCGGCTGGAGGTGGCGGAGCTCCTCCCAGTTGAGGCACGCGAGGACGAGCCCGTCCTTGACGAGGCAGACGCGCTGGGCGTCGGCCTCGTCCATCGAGACGAGGATCTCGGTACCTGCCGGGAATTCGGTGTGGTACCGCAGGCGGAACGCGAGCATCTCGACGATCTGGCGGGTCTTCGCCGAGGAGACGCCCTGGGCCCGGATCGTCTTGAAGGCGTTGCGGCGGAAGGTGACGGTGTTCGTGCGCATCGGTATTCTCCTTTTCCCTTCCGCCATGCGGATCATCATGCCTCTATCGGAAGGCGGAACGCGACGTGATCGCTACCCGTGTCGTCACGGGCGAACTTCACGTCGGTCATGCCAGCACGCACGAGTCGATCGATCGTGCGGCGCAGGAGTCCGACCGACATGCGGCCGGTCTGCGTATGCGCGAAGACCGCGTAGCCGGAATCGACCGGACGCACGTAGCAGTCGGCCATGCCGGCGCGTGCGCCTGCGATCTGTCCGATGCGGGTCGCGGTCCGGAACGAGACGATGTCGTGGGTGGTGGTCGAGATGGTCATGGCTGGGTGCTCTCTGTCGTAGGGATCCCGGACCTTCCGGCGGTTGCCGGAGCGGCGGACGGAACGCGGATCGCGTCTGCCTGGGGTAGGGTACGATGTTGATCGCCAGTGTCCGATCGTCTCTTCCTGCGTCGTGCGGCAAGTCGACGATGACGCTTGCCATCCTTCCCGCGCGACGCATGTACCAGTCTTTCGTTTTTCCTTCCGATGTTCGTATCGCAATCGATTCAGCGGGATCAGCTCTCCGGCGGGCTTTCCGCCACCGCGTCGTCGATCCGCTCGATCTCGGCATCGGTCAGCTCGACGACGGTGTCGGTGCCGGGCACCGTGGCGACGTGGTCGACGACGTAGTAGGGCAGCGGATAGCCCTCGCAGCGGACCTCGGCGGCGACCGAGACGGTGGTGCCGTCGTCACGGACGAAGTCGAGTTCATGGTTGGGCGAGAAGCCGGCCATTTCAGTCGTCCTCCTCGAGAGGGACCTCGACGTCGTTCGTCCACGGCACCTCGGTCACGACGTGGCCGATGCGGTTGACGAGCGCACGCCCGGAGACGATCGTGAACGTGCCGTCGTTCTCGACGACGGTCCAGATCCGCTCCTCGGGGATGGTCGCGAGATAGGTCAGGTGATCGGCATAGGTCTCGACGAGCGTGCAGCCGTCGCCGAAGTCGTAGCCGCACGTGGCGTCGACAGGATTGACGAGCGGCCTGAACCGCTCGACCCAGACGTCGACGGGGATGATTTCCGGAATGGTCATGAGCGGTCCTTCAGTGTTCGATCGGAGGAGCGGGGCGATCGTCGCTGGGTCGGCGTCGCTGGGCGACGGAGACGGAGATCAGCACGACGATCGCGCCGTAGATGGCGCCGAACGTCACGTCGGGCGGCGTCTCCAGCGGCGTCGTGCCGGCGTACTGGAAGATCGCGAGCAGCGCCGCCGGGACGCAGACGAGGACGACCCGGATGGGCGGCTGGCGGTTCACCGTCTCGATGAAGGCGAAGGCTACGAGCGCCAACGCCACGACGAGCGCGATGGTCTGCAGGATGTGCATCGTGTCTCCGGACATCAGTTGGCCATCCGCGGATCGGTCTCGATCGAGAGACCGTAGCGGCGGGGCTGGAACACGAGCGGGTTGTTGCGCTCGATGACCGGACCCCAGGGGTTGAACTCCCACATGCCGGTGCGGCAGTCGGATTCGAGATAGTCGTTCAGCATGTCGCTGCGCTCGCCGTCGGTGAGCGCGTCCCACGTCGCCTGCGTGGGCGCCTCCTCGCCGTTCTCGTCGGCGAGATGCTCGATCATGTCGGTGAGCGTGTAGCGCCCCTCCTCGTTGTCGAGGAGCAGGTCCGTGACGCGGTCCTGGATCGTACGGTCGGCGCGGGCGAACGGCGTGTTCGCGAACTCGCAGGCCCGCTCGGCGATGCGGCGGTCGCGGGAGATCCGCATCTCGAGGCCGGCGATCGCGGCTGAGTTGTCGACGACGGGGACGACGACGGAGAGACCGAAGGTGATCATCGCTTTTCCTTTCCGATCAGTGCTGCAGCGGGCTTCCCATACAGAAGGGCATGTCCGGGTCGAAGGGGACCTGGTCGTAGCGGCTGGAGAACCCGAGGATCTCCATGCCGTGCAGGTGCTCCAGCTCCATGTGGGCGGCGGCGAGGTCCTCCTCGGCGATGGCGTCGCGCCAGTCCGCCTCAAGGCAGTCGCGGCCGGACATCATGTGCCAGTCGATGGCGTCCATGAACCGCTCGCGGCGGACGGCGTGGCGCTCGAGCGACGCCAGATGACGCTCGGCGACTGCGATCTGCTGGTGGATGGCGGCCATCTTCTTTTCCCTTCCGGCACGGAATACGCAGTTCGCCTGGCGGGTGTCAGCCCCTTCTCATGACGACCGCGACCACGCGCGTCAGCTCCCGGTCGCCGTCGGGCGTGGCGCGGTCCGGTTCGATCCGGACCTCCTGGAGCGGCGCGTCGCGCCGACGGATCTCGGTGGTGAGGTCCGCGGCGAGATCCGCGTCCGCAAGGTGGCCGAAGCGGATCTCGGCGAGGGCGAGCAGGGCTGCCTGCCGGTCGACGCGGTGGACGAAGTCGCTCATGGTCGGGTTCCTCGGGGCTTGGCTTCCGGTGCACAGGCCGGAGCGGTGACGGGGGAGGACGAGAGCGCCCGCTGGTGCGCGGCGATCCGCAGCGCCTCGCTCGCGACGATGCGCCGGTCGGCGAGCACCCTCTGGACGTCGTCCAGCAGCAGGGGGCAGACGCGGAGCGCCGCGATGATGCGCTGCGTGGCGCCGGCCGAGATCTCGAGATCCGGAGGCGGGGGTGCCGGACGCGGCGGCGGCTCGTTGCCGATCGCCGCCACGGCGATCAGTATCGGCAGGCCGATGAAGGCGGCGAGGTAGCCTACCGCCGTCGCTGTGCCGGACAGCGCCTCGCGGCGGCGGTAGGCGGCGTAGGATGTCATGCGTCCGTGCGCCATGACCTGCCGCTGCTTGGCGGCTGCGAGAGCGGTCAGGCGGTTCATGAGTTCCGTTCGCCGGCGGCGACGAGGGCGGCGGCGTCCTCGGCCGCCTCCTCGCGCTGGGCCGTGTAGCATTCGAACGTCATGAGCGGCTCGTACGTCACGCCTTCCTCCACGTATGGCGTGACCGGCATGTCAAGGAAGTCGGCCCAGTCGGCCGCGGTGGTGAGCGCGCGGTCGCGCGCTTCCGCGACCGGCAGGCCCCTGGTGCCGTTCATGTCGTCGTAGATGCAGTGGCTGGCGAAGGAGTCCACGTCCTTGGTGAACCCCTCGTCCGAGGTCAGGCGGACGAAGAAGGTCGTGCGCTCGCATGACTCGTGCATGCGGTAGACGTCGACCTTGACGATGTTGCGCATGGTCCTTCTCCTTTTCCGTTCCGTCAGGCTATCGTGCCAGACCGCCATGGTCGAGTATCCGGACCGGCCGCCCGAGAGGCGCGGCTGTATCCCGCAGACGCTCCCATGCGAAGTCCGCGCCCTCCGGCGCGGGCGCGCAGCGGATGCGCACCTCGTCGCAGACGATGGACAGGAACGCCTCGCCCTTCGTCGCGCGGTTTTCGACCTCGCGCACGACGAGCAGGCGGGACGCGGGCAGCAGCGCCTCGTCGTCGATGAGGCGCGAGAGCGGGCGACCGACGGCTCCCACGAGCGCGGTCTCGGGCACCGAGACGCCGCGCACCTCGATGTGGATGCGGTTGCCGGACGAGGTGGACTCGACGCGCATCACCGGCGAGCCGGGGCCGCCGAGACGGAACTCCAGGCCGTCGGTGGCGAGCGTGCCCATGTCCGGCACGAGGTTGCAGCAGTGCAGGCCGAGCGCGTCCGGTCCCGGGCTGTACGGATGCCAGTTGCGCTCGATCGCGACGGGCGGCCTGTCGTCGCCGTCGTCCTCGTGGCGCTCGAGCGCGGTGGTGACGATTGTCTCGATCTTCTCCTGCGGGAGGAAGGCCGAGAGCACGGTCCAGGTGAGAACGTCGAGCGTGCAGGCCCAGGCATGGCTGCCGGGCACCGGTGACAGCCGGGCGATCTCGGCGTCCCGCATGCGGCCGCGGATCTGCGCGAGCACGGCGCGGCGGATGTCCACGTCGACCAGCGGGTTGCGCCTGCCGGCTCCGGCCAGGACGTACGGCAGATAGTGGAACGTCAGGACGCTTTCGCCTGCGTCCGGGAGCTCGTCTAGCGATTCTGGGCGGCTGAACGTGATGCTGGCGTGCACGAAGCCGGGGGTCGCGAAGTGGAGAGCGTGCTCGGACTCCTCCCACACGCCGGCGGCGGCGGGGTCGCCGAACTGCTCGGCGGCGAGGCGGATGGCGGGAAGCGCGGCGTCGCGCATCGCGGTCAGCCAGGCGTCCTCGTCGATCGTGTCCGGCATGGTGGTCTCCTGGTTTTTCATGCCTCCCCGACGAATTGGAGGGGTCGCATCCGTCGTAGGATGCGACCCCTTCCGGGGGAAGCGGGTGGATCAGGCGGCGAGCGCCGCCGGGGCCGAGCGCCGCAGGTACGAGACGTCGACGACCTCGGCGGTGCGTCCGCGCACGTCGATGACGTCGAGGAGGCGGTTGCCGTCGCTGCCGAAGACCTGCTCGTCGACCATCGTCGCCTCGGCGATGCGGTCGGCGCGGTATGCGGCGGTCGCCAGCGCGTGCAGGTGGGCGGCCTGGTCCGAGATCATGCGTGCCTGCATGGCCTCGAGCTCAGGCTGTCCGGCCTGGATCGAGATCGAGAGCGAGCGCTCGAGATCGATCAGCGCGGTGCTCTCCGCGAGATTGGGCAGCCAGCGGCGGAAGTCGATCGCCTCGCGGGCGGTGCGGGCGAGCAGCGTGGCCTGAGGCCGGTCGAACGTCTTCATTTTCCATCTCCCTGCGGGCTATGTCTGCTCTTCAGGATCGTGATCCCGCTCTCAGGCGGCCGCGAGGGCCGCCGTCGCCGAGGCGATCGCCCGCAGGCGGTCCCAGTGCGCGACGATGTCGTCGGCGAGGTCCTGCGACACGCAGTCCTCGAGCCAGCACGGCTCGAGCAGGATGATGTTGATCATGCCCCACGAGGTACCGTCGGCGGCCGTGCCGGTCGCGCGCACCACGACCTCGGAGGGGTCGTCCTCGCAGACGTCGGCGTGCACGGCGATGTCCGGCGAGGCGAGCGCCTCCATGAAGGAGTCGCGCATGTGGCTCTCGCCACCGAAGCCGAGCAGGCGGCGGCGCTGCTCGCGGGCGGTATGGTCGGTCGCGACGTCGAGGAGGAACTCCTCGAGCGGGCGGGGGAGGCGGGTGTCGGACATGGCGGGGTTCTCCACGTGAGGATCAGGCGGCGCGGCGGACGAGCGAGACGGGTCCGTCCTGCCCTACGAACTGCCCGTAGCCGAGCGAGCAGGCGCGGCCGCGGTCGAGCATCTGCATGGTCGCCGAGACGACCTGGTCGGCGCGCAGGCCGACCTCTGCCGTGAAGCGGCGCAGGATTGCGGAGCGGACGCGGGCACGGTCGCGCTTGCCGATCGAGCCGCGGCGCAGCGGAAGCTCGACGTCCTGCGTGAAGGACATGACGGTGCCCGACGGAACGACGAGGCTGGCGCGGATGGTGAGCGAGGGCATGGGATCTGTCCTTGATGTCAGGCTGCGGCGATCGCGGAGACCGCGGGCTTGTAGCGGGGATTGGAAGGCTGGCGGATGGCGAGCCGTGCGAGGCGTCCGTCGGCGGCGCGGATCTGGTCCTGTAGCGGACCGGCCCACACGACGATGCCGCGGGCGACGTTGTTCTGGCCCTCGACGTCGATGACGAGCGCTTCGCCGGTGGACGCGGAGAAGCGCCCGGCGAGGATCACGGTGCCGACGATGACGTCAGGGATGGCGGCACCCTCGACCACGCGCTTGGCGGCGGTCGGCAGCGGGGCGGCGGCGGTACGACGCTGGCCGAGCGACGCGCGTCCCGCAGGCTCGCGTACCGGAGCGGCGACGACGGACGCCGACATGACGGGAGCAGGCGCCGGTTCGGCGACCGGATCGGCCTTGGCCTTCCGCGTACGCGGGGCCTTGGGCGTCCTGGGGGACTTCGCGGCCTTGGGCTCCTTGGGAGCCTTGGGCGTGCGGGGCTTGCGCTTCTTCGCGTCTTCGGCCGCCGCGATGGCGTCGAGCACGCACTGCGGCTGCACGAACCGACTGGAGGTCGAGACGGGCGGGGTGCCGGCCACGCGTCGCGCGAGGGTCTCGGCGGCGAGCCCCGGCCAGATGTCCTCGATGCTGTCGTCCAGGGGATCGATGACGCGCATCGCGACGATCTCGCCCGGGGTTGCCGGACGGTTCGCCCCCAGAGCATGCGCGATGTCCGGTGCGGGGCGATCTGCCTGGGGCAGGCGTGCGCGGAGCGGCGCTGCGGCCGCCGTACGTCTCACTAGGCGCATCTGGTTTTCCCTTCCCTGCCGGACATTCATCCGCATGCCCGTCGAACGGGTGCCCCTCCTCCGTCTCCGGAGGAGGGGTCGGCCCTCAGCGCCGGCCCAGCCGCGCCCGGCCGACCGGCGACGGCGGTGCGGCGTAGAGCTGCTTGAGGGTCAGGGGCTTCGGCTCCGGCTCCGGCCTGGCCGGAGGAAGGTTCTCCCTGCGCGGCAGGGACGCCAGCAGGCGGGGATCGACCTGGCCGACGAGCTTCGCGAGGTCGTGGTCCTCCAGGTCCTGGAGGCGGTCGACGATGTCGAACTCCACGCCGGCCTTCTCGGCGGCCATGCTGGTGTCGAAGTATCCGTCGGACGTCATGACGCAGTAGAAGGCGGGGCGGTCGTCGGCATCGACGACCAGCGTCGCACCGTGGTCGCCGTAGTCGACCCATTCGGTCAGGCGTACGCCGTCGTCGTAGGCGAAGGTGAAGCACTGGTAGTCGCGCAGCTTGCCGTTGACCATCGTGGTCGATGCCCACGTCCGGGACACCGAGACCAGCGTCGCGCCGTGCACGGTCTGGAAGGGTATCATCGTGATGCACTCGTCGAGCGCGGCGTGGAGGATGGCGCCGGGCGTGTTCGGCATCGGAGCCAGCAGCAGGGCCATCGCCTCGCCGGCGAGGTGCGCCTCCTCGTCGTGCAGGCCGATCATGTCGCGGTCGCCGTACGGGCGCACGAATTCCCGCAGCGTATCGAGCGGGACGAGGCCTGACGCGATCGTTTCGAGTGTAATCTTCATTGTTTTCCCTTCCCTGGTGGACATTCCACCTCGTCGTCATGGCGGGCATTATCCTCGTGAGGACGCTGGCGACCGACGCAGCTGGCGGTTTTCCAGGCAGCTGGCAAAAAAGGGGAGCCGTCCCTTGCGGGACGGCTCCGACCGGACCGCTTACGCGGCGACGGCGACCTTCTTCATCGACTCGTTGCGATCGTTGTGCGCGGCGACGCGGCCGGCCTTGCGCTCGGCTGCCTCGGCTGCGAGCGCGTCGTTGCGCGCGGTCGCCGCCGCCATGTTCTCGGCCTTCTGGGTGGCGAGCTTCTCGGCGCGCGCCGGTGCGTTGGCGACGCCGAGCGCCTTCTGGCTCTCGATCAGCTGCGCGTGCGCGGTCGCACGCGATTCGCGGTTCGCGGCGCCCAGCGCCTTCTGGCTGGCCAGCAGCTCCGCGTGCTTCTGTGCGCGTGCCGCCTTGTTGGCGACTCCCTGGTCACGGAATGCCTGGCGGTTGGCTTCGACCGAGGCGGGGATCGGCTTGGGGGTCTTGATCGTGGTGGTCATTCTGAATTCCTTCTCTCGTTTTCCCTTCCCCGAAACGGGGCGCATTTCTGCCTTTCGGATACCCTTGGCACCCTTCATCACCGCAGGGACGCATCCTGCGGTGATGAAGGGTGCCGTCCCCCGGGGGACGGCACCTGAGGGTCGCTTATGCGGCGACCTTCTTCATCGACTCGTTGCGCTCGTTGTGCGCGGCGATGCGGCCGGCCTTGCGCTCGGCTGCCTCGGCTGCGAGAGCGTCGTTGCGCGCGGTGGCGGCCGCCATGCGCTCGGCCTTCTCGGCTGCGCGCTTCTCGGCGCGTGCCGGTGCGTTGGCGAGGCCCTGCGCCTTCTGGCTCTCGATCAGCTTCGCGTGCGCGACGGCGCGCGCTTCGCGGTTCGCGGCGCCGATCGCCCTCTGGCTGGCCATCAGCTCCAGCTGCTTCTGGGTGCGGGCGAGCTTGTTGGCGATGCCCTGCTCGCGGAACATCTGGCGGTTCGCCTCGACCGAGGCGGGGATCGGCTTGGGGGTCTTGGTGGTCGTCATCTCGAATTCCTCTTCGTTTTCCCTTCCCCGAAACGGGGCATTTCACCTTCTTTCGAAGGCATCTCGTCGGCGGGCTGCTGCCCGCCGCATGCTCAGCCGATCGGCGCGGTGCTGATGAGGTTCTGCGCCCAGTTCGGATTGATGCTGCGGGCACGCAGGCGCGCGGCGATGTCGAGGTGGCCGATGTCGGCCATGCGCGACGCGGCGCGGCGACGGCTGTCGGCGAGGTAGATCGCCTGGATGCGCGTCATCGCGTCGGTGTTGCCGGTGACGTCGAGCGGCTCGCCGTCCTTGCCCGTGCCGACGGACATGGTCTCCATGCCGAGGCCGTCGCGTGCGCCTTCGACGCGGCGGTTCTTCGGCAGGCCTGCGTCCAGCTCGCGGCTACGGCGGCCGAACAGCTCCTGGACGCGCATGATCGCGCGCTCGCTGCCGTAGACCCGCAGGTCGTCGCCGATGCCGCACGAGCAGGGGAAGCGCTCTGCGATCGTCTTGGTGGTCATTTCGTTTTCCCTTCCCTCATCATCTTCGCATCTGCCCATCAGGCAGGGCTCTTCGATTCCGGCTGGCGTGTGTCAGCCGCAGGCGCGGGCCTTCAGCGCGAGCATCGACGCGATGACGGCATCGAGCATGGCCATCTCGATGTGGACGTTGTCCGATCCGTCGTTGATGACCAGGAATTCGCCCGATGCCGGGATCGACAGTTCGATCGTGCGTTCGGCCATTTCCAGGACGTGCCTGTCGTCCCAGTCGCGCACGACGACGATGGAGTCGAGGACGCCGGTCTTGACGCCGCCACGGATGCGTTCGCCGAAGACGAGATGCGGCCGGGCGGCGTGCTCGCCCGCGGTCTCGGTCAGCTCGGCGACGTAATCGTTATCGACGTGCCCGATCAGCATGTCCTCGCAGGTGACGGGCTGCGCTCCGAAGACCACCCCGCTCGGTACCGTGTTGACGATGGCGATCGCTGCGCGCTGTGCGGGTGTGTACATCTTGTTTTCCCTTCCCTGATCCTGTTCGTCCATTCCGTCAGGAAGGGTCTCTCGTCACAGCAGGCCGAGTTCGTATTCGGCGAAGAGCGTGTCCTCGTCCCGCTGCATCTCCGTGGCGACCGCGAGTAGGCCGGCCATGTCGTCCGCGATGCAGGCGGCGAGCATCTGCTGCATCCGCTCGTACTCCCGCACCTGGTCGATCATGACGCTGTCGCCCTCGAAGTCGTCGGTGACCGCGACGTAGGGCCGGAGCGCCTCGCACTGACGCGCGAGATCGTCCCGGGCCATCCGCATCGCGGGCATGTCCCGGCCGTCGACGGCGCGGACCCCCAGCGCGTTCGCCTCCTGCGTGCAGGAGCTGAGTTCGCGGTCGCCGAGCGTCGCGAGGTCGGCGGCGGACAGGCGATGTCCCTGCCCGTACAGCGCCCAGCCGACGCTGTTGCTCATGCGGCGGTGCGCGAAGTCGAGCGTCTCGACGCGGGTTCTGATGGCTGGCACGGTTTTCCCTTCCCTCATGAGGTTCCTGTCAGGGCCGGTCGAGGCCTCTGGCACCGCTGCGAGCTGAACGGTTTCAGGCGCGCTGAGCGCGACAGATCGCCTCGTTCGCCTGCGCGCGTGCGGCGGCGACGCGATCCCGGGCGACGCGCACGGCGGCCCGTCGCGCGTCCTCGCGCTCGTCGACGTGCTGGCGGCGGCGGACGTCGACCAGCCGGTAGCAGCCGTCGGCGATCTCGACGTCGGCCTCGACGACCCTGCCGGCACGCAGGAGCGGTCCGAAGTGGTCGCAGTCGAGGCCGGTGACGACGACGTTGACGGTGACCGGGCGGGTGCCACGGCCGAGGAAGAGGGTGGCGTCGCGCAGGAGGAGGTAGCGACGGAGCTGCTGGTCGCAGCGGGTCTCGACGACGGAAGCGTCGATGCAGCAGTGCTGAATGCGCATGGTCTGTTCCTTTTCCCTTCCCTTGCGGGCTACCCTCCCCGGCCTTCAGGTCAGGAAAGGGACCGTGCGCCGCTGCGCGCGATCAGCCTCGCCGTGCCCGCCTGGCGCGCGTCTTCTGCGCCGGCGTGCGCGGGCGCAGGGTCGGCATCGAGACGATGTCGTCCGGCACCTCCTTCGAGATGCGCAGGTTCTCGGGGAGGCCTGCCGCCATCTCGGCGGCGTAGGTCGCCTGCTGGAGACGGCCGAGCACGGTGACGGTATGCTCCCGCGCCTTTCGCAGGAAGTCGTCGTGCGCGTCGCTGGCGGCCTCGAAGTGATCCGCCGCCCGGTCGATCCGTCGGACCGCTGACCGTGTGGAGCGCATCTGGAGCAGCCCGAGGAGGGCCATGCCGAGCGACACGGCGATGGCGTTGGAGATGATTTCGCTGATCATGGGCGGAGGTTCCGTTCGGCGGGGGTGGGTATGCGATCAGGTTTGGCGAGGCGGCGTCCGGTTGCCGATCTCGCGACACAGGGCGTCGATTGCCTCGTCCTGCGGAATGACGCCACTCACCGAGCCATCGGCGTAGCGCATGGTGTCCTGCCTCATCATGATCTCGCGCCCCATCCGGGTAGTGATGGGCAGAGTAGGGCAGCTGTCCGGCACCGATACGGAGTAGGGACGGCTGCCCTGTCGGATCAGGCCGACCTTGGCGTCCACGTGGCTCGAGGACTTTCCGTTGAACACGGTATGTGCCGGGGTAAACGTGAGGAGATGGACGCGCACGAACTGCGAGCCCTGGTAGGTGGCCTGGCCGTGATCCGGGTCGCACGCGGCGGCCAGAAGGCAGAGGGCGATGACGGCATGGCGCATGGTGTCGTTCTCCGTATAGCAGGGGTCAGGCAGCCTTGAGCATGGCGGCCCACGACCGCACGAGGCGGGCCTGGGTCACGAGCACGTGCTTCAGGTTCTCGTATGCAGGGCGCTGGTCCGCGAAGTTCACCCGTGCGCGCTTCAGCATCGGCAGGATGAAGTCCTCCGTGAACTGGACGTAGCTGAGCTGCTTGTCCTTGCCGAAGACCCCGCCCATCGAACGCTGGTTGTTGAAGCGGTCGATGGCCTTGGCGAGGCTGGCGTGGAGGTCCACCGCCATCCGGGCGAACTGCGTCTCTTCGTCGCGCTCGATGTGCGACAGCTCTGTCCCGGGTACGCCGATGGTGATCACCAGCGGCTTGAAGTCCGGCGTCAGGTGCGTGATGTCGATGGAGCGGGTCTCGCCGAAGACCGGGATCTTCTTGGTGAGGCAGTCGACCGAGTTGCGGACGACGCCGTCGAACAGGCGCTCGATCACTTCGAGCAGCAGCGCATAGTCCTCGACCATGTCATGGAGCAGGAGCACGATCAGCAGGCGCCGCAGGTCGCGCACGTTGGGCAGCGTGGTCGCGTGCAGACACATCTCGATCTGGTGCGTAAGCTCCCAGGTGCGGCCGTCCTTGCGCGTGCCGGTATGGATCAGCACAGCGAGCTGGAGGGCGCGGCTGACGGCATAGTATTGTGGGTCGAGCCGGCCGGCCGCGTCGAGCCACTTGCGAAGGGCTGCGAGCTGCTTCTTCTGGAAGGCTTTATGCTCGGCGTCGGTGAACTGTGTCATGGCATCACTCCTGATTTTCCGTTCCGGCAAGCCGGTTCATCATGCCTGCTTGAAAAAAAGCCTCCCCGTACCTTTCGGCGGGGAGGATCTTCGATCAGATTCCGGCGAAGGCGGCGCGTTCCCAGCCGTGACCGTCGGAGTCAGGGTCGGTATCCAGACCCTGGTCCTCCAGTCCGGCTTCGAGACCGCACAGCCATGAACCCTGCAGCTCCGGCGGGATGCCGATGGCGTTCATGTGGCCGGTGAGGTCATGAAGGGGTACGCCCTCCAGGGAGGCGGCGCGCCCTGCGGCGACCGCCTCCTCGCGAGTGGCGGGGATCATGCCGCGAGGCGCTGCATCGCGCCCTCGCCGAGCGAGCGCGCCTTGCCGATGAAGCCGCGGATGCGGTCGCCGCGATTCGCGGCCCATGCCGGGAGAGCGATGTCGCGCAGCGAGGCCGGCAGCGTCGGCCGGATGGCGATGACGGTATCGGCGATCTGGTCGGCCGACAGGCGCTCGTCCAGCGTGGACGAGGGAGCGAACGAGGTGGCGACCGCGATCCGCTTGTCCTTGCCCTTCACGGTGGCCGGGTAGGTCCAGCGGATCTCGGCGTGCTCGGTCACGTCGTCGTAGGCCGGATGGCGGATCACGTCGACGAGCGATGCGATGGCGGGGTCGAAGCCGAGCGTCAGGACGGCGCTGCGTGCGGTCTCGGTGAGCGCGAGGTCGATCTTCATCTTAATTTTCCCTTCCCTAGGAATTCACGTCTTCCCGATCATCGATCGAGAAGGAGCCCCGACCGCCTCTGCCAGGCGGTCGGGAGGAAGGGATGCGCGTCAACGCGCCCGATCAGGCGGCCAGCGGCAGTGCCTGATCGTAGAGGACGACCTTCGTCTCGCCAGCCGCGTCCTCGTGGAAAACGATGTTCGCATCGGTGAAGTTCAGGTAGTCGCCGTGGCGTGCGTTGACGGTCCACGGACGCGAGTCGATGCGGCCGCCGAACAGTCGGCCGCGCACGCTGGTCACCCGGACCCACATGCTCTCGGTGTAGTCACCGCCCTTGAGCGCGAAGTTCATCTTCACGAAGTCGCCGACGACGACGTCATGCTCGGGAACGCCGTCCTCTTCGTCATGGAGCGGGTGCGAGGGATCGCCGAGGTTCTCGAGGACCCAGTCGCGACGCGCGCGGCTGCGCACGGATGCGCGGTTGCGCTTCATGGTCGCCATGTCATTCGTTCCTGTAGTCGAGGGATGGGTGTCAGCGTGTCCGGCCGGGGAACATCGGTTTCCATCCGGCAGGCAGGGGTTCGTCGACGACGATGCAGTCGGCGCCCGCTTTCACCAGTTTCTGCGTGGTGCCGCTCCGGTAGTAGATGCCGCCGGCGTTCCAGTTGACGTCCCGCGTGCTGACGTCGTCGAGGATCGCGATGCCGCCTGAATAGCAGGTGACGTGGAGCGGTTTGTCCATCGCCTCGCGGGCGGCTTCTCCGCCCTCGTTGCAGCCGACGAGCGCGAGGGGGGCGAGCGCGAGCGCGCACAGGAGGAGTCGCTTCATTGCTGGATGTCCTTGGTCATGCCGGGAAGGAGCGGCTTCCAGCCGTCCGGGACGGCGTCCCTGAAGGCGGCGCAGTCGCCCGTCACCCGCGTGCTGTCATGGGTGGTGTCGCTTTCGTAGCGGATGCCGCCCTCGGCGAGGTGTGCTGAGCTGCCGAAGTCGTCGAGGATGCGGACGCCTCCCGAATGGCAGACGACGTGCGTGCGCTTGCCGTCCTTGGGGGCCTCGTCGCAGGCTGCGAGCGAGAGGAGCAGCGCGAGCGGCAGGCCGAAGCCTGCCCCAAGCTGTGTCCGGTATCCGTTGGCGATCTGCCGCATGGTGGTCTTCCTCGGGTTCAGCCCTGCGGGCATCCGATCAGGCGCACGACCTCGGCGATGCGGGCGGGCGACCAGTTCAGCTGCTCGGTCAGGCGGGTGGTGGCGTAGCCGGCCAGGACGCGGTCGGCGGGCGCGGTGGTAAGCTCGGCGAGCACAGCGCGGGCAATGCGCACGCTGGCGGCCACGTTGTCGTCACCGCGCAGGTCGGCGTGGGTGCGGTCCGTCATTTTTCCGTTCCTTCAGTCGTTCACCGAAGGGCAGGAAGGATGCTCAGAAGCCGTCGTCACCGATGGGCGTGAGGGCGGCGGCGGCACGTCCGGCCAGCACACGCTGGTAGTGCTCCTCGCGGCTGCGCTGACGCTCCTCGTATTCCGGGGTGCCGGGCTCGTAGTCGCAGGTCTCGCCGTCCCACATCGACAGTGCGCGCTTGGGGTCCATGAGGCGGACGCGTGTCTCGGCGTGCGTCTTCAGGCAGGCGTCGCAGACTACGATCTGCAGCTGGAAGCCGTCGAACGAGTCGAACACGGTCGAGCCGTAGTGGCCGCCGGTGTGGAACATCGTGCCGGCGTAGGGGATGTGGTCGAAGGCCGGGTCGTTGGCCGCGCTGTCGAGCTCCCTGCCGCAGGCGATGCAGGGCACCGGCATGAGGCCGTCGCGGCGGGTGCGGTCGCTCTTGAGGACGCTGCTTGCGTCCTCGAGGAAGGTGCCAGTCGTGCGGCAGTTGTCGTTACCGTATGCGCGCACGAGCGCCCTGTCGATGCGATCGTAGACGTCCTTGCCGACGCCGAGGGGATAGCTGTTCCAGCTGGTCCGCACCCGACCGTCCGGCAGGACTGCGCGGGTCTCGATGCGGCGGAAGCGGCGATGGGCGTAGGGATCGGCTTGCATGGTCATGTCCTGAGAATGGCGAGGAGGATGTCGGCGAGGAGGTCCCGGTCGCCAGTGTGGCGGAAGTCCTCGACGGCTGCCACCAGATTGTCGCGGCGCACGGCGGCGGCGGCCTGGTCGACCGTCGCGCCGCGGGCTACCCGCGATGCGATCTGGTCGCCGTCCGGATGGAAGCGGTCCATCGCGGTCAGCCGAACGCGAGGAGGGTGCGGGTGGCCAGCCTGTCCAGCGCGTCCCAGTCGACGTCGGTCTCCACCAGGCGCTCGCGCTGGTTGAAGACCGAGATCAGCGGATCGCCGTCGATTTCGACGATCGTCTGGTCGGTGAGCTCGTCGGCGGGTTCGCCCGCGATGATCTCGATCCGCAGGTCGCCGATCTCGTGGTGGATCTCCATCTCGGAGCCCTGAAGCTGATCGGCGAGGTCGCGCGCCGCCCGGACCGCCTGGTCAGGGGTGGCGCCGACGAAGGCGAGCAGCTGGACGACGCCGACCAGCAGGTCGCGGCATGCCGGGTCGAAGCCGCCGGCGTCGACCGCCGCCCGGATCTCGCCGATCCGGGTGACGAGCCGCTGGTCGGTGGCGGCCTGCGACATGTCGAAGACGAAGTCCGGGTCGATGGCCGGACGCTGGATAGTGCGCATGTCGCAGGCTCCTTGGGTTCAGGGACGCAGACGGACGATGTCGTCGGTGGTGCACTCCAGACCGTCGTCGGTCATGCGCGCGTTCACCCTGACCGGCCCCTCCCAGAGCGGTTCGAGCGCCGAGGTCAGGTCGTTGTCGTCCTGATCCGGTCTGGCGACGACCGTGAAGCGGACCTCGTGGTCGTAGGGCTCGCTGACCGACATCTCGACGTAGCGCAGGCCGCACTTCGAGCTGTAGGTGTCCGCCTTGCCCTTGAGGACGATGCGGTCGGTCGCGACGGGCTCGGCGGTGCCGGTCGGCAGGTCCGAGATATCGTAGTCGACCCAGCCGAGCGCCTCGCGGATTGGCTGGAGCGCGACCTCGTCGGCGCGACCGGTCGGCTTCGCGTGACCGCTGAAGCCGGTGCCGAGGATGACCGAGGTGGCGAGCGTCTCGCGCTGCGGATCGGTGACGACGACGCCCTTGGCGGTCGCGCTCTTGACGATGCGGTCGACGATGTCGCCGGCGGCCTCTTCCATGGAGCGGAAGACGCCGAGCGTCTCGGACGGGCCTGCGCAGTCGTAGGTCACGTTGACGACGAAGTTCGTCTGCGGGGCCGACAGCCAGTCGCCCATCTCCGACAGGAACTGCAGGAGGTGGGGACCCGAGAGCGCGACGTCGTCGCGGATCTGTCCCGAGCGGACGAGCACGTCGGCGATCGCGGTGGCGAGGTCGAGGCCCTGCTCCGGCGTGATGGCGTCGAGATCGTCGAGCACGATCTGGCGTCCGTCGGTGATGGTGACGGTCTTGAGCATCTTGTTTTCCCTTCCCTGGGGTTTCGGTCTTTCCGTCTTCAGTCGCGATCGTCGCCTTCCGCGGCCGCCTCGATCCGTTCGAGCACTTCCTTGAATGCCTGGATCCAGGCGCGCACGTCCTCCTCGTAGCCGGTATCCGGATCGCAGTAGGACGGGAAGCGGTAGCCGGTCAGCTCGAGCGCCGCGTGGGTCCGCAGCTTGATGTCGCGGGGGTCGCCGGAGAAGACCGCGCCGTAGATCTTGGTCCAGTCGTCGCCGCCTTCAGGGTCGTCCTCCGGGCGCGCGGCCGACGTCAGGCGGTCCAGCAGCCGTTCGATCCTGCGCAGCCTGCCGAGCCCCTTCTCGAAGTCCGTCTTCGGACGCTTGCCGGGGGCTCGCATCTCCGCGAGGATCTGGGGTACGGTCATGGCCATGTGCGATGTCCTCGATGAAGTCGGTGGATGCCGTGGTCAGGCGGCGCTGCGCAGGGGCGGCAGCCAGCGCGACTGCTCCTCCATGAAGCGGTCGAACGCGTCCCAGCCGTCGTCGGCGTCGTCGACGGGCGTCAGGTCCGCGAAGGGAACGACCTTGCGCGGCAGGACGCCTGGCTCGAAGTCCAGCGTGCAGATCATCTGGTCGTTCTCGTAGACCTGGAGATGGTCGCCGAACTGCTCGAACACGAGGCCGGGGACGTCGAGCGTTTTCTCGCCGCAGGCGAGACCCATCCATGCCGCGTTCATGGCGGTGCGGGCGTGCGTTTCGGTTACCGAGAACTCGGTGGTCAGACGTGCGACGAGTGCGGTCTCGCCTTCGATGTAGAGTGCCATGTTCGTTTTCCCTTCCCTCAGAATTCACGATCGGACCTTCAGGTCGATCAGGAGGCGCGCAGCGTCTCGAAGGCCTCGTCGCGGGCGTCCACGCGCAGGCACAGGTCGAGGAAGAAGCCGGCGAGATCGCGGTTCGGCAGTCCGTCGCGCGATCCGTATGGGCCCTGGGTCCGCCATACGCCGAAGAAGCGCTTCTGCACGCGCCACGGCATCGTCGACCGCATCAGCGGGAGGCCGGGGCGGTGCACGATGCGCAGGCGCCGCGCGAGACCGGCCAGCGCCGCGTCGTAGGTCCGCTCGATGACGGCGGGGCTGGCGGGGCGGTTCCACCGCTTCAGACGGCGTTCGATGTGGGAGAGATCGGCGGAGCGGTCGAAGGCGGCGTCGCTCACTTCGCGTCGTCCGCGCGCTGCGCCTGCTTCCAGGCCTTGCCGGGATGCTTGGCGAGGCGCTTGCGCGCGCGGATTTCGCGGTCGGCGATTTTGGCGTCCTCGGCGTAGCTCGCCGAATGGTCAGGCTGTGCGACCTGCCCCTGGAGGTCGGAGTCGTCTGAATAGCGTGCGATGGCACGGTTGCGCATGGTATGGTCCCTTCAGGACGGAGGACTGGGTCGCGTACGCCGTCAGGCGTACATCGCCGTACGGTGCTTGTCCGTACGGCGGAACGAGCCCTTGCCCTTGCGCGGCGCGACGGCCTGCGGGCGGTTGGTGCCGTGGGCGAGCAGCGCGGCCATGGGGTTACGCATCGCCTCGACCTGGCGGATCTCCTTCTTCATCGTCTTTTCCCTTCCTCAAGCCGGTTCGCGCCTTCGTCCGATCGTCGTGTTCGCCTGCGTCCGCCTTCAGGGTCGGGCCTCCATGCTGCGACGAAAAAAGGGGCGCCCCTCAGGGCGCCCGTGCGTCGGAGCATATATCAGGATGGTACGTCCCGCGCCACCTTCACGCGAAGGCGGCGGCGAGGATCCGCTCGACCACGTCGAGATCGAGCCAGTCGTCGGTCCGCGCGCCGGTCTCGAGGTCGAGCCAGAAGCCCGACGGCGAGACCTGCGACACCGCCCGAGCGACCGCGGCGATGTTCCACAGGCCGAGACCGCCGGCGTAGCCCCTGATCTCGTCGGTGGGATTGATCGGCCACGACGAGGGCGACAGGCCCTTGCCGCCCGACGGATCGTAGAGCCACTGGTGGCCGACGTCGTCCGATGGGAAGGAGTCGCCGTTCCGCCACTGCGCGATCACGGTCTGTCCCGGGACGGCGAAGTCCCGGAGCATCTCGGACTTCGGCTTCAGGTGATTGACCTGGATCCGGCCATAGGGCGAGATCTCGAGCGCGGTCCGGTCGAACTCGCCCCGCATGACGGTCTTGGCGTGCTTCCCGCACAGGTGAGCGGCAAGCCGCATGCCGGCCTGCGCCTGGAGGGCGAACAGCCGGTCGATGGTCGACTGCGACGGGAACCTCTGGTGGACGCCCTGCGCCTCCGGCGAGTAGAGCACGGCCCACTCGACCGGGTACTGCGCGGAAAGTGCGGCGAGCCGGCCGAGGTCGGTCCGGTCGTCGACGCCGGTGATGGTGACGAACTGCTGCTTCATTGTCTTTTCCCTTCCCGGGCATGTGTCAGGAACGAGGCTCCAGCAGCCTTCCGATCGTCTCGGTCGCGAGCCGGACGTCGTTCACGTCCACCGCGACGCTGGCGGCGTCCGCGAGGAGCGGCCGTTGCGCCAGACGCTCGAGATGCGCGAGGAAGCCGAGGTCTGCCGCGCGCTGGTCGGCGTTCCACTGGTCGGTGTTCCGGTCGGTCATGGTCGTCTCCTGGAAGCGACCTCCACTGCGGAGGCCTACCCCTTCAGAGACGACCGGGGTCGTTCACGCGAGGTCGGCGTCGGCGATCCGAGGGTTGACCCTCAGCCCCGCCGCCTCGCCGGCGCGGCGTGCCGCGTTGTTCCCGGCCCGTAGGGTGTCCGGTACCGGGAAGCGGGCGACATCGGCGGACGGGGCTGCGCCCTTGCGGCGCTTGGCCGGACGTCCGTGGATCGCCACCGTGGCGGGACCGTGCTGAAGGCGCACGCCGGAGCCGCCGCAGACGCACGGCCAGTATTCGAGGCCGCGCGAGAAGGTGACGATGCTGCCGGCGCCGCGACACACCGGGCAGAGGTTGCTGGTGGACATCGTCTTTTCCCTTCCGTTGCAGGATCGATCAGCTGGCCGTCGAGGCCCTGCGGGCGTCCAGCATGCGCTTCATCTCGAAGCGCCGGCGGGGACGCATCGTCGGCACGACGGTCTGGCCGTCCTCCTCGTACGGGTCGACGGGGATGCCGAGGAGATCCGACCAGTCGCCCGCGTCGTAGAGGGCGCACTGGAGAGCCTCGGCGGCGGACAGGCCCGGTACGACGACGAGCTCGCCGTCCTCCATGTACTCGTGACCGGTGCGGTGCGAGACCGGCTCGGTGGTGAACCCCTCGTCCGTCGTCAGCCGGACGTAGTAGGTGGTGCGCCTGCACGATTCCGTGAAGCGCACCACGGAGATGGCGACGATGGCGCGGGGCGTCATGCTCCGGTCTCGTAGACGACGCCGAGCACGTGATGACGGCAGTAGTCGGCCACGAGCCGCGTGTCGGACCAGACCGCGACATATGGGATGTCGCAGTGCAGGCCGGGGCGGGATACCGCCTCGATCCGCGTCACGTCGTCGCGGCCGACCATGTGGGATTCGGTCGCGGTGACGCGGAGTTCGGCGATCGGCTGCGTGCTGTCTGTATAGGTCATGAGGGTTCTCCCTTGTGGAATTCAGGCGATCGCGGCTTCCGTGCGTGCGACGATCGCGTCCATCCAGAGGCCGACGTCGCTGGCGTAGCGACCGCAGTTGAGCGGCGGGTTGAGTTCGATGACGAACGTACGTCCGGAGGCATCGACCGCGACGTCGAGGCAGTAGTCGAGATGGCGGCCGTGCTCGGCTGCGAACTCCTCGACGAACGCGTGCGCGAAGGCGAGGTGCTGGTCGCGCACGTCCGGGAAGGCCCCGACTTCCGACCGGTTGCGCACCGGCTCCATTTTGGCGTCGAACGCCTCGACGTTGTCGAGCGGCGTGTGGTGCTCGACGCAGCCTGCGCCGGTGACGAGCTGGCCGTCGACGACGAAGAAGCGGTATTCGTATCCGCACTCGACGGCGTCCTGGACGAGCAGCAGGCGGCGGTCGCCCTCGTAGTGGACGATCTCGAGATCGAGCCCGTCCATCTGATCGAAGACCTGCTCGTGCAGGGGCGTGCCGGCGGTGATGCGGGCGATGCCCGAGAACTCCTTCCTGACGGACTTCAGGAAGACGACCGCCTCGGAGCGGTCCCCGAGGATCTTCGCTAGCGCGCGCTCCAGATCCTCGTTCGTCGCGTCGACGAAGATCATGCGGCGGCCGGCGTGCCGCAGGAAGACGGGGCTTTCCGCGTAGTTCGAGGCGGCATCGACCGCGGCAGTGTCCTGACCGGCCAGCGAGATGGGCACGGGAAGGCCGCTCATGTAGTCGGCGGTGCTCCAGCCGCCGAACATCGCGCCGACCGGTGCGCCAGGCACGGAGATCGGTGTCTGCCAGCCGCTGGTGGAGACCCAGATCTGCGGGGCGGGCGGAAGGATCCGGACGGGAATGCCTCTGGCATTCGCCTCGTGGAGGAGGACGATGTTCTCGCACCAGTCCTCGAAGTCGCAGTGCGGGTCGTCCCGGAAGCGGGGACGTTCTCGCATGGGCTTAGACTCGGGGAATGCGGCGAGCCATGTCGCCAGATAGCCCGCCGCACGCAGGGGGGCGGTCTCGGGGTATCGGTCACGACCGAACGGCCGGTAGAGATAGATGCCCTGCATGACGGTTTCCGATCTGTCTTTTCCGCCCCTTCAGGCGAATTTGTGGGATTTCCGATTAGCGGAGCTTGCGGCGGGTCCCGACGACGGCGGAGCCAGCATCCGGCGGACGATCCGCGAGGGACTCCTCGTAGATCGTCTGCAAATGCGCGAAGCAGCGATCGATGAACTGGCGGATGCGCGGTGCCCGTTCGGCCAGCTGGGCGCGCTCGGTGCCGATGCCCGATGCCGGCAGCACCACGGTGCCGCCGGCGCGCAGGTGATCGGCCAGGCGGACGAACTCGGCCTGGATGATCGGCTTGACGGCGTCGAAGTCGTCGTCGGAGAAGAAGCTGCCGTCCTTCATGGACGGGAGCTTCTTGGTGGGGATGCCGACGGCGTTCGGCTCGTTCCGGCAGGCAGCGGCCTGGCCGGCGCGCGGATTGGACCAGCCGCTGGCGTCCGGTGCGCCGCCGGCGCGCGCGAGGTTGTCGCCGAACACGTAGAGGCTGTGGCGGCTGGCTCGGATCTCCGGACGCGTGTAGCGTTCCACGGTGATGATCGGCATTGTCTTTTCCCTTCCCGGAAATGATACGGATCCAGTCCTCAGACGAATGGACGCCAGTGAGCGTCGACGGCCTCGGCCGCCCGGAACATCACCTGCATCGCATCCCCGCGTCCATGCTTCACCTCGTGGGGCGGCATGGCGTACACCGACAGGCCGTAGCCATGCCGGGCCAGGACCCGGCGCATCGGACGCGGGAACCAGCGCACGAGGTCGCGGAGCGTGAGTGTCCCGCAGACATGGTTCAGCGGCTGCGGCCCGAACGCCTCGAGCGTGCCGGGGAAGTCGACGTGCCAGTCGGCATCCGGATCGCCGGTCATGGCCAGGTTGATCTCCTGGAGGAGACGATGGACGAAGGGCCCGCGGCCGTTCTCGTTCTCGACGCGGTAGACGCGCATGGTCTGCATGCGGCTCTCCTTCTGGTGTTTTCGAGGCATCCACCACGAAAAAAGGGCCGGGACGCGATGTCCCGGCCCTGATGGCGTCAGGCGATCCGCAGACCGCCGAGGAGGCGGAAGCCGCCGAGCGTGCCGCGCGTCGGCTCGACGGCGGGCTCCTGCACGGCGTCGCGCGGCAGCGCGCGGAAGCCGTTGTGCGGCGTCGCCTCGTTCTTGGCGGTCTCGCGACGGTCGATGACCGAGAGGCCCGTGATGTTGGCGAGCGTCTGCGCGTGCATCGAGCAGTGCGCGTTGCCGGCGTCGTCGTCGAGCTTGGCCATGACCGTGGTCATGCCGCGGCGCGAGATGACGCCGACGACGACCTGCGGACGGCCGGTCTTCCAGCCGAACTGGCTGATCTCGATGATCGGCTTGCGCTCGAGCACGGCGAACAGGCGCTTGGCGGCGCGGAGGTCGAGCGTGCGGAGCGTGGCGAGCGTCGCGAGGATCTTCATGACTTTTCCCTTCCCTGAGATGGTTTTCACACCGAGACTTCGACATGGACCACTTCGTTCGAGGTTCGGAAACCCATCGAGGCTCCGATCAGCATGGCCCCGCCTACGACGCCCATGATCGACACGCCGAGGATCCGCACCAGGATCATGGGGGAGTAGGGCACGGGGTCCTCGCGCCCTCTGATCAGACTGCGCCCCGTCATCGCCCGGTAGAGGAACAGGCAGACGACGGCGAAGTAGGGCAGCAGGGCTATGTTTGCTGCGGTCTCCATGAATGTTCTCCTGAGCGAGGTGCTTCAGCCGAGGTTCTGGCCGGTGTCGGTCGACCATCCCGTCGAGCGGGGAGTCAGCTCGAGGTACGAGACGCTTGCCTGACGGTGCCGCGGATGGATGTCGTCCTGTCCCTCGAAGATGGCCTCGTACGCGGCCTCGCGGGTCGCGCCGATGCCGCACAGGAACTCCTCGTCGGAATACTGGATGAAGGCCATGACCTTCGGGACGGGTGCCGGGGCGTCGCTCATGCGGCGACCTTCCAGCGGTTGTTCACGCGGCTGATCCGCCCCGCCTTGCGGGCGTTCTGGATCAGGCGATCGCCGACGCGCATGTTCAACTCCTGCTTGCCGCAGCTGCCGTAGTCGAAGTGCGTGTGTGCAGGAGCCCTGTGATAGAGGTCGTACAGCACGACGCCGACCGCGCCCTCGACGTCGCAGGCCTGGAAGCCGTCGACCATGGCCGCGTTGCCGGCGTCGATGGCCGCCTGCGGGATCTCGATGTCCTTGACCTTCATGTCTTTTCCTTCCCCGGTATCGTTCAGTCAGGCGTCGGTGCGGTTCCTGTCCCTCCGAGCCGCCTGCCGCTGGCGGCGGGCGATCTCGCGTGCGCCGGCGTGCCGGACGGGCTCGGTCGCAGACCGAGGGGGCAGCGCGCGGGGCGTGGCGGGTTCCGGCTCGGGCTTCGGCCGCTTGCGTGACGATGGTGCCGCGACCGGTGCGAGAGCCATCATGGCGGCCGCCGCGGTCAGCGCGGCATACCGATGGTTCATCGGAACATGTCCGCCAGAGATCGTACGGCGACGGGGGGCAGGAGCCGGGTCATGGCCATTTCCATGTCGGCGCCGTTGGCGTCCGCCAGATCGTTCGCCAGGTCGAGGTATGCCCTGGTCATGGGGTGATCAGGGCCGTACTTCCGGTCGAAGCCCATCTGCCGCGACTTGTAGAGCGCGAACGCGCACATGAGCAGGCGCGTGCGCTCCTGGTCCTCGTTTGGGCGTACGGTCTCGACGGCCTGCTGCGTCAGCACCAGCGCCGCCTCGCGCGCCTGATCCATGGTGATCTTCACTGTTTTTCCTCCACGATGGGCTTTCGATCATTCAGTACGGGTATCGCGCTGCCGTTTTCGACGCGAGGTCGAAAAGAAAGGGCCCCCGCTTTCGCGGAGGCCCCATGGACAGCTGTGGCGTGGCATCACGTCGTCGTTTCGTCAGGAGCACGACCGGTCAGGTCCTACCGCAGCCAGGACAGTACGGTGAGCGCCACTGGCGACCAGGCGACGAAGCAGAAGCCGATCAGGAGGCGTCCGCGCCAGTGGATGGGCAGCTTGTCTGCCTTCCGCTCGAGGTGGATCGTCGGAATGAACTCGCTGGGTGCGGGCGTGAAGTAGGTGGGCATGGCTGTGATCTCCATGGATCAGCGGGAGGCGAGCTGCGCCCCGCGCGGGATGATGGTCATGACGCCGTCCTCGATGACGACGCGCCCGAGACGGGCTATCTCGGTCTGGCCGAGGAGCGTGTAGGGGATGCCGGACTGGCCGATCCGCGCGACGATGCCGCCGAAGCGCTGGCCGCCGATCTCGAAGGACCGGAGCTTCGTGACGCCGACCGACGTCATTCCGCCGATGCCGACCGCCGCCTCGGTACGGAAGACCGTCTCGTCGGCGCCGACCTGGCGGGCGGCCTCCGGCGTGAGGATGGTGTAGGCGGCACCGGTGTCGATGATCGCCTTCACCTTCACGCCGTTGATCCGGACGTCGGCTACGAAGTGGCCGCTCCAGCCGCTCCGCCTGACCCGGATGATCTCCGGGGCGGAGGCGGGCGCGTCGTCGTCGAGCGCGACCATGTCCGGCTCGATGCGCGGCGGGGGCGCGTAGGATACGGGCTGCTGCACCACGTGCACGACGGGCTGGACGTAGGCGACCCGCTGCGGCTCGATGCGCGTCTCGTAGGTACGGGACAGCACGCGGCCGCGGTCGTCCTCCTCCGTGGTCTCCACGGTGGTGATGGACGCCGCACCCGGGACGGTGGAGCCGTCCCAGGGGCGGTCCGTGACGTGCTGGCGGCCCCGAGCGTCGGTGACGACGGTCCGGACGATGCCGGCCGGCACGTCCATGGTCTGCCCGTTCACCGTGACGCGGACCTGCGCGGTGACGGGTGCCGTCACCGCGAGAGCGGCGACGGCGGCGATGAAGCGGAGCATGGTCATGCCCTCCTGTTGGAGCCGGACCCGTTGAGGTCCGGTAAACGCGGCGTTCCTACAGCGAGACCATGTCGAGGAGCGTGACGGGGCGGAACTGCCCCTCGCGCTTCTGGATCGTGCCTGCCGAGATGTGGATCGTGGCGGTGTCGTTGCCGGGTTCGCGCTCGACGAACCCCATCCGCCCCTTCAGCCCGCCGTCCGTGATGACGACGAGGTTTCCGGGGAGGCGGTTCATGCCGCGCGCCGCGTGCGTGCGGTCACGTAGGTGTCGACCGTCAGGTCGTAGTCCCCGCTGCCGCTGATCGCGCCGTCGTCGAGATCGGCGAGCAGCGCCTCGACGCTGAAGGTGTCGCCGACGCTGGCGTAGCGGGTGCGGGCGGTCTTGGGTGCGGGCATGCGCACGACGTTGTTCTGGGGCATTCTCTTTTTCCCTTCCCTGGGTGGATACACCCTCTTCCGTCGAGGACGGTCAGGGGCACCCCCGCGGGGTGATGGCCGCCCGGCTGGGCGGCCCCGCGTCTCAGGCGGCGAAGCGGCGGCCGCCGCCGAACCCGTCGATGTCGCCCGGAGCGATGACGCTCTGGCGGTACGAGCTGCTGTTGGCGCCCCGGCCGTCCAGCTCGCCGATCAGCGCGTCGATGTCGAACGTGTCGGCGGCGGTGGCGAAGTTCGAGCGGCGGCGCATCGAGACGACGTTGGAGGTCTTCTTGGTCATCTTATTTTTCCCTTCCCTGGGTGTTCACACCCTCTTCCGACCGTCAGGGAAGGAGTGGAGGCGCGTTGCTGCGCCTCCTGTGTCGTCAGAAGCGGGGCTTCGTGTAGAAGAGCGTCTCCGCGTGGTTGATGCGCTGGCCGAAGGTCATGCCGACGCGGTTCCCGGGCGCGTCCATCTTCTCGCGGTCGAGAAGCGCCTCGACCATCTTCAGCAGTTCGCTGGAGCCGTAGTTCACGCCGACGGCGATGTTGAAGTTGTCCGCCATGTAGCGGACCCGCGCCGCCGAGCCCTGCACGGCGAGGACGCCGAGCGCACGGTCCGCGCGTGCCTTCTGATCGGGATCGATGGGAGGCGGCGAGTAGACGGGGCGCTGCGAGGCCGCCTTGTGGAGGGTCTCCTCCTCGCGTGCGGTCGCGAACTCCCGGTCGGCCAGCGCGTCGAGGCCGTTGGCGAAGGTCTCGTCGGCGATCTGCGCGCCGCCCGACCTGGTCTGCGCGGCAGCGCGCACCGCTGCGGCCTCGATGCGCAGCTGCTCGGCGAACGAGCGCCGACGCTTGATCGACTTGGCGAGGCGCTTGGCCTCCTTGTAGGAACTGGACATGCGGATCTCCTTCAGGAGGCGGCCTTCGTCGGGAGATCGACGACGGCGAGAGAGTTGCGGACGAACTGGCGGAACTCGGCGTCGGACAGCTTCTCGTTGTCGACGTTGGCGGCGAGCGTCCCGCAGAAGTTCTCGGGCGGCACCTTGCCGGCCGGCGCGCGGTAGGGCGGCGCGAGATCGCCTTTCATGACAGCCGAGGCGCACTCGGATGCGAAGTACGCGGGGTCGGTGTTGATGAAGGCGCGCGGGTCGGTGCGGTCCGCATTACGCGCGTACCAGTCGGTCGATTCGGAGGGCATGGTCGTTCCTTGGCCGGTGCGGGTCAGCGCAGGTTGAGCAGGGAGTCTCGCGAGGTGTGCACGCTGCCGCGGGGGTCGAGATAGACGCAGACGTGCCGCGTCGACGTGCAGCCCGGTGTACGGTCGCGCATGAAGAGCGGCTGCCGGTACTGGACGCTCATGCCCATCTCCGAGCGCTGCATGCCGTACATGAACAGCAGCAGCCCGCCCATCGCGCCCGCTGCTCCGAGCACGGACAGAGGGAGCACGCCGAAACCCTGTGCGTAGTCCGGATGGGACCGCACGATGCTCACGCTGACGACCGCGGCGAAGACGGCGAGCAGCAGCCCCTTCGCCACCATGGCGTGATCCATGACCACCTTGCCGTGGCGCAGGTAGGCGATGCCGTCCGTCAGGAACCGCATCATGAGCGAGAAGGCCCAGACGATCGCGCCCAGCGCGACCAGGGACAGGGCGACGTTGCCGTATGTGGTCATGGTTTTTCCTTTCTCGTGTCGTGCATCTTCGTATCGCGAAGTCGTGGGCTATCCTGTCCGATCACGTCCGGATGCGGGGGTCGACGGAGGACATCGCGAAGCCGCCGAGGATGGCGAACGACATGCAGCCGCTCGCGCCGATGAGGGCGAGCGGGAAGGCGACGTAGTCCGGTACGGGATGGGGGACATGGACGGCGCCGTACCAGAAGGCCGCTCCCGAGAAGATCGTGGCGATGGTCGACTGGACGGGGATGGAGAGGTCGAGCGCGAGAACGCCGTCGCGGACCCTCAGTACGCCCTCGTTGATGCAGCGCAGGGATACCGGGAACGAGAGGGCGAGCGACATGGCGGTCGCGATCCACAGGATGAATGTCATGACGTTGCTCCGAAAGGGGAGGAGGCGGTCTCCACGAGGAGACCGCCGACGTGATCAGCCGCGGGCGAGCAGCCGGGCGAGCGGTACGGCGACGTCGTCGCCGAACCACTCCATGCGGAAGCCGAAGACGTCGCAGATCGCCTGGCGATGCTCGCGGATCTTCAGGTTCACGATGGGCACACCCTTGTGCCACCCGCAGCGGATCGCCTGGCCGGTGCCGCCGGTGTCCCGTCCGTCCTTCGTCCATGCGATGACGAAGCGCGACGGGCTGTCCATCTCCGCGCCGAGCACCTGGTGCATGTTGCGCGTGTGCATCGCGCGGGCATAGTCGCCGCAAACCTCCCACTTCGGATGGAGGAACTCCGCCAGCTTCCGCGCCTGCTCCGTGATGTGCGCCGTCTCCGGACGCGGATACAGGGGCGACTTCGACCCGTTTATGCCGCGCCGGATGATGAAGACCTCGGACTTCTCCGGGGTGCTGCCCGCCTCGAAGGACTCGTCCGCCCCTTCCGCCCCGCCCGAGCGAAGCGTCAGACCCGACGTGTACAGCTTCTGCGCGATGACGCGCATGGAGCCGCAGACCCGGCCCGGATACTTCGCGCTCACGCCCGGCGTCTCGCGCGACCCGATACCGGCGTACGGCACGTACTGGCCGGCCTCCGCGTCCGCCATCGCCTGGCGCAGCAGGGCGACGACCTCGTCGTAGGACCGGTAGCGCAGCGTGACCGGGACCGACGACGGGTCGAAGACCGCGCCCGCGACAGGAGCCGCAACCCCCGCCACCGCAGCAGCAGCCGCAACACCCACGACACCGGACTTCCGGACGAACTTACGAACTGACATCTCGATTTTCCCTTCCCAGAGATAGAACGCGTTTTCCATGCGTCATGGAAAAAAGGACAGGGGCGCCGTGCATGGCGCCCCTGTCCTGATCCGGAAAGTATCGAGCGGAGCCCTTCCTCCTACCTCGTGATCACCAGATACTGGCGCCAGTCGGCACCGTCGTACTGGTCATGCCCGAAGGCCTGGATCTGGATCTCCTCGGAGACGATGGTCAGATCGTCGACGTCTTCGGTCCCGAAGTGCGCCCTCGCCTTCGCGACGATCTCGCCGAGGGTCGTACCCGCGACGAGGTCGGAGCGGAGGTAGAGCGTGTCCGGGGTGCTGATCGGCTCGCGGATGTCGCCGGCGCTCATGCGACGTTTTCCGACGAGGGGAGGTAGCCCTCGTCCTCGAGCTGCATGGCGTTGTCGAGTCTGTCCGCGCCCTCGTGGATCACGAAGTCGTAGAGGAAGAAGTTCTCGACGATGTTGGCGCCGTTGGGGTTCTGCGTCGGCGTCCACCGGTACAGCATGAGGCAGGGGAAGCGCTCAGGCTGATCGTCGTGGAGCTTCTCGCGGGGGGCATGATCGTGGATCATGTCCGTGTGGCTGATGAAGTCGACCTCGTCGCGGAAGAGGATGCTCTCGAGCGAGGGATCGACGGTGGCGGTGATCTTCATGGCATGCGTCCTTGGCTTCCGGCGGATGCCGGAGCGGATGTCAGGGCCGCGCATGCGCTGGCCCGGCTAGCTGGAGTGAAGATCGTATTTTAGTCGGCGCATCTGCTTTTCCCTTCGATTGTCTATCCGGTCGCGTGTCCATCAAGGGCACGTATCAGTGACCCGTTTTCGGGTCAGTTAGCGCTACCTGACCCGGAACAGGGTCACAGGATCGGAACGTCGACGCCGTGCGGCACGCGGCCGACGACGGCGACCTGATCGTGGCGCAGGCCGATGCGCTCGAGCCGGTTCTCCGGCGCGCAGGCGAGGATGTAGCGGCGGCCGATGCCGGCCAGGCCGCTGATAACGTGGAACCGCTCGCCCTTGCGGCTGTGGTCGTCCTCGGTCACCTCGACGATGTCGCGGTGGCCTGCTGGTTCCTGGTCCGCCATGTCAGGCGGCCCGCAGGAGCACGGCCGGCATCCAGTCCGATGCCTGCGAGATGATGACGGTCAGTTCGGCGTCGGTGACGCGCTCGATTCCTTCGCCGGTCGGCTCGCCGCGCATGGCGTAGGAGAGATCGACGGCAGCGCGGAGGACCGTGCAGGATTTCCGGATCTCCTTGCCGTCGACGAAGCCAAGCACGTGACCGAGTGATCCTACGATGACGTCGCCATCGTCGATGGCGCTGACTGCCACGCCGAAGTCGATCACGTGGGCAAGCCGAAGGGAATTATCGGTGAACGTGATTCCCTCATGGGAGATCTCGAAGCCGAGATGCCGTGCGAGGAGCACGTCGTTGGTCTCGAACGCGCTGGCGAGGTTGCTGCGGAGATCGTCGCTCAGGAAGGCGACTGCGTCGACATCGGATGGAATCTCGTAGTCCAGCGCATCGATGTCGCTGGTGCCGTGCAGGCCGGCCATCTGGGTCCAGGTGAAGGTGGTCTTCATGGCATGTGTCTTTCGATTGCGGAACTGTTGCGGCCGACGATGTCAGGCGGCGCGCGGTAGGGCGCGCACCGCGACGGTGCGGCCGGAGACGACGAAGTCGCCGGTGGCGGGATCGTAGCTGGCGATCTCGCAGATCGGCCACTTCTTGTCGGCGATCGAGATCGTCACGCCGTCGCTGCCGACGACCTGCAGGCGGCGGAAGCTGCCGAAGGGCTCGTGGTCGATCGGACGGCCGTCGACGGTGATGAACGAGTGCGGGGTCACGCGGCGCTCGATCGCGTCGGCGATCTTCTGGTTCATCGCCGGGTGGGCCGGCTGCGGAAGCTGGGTGGTCATGGGGACGGTCCCTGTGCTGGAGTGCCGCATCAGCGGTCTACGATGCGCGCGGAGGATGACCGCGCGTGCTGGATGGCGGCGTCGAAGCGGTCGGTGACGGCCTGGGTCGAGGCGACGAGCCTGCTCTCGGCGGCGGAGACCATCCTGTCGAGCGTCTCCTCAAGGCTCCGGTCGATGGCCCTGCGGCCCTTGTCCGTGGTCACGACAGTCAGCGCCGCCCGGTATGCGGAGGAGACCTCGCCGAGCGTCTTCTGCATGAGGATGACCGTGTCGATGTCGCCGATGTCGAGCGATCCGTCGAGCCGGTCGACCGCGACGTCCGCCCGGAACCGCAGGCCCTCGAGGCGCGAGCGCCTTGCGTCGGTCATGGCATGTGGCGGATTGACGATCGCGTGCCATGCGAGATGGACGGGATCGGTCTGCCGCGCTTCCTCGCTACGCTGCTCGGCGCGACTTCCGCGTCGTGCGCGTAGCCAGGCGAGCGCCTGGCGCGGATAGTGCAGGGGATCGCGACGTGGGCTGCATAGCGTGATGGTCACGAGGTTTACCGCGAACGCCACCGCGTTGAGAACGAGCATCGTCGTGACGGCGGGCAGTACCGCCAGTCCCCCGAAGTACAGCGCGATCATGCTGTACGTCACGGAGATCGCGCCGGACGTCAGTGCCGTGAATGCAAGGCATAGCGCGAACCGGCGGATCATGCGTCGGCGCGTGCTGCGCGCTTCGCCTCCTGGCGCTGGCGGCGGGCGATCTCGCGGCTGCCGCTGTGCGGCTGGCCCGGCTTGCGCGACGGCGCGCGCGGCGTGCGGCGCACGGTGCCGTCCGACGCGGCGGACGCGAGGCCCGGGATGCCGAGGCTGGCGCAGGCGATGGCGGCGATCATTCCGAGTCCGTGGCTACGCATCGTGTTTTCCCTTCCCTGGGTGGTTATCGCATCGTCCGGCCGGTTGGCCATCATGATGTTCGCTGGTCCGTCGCCGCGATGGCGGGACCACAGCGGGCTGAGAGGATGGAGTCCGTCTTGCCGGCGTTCCCGAGCGTGGTGCTCTCCCGCCTGACGCAGACCCGTCGACCCATCCTCTGGGTCCGATGTGGACGTGTGGTTGGGACGTCTCGTGCGTCCCGAGGGCCTTGGCCCATGTGCGTGCTGTCCGCTTTCCGCGGGCACGTTGCGCAGGGTTCTTCCCCGATGTTCACGGCCGGTCGCGTGTCGGTGCCGACCGTATGAGCTACCGCATTGTCCTCTCCCTGGAAGTGGCGCGATCGGCGGGGAAGACGCGTCGTCTCCTCCCGCGAGTTGGCCCACCACGTGCGGTCTGTGCCGCCGCGCGCCCGCCAGTCGCGAGATGCTCGCGACGGCTCTCCGGCGCGCCGATGGTGGGCCGTCCGGTCTGTCGGCCGCGCGACGTGTCGCGCGAGGCGGGTGCGCCCGGCGTATTGCCGCCGCGGCGCGTCCCGCAGGACCGGAAATCAGATGTCTGGTGTAGAGCCACCCCTCGCGCGGGGTGCGTCCGTACTGGCTACATGGCGGCCTCCTGCGTTCGTCAAGCAGGTGCGGGTAACTCCTACGTTTTCCCTTCACCCAGGTTCGACGTCATCCTCTTCATCGAAGAGGTGGCAGGTGGCTTCCGGGTTAGCCTATTTCATGCGAACGAGGCCGCTGCCGCGTTCGCCCGGATGACGGTGAGGTCCGTCCTGCTGCCGAGCACGGCCGCGACGAGCAGCGCCTGATCGTCGGACAGCGTGCGCGTACCGGCGAGCAGCGCCTGCGCCACGATCCGGCGATGGTCCCTGGAGGGGATGTGATAGGAGAGATCACGCACGTCGACGATGCGGGTCGCGACGATGGCGGGGATCTGCTCCGAACCGTCGGCGCCGCCCTGCGTGGTCGTGCCTGTCGACCCCGCCGATACGAAGCGGACGAATCGGACGTTCTCGTCGACCAGCGCGACCACGTCGCCTGCGCTCAGCCCTGCGGCGTCCAGCACCGCTCCGGGCACGGTGACCGCCATGACTTCGCCGTCGCCGTTCGGCATCGTGACGATTCCGACCATCTCGATGCCGTCGCCCATGGCATAGACGCTGGAGTGGCTGCCGAAGGTGATGGCGTGGATCCCGTCGACCGCTGGTGCGACGTAGGGCTCGAGCGCTTCCTCGTAGCCCTGCGTGTCGCACATCGGCGATGCGCCGAGGTCCTCGTAGACCGCGGTCTCGTCGAACGAGAGCTTGAGCGGCTTCGTCATCTCGGGCGATCCGGCGCGTCCGAAGAACATGCCGTGGCCCGCCGCGCGCAGGGCGTCGTCCGACATGCCTGCGACCGTCTCGGACGGCAGGTTGCTGCGGCCGAGCCAGACGAAGGCGTCGACGCCGCCGAAGTCGCCGAAGCCGTTGTACGATTCCTCGCGCAGCGGCGGCTGGCCGTCCGGCTGCAGCAGGAACACGGTGCGCGTGCCGTCGCGCGACTGCGCGGAGTTCTTGTTCCAGATGGTCTCGCCGGTGTCGGCGGTCTTGAAGCTGAAGTAGCCCATGGGGGTCCTTCCTCTGTGTCGCGAGTGCGACCGGGGGTGTGCCCGGAGACGGATCTCCGGGCGGGGCGTGCGGCTCAGGCCGCGTTGGCGTAGCTGTCCTGGCCGATGCCGGAGGCGTCGACGCACATCGCCAGGAGGCGCGGGTGCATCGGCTTGGCCTCGGTCGGCGTCTGGTCGACGATGCCGGGCAGGACGCCCTGTGCGGCCTGGGCCGCTGCGTCCTGCTCCTGGCGCCGGATGCGGTTGCGGATGGCGATGGCGCGGATGGCTTCGCGGCTGAGAGGCTTCTTGATCATTGTTTTTCCCTTCCCTTGGAAACTTCGCGAATCCCGACCACGGGATCGTTCTTCAGGTCGCCCCGCGGACCGTGCCCGTCAGCAATCGAACGGATACGAGTGCGTCTGCGGAGAGTCGGCACAGCCGACGATCTGGTATCCGAAGGTGTGGTCCTCGCCGCGGTAGCCGCGCCTGAACAGCGGCAGGCGCATCTCGGCCTGGCGCACCGCCGCCGCGTGCGTGGTGCCGTCTGGCAGGTTGAAGAACAGGTCCTTCCAGCGGAGGTCGTTCATCACCCAGTCGATGTGGCAGGCGGAGCGACCGGACACGGGCGTCGCGGCTGAGGCGATGGCGGCGCTCACTTCGTCACCATGATGCGGGTCTTCACGCAGTGGGAGATCTTGCTCTCGCTCAGCCGACGGACGCGTTCGCAGTCCTTCCATTCCGGGAATGCCTGCGGGGCCACCGAGGTGGCGGCGTCGCCGACGCCGGTATAGGTGTTCAGGACGAGGAGCCAGACGGCTACGATGTTCATGACGGTGTCCTTCGCGATGATCGAGGGGAACGGTACGGCGTCTGCCGAGCCGTCAGGTTTCAGGCGAGGCGGAGCTGCGATCGAACGCCGTCCTGGATCGCAGCTCCATCTGGCAGCGATCGGCGAGGACGCTTGCTGACTTCAGGGCGGCTAGCGCCGACTGGGGACCTTGGTCCGTCCGCAGGTCGCCGTTCAGTTCGACCGTCTGTCCAGCCTCGTGCAGCATCTGCCTGATCTGGCCGATGTCGTTCGGCCAGTTACGTGCCGTGGCACGTACGAGAAGCGTTCCGAGGCGGAGGCGCGCCCGTTCGACGGTCTTGAAGTCTGAATTCACGATAGCGACGAGCATCGACCGCCTGATTATGGAGAGATAGCGATGACGGCTGAGCGTCAGTTTGCGGCGAGTTGCTGGATTGGCTGGACGTCTTGTCATGGCGAAGTGTCCTTTCAGGCAGCTAGGCGGCGGGTGACGGCGATCTCGCCGTCTGCGAAGGTCACGACACCCGAGGCGTCGGAGCCCGGGCGTGCCTCGCAGCGCTCGAAGGCCTCGTCGAAGGCGCGGCCGAGGGCGTCGCGGTCGGCGATGCGGAAATACGCGCCGCCGATGGTGACGGTGCGGTCGCGGAGCTGCTCGAGCGTATCGTCGGAGCACAGGTCCGCTGTCGCGACGACCTGACGGTCGGCGCCCTGGACGAGCTCGACGCTGTGGCGTTCGGTGAGGAGGTGCATCTCTTTTTCCCTTCCCTGATGCGTATCGTGCGTCCCTTCAGGTCGTCGTGCCTTCTCTGCTGGGGTTTTCCATGCTCCCGGAAAAACGAAGGCGCCCCCTGAGGGGCGCCTGCCTGGCGTCAGCGCAGCTGCCGTCGCGTGCCGCGCGGCGTGCCGCCCGATGCCGGCTGTTCCGGCGTCGTGCCGCCTTCGGCCTTCGCGATGACGCGAAGTGCCCACACGAGCCGTTCCTCGAACGGCATCGCAGCGAGCCTGACGAGCGTGTCGCCGTGGCATCGGAGCGGAGCGCAGAAGCACAGCACGTCCTTGCCGGCGAGATCGTCGAGCCTCTTGAGCCTTGCACGGTCTCGCGCGAGATCGAGATCGTGCAGCTCGCACACCGCGTCGCGATCGCCGTGCTGGCCGATCACGAACTTGTTCCCGTTGGGCGAGCCTCGCCCGATGTACTGCGCGCCGTGCGCATTGCCTGCCGTGCGCTTGTTCAGCACCTTGCCCTGCTGCATTTTCCGTCCTCCGTCTTACCCGGAAGGCGGATACGTCCTCATTGGCCTCACGCGGCTCTGCGAAGCTGCCGCATCGCGTCTGCGATCTGCTCTATCGTGGAGGAGATGCGTTCGCAGGACGACGTGTAGGACGGGTCGTCGAGGTCGATGCTCACGACGGGCCATTCCGCCTGGTGCAGCGAGACGAGGTGGTTCAGCCTGATCACCAGCGGTCGCACGGTGGTGCCATCCTGAAGCTATGCGACGTTGGCGGCCATCCGGACGAGGCAGTCGTTGGCGACGCGGCGCAGGGCTACGTACTGCTTGCGCCAGTCGACGGGACGGACGTCGGTGAGGCGAGACAGTTCGGCGAAGCAGAGCTTGAGCCTGACGATCTCGTTACGGACTGCGATATCGGACATGGGCGGATCCTCTTGGCCCGCCCACGAGGGGATCAGGCTGCCTGGAGAAGTGGCACGCGGCTTCGGACGACCAGGTCGGCGAAGTCGCCGATGGTCTCGACCTCCACGCGTGCGGAGCAGCTGATGCAGAGGTCGTACTCGTCCTCGATGGCCGCCGTCAGCTCGAGGCACTGGAGGCTGTCGAGCGGGAGGTCGTCGAGGCGCGAGGTCTCGGACATGGGGATGGAGAAGCCCGAGATCTCTCGGACCTGAGCGGCGATGAACGATACGGCGGCGCTGCGAATCACGATGGAGACCCCTGACGAAATGAGGCGTCAATGTGGCAGATGCCACGGGGGTCTGTCGAGAGTCTTTCAGGATGGAATGTCGATCAGTAGCCGTCGGCCTCGCGGTAGCGCGAAGGCTGGTCGTACGCGCGGTCCTGCGAGGCGCTGCGATACTGCGGCGCGGTGCGGTACTGCGAGGGCTGGGCGTAGCCGGTCTCGGCGCGGTCGGCGGAGCGGTAGCGCGACTGCTGCGCGTAGGTCTGCTGACGCATGGCGTCGGTGCGGCGGCACGAGTAGCTGTCGCCGGCGTCGCAGGCCTGACGCAGCGCCTGCTGGAGCTGGGTCTGCTTGGGATCGAGCGCCGGGCCAGCGCGGTCGCACGACTCCTGATCGCCGAGCTTGCAGGCCCGCACCAGCGCCTGGTTGACGCGCTGCACGCGCTGGTCGGCCTGACGCTGGCGGTTCTGCATCTGCTGGCGCTGGTACGTGATCTGGCGCGAGACGCTGTCGACGCGCTGCATCTGGCAGGTGATCTGCGCGATGCCGCCGTACGAGCAGTTGCGGTTCATGGTGTTGCCGATGTTGCGGCCGCCGGTCAGCAGGCCGAGCAGACCGTTCGACTGCGCCGCTGCGGGCATGGAGACGGAGAGGCCGAGGAGGACCGCGGCGAGAGCGAACAACTTGCGCATCTTGATTTTCCCTTCCCTGAAGGAGCTATGCCCCTCCTTCCGATAATCGTGTCTGCCGTCTTCGCGCGCCTTCCCTGCGAGTACGGGAACCGGTCGAGGTGACGACCTATTCCTCATGCCTCGCAGGGTTGGCAGGAAGCTCGAATCAGGCGGCCAGGCGCATCTCGCGCAGGGCGGCGCCCTCGATCAGGCCCGCGGCCACCGAGGAGATCTCCTGAGAGAAGGTCTCGTAGAAGAAGTCGGCGACCATCTCGTCCTCCATGGCCTCGGTGCGGATCGAGCCGATGTCGTAGTCCGCGCCGAACTCGGGCGCGCGGGTCCAGGCGATGCGGAAGCGGCGACCGACCTTCTCGCGTGCGAAGGCCAGGTTGTCGGCGGCCGAGTTGCCCATGATCGGAACGACGGCCAGGACGTACGTCTCGCCGTCGTCGCCCAGCACGTCGATGCGTGCGCAGCCCTCGTCCATGGGGTGCGGCTCGCATGCCCAGACGGTGCCCACGAACTCGCCCGCGCGGCCGGCGGCCTCGCGCTCGTCCCGCTGATTGCGGTAGTCGACCTTGGGCGCCGTGGGGATCAGCAGGCTGCGTACGGCGAACGTCGCGGCCTGCTCCATGGCCTCGTCGACCTCGTTCAGACGACGGACGGCGACATGGCCGGTGAGGTAGGCGCCCTTCCAGTTGCCGTCCAGGAACAGGTCGAAGCAGGCGTTCTTGGCGCCGGGCTGCGTGCCCTTGCGGACGCGTGCCTCGATGCCGCGCAGGTCCTCGCCGGCCTCGACGCAGGTCATGTGCCACATCATCCGCAGAATGGAGCCGGCCTCTGCGGCGTTGACGCCGAGACCCTCGCGGATCGCCTTGGCGACGTGCTTGGTTGCGGTGGCGGTGAGCTGCGCGGTGGTGATGGTCATCTTCGTTTTCCCTTCCCTGAGGATCTTCGTGCCATCCCTCACGGGGATGCTATTCCTGCCTTTCGGTCAGCCTCGCATGGCTGGCCGTGCCCGTCGGGACGCGTGTTTTCGTCGCATCCGACAAAAAATATCCGCCTTCCGGGGTGACGCCCGTCTTTCGACGGGCGCCGGGGGAAGGGTCGGAGACAGGATCGCACGGGGGCGTCCTGGTAGAACCCACGCCCGGGGGGAAGGGATGGCGTGGGTTCGACGAGGACGTCGTCCAGGGTGGTGCCTGCTCTTGCGAGCAGGCACCTGGGGGAAGGGTCGGAGACCAGGATCGCACGGGGCGTCCTGCTTCAGCCCACGTCGCCTGCGGGGGGGAAGGGCGACGACGTGGACTGAAGAAGGACGCCGCTCCCCTGCGGGAGCGGCGTCTCCGATCCATGAAGCGGGGCCTCCCGGAGGAGGCCCCGATCGCAGCTTACGCTGCGACCTTCTTCATCGACTCGTTGCGCGCGACGTGCGCGGCGACGCGTGCCGACTTGCGGTCGGCCGCCTCGGTCTTGGCCAGCTCGTTGCGGGCATTCGCCGCCGCGATGCGGTCCGCCTTGGCCTGGGCCTTCAGCGGCGCGTTCTCGACGCCGATCGCACGGAACTTCTCGACGTTGGTCGAGAGGTTCGCCGCGCGGGTCTCGCGGTTGCCCTGGCCGACGAGCTTCTGCGACGCGATCAGATCGGCGTGCGCGGTGGCGCGTGCCGTCTTGTTCGCGACGCCGATCTCACGGAACTTCGAGCGGTTGGCTTCGACCGACGCGGGGATGGGCTTGCTCATGATCGTTTCCTTTGTTTTCCCCTCCCAGCGAGGGGCCTACTGTTGATGTTCGTATCCGAGTGCTGGGCGCCTCGCGTCACCTTCGGTCGGTCGACCGGAAGTGACGGGAGGCGCCGCTCCGCGAGGAGCGGCGCGGTGCGTGGGTGGCTGCAGCCCCACGCACGTATCCTCCTCGACGTCCGGACGGATCCGGCACGGCCCCAGCTCGGGACGTCGTCGAAGGGGTAGTCTGAAGTGCCTGGGGCACCTCTCGTCAGGCCACGCGCGGGCAACCCCGCCGGATCACCGTGTGGGGAGCACCATCACGAGTGAACGAGCATGATTGCAGGCGGGCCCCTGGGATCCGTTGCGTGCACGTGCGGGCTTCAAGGCACCGGGCGTGGGCGGGACGCTTCTTCGGAGACGATGGGCGTTGGGGACCCTCGCATCCTGCGATCCGTGACCTGACGGGAGGTGCCGTCCCCTGCGGGACGGCACCGTATCGGCGTCAGCCGACCTTCTTGAGCGCGCGCTGCTGCTCGATGTTCTCGAGGTTCTTCTGCGCGCGTGCCTCGCGGTTCGCGGCGCCGAGCGCCTTCTGCGACGCGATCAGCTCTGCGTGCTTCTCGGCGCGGGCTGCCTTGTTGGCGGCACCCTCTTCGCGGAACTTGGCGCGGTTGGCTTCGACGGATGCGGGGATCGGCTTGCTCATCTTCATTTCCTTGTTTTCCCCTCCCAGCGAGGGGCTGATTTCTATTCTCGTCAAGGTACTGGCGCCTCGCGACGGCCCCGTCCGGCTCGAATCACCCGTTCGTCCATGCGCACCCGGGGGGAAGGGAATGGTGCGGATAGACGGACCTGATGTCCGAGCCGCCGGCGGGGCCGGCGAGAGGTGTCATGGTGGCAGGGAAGCCGGTTCTACCGACGTCCGCAATGCACGGCCCCCGCACAACGGTGCCCGACCCTCCCGAAGGAGGCGCGTTCCGTCCACGAGGCGTCCCTGCGACGCTTCCCTGCCATGATGGGGTGGCGCCGCCCACTCCTTGTCGGTGGACGGCGCCGGGGGTTGCACCGGAGGGCGTGGGCCTGAGCCCCTGTCCGGAGACCTACCGATGCAGTCGTCTTCCGGGACAGTGGGCCGTCCCGAAGGACGGCCCGACCAGGTCGCTTACGCGGCGACCGGGACCTTCTTCATCGACGCGTTGCGCTCGACGTGTGCTGCGACGCGGCCGGCCTTGCGCTCGGCTGCCTCTGCCGACAGCTGCTCGTTGCGCGCGGTCGCGCCGGCGATGCGGTCGGCCTTGGCCTGCGCCTTGGCGGGCGCGTTGGCGACGCCGACGGCCTTCTGCGATTCGATCAGCTGCGCGTGTGCGGTCGCGCGCGATTCGCGGTTCGCGGCGCCCAGCGCCTTCTGCGAGGCCAGCAGCTCTGCGTGCTTCTGCGCGCGTGCCGCCTTGTTGGCGACGCCCTGGTCGCGGAATGCCTGGCGGTTGGTCTCGACGGATGCGGGGATCGGCTTGCTCATGTGAATTCCTTCTCTCGTTTTCCCTTCCCCGGAGCGGGGCGCATTTCTGCCTTTCGGATGTCCTTGGGCACCCTTCGTCACAGCAGGTCGGATGCCTGCGGTGACGAAGGGTGCCGTCCCGTGGGGGACGGCACCGGATCGGTCGCTTACGCGGCGTCGGCCTGGCTGGCCGCGGCGCGTGCGGCCGCCTCGCTCTTCTGCGTCTCGAGCAGATTGGCGTGCTTCTGCGCGCGCGCCTCGCGGTTCGCGACGCCGAGCGCCTTCTGCGACGCGATCAGCTCTGCGTGCTTCTCGGCGCGGGCTGCCTTGTTGGCGGCGCCCTCTTCGCGGAACTTGGCGCGGTTGGCTTCGACGGATGCGGGGATCGGCTTGCTCATGGTAGTTCCTTCTCTCTTTTCCCTTCCCCGGAGCGGGGCGCATTTCTGCCTTTCGGATGACCTTGGACACCCTTCGTCACCGCAGGCGCGCAGCCTGCGGTGACGAAGGGTGCCGTCCCTTGGGGGACGGCACCTGAGCGGTCGCCTATGCGGCGACCTTCTTCATCGACACGTTGCGTTCGACGTGTGCGGCGACGCGGCCCGCCTTGCGGTCGGCGGCCTCGGTCTTGGCCAGCTCGTTGCGCGCAGTCGCTGCGGCCATGCGCTCCGCGCGTGCCTGCGCCTTCAACGGCGCCCGGTCGGCGGCTTCCGACTTCTGCTGCTCGACGAGCGCGGCGTGCGCGGCGGCGCGCGATGCGCGGTTGGCGGCACCGAGCGTCTTCTGGTCGGCCAGCAGCTGCGCGTGCTTCTCGGCGCGTGCCGCCTTGTTGGCGACGCCCTGCGCGCGGAAGCTCTCGCGGTTCGCCTCGACGCTGGCTGGGATCGGCTTGCTCATGTCTTATTCCTTCTCTCGTTTTCCCTTCCCCGTGAGGGGACGGTTCTCTTCTGTTCGGAATACCCTGGGCACCCCTCAGGAACGCACGCCCGGCTGTGCGGACGGTGATGCGTACGAGCGCGCCTCCGGCTGGCCGGGACGTGCGCTCCTGAGGAGTGCCGCCCCTTGCGGGGCGGCACCCGGTCGTCCGCTTACGCGGCGACCTTCTTCATCGACTCGTTGCGATCGTTGTGCGCGGCGACGCGGCCGGCCTTGCGCTCGGCTGCCTCGGCTGCGAGCGCGTCGTTGCGCGCGGTCGCCGCTGCCATGTTCTCGGCCTTCTGGGTGGCGAGCTTCTCGGCGCGCGCCGGCGCGTTGGCGACGCCCAGCGCCTTCTGGCTCTCGATCAGCTGCGCGTGCGCGGTCGCACGCGATTCGCGGTTCGCGGCGCCCAGCGCCTTCTGGCTGGCCAGCAGCTCGGCGTGCTTCTGCGCGCGCGCCGCCTTGTTGGCGACGCCCTGCTCGCGGAACGCCTGGCGGTTCGCCTCGACCGAGGCGGGGATCGGCTTGGGGGTCTTGATCGTGGTGGTCATATCGAATTCCTTCTCTCGTTTTCCCTTCCCCGCGAGGGGACGCATTTCTGCCTGTCGAAGCACCTTGGCGCTCCACGTCACCGCAGCATGGTCTGCGGTGACGTGGAGGGTCTTGGGAGGGCGTGATGCCCGTGATCGTCGCGCTGGCGCCCCGGGAGGGATTCGAACCCCCGACCGTCGGTTTAGGAAACCGCTACTCTATCCGGCTGAGCTACCGGGGCGCATGCACGATGTCCGCCGCGGATGCGGCGGGGACTGGAGCGGGCGACGGGAATCGAACCCGCGTATTCAGCTTGGAAGGCTGCTGCTCTACCATTGAGCTACGCCCGCGTAGGGATTCCGATTGATCCCTTGGGGATCCTGCGTCTCCTGCCGCTCGGAGGAACACGGCATGGAATTCGGTGGCATGACGGGTGGGCGCTCGGCCGGCCCGTCATGCCGAGGGTGCCGCGGGCGCATGGCGGATGCCAGTGGGCCCTGCGGCTGTCGCCTCAGTAGTCCGAGCCCATGCTCGGAAGGTCGATCTGGCTGCGCAGATCGTCGTCGAACGCCTCGTCGAGGTCGTTGTTGTTCGGCAGCGTATCGAAGTCTTCGGTGCCCATGATCTCTGTCCTGATCTTCTTGATTTTCCGTTCCCTTCCCGGGAACACCTTCACTTCCTCGGAATTTCTCCGACCTTCGTCCGATCGCTGTCGGACGGCTGCTCAGGCGGCGAGGCGAGGCTCGGCGGGCTGGTCGAGCCACGGCATCGGTACCGGGCGGATGCGCGGCTCCGCGGTCTCGGCCCAGATGGGCGAGCCCGAGACGTGGTGGACTGTCCACGTGTCCCAGGTCGCGTCGCGCTCCATGAGGATGCTCGCGCCCGGCCCCTGCTCCTCGGCCGCCAGCCGGAAGGCGTGGACGTGACGGTCCTCGAGCAGGCCGTCGACGGGACGGTCGCCCAGCATGACGCTTGCGACCGTACGTCCCTTCGCGTCGGTGCGAAGGATGGTCGAGATCAGGCTTCCGGTGGAATACCTGCGGCTCATGGACAGCGCGACCATCTCGACCTCCTCTTTTTCCGTTCTGCGACCCTTATCGATCCGCTCTCCCGAAGGAGGCGTGATCAGCAGAACCGCGTGCGCAGGTTCTGACGGTCGACGTAGCGGGTGCGCTCGCCGGTCTTCTCGTTGCGGTAGGTGTCCACCGAGACGAGGATGGTCTGGCCCGGCTGCAGCCGGCTGGGACCGTTCCGGCAGCGCTTGCTGCCGATCCGTACTCGCTCGTAGCGGGTACCCGACTGCCGGTCGACGAGCGTCACCCAGAACCGGCGGGCCTTGGACTGCCGGTCCTCGACGGTCATCGAGACGTTCGAGGTGCTCTCGAGCACGCTGGCCGAGCAGCCGGAGAGGACGACCGCGAGCGTGGCGATCGCGAGGATGCGTCCGTTCATGGTATCCTCCTTGCGTCAGGCGGCGACGGGCTGCGTCGCGGGGGTCTCGTATTCCGCCGGCAGCGGGATCTGCAGCTGGCCGTCGTCGATCAGCTCTCGGAGCTGGTCGGCCGTGAGGCGGTGGACGGCTCGGCCCATCGTATATGCGCCGAGTGGCGCCGGCACGGTGCGCAGGAAGAGCGTCGGTACGCGCTCGCCGCCTGCGGTGCCGACGCTGTGGTCGAGCAGCAGCCAGTCGTGGAAGCAGTCGCCGGACTGCTCGAGGCAGAGCAGCAGATCGCCCTCGCGCAGGCGTCCTCGCGCCCACGTATGGCCGAGACGGTGCTCGAACCCGTGCGGTTCGTCGAGGCGTACGATGAGGCCTTCGCCGAGCGCGCCGCGCCAGTCGGCGCGCCGGTTGGGCTCGCCTGCACTATCGATCCGTAGCATGCGCATTCCTTCGTATGGAGTGGAGGTTGTTCCGGACCGGCGGAGTGCCGGTCCGGGGGCGATCACATCGTCTGGAGCAGCCAGCGCAGCGTGGTGCGGCGCTTGGAGCCCTCGTCGTTGGCGAGCGCGCGCGCGAACGCACGGCGCGAGCCGACGATGATGCACTGCTTCTTCGCGCGCGTCATCGCGGTGTACAGGATGGTCCGCTTCAGAAGCCCGTAGTGCGCCTGGTGGAGCGGTATGATGACGACGTCGTATTCGGAGCCCTGCGACTTGTGGACGCTGAGCGCGTACGCGAGTTCGAGCTGGTCGAAGGTCTCGTCGTCGTACATGACCGTGTCGTCGCCCATCTGGACGGCGATCTGGCCGCCGGTCCCGATGACCTCGGCGATGATGCCGGTGTCGCCGTTGTAGACGTCGCGGTCATAGTCGTTGTCCGTCTGGATGACCTTGTCGCCGCGACGCGCCGACTGGCCGCGCGAGATCTTGATCTCGGCGCCCGAGGTGCCGGCGACCGCCTGGAGGCGGCGGTTCATCGAGATGGTGCCCATCTCGTCCTTGTGTCCGGGGCACAGCACCTGGACGTCCCCCAGCTGCTTGGACAGCATGGCGATGCGCGAGGCGATCTTCTCGCCGTCGTTCTCCTCGATGAACACCAGTTCCGAGCCGCCCATCTGGGTGGTGACCGGAGCGAGGCCCTCGCGGACCGCCGCCGCGCCGAGCGCGATGGCCGAGCCCTTGGCGGTGCGGCGCACCTCGGTGAGGCGTGCGACCGGAGCCTCGCCGCTCTCGATGATGTCGGCGAAGACGCGGCCCGCGCCGACCGACTCCAGCTGGTCGACGTCGCCGACGAGCAGGACGTTGCACTTGCCCCACGCGACCGACAGCGAGGAGAAGATCGAGACGTCCGACATGGACACCTCGTCGCAGGCCAGCAGGCTGCGATCCAGCGGGTTCTTGGCGTTGCGCTTGAACCGGCCATCCTTGCCGATCTCCAGCAGGCGGTGGAAGGTCTTGGCCTTGATGCCGGTGACCTCGGTCATCCGCTTGGATGCCTTGCCGGTCGGCGAGGAGAGCAGGACCGGAGCGCGCTTGGCGAACTCCGGGCTGAGCCTGGCGAGGATCTTCCACGCACGCACGATGACCTTGAGGGTCGTCGTCTTGCCCGTGCCCGGGCCGCCGGTGATCACCGAGAGGGGGCACATCAGCGCCTGGACGGCGCCGAGGCGCTGCTCGGCGTTGAGCTCGACGCCGACCTCTGTCTCGGCCTGCTGGACGCACTGCAGCGCGACCTCGTAGGCGACGCCCGGCTCCTCGTCCAGCTTGGCGAGGATGCGCTCGGCGATGGTGCGCTCGGCGCGCGCCAGGTAGGACAGGGCGAGGCCCGGCTTGCCGTCGACGTCGACGGTCTCGACGCCGCGCTGCTCCAGCGTCGACGCGACGTCGAACACCGCGCGGCTCTGGATCTTGGTGCGGTCGAAGACCTGCGCCGCGACCTCCTGGAAGGTCAGCACGGTGTGGCCGTTCTGGGCGGCGCTGCGCAGCGCGTCGACGATGGCGGCGCGGATGCGGCTCTCGGACTGGAGCGTCAGGCCGGTCGCCCGAGCGATCTTGTCGGCGGTCGCGAAGGCGATGCCGGGGACGTCGGCGATGACGCGGTAGGGGTCCTTGGTGACCACCTCCTCGGTCTGCATGCCGTAGAGCTTGTAGATCTTGCGGCGCATCGCCGGACCGATGTCGTGGTCGGCGAGCAGCGGGCCGAACTTCTCCTCGGCCTTGACCGCCTCGAGGCCCTCGATGGCGGTGTCGAGCCGGTCGCCGAGCAGGCTGACCGCGCCTTCCTCGCGAGCGAGGACGGCGTCGACCGTGCGGCTGCCGTAGAACGACACCAGCTTGGTGGCGGTGGCGATGCCCACGCCCTTGATGCCGACCTGGTCGAGCCAGCGGATCAGGCCCTGCTGGGTCTGCGGCACGACGCGCTGCACGTCGGAGACCTGGAGCTGGTCGCCGTACTTGCCGCCGGCGATGATCTTGCCGATGAAGCGGGCCTGCTCGCCCACGTCGAGGCCCTGGAGGGCCTCGCCGCCCTTGACGGTCATGCGGTGACCGCGGTCGTTCTCTACGCTAAGGATGCGGAAGTCATCCTTGCTGAAGATGACGGACCGGACTCGACCCTCGATCGTCGAATTCTGCTGGCTGGTCATCTTGTTTTCCCTTCCCTAACGCAACTCGCCTGTCTCCATTCGAAGGATGGGACATTCAGGGCCGGACGGATCGGCCCTTCGTCCTCACCCCGCCTGGAGGGCCGCCACCATCGTGGTCATGGCGAGCTGCGAGCCCACGACGGAGACCAGGGTGCACAGGACGCCGGTGCGGACGATGGTGGCGAGGCCCTTGCCGTGGGAGCGCAGCAGCAGGCTGCCGCACACCAGGGTGCAGATGGCGAGGATGACGAAGGGAGTCTCTGCGGGAAGGTTCAGGGCGGAAAGGTTCATGACTTGTCCTTGTTCTGTTGCCGGGCGAGGGGCGTGAAGGCCTCGCAGGGCATGGATACGTGAATGGCGCTGATGCGCATGCGGCCGAGCAGGTCGGCCAGCGTGGGCTGGGACACGGAGGATCCGCCGTCCTTGGGCATGGGCGTGTCTCCCGGCATGAGATGTTCGGCCGGCCGCATGATGCGACAGGGTCCGGCATGCGGATCCGATCGGAACGGGCATGGCGACGCGCGCCGACGGTCGCATGACCGCCGGCGTGCGCACGCCTTTATTTTCCTTCCGTCAGATCCTCGATCCGAACGTCAGGACCGGATCACTTCGCCTTGGGGCGGCGCAGATCGTCGTACCGCTGCATCACCTGCAGCCGGTCGTCGTCGACCTTTACGGGCACGACCGTGTCGTTGAAGATGATCACGACTTCCTCGGTGCGGTCGAGGGCGAGGACCTCGTCGACGAGCGCGTCGATGCGGCCGAATGTGCAGCTGAAGGCGCGGCGTTCGATGAACTGGAACATGCGGAGTCTCTTTCTGTTCAGGCGGCGAGAGGGCGCGCTGCGAGGTCCTGGAGGTGTCGGCGGGCTGCCTCGCCGCTGCCGAGCAGCGCGAGTACCGCGTTGACGGTGTCGACGATGCCGTCGCTCAGCCGCTGCGGCTGCGTCTGTCCCGCAGCGACGTGCTCCGGATCGAGACCGCGCAGTCTGCAGCACAGCAGCGCCAGATCGTGCCGGATGGCGGCGTAGTCGGTGGTGTCGTTCATGCGTCCTCTTCCTTTTCCGCCATCTCGATCAGCACGGGCATGATCCGCATCGACTCCATGTACTGGGTGGGATCGACGCGTTCGCCCCTGTCGTCGACGACGTGGTAGCGCGCGAACACGTCGTCGAACGCCTCGACCATCGAGAGGATGTCCATGGCATGCTCGCGCCAGACGTAGGCGAAGCGCATGCCGAAGCCCTGCGTGCGATCGCGCAGCCGCCGGTTCTCGATGAACTCCGGGGATGCCCGGTCCCATGGCCATGTCGGCACCGGCCCCGCGCGCATCGCGCGGCTCGCGGTCCTGAGATCGCGCCACGCGGCGATCAGGCTTGCGAAGGCGACCTTCATGCCGCCTCCTCGCCGGCGAGGAAGCCGTGGACCTGGAAGACGGCGTCGAGCAGGGCGATCGCCGCGGTGGCGCCCAGACCGACGAAGGTCTCGGATCGCAGCGACGCCGGAAGCGTCACCTCGCAGCGCCAGGCGCGCCAGTCCGGGTCGAGGCCGTCGCCGAGCGGCTGCTCGGAGAGGGAGACGATCCGGATGCCGGGAATCTTGCGTCGCAGAGCCTCGTCGAAGCTCGAGGTGGCGGGAGGCGCTAGGTCCCATGCGGCCCGATCCTCGGGGTCGCGCCTGCTCCAGACCTCGTCGTCGCAATCCACCAGGTCGGACCAGACGTCCCCGTCCTCCTCGTCGAAGATCCGGAAGACGAGCCCCTCGACGACGCGCGATGGTCCGGCGAGGGCGCGCAGGCGTGCGGACATCTCCGCGTTGGTCGGCTTGACGAATTCGGCCATGGAAGGCTCCTTCAGAGGAGGTCGATGCGGATGACGACGCAGCGCCCGTCGACCGCGTAGAGGCGGAGGTCGGCGGCGGCGTCCGGGGCGACGGGCGCGCTGAGATCGGAGATCTCGTCGAAGCGCATCAGCCAGCCATGGCCGATGCGGAACAGGCCGTCGGCGTGGATCGCGAGCGACCTCGGGTCGACGAGGATCTCGGGGTCCGTGCCGCAGCGCAGGACGAGCCTGGGCAGTCTCTTGGCCGCGGTGTCGGCCTTCAGGGCCGCCAGGTGCGTCGAGACGAACTCGACCACCTCGGCGCGGTCGGCGTAAGGCGTGTCTCCGGACATGTCGACCTGGCACGGGCCGAGGTCGGCTGCCATGTGGACGATCCGCTCGCCGGCATCGGTGCGCAGGATGACCGAGCCGCCGGTCGCGAACACGGCGTCGCGTGGCAGGCGGACGTGCTCGTAGAGGAAGGCGTGGGTGCGATCGGCGCGGACGGGCGTGCGGAAGATGTGCACGGACACCTCGCGGCGGCTCGCGCCGATCACCATCGCGTACTCGTCGACCGGGAAGCTCATGGGGAGGTCCGGCATCGAGCCGTACTCGAGCATGACGGTATCCATGCTCAGCGCCTCCGGTACGAGCGTGGAGCCTCGTTCTTCGACCGGTGGTCGAAGCCGCCGCCCGGCAGGCCGCGCATCGAGATCTTCTCGAAGCGGTCGAACATGTCGCGCGTCTCGTCGCGGCACCGGATGACCGTGATGCCGCGGTCGCGCAGCGTGGGACGCATCATGCGCTCCATGGCCGATTCGTCCGGATCGTACGGGCGGTTCAGCTCGCCGTCGATCAGGCGCTCCAGCGCGGCGTCGTCCAGGTCGCATGCGCGGATGAAGGGATTGAGATGGTCAGGGATCTCGTCTGCGGCGTGCAGGTCGCCCACGACCTGGTAGCGACCGTCCTCGTCCTGCTCGGTCTCCAGCAGGGGCATGCGGGCAATGTCTGCGCCGGTCAGCCCCGTGAACTCTCCGGCGTTCCAGCGTACGCCGTGCTCCATGCAGCGCTTGACGGTCTCGCCGACGTGGCGGGTCACGTCGACGATGATCACCTGGCTGCGGAGCGCATCGATGGACGCGTTCTCGAGCAGCGGGACCATGGCCTCGTTGACCAGCGTCGGCGTGACGCTCGCCATGTCCTTGAAGGACAGGCGGACTGCGCCATGCTCGTCGAGAGCGGCGCGGAGCGCGTCGAGCAGCAGCGGACCGTCGATGCGGTCCTGTCCCGTGGTGGCGATGTCGGCCACGCGCACGGTGTGGGTCACGGTATCGTTCATCTTCTTTTCCCTTCCCCGATGGGATACGTCTGTCCCTCCCACGGGGAGGATCGTCAGAAGCCGAAGCGCGACTCGAGGTATGCGCGGCCGATTCCCGTCACCATCTCGAGCAGTACGAGGATGGCGAGTGCGGGTCCTACGATGGTATCCATTTCTGTTTTTCCTTTCTATCCTGATTCCACGGACCTCCTTTCTCTGAAAAGGCATGGGACGTACCGCCCCAATGGGCGGCCTGGCGGGGTCTAGCCGAGCGAGGCGCGCAGGCTCTCGACCGAGATCCCCATCTGCGACGCCATCATCGCGATCGGGTCCTGGGCAGGAAACCAGTCGACGCCGACGTGGCCTGCGGCCTGCTCGACCGCGTTGCGGCGCTCGGCCTCGGTCTTCGCGGCATCCTCGGTCAGGTCGACGGCGTTGGTGTCGAAGCTGACGCCGTTGCTGCGGGCGAGATCGACGCTCGCCATGACGATCCAGGTGGACATGGTCGGGTTCCTCGTGATGGAGGGGATGCCGAAGCGATCCCCGGTGGTCAGGCGGCCAGCACGGCCGGAGCGGGCATCGCCGCCACGGTGCGTCTGATGCGGTCGGCGAAGCACGTGCCCACGGCGGCGGAGAAGTCGACGGTGTTGCCGTCGGCGAACTCGAGCCGCAGCTGCGTGCATCCGTCGCGGTCCTGCAGGAGGACCTCGACGTACTCGCGGTCCGCGCGGGGCATGCCCGGCGCGGAGCGGAAGCCGCGACGCGAGTCCGGAGCGACCCGGGTGCGCATGGCGCGGGCGATGCGCGCGCCGAAGTCGCGGGCGAGCGGCTCCGGCATCTCGAAGTAGAGGCTGCCGAAGACGATCTGCAGGATCGGCGGTCCGGCGAACCACTCGACCGAGACCTCGGCGAACGCACGCTGGGCGGGGGTGAGGTCGTACTTGCCCGCACAGCGGACGTCGCGGCGCTCGCCCTGGGCGAGGGGACGGATGGTGGCCATGTCAGGCGGCCAGCAGCGATGGCTGCACGCCGTCGCAGGTCAGCCGGTAGACGAGCGTGCCGCTGTGGAACAGCATCGCCTCCGCCGCCAGCCGGGGCTGGTCGTGGAACGCCTGCTCGATCTCGACGGCCATGTCGCGGAGCCGGACGAACTCGTCGGTCGAGGTCGCGCCGATGACCGTGCTGCCGGTGTTCATCAGCAGGGCGACCGCCTCCTCCGGCAGGAAGGAGAGCGCGCCGAACGCGGAGTTGCCGCACATGGGGTCGGCGGTGACCAGCAGGATGGCCGACTGGCGCGATCGCGAGAGCGACTGGACGGCCTCGGCGACGGTGGCGATACGCATTTCTTTTCCTTCCGCAGGATGGATCTCTCGTCGATCCGCAAGAGGACCGGCCGGGGCGAGCCCCGACCGGCGCATGGGATCAGGCGACCTTGCGCGAGGCCTCGATGCGGGCCTCGTGCGCGGCCATCCGCTCGGCCTTGCGGGCTTCCGCCTCGGCGCGCGCGCCTGCGTTGCGCATGGCGTGCACGTTCATGCGCTCGGCCTTGCGATCGACCGCCGCCTGGTGTGCGGCGGCGTTGCGCTCCTCGTGGGCGCGCTGCCCGGCCTCGCGGATCGCGTCGGCTTCCGCCTGGCGGCCGACGCGGAACGCGACGACCTCGCCCTGGGTGGGCGCGGATGCCGCCTCCATGGCGGCCACGGCGAGCTCGGTGGCGCGCGCGTGCATCTGGTCCGCGGTGCGCGGCTCGCCGACGATGCGGCAGCCCGGCATGTCCGGAGCCCAGTCGAACGGCAGGTCGGCGGCGGCGGTTGCGGTGACGGTGTTCATTTCGTTTTCCCTTCCCTTGGAATTCATGCTTTCCGCCCTCAGGCGAATCTGACGTCCAGCGTCACGAGGTCCGGCCCGGGCTCGATTCCCTCCTCCGCGAGACGGCGCAGGCAGTCGCCGAAGACGCGGCCGAGGTCCGCGTCCGTCATGGGCAGCGCGACGTCGTCCATGTGGTGCAGGTCGGCTCTCCGCCGATCGTTCACCGTCGGCATGACGGTGATGGTGCGATGCGCTCTCGTCGCCATCTCTTTTTCCTTCCTTCAGGTCCTTCGAGCGTCTTTCCGGTTTTCGAGGCCAGCCTCAAAAAAGAGCGGCCGTCCCGACCTCGAGGGTCGGAGGCGGCCTGGAAAGGGATACTATTCCGGCAGCGAGAAGGTCGAAGGCTGGCCGTCTACGCCCGGCGTGCGGACGACGTCGCCCGACTGGACCATCTCCATCAGTGGGGACGAGAGGCCCTCGCCGATGCGCAGGGCGATCTCCTGGAAGGTGGTGCTGCCCATCTGCGAGAGGACGGTGCGGATGGCGATCTTGTCGCGCTGGTTCTGCGAGAGAGCCATGTCACTCCTCTCCTGTATGGGGGACGAAGCGGTCGGGACGCATGCCGCCGCGCTTCCATGCCCGCACCTCGCCGATGATCGGATCGGCATGCAGGCTGGACGTCGAGACGTGGGGATGGCGGCAGTCGATCCTCCACCGGCGGCGGCCCCGTGGGGTCTCCTGGAGGAGCACCTCGTACCGGACCCGTGTCGGCTCGCGGGTTGCGACGCCGTGTAGGGGATAGATCGCGCCGGCGAACAGGGTGCTGCGCCGGGCCATGGCGACGGTGCGCCAGCGGGGCATAAGCAGCGTGCGGATGCGTGCGAGCATGTCGTATCCTCGGATGGGAAGGGGGCGCCCGGCCGGAGCCGGGCGGAAGGCGTCAGCGCAGCTTGCGCCGCACGCCGGTCGGCGCGTTGCCGAGCGGCAGGGCGCCCTGCGGCGGGGCCGCGGGAGCGGGAGGAATCTCGCCGACGAGGTGCATTGGCACCCGGAGGTCGTCGAATTCCCACTGGCGCGCGCCCTCGCGCAGCTGCGTCTGCAGCGAGCCGACGACGTTCTGCCCGCGCAGGTCGCCCGACGGCTGGGGCCTGGCGCCCCAGAAGTCGCTCTTCGTCGACAGCTCGGCGATGTCGCGGCCCCACGTCCCGGCCATAGCGGCGCGGAAGCGGGAGGACTGCAGCCGGACGGTCTGCACGAAGGCCATCGCCCGCACGTTCACCTGCTGCCAGTCCCGGCGGCGCTCCTTCACCCGCTCCCAGGCGACGAACTTCGACGCCATGGCGTGCGGAGCCGCGAGGATCCTCGCCTGATGCTCAGGCAGGCCGTCGAAGCCGAGCCACTGGAACAGGTGCTCGGCGGACGGGAAGACGATCGTCTCGACGACGACGCCGTCCCGCACCCGTTCCACGCTCAGCGGCATTCCGTTGGCCATGTTGGACAGCGCGCCGTGCTCATCCGCCACCTTGCACCAGGCGGCCGTCGTGGCCCGGGGCCAGAGGCGCGCGGCGGGGACCGACAGGTCGAACAGCTTGCTCATCGAATTTTCCCTTCCCTAGCGATTGCAGGGAAGAACCATCTCGATCAATACTGTTCAAGTCCGGTCACGCAGGCGATCTGCGGACCGGACGTGCGTATGCATCAGGCGTTGACGAGGTCGGCGCGGTGATGCTCCTCGGCTCTGTCGATCGCTTCCTGCGGAAGAATGTTGCCCTTGACGTAGAAGCTCAGCACGGTGCCGATGAATCCCTCCGCGATGTGGGTGGAGAGCTCCGCCGCGATCAGCTTGGCCTCGGGCGTGTCGATGGCCTGTACGGCTGCGAGACCGGCGGCGTCGGTATTGACGAAGGCCATCACGCCGTCGTCCTCGCCGTTGATCATGCCCATCAGCAGCACGTGCAGGTCGGTACCGGCGCGGATGACGTGCTTGGTCGTGACGACCCGCGCCTGGATGTCGCGGTTCACGTCGCCCCACTTGATGTCGACGCCGTCTAGCGAGTGAGTACGGATCTGGAAGTCCGGGCCTGCACCCACGTCCACGACGTCCGAGCCGATCAGGATGCGGCCGCCGTCGACCGCTACCGTCGTCTCTTCGACGAGATCCAGCACGAGCCAGTTGGTCGCATCCTGTCCGCCCGGCGCGTTGCACAGGGTCCGGCTGTTCGTCGGCATGAGGACGTACTGGAAGCGGATGCTGAGCGGTCCCAGCGGCGAGTTGACGCTAGTGGCCCAGAGGCTGTCGTACGGGAAGCCGTCGTCCAGATCGAGCGTGAGGATCAGCGCTCCGGCCGGTCCGACGGGGCTGTCGACGATGGTGCCGAAGTCCGGGTCGAAGTCCTTGGGGAATTCTACGTACTGGCCTTCCCCGAAGCTGTTGTAGCAGATGTCCGGGTCCGTCGCGAAGCTGCTGGTTTCCGGGACGTCGTTGCCGTCCTCGTCTTCGTCGTTCCATTCGACAGGAACGAGCTGGTAGAGGCCGGGAGCGAGAGTACGCATGATGGCGTATCCTTGAGTTGCGGTCGATAGGATGGATGCATCGTGCAAGTCCGGTCACGCAGGCGATCTGCGGACCGGACCTGCGCATGCATCAGGCGGCGAGGCGCATTTCGTCGAGAGGTTCCACACCGACGATGTGGTAGTTCAGGATCGTACCGATCGACCCGTCGAAGCGCACCATGTCCAGGGCGACCGCGCGGGCCTCGTCCGTGTCGATCGCACGCACGGCTGCAAGACCCGCCTCGTCCGTGTCGACGAAGGCCATGACGCTGTCGTCCTCGCCCGTGATCATGCCCATTAGGAGGATGTGGAGCGGGGTGCCTGCGGGGATCACATTGTCGGTGGTGATCACCGCATCGCGATCGTCCGCACCGACATCCGACCACTTCACGTCCACGCCGCGCAGTGTGTAGCTGGGGATCATGAAGTCAGGGCCGGCGGCGACGTCGATGACGTCCTTGCCGACGACGATGCGACCGCCGTCGACCGAGACCGTCGTCTCCGTCGTGAGGTCGAGCACGATCCAGTTGACCGCGTCCTGCTCGCCCGGAGTCGGATACGTCGTCCGGTTGTCCGTGGGCATCAGGGCGTAGCTGCGGGAGATGCTCAGCGGGCCGAGCGGCGAGTTGACGCTGGTGGCTTCGAAGGTCTCGAGGGGGAATCCGCCTAGGTCCAGCGTGAGGAGAAGCGTGCCTGCGGGGCCGACCGGGCTGTCGATGATGCCGACGGGCAGTTCGAAGCCCACCGGGAGCGCGGTACCGATGCCGTCCTCGAACTCGACGTATGCCGTGACCGGGTCGGTCTGGAAGCCCGTTCCCACGACGATGGGTTCGCATTCGTCGTCCTCGCCGTCGTAGAGATCCTCGACGCGTACGAGCTGGTAGAGTCCGGGTGTCAGAGTGCGCATGGTGACGTGTCCTTCGTGAATGCTGTAGAGGCGGAGTGCGGTCGGTCCTAGAGGAACGACCTGTGGCGGCGGCCGGCGGCCGAGAAGCGGTCCACTGCCCATGCGGCCGGCACCATGATGCCGCAGCCGCTCGAGACGATGGCGACCATGCCGGTCACGAACGAGAAGAAGCCCGCGCCGGGGATGGTCGACCCCTGAAGCGCCGAGCACACGCAGCCGGCCGCGATCCCGACGACGAGCGAGCAGACGACGACGAGGATGGAGATGCGGTTCATGATGTTCGGTCTCCCTTGATGTGATGATGGCGCGCAGGCGAGGCCTGCGCGCGGATGTCAGCTCAGCCGGTTCCACCAGTCGATGTCGGCGCACAGCGAGATCAGTCTTCCGTCGACGAGGAAGACGTGTGCGTGTTCCCTGCTGGTGACGAGGTGGGCGACCTCGCTCCATTCGAAGATCGGCCCCTCGTCGCGTTCGCGGTTCCAGACGAATACGCAGTCGGCGCCCAGCGCCAGCTCGCTGGCGGGGATCCGTGCGGTCGGATTGAGCGGGTCATATCCGAGCAGGAAGCCGTCGCCGCCCTCCGTGGCGGCTTCGTCGCGCATCGAGGCTATCGCCTGCGCGAGCTCCTCGCGGCTGGCTTCGAGCTCCTGCCCTGTGAGCGGAGCGGTGGCGGTGATGACAGTCCCTTCGTAGGACGGGATGTCCTTCATGGAGAGGCTGGCGGTATCGGCGATCCGGAACGACGGAACCGCGACGCCGCGCGTGCCTGCATAGGGCATCGAGTGGACGATCGCCTGTGCGGTCGTGATGTGGCTGAGGTCGAGAACCATGTCCTCGATGGCGGTGTCGCTCATGTTTTTCCCTTCCCTTTGCATGTTCACGTCCTGATCCGCCGGATCAGAGACCCGCAGCGCCGCTGATCGCGAAGCTGTAGTCCACCGGCGCGGAGGTCCGCGTCGTCTTGCCGCCGGGAAGCATCGAGCAGCCGATGCAGGCGAGGAGGAGCGCCGCTGCGCCGAGGACCTGGTGCATCTCTTTTCCCTTCAGGAGCCGATCTGCACCTTCGCCTTCGGTCAGGATCTTCAGGCGGAGGGATGCTCCCTCGCCCATGCGACGATCTCGGCCAGATCCTCGTTGCAGTACTCGCCCCAGCCGCCACCCCAGCCGGGCTCGGAGTCCCGCGTCAGGCGCGCCGCGACGGCCGGACTGATCGACGTCACCGTGAAGCGCTCCGGCTCGGAGGTCCACCATCCATGGTGGTCGATCCGACGGTCGTACCCGCTGACGAGGATCGCGATGCCCTGCCCGGTGACGACCATGGGGCCGGCATCGTCGTTCCGCCAGTCGCCGGCGACTGCGCCTACGACCGCGCCGAGCGGCTCGGCGCAGAACGGGTCGAGAAGCTCGACCAGCCTGAGCAGGTTCGTGCGCTCCCCATGGTCGTCGCGGGGACGCTGCGGGTTGCAGGCCTGCGAATCCACGTAGAGGCGCCCGTCGACGACCAGCGCGCCGTCTAGCCCGTCGGGCAGCGTCATCGACGGGAAGCCGATGGACTCGCCGAGCGAGATCCGCTCGGCGTCGTCCGTCCGCATGCCGTTCTTGCGACCGACGATCATCATGACCTGCTCTGCGAGGTCCGCCGGAGCGTCCGGCGTCAGCGCCATGGAGATGTGGATGTCGGCGTAGTCGCTCATGCCGCCCTCAGGCAGCAGTGCTGGCGCGTGTAGCCGCCGCGGCGGACCGTCTGGAACGTGTCGAGGCGGCCGCCCTGCTTCAGGTCGCGCATCCGGTCGCGCGAGATGCGGCGGCCGTCGGCGTAGTAGCGCACGCTGCCGTCGGCTTCGCGGGTGGTCTCGCAGAGGCTCATCGGGAAGATCCCTTCACTGGTTGGGCGGACGCGTGTCCGCAGGATTGAACGGGTGCCGGGCGGCCCAGCATCGGATTCGCCAGAACGAGGACCACCGCCGGTATCACGATGCGCATGTCGCGTCCTGCAGCTGGCGGGCGATCTGGTGGATCTGGCCGTAGGCGAAGTCGCTGTGGCCGCCGTCGGCCCTCCAGCGGCACATCCGCTGGATGTCGGCGACCGGCACGCCAGCCGCGGCGGCGCCTTCGGGGAGCATCTCCTCGATCAGCCGGAAGTAGGAGGCGCTGCACTCGCGCTTGGCGCGCAGGCACAGCGCCGCGATGGCGGCGAACAGGTCCGGCACGGATGCCGGAACGGATGCGATGGTCTGGGGCATTGCGCTCTCCATGGCGAAGATGGTCAGGGGCGTGCGAAGACGAGCTCGGCGAGCACGCCGTCGAGCGGCTGCAGCATGCTCGTCGCGGAGTGGAGCTGATCCTCCAGCGTCCACGGGCAGGCTTCGTCCGAGGGGTCGGCTACCATGCGCGCGGTGTGGGCGCCGAGCCGGTGCCACTCGCCGTCGGCGAGCGCCATGATCTGGTCGACGATGCGGTCGGTGCCGGGCGCCGGAAGCGCCGGCAGCTTCGCCAGCTCGTCGGCGTTCCAGTGGACGCTGACCTGCATGAGCCCCTGGGGCGACCAGTCCGTCGCCTCGGCGGTGTCGCCGGCAGTGCCCGTGTTGCTGCCCATCTGCACGCGGGTGCGGTGCATCAGCTCGTCGGCGCGCGATACGCGCCAGAAGCCCTTGTAGAACCATTCCTGCGAGGTGACGGGACGGCGGCGTGTCTCGTCCGTGAACGGGCCCGAGGTGACGGTGTCGCCCTGGCGGAGCGCGTACACGATGCGCGCGATGCGCGTCAGATGGTCGATCATCGTCTTTTCCCTTCCCTGATCGTCTTCGATGCCCGCGTCCGGCGGGTCAGGCCTTGATCTTCATCAGGCGCAGCAGTGCCGGGAAGCCGAACCAGCAGTCCAGCGCGGTGATCGCGCACAGGATGGCCAGACCGCCGGTCATCGCGACGTAGATCTCCTGCCCGGGGATGCTCGCGAGGTCGTGGCAGGCTCCGCCCGTGCAGAAGGCCATGAAGGCCAGCATGATGGAGTCCGGAATGCGTCCGAGCATCTTGTTTTCCCTTCCCTGAAATCGTCGTGTCAGGCTTCTCCGGTTTGTCATGCCTATTCGAAAAAAAGCCCGGTCGGACCGGCGCCGCCTAGGGCGGAGCCGGAGACCTGACCCTAGGCGGCGAGCCCCGTGATGGGCACGATGTCGACGCCGTCGCGGGCGATCGTGGCGAGCATCTGCGTCGCGCCGATCGGCTTCATGTCCCGCATCAGCCCTTCGGGCTTGACGCGCACGATCATCTCGACGCCGTTCGAGGTGACGATCCCGGCCTGTTCCTCGTCGCACCAGCGCCTGAGGTAGTAGCCGCAGCCCAGCAGCTGGTACTGCAGGCACGAGGTGAGCGTCGCCTCGATCGAGGAATGGATGTTCGCGCTGCCGATGGGCATGCTGGCGGTGCAGCGCCCCTTGGCGGTGTAGAAGTGAAGGTGCTTCCTCATGTTTGTGCCCCCGGATGGAGGCGCGCCGCCCGGAGGGGCGGCGCGCTCTGGATCAGGCCGCCTTGAGGGCGGTCTCCGGACGCTCGTCCGGGAATGCGGTGAAGACGCCGTCGATCACCAGGCCGGTGATCTTCATGGTGTTGTAGTTCGGCGTGAGCTCGACCTCGAGCGTCGTCGCGCCTGCGTCGAGCTGGGCGTTGATCGCCTCCGATGCCTCGCCGTAGGCCATGCACGTGCGCTTGAAGTCGCCGAGCGAGACCGTGAACTCGACGCCCTGCAGCGTCGTGAACGAACGCGGGTTGTCGCCCTGCGTGGTGCCGCGGTTGGTCCCGGTGAACGTGATCATCGCGTCGAACGGCGCGAGGTCCTGCAGGACGAACTTCTTCGGCATCTGGACGACCTCGCCCTTGGGCGCGCTGTCGGTCGTCTGGACGCCCTGCGCCTTCTTCTTGGCGTTGATCGCCTTGAAGCGTGCGACTTCGCCGCGGGTGAAGGTACGCTTGGTGCCGGTGTTGGTGGTGCTCATCTTGATTTTCCCTTCTCTTGGAAACTACGCTTCATGATCCCGTGGGATCGACTTCTTCTGGGGGTGCGCCGCCCCGAGGGGGCGGCGCGGTGTGCGGATCAGGCCGCGGCGCGTGCCTCGTCCTGGGCGGGACGCTCGTCCGGGAACGGCGTGTAGACGCCGTCGATCACCAGGCCGGTCACCTTCATGGTGTTGCGGTTCGGCGTGAGCTCGACCTCGAGCGTCGTCTCGCCGGCGTCGAGGAGCGCGTTGATCGCTTCCGACGCCGGGCCGTAGGCCATGCAGGTGCGCGTGAAGCTGCCCTGCGGAATGGTGAACTGCACGCCCTGGAGCGTGGTGAACGAGCGTGGCTCGTCGCCCTTGGTCATGCCGCGGTTCACGCCGGTGAAGCCGATCATGGCGTCGAACGGCGCGACGCCGTCGAGTTCGAACTTCTTGGGCATCTTCACGACTTCGCCCTTGGGCTCGGAGTCGGTCTGTGCGCCCTGTGCCTTGCGCTTGGCGTCGATCGCCTTGAAGCGTGCGACTTCGCCGCGAGTGAAGGTACGCTTGGTGCCGGTGTTGGTGCTCATCTTCATTTTCCCTTCTCTTGGAAACTACATCTCGTGATCCATCAGGATCAGAACTCCACGACGGCCATGAGGTCGTCGTCGGTGGGCGCCATGGTCTGGATCCATGCGCTCTCGTCATCGTGGCTGCGGTTCAGCCACGGATCCGGATGGCGTGGCTCGTCCTCGTCCCCGACCAGCTGCATGAGCAGGTCGACGACGTCCGGAATGGTGTCGGCCACTGCTGCGGCGAGCGGATTGAGTGCGCCCTGCAGAATCTCCGGCGTGACGAGGCCGCACATGGCGCAGTCCTCGCTCCTGGCGATCCCGTAGGCCCAGAGGTCCGGATCGGCCCGCCCGCCTGCGCAGTAGACGCGGTCGCCGACGAGCACGCCGGCGTGCATGAACCAGTCCATGTGGGCCTGCCCGAGCATGTACCACTCGGTGTCGGTCTCGATCGGATTCTCGACCTCGTGGTAGGAGCCAGGCAGCACGCCGCAGATCATCGTCCGGCCGCCGCACCGCTCGGCGAGCGCGAGGGCGAGCCAGCCGCACTGGCCGCGCGTGAAGTCGTCGTACAGCGACCAGTCGAGAATGCTGTGACGCGGCGCCTTGCCCGGAATCCGGTCCAGCGCCTTCGCGACCAGATCGGACGGCGATATGGGCTGGCGGAAGGGGATGCCGTCGAACTCGTAGGTGACGCCGCGATAGGCGACGAAGTAGTCCGCGGCCGCCGGAGGGCGGCCGAACCATGCGAACATGCGCTCGCGCGTGTCGAGGGGGTGGACCACGCCGTCGAGGACGGCGTGGATGCGGATCGCCGTCATGCGATCAGATCCACGAGCGCGCCCGGCATGCCGAGGACGCGGACGCGGTGGCGCATGAGATCCTGCGCCGAGGCGAAGGGCGTGGATGCGATCGGCTGCACCGCATTGCGCGGCACTTCCCGGATCACGCCCCGATAGGCCACGATCGCGGTGGCCGGCGAGCTGCCGATCATCATCCTGATTTTCCTTTCATGTCTGCGTTTGCGTCATCGCCCTCAGGGGGCAGCGACTCATCCTGATCATGACGCTTTCGCTGAAGGATGGAGGCGCGGAGGCATGTCGCGGATGGGGAGAGCGCGATGCGCTCCCGTGATGACCGCCCGGTCCCTCTTGCTCGGTATGGGACCAACCCGCCTGGGCCTGCGACGACTGAGGGACGGCGGATGATCGGTCCGTCGTCCGATCCCTCTTGCCCGGTATGGGATCAACCCGTCGTCGCATTCCGTCGGCTGTGAGGACGGTCATCACGGAAGCGCTGGTGTGGTGCGCCGGATAGTTGCGAATAGCCTGTAGGCCGCCCGGAGGCCAGCTAGGCCGGAACGAGCGCCCTGGGAGCCTTGCTGCGCGCCATCAGCGTGTCGAACATCTCGTTCGACAGCCGGAAGGCGTAGATCATGTCCGGCTGCTGGTGCGCCCGACCGTCGCGGTCGCGCTCCCAGATCGCGAAGGGGCGGATGCGCCCGAATGCGCCCTTGCCGAGCATGGCGTCGACGCCGGCCTTGACCTCGGCGTTCTCGGTGTGGCCCCGTGCACCCATGTGCACGATGACCGTGTCCTGCTCGCTGCGCTCGATCGCGGTGCAGCCGAAGCGGCTGATGGTGCGTCCCATCTCGTTTTCCCTTCCCTCTCGCGTATCGCGAATTCTCCGGTCGAGAACGCTCCGTCTCGCAAGGGCTGGCGACTAGGCCGCCAGCAGCTTCTCCGCCCGTTCATGCCCCTTCTGCGTCAGCACGGCGACGCGTCGTCCGTGCATGTCCTGCCACTCCACCAGGCCCTTGAAGGGCCAGGTGTGGGTCGCCAGACCGGCGACGTGTCCGTCGGTCTCGTTGTACGCGGCGGTCCGGTCGCTCTCGGCGAACTCGCCGTCGACGATTTCGTATGCGCGTATGCACCTGTGGGTGCGGCCCGTGTGGCTGGCGTGCGTCGCGTGCATGACGCCGAGACCGAGTGCCAGGGCGTGGACGACCCGGTCCTGGGGACTGCATGGCACCACGCGTGCCGGATCCTGCGCGAACGACGCGTCCAGGCCGTGATCGCGCGCCATCTTGGCCAGCACCGTGATGATGGTCCGCCGTCCCGTGCGGGGCAGGGCTATGAGCTCCTCGTGGGAGAGACGGCGCAGATCGCCGACCGTCACTACCCGTGTCGGCACGTACTGGATCATGCCGAAGGAGGCGTACGTGATCTCGGCATCCGTGACGGGAGCGGGGTCCTCCGGAGTCCGGCGGCGGCTCAGCCGGATGTAGCTCGCGTTGAGCGTGCACTCGGGCAGGCGGGTCTCGTCCGGCAGCCGCTCGACGAGCGCCCTGACCGCTACGAGGGCGGCGTCCTGGCTCATGACCTCGGCCACGGGAGCCGGCGTCGTGTCCAGTGCAGGGCGAGGAGGCAGCCGGTACGTCCGCCGCGACCGGATGGGTCGGTCGATGTGAGCGGAGGCGGGGCGCATCTCGTCGACGGCCTCGCGGTCCTTCAGGATCCTGGCCTCGCGCCTGCGGCGGCGGACGTCCGACACCTCCATCTTCACGAAGTCGAGAATCGCCTCGACCTCGCCGCAGTACCAGCGGAAGTCCGCATGCTGCGGCACGTCGTTCCATTCGCGGAACTGGCGGATGATCGGCAGCATCCGTGCATGTGCCTCCACGACGGTAGCCAGGTGGTCCGCCGCATCGGCGCCGTTCCGCACGGCCCGGCATGCCGTGCCGGCGTCGCGTGCGGCGGCGGTCGCGCGGTTCTGTAGAACGGATACGTTCCTGACCATGTTTTCCTCCTTCACGGCGATTTCCCCATTCGTGGATGGGTGTCCTCCCGTTTTCGAGGCGACCGCCACGAAAAATGCCCCCGCCAGGCGGGGACATGTCGGAGTGCCGTTCCGCCGAGGGCGGAGCGGAAAGGGGTTCAGCCGATCTCGCCGTTGATGTCCTTGTCGACGACCTCGCCGTCGATCAGCACGTCGTAGTCGTCTCCGGCGCAGAAGCCTCCATACCATCGGGCGATCCAGACGGTGGCCGAGCGCTCGACCTGGAAGACGACCTCCTCGGCCGAGTCGCGGTTGACGAACTGCATGGTGACGATGTCAGGCATGCCTGGCTCCTCGAATGGGGCGCTCCCGCCGAGGGCGGAAGCGCAGGGTGTCACAGCGCGTGCGAGCGGCTGGTGATGACGCCGTCGGTCTCGGTCACCATGAACAGGAACTCGGCGATCGCGCCTGCCGGCTTGAACTGCCCGATGAAGCGGCCGCCCTTCTCGCCCGCCTCGTGACGGCAGTATTCGTTGCACATGACGCTCTGCGAGCTGTCGAGCGGCCCGTCGAGGATGCCGTAGACGTGCTGCACGCCGAGGGCGTGCTGCTGGAGGATGTCCTCGACCAGATAGCCGGAGAGGCCGAGGAACGTCATCTCGGCCTTGTCGGCGCGCTCGAGGTCGACGATCGTCGGATAGGTGCGGCGGCCCAGGCGGACCCCGTCGGACGGAAGCGCGTCGATCGGAACGGCCGGATCGTAGCTGAAGCACTCCAGGTTCACCGGAGTGTCCGTGCCTGCGAGCTCGGCCGAGAGCGACAGCTGCATCCACCAGCGGTCCTGGACGGCGACGGCGTCGGTGCCTGCCTCGTCCGCGATCAGCACGGTGCGAGTGGTCAGCGCGTCGGCCGCCTCGAGCTCCGTGATCAGGGCGGTCACCAGCGACTGCGGGATCGAGGTGTCGCCGTAGATCTCGTCGATCCGCTTCTGGAGCGGATGGCCGAAGTGGCCCTGCGCGAAGTCGACGATCACGGCCTGGACGCCATCATGCCCGACGGGGGTCGCGGTGATGAACAGCATCTGGCCGGTGATCTCGTCCCGGACGCGGACGTCGTACACGATGCGGCCGTCCTCGCAGCCCTCGGTCTTCACCTCGCCGCCGAGGGTAGCCGCGATCTCGTCCACCGTGGCGCGCACGTACTGGAGACGCGTGAGGAATCCGGTCTCGGTCGATGCGGGACGTTCGCTCAGCAGGACGGTCATATCTTTTCCCTTCTATGCAGGATTCGTGATCACGCCATCGCAGGATGCATCGCTACGCTGCCCGCTAGGCGGCCAGCTGCGGTTCCGGATCGGCGTCCTGCCGGTCCTCGTCCGGATCGAACGGCAGGTGGCCGAACGTCAGGTAGACGCCGGTCTCCGGATCCTGGACCCGGATCTGCAGCTCGTCGGCGCATGCCACGATGCGGCATGCGGTGCGCCCGACGGGTACGAGCACGGAGGCTTCCAGGAAGCGCTTCTCCCAGCGTTCGCCGATCTCGGCCTCCTCGGCCTCGTCCATGACGGTCGGCAGCGAGCGCAGGTCGTCAACCATCCGGTCGAGCGGATCGAGCGCGTGGCCAAGAGCCCGCAGCACGCAGGTCGGGCGTGCCGATAGCCAGTCGTATGCCGTGCGCAGCGCACCGTCGAGGTCGTCTACGGTGGTCGCCAGCGGCGCTACGGGCCCGAGGACGAGCGAGGCCGTGAATCGTGCGCTGGTCGGCGGCAGCGTGGCGGCGGCTCGCCTGGATACCAGCTCGAACACGGCGCGTGCCTCCGCGAGCTGCAGCCTGTCTCCGTGGACGGAGGCGTCTGCCAGCATTGCGACGACTGATTCGTGATCCTGCCCGAGCAGATGGGCAGGGTCGTCGCGGTAGATCATCGTGTATCCTCGTTCAGTTGGAAGCGAGCGTCGGACGCACCTTCATGCATCCGTAGTCCGGCGTGATGCCGTACGCGGCGAGTGCGTTCTGCATGGCGCGCGTCGCCGGAGCGCCGATCGTACCGATGTAGCCGTCGGCGCCGCCGAGAGCGGAGAGCGCGGCATCGACCGACTGGACCAGTGCGAGCTCGCGCGGATCGACGATTTTGGCCATGGCCTCCAGCGACCGGCGCTGGATCTCCTGCTCCTCGGCCAGCTGGGCGGCGAGCCGCGCCTCGTGCGCCGCCTGGTCGAAGGCGAGTGCCCGGCGGGGGAGAGGGAAGCGTTCTTCCATGTGGTCTGTCCTTCGTGGTTCCGTGATGGGGCTTAGCCGGCGTCCTGGACGACGACGTCCGCGAACAGCGGCGCGGTGCAGACGATGCCCTTCGCCCGGCGCCCGTCCGGGCCGGTCGCGACGAACCCGGGCGCGATGCCCCGTGCCCGTCCGCAGGCGCGGTAGTAGACCCGCCGGGGCTCGATGCCGATGTCCGTGTAGCCGCGCTCGGCCAGCAGTCTGCGTGCGCGGCCGGGCTCGCCTGCCATGCCGTAGGCGATCGCCGCGATGAGCAGTACCGTCACGGCTGCGATCAGTGCGAGGCCGAGCGGGCTCAGGTCACGGCGGCGGTGTCCCGATCCGTACGAGATGCGCATGTCGTGTCTCCGGTATGGATGTCCCGCCGCGAGGCGGCGGGACGGCCTTCACATGAAGGCGGCCTGGGGGTGATGACCGCCGTAGGTGCGTCGCGTGTCCTGGCGACGGATGCCCCGAAGCGCGGCGAGCAGCCTGTCGACCGGCACGCCGCGACGCCATTCCTGGAAGATGGCCTTGGTGCACGTGTCCGACGTCGCCTCGTAGCGGAGCCAGTCCGCGAGCGGCTTGGGGAGCGCCGCCATGACGCGGTCCTCGATCTCCTGTGTCATGACCGTCGGCGAGGCGTTCGGCGTGTTGTGCGAGGCCTCGATGTGGATCGGTGCGAGCATCTTCTTTTCCCTTCCCTTCAGGATTCGTGCGTCCGTCCGGGAAAGGGATCAGTGCGGCTTCGAGGGCTTCGTCGCCTGCTGGTCGATCCAGTCGTAGCCGTCGTCCCATGGGAAGCGGCCCGACTTGTCCGGCATGACCACCTGCGCGAGACGCGGGGCCAGGTCCGATCCGATGCGCTCCAGGCGCGAGACCGTGGCGTAGGCGTGCGTCCGGAGCTTGTCGTCGGCCGGTACCACCCAGATCGGCACGCCGAAGCCGTTGCGCTCGTCGTTGGCGGGGAAGAGTCCGAATGGGAGATCTGCGCCGTCCATCTGCATGCCGAGGAACATGCTGAGGTAGTCGTAGGTCGGAGGCGTGTAGTCGCCGATGAAGATCAGGTCGATCTTGCCCTGCTCGGACATGCCGAGGCTGTAGACGAAGCCCGGTCCGTCGTTGCCCGGCAGCACCGGAGCCAGCGTCACGCCCAGCCGCTCGATGTCGGCGTCCTGACGCTGCTTGTAGGCGGGCGTGTTTCCGCCGCAGCCCGCGACGCCGCAGCCGCATGCGTCCGGCTCGTCGTCCTCTTCCGGCATTGCGTCCACGATCTGCTTCACCAGGTCGCCGATCGACCGTTCCCCGTCGAACCGGATGTCTTCGCTGCCGATGCCGAAGATCTCCGACAGCCCCGGACGCAGCACGGCGAGGTCGTCGTCCGTCAGCGCCAGCGACGCGATCGGCGTGTCCATGTCGACGCTGGGCGGGATGTCCCGGCCGTCGAGCTGCATCTCGAGTAACTGCATCGTCCGCTCGCCGACGTTGAAGATCATCACGCCGTGATCGGCGCTCGCCGCGATCATGTCGGCGGTGAAGGCGTCCTCGGGCGCGCCTGCCGCGACCATCCGGCCCGCGACCATCGCTACGGCCCGGCCGATGATGTCGTCCGGCGTGTGCGGATTCGCGCGGCTGACCAGCGAGGCTGCCTCCGCCACGATCTCGAAGCGTTCGTAGTCGTCCATTGTGCTTTCCCTCCCGTGGATCGTTCGCGGCTACCCCCGCAGGGAGACCGGGCCAAGGGCCCGGCCCCGTCGCGTGCGCTCAGTCGCCCCGCTTCGTCGCCGAGGTGCCGGCGCGCCGCCCGGTGGCGCGCTTCGTGCCCGTCTTGGGCTTGCCGGCCTTGGCGCGGATGCGCCCGAGCATGTCCTGGCCGACCTTGGCGACCTTGTCCTGGTCGCGCGACAGGTTGAGCACCAGCTCCTGCGTCTTCAGCCAGCCGTCGCCCTTGCCGAGGTCGACGACCTGGATCTTCGGGTGGTGCATCAGTCCGGCGGCGAACAGGAGCGAGTGCGACGCGCATACGATGCGCAGGCGGCCGATCTCCGCCAGCTCCAGGAGGATGGACAGACCGACGAACAGCGCCTCGGCGTCGATCGCGGTCTCCGGCTCGTCGATGAACAGCCAGCGTTCGGTCGAGGGCTCCTCGCCGCCGAGCGCGGCCTCGAGCAGTGCCTTGCGCACGGGCATGCTGGACCCCCGCGACCAGCCGCCGTCGATCTCCGTGACGCCGGCTGCCCAGTGTAGCGCCTCCCACCAGGTCCGCGCGACGAACTGTCCGTGCGACGCCTTCTTGCCTCCGCCCATGATGAGCGAGATGTGGTAGCCCATGTCGTCGTCGAAGGACGACTTCTCGGCGATCGTCGAGGCGGCGCGGGAGTCGAACAGGTACGTCGGCTGCCCCTTCCATTCCAGGTCCTTCAGATCGAAGACCACGGGCACGTAGTCGGCTGCTCCCTCCGTGCCGATGGAAGTGACGTGCGTGTTCATGCGCTCGACGTCACCGTCTGCCTCCTCCGTCTCGATCGGCCTGTTGCCGAACTCGCTCTGGAGATGGCCGGCACGCTCGCCGCGCAGGCCGATGGTCGCCCGGATGCCGCGCATGACGGCGCTCTTGCCCGATCCGTTGGGACCGGTGATCAGGGTGAAGGGCCGGTCGAGGACCGTCCCGTCGACGCCCGCATCGCGGACGACGTCCGCCGCGTAGCCGCCCAGGTCATGGCGGATGGTGAGTTTCATGAAGGTCCTTTCGGCAGGTCTATTCGATGTCGGCGTAGTGCAGCGAGGGCAGGCGGCGCCATGAGACGTCCGCTCCTTCCGGAGCGTCCTCCAGCGGGACCGGTCGCGCGAGCACCTCGATGATCGTCTTCGGCCGCCTGTTCATCTTGGCGGCGAACTCCGCCATCATGCCGGTAGCCCCCGGACTGAGCATGTCCGGAGACAGCAGGCGGTGGATCCTCAGATCGGGCAGCATGTCGATCAGCGGGTGGTCGAGCGCGGCCGCGAGAGGCTGTCCCTGCATGGCGACCGCGACGGTGCTAGGCACCGATACGTCCCTGAGCACGATCCTGCAGATGTTGCGACCGTGGTTCTGCGATAGGGAGAGCCCGGTGCGCTTCTCCTCCAGGAAGGCGGACCACAGGTGACCGGCCACGATCTTCATGCTGGCATGGGCATCGTCGAACTCGTATCCCGCGACGGTGTCCGCCAGGCTCTCGTTGCCGACCTCGCGCCGACCGATGTCGCCGATGCGCGTGGTCACGAGCGGCACGCCCAGCAGGCGGATGGCGGCCCTCACGACCGGGTGCGCGGTCATCGACCATTCCGGATCGGTCTGGTCCGTCATGGCGGCGATCGCGGCGCGCCGTCGTTCGGCGCGGGCGAGGCTCGCGCCGGCGATCGCCACCAGGCGGACGTCCGACCTAGGCAGTCTGCGCGTCCCGTCGGGCATGCGCCGATCGTTCTGGTTGTCCGACAGCGCTATGTCGCCGATGCCTTCGTCGGCATGCAGCCTCCGGCAGGTCTGCCGGGACCGACCGCCGAGGCGGTCGGCGCGCAGCTCGAGCCTCGAGCGCGCGTTTCCCGTGCCGCCTGCACCGCGGTACGCCTTCTCGAAGATGTCGGCGACGCGCTCCTGCGCGCCGCTCACGCCATCGCCGCGCGCTTCGACGGAATGGCGTCGAGCTGGCCGAGTATGCCCTGCATGTCGTCGTCCTTCTGGACGACCGGACGGCTGAGCCGGCTCAGGCCGCTCACCGCGCGCGGCAGCACGGTGGGCTCCGCGGCGAGGCCGCGAAGCGGGCGGCGGACGGTGCGCTCGACCGGCGCCTCGACGGCGGCCGTCTCGGTCTCGGCCGCCACTGCGGCGGTGGCCTTGCTCTCGGCCCATGCGAGGACCCTGTCGAAGACGACCATGAATGCCACGGCATAGGCCACGGTAGCGATGCAGGCCGTGATGAGGATCTGGGTGTCGGTCACTGGTCGTCTCCTTTCCGCCGGTAGCGGACGCGAATCCGCGTGGACGAAAGGGATTCCTTTTCCCTTCCATCACGCTTCAATGCGTGTCTTTCTACCGGTCATGTTTCCCCTGGACAGGGCGCGTCGGATGACGTGCTCCGCGCAGTCGGGAAGACTACAACAGGAACGATGCCGTTCCGTTCCTGTCTACTGTTCGAATACTTGGAGTGTGGCCTGGAGGACCCGGCTGATCATTCCTCGGGACCGTCCGACATCAGCGCCGGCAGGTCCTTCTCCTCGTAGCCGCTGTTGAGCAGCCGCATCATGAGACGGGCCTGGTCCTCGTCGTCCGAGCGCAGCGAGCCGAAGGGCTCGCCGTCGCGCGTCACGATCCAGCCTGCGCCGTCCTCGCGGACGTCGAAGGGCCAGACGAAGCCTTCCGGCGATGGCATGAACTGCGTCCACCGCAGCTCGAACGGCAGGTCGCCTTCGGCCCCTGATGACCGATGTGCCCGTTCTGCCGCGAAGAAGGCTGCGAAGTGGTCGGAGACGATGCGCTGTCCAGGATACCGACGCGCCCACTCGTCGCGGGAGATGAGGTAGCCGAAGTCGACGAGCGCCTGCCGCAGCGCGTCGGTCACGAGCGTGACGACGGCCGGCTCCAGCGGGAAGGGAGCCGTATGCTCCTGGAGGAGGCTGTGCCGCTCGTCATGCTCCTGGCGAGACAGGTAGCGCTCCGACATGAGCAGGTTGTGCCGCTCGACGCGCCAGTTTCCGTCCGTCTTCTTCATCTCGATCAGCAGATGCGCGTCGGGCTTCGTGTCGGACGTGGCGTATGGCGAGGTCCCATGGTCCTCGGTCTGCTTCTCGATCCACGAGACCGCGGCGTTGTGCGCGATCCCGTAGCTGCCGCGATAGGCGGCGACGACGGACCAGGTGGTCGGCACGCCCGCCGACATGAGGTGAAGGATCATAGTCTATACTCCTCAGGCCGCGAGGGCCATGGTGACGATGCCGGATTCGCGCATCCGCACGACATCGCCGACGTAGCAGCCCTGCCACTCCGACGCCCAGTCGCCCGGGAACCAGTCGCCCATCGTGACGGCGTGGCCGATCTGCTCGCATACGTCGTCGAACAGCGCCCTGATCGCCGACATGGGAACGACGCCGCCAAGGGCGGCCTCGAGCGCCGACACGGCGCGTACGACGACGGTCTCGTCGGAGGGGATCCATTCGCCCGAGCGTAGCGCGGTCTGGGCGGCCGCGAGGATGCAGTGGGCGTCGTGACGCAGGTTCATGCTGGTGTTCCTCGATGTGATGGCGACATCCGGGCTCCCTTTTCCCTTCCCGGACTTCCGATGGTCCGCGTTTCCGAAGATCAGGATCGACCCGGACGCGAAGAGGCCCGGCCGACGATGTCGACCGGGCCTCCGATACCGTTCCTGCAGGAGGCATGTGCCTCTACATGTTGCGGGCTGCTTGCGAGGCGAGGACTGCGCCCTTGATCGCGGGACTGGGCGCGTTCGGCTTCGACGTGCCCGCCTCCACGGCGTCGTCGTGCTGCTTCGCCAGCGATTCCATGTCGCGTGCCGACGCCGCGGTGAGGCCGAGATCCGCATAGCGGTTCTTCAGGAGCGTATCGCCGGCGCGTTCCGCCGCCTCCACCGAATAGGCGAGCTTGTCCCATCCCGGACGTCCGGATTGGCCGGTGTCGTCCATCATTCCGAGCGTGGCGTTGGCCGCGTCGAGGACGTGGCCGCTGTTCTGCATGGTGGGTTCGCGGCGCCGGGCGTCGAGCGCACCGACCAGATCTGTGATCTCGCTGCGCTCGCCACCGTTCTCGTGCTCCAGGCCGCCGGTCCTGAGCAGCGCCTCGGAGTCGCGGACGACCTCGCCGACGCGCTTCTCGAACGCTGCCGCGTCGATGGCCGGTCCGGCGACTGCCGACTCCAGCTCCGAGGGGGCACCGTAGCTCATCGGCATAGCGACGACCTCGACGGGACCGGTCCTATCCTCGAACGTGGTCGCGTTGCGCACGTAGAGGTCGGCGGTGAAGGAGCCGTTGGAGACTTCGCTGCGCATTCCCTCGAGACCCTCCGGATGGATCTGGTCGGTCGACCGTCCGGTGAAGCCGGTGATCTCGCGTGCGGGCCCCTGAAGGGTGACGACGTCCTTCGTCCCCTCCGCCTCGTTGCCGAACTTGATGTCGATCGGCACGGCCCACATCTCGCTGTCGCGCATCTCGAGGACCGCGTGCATGTTCTGCTCGCCCTTCTCGTGCTGGAAGAGGCCGGCGCTGAAGCGGCCCTCGACGCCCTCGAACTCGTATTCGGGACGCACGTAGGGCTGCTCGCCGGTCATCACCGTCCTGGACACGGTCAGCGGCTCGGTGCCGATGGTCTCGCCGAGAGTGGATCCTGGCACGCCTTCGACGCGTGCCTTCGGATCGACCCGCAGTCGTTCCCCGGGCAGGGCATAGAGCCTGCGGAAGCGCTCGTCGTGTTCGCTCGTGTCGTCGCCTTCGTACGTGATGGTCGGTGCGTCTGCCATGATTTTCCCTCCGAAAAGCGAATTGTCCCTTATCGGATAGGAGCGGTCAACGCCTACTCCTGAGCTTTCCAGCGGAACCGCCCGATCGGCGATCTCCCTAGGCAGCAGGAATTCGCGCTCCGGGTCCCGGCTGAAGCGTCCGGGCGACAGGCCGCAGTCCGTCTCGGGCGTACGGGATACCCGGAACGTCTCGGCCAGCGCATCCGGCACCTCGATCGCGACGACTTCGGCCGTTCCGGGTACGGCGGAGGCGTCCTCGACGTACCACCGCGCTATCGCGATGTCGTCGGTGAACCAGCGTCCCTGCGCGCGTCCGGCCGGCTCGCCGAGGCGAGCCGCCATCGCGTCGGCGAGCCACGGCGAGCGCCGCGATGCCGCATCCGCGATCGCGGCGGCCGTCGGCTGTCCTCTGTAGAGAAGCATATGCGTGCAGCATCCTGGCAATCGGAACGGATCCCGAATTGTAGGAGCGTTTCCGAATGGCACGCAAGTCGCATCATGCCGGGCATCCTCCCGGTTTTCACCGCAGCGGTGAAAAATAGAGTCCGCGCCCGAGGGGCGCGGACTTCAGGCCTGCAGGATGCAGCGGGCCTCGTCCATCGACGTGACGATCCTGACGCTGTCGTGATAGACGATCGTACCCAGCTTGGCGGCGAGATCCCAGATGTCTCCGGTCCAGATGACGATCACCGGGTGGCCCGACATGAACGCCATGCCGAGCTCGAGCATGCAGCCCTTCAGCTGGTCCTCCGGCTCGACGTACAGCACGATGGCTTCGCAGCGGCGGATCTCGTCGCGGTATCGGTCCCACATCGCCGAGCATTCCTCGGGAGGAAGCTCCTCGCCGAAGATCCAGCTGGAGACGGTCGGTATGCCCGATGCGATCCACATGTCGCGGTGACGCAGCTTAGAGCTGACGTAGACGGTGCGCATCTGCTCAGTCATCGGCTGGTCGTCCCGTGATGCGCTCGACGATGGCGAACCAGTCGTCGACAGATAGGTCCTCGGCGAGAACGTAGCCCTCGGGCACCTTGAGCGATGCGAGCTGGCCTGGGTCCGCTCGCATGGTCTCGCCGGTCTGGGGGTTGATCAGCGGCACCCGGTCGTCGGCGACGCTCATGCCTCGATCCGTTCGACCTGCTCGCCGCGTGCCTCGAGCACCGCGATGCGCGAAGGCTCGACGATGACGTCGCCGTCGTCGTTGATCGCGAACCAGCCGTTGCCGTCCGTCTGCCTGCAGATCAGGCATTCGCTCCACGACAGGCCGCGTCCGTCCACGACCTTGTTCGGGCGCACGTTCCAGCGCCATTCGGCGACGGGCAGCGTTCCGTCGACCAGTTCGGTCGCGCCGCAGATCGGGCAGTCGCAGCTGCCCGTCACGACGATCTGGAGATTGTCGTCCTTCATGTCTTTTCCTTACCCTCAGGCCATTCCCGCGTCGTCCGGATCAGCCGGCCCTGCGTCGACGGAAGTCGTCCATCTGGAGCACCGGTGCCGGACGGGCCTCGCGGCGCAACTTGGCCAGGAGCGTGCGCGTGGCCGCGTCCTCGTCGCGCATGTCGTCGAGCGTCATCGAGAAGTCGCCCTCCTCCTTGCCGAGATCGCCGTCGTCGTAGAAGAACGCGACCGGCGGCGCCATGTGGACGCCCGTGGTCCGCTCGAACACGGAGAACACGACCGATTCGCAGGTCATGTGCGCCGCGAACGTCAGCCGACGTCCCCTGTCGGATGTCTGGAAGTCCAGCACCAGGCAGCAGTCGTCCTGGAGCGTGTCGTCGGCCTGCCCGCGTGCGATCATGACGAAGTCGCGCGCGAACCGTCCCAGCGCCTCCTCGTCGGCGTGGCCGGCCAGGAACTCCGACGACTTGACCAGGCCGATGACGGCGAAGTCGCGTCCGTCCTCGATGGCGTCGTCCGCATAGCGGTCGTACCGCAGCGGTCCGACCGCCGCCACGACGGCCGGCGACGTGCCGGGCATGCCCCAGGGGCGGTGGTCGACGGGCACCATCTCGATCATGCCGGTCACGGGATCGCGCTGCGGCCTGAAGCTGCGGGGCGACGTCGCCGTCGGCTTCGTCATGGTCGAGACGACCGTGCGGATGCGGCTGTCGAGCTGATCACGATTCATGCTCACGATGCGCGTCATGTGCCTACTCCCGGATGCCTGAGTGGAATTCTATCCGTAAACCGATCCCCGCGTCGAGGGCGGAAATCAGATGCGCCGTCCGGAGACGCACCGCCCGAAGGCCGAGACCATGTCGTCGGTCGTGCGGTACCGGATCTCGTCGGTCGAACCGGTACGGGTCTCGACGATCCAGCGCGTCACCGGCACGTACCGCTTCGTGGCGCACGGCTCGACGGCGTCGATGAAGCCCGGCGGGCCCGACAGCGCCGTCTCGCGCCCGTCCTCGGCGATCAGGACCACGCGCTCGGCGTGCGCCATGTCGACGCGGTTGCGACCTATGCTGTCCATGGCCGGCATCTGCCGCGCCGGAAGCGCCCCGGGGGTGCACAGGGCGAGCGCGCATGCGACGATGCGCAGCGTGGCTGCCCGGGTCATACCGGCCGCACGACGTCGATCAGGCCCAGCTCCTCGTCGAGACGGACCATGCGGACCAGCGCGTCCTGACGCTCGCCCTGCACGAAGATGTCGCCCATGCACTCGCACTCGTCCTGGCGGGCGATCTCGAGGGGCGTGATGCCCTCGATGTAGAGGCGCCAGTCCTCGCCCAGCGGCGTGTCGTCGCCGTAGACCTTGGCGAAGCGGTGCGTCTCGCCCGAGGCGAAGGCCTCGGCCAGGTATGCGCCGACGTGCTCGCGCAGGAACTCGATGTCGAGATCGCTCGACGTCAGCGCGTCGTGCAGGCCCGTCGCCTCGCGGAGCACCTGCTCGACCGTCTGGCCGCGGTCGGCCTTGGCCTGCACGTGCAGCGAGTACTTCGGCCACTTGGTCAGGCTCATGTTGATGAAGAGGTCCGCCATCTGCTTTTCCTTTCCCGTATTCCTATCGACGACCTATCGCGAGAAGAAGGTCAGACAGCAGCACGTCCGTGCTCGTCTCCGTCATCCAGTCGTTCCACCCCGCGCGGAACAGGCTGCGGGTCACGAGCTCGAAGCCCGGCCCTGCGATCACGCATTCGATCTCGGTCTCGTCGCTGAGCTTTGAGGTCACGACGGTATAGTCGATCTCGGGGCTGGTATGCACGAGTATCGTCTGCTGCGAGCCGGTGAAGGCTCGGTCATAGTCGAAGACGCGCATCAGCACGGGATCGTCGCTCGCGTCGCGCGAGGTCCAGCCCTCGCGAAGGGCGATGTCGAGCACGCCCATCTCGAGACGGGGCCGGTCGAAGACGGCGTTGGCGAGGACCGTTCCGAGCGCGGCCGGAGACTGCGCCGCCACCAGGGCGGCGACGGCGGGAGATAGCATGGTCATGGTCTCGTATCCTATGCTGCGAGGCGGCCGGCGACGTGCGCCAGCGCGGGTGTCATTTCGACGGTGCCGCCTACGGCCCGCGTACGTGCGGCGCGACGGCGCTCGATCTCGACGCACCAGTCGAAGTCGGCACGCAGCGACGGGTTCGCCTCGTGCTCTTCAAGTCGACGCGCGATGGCACCGCCGATGCTGCCGAGGATGGCCAGGATTCCCGGATAGGAGGTACCCGTGTAGGAGGAGAGCGACACCGCAGGCCGCAGATCGCGCCCATGCGCCATCTCGTCGAGCATGGCCGCGTCGACCAGCGCGATCGTCGATACCATGGCGTTCTCGCCTTCCACGAAGGACTGGCAGAGCACTGCGTAGAGACCGCCGCGGCCGACGTACTCGAGCGCGCCGTCGGCGAACGATCGGCTGCGCTGCGTCATGCCGCGGATCAGCGGATCCTCGAAGTATGGGAGGAGATCGGCGAACGCCTGCAGCGTCTCGCGCTCGCGTTCCGCATGGAAGGAGACCGGTATCACGCCCATCTCTTTTTCCTTTCCGTTTCGTGTTTCCGTTTCGTGCCGAGATGGCCTGTCTTCACCGCCTGTTGGCGTGTACCGCCATGAGCCCCTCGTAGCAGTTGTGCATGCTGCTCCGGTCGTTGCGACGATATGCCTTGAGCAGATGGCTACGCAGCATCGCCTCGGAGATGTCGTGTCTCTGCGTCTCCGCCAGGTCTGTGTCCTGCGATACGCCGGACGCCATCGCCGATCGGATGCGGTCCTGCTGGGCGGCCATCGCACGGTCCATCGACGCGACGTCGTCGGAATCGATCACGAGCCGGCCTAGAGCGCAGGCCATGTCCACGCCGGCGTCGCGTTCGACGTCTGTCGAAAGAATGTCGATCTTCCCGGCGTCGAGGATCTGTCCGAGTTCCGACAGGCGCAGGCCGATCGTCATGGCGATCTCGTCGTAGATACGGTTGGATGTCGTGATGTCCATGTCTGTTTCCTTGCGGCAGTGGAGCAATGCCTCAGCCGCAGGCTGGACAGGATGTGTCCGGGCAAGGCCCGGACCCGGTAGAACGACGAAGGGCGCGGAGACCGGAGTCCCCGCGCCCTTCGTGCAGTGTCGATAGACGATGTCAGGCAGCGAGCGCCTGATCCTCCTGTACGCCGCGCCCGTATGCGTCCGGGCTGCGCAGTGCCGAATCGTCGATGGAGCCCGTCTCCACGCCGCCGCAGGCGACGTCGCTGCGGTAGCGCCGTGCGAGGCGGCGCAGGCGGTCGCTTGCCTGGACGCGCATGTCGTCGCGGCTCTCGTCGGAGCGCAGGATCGCGACGCAGATGCCGAGATCGTCGCTCAGCACCTTCAGCGCGGTCAGGTCGTCGCCCAGCATCCAGCGGCGCAGGCCGGAGACGGTGGGATGCGCCGAGCCTAGGAGGGCATCGGCTGCGGCATGGCCGGCTGCCAGGGTCGACGTGGGCAGCGGGCGGGAGACGGTGACGATCTTGCTCATTTTTCCACTCCATCGAGTTCATCTGCCCGTCGACACCGTCGAGAAGCGGAAGCCTATCCAGAAATCACGTCGATTTTAGGATGGAATGTCGGCGCCGTCCACAGGGAACGACGCCTGCATGCGATCAGGACGCCTGCGCGAGGCCTGGACGGCCGAGGCCGCGGCGCGGCGTCTGCGAGCGGACAGGCTCTGGCCAGCCGCTTGAGCCGATCGTGTAGTTGACCGACGCGGCGCCGCGTACGGCAGGACCGCGCTTCTCGGACGTACCCATGATCGACCGCGCGTACGGAACGCGCGCGACCGGCTCGACGACCTCCGGCAGAGGCTCGTCGAACGGACCCGGATAGCTGACGCCTGCAGCGTGGCCCGCCATCGGTACGACCTCGATCCGGACCGGCACGCCGTCCAGATCGATGCCGTCGCTGACGCCGTTCTCGAACGACCAGGTGGCGCCCCGGTCCGGGCGGACCAGCATGAAGCTGCCGAGACGGACTGCGAAGCTGTCTCCGTGGCTGTGGTAGAGACGGACGTCGTCCAGTCCGAACGACTGCCGGTTCCCGCTGCGGGTGACCACGATATGCGACACCTCGCCCTGCCACATGCGCAGGACCTGATGAGTGAGCTCCCGGGCGAAGGAGTAGGTCATGTCGATGATGCGCCCGGGGTACGTGATGCGCAGCGGCGTGCCGTCCAGCACGAAGTCCATTCCGGAGGTACCGGATTCGAGGAACCGCAGGTCAGCCGATGCGAGATCGATGGTGAGCGGTCCCAGGTGCAGGATGCCGTCGTAGACGGCGATCTCGCTGTAGATGCACAGGTGCATCACCGCGTCGCCGTGGAGCACGGTGACGCGCGACGTGGCGTCGAACCCGGACCAGAGGACGTGCACGAGGTCTCCGGCCGGCGTCGCCTCGGCGCCGTTCCCGTCCCAGCGCGCGTAGTGGTCTGGATCGTAGTGCTCGGTCGCGTGGCAGAACGCGGCGATCGGATCGCCGTGGGGGATGAAGCCGAAGCGGTTGAATACCTGTGGGACGTAGTCGGACATTCTGTTTTTCCTCCAGCAGGATGGCACATCCCCCTGGCCTGTCGCGTCCCTTCTGCCTTTTTCATTGCAGGCGGTAAAAAAGGGACGCCCTAGGGGCGTCCCTTGTCCGGGGGCCGGATGGTCCGTCGCGCGTCAGGCGGCGAGCGGATTCTCCAGATGGTTCATCATCCGGCCATAGAGATGGTTCACGAGGAACTCGAAGGCCTCGATCTCGTCGTCGAAGTCGAGCACGCTGCGTCCGTCCTCGAAGCCGTGGCGGCCGCCAACGCGCCAGTATCCGCCCATGTCGCGCATGAAGAGATTTCCGGACATGTCGTTCCACTTGGACTGGGCTGCGTCCCAGCTGAGCACCTCGTATCGGCGATCGATGAGGCCGGTGCCGGGATTGGGCTCTCCGGTCGTCTGCGCCACGCGCCGGCCGAAGAGGTAGTTCACGTAGAACTGCAGCGCCTCGTACTTGCCTCCGAAGGCGATCTCGCCGCGGCCGTCCTCGAAGCCGCGCCGGGCGGTCATCCGCCAGCCGTTGCCGAGGCGGTCCGAGCACCACACGTCGTTGCTGGGGCCATCCTGCCACTTGCTGCTGGCCGGGTTCCACGCGATCAGGGTGAAGCGAGGATCGAGCAGGCTGTCGGTCTCGGGCATTTCGTCTCCGTCTGGTCTGCCGCGGAAATGCGGTCTGAAGTTCGTCTATGCGGCAGGCGGCCTAGCCGTTCCTGCGGCAGTGGGCCAGCAGCGTCGCGCGCCGATCCCGTCCGTCAGGCCGGTCGATCAGCGTGCCGATCCTCGTCGCGCCGGGGCGCGGGGGGGAGTCGGCGAACCCGATCTCGTCGATGTCGACCAGGGTTCCGTCCGGCTTCAGCATGCGCAGGATGCAGGATGCATGCTGGCTGTCTCCACGTTCCCATTCGACGATCGTCGCGATGAGCGTGCGCCCCACCTCGTGCCGCACGTAGGTGTGGACGACGGGGTCCGCCATCGACATGCCGAGGCTGGTCGATACGTGGAGGAATCCCTCGGTGGACGTCGGCTTCGCCATGACGTTCTGGATGTCGCGCATGTTCAGTGCGCCCCCAGTGCCTGGCCGACCGGTGCGACCGCCTTCGTCAGGAAGTCGTAGACCTCGCTGCCGACGACGATCGCGAACACGCCGCCGCCGATGTGGATGGCGTACCCCTGCATCAGGTCGCCGATGACCTTGGCCATGCTCAGCATGTCTCTTCTCCTTTTCCGTCCCTCAGGACCTCATGGAACTCAGATGACCGAATGGGTGGTGACGTGGACCCTGTCCGACGGACATCCGTCGTCCGCAGGCACGACCCGGATGCCCTCCGGAAGCGGAGGCCATCCGCCCGGCGGCGGGATCGCGCCGGCGAGCTGCAGCCCGATCTCGCTCGCATGGGGATCGGCGTACCCGTCCTTCGACGTTGCCTGCCGGACGCGCCGCGCGCCCGACAGCGGGAACAGCAGGGTCGCCTGCATCCGTGCGAGGAGCAGGAAGGCCCCGATGCCCGATTCCGCGCGCACGGCCTCGTCCGGCCGGCCTTCAGGCCAGATCACGTGCTTCATCGCTTTTCCCTTCCGACGTGCAGTTCACCGCCAGGCCGGCGGAGGGAGGACGACCAAGGGCCGCCCTCTCGGGTTCACCGAACCCAGTACAGGTGCACGAGGCCGACCTGGTAGGTCTGGCCCGTCCCGATCGCGCCGCCCTCGGGACGGATCGTGTCGAAGTCCTTGAACTCGATCCAGAAGGCGTTCGCCCTGGCCAGGTCGATCCCGGCAGGTATCTGGGCGAAGACCTCCTCGAGCGTGGGGCGGAAGAACGACGGCGCGCTGAACGTGTGCAGCGTGCGGAACGGGTCGGAGATGTAGGCGACGATGGTCGCCTTCTCCTCGGTCAGGTCCTCCGATCGCCACTTGAATGTCTCGGTGCGAGGCTCGCTCGGAGCGTAGAAGCGGACGACCTCGCCGCGATCAGGCTCGCTGACGGGGCGGATCTGGGCGACGAGATCGGCGAGGCGCTCGTCCGTGATGTCGGGAATGGCCGAGCCGTAGACGGGCTTCGTGTCGGTCATGACGGTATCCTTGCTGGCTGTGTCCGTGCTGGATCGAATGATCGCAGCATGACGTGACGGAATCGAGGCTATTCGCCGAGTATCGTGGCGACGCGGCCGAAGCCCGCCTCCAGGACCCTGCGCAGAGGCGCCGTGTCGGTGCCGACGATGCGCGCGTAGCCCATCAGGAAGTCGTATGCGTCGATGTCGATCACGAACGCCCTGTTCAGGTACTTCTCGCCCATGTTGCGGGACAGCGAGAGCTCCAGGTCGTCGTCGACCCCGGCCTCGGCGTGCACGAGCGCGCGATCCGCCAGCCCCATGGCCTTCAGCTTGTTGCCCGGAAGGCGAGATACCGGCACGCTGGTGTCGCGCACCATCAGGTCGTCCGGAATCCCGGTCATCGTCGCTACCGCCTGACGATGCATCGTATCCAGAAGAGGGCGGATCTCGCGGTCGCGTTCGGCGGCACGTTCGAGAAGCGAGTCCCTGGACGGGCCGTCCCCCCGGAAGGTGAAGTGCACCTCGTCGACGTGGTGGTCGTCGTCGAAGCCCGAGCCGGATGCCGAGGCCAGCACCAGCACCGCATGCAGCGGGTCGGCGAATACGTAGAGCGCCAGATCGACGGCCATCTTCTTTTCCTCCTCGTCAGTTCGTCGCCTGGGCCGGCTCGAAGGCCAGCCTCTCGGCATCCTTGATGGCGTCCCGTTCCTCGTCGGTCTTGGCGTGCCAGCAGCCCGTCGTTCCGGTCCAGTCCCACATGATCCAGCCGCCGGAGGGCAGCTGCACCGAGCAGACCGTGAGATCGGGGAAGCGGAAGTACGTAGGGGTCGAGGTGTCGTCCTTCGCCATCGCTCGTCTCCGTCTATGCGCTGATCGGAACGTCGGCGTTCGGCCGCCCGTTCTGCGGATCGTACTGCACCGCGCTGCGGAGCTTGCCGTGACTCAGCCGGATCACCCGTACCGCCGACTTTGGCTCGCTCCGCCGGATGCTGTCGACCAGGAGATCGAGGTCGCGCTCGTAGTGCACGATCGCACGCAGCTGGAACACGCGCTGCGGCGCGGACTCGCGCTCCTTGCTCGTATCCGCGCAGAACACGAACGAGGGGTAGTCGACCTTCTCGTTGTTGAACTCGTTCGCATTGCTGAAGATCTGGCCCACGTCGAATGCCACCATTCGGGCGATCAGGGCGATGTTGGTATCAGTCAGGGCGAGGGGCGTGCCCTTCGGCAGTTCTTCCATTTTTCCGTCCTCCTGGATGTCGTGGTCTATCCTGTATTGGGATTCGGAGCCCGCGGCGGACTCTTGTCTGCCCGTTCCGGCCATTCTATCGGTCATGCCGATGATGCAGGAGAGCGAGGGGCAGGAAGGCAACGAGGAGACCGCGCGGGATCTTCCGTCGCTGTCCCAGCACGATCTCGATGCGCTCGGCCGTTCGCTTCAGGCGGATCTGGTCCGTCTTCGCGACGTGAGGCGTCAGCTCGTCGAGCGCAGCCAGACGGTGGCCGCCGAGCGGGCCCGCCGCCGCGACATCCGTCTCGAGGAGAGCTATGCCGAGCGCCGCAGACGTGCCGTCGCACTCGGCGATGCGCCTCCTGAACCTCCTCCGTCCGTCGATCGCGCCACCCCCCGGACGACCGCCTCGCGACGTCTGGCCGTCACGGCGATGCCGGCATCCCGTACTAGCGCCGGCAGGACGTCCGACATGACGGTCGAGCAGTCGTCCGAGCCGTCGCCTCCTCGTGGCACCGGCGTCTCGGACCATGCGATCATCCGCTACATGGAGCGCGCACTCGGCATCGACATGGACCGGATCCGTGCGCAGATCAGGTCGCCTCTGGTCGAGAGTGCTATGCAGGCTGGCGTCTCGCGCGTCCGTACCGCGGAGGGCGTGTTCGTTCTGCGCGACCATACCGTGGTCTCTTTTCTCCCCTCCGCATCCCTTCGTCCCCGCAAGGTTTCGCGAGGCAGGCCGGCCGCAGGGTGGAGCGATCGCGATGTTCCGCAGGACGAGGACGACTGAACGCCCGCAGGGGCCTCCCCGTCAGCGGCTGACGTCGATCACCCTGCGGAAGATCACCTGACCGCCGACGGGGCCGGTGCCGGGCTGCGTAGGCGTCGTCACCTGACCGGTGCATCCGCGGCTCTCGTCCTGCGGCCGGGCCCCCGAGGCGCTGCAGAGTGCATCCGACGTCACGCTGCCGTCCGAGCGGCGGCATTCCGCCTGCACGGACCGCGACTGCGTCCCGCCGACGCACGCGCTCCACTCAGCCACCGAGGTCTGGACCCATGAGTACTGGCAGGCGCTGGTGTCCTGGATCTGCTCGCTGGACGAGGGCTTGGCGTCGACGTCGCACCGCGCGTCCGTGGCCTGTCCGCCGTCCGACCTCAGGCACGTCACGGCCCGGGTACGCGTCGTCTGGCCGCACGCCGACGGCGTCGACCATGATCCGACGTCCCAGTGGAAGCTGCAGGTCGAATAGTCCGTCGCCTGACGGGTGAGCGGCTCCGGTGCCGGGCACAGTGCGCCGTCGACGGTCGCGCCGTCCTCGCGGATGCAGGTTACGGCGCGCGTCTGGACGCTGTCGCCGCAGGCCGGTGCGGTCGCGCTCCATTCGCCGTAGCTGAGCGTATGGCTGCATGCCGAGAAGTCCGTGACCGTCTCGCTGTCCTCAGGTCTCGTCGACCCGCACTGGGTGTCGGCGACCTGGGTGCCGTCCGATCGACGGCAGACCACGTCGCGCGTCCTGGTCGCGCTGCCGCACGTCCTGCTGGGAGCGCTCCACGTACCGGCCTCCCACGAGAAGCCGCACGTGCCGTAGCTGGTGGCGGCGCGCTGGTCGGCGGGGCGCGTTCCCGAGGGGCACGAGCCGTCGGTGGCCGGCTGTCCGTCGGAGCGGACGCAGGTCACGCTCCGGTTCTCGACCGTCGGGCCGCAGGCGGGAACCGCGCCCGACCATTCTCCGGTCGTCCAGGAGAACGAGCATCCAGACGTCTGATAGGTCGTCTGCGAGGTCGAAGGGCGCTCGCCTGCCTGGGCGCAGGAGCTTTCCGCGGCCGTAGTTCCGTCGGAACGCAGGCAGCCGACCATGCGGGTCTGCGTCGCCTCGCCGCATGCCGTCGAGGGGGCCGACCATGGATCGGCCTTCCAGGAGTATGAACACGTGGCGTAGTCGGTGGCCGCTGTCTCGGTGGCGGGCTTCGTCGCCGGATCGCACAGCGACGGGTCGGCGTCCTGCATGTCCGAGCGCGTGCAGGTCACGGTGCGCGACATGGTGGTCGCTCCGCAGGCGGGAGCGGGACTGCCGTAGCTTCCCGGAGTCCACGAGTAGCTGCAGCCCGAGGTCTGCGTGGACGCTTCCGAGGTGGAAGGCTTGGTCAGTCCCTGGCAGTTCGTGTCGCTTATCTTTTGCCCTGTCTCCGCATTTACGCATGATATGGCCCGCGTTCGGGTCGCGGCTCCGCACGTGCTGGACCACTCGCTCCACGCCCCTGCGGACCACGATGGCGGTGCGTCCGGCCCCTGTACGGACAGGGAAACACCTGTCGTATCATAGGCCTCGCTTCCGTCGGAATCGATCTCGATCGTAAAGGTCTGACCGACCTCCATTACGATCGTTCTGGAGATGGAGACTGCCGGCTGACCTATCTTGATGGTGCGTCGCGATACGCCTGTCCAGATCACCCCGATGCCGGTTCCATTGATCTGGTCGTTCAGTGATACCGAACCGGTGAAGCGGTAGGATCCCGCCCGAGGGGCCTTGAACTTCAGGATGACGGAGTATGGCCCGTTGTTTGACGGATGCACGGCCATGCTCTGGTCGGAATTCAGGAAGTATCCCAGCGCTCCGACCCCTGCGGAGCGCTGGTAGACGCCCTCCGACCAGATCGTGGGGGACCTGGTGACGCCGCGCGTGGTCTCGAAGGAGAACGTGCGTGGTGCGAAGAACTCGGCATTGGGCGTGTAGGTCTCCGCCATCGCGGTGCTCGAGAGCAGCATGGCGGCAGCGCCCATGATGCCGCGGATGGCGGTCTTTCGCATGTGACTATTCCCTGACGACGTCGATGACACGCCGGAAGATGATCTCCCCGCCCGATGGACCCGTCGTCGGTGGCGTGACTGGGCCGGTGCAGCCGCGGCTTTCCGATGAAGGGCGCGCCGACTGGCAGAGGCCGTCGGCAGCCACCGTGCCGTCGGAACGGCGGCACTCGGCCGACACGGTTCGCGACTGGGATCCGCCGGCGCATGCGCCCCACTCGCCGAACGCCGTCTGGACCCAGCTGTACTGGCAGGCGGTGGTGTCGGTGACCGCTTCCGACGTCGATGGACGTGATCCGCCGTCGCACTGGTCAGCCTCGACCGTGGTGCTGTCCGAGCGCGTGCAGGTCACGGTACGGGTGCGGGTGGTCTGGCCGCACGCCGAGGGCGTGCTCCAGCTGCCGGTGGACCACTGGAAGGTGCATGCCGAGAAGTCGTCGTAGGGCTTGCTGAGCGCCTCCTGCGCTCCGCAGAGCGTGCCGTCCACGGTAGTGCCGTCCTGACGCAGGCAGGTCGCCGTCCGGCTGCGCACGCTCGGGCCGCATGCGGGTGCTGGCTCCCCGAACGCGGTGTACTGCCACTGGTAGGAGCAGGTCGAGAAGTCGGCTATCGTCTCGCTCGTCTCCGGGCGCTGTCCGGTGCAGCTGTCATCGGACACGGTGCTTCCGTCCGAACGCAGGCACGAGACTGTGCGGGAGCGGGTGGACGTGCCGCAGGTCCTCGACGGCGCGCTCCAGGATCCGGCTTCCCACCCGTAGCCGCACGTCGCGTAGCTGGTGCCGGGGCGCTGGTCGATCGGGCGGGTGCGGGCCGGGCACGAGGCGTCGGGTGCAGCCTGGCCGTCCGATCGCTCGCAGGTGACGCTACGGTTCTCGACGGTCGGCCCGCATGCGGCGACGAGGCCGCTCCATTCGCCGGTATCCCACGAATAGCCGCAGCCCGATGTCTGATAGGACGACTGGCTCGTGACCGGCCTTGCGCCCGCCTGCGAGCAGAAGGAGTCCGCGACCGTGCTCTGGTCAGAGCGGAGGCAGCTCACCGCGCGGGTCTGCGTGGCCGTGCCGCACGTGGTCGAGGGGGCAGACCAGGGGTCGGCCGTCCAGGAGTAGGAGCACAGGCCGTAGTCGGTGGCCGCTGTCTCGGTGACGGGCTTCGTCGCCGGATCGCATAGAGCCGGGTCGGCGTCCTGTCCGTCCGAGCGCCTGCAGGTCACGGTACGCGACATCGTGGTGTTGCCGCATGCCGGTGCCGGACTGCCGTAGCTGCCCGGCGTCCACGAATAGCTGCACCCTGACGTCTGGTACGACGTCTCGGACGTGGCCGGCTTCGGGCCCGCCGTCGAGCATGACGATTCCGACAGCGTAGCGCCGTCGGTCGGGCTGATGCACGTGACCGTGCGCGTCCTGGTGGCGGTGCCGCATGTCTCCGACCACGCTCCGTATCCGCCTGCCGACCATGCGGGCGGTTGCATCCGTTCCGCTGTTCCGGATAGTCCCGACACGGTCAGGCCCGCCGGTGCGCCGCCGCCGTCCGTCACCGTGAAGGTCAGTACGTTGATGCCGGGCTGGAATCCCGACGCTATGGTGAAGGAGGCGAACCCTCCGTACGTCCCGACATGGGCGAGGACGGGGCCGCCGTTCAGCGATACCGTGGCCTCGTCGTCGCCTGCGAATTTTCCGACTATCCGTGCGGTTCTCGGGTCCAGGCCGGTCAGGTCGAAGGTAAGGGTGTACTGCCCGGGATTGACGGTGAACTGCCCGTTTGGCAGCGCCGAGATCCAGTGGGCGTCGTCGGCCGCGACCCATGCGGGGTGCTGGTAGGTGGTCCCCTGCTCCCCGTTGACCCTGTAGTGGATCTCGGGCTGGCCGTCGGCCATCGGCCGTCCTGCGGCGTCGACCCCCGTGTTGTACAGGCCGGGGATCTGGTCCGCCCATGCGGCCGTCGACAGCAGCATCGCGGCGAGACCCAGAAGGCCGCGGGTGGCGGTCCTGATCATCACTTCCGCACGACGTCGATGACGCGGCGGAAGATGATCTCGCCGCCCGACGGGCCGTTGGTCGGCGGCGGCGTGACGGGACTGGTGCAGCCACGGCTCTCCGAGGACGGGCGTGCCGACTGGCAGAGCGCGTCTGCGGCTACCGTGCCGTCTGAGCGACGGCATTCTGCCGTCACGACGCGCGACTGCGATCCGTTGACGCATGCTCCCCAGTCGCCGACCGCCGTCTGCACCCAGCTGTACTGACAGGCGGAGGTGTCGGTGACGCGCTCCGACGTCGCGGGGCGACCGCCCTCGTCGCACTGTCCGGCTTCGACCGTCGTTCCGTCCGAGCGCGTGCACGTCACCGTGCGGGTGCGCGTCGTCTGGCCGCACGCCGAGGGCGTGCTCCAGCTGCCTTCGGTCCAGCTGTAGGTACAGGCGCCGTAGTCGACGGTCTGCTGCTCGAGCGTCTCGCGAGGCGAGACGCACAGCGCGTCGTCGACGGTCCGTCCGTCCTGACGCACGCACGTCGCGGTGCGCACCATCGTGACGGGACCGCACGAGGCGGGCTTCGTCCACGCGCCGTACTGCCACGAGTAGGTGCACGCCGAGGTGTCCATCACCGGCTCGCTCGAGGTCGGGCGCGTTCCGGCTTCGCACTGCGCGTCGGAGGCGGGAGCGCCGTCCTGGCGGACGCACGACACGCTGCGGGTGCGGTTCGTCTCGCCACACGCCGAGGGCGTGCTCCAGGTGCCGGCGGTCCACTGGAACGTGCAGGCCGAGAAGTCGTCGTACGGCTTGCTCAGCTCTTCCTGAGCGCCGCAGAACGATACGTCGACGCTCGATCCGTCCTGGCGCAGGCAGGTCGCGGTGCGGGTGCGCACGCTCGGTCCGCAGGCTGGTGCAGGCGCGCCATAGGCGGTGTACTGCCACTCGTACGAGCATGCCGAGAAGTCGGTGACCGTCTCGGTCGTCTCGGGGCGCTGGCCGGTGCACGACGTGTCGGCCACCTGATCGCCGTTCGAACGCCGGCAGACCACGTCGCGCGTGCGGGTCGAGCTGCCGCATGTCTTGGAGGGAGCGCTCCAGGCGGCGGCCTCCCACGTGTATCCGCAGGTCGCGTAGCTGGTGCCTGCGCGCTGGTCGGCCGGGCGGGTGCCTGACGGGCACGAGGCGTCGGGAACGGCCTGGCCGTCCGAGCGCTCGCAGGTGACGCTGCGGTTCTCGACGGTCGGACCGCAGGCGGCGACCAGGCCGCTCCATTCCCCCGTCTTCCACGAGTAGCCGCAGCCCGAAGTTTCGTAGGACGACTGCGTGGCTTCGGGCTTGCCGCCGCCACATGCCGACTCGTTGATGGCGTTGACGCGTGTTCCGTCCGAACGCAGACACCAGACGTCGCGCGTCTGCGTCGCCGATCCGCAGGTCGTCGACGGGGCCGACCAGCCGCCAGCCTGCCAGGAGAACGAGCATGTCGAATAGTCGGTGGCCGCCGTCTCCGTGGCGGGCTTGGTGGCCGGATCGCACAGCGATGCGTTCGCGTCCTGACCGTCCGAGCGCGTACAGGTAACCGTACGCGATATCGTCGTCGCGCCGCATGCCGGTGCCGGGCTGCCGTAGGTGCCGGGCGTCCAGGTGTAGCCGCAGCCCGAGGTCTGATACGAACTCTCCGAGGTCCCCGGTTTCGGTGCGGTGCACAGCGAGTCCGCGACCGTGGCGCCATCGTCCGGAGTGATGCAGGTCACCGGCCGCGTCCGCGTCGCCGCACCGCAGGTGCTGGACCATGCGCCGTAGGATCCGGCCGTCCAGGCCGGCGGCGTCGACTTGTCCGCGGTGCCGGATATCCCCGACACCACGAAGGCTGCAGGAGCGCCGTAGTCCTCGACCATGAAGGTGATGGTGTTGAGCCCGGGCTTGAACCCGGACGTGATGCTGAAGGCGGTCGGAGAGGAGAAGCCGATCGAGTTGGTCGAGAAGGTCTGCCCGTTGATGTAGGCGACGCCGTAGTTGTCGACGCCCCAGCTTCCCGTGATGCGTGCCGTGGCCGGATTGAGCCCGGTGAGGTCGAAGCTCAGCGTGTAGTAGATCCGCGCCTTGCCGTCGACGAAGGGGGCGGTGTAGCTGCCGTTCGCGGTCTCGCCGATCCACTGCGAATCGTTCGTCGGGTAGTAGGCGCCGTTGTAGTAGGTGATGGCGGCATGACCGTTGACCTGATAGTGCGCATCCGTCTCGCCGTTGCCCGGGAGGCGTTCACCGGACGCGCTGAGTCCGGTGTTGTAGAGTCCCGGAATGGGATCCGCCCACGCCGCGGTCGACATGAGGAGGGCGCTCAGCCCCAGCAGCGCTTGCCGCGCATTGCGATGCAGTCTCATGCGTAAGAAAACCCCGAACGGAAAACATGTCATCCTTAAACGCTTCCTCAACCCTTCTCAAGGAGAACATTTGCAGGATGGCCATGTCGGGTCTTCTGCCTGTTTTCTTGGCAGCCGCCAAAAAAGAGGCGGGGTGGCCGCATGGCCACCCCGGTGTCTTCAGCCGTTGAACTTGTTCATCAGCTGGGCGAACGGATCGTCGCCGAGATCGTTCGACGGCGCCGGCCGGCTGGCGACCTGCTCGCGCGCTGCGCGCGGCAGCGTGCGTTCCGGACGCGATTCCTGCTTGCCGTAGATCGGCATGCGCACCGACGGACCGCGAGCGGTCTGGAACGGCATCTCGATCTCGGGAGCGCTGTCCTCGGGGTCGACCAGCTCGTCGGTGAACGAGTCGAAGAGGTTCTCCGATTCCGGCAGCTCGGCATTGACGGGCTCCTCGCACGGAGCGGTGCGGGGAAGATCGATCACTGGCTTCTCGAACATGTCTTTTCCTTTCACGAATTTCTACGTCTCGAAGCCAGCTGGAAGGTGGCCTTTCATGCCTTTTCCCTTCCACCCGTCTTCTACCCAGGCGTCCTCACGCCATGTACCTGCCTGCCGGCGCATGCCGCAGCAGCACGTCCTCGCGGTCGCCGTACGGATTCAGCGTGTCGCAGGCCAGCCCTTTAGCCGCATCAACCTGGCCATGCCGGCCTGGGATAGGCCGAGAGCCTGCCGGATGGCCTTGACGTCCTCGGTGTTAAGTTCCGGCGGTGTGTCGATGTCATTCCTGATCATGTTCAATCCGCTCTTGGGGGCTGCCGCGCTCAGTCATCGAGCAGGGCATCGATCACGGATACCGCAACCTCGCGGCTGGGGAAGCCGCTGTCCCACAGTTCGGCACCGGTTGCGACGCTGAAGGCCTGCCAATGGCTGCCGGAGCCAATCAGTTCGAATCCGCGATGGATGTCCTTGGGCGGATTGAGCTTCGCCTTGGACTTCATCGGTTTGGGTTTCATGTTGTCCTCCGGTCAGGGGGTGATGGGCTTGCCGTCGGCCATCCACCGATGGGCGAGCGCCACGCCATTCGGCCGAGGGGGTTTCAGGCCGTGCAAGGCCGGCATCCACATCTGCCGGAATCCGAAGCGGTCTTGCTGGAAAGCGATCCAGAACTCGACGACTTCTGTTCCCGTCCGGGTTTCGATAGACCGTCGTTCAGCCTCGCGGATTGCGTACGAAGCGCTTGGCGGCCGTCCAGGCGGTCGAAACCATGGTCACGCATGCGTTATCAGGACGTCCTCGCGGTCGCCGTACGGATCCAGCGTGTCGCACGCCGGTGCTATCGGCTGAAGCACGCCGCCGAGGGGCAGCGTGGCGACGACCTCGCCGCCGTCCACCAGCAGTACGTCTCCGCCGTGCCGTTCGAACGCGACGTCGTCGGCGATTTCCGCAGCCAGCCCGGCTACCGCGGTCTGCGCGTCGTCCATGGTCAGGCCGTAGGCGTCGGCCAGTCGGCCCGCGAGGCGGTCCTTGCTCGAGGTTCCGTTCATGGCGTCATGTCCGTCATGCCCCGTGGGTGCAGCACGTCGCCGACCTTCAGCAGGGCGAGCGCCTCGTCGTCGTCCGTCAAGCAGATTCGGATAGCGCCGCGTGCCGGAAGATAGCGCTTCATGCCGAAGCGGAGGATCGCACGCGCCTGGCTGTGTCCGAAGCGTCCGTCGACGTCGTATCTCGCGATCTTCTCGATGCGTCCGATCTCGCCTGGCGACATGCATCCCGTTCCGGTGCGCGGACCGCACGCGCAGAGCAGCGCCGTCACGGCGAATGCCGCGACGATGGATCTCTTCATGTCTTTTCCTCCCTCAGGATCGTTCCAGCGCCCCTCGGCGGCCGGTCAGCGCATACCTCGCCCATGCGGCGATGGTGAACGAATCGGATACGTCTCCCGACGCGATCGCGCGTTCGAACTCGGCGAACGTCATCTCGACGATGGAGGCCAGCCCCTCGCGTGCCGCCGGCGTCTGCCCCGGCCGCACGAACGCCAGATGCAGAGCCACCTCGAACGACAGTGTGCCCGAATCCGGATGCAGCATTCCCAGCGGCTCGATGTCGGCGACGAGACCGGTCTCCTCCAGGAGCTCCGCGGCCGCCTGGTCTGCGGGAGACACGTCCGGCTCGCCGAAGCCTCGCGGTATCTCGAGATGCCAGCGCTGCGTGGCATGACGCCAGTGTTTCAGGAGCACGACGCCGGTCGCCGTGACCGGAAGTACCGCTACGCCCTCCCTGGTGCCCGTGGCGTACTGCAGGCGCGTATAGCTGCCGGGCCGACCGTCCGGGAGGCGGACGGCGTCGACCACCAGCATGATCCAGGGATCGGCATAGACGACGCCTGCATGCGGGTTGGCCTCGGGATCGACGATGACGACCGGGCCGCCGCCGGCGAACATCTCGGGTCGAGCCTCGCGGAGCGCGCGGTACCGGCCCAGAGCCGTCGCCCGTCCTGCTACGCGGCCCTCAGCACTGCGGACGTCGTGACCGGCTTCCTGGGCTGCCATTCGTGCGGTTCCGGTTCCTGCGTGCCGCGAGGCGGCGTTGGAAGGGGGGTATCGAGGCGGAGGCCGGCCCTCGCCAGACGCAGGGCATGCGCGTGACATACCGCGGCATCGCCCTCCAGCAGGACGATGTCGGCGTCCGTCAGCACGATGCTGGCCGGTCCTCGGTCGCCGTCGCGGACGTTCAGGTATGCACCGTCGTCCGTCTCGAAGGCGGTCCAGAATCCGATGCGGCTGCGTGCGATGATCCTCATCCCGCAATGGTATCCCGCGCCGGTCCTGTTGCACAAGGTGCTTTATGGATGGATCAGGCCTTCAGGCCGAATCGGCGCCGGGCCTGCCAGGGCTCCATGGCACCGTGGTCGATGAATCCCAGACGGGCGTTGCGCTCCATCTCGGCGTTCATCTCCCGGATCTCCCGTCTTACCGATTCCATGAGCGCCTGGCGGTCCTCCGGCGTCTGGGTCTCGACGGGGACGAGCGACTGGTCGAGTCGTGCGTTCGGCTCCGGCGTCTCGAGATGTGCGATCGCCATGGACTTCGGCTGACGCATCGCGACGACCGAGGTCCGCGAGAAGGCGGGCAGCGCCTCGATCCGCCTTCCTTCCGGCGACCGCGGTGCCCGCATCTGGACGACGGACGTCTGCGGGGTGGCGACGATGACGTCGCTGCTTGCCGACGCCGGGCCAAGGCCCCGGCTCACGAGCATCCTGGTGAGACGCGCTGGAGCTGCCATGTTCTTTTCCTTTCTGATGATCACTATGCCTGTCGCGCTCAGATCCCGTCCGGCGTGTCGCACCTGTCGTGCACCGTCTCGTTGAACGAGGTCATCAGCGGCCTGAAGTGGGAACCGCGTCCCCGGAACATGGCCGAGTCCGTCACCTCCGTCGGCACCTTCATCGCGTCGAACAGGACGACCAGCAGCGGGCGGTACTTCTGCGTGACCTGCACGTGGTAGATCGGTTCGTTGGCGACCAGCTGCCGCGTGCGTGGAAGCGTCGCCGCCGTGGTTGTCGCCCAGCACCCGACCGCGATCGGGGCCGCTGCGTACTTGCCTACGAACCGCTGCCACTGGATGGCGTTGCGCTCGGGCACGCCGTCGTTGTTGGCGTCGATGCCCAGCACCGCGGTGACCACGATGCGCCCGTCCCTGTCCAGCGTGAGTCCGGGGTTGTTGCGAACGGCGGCGAAGAGCACGTCGTTGAGCTCGCGTTCCGACATGCCCTCGAGGGATCCGCTCTGGCGGGCGACCATGTCGGACAGCGTGCGCGCCAGACGCTCGGTGCGGATCTTGATCAGGACGAGGTTGCCCATCTCGATGCCGCCGGTCATGAGGATCATGAGCAGCGGCAGCGAGAGTGCGAACTCGATGAAGGCGACGCCCCTGGCGTCCCTGCGCAGTCTGCGAAGCATGTTCACTTGATCTGGCCCTTGCGCTCGTTGCGGCCGATCGCGGTGGCCTGCAGGTTGATGGTCGCGCTCTTCAGTCCGATGATCCGGGAGAAGAACAGCGGCGTCGGATAGGATGCCTGGTACCGCACCATGTCCCCCTCGCCACCGAGGGCACTGTCGAGCGGTGCTGACGAGTCCCACTGTCCGTTGCCGTTGCGGTCGGTGAACGGCTCGCCCGGCAGCGTGTCGGTCGAGCGGTCGTAGGCGCCGTTGCGGTTGACGTCCTCGAAGTCCTCGGCGGCCGACTGGGCCGGATTGGCGAACGCCTTGCTCGTGATCGTCATGTTCGATCCGCTCGTGCCGACGAGCGGACTCATCCGGTCACGTATGAGCGTCTTCATGCGCTCCTCGCGGTCCTTCGGATCCAGTTCCAGATCGACCGTGGTCTGGCGTGCCGCGTCGGTCACTGCGGCCTCCAGGTTGGTACGGGCGAGGTTGACGTAGCCGAACTCGATCATGCCGCAGATCACCATCAGCAGCACGGGAAATATCAGTGCGAATTCGACCACGGTGACGCCGCGGACGTCTGCGCGCAGCGTGAATGGATGTGCCATGGAGAACGTCCTCACTTGACGAGGTGGAGGTCGATGAGGTCAGTCGCCACCTCCTCGAACGCGAGCCGCAGCTCGTCGGTATCGTTGGTCTGGTAGTAGTTCTGGCCGGCACAGTTCTTGAAGGCGGTCTCCGTATTGCCTGCGGCGGTCAGGCCGATGATGTAGACCTCTACGTTCTCTGCCTTGGCGGCCTCGCACACCTTGGAGAACCGGCGCATTACCTGCTCCTGGTAGGCCCTGATGTCGGTGGCGGACGACGAGATGCGTCGTGCGCGCATCGGTCCGTATGCACTGTCGAACGTGTTGAAGTTGCCAGCGACGGATTCTCCATCGGTCATGAAGACCAGGGCACGCTTGGGGCGGATGGAGGTCGGAACGTCGCGCTTGAACACGTCGTCCCGCACCAGCAGGCGGTAGCCCCACAGCATGCCGATGTGATGAAGCGTGCCGTATGCCGGCGCCACGGGGTAGTTCGATTCGTCCATGTAGCGATCGTACTCGGAGCGGGTTCTTCCGTACTTCATCTCGAGTGCGGGTTCGGGGCACTGGAAGTTCGGCGTCGCCATCCATAGCGTGTAGCCGTTTCGGGGCGTGCTCCTGTTGATGGGATAGCCGTACAGGGGATTGGGCTGCGTCCAGTCGGCGCTGTCGTTGTAGAAGGGGATGCGCGTGTATTCCACTCGCCACGCTGTCGATGACCCCGGCACGAACGGGCCTCCGTCCTGGGCGCGTACGATCACGTCGTCAGCCGAATTGGGGTTGGCGTTGAGCCCGATGTACATGTCGTAGAAGTGCTGGCGGTAGGCCGGCGTGTTCGCCAGGCGGTTCGCGATGGTCGTGTTCGTCCCCAGATGGTAGAGATTGTTCCTGCGGCCGTCGCCCATGTTCGAGCTGCTCTGATCCGACCGGTAGTCCGCGGGATAGAACGCGGTCGTGCGGTATGACGCGGTGGAGGCCATGTTGGGCATGTAGTGATAGGGCGTCACTGGCGGGTTGCCCTTCTCTCCGGGCAGTGTCCGCGTCACGTCCCAGGCTCCTGGATCCTGGAACCCGACGTTGCTGCTGACGTCCCGGATCGTCGTGTCGTTGTTCACGCAGCCCTTCCAGGCAAGCGGATTGGCGGGGAACGTCGACGAGCTGCCGCTGTAGTTGCCGACATTGGTAAAGCCATCAGACGGCGCGATGGGGACGTTGTACTTCTGCAGGATCGCTCCGACGTTGGTGGTGACGTCGTAGGTCACCATGCCGATTGCGACGTCAGGCCGCTGCGTCTGTCCCTGATGGATGACGTTCAGGAAGGTGCCGACAGCTTCCTTGAGCGCCATCATGCGCGTGCGTCCCTTGCTGAGCCCTGTCTGCATGGATCCGGTATTGTCGAGAACCAGCATCACCTCGAGCGGGTGCGGCTGGAGCTCGGCGCTGGCGGTCGCCGATACCTCCATCGGCTTCACGCCGAAGATCTGCATGAAGCTCATGGGCAGCGTGGCCACGCCCGTCATCTCGGTGACGTTGGTGTCCTTGATCTTGGTGAAGCTCTTGGTCAGCTTCACGCCGGTAGACCCCATGAACTCGTCGGGGTAGTTGGCGTCGAAGTAGGCCTGCGCCTGCGCGTCGCGCCCTCTCGTGGAGCCGTCGTCGACTGCGTACGCGCGGGCCCCGGCCAGCGCCGCCGCATCCACGCCCGTCTGCAGTCGGGTCTTGACGACGTATAGCCGACCGTAGTCGATTCCGGACCCTATCGCGGCGAGCGCCGGTATCATTCCTCCGGCGATCAGCGGCATTGCCGCTCCGCGCGTCGACTTCATCAGTCGCTTCATGACTTCCAGCATTTCTATGACTCCCTGCCTCCCGTTTTCCCTCCGGAAGGACTCTCTGTTTCACTGCTGCGGAAATTTCGTCTGCGCGCGTCGACCCGCACCGCCAGGGCCGGCGTCACGCGTTCAGGGCACGACGAAGCGCGCCGGCGCGCATGCGGCCGGCGTCGGTGTCGTCTGGTCTATGCTTGCGGGGTGGTGTCCGCCGCTATGCGGCCGTACCCGAGCCGGTTCCGGACAGCGTCGCGCCGATGGCGCCGATGCAGAGGATGAACGCGGCCATTCCCATCAGGGAAAGACCGACGATACCGAGCAGAAGGTGGAGCAGTATCGCCATCGGCAGGTCCAGTGCGCGCATCTCTTTCCCCTTCGGTCCGATTGTAGGATGGATCGTCGTCGATGGCGAGCGCTTCCGTCGCACGCCCAGGGCGGATCGTCCGCTCACTGATTCCGGCATTCCACCTCCTCGCGGGTGAGCGCCATGGACGACGAGCCGATCACGTAGCGACGGTAGGCCGATTCACGGGACGGCGAGCTGACCAGCGCCGCGTTGACGGCGTTCCTGGTGTCGGACGGCAGGTGTCCGCCGGGCATGAGGCCGAGGCAGTTCGTCGCCACCAGCGCCGCACGGACCGATGCCTGGTCGCCGGGATTGCGCAGCGCATCGTCGAGCCGCATCGCATAGAGCAGCAGAGGCCCCTTCGACGGGTGGTTGGGCGGCAGGCTGTCCGAGATGACCTCGCGGGCACGGGTCATCTCGCTCGCTGGCTCGCTGCTGGCTGCGTGGCAGCCCGCCGTTGCCAGCGCGACTGCGAGGAACGGTACTGTCGGTCTCATTTGGCGTCCTGTGGCGATGCGATGGTTGAGGTGGATGTGGACTGGCCCGTCAGCGTGGCCAGATCCTCGAGAGCGGTGCGCAGCGAGGGGTAGCCGAGCGCCCTGGCGCGCGCTTCCTCGCGCTCGTATGCGGCGTCGGATGCCGCGATATTGCGCTCGTGCTGCGCTATCATCGCGTTGATCGATTCGACGATCCCCTCGGCGGATTCGGGCAGTTCGGCCTCGCTGTAGGGCGAGACCGACGCCTCGGCCTGCGCCTCCTCTTCCGTGAGCCGGTAGCGCGAGATGCCCGGAAGCCAGTATGCCTTCATGACGTCGGTCCTTTCCGGTCGCGGATCATCGGATCAGCCGATGGTCGTTGCGCGCGCGCCAGGCGGCCGGGTCGGTGACCCTGCCCTTGCCCCACATGCCGCGGCGCAGGATGCGGGCGACGAACGCGACCGGAGCGCCGGCGATCGTGGTCGCCACCGCCTGGCCCTGCCAGAGCATGCGGAGCCCGACCGGGCCCTTGATGCCGATCAGCCACATGAGCTCGCGCTCGTAGACGTCGTGGCAGCAGGTGATCATGAGATGCCAGCCGCCGTTCACGAGGATCGAGCGCAGGGTATGGCTCGAGGCCGGTCCCTGCGGCTGGCCGGACTCGGGCGCGTCGATGCCCCGGAGCCGTCCCCTCACGAGGTCGTAGCCGAGCAGGCCGAACAGTCGGTGCCGCCTGAAGCGGATGGTGTCGCCGTCGACTACCGCCATGCGGCGACCGTGGACGATCCGGACGCGCAGGCCGAGGATCCGGCGTATCGTGCCCGCGACCGTCTGGTAGGGGCCGGGGCCGAGGATCGCGTAGGCGAGCACGGCGATGGCGGCCAGCGCTGTGTACTGCATCTTTTTCCCTTCCTTGCCCTCGTTCGCGATACCGGTAGGAAGATCGAGCCTACCCTTGCTGTCCGGCACCTTCCTGCGCCCGGCACATCGGCGTACTGTCCCCGCTGCCGGTGCGCTCCATGCGCTGCATCATGAAGGACGCCTGTCCATACATGGTGCCGAGCACGTAGTCGCATCCCGTCTGGGTGTCCCGTACCGTCGAGATCTGTACGGGGAGCGTCGATCCTATCCAGACATAGCCGCTGCCCCCGGTAGGACGGACGCAGCGCTGCACCTTGTAGCCCTGCGGCGTGCGTTCCATCCGGCGCTCGGTCGAGAGATCCTCGCCGTACAGGCTGGTGATGACGTATTCGCACCCGGTCGTCCGATCCCGGATCACCGACATGCTCACGCCGCTGCGCGAGCCGTCCTCTGTGCCGAGATCGACGAACCGTGCGGCTGTCGCCGGCGGCCGCGGAGCCGGAGCCGCGGTCGGAGCCACTATCGGTCCGATGTCGTGGAGTTCGGGAGACTCGAGGTCCTCCTTCGACGTATCGACCGGTGCGGCGCTCGGCGTCGCCCGGGGGCGCATGTCGACGATCTCGCCGGCGCCGCCGTAGTCGTCGTCCTGGCGTCCGAGATTGCTCTGGCCGCATGCCGACAGCGCGGTCGCGATCGCGAGGAGATGGGCTAGGCGCATGCTTTCGTTCCTGTCCGTGCTGGAGCCGCTTCGGGTTTTCGATCTCGGGCGAAAAAATGAAGGGCCCGCGTCTCCGCGAGGCGTCTTCCGTCAGGCCACGGCGCATCTCGGCATGGACTGACGGAAGACGCCGCTCCCTAGGGGAGCGGCGGTCCCGATGGAGGCGGTCCCGGAAGGACCGCCCTGCCCGCTTACGCGGCGACCTTCTTCATCGACGCGTTGCGCTCGGCGTGTGCCGACATGCGCGCCGACTTGCGCTCGGCCGCCTCGGTCTTGAGCTGCTCGTTGCGTGCGGTCGCGCCGGCGATGCGGTCGGCCTTGGCCTGCGCCTTCAGCGGTGCGTTCTCGACGCCGATCGCGCGGAACTTCTCGACGTTGGCCGACAGGTTCGATGCGCGCGATTCGCGGTTGCCCTGGCCGACCAGCTTCTGCGAGGCGATCAGGTCGGCGTGTGCGGTCGCGCGTGCGGTCTTGTTGGCGACGCCCTGCTCGCGGAACTTCGCGCGGTTGGCTTCGACCGATGCTGGGATGGGCTTGCTCATGACGTAATACCTTTCATTTTCCGTTCCCTTCATGGGAACACCTTCATTCCGACAGGAATAGGACCAGACGACGCGGAGGCGTCGTCATGAGTGCGACGATCTGTTTCGTCGCCGTGCCAATGCGCAAGCCTCATCCGTCAGTGGAAGCGCTCCACGGTGTCCCATAATGTACTTCCGAAGAACCACAACCATATAGACCGGTCGGGCGTTGAGGTGCACATATGATGGTCGTACATGGCCGCATACACCATACGAATGAGGGGAATACTGCAATGATCAGTCTGGGCCGTTCGCTGACCGCTGCATGGGGAACTCGTCGCGGACGTAGTCTTCTCATGTGCGCCGCGTGTCTTTCCGGTCTGGGCGTGTACGTCGGAGCCGGCGGCACCGTGATGGGCGTCGGTTCGTCCGAGGCGGTCGCTGCGGTCGCCAGTGCAGCGGGCGTCTCCGATCCCACGCAGCTGCTCGGCATGCGTTCGCCCGGAGCGCGTGACGGCGACAGTCTGAGGACGACCAAGCCGCCGCGCCTCGTGCGCGTACCGCGCGAGCGGGTGCTGACGTCCTTTCGTGACCACGAGGTAACGTCGTTCGTTCCGGATGTCCCGTTTGCCGTCTTCGACGCGCCGCCGTTCCCGGTGGAGTTTCCGTTCGAGGTCGGCGGATTCTATCCGGGCGTTCCGTCCTGGGGTAGCGGATTCGTTCCCGGTCTGCCGGGCGGCGGTCTCATCGGGGGCGGGTGGTTCATCGGTGGTGGAGGCGGCTTCATCGGTGGCGGAGGCGGGGGCGGCGTGCTGCCCGGAACACCCGGTGTGCCGGTCGTGACTGCGCCCGTTCCCGAGCCTGCGACATGGGTGTCGATGATCCTCGGCTTCGCCGTCGTCGGCGGTTCGCTGCGCCGCAGCCGGTCGATGCGGCGCAGGGAGGCCCTGGCCGCATGACTGGCTGGGTCAGGCCCGCACTGACGCTGGTGGCGGTCGCAGGCGTGTCCTCCGCCGCCGGCCTGGTCATGTCGCAGGGGCGTCCGGCCGAGGCCCGGCCGCGGATGGCGATTGCCGCTCCCGTTGGGCTACCGGTGAACAGCGGTGACCGCGTCGTCTATCCCGAAGGCAGCAGGCCCGTGCTGGCCGCCGACGGCGCACCGCCGATCGTCGTGCGCAGCCTCCTGAACGTCGGTCATGCGATGAGCTACGGGGATCACGTGTGGAACGAGGAGGGAGCCGGTCACGGACCGCTCAGGGTAAGGGTCGACCTGGCTCTTCAGACCGTATCCGTCTTCCGCGGGGGCGACGAGATCGGAACGGCCGTGATCCTGTACGGGGCCGACGACCGGCCGACCCCTGCCGGGTCGTTCCCGATCCTCGCGCGTGCCCGTTCGCACCGGTCGTCGCTCTACGATGCGCCGATGCCATACATGCTGCGGCTGACCGGTGACGGCGTCGCGCTGCACGGCAGCTCGGTCGAGAAGGGGTATGCCACCCATGGCTGCATCGGTCTTCCCGAAGGCTTCGCCAGGCGTCTGTTCGACGCTGCTCGGGTCGGCGATCTGGTCACCGTCGTCAGGACGTAGTTAACGGTTGCGCCCCTCGCACATTGCGGGCAGCTTGTTCTTGCCGCCGCCAGAGCGGCGAATCAGGAGGAGAGGGTGCCGCGTCGGATACGGACGACGCGGAGGCCCGCAGGACCGTCCGGCTTCACGCATGGGCCGGACGTCCTGTCCCTGTTCTAGAGCAGGACCAGGTCGCTGAACGCCGCTTGCATGCGGCCGTCCTCGATTCCGGCGATCACCGCGAAGCTGCGGTCTGGCCCCAGCTCCTGAAGCCGTTCGAGGGCCTGGTCGTCTTCCATGTCGCCCATGTCCATGTCGATCTCGACCTCGTGCGGATAGGGCTTGGCGACATGTGCGCTGATGAAGTAGCGGCCGTTGGATCTTCCGACCAGCGTCGCATGACCGACGATGGACATCCGCATGGGATCGATGTCGGCGTCCTGCCACCAGACGGGCACCAGCGGGGCCGGGATGCTCAGTCCTGCCTGGATCGATGCGCGTACGGCATCCACCTGATCCGGCCGGATCACGACGATGACCACGTAGTCCTGCACTGCGTCGTCGTACATCATGTCGAGCATGTTCGTCAGCAGGGAATCGTCCCTGCTGCTCTGCATGTTGAGGATGGCGGTGCGTGTCTCGAGACCGACCATGAATCCATGATCGGTGGCGTGCGAGCGCAGCTGCGACAGGCCGTCCGCATTGACCCAGTATGTGAGCGGATGCGTCTCGGCCATGCTGCATGCCTGCTCGAGTGCCTTGTTGCATCCGATCCATCCGGTCCGTACATCCTGGGGATCGTTGCCGCCGACCACGATCATGGGCGAGATGGCGACGTCGGCGTCGTAGGTCTGCGAAAGACGCTGCATGAGCGTGGCAAGGCGGTTCATGTCGGACAACGGCTTTCTCCTGACGGTATGATGGCGCGGACTCAGTCTGCCGCCTGTATCTGTTCGAGGTCGTCGATCCTGACGTACAGATTTCCGTCGCGAATGGTCGCCAGGGCTGCGAAGTCACTGTCCGGCGGCATGTCGAAGCGTTCCTGATGCGTCCTTGGGAACATTGCAGCGAGAGCGTCGTAGGGGCTGTCGGCCTCCTTCGTGGCTCCCTCGACGTTCAGGACGACGTTGTGGGCATAGGGAGAGCCCAGGGCGACGCCGAGCCGCACGAGGCGGCCCTGATGTCCGTGGAACCGTACGGGATTGGCGACGATCCGGACTTCACACGCGCGCGGATCAATGCCCTGCCAGCAGACCGGTACCAGCGCCTGGTGGACGCCTAGGATCGTCCGGATGTCCCGTCGGGTCGCATCGAGCTGGTCGGGGTCGATTACCACGACGACCATGTGCTCGCCCCATGCGTTGTCCCGCACGGCATGCAGCATGTCGCTCAGGAGGCTGGTCTCGCCCATCCCCTGTGTCAGGATCGCGATTGTGTGGAGGCTCTCGTCACCGTCCTCGCGGCTGCCCACCCAGTCTCGGAGATCATCGACGTTGTCGGGCGTGTCTGCCGTATAGCAGATTGTCCGTCCGGCCTCGCAGGCCTCGGACAGATCCGAGAGCGAGTTCAGCCAGGGGTACGAGTCGTCGGTGCCCCCGACGATGATCATCGGCGATATTTCGAGGTCGGCATCGAGCGCCGCGGCGAACGCGGTCAGCAGGTCCGAACGCGGACAGGTCGTCGTCATGCTCTATTCCTCGATCGAATGGGTAGGGGTGGGGGTGGGCGCGGGCTTCGTCCAGATGTACGTCTCGTCCCGCGTCCCGTCGGACAGTTCCGTCCAGTGGAGCGGCGTCGCGACCATCTCGTGCGTGCCGCGGCAGAAGACGTGCCGCCGCTTCTCGTGGTCGTAGTAGGTCTCGACGTAGCGGATAGCCGACACGGGCGTTCCCCAGACGAACACCTCGAGGTCGCCGTGCTCCTCGAAGACGGCCTGCACCTGCGCGAGCGTCATCGGCTCGCAGTCGGTGAAGCGCAGCACGAGCGCCGTGTCCCGGGGCTTGTCGGGCATCTCGGAGAACGAGACGCCCATGACGTCCCGACGCAGACGGCCGTGCGCCACCTCGACGGCCTGCACGCCCCAGCCGTTCACGACCATTGGGATGCCGCGGGGGCCATGCACCATCGTCCTTGCGAGTTCTCGCGCCGTGATCGCCTTCATGGCGTCGTTCTCCTGGATGATCTCAGACTTCGAAGGTTATCTGGCCCGTGACGATCAGCGTCAGGACGACCGCCAGCACGCAGCCGAAACAGGCGCTGGTCACCATGAACATGTGCGGGAACCCGGTGAGGGTGTCCTCGTCGATGCCGTCCGGATACTTCCGGATCAGGACGAGGCTGCCGACGACCATGGTGAGCATGAGCGCGCCGATGGCGAGCGTGCTGAAGTGAGCCGTCAGGCCGGTCATGCCATGGCATCCTGGCGGATCTCGGATTCCATCTCGCGCCGGTCGCGCTCGCGGTCGTCGGAACAGCCGAGGCACAGCCCGTCCGGATCGAGCGAGTAGGCGGTGTCCTCGTACCGGCAGTCCGTCGTGGCGCAGGCGACCTCGGCCTGCTTCGGGCGGTCGCGCATATCGTCGGCCATCTTCTTTTTCCTCGCGTTCAGGGAATGTCGTCCATGCAGACGACCAGTCCCTCGCCGAAGCGCTGGCCGTCCTCGAGCACCTCGAAGCGCTCGTGCGGCAGATCGGTCGCGAACCGCCACCCGTCCTCGCCGTACTCGCCGTTCACCGTCGATGCGTAGCGGGCTAGCTGTGCGAAGTACGGACAGTCGCGGCTGCGACAGCTGTTCACGAGCAGGCCGCTGGACGTCAGCATGATCTTGCCTTCGCTCGCCTCGTCGTGGATGGCGCCGCGCATCTCGATCAGATCGTCGCTGCAGCCGAAGAAGGCGACCAGCCGGTGGCGATCCATCTCGGCGAAGAGCTCGGGCGAGCCTTCCTCGCGGTACTCGCTGCCATTCAGGCGCTGGGCTGCCGTGCTGCTGTCCATGTCGTGTTCCCCTTTCGGGGAATCGTACCCCGTCAGGCGGGTCGGCGTCCAGCCTGCGGGCGGCGCGAGGCGAAGACGTGCTCGCAGATCGGATCCACCGACCAGGCGAAGCGGTAGGAGGGACCCAGCTTGGGACAGGCCGGCCAGTCCGCGTAGTTCCCGTGATGTCGCGCCAGGCGTCCTATGAGGACGGTGCTCTCGTCGTCGCCGTAGACGTGGCCGATGGACACGATGTCCCCGACCTCGGGCTCGCGTCCGTCGAACATGTGCTCGCCCCGCATGTTGCACAGTCGCAGCGCCGGGCGCACGTCGCCGCCGAGCTCGTTGAACCCGACGATGCCGTAGGTGGCTTTCAGCTCGGCGATGCGCTCGGCGTGGACCGTACTCAGATCGGTGACGACGCGAATGAATGCGGGATCGCTGCGCAGGTCGGGAATGCCATTCATTATTTTTCTCTCAATAGGGAGGTTTTGATATTTGGCCGTCTATGCTCCCATATGGATAATTGCGGCGAAGCGTTGCCGCGTTCGCCGCGACTTGATCAAAATAGAAAGTCCGAAATCATCATCTGGTGAAGTCCGGCAATTCCAATTTGGAAATCCATAGATCCATCACCATTGAGGTCTCCCCCGATGTAGGTTGACGTAGCATCTGACCATGCTCGAAGCTGACCGGAGGAGTTGCTGAATGCACTGCTTCCGATGAAGGAATTTATACCCAGAGCATTCAGATCGATCAGGTCCTCACCATGAGTAAAGTCCATGATGAAATCGGAATTGGCTCCTACAGTGCTATCCCCCATGCGGAATACGAAGACGTCGTTACCTGCTCCTCCGGTAAGAGTGTCTTTGCCCGCGCCGCCATCCAGTATGTCGTTGCCGTTCTGACCGAAGAGTTGGTCTGTTCCTGCGGCTCCGCTGAGCAAGTTGGCATCGGAATTGCCGCGGATCACGTCAGCGCCGCTTCCTCCGACTACGTTTTCGATACCTGTCCAGCTTTTTGCCTGAAAGGCTGTGGAGGACGTATACAGATTGAACTGCCCCGTCGTCAGGCCCAAGTCGATTGCCGTTTTCTGCGTCTGATAGGCCAGAATGATCGTGTCGTTTCCACTGCCTCCGTCGACTGTCACGTCGGTGATCTCTGCCGTGATGATGTCGTTTCCATCTCCACCCCGCAGAGTATCGTTACCAAGGTAGCTTCCTCCGGTGAGGATGTCGTCCCCTGCACCGCCATCCAGGATGTCGTTGCCATCACCCCCGTTGAGGTTGTCGTTGCCATCACCCCCGTTAAGGGTGTCGACACCACCGAGTCCTTGGATAATGTCGTTCCCCGCCAATCCGGAATATGCATTGCTGGTGCCGTCGCCCCAGATAACGTCATCTTGGGCAGTTCCCGTTCTTGACATGATCGACATCTGCGACTGCGTTAGGATCGTCCCGTCGGCGAATACCAACTGCTCGATGTAGCTGTTGGTCGTTCCCGTCTGCTCTTCCTGAACAATGATGCTATCTGTCGTTCCAAGAATGTTGATGACGAGATCCTTTTCGTTGACACCTCCCGTGATCCGAACGTCCTGTTGCAGTATGCCGGCACCGAGGATGATCTTGTCTGTGCCTCCGTAGCCACCGACTTCCGACCGATCGCGAAATGTATCGATTCCATCTCCGAGATTGAAACGATAGATGTCGTCCCCTGCACCGCCATACAGCACGTCGTTGCCTGTGCCGCCGTTCATATCGTCGTTGCCCTGGCGGCCCTCGAGCACGTCGTTGCCGGCTATTCCGGTAAGGATGTTGTTGCCCTTGTCCCCGTGGATGACGTCGTCTCCGATGGTAGGAGTGAGCAGACGCGCCTGCAGTTCGGTGCCTGTGACCGTGCTGCCGTCGACGAAGCGGATCGTATCGATGCGTGCATTCGGGTCGAATGCCCCTTCTTTCACGACCAGCGTTCCTGCAGGACCGCTACCTCCGATTGATATAATGAGATCGTCGTGATCTATATCCGTCGATATGGAGAGATCGGCGAGCGTGATTCCCGATCCGAACCAGATCACGTCGTTTCCGGCGTCGCCCGTGGTAGGTACGCCCGATCTTATCTCGTCGTTGTCCTGTCCCCTTAGATATACATAGGTATCATTCCCAGGACCACCGATGAGAATGTCGTTTCCGTTTCCACCTATGATATAGTCATCTCCGGTCCCCCCATTTATGACATCATTACCATCAAATCCCTTCAGAATTTCATTGATGGGAACACCTGACGTATTATCCCCACTGATAGTATCGGATGATGTTGAGCCAATTATTTCAGTGCGACCGGTGGCCGCCGACTCGAATGAAATGTACTTATCTAGATCTGTAAGCCCCAACATCATAAGATTGCCACGCATGTCGTCAAGGTTTTGAGATGAAATACCCCCAAATGTAGATGACATTATCCTGGTAAGTATGCCAGCATCTAAGGGCGAAATTTGGTCTAATGATATTTCAGATATTATACGATTCAGAAACAATGGTAAGTTACCTCCCACGCTATTAGAGTGGGGATCGTATCCAAAAAGGCTAACCAAGCTCTCTGCAGTACTAAAGGATACGTTCGAAGACCTTTCTAAGAATGACAGCTGAGATAAAAACACCATACCATAATTATCAATCATGAGATTATATTGGGTATCTATGGCTTTTGCCGAGTTAAATAGAAGGGGTCCATTAAAGGATAGCCCATACATTTTTTCAAGAACTGCAAGATGCTGCATATTCATATAGCTAGAACCGACTGGATTAACATCTTGTGCGCCGGCCCATCGTACGACAAAGGCCTCTAAATCATTTCTAAAACTGCTGATGTCACCCTCGCGGGCATGCTCTACAGCCTGCAAAGATATATTCATGAGAACTTGATCATCTTGAACGGCTTTTGCCATATACGAAAGATTGCCGTACGATTTCAAATACGGAATTTTGGTTGTTTCGCTTGATATCACAAAATCCGAAGGAACAATTGCAATGGAATCTCGCTGGTCATTGGCGAACCAAACGTCCTCTATGGATCTGCTTTGTCCTATTGAGTTAGTATATGTGCTTGTGTGAGTAATTATATTGCCATCTCGCGTCTGGTTTACAGATTGAGCCGACAAATTAATTGATACAATACCACTGTCCTGAAGATTGCTTAGTTCATTGGACTCGCTAAATCCGTTTTGATTGATGTCTTTCCAAGTCAGTATATTAGCATAATCCGGATCAAGTATTGATATGATGCCATCATTATTGAAATCCAACTCGGAGAGAGTAGCAAAACCATTTCCTCGTGCCTCACCGAATAATTCAAGGCCGTTATCAATTACGCCGTTTCCGTTGACGTCAAGTGCTAGTAGGGCATCGCTGGAAGATACCCATCCAGTACGTTCAGCGGAACCATTACCGTTAAGATCAAAATATATGTTAGAACTTACTAATGACGTCAGCTTAACGCCGTCGCCATTCATATCTAGTACAAGAGGAGATATAGGGGGGTTAATAAACCCAGACGTTACAGAACTCCATACATCAGACACGTGCAGCTGGTGCGAGAATACCGCATGGCTGGCAGGCGCCATTCTCATCTGGTACTCCCCATTGATGAGGACCATGAAGCCGTCATTTTTAACCGTAGGAAACCCACCATTACTCAGGACTGCATCAACAAAACTATTGCTGTTTTGTAGGAAAATTCTGTATTCATAATTTTGAGAATCTATGTGTCTGGCTTGAGACTTCATAGCTTCCCATTGAAGCTGTAGGTCGTCACCTAAAAGTATTATTTCGCTGCGTCTTTCCGCATTGTTTCTAATATCTGAGGGGTCATTGTCATTTCTATAGTCCTTAACTCCCTCCTCATACCTTCCGCCAGCATTGACATCTAGTCCTCCGTAAGGAGAGGCACTGTATAATCCTGTGCTCGATATAAAAGGTAGAACACCAAAATTAATAGGCCCACTTGCGTTCATCCAGGACAGGGTCTCAATTATGCCGTCCGGGTTGTTGTCGGGGCCAGCTCGAATGATAAACTGCTCTCCGTTTTTATCTGTATACAATAAAAACTTATGATAAGCTGGTGAGGAGGGATTGTCATCAAGAGGTTTGAATATTACCTCAATTTTTTCTGTTTGCATTATTAAAGTCCCTCATGAGATACGTATGATTTAATCCAGACCATTTTATCTAGCTTATCTGATTTCCAAGAAACCATAATAGTCGAGCCGCCCATGAATTTGTGGGTTTCTAGCGTCATTCGATTAACCAATATGTCTGAGCAAGGACTTAACTTTTTAAGGCCTATGTCTCTAAGATATTGTTCTATGGTGCTCGAAGGCGTACCTGTCGGGAATTTAGCTCTTAATCTGATCGTAACGTTTGGAGACACCCCTTCAGGGCGTCCTTCTATTAACTCTCCTGGCCTGCCGTCTGGAGGGCATCCGTTGTTGGTCCATCCATTGCCTGCCTGAGCTCCTTCAAAGATTGTGGGTAGAGGTGGAGATGAGGGGGACGCGCCACATCCCGTCATCAGGGCTGCAGCCACCATAGAATGTGCGATACGTGATTTCATGATTGCCTCACCCGTCAAGTTTCAGGATGGATAGCAGAATGGCTATTCGGGAAATAGCCATGTTTTGAGTTCGTTCGTTCAGCGGAGTTGACTGCTATATCGTTAATTCTGATTTTTCCAACCATCGGGTTTTCATTGCTTCTGGTAAAAAGGGGGCTACTCCGTCGATTTGCTGATGGTACGTGCTGGATGGTGGGCGTCGGCGCTCGGCGAATGCTAGTTGTCTTCGTTCATTCGGCGTTTAGAGGGCTGGACGCTCGTGCCAGGTCCTCGGCGACCCGTTGCTTGCTCGACGGGAACATCGAGGTGCGCTTGAGCCCCTCGATGCCGACGACGTCGATCGCATGCCGCACCGCCGCCGTGATCGCCTCCAGCAGCTCGGCCTCGCTGACACGGTGTACAGGACGCACGTGCGGCTGGACGATGGCGGGTGGACTGAGCCAGGGCGGGTCGGTGCGGTTCATGGTCATGGTCCTATTCGAGATGGATCGTGCGCATCTCGCGACAGAGGTCGACGCCGAAGCGGCGCCTCTCGAGACGGTGACAGACGATCTTGGCCGCCTTGCCCCAGTTCCATTCGGAGCAGGGACGGCGGCTCCAGTACTCGCGGCTGCGACCGTACTTCTGTGCATTCTGGCCCTGGGCCATGATCGTGGTTCCTTGTGGGAACCGCTCGGATGGGATTGTCCGTGGCGGATCGGCTAGGCCGATAATCGCCTGATGTCGCCGTAGCATCGCGTGATGGTCATGCTGCGATTCTCCATGGTCGGAAGGGCACGGTCAAGGCGTATCAGAGGAAGCCCCACCATGCGTACAGGGCATCCAAGGCTGGTCGGTCTGGGGAGCACCGCACGAGAAGCGCGCACGCTGCTCCTCGAGGCGGACGTCGATGTTCCGGTCGAAGACCCGGTAGGCGTCGAGGAGCAGCCGCATGCCGGCGTCGCGCTCCAGCACGGGCAGCGGCTCGGGCGATGGCGGCACCAGGCCGAAGCGGACGACGAAGCGTCCGTCGCCGTGCGGCCACATCGTGCCCACGTCGTGGCTGCCCTCGCGCGCCGGGTCGACGAGCACGAAGCAGCCGTCGCGGTCCTCGAAGCGGATGTCGGTCGGCAGGACCGGGATGTTCGGATCGGCCATGTATGGTCTCCGTCGGGGCGACGCCCGGAGGGGCGTCGCCGTATGGGTCAGGCGGCCAGGCGCTGCGGCTCGCCCTCGGGGGAGGGCAGCGGTACCTGAGAGGAGACGAGGCGGATGAGGCTGCCGTCGACCGCTTCGATGACCTCGTCGCCGGACAGGAAGCAGCCCGGGTAGGGCATTGGGACGAGGTCGCCGATGCGGCGGCCTGCGATCGATTCTTCCGGAAGGGGAGGCGAGTTCTCGTTGCTGCAGACGTACATGCTGTTCCCGCGCAGTTCGAGGCACGGCAGCCTCTTGTCGTCGCCGTAGAGCATCTCGTCGAGCATGATCGTACCGCAGACGTTCTGCAGGGCGATGCCCTCGCTGGACGCGTTGCGGCCCTCGCCCTGCCCGGTCCCGATCGCGACCTCGAACTCCGAGAAGTCGTCGTCGTGCGACCAGAGCCAGCAGACGTCGGCGGCTTCGCGGGCGACCTCGTCCATGTCGACGCCGGCGCGCACCAGATAGTCCAGCGTCACCTGGTCGATGGTCGGACGCGGATTGAGCACGTAGGCGATGCTGGGCTCGCCGCCGTATACCGAGTCGTAGCGCGAGTAGCGGATCTCGTCGCCGGGGCGCAGCTTCTCGGACATGTGCTCGCCGATGTCCTCCATGTCGTCCTCGAAGAAGCCCGAGGCGAACGGAAGCGTCACGGTCTCGCCGTCAGCGATCAGGGTCAGGCTCACCGGGTTCTGGCCGACGTTGACGCTGACCAGGATGGCGTGGAGGAAGGTCTTCAGGCTCATCGTTTTTCCTTTCCGGTATTCGTTCTCAGGCTGCCAGCAGCATTTCCGGGTCGTAGCCCGGCTCGACCGACGGCATGTCGTACATCTCGGGACCGCGCGGATTGAGCAGGCCTATCCGGTCCGCCTCGGCGACCCGCCGGAGGATCTCGGCGGAGACCAGCGTGATCTGCTCGTCGATCTCGGGGCAGCTGCGTACCGGCTCGCCCCACAGCGCGATCTCGCGCACTGTCTTCCAGACCGCGAGGAACTGCGGCGTGGCGTAGGGCACGTGGTACCGGTCGATGTAGGCGACCGCCTGGCTGACGTCGTTGCCGAAGCCGTTGTTGAAGTAGTCGTAGCTGATCCGCGACGCCGACCGGAGCACCTCGGTTTCCATGTAGAGCGTCGGGCCTTCCTTGGTCATCAGCCGGTTTTCGATGTCCGCGAGCAGCGGCTGAAGGGCATGGTTCCCTGCCCAGAAGGTCGAGACCGACATCTGCTTTTCCTTTCCGAAGATTTCCGTTGCTCACGATCCGTCGATCGCGGAGCCGTCAAGGACGGCCCCGACCCCGAGAGATGCACGATGCACGATCGATTACGAGGCGGAGACGAACTCCGTGGCGTATTGCGGCTCGGGCTCGGTGACCGCGGTGCTGCGACGCTCGTCGTCAGCCTCCAGTCCCGCCTTCATGTCGCTGCGGATCTGCTCCTCGATCTCCGGGTCGGCGATGATGCTCGCCGCACGGGCGCGCATCTCCTCCGTCCAGGGATCCCGAAAACGCCGGAAGGAGACCTCTGCCTCGGGGTTGCGCTTCCACTGGAAGGTCTCCGCGCGCTCCCAGTACTCGAGGACCCGGATGGTCTCCGAGGTCATGCTGGTGCCGCTGCGGCAGCATCCGACGTTGGGTGGATCGAGATACCACAGGCCCTTTGCCCGGATCCGCTCGAGGATTGTCTGCTTGTCCCGCGAGCCGCTCTCCATCAGCACGTGGAAGCGCATGTCGCACAGCTGGCATGCGATCTCGACGATCGCGCAGTCGACCGTGTAGGGGCTGGTCGAGTCCCCAGCCTGGAAGGGGGTCCACCTGGGCACGCCGCCCTGCTGGAAGAAGCTCGGCTTCCTGTCAGCGAGCGCTAGCAGGTCGTCATAGTGGCGGTTCATCGCGTCTGCTCCGTATTTCGTGATTCCCGGGCCGCACGCTCGCGTTCCCGTACGACCCAGCGCTTGGGTTCGCCCCAGCTGTCATGCGTCTCCATGATTTTCCTCCTGCTTCCCGGTTCGTGCCATCACTGCGTCGACGAAGGTCGCCGCCAGCGCCAGAGGCACCTTGCGGCCCGCCTCGTTCCACCATTCCTCGGCGTCGGCCCTGCTCGACAGTCCCCACGCCGCCTGTCCGTCGTCGGCATCGCCGTCGTAGCGCTCGACGAGGTCGGCGGCATCGTGCAGGCCGTCCACGTCCAGAAGTCTGCCAGACGGATGCCGCACCGTCCAGTGCAGCGCGGAGCCGCCGCCGGCGCGGCCGTCATGGACGTTGTGGTGGTCGGTGATTGCGACGATCGGCCAGCCGGTGGCGTCGTGGAGCGCGATGGAGAGCGCATCGCAGCCTCCGAGGGTGAACACATGCTCGGCGGCACCGTCTAGCACGCCGGGCGTCAATCGTTCGACGATGCTCACGAGGCGCGTTCCAGTGACCTGTCGCTTGTCGTATCATCAAGCATCAGCGACCATGCGTCGGTTGTCTTTGTTTCCAAGAATCGTCGGCCGTCTTCCAGAGCATGACGCGCTGAGGCGGCCTTCCTGGCCAACGTCGCTTCGATGGCCGATGCGATCATTTCGAGAGACGAGGTGGCTACAGACATGACCGTCGCGCGATCTTGGCCCGAAGATGCATCGTACGCCGTCACGAACCGCGTCGCCAGATCAGGCAGATGCCTGTCGATCATGTTGGTCGTCTCGATCCGGTCCAGATCGTCGATGCATGACTGGTCCGTTTCTTGGAAACGACGTCGAAGATCCCGCAGACGCCGGATCAGATCGGTGTTCTGCAGACGTGATTCGACCAGGTCCAGCATGTCGTCGCCATGTCTTCTGAGGGCCTGGCGGGCGGGGCCGATCGGCATGTCCTCCGCATGCAGGATCTCGGTCACCATAAGCCCCATGTCCGAAGCGCATCGGCGCCATGACGTGATCATCCACACGACATGCCATTGTACGCCGGAGATTGTTGGCGGGACGTTTCCCGTCCCCTCGAAATCCGATACTACGAGGGCTATATGTCGTTGGAGACTGCGGATTGCCCGTTCGGGAGAGACGTGCTGTTCGTGGTCGACGTTTTCGGCTTTGGAGAAGTCGATGTTCAGGGCATCACGGAATCGCCGTGCCACCGATGCGCTCAGCGTCCCGAACTCGGCTGCCCGTTCGTCGCCTTTTTCCATCAACAGATCGGAAAGTCTCGTGAGATCCGAAGCAAGGGTCGCGGCGGCGAATGGTAGCTCATCTGGGTTGAAGATCCCGTCCATGTTCATGTCCACCTTTCGGTAGGACAGAACGAGCATTGCTGGTCCTAACACCGTCACCATGGCCATCAATGACAGGAATGCTCCGATTGGCCAGAGCACGCTGGAGACTGGCATCGTTGCGACCAGCGTTCCGCCTGTTCCCCCGAGAGCAAGGAAACAAGCCGTGCCAAAGATACCGTCCCGGCGTTGCACGAGCTTTTCCAGACGCCTCTGCTTCAGCGTTGCCTCACGCAGTCTTGGAAAGACCGGAGTCGAGTCCGATTTCGTCGCGACGTCTGTCGTATGACCACTTCCAGTGGCTGGTCTTTCGTGCATCGCGATATCCACCTTTAGTCCGGAGACCAGATCGGTGCTCGGAGCAAACCCGGTAGCGATAGGCAGTGGCATCTCTACTTCAGACTGCTTGCCGGGTTGGTCGGTCATGGATTTCTCCTTTTGCTCATCCGTACTGCTGGCGTCGTGCGACCGCATTGGCTGCCTTGGCGACGGCCGTGCCCAGCAGCTTCAGTGTTTTGTCCGGGATGGCGTTTCTGACGCCATAGTTCTGCGTGATGTGCCAGACGCCGTAGCGCTTGCGCAGTTCGAGGGTCGAACGATGTTTGCCCGTTCTCAATGAGAATATGCGGCTTGCGCCGGAGATGCAGTACGGAGCGTAATCGTCCACGCAGTGGTCCAGATCGCGTGCCTCGGCATCGAGTCCCCGCACGTCCACTATCTCGGTGGCCTCGCCGTTCGTGTCGCAATGCCTTCCGATCAGCGGAGACCAGGCGTCGTCCAGCGACCATTCCTGGGGCGCCCCGGCTTCGGCCTCGTCCTCCTCGCGGCGGATCTCCACCATTCGCCGGTGCCATTCGGCCTGACGCTCGTCCAGTCTTGCCCAGGTGGCGTTGCGCGCGTCGCGTGCGATCGTCGCATATTCGTCCTCGTCCATGCCGTTCAGCATGTCCATGACAAGACCGAAGCTGGACATGAAGGTTCGCAGGCGACGGCGTCGTCTGGCCTCCATCGAGGCGGCATGCAGCGCCGGAAGGAACGGTACGAGCAGGCGCAGCTCGTCGGTGTACTGCCACGACATCTCGGTCAGCACCGCCACTGGCCAGTCCCTGCGCTCGGCGACGTGTCTCAGGAGCGACCGACCGGTCTCCGCGTCGATGCCGAGATGTGCGGCGTCGCGGCCGGTCATGCGCCCCAGCAGCCGCGCGAGCGGAAGCAGCTTGGGATCCGACCAGCCGGAGACGGATCTCCACAGCGCAGCGCTGCCCGTGATCTCGCGCAGACGGTCGGGCACCGCCTGGATCGCGTTCGCGACGGGAGGCGGCTTCTTTCCGGGGAAGAGCGCGACGTGCAGCACGAACGCGGATCTGTGCGTCGTGCGCAGCGTCGAGACGCCGCGGTCCCTCGATCCGTCGTGGCCGCACGGAATGCTCCATGCCCTGGCTACCCGGTTGTAGTCCGCGACGGTGCACTTGCGTCCGTAGGCCCGGAGGGTCGCCAGCGCGATCTCGCGGTCGACCATGCGTCTCCAGAGGACGTGGACCACCTGGCGGTGAATGCCCATGTCGCCGCGTCGACTGCCGACCATGTGATGGCCGATCCGGGCCTCCAGCACGCCGGTCTGGTGGACGGAGAACCGTTCGGCGACGTGGGCCAGCGCATCCCGGCGCGTCCTGATGCCGTACGAACCGTATCCATAATGGGCGCGGCCGCGGTTCCGTCTCCGTCTCTCGTCGTCCGTGCAGTGGGCCAGCTCCATCGTCAGGTCATGGTGATGTCGGCTGCGACCGGCCCCCGGCAGCGTGCCGGTCTTCAGGAAGGCGTCCGCGTCTTCCTTCGAGAGGCGGCACATTCCTTCCACGTCCACCGTGCGTCGCACGTGCTCGTAGACGCGCACCTTGGTCCATGATGGCGGAACGATCAGCGGCATGTCCTGCGGGTGCGCCATGCGGATCTGGCCGTTGCGCCGCCGTCCGAGCCTGGTGCCGTCGAACAGGGTATAGGCCAGTTCCTCGTCGCGCTTCGGCTCGGTCTGCTCCCAGGCCTTCATGACCGGAATGCGGTCCTTCATCGCGGCATAGGCGTCCGTCGCCGTGACGGTGGTCGCGATCGTTCGGCGGCAGTTGGTCGTATTCTTGTGACGCATCCGGGGATTGTAGGATGGATGCCTGTAGGCTCAAAGTCCGAGCACGTTCGGGTGGCGTAGTCAGGCTCAGTTGTTCCAGACGATGACCTCTACGGGCCTGCCGTTCTCCATACCCTGTCCGCCGTACCAGTAGGTCGTCACCGATTCGACGTGGCGCCGCGCATGGAAGCCGGTCAGCACCTTGTCGCCCTGTCGACATTTCCTGGCGGACAGGAGACCGAGCATGCGCTCGTCTCGCACGTCGGCGGATGCCGCCTTGCCTGCATCCATCACGGCCGTCACCTGATCGGCGTTCTGGCATACGTCGTAGCCGCTGCCCTCGTCGGTCCCGGCCATCTTCCGGGTGCCGCCGCGCCTCATGTACGCTGCATCGGCCTCGCGCGCTGCCGGCGTCGTGGCCGACTGTCCGGCCGCAGGTACGGTGCGCGTCGCCTGGGCCGCGACCGCCCTTGACGCTGGCTGCGCCATCGGGATGCGTACGATTCCCTCGAAGCTGTAGCCGGTCGCCTGCGGGTAGCTTTCGTTCAGGTCACCGACCAGCCAGACGGCGTCGGCCGTACGGACGGCCATGGCATGCAGCGTCTCGCCGCTGAAGGCCTTGCTGGGGCCTGCGTCGTTGGTGCGCCGGCAGCCCGATCGGCGGGCGACCGCGAGTTCGTCGCCGGTCGCCATCTCCCTGGCGATCGCCACGAGTGCCGCCACATGGTGCGTCTCGCTCTCGAAGTCGCCGCTCGGGCCCTTGCACTGGTAGATGTGCGCTCGGCCCGAGCCTGCGAACGCCTGCACGGTGCTGTCGAAGACCTCGTTGTCCCGGGCCGTCTGCGCCTGGGCCGGCATGGCGGCGCCGAGCATTGCGATCATCATGGCTGCGATCAGTCGGTTCATTTCGCTATGTTCCTCGTATCGTTTCGTCACAGGGTCGGGCGTGTTATTCTCAGCCGATCGCGCTTCTCCTTGTCGACCCAGACGCGGGTCGTGCGCGCCCCGAGCTGACGCAGCAGATACGGCGTCGGGCGTCCCGAGAGCTTGCCCAGGGGCATGCCTCGCTGTCCCTCGATCTTGCCGTAGGAGTCGACGTCGACGAGATCGCTTCCGTACCATGCTCCGCGGAACAGGTAGCGCCCCTGTCGTCGCACATTCACGCCGGCGTCGAGATGCGCCCTGGTCACCGGCAGCTGGACGGTCAGCACGCGCCGGCCATGCCAGCCCTTCGTCAGCATCAGGCGCATGTCGTTTTCCCTTCGTCCGTCGTCTCTGTGCTGTCGCCGAGCGTTCGGGCAGCCTCGAGCACCTGATCGCGCGAGACCTCGACGTCGATCGTGTCCCAGCCCTCCGGTGCGTCATAGCGTCCATGGATGTCCAGCCGGGCATCGCGGACCGGATTGTGGTGGGTTCCGATCCGGACGATCTCGGGCGTCGTCCCGGTCGCCGATACTATCGCGGGCACGAGGTGCCTGCGCACGAGCAGCTCGAGCAGGTCGGCGCGCTGCTCCCCCGACATCGTCTCCCGCAGCAGCGTCCAGTCGGCGTGCGGCGGATCGTCGTCGTGGTCCGGGCCCGGGTCCTCGAAGTCGAATGGGGATCCGTCGGAGAAGCCGTGCCTGCTCCACAGGGAGTCGGCACCGAGATGCAGGGGCAGGAGGCGTCCTGTCATGTCCGTGTCTTTCGTGCTTGCGGGAGCTATCCCGCGATGATGTCGAGGCGCGAGGCGACCAGCGTGGCCACGCCTGCGGCCACGGTGACGATGCCGAGCGTCCGTACCGTCCGGTCCGGCGTCGAGACGATGCCGGTCACGCCGACCGACGAGCTTCCCAGACCGACCAGCAGCGCGATGTCGCGTACGATCTCGGTCATGCCTGTACCGTGACGTCCGGCCCGTTCGCCCGCTGGTCCTCGGTATGGGCCGTCCCGCCGAAGTTCATCCTGTCGTAGATCTCGCGGCAGTACTGCGGGTCCACCGTCTTGATCTTCACGATCCCGATCTGGATATGCCAGAACTTGCGACGCTCCACGATGCTGAGATCGCTCCAGCGGTGCTCGCATTCCGTGCCCCGGAAGATGGAGATCTCGTCCGCACGGTAGGCGAGGAGTGCCGACACCCGCTGCTGGCCGTCGAGCAGCCAGCGGTCCGTCGCCGGGAACCGGTCGGGCGAGGGCATTGGGCAGTTGAGCGCGTCGACCACGACGAGCGATCCCAGCGATACGCCGAGCAGGGCGCTTTCCACGAAGCGCTCCTTCTGCTTGATCGTCCATACCGCCGGGCGCTGGAAGGGCGGCAGGAACCACGGGCCCATGCGTGGCTGCGTCTGGTCCCAGAACCCGTCGCCGGCAGTTCGCGGCATGGGATCGACGATCATCTCGAGATCGGTGGTCGTGTTGTGCCCGTCGAGAAGCTGGACGGGGAAGTGAGGGTGCAGACCCCCGCGCGAGCGGATGGTGAAGGTCATGTCGTGTCTCCCATGGGATGGATGTCGGTGATTTCAGGAGCGGACGAGGAGCGACCATGGCACGACCGCGCGGTATGTCACGGCCTCGTACAGCCGCAGGCATTCCTGCCACTCCTGGGATGATCTTTCCTCCCATTCGTACTGGCGTTCGTCGTAGTCGGGGAAGATCGGAAACTCGATCATGACGGGGTCGATGCGCATCCTGGACGCGTCGAGCGCGTCCAGGCGTACGCCGAGCATCAGATGGCTTCCCCCACGTTCGCTGCAGGTGCCCTCGGCGAAGTAGCGTGCCACCCGCTCCGTTCCCCAGCAGCTGCCGAGCCGTATGCCCGTCCGCTCGATGTCCGCGGCCAGCTTCGTCGACGTGCCGTGCCAGAGGATCAGGCCCGGTCCGGGGGTCCAGCTTCCGTCGTCGTAGCCGCGCAGGTGCTCGTCGTCGTCCATGGGGTCACTTCCGACCGAACAGGCGCGCGACGATGCCGCGCCTTGGCTCCTCGCAGACCGCGACCGGAGCGTCCTCGGTCAGCGCGAGCGCCTCCGTCTCGGACCAGGTCGCGATCGATCCCGTGCGGTCGCCGTCGTGCCAGGTCCGGGGCTCCATCATGTTGATGTGGGGCATTGCGCGGAAGGCGACGCCGTAGCTCGACTTCGCCATCAGGCGGCCATCGACCGCGCCCTTGTTCAGGCCGGCTCCGGCGAACGAGCACACGTGCGCGCCGCCGATCGGCGTGTTGGCCGGACCGCCCTCGATCAGCAGCAGGCCCTGGTCGGTCTCGATGAAGTCCAGGCTGCACGAGACGGTCTCGCGGCCGAAGTCGGCGAGGGCCGCCTGCATCTCGGCATGCGGGCTGCGGCGAGCGAACTCGGCCTTCATGTAGCGCGGCCAGAGCTTCTGTGCCGTCATGCCGTCGACGAGGCGCTGTGCGGTGTCGCGCACCTCGAGAGCCATGCGGGCGTTCTCGGGTGACATCTCGCCGGTGAATCCGTAGTAGAAGCTGACGCCCGTCACCTTGCCGTCGACGACGAAGGCGCGCCATTCGGCCGGCCAGCGGCCCGGACCGGCGAAGGGCGAGCCGTCGCGGTGCGGATCCATCGTCTCGATCCAGCGTGATGCCTGCACCCATGGCCGTGCGATGAAGACCATGTCCGAATTCGGCCGCTGTGCGGTCATCGACACCGTGCGGTGATCGCGCGTGTTGAGCGTGCGGCGGTTGCCGAGGCGCACCCAGCCCGGACCGACCTCGAGGTCGGTGCCGAAGCGCGTCTCCGGCGTGGTGGGACCGGCAAGGCCGGTCCCTGCGAGCGCCTTCAGTTCCGACCCGCCGCAGGCCGCGGTGCGGACCATGTAGCCCTCTGGTACCTCGTCCATGCTGGATGCGAGACGCTCCTGCAGCTCCTCGCGGTCGACCGCGTCCTGTTCGGCGGTATCGAACAGGTAGGTGAAGAGCTCGAGCATCTCGGGCGTCACGCCGTCCCGGTCCGCCTTCTCGATCAGCTCGTTCATCGCGGCGACCAGCGCGTCCCTCGAGCGGCCCGGAGGGATCTCGCTCTCGCCGGACACCAGTTCGGTCTCGACCCGGTCGAGGCGCAGTATGACTTCGCCGGGGACGGCCGCCACGCCGACGCGCTTGCAGATGGCCAGCCACATCTCGAGGTCGCACGCGTCGAACGGACCCGATTGCCCGTTCAGGATGGCGTCGGCGTCGAGCCAGTCCGCGCTTTCCGACTTCTCGAAGGCCAGGCCGCTGGCGATTCCGTCCATCATGCTGTCGAAGCCGCCCTTGGGGGCGCGTATCGTCGCGGCGGCGCCTGCGAGCATCTTGCGCACGTCGGTCCGGGTGGCTCTCTTGTCGGCTTCCACGGTCAGGGCGATCACCGCCTGTCGCATGACCTCTATGTAGCTGGCCATCTCTTTTCGGCTCCAAGGATTAACGGGTTGAACGGTGATCCGGTCAACCCGCGATCCCCGTCTATGCGGCTGACGCTCGTCCGGCGGGCCGGGCGAGCGTCAGCCGCCCGCCTTTTCCGCCTCCGATCCTCCGCACTGCATACCCTCTTCCATCGTGGTCTAGGGGCCCGGAACCCGCCGCGTGCAGCGGCGGGTGCAGGCGGCGCGCGCCAATGCGCGCCGCTTTGACTGTCCGGTGGACCGAGCGCCAGCATTCCGCGTCCGCGAGCGCCTTCGCGCTCGCCACGGGCACCTCTCCATCCTTCCATCGGCGGAGGTGCACCCTCGGCGGAACCGCCGGCAGGCGGTCCTTGTCTCCGCGCGTCGCGGCGATGCCGCGGCGCGCGATCTCCGCTGCCGCCGCGCAGGCGTCCGGCAGGTCGAAGCAGATGTTGCCGATCGTCGAGGAGTATCCTCCCCAGACCGGCGAAAGCGTGAGGCCCGACAGCGCGCAGCGGCGGGCAAGCCCGCCGAGCAGTGCGTCGCGAGACCAGTGATTTATGGTCTGTGAGGCGGCCTCGCCGTGTGATTTCTTGGACCATGCGAGCCTGCCAAGCCCGTCTTCGTGGAAGATCGTTACAGCGCTCCAGCGCCGCGCGAGGCTTACCGCCAGGCGCGCTGCGCGCGCCATGTGCGCCGCCAGCGCCTCTGGCGCAGCGGAGATTGGTGCGTGTAGATGGATTAGTCGATGGTCCAGGATGCGGACCGCATCAATGTCGCGGGCGTTGGCGACGACCGGAACCTCGACCACGGATAGTCCGATCCACTGAGGGTTGAGGTCGATTCCTACTGCTCGCGTGGTCATCACCGGAATGGCGTCCCGCCATTCCGGATGCACCGGGCGGATCGAGGCGTCTATGGGTTTCACCCGGTGGGCGGCATAGTGCGTGGTTGGATCCTTGCGGGGCCGCCCGCGCGGCTTCAGGCCGCTTGTCGCCCGCTCGGTCTGTTCGACCTGCTCCAGCGTCATGCCGGGCGGCAGTTTTCGAAGGTCCATCGGATCGAAGGTGAGTGACAGCTTCCCTGATCCGAGCGAGAAGGACACGCCGATCTCGCAGGCGGCGGTCAGTACGGCGAGCCCGCGCACCAGCTTCCCGGTCTTGCCGGCCATGTCGGGCAGGCGGAGCGTAACGCTGCGGCCGAGAAACTCGACCGTCGCGGACAGGCCATTGGCGGCGATGCGCAGATGCCGGTTACCCCAGCGCGTCCGGTCGCCGATGATCTCGATGCTGCGGGACTGGCGGCGATGCCGCCAGTCCTCGCGCGTGATCAGGCCCTTCGTGCGGCGTTCGAGATTCGCCCGGCCGCCGAACACCAGCCGGCCGTCCGGTCGCTGGCGGCGAAGGCCAATCGCCTCGCGTGTCGCGCAGTGGATGCCCCACGAGCCGAGCGGATGCGCCGGAAAGCGCGTCTTCAGCAGGTCGCGTAATGCCTTTTCTGCGAGCGGCGTTCCGTCGGGACCTGCTGCACGGGCGTAGCCCGTGCGGATCACACACGCGTGCAGGCGCTGCCACTCGGCTATCAGCTGACCGTCGTCCTCGGACGTGACGTAGGGAAGCGAGATCGTCTGCACGGCACTTCGTCTAGCCGTACGTGAGCCTCGAGCAAAGGATTATCGGGTTGGAGAAGCGTACTTCCAACCCGATAATCCGCAGAACCCTCTTTTCCCTTCCCTGTGGATCGTCTCTTACGTTTTCGAGGCAAGCCCCACGAAAAAGGGCGCCCGGCTAGGCCCGACGCCCTGAACTCCGATATTGCCGGTCCGCTCAGCTGTAGCGGCGGATCAGTCCGGAAAGGCATCCCTGCACCTTGATGCGCGAGGGCTCGTAGCGCTGGGGGTCGTAGGCGCGGTTTGCGGGGTCGAGGCGCACCATGGAGCCTTCGCGGCGGAAGTACTTCAGCGTCGCCTCGGCGTCGTCGACCAGCGCCACGACGATCTCTCCGTCCCGCGCGTCCTGGGCGCGCCGGATCAGTGCATAGTCGCCGTCCAGGATGCCTGCCTCGACCATCGAGTCTCCGGCGACCTCGAGCGCATAGTGCTCGCCGCTGCCCAGCAGTGCGGTCGGCACGTCGAGCGTCGAGATGCCGGCGATCGCCTCGATCGGCACGCCGGCCGCCACGCGTCCGTAGAGCGGGATGCTGTGCGTGCCGTCGTTGGCCGCCACCGGCACCGGACGCGCCGGCGTGTCAGGCATCCGCACGACCTCGAGCGCGCGTGCGCGGTTGGGCAGGCGCCTTATGAAGCCGCGTTCCTCGAGGGCCGACAGCAGCCGGTGGATACCGGACTTGGACGAGAGATTGACGGCCTCCTTCATCTCCTCGAACGACGGAGACACGCCTTCAGCGCGGATCCGGCCGTCGATAAAGGTCAGAAGCTCGTGCTGCTTGCGCGTAAGAATGTTCGTCACTCCGGATTGAGGGGAACGGAGTGTGAACGAATATGGAATATCGGGGAATCTGTCAACCGTTCCGGCCCTATCGGGTGTCAGTCCTCGACCGCCGTGATCCGGTCGAGCTCGAGCGTGAGGTCCTGCGGTCGGTCGACAAGGTCGTCCGCCCCGTGGAAGATCCACGAGATCAGCACGTGGGTGTTGCTTCGTCGTCCGTCGTCGCCGATCGGATACACGTTGACCTCCCCGTAGAGCGCCGCGCGATTGCCGGTGGTCATCCCGCGCTGGAGGTGGGTCATCTCGACGCCGACCTGGCCTTCCAGCAGATGGTGAAGGTCCTGCGGAAGCGCCTGGCGGATCTGTTCGATCTCGAGGCTCGCCGTCGCCTTCTGGAGGCGGTCGGCGAGCTTCTGCGACGGAGCCGTGAGACGGTGACTGCTCATGCTGCTTTCTTCCCTTCGAAATGTTCCGGACCTGGACGCTGTTTGGGCGTCGAGGCGGCGAAGCGCCGCCAGTCCTCGACAGTGCCCGACATGACCGTCATGTCTTCGGTCGGAGCCGTGAACCAGTCGCGCCCCTCGACGATGCTGTTGACGCGCCTGTCGGCGCCGTAGATCGCTGCCAGGATGACGCAGCCGATCTGGCGCCTCGACGGGCTGTACAGCGCACGCAGCACCGGTCTGTCGCCCTTGGCGGCTTTTCCGTCCTTCATGTCCGTCATGCTGGTCTCCGTCCGTTTCAGTTCAGGGTGGCCTCCTGGCCGGGATCGATCCTCGCGATCGTGCTTGGGACCAGCAGTCGCATCTGCGCCGCGTATGCCTGGGCCTCCGGCGTGGACTGGAAGCTGGTCGGCATGTGGAAGTTGGAGAACGTACCGCGGTTCACCGGAGGATACGTGCTTTCCCGGAAGTCCGATTCGCCGGCCTCCAGCGTGACGGTGTCCCCCGTCCGTACGATGCGGTGCTGAAGGGTGATGGTGCCGGCGTCCGACTCGGCGATCACGTAGACCGCCTCGCCCGCCTGGGGGTGCTCCGAGATCGAGCCGCCGCGTTCATGGATCTCGGCCATGAGGCGCAGGTCGTCGGGATCCCTGCTGAACATGGTCCAGACCTCCATCGCGAATGCGCTGCGCCGGCCCGCGTGCTCGATCGAGAGATACCGCAGGATGTTGACGAACTCCTGCTTGGCATCGAGATCGACGAGACCTTCCGCCGGTACGATCATGGTGCCCTGCTCGAGGCCGATGACGGCGAAGGGGGCGAAGACGCCCTTCTGCGCGTAGCCGGCAAGGGCGATCGAGGCCACGAACTCGACGAACGCGAGATCCTCGGTCGGTGCGGTTTCCGGCATGATGCCTCCGTTGACTTCAGGGATGATCGGTCGAGAGGATGGTCAGTCGTCCATCTCGATCTCTATGTCGTCGTTTTCCCGCGGGTTCTCGGTGACGATGTACCCCATGCGGTTGACGAAGTGATGGCCGGCGACGATCACCAGACCGCCGTCGCCGTCGACGACGGTCCAGATGCGGTCGTCCTCGGCTGCTTCGAGAAGCGCCAGATCGGCCGGCTGCGTCCAGTCGAGCAGCGTCGAGCCGTCGCCGAAGTCGAAGCCGCCATCGCCGGAGGCAGCCGGCATCGGGCGGTAGGTCTCGGCCCACTGGTCTTCGGTGATGATCTGCGGAGCGGTCATGTCGATGTCCTTCGTCCTATGCCTGTTCGGCGCATCCGTCACGGCGTCCGCCGCGGCGTTCGACCGCGCAACCGTCGACGGCCAGCACGTGGAAGAGCGCGACCTCGCCGGTGCGGTCGCTGTCCAGCCGGTGCGGCGTCACCTCGTAGATCTCGCTGCCCGAGATGCGGACGCCAGCGACGTATGCGCGCGCCTGCTCCGCCGAGGTGGCGACCCGCATGATGACCGGCATCCGGTCGTCCAGGTTGTCATAGCCCTCGACGACGAATACGAAGGCCGACGGGTCCTTCTCGATCTCTGCAATGACTATAGCGCGCTTGGCCTCGCGTGCAGTGCGGTTGCTCTGGCGCATCTGCGCGAGCTGCTCCTCGCTCGGGCACAGCGGGCAGGGGCCGTCGCCATGCTCGTGGTCGGTCTCGTCGGGCGCGTAGTCGGGCACCAGCGGGCCGATCGCCAGGATGTCGTCGTAGTCGGTCGACCAGTCCTTCAGGATTTCCGAGAAGCGTGCGTCGTCGCCCGAGCGCTCGACCCGTGCGATCTCCCATTCGCCGCCCGGATGCTTCTGCATCCAGTACCAGCCGCCGTCCACCAGGTCGGTCGCGGGCGTCTTGGGCGGAGCGGGGACGATCGCCCCAGAGGCGATGAGATCGCGGATCGGTTCGAGCGGCAGGATCGGGAACTCCTTGCGCATCTTCGGCCAGAACTCGTCGTCGGTCATGTCGCCGGACAGCACCATGGCGATGTAGCGCCTGGCGACGCGGTCGTCATAGGGCGCCTCGAGCGTGACCAGGTACCCCGACATCAGCAGCGTCCTCGGGTCGGTCATTTCGTTTTCCCCTCTGTCGGGTTGTTTCCTGATCTCGTCCGCACCGGTCGTGGCCGCGGGCCGAGAAGGGCGAGCTCTTCGGAGAGGAAGAACGCCAGATCACCCACGATCTCGGCTTTTGTCCGTTCGTCGGGCATTTCGCCTTCCACGTAGAAGACGAGCTGTCCGTTTCCCGACGGACCGTCGATCGTGGTCCAGTGCGGATCGTAGGGATCGAGGTCGTAGAAGTCGCCCGCCTCGAGCAGGAGCCCCTCCGCACATCCGGCGTCCACCAGCTTCTGCGAGTGCAGGCGGTGCCCGTCCGACCTGATCACCAGCCCATGGACATGCATGCCGGGCCTTGCTCCGCCAAGGTCCTGATGGCGCTCGACGGGGGTGCGGCACGCGTACAGGCCATGAAGGTCCGTGATGGCGGTCGCCCCGTCCTGACTGCGGTGTCGGGCCAGCCCCTCGTCGGCGAGGTGCTGCGCGATCCGCAGCGTCCTTGCGTCGGGAAGCCAGGCGTCCTTCGTCACGGACGGCAGGAAGCCGTCTCCGGGAGCGGCGGTCATGCGGCCTCGGGGATGAGGCCATGCCTCTTCAGAAGCGCCGACGGATCCGGATCGCGACCCATGAAGGCGCGGAAGCTCTCGATCGCCGGACGGCTTGCGCCCCGCGACAGGATCTCGTTCCGCAGGCGGTCGCCCGTCGCACGGTCGACGACGCCCGCCTCGACGAACCGCCCGAAGGCGTCGGCGGCCAGCAGCTCCGCCCACAGGTAGCTGTAGTATCCGGCCGAATAGCCGCCCGAGAAGATGTGTCCGAAGCTGTGCGGCGCGCGGTGCCACTCCGGCGGACGAGTGACTGCTATCTCGTCGCGTACGGCGTTTTGGACGACCATGGGGTCGTTACCCATGACGCCCGAATGCAGGATGATGTCCGTCATCGCGAACTCGACCTGACGCAGCAGGACCAGCCCCGACTGGAATTTGCGTGCGCCGAGCATCCGATCGAACAGGTCGGCCGGCAAGGTCTCTCCGGACACGTGGTGCCGCGTCATGCTGGTGAGCACGTCGCGGTCCCAGGCGAAGTCCTCCATCAGTTGGCTTGGGAGTTCCACGGCGTCCCACTCGTAGCCGTTGATGCCGCCGATGATCGGTCGATCGATCGTGCCGAACAGATGGTGCAGTGCGTGTCCCGTCTCGTGAAGAAGCGTCGTCACGTCCTTGTGGCTGAGCAGCGCCGGCATGGTGTCGCCGTGTGGCGCGAAGTTGCAGGTGACGAATGTCACCGGTAGCGTCCGGACGCCGTCGGCATCCATCAGGGAACGCGACTGGGCGACCCATGCGCCGTCCCGTTTGCCGGTCCGCGCGTGGAGATCGAGATAGAGACCCGCGAACACGGTGCCGTCTTCGTCCGCCACGTCGTAGTAGCGGGCGTCCTCATGCCACACCTGCACGTCGGCGCGGGGAGCGAGCCTGATGCCGAAGAGACCGCCCAGCAGGCCGGCCCATCCGACGAGCACCTGCTCCACCGGGAAGTAAGCCCGGACCACCTGCTCGTTCACTGCGTACCGCGAGATGCGCAGCCGGTTCGACACGAAGGACACGTCCCACGGTTGCAGGTCGTCGATGCCCATGTCGGCCGCGAACGCACGCACCTCGGCGATCTCGACCTCCGCGAACGGGCGCGCCCGCACCGCGAGACCGCGCAGGAACGCCAGGACCTCGGTGTCGCTGTCGGCCATCTTGGTGAAGAGCGATCGTTCGACGTGGTCGCGGAAGCCCAGCAGCCGCGCGCTCTCGGCGCGCAGATCGAGCAGGCGCGCGATCCGTCCGCCGTTGTCGAACTCTCCCGCGTTTGGCCCCTGATCCGATGCACGCGTTCCCGATGCGCGGTAGATACGTGCCCGCAGATCGCGATTCTCGGCGAAGGTCGTTATGGCGCTGACGCATGGCTGCTGTAGGGTGACGAGCCATCCGTCGAGACCATTGTCGCGTGCTTCGGTCGCCAGCATGTCCAGATCGGCCTGAGACAGGCCGGCCAGCAGCGTCACGTCGGTCACGTGCTCGCTCCAGGCCGCCGTCGCGTCTAGGACAGCGCTGCTGAAGGCGTTTCCGATCGCGGATGACTCGACCGAGACCTCCCTGAAGCGCGCGCGTGCGGCCGGATCCAGAGCCACGCCGGACAGGGTGAACCCGCGGATGGCCCGCGTGACCGCCGCACGGTCGGCGACCGACAGCGTGGCGAATTCGGGCGAGGCCGCCAGCGCTTCGTAGATCTCGAAGAGCTCGCGGTTCTGACCGACGCGCATGCCGTGTTCGACCAGGCGGGCCTGCCCTGCTGCATGGGCGGCGCGCATCTCTGGCGTGTCCGCCACGGCGCGCAGATGCGAGACGGTCGACCACACCGCGCTCATCTCCGCATCCAGGCGCTCGAGCGGGAGCCACGCCTCATCGAAGCCAGTCGGGCGCTCGGCTACCATCGCGGCGACGGTCTCGTCGTACCGGGCGATGATGTTGTCCAGTGCCGGTGCTATCTGGTCGGGGGTGATTTCGCCGAAGCGCGGCAGGGAAGCGGTGTTGAGCAGCGGGTTCATGTGATCTCCGTCTTCGTTTCTGTCGATGGCGGCGGATAGCGCCGTTGTCGGCGCGCACCAGCTGCTTTTCCCTTCCGGGATCGGCTTCGAGCGCTTCCCCTGGAATATCCTATGCCGCGGCCCGATCGCCGACGACCCGTACCCGCCGCGCGTCGAGGTCTTCCTCGCAGCGTGAGAGCCACGACTGGAAGCGGTCGCCCATCATCGCAGCCAGGTCCTCGATCCGGTCGGTGTCGACGCCGCCGAAGCTCACGTCGCAGGCATTGGCGCACCGAGACGTCGCCAGCTTCGCGAACACCTTCCACGAGCGGTCGTCTCCGAACTCGCCGCAGCTCGGGCCGACGCCGCCGATGTAGCCGAAGCTGAGGCCGAGACGCGGGTGCGAGACCTTCGCCGCGTCGACCGCCGCTCCGATCGTCTTGTAGGGATCGCCGAACTCGGCGATTCTCGCGTCGCTGTCCTGCTGGATACGCTCGAGCACCGCATACTGCATCGTGGTCGGGGCCGGCACCATCGCGCCGCCCTTGCGGGCGCTGTCGAACGCGGCCTGGCAGACCGGGCCGAACCCGTCCGGCTCGCACGTCTGGAAGATCTCGCGAGCCATCTCGATCAGCGGACGGGCCTCGCGGTCGAAGGTGCCTTCCGCCGCCATCTCGCAGTACACCGAGTAGGCGAGCGCCTTGTCGAGATCGGTCGTGTCGAAGCCGCGTCGGGCATGCTTCGCGATGTCCTTCGACATGTGGAAGAACGGCGGCGTGTTCTCGGGAACCCACGTGCGCCGACGGATGACTCGGCGCGTGAGCGTGGCGAGGCTGGACATGTTCTTTTCCCTTCCCTGATGGCTGTTCTTTCCGTCGCGACCGCTCAGAAGGGGAACTCGGGAACGCGGAGGTGTTCCGCGTGATGGGGCAGCGCGCGACGCGCCAGCGCCAGGCCCGCAGCGTAGTCGTCTTCGTCGAAGACGTGGATCTCGTAGAACCCGGTCACGCTGCCGAGGTAGCAGAGGATGGCTGCGACCACGACGTCGTAGCCACGCTTCTGCGTCTTGCAGAACCCGTTGTCCGTACCGTCCTGGGCGATGCGGAGCGTCTCGTAGCCGTCGTCGCCGACACCGTTGAAGTAGATGGCTCCGCCGTCCGGTCCCGGCAGCGAGGCCGCCGTACCGTCGGGTCCGGCGAGCGGCATGCCCGATGCCTGCATGATCGCGAGGACGTCCTTGCGGATGGTGGCCCACTCCGCGTCGTTTGGACGACCCGTCTGATTCCAGCCGTGCGAATAGCCCATGTCATGTCTCCTCGTGGTCGAAGGTCAGCGTCGATACGTCGACGAGCAGTATGTCGTCGCCGTCCGGGTAGTTGTCGGGGATGACCCAGCCGGCGAGACCGGCGCGGCTGACGCCGTCCGCCATGTCCTCGGCGCTGTAGGGCCGGATGCCATGCCGCTCGCAGAACGCGTCGAACCGCTTCTGTCCCCGTATCAGGGGAAGTACGATTTCCGTGTCGGTGCGGTAAGCGAGAATACGCGATGTTCCGCCGTCCGATCGGCGGCAGAAGTGCCGCGCGACGTCGATCGATCGCGAGAACCAGCACGGTGCCATGATCTCGTCGGGATCGAAGCTCCAGCCCGTGCCGTGATACAGCAGGGTTCCCGCCGGGACCGCCACGGTGCTCTGACGCATGGCTGGCCTCCCGGGCTCGTGGGTCTACGCTGTGGGGCGGCCTCTGGCCGCTCCGCTTATCTTTTCCGGCTGTCGCGGTACCGGATCATCTCCTGCACGAATTCGTCGCGCGAGATGGTGCCGTTGCGATCGGCATCCATGCGCTTCCAGCCCTTGGCCTTGACGAGGACGCCGAAGCCCTTGGCGTGGCCATACGCGCTCATCTCGATCTTGGTCAGGCGACCGTCACGGTTGCGGTCGATCTCGCCGAACGTCTTCTCCAGCGCGCGGATGTCCTCGGGGCTCGCCTTCGGGGCCGCCTTCTGCGCCTGCACCGCGGTCATCGGGAGGATGGCAGCCATCAGGCCTGCCACCAGCAACTTTCGCATCATGATACTCACTCCGTCCCTGAATGCCGATTCCGCACGGTGCAGATCGGCTTTTTCCATGTTCTCTTCAATACGCTGACATATCCAGCATGAAGCGGACATTAAGGGACGGTGCGGGTATCAGTGACGTCTCATCGGTATGGCGTGCTTCTCGCACCACGGACGCATCAGGGAAGCCGACGCGTCGTCGCGTACGACGATCTCCCGGACATGCGCCGACAGGCCCCTGATGTCGCCGATGACGAACGCCTCGTCGGGGTTCTCGTGGCTCTTCCGGATGGCATGCTCGCGCTGGTGGGTCAGTCCCTCGAGGCAGCGCAGGCCGCACCTGTGCAGGTCCATCATGTCGGAGAACATGTATATCTCGTGACCGTCTATCCGTGCGATGCGGTTGTCCAGCGCATCCGCGTCCACGACGAAGCCGATGGGGAGCATGACGTCCATCCACCGGCCGAACTCGATGGCGAAGCTCAGGCCCAGCTTGGGGTAGATCTTGTCGAGACCGGTCACCTGCCGGGGCAGCCAGTGCCTTGTGCGGCCGATCATCGCGTCGAGGCGCATGTACCGTCTGGCGGTCCGGGCGTCGACCCAGCGGTATACGAGGGAGTCCGCTTTTTCGGTAGTCATGCGGCCTCCCTCCTGTTTTTCCCTATCTCGGGCGAATGTCGATCACCCTGCGGAAGATGACCTGTCCGTCCGCCGGCTGTCCGCCTGTGGGCGGCGTGACGGGCGAACTGCATGCGCGGCTCTCCTGCATTGGCGCCTGGCTCGATCCGCAGTGGGCATCGGACGCCGTCGTGCCGTCCGAGCGGCGGCATACCGAGGTGATGCTGCGCGACTGGGATCCTGAAGCGCAGGTCCCCCACTCGCCGTAGCCGGTCTGCACCCATCCGTACTGGCAGGCCGAGACGTCGCCTACCTGCTCGCTGGACGCAGGACGCGTCGCCGCGTCGCACTGGTTGGCCGCGGCGTCGGTGCCGTCGGCGCGTGACGTCGGACCTCCGGGCGAACGAGAGGGTCACGATGTCGCCCTGAGGCGTACCCGAATGGTAGAAGTTGCCCTGCTGCTCGATGCCGTCGATGATCTTGTCGGCTTCGTAGCCTGCCGAGTAGATGCTGGTCGCCTGGGCCGATCCGCCGTTGGAGGCAGCCGCCACGTTCACGCCGTTCGCCTCGGCCGTGATCTCCTGGATCTGGATCCAGCCTTCCGTAGGATTCGTGATGGTCGTCTCGAGCCTGATGGACGTGATCTGGCGCGCCTGGGCGGCGCCGGCCATCGTCATCGTCATGGCACAGGTAAGCAGAGCGGTCTTGAGTCGCATATCGAAAATCCCCAGGCGCCTGGGGCGCAGGGGGCTCTCGTATCATGGGTATGCGGCAGACGCTATCCCATCCGTAAAACTGCCGCCTGCTGGCCATCCGCCCGCTGGGGAAGCTCGTCCCATCCGCATTCGGTGCAGCACCGCCACCCCTCCTCGCCGAAGACCCGGGTGCCGTCGCACCGCGGACAGCGTCGTGGCTGGACGTAGCGGTGCGGCGGATCGTACTCGGGTGCGGGACGCGGCGCGGTCACGATGTCAGACCCTTCTGGTAGACGGCGGCCATTGCGCGCCAGGCATAGCCCGTGGGGCCGCCTCCGGCCTCGGGCTCCTCGGTCGGCGACTGCGCCCAGCAGTCGTCGTTCTTGCGGTCGTAGGCGGCCTGTCCGGCCGCTGCCATCTCCTCGGTCGCCGGACCGGGGCTGCTCGCCAGTACCCGCTCGCGGATCATGAACTCGACGATCGCGTTCCAGACCCGTCCCATCGGCCGTGGATCCAGACCCGCCTTCTCGGCCGTTGCCCCGTCGATCGCGCGGAACGTGTTGGCCATGCGGATGAACGAATCGTCCAGCTCGACGTAGCGCAGGTCGATGTCCTCGTCCGTGCCCCGGCGTCGTACGGCGTCGATGCGGCGCAGACAGGCGGCGGTCACGAACCGCGCCAGCACGATTCGGTAGGACACCTCCTCGGGCCATCGGCGGACGTGCAGCGAGAAGCGCTTGCCGATCCTGGCGACGGCCTCGCGGATGACCTCGGATGCATCGGCCTGGTCGCAGAGGTCGAGCGCGGCGTCGACCCGCGAGGTATAGCAGTGCAGCCAGTCGAGCGGCTTCCTGCCCGGCGGGCAGACGCCGCCGTTCATGGTCCAGATCTCGATCTCGAGCGCGCGGTCCGCCGCAGTGCCGTCCTCGCAGACGGCCGCCAGTTCCAGTGGGCTTCTCATGGCTCGCTCCAAAGAAAAAGGCCCGCCGGAGGGCGGGCCTTGAGGAAGGTCGAATGGGGTCCGGATGGTCCGGATCAGTTCCCGAGGTAGGTCGCCGTCGGCTTGCCGCTCTCGGCGGTCAGGATGGCGACGCTGCTCTCGGGGAACTCGATCATCACCCGGCGCTTGCTGGCGGGATAGAGCTGCTGTCCGTAGATCAGCGGCTGGCTGGCCTTGTAGGCCATGACCATGCCCTTGCCGCCGCCGAGCTCGACGAGGACCGCGCCCTGGGTGCTGTTCCGCGCTAGGTAGACCTTGTCGGTCACGCCATCGCCGTTGTAGTCGACGTAGGCGACTGTCTTGAACGCACGGCGCTCGCCGGTAGCGGCGACGACCTCGGCGGGCGTCACCGGCTTCCACGGGTCCTTGCTCGCGTTGACGCCGCGGCCGACGGCCTCGGTGCGGCCCTTCAGCGGCTTGGCCCCGATGTCGACGGCCATCTGGGCCATCGTGCGCTGCGCCATGGCGGGAGCCGAGACGGTCATGCCGAGAGCGGCGGCGGCGACTGCGGTGATGATCTTCGTGTTCATGTTCGTGTTCCTCGCATCTCCGGTCCGGACCTTCGCTTTTTCCGTTCCCTGGAGAGTATCACATATTCACCGTTTAGGACTGCTGAACGAGCCCTACTTCGGATCGTACTCGATATGCACGTGGTTGGAGTCGCTGTCGAAGTCCTCGAAGATGACGTCGTAGTTCGGACCGAGCGCGTTGGCCAGCGATACCACCCACTGCTTGCACTGCGTGTCGGTGTACCCGTTCGCGGTGTTGCAGCGCATGTCGATGGCACCGCCGCTGTAGTGGAGCGAACCGTTGCCGTGGACGCTGTCCTTGCCCGACGTCATGATCGGCGAGCGCAGCTTCAGCGCGGAGGCGGTGAGGTTGATCTCGTCGATGATGCTGACGATGGACGGCTTGAGGCCCGAGATGTCCGCTCCGGGCTTCGTCAGGATCTTCTGGCCGCCGATCGTCCTCACCGTCGCGCCGCCCCAGATCGCAGGGCTCGGATAGGTCTTCACCGTCGCGAGGTTCTGCCTGTAGGCGGGATTCAGCGCTCCTGCCATATAGGTGCGAGGATCGCCGTCGCCGCCGACACGCATGCCGGTCACGCTCGGGCTGCTCATGTAGCCTGCGCTGCCGCCGCCGCCGGTAGCGGGTGTCGGAGTCACGACGGGTGTCGGCGTCGGGGTCGGCACCGGTGTTGGCGTCGGCGTCGGTACCGGGGTGGGCGTGGGCGTCGGAGACGTCGTCGGAGGCGTCGTCGGCGTCGTTGCCGGAGGCGTCGTCGGAGAGGGGACCGTGGTCCCGCCACCGCCCGTGCCGCCGCCTGTCACGGTGTCGTCGATGGGAAGCGAGCCGGGATCCAGCACCGGAGGCGCCGTAGCCGTCGTCTCCTCCTCGCATCCTAGGATCGACGAGACGGACTGTCCGCCGCCGGCCACCTGTGCGGAGGCGGGTACGGCGATCGCGGATGCGGCGACGGTTCCGAGGAGCGCGAGAAGGAACGGCTTCATGTGTTAATCCCTGCATGCAAGCAGGATTCGCGCCCCAAGGGCTGAACCCGGCGAATCCTGTTCGCAATAACGCATGCAGTTCGGGAATGTAAAGCGCCATCCGGAAACCGGACGTGTTTCAGGATAATTTTTCCATCACATTCAGGATCGGTCCCGCCCTACGCGGTCGGGGTCGTCTGCATCCCGCCGCCGATCGTATCGTGCACGAGGCCTATGCGCGCGGACTGGGAGAGCGCATCCTCCACTGCCTGCGCCACCCGGTAGTGGGATAGGCATGTCGTCGGAAGCTGGCGCATGACGCTGTCCGTGACGTGATGGGTCTGCGTCTCCATCGCGAGGATCGAGCGCAGCGCCGCCTCGAGATGGCGGATGCGTTCCTCCATCACGGAGGCGTTCCGGGCGTCGATCGCCGGGCTCGGTCCCATTGCGCGTCCTGCGATTCTGCGCAGCTGCCACGCCATCTCCCGCCGCACGGTCGCGTCGTGGGCCTCGACGTCCGCCGGAGCGGCGTCCGTCCGCTGATAGGCATGGCACAGCGCCGAGACGTTGATCCGGGTGGTGATGTCATGGGTCGAGAAGGCGGCCTCGATCGTCCAGCGATCGTCGTCCGCGACCATCGTGTCGGTCTCCATGAACCCGTCATGCGCCCACTGGCGCACCAGGCGGATCGCACCGTCGGAACTGCGGCGCAGAAGGGCGCAGAAGCGCGCCCGCAGGATCGAGTCTTCCTGTTCTCCGCGGCAGGCGACGATGGGATCGAAGCCCTCGTACATCGAGACGTCGCAGTCGCCGTGCGTGGCGCGGGAGATGGCCACGAGGGCGTCCTGCGCGGCGGCCCCCTCCAGTCTGTCGAAGGGGATCGTGTCGAGGGTCTCGTCGTCGATGGCGACCAGCTGGCTGTCCATGTGGGAATTCCTTGCGTGAGTGGATCAGACGCGTGCGAGGCGCGCGTCGCCGTGTGCCCGGTAGCGGCGCTCGAACTCGTCCATGTCGTCCCGGTGGATGCGGATCGAGTGGTAGTCGCTGCGGTCGAGGTTCAGGAACCGGAGCCCCTCGCCGAGCGCCGGATAGCCCTCGTTCTTCCCCTGGATGTACCGCGATCCGTACTGGCACTGCTGCCCGAGGCGCGTGCGGCTGAAGTCGCCGAACGAGGAATAGCCGCCATCGTTGAATTCGGGATGCACGATGCGCATCAGGCTGCCCGACGCCTCGTCGAACGCCTGCGTCTCGCCCGTGTCCTCTGCGACCTTCAGCTCGGTCAGGAGCTCGACATACGCCTCGTCCACCCAGCACGCGTTGTGCTCGCTCGGGCGCTCGTGGCAGCCCGGAGGGTCGAGGCGGTCGTAGATCTCTCCCTCCTCGTCGTAGAGCGCGAAGGTGCGGTTCTCCTCCGAATAGGACAGGGTCATGGCCTGGCCGGCATGCTCGATCTTCATCGCGTTGCTCCTTTTCCGCTTTCCGGGGTGGTCATTTCCTCGTGCGTGCGACCGTTCACCAGTGCCGCATGATCTCCTCCAGCTTCGACACGTCGTAGTCGATCCCGACCGGACGCAGGAACTGGCAGGCGCGATAGGTGGCCTCGATCTCCTCGCGCGACATGAGCACCGGATTGCGCATGCGGTCCGTGATCAGGCGCCTCAGGGCACGTCCCAGCCGATCGCCGCTCTCGGGCGCGGACGCGTCGGCGACCGCCTTCAGGCGTCCGCCGTCGGCCAGCGCCTTCAATGCGTTCCGGCGGCTGTCGGGGGTCATCGACCACAGGACGGCGCCGCCGATCTGCGGCACCTCGCTGCAGATGCTCGACAGAGCGGACAGGGTCCGGACGTCGTCGTCCGACGGCGTCGCGTCGGGGTCCAGTCCGATCAGACGTCGCGGGTCGAACGCGCCGAGCAGCGCGATCCTCTCCTCCAGCGTGACGCCCTCGATGCTGGTCTCGGCCGCCGTCATCGTGCCGCGCCCTGACTGCGGGGAACGTCCCGGTCGGGATATCTGTACTGTGCGACCGTGCGCACCACCACGAGCGCTACGGCTACCGCGCCCAGCACGACCTTGGCGGTCATGCCCGCCACGGTCAGGCCGAGCAGGAACCCGAGGCATGCGCCGACCGTGAACAGCCGATCCCGACCGCGGTCCGTGCCCAGATTCCCGAACGGGTATTTTCCTGCGGGCTTCGTCATCTGCGTTCTCCATGTCCGGGTGGTGTCGTTCTTGCTGCGGGGAGGTTGCGGATGCCCCTCCATCCCAGCGTCCTGAAGTACGATTCGACATCGTCGATGCCCGCGCGCGCGGTTTCGAGACGCATCTTCAGCGTCGCGAGGCGGTCCGAGGCACGCCGGCCCAGCAGGTATCCCGTGGCGATAGCAGCCAGCACGACGGGTGCCGTCAGGTACTGGAGATTGTCGTCGTGCAGGCCGAGCCCGAGCGCCGCGAGGCCGACGAGGCCGGCCACGACGGTCAGGGCGTTCTCCCGCAGGACGGTCCTCGCCGACGGTCTGGTGGAGCCGTCCAGTATGCGCCAGGACTCCCCGGTGGTCACGTTGTGGATGATCGAGACGGCCCGGCTGTGCGGCGGGCCGGCGAGCAGCAGGAAGTCGTCCCTGCTCATGGACAGCCCCGGCTTCGCGGGTATGCTGCGGATGCCCTTGCCGTGCTCCACCTGGGCGGTGCCGTCCTCGACCGCGGCCACCGTGCCGTCGAAGCAGACCAGATCACCGATCGTCATCCCGATCCCGCCCGGCTCCAGACGCCGCGCGCGGCTGCGCCATGCCGCGACGTCCGCCGCGACCAGCCTGATCGCCTGGCGTTCGAGCAGCCTCCACCCGAAGGCGGCCGGACGGTCCCACTGCATATGGGCGGCGTCGTATGTCCGTCCGTGCAGCGTGCGCCCGAACAGGCTGATGTTCACGTGGTAGACGCGGTGTCCGGGAGACGGGACCCGCCACTGCGAGCGCGTGTGTCCGCCGCCGTCCCACGAGATGTCGCGCCACATCGTCGTGACGTCGCGGTATCCGTCGAACTCGCTCTCGTAGCGGGTATGCTCGCGCTGCTCCGTCCACGACTGGCGTCCGGTATGGACCGTGGTGGTCTCGTGTGACCGATACATGTCGGGCAGCGACGGGTCCTCCCCGTAGGTGGTGTATTCGTCCCGGTAGTGCTCCACGTCCTCGTAGCTGGTGACCGGGACCGATCGGTAGGATGCGACCTTCGACGTCTGCGACTGTGTCTGACCGACCCAGCCGCCCTGGACCGTCGTCACGAACGGTCCCGTACGGACCCTGCGCTCGCTTCTGCGCGTCTCCATGGCGTACGCGTCGGATGTCTTGCTCCGCATCTTTTTCTCTCCAGATACCATGCTGGCCCGCACTTTCCCGTTCGGGGGCCTATTCCGGCTTATCGCCGCTCTCCCCGTGCCCCGCTTCCTCGTCGGACCGGTCGATGACGGGCGGGACGAGCGCCGCGACGGCTTCGTCCGCCCAGCCGGAGACCAGCTTCGCGCCCCCGTCGCCCTGTACGCCGGGTCGTGCGCTCACGCACCAGTTCAGTCGGCCCGAGGCGACGCGCAGCGCGCCTGTCATCTGCGCGACGTGTGCTTCCGCGATCTCGAGGCGCTCTGCGAGGATCGCGGCCTCCTTGCTCTCGCGCAGTAGGAAGGCGGCGAGATCGTCGGGGGTGGACGTGTCGACGTAGCCGCCGAGCTGGTTGGCGACCTCGTAGATGTCGCGACGTTGTTCGGTCATGGGATTCTCCATCGGGAGTGTCTCGTCAGGCGGCGAGGTGCTGGCCTGATGCGTTATTCGTCGTCCGCCCCGTCCGGGCGGCCCACGTCAGCGAGCTGCATTCTGCGCAGGGCGAGCGTCTGGTCGTCCAGGTGCATTGACCTTACGATCCACCCGTGTTCCGAAGGGCTGGTGTCGCACTTTCTGACGAAGCGACTGAGTTCGACCGATGCCTCCTCCGGCGTGAGCGAGACGAGAACATCCCTGAACAGGACCGAGGGATCGAAGATGAAGGCCGGCCCCGCCCTGCGCATGAGCTCTGCCTGTATTTCGTCCGACGTGGATGACGTCATCATGAGTGTGTCTCCTCGGGTATCGGGATCAGAGCGTTCAGGCGGCCAGCGGATAGTGCTGCAGCCGGTTGATCGTCTCCGGGGGCAGACGCCTGTAGCGGCCGCAGTCCCCGTAGAGGGCGGCCAGGCGCGGCGTGTCGTCCTCGAGCCTGCGGATCTGCTCGGCGAGCTGCTGCTGCTCGAGCACCGCGCAGTTGAACCGCATGCGCGCATCCTCCGACGCCTCGTCACGGTCGTGGCGCGATCGCAGCGTCCCGACCCTGTCCTGCACCTTCTTCAGCGTCCGCGCGTAGCCTGCGATGTTGCGCCGCGCGAGGTCGACGCCGTCGACGACCAGTATCTCGTGGGAGGGGAATGCCTGTCGGAACAGGTCGACGGCGAATTCCATCCGGTTGCCGGGAATGCGGAAGAGCCAGCGGTTGCCGCGCGGCGAGGCGAGCTGCACCTGCTGGACGAGAAGCCGACCCTCTCCCGAGAGCGAGAATCCCAGCGTCATCACATGGACGCCGCGGTAGTGGATCAGATAGGCGAAGTGGCCGTCGAGCCAGGTGTCGCAGTGGTCCGACTGGTTGCCGTCGCAGTGCGTGTTCGTCCAGGTGATGCGCGCCTCGAACCCGGGCAGGTCGACGGAGAACCGGCGCAGGCCCTCGTAGGCGACGACGTAGTCGTTCCACGCCGGACGCGCCGCCCCCCAGTGCCACATCGACGAGCGGATGCGGTCGAACATGGCGTGCCTCGGATCCTCCTCGAACAGCTCCTCCATGCTGCTCGACATGGCGAACATGGAGCTCGCGCGGATGCGGCAGACGGTCTCGAAGCCGAGATCGCCTAGATAGGATCGGCGCAGCTTGCGGATCTGGTCCGACGACAGCCGCGACCCGTATCGCTCGTCGAGGCCAGCGACCGTCCCGGCGTCGAGCAGCGTCCTCAGGTCCGTCCTTGCGTAAGGGTCGTCCATGATACCGATCGGGAGCGGATGCAGGCCTTCGGCGAAGGTGTCGAGCGACACCCCCTTCAGCGTATTGGTCATTTTTTCCTCCCGTGGGATGATACGTCGCGTCCCGCCTCAGGCCGTTCCTCTACAGCGAGAGCATGACGTCCGTCATCGCGTCGACCGCCAGCCCGCCGAACTCGCCGCGCTGTCGCATCAGCGAGGCGATCGTCTCCAGTTCCCCGGACCTCATCCCTCCGAGACGCTGGAGCAGCGCCTCGAGGATCAGGGCGACGTCCTCGACGTCGCCCTCGCGGACCATCTCGATCACGTCCATCGCCTCTTCCTGGCCGTATGTCATTTTTCGTTCTCCTGAATCGTTCGGGGCTGGCCGTCAGACGCACCTGCACCGCTTCAGGCCGCGGGTCTCGTGGAACGTCGTCCATCCCTCGTCGTCGGGCTCCGACGTGCGCGCCTGGACGACGTAAAAGTGCTCGCCCTCCTCCGTGCAGCTGCCGTTGCCGTTGCTGATCGCCTCGGCCTTCGTCTTGTAGGGGCCGCCGAAGGTCATCTCGTCGGGATTGGGGCCTGCCCACCAGCCCCAGCCGTTCACGGTGCCTCTCAGCCGTGCGTTGCGTGCGACCTCGCGCTCGTGCTGGATCTTTACCTCCGTCGCCTCGACCGGGTCGAGCGTATCGAAGCTGCGGGTGAGCGCCACCGCGCGATCCACGGCCTGTCGCGCCTTGGCATAGGTCTCGGCCGCGTCCACCGAGAACCGCCCCGAGTGACTCGCGTTGACCCCGATCTGATGGCCCTGCCGTACGGTGAGGAGGATGCGGTAGTCGCCGTCATGGCCGGCGTGCACCTCGAAGCGCCACAGTCCCTTCGCGCGGTCCTCTGGAGCCGTGACCTCGATGCGGTAGCGCCCGGCGATCGCCGTCCGCAGCGTCCGCTCCAGCGTCGCGGCGGCGCGCGGCACGTGGCCGTCGGTCCAGACGGGATAGCCGTCGACCAGCATGCGCGTCGCCAGCACGTTCAGCTCGTGCCGTCGGCCGTTGGAGAGGGTGTAGGCTCCACCCGCTCCCCCGACGCCGTCGCGTCCGAACGCATGGCCGCCGATCACCCGGCTGCGGTCGTTGTCGGCCATGAAGGCGATCGCAGCCGCCGAATCCTCGCCGAGACGGGAGATGAGCCTGTCCTGCAGGTCCGAATGGGAGCATCCGGCCATGCACCTCATGCGGATGCCCTGTCCCGTTCCCGTGATCCTCAGCGAGCCGCTGGCGTCGTCGTGGAGCGGACAGCGGACTGTCAGCGTCTCGCCGTCATGCGGGGCACCGTCCGGATCCAGCGCCTCGGCGATCATCCGAGCGTCGGCCGGTATCGACCGGATCGAGTGGCGGTAGGGCTCGTCCGCACGCGGTCTGGCCCGGGCTGCGGCATCGCGCATGATCTGGCTTACCCAGTCGCCGAGCTTCAGGTCCTTGCGTCCCGACGCCGCGGCCATGAGCCTGCGCGTCTGCGCCTCCACCTCCGCGAGCGTCGGCGAGGTGGGCGATACGGGTGGTCGAAGGTACTCGAACTGGTCCAGTTCGAAGAACAGCTTGGCGGGGCCATATCCGTTCGAAGCAGTCTCTTCCGCGGGTGTCGGTCCCGTCAGGAGCAGCGTCGGTACGGGCGGCGCAGGATCGGCGCCGGCCATGTCGTTCCAGTGCCGGAACCCGGCCTCCTGGGCGATCCTGTCGAGAGCCTGCTGATGGGTGATGCCGCCGTCGCGTGCGAGGGTCTTGGCGGTCTTGCGCGCACGGTCGAGCGCGACGTGATGCTTCACGGGCATGGGTCTTCCTTCCGATCTCAGGTCGGGTGCATGGCGTCCGCTCCCACGCGCCGACCGGACTATCCGAAGGTCGACGTGATCGTGTCGTGTTCCATGGAGCTCCCCATCCGGGGTCCGCAGCCTGCGGACGGCAGGCCGGCTCCGGCGGCCCTGACGCGACGATGCTTCAGGAGTCCGCGAAGGTCAATCCGATTTCAGGCGACACGCAGTCCCAGGCGTGCGGACAGCGGCCTGATCCAGCCCGAAAGGCCAGCCCGGACCACGCCGGCGAAGTCGTCCAGCCGGTCCTCGGCGTAGGTCGGTCCGACGATGCGGGCCGGTCCGCCGTTCAGCGACGCGACGATGGCGAGCAGCCCGCAGGCGTCTCTGGTCAGTCGGAGCGAGAGTCCGGGAACCGCGCCCGCGGCGTTCTCTACGAGCCGGCGCAGCCCGTCCTCGACGTCGGCGCGCCGCATGCGCTCGCGCATTCTCGACATCGACGTATCGGGTTCCTGGGATACCGGCATCCTGCGCCGGAAGCTGACGATCTCGCCCATCTTTTCCTCCTCGTGCGTGGTCCTGCGCATCATGGTGGCCTGACGGGTCCGATCTACCCCGGGATGTAGCCGGAGGCGGCCATCGTCACGGTCATCGTAGTCGTGATGCCGGTGGCCAGCATCACCGATCGGCTGAAGGGCCACCTGCGCCGGACGTCGTCGGTCGCACTGTCGAGCACCACCACGAGCATGACGGTCATCGCGACGAGACCCAGCAGCCGGTAGCCCGAATGCATGGCCATGCCTCCCGCCATCCATAGCGGTACGAGCAGGAGCAGGGAGTAGGGACGGAGCGCGCCTAGCCGGGGCATATGGTGGCCTGTATATGGGTCGAGACCGTATCGTAGCCGCCCGGGATCGCAGATGTCATCCTGAAACCGTGTTTTCGAGGCGTCGGTCATGAAAAATCCCCTCCGTCCCCCGATTCTCCTCGGAGCACGGCGAGGTGCGGGACGTCGACGACGAAGGGCCGCCGATCTCGCGATCTGCGGCTCTCACGTTTCATGCCATCTGGCGTCTTCAGGCGACGGCGGCGGATCCGAAGCCGCTGCGACGCGACCGCATGCCGAGGCCGATCATGCCGAAGCCTGCCAGCATCATCGCCCACGTGCCCGGCTCGGGAACGGCGCTGGTCGAGAACGAGAACTGCCCGGCATAGTCGGACCGGTCGCCACCCGAGACCGGGCTGTTAGCGCTGACGTTGTCGGCGAGGATGCGGTTCCAGGAGAAGCCGCCGAAGGTGTACTGCGTGCCGCCGACCGTCGAGCTGGTCGTGTTCAGCGCGGTGCTGAAGTCCTTGTTGTAGACGCCCGAGATCGTCGCGCCGTCGGCGAAGCCGAGCGTGAGCCTGTAGGCGGGGTCCGAATCGCCGACCTGGCCGGGATAGTAGCCCTCGCCCGCGATCGTGAAGCTGTTCAGGCCGCTCGTCGTCGGATCGTTGATGGTCTTGCCGCTGTTGATCACGCTGCCGAAGGGCTGCTGGATGAACAGCGTGTAGAAGCTGTTGTTGGCGTTCGTGGTCCACACGGTGCCGGAAGCCGCGCCGCTTGCGTTCAGACCGGTGACGGTCGCGCTGGTCAGGTTGGCAGCGGCGTTCGCGCTGGTGGCGGAGAGCGCCATTGCGGCGGCGGAGACGGCGAGAAGGATCTTGGTGCGCATCGTTAGAGCCCTTTTTCTGGTGAGGCCTCCATGATAGCAAGCACCGTGCCATGCCTGACGGCGCGCGGTTTTCCGCGATATCGCCGTTTCCCGCTACGACCATCTGTAATCGCCAGCGACGGTGCGATGGCTCGTTCCGTGTATCGTCCGCGACATGCAGACGAGCGCCGACTGTCGCCCCTACCCTCCCGTCTGCATCGCCGCCGCGAGGATCCCGAACATCGCCGCGCCCATCAGCATAGGCAGCATCCTGAGCGCATGGTCGTGCATCAGCCGTCGGGCGATCTGGCGCATCTCTTTTCCTCTCTAGAACGGGATGTCGTGGATCTGGCACTGGGGAACCCTGAGCCACCCGGTGTCGATGCCGTCCGGCACGGGTGCGAGCGTCGCGAGGCGACGCCCGAGGTCGAGGACGATGCCCCCGTCGCTTCCCCGACGCACGCGTCGGATCCGGCGGTCCGGTACCGGGAACGGCAGCAGCACGATCTCCTCGAGCGAAGGACGGGTGGCTTCGATCGCGACCAGCATGGTGTCCGGCACCGGCAGGTGCACGTGGACCTGCATCCGGGCGTAGTCCGTGATCGACCACGTGGCATCGGGGATTCCGAGATCGCCCAGGCGCAGGAGGCCGTCGTCGACGCTCACGCCGGTAATGGTCAGGCCAGCCTTCCGGATCGCCTGCGTGAGGTCGCCGAAGCTCGACGCCGTCTCCGCCACGCGCACGCCGTAGTGGCGCAGGCAGGACAGCGTCATCGGGTCGGCAGCGATCGACCACGCGGGGACGGCGTCCTCGCCGTATCCGGCGTTCCGCAGGCTCCGCTGGCGCAGATGCCGTCGGATCGTCCGGAAGCAGACGGCCGCGATCGCCTCCCTGCCCTCGGCGTCGGGCATGCCGTCATGGTCGAAGGGCACGTTGCGCATCTCGCCGGAGGTCCCGCCGCTGGAGACGATCGGGACGCTCGAGCCGTTGCGGTTCCAGGTCACGTTCACGCCGTGCGCCGGTATGCCCCAGTGCGCCATGTGCCGCTCCACGATCGTCTCGACCGCCTCGCGACGCTCCGTCATCCGGCTCATGCGAAGCGGGTCGGCGTTCATCGCGTTCTCCATAGGGTGTCGTGGACGTCTCGCGGATCTCGTCAGCCAGCCGGAGGAGTCCGGAGGGCCAGAAGCTCGGCCAGCCTGCGTGCATGCTCGGGATCGAACACGTAGCCTTCGCGGCACATCGCCCCGAGATAGTCGCCCACGCCTGGTCCCAGCGATCGTGCCGGGTCGCCGGCCAGCGTCTCGCGGATGTGCTCCGATCGTCCGTAGGCATGTGCCTGACGCGTCATCTCGACGGCCCGCTCGCGCCAGAGATAGTAGTCGTGGGACGCCGTCCCCTCGGTCATGTGCCCGCCGGTGCCGATCCAGCAGTCGTCGAGGAATCGATAGAGGTTCTGGCATTCCTGCTCGAGCCAGTTGTGCGGGCGGGCGGAGATGTCGCCGGGTACGTCGATGACGGGTTCGGGCATGTGCGGTGTCCTTCGTTTCAGTCGAGGCCCAGCCCGTAGGCGCGGCCGGTGCGTGAGGAGATGTAGCGCGACTCGGTGTCGAGGTCGCTCCGCAGATCGCGCGCGATCCGCTGACGTGTGTCCTCTGCCAGCTGTCCGATGTTGACGATCGAGCCCAGCGCGGTCCGTGCGGCCGCCGCCCGCTCCTCTGGCGTGCAGACCTCGGACACCCTGAGGTAGAGGTCCATGACCGACGGCATGCGACGGTCGATCATCACCAGCGCGTCCGCATCCTCCTGACGCGACACCCGGTCGCCGACCGACTTCAGGAGCGCGATCCGTTCCAGCGCCCTGCCGACGTCGTCCGCCATGTCGGGAGCGAACGCGAGCGCCACCTGCGCCGGATCGCTCGCCTGCAGGCGAGCCTTCGCCTTCTCTTCCTGCTCGGTCCGTCGTGCCAGCGCGCGCTCCGCCGCCTGGGCGCGTCTGCGCCTGACGAGCGGGATCGCCTTCCTGAGGCCCATCACGGCCGCGATGACCCCGGCGACGACGAGCAGCAGCAGTCCCGTGGCGGCCCAGTCGATCTCGCGTGATGGCGCGGGAGGCGTGGCCGTGGCGGATGGCTTCTCGTCGGGCATGGGTCCGGCCATGACGTTCATCATCAGCGCCGTCAGGCCGAACATCACGCACGTCATCAGTGCGGTGATGAGCCACTTCACCTTGACCTGTCCCCAGAGCATGGGGAGGACGCCTGTCATCAGGGAAAGGACCGACCCGACGCACATGATGGTGGCCATGGCGTGCATCGCTGCATCCGCGCTCGTGGACATTACCTGCTGCATGTCTGGCTGCATATCTCGCGTTCCGTATTGCCGCCCGGTCTGGGCGGATGGATGGTTTTTCGGATGGACGTGATCCGTTCAGGAGTCGCTAAGCGTCGTCGTGCGTTGATGACACAGAGGAGAATCGATCCATGTCGCTGCGTACCATGCTCATTTCCGCGGTCCTCGTCTCCGGGCTGGCGGCCTGCGATGCCAAGCCTACGGAGGTCGGGCCGGGCGCCGGAGGCCAGAACGTCGTCGAGAAGGCTCCCGCGTCCCGCATATTCGTGGAGCTTCCGCCGGCGATCTCCGCAAGCAAGCAGTACCGTTGCGCCGACAATAGCCTCGCGTTCGTCGAGTTCTATTCCGACGGGCTGTCCGCCAGCGTGAAGACCGATCCGCAGGACAGGTCGGTCCGCATCGTCTCGCCGCAAGCCGGCAAGCCCATGGTCGCCGAAGGCTGGTCGCTCAAGGGCGGCAAGGACGACGCGAAGATCACGCTGCAGTCCCCCAAGCACCCCAAGGCGATGTCCTGCCACGTCTGACGGTCGGCAGCCGATCTCCCCGCCGTCATCCGCAGGGATGCACGGCGGGTGACGGTCGACGACAGGATCTAGATGATGGCAGCCGATGTCGCGGTCGTCGCGGCCAGGCCGGCCGATGTCATCGCCGACATTGATGCGAAGTCCATCTCGGCTCCGCCACCCGTGCCGCCTCCGGAACCTGTCGGAACGGTTCCGCCTGGACGGTCCAGCAGGCCGTCGACGATCAGTGGCGTCAGACCGACCAGGATGACCACGGCGAACCCCAGCCACAGCGGTGCCGCTTCACTCGGAAACATCGGCGAGAGCATCATCAGCCCGATTCCTGCCGCGACGTTGCGCCACAGCGGGTATTCATAGGGGACGTTCCTGGACTTCAGAAGCGGCGTCGCGGTCAGGACGAGCAGCGCCGTCATTCCGATCAGCCATATGGTCGGCGTCATTTGCTTTTTCCTCGGGTCGATCTCTTACCGTAGCGATCCCACGATCGGGTCCACCGCGTCTGCGTGCTTCGCCTCGAGATAGCGCCTATCCGTCGCGAGATCGTCGCGCAGCATGGCGCTTCGCTGATGGATCGCCGAGGACAGCCGTGCGGACAGCATCCTGCACCCGATCGCGAATTCCTCGTCGATCCTTACGAGATCCTGCGCCACGGCATGCGCGCGCGCCGTGGCCCATTTGGCCTCCAGCTCGTCGATGTCACTGCTGGCGGCCGTCTCGGCCGCGGCGGTCACGCCGTCGTCCGACGTGCGGCGCGGCCCCTGCAGCCACTCCTGTGCGAGGCGACGCACGGCGGCTGCCGGAGAGTCCGGGTCGTCCGCTATTGCCAGCCGCGCCATGTCGGCCCGTCCCAGGGCTGGTTCCACCGGTTCGGCTCCGAATCCCGCGGGGTCCAGTCCGAAGTCCCGGGCGAGCGCCTCGACGATCTGCACCATAGGCACGAGCGCATTGACGACGGTGTGGTAGGATGCACCGTGTGGGACGTGCATCTCCTTCACCAGAGCCGGCGCCAGTTCGCCCAGCCGATCGCCGCGGTCTGAGAGACGACGAGGCACGATGACCGCGGTGCTTCGTTCCAGCAGGGCGCGGGGCGTGGAGCCGAGCATTGTCGACAGGACGTCCGATGCGTCGTCGATGGTCGTCTGCAGCGACGCCCGGTCGACGGGTCGCAGCCCTTCGTGGGAGACGTGGATCAGCATCGCGAGCATGGCCTCTACACGGCCGGCATCCATCCCGGCCGGGAGTGCTAGAGTCCGTCGATAGTTCTGCTGGATGAACCCTATTGCCGGTATCATGCCTACGACCGTGGCCATTAGTCCGAAGGCCGCTCCACTGATCGCTCCGTGGGACGTTCCCGTCATGATCAGCCCTATCAGCGACCCCGTGGGGAGGGGAGCTGCCATCGTAATGCCGAAGGCCCAGTCGGACAGTCGTGCTCGGCGCTTGGCTCTGGCATTGTTCGGGTCTGTCAGCTGTTGGCTCTCGAGCTTGCTGACGGCGGCGAGCCCGTCGCGGCGCGTGGGTATCGACGAGCCTATCTTTATGGGAAGCGTGCCGCTCACGAGATCATCCCGTCCTTGCGCAGATATGTCAGCAGGTCGCCGGCCGCCGCTTCCACGGTACGATGCGGTCGTCCCTGCCGCCGTGCTTCGTGGGTCGCGGTGGTCCACGTATTGGCGCAGAACCAGCCGCCGTCGCAGAACTGGATGTCGCCGAGGTCGTCGTCCTCGCCGCCGCCGATCGGGCGGATCTCGATCGCGTCGTCGACGTCGCCCTCCTCGGCCAGGACGAAGCGTGCCTCGAGTCCGTACGGCTCGATCAGCGCCAGGATTTCCGGCCAGCGGCGTTCGACGTTGGGATCGTTCATGACGGGTCCTTTCAAATGACGATACGGGTAGCCGGCTTCTATACGACGCCGAAGACGACCATGAAGAACACGATGGCGAATGGTGTGCCGGCGATGGTGTTGCGCATGTCCTGCGACCACTGCGAGATGTCGGTCTGGCCGGTGTACACCATGCCGGTGAGCACGGATGCGACCAGCACGAGGATGTAGACCGCGACCAGGGATAGGCCGCGCTTGAGCGTCGTGTTCACAGTCGTCCTTTCGAGATGCCGCCTTCGATGCGGCGAGGGGCTGCGGAGCGGAGGCGCCGCAGCCGGGATGTCATGGTGCTCCGCCGGCGATGCCCGCGAGGAGCGCGGGCAGACGGGCGAGCACGTCGCGCTCGGTTCGGTCGGCCTCATGCGTCAGGAACGTGCGCGCCGAGTCGTTCGATGCCGCCTGTGCGCCGGAGCGCCGTTCCGCGACCGTCTCCAGCATGTTGGCTAACCGGCGTGCCGCCGTCTTCGGATCCTCGTCGACGCCGGCGACCGTCTCTGTGGCATGGCCGCTGCCGCGTCTCCATTCCTCGCGACGGCTGTCGTCCTCGGCCTGCCAGGCGGTGTCGTTCCAGTCGGGGTTCGCCGCGACGAACAGCTTCCAGCCGTCCCACCAGGTCGCATCGTAGGGGCGCGGCTCGCGCTCTTCGGACAGTTCCCATGCGCAGTACGCTTCGTACTTGTGCCGTGCGATCACCGTCGAGACGCCGTCGTAGTGGTTGTCGCGCAGACCGTGCTTGATGCGAAGTTCGTCGAGGTTCCAGATGCCGGCCTCGCGGATCCGCTTCTCCACGGGGCGCTGGGGCATCTCGCGTCGTCTGATCATGCACCATACGGCCGGTCCCCAGATGCGGTCCTGGAGCCACATGCGGTACAGCGTCTCGATGTCCCGGTAGGCGAGGTTCTCGGCGTCCGAGCAGCCCCACGCGAAGACGTCGCTACAGTCGACGCCGAAGTAGGTCGCCTCGCGCGCCTCCCTGGGCCACGTGTCCTCCCACCATGACGAGTTGAGGTGGAAGACGTCGTTGTTGAGCATCAGCGCGAGCCCGACGTCGGCCTCGAACTTCGGCTCCTTCTCGGGCTTGTCCGGGTACTTGCGCGTTCCGTCGGGGTTCCTGCCCGACCAGTCCATCTCCCATTCGATTTCCGTCGGGTCGATGACGTAGCTGATATCTTTCACGGTCGAGTTCCTCGTCCACGGCGCCGGCCCTGCCGCCGCCGTCATTGTGGTCCCGGAAGCGCGAGGCGCTTCCGGGTGACGGCTTCAGGCGGCGAGCTGTTCGCGTTCGGCGAGCATCTCGTTCTTGCGCGCGGTGGCCTTCGTGCGCTCGATCATGAGCGTGTTGGCGGCCCGGCGAAGGTACGGCAGATTCTCCTGGATGGAGCTGATGCGGTAGTCGATCGGCCGGCGTCCGGCCTCGCTTTCGCCGCGACGTGCGACGTGGAGTTCGGCGGCCTCCCGCTTGGCTGCGCGGATCAGCTGCGAAGCCTCCGCGTAGCGGGCACGCCAGTCGGCGCGCCATGCGACCCAGGAGAGACGATCGGTGAAGGTGAAGTCGGCCATGTTGTACGTCCAGTGTTCTATGGGACGTGCGCGGATGATCGGATCGAAGCCGGCGACGGGACGCGTCCGCGCACGAGGCACGTATCGTCCCGGCTCGATCAAGCCGCCATGGGGACCTCCATCGCGCCGATCCGCGCCATGATGGCCTTGCCGCGCTTGGCGACGTGCTTGGCCTTCATCTTGAACCCGACGCTCTCGATCCCGCCGAACAGGCTGGCGTTGGCGTGCACCTCAGACAGGGCGGTGAGCAGAAGCGCACCCGCCTCCGGCCTCGTGGCGAACGCGTCGACGCCCTCGCCTTTCAGCAGGTGGACGTCCATATCCATGCCGATCAGGTCTGCCACGTCCTCGGAGCCTCCAGCCTCCATCCAGATCCTGCGGCTGACCGCTGCATGATCGGGAAAGTGCTGGCGTCCGTCCTCGTCCACGGTCCGGCAGGCCGGCTTTCCGCAGTCGTGGAAGACATGGTACTCGGCCATGGCCTCGTCTGACGGCAGGTCCTCGAGCAGGAGCGGATCGCGGATCCAGTCCGGCAGCCGCCAGGCGAACCGCAGCGGCGTTCCGTAGCGCAGGTGGTCCATCAGGTCGCGGTAGTGGTCCCGCACCATGAGCCCGTGCTGCAGGACGGTCAGCCCCGGCATCTGCTCGCATCCGCGCATGCTCTCCAGCAGGCCCTGACGAGCCTCTTGCGTCATGACGGCCACGCTGACGGCAGAACCCTGCAGCGACTGGAACCGCTTGGTGATGTGCCGGCACTGTGCCTTGGTGCACGGGCCGATGCCCAGTGCGGTCACGATCGGTGCGCCCGTGAAGTGCGGGAGCAGGACGTGATCCCGATCCGTCACCACGGCATGCGGGATGCCCGCCTCAGCGCACTCGCGCGCGGCGCGCTCGAGCTGGGAGAGGTTCTTGCACTTGATGGTGACCTTGGAGCCGCCGATGCCGTTCTCGCTCCGATAGGACTTGGCCGCATCGGGATCCTGCCGCTGGCAGACCTGGAGAGCGTCGGTGTAGGCGTGGCCGGACTGCGCGCTGAGCTTGCCGTCGGGCATCTCGAGGTCGGCGCGGATCAGGGCGTAGATGTACAGCTTCTGGCTGTCGTTGGTATCATTCGTATTCGTGTCTGCCGTAGGCAGTGCGGTCGACCCGTTCAGGTCAATGCGAGGTGTTCATGTGGTTTTCCTTCGTGTGGATGACTTGGCGTACGATGCCGCCTCGTCGGGTATTACCGCTTCGCGAGCGGATTGCAAGATCCGTTATAGGATAGGACATCTCCTATGGTGTCCCGCCTAGCGGATCCTATTGCGCTGGGCCGCTATGCAGGATGGTTGCAGACATGCTGTCGGCCTTGCCCTGATCGTTGGCGGCGATTGAAGTGGAGACGTTCACGACGGCACGGCCCTGCTTCTCCAGCTTGACTATGGTCTCGTTGACCGTCGTCTCCAGCTTCTCGGCAAGGGCCCCTATGCCCAGACTGCCCCGTCCGGGATAGTTGCTGAGCGACGTGACGATCGTGACTGCGGTGGCGGTCATCGTGATTCCTTCCTGATTGACGGTCGTGGACCGGCGTGCATCACGCGTTTCCTATCGGCATATGTCCTGTGCTTGTATTCCTAGCTCGGCTAGGGACGTCAGGGTGACCGTGCTGTAGCCGGTCTGCGCCCTGATGGTTTACAGGCGCTTGCCCTTTTCGTTGCGGACCACCGACTCCCGCAAGCGCCACGGCTATGTTGACGTGGCCCATGAAGTCGGCGATCAGGGAAAGACCCAGGCCGACTACCATGATGATGAACAGCGCTCTGCTCCCCCGTCGTTCTGATGAACGACCGGGGGGAGCAGGTTTCTCAGCGCTGTATCAGAATTGAGATGGCAAGCAGTCCCGCGGCGAGACATCCATTCACGGAGATGATGGACATGATGCGCACCACGTTTCGGCTGGCGATTCGATCGGACGCTGTCAGAACGATGCCGCCAGCGGCGAGGCCGATCGAGGCCAGGATCGCTACGAGCGTCATGTCGCCGTGCGTGCCGTTCCCGGCAAGGAAGCCAGCCACGAGAGCGAGCGCCGACAGCGCTACGCCGGTGCCTGCCAGATCCTCGGCCGTGTTCCGCTGCCGCTTCTGATTCTTGCCTTCGTCCGGGATCTGCGGATGCAGCGCCAGCATGTCGAAGAACATGGATGCAATCATGAGGCCTACCAGCCAGAAGGCTGCCATCGTACCGACCAGATGTACCGACTGCATCGGGTCGCGTCCGAATGCGTGAGGCAGTACCAGCAGCGCCGGCATGGTTCCGAGCCCCGCCATCCAGAAGTTCCGCGTGTTGGAGCGGTGCTCGGTGCCGTCGAAGTACATGCCGTCGGGACTGATCGTTCCCGTCGCGATCGCCACGGGCGCACCGAGATAATCGTCCCAGTTCTTCCGCCCGGCCTGTCGGGCGACGGCGTCGAGCGTTGCCTGATACGGCTCACCTGTCTCGCGCGACAGCTGCTTCGCCGCACGACGCGCCGCCGCGATGATGGGATTGTAGGCCATTTCCTCAAAACTCCTGGAGATGCGAGGGATCATACGGCGAAACGCATCGCCGCGCCCTGTTTTCGGGGGCGGTCCTCCAGGATTCACCGCACGAGCGGCCGGCTTCCGCTAAGCCGTGATCCTGTTGTAGTTATCCCGTGCGCGAAGTGCAAGCATTGCAGGGGACCGATCTTGATGCGATGGCTCGTCGGGCCCAGCGGAGTCCTAACCCGTCACCTCTCCAGGGATCAAGTTAGATTGCCTTGACGGAATCCACCACCCGCTGACCGTCACCGGGGTCGCGCTTCATGCGTACTATAGCCACCCGTGGTCCATGACCGTCGGTCGCCTTCTCGCGCAGCATGTCCAGCAGCTGCGGATCATCCCGCCCATAGGCGCTGTCGTTGAAGGTGGCGATGAGAGACGGTCCGCGCACGGTCGTCATCCGGAAGGCGGAGTACCGTGCCGAATGATGGATCTCGCTGACGACCAGTACGTCGCATTGAAGCGTGCTCATGTATTCCAGCATGATGCCCGCCATGTGCGGCACGAGCTCGCCGTGACCGTACACCCGCGGCTGCAGGTCTTCGAGTTCCCGCCCTTCCGACTGAAGCCGGATCTTCAGGTTCGGATCGAGTGCGTCGAATATCCGCCGCAGCATCGTGGTCTTGCCCGAGGCCGTGTCCCCGGTGACGAGGATGTGCCGACAGCCCGCGATCTGCGGCAGGTCCATGTCGAGCGTGCGCTCGAGAACCGTCCTTGCGTCGAATTCGGTAGTCATTGCTAATTGCCTCTGTAGGGACTTGTCTGCTGATCTGGCGTGGCCGATGGAAGCCGGTCAGTAGAGCTCATGCTCATCGTCGAGGTGGGTCACGACTGGGACGCCTGACATCGTCTTCGGAATCTTTTCCCCAACCTCGTCATCCACGACGAACACGCTCACGATCGGGCCTGAACCGTCTTCCGAGTTGACGATGCCGACCGCGCCTACGCCGGGCATCTCGCTGCAGAGGGCGAGCACGGCCTTCTTGGCGGTGCGGGCATCGTCCATGGTTCTCTTCTCAGCCGACATGGCGGTTTCCTTCCGGGATTGCGCTGAGGCGCGGATCGTTTTCGCCCCGCCGCGATTTCAGGAACGCGATTTCCGTGCGCAGCGCTTCGGCCTTGGTCGTACGGATGCGCGACAGCCCTTCCTCGACGCTGCGGCGGATCAGTTCGATGCCGTTCTCGAGGTCCGCGTTGATCGACACCAGGTCCTCTACGCGCGCGTGTCGTGCCGCATCGGCATGGCGCTTCAGCAGCGATGGCAGATGCTCGTCGACGAGTGCATCGACGCGCGCACCGGCATCGTCTGTCATGTCCGGGTCGATTTCGAGCGCCTTGCGTGCGTTCTCGACGATGCGACTGGCTACCGCGTTGCCTATAACGGCTGGCTTCGGGCTGCCCGTCACCGCCGCCGTGCCGCTGGCGAGCTGCGCCATTCGTACCGAGAACTCCTCGGCGACAGGGAGTGCGACGGTTGCGTCACGCTCGCGGATCTCCATTTCCACCCCCGAGACGTCCCGTCGGGCCGAGGCGATGGTGGTCATGACTGCACTGGCTGCGTCCGCATCGACCCGCGTCGCGTCGGCCGTGCCCAGATCGGCGCGGGCCTTGTCGTACGCCTGGCCGATCGCGCATATGGTCGACACTGTCCGCCGCCTGATGTCCGCCGTCTCCTTGCGACGGTCCTGAGACAGCGCGTTGACGAAGCTCACGTCGCTTTCCAGTTCCGTCGCCGACCGGCCGGACTGCAGCAGCGCCAGCACGACATGCGGGGCCTCGAGGGCATATGCCTCTACGGCTGCCGTGTCGCGATCCGTGAAGTTACCGGTCATGGAGATATGGGTCATGAAGATGGTGACGATCGCTGCGATCAGTCCTGCGATGATCGCGCCACCATTCGGGAGACTGATCTCGTTCGCCGGGTTTACGGCTGTCGGAATGAGGAAGAGGAAGACCAGGATCATCCACTGGATGACGCCCAGCGCGATAGGCGAGCCTATGGCCCAGGCTGCCCGCAGGGGCGAGCCCCGCATCATACGCAGCAGGGTACGACGATGGACGTGCGCCTCGGGCCGAGATCGCGCGAGAACTACGGGATTTCCGCGTTTCTGCTTCTGCAGCGTGTCCGTCAGGCGCTTTACGATCGCGCCCTTGGACAGGATGACGTGACGCTGGTTGAGCTCCTCGGCAAGCGGTTTCATGTTCAGCGTGTCCAGCAGGTCCTTCATGGCGGCTTTTTCGGAACGGTCGGCCTGTTCGGGAGACGTGGTCACTGCGCGTACTCCCCTGACACGATCCACTCTCCCCACGACCAGCGCCAGCTGGGTGCCCGGCATGCGGCCATTCCGCCCGGTCTGGCCTGTTCGGCCGTCACCAGGGCGTCGAGTATCTCGATCTCGCGGCGCGAGTACGTACCGTCCGCGGCGATCTCGCGGATCTTGGCGCGCGCCGCCGGGCATCCACGCGCGGTCAGCGCGACGCCTGCGGCGACTTCCTGACGCTGCTTCTCGGCGGCCTTGATATCCTGACGCTCCGCGATCCAGCCGACGCCGAGGGCCATCAGGACAAAGAATCCGAAGGGCATGACCACGCTGAAGAAGAACGTCGCCAGGCGGGATGGTCGGGGTGCGTCTTCAGCGGCCGTCGTCATGAGGTTCTTCCTTGGGCATGACGGAGAATGCCCTGAGCACTGCATCTGTCCATACGGGGGCTATCCGGTGGGCTTCCGTGGCGAAGACGTCGAGCGTCCCTATTCCCGCCCGCTCGAGATGCGGCAGCTTCCGCAGAAGCTGGCCGGTCGGGGGCAGATCCGCGAGGCGGATCCTGCCCGTTGCGGGATGGGCCTGGATCCGTGCGCGTAGCGCGGTGACCGTCGAGTGCGTAGGGCATATCGCGGCATGCAGCTCGTCCATCGCCTCGCGCAGGACCGGCGTCTCGACGCGGAACTCGCGTCTGACGAGATTCGGAAGGTGGCTGACCTGCCACGGGCGGACGTCCTTGCCGGAGGCGACCCTCCGAAGAAGGTCGTCCATGGATCGCCTCTCGTGCGCCCGTGCGACGAAATAGGCGGCATCGTCGCGGTTCGCGGGAATGCCGTGACGGCGCAGGATCGCGATCGTGAGGTCGATCTCCCGGTCTATGTCGGCGAGGATGGCCGAATTCGACGCGTTCATCGGTCCAGAACCCTCCGGATATGATTGACTGCTGCGACGACGAAGTCCGCATCGGCTCGCGAGTGTGGCTGGCATACGCCGCCAGTGGCGTAGTCGTCGTGCCTGCATACCTCGAAGGCGCCGTGCAGCAGGTGGAAGACCTTCCACGGCCCCTTGGTGGCGGCATCTGAGAGATCGCGGAGCGCGTCGGCCGCGGAAGCGTCCTCCTGGATGGCGGCGTCCTCGGCCGGGGCCGTCAACATGGTATGCCACATCCGGATATCGGTTGGGATCTCGTCGACCATGAACACCAGGACCAGTGTCCCCTCGCCGCCTATCCAGCGCGCAAGGCGTCGCATGGCCTCCTGATCGCAAGGGTCCGATCCGACCCTCATGGCCAGGACGTGCTTGTCCAGCATGGACACGCGGTACCAGTCCGGGTCTCCCGTCGCCGCATCGTCCGCCCAGTACTGGGCGCTGAGCAGGCCGGTATCGCCGATATGGCGGAGTATCTCGGCGGATGTCGTCTCGGCGACGGTATATCCGAGGTGTCCTGCGACGTCGCTCAGCAGCGCCAGGTCGTCGTGACCCGGGCGGATCTGCATGAGGATGGTCTCCTGCTCGGGGAACCTGTCGTGCAGGACGAGCCGCGAGGACATGTCGATTGCCCGTGCGATGTCGGAATTCATCGGTATGCTCCTCGCGTCCGTCTATACCCTCAGATGGCGGCCGGATGGACGGCGGCGTCCCATACGATGACCAGGCGCATGACCTCGGCACCGTCCGCCGAACGGGTCCTGTAGTAGGTCCAGTCCCTGCCGGTCCCCGAGAACGTAGCGGTCATGGTATGACGTGGCGTGTCGCCTGCCAGCGCTTCTGCGAGACTGCCGTCGAAGCTGTAGTCGTCGATCCTTACCGCACCCTGGCCGCCGATAAAGTCGATCCGGCCCTTCTGCCCCATGAAGATGGGCCTGGTCAGTTCCTCGACCGTGATGGTCGAACCCTGCGACCATTCGACGCCGCTCCGCTCGTCCATATGGAGCATCACGAAGTTGCAGGCGGCACCGCAGGCCGCGAGATCCGGCTGTCGGATCCGGCCCGTGGCGTCGAACATATCCCGGGAGACGCTGCGGTACTGCGTCTCGCCGTCCTTGTCGGAGATCGGGAAGTCCTGCTGGAACACCGAGATGTCCCGCTGGACGGATGGGACGTCGATCGCAGGAGCGGGGGCGGCCAGGAGCGCGGATGCCGCAAGAACCAGGATGTGCATTATCGTGTCGTCCCTTCGTAGTTGCAGGATATGCCTGCTCCGGTCTGTCTGACTGCCTTGCAGGTCAGTCCAGTATGCCGATTATCTCGACGTCCAGGCGCGAGGGATCGGTGACGAAGCCCAGATGCCTTCGTCCGGAGCCTGAATGGCTGTCCGCGGCCTTGATCACCGCCAGCCCCTTGCGGACCTGGTCGGCCACCGTCGTACCCCGCCGTCTGGCCAGATCCGTCAGATAGGCATGAAGCTCGTCGCTGATGTCGAGGTTGAGGCGCTTGGACATGGCGCTTCACTATTTGAGTGGATTATGAGTGTAAAGTGAAAACCGTCGGAGCCTGTGCGTCCTAGCGGCGTCCGGCCTCGCGTTTCGCCTGGACGTACAGCAGGTAGTTCGACAGTTCGGGGATCGACAGCGAGCCATTGCGATCCACGTCCGCCTTCTTCCACGTCCGCACGTTGATCAGCGTGCCGAGCCGGTGCCGAATCCCGAAGTTCTGCATCTCCTGGCGCGTCACGCGACCGTCGCGGTTCAGGTCGACCTTCTCCGCGATGCGGGCGGCCTTCCTGGTGTCCTCTGCGGACGGTGTCCGGGCAGCGGCGGCAGCCGGCGCAAGCGCCATCAGCAGGGTGGCGGTCATAATGCTTTTCATCATGTCTTCGTATCCATTCGTTCCTGGTCGGTCGGGTTCAGATCGGCGGCAGGATCACTGCGAGGATTCCGGGCATCATCGTGCTGAATAGCAGGTTGCTGACGATCGTGCCGGTCAGCCTGTCGCCGCCGCGGCTCGGATCCACCGCAGTGTCGGCGAGCGTGTGGAACACGGCCCCGGTCACGGCTACGATCGCGACGATCGCAGGTCGGCTCAGGCCGGCCATCCACGAGCTCATGAATATGGCGGTCACGATGAAGTGGGCCCCGAGCTGGAGGTGCTCCTTCGGCAGTCTCATCGCAGGTCGCCTGTCCGACGTGCGGAGACTCGCATCGTCGGTGTCGTCATGATCCTGCCCGCTCGCGTGCGGCGGCGAGGATCCGTGGCACCTCGAGATAGGCGCCGGCCGTCGCCGGCACGCCGAGCGCCTCGCAGACGCGCACGAAAGCCTCCTCGATCCTGTCCGGCGCCGGCTGCATCCTGGCGGTGGCGGCAGGTTCGATCGGGAACCATGCATCCCCCTCGTCGAAGACGTTGACGATGGCCTCGTCGCCGTCCTGCGGGCCGATGATGACGGTTACCGACAGCCCCTGGGGCATCGGCAGCGTCTCGACGCGCGAGACCTCGGCGATCGTTCCCGCGGGGTAGGTGCGCTCCCGGCCGTCGGCGCTCTCGCCGCTGGTCTCCTCCATGGTCACCAGCTTGGTGCCTGGACGCAGATCCCGCACGTCGTCCGTGGTCATGCCCAGCTCGGGGAGGTCGCAGTCGATCCGCACGAGCTTGCTGCCTGAGATGAAGCCGAAGCCGTCCAGGCGCGACACCGCCGTGATCTCGTCGAGACCCCAGCGCATCTCGCCGATGTCGAGATGGTCGGGGTGTAGCCTGATCGATGCGATGTCCGCCTTCGTCATGTCCTGGTGTCCGACGGTCAGCAGCACGTAGTCCGCGTCGTTCGACACCGCCCGGATGCGGGCGATGGAGGTCGACAGCGTCTCGCGCAGGGCCTCCTGCGTCGTGCACGGGAACATGCCCGTGACGTTGCGCCCGTTGCGGGCCTGCAGAGCGATGTCCTCGAGCGCCGCGTCGCGCAGCACGATCTGTCGGCGCTGGCACTTGCCGTCGAGGTCGTCGAGCCGATCGAGCGCAAGCCGCACGTCGCCGTCCTCGCATCCCAGGTCATGGGCCGCCGTCACCGCCTTCCGGAGTGCGTCCGATCGTGTGGCGACGCGGTCGAGCTCGCGGCGTGTCGCATGCTCGATGTCCTCGCCCGCACTGGCGATGGCCTTGATCATCATGTCCATGTCGTCGTTCCTCGTCGTTCGTGTGGCAGGCGGCTCAGTCGGCCGGGGGCTCTGTCAGCGCCCTGATCCGGAGCATGGTGTTCTCGACCTCGAGGGCCAGTATCTCGCTCGTCCTGCCCGTACCGGACGAATAGCGCCGATGGCGCTCCTCGAGGATCTCCAGGATCCTTGCGGGCAGGGTGTCGGCCGACTCCCGATCCCGATCGACCGAGGCTACCCGTGCCCGGAGATCGTCAACTTCCCGGCACTTGCGTACCCATTCGCCGCCGAGCATCGCGTCGAGCGACTGGCGGTCGAATTCCTCGTGGATGTCCTGCCCGTGCACACCGAGCATGTCGCCGACGTGGACGAAGGCTTCCGCGAATTCGGGATCGCTTTCGTGCGGAGCCTTGTCCCAGCACTGTGCCGCGAGCGCGTGCATCGCCTCGACCAGGTTGACGACGCCGCCCGTGCGGTCGATTCGTGCCGGATCGTCCATGGCGTTCATCGCGTCGACGATGCCCTTCACGCGCATGGCGTGGCCGTCGGGCGTCTCGCCGTCGAGCACGGGAACGAGTACCACGGGCGTCGCGGTGTCGTCGTCCTTGCGGAAGATCTCGGAGTCGTCGCCGGTGATCTGGAACGTGTAGGTCATGGATGGGGTGTCCTGATGGCTATGACGGCTCGGGCCGTCGTTTTTGCGTGTCCGCACCCTTGTGCGCGCGTGTGTTCGCGGTTGCTGCAGCATGCGCTGATCTGCTCCGGTGGACGCCGTTTCGCGGACGTCCGGAGTCAGTCGATGCGTGCGTCGTCGTCCCAGGGACCGACCTGCGGAAGCCTCAGATGGCGCTCCGGCATCGTGGTCAGCGCGCCGAAGGCCATGATCAGCGATGCGGGGATGCTCGCCAGCAGCAGCATGACGCCGACCGCCATCCAGCCCTCCGCATCGAGCAGCATGAGGCCGAACTGCACGACGGCCAGGGAGACGAGCAGCAGTCCCGAGCATGCGGCCCGCAGCGACTGCACGCCCATCCTCGGCGATCCACGGCTGTCGACCTGAGCCAGGAGTACGATGCCGATGCCGACTGCCAGGCACAGCAGCGCGAGGGGCAGGGAGCCGGAGGGCAGCATGCCGTTCATGTCGTGTCTCCCGCATCTTGGTGTCGTGGCGGACCGAGCGGGAATCGAACCCGCGACCTCCAGACCATTACCCTGGACGCACCACCACTGTGCTACCGGTCCGTATGGGGTTTCAGCCCGTGGAGCCCGTACGGTACGCCAGCTCGGCGTCGAGGCTCCGGCCGATCCTGTCCATGCGGACGACATTGTGCTCGTGGCACCAGAACGGTGACCAGAGCGTGCCAGCCGGGTTCTTGCAGCCCTTCTCGACGCAGGCCTTCCCGCTCAGGTGTGCGGGTCCATTGCCGGGATGGCTGGGATCGGCGTATGCCGCAAGCTGCGTCTCGGTGCTCATGCTCATGATTCTAGGATGGACCGTTTCTCAGGGCAATGCCGAGACGGCAGCCAGGCGCGCATCGACATCGCGGTCGGCCGATCCGTCCGAGTGGCAGTAGTCGCAGACCACCAGTCCGCCTATGCGGTTCTCGTTGCCTCGCACGCCGCCCTTGGCGCCCAGGCACACCTCGCAGTTGTCGGTCAGCGTCATCCAGTGGCGTATGAAGGCGCGGCGATCGCGGCTCCGGCGATGGTTGTTGGCGGTCCTGAGGCGCATCTCAGTCGACCTCGTGGAACAGACGGACGACCTGGGCGACCAGCATCCGTCCCGTGTCGTTGTCGGCTCCCACGTTGGCGAGCTGCGACTGGTATTCCGACATGTCCGCGTAGATCGACGGGACGTTTCCATGGTCGTCGTTGACCGCCTGCTCCAGTGCCTTGTTGAGTTCCCTGGCGGTATCGTCGCGGCCCCGTCTTGCCGGAAGGCCCCACTGGTCGGGGGTGAAGTCCGCCTTGATCGTCCGGCGGATGGTCAGACCGTCCATTGCGCTCTCCTGCTTCTTCGTCATGTGGGTTTCGAGGGTTCAGTTCTTCGGGTCGCGCTTCGGACTGTCCGGTCGGCTCCGCGGGGTCCGCGGGATGACCATGTCCCAGTCGCGTCGCAGCCGTTCCGCGTCGGACCGCCTGAGGTCGCGCAGCACACTGCTCATGCGTCTGGAAGGGCGACGGTCGAACAGCGCGCCACCGATCGATGCCATGCCGTCGATGACCGAGGCGGCTCCCGCCAGCATGCTCGATAGCGGACCTCTGTTCTTCATGGCCGTGGCTCCTTCATGGCGATGATAGCCCTTCGATGTCCGACGACGCCAGAGGGCATCGCCGGACGGATCGATCCGCTGGGTCTTCTGGTCGGTATGCGAGTGGATCAGACGTGCTGGGTACCGGACATGCCGTGCTCCTTTCCATTTGTTCAGCGCCACTGGGCGGGACGATAGTCCTTCCAGCAGCGGCGGTCGGCGCGCCAGGGGACGTCGTCCCATACCTGGGGGAGGTCCAGCGCACGCGTACGTCCCACGCGAGCATGCTCGACGCCCCATTCCACGAGGTCGTCGGCGAGCGCCGCTTCGGCCGCGCGCATGGAGATGTTGGCGCGGTATGCCCGGTAGCCGCGCGAATAGCGGACCTTGCGTCCCGTGCGGGGAATGGGCAGTCCGCGGTCGGCGGCCTCCCGCGCCTCCATGGCGCGGCGACGAAGCCAGCCGTGACGCGGCACGTCGCTGCGGGGCAGATCCTCGTGGAGGACGACGTCGCCGTGATGGTCCCGCACGATCCATTCGTGACGGGTGACGCGTTCCCGCCAGATCGGACCGCAGGGAGAGTATCCGCTGATCCACATGTACCCCTGCACGTGCTGGGGACCGGGGCGCAGAGGGTTGAACGCGGCGGCCTCGGCGGGCGACGTCGCGATGATGGTCTCGCCGTCGTCGCGGATGGCGACGAGCGGATAGACGAAGTCGGTCATGTTCGTATCCTTGTAGTTGAACTACAAGGCGTCGAGCTTCCTCATCTCGTTTTCCCTTTCTGGATGGACATCATCGCCGGGCTGCGGTTCCGGGTCAACCCTCGGAGGAGGGAAGCATCACGCGAAGCGCGTTGCCGGACGAGCGCAGCGTGAGCGTCCTGATCGCCTCGCCGGTGAGCAGCGCGACCTCGTCGGCCCCCTGCGCGAAGATCATTGTATCGCCGGCGACGCCGCCCGGCGGCTTCACGCGGCACTCGCGCGCGACCGCCCGGGGCACCTCGTCGTAGGCGGTCCAGGTGCGCACGTCGGCCATCTCGACCTCGGCCTCGAACGTATCGCGCCGGTCGGTCGGTGACAGCGTATTCTGGTCGACGTACCCCCGCTGGCCGGGCAGCGGGTCCGGCAGGTCCTCCAGGAACTCGACGAACTGCGGCTCCATGGGGAGGTCGTCCCGGAACTCCAGGTTGCGCCGACGGATGGTCCCGACCATCGCTCCGATGACTTTTGCCAGCGACATCTCCATGTCGCTGATGCGCCCGACCGAGACCCAGCCGCTGATCTGCTGCAGCCGCCTGGCGTCATCGGCGAACTCGGGATGCTTCTCGAGGCGAAAGGACAGCGCCATCAGCTCGGCGCCGGCCGAGTCCATCTTGGGTACGGCATGGATCTGGACTTCAGACATGGGGGTGCTCCGCTTCGTCGCCGCTGCGCAGGCGATGGTTGACGTGTTCGATGACGAGGGCCGCCATCTCGTAGGCGCGGGCCTGACGCTCGGCGGTGCGGAATCCGTAGATGGGACGCTCCGTTCCGTACGACAGGTCGGCCAGAGTGTTGCTCAGCCACAGGGCCAGCGTCGTGCACGCCGCCGAGGACGATCCGATCTCCGGTCCTTCCACATGGCGGCTGTTCCAGTGCTTTGCGGCCTCCTCCGGCGTACGGCAGGAGCCGCTGGACGATCCGCATGGCCCGCAGAAGACCTGCCAGCGTCTACTGACGTCGCTGCGTACCAGCTCGGGCATGGCAGGAAGAGGGCCGCAGTGCGGACACGCCCGGAGGGGCGTGCCGGAGCTGCGTGGTTCTGTCCTGTCCGGCATCAGTCCCCCTGTCGTCCGTCGCGCCTGAGTGTCGCACGCCGCGGTGGCCACGTCGACTGCCTCGTGCTATCGCCGGGATTCCACGCAACTGCCGCCGGCCACGAGCCGGATTCATGTCATGACCGAATTCACGAAGTCGCCCGGCTGGGACTGGGCGATCGACTACGAGGACGAGGACGGCGCGTCCGAGACGATGCTCGTCTTCGGAAAGGTCCGCATCGACGACGCCATCGAGGAGGCGCGTCGCTCGCTGTCAGCTAACTTCTTCGATCTGCCCGACTTCGTGCCGCCGGTCGTCGTCGGGGTCAGGAGAGCCTGATCCGGTGCCGTACTTCTTCAGTATGGCCAGCCCCTTTTCCGTTATCGACCAGCCCATGCTCCGGCCGCCACGCGACGTGATGCCCGGCGCATCGGGCGGGCTTCCGACGATCAGACCCGTGGCCTTCAGCACGTTGCGGTCCCGGTTGGCGTACAGGCATAGGCGACGGCCCCTGTCGTTGGCCGCGCGGACGTTGTCCAGGATGATGCGCTGCCGGCGCGACGGCTCGACCATGTCCGAGGTCGTCGTGGAGCGGTCGCTCATCGTCGTCCTCCTCCGTATGTGTCCATGCGACCGCTACGGGTCAGTATGCTTCCGTAGGCGTCTGCTCGCCGATCGGCTCCGCCACGGGCTCCGTCGCCGCTGGCGGACCGGCCGGCATCCAGCCCTGCGTGACGTAGCCGCCCTCCTTGAGGAAGGCGAGCAGGGCCTCGGGATAGCCCGCGTACCTGATGGTCTGGCTTTCCGGGCATTCGGATGCCCTGACCGTGCAGCCGGTCGGGTACTCCCACTCCTGCGACGGATCGTAGGAGGCGAGCATGTCGCTCCACGCCTTCTGCAGGCTGCCGGTGCGGGCCGCCGCGGCGACGTACGAGGCGCAGGCGCCGTTGCGCACCGCCCCGTCCTCGTCGGTCCGGCACGCCTTGCCGGCGCGTGCGACCTCCTCGCGGAACAGCCGCGCGAAGGCCGGGCGTGCGGAGACGTCGACGACCTTGCCGCCGACCATGTTGAGGACGCGTGGCGGCGCGTAGCTCATCGCGTATGCGGTGAAGGAATAGAGGAACGACTGGTCCACGCCGACCAGGTCCGCCACGCCCTCGCCCGAGATGTCTTTCGGCAGATCCATCTGGTCGCCGTCGAACGAGCCGAGATCGATGACCCGCAGCCCGTCGCCGGCCGCCTCGATCATCTGGACGTGGTTGCAGCAGTGCGCGCCGCCGCTGAAGCTCTGCAGCATCACCGCCGGAGGGCCGCCGGGCACGTTCTGGAACACGCCGACGTGATGGGTGTAGCTGTCGGAGACCACCTCGCCCGTCATCGTCGCGCTGGCGTCGCCGTTCGTCACGGTCACTACCGGCGCGATGCCGTCCTCGTCGGTCTTGCGACCGATTCGGATGGTCAGGGGTCCTGCCTGACGCACAACCTCGTCGCGATGCTTCTCGGCGCTCCACTCGAACTCCTCGCCAATGGCGATCGCCGGATAGGTGCGTGCTTCGCCGGTGGCGGAGGTCGTCGGTACGGGAGCGGCTGACGCGTCGGTCTCGGGCGGCCTGGCGATGTCGGGTGCCATCATATAGCCGACGCTGATGACGATCAGCAGCACGGCAGCGGCGATAGCGCAGCAGATGCCGATACGGCGCGGTGGCCAGGCCGTCGGCTCGGCGACGATGGCGTCATCGACATCCTTGGCGAGGCTTGTCCCGAACTCGTGACCGCAGTAGCGGCATACCTTGGCCGCTGCCTTGACGCGCTCGGCGCATCTCGGACATGTCTTGGTGGCCATACGGCGTCTCTCCTGTGGGTCTGGTCGGATACCCGTTTCGGGTCATCCTGAAAGCGTGCGTGTATTGCCGACTGCCCTGGGCGGATCAGGAAGGGAATCGGCACATCCGTTGCTACTTTACGCTCGGCGCTGTCCCGCGTGTCGGATCCGCAGCGTCAGTTCCTCTTGCAGGCGCCTGCGAAGAGGGACGTGCTGCTCTGCACCGATACGGTGCCGCCGGTGACGTAGTACACGCTCTGGCTGGAGTTGACGAACGCACAGACCCCGTCGACCGGATTTTCGTAGGCATACTGCCTGCACATGTTGACCGCCTCGTCCGCATTATAGACGGCTCTCGGCAGCTTCACGGCGGTGCCGCCCGTGTAGTATCTGTTCTGGGTCAGCGTAGCCGGACACGTGACGACGGCGCAGGGTGCCGGACCGGGCTTGGTCGCCGGGTTGCACGCGGTGCTCGGCAGCGCACCGCTGGGGCCCCTGCATGTCGATACCGGCGTCTGCTGACCGCCGGAGCACGTTCCCGGATATGACGACCATGTGCCTGCACATGCCTTCGGTGTCGCTGCAGGCCTGGTGGCAGGATTGCAGTTGATGTCCGGCATGGTCGTTCCGAACTGGCTTACGCACTTGGGCGTATCCGGCGTCACGTTGTCGGTGTTGCACGATCCGTACGAATGGACCCATGATCCCGAGCAGGTGGCCCTGCCCGACTGAGGCCTGGTCGTGGGATTGCAGTTGATCGGCGATACGGTCTCTCCCGACACCTTGCAGGCCGCACCCGTGCTATAGGTGTTGTCGCTCTCGCAGGCACCCCTGTCGCTGGCCCACGTTCCGGTGCAGCCCCCGTAGTAGGCGACTGTCTCCTCCGTTTTCCGGGGCGTCGTGCAGAAGTCGTCGCCGACGATCTGGAGGACCTGCTCCCTGAGGCAGCCTATCGTCTCCCGCGTGTGCGTGGCGCTTGCGGAGCACTGTTCGGAATAGTCGCTCCACGAGCCGTACTGCCAGCGGTACGAGCAAGACCGGTAGTCCTCGACCGTGCCCGTCGCAGCAGGCCTCGCGTCTGCGCAGGAGCTGTCTCCGAGCTGTTCTCCCGTCGTCTTGTCCACGCACGATACCGTGCGGGACGCAGGAGCGGTCGGCGAGCATGCTGCGACAGCGGATACGAATGGCGTCGAGGTCCAGCGGCCCGACGCCGTCGGCGTAGGCGACGTTCCCGGCGTAGGTGCAGGCGTAGGTGCAGGCGTCGGCGATGGCGTAGGGGTCACTGGACCGGGCGAGCCGCCGATCTGAGTCACGCTCCGTGGCAGCGGCTTCCGCATGACGATGGCGTCCTGCGCGAATGAGCTCGTCGCTGTGATGGCCGTCATTCCGGCAAGCAGAGTATGTCGTAGTGTCATGCTGGCTTCCCGGTATTGAAGCGTGCCTTTACGGCATATGTCTTCCCGCTGCAACTTTCAGGATGAGATATTCTGAGACTCTGGCTTCATCTGCGATATATGGACCATGTGTCGTCGAGCCCGGTCGTATGAACCACGCGGCGGTGTCGTCGAGGTCGAGGCGTCCCTGATGTGGAAAGGGGCCGGACTTGCGTCCGACCCCTCCCTGGATCCGATTCTGTTGCCCCGCTCGGTCCGGCGGCGCTGTCCGTCCGAGGTAGTCATCCGGTGAGGGATGACGGATCCTCAGGCGGCGATGGCGAGTGCGTCGTTATCGTTGGCACTTGTGGAATGGCGCTTCACAGGGCTGCCATGCTGGACGAAAGCTCGGTTGTTCACCATCAGTCGATCCTGGTTCGTCCCCGTCAGTGCCTCCGTGCATCTCAACCGGACCTTTCGGGGCCGGGTACCGGATTTCGCGGCTGAGCACGGAAGCAGTGGTGGAGACGCCGGGTACTGCCCCCGGGTGCTCGATGGTTATGTCCCTCGCGTTTATCGCCATAGCCGGTGCGACCGGCACGTGACCATCATCGCTGATGGAACTGGTGATGTCAACGCAGCGTCTTCATGTCGACGCCGATGGCGCGAAGTTGCCGCTTCAGGCGCGGCGTGAGCGGCTTCTTCAGAGGCTCGCCGACCGTGATGATCTCGACGTTTTCGGGATTCCGGAACATCGCCTTCATGTCGGATGGGTCCATGGCTGCTCGTTCGCCGGGCGGGGGGAGATCCCCCGCAGGCACCTGTACGTACGGCACGTCTGCTGGTGTTCGCCGTAGTTCCGAGATCTGGTCTTCCGTCCTGGAAGCGAAGAACGTCATGAAGTATGTGTGCCCTACACGCTCCGTATGGATGGTCGCACCGCCTCGCAGCCGGCGCTTGCCGAGAATCGGCCCGCCCTGCCTGCGCAGCGCGCGGCGGTTGCCGGTATGGATCGTCGTCATGTCGTGCCCTCTCTGTAATGGTTCGGGTTTACCAAGCGTCCGGGATACCGTCTGCCTCGCTCGGTGCGATCCTGATCCACCAGATGTCGCGGTTCTGCCCACGCCAGGGGTTCCAGTGATGCGCGACGATCACGCGTTCCCTCGGGTCGCCGACGGTCCATGACCGCTCGGCACCGGTCGATCCGTGCTGCGAGGCCGTTGGATGCAGCGCGCGGACCATCGCGAGTGCCTCCTCGGGACCCGAGATCCTCGTCTTTTTCCCCAGCTTCGGGTATCTGTCCACGTCTACCGGCATCGTTCAGGCCCCCTCCGCCGCGATACTGCCCGTTCCGGGCTCCACCGCGGCGATCGCGCCGAGCGTCCGTCCGTCCAGATCGCGTGTCAGGCCGGCGACGCGGTCCTGACGGGACGCCGTCTCCCGCCTGACGAGACGGTCGTAGTCCTCGGCCGGGACCATGACGAAGCGAAGCCTGCCGCTTCGCGTGACGCCGACAGGACGGATCATCGCCTCGTCGGAGTAGCGTCCGAACTGCTTCTGCAGCCCTCCCGATGTCACGGTCAGCATGTCCTTCATGGCGTGTTTCCTGGATGTAGTGGTCGTCTCGCGACAGTCGCGTCGTATCGATGGCCCGTCAAGCGCAGGCGGATCAGGCCGCCTGCGGCCGGCGACCGTGAAAGCCGCGGTCGGAGCCGTACAGCTCGCGTGGCGACGGCGGCGGCGGCGCGAGCTCGGCGGCGAATGCCGCCAGCCAGTCGATGGCGCCGCGGGCGTCCATGGCCGCAGGCTCCGCGACGTCGTTGACATGGAGGAGGTACGATCCGTCGTCGTTGAGACGCAGCGTCGTCCGCCGGCCGCCGCGCAGACGGTCGAGGATCACGGTGCCCTGCGCTGGGCGCACGCCGAAGGCCTGGGGCGTTTCGCACCACTCGTCCTTGGTCGGGACCTCGGACTCCTCGCGGGTCTCGGCGCACGACGTGCAGACCGCGACGTCGCGCGGGGCGTACCACAGGCGGGTCGGCGCGGCGCAGAAGCAGCAGTGCTCCGGCGGCATGTAGCGCGGCATGTCCTCGGGGTCGGGGCTGAGTGGAATCATGGCGTGGTTCTCACTAGGTCTGGTCGTGGAAGGGCTGTTCTGCCGACCATCGCCAGGCCTGCGCCTTTCCCAGGTGGTGAATGGCAGGCTGGCGCGAAGGACAGCTCAGGCCTCGGCCGACAGGCGTCTTTTTGCGGAACATGGAAACGGGTGTGGTGGGCGCGGCAGGGTTCGAACCCGCAACCTAGCCGTTATGAGCGGCCAGCTCTACCATTGAGCTACGCGCCCTGAAGGGGCGTGAAGCGATCCCCGCGTCGACTAGGCGGCGTGGATCGCGGTGGCTATGCTCAGGCGGCTCATGCCATCCTGATATGCCATGACGCCGGAGGAGTCCAGTGCCGGAATCCATGTCATGCCTGATCGGCGGCGAGCGCTCGCATGCGGTCGTCGTCGAGGCCCTTGGGGTTGTGGTACCGGCGCAGGCCGCAGGTGCAGGGCGACTTGTCGAGATAGTCGAGGTCGTTTGCCTCGCATCCCGGATCATGCGCGACGTATAGCGCCATGCCCTCTATGCGCGCCTTCAGGAGATCGATCTCGCTAGGGGGCTTCGCGGCGGCCACGACGACCGTCGCCGATGGCGCTGGTCCCGTGTCCCGTGCCATCTCCTCGTCGCACGTGCAGGGGCACGTCCAGTTGGTGGAATGGCCGCATCCCGGCATCTCGTAGCATCTGTCTCCGAACATCATCCGGTCTCCTGGGTGGACATGACCGCCTTCCGGTCCCGGAACGCGATGGCGTGATCGTAGCAGCGGTCGCCCGCCGGCGTGGAGTAGCGGGCTTCCTTGACGCAGGCCGCCTCGCCGCATCCGCCGTGATCGAGGCGGTGCTGGATCGAGGCGCCGACGCCGCGCTTCGGCTTCGACCAGCGCGGCAGGGTGCGGATGCCGTCCCGCTCCATCTGCGCCGCTGCGCTCCGGTTGCCGCAGCGGCCCATCAGGGCGTCTCCTGCCCGGCGTCAGCCGCTTTCGTCCGTACGGCCGGGGTCATGGCGATGATGCGGTCCGCGAGCTCGCCCAGATCGTCCCAGCGGTGATATCGCATGGGAACGTCGCCCTGCGGCTCAGGCAGAGTCCCTACCCGGCAGAGTCCGTCGTAGAGCGCCTGACGAATTTCTTCCCGACGTCCGGCGATTTCCCGGACCGACGCTTCGAACGCGTCGGCGGCGATGATGCGGTCCGCAAGATCGCCGAGGTCGTCCCAGCCGCTATACAGTGCCGGAACGTCGCCATTCGGCTCGGGCAGAGTTTCAACCCAGCGAAGCCCGTCGTAGAGCGCCCGTCGGATCGCTTCACGATTCTCGTCCATGTCGACCATCGCGAAAAGGCCCTGGTCGTCGGCGCAGCCCGTCAGAGCGTCGATGTCCTGTTCGTTCGATTCGGGAGTCCCCGGAAAGGCGAGCGCGGCGGCGACCTTGCCGCAGTCCGCTCCCGCCGAATGGCAGCGTGGACAGTGTACGTCGTCGGCGTCGCTCGTGCCGCACAGCTCGGACGATCCTACCCAGCCGCAGTGGTCGCACGAGGCGAGATAGTAGGGTTCGCGCACCTCGAAGGAGACGACGGGGCCACGGTAGGCGGCCATCTGCTTCAGGTCCTCGAGACGCCGCTCCTCGGGCGTCGTTTCGTGTGACCGCGGTGCTGCTGCAGGTGTCGATGCGGCGGCCCGCATGGCGGCGTAGGACGTGATCAGTCCGGCCTGGTCGGTGGATTTCGATACCCTGCCCGAATGGCCGGCGTTCCGCGTGTCGTTCATCGGTCGTAACCCCTGTTAGTCTAGTAGTCGAAGGTCTCGCCGACGGTCTCCATGACCGCGATCATCGCGATCACGACGCCTGCGACCTCGCGCATCGAGCCGATCTCGCGCATCATGCCGCTGAGACCCGCCTCGTCGACCGTGTGCATCACGGCATAGCCCTCGTCGCCGGCCAGGCCCCGGCGGTATCCCTCCAGCATGACGGAATGGTCGCGCCCGCTCAGCTGCGCCATCTGGACGGAGGTCTTCAGGGTCTGCGCTATCGCCTGGATCGCGGCATGGTCGGGATGCCGCTTCGCCGCGGCCAGCAGCTGCGCGATGATGTTGCCCTCTGTCGGAGCGGTCTTCCTGCCCATGTCTTTTCCTTCGTAGTCGTATCAGCCGCCGCATTCAGCTGTCGGGTTCAGGCGGTCCTGCGGCGCCGGCTCCTGGGAAGGTCGACGCCTTCCGGGATCTGGGAACGGTCGACGTCCCAGTATCCCCCGGTGCCGACGGAGTTCAGCTGCTTGAGGTGGTGCACGAGCTCTCGCTGCGTGCCGTGGAACCTGAGGTTCCTGCCCCGCTTCACGTCGCGGCCGATCACCACGAGCTCCAGGGGCCAGTCGGCGGGAATGCGTGTCATGTCCTGCATGGCGGTATGCTCCTGCGGATGTCGGTTCGATCCGCCCGGACATGCCGGGCGGAGGCCGGCATCAGGCGGCGACGGGCCGGCGCCACGACTTCGCGTGGGTCTCGAGATGGCTGGTGACATGCGCCCAGGCGCTGCCCTTCTCCATGACCTCGTCGTAGAGGTCCTGCGAGACCTCGACCATGACGGATTCCTCGGCGGGGCGGCTGTATTCGGCCGGTACCCCGCCGCCCGGATTGCGCTCGCGCTCGCGCTTCCAGTAGTCGGCGACGTACTGCTGTGCGACGTCCTCGTCGCGGTGCACGGTGTAGCCGTCGGGGCGGGTGCCCCAGCCGGCCTCGGACTCGATCCAGAAGCGGGCGGGAAGTCGCAGGGTCATGGTGTGTCTCCTTGCTGTGTGGGTGTATCAGCCGCTGGACGCGATGCCCAGCAGCCTGTCGGGCTTGGGGTGGCGCATCTCGAGAAACGCCAGCTGCTCGCGAAGCGCGTGGCGCCGTTCGTCCGCGATACGTGACAGTCCCTGGTCGATGGCGTCGCAGATTCCCGCGATGCCGTCGTCCAGTTCCGCGTCGATGGCCTCCATGTCGCGGGCGTCGGCGGTTATGCTCGCCTGGCGATGCCGCTCCATCAGTTCGGGGACGTGGTCCTCGAGAAGCGGTCGCAGCGGAGTTCCGGCGTCATCCGTCAGATCCGGATCGATGCCCAGAGCCTGATGGCACAGCTGAAGGGCACGCGTAAGACGTGCATTCCCGTTTATGTTCGGGGGTGGTTGCAGAGGCGGAGGCATGGTGCCGGCCAGCAGATGTGCCGTCTCGTTCATGCGCCAGGTTGCATATTCAGCCCTTGCCCTGTGAGGTACCCGTATCCGCCGTTTCACGTCGACGTGCGACACCCAGACGTCGCCATTGTCGGTCTGTCCTTCACGGGTGACGTAGCTGATCTGTATGCCGTTCGGCAGGGTGAAGCTCGTGGTGTGCGCATGCTTGGTGGACAGAGCCCTGATCGCATCGGCCGCGATCCGGTCCAGATGGTCGAACAGATAGGGTTCGGTCCGCTTCCGACCATGGTTGCGAGGCAGGATGTCTTCATGGTCGCTGCGGAAGTCGATCGCCACCGTGCGTCCGTTCCGGGCATCGGGGTATCCTGCCGCATTGAGTATCTGCGATGCGACGAGCGCATTGTAGCAGCGCGATACCTCTTCGATATCGGCGAATTCGAGCTTCACCAGACGATCCGGCAGAACCATGTATACGCCGTCGGATGAGGTCGGCACGTTCGATACCCGGTGGCATGCGATCTTCAGCCCGTCCGGAAGCGACAGCGTCCACATGGCCACGTCCTTGAGTCCGCCTAGATCGAAGGTCTCGTCGTTCCTTACGACTTCGAACCGCTGCGACCAGATGCGCCTGAACAGCTGGTCCGCCAGCTGCCGGGCCTTTTTGCCTGCGTTCATCGGCATGCTCCCGAATTGGCAATGATTGCTGCGTCCCCATAGCGACGCTCGTGACGGGACTGCGCGCCGGCGCACAGGTACTTCGCGCGGCCCTGCCGCTCCGTCGACAGCAGCGCGATCGATGGATCAGTGTCCCGGCGGAAGCGGGAGACCGGTCGAGCGACGCCGCCGTCCAATGCCACCGACACGACGAAGATCGCTTCGGGTTCCGATGAGACCAGCTCGTCGTATCGGCTCGTCATCGCGTCCTGGCTCGTGAAGCGCTGCACGTCGCTGGTCCCGTCGACGCGGCTCCACTCGACGATGTGGGTGGGACTGCCCCAGACCGTGTCCAGCAGATCGATCATCTCTTTTCCCTTCTGAGGTTCGTTCGGGTCGATGCTCACCGCTGTGCGACCGTCTTGCGGATCAGTGCGCGCGTCACGCCGAAGAACCAAGGCAGGGCGAGGGGCTCGTGCAGTCGTCCTTCGACGCCGCACAGCGTCACCCTGCCGGGACTGTCGATGCCCCAGTCCTTGCGCTCGCTTTCGCAATGCTCGCTGGATATCGTCGTATGTCCGTGCGCCGTGTCGCGCGTCGTCCGGGCTATCGCCGGATGCATGCAGTGCAATACCGGCACGCTACGACAGAATACCGTATGATGTCGGCACGAAGAACATGTCGGCGCCGTCCTCAGCGCTTTCGTGACCAGGCGGCTGTGTGTGGCGCGTGCGATCGCCATCGTGCGTGCGTCAGGCTCGTTGGTTCCGGCGATCATCGAGGCGAGCGTCCCGGGCAACGGCAGTCCGTATTGGTCCGTCGTCGCTGGAAGGTCGGCACCCTCTTCGCTGTCGCTGGCGTTCATGCTGCCTTCCTATCGGCGGCGCGCCAGCGCAGCGCGTACAGCTGCTCCTTCGTCATGTATTCGGTGAACACGTCCGGGCAGGCGTTGCAGTGCCAGTCGACGAACTCGAAGCCCAGACTGTGTCCTGCGCCCCAGTCGAACAGCGTACCTCCGCACGGACAGGGACGGGTGGCGTGCCGGTGTCCGCCGTTCCGCTCGTTCTCCTCGATCGAATACCGTACCGGCCTGCCGCCGTTGCGTTCGTGTCGTATGAGCACTTCCAGCTGCGGATCGGGAAGCCGTCCCGCTATCGCCTCCTCGACCGTCCGCAGGGCTCGGTGCGGATAGGACCGGAAGCTGTCCCAGACCAGATGCGCGGCCTTGCGGGACAGTCCGCCCTCCATCATGACGTCGATGGCCCAGTCCTTGGCGTAGCCCCAGGCATAGCGCACGCCCGCCGTGTTGCCGCCACGCGCGACACTATACGTCTCGGTGCAGACCTCGAGCCGGCGACGGGGTCCGTAGCGCGGCACGAGGTGTCCGTGCGGATGCTCGGTGCAGAGACGGATGCCTTCCTCGATGCGCACCTTCTCGATGGCGCGCATGCCGCGGCTCTGGAAGCCGTGCGCCAGGTAGGTCCGGTCCTTCTGGAAGGCCGCCTCGAGTTCCTCGGCGCTCGTCGCGGCGCGCATCCCCTCGAGATACGGCTCCAGGGCCTCCATCTCCTTCTTGGTGGTCATCCGTTTTTCCTCCGGTCGGGTGTTCTAAAGCCCGGCGAACTCGCGCAGCTGCCTGTCGACGTCGCGCAGCATGGCGCGGCCGTTCTCGTCCTCGAGGTGGTCCGTCAGCGAAGGGGGAAGATCGTTCGGGATCGACTGCGTGCACGAGCAGAGCGCCATCGTCACCGCGCCCAGCGAGTCGGTGTCGCCGCCACGCTTGATGGCGAACTGCAGGCGGTCGGCCATGCCGGTGAACAGGTCGTCGGTCAGCAGGAAGACCGCGCCGGCCGCGATCGTCCAGGCGGGCATCGCCGGTACCGGGACGGCCGATCCGTGTCGGCACAGGATGCGGGTCGCCTCGTCCTTGCTGGCCCAGTCGACCTCCTGGTCGAGATAGTCCTCGAGCTGGTCGATCGGTCCCTTGCCGTAGAGGAGGTAATGCGCGGCGAGCGCGATCGCCTGCGCCGACGACACGGTCGCGCCCGAATGCGTCGAGACGCACTGCGCGGTCACCGCCATGCGCACGAAGCTCTCGTGCGGCAGGTAGCCCAGAGGAGCCACGCCCATGACGGCCCCGTTGGTCGCGCGCCGACGCAGGCCCAGCATGAACTGGAACGCAGACGAGCTGCGGTGTTCCTCGAGATACGCCTGGAAGCCGCGCGACCAACCCTGACGTCCGTCGACGGCGTGGATGCGCTGATAGGCGCGCGCATAGCTGGCGGGGTCGTACCAGCCGCTGCGGGTGCTGAGGACGACCGACGCGTTCGCCAGGGCCCGCAGCGTGTCGTCGGTGTAGCGTCCCGCCGGATACTCCGGGTAGCGTGGATTGACCCGGTAGGCGCTCAGATCGTTGGCGCCGTGCTGGGCGGTCGGGCCGTCGGCGAATTCCCAGCCGAGACCGTAGGCGTCGCCTACTGCACATTCAAACAGCATCGGTGGTCTCCTTGACCTGGGGAGGAAGCGCATGGATGCGCTCTTGGATGGACCCGTCCTCGTCCTGCGGCAAGGCGAGGCGGGTGCCTGAAAGAGCGATGCCGACGACTCCCGGCACCGCTCCCAGGAGGAAGGGTCGGCTTGCAAGCGCGTTGGCCTCCTCGGCGGTCTCGGCCTCGACGATGCGGCCGACCAGCATGGTCACGAGATGCTTGGGCATGTCAGGTTCTCCGGTACGGTCAGGCGGCCATGGCCGGGATGGACGACAGTTGCACGTCCTGTCCCGGATGGCGGCTCTCCAGGAAGCGCAGCTCGGTGTGCAGGTCGTCGAGCTTTCGATCGGCCTCCGTTCAGCAGTTCGGTTGTTCGGGGCAGGCGTCAGCAATCGTGATCTATTCGTCCTCGAACGCCTGAGGGCACAGACGCCTCACGGTCGCGAGCATGGCCGCTTCGTCGGCCGGCGGCCCCTTCGGAAGCGAGATCGCGATCTCGCCACGGCATTCGTCGGGCATGTTCCCGACGATGGTCGCCCGTATTCCGAGCAGGCGGCCGGTCTCGGACTGTCCGTCCGTGCGGTCCAGACGGGCTTCGGGTTCGTCGAAGCGGTGTGCCGCCACGCGTTTGGACGGATGCGCCTCCCTGTAGATCGCGATACCGGAGAGGCTGACGAACGTGACGCCGAAGATGCACATGATGCTCGTCAGCACGTCGCTGACGCTCGGACCCCGGTTCGAGCGGGTGCTTGCGCTATTGGCCACGATTGTCTTCCTTCTCGTCTGAGACCGGCGTTCTTCATCGCACGGCAGTCGGATGCCCGGGCGCGAGGGCCCGGGCAGGTCGGTCAGGCCGCGTCCGGCAGCGGCCGCTTGTCGAAGACCTGGTCGACGAGACCGAACGCCTTGGCCTCGTCGGCTTCCAGGAACGTGTCGCGGTCCATCTTACGCTCGATCTCGTCGAGCGGCTGGCCCGTGTACTGCACGTACATGTTGTTCAGGCTCGTGCGCATGCGCAGGATCTCGCGCGCCTGGATCTCGATGTCCGACGCCATGCCCTGAGCGCCGCCCGAAGGCTGATGGATCATGATCCGCGAGTTGACCATCGCGATGCGCTTGCCGGGTGTTCCCGCCGCAAGCAGGAGACTGCCCATCGACGCTGCCTGGCCCACGCAGACGGTGCAGATGTCCGGACGGATGTACTGCATGGTGTCATGGATCGCCATGCCCGCCGTGACGACGCCGCCCGGCGAGTTGATGTACATGTAGATGTCCTTCTTCGGGTTCTCAGACTCGAGGAAGAGAAGCTGGGCGCAGATCAGCGAGGCCATGTTGTCCTCGACGCCGCCGGTCACGAAGATGATGCGCTCGCGCAGGAGACGCGAGAAGATGTCGAAGGAGCGCTCGCCGCGGTTGGACTGCTCGAGGACCATGGGGACGAGGCCCATGCCCTGGGGAGCCAAGCTGTAGGGCGATGCGAAGTTGTCGAGGTTCAAGGTGTTCTCCTGAGGTGTGGGTAATGCCCGCTCGCGCGGGAAGTATGGCTGTCCCAAGACAGCCGGTCGCGCATCTGTCGTGCGCTGTCGGCAGTCGACATTGACTGTCCCAAGACAGCCGGTGGCAGATCTGCAGCACGCTGTCGGCGGGTCGACATTGGACGTCCCAAGACACGTCCCCGCAGACGTGCCGCCGGACCGTTCTACTTGTCGGGCCGGTCCGCTCCGGCCTTCATGATCGCGTCGATCTCGTCGACGATCGCCATGATCATGGCCTGGTCGAGCGTGAGGGGGTTCTCGGGCTCGTCCTCGATGCCGGGCGGCGATAGCTCGTCCCGCAGCTGGGTCAGCACGGCCCGGATCGCGTCGCTGTTCCAGACGACGGGAGCGCCCGCCTCCTGGATGAGGTAGTTGGTCCGGCTCGCCGTCCGCAGCCGCCTGTCGAGGAAGTCGGCCAGGTCCGTCGGGTCGACGGGCTCCGCGTCGTCTTCAGGCGGCGTCTCGGCCGGCATGTCGCGCCGGTACAGGAGCGGAAGGAGCAATGCGTCCTCCAGCTTCTCCGCGACCGCAGCGAGATCCGGATCGGCAGGCAGTCCGTCGATCAGCCGACGTATGCCCGAGCGCAGCGTCTCGTTGTTGGCTACGACCTTGGGCGATCCCCTGCGCAGCAGCGCATGGTTGCGGCCGCAGGCCGCGATCTCGCCGCGGAGGCGGACGATGCGCGCTTCCTGCGTCTCGGGTGGGACGGGGATGATGTCGACCATCACGAGATCCTTTCGCGCAGGGCGACGATACGGTCAGCGCGCGCGTAGGCGCTTGCCCGGCGGTCCGCGATCCGTGTCCGGTCGAGCGGATAGTCGCCGTCGCCGTCCCAGATCTCGTCGTCGATGATCCGCGCGATCGCCTCGCGTTCCGCCTGTGCGCGGATGCGTACCGCCAGCCCCGACAGGCCGACGAGCAGCACGGAGATCTCCGCTTCGGGACTGTCGACGGAAGGGTTGTCGCAGCGACGGATCCGCTCGATCTCGAGCAGCAGACGCTCGTCCAGGTCCGCGTCCTGCGGTTCGGCCTGTATGATGGCCGCCATGCCGGAGATGCCTGCGCGCAGGAGCGCGATCTGCATCTCGGGGCTGTCGACCGTCGGATTGTCGCAGCGATGCAGCTGCTCGATCCGCAGCAGGATACGGCGGTCGCGCACGGTGTGGATATGATCGGTCATGCTGCCTCCTGCGGCGCTACGCGGCATATCCTCGTCGCGGAGCGCTTGACGAGCTCGACGAGCGCCGCCTCGAATTCCGCCTGGGTGCGGGGCATCGGTACGGACGCCGCCCTGGAATTCGCCCAGCGGTCGAAGTTTCCGTCGCAGATGTCCATGCGGTCGAGGTGCGGCAGGACGCGGAACTCGCGGCTGCCGTCCATCGTGCCAGCGGCGAAGCGGGCCTTGCGCGACGTGCCGTGGATGTGGTTGTAGGTACGCCAGCGTCGGTGCATGCCGTAGCGCTTGCCCTGGTAGATGCCGGCGCGCTCGAACCAGTGGCGCATGCCCTTGGGCAGCTGGCGCGTGCTGTCGATCAGCACCGTGCGCTTGACGAAGTCGCCCTCGTCGGTGACGCTCCACGTGATCGCCCAGTCGCCCAGTTCGATCTGGATGGACGGCTCGCTGTCGTCGCCGAACAGCAGCGACAGCCCCGATGCCGCGCACCACAGCTCGCGCACCGTCTCCGCCAGAGGGAAGTCCTCGCCGAGCAGCGAGGCCACCAGGTCGATGCCCGTATGCCCGATCCGGTCGAGATCGTTGCACAGGATCTCCGCGCGGAGCCATTCCTTGAGCAGGTCGTAGCCCGCGCCGAACGGCTCGAACTCGCCGGGAGCCTTGCCGAGGTATGCGCCGAGCGCCTTCGCGCGGTCGCTCAGGTCGGGACGCTCGACGTCGTCGATCGTGTCTGTCATGTCTTTTCCCTTCCGGTAGGTATCACGTTCACGCAGCCGAACGGCCTTCCGCCTCGGCGGCCTCCGCCGCCAGCTCCTCCTCGGTGTAGAGCGCGTCGGCTTCCTCGCCCATTTCCTCGAGCTCCTCGAGGTGGCGGGTGTTCGACTGCGGCTCGATGTAGATGCGCAGCTTCGTGGCAGGAAACTCCTCGCGCATGGTTTCGCTGACATCCGAGGTGATGCTTTCAAGCGTACGGCTCGTGATCGGCTTGCCGTTGTACTCGTCGTGGTAGTCGACCGAAGCGAGCATCGTGACCTCGTCGGGGCCGAAGTGCATCGTCCGGATCTCGTTGACCTCCTTGACGAGCTTGATGCCTTCCAGGATGTCCCATAGCCGGTCCGACAGCTCGGGATCCGCAGCCTGGCCGGTCATCAGGCTGTAGCACTTGCGCGCGAGACTGAACGAGGTGATTGCCAGCACGACGCCGATGCCGATCGATGTGTAGCCGTCGATGACGGGCATTGCGAAGATCTGCGACGCGGCGAGGCCGACCATGGCGATGATCAGGCCTGCGAGTGCTGCGGTCTCCTCGAAGATCACAGCGAAGATTGTCGGGTCCCGGTGAGTCTGGATGGTGCGCAGCATGGTCATTCCGCGCTTCTTCGCCTGTACGGCGACCTGACGCATCGCGACGCGCAGTGAGGCTCCTTCGAGTACGATTGCGAAGGCCAGGATGATGTAGTTCACGACGGCGTTGTGGATCTCGTGCGGCTCGCGAACCTTCTCGTAGCCTTCAGTGATGGCGACGAGCGAGCCAAGCGCGAATACCATCATCGCGACTACGAACCCCCAGAAGTAGAGGCGTAGGCCGTAGCCGAACGGGTGTGACGCGTCGGGCTGGCGGCTCGAGTCCTTCATCCCGAACAGCAGAAGGATCTGGTTGCCGGTGTCGACCAGGCTATGGACGCCTTCCGACATCATAGCTGACGAGCCGGTGTATGCCGCGCCACCGAACTTGGCGACGGCTATCCCCGCATTCGCGGCGAGGGCTGCGAACAGCGCCTTCTTGGAGCCGTGGGCTGACATCTTTTTTCCTTCCAGTGGATGTATCCGACTGCCGCTTTTCGAGGCGTCCTGCATTAAAAATGCGCCCCTCCGAGGAGGGGCGCATCGCATTACTTGGTATTCACCAGCGCGGTGCCGTTGCCGATGATGAACGTGCAAGGGCTGTTCTCGCCGTCCTTGGGCTTGCAGACGTCGCGCATCATGCCGATCCGCTGCAGATCGACGAACTGCTGCGAGTCGAGGCCCAGGCGCTGACGATAGGCGTTGTCCGCGTCGGCACGTGCTTCCTCGGCCCCCTTGCGGGTGACCTCGGCGCGCTGCGTCTGGACCTCGGTGATCTGCCGCTGCTGTTCGTTCGCCGTGGTGATACGCTGGTTCTTGATCGAATCCGGCGGGCTAGCGCGGCCGACGGTGATCTTGATCAGACGGATGGGCAGGCCCGACGACCTGATGTACTGCAGCATCTGCGCCGTGACCTCGGCGTCGATCGCGTCGATTGCCGTGGTGTTGATCGCCGTCTCGTTCATTCCGTGCTTGCGGACGGCCTGACGTACCCGGTTGCTGAACTCGACCGCCAGGTTGTTGCGATACCATTCGGTACCGAACCGCGCGATCAGCTGCACGGGATCGACTACCTGCAGGCGGATGGCACTGTCGAAGTGGAGCGGGATGCCGTCCGACGACATCAGATCGTTGAAGTCGACCGTTTCCTGTATCGGCTTCATGTTGACCATCACGACGTCGGTCGTGGTCCAGACGTAGCTCGAGCCGGTGGTGATCGCGACCGGGCTTACGCCGCCGTGACCGAAGAAGATCGGCTTTTCGATCAGCACTGCCGCTACCCCCGCGTCCGGTGACACTCGCTGCACGCACAGGCGTAGGGCGATGAGGCCAACCGCCAGCATGGCCAGGATTACCCCGCAGCCGATCATGCTCCGGCCCTTCTTGGCGATGGAATCGTAGTTCGACATTCTTTTTTCCTTCTGCATGTCCTGTCTCGCATCGCGATCCCGAACTATTTCATGCCTGGTCGGAGCATTCCGCTCATGCGCCGGACGCCTGCGGGAGTCAGCTTCATCTCGACCGGGCAGCCGGACTCGTGCACCCAGTGCGCGAGTCCGGACCGGACGATGCTGCGCATGGTGCGGTCGGACACCGGCGTCCTGCGGTCGAACTCCCCCGATACCAGGCAGCCGGGCTTCTCCCGGAAGCGCCGCGGCAGGTTCTCGCCGTTGCGGTTGTCGTCCGACGGGTCGTCGTAGCGCACCAGCACGCCGCCGATGGAGAGCTCGTAGAGGACTTCCCACTCGACCTTCTGGAAGCGTGTCGCGGCCTCGGTCGCGGCGGCTTCGGCCAGGGCCTGCTCGGCGGTCCTGAGCTCCTGCTGCGCCATGGCGAGACGCGCCTGCGCGGCCGTGACGCCGGCCTGGGCCTCGCTCTTCGTCTGGACTGCGTTCATCATGATGATCCCGTGATTTTTGCGCGTCGTCCGCGGTGACAGCGGAGGCGACCTATGCTACCCGGAGCGGGTCGGTGTCTCAGGGAGACGTGTCGGTAGTCTGATCGGAAGGAAACGTAGATGGAGCGGCTGTACCCGCGCGCCCTGCTGGAGTGCATCCAGGAGAACCGGATCCCCTGTCAGGAGGAGATCGAGATCGTCGCGAGCAAGATCAGTCGCGAGGCGTTTCCGGATGGCGGCAGTTCCGACATGGCCATCGCGCTGGCCCGGACGGCGATGACCGGTACCCGTGGCGGCGTCCGTTCAGGGATGCCACGCGAAGCGTAGCCAGTCCGCGCCGTCAGGCGTCGGAGCGAGCGTCCGGCGCCGGTCCTCCATCTCGATCTCGACGTTGCCATCGCTGCTGACGACCCGCGTCACGCGTACGTCGTCGGCGCCATCCAGCAGCGGATGGTCGACCAGATCGCCGATCGGCCGGCCGACGAAGGCCGCTCCCGCCGTGTCGGGCAGCGCCTTGCCGAGGACGATGAGACGTGGCGGCCTCATCGCCTCCGAGTAGACCAGTCCGGCGCTCATGTCGTGGTCCGGACGTACGCCGAGTGCGCTGACCGAGATGCGTCCCGCCCTTATCTCGACCTCGGCCGAGATCGGCGACGCGGCGACCGCGCGCTCGAAGCCGTTGCTGCCGTCGGCCGCCCTGTCCTCGTGGAAGACCAGGAGGAGCGGATTGACGCCGGCGTTGCGCAGGATCGTCCAGGCCAGGGCATTGATGTCCAGCGACCAGACGGGGGTGCCTTTCTCGGGCCATCGCTCCAGCGCCTTGTCGCGGGCCCTCTGCCGCATGATCCGGCTGAGTGCCTGCGCAAGCGTGGCCTCCTGCCGGTCCGCCCTCAGGTATCCCGAGATGGAGGAGCCGCAGGCCGCTGCGTCGACGACCGAGAAGATCACCCGGCGTTCCGGCAGATCGATCCTCAGACGGGTGGCTGCCTCGGGGTCGCCGTGCCGCGTGCAGTAGGCGAGCGCGAAGGCCCTCGCGTCCTCCAGCTGGTCGCTCGGATCAGCCACGGGCGGGAACGACGGTCATGATGCGGGACTCCTGATCGATGCGCACCGCGTCCTTCAGCATCGTCCACGTCTCCTGGCTGGGAAGCATCACGAGCTGAATATCCTCATGGTCCTTCCAGGCGCGCGTCGACGGCGTCGTCCCGAGGTCGGGATGGCCACGCAGCGAATAGGTGGCAGGCTGGCTGCCGCAGTTCACGTACGAGATCTCGCCTACGAGATATCGATCGTGGCCGATGCAGACGACCGACGCCAGCGGGTAGGGCATGTCGGCGGCGTCCTCGTGGAGACCGTTCTCCACCCGTTCGGCCACGTCGATCGCCGTCATGGACGCGAGGTCGTTCGAGACGTGCCGTAGGATACTGTCGGAAAGCGGCTTCATGTGGGCGGTTCCTATTGCGACGGGGATCAGGCGGCGAGCGGTCGTGAGAGCAGGGACCGCGCGACTGCGACGTCCTCATGCGCCACGGCGGCGATCTCGTCGATCTCGAGGATGCTCGCGTCGGGATCGTTCTCGAGCGTGAGGATCACGCGTGCGCCATTGTCGGCCCGTCGTTCCAGATCCTCGTAGCGGCAGCCGAGGCCACGCGCGGCGAACGGGTGCATCGTCGCCGGAACCCGTATGGCCGTGTCGGGTGACGCGTCCGGTACGACGCACATCCGACCGTCCGCGTCGCGCAGCAGGACGCCTTCGAGATACGTGATCATCGCAGTCTCCTTTTCCACTGTCCATTTCGTTCAGATCGCGCGAACCCCGGATCCGGCACTAGGCATGGAGCGCGGATGCGCGTGGCTGCCTGCGTCGCGGCTTCGGCCTGTCGCACAGCGGCAGGTAGAGCGAGACCGTCGCCAGCACGTCCTCTGCGAACTGCAGCAGCGACCGGCCCAGGCTCGTCGCCGTCACGGGGAGGTCCGTCGTCAGCAGGACATGAAGCTCCCTGACGTCGAGGAGGACGCATGCGGCGAGTACCGCCCGCATCCCGGCGTGGAGCACTCCCATCGGCCCCATACGCGCGACGGCGCCGTTGACCGCGCAGAACCGCATCCAGGCGTGTACGATGACGCCGCCGACGACGTGCATCGTCTGCATGCCGTAGAGGCCGGCGTGCGTCGCGGCATCCAGCGTCGCGACGCGCGTCGCCGACAGCGTCAGCGCGATCAGCAGGAAGGCGTCCGCGCATGCGACCGCGGTCCGGCGGGGATCGCACCGCGTCAGATCGACGAGCGGCTGGAAGACGTATGCGTGCAGGGGGTCGCGCATGTCTGTCTTCCTATCTGTCGTGACGCTACTTGCGCGTCTTGGAGCGCGGATCCCGCTTGTCCTTGACCACGACCCAGGGATGGTCGTCGCCTGCGAGGATGACGTCCTCGTGGCGGCGGAAGAGGCGATGCTGCTTCTGCACCATGTCCTCGTCGCGCCAGTCGCGGTCGCGCACCTTGTCGTCGTAGGCGCGGTCGATCACGATGTAGTTTATGAAGACGTTGCGCGGCACGAGGCGCAGGATCTTCTCGCGGTCCTCGGGGTCGAGGTTGGTCGCGTCCAGCACCGTGAACACGCCCGCCTCGAGGCGCGCCCGAACAAGGCCGTGCGCGTACTTCCAGACCCGGATCAGCGCCTCCGGGCTGTGGCCCATGTTGCCGAAGAGCTGGACGCGGAGCGTGTCGACCGAGATGACGTCCTCGGGTCTGTAGTTAGCCGCCACGTAGGTGGACTTGCCGGCGCCGCATGGGCCGATCAGCATGTGCAGGAGCGTCTGGCCGGCATACTGGGTGGCTGGCTGCTCGTCGGGCGCCACCTGGAACGTAGGAATGCCGTGGTCGCGCCACATGCGCACCACTTCGGGCCGGTCGTCGAAGACGCCGATCGGCTCGTAGCCATCCTCGAGGATGCGCTCGAGGATTTCCGCCTTGATCACGTGGTCGGGTCGCGTGTCCTCGTCCGCCCGCATGTAGATGCGGTGATACGGGATCTCCGCCATCTCCAGCCATGCGATCAGCGTCGCCTTGATGGCGGGATCGTCGTGACGCGCGGTCACGATCAGCACGGCGTCGATGCCCAGGCCCTCGGTGCAGGTCCGGTACAGGATGCGCGCCATCTCGGCGATGCCTTCGATCACCGGATCGTTCTCGGCCTCGCGGTGGAACGACTTCCAGTCCTTGTCGATGCCGTCGAGGTGGTGAAGTCGGTGCGACGGGTCGGCCAGTGTGCCGTCGACGTCGAATATCACGGCGCGCATTTGCTTTTCCTTCAGGTTCGTCTCATCCGCACGAGGTGCGTCGGGACGTCTCTAGCCGTTTTGGTAGGTTGCCATCGGCTTGCCGTGGTCGTCGAACAGGAAGATCACTGTCGACTCGGGAAAGACGATCTCGATCGTGTTCTTCTCGCCCTTGCCGAGATGCACGTCGGCGCCCAGTCCGTCGCTGTCGATCAGCCAGATCGGCCGCGTACGACCGGTCTTTCCCGAGGTCAGGAGAACTGCCGAATGGATGCGGCTCTGCACCAGGCGGACCGTGTCGACGACGCCGTCGCGGTCGTAGTCGATCCGCAGCGGTGGCGCCGCCCGACGTCCCCGGCGTACGGCCATCGTCCCTGCACCGCGCCAGGGGTTGCGGACCTCGTTCACCGCGATGCGGCTGCGAAGCGCAGGCTCCGTCACCATGACGTCCTCTTCCGGACCGCCTTCGGTCATGACGACGCCAGGCGCGATCGGCGGCGCGTCCTGCACCTGAGGCATGGTCGCTGCGAGCATTGCGGCAGTCAGGAATGAGATCATCATGGCAGGTCCCCTTTTTCTGTTGGTCTCGTATCGCATACGAGATCTTAACGTGCGATTGCGTCGGTGCCTCAGCCCTGCACGAGCTCGTTCGGCACGACGGGGCCGCTCATCCAGTGGCGATTGGTCTGGACGTGTCCGTGCCGCACCCACTTGGCCTTGCCGGTGAAGAAGCGGCCGCTGTCGCCCGCGCCGTCCGGGTACGGCATCGGATCCGCGAGGCTGAGCACGAAGCCCTCCTGGCGGAGCGGATCGATCGACTTCGCAAGATCGTCGGCCAGGCCGTCGTAGTAGATGCCGTCGTACAGCACCGGGACGGGCGCGATGTCCAGCATCTCGAACACCTCGAGCGTCTGGTCCCAGCCGAGCAGCACGTTGCGCTCGTCCCATACGCCGAAGCCCAGGAACCATGCCGGCAGCGCGTTGCCCAGATCGCGCGTGTAGGCGATCGAGTGGCGCGCATAGCCGTACTCGCCCGAGATCCGCCAGTCGTGCGGGATGTCGGCCTTCTTGGTGGCGTGGAACGCCTTCATCAGGTCGCGCGACGGATGATAGCGGCCGTCCGGCGACCTGGGGTAGGTCTTCTCGGGCGTCATCGTCGTGCCCTCGCCGTCGATCTTCTCGGTACCGATCACCCGCCTGCCCACGAAGGGCCGGAGGCTCGGCAGCCGCCTGTCGTCGTTCTGCAGACCGGGCGAGGTCGGCAGATGATATGTCCGCGGATATTTGTAGTCCATCGTTCCTCCTCCCCGGTGGTTGGTCTCGTCGTCGTGAAATCGGACCTATGCCGCGTTGGCGATCCGCCAGTGCGTCCTCGTGCTCCCGTCCAGGCGCGCCCACAGGCCGTCCCGGAAGCCCGGAACGCCGTACACCGCCTTCTGACCGAGCGAGGACGAAGCGGTGACCGGAACCGTGGTTCCGGCCATCAGCGCTGCCGGACTGTTCGGGACCGGCCCGCCGACGTGGATCGCGACGAGGTCGCCGTCCCAGTCGACGGGAGCTGTCTGCCGCATGTCCATGGCGCTACTTCCCGAACAGCGCGAGGTGGCTGCGCTCGATGACCGCGGTGGCGTCGTCGTCCTCGTCCTCGTGGCCGGCGCCGATCTCCAGGCCGCAGAAGCCGGTCCACACGGTGCCGTCGGGCTGCGTGATCCGCGCGTGCTGCACCCAGCGCGGGTGCGCGACCATGCGATACTCGATCACGTGGCCCTCGATCTCGAAGCGCAGCATGTCGGTCCGCTCGACCATGCGGTCCTGGTCGAGCGAGCAGGTCCCGTCGCCGAAGTCGATGACGACCTCGTCCGGAAGGTCGACGCCGATCGTCTCGAGGTTCTGGTCGTGGAACACGCCGTCCGCGAGCAGATAGACGCTCAGCATGTGCTTGTAGAGCGAGACGAAGACCGGGCCGTCGCCGATGACGACATGGCCGTTGATCGCCGCGCCGGTCTCGCCGTTCGCCGCCACCATCAGTTCCGATGGCGGAAAGCCCCCGGGCACGCCGTGATTGACGCTGTCGGGCGTGATGAGCGCATCAGATGCGGTCTCGATGCGCACGCCGTCGCGGTAGCCGTAGCCGCCGTAGCCGCTGTATCCCATGTCTTTTCCCTCAGCTTCGATGTCCAGACCCGGTGTCCGGTGATTCAGGCGTCCTGTCGGCGGAGGCCGTAGGCCAGTCGGCGATCCTCGGCCGAGCCCGGCTCGGCTTCCGTGGGATGGTAGACCGTACGCCCGGCTCGCTCGGCGGCCTCGAGGACGGCCATCATGCCGCGCATGTCGGAGGCCATGCCGCCACGGCTGCCGTAGCGCGCGGGGTCGACGACGAACGGTTCGGGCGGAAGCGGCCGGTCTCCCGTCAGCGCGAGGTGCCGAGCGAAGCCGCGCTGCACGGCGTGAGGCGCGTCGTACTTCAGGCGCGGATAGGACGCCGGTCCCCATGCCCGGAAGATCCGCTCGATCGAGAGGTCGCTCAGACGCTCGACCTTGTCGATGCCCACCGTGCTCTCGACGTAGTCGGGGTTGCGCAGGATCTTGACACCCTCGCCCCGGCTGGGCCCGACGACGTAGGGCTCCGACGCGTAGCGCGCCAGGAGCCCGAGCTGCACCGCCGTGCTTTCGTACCCGCCGCCGTACGAGATGTGGAGGCCCGTGTCCTTCGCGGCGACTGGCGCCTTCCTGTTCCTGCCCAACTTTTCCTCCTGTCCGTTCGTTCGTGCTCTAGCGGCTGAAGTCGCCAGCGCTTACCCGGCGGTAGCGCCCGTCCGCAAGGACGAGATGCAGGTGCCGGTTGCCGTCGCCGTCCTTGTCCATCTCCGCCCAGGTGATGTCGGCCAGCGGAATCCGGTTTCCGTTGACGATCAGCACGTCCTCGTCGTCATAGACCTCCTTGTCGGCCGCGCTGCGCAGTACCGCCATCTTGTGTCCCGGGCATTCCGCGCCATCCGCGATATACGAGCCGAGGTCCATCAGGAAGATGTCGTCGTCCTGGCTGGCGTTGCGGAAGAAGCTCGAGACTTCGCCTGCGACGTCCATGCCGACCGGACGCACGGCCGGAGCGATGATGCCCTCGTCCCCGCCGGCGAGCGTGAAGTTCACGCAGGCGTTGCCGTGGTGCCGTTCCCAGCTGCTGGTGCCTTCGAAGGGGATCATGTCACGGCCCTGCACCACGATGCCGGTATCCGATACCCGCACCTCGCTCGACCGTGCCCTCACGGACTCGCCGGGCAGGATGACGAAGAGCTCCTCGCTCATCGTCTTGAGACAGACGAGACCGCCGACGATCTCGCCGATGGATCGGTACTGCTGGCCCGAGGCGTATACGAGCATGGTGGCGTTCTGCATGGCAGACTCCCTGTTCTATGCATGGAAAGCGAGATCGGGCGCGCGCCCGGGATGGCGGAAATGCGTCATATCTGGCGCATGGACGGCGATATGCGTCGTATTTCACGCATTAGAAGCGAAATGCGGTACGGCATCAAAAGCGAAGGAAGGTCCGCTCAGGCATCCAGTCAGCCGGTTTCGGTGTCGACGGGACCGGGTGTGCGGTCGACGATCATTATCATGACCGAGGGCCGCATGCCTCCGGATTCGATCACCAGCACATCGGGTGTCGGTCGCGTCGCCCGTACGAACGGGCGTCCCGGCCCTATGGAGATGCATGCTTCTCCGGCGATTATGGTTGACGTGCCGGCTGGCGAGGACAGCATCGCATGGATGCGTCTGACAGCCTCTCGTTCCGTGATATCCTCGTCGAAGGCCTCGAACCCCGTGATCGCGGTCGTGACGTCGCCCGACAGGATGGATACGGTGTCGGCGCACTCGAACAGAGAGGTGTTCGAGTGCGTCGCCAGCACGCTGTGGTCGTAGCATGACGATGCGAACTCGTTCAGCATTACTGCGAATTCTTCGAGGTCGGTGGTGGAATGCAGGCCCATGTCGTTTTCCTTTTCGGAATGCATGTCGTGTCGCGTTCGTGAGGCAGCCTCCGCCTTCGATGGACGGTTGTTCGGCTGTCCGCACAAAAGAAAAGGGGCCCCGAAGGACCCCTGACGCGGTTCGGATCGAAGCGGCCTATGCAGCCTGCTGCGCTGGCCCCCACCACGAGTCGAGGATCGCCTGGGCGATGTCCTGGGACGACGATGGGTAGGTGCCGCCGTGATCGCGGCTGCGCACGACCTGCATGCCCGGAATGTCGGCCTGGAAGGCTCCCCAGCGCTGCCATTCCGCCTCGCCGTGCGCCTGCCAGCCTGCGTCGGCCGTCTTGATGCGTCCGCCCTTCACCTCGGAGGTCGACTGCTTCGACATGGCGCGCGCCAGACGTCGCTCGGCGAGCACCTCGTGGGGGACGTCGAGATGGATCATGCGGTAGCTCTCCATCTCGAACGAACTGTACGAGAAGAGGAGGAAGCCCTCGGCGATCACCAGTTCGTTCTCGCACATGGCGAGACGCGCGTCGTGCAGCATCGCCTTGCCGTCGTACTGGTGCGGCTGCTCGAAGCTCGGGTGCCCCATCACCAGCGGACGTTCGGCGTCCTCGATGAAGTAGCGGTCGAGATGCAGCGCCGGCGCGTCCAGCAGGCGCCCCAGCTCGAGTGCCAGCGTGGTCTTTCCCGAGCAGCTTGCGCCTGAGATACTGATCAGCATCGTCTTTTCCCTTCGTGTCCACGCATCGTATCACGCCGGACCGACGGGAGTGAAGAACTTTCAGGATGGAATGAGCTAGTGCTGGATGTCATTCCCCAGCCTCAGCCATCGCAGATAGGCTCGTAGGCGGGGCATCAGGAAGGATACGGCCATCGGCTCGTGCAGGAGCCCCTCCGGACCGCAGACATGTATCCGCTTCCGGTATCCGGGCCGTACACCCCGCTCCTCGACGCAGTTCACGCCTCTGATTTTCATGTCGCCGCTGTCAGGACGGTACGATACCTCGGCGACGACCGGGTTGACGCAGACTCCGATGAAGACGGGAGTGGCCCCGGGCGAGATGCGGTGGCGGCACGTGATGCATGGCCGTGCGGCCTCCCGGTGCCTGATCGCGACGATGCGCGACCGTACAGCCCGGGCCATCTGGAGGACGATCTCGTCCGGATCGGCGTCACCCGAGATCCGGATGGCGATGTCCTCGACGGAGGGGATGCCCTCCTCCGCCGGGACGGTCGTCAGGTCGCTCATTCGCCGACGGCGGTCTTCAGCGCGTCGACTTCGGCGTAGGAATCCTGGCTCGCCTCTGCGCCGTATCCGGCCTCGGCCTGGTCGATGATCGCGTCCCAGGTGCGACGTGGCAGCACGACCTTGACCATCTGGTCGAGGCGGTGGCTCGGACGGCGGTCCGGCACGAACTCCTCGTCGAACATGACGTCGCTGTTCCAGAACTGCACGCGCTCGATGCCGGTCGAGTGCCGGTCGCCGCGACGGAGCGCTCCGATCGCGGCACGCGCCATCGGGATCGCGGTGATGACGAGATCTGCCGGCACGTACATGCCGACATGGCCGCGTTCCGGCCCGGGATCGGTGCCGATCGTGACGCCGACGAGACGACCGAAGTCGTCCACCGCCGGGCAGCCGACGATCGCGTCGGAGGGATAGTCGTACGATGCGCTGACGCAGATAGCGCGCGCGTCATGGGCGTCGTCGGAGCCGCAGCGGTAGGTCTGGATCATCGGATCCTCGTAGATCGAGCCGACGACGCCGGTGACCGGCCGGTCGAACTTCGTCTCGCCGCGCGGCACGAAGGTGCCGAAGCGGCTGACGCCGACGATGTCCGGCCGATGGATCGTCTGGTACTGCGGCCACGACATCTCGGCGGTCGGCGCGATCTGCGGCGTCTCGCCCACGTCGCCGGGCACGCCCAGAAGGACGACTGGCGGGAAGGTCGTGCGCATGGCCCACTGGACAGGGTGCTCGGAGACCGTGCCGTCCTTGGCGACGAGGTGCAGGTAGAGGTCGACCACGACCTCGGTGCCGCAGAACTTGCCGTAGACCTTTCCGGGGAACACGCCCCGGTCCTTGATGCCTGCCCAGATGCCGGTCTCCAGCCGCGTCGCGAGCGACAGGAACTCCCGGCTCTCCTTCGGGCCATGGCGGTACAGCGCGCCGGTGATGCTGCGCAGGGTGGTCAGGGCCGCCGGCGAAGTGGTCTTCTCGTTCATCGCTTTTCCTCTCTGGAATCCGTCTCGTCGCGTTCTTTCCGAAGGTCTGCCCTTCAGACGCTCATCAGTACCAGGATCTCGTCCCCGTACCGGTCGAGGATGACGTCGACGATCCGGAGACTCTCGTTGTGGCGTACCACCAGATCGGAGAGGTCCTGCCGCACGTGCTCGTCGATCGACCGGCGCATGTCCTTGGGAAGCACGGTAGAGCCAAGCATGGCGGCGATCGCCGCGGTCGCCTCCTCTTCGGACAGTGGGGCTCTGGGCTGGTGCATGCCGCGGCTCAGCGGCACCGTCTTGCGACGGCCCTGGGGCGTCTCGTCCCATTCGACGTGTTCGTAGGCGTCGAGCATCCAGTGCCAGAAGTTGACGTACGGCGGGCGCTGCGCGCGTCCGTCCGGAGCCGCGTCGTACATCGACATGAAGATGTGCGACATGCCGATCGCCATGCCGTCGGCGTCCCGGTCAGGAAGGTCGTGGCGCGCGTGCCAGTCCACGAAGTGCTCGTGCGAGCGGTGCACGTCTCCGATCCTGATGCCGTCCGCCTCGAATCGCGAGCGGATGTCGTCGTAGGAGACTGTCGGAATGTCGGTCATGGCGTCTGGTCTCCGGATGCGGGTTTCGATGTCGCCGGACGCGTCCAGGCGAGCGGTATGTCGTCGTGCGCGAACACGACGGCGCGGACGATGTCGTCCGGCGGGGCGATGTCGAGCTTCTCCATTTCCTGGATGACGATGCCTGCGGCATAGTGCATGCAGACCCGCGCCATCGGAAAGCCGACCATCTCCTGCCACATGCGGTCCATCATGGCCGCGACGTCGCCGATCGGGATGGTGGCCGAGGGCGTTATCCCGCTCATGCGCCGGGACGCGCGTACGCGACGATGCCGCGGTCGTCCTCGGTCAGGAGCGGATAGAGCGTGCCCTCCGCCGGCCGGCGTCTGATCTTGATGTCGGGCAGCACGCCGTGCTTCACGTACGAGACGAGGTCGCTCAGCATGGCCTTGGCGGCCTCGCCGTTCAGGCTGTGCACCGTGATCCGCTCGAGAGCGGGCAGCCGCGTCGGATCGTCGAGCATGTGCTCGCGGACCATGGTCAGCCCATGGATGCCGTCGAGTTCCTGGCGCAGGTCGTTGTCGAAGGAGATCTCGCGGATATCGGCGTCGTGGCGATCGACCAGATCGAGCATGTCCTCGACGGTCCTGACGACGATCCAGTCCTCGCCGAGCGGGTGGTTGCGGTCGTCGTCCATGAAGATTCTCATGGTTTTCCTCCTCGCTATGACTTCGAACCGGCGGGCCGTCCTGCCTCGAATGCCTTCTGCGTGCGGGCCTTCATGCGGCTCACGTATTCGTCGGCCACGCTCTCGTCGATGTAGGCGACGACGAAGTAGCGGCCGGGCTTGTCTCGTACCGGTCCGCTCGCTCCGCTTCGCGGGCTGTCTATTCCTCGCTCGAGGAACTCGATCTGCAGGGCGAAGTGACGCTGCATCTCCTCCTTCGTGCCCTCGATCTCGATGGCGCGGCAGGGCTGGTTCCTGAAGAAGCGTGGCATGCTCGTGTTCTCCCTGTGTATCCGGAACGCCGGTGTGGTCTAGCGGCTGCGCCCCAGGATGAAGGCCTCGAAGTCGTGGGTCGGGCGGACTCCGTGGTCGGACAGGTAGTGACGCAGCCCCTCGGGCCATCGCCAGCCGCCGAGCTCGTACTCGACGGAGCCGTTCATTTCGCCGCACACGCGGCACTTCGACATGCCCTTGGTGTGATGCTCGCGCGCGGCCTCCTCCGCCTCGTCGAGAAGCGTCAGGAAGTGCAGCCTCTCGGGCCAGTCGACGTCCGTGACCGGCATGGGGAGATCCATGGCGTAGGGAGCTCGCCAGTATCCCTCTATCCTGCTTTGCATCGTTTTCCTCCTGTGTCGATATCTGCGCAATCGTTTGCGGTCGGGCCATCATCCTGAAACAGGTCGATTTCGGCAATTTCGTGCTTCGAGATGCCGTTTTACGGATGACGTAGCGGCATGTTGACTCTATGCTTCTCCCAAATCCATCGGGAGTCCGAACTATGCGTCTTGCCGCGTATGCAGCAGCGTCACTCATCGCAATTGGCATGCTGCAGTCCACCGCGGCGTATGCGCAGGCGGACTCGGGCGTCGTCGTGATGCGCCGCTCGCTCGATCCGAAGACCCGCACCTACGCGTGGATCCCGGATGCATGGAGCCAGTGCTCGAACAGCTGCGGCGCCGGTCAGCAGACCCGCGCCGTCCAGTGCATGATGAACGGCAAGCATGGTTCTCCGGAGGTCAACTGCGGCCCGAACCGTCCTGCCGACAACCAGTCGTGCTACGACATCCAGGGCTGCGACTACACCTGGCAGCCCGGCGAGTGGACCGATGCCTCCGGCTGCGGCCAGGTGGTCGAGACCCGCGAGCTGACCTGCCTGCGCGGCGACGGCAAGACGGTCCCCAACGACCAGTGCCCGGCTCCTGCCCCAGATACGAGCCGCGAGGTCCGCGACCTGCGCACCTGCTCGTACGAGTGGAAGAACGACGTATGGTCGGCGTTCTCGGGCGAGTGCCAGACTGCCGCGACCTCGACCCGCAACGTGTGGTGCGAGCGGTCGAACGGCGAGAAGGTCACGGATGCCGAGTGCTCGGCTTCGGGCAAGAAGCCTGCGGCATCGCAGACCGAGGATCGCTACGGCCAGTGCGGCTACTCCTGGAAGGAGAAGGCGTGGACCCCGTGGTCGTCGTCGTGCCAGACGGGAGCGACCCGTACCCGCGAGGTCGTCTGCCTCCGTTCTAACGGTGACGAGGTCGCTGATGCCATGTGCGGCGCAGCTGGCGCCAAGCCGGCCGTCAGCGAGACCGGCGACCAGTACGGCCAGTGCAGCTATTCCTGGAAGGAGCAGGCCTGGGGCGCCGTCGCGCCTGCGTGCGGCCCATCGTCCAGGTCGCGCAGCGTGCAGTGCGTGCGCTCCAACGGCGACGTCGTCGCTGACGGATCGTGCGATGCGGGAACGAAGCCCGCCGTCAGCGAGGCCGTCACCGACTACCAGACCTGCACCTACTCCTGGAACCCGGCCGCCTGGAGCGCGCCGTCGACGACCTGCGGCAGCGCGACCTCCACGCGCAGCGTCACCTGTCTTTCCTCCGATGGCCGTACTGTCGCCGACGCCTCCTGTTCGGGTGCGAAGCCCGATCTCTCGAAAACGACCTACGAGACGAGCGGATGCGGCTATTCCTGGAATGCCGGTGCCTTCGGCTCGCCCGTTCCGGCATGTGGGCCGACCGTGCAGAACCGTTCGGTCACCTGTCTGCGATCTGACGGCCAGACGGTCGCCGACGGATCGTGTGCCGCCGGCAGCCGTCCCGCCGCGCAGCAGGCGGCGACCGATTATTCGACCTGCACCTACGGCTGGTCCGTGGGGTCGTTCGGCGCATGGTCGGCAACGTGTGGTAGCGCGACCCAGACCCGACCCGTAACGTGCCAGAGCTCCGACGGTCGTACGGTGGCAGACAGCTTCTGCGCCACCGCCAAGCCCGATACCTCGCAGGCGTCCTATCAGACCGCCGGGTGCGCCCGCACGTGGAACGTCGGCGCCTGGGGTTCCCCGGACAGCGGCTGCTCGGCTGCGGCCGTGCAGACCCGTTCGGTGACATGCCAGCGTTCAGATGGTCAGACGGTCGGCGACGCGGAATGCACCGCTGCCAAGCCGACCACGTCTCAGACGATCGCCAACTACGGCTCCTGTGCTCCGTACTGGTATGCGGCTTCCGGGTTCACCGACTGGAATAGCCACTGCTCCACCAATGCCACGCGTACCCGTGACATAGGCTGTTTTCGCCATGAGGAACGCTGTGTCGTTGGCTCTGCCAACTACTGGTCTGACGCCGGCGGCGGCAACTGTTATCGCAAGATTGACAATGCGCAGTGCGCTGCCCGACCTGATGCGACCCGTGAGGGATTTGGTCCGACGCTGAACAACAGCGAGACTGCTGCCGTGTATGACCAGTGCGGCTACTCGCGCGTCAGCCCGTCGGCGTGGAGCGGGTGGGACAACGCCTGCTCGGGCACGGCGAATCGCACCCGTACCTATTCGTGCCAGCGCTCCGACGGAACGATCGTCGCTGCGGGCGAGTGCACCGCGCGCGGTATATTGCTGACCGAGACCCAGACCGGGGCGAACTACACCAACGCCTGCCCGGGGTATTTCTCGGTCAGCGGCTGGACCGACTACAACAGTCACTGCTCGGCGTCGGCCACCCGGACGCGGACCGCGACCTGCTACCGCGCGGGCGACAATGTGTTCGCCGGCGACCAGTACTGCACCGATCGCGGCGTCGCCGTACCGTCGCGCTCCGAGACCACGGGCATCTACGACGGGTGCGGCTATACCTGGAGCACCGGCGGCTGGGGCGTTCCTGCCGCGGCCTGCGGCGCTTCGGCCCGCTATCGTGCGGTGTGGTGCACCCGCTCGGACGGCGCCACGGTGGATGCGGGCAACTGCAATCCCGGCACGCGGCCGCCCGATGGCGAAGGCGTCACCGACTATTCGGCCTGCTCGTACGGCTGGGCGTACAACGGCTGGGGCACCACCGCGCAGAGCTGCGGATCGGTCAGCCAGGCCCGGTCCGTATGGTGCCAGCGCTCCGACGGTGCCACGGTCGCCGAAGGCTACTGCAACGCCGGCGCGAGGCCAGCTGCTTCTCAGACCTTCGCCGACTATTCGGCCTGCGGCTACAGCTGGGTCGCCTACGGCTACCCTGCACAGCAGGCTGTCTGCGGCACCGCGTCGTACAGCCGCGACGTCGCCTGCGTCCGGTCCGACGGTGCCCGCGTGGCAGAGGCCTATTGCGGAGGCGGCAAGCCGCCGACGACCGAGAACTATACCAACTACGCGGCGTGCGGCTATTCCGTATCTGGCTGGAGCGGCTACAACTACGCCAGTAGCTGTTCGGGAAATACCACGGCGACTCAGTACGCGACTGGCTGTCGTCGGTCGGATGGTGCCGATGTTGCGATCGCCGAGTGCTCGAACCGGGGTATTCCGACTTCCCAGTCGGTCCAGACCGCCAACTTCTCGGGTTGCGGCTACTCGTGGCAGGCAGGCGGCTGGTCGGGCCAGCAGGCGGTCTGCACGACCGGCACCGAGTACCGCGACGTGTGGTGCCAGCGTTCTGACGGGGCCCGTGTCGACGGATCGCTGTGCGGCGGCGGCCAGCCTGCCGGTGCGCAGGGCTACTCGAACGTCGCCGGTTGCGGCTACACGGCGTACTACGGTGGTTTCGGCGAGTGCCAGAGCAATGGCACCCAGACGCAGGGCATGAACCTGTGCCAGCGTTCCGACGGTGCGAGCGTCGCCGGCGACGAGTGCGTCGCGCGCGGTCAGCCATGGACGCGTTCGCAGGCCTGCACGTACTATACCTATCAGGCCTTCTACGGCGCGTTCGGTGCGTGCACCAACGGTACGAAGACGCAGGGCATGAACCTGTGCCGTCGTTCCGACGGCGCCAGCGTGGCGGGTGAGGAGTGCGTCAACCGTGGTCAGCCCTGGACGATCTCGCAGGCCTGCACGCTGTCGTGCAGCTGGACCGCTGGCGGTCCGGGATATGGCTCGTCCGGCGCCGCGACGAGCTGGGGCAGCAGCCGCATGCCGACCTCGATGACAACCATTCCGTGGGTGTACTACGCGCTCAGCAACGGCGCTGCGTCCGGTGGGCCCGAGTATCTCTCGAACACGCCGAACAGCACCAATCCGGGAACGTGCGACGTGTCGAAGAACGGCGTCTACGGGACGATCTACGGTCTTCAGCGATCTTACGGAGGCGGGTATCCGTCCACTACGGGATCCAAGAACGTCATCTGCAGCTGCACTGGATAAGGGAGGAACGGCATGTCGAAGTCGGGAATGATGGCGGGCGCTATGGCGCTCGCCGCGGTGGCCTCGCCGGCGATGGCGCAGACGCAGGGCGGCGAACGGCCCGTCCGCGTGGCGATCATCGACATCCAGCCCGACCGGCTGGACTGCCGGGACGACAACGCGAAGCTGATCGACGTGACGCCCGAGCTGCCGTCGGGGATGCGGGAGGCCGTCGGCAAGAGCGGCCGGACCTCCCACGGCGTCGTCGTGGCGACGGCGTTCGTCGAGGAGATCCGCAAGATCGACCGGACCGTTCCGATCGAGGTCTATACGCTGAACCCCTTCATCAAGCACGGGGGCACCGGCGAGATGATGTTCAGCAAGGCCATGCTGCGCAAGGGGCTCGAGAATCTGGAAGGCAAGGGGATCAGCATCGCCGTCACCACCTTCTCGGTATCCGACCAGACCGAAGGCCAGAAGATCGCCGACATGTTCAAGGCTAGGGGCATGAAGCTCTTCGCCGCGACGCCGAACGAGACGAACGACCCCGGCATCTATCCGGCGGCCTCCCAGGGGGTGATCGCGATCGCACAGGACGGCGGCGGTCGCTCCGTAGCCAAGGACAGGCGCTATCAGGAGTTCACGAAGTTCGTGTTCCCGGGATCCTATGTCGGCAGGTCGGCCGAGGTGGTCGGCTCCTCGTTCTCGACGCCCCGGGCCGCGGCCTATGCGGCGTACATGGACTGGAAGCAGCCGGGCATCTCCGAGAAGGACATCCTGGCCACGTTCGACAGGACCGGCTGGGAGGTCTCGGGCATGCCGAAGGGCATCAAGTTCTCGGGCGGCAAGGAACTCGTGGAGGCGGTCCGGGCGATGCCGTCTTCCGGCGCTCCCGTCCAGATGGCTTCGATGGATGTCGATTCGACGAGGACCGCACCTTCGCCCGCAGTCCGCATGGCTGCGATGGCCGGAGGGATGGGCGTTAGGTAGCTGACGTCTCTCGACGGGCGGCCCCGCCAGGTGGGGCCGCCTACATGGGCGACTGGGCAACCACGATGTCGTCTACGTACTCGGACGTGAAGGTGAACCCGCCTTCTGCAAGGAAAGTCAGCTTGGTCGTGTCCGAGGTCGCCACGAAGGATCCGGAACGCTGGAACCACTCGTAGTTGCCGTTGGAGCCCCGGCCTCCTGCGATCAGGTTGCCGCCGATCATGAGACGTATTCCGTTCGATCCGTACTGGTACGAGTAGAACGTGACGCTGTAGCTTGCGCCTATGACGGTCTGGATGGTCTGCGAGATCGAGCTCGTGTTGTATATCTGCATCGACTTCTTGCCGCCGTGGGCGACGGTTGAACTGATCGATGCACGACTTGTGGGCGTCCAGCCGGTCATGTCGCTCTCGAAGTTGCCGTTGACCAGCATTCCTGTGCAGTCGGTGACGATCTTCTGCGTCTCGCGGTCGACCGGCTGCGGCGTCCTGCACTTGTCGACCGTCCCCCTGATGCCGGTGCCTTCGTCCGTCATTGCCTCGCAGGTCACCGACCGCGTATGCAGGCTGCTGTTGGAGCACGTCGAGCTCCACTGACTCCATGTCCCTACCTTCCAGTCGTAGACGCATCCAGCATAGTTCGCGGCGGTTTCCACCGTCTTGGGGCGGCTGGTGTAATCGCATAAGGCGTCGGCCACGACGGTGCCGTCGGAGCGACGGCAGACGCTGGTTGCGGACCGGGTGGCCGCCGCAGTGCAGCTTCCCTGCCAGCCGCTGTAGGTCGTCTTCCAGTCGTACACGCAGCTGGACAGGTCCTCGACCGTACGCGTGGCTGCCTGTGGCGCCTGCCGGCACAGATCGGGGGATTCGGGCCTGCCTCCCTTGACGCAGGTCACCGTGCGCGTCTGCACGGTCGTACCGCAGGCGTTCGTCGGTGATGTCCACTCCCCATAGGCCCAGCCGTACTTGGGCTTCAGGTCTTTGGGGTAGGCGATGGCCCCCATGACCTTGCGCATGACGATGGTGTCCGCCGTCTGCGCTGATACAGGGATCGCCGTCGCGGACAGCAGGATGGACATGACGAGAAGGCGCATCGTGGACTTTCGGAAACTGAGTCCGCATCGCGATGCCCCTTGCCCACTGCCTCGTCAAGACTCATCCTGAAACTGTCCGTAAGGTCCTACAGCAGGGTCATTGCACCAGTGATAGGATCGACATAGGCTGAGCGCGTCGGTCCGATCGCCAGCGCGGTGATGGTCGGCACCCCGGCGAACTCCGTGCGCCCGCTGTCCGTGATGGTACGGACCTTCAGTCCCCGGGCCAGCGCGTCGGCCTGCACCTGCTCGAACTGCTCTACGGTGTCGGCCCGGACGGTGATCTTGGCCATGCCCAGCGTCATCCACTCGATCTCGTCGTCGCTGAAGTTGAGATCGTCGTGGCGGTGGATGGCCGCGACGATCTGCTCGCGCATGAATTCGCCGGAAGCATGCGATGCCTGCGAGCAGGCCTTGCCCTGGCGCATCTTCAGGTCACGGCGTACCACGAGGACCTGCTTGAGCGCGGTGAAGTGGTCCAGCGCGTCCAGCAGCGGCTGCGGATCGAACGAAGCATAGCGCGCCTCCTGCGTGTCCACGAGTACGCGCCCGTCCAGCGCGACGCGAACGTCGATCACGTCGTCCCTGGAAGCCGTGACGTACGCCTCGCCGCCGATCCGCGTCCAGCGCAGCATGAGGCGCCATTCCGGACCGTCGGTCACGATGTCGAATGCCGGAAGCGGGCGCCTCGCGTCCTTCAGGACGAGCAGCAGCCGACGCACCACGTCTACGGGGAAGGGGAACGGCCTCTGCCGCGCGTCGATGCGGTCGCGGTTGAACTCCGCGCAGCCGTTCTCGATGTCTTCGGCCAGCTGGTGCCATGGGTCGGAATGCACGTCCGTCATCTTTTTCCTCCTTGATGCCTGTTCTGGTCCGTTCCGCGTATCGGGCATGGAAAAGGCCGGCATCCGATGGATGCCGGCCCGTCCGTCCGTGCTCGGGCGACTATGATCAGTTGTCGGGACCGCCGCCGTTGCCCGGACCGGGATCGATCACGCCCCCGACATACTGGTCGGGCTCGAACCGTCCACGACCGCCGCCGTAGTTGTAGAAGTACGGTCCCTCGCCCTCGCTGCTGATGCGCTTGGCGCGATCGTCGAAGTACCATCCGGGATTCGACACCGCCTTGCCCTTCGTGCCGATCACCTCGTACGCACGGTAGGGAGCACCGCTGTAGTTGTTGTTGGAGACCTGACGCAGCGAGCAGCACGTGGCGCCCGCGTCGTTGCACATCTTGGTGCCCTTCGTGTAGTAGTCGTAGAACCCGATCTCCTGGTGGACGACGACATCGTTATTGTCCACGAAGCAGGCATATTCGTAGTCGACCGCGTACTGCTTGTGGCACGCTCCGACGACCTGCACTCCGTCGAAGGGACGGTCGCTGGCGGCACAGGCGGCCTCGTCGATGCCCGTCAGCTCCTTGCCGTCGGACCGTGTGCAGCGCGACTGGTAGTTGGCCGTATGCACGGGGCCGTCGTCGCCGTATCCGTTGGAGAGGTCTCCCGACTTGTGGCAGTAGTTGTCCTCGACGTACGTGAGCCAGCGTGCGGTGCAGCCCGAGAAGTTGCCGTATTCGGGCGTGACCAGCTGACCGTTGCGGACGCCGCCCTCGGAGAGGTTCTCGAGGCAGTAGGCCAGCGGAGCCGAACTTCCGTCCGATGCCTGGCAGCGGTACTGGTTGATCCGGAACGCACTTGCCGAGCAGCTCGCCGTTCCCGGTGCGTAGGGCGGCAGCGCCCAGTCCGACGATCCGGTCTTCACCGGATCGTACTGGCAGCCGCCCTTCGTGCCGCTGTAGGAGTTGATGGGAGCCGGTCCGATCTCGTTCTCGACCTCCCTGCAGTAGGAGACCGGCACGTCCTCCACCACGAAGTCGCCTCCGCTGTCCGGGCCTCCGAACTGCGCCAGCTTCCGCTTCACGCCCGAAGATGCGGGGTCGTATACTCCGTTCGACAGCCGTGGCCCGTCCGCCGTGCTCATCCCCCACGAGGCGTTCATCACCGCGGGCTTGCCCGTCAGCGTGGGATCGATACGGCCGATCGGGCCGCCGCCGCCGAAGAAGGGCATGATGCGCTGGCAGCCGACGTCGCGGGTCAGCTGCGACTTCTGGCCGCATACCGCTGCACCCTGCCATGGACCTGTGGTCCACTGGTAGGTGCCTGGAGCCCAGCCCGGATCGCCGGGGTCGTTGACTAGGTCGGGATCGTGGCTGCCGCCCTCGATCGGCTGCTCTGTGGGAATGCTGGGATCCGTCGGATCCGTCGGGTCGGTCGGGTCGGTCGGGTCGGTCGGGTTTGTGCCGCCGCCGGGATTGGGGTTCGGGTTGGGATTGTTGCTCGGGATGTCCGCGCGGCCGATGCGGTCGTCGATGGGGCGCCTCATGAGCACCGATTCCTGATCGGGCGACGTCTGCATGGCTGCCCACGCCGGGCTTGACGCAGCCATCTGTATGGAAGCACCGGCGAGGACCATCCTCGCAATGAAAACCGACCGCATCTTTCCGCCCCGAAACCCGTTTGTGGAATCCTGACGCTTATCCTAAAACAGTCCGATTGCAAGGGAGTTTGAGGATGAACAGGATCGGCATCGTAGCGGGTCTGGGGCTTGCGCTGTCTGCCTGCGCCTGCGGTCCGGGCGGGGACCGCTCCACCGTGACGCCACCGGTGTCGGCGCCTCGCCATGTGTCGGCTGGCGGCATCGCGTTCGCGCGCGGGACCGCGGAGCAGGCCGTAGGTCTTCCCTGGATCCGCATCGGCGTCTGGAAGCCGGTCCGGATGGACGTCGTCGGGGGGAGATCAGTACCGGCGCTCATCGACGTCGACGCTACCGGCGGCCGCATCGTGGTGCTCAACGGCGGGGCGGGATACGACGTGTACAGGATCGATCTCCACTGCGGCCGGGCGAACTACGCCGTGATCGAGGTACGTCGGTCCGATCGCGACGACCGTCCGCCTACGGGGAAGGTTCCGGCCATCAGGTCGCGCGTCGCGCCGTCGGAGATCCGCCGCGTCTGCTCGCAGGCCAGCACAGCTGGTCTGAAGGCGCCGGTATACCAGGCCGTCGCGACCCTTCGCTCGTCGGGGCCGCTGCCGCAGGAGAAGATGCGTCCGATGCCGGTTCCTCCTAGCGCAGCCGAACGTGCGAAGGCGTGGCAGGCCTACAAGGACGCGAACGGCATGTGACCCGTGCCGGGCCTTCCGTCGCTTTGACATGCTGCATATAAAAAAGGGGCGCTCTCCGTATGGAGAGCGCCCTTCGTGTCCTATGCGGCCTTGCGGCGGCGACGTGGCTTCTTCATCTCGACGACGACGCCTTCCATCGGATCGGCCTGCGCGATCGGCTCCTGGACAGGAGCCTCGATGACGGGCTCCTCTGCGACTGGCGTGTCGATGACCGGTTCCTCGACCGTGCTCTCGAGGGGAAGCTCGACGGCCTGCGTCCCGGCCGGAGCGCTATCGATCGGCGGCGTGCCGTCCGCCGACTTGCGGAAGTCGACGTACCCGACGCCGAGCACCTTCACGGTCTCGCCCTTGTCGTAGTCGAAGCGCACGGTGAGCTTCGCAGCACCCGAGACGAGCGCCTGCTTGACGTCGTCGATCAGGCTAGGGAAGCGCAGCGTGTTGAACACCGACACGAAGCGGTTCTTGACGCCCCGCGATGTCTCGATGTCGGCGCGGAAGTTGAGGTAGGGCTGGTCGTTCGAGCCCATGCCCTCGTTGAATGGGGTGGTGGCGCCGACCATCAGGGTCCAGGGGCGGCCGTTGCTCTGCTTGGTGTCGGTCATGCTGTCATGTCCTCGTAAGTGCCCATGGGGGCGTTGCACAATGTCCCCCGGTAGGCCGGGCGACCTTCTTCGTTTTCCCCTCCTCTCGGAGGATCTCGCTTCCTGCTGGCCTGTCATGATCCAGCCGGAAGGCTGTCCGCCGGACGCGATGTCCGTGGGCGTGTAGAGCGACGCCGTCCCGAAGGACGGCGCCGGCTCAGATGTCGTCGCAGCGCTCGCAGTAGTCGCGGTCGAGATGCTCTGCCGAAGCGTCTGCCATCAGACTGCGGATACCGTGAACATCCTCCGAGAACGGACAGATGCATGCGTGGACGACCCCGTCCCGGGCGATCTTGACGACCTGCTCGATCTCGTCGGCATTCAGCGGCTCGGAGAGCTTGAAGTGCCGTTCGATCTCGGAGACCCTGTCGAACCAGACGACCGAAGTCGCCTCGCGTTCGATGATGCGGACCGGGAAGGGCAGAAGGTCTTTGACGTCGGACATGGCAGGTTCCTCGATGGGAACGATGCAGCCCAGTCCCGGCCGGACGCCGGGGTGTCGCTGCAACTCCTGCCGCGATCTGGAACACCGTCTTCTCGAATTGCCGCCTGTCGTGCCGTCTCTCTCCTTCCTGCCGCCCCGTCGCCGGGGCGGATCTCTCATCCCGACTGGCGGGATGCGCAGGCGCCGTCCTGTGAGGACGGCGCCCGAAGAGGTCAGCCGACCTTCTTCATCGACTCGTTGCGCTCGGCGTGTGCCGACATGCGCGCCGACTTGCGCTCGGCTGCCTCTGCCGACAGCTGCTCGTTGCGCGCGGTCGCGCCGGCGATGCGGTCGGCCTTGGCCTGCGCCTTGACGGGCGCGTTGGCGACGCCGACGGCCTTCTGCGATTCGATCAGCTGCGCGTGCGCGGTCGCGCGCGACTCGCGGTTCGCGGCGCCCAGCGCCTTCTGGCTGGCCAGCAGCTCTGCGTGCTTCTGCGCGCGTGCCGCCTTGCTGGCGACGCCCTGCTCGCGGAACTTCGCACGGTTGGCTTCGACGGACGCGGGGATCGGCTTGCTCATTTCTGAATTCCTTCATTTTCCGTTCCCACCTTGGGAACACTCATTCTTCCCTGGACCCTGGTCGCCGGTCCGCGAGATGCGGACGCGAGCCATCACCCGCCGGCCGGTATGGGCGTCGGCTGCGTTGCTCGTGGATACCGGGTCAGGCTACGGGAGCCAGAAGCCCCTCGTCGTCCTTGCTCGCGAGATAGCGCCGCTGCGTATCGAAGCCGTCCCGTGCCGCGTCGAGAAGGCGTCGACGCACGGATTCGGCCCGCTGTCCGATCTGGATCGTCGCCGCGGCGAGATCGGTCGCGAGCGCACGGCACTCGTCGCCCACGGCGATGCGCGCGGGACGCGCATAGGCCTGCATCGTGGCACGCAGGTCGCCCTCGACCGATGCGATCTCCGAGTGGGCCGATGGATCCGTCGAACCGTCGATGAGGATTCGCAGTCGCCGGATGCGGGCGACGGCCTCCTCGGCGGCGACTGCACTGACGGGAGCGTGTCGCCCGATCGCCTCCAGGATCTGCGATCCGGCCTCCTGGACCGGTTCCGACGTCACGATGCGGCGTCGACCCGAGCGGATGTCGCGAAGCGAATCCCTCCATGCGGCGGCAAGACGCTCTCCCGAGGGACTGAGCGCGAGCTCCATGACGAGAAGGCTCGCCAGCATGACGGGGATCATGAGGGATCCCATCAGCGTACCGCCCAGGCAGATTATCGCGATCAGTGCCATGACCGCCCCGGCAAGCGTCATCTTTCGACGCCTGGTCCTCCGCTGCTGTAGCAGGTCGTCGTGCTGTCGCTCCAGCCGGCGCGCGATCTCGGCGATCGCTCCTCGACTAAGGGCTTCCAGTCCCGCACCCTTGACGACGATCGCGTCACGGCGGATCTCCGGCTCCGAGGCGAGCGGAGGTCCGAACGACTGGCGTCCCGATTTCTCGTAGGCCCAGGCCGTCTCCTTGTCGACCTCGGCCCATATGGAGACGGCCCGCTCCTCGATCCGTGCCGCGACCGGACGCACGAACGATTCGATGGTCAGATCCGACGCCGTGGGGGCGAGCCTGGGAGGAAGAGTCCTGGCGCCGACCCGCCTGGCGATTACCTGCTCGGCGGCGGGCGCGATGTCGTCGTAGAGGATGCGGAGCGCCAGCATGACCTCCGCTCCCTGCATGTCGGCGTCCGCGCGACGGTGGCCGCGCAGATCGATTCGCACGTGGCGGATCTCTCCGATCTCGCGATCGACGGGCTGGCGGGTCTTGGGGTTCACGACGATCCCGTGATGTCTTGTAGTGCGCGGCATGATGGCGGCGCCGAGGCGATCGAGGCTGGCGCTCGTCTTGGACAGGGATATGGCCTGCATGTCTGACCCCGTTCTGTGGATGTCCAGGTGGATATCGACGCTCAACGCGCGAACGGCTCTCCGGTAACGGAGGTGACGTCGAGCGGATGCGAGTTGCCGTAGCGGGTCGCGCCCGGCGATGCGAACTGCACGTAGTGGCTGTCCCATGACACGTAGAACGCCCTGCGGCCGCCCACCAGGATCGGCTCGCCGAACCGCTCCCCTGGCACGGTCGAGCGTACCTGGGCGATCTTCATGAAGCCGCCGTAGGGCATGTCGTACCCGGCGCCCACGTAGGCGTTCCACGCGTCCGCCATGGCACGGGCCCGCGTCGGCGCATGGAAGGTGAAGGTGCCGAACCCCTCGACGCTCACGGCGAAGGGGCGCAGGAGAAACTCCGGATCGTAGTTCCGGATGCTTCGGCCGGCAGCCTGGCCTTCGCTGAGCACGACGACGTCGCGTCGACCGTCGAGGAACTCCTCGATCTCGGCCGGCGAGGATACGCGGGTCATGCCGCGCCTGCTTCTGGCGTCGGCGCGTCGAAGTCCGCGAACCGCACGATCCGCAGCGCCGCGACGAGCGCCGCGACCGCCTCGTGCGCGAAGACAGAGCTGCCATTCTCGATCTCGGCGTCGCTCAGGTCGTACCAGAGATGCTTCCGCAGGATCTCGACGGCCTGCGCCTTCAGGTCGGCCGGCGCCTCTGCCGAGAGCTCCCTCACGAGGTCCTGCAGGAAGTCCATGCCTCGCGGCTGGGCTGCGCCCGACTTCGGGACGTAGCGTCCGTTCCAGTGCAGGTTGCGGACTACCTCGCGAACGTCGAAGGCCGTCAGGTCATCCCCGTTCGCCCGCTTGCGGTTGATGTTGTACAGGATCTCGGCGACCAGGTCATCCGACGGCTCCACCGGCACCAGGCGCAGTTCGCCCTGATCCTGCGACAGCTTGCGTGTCATGCGATGCTCCATCTGCTGTAGGCATGTGTTTGGATGATAGGTCGCTGCGCCATCGCACCGACGGCCCGCGCCTCCAGGTGGAGATGCGGACCGTCCGCGGTCGCTGCGTTTCCGGACGCTACGCCGGATAGCGTGAGTTTCGCCTATCCTCTCGGGCGACTGCCTGCATGTCGGCGGTCATTCGGCGGCTGGACCCTTCCACTCACTTGTCCAGCTCGGAGATTGGGAGCGCTTCTCCCGACCCGCAGCCCGAGCATCATGCCATCATCGATGCCATGCGTAAACCGTCGTCGTTCAGAGCGTCCCGTTGGCCAGGGCCACGAGGCGGTCCATCCCGAACGCGATCTCGAAGACCTTGAGGGGCTTGTATCCGGGCGGCGTCGGGAAGTCGGTGCGCCGCGACGTGCTGGCGACCTCGCGCCACCGGGCGTCCTCGCTGGCGCTCTCGGGGACGTCCGGCAGCCGGCACTCGATGTCGATCGTCTCGGTCGCGTACGAGGGCAGCCGGTCGGAGGCGACGAGGCGCGTCTCGAGCCCGGTGAGCCTTCCCACCAGCGGCACCAGCGCCTCCCGGATCGGCACCGCGATGTCGGCCGCGGTGTCTGCATAGTGCACCATCTGCAGCTCGAGCTGCGTGAAGGCGTTGAACCGCAGTCGCGCGGCGGTCGCCCCGTCGTTCAGCTCGCGGCGGAAGCTGGTCCCCATCTGCCAGACGCACAGCGGCGCCTTGACGCTGGTGGTGCGCAGGATCTGGACGGCGGCGCAGTACGTCCCGTCCGTGGTCTCGGCGCGCATCGCCCATTCCTTCGTCCCCCCGGGCGCGTCCCGCAGCATGAAGACGTCGTCGGAGGTGTAGGCCGAGCTCATCCGCTCGAGCGGCATCATCAGCGGCGCCTCGACCTCCTCGAAGGCCCAGGCGCGGTTGATGTCGCGGGCGGTCGTCTCGACCCGTTCGACGATGGCGTCGCGGATACGGCGGCGCAGGGCGAGTTCGTTCTGTCGCCAGGTACGGAGCCCGGCGAGGTCGTCGTAGAGTGCATAGGACATGTTCGTTCTCTCTTGATCGGGGATCGGTCGGTGCGCGCTGGCTGCGCGACTTCGTGACCGCCCCGTCTGGAGAGGGGCGGTCTAGGTACCGAGGCCGGTGTCGAGATCGATCGCGAGCATGATGGTCTTCCTATATGGAGGTGGATGATCGTGCAATGGGGTTCAGGCGGCTGCGCGCAGGCCCTCTAGCGACAGTGCGTCGTCGGTCGTGCCGTGGGCACTTGCGATGAATCGTATGCCGGTCTCGAGATCCTGTGCGGCCTGGCGCGAGTCGCGCGACGAGACGGCGTCCATGGAGCGGATCAGCGCCTGGAGTGCAGCCGCGCTCTCCCGACGCAGCGTCGGGGACATCGATCCCGCCTTCTGGGCGGCGTCGACCCGACGGGTGAAGTCTGCCAGGTGCTTCTCGAGGCGCTCGGCGGCGTCTCCGTTCCCAGGGCTTCGTTCGACATTTCGGCGCAGATCCGAACGTGCCCGCCCGAGATCGGCAAGCAGCGCGGCGTCGCCGATCGCGGCCATCAGAGGCGGGATTCCATCCTCCGTGTCCGGCGCGCCGATGGCCGATCGCGCATCGCGGCGGTTTCCTGCGTCGCGGAGACGCGGACGGTCGGTCATGCCGGCGAGGATGAGCGGAAGCGCCACCACCGCGCAGAGCAGCGCGATCAGGAGCGTGACGCCGTACGAGGCGATGCTGGCCGCCCTGGCTATCGGTCCTGTCGGCCGGTCCTCCCAGACGCGGTCCGCGAAGGCGAGCGCGATCTGGTCGTCGTACCACGCACGACGGTGTGCATCGAGCAGTTCTCCACGGAGCGGCCTGACGACGTCGAGCACCTGAAGGCGCAGGTCATGCACGCTGCACGGGGCAGGCGAGTACAGCGTCGTGATCAGGATCGGCAGCGCCTCGTCGAGCGCCGTCCTCCGATCCGCGGGATCCTCGTCCCACTCGATCGGGGCGACGCTTCCCAGGTCGTCGCGGTCCAGACCGCACAGACCGAGCAGCAGCGGCGCGGCCCACGTGGCGCTGTTCCTCAGCGCCGACGCCGAGGAGGTCGCCTGCAGGTGCAGGAGCGCGGCGCCGATCATGGTCCTTCGGTCGTACGACGGGCGCGCGTCATGCACGTACGGTTCCTTGGCGAGCGACACTCCCATCTCGTTTTCCCTTCTAGGCTGTTCTCTGATCCGGCTGCCGCATCGCGACCGACATGGGCCTGCGGCCCCGCCCCGGCATCTGCCGGAGCTTCGTCCTGATGCGACGTATCTCGTCGTCGTCCAGCCGGTCCGTGCGGTACAGCGCGTCGGCTCGCAGGCGCTCCGCATGGGCGAGGAGCATCAGCTCGAGATACGACAGCACCAGCAGCCTGGCGCGCAGCGGCACTATCCGCGAGAGGTGGATCAGCCGGGCGACGTCGTCGTAGCCCAGCGCGCGTCCCGAGCGCGTCCGGTGTATCTCCGCAAGCACCTCGTGGCCGTCATTTCCCGCAGGATCGCGGACGACGTGCCGAACGATCGCGTAGGCCGCCATCTGCCAGACGCCCGAACGCTCGAAGTCGTCGGACATCCTGCGGTCCCTGCCGTGGAGCCACCAGGCGATCCAGACGGGCAGGGCGAGGAGCGCGACGGAGACGTAGTGGCCGGCATGGGCAGCCATCAGAGCGAGCGCGGAGCAGATGACGACCGTCGCGCACGGCCACGCGCTGCGCCGCAGGGTCTCCATGACGTCGCGTCTACGCGGAATGTCGTAGGCGCTCTCGCGGGCGTCCCGCATCAGGTGGAAGCGGAGCGAGATCCCGTCGTCGATGCCGCCGGGCGTCATCGTACGGTCCGTCCCCGCACCATGACGATGCGATACCTCGTCATGGCGTGCAGGCCATGACCGTAGCCTGCGTGGATCTCCTCGCCGCTGCGACCTGCGCCGCGGAGGAACCACAGGGGGCGGCTCTCGCCCGAGGCGTCATGATGCTCCTGCACCAGCGCGATCGCGCCGACGTCGGTAGGCGAGGATCCGATCGGAGCGACGTCGAGGAAGTCGGCCTGTCCATCGCCGCCGATCTCGGCCAGATGCAGGACCTCGAACTGCAGCGTCCCGTCGAGCTGCATCGGCTCGTCCCCGGGCATCGTCGACGTCTCGCCGTAGAGATGCATGTCGCGTGCGGTCGCGGGCTCGTAGAGCCGGCGGCGTGTCGTGTTGCTATCGACGATGTCCATCGTGGTTCTCTCCGTGATCGAGGTGGTCACTCAGCCGATCCGCTCCATGAGCAGCCACGGCTCCGGACCGTTCGGGATGCCGGCCGCGGACCTGTCGAACCTCTGCGAGAAGCCCGGACCGAAGCTGATGCGATAGCGTCCGGGCGTCATCTTCACGACGACGACCTCGTCGTCCTCGTCGGCTATCCATGCGTCGAGCGCGGCGGATGCGTCCTGCGTCCCGTGGCGCGTCATGATGTCGACGGCGACCTGGCGGTCGATGATCTCCACCATCCAGCGGTCGCAGCAGAACGTGCCGACCTTGTCCCAGCCCGCCACGGTGACGTCGCCGTCCTCGTCGTCGAGACGCAGATCCTCGTCGGCATGGCGCTCGCTGACGACGAGCCGGTCACCCTGGCGGTGCACCGCGACCATGGTGTTGTCGGTCGCGACCGCGCCGAAGCCGTACTCGGCGGCGACGATGGTCGAGTAGTTGACGCAGCCCTGGTCGGAGTTCAGCGACGCGACCGTGTGACGGCGGTCGCCGAGGTCGATCGCCTCCCGGAAGACGTCGTCTCCGGCGGTCATCGCGTCGGTGAGGATCAGCTCGCCCGACGGGCAGTCGATCTCGATCGTGGCGAGCGGGATGGCGCCCATGTCCTGCGCGGGCTCGAAGCCGCCGCCGGTCCAGCGCATGAGCGCAGGCTTCCAGTCGACGAACTCCAGCAGGCACCGGTCGCCGGTGATGCCGTCCTGCTGGGTCTCCAGCCGGAAGGCGTGGTCGGTGGTGCCGGCATCCAGCAGCGCGCACAGGCGTTCCCAGGCGCGCCGGATGCGTTCCTCGGGAGCGACGTCGGGTTCCCGAGAGCCGGGGTCGAAGACCGATCCCCGCTCCGCGTCGCCGTGCGACCCGTGGAAGGCGTGGCTCGTCAGGAACGAGACCAGCCAGCGCGAGAACCGCCCGGAGACGACCATCTCGTTCCAGTCGGTCGCGGCCCACACGTCGCGGCCGGCGAGACCTGCCGCGGTGCCGAGACGCCCTTCCTGCCGGAGCCGGAGCAGATGCGTCTTCACGGCGGGGAGGAAGATCTCTTCCAAGTGCTCGCTGGCGCCGTCTCGACCGGCCTGGCCGGCGCGGTAGCCCGCCTCGAAGACGGCGAGCGGGTAGTGGTCTGCGAAGCCCATCTGTTTTTCCTTCGGTATGCGTATCAGCCTTCGAGCGACGGCAGGCTCCTGCTCTCGATCTCGGTCATCGTAGACAGGTCGACGATCGAGACCTCCGCATCCCCGTGCCGGTCGGGCGTGCTCCAGCGCCAGTCGGCCCTGGCCGCTTCCGGAGTGTCGAACCCCTCGACGAAGTCGTCCCATCCTCCCGCCGCCTCGTGTCGCCGATGGCGGAACATGGCGAAGCGGCGGTATGCTGGCTCCGCGGGTCCATGGAGATCGTACATCGCCCGGGCGAAACCCTCGTAGGCGTCGGGGAAGCTGGCCGCCGCTGTCTTCTCTCCGTCGACGAAGCGCACCTCGAGGTCGGTCCATTCCGAACCGTCCTCGTGCAGCGATCCGCGCATGGTGAGGAACGAGATGTCGGGCTCGGACATGTTGATCGCGAGAGCATCGCCCTCGATCGTGATGCCGCGCGCCTGCAGCATCCGCAGGATCCGGGTCGCGAGCATCGGGCGCTCGTCGTCCACGGTGGCGATCAGGACCTTCTGGCCATCGGGCTTGCCGTCGACGCCGGCCGTCAGGCCGTGGACGTGCAGCACGAACGGATCGTCGGGGTCCGTCGACGGGCTGATGATCGCATGGGTGAATCCGTATGTCTCGGGCATCTGCTTTTCCCTCGCTGATTCCTGTTTCGTGGTCGTTCAGCCGAGTATGCACCTGTATGTCGCCAGCATGGCCGCCAGAAGCAGGCCTATCGAGAGCGGGACCGTCGCGACCAGGGTCCATGCGGATATCGCTGCGGCCATCCATGCCGTCAGCGCGATCAGGGCGAAGGCCAGCGCCAGAAGCATGGATCCCCCGAGTACGATCGCGCACATGATGACCAGATCCCAGGCGAAGCTGCGCCAGCCCTGCAGATCCGAGCCTCGTGCGGAAAGGCTCCTGAAATCCGAGGTCTGCGCTGGAGGACCGTCTTCGGGTTCGGCGGCCTGACGCGACCGGCCAGGACGAGCGGGGACTATGGACATCGAGTGTCTCCTGTCTGGCCGGCCTATGCGGCCAGCCTGTGCTGCTGTGAGTCCAGGTCGTGCGAGAGGACGCGGATGGCATCGGGGTTCCAGACGACGAACATGGTCCCGAGGCTGTAGGGGGCGACGACGTAGCCGTCGTGTCCCGCCTCGCGTGCCTCGTCCATGCTCAGGCCCTTCGCCCATCCCCAGTCCATCTCGGTGCACCGGTAGGGATTGGACATGGCGAGATGGGCGGAGATGATCCTGCCCCCCTCGCCGCGGGCATACTGCCTGGCGTAGGCCAGGCGGGGCGTGAAGAAGAAGCCCCGATCACTGTCCCAGTGACGCTCGCTGAACCGCTCGAACCGAGCGGTCGTGCCGTGGTACATCAGCAGAGGCCGGCCATGGCGCATGACGAGCGGCGCGCTCATGCCGCGACCGGTCCGGTCGCCACGGGGACCGGGCATGCGACGTCGCGCGGCTTCGACCGGCGCGCGAAGATGCGCAGCAGGACGTTGCGGATGCGCCCCGACAGGCTGCGCGACTGGAGGACCTCGGCGGCGATGCAGATCTGCGCGAGCGCGATCATGTCGACGCGCGTCCTCCATGGCACTTCCGGCAGATCCACCCAGGCGGCGATCGTCAGCATCTCCATCAGGCGCCGGCGGCGATCGTCCGGGTGGGAGTGGTAGGGGTCGCATCCGTCCTTCCACCTGCCCTCGGGGGTCCCCCATGCGAGGATGCCCACCTTCAGTATGGCCAGCCTGCACAGGAGCCCTGAGAACGGATCTCCGTTACGGTCCGCATCCTCGCGCTCCGGGTCCTTCGCGTTCATGCCGTGGAGGAGCTCGGTCACTATGGCGGAGGCGTTCGTCATGATGGCGGTCTTGCGCATGTAGAGGAGGATCGGGATCCATATCGTCATGCAGAGTGCGCCGTAGGCGATCGCCTTCAGGCCGTGCTGCCACGAGTCCAGGAAGTTCATGACGACGCCTATGGACTGCGCGCCGATCCCGAAGCAGACGCCGAACCAGATCGCCCGCCTCTGGCCTGCCCTGCGCCGCTCGATGCCCCGCAGGATCGTGTCGATCTGGGTGCCTGTCACGAGCGCCTCCACGCGACGTCGCCGCCGGCGCACAGCTTCTGGACGTCGCGTGCGAGGTCGCAGATGCCGAAGGAGTCGATGGCGGACCAGTTGCGCTCGACGAGCGCCGACAGCCTCTCGCCGGGCATCGAGCGCGCGACGATCTCGCGGGTCCGCGGATGTACGGCCAGATGCCGGATGCCGAGCGCCATCGCCAGCTCCTCGAACCGCAGCGCGTCGATCTCGATCCGGTCGGCTCCGCATTCGATCGTCACGCCCAGCGAGCGCATCCACCGGTCCCCGGCCTCCTCGAGCAGACCGGTATCCGGCTTCATGATGTGGGGCAGCCCCATGTCCTTTTCCTCCTCGGGAATTCGTTCGTCCGGCTCCGGATCCAGAAGACCCATGCCGTCGCAGTTCTCGCACGTGTACGGCCCTGTCTCGGGATCGCAGCCGCAGCCCGTTCCATGGCATGACATGCAGGGCAGCGCGTCGGGGTTCGCGGCCAGGGCGACCAGCGCGCGCAGATGGTCCGGGGAGACGGCGAGCAGGGCAGCCTGCGCATCGCCTTCCGCGGCCCGCATCGACCGTTCGACCAGCTCGAGCGCCCCGCGTCTGGCCTGCGCCAGCGCCGCGACCTCCCATGGACGTCCGGGGAGCATCCTCTTGAGGATCCTGTCCATCAGGCGGCTCCGAGCAGGACGCGCGGCTCCTCCGACGTCAGCAGCGGGCCCTGGCGGAGCTCGGACAGCGACCCGCACAGCGTGCCGATGCGCTCGCCGATCCGTTCGGCCCTGCCGCCGTCGGCGATGTACGATGCCAGACCCAGCATCTCGCGGATCGCACAGGTCTGCACGGTCTGCGGCCCCTCCAGGCGGACCGCCGACGCGTGGATCGCGCGCACCTCGTCCTGCAGCTGCGGCATCGCCCTGGTCTGCCAGGCGTACAACGCCTCCAGCACGCCGTAGAGCGAGTGCTGGGGTGCGCTGGTCAGTCCGTCGTCGAGGTCGCGCGCCGCCGACAGCGCCCGGCGCACGATCGCCGGCAGCGGCCGTGCGAGCAGCGCCACGAGCGCGGCGCGTGTCGTGTCGTCCAGCGTTCCCGCGACGATCGTGACGTTGCGTGCCATCCTGGTTTTCGGCTATTCGGATTTGAGTGTGGAATCAGCTCACGCTGACCGTCACCCGGTCCGAACTATCTCGAACCGTTCTGGATAGTCGAACCGGGCGGGCCGAACAGCTCACTCCTTTTCCATTCCCAAGCCGGTTCACTGCGTAGCCCGTATCTCCAAGTCGGAGCAGGCGCCCGGGTACCATGTTCGAGGACAATGGATGCAGCCGACGGTAGCCAATGCCGGGACGCTTGCGCGTCCCGGCCTGCGCCGGTTTGATTGCCCGGTGGACCGCCTGCCAGCTGTCCGCGCTCGCCAGGGCCTTCACCATGGCAGTGGGTAGCTTCTCATCCTTCCATCGGCGAGAAGCCACCTGCACTGGGACAACCGGAAACCGGTCCTTGATGCCGCACGTCGAGGCGAAGCCCCGTCGTGCGATCTCCGCTGCTGATGCGCACGCGTCAGGCAGTTCGAAGAGCATGTTGCCGATCGTGGTGGAATAGCCACCCCAGATTGGCAGAAACCTTATGTCCGCCAGCTTGCAGCGGCGGGTCAGCCCGCCGATCAGCGCGTTGCGGGACCAGTAGTTCACGGTCTGCAGCTGCTGGCCGGAACGGGATTTCTTGGACCAGGCGAGCTTGCCGAGACCGTTCTCGTGGACGACGAGGCCACAGTTCCAGGCGCGTGCCAGACTGATGATCTGAGCGGCCACGTTGGCCATGGTACGGGTCATGTTCGCGGCCTCGGCGGCGAACGGGACGGCGATGCGGTGCAGGACATGGTCGAGGATGCGGACATGGTCCGCATCCTGTTGATCGCCGTCGATCTGGATGACGGAGATGCCGATCCATTCCGGGTTTAGATCCAGGCCGATGGCGCGGGTAGCCACGGTAGGTACTGCATCACGCCACTCAGGGTGCACCGGCCGGTCTGGGGTGTGCTTTATGCGGTGCGCAGCATAGTGCGTCGAGGCGTCCTTGCGTTTTCGCCCGCGGCGGGACGCGCCCTGCTCGCGGATCTTCACATCCTCGAGCGACATGCCCGGCGGCAGCCGGCGCAGGTCCATCTCGTCGAAGGTTACGTTCAGGTGCGTCGGCGTCAGCGAGAACTGTACGCTGATCTGGCAGGCGTCGGCGAGCAGGGCGATGGCGCGCAGCAGCGCGCCGTGCTTGCCGGCCATTTCGACCAGATCCAGAGTCACCTCGTGCTTGAGGAACGTTATGACGCATTTGCGTGCGTCGGTCGACAGTCGGAAGTGTCGGTTGCCCCATCGGGTGCGGTCGCCGATGATCGGCAGCGCGCGGCCGTGGCGGCGCGCCTTCCAGATATTGCTGGAGATTAGCCCCTTCTGACGGCGGAGCAGCTCGGCTCGTCCGCCGAACACCATGCTCCCATTGGGCACGCGTGCCCTCAGTGACTTGGCCTCGTAGGCCGCGCAGTGCGCGGCCCAGCTTCCCAGTGGCTGGTCCGGGAAGCGTTTCTTGATGACCTCTTCGATTTCGCCGGCGGATCTGTCCGCTCCGCCGGCATATCCGGTACGCACCATGGCCGCACCGATGCGTAGCCAATCGGCGACGGTGTCGCGGACTTGACTGTCGGTGGTCCATCTCACGGAGATCGTCTGCATGGTTGCGGACTAACCGGTCTGGTTTGAGAACAAAAGGTGTTTCAACGCCTAAATCCGAATAGCCTGGTTTTCCTTCTCTCTGTCCGTTCGCGCCTAGTTCGCCCGTCCGGTGATCTTCGCGAGGCCATGCAGCATGTCGGCGCGTCCCTTCTCCACCAGGCGTCTGATCTCGACGATGTGGGGGAGCGCGTCGTGGGCGAGCCCGAAGTTGGCGTACTCCTCCCATGTCATGCCGAGATACTCGTGCAGTTCGACCTTCGAGTCGCCGTCGTGCCACCGGTCGATCCAGTCGTCGACGTCGTCGGGCCCCTGGGTGCCGGCCACGCACTGGCCCAGGAACGTTCTCGGATCGAGCACCACATGTTCCTCCTGCTTTTTCGTTCGGTTCGTCGCATCACGGTTGATAGGATGGACCGTCGTGCTAATCGGGGCACGGCTTCTCCGGCACCCCGAACTACGGCGCAGACTTCTCCCCCGAATGGCGCACGTAAGCCCCAGACCTCCCCCCGGATCGAAGGCGATGCCGGAGAAGCCACCCGCCCCATCTTCCTGATCATGCTCGCGTCAGATCGACGCGAGCGCTACCGTGAGACAGATGCCGGCCTGAGCAGGATGACGTCTCCCCGTCGGCTTGGGGGTGGCACCTCCCGGTACGGCTCTGCTGGCGGGATGATCGCCGAGGCACGGCCGATCACGCTCTCGGTCTCGGGAAGGGGGCCGAACGCCATTACCATGGCAGGCACCGACATGCAGGCCAGCGAGAGGGTGCAGCCCAGGATGATCGAGCGTCGCCCGGAGGGCCGACGCAGCAGCCATACGACCGTGGTCGTCGCCACGAGGGCGATCAGGGAGGAGGCCAGCAGGCGCACGAGGTCGACGCTCATCGTCGTTTCCGAGTCATTGAGGTTGATGGATGCCGGGGCGCATGCGACAATCATCCTGAAATTGCAATCGGGACATGCGACATGGGTTTTGTGGGAAGGCTGAAGGAACGGCTCACCGGCGCCAGGGAGCAGGCCGCGATGCCCGAGCAGCCGGTCGCGGAGACCCGTCTCCAGAGCGATGCCGAGTGGACCGCGCCCGCCGGTCTCGATCCGCATCAGGCCAGCCTGGTCGCCATCATGATGAGACTCAGGCGGCACACGGCGGACATGACGCCTGCCGAGGCGGTGCGCAGCATGGGGCAGCCCTTCGGCTTCGAGAGCGAGGCCCTCGTGCCGCTGCCGGGCCCCGGCCGCGACGGCTGGACCGACCGCAAGATGTTCGAGGCGCTGTCGCGTGACGGCGACTACATGACGCCCAAGGGCGAGGCCGGTCCGCAGGTCCTGGACGCGATCGACCGCCAGGTCGTCAGCCGGCTCGCCTCCGACGAGACCGTCCCGTCGAACTTTCCCGAGCGCACCTTCGCCCTCAGGGCCGACGTGACGGGCCGCGTCGTGGACTTCATGAAGGACGGCCGCCGGCTCGACGAGCGCGTGGCGGCGGAATCCGAGATGCTGGAGCGTCAGAGCACGGGCGTGATCCAGGACCGCTTCCGCGACATGCCCATCGCGTCGTTCGTGCCCATGCCGGACCGCGGCGAGGAGCGGCGCAGGTGGATGGAGGACGCTCTGCGCGCCGAGCATGCCGCCGCCCGGCAGGGCCTGCTCTCGCCGTCGGCCGTCGTCCGCGCGGCCTCGCATCGCCGTGGGCCGGTAGAGACGACCTGGGAGCCCGCTCCCTTGCTCGTCGACCGCAGCCGCGAGGCGCACGCGGCGGTGGCCGTCGAGGCTGCCCGCATTGGCATGATGTCGGAGGCCTCGCTCCGCCTGCGCTTCCGCGACGTGCCCGGGAGCGACACGGCGCCGATTCCGGATCGGGACAGGGTCGAGGACCGGAAGGTCTGGGTGGAGGCGGCCCTCACGGCGCAGATGGTACGCGACGCAATGCCGGGATCGCGTCCGTCGCAGAGGACGGCGACGATAGGCGCTATTGCTCTTCCGCCCCGCGTCAGGCAGTCTGCTTCCATGCAGGACGCCGACCGCGTCGTCGCCCATCAGGCTGCGACCCGCTCGTTCGCCGTTGCGGCCATGGTCGGCCGGTAGTCCGGCAAGACATCCCTGGGACGGGGAGGCCCCGCGTCGGCGAAAGCCGGCGCGGGGTTCGTCGTCAGGGGCTATAGCGGGAAGACGACCTCGAGGATGCCCGTGCCCCCGTCGGCGCGGGGAAACGCCTCGTGCACCGTCGCCCGGTCCAGCGCGCGGAGCCGCAGTCCGCCCGGCATGATCTCGTCAGGGATACGCCCCGCCGTCGGAACGACGCCGGCCATCTCGTGCAGCGCCACGATGGTGCGCAGCAGGAAGGGCGAGAGGTGCGGGTCGAGATTGCGAACCACGATCTCGGGCCACGCGAGTTCCGACAGTCCGATGGTGTGCAGGAACTGGTCCTCGTCGTCGAGGACGCCGAACAGGACGACCTCGTCCTCGAGCGCGGCGGCGGCGATCGCCTCGTCGATCTCGTTCTCGTCCTGCGACCACGTGTCGTCGATCACGACGCCGCTGCGGCGAAGCGACTGGTCGTTCTCGAAGTCCACCGGGTTCACCGCCGCGGCGCGCGCCTCGGCCATGGTGACGGTGCCGTCGAGGATCGACCCTAGCAGGTCCGCGTGCCCCTCGAGGCCCGGAATGACGAAGATCCGCTCCGACGCCAGGTCGGCGATGATAGCGGCGTCGTCGAGTACCGTCTGCCATTCGGAGAGCAGCGTCGCCATGCGGGGCCAGTCCTCCTCGTCCTCCTGGTCGATGCCGGCACGCCTGGCGAGCGTCTCGATCGCTGCGTTGAGGAGATCGTGCCAGCTTCCGGCCGAGAGCTTCTTGTCGGCGATGCCGCCGTTCGGGTCGAAGCGTATGGTGGCCGTGAGGCCGAACGGCGTGAACAGATAGTCGCGTACCATGATCTCGCAGTCGTCGTCGGGGCACACGATGAGCGCCTGGCCCGCCATGGTGGCGACGTCGGCGCAGGCGACCGGAGGCAGGACGACCGAATACTCCTCGAGTGTACGCATGGCGATGCTCCGTTCAGGGGACGTGCGCGCAGCCGGTCGGGCGTACCGGAGGACCGGTTCCCGTGGACATGCTCGCGGTGCTGGGTGCCCGTATCGTGGGCGACGACGACGGCCTGCCGCATCGCGGCGACGGATTCCGGGTCTTTTCCCTTCCGTAGGCCATCCGCAATGCTACCCGTTGATATCGGTCCGTGTCATCCTGAAAATCGTCCGTGGAGCGTTTCCGTCTTTTCGGGGCCTCGCTCACGAAAAAGGGCCCCGGAGGGCCCTTGATGGATGTAACCTGAGCAGGCGATCAGATGACCGAGCGGATACCCATGATGATGAGAGACCAGCTCGTGAGCGAGATGCCCGTCAGGATGGCCAGCGTCATGCGCGGCGAGTAGCGGCGCAGTTCCCGCGGTGCCGGAGCCGGGGTGCTGGTGGAGCGATCGATGGCTGCGTAGTGCATGACGGTACTCCTGCTGGGGTTAACGAAGTAATACCTCGAAATGGTTAACCGCGCAAGAGCTATCCTGAAAATTACAGCCCGATCCGGGCGTGATTCAACCCGTTCCTGATGGTGCCCAGAAACGGGGCTGCGTCTATGGCAGGAACCTGTCCATGTCGTTCTGGTGGCGCAGATACTCGGCGGCCGCCGGCCAGAGCGGCTCGCCGTCGACTGCGCGCATCGCGCCGTACTCCATCATCGTCAGATGCCGTCGTCTCTGCCACCACGGATCGCCGGACATCGGGCCCGGGGACTCGCCGATCGCCCGTTCGAGTTCCGTCTGCGCGGCGTTGTCGTTTGCGGGTCCCGTGATGATCATAATAATCTCCGCAGGATACCCCAGGCTTCAGCCGGGGGAGGAATGCGTTTTCCTTTTCAGGAAAACAGGATAACACGATCTTCGTGAAGCAGATCTGTGGCCTTCGCTATCGCTACTACCCGACTGCCGAGCAGGCGGCTCTGCTCGTTCGCACCTTCGGGTGCGAACGCTGGGTCGTGAATCGGATGATCGCGGAGCGCTCGCGCCGCTGGCGCGAAGAGAAGAAGGGCATGTCCTATGCGGACATGTCCGCGCTGCTCACCGAGTGGAAGAAGGACCCCGCGTTCGTCTGGTTGAACGAGGTCAGCTGCGTGCCGCTGCAGCAGAAGCTGCGGCATCTCGAAGGGGCGTTCAGGAAGTTCTTCAGATGGTGCAAGGCCCCGGCCGGCCGCAAGGTCGGCTATCCGAGCTTCATGAAGCGTCGTCTCCGTCAGTCGGCGGAGTTCACGGCCTCCGCCTTCGGCTGGGACGGCAAGGTCCTGACGATGGCCAAGTCGAAGCAGCCGCTGAACCTCGTCTGGACGCAGGTGTTCTGGGGCGACCCCAGCACCATGACCATCAGTCTCGAGCCGGACGGCACCTGGTGGGTGTCGCTGAAGGTCGAGGTCGAGACCTCGGCCGCCGCAGGCGGCCGTGACGCCATCGGCGTCGATCTTGGCCTCACCAACTACGTCATGGACGATCGGGGCAGTCGCATCGATGCACCTAGAGCGCTGAGGAAGTCGCTCGATCGTCTGGCGAGAGCGCAACGTGATCACGCCCGCAAGGCCAAGGGCGGCAGGAACAGGGAGAAGAGCAGGAGGAAGGTCGCGCGTGTCCACGCGCGCGTGCGCAGGGTTCGGCTGGATTTCCTCCACAAGCTGTCGTCGAAGCTGATCGCCGAGAACCAGGTGATCTGCATTGAGACGCTACGGGCGAGTGCCATGGTCAGGAACCGGAAGCTGGCTTTGTCCATCTCCGATGCGGCCTGGGGCGAGTTCGTGCGGCAGCTCGAGTACAAGGCGGCGTGGTATGGGCGCGAGATCGTCAGGATCTCGCAGTGGGAGCCTTCGAGCAAGAAATGCTCCGGCTGCGGGCATCGGATGGCGGAGATGGCTCTCGACGTTCGTGCCTGGACGTGTCCGTCGTGCGGCGTGGCCCACGACCGGGACGTCAACGCCGCCATCAACATAAGGGTCGCAGGACTTGCGATCCTCGCCGAACGGCGGAAGGCCTGTGGAGTCGATGTAGGACGCATCGTTCGTAAGGACGATGTGCAACCGGCGAAGAACGGGGCCGAATGGCTCCGAAGGAAGCAGGAAGGTTCAATGGGAATACGCGGCGAGTGCAAGCTCGCCGCATGACCGTTGGACGCCCTTAGCGGCTAGCTATAGGAATCCCCCAGGCTTCAGCTGGGGGAGGATGTCAAGCGGCTTCTCTCGTCTTCTCACGCTCGGACTTCCCCTCGATCAGCCGGCCGATATAGGCCAGCACCTGCTTCTCGGTGGGGCGGGGAAGACCCGGTCCCTCCCATCCGAAGAACCCCTCGACGCTGGAACGCATGTCCTTCTGCCGTCCGCGGCGAATCTCCGCGTCGACGGTCGATCCTGCGGCGACGATCGCGGCGGCCTTGATGTCGGCCCACTCGTCCACGGGCATGTCGAGGAGATGGTAGATGCGGGTCATGGTGGAGACGTCTTCGGGACTGCGCAGATGGATTACCCAGGGATGAGGCTTCCACTGCCAGAGACCTCGTGGTCCATGGACGCCGATCCAGCCCCTGCGCAGTGCAGGCTGCCAGTTGCCGGGCAGCGCCCCGCGCGGAAAGCCCGCGACGTCGGTATAGCCCAGCAGCGTGCGGTCGATGTAGGAGACGACCCGCTGCGGCTCGGCCGAGAAGTACCGCTTGTGGGTGCCGCGCTCGATCTCGTTCCAGTCCAGGCCCGTGAGGTCCCTGAGGTCCACCTTGAAGCGTCGTCCGTCCGGTGCGACGATGGGGACCTCGCGGCCGAAGCGCCAGCCCCAGGTCTCGTCGCGGATGACGAGGCGTCGCATGCCGCGCGGCAGGTCAGTGCGTGTGTGTCCGGCCATGTTGGGTCTCCGTCGCAGCGGCCGGGTTTTCCGGGCCGGAGCCATAGATTAAAGGGGTCGACCGGGCGTGGGATCTCTCCCCCGCCCGGTCTGTGAAGCGGTACCGCGCCCTATGGGCACGAACCCGTTAAGCCAGCAGGTGCATGCATGCGCCTGCCTTGTGGATACAGTGCCCGCAGCTACGGAGGGCCCTGACGGAGCTCTGTTGTCCAGAGACCCGTCTGGGCCGCCGCAGCCAGCGCACGAAGTCGATCTTTCATGACCACCTCCATCGCGTTGCTTCGACGAGGATCGACCCTGATCTGGTTTTCCCTTCTCACGGTCTTTCCGAATCTCCAAGCTCAGCGCAGAGATGGATGCAGGCGACTGTCGTCGCTTTTCTAGGCGGCGCGACGCGCCTGAGTCTTCACGGCCTGCGCCCACGCGGGCGGCGGCGGAAGCGTGTTTCGGACCGGACCGGGCAGATAGGACATGGTCTCGGTCAGCATCACGGCGATCGCGTCGCGGTCGCGTGCCTCCTCCAGCACGCCGCCATGGTCGTAGACGTACCACAGCATGAGCGCGCGTCGCACCTTCTCGCCGCGACGCGTCACCTCGGTGCCCGTCGTCACGCGGTACGACGGCATGTCCGCCTTTGGCGGGCCGGGGCGCTGCGCCACGTCCACCTGCACCAGCGCCGCATGCTGGAGCGAGAATCCCATTGCCACGATGGCGTCGCGGTAGATCGCCGTCGTCTGCTCGTCCGGAACGTACATGATGTCCCCTTCTCCGGTCGCCGTCGCGCCTCTGCGCGCGGTCTCCTCGAGGCGGAATCCGCCTCTTCCTGCCGCCCATGCGGACGGCGTCCTGGTCAGGCGGCCTGACGGTCCGCGAACGCGACGTATCCGAAGTCGACGCTGACCACCCTGGTGGCGTCCTCGTCTGCCACGGCCTCGACGATCTCCGCCTGATCGGCGAAGAAGCGCGGAATCACGAAGTCGCTCATGGGCGCCGCCGAATGATGGATAGGCTCCAGGCCGCAGGGCGTGACCGGGGTCGTCGCGACGCGGAAGGTCTCCGCGACGTCGTCGGCGAGCTCGATGCAGACGATCCGCCGCGGTCCCTCGATGCGTTCCGCATGCCGGTACGCGGACTCCAGGTCCTCGGTGAACCAGCGCCCGCGTGCGCGCGTGGCGGGCGCGTTGTCCTGAGGACTGCGGATCTTCAGGCCGGAAGGCACGGACTGTGCACGGTAGAGAAGCATTTCTTTTCCCTTTCGCTGGTCGTCTTCGAGCCTTCTCCTGCCGGAGAGAGCATGGACGGCATCGTCCCGGATGCCGTGCCGGTTTTCCGGTGGTCCGGAAAAAGCAAGGGGCCTCCCGCAGGGCCAGGCCCTGCGGGTAGACGTCCTTCCAGAGCCCACGCCGGAGGTGAGAAGGGAACGGCCGAGATGAGGCGGCCGCCGGCGTGGACTTGGAAAGGACGCCGTCCATGAACGGACGGCGCCCCGGCGATGACAGGAGCCGCGCTATGGCGGCTCCTGAGGCCCGCTTACGCGGCGACCTTCTTCATCGACGCGTTGCGCTCGGCGTGTGCCGACATGCGCGCCGACTTGCGCTCTGCGGCCTCGGCCTTGAGCTGCTCGTTGCGCGCGGTCGCGCCGGCGATGCGGTCGGCCTTGGCCTGCGCCTTCAGCGGTGCGTTCTCGACGCCGATCGCGCGGAACTTCTCGACGTTGGCCGACAGGTTCGAGGCGCGGCTCTCGCGGTTGCCCTGGCCGACGAGCTTCTGCGAGGCGATCAGATCGGCGTGTGCGGTCGCGCGTGCGGCCTTGTTGGCGACGCCCTGCTCGCGGAACTTGGCGCGGTTGGCTTCGACCGATGCTGGGATGGGCTTGCTCATGATGTATTCCTTTCGACTGTTCACTTCATTTTCCCCCCACCTTGAGGAGACGCCTTCAACGCATTCGCGGAGAAGCACCCTGCCCGGCCGGTGCCGGACACTGTTCTGGACGGCGTCGAGGCCGTCAGTCTGTGGGCCCCTCTCCGGCGAGATGCCGGAAGACCCTGATCAGGCGATCGCCGGGAATGCGCTCGCCCGCCATCGCTTCCGTGCCGGGCATCTCCTCGACGCGCAGCAGAGCGCGTTCCGCGGCATCGCGGACGGTCTGGTGTTCCTCCGGACGATCCAGACGCGAGGCGACGGCGTCCGCTGCCTGCTGGAGGGTCTGGTCGACGTCGGCGTCGTCGAGATCGGCCGACGCGAGGACGGTCCTGCTTCCGGTGGGTCCGATCAGCGCGAAGGTGTGCATGAATCCGATGGTCCTCATGCCGCCAGGATGCCCCTGGTCGCCATCGACCGCTCGTGCGCGGAGAGGATGTCGTCGTACATGCGGCGCAGTCGTGCCGGGACAGCCACGCCGCCGTCATGGGGGTGGATTACCGTGTAGCGCGGCCATTCCCCGCCCTCGACGCGCAGTTCGACGCCGTGTCCGAGGTCGTAGAAGTCGTCGGGCGTCCGTACGCGGAGCTCCTGCCCGAGAACCGTGGTGATGACGTGCATCGCGAGGTCGTTCCGGACGATGTCGTAGGCATCCGTCAGGCGGACCATCGGCGAGACCCTGCGCAGCATTCTTGCGAGCATGCCGGTGCCGGTGCGGGGCACGGGTACCCATTCGCGGATCTCGGGATCGCGGCCGAGCAGCAGTCGGAGGATGCGCCAGGACAGGGTGGCGTCCCACGCCTCGGCCAGAGGGCCAACGCCCGCCTGTAGCGTGATGGGGCTTTCCGGCGTCTCGACGAGCGACGTCGCGCTGGAGAAGTCGGTCGAGATCGATACCACGGGGTGATAGGCGTAGTCGCCGTAGCGCACGAACCGGCGCCCCCATGGACCCATGTCATGCTGCGACGGCACGAGACTGACCTCGAGGTCGTCGCGGTGGTTCCAGAGCGCGTCCGCCGCATTCTGCTCGATGCGCCGGATCTTGGCGTCCATTTCGGACCGGTGGCTCATGTCGTCTCCTTCAGAGCGCTGAGAGGTCGCAGGTGACGAAATACTTGGGAACGCCTTCCGCCGTGTCCGATAGGACCATGGCGAGACCTGCGCCTCCGAAGCTCTCGCGGAAGTTGTACATGCGCGGATCGGCACCCATTTCGGCCACCCAGCCGCGCAGCACGAAGAGATACGTCTTCTCCGAAGCGAAGGCGAACCGGGCCTTCTCGCGCATGGGGCTGTCCCATACCTCGAGATCGTTGAGGTTGGTGCGCTTCGCATCTATGATCTCGATGCGGTGATCGAGCGTCTCGACGACCTTGTGCAGGACCTCGACGGCTTCGTGCCGGGCGTTGTCGACGATGAACACGCCGTAGTTGCGCCCGCGGTAGCGAAACCCGTCGTCCTGGGTCTTGAGAGCGGCCTTGCGGATCGCATCCATGAGACGGATGCAGGCGACGGTCATGTCCATATCTCTGTCCTCGGCTCGGCGTCTGGGTTCAGACGAGTTCGTAGTTCCAGTGGCGGCCGCCCGCCTTGCGCAGGATGGCCAGAGCTTCCTCGGCGGATGTCGTGTCCTCGAGCGCGAAGCGCACGCCGGTCTCGTCGCCGAGCACGCCGGCATAGCTGAAGGCTGCCGGAATGCCGTTCGACAGAACGCAGCGCCAGCCGTCGTTCTCCCTGTGAACGTAGGAGACGTTGCTCGGGAGCCGCACCTCGGTGCATCTGATCCGGATCCGACGTGCCGTCGTCGCCGATGGAGCGGTCGGATAGCCGTTCTTGCTCAGCCAGTTCTCGACCCCGTCATGCACGCACGCCCCGACCAGATCGGGAGCCGTGCCTTCGGCGATGTCCACCTCGATCATGATTTTCATGACGGACCTCCTGTTTTCCTGCGGTGCGTCTGCGACAGATTCCGGTCGGTTCAGGTGCCCCATGTGGGTGCATTTCGTCTTGTCTGGTTTCCAGGAGGCAATTCGGCAGGGAGAGATCGAGGACCTCTCCCTGCCTTATCGTCTCAGAACGCGACGCCGAAGCCGGCGTTGCCGCCGGCGGAACCGCGCGTGTTGAACGAGCCGGCTGCCTTGAAGACCACGCGGCCGTCATCGGTCGCGTGGCTCAGGCCGACGGCGAAGGCCGTCTGTCCGTTCCAGTGACCGACGGCACCGCCCATCATGTTGCCGCCCGGAGTGATGGTCTGCGGGATGCCGTTGACCGCAAGTGCGCCTGCCGTTCCGGCGTCCGCATCGCGACGCACCTCCTTCAGGTCGAACTGCATGCGCCCTGCGACGGTGGCGATCTGCTGGTCCGTATAGGTCTTCGAGCGTGCCAGCGTGTCCGCCGCGCTCGACTGGAGCTGACCGAGATTGACCGCGTCATTCGCCCGCGTGCCGTTGGCGACGTTGCGCAGCGTCACCGGGTCGGCGGTGGCCGACTGGATCGAGGTGCCGGCTGATGCCGTCTGCTGGCCGAACGTGATCACGTCGCGGTTTGCATCGTCGTACTGCACGCCTACCGCCTGCGTCTTCACGACGATCGCGTTCGCCACCGTGAGCGCCTCGCTCGATCGACGGTCCGCACCGGCCGCGATCGAAGTGGCGTTGTCGGCCTTGACGTCGGCCGCGGCTGCCATCCTGACCGCCGTATGCGCGGTACCGTCGGCTGCGACTGCGATCGATGCGGCCGCATTCGACGTGGCGACGGCGCTGTCCGCCTTGACGTCGGCGTTGGCTGCCATCTTGACCGCCGCATTCGCGGTACCTTCGGCCGCGACTGCGATCGATGTGGCCGCATTCGACGTGGCGACGGCGTTGTCCGCCTTGACGTCGGCGGCGGCTGCCACGACGGCGGTGGCGTTCGAGACAGCCAGCGCGTTGTCCGCAGTCTTCATGGCAGTCGTCGAACTGGTGATCGCCGTGGTGGCTTTGACGTCTGCTTCCTTGGCGAACGTCATCGCGACGTTCGAGGTGTCGAACGCGGTGCTCGCCGTGACGTTGGCGCGAACCGAGTTCTGCACGGCCTCGTCCGATGCGGTCAGGGCGACGTTGGCTACGTTCTTCGCATCTTTGGCGACGAGGGTCGACTGGTCGGCCTTCAGGCCTGCGATCCGCGCGGCGTCGCTGGCGGACGTCGCCGTGTCCTGTGCGGCCTTCGCGATGCCGGTAACGTCGTCGATGCGGACGTTCGCGGCGATCAGCGACTGGTTCGTGCCGGCCAGACTGCTGGTCAGGTCCGTCACGTTCTGCTGCACGACGCCGATGGCCTGAGTGTTCGCGACGACCTTGGTGTCGAGGCCGTTCGTCGTCTGGGCGACACCGGCGATGGCGGCGTCCACGCTGTCGACGCGGCTGTTCAGCCCGAGCACGCCGCCGAGCGCATCCTTCGCGTTCGCACTTGCGTCCGTCGCGTAGCCGATAGCGGCGTTCGCCAATGTGCGGGCATCGCCCGCCGCCACGTTGGCGTCGGTCGCGACGTTGATCGCGGCGTTGGCCTGCTGGCTCGCACCGTCGGCGCGGACGAATGCGTCGTTCGACGTCGTCAGAGCCTGATCCGACCTGAAGCCGGCGTCGCTGGCCAGGCCGATTGCGGTGGCCGCGTTGATGTTCGCGATGTCCGAACGCTGGATCGCGTTGTCGGCGGTGATGCCGGCGATCTTGGCATCGGACTTCGCCTCGCTCGCCAGATCGATGCCCTTGGTCGCGGCATCCAGTGCGTTCTGAGCCTTCTGGTCCGCTGCGGTCGCCGTGATCATCGCGCCATTGGCCAGGTTCGTTGCATCGCTGGCTGTCAGCAGCGCCGTCGTCGCCATCCCGAGAGCCTGCCCCGACGAGTTGACCGCCATCGCTGCGTCCGCACCGGCCTTGTCCGCGACGGTCTTGACGGCGTTCAGCTGTCCGCCGTTGACCGCATCGAGACTGCCGTCGGCGACCACGCCGTCGGCGACGTTCGTGACCGTTCCATTCGCGACGATGCCGTTCTGGGAGGTCAGCGACTGGGCGCTGATCGAGCCGTTGCCGAGGTTGAGGTTCTGGACGTACAGCGTCTGCGCGGTGAGCGAGCCGCTCGTCATCAGGTCCTTGGTGCCGATGTTGAACTGGTTGCCGACGGCCAGCACGCCCGATCCGATCGCGACACCGCCCTCGTAGGCATACGCGTTGTTGCCGATCGCGATGCCGCCTTCGGTCTGGCTGCCCGTCTGCGTGCGGGCTTCCGTACCGATGGCGATGCCCCCGGACGCGTTGCCCGGATTCGGGTTGTAGTTGTAGTTTCCGGCACTGGAACCGATCGCCACGCCGCCGCCGGTGTTGGTGCCGAACGCGTAGCCGTCATTGTACGCATTGTTGCCGATCGTGACCGCGCCGTCGTGTCCGCCCGCGTTCGTGCCGATCGTGACGGCGCTGTTGTATGCGTAGCTGTTGTTTCCGACGACGGTGGAGTCGATCGTCGCCGTCGAGTCCGAACCGATCGTGATGCTGTTGTAGTTCGCTTCCGAACGTTCGCCGATCGTCGTGCTTGTGTTGTCGGCTGCGGCGGCCTGTCCCACCGCCGTCGATCGGTTCAGCGCAGTGGAATTGGTACCGACCGCCGTGCTCGTGCCGTCCATGCTCTGCGCCTGTACGCCTGCGCTCATTACGAGCGCGCTCACGGCCGCAGCCGCAAGCAGGATGTGCTTCTTCATGGTATTCCCCTTTTTCGTATGTTGATTTGTTCTGTCGCCCATCGCAGGACGTATCGTTTCTTCGGTCGAAGTTCCTGCTATGCCTGATAGTAGAGCAGGATCGCGATCAGCCCCCAGAGGACCTTGCACCCGTAGTGGAGCAGCTGGTCGGTCTCGTAGCCGAACTTGTTGGCGGCCTTGGCGTCGTCGATCAGGAAGTGGATCCCGATCTCGGCCCATCCGAGCCATGCGCAGTCGGTGATCAGACCGACGAACAGTCCGTGGATCGCGGCGTGTGCGAAGAGCACCGGCAGCCAGTGCGGGTTCTTCTGCTCGCCGTCGTCGTCGCGGGCGTGGCGGTCCTTGCCGGACGCCATGTAGGCGGTCTGGAGGCCGAAGTCGCCGAGCGCATGTCCGCCCACCAGGGCGAGGAACATCATCGCTGGCTCCGCAGCGAGGCCAAGAGGCATGGATATTCTCCTTGTCGGCAGCGCTTCTAGCGCTGCTTGTTCATCCACTGCGCGAGCGAGCCGGTAGCCGACGCGACTTCCGCTAGACCCGACGCGATCTGCTGCATGGCGTCCTTCATGGCCGTCGGATCGGTCGCGTCGATCGCCTCCAGCCCGACCGCGAGCTTCTTCAGCTCGGTCTTCTGGTGCTCGAGGCGCCGCAGGACGTATCCGGGATGCTCGTTCGGGAACATGGGTGCTCTCCTACTGTGCGAGGGGATGGGTCGAGATGATGTCGAGGATGCGGCGCACGCTCTCCTCGTCTCCCTGATCGAGCGCGGCCAGCGCGGCGCGAGCCTGGTTGCCGATCGTCAGGCGCGGGTACCGGCAGGGTTCCTCGTCCTGCGCCTGGTGCAGGACGTCGATCCCGGTGGCGACGCCGGCAAGGCGGCGTGCGCGTCCCACGTCGCGCGATCCGAGACCGTATTCCGTGTCGGTGTGGATCATGCGCTGGATCTGTTCGGGCGTGAAGTCGCAGCGCTCGTCGTCGATGATGCCGTACGGACGCCGGCCGTTGCGGTCCAGCCAGTCCTCTATCTCGCGCGAGCGTGACGCGAGATCGCCTGTCCGCCAGTCCGTATGGAGCAGGTCCGTCAGTCCGTGGCGGTCTATCATTGCGAGGCAGCTGTCGGGCCGGCCGATGTTGCCGCGACCGCGACGGGTCGACGAGACGACCATCTGCGCCCCGGTCTCGCGCAGGATCTGGCCCAGCAGTCCGAAGGCGACCGGGTCGTCGTGCTGTCCGAGAGCCATGTTGGCGCGCGTGGTGCAGTTCACCCCGTCGAAGTCCACGAACCAGATGAACGCGTCGTTCCCGTCCATCTCTTTTCCCCTGTCCATGATCGATCGTTCCCGTTCAGCCGTACATCCTGACCATTGCGGTGAAGGCTTCGTCGAGGTCCATGCGGTCTGGGGTGTCGAACGGACACCATATCGTGTCCTGGTGCGGCCCCTGCAGCAGCCGGTGCCGGACGTGGGCGTCGAACTCGACCAGCATGCCCGGCGCCAGCGTCAGCGGTGCATGGCCGCGCAGCACCAGCGTGGACTTCGGCGCCTCCAGGATCATGAGGTAGCACCACGGCGGGAAGTCGGCGTCGACGTGCTCGCGTATCCGTCCGTGCGCCGCCAGCATCTGCTGACGGGGATGCTCGATCACCTGGATCGTGCCCCGCTCCCAGTCCGACCGGTCGCAGCCGGCGACGTCGGTCGCCATCGCATCGATCCAGGGGGCCGAGCGCATGTCGTGACGCAGCGTCCGCAGGGTCTCCGGGCCGGCCATCAGAACAGCGGCTTCGCGGGACGGATCGGTGCCGGCGTCTTCGGCGGCAGCCTCACCCAGAGCTCGGTCACGGGGAATTCCGGCATCTCTCCGCCGTCCATCCGCGGCTGCACGATCTTGCCGTTGTCCCACAGCCGGCCGGCGATCTGCGCCATCCGTTCCTTCTGGGTCGTCTTGCCCGCGGTGAGATAGCCGATCAGCTCCTCGCGCGTCGCGAAGGCGGTCGAGGCGTAGATCCGGTCGACGCGGTCGATCGGGAAGCCGCCATCGAGGATGTCGCGGATGCAGCCGCGCAGGCTGGTGCCCACGCTGTTGCGCTGTCTCTCGCCCATCGTCGTCTCCTCAGGTAGTCGCATTTGTAGATGAAAGGGCGGTTTCGTTCGCACGTCTGCGCCATATGTCCAGAAAATCGCGCTTTCTTTACATGTCCGGCTCGCAGAGCCGTGCCTAGGCGGGCTGCTGCGCGGGCGTCCAGTCCACCTGTTCCGCCAGGATCTCGGCGTCGGTCGGCATGTTGACGCCGCATTCCTTGCACCCGTCCCACAGCAGCATCGTGCCGCCCTGGTCGGCCGACATCCAGTCGCCCGCCTTCAGCAGGCTGCAGTAGCCGTTCTCCTGCTCGGGCTTGTCCGCGCGCAGCTCGTGGTGGGGGCAGGGGACGTGGCGGCCCGGAATGAAGGGCTTCCCGGTCGCGGCACGCTCCGCGTCGCGCGCGGGATCGGGCACGCGCGTGTAGCAGTACATGCCGTGCGGCACGACCGATTCGGCCTGCCCCATCCGGTCTTCTTGCTCGGTCGCCATCTCTTTTTCCTTCTCTGGAATACGTCGTGAACCCCGGTCGGCAGCCTCTATCGCTGAAGCGGAACCAGGGTCGTCCGGGGGCGCGACAGCGTCAGGATGGTCGAATCGCCACGGCGCACGGCCGCCGTAACGGTCAGGTCGTCGACGTCGAACTCCGGTCGGGGCACCGTCTCTTTGAGCGGGCGACCGATCATGGTCGCCATCTCGTCGTCGGAGAACGTCGCGTTCCGCAGGACCAGACTCGGTTCGCCGTGCGCGCTGCGGTAGACGATGCCGGGCAGCTCGATGCGGTTCACCTCGAGGTTCTCGCCGTCGGGCACGAGGTGCATCGACAGGATGTCGTCCCCGGTCTTGCCCGTACGGTCGCGAACCACGTGCGCTCCATCCGACGCGAGAGCTGCCACCTCGACGGGGTCGAGGCCGAGCGCGTGAAGCATCGGCGGCAGCACCGCGTCGCACGTCGTCGCCTGTCCGAGCGTGAGCGTGCCCGAGTCGAGCCCCTCGCGTCGCCGCATCAGGAGAGCGCGTCGCGCCGTTGCCAGCCGCAGGTCGGCCAGCGCCTCCTCGGACTTCGTCAGGCGCTGCTGACGGAAGCGGAAGTGGCGCATCCTGCGGAACTTCGGATGCGTCTCGTCGGGATGCGGATCGAACTCCACGGTCACGCCGCCGGCCATCTCGCTGCGGCTGCGCCGGATCTCGAGCCAGGGAGCCGGACCGTCGAGCAGGCCGTGCTCGTCCAGGACGGGCGCGATCACGCGGACCATGCAGTCGATGTTCCACTGCCCTCCGGGCGAGAAGCGGCCACCGGTCGCCATCAGGCGCTCCGACATCGCCTCGTCCTGCGGGCCTGCCGGCGGGAGCGGCCATTCGCCGTCGTTGATGTCCATGTCTGCTCTCCGTCGGGTCGGTTTCGGATTCAGTTGACGTGCCTCATCGCCGACAGTGTCCTGTCGCGCTGGATGGCGGTCGCCTGGGCCATTATGACGTCCCGCTCGCCGGCCGTCACCATGCCGTCGGCGGCGAGGTCGTTGGCGGGCTTCTCGAGCGCGGGATAGGTCCGGACGGTCTCGAGCAGCTCCACGTACTCGCGGCTGTCGATCTCCCTCGCGTCCAGCTCGTCGCGGTGCATTCGTCCGGCGGCCACGGCCATTACCATCAGCAGTCCCAGTATGGCGATCATCAGCACGAAGAGGCTGCTCGGGTGCCTCTTCACGAAGTCGCGCACGCGCTCGTCGTTCGTCATCGTCATTCTTCCTATAGCCTGCCCAGCATGTCGATCGCCAGTTCCGGTTCTCCCCAGATCGAGGAGAGGTGGTCGCGCGACCATGACCAGTCCTTCGCCGTCTCCTCGCGCAGGTAGACGTGCATCGCGTTCTTGATGCCGCTGAATCCGAAGACCAGCTCCCAGAGCAGCTGGCTGTCGCCCGATCGCCGGGCGGCCTTCAGGCGCGCCAGTGCGGTCTTCCTGAACTCGTGATCGATGCCGATCCGGTAGCCGAACGGCTCGGTCATGGTGAGCAGGTCCGCCGTCTGCCGGAAGACGTCCGACATTGCGGGACGCGTCGGCTCGCGACCTAGCGCCACCAGCGACGCAGACAGCTTCTCGAATCGGGCGTGGATCTCCGCGCCGATCGGCGCGAGCGTGCCGGGCACGACCGTGAAGTCCCCGTCGCTCGCGACCATTCCGCTCGAGCTCAGCGCCCTGCCGCGCAGGTCGTTCGCTCCGACGACGATCCCGTCGCGCCCCCCGTAGGAGAGCCATCGCCGCAGCGCCTCCGTCATCCTGGCGACGTCCTTGGGGCCGTATACGTAGTTGGTCCCGCCTGACCAGACCGGCACGTAGTCCCGTGCGCTGATGTCGAGCCCCGCTCCCGGCCTGGGCCGACGCCCCTTGCGTGACGACGGCAGCTGATAGGTCGCGTACTCGCCGCTGGCGAAGTCGTGCAGCAGGTCGTAGCCCTGATGGTGCTCGTCGCCGCGGGCGATCGGGATGATGGTGTCGTCGACGGTCGAGATCATGACGTAGCCGACGTCCTGCATCTGGCGCGCGTCCTTCTCCTCGCAGTCGTTGCCGACATAGCAGAAGGCCTTCCATCGCCCGACTGCGGCGAGCGAGCCCGGCATCTCGTACTTCGAGGCGTCGAGGGCCGGGTGAAGTCGGAAGCCGTGTCTGGCCGGTGCCGGCGCGCGCGGTGCGGGCGCCGGCAGCGGAAGCTCGAGGGTCTCCATGGTCTTGTCCTTTCAGACGGTCTCGGCGCGGAAAAAGGCGCGGAGCATTCGCTCCGGATCGGCGCCGTACCAGCCGGAGCTGTGGATGGGATTGTACTCGACGAGACGGAAGGTCCCGTCGCCGCATAGCGCGAGGTCGACGACGTAGTGTCGATCGGGCCGGTACGTCCCGTGCAGGACCGCCGCGGTCGCCAGCGCGTCCGCCGTCCGCTCGTGGTCGGTCAGATAGGCCGACTTCCCGTCGATCCGGTAGGTCGACCAGCAGGCGGGCTCTCCTCCGATCATCCAGATGCGCATCTCGAGGAGGATGTCGCGCGGCGGCGAGATCCATACGGGGAGGTCGGGGTCGACGTTGCGGGCGGCCAGCTCGGACGGCGCGAATACCGCGCCCTGCAGGCCGCGTCGGCCGGCGGTGTTCTCGTCGGCGATCACGTCGCCGATCAGCTTCACGCCGCTGCGGGGGCGCACGTGCATCGCAGGACTGTCCGATGCGCAGAACAGACCGGTCGTGGTCGCCGTTCCTCCGCTGTTGAGATAGCGGTCGCCCAGAGCGTCGGCCCAGGCGGCGGCGTCGTAGCGCGCGTCATCCCAGAATACCCAGCGCGCGAGATCAGGCTCGCGCCTCGCCCACTGGTCGACGAATGCGACCGATCCCATGACGAGTACGGGCTCCCAGGGGCCGCCTGGAGGCAACGCCGGCCGGCTGGCCATGCCTCCGTCGGACGAGAGGTCGTGCACGACGATGCCGATGCCGTGCGCAGCCTGAGCCGCCCGGCTGGTGATGCGGGAGACCCGTTCGTGGTTGTTCTGGAGGACGATCAGTGGCTGTGGGGACATGCTCAGTCCTCCGTGCCGTCGGATCCGCCGTGCATCTCGATCTGCTGCGCCACCCACTCCCAGTAGCCGAGGCGGGTGTCGTCGTTGTCGACCTCGTACTTCCAGTCCTGTACGGGCCAGGTCGCGTGCGCCCCCCAGATGCCGTTCTCGGCGGTCAGGATCTCGACGGTCTTCGTCTGCTGCTCGGCCACGTCTTTTCTCCTTCGCTACGGTCTCGTTTCATCAGGCGGTCAGGATATCGACGGTCCTGGTCGTTTCGGCAGCCATGACGGTTCTCGTCCCCGTTGTCGGGCCATCATCACGGAGGCGCGGCTAGCCCGCTGCGATACGCCGATCATATGCGCGGGCTCGGCCTGCGTGCGTCGCTGCCGTTGCCATTCGTTCTACGTGCTATCCGCTACGAATAAAGATTAATCGTCTGCGGTAAATTTATCATTAACCATGTCAGCTCGTAATTGCGAAACGATTTGGCGACATAAGTGTCCTTGTCGAAAGACGCACTCCAACAATAGGGTTTTCACATGCGCTACTGGCCTATCGGCAAGCCCATCAAGGGCTAATACGTTCAACAGCCTGGTGGTCTATCATTCCTCTCAGGAACGCGGTGCGTTATTGAGGAGATGATAAGTCTTACAGGTGTTGTAGGCGGTCATTAGATCTGCCAAAACATTATCATAAGACAATAAAATGCCCGTCTTTCAAGTCGGGCATTTTTACTGTTATGGTCTTCATACCGACTTACTCGGTATTGGGAGCCCCGCCTATCTGTCGCGCAGGCCTTCCAGCCACTGCGCATGGTCCCGAGCCGCTGCGACTGCGTCCACTTCGCTCGTCATGGTCTGGCGGTAACCGATCCAGGCCTGATTGGTCTGGGCGAGCCACTCTGCCACTTCGGGGGAGGCTTTCTTCATGAGGGAGCGATAGGTGCCGACCACGCGACGGTCATAGGACAGGCGTGCGTTGTCCAGGCATGTCGTGCGTCCGTCGGGCCTCTCCTGAACGGCCGGCTGTTCCTCCTGAACCTCCTCATTCGCTTCGTCGTCGTCCTGGACCTCCGGGGGCGTCGCTGCGGCTGCGGGCGAGGCGAGACAGCGTTCCAGCGCGATCGCTGTACGGTCCTCCTTCGGCCCGTTCGATGCGAGGAGCAGGGCGGCGATGATCAGCATGCTCATTTCAGCTCATTCCGAGATGGGTCGACAGCGCCGCGACTTGGAACCGCAGCCGCAGCCTGGCGGCGAGGTTCCACCGGGGCGTCGTCTCCCGAGCGGCGCGCACCCGGTCGAACTCGCGCTGCCATTCGGCGTGGCAGTCCTCGTAGGCGCGGCCGTCGGTCGGGTCGTACCCGATGATCGAGACGTTGGCGATGTCGTACTCGCCCTTCCTGATCGGGCGCAGGTACTTCGACGGGGCGGGCGCGGGAGCGGCGGTGGTCATGATTCGATCTCCAGGATGTGCAGCTGCGCCTCCAGCCGCAGGGCGCGGTCGCGTGCCACGGTCATGTCGTCGGCCTCCTGCATGGGAGCGTACACCGACCCCGTGCGGCTGATGAGCATCGCCATCATGGCGTCGCGCCTCGCGTCCCGATAGGAGATCCAGGCCTTCTGCTCGATATCGAGCGCCGCAGCCGCCTCCTGATCCAGATGCCTTCTCACGGAGGATAGGGCAAGGATGACGCGCGCCTGATAGGCGCGACGCGCGGTCTCGTAGCAGAGCGTCTCCCCGCCGGTCGACGAGCTGTCCTTGGAGTCGAGGCATTGCCCCAGTCGGTCATAGGTCACGTCGGCGGGTACGGCGGCGCCTGCCAGCGCGGCGGCTAGGATAAGCATGGGGTGTCTCCTTGGCCAGCAGTGGCCAGCAATGTCCGTAGGATGTCCGGATCGGGGCGTGGATTCGTCGAATCCCCTCGTACGGTCTTCGAAGGGGGTGGCCGGCTCTTGTCCAGCAATGTCCGGAACAGGTCTGAGATGCATGTCCTGCAGGCCCGCTACGAGGGTCGTATCAGCCTCACGTCGCGTGTGTCGCATATCATGACCTCGCCGTCATGCTCGAACCAGCCTTCGTAGCCGGCCTCCGCGCATGCATGTGCCATGTCGCAGGGAAGCGTCTCCTCGTCCCACATCGCCACGAGTTCGGCGCTTGCCCGTGTTCCGGCGGATACGTCCAGCAGCCGCAGCGGCCTGACCGTCTCGTAGCCGAGCACGACCGGAGCCTCGTGACCCATGACGACGTTGTAGCGCTCGGCCATGTCGGCGTCGCCGAACCATGCGGGTCCGCGCAGATGGGTCGCCGTTGGATCCCAGTCGTCGCTGGTGCCGTGGTGGAGGACCGTGCCGGAGGGCAGGACCATGACGGCCTGCTCTCCGGCGAAGTCCTGGCTCTCGGGGATCCCATGCATGTCCATATGTCATATCCCATGCGATGATCGAGGAGAGCCGATCCTTAGGCGTCGGCCAGCGCGAAGCCGCGCAGTGTCGCCGATGCCGGATGCGCGTCGAACGCCGCCAGACGATGCTCGTCCTCAGACGCTTTGTCGATGATCCGGCGCACGCTTGCGATCTTGGCGGTGCCCGCCTCGACCTGCCTAGCGAGCGCGTCGACGCCCTTGAGGAACATGGTCTGGTCGGGCACGACCGGTCCCGGCGGAGCGGGCGGCGCCTGCTCCAGGATCAGCACGCCGTCAGGGTCTGCCTCGTAGACGTCGCGCAGGAAGACGATGTCGCGCGAGAGCACGTCGGTCGGCTGGCGGAGCGCCCAGGTCAGGAACCCCATCGCGCGCTCGTCGTGCTCGTAGCGGGACATGTCGAGCGATCCGCCCTTCGCGCGGAAGGCCACGATGAGGTCCTTGGCGGTCCTCATCCACTTCCAGTGGCGGTAGAAGGCGCCCTTGAGCTTGAACATGAACTGCTCGCCCTCGCCCCGCGCGCTCTCGACGACCACGCCCTCGCTGTGCGGATGGCCACGGCCGGGCGTCCAGTCGTAGCTGGTGGTGATCTGCCGGATCTGCTTCTTCAGCGCGATCCAGTTGGGCGCCTTGAAGACGATCTGCTTGACCTCGCAGCCGAGCCACGCGCCGATCTGAACCAGATCCTCGTACGACATCCGCTCGAACTCGTGGTGGCGGCGTACGACGTCGAGCAGGATCAGCCGCGGGCGGTCCTCCTTGATGATGTGCGGGTCGTTGACGGGGTCGACGACCTCGAACACGCACGAGGCGATCTGGTCGCGGTTCAGGCGGAACAGCTTCTCCATGCCCACGTCGCCCAGCACGTCCTGCGCGATCGTGCGGAAGTAGCCTGCGAAGTCGCCGTCGAGACGCGACTTCGACGCCAGCACGATGCTGTCGGTGACCGAGTCGTAGCCCGAGATTCCGAGGAAGCCGTTCGGCTTCGAGTAGGCGACCGCGTCGTAGCGGATCTCGCGCTGGACGATCTCGTCGCATTCCTCGAGGGTCTCGGCGAGCTCCTTGTGAGCCTGGAACTTCTCGTACGAGCGCGCGACCACGACGTTGTCGTCGGACACGAAGAACCCGCGGGCCTTCATGTTGACGGTGTCCCACTGGTGGTCGAAGAACGCCTGCTTGGTGAAGTTGATCGCGCTGACGTGGCGCAGCACCTCCGACCGGCGCGAGTAGACGAGCGGATGCGACGCGAACGCGTCCATCACCTCGGCGGGTACCGGCGTCTCGCCGTCCTCGCCTCGCGCGATCCACGGTGCGATGGGAATCTTCTTCTCGAACATCTGGCGTCCTTCGGCGATGTTGATCTGCTGGTCGCGGTGCGACGGCCGGAACCGGCGCGGGCGTATGGCGATGGGCTCCCACCCGTTCCCGGAGAGGACGGCGAAGCGCATGTGACCGCCGAACTCCACCTGGCCCTCCAGGACCAGGCAGCGGCCGGAGACGATCGGAGACATCGCCGTGTTGCGGTGGCCGAACGCCTGCCACAGCTCGGTCACGGGCAGTTCCGTGCCGCTCCAGCATGCGTCGAGGTCGTCGCCGTCGACGCCGCGCTTCTCGGCCTCGGCCGACCATGCGTTCCACATCTCGTGGATGGGCGTCTGGTGGTGCGCGTTGCCCTTGCGGACCTGCGACTGCGACAGGAGATCGATGCGCTGCGGCCAGCGCGTGTAGCCCGCATGGCTGCACAGCACGGCCTTGCCGCGCCAGAAGTACTGGAGCACGGGCACGGTGCCGGCGCCGATCGCCTTCAGCTCCGCGTCGGTGATGCCGTCGGCACGAAGCGCCGGCAGCGTGCGGTTGACGAACTCGCGCGACCCCGACGTCCCGCCGGAGCCCTGGATCTCGATGTGGTCCTCGTGGTTGCCCGCGATGTGGACGTAGTTGGAGCGCCCCATGACGTTGCGCTGCCACCAGCGGATGACCTCGGCGTTCTCCTCGCCGCGGTCGAGTATGTCGCCGTGAAAGACGAAGAACGTGCCCGGCACGTCGATGCCGTTCGCGGTCGGCGCGAGCGGGTCCATCAGCGGGCCTGCCGTGCCCTGAAGATCGCCGATGTGGACGATGCGGTCGTATGACGACAGGTCCCGCACCTGGATCTCGCGGGCGAGGAACGCGCGCACGTCCTCGACCGCCTTGGCGTAGCTCTCCTCGTCGCGGACGTAGACGACGTTCTCGCCGTCCGGCAGCCGCTCGGCCGCCGCGTGGATGCGCTCCAGGGCCTTGTCGGGCACCTTCCGGTGGACCGGGCGCGACAGCAGCCGCTCCCGCGCGACCTCCAGCGGGACGCCGAAGAAGTCGACGTACATCGCCTCGTAGCCGCTCTTCCCCGCGTGCTGGGCCATGCGCATCGCGTCGACCGGCTTCGGGCTGGTCGCGTCGTAGGCGATGGTCTCGCCGGTGTGCACGCGGGCGTTCATGGACTTCATGACGACCTCCATCACGTACAACGAGTTCTCGTGCGACATGATCATCTCGCCCGATGGCGCCATGGTGAAGCTGGAGAAGGCCTGGCGCATCGCGTCGAGCGACAGCGAGTAGCCGCCGAGACCGACCTCGTCGAGGAGGTGGCTCTTCCCTGATCCGGGCTGGCCCCGGACGATCACGATCTTCTTCATTTTTCCGTTCCCTGGATGATCTCGGAGCCGCGTCCGATCCCATCGAGGGAAGCGGGACGGGGCCGATGCCTCCGTCCCGAGCCGTCAGGCTAGGCGGAGGACGTGGTGCGGGCCTCTGGCGCGCGCACGGCGACGGACGCCGGCCGCATGGCGGCGGCGCGTTTCGCGGTCGTGGTCTGCGTCGTGGACATTTCTCTACCCCTTGCGGCCTGCCCGTATCACAGGGTCTGCGGGCAGGCCATGGGATTTTAGGAGTTCTGCCAGCTGCGCTTGGCGTGCAGGTGGCGGCGATGGCGCTGCAGGTCCGCCAGCGCGCTTCCGGCCTGACGCATGACTGGGGCGGGATCTCCATCGCCGAAGGCCAGGCTGCAGCACAGTGCGTTGGCCCGGAGGCGGGTGTCTGCGTAGTCGATCGGGGTCGCGATGCTCATGACTTTTCCTCTCCTGTACGTATGATGCCACACTTTCAGGATGGAATGTCTCAACTTTCTTTGCGTCGTATCCTGTTTCGGATCAGTCCGACGACGCTGATGGCGATCCAGGAGCACTGGATCACGAAGGCGGACTGGTTGTAGGAGTACAGCAGCGAGTACAGCACGAGCGCGGAGCCTGCGCCGTTGACTACCAGGAACGCGTCTCCGCGGGGATTCATGCGGTCGGTCTGCGCCGCAAGATAGCTGCCGAGGATGCACAGCACGCCGACGTTGCCGACGATGTCGGGTATGGTCATTGATGTCTCTCCGTTCGGACGTCGTATGCTACAGGGCTGCGGCGACTGGCCTGAAGGCGGAGTGCAGCACGTCTCCCGCCACCGAGGCCGCGATCACGCCTCCGAGGGCGACGGCCGCCGCCATGGCGACGTACTGGATCAGCGAGCCGAGCATCCGGCTGCGCTCCGCCTTCTCGGCGGCGCTTGCCGGCCGGCGCGCGGACGAGCGGCGATCGCTTCCGCCGACGGCAGACGACGCACGTGCCGTGCTGCGTGCGGCGGCCTCGACGTCGATGGCGTCCTGAGACCTGATGCCGGCATATGGTCCGCTGCACCACACGACCCTTCCGACGATGGCGAGATCGGTGCCGCGGCGTATCTCGAGGTAGGTGCCGGGCCGGATGGCCTGCTGCGTCCGTATCATCAGCCCCCGTGACGACATGTTTAGCACCGTCGCGTCTCCCCATGTCCCGTCTGTACGCAGCCTGGCAGGCAGCGCCGTCTTCCGCCTCGGCTCGCGCTTGCGCCCGCCCGGAGGCATCTTCTCCTGCTGCATCGTCTTTTCCCCTCGTTCGTTCCGATCGTCTTCTGCCCCTCGTTCGGGGATCCGCCGCGTCGTCGGTTTTTCCGGCATCCGCCATAAAAAATATGCCCCCGGACCGTGGTCCGGGGGCAGTGGTCGTCAGAAGCGGGCGTTCCAGCCTGCGAGCGCGCTGGTCGAGCCGTTCGCGACGTCCTGCATCATACCGATGCGGAACGACGAGCGTACGCCGCCGGTGGAGTAGCCGGCGGTCAGCTGCAGGCGACGTTCGCCTGCGAGGCTCGCCTTGGTGGTGCGGTATACCAGCGACTGGCTGGTCAGGTCGTAGCCCGCGCCGTAGGTCAGCTTAGCCGAGCCCGACTCGATCGCGAGCGGCTGCGCGACGCCGAACGACACGAGGCCGCCGAGCATCAGGCCGGTGGCCTGGAAGCCGATGCGCGAGCCGAGGATGCCGGTCGAGCCGGTCACCAGCGACGCCGCGTCGATCTTGAGGCGGGTGATGCCGAGCGAGCCGTAGCCCTCCAGGTTCCAGCCGTCGGCGAGCCCGAACGTGCGATGCGCCTCGATCATCATCGTGCGTGCGCCCCGACCCAGCCGCAGGGCGCCCTGGCCGGTGGGCATGCCCATGATCGAACCGCTCTCGTCGATGTACGAGAAGCGCACGTCGGTGTGCGACGTCGACCAGCCGACGGTGACCGCGCTGGCCGCGCTGCCGTAGCTCCGGCCGGACGACATCGTCAGGCCGAGCTTGCCGCCTGCCACGTAGCGGTCGTAGCCGAAGCTCGTGTCGGCCTGGGGCACGTAGGCGAGCACGCCGTCGGCGAAGGGCGCGAGGCCCATGACGTCCGACTGGAGCGAGTCCGACGAGTTCCAGGCGGCGCGGAAGCCGTCCTGGCCGCTGACGAAGGCCATGCTGCCCGCCATGGCCTCGGTACGCACCTGATCGGCGCCTGGCCCGAAGCGGTTCGTGGTGTAGCCGAAGCTGCCCGAGAAGCCGCCGAACGAGAGGTCGGCGTGGCTGTTCATCTGGCGTACGCGACGCTCGATGCGGCGGTCGGCCGCCAGCTGCGGCTTGACGACCATTCCGGCGACCGAGCCGGTGTAGTCGCGGCCGAACTCGTCGAGGACCGTGACGTTCGACAGCGCGGTCTGGATCGAGCCTGCGCCCATCGCGGCGGGCACGCCCATGACCGAGGTCTGGACGCTGGTCTGCGCGGTGCCGTTCGACAGCTTGGGATTGACCGGCGAGAGCGCCGCCTTGAAGTCGACGAGGCCCATGCCGTAGATTTCGTCGGGACCGGGCGCGCCGAGATCCTTGGCGGTCTGCAGGATCACGTCGCCGGCCTGCTGGCCGGTGAGCTGCGGCCACTTGGACAGGATGTCGGCCGCGAGCGCCGCGACGCTGGGCGTCGCCGAGCTGGTGCCCGAGAACACGCCCACCGAGCCGTCGACCAGCGTGGTGACGTTCGAGCCGACGGCCGCGACGGTGCGGTCCTTCATGCTGCCCGCCTTGTTCGAGTAGCTCTCGATCTGGTAGAAGTTGAGCGCCGGCGAGAGCGCGACCACGAACAGGACCGCCTTGCGGTTGTCGTCCGTGATCCACTGCGCGTTGTACGGATCGGCCGAGCCGAAGTTGCCGGCCGAGTTGATCAGCAGGCCTCCCGTCGCGCCGAGACGCGTGGTCGACGCCGTCCAGCTGGGGCTGCCGCCGACCAGCGAGCTGCTGACCAGCTTGATGCCGTTGTCCGCCGCGTAGCGGATCGCCTCGTCGGTGTGGAACAGCATCTCCGACTGGGTCTTCTCGTCCCAGTCGGCGACGCGCAGGACGACGAGCGTCGCGTTCGGCGCATAGCCGACCGTGCCCTTGCCGTTCGCCGCCGCGCCGATGATGTTGGCGACGGCCGTGCCGTGGTCGGAGGTCGCGCTGCCCAGCTCGTTGCGCTTGGTGCGCGTGCCGTCGGCCGCGATCACGTAGCCGAAGTCCTTGGACAGGTTCATGTCGATGCGGTCGTCGAGCTCGCCGTTGACGTTGACCACGCCGTCGTCGATCACGGCCACCTTGACGCCCTGGCCGGTGTACTTGGAGTCGAGCGCGTAGAGCGCGCCCATGAACTCGTTCGCGCCGTAGTTGCGGCGGAACTCGGCCGTGTCGTTCACCGACCGGACCGGCTGCTTCTCCGACGGCGTGATCACGTAGCCCGCGGGCGGGGTCACCGGATCGTAGTACACCGGCTCGGTCGGGGTCGGCGCAGGCGTCGGCGCCGGCGTGGGTGCAGGAGTCGGTGCAGGCGTCGGTGCCGGCGTCGGTGCAGGCGTCGGTGCAGGGGTCGGTGCAGGAGTGGGCGTCGGCGTCGGCGCGACCGCGACCGGCGTGGGGGCCGGCGTCGGAGCTGGCGTCGGCGCAGGCGTCGGCGCGGGAGCAGGAGCAGGGGTGGGCGTCGGGGTCGGCGCGGCACCGCCGCCGCCCGTCGTCGGCGGAGCCGACGTGCCGGGCGAGTTGATGCCGCCGCCACCGCCGCCGCCGCAAGCGGAGAGCGAGGCGAGAACCAGGATGCTGGCCGAGGATACGAGGAACTTTTTCATCTTCATTTTCCCATCTCAGAGATGTTACGTCCTATCTGACGCAGTCATCTCTCCCCTTTGGAAAGGCCGCGTGCGTCGGCGTCCCGCGGCCCTAGAGCCGCAGGAGTAAACGTGGCGTTGCGATCGCCGTCAGTCGCTAAGACATGCCGAGAGCAGCAGCTCGGTCGGATCGAGCAGGCTGGGCGGCCTCGGCCCGTCGACGGGCCATTCCCAGGCGTCGTTCACCCGGCCTCGGTGGAGCTCGAGGTGCAGCATGCTCTTGGGACGCGGCGGGACCTTGTCCTTCACGAGGACCTCCCTGACGTAGCCGAGCACGGTGCCGGCGGCGATCTCGTCGCCCGTCTTCACGGGAACGCGGTCCACCTCGCCGTAGACGACGGTTCCGCTTGCGCCCTCGACGAGTACCGCCCAGGTGTCCCGCCAGAACGGCGACGGCGGATCGGCGATGATTCCGGTGAAGGGAATGACCGAGACGACCTCGCCGGCTTCGACCGCGCTGACCGGCGTGCCCTCCGGCACGTACAGGTCGACGCCCTCGTGGACGTGGTTGCGCCTGCGGAAGCCGAAGGCGCCGGGATGCGCGTCGCCTACCGGAATCCCGGTAGTGCCCTCGGGCATGTCGCGGAAGCCCTCGGAATTGCGATCGGGCACCAGACGCAGCGGCACGGGACTGATCCACGTCGGTTCGTCCGGATCGGTCGCCACGATCGCGATGTCGCCGTGCTCGCGCCAGTCCGGCCGATGCTCCTCGAGCCATTCCAGCGCGGCGAGGCGCCCTGGAGCGAGATGGCGCACGCGCTCCATCAGGGAGCCCATGCCGTACATGATCAGCACGGAGCCGGACGCAGGCAGCGAGATCGTCTCCAGCTCGTACGCCGAGGAGCAGAACGAGACCGAGTGGGCGTCGTCGCTTCCTGCACCGACCGCGATGGTCAGGCGGGCCGGCAGCGACCGGTCCTGGTCCTGCCGCATGACGAGCATGCCTTCCTTGAAGTTCGCGCCCATGTGCATCCGCACGATGGACCCAAGGGCGGTAGGCGTGTCCATGGCGGTCATACTCCGGCCTTCGGCGAATAGGTGTCCGGAAGCACGTAGACGTCGTCGAAGAAGTCCTTGCGCTCGTCTGCGAACAGGCACTGGTCGAGCCTGCGCGCCATGGCGATCGCCTGCTTCAGGTCGGTGCTGTGCAGCCAGATGCTGCTGAGGCCCGAGAACCGCTCGTGGTCCTGCTCGATCATCTCGATCAGGATCGCGACGGCGTCGTGTCCGCTCTCGCCCGAGACGGTCTGATGATCGTGGTTCAGATGCCAGTCGAAGCATATCGTGTGGAGCCGCGAGAGGTCTATGCTCTCGATCAGCTCCCTGAAGGCAGGCACGGTGCGCGCGATCACGAAGCCTTCCGGCATCTCCCGCTCGTCGTCGAAGAATATCCTGATCGGACCCTCGTCGGGTACCCGGTGGTTGTCCGGACGGCGCTTGTCGAGCGTGGACCGCGACGATGCCGGCGACGGACGATGCGCCTTCACCGGCTTCTCCTTGCGATGGAAGCCCGGGTGGCGCGGCTTGCGTTCGCGATCGATGCCCATCTCTTTTTCCCTTCCGATGCCTGTCTCGCCTATCGCTTCGCCAGATGGCCGAGCTTCGTCCTCATCTGACCGATGCGCATCGCGTTGTCGTGACCGAGTGCGCCGACGAGATCGTCCCCATAGTATCTCTCCATCAGGACGAAGGCGTCGATCAGGTCCTGCGCCGAGACGCCGGTCTCGCCGATGTCGGCCCTTGCCAGCATCGATACCGGGATCTTCGCGTCCAGCACACGTGCGGCCGGATCCTCCAGTTCAGAGGCGCCGCCCTTCTCGGAAACGCTGCCTCCGGCGAGAAAGCCGAGAAGGAAGGGCATCAGCCTACGGATGCCGTCCGCATCCAGGTGCATCGGCATGCCGTTGTTCCCGTGGAATCCCTTCGTGACGCCGATGCGGATCACGGCTCGCGCGTCCTTCGAGGCGGCGACGATGCACGTGCTACCGTAGCGGTCGACGAACTCCGCGTTCTCGAAGGGAACCCCCTCGAGCGCCGCGCGCATGGCGCGCGCCACCTGTCGGGTCATCTCGACGGTGAGGTGCATCCGCGTCATCTCGTCTCGCCGGGGAGCCGGCGAACGGCAGACGCCGAACCAGCAGCAGGCCTCCGACGCCAGGCTGCTGTCCTGTAGCGAGCAGTCCGAGCCCACGGCGTCGATGAAGTGGACCAGGCTGTAGCCGTGAGGAGAGCGTTCGATGTTCATATGGCGGTTCCCCTGTGTGATGGTCACGAGGCGACGAGGTCGCCTGCCGTGTTGCCGTGCTTGCTCTCGATGTAGCGCCCCTGGATCTGCAGATCCTGCTCGTCGCCGGCGGAGCGCGCCGCGATGGCCTCGCAGAGGGTCCGCGAGATGTTGGAAAGCGCCGAGCCGAACGTGTCGTCGACCCGCTGTGCAGCCTCGTCGTCGGGAGCGGACAGGCGCGCGGTCTTCCAGGACCGCTGCAGCTCGTCCAGGTCCTGGCGAGCCGCGGAATCCGCGGCTATCGACAGGAGATCGGGTACGCTGCCGCGGGACCCGGACAGCCATTCGTCCGCGAGCGCCACCGTCGGCGCGGCCAGCTGCGGGATGGGGGTAGCCTCGCCCCTGATCTGCCCTGGCAGAGCCCTTTCCGACGCTGTGAACTCGAAGGTCTCCAGTCCGAAGTCCCTTGCCACGGAGGCGATCAGCGGGACGACCTTTCCGAGCCCGGCCTGGAAGTGGAGCATGTCGGCGCCGTGCTTCCTGTCCAGCAGATCGCATAGCGTCTCGCCGTCCCGGCGTAGCGCGTCGCCCCTGAGCGCCAGCAGGCCGGTGCCGTCGGCCTTCTCGTCGGAGTTCTCCGCATGGATCCAGACCGGCTTGCCGCACAGGTAGGAGAGCAGGTCCGAGGCCCTCGAGAGATCCCGAGTCACCGCCATTCTCCGATCCGAGGCGAGGCCGTGTCTCGTCGCATCGCAAAGAGCCTCGATGACCCGTCTCACGCTGTCTCGATCGGCCCATTTCGGCATGTCGGGTGTGCGCTTGGACGACATGAAGGTCATTCCCGTTATCGACACCATGCAGATCGAGGTCATCATGAATGACGTCATGGCCCATATCGCGCCTACGGTGGTGATGTCGTGCAGGTCGATGCCGTCCGTCAGTCTGTCCCATGACGGAATCAGGGTCACGGGAATGCCGAAGGCAGGACCGCCCGCTATCAGTGCGAGCTTCTCCTTCAGCAGCCGCCGGGCGTTGCGGTCCCGTATGGCAGGCGCGCTCATCGCTGGAAGCTCCGCTCCATGTCCTCCGCCGACACGTCCTCCAGCACGATGTCGGACGACGTCGGATCACGTCCGAGCTTCTCGCGTGCCATGGCGCCGAAGCTGTTGCGCCGCACGGTCTCGTCGTCCTCGATGTCGATGAGGCCGGTGATGTCGTTGACGCTGCCGAGCAGCGTGATTTGTCCGTCGCGCTGGTAGATGTCGTCGCCGCGCGTGTAGACCGTCACGTACCGGCTCGTGCCCGCGCGGGCCTGTTCCAGCACCGTCTGCGCGAAGACGTCGACCAGGCGCTCGAGCATGCCTTCTGTCATGACCTGCTCGCTTCGGGCTAGCCGTACGTCCATGGCGCTGGCGATCAGCACGTCGCGAGCGCGCTGCGACAGATCCTCCGGGGTCTCGTCCTCGTTCGACGTCAGCGTCGCGGTAGCCTCTAGATTGGCACCCTGCATGATGTGCATGATGAAGCGCATCGGTCTCTCCTTCGTGTTTTTCCGGTCCCTTGCGGGGATTACTGAGTCCTTACGGACATCTGCGCCTCGTGCATCGTCATCATCCGTGCGATCGTCGGATGCGGCATCGGCGGGAGCGGTTCTCCGGGAGGGCGCCCGACCGCTTCGGCCAGATAGACGAGCTCCGAGGGAGCGACTCCATAGACCTCCGCGATCCGGCCGATGACCTGCAGGGTCGGCTGCTTCTGCCCCCGCTCGATCTCCGACATCATCGAGGTGGACAGGCCCGTCCGCTCGCACACCTCGCGCTGCCGGAAGCCGTGGTATAGCCTCAGCCGGCGAATCGTCTGGTCGAGCTTCATGCCGTTACCTTTCCGAGCAGCTCTGCCGCCGTCATCGTGTAGTCGGACGCGATCCATTCCTGGCGCATCCGCTTCATCCGCATGCCCATCTCCACCCCCTGCTGCATGCCGAGCGCGATGAGATCGTCGCCGTCGACCGGGAAGACCGGAACGCTCCACGTCTCGACCGCGGCGATGCCGTCGCTGCCGGCAAGGCGCATCGTGTCGGTCACCAGGCGCAGATCCTCGCCATTCACGAGGTCGAGCCTTGCGGCGTTCGTCCCGTAGCCGTCCTGCCGGAGCCGCCTAGCCACGAACCGAGCACGGTGCTTCTCGGCGTTGGACAGCTTCCAGGCGACGAGCGTGCGGTCGCCGGCGTCCCCGAGGTAGCCGCCGAGCGTCGTCGCGGGGTCCATGCCATGCTCCAGTGCGATCGTGAGCCGCTTCTCGGAGCCTTCCGGCAGTCCGATGACCGCCGATGCGGCGCTGTCGTGGACGAGGCGCAGGACATGGAGGGCGTTGCGTCCGGTCAGGATGCGCGACATCTCCGACCAGATACGCTCGACGCTGATCCTCGACAGTCCTCCGGCCTCCGCCATGACCGCGGCGTAGGCGTCCGGATCCGGTGCGATGCCGCCCTCCGCGGCGAACCGTCCGAGGAAGCGGAACCACCGCAGGATCCGGAGATAGTCCTCGCGGATGCGGGAGACGGGATCGCCGACGAACCGGACGCGGCCGGCAGCGAGGTCCTCGCGCCCGCCGAACGGATCGACGATGCCGCCGTCGAGGTCCATCGCCATGGCGTTGATGGTCAGGTCGCGCCGCTCGAGATCGACCGCGAGATCGCGCGTGTACGCGACCGTTGCATGGCGGCCGTCCGTCGCCACGTCCGTCCGCAGCGTCGTGATCTCGTAGATCTCGTCGTTGCGGATCACGGTGATCGTGCCGTGCTTGAGGCCCGTCGGCACGTAGCGCACGCCGTTGGCCTCGTAGATCGCCATCTGCTCCTCGGGCGTCGCGTCGGTCGTCGCGTCGATGTCGGCAGGCACGATCCCGAGCAGCCAGTCTCGCACGCACCCGCCCACGAGCCACAGCCGGCGCCCCTCGGCCTCGAACATGGTGGACAGTTCGCGCAAGGTCGTCGTCACGGGAAGTTCCATGCCGTCCTCCGGTCGATGATGGTAGGGTGGTCGTCTCAGTAGAGGCGGATGTCCGCCGGATCGAGACCCAGCGTCGCGCAGCCGCGTTCGGCTGCCGCGCGTGCTGCGGCATAGCTCGGGTAGTCCCCTTCGGCCGACAGGTCGACGCCGACGGGCGTGTCGTTCTCGGGAGTGCGTGCATAGACGTTCCAGCCCAGCGTCGCGTCCTCCGTATCTGGAGCGGCGTATTCCTGATGGCCGTCCGCCGTCGCGAAGGCGTTCATGCAGAAGCGGATGGCCGGATCCTGCGTCGCGTCGTTCAGCTGCGTGCCCATTCGTAGGCCTCCTCTGCGGTGGTGACGTCTCCCTCGAAGCTCCGCTCGTGGAACTCGCCGGTGACGACGTCGAAGCCGAAGCCCCGACGCATGTCCTTGTGCTTGAAGTCGTGGACGTCGCCGCTCCGCCCCATCAGCATCATGCGCTCGAAGTCGCCCTGGAAGCGGGCGGGCGTCGCGGCCTTCAGAGCCTCGAAGGCCCGGTCCACGTCGGCCCGGTCGTCGATGGTGTCGTACATTGTCATCTCCCTGTCCATGGTCTCAGCCGCGAACGGCCATGCCGAGCGCGCCGACCAGCGCCGGCGCGCAGATCTCCATCATCCGCTGCGTGCGTTCGTCCTCGCGACGGTTGTAGCGCTCGCGCTGCTCCGGCGTCAGAGATGCCAGCCATTCGCGATGCTCGTTCCACTTCGCCTGCCGCTCGGCCTTGGCCTCCGCGTCGCGCTGCGGCTTCGTCCGGCGATCGGGCCGCGTCTCGAGGCGACGTGCCGCCTTCGCGCGCTGTTCAGCCGCGCGCCGCATCTTTCTGGAGGTCATCGGTCTTTCCTTTTTCGCTTTCGTCGAGCCACACGTCCATCGCCGTTGTCATGGCTTTCCCTACCTTACGCCTCGGCATGATCCCGGTACGGGTGGGTGATCACGTTACGCCCAGGTCGGATGCCCATCGGGCGACACTATAGTGACATCGGGACGCGTTCCAGCGCTCGCCTTACAGGTGCGGGCCAGGCCTTCGCCACGCGCTCGTCCCCGTCCATCGGCGCGAGCGACACCTCGTGGCCGGTCTCGTCGACAAGGCCCCAAGGCGACCGCCGCACAGAGCCGCATTTCGTGCACGACTGGTAGGTAGGCTCCTCAGCGATGTCGTCCTTCGCCTTGCTCCAGACGTGCTGCGGATCGAGGATGCCGCATTTGCTGCTTGGCATGACGGAGCCGAAGCTCTCGATGCCGAAGACCGTGACGAGGCCCGACCGGAGGAGGTCGTGGTCCGTCACCTGGCTCAGTTGCTTTCCTGCCATGTTTTTCGCCCTTTATGTGTGGCGGGACGTCTTTTCCGTCCGACTTTCCCGATCGTGCTACTTGCAGGTGGTGCTCACGTTGCTGCCGCCGACCTGCGTCGTGCGAGTCGAGCTCCAGTAGTACAGGCTTCCGCTGTTCGAATCGTTGAAGCCGCACACGCCGGCTGCCTTGCGCGTGTTGTTTGCGTATGCCGTGCACTTCGGGAGTGCGTCCGCGATGCGCGCGGCCTGCGTCGTACCGCTTACGGCGCCGATCCTGGTCCATCCGTCGGCATCGACTCCCCAGGCCGTGCCACCCGGCGTCATCGTCGTTCCGCAGTTGAAGCCGGTCATGCTGCAGGTCTGTGTCTTGGTCTGCGGTGAGCAGTAGGAGTTGCTGACGGTCGTGCCGTTCATCGTGCACGATGAGATCGCTGCGCTCTGCGTACCAGTGGTGCTGCCTGGGGCATCGGCCGTGCAGGAGCCGTAGCCGGCGTAGGTCGGCACGTAGGTCACCGTGCACGGCTGCGTCTTTGTCGACGGAGAGCAGTAGCTCGTGGACACGCTGGCGTTGTCGCTTGATCTGATGCAGCTCGAGATGGGTGCCGACTGCGTGCCGCTGGTCTGTCCGGCGCTTGTCGGCGTGCAGGCTCCGTAGGTGGCGCTGTACGTCGGCGTGTACGTGATCGAGCAGCTTCGGCTGGTCGTCGACGCTGGGCAGTAGCCGTTTGGCACCGTGGCGCCATCCGTCGATCGCGTGCACTTCGTGATCTGCGCCGTCTGCGTGCCCGTGGTGCTTCCTGCTGACGATGCCTGGCAGGTGCCATACGTATCGCTGTACGTCGGGACATAGCTGATCGAGCAGGATCTGCTGATGCTCTGCGACGAGCACTGGCTGGTGGCGACCGAGGCTCCGTCCGAACGGGTACAGGTCGCGATGGGCGCCGTCTGTGTGCCCGTCGTGCCGCCTGCCGTAGTTGTCGTGCAGGTCTGATATTCCCCGTATCGCGAGGTGTATGTGCAGCTGGAGTAGTTGCCCGTGTCGACCGTCGCCGGCTTGCCGTTTCCGCAGAAGGAATCGTCGACTTCGGCTCCGTCCTGGCGGAGGCAGGTCACGGAGTTGGTGCGTGTCGCGTCAGCCGAGCAGGTGCTCGACCACAGGCCGTTCACGACCTTCCAGGAATAGCTGCATGCCGAATAGTCCGTGATCGTCTGCGACGGCGCCGGCTTCAGGCTGCCGCAGTATGCGTCCGCGACCGTCGAGCCTTCGGAGCGTATGCACGACACGCTGCGCCTCTGGGTGACCGTGTCGCCGCAGCCTCCGCTGCCGTCCCACTGGTCGACCTTCCAGTCGTAGGTGCATGTCGAGTAGTCGGCCACGGCCTCGCTTGTCGAAGGCTTCGTCTTGACGCACTGCGAGGGGTCGGCCGCCGTGCCGTCGCTGCGGCGGCAGGTCACCGTCCTGCTGTGGACGGAGGGACCGCATGCGGCAGCGGCACGGCCCCAGTCGCCCGTGTCCCAGTCAAAGGTGCAGCCGGACGTCTGCGTGGTCGTCTCGCTCGTCGCAGGGCGGTCGCCTGCACTGGCGCAGGACTCGTCGTCGACGATGGCGGAGTCGGATCGCTGGCACAGGACGCTGCGGCTGCGCGTCGTCGTCCCGCAGGTCGTCGTCGCCCCCTGGAAGGCGCCGGTCACCCACGCGTACGAGCACGTCGAGTAGTCCGTCACGTCGCGCGTGTCGGAAGGCCTGGCCAGGCGCGAGCATTCTCCCGCGTCGATCTCCTGCCCGTCCGATCGCATGCAGACGACCTGCCGCGACTGGGTCGAGGCTCCGCACGCCGGAAGCGCCGTCTCCCATGCGCCGGCCTTCCATGCGATGCCGCAGCCCGAGGTCTGATAGGAGGACTGCGAGGTCGCCGGGCGCGTCTTCGCGTCGCAGCTGCCGTCGATCGCCGCGCTTCCGTCCGAACGCTGGCATGAGACCTCCCTGGTCTGCGTCGCGGGACCGCAGGTGGCGTCCCAGTCGGACCATGACGTGGCCGTCCATCCGAACGAGCATGCCGAATAGTCGGTCGTCGGACGCGACGACGTCGGGCGCTCGTCCGCAGGGCAGCTGTAGGTCGAGACCGACTGTCCGTCCGAGCGCATGCAGGAGACGCTGCGCAGGCTCGCCGTGGCGCCGCACGCGGGCTGGGGGTCCCCGTACTCGCCGGTCGCCCAGCGCACCGTGCAGCCGCTCGTCTCGTAGGACGCCCTGCTCGCTTCCGGGCGTGGCGTCACGCACCGGTCGGCGGAGACTTCCCTGCCGTCGTTGCCCGTGCATCTGATGCTGCGTGTCGCGACCGCCTGTCCGCACGTCGTGCTGGGAGCGCCGTACTCGCCTATGCTCCATCCGTACGGGTGATCGTTCGAGCGGCCGTCGGTGCAGGTCGAATAGTCGATCGCTGCCTCTCGCCCGATCGGCTTGGTCGTGACGCACTGGTCGTCGGAGACGGGAACGCCGTCCGAGCGGACGCAGGTCACGCTGCGATAGGAGAAGGTGCTGCCGCAGGCGGCGGCGGGCGAGCCCCACTCGCCGATCGTCCAGTGGTTCGCGCAGCCGACCTCGATCTCGACGTCCTGGGTCGTCGCCGGCCTTGCAGCCGCGTCGCACTTGTCCGCAGGCGAGGCGCGTCCGTCCGAGCGGACGCAGGCGACGGCGCGGCTGAGCGTCGCGGGACCGCACTGCGTGGAGGGCTCGCTCCATGCGCCAGTCGACCAGCCGTAGCTGCAGGTCGACGTGTCCGTATAGCTCTCGCTGGCGTCGGGCCTGGACCCGGCCGGGCAGCTGTCGGCTTCCGCCGGGCTTCCGTCGGAGCGCATGCAGACCACGTCCCGGGTACGGCGTGCCTTGCCGCAGGTCGGGGCGGGAACGCTCCAGTCGCTTGTCTGCCAGCCGTATCCGCACGTCTGGGTTATGTTCGCCGGGCGGCTGGCGATGGGCTTCGTGCCCGATCCGTTGCCCGTGCACGACGCGTCCGGCCCCACGTTACCGTCCGTACGGACGCACTGCACGGTCCGCGTCTCGGTGCCGCGGCTTCCGCAGGATCCGACCTGCTTCCAGGCGGTGACCTGCCATGAATAGTAGTTGGCATCGCCGGGCTTCGGCTGCGCAGGCGCGGGCCTGATCGAAGGGGGAAGCAGCTCTCCGTCGAGACGGCCGTCGATCATCTTGCGCATCACGACGACGTCTGAGGACTGCGCGGCCGCGATCGTGGACGTGCACAGGACCATGGCGGTCGACGCTGCATATGCCCAGATCTTGACGCCGCTCAGCATGGTGGTCGCTTTCAGGATGATATTATTATCTATCCTTAAACCATGTCGGCGGCGTCTAGCAATCGCTCATCTAGCCGGATCGGCCGTTCTGGAGGCCGCGGATGTCAGGTCGGGTCCGCTTCCACTGTTTCCGCCCTTGCGAAATGCACCGCTCTTGCCTGCACCGACACGAACTCGCGCTCGGGCCAGCGATAGGCCGTCAGCCGGCCGCCGTGGACGCAGCCCGTGTCGATCGCCACCACGTCGCCGACGATGCGCGGCTCGTCGTGGACGACGTGGCCGTGGACGACCGTCGCGCTGCCCGCATAGGTCAGCGCCCAGTCCTCGCGAAGCGGGAAGCCGTGCTCGTCGAGCTCGGTGCCGCCCTTCACGGGCCGCCCGTAGAGTCCCATCGACCAGGCGCCGCGCGTGTGGCGCCCCTGATGCTCCTCGTCGATGCCGGCATGGGCGACCGCGAGGCGGCCGCCGTCCAGCATGAGGTGCGACTCGAGCGTGCCGATCCACGCGGCCATGTCCAGGCGCCACTCCTGCGTCGTGTCAGAGAGCTGTCCGATCGTCACGTCGAGGCCCGCCTTCACCTCGACGTCCTTGCCACGGAGCCAGCCCATCAGCTTGTCGTCGTGGTTGCCGCGGATGACGATGCCGCCGATCTCCGTCAGGCGTCGCGCGATCTCGAGCGTGCCCCTGCTGTCGGGGCCCCGGTCGGTGAGGTCGCCGAGCAGGACGGGTATGCGTCCGTCGGGGTGGCGACGCATCTCGCCGTCCTCGTCGAGGTGTCCGAGGAGCCCCAGCAGCTCCGTCAGCTCGTCCCGGCACCCGTGCACGTCGCCGACGATGTCGAACGGTCCGGCGAGTTCGGTGCGGTCCGACGGCATGGGCACGATCCGGAAGGAGACGTCGCCGGGCGCGGCTACGTCGTAGGCCGTGTCGATCTTCTCGTCGGCGGCATCGAAGACGGCGGCGCCGGGAAGCCGGATGCAGATGCACCTCATGCCCCGGCGGTGCGCGGCGGATGCGACGGCGCGGCGGGCCTTGCCGTTCGAATCGGCCATGCAGACGCGTACGATGCTGGCGATGCCGAGCGTTTCGTGCAGCAGATCGAGCGAGGCGTCCGGCTTCTGGACGTTCCACGGTGCAGCGGCCGACGCCGGCACGCGGTCTGCGACCTCCGCGAGCGGAGCCCTGCGGCCGCCGACGATCAGCACCACGCTGTGCGCGGGAAGCGGTATTTCGACCATGAGGTCCTCCTTGGGGCTCAGCTGCCCTCGATGTGTACGACGGCGATCCGGGGATCGGCCGCCCAGCCGTGCGGCTCCCCGCGGACGAAGACGGAGTCCGTCAGCACGAGCAGGCGCTGCGACGATGCGTTCTTCATGGACGAGTAGTGCCGGATGAAGCCTTCGATCCGTTCTGCCTCGAGGTCGTCCAGGGCATGCAGTCCGACGACCACGTGGAGCGCCATGGGGCCGTCGCCCGGGGACACGCCGCTGTCGTCGGGTGCGAACGGCGTCACGTTGAGGCCGCTGGTGTTCGCTATGCTCTGGACGAGCTTGCGGAGCGACGACTGCGCCGGCGAGAACGGGAACTTCGATCCCTCCTCCTCGGGCTCGAGCGCGGTATCGAGGATCACCACGTCGTATGCTCCCAGCAGACGCGCGATCGTGCGGTGGGCAAGCTCGTGCCCGATGATATGCAGCATCTTGTTCTCCACCCTCGTGTATCAGTCCATCGTCAGTCCGTGCAGTACCGGCGACTGTGCCGTGCCTTGCGGCTGATCGACCCTGCCGGTCACCGTTCCGTCACCTGCGTTCCTGGCCGTCTCCTGCGAGATGTCCTGGAAGATGATCAGGGGGCCATACACGAACTCGTCGCTCGTGACGTTCACGAACATCATCGAGCCGCCTCGCCATTGCCGTTCGTCGATGATCGTCATGCGGCCGCTGATCGTGCGGGGGATCTCGTCGCCCGCCAGGTGGCGTCGCCCTGCGGGTCTGGGCGGAGGAGGCGGAGCCTTTCGTCCGGCCATCATGTCCGCGAAGCCGCCCATCATCGCGTCGGCCGCTGCCATGAGATCCAGCGGCTCGGGCTTCTTCGGCGCGGCGTCCTCGGGCTGGGGCAGGGCCTTCTCGAAGATCTCGCCCCACGTGATCTTCAGGCGGTCGAGCTCGCCGTTGATGCGCTGGAAGACCCCCTCGCGCTCGCCCGGCTGGCTGGACGTCGTCAGCTTGCTGGCTGCCGCTATCAGGATGCGGCGCTCCCGTGCAGTGATGGAGGGCGCGCTCACGCCGCGGCCCTCGCGCTCAGCATGTCCGCGATGCGCGCTATGGGCACTGCGGGAAGGACGACGCTCGCGGCCATGATGCACACCGGATCCATCCGCATGCGCTCTGCGTCCGCGGTCATGTCGACGCGGCGTCCGGGTGCCGCCGCCGAGTTCCTTGCGGCGATGCCGAGCCAGTTCACGCCGTTCATGGCATGCCTCGCTACGGTGCGGGTCACCGTGCGCGCCATGTCCTCGGCCCCGTCTGCGTCGAGAGGGAGCGATGCGACCAGATGGCCGTGGCCGATTGCGCCGACGAGGATCTCGCGTCCGTTGGCACGGGCGGCCTGCTCGACCAGGTCGGCCATGGCGACGGCCGGCAGCATGGCGAGCGTGCCGCGCTCCACCATGGCGGCGAGCATGGCGAGGTCGCTCTCCTCGCGGATGCGGCCATAGCCCTCGAGCATCGCCTGCGCCTCGACGATCCAGGTCGCGATCGGCTCGCGGTTGGCGAGCACGAAGCGTCGCAGCATGTCCGCATAGGGCTGCGCTCCGGGGAGCATGTGCCGCACCGTGTTCCGGTAGAGGTCCGCCCAGTCCATGTCTCTTTTCCTCAGGCTGTTCTTGTCGGGGTCCGGTCCGGTGTCGGGGCTGCCGTCCGAGGATGCATCGGGCGATGGCGTGTGCGCCAGCGATGTGTTCTCGACCCTGACCCGTAGGCGCGCGGGGAGACGTCGGCGGATGTCAGGGGTGTCTCGTGGGGTTGACCGCCTCCCGTCGACACGACGGGAGGCGGTCCGGGTCCTGCTTCGAGAGGCGTCAGTCGTCCTGACGGTCTCCGAGCAGGTCGGTCGCGCGACCGCGATCGCCGTCCTGCGCATCGTCGTCCTGGCCGTCGTCGTCCTGGCCCTCTTCGCCTGGTTCGCGGCGCTCCTCGTCGATGCCGTCCTCGAACGACGTGACGGGAGCCCTCGGCTCCGTCTCGGCGACGATCGGCGCGGCTGCTTCCGGCTCCGCCCCGACAGGAGCGGTGACGGTCTCGACGTCGGTCACGTCGTCATCGCCGGTGCCTGCGTCCTGCTCGTCGCGGCTGATCGAGGCCGGCGTCTCGGCGAGGCCGAACGCCTTGGGGTCGAGCTCGCGCAGACGGTCGACGATGAAGGACTCGAGGTCGTAGATGCCGTTGGGACCGGCGATCTGGCGACGGGTCTCCAGCTTGTGGGCGAAGGTGCCGAGGTACTTCACGGTCTGGCTGTTGAAGTGCAGGCGGCCGATCGACTTGCGGTTGTTGTCGTCCAGCAGGATCGCGCAGTAGGACTGCGCCGGACGCACCGTGATCCGGCTGGCGTCGATGTGGCGCGCGGCCAGCGCCCGGACGATGTGGTATCCCAGCATCTCGTCCTGGGTCATGACGCGGTCGTCGCCCGACTGGATCTCGACCGCAGCCTGCGCGCCGTCGGCGACGGAGCCTGCGGGCGAGGGCGAATGCAGCGAGATCGCCGACACGCTCTGGAACAGATCGTCGCGCGGCTCGAACCCGACCGAGCGCATCCGTCCGCCGATGATGTCGATGAACCCTTCCGACGGATCGGCCAGCTCGTCCCCGACGGCGCGCCGCACGGCCTCGTCGTAGCGACGCGTCTTGGCGGCCGTCGCCAGGCTCTCGATGTCGAAGGTGTGCTTCTCGAGACCGGCGAGGACCGACGGATCGACGTCGGCGGCGCCGCCGAGGTCGACCGAGAGCAGCGGCTCCTCGTCCATGCGGCCGGGCTGGTCGGCGTCGGTATGCACGCGGTAGAGCGAGCCATCGGTCAGGACGGCGGTCGTCGCGCCGACGTTGGCGAAGCATTCCGCGAGACGCATGGCACGGTCGGAAGTGAGGTCCGCGGGGTCCTGCGCCAGCGAGATGACCATCCGGTGCCGCTCGCCGTCGAGGACGACGAAGTCGGCGCGGCCCTGGCCTCGGGTGAAGCTCGGCACGACCTCCTCGGGATCGAACACGTCGTAGCCGAGCGACTGGATGAACGGAAGGACCAGCGCGGCGCGTGCGGCCTCGTCGGTCCGCACCTTGGAACGGTTGGCGCGCAGCCGCGCCTGCAGAGATCGGATACGTTCGACGTCCATCGTGATTCCTCGCTTGGTGACGGCGGAAAGGGACATCCGCCGCAGTCGAGGGATTGTAGGATGAACGGGAACGTCAAGGCAACGGCTATCCCTTCGGAAGCGACGATCCCGCCCTGTCGGCGCATCGCGTTCAGCAGTCGTTGTCGATCTTGTCGATGTCGCCGACGACCAGCCATTCCGAGCAGTCGCGTCCGCATAGCGTGCGGCTTCCGTCGCCCTGCAGGTGATAGATGTCCCGCCTCCTCCACTGGCTGCCGAACCTGCTCCGGTCGTTCTGCACGGAAGGGCGCGGTCGCGCCGAGCAGACTGCCACGTGGCTCATGGCTGCGGCTTGGCGTGTCCGGTTCCCGTCGCTGTCCTGAGATACTCGCCGATATGGTCGAAGAACCATGCATGGAAGTCGCCGCCATCATTTGGATCGTAGCCACAGGTCATGGCCGCCACGACGAGGTCGTAGCCGAGCCCTGCATCCATCATGAACGCCTCCTTGAAGTCGTCGGGCGTGTAGGCCAATGCCCGTTTGACGTCGGGACTGCCCTCTGGCTGCGCGTCGAACCATGCCATCTGATCTTCCTCGTCGGGCATGCAGAACAGCGGGCATGGCGTCGGCGTGCTGGTCCAGGTGAAGGTCGGATCGTTGGAGCAGACGAGGCCCCAATCGTCCTTCCTCCACCTGATGCCGTCTTGACGCGCCCGCATCAGCATCCAGCCCGGAATGACCTCGCCGTAGGATAGCGGGTCGGCGTTGCACTGGTCGCACATCTTCGTTTTCCTCGTACATGTCGTCTATATGCATCTGTTCTGAGGTCGGGGTACTTCCGACCCGATCCCTCGATCTATGCATGACGCATCACCGTTCGGGAGCCCCGCGCCTTGGTTGCTTCCGTAGCGCCACGTCCGTCTCGACGAAGCCTCGCTCCTGTCGGCTGATCAGTGCTCCCTGATCCTCTTCAGCTCCGCGCGACCCTGCGCTGTGCGTTTCATGGATCGTACCCGCTCACGCGGGATGCCATAGCGTGGATGCATCCGCTCGTGCGGATCGCGTGAGAACGCACCGAAGAACAGAAGGTCGAGGACGAATCCGATTGCGGAGAAGGCGATATCCACCGGCGTTATCCATCTGGAGGGGCATGTACGTGACGTAAGCACGATGGCACGATTCATATGATGTCACCGGTCATATTGCCATCCTGAAGATCCAATGGCGTCTTCCAGGCATTCCCGGTCTCCCGGTTCAAGACTGCAGGGCTCCGTCTGCTGCGGAGCATCCGTGTCGGTGTTGCGGTCGTCCCGGCAGCCGCAGGCCGTCCGGCAAGACCAGCCTAGCCTTTTTCAGGCGTCCCGCGGAAGCGCGCGACGTTGGGGAACTTGCGCTCCAGCGTGTCGGCGAAGGCCGCGTGGTAGTCGTAGTGGGGAACGCCCGGGAACCGCGCCGGCGTCAGCGCCTCGATGAAGTTTGGGTAAGTCCCTGCCGTGTTGGACGACCACCCGAAGAACACCCACGGCCTGCCCGTCTCGGCCGACGTGACAACCGATCCCAGCGGAATGTCGAACACGTCCTCGGCGCGGTCCTGATCGATCGGAGGCTCCTGCCGTACGCCGCCGCATCGGCAGATATCCGTTCCGGCCGGCGACGTCGTCGACTGCGGCCCCTTCCTGTCCCTCTTCATGGTGATCCTCCGTTCGGGCCCATCATTCGCGCACGATTCCGAATCGACTGCCGCCATGTCTTCTGACATCATTCCTCTCCAGAAGGGAAACGATCATGGCCATGGACATGCCGCCTCCGGCGGTGGAATATCGGATGGAGCGACATCAGGCAGGGGAGGCCGGACAGCTGTTCGGGGCCCTGCGCCAGATGAGGACGAGCGTCGCGCGCGCGACGCCGGAGAACGGCGCCGGCAAGGCGCTTCCGTCGGGCACGCTGCCGAGGATCGATCCTGCCAGCCGCAGCCTGACGACCGACGATCGCAAGGCGCTTGCATCTGCGATCGACGTGAGCAGCCGTCGCGAGATGTCGTCGGGCATTTCGGCGCCGGGCGGGTACATCGGCGACCGTATCCGTCTCGCCGCCGAGCGTACCCGCGCCATGGAGCAGTCCGCGCAGGGAACCCTCACTCCCGACCGCGCGAAGGCGGTTAAGTGCCATACCGTGGCCGTGGCGATGGACGCCCGCGCCGGCGCCTACGTCGTCGGCGGCGAGGCTGCCGCGCGCGAGGCGCGTGGCGCGGTCCCGCGTGAGGTGGTCGAGGAGTGCCGTCAGACCATGGCGCGTCGTTCCGAGGAGGCCCGTATCGTCCGGACCGGCGTCACGCCGGCGACGCACGCCCAGCAGGCCGGTCATCCCGTCCGCACCTCGCCGTCGGTCGGCGCACGTCACGGGGTGGAGCTCGCCGCCGCCGCTCCCGTCCGTATCGATCCCCAGGGATCCGAGAAGGTCCGCATCGATCCTCAGGGGTCGACGAAGGTCCGCATCGATCCGCAGCACATGCACCGCCAGCAGATCGCGCTGAGCGGGGGGCAGGGCCGCTAGGCGTCCGACAGGGATGCCCAGAGGAGGGCGGCGTCTTCCTCTGGCATCTCGTCCAGCATCACGGCCTCGTCGTTCAGCGTGCGCACGTATGCGATTGTGTCCTCCCGGGTGCCCCCCTCGGGGATGATCACCTCGATCAGATACGGCTCGGCAGCGCCGATATCGGGGCAGAACAGCACGCTGTGCGCCGTCGCCGCATGGTAGCCGCTGAGCGCCACGTGCATCGACACCCGGTCCAGGACGAGATCCTGCAGGTTCGCCGGTGCGCCGTCGTCCGCGGCCCACCTGGTCGCGAGATAGTCCTCGACCGCCTCGATCTCGCCCGGCCCCGTGCCTGGCTGCCAGTGCGACATCGCCAGTGCGTCATGATCTGTCGACGACACCCGGCAGATCCGCATGCCCGAGACGCCGAGCTCGGCGGTGAATCCGAGACGGTCGTCCTGCGAGACCTGAAGCTCGATCCCCTCGACCGTGACCGTCAGGTCCTCGACCCATGTGCCATCGGTCGCGGCATCGGCCAGCCGGCACAGCTGTCGTGTCTCGGCCGCCTCGAGCGCGCGCACGATCCACTCGGTGCGGGCGTCCTGGCGGTGGATGGCGGGTATGTCCGCCTCGGCCGCGCCAGGCACGCTTCTGAAGCGCTGGCGCAGCAGGCCGTCTGGCAGTCTGGCGATCTGCAGCGCCTCGCGCTCGATGACGTCGCTTCCCGAACGTGCCGGCCCGCGGCCAAGGCCGATGGGAGCGTCGCTCTCGCGTACCGCATACCCTCGGCAGGACACGGCGATCTGCAGCGCGTCCATGAGCGCGATACGCCCCTCGCACACGTCCCGGTGCTCTGCCCGCAGCACGTCCTCGATCCAGGCGAGTCTGGCGTCGTGTTCGTCCGGGTAGCCGTCGAGCCTCGGCAGGTTCGTCGACTGGAAGCGGTCGGCCAGGTCCTCGGGATCCAGCCTTGCGAGGATGCCCGCCTCGGTCGCGATCCGCATCTCCAGATCCTGGCCATCCTGGACGAACGTCTTGAGCGCTCCGGACACCATGCGCACTGCGGTTTCTGCGTTCTCCTGAGGGAACAGCTTCTGCGCTCTGCGTTCCACCGGCGAGGTGTCTCCGCTCGGCGTCGCGGGCGAGGCCTTCAGACGATCAAGCCAGCGCATCGCGGTCTCCCTGCTTCGTGATTTTCCATCTGCCGGTCGGGTCTTTTCCATGCCGTGGAAAAAATAGAAATGGCAGACGCATCTGCGCTGTCCCACGCGTGGCTGCGGGCACGGGGGCGATGTCCTCGATGCGCATCCGATCCTCGGCATCGTCGACGGGGTACCTCATTAGACCCTGTCGTGTGACCTTGTCCCTGTTGCGTGCGATCAGTGTCATGAGGATGGTTGTAGGATGGGACATAGGCAAGGGCAATCGCGCCCGCTTCCGTCAGTCTGGATGGATCTCTGCCGCCAGTCCGGCCGTGATCAGCAGCTCGAGCGCGACCATGCCCGCATGCTGTCCGCAGTAGTGGCGTCCGTCGACGAGGTACGAGGATCGGTGGGCGCACAGCGCAGGATCCTTGCCCTGGGCCACCATGCGTGCGGTCTGACGATCGATCGATTCAGGCTTCGGAAAGCCGTTGGGGCCGGTTACCCGCGGTACCTGGTGCTGGCACTGCGGCGTCGGAGGGTGCGGCCATGGCCTCGTCCTGGCTGCCGCCAGCGCCTTCAGGGCGTCGTTGCCTGCGATGTCCATGCCGGTCAGCTCCTCACGGCGCGGACCAGGTCGCGCAGCAGTACCGTATCGAACTCGTCCCCCGAGCCCGCCGACGGGGCCAGTACTCCCGTCGCGACGAGGATATGGGTCAGATACGGGGCGAAGGCCGTCACGTTGTCGGGCGTGATGCCGCTGGCGATGCCGAGCGGCGCGTCCGGACCCAGCGCATCGCGCAGATCGGCGATGCGGCCGGCTTCGGCGGCGACGCCCGTCGCGGAGCCGCTGGTGGTGGGCACGAAGCCGAGCCGCGCCGCGTCCCGTGCGGCGCGTCCAGGGTCGGGCTCGTGGCGCTGGTGCTTGAACGCCACGCCCACGAACATGAGATGGCCTGGTGCGCCGGTCAGCAGACCGCGCACGTCGTCCGCCTCGTCGTCCTGCAGGCTCGAGCTGTGCGTCAGCTGCTCATCGGTCCACGTCATGTCGAGACCGGCGGCCATGCTCGCCCTCAGCGCGAGGAGGGGTTCCGTCCCGAGCAGGTTGATCCCTGCCAGCCGATCGGGCCAGCGCGTCTTGATCTCGCCTGCCAGCGTGGCCAGCCGACGCGAGTGCTGCCCCTGCATCTGGATGAGCATGACGCCGTCACAGTCCGCGTCGAAGGCACGTTCCGCGTTGCGGAGGGCCTGGGCGTCGTCGGCATAGTGGATGACGGGGATGATCTTCGGAGTCATGGCTGTTTCTCTCATGGGCGATCTGGAACCGGAGGGCGCGGAAGTATCATTGGACGTCCTCGTCGCTGCGGCTGGCGATGACGTCGAGGAGCGTGGCGGTACTACCGTCGCCGAGCGGCGCGTCGAGCGACAGCGTGCCCCAGCGGTCGGCGAAGCGTCGGTAGTTGGCCGAGACCGTCCGTCGCACCAGAGCGGGAAGGTCGTCGGGCGGCCTCGGCAGAGCGAGGATCTCGCCGATCGCGTCCTGGACGATGTCGCTTCTGAGCGCTGCATCGTGATGGCGGGGCACGGCCGCCTCGACCATGCCGCGCAGAGCCTCTCCGTCGATTCTGGGATCGATGCCCGTGCCGGGACGGCAGCGCTGCATGTGGTGCGCCTCCTTGCCGCAGGGGCAGTTCGGAACGGGATCGAGCGTCGGCCGCAGCTCCTTCCAGAAGCGGCGGATGGTGACCAGGGCGACGCCGGTGGTGGCGGCGATCGCGGGCATGCGCTCCGGCACGACGAGGCGACGGCGAATGTCGGCGAGCACGTCGAGAGGCACCGCGTTGGCGCTCCGGCGTCCGACGACCCGCCCCTCGGCGTCGCATCCGGGGAGCGTACGCCCCTTCGCCGCGAGCTCGCGGACGATGCGCATGCGGTAGCGGATCGCGCACGGGCGGGACACCTCGATGGCGATCGCCGCGTCGTCGGCCGGCACGCCCCTGCGGAGAAGAGCCTCGAGCTGGGCCACCTGTGCCTTGGGCAGACCACGGCCGGTCATCCGCCCCTCGCGCACCGGGACGGTGGCCGTCTTGCCTGCCTCGATCAGCTCCGCGTCGTAGAGGCGGCGGTGGTACATGACGGCCGACCTGTTCAGGACCATCTCGGCGGCGATGTCGACGTTCTGCATGCCGATATCGAGCATGGCGCGCAGCCGCCCGACCTCCTTCGCCGGAAGCCTGTCTCGGTAGTCGCGGGCAGCCGCGCCGCGCCGGATATCGGCCGCGTCGAGAGCCTCCATTTTTTCCCTCCTGTCGACCGTTCGGGCCCGCTATCGCCGGAACGAGACCCTGATGCTCCACCAGAGCAGAGCGACGATGCCGACGCTGACCGCAGCCCCCCAGAACCAGTAGGGGAGCAGCAGCGCGTCCGCGATCGCCGACGTGTCCGACTGTGCAGGCCGGCCGCCCACGTATCCGCCATCGCTGAACAGGTAGTCGAACTGCCGCCATACGCTGATGCAGGCCTGTACGCCGAGGACCTGCACCGCGAGGCGCTGCCAGGCGGGCTTCGCATAGGCGGCGATTCCGAGGATGGCGATGCCGATCATGGGCAGGACGAGGAGCCCGACGATCGAGCGCACCCAGATCACGGCGGACAGCGCGAGGGCGGCGCCGAGCACGGTCAGCGCGCGTCCCGAGCTGCGCGGCGTCCTGGAGGCCACGATCAGCAGCGAGCCTGCGATCGCAGGTCCGAGGGGGCCGCTGGCGGCGATGATCGCGTCGGTGACCCTGAAGCCGTTCCCCGGCCGCAGGATGGAGGCGTAGCCCGATCCGTCGGAGAAGATCACGAGGTGCTCGAACCGCGAGCCGGTCAGCAGCGCGGCTAGACCGTGACCCATCTCGTGGAACCAGGTGGCCAGGATCGTGAAGGGATAGAGGGCGATCCGCCCCTCCGGGAACTGCCACATCGCGATGGACATGAGTCCGAGGCCGACCAGCAGCGTGGCCCGCTTCCTGTGGTCGCCGGGCGTGTCCAGGTCGTGCATGGTGCGTGTCCTCTCGTCCAGTTCCGTGTGGTTCAGGCGGTCGCCATGCCGATGGAGCGTGCCTCCGCGCGCGCCTCCTCGGTGGCCTTCTCGAGCACGGCCACTTCGCGGCGCATCGTCGCGAGCACGACCGAGAAGGCGGACGTGCGGTGGATGGTCAGGCAGATCGTCGTGAGCAGTACGCCTGCGCCGATCAGCACCATCGCGACAGGATCGAGCCCGGCCTTCCCCGGCACGCCCAGCGCGAGCCAGGCTGCACCGAAGGTGATCGATGCCATCGAGGCGGCCCCGAAGACCGTGCCGAGCACGATCGTCATCCAGTAGTAGACCCGGATGTCGGAGATCAGCAGATGCATGCGTATCGTCTGCTGCAGGGCCGTGCCGATCGTGTCGGCGAGTTCGGCCGCGTCCCGGGCCGAGGTGTCGGTGGTCATGTGCTCGTCCCCTGTCGTATCGCGGTCATGATGCGTCGCCATATTCGTCCAGTCGAGTCCATATGCATGCCGAGACGCCGGTCCCGCCGGCGCGCCCTCGCATAGACCTTCCGCATCGCGGGCGGGGTCTGCGACCAGTGCAGCTGGCAGACGTACTCGGCCGTCTTCAGATCGAGGTCCCCGAACCGTCGGCGCCATGCAGCGGCTCCGATACCCCGACCGCATGAGGGCGCGGCGCAGGGCACCCTCTCGACCGTGGGATGTCGGGCGTCTTCCATCCGCTGGTTATAGGATGGGGGGCGGAATACGGAAACGCATGTCCGTTCCTACTGGCGTTCGCCCCGATATGCGCTTGGCAGGCAGTCGTCGGCGAGGACGCCGCGGTACTCGGGGATGCGGAGCAGTTCCTGCGCCATCATTGTCGGCGGCACGGCGTAGAAGGCGGCGATGTGCCAGATCTGCACGAGCAGCATCTCGCGCTGCAGGTCCGCCGAGGCGTTCTGCCAGGAGCGCATGCATGCTCCGGCCTGGTATCCGTATTCGTGGTAGTCGTCATGCCCTAGGGGCCGTACGACGAAGGCCGGGGTATCCCCGCCAAGCCCCGAGTTCCACAGCAGCAGAGCCTGCGAGATCGGAATGTCGTCCATGATGCGTTCCTGTAGTCGAATGGTATGGATAGCCGTCATGCCGGAGCGATGACATAGGCGTCGATGGTGGTCTCGCCGCGCAGGCGTGCCGCCTCGAGACGGTGGTTGCCGTCCATCAGCTTGCGCCCCTCGACGACGATGGGCGGGGCCTTCGTCGCCAGCGTGGAGTAGTATACCGCGTGAGCCTGCTCGGCGCATCCGCCCTCGGGCTCCTCGACCTCGGCGACCGCCAGGGTCTCGAGGCGCGCCGTCCAGCGTCGATCGAGATACTGTTCCCAGTTGCGGTTCTCCAGCTCGTCCTCGCGCCACATGGCGAAGTGGTCGGCACTGACGCCGCACTCGATGAGGATGATCATGTCGACGATCTCGGGTCCGCACAGGACCGTCGGCCACTCTCCCTTCAGTGCATTTCCTACCACGACGGGCAGATCCTGCATGTCGGTCGTCCCCGGAGTCCGCTCCATCGTTTTCTCCTCGATAGTCTGTCGTGCGCCTCCTGCCGGTCGGGTTCGGTCAGTCCATCAGTCTAGCCTCGCCCCTGCGTTCCAGAAACGCCTGCATCGCGGGCGATACCGGCCCCTCGACGAGGAAGTCGCCATAGCGACGTCGCATGTCCTCCCACTGCCGTGACAGGATGCCCGTGCGCCTCGCCTCGGGCCGGACCCATATCCACTGCAGGCCCCAGCGGCCCGTGCCGCCATGCGGGCGGAAGGAGCAGGCTCCGTGGATAGCGCCGTGCTCGTCGGTGAGCAGATGCCCTCTCGCTTCCTGATCCGCGACGCGCCCAGGAGCTGTCCACTGTACGAAGTCGAAGCCCATCTCTCGCCGGAAGCGTGTGGCCCGCTCGTACATCTCGCGCTGCATCCACTTTGGCGAGTGCGGCATCACCGGGTCGTAGGGGTCGGCATCCACGAGATGGGCGATCATCGCAGGCAGCGGCTTCGGCGATGTCACGTACGCTACCCGGCGGTGGGCCTGCCGGTGCTTGGCGGACGAGTCGGGATCCCCATGCAGGTAGGTCGTGCCGCATACGTCGCAGGTCCTGAGGGTCGGTGCGGGCGTGTTGCGGTACTTCGGTCCCTTGATCTCGATCGAGACGGGCTGCCCCGCCTGGTCCGTTGTCGCGAAGTAGCGGTGTCCCGTCGGTAGCCTGCCTTCGTCGTAGTCCGCGACAGCGGGAGGGTCATCCGCCTTCAGGTCGATCTTGCCGCGCCCGATCGTCCGGCCGCTCCACAGCACCGAGATGTCGCTGGACGTCACCGTCGCGCGGGTCTCGATCGACGGACGCAGGTAGTCGCACAGCGTCGCCGCCGGCACCAGGAAGCCCATGGCATCGAGATCGCACAGCAGCGAGGCCAGATCCGACGCCCGCAGTGCGTCCAGCATCATCACTCCGGTCGAACGTCTGCCCGGTCGTCTCGCGACGGTCTCGAGCCGGTATCCGAAGGCGCTCAGGATGTCCTCGACGGAGATGTCGATCGCACCCCTGCGCAGCCGGTAGTCCGAATCCTCTATGAGGTCGCAGAGGCCGCTCCGATATATCCAGCCCTGTTCGGCGACACGTTTCAGTCGCTCATGCATGCGGTCCGCCTGTCCGCCCGCGACTGGTCGCCGCGTGGCAGCCCAAAGGGCTGCCAGTGCAGCGGCGGGCATGGTCGTCGCCATCTTCGTTCTCCTGTCCGTATGGTGGCCGCGCTCAGGCGGCCAGGTCGCGCACGATCGTCTCGACGAGATGCTCCCATTCGGAGATCGCCATCGGTCGGCCGATCAGGAAGCCCTGGATCTCGGTGCAGCCCTCGGCGCGCAGCAGCTCGAGCTGATGCTCGTTCTCGACGCCTTCGGCGACGATGGGCAGTCCGAGATTGTGGCCGAGGCCGATCACCGCCTTGACGATGGTCGAGGCCTTGCCGTCGTCCTCGATGCCCGAGACGAACGACTTGTCGACCTTGATCTTGTCGAAGGGGAAGGAATGGAGGCTGGACAGCGACGAGTAGCCGGTGCCGAAGTCGTCCATGGCGATCTTGAGGCCGAGCGCCTTCATGCGCCCGAGCGCCGCTACCGTGCCGCGCTCGTCGCGCAGGATCGCGGTCTCGGTGATCTCGATCTCCAGCCGCTCGGGTGCCAGACCCGTCTCGCGCAGCGTCTCCTCGATGAGCGGCACCAGGCCCTCGTCGCGGATCTGGAGGGGAGAGAGATTCACCGAGATGCGCAAGGGGCGCTTCCACCGCGCCGCCGTTTGGCACGCCTCCTTCAGGATCCACGCGCCGAGATGGACGATCATGCCGGTCCGTTCCGCGACGGGGATGAAGACGTCCGGTGGCACCTGGCCTCTGGTGGGGTGCTTCCAGCGCGCAAGCGCCTCGAAGCCGACGATCTCGCCGCTGACGGTGTTCATCTGCGGCTGGTAGGCGATGCTGATCTCGTCGTTGGCGAGCGCGCTCCGCAGATCGGTCTCGAGGCTCCTCTGCTCGCGTGCCACCTGGTCCATGGCGCGCTCGAAGAACCGCGCCTGGTTCCGTCCGTCTGCCTTGGCGCGGTAGAGCGCCACGTCCGCCAGTCGCACGAGCTCGCCGGCGTCGGCCGCGTCCGTCGGCGTGACCGCCATGCCGATGCTCATGCCGATGATCACGTCGCTGCGACCCTGCCCGTAGACGGAGGCGGTCTCGTCGATCAGGCGCTGCGCGGTGGCCTGTGCGACCATGGGCGACATGTCCTCCTGCAGCACGACGAACTCGTCGCCCCCGAGGCGGGCGACGGTGTCGACCTGCCGGACGTTGTCGAGGAGGATGCGCGCGACGTCCTTGAGGACCTCGTCACCGCGTCCGTGGCCGTGCGTGTCGTTGACGCGCTTGAAGCCGTCGAGGTCTATGTAGAGGAGCGCGGTCGTCGTGCCGTTGCGCTGCGACCGGGCGATCGCGCGCTGCAGGCGGTCCATCAGCAGCGACCGGTTGGGGAGGTCGGTAAGGGGATCGTGGCTCGCCGCGTGCCTGATGCGGCTCTCCGCTTCGCGCTGCTCGGTGAGGTCGCGGACGACCACGGTCCATGTCGTCTGGTTCACGTGGCTGGAGCGGTGCGCGAACGCCTGTACGGGCATCTCGGGCAGCGCGGCGCGCAGCAGGCCGGTCTCGATGGGCCCGGCCTCGGCGCGTCCGCTGCGGATCGCGTCGCAGACGTCGGGAAGATGCGTGGCCAACGCGGTGCCGACGGGATCATGCCCGGCGATGCGCTTCATCTGGTCGTTCGCATCGATGACGACGCCGCCGGCGTCCACGACGAGGATGCCCTCGAGCGACATGTTGGCGAGGCTCCGCAGGCGCTCGGCCGAAGCGGCGTCCTGCGCCTCCAGCCGGTTGGCGAACCCCGCCCCGAGAAGTGCGAGGAGGAGCAGCATGCCGACGGCGAACGCCAGCACGATCGCGAAGGTCGCATGGCCGGTCGTCTTCACGTGTCCGGTGGCGTCCCCCATCCGCATGGAGGCCATCGAGCCGAAGTGGATGGCTGCGACGGCGAGGCTCAGCAGTCCCGCCGACGTCATGCGGCGGTTCATGTCCGACGCCCGGTAGGAGACGAGCGCGGCTATGCTCAGCATGCCGCCCGTTCCCAGAGCTATCGCCAGGCCGAGCGCATCGTGCGTGTGCGCCATGGCCATCGTCGTGGCGGCCATGCCTAGGAAGTGCATCGTCGCGATGCTGGCGCCGACGAGCGTGCCTCCGACGATCCGGCGCACGACGCTTTCGTGCGGAAGCGCGACCATCAGTCCGAGCGTCGCCCCGATGATGGCGATCGCGATCGACAGCACCGTGCCGCCCGTCTGGTACTGCATGGGCATGGCGTGATCGAGCGCGAGCATCGCGATGAAGTGCGTCGACCAGATCGCGCAGCCCGCTGCCGCGCCGGCGCCGAGCATCCAGATGTGCCATCCGGCCTCGCCGGTTCGCACCGACCGGTCAGCCAGCGAGAATACCGTGTACGAGCCGAACAGGCAGACCAGCAGCGCCAGCGTCACCTGCGCGATGTCGTGCTGCGCGAGTATCCATGTGAAGTCGTCCAAGTCCTTTTCCTCTCCGTCGGATCTCCATGCGTCACTGGCACCCCGATCGGGCATGCCCGGGAGTGTCTCGTATGGATGTTATGATTTGGTTAGCGGCAGGTTGCCTGGCCTCTCCTCAGGAAGATCGGCTAGGCCGCGAGCGCGATTCCGGGCAGGAACCGGCGTACAGGGCGCATCCGGTCATGCATGAGCCACGTCGTGGCGGCTTGGGGCCTGAGTCGATAGGCCAGCACGAAGTCTGCGATCGTCGTGTCGTCGTCGACGTGCGGCATGTCCGAGATGCCGGAGCAGAGCGCCTGGCGCTGGTCTTCATTCTGTCTTTTCGCGATATGCCTGAACCGCTATGCCGTCGCCCTTCGGGATGCGGCGAGAGCGTCGAACCGCGCGAGCAGGCCGTCGGCACGCCGGCCGATTTCACCGAGATCGGAGACCCGGTCCCGAGAGCCGGTCTGGGCTTCGATGCGCTGCCCGCAAAGGGCGACGATGCCCTCAAGCAGAACATGTACCAGTGTCAGATGGTCAGGGGCCTCGGCGGAAGGGGCCCGCAGCATGTTTTCGGCCGTGTCCATGATCAGGATCGAATGGTCGTACGTCGATCCGTGTGCGATAGGTGTGATGGTCCTTCTCCCTCGATGTCGCCCCCATGGGGCCTTTCGGCACGGCAGGGAAGCGTCGGCTCAGGGGTGCCGGTTCGGATGGCCGTCCATGATCCGCTCCATCGTGGTCGCGTAGGCATGGCTCCGCGGCGTGAAGATGCGGTGCATCGTGGAGGTCGGCGTCGCGACCTGCCACCAGAGCACCGCCAGACCCGCCATGACCGGCACCGCTCTTTACGGGGCCGAGAACCATCCGCTGCGCGCGGTCGTCCTGTCAATCAGTACTGACCAGGCGAGTGCGGGGACGAGGAATACGTTCAGCAGCCTGAAGAAGCCCGCGACTGGACCGATCGACATGAGGAGCGGGGCGAAGCGGCCCAGGATGCCGACCGTCATGGCGAAGACCGACAGGAAGCCTATGGTCATGGCGATGCGCGGGTGCCGCGGCATCCAGGGCTGGTCGTCGCGCAGCGACAGGCACAGCACGATCAGGAAGCCGAAGCCACTGCCGGCCAGCGCGCCGACGATCCTGGTTGCGATCCCCGTGGGAGGCGCGAACGGGATCGAGAGCACCATGATGACGTAGAAGGGAATGCTGGCGAGACAGGCAAGGACGAGGAGCGTCTTGAACAGGCCCCCCTCGCCGACCCGACGCGCCCTTCGCAGTCCCATCGTCATGAGTACCAGCATGCCGACCAGCGGCACGACGCCCTGCAGCCCCATGGCGACGATCATCGTCAGGATGGTTCGGTGGTCGTCCCCTCTTGACGGGACCGTGTAATAGATGGCCAGCGCAGCCATGACGGGCAGCAGGACCTGAAGCAGCAGGGTCGTCACGATCGTGACCGAGAAGCGGCGCGTCCAGCGCCTGGAATGTGCATCGGCCATCGTGTAGCCCCCCGTTTCCGGATGGATCTAGCATTTCTCTGGGGGAATGAGCAACCGTCTCAATGATGGCCATCGTCTGCGCGATCGGTTCCCCATCGTCCGGACACTTATCCGCATGACCCCGGGATGATCCGACGGGCATTGCTGGCATACGTCATCGTTTCTCGCTTCATGCGCTCGGGTCTTTGTCATGCTTATGACAAAATGAAAGATCCCCGGACAGGCCTGGTGTCTATCCAGGAACCTGCTGCCTCCTCGCGGAGGATCCGGGGAGGACTGCTCCTCCCCGGACGGGTCGTCATGCCGCCTTGCGCATGGTCATGTCTCGCATCTCCACCACGTTCGACGGAGCGCCGGTGGTCAGCTCGATCCAGCGTGCATGCGCGGCGTCGTACCGTGCGATGTCGGTATTGCCGACGGTCATGCCCTGGAGCGTCTCTCGCATCGCCAGACCGTCCGCCGAGCCGCCTGGGCGCCCCGCGATGCCGAGCAGATAGGCGATCGCCGCCTCGGCGTCCTGCTTGACGATGGAGACGTACAGCATGCCGAGCGATGATACCGAGATAACGCTGCCGACCTTCTTCTGGCACGCGTTCGCGAATGCCGCCGCCTTCTGTATGGACGGGGTCGACTTGATCGTCGAATAGGCATCCATGCTGATCGTCCGTCCCTTGCTGCCCGGAGCGGTCCGCAGCATGAGGCCGGCGATCTCGCGGACTTCCTTCCGGTAGGTGTAGCCGTCCTGCTTCAGCATGCTGTCGATTGGAGCGCACAGACCGCCGCGTCGACGCTGGAGGGCCTCGGCCGAATAGACCATGCCGGCCCGCGACGACGACGTCCCGCGCTTCCCGCCCTTCTTGGCCTTGCCCTTCGACTTGGCCTTGGACATCGCCTGGCGCAGCGTTGTGACGGTGGGATGCTGGGTCAGGGTGAGATTACGCCGGCCGCCGTCGAGGATCGCGCTTACGGTGGTGATGTCGAGCAGTTCGGGGTTGCCCTTCCCGGAGTTGGCGTGCTTCCAGGCGTGCCCGATCGCGACGTTCTGATACCCGAAGTCCTTCTCCCAGAACTTGACCACGTCCGGGCCAGTCACGTTCAGGAAGCCGACGATCTTGTCGGATGTCGTCATCTTCTTGCCGATGAACATCTCGGCGCGTCGCACGCTCTCGATGATGGCGTTGCCGGGGCCGGTCCCATAGGCGATGAAGCCGACCGGGGGATACTGTCGGCTGAGCATGTCGGCGATCGTCCGGATGTGCGGCTCGCTGTTGCCGTGGCGGCGACGGATCATCACCGAGTCCGACTGGTCGAATACCAGGACGTAGTCGCCGACCTCGGCGTTGATCAGCTTGAGGCCGAGACGATGGATCTCGTCCGAATACACCTCGTTGTCCTTGCCGCCCATGACGTATTCGATCGAGATCTCCTTGTTCTTGAACGCCTTCACCAGGAGGTCGATGCGCGCGTCGTTCAGTACGTCGTTCTTGCGCAGTGTGATGATCGGAATGCAGCCGGGGATCGGGGCGCCGGTATGATCGTACTGCAGGTAGCCGTAGGCCTCCTCCTCGGTGAACGCGATGAACTGGATCCCGTCCTTGGCTGCGCTGCAGTGGATGTCCATGATCGCCCGGACCGTCTGCTGGCCGCCTTCATGCCTGTTCGCATAGATCGCGATGCCACGGGCGAGATCCCGCAGCGTCACGGTGCTGGTCACGACGCTTTCTCCGATGGGGCTGTATGCAGGCCGGTTCGCGCCAGGGGCGATCGCAGTCGGAACGGGCATATCGAAGGTCATAACTATTTTTCCTCTGCTGAAACTCAACGATCAGCAGCGCCCGTGATCTATCCCTATCGGTCTTTGCTCTGTGGAAGCCATCCCTCTGGACATTGACGTCGCGACGAGCCATGAATAGGTCAGCGGCCGCCTGCGACGGCCCGTCGTCCACCGTGACGAACGCTCCTTCGGCGATCGCTGACCTCGACCGTGCGACTGGACCATCCATGCCGGAAGCGACCTGTGAGTGGACGACGGGAACGCCTACGGCCGGAAGGACCAGCCATGTCGAACGTAAACGTGATCGGCGCGCGCAAGGCCGCCAAGAACATCGCCCGGAGTCAGGGCATCACCCATCAGCAGGCGCTCGACCGCGTCGCCGTGGATAGGGGCTATGCCCACTGGGGAGACCTGCTGGCTGCCGCTGGCCGCGCGAGACCGTACCTGGAGGCCTCGCTCGATGCGCTTCTTGATCTTGCCATGGCGGCCGGCGCCACTTCGGTGCATGTCGAGCAGGAGGCCGTCGGCGACGGGACCGCGAAGATGCGGAGCAGGATCTTCATGCGGATCGACGGCGTACGCACGTCGGTCCACGACTCCGAAGGAATCCTGTCGCTGCGTCTCGGGCGCCTTGCATGCGAGGAGGCTGGAATGTCGTGGCAGGGCTTCGGCGCTGCCAGCGGTCGTCTGAAGCTGCGTTCGGGCCAAGAGGTCGGCGTGGCCAGGACGTCGCTCGAGCTGGACGGGATTCATGCCCGCCGGATCTCGAACGTCGTGCTTCGTCTGCCCTGGCTCCGTCCAGCCGTCGCGATCGAAGACCTGGGCGAGAGGCGTGGTGACGGCTGGGATCTCGTCATGTCGGCGTCCTCCGGACTGATCGTCATCGGCGGAAAGACCAACACGATGAAGACGACGCTGGCTCATCTCGTGGTTGACGAGAGACGCTCCCGCGGAATCGATACCCTGCTCGTCGACGACGTCGGCGATCATGACGGTCTTCTCGCGGCGATCCGGGCGTCCCATGACAGGTGTATCGTGATCGTGCTACACGCGGTCGGTACCGGTGACGTGCTGGCCCGACTGGCGGCGCTTGCGGGCCCACAGGCGCTGCGCGAGGTCTCCGTCGCTGCGATTATCGGATCCCGGCGGGTGCCTCGCATGTGCGGCGCCTGTGAAGGCTACGGATGCCGATCGTGTGACGGGTCAGGCATATCCGGAAGCGGCGTCCTGATGGTCGCGGAGAAGGTGTCCGGCGCCATCGATCTGGTCGTCCATGCTTCTAGCACCGACCGCGAAGGCGATTTCTTGGAGATCGCGAGGCTTCCGGCGGCCATGAGCCCCGACAAGTTCGTCAGGAACAGCGACATGAATGCGTCTGCGGTCGCGAAGATGGATCGCATGCTGGCGCGCCTGGGCAGGCAGATGTCGCGGTCGGCGGCGAGGACGTCCTGACGATCCGAGGAGCTCGTTTTCCATGGCGGGAGAATGAAGTCGCCATATCAGGACGGCTATCCGCCTGGCGATTCGAGAAAGCGATGCGGATCCGCGCACTGCAGGGGCTACCGCTCCTCTTCGTGATCTGAGGGGTGGTGGCCGGATGTTCTCGCATCCGGCCATTGCGCCCATGTCCGGCGTAGTCCCCATTCGATCAGGGCCTCGTCAGTCGTGCAGTGTGCAACGCTCCGGCAGTAGCGCGATCGTCTTGGCGAGGCCTTCCCTGACGTTTCTGTTCGAGCTGACGTTGCCGGCATGCGCCAGATACGTCAGACGGGCTCTCACGTCCTCCGGCTCGGCGTCGACCAGTACGGCGATGGGCGCGTGGTTCATGGAGGCCATCGTGAGTGCCATTGCCGCGCGTGCTGGCGTGTCCGCGATCGCGACGAATGCGCCTCCGCTTACCCGCATTCCGTAGTCGATGGCGTACTGCTCCTTGTGGGCTGTCCTGAACGCCTCGATGCGATTGGGATACCGTCGCGGGTCGACCTTCGCTCCGAAGGTCACCAGACGCGTTGTATCGGGGCTTTCGCCCACGACGAGGTCGCAGGCGTCTTGCACCGCGCTGTCCGAGCGCGTGGACACCAGATGTGCGTGCCACACTGGCTTCTCCATGTTCCAGTTGCCGGCTGTCCCGATACGCGGATCGTCCTTTTTGATGCCCTTGCGGATCGTGATCTCGATCGCCCCGCCTCGTTGCGAGGACCTTCTCGCAGTCAGGCGATCGCTGTCCGCACCCGACACCACAAAGGTCAGTCCTGACGGACTGCGCAGCACCCCCGGAATGGAATCCATGAATTCCCGGATCGCATCCCGGTGATCGACCTTCGACGGAGCGATACGGGTCCATGCCAGCTGCCACTCGCTGTCTTCGGTAGCGGTCCAGGCCGATCCGTCGGCGTTGATGGCGAAGCAGGCGACGTCGTCGCGCGAGAGTATGCCATGGATGAGCGGCGGGTAGGCGGAGAAGCTCCCATCGCGCTTCCAGCCCGGCGGCGGAGTGGCCGCCTCCAGAGTGGCCCGGCAGGAGCCCCAGTGGCTGTACCCCTCCGTCCTGGCCAGGATGTCAAGCGCTTGGCGGTGGGTGATGTTGGCCTCGCGCGAAAGAAGGCGGGCCTTGCGCTTGAGATCGGCGACGTCGGTCGTCGTGTATTCGGTCACGTGCATTCTCCGAGGAGATCCGGATCCGATGCCCGCTGGCGGATGCGATCTCCGCGGAAGGGAGGTCGATGTCATGGTGCCCCGAGGGGCGTTCCGGTCCGTGAGGTTGGCCGATGCGGGCGGCTGGCGTCCGGTGACACCGTTGTCTTCCTAGATCCGTCGCCATGTGCTGTCAAAGCTGTTTTGTTCGCACTGGGTCGTATTCCCCATAAGGGGGGGGGAGGAGCGGATCAGGCAGCGATCTGCAGCGCTCCACTTCCAGGCGTGTCTCCGGCAATGTCACCCGTCACCGAGACGGTATAGTTGATGCCGCCATCATGAGATCGACGGGAATGGCCTGCAGTATCGGCCCGAGTTGGTCGAAGCCGAACTCATTCCGGCCTGTGGCGAGGCGTCAGTTCGCGCCTGGCGGTGACGCGTCTCACGCGTCCAGTCGCACGACCAGCGGATCGCTGCTGCCCTTGAGCGTAATGCCGATGACCGCTCCGGGATCGTCGGCGAGGTGCGCGACAGCGTCATCGCTGTCATTGAAGAGTTCGATTGAGTAGGTGTCCACAGAACAGTCGAGTATGATGCAGGCGACAATGTCGGCCGTCATCGGCATGCCGCCGAGCTTGATGCCCCGGTCGCCTGAAACGCCGCTAACAATGAGATACGTGGCCACGTCATTGGAGATCACCGGTTCGGACTGCCAGTCCGGTTCCTTGATGAAGGAAACGGCACCACCGGGCGCGACGTTCATGACGAAGAATCGGTCCTGCTGCTTGTCAGCACCCATTCCGGCGAGGAGCATTTCGATGTTCATCGTTTTTTCCCATTCTCAAGGTTGTTTTACACCTAAGCTGGACCATCATGTTTGCTCCGTCCCGATCACTGCCTTCGGTATCAGCGTCTGGCCGGCGTACGCTTTTTCGCTGGAGCCTTTTCCACCATAGCCAGCCTTGGTCGCGCTGGCCGATTGCCTGGCTCCACTGGCGGCTGGCTACGCGATGATTGAGATCAGCTCGCGGCCTCGCGTGGTGGAGATGAGGTGCGACATGGCTGGTTATGGGAATCCTCACGTATGATGGCTTGTTGGTCGGCCTGCGATACGCAGCCCATCTTCCCCGTGAGGGGAGAAGGGGATGGTTATCGTTTTAGCACGATCTTGTGATCCTAGCCGTAGTGATAGCCGGAGGGGCGTGGTGGAGCATCAGGTGCTTTCCGTGCATCAGTCATCCACTCCCCGTACGCCGGCCCTGTCGCACTGAAGCCTGGATTCGCCCGCATGAATGCCTGTGCCACCTTGTGCTCCCACTCCGCCTGCGAACGCTGGCACCGGAGCAGTTCCGCGTTGCCGTCCGTGGCCCGGGCCAGAGCGCCTTGCGTGAAGCGATGCATCTTCGTCGTCAGCTGGTTGACTGCGGACGTCAGGCGGTGGACCGGTATGTGGCTGAGCCTTGTGGGAAGCTCCTGCCCCAGCATGGTGAGCCATATGCCCCGCGCCAGTGCCGGGAAGTCGGGCAGACCAGCGGTCCTTTCGTCCCATTCGCAGCGGACCATGTGCCCGTTCATCCGCAGGGCGATCTCGGTGAACATCAGCCGCTGTTCCGCGGCATCCGTTCCCTCGGGCACCACGATTTCGGCGATCGCTTCGAAATGGGCCCGAACCAGGTCCGGGTGGAGATGCTTTGAAGGCACCGCTGTGCGGCAGAACGGATCGTACCGTACTGCCGGCGCCTGCGGAGATGCCATGACCTGGCGCAGCTTGCGTACGTGCCTATGGTGAAGGTCGCGGTCAGCCGCGACCTCAACCAGGCTGCGACCCTCGCGTCCGCGCCACCAGCCCGGCAGGTCTCCGTCGCTCTCGAGCGCGTCTGCGGCCCGCATGTCATGGACTTCGCGCCACTCCGCACCCGTCTCGGGAAAGTGGAAGGCCATCACGACGTCCTGATCGTTGTATAGGAATACAGTCCTTCCGCCGCAGTCCGCCTCCCAGTTGGCGCAGTCCTGCGGCTTGTCGAAGCGCTTTCGGATGAACGGCGCAAGATGCACCCCGTCGTCCCAGCCCAGTCTGAACAGGTCCACGCGGAGTTGTCCGTCGACCATTCTGAAGGCTTTGACCAGCATGGGACCGAGCTTGGCCGGGACCAGGCTGCCGGCCTCGATCTCCAGTCCGTCGTAGCCGTCCTCCTGGGCCTCGCGCACGAGGCGGTCGAGGATGTTCTCGCCTACCTGTGTTGGGTCCGCGAGGAACGCGCTCCACCGGCTGCGTCCCGCCTCGCGGGCGATCGTGTCGAGATGCCCCTGAAGGGGGGCTCCGTCGGTCCTTGCGCGTCGGCGCGCCTCGCGCCTCGCCGAGGCTATGATGTCGTGCATGTCCGTCTCCTGGTCGACTGGCGCATCGTCCGCTCATGCAGCGTCGACGTGGATCGGGCTCGTTGAGAGGACCGTACGTCGTTGGATGGTCCCTCGCGGGTTCGTCTTTGGCGGACGACATGCCCCCATGCAGGCACGCTAGGGTATGGATCATGCGGTCGTAGATGGCAAGTCCAGGCCCCTCCTCCCCGTGAGGGCAGGAGGGGCGGTTTGACCGCTCGCCACCAGGTCGTCCGCCGCCTGTCTGGCGTAACGTGCGCCATCGGCCGCATTGAGGAGAAGGTGCCGTCAGGGCGCTTCCAGGGCGGCTGGCGCAAGTGCGCGTACCCGCGCGCGGACGTTGCGCAGGATGATGTGCGCCATGATCTCGGAGACCGGCCTGTCGGGTGTGTCGAAGTTCAGCCAGTGGACCTCGACCACGTCGTCATGCGGGGTGGGTTCCGGCTGCTGGTAGACATGATAGCGGGAGATGCCGTGGAACAGGTCCATGTCGCCGTCATAGCCGCCGATCTCCAGCGCACCCGGCACGTAGTCGTATCCGTCGTCGCGTTTCAGCTCGATCCCTATCGACCGCTCCATGCGGGCGAACGCCTCGTGCCAGTCGACCCCGGCCTCATAGACGAACCCGGGGAGGTCGAACACGTCGGAGCCCCGACGGCGCACGGTCAGGATGGTGCGCCCGCGGATCACGGCGAAGCATTCCCTCGACTTCTCGGTGCGCGGCAGATCTGGCTTCGGGGTGGGGTCGAACCGCGCCAGGTTCGTCAGCACGCGACGCTGGTCCTCGTACTCCATCCTCTGGAGGTCCAGAGGGGACGAGTTGAAGATGCGCGCCCTGGTGACGTGGAGGCTATGCCCCCAGCACTGCACCTCGTAGGCCTGCGGAAGATCCGCGAAGTCCAGCGTGTCCGGCAGATCGTAGGAGACGTAGGGGCTGCCGCTGATGTCGTGCTGGCGTATCTCGGCCGGACCGAACGGCGAGGGCAGGTTGATGTGGAAGCCGCTGTCGTGGTCCGTGCTTAGATGCGCCGTGTACAGGCCCGTAGCCACGAGCTGCAGCTTCTGCATGAGCGCGTGGATCTCGTCCATGCCGTCCGCCGGCGCGAGCGTGGCGTCGATGACGATCGTCGACGCGATCTCCAGGAGACGCAGGGCATCGCGGCCGATCCACCGTCCGTCGAGGATGGTCGGCATGGACACCTTGAGATCGGGCAGCAGCGGATCGTCGTGGGTGATCTCGGCCCAGTCCATCGCGACGAAGGAGACGCGCACCGGATTGAGCGAGGGATTGCCGACATGGCGTGCGCATGCCCTGCGCGCCGCCTCGATGCGCTCCAGCATGTCGTAGGCCAGGTCGAGATCCATCAGGCCCGATCGTGGCTCCTCGCCCCAGTCGAGCTCTCGTCCCATGTGGCTACCGAGGATCGTCGCGCCGCCAAGCGGGAATGCTGGGCTCTCCAGGACGCGCGCATGGAGCAGTTCGCCCTCTCTCGGCGGAGCGGTCCTTGCGGTGGTGGCGTTCCTGCCGCGAACGAGGTCGATCAGTCTTGAAAGCATCCGCTGGATCCCTGTCGTAGAATTCATAGGGTTATAGGATGGATGCTCAGGTTGCGGCAGTGCTGGCGTCTACTGTCGAGGCTGCTCGCGCGCCGTGTCGAGCTGCCGTCGGATCTCGCGCACATGGTGCTCGGCCGCCTCGCGTTCGCGGCCGAGCGGATACCTGGGGCTGCCCGGGCAGCTTCCCTCGTGACGCTCGCCGATCGTGCCGCCGCAGCACGCGTATCCCACAAGTCCCATCTCGTCTTCCCTGTTTTTCCATCGGGTGGACTATTCGATACCGACGAGGAGAATCTTGTTCCCCTTCCATGTGCCTTGAAGACGGTCACTGAGGCCGTTTCAGCGAAGTCGTAGCCGTTGTAACCGCTCGTCCCCGCGTATCGGGGAGGGGGTGGTTGGCAGGCTACCGTCCGAGCATTCCAGCTGCCATAGCCGCATGGGCCACCCTGTTGACGCGACTAGGTTCCGTCTTGGTTGCCTGGTCAATAGCTGGTTTTTGGGTGTTCTCCGTTATCGACGACTTCACGTTGTCTACGATGGCTTCTTTGAGAGGGCTTGTTACTGTCTCCGCCCTGAGGTCGTCGATCATGGCAAAGGCATTCTTTTGCGGCATGATCCGGATGTTGAATCCTTCGGAACCTAGATAGTCATTGTAGCTTGTGCGGCAGATCAGCGTCTGGCCGTTCTTATCGATTGCTAGGATCTCGGCAGCCTCGGAGGTGCTCCACTCCGAATTCTCGACGGCGCCCGTCCAGCCGTCTCTGCTGATCGCACCGCTCACGCTGCCACGATATTTTTCGGGAACGGTGCGGGCGAGTGCCGGCTCGCGGGCGTTGTCAGGATCATGTCTGATCAGCGCCATCGGGAGGTCGCTGATGGACTTGCCATCCCAGTTGGAAATCCTTTCGTATTGCGCGTTTATTTCACGACGCTCTTCGGCTGCATGATCGATTTCCAGAACGGGCACTGTGATTACGACATCGGCAACCGGCTCTTTGATGCCAGCAAGGCGGCGCAACGTCTTCATCAGGGCCATGGCTCTTCTCGGTATGCTGAATGATCGGGTGTGGATTGTCGCCTTCGAGGAATACCCTGTCAACCGCCTACTCCCATGCCGGCCGACTGGGGTTTAGCATATCGCTGCAGAGTGCCCAGTTGACCGCTCTTCCCCACAGGGGGAGGAGGGGGTGGTCTAGTGGCAGGCGACGTAGTCCCTGACTTCCTATTCGCGGCTCCCGAGCTCCTTGCGCAGGGCTTCTGCGAGATTGGCTCCGTCCTTGTCGAATGACGCCTGCTCCTCGGGACTGCGAAATCCGGAATTAAGCGGATCGTCCACGTTCAGGGTGCTGTCGTAGTCATGTGACCACCGCAGTAGGCGTGACTTGAGAGGTGCTGATATGGGCAATGTTTCCGGGTCTATATTGCCAATAAGTCCCGGGGATGCTTCCCATAGAGGGAAGCATCCATAGTCAGCCATGACCTTGATGGATCTCACGGTGTTCTTGCCGTTGGCGATGGTCCTGGGCGAGCACGCCCCTAGATCGGAATGGTCCATCGTTGACCTGCCTTCCTAGTAGCCCGGTTGCCAAACCTGCGCTTCCAGGGCGTTAGTATTGCCGGACGCCATGGCGTTCATGAGTGAGAGAACCGCGTCGCGTTCCAGTCCGCGCATGTGCTGAGGTGGAGTCCTCTCCTCGACGTTCTCGTAGATGACGTAGCCGCCTCGCAGTACCTCGATGCTCCATTCGCTCTCATGCGTGACGGAAACCGAGTTGTGCTCGTCGTCCTGCGGATTGGCGTCGAGGTCGTCCAGCATTTCTGCGAACACAGAACGGTCGGGATCGCTGATGCAGCTGCCGTCGCGGAGGTAGACTGAGAAGCTCATGCATGTATTATGTCGGGTGTATAGTGACGTGTCTACTTCCACTCGTGTAACGAAGATTGGATCATCGAGATTAGGCGACGTAGTCCTTGAACTCCCACTCCCCATAGCGCCCCAGCCTGGTGGCAACCTCTTCCCAGGTGGATCCGCAGCTGTCCAGCGCCGCCTGACGCAGGTGCTCCTCGATGCGGGCGACGTCGAAGCTCTCTAGCACCATGCAATGCGCTGGCTCCGAGGCGCCGGTGTGATGGCCCTGTTCGAGCCATAGCCGGTTGCAGACAAGGAACTGGAAGGATTCCTCGGCCTCGACGCCTGAGGGGCCGAACATGGCCTGTATCAGGATGCAGTACGGCTTCTGCTCGTCGATCGACGGATCGCGCAGGTCATGGATGTCAGGGCTGTGAAGGCGCTTCAGTTCGGGTTGTATGCTAATCATTGTATGATGTCCAAATGTCCGTTGCTCTGCCATTTGCCTTCACTCCGCAGTCGTTGCTCGAAGTTAGACTGGCTTCTTCCCAGTCGGGGCTTGAAAGATGATGGCCGGGGAGGAGGGGGTAGCTGCCCCGATCCAGCCCCCTCCCTTCTTCTCGGTTTTCCCTTCCGCCGTTCGGGTCTTTTCGAGGCAGCCTCGAAAAAAATGGCTGAGGTCAGGGATTCTTCGAGAGCTGCCTGCGGATCGCCGGCAGCATCGAGTGGCGCATGCTGTCGTCGACGGGGCGGTCAGGCTTGTCGATGTCGAGCCAGTGCATCTCGGCTATCCCGGCCACCGGCGACGGAGCACCGCCGAGTCCTGCCCGGTAGATCCCCACGCTCACGTCAGGAGTGTCGGACGAGCCCGACAGGACCCGCCCGTTTACGATCCAGTCGACATCCTGGACTGTCGTACCCAGCATCGCGCCGAAGTCCTCGTTCGCCTGGGTCGTCGACATCCACTTCTCGTCCGATCCCGGCAGCGAGAAGACGCCATGTCCGGTCCAGCGCACGGTCAGGACGCGCCGCCCGTCGAGGACCGCCAGGGCCGTCCTGCGCAGTTCCGGCATCGGATCCGGATCCGGGAGCGGCGTGGGATCGAAATAGGCCAGCGCGCGGTCGACGAAGCGGCGACGCTCCCAGACGTCCTCCTGCTCGAGCGTCGGATGCCTGTCGTAGACCATGCTGCGGCAGCGCCTGATCGACATGCTTCTGTCATAGCCTTCGAACTCGTAGGCTTCGGGAATGTCGTCGAAGTCCGCGGTTGGCGGTAGATGGTAGATGGCATAGGGGCTTCCCGTGTCGTCGTGCTGGCGGACATCGGCGGGTCCGAAGGGCGAATGCAGGGTCACGTGTGCGCCCGTCTCGTCCTTCATGCAGTACATGAGCGCCCGTCCGAAGCGCGCGAGCCTGGCAAGCCGCTCGGTCACAGGACGCACGGTCTCCTCGCTACGGGGTGTCAGGGCGTCGACGGCAGCCGTCGTCGCCACGTCGATCATCCGGACCACGTCGTCTGCGATCCACTGGCCGCCAAGGACTGCGGGCATACCTATGCTGACGTGGCCGAACGTCGGGGATTCATAGTCCATCTCCAGCCAGTCGATGGCCATCATCGACACCTTGACGGGGTGGAGGTACGGATTGCCGTCGTAGGACGCCGCGGCGTCGCGCATGTCGGCGAGCATCTCGAAGAGCAGTTCGGGGCGCCTTACCCCCTCTTCGTCGATGCGGTAGTCGCCGATCACGACGTATCGTCCGAGCTCGAAGGCGGGCTCGCCCTCGATGCGCTGCCGCAGCAGCTCTCCGGCGGTCGGTGGGGTCGGCGCCGCTGGCTCGTCGTCGACGAACCAGGAGCGCAGAGTGGAGAACAGGCTGGGCAAGGGGATCTCTCGAACCAATGTGTCGGGAGATATATGTTGTAGGATCGCCCTCGACTGGCGTCAAATCGGGTGCTGTCTTGGACGGAGGACGTGTCGATCCGTAGTTCTACGCCTGCAAGTACGGTCTCGTCACACGGGTGCGTACAGCAGGTAGCTGTTGGAATAGTAGTTGTAGATGCACGACGCGCTGCGATGGACTGCCGTCCATTCGTTGAACCTGACCTGGCGGTCGATGTGGTCCGACGGGTCATTGCGGCGCATGTTGCGCTCGATCGTCCGGCAGACCTGCTTGGCGTGCGCGTCCGTGCTGGCGCCGATGATGGTGTAGACCCACTTCGCGGGCCTGCCGGTGTTGCTTCCAGTCTCGTCGACGATGCCGTAGCTGCCCGGCAGGCCTGTCAGGGCATTCGTCGGGACGGAGCTCAGGTAGCCCTCCTGCAGCAGGGCGGTCATGCCTGTCACGTCGCTGCCGGAATCCATCGGCAGGCCCGTCCTCGCATTGCGCAGGGCGATGCCGTTGGCGACCTGCTGCACGTTGTTCACGGACGTGTTGGCCTGCGCCCGCGCCAGGCCGGTCTCGAACGCCTCGCCGCCGTACCACAGGACCATCAGCGCGGCGATCGCGGCTATGAGGATGCCCACGATGGTGAGAATTATGGTGGTCATCCGAATGTCCAGGAGCAGTTGGCTGCCCGACGGGTAACATTTCCACCATATTCACGCAATCGGTTTTAGGATGGGTACTCCGCGAAGGCCGCTGCGGAATTCCCGTTATGTCGGAGACGATTTTCAGGATATGATCATTCTCGACGTCCGTCTGGTCCCTGGTCGGGATGCCTGTCGGACATTCTACGTACTCGAAGGAAAGGAGCTGCTCATGGACGGCGGAATGAAGATGATGGCGCTGACGGCGGCTATGTCGATGGCTGCCGCCCCGGTTCCCTCCAGTGCCCAGGCGAAGCCGGAACCCGTCAGGGTCGGCATCATGGACCTCAAGGCCGATCGGATGACGTACAAGGAGAAGGACGTCAGCATCGAGTACAGGACGTTCACCCCCGAGGGCGAGAAGGAAGGTCGCGAGGCGCAGGAGACCGGCGACGACCACGGTGCCGTCGTGGCCAGCGCGTTCGTTCGCCAGTACCGCAGCCTGGACCGGACGAGCCCGATCGAGATCTATGCGGCCAACCCCTTCGCCCTGGTGAAGAGGAATGACGGGGGTCATGGTCTGAGGCTGGACTTCAAAAAGGGCAAGGAGGCGATCGAGTGGATGCACCAGAAGGGGGTCCGCATCGTGGTGACATCCTTCAACTCGTCCGACCAGCCAGGTGCGAAGATCTTCATGGATCGCGCCGAGGAGCTCGGCATGATGGTGTTCGCCGCATACTCGAACGACCGCAGTTCCGGGGTGGTGTTTCCGGCGTCCGACTATCGCGCAATATCCGTCGTCGACACCTCGAAGGGCAAGATCGGTCTCAACCTCGTGAAGGGAAGCGGTCGCGAGTTCGATGCCGCCAAGGCCGGCGTGCTCTTCGCAATGGATGGCGGCGTTCCCCAGGAATCCTACGGGCCGACGGTGCTCGTGGGATCGTCGTTCACGTCGGCGAAGGCCGCGGCGTACGGCGCCTATGTCCTCAGGAGCAGCCCGGGCGTCGGGCACGACGAGCTGATCGAGAAGGTCAGGATCGCAAGCCGTCCGATGGCCGTCAGCAGGAGCGGCGAGTCCCTGGCCATCTCCTACATAGGCGACGATGCGACCGACAGGAGGTTCATCGAGGCGATGCGCGTAGCGAGTGCCGGGCAGCAGAGGGTCGCGGCATCCTCGCCTTCGAATGAGGCTGCGCCTGCGGCTCCGAAGCGCGCGGCTGCGATGATGGCGTTCGCGGCGCAGAGCGCGTCGCGCTGATCCGTCGGGTGGCGGGCAGGCCGCAGGTGTGTCCTGCTCCCTGCTCGCCACCTTCCCGGATGTCAGTCCGTCTGCGGTCGCCTGCTGGTGGCGCCGAGCAGCCGGCGTGCCCGCGAGGCCCGCGGCCGTGCGGCCGAGACGACCGGCGGACGGCCATGGTCCACCAGCATGAAGATCGACATGGCCGCCATCGCGATCACCACGCCGGCTCCCAGGCCGCCGATGGAGAGGTCCAGCGCCGTCATCGACATCTCGTGCGTGATGAGCATGGCGACTGCCGTCCCGATAAGCGCCACGGCGCCGGCTCCGGCGATCGCGGTGCCCCCGAGCATGCCCGCTACCAGGGCCGCGCGTACCCGCGGTCGTTCGACGACCGGCTCGTCCACGTAGAACACGACGTCCTCGCGGCTCGACGGACGGACGGAGTCGGGAACCGCGATCGTCATGACGCGGTGCATCCGTCGCGCGGTGATCAGGAGGGTAACCCCGACTGTGTAGGCGAGACCCGCCTGCTCGAACAGAGGATGGCGGATACCGTACCCCAGCGCGTCGTGGTGGCCGTAGTAGGCGAAGCCCCATGCGGTGATGGCACATGCAGTCGCGATCAGGATCACGCCTGCCGCACTGCCGATCGATCGGATGCTCCTCCGGACGGACATCAATCCATCGGGGCTCGTCTCCGCCACCTTCCCTGCAAGGAGCGTGAGAGCCAGGTAGGCGCTCATGGCCACGATGCCGCTGACGAGGTGGGGAACCCACTGCAGCATCATGACGAGCCACCCGGCCCCGCCCAGCACGGTCACCAGCCTGAGGGGCCAGGACGGATGTTCGTGCCTGAGGTCGGCCGCGTCCTCGAGGAACCCCGTCTCGGTCGCCTCGACGAGATCGCGCGAGGTCGCCAGTCGTGGCTTCCGCTCGTCCGTGCGGGCGCCTCTGGTACCACCCTGTCCCTCGCTCGAGAGGAAGGCGGACCAGTTGCGGTGGCCGCGGTCGCGCGCGACGTGGTCGAGCGCCTGCTGATGGGTATGTGCGCCCTTCCGGGCGAGCTTCTTGGCTTCCATGCGAGCTTCGCGCACGGAACCGGTGTCTAGGTCCTTGCTCATGATAGTTATCGTCTCCGCAGAGCCCTGCGGCCGCATCGTCCACTCATGCGTCCATCGGGCCCGTGGAGGCGATGAACGTCTCGTACTGCGGTCCCAAGGGGTTCGTCTCCGGTGGACGACAGGCCTCCGCGTTGCCGGGTAGGATTGTAGGATGGCCCCTCCGCTCCCGTCAATGTCTCGCTGTTCTTTTCCATCCCTGTCGGGCCTCTTTTCCATGCGTATGGAAAAATAGAGAGACGTGGCGGGCGGGGGGGCGCGCCCGCCCGGCCCACCCACGCCG